>Ga0207422_1000024_pt1 | contig 785063 bp, 708 predicted proteins | sample MarCyaLeptolynsp_FD_187757 | JGI IMG/M metagenome (GOLD analysis project Ga0207422, IMG submission 187757) | Marine cyanobacterial communities from Panama - species 1 Leptolyngbya sp. (SPAdes) | ecosystem: Environmental > Aquatic > Marine > Unclassified | place: Panama: Panama City | collected... | reverse complement strand
CCGCCGGAGACGACATCCCATCCGGCATAGGACGCTATCGGCAGATCCTCCCGGATCAAGATGACACTGTCCGCGCTGATGCCGCTTACGTCCGTGCCCCGGATCGTGAAGTTCTCCGGCGGCGTCGAGTCCGTACCGCGCTCGTAGGTGTAGGTCCCATCGCTGTAGAACCGCACCGTCGAGCCGTCCTTGGTGTACTCACCCAACGTCCCCGCAGGGTCCGTCGCCGTCCTCGTCCAGCCGACGACTTTAAACGTCAACGCCTCACCGCTGCCTGAAACGTCCAAGTCGGCATCCGTGATGCCGATGACCCCGCGCACGACACCTGAATGGCCGGCAGGAATGATAAATCTTCCGTCGATCGCCGTGGGCACGTTACCCAGATTGGCCAGGTCGACGACCTCTTCGTTCGCCGTAAGACCGTCCTGGTTTTCGTCGAAGTGGAGGAGTTCAATACCGGAAAGCCGGTCGGAACCGCCAGAGCCGGAAATATGCTCGACAGAAACGCCACCTTCCGAACCGACGACGATGTCATAATCCGTCCGCGCGCCATTGAAGACGGCAGTATCCGTACCCTCGCCCCCGATCAGCGTGTCGTCGCCATCACCGCCGAACAGACGGTTGTCGCCCAAGTTGCCGGTCAGAACGTTGTCCGCTGCGTTACCCACGGCCTCAAGATTGTCTGTGCCGAGCAAAGTGAGGTTCTCGACATCGGCCAAAGCCGACAGGGAAACACCGGAGGCCGCGGTTTCGATCGTGTCGATACCGCCGCTCACACCACCTGTCTCAACCACGGTGTCCGACGCGTCGACACGATAAGTGTCGTCCCCGCCACGCCCGGTGAGCATGTCAGCGCCGTCGCCGCCAATTAGTAGATTGTCGCCTCCGTCCCCAAGCAATTGGTCCGCGTGAGCCGACCCTTCGAGCGCTTCGATTGAGCTATAGGTGTCTCCCGCTGCATCACCGGTATTGCCGGCCGGCGTTTCCAAATCCGCCGTGACTGCCGCAGTGCTTGTCCGGTAGGAGGCGATGTCCATTCCCGCGCCGCCGTTCAATGCGTCCGCGCCTGCACCCCCGATGAGAATGTTGTCGCCCGCATCGCCGGTCATCGTGTCGGCGTTCGCCGTCCCGTACTGGACAAGGCTGTCCGGGCCGTCCCAACCAAGTTTTTGACCGGACGATCCTAGCAACTCGGATTCATACCGCGTCAGGTCGATGGTGGCACCGCTGCCCTCAAAAGTAAGACTCTCGATCCGGTCCTTGGGATCCGTCCACCCCAGAACCTTCACGGTGTCCGAAGCGTTCGGGCCGTATTCAATGATCAGATCGGCACCGCTAACGTATGCACGGACCGAACCCATCTCCACATCCGCACCGAAGACGATCTCGTCCTTACCGCCATCCTCGTGCAGCGTTACGGTCTGTTGGGTGGTGACATATTCCGTTCTGGTAACGGTGTAAGTTCCATCTTCTCCACCACCGTTGTTGTTCCCGTCCTCCCCACCGCCAGACACCGTTTCCGTGATCGTAACAGCATCTGTGACAGTCCTTGTTTCATTGATCTCGTAGCGGTCGATGATTTCATCATTCCCGTCACCGAGGTTGAAGCGATAGACATCGTTGCCACCGCCGCCACGAATCGTATCCGCCCCTGCCCCTGACGAGAAAGTGTTCGATCCAGCCGTTCCGGTCAGGTCGTCGGCGAGATCCGTGGCTATGACGTGTTCAATGCTCGTTAGACTGTCCGTCTTGGAAGCAGACGTTGCCGTGCCCGCCGTCAGATCGATCGTCAGCCCCTCGGAAAAGCTACCATAGTCTACTGTGTCGGAGCCGATGCCCCCGTCGATCACATCGTTGCCTATCCCAGCCAAGACGTAATCGTCGCCAGCGCCGCCGATAACGGTGTCGTTTCCATCACCGCCATCAAGTCTATCGTGCCCCCAGCCGCCGGACAGCATGTCGTTGCCAGCTCCGCCGCTCAGCGTGTCTGCCCCGAAATCCCCGTACAAGGCGTTGGCGTTCTCATCGCCGATCAAAACATCCGCAGCGAAAGATCCATAAATATTCTCGATATTCCGCAGGACGTCGCCATCGGCGTCGCCGCCCACGGCCGTTTTGGCCGCGAGATCGATGCTCACGCCTGCATCGGAACCGGAGTAGGCAACCGTATCGCTGCCCTGCCCACCATCGATGAAGTCGGCCCCGTCACCGCCCACAAGCAGGTTATCGGCGGCGCTGCCGAGCAGAATATCGCCGTAAGCCGAACCGAAGACATTTTCGATTCCGACAAGAATGTCGCCCAGCGCATGCCCGCCGTCACCGATAATCGGATCGTCCAGCATGCTGATGGAGATACCGGCATCGGAGTCCACGTAGTTGGCGGTGTCGATGCCAGCGCCGCCATCAAGATAGTCGCTCCCTCCAAGGCCGATGAGGACATCGTTGCCATCGCCACCGCTGAGTGTGTTGCTACCGGCATCCCCAATCAGCGTGTCGTCTCCGGGCGTTCCGATTTCATTTACCGTAACGGCAGCCGATTCATCAGAGGTCAGGATCAATTCCGCCCGGTACTTCGCATCCGAATACCAACTCCGGACCGTCAGATTGTCGGACGGGCTTTCGCGGAGCGTGATAACAAGGTCGTCGCCGTCGCGGGTAAAGATCAAGTCGGTCTCCGCGACCCCTGCGCCAAAGACAATCTTGTCCTTACCGCCCTCGGTCCGGACGATGTCGCGGCCGGACCCGTACGCAAAGCGATAGACGTCGTCCCCTTCGCCGCCGATCAGAACATCGAAGCCACGGCCGCCGATCAGAATGTCGTTGCCGGCGCCTCCAAGCAGCAGGTCGTCACCCAGCCGGCCGCTCAACTCATCGTCTCCGGCCTCGCCCCAGAGTTTGTTGCCGGCGTTGTCGCCGGAGATTACATCCGCCTGGTTTGTGCCGACCACATTCTCGATCGAGGAGAGAGTGTCACCTTCGGCATCGCCACCCGCACCCGTTTGAACGGACTTGCGCAGGTCGACGGAAATCCCTTCTTGTGAAGAGATATAGGTCACCGTGTCCTCGCCTGCGCCACCGCTTAACGTGTCGGCACCCGCGTTTCCGGCCAGTTGGTCCGCACCGTCACCGCCCTCCAGAACGTCGTTGCCGGCGCCACCGACCAGAAGGTCCGCACCGGCATGTCCGTGGAGAACGTCGTCGCCGGCATCTCCGGAAATCACATCGTCGCCGTCCTGTCCCAGCAAGGTGTCGTTTCCGGCACCACCGGCCAACAGGTCATCGCCTGCGCCGCCGTCGATGGTGTCATCGCCCGCCCCCCCGGAAACGACGTCTTCATACTCGCCGAGGGTGACGGAGTCGTCGCCGTCGCCAAGGTCGATCTCGGCCCGTGCAGCGGTAAAGGAAAAGGCGTCCGCCAAACCGGAGCCAAGGCCATTGATGATCGCGTTGGTATCGAGTTCATAGGTGTCGCCGCTGGCGAAGCGGAAAGCCTCGATCCGGTTTTCGGAAATGGCCCAGTTCTTGATGCGTACAACCTCGCCGCCGATCGCGGGCGGGTCGCCTTCCAGGAACCGCACGATCAGATCGTCACCAACCAGCGTCAGGTCCAACATATCGACCGACACCCCGACCCCGAAGGACAGAACATCCGCGTCACTGTCCGCGCCGCCCACGTCGTCGATGAGCACTCCGCGCTCACTGATCCCGACGACGTAAGTGTCATCTCCGTCGCCACCGCGCAGCGTATCCCCCTCAACCGTGATGGAGCCGGAAACCGCGCTGCCATACAGCACGTCCTTTCCCGCGCTGCCGTTCACGCTGTCGGTCCCCGCATTGCCGATCACCGCACCGCTGCCGCTTACGCTATTCGCGCCGCCATCTCCGGCCACGGCCACGGCAGTCGAAAGCTCCACCCCGCCTTCCAGCAAGAAAGTGGTGCTCGCCGATGCACCGGCGGTCCAGCCTTTGACGATCACTTCATCGCCCGGCGATCCGTACAGCGACGCGATCAGGTCGCCATTGCTCACCTGGAACACGACATCCTCGGCGCGGACAGGCTGCCGGAAGATGACGGAAAGCGTTCCGCCCGCCGCGTCGACAGTATCCCGCCCATCGCCGAAGCCGAAGAAGACCGTATCCGCGCCGCCGCCGCCGGTAATCGTGTCGTCGCCGCCACGCCCTTCGAAGACGTTCGCCGCGGAGCCGCCTTCGAGCGTATCGCGGAACTCCGAACCAATAACATTCTCAATGGAGGTCAGCGTATCCCAGTTGGCATCGCCGCCCTGGGCATAGGCCCCCGCATCATGCAGACGGACTTCAACACCGGAAGCGTTGGCGGAGTAGTCGACAGTATCGCTGCCTTCGCCGCCATCGATCTGATCCGCGCCCGCTCCCCCCAGGAAGACATCGTCGCCGGCCTGGCCTTGCAGCACGTCATCCCCATCGCCGCCCGACAACGTGTTGCGTCCGGCATCGCCGGACAGGGTATCGCCGTAAGCGGACCCGATGATGTTTTCAACCGAGGTGAGGCTGTCGCCTTGCGCATGTCCGCCGGTTGCCGTGCCGGCCCCCAGATCGACGCTCACCGCCTCCCCGGAACGGGTATAGTCGACAGTGTCCGAGCCCGCCCCGCCATCGATGACATCGGTACCCGCGCCCAGATCGAAGCGGTCGTTCCCGACACTGCCATAGACTTCGATATCTTCTGAGCCAACCTGGACGATAACATCGTCGCCGACCCCGCCCAGCAGCGTCTCGGCAAAGGTGCCGGTCAGGTCGAACGTGACGCCGTTGACATCGTCGATGATGATCGTGTCGCTGCCGGCCCCGGCGTCGACAAAGGTGGCGTTGTCTTGACCGTCGACATAGATCGTGTCGTTCCCGGCACCGCCGATCAGCGTGTCCGACCCGGCGCCGCCGCGCAGTTCGTCGTCACCGTCGCCGCCGATCAGCGTGTCGTCGCCGTCCCCGCCATCCAGCAGATCGCCGGCGACGCCGCCCGTCAGATGATCGTTACCCGCGCCCCCGGCCAGAATAGCCGCCTCCAACGAGGCGGTGTCGAACGTATCGTCGCCGTCACCGCCCAGAACGCCTTCCACATTCACCGAAGAAATGGTGAGGGTGACGTCCTCTTCCGCAGTCGTTTCGAAGATCAGGATGTCGAACCCGGCGCCACCATCGAGGGTTCCGCCCTGACTATAGTCGGCATAGTCGGCAACCAAGATGTCGTCCCCGGCATCGCCATAGAGATTGTCGACGCCTGCGCCGCCGATCAACCGGTCGTCGTCGCCGCCGCCGGTCAAGGTGTCATTGCCGCCCGCACCATTCATGATCGCACCGTCGGTATCAGCGTCGTCCGTCGCCAGTTCCGGCGCGGTAAACGTCTCGTCCCGGCTGGTGCCGGTCACCATGCCCTCGGCGCCCAGATTGAAACTGTGCGCTCCTTCCGGCAGGTCCTCCGAGCGATCTTCGTTACCGACGAAATAGATCTGGCCGTCCTCGAACACGATCTGGTCGAAGAAGGTATCGGCATCTCCCTCGACGAAGGTCTTGCCCAGGGTGTCGTGGACAAGCGAGACCGTATAAACCCCGGCGGCCGTGCGTTCCTTGAAGCCGAGTTGCGCAAAACGCGCACTGTGCTCAACCCGGTTCCCGTCCACAAAGGCCCCGGCTTGGTTTCGGGTGGTCAGGTCGACCGAATGAATTCCGAACCGATGCAGCGCCAGCAGTTCCCCGGCATCGGTGAGACCGTCCGAATTCGCGTCCACCCACAAGCGCACATCGTGATAGGCGGAATCCTGAGCATCGAAAATGCCGTCCTGATTCTCGTCATAGTAGGCGAGTTCAGTATCCGTTGGGGCCCCGTTCGGATCGAGATTGCCGTTCGCGTCCGACGGACCGAGACCGGTGAACAGCTCGCTCTTGTCGTCGATCTTGCCATTGCCGTCCTTGTCCCAGACCAGCAGCGCGTTATCGCCCGTGATCCAGGACGTACGTTCCAGAAACCCATCGTTGTCGATGTCGAAGAGGGAGTTGGAATCCTCGCCCGGCACGAATTCCAGCCCGTCGTTCAACAGGTCGAAGACCAGGACCTGGCTGAACTCGGTACCAGCGTCCGGCAGAACGGGCGAGGCGGTCGGGTCGGCCTGATAGAGGTCGATTTCTCCATTCTGATTGAAGAGAGCCGCCGTTACGGAAAACCCGTCCCGGGTTACAAAGTCCGTGCTGGTTTCCTGATCCGCGCCGATCTCCAGAATACGCGAGAGAGAGGCCTCCCATTGGGTGATCGAGGCCGGACCCTGATAGTCCAGAATTTCCAGGAAGAGGGCCTTGTTGTCCGCATAAAGCCCGAACTGGATCGCCGCATCCAGGTCCGCCTGGATCTGCGCGATGGTCGTCGCGTCCGTCCGCGCCAAAACACGTTTCGCGTAAAGATCGCCCCCCTCAATCCGAAGACTGTCGTTTTTCAGTGTCTGCAGCACCCCGAATTCCACCGCGGCCTGATAGCTGCCGTGGCGTAGGGGGTAGTAGGGTGCGAACCAGCCCTGGTTATAGCCGTATTGCCCGCCGCCCGGTGCCTGGATGATGTTGCCGCCGATCACCTCCAGAACGGCGTTCATGGCGTCCGCCGCGCGGTTCCCCATCTGGATGACGACCTGCGGATCGAACCCATTGTCAGTGCCGTAGGAGGAGACGTAGTACTCGCCCGTCTGGTAGTTGAAGTCGACATTCGCGCCACCGTTTGGCCCGACGGACGGTTTCCCGCCAAAAAGACCGCCCAGGGCGGAGCCGAGGAATGCCCCCGCAAACGCCGCAATAAAGAGTGCGGCAAATGGATTCGCGGCCGCAAATAGAGCTATAGCGCCAGGTGACGTAGTAAAGCCACCAGCAAGCACTGTGGATACAGCTATGTTCCCGGCGGTAATTGCAGATTGAGCAAAAAAGACGCCTATAAAGCTACCGATAGAGCCACCGATTGAGGCGCCAACAGCATTTCCGTCAAAAATCGCGCCTGCCAACTTGCTGCCCAAAAACGATCCGACAGCACCGGCTACATTCGTTGCGTCAAACAGATTGTCGAAGGCGAAAACCTGATTGAATGAAAAATCTGGCAACAGAATATTACTAAAGTCAAAGCTGCCATCTATGAGAATGGATCCTGCTTCTCGCAAAACAGGTCCAAAGAATGGCTCGACTATTCCGGACACTGCCTGTGTTACGAGACCATGGGCAAGCCCACCCACCTCTGACTCACCAAAAAAATCCCCCACAATCCCATCGACGAGTTCGTTCACTCCAATCGAAAAGGCACTGCTGAAAACGGTGGTGCCAAATGACTTTGCAAAGTTGCTAAGTGCGGTATCTAAATCGAATTGCGCTGCGACATCTAAAAAACCATCACCGTCAAAGACATTGTGAATAAACTCACCCGCTTCCGCACCTATGGTACGACCCAATGCTGTCACGACAATAGACGTAGCGATTGAGTCTTCGCCAAAACGAAGTAAAAGCTGCTGAGCAAGAATTCCCCCAATACCGGCCCCAATATCGCGAGAAATCTGGACGGAATCGTTATGTACGCGGTATCCGTCGGCAATGTAGGTGTGCAACCCCTCTACCGTGATGTTGTAAACACGGGCACGGCCGTTGGCACGGACCCAGCCTTTGATCGGTTTCTGGGTGGCGGTTGCGGGTGGCGTGAGGGCGGTGTTGCGGTAGAAGGCGGCGGGGAGTGCGGGTGTCTCGGCCTTTTGGATCGGGGCCAGCAGGTCGAACTGCTTGTAGAGTTTAGCGGCCAGCGCTTCTCGGCGGCGATCTTCCCGTTCCGCCAAGATCGGGTCGCATCCGGCTTCCGACATCGCGCCACCGAAACTAGCGCGCGCGGCGCGCAGAGCGCTGTCGGCGATACCGGCGTCGCCCAGGCTGAGGGAAATTCCGGCCCGCTTTGGTTCTGCTGACGAATATTTTTTTTCGCTAACGTTGAACCGCGACTCAGACGTCCACTCCAAACCCGGCATACTCCGCCTCCCGATCAATTCGCACAGAAGCCAACCCTAACGGCTCCCGCCCACCGCGCCCTTGCCAAAGCGCACCCCTAATTCAATTCCCGGCAAGGCGCCCCGGCCTTGCCCTATCGGCCCATCCCGTCCGGTGGGTGGGCCGAGCAGCCTAAAGCTCGACCACCCGCGTGCCTTTACCTTCCGGGTCCGGCACCACAATTTTGACGGTGCGGTCCGGGAAGACGGCTTTCTTGGTTTCGTCGATCACCTTTTGCGTCCCGCCGAACGGGCAGACCACATCCATCAGCCAGGGGCGGTCGCCACTGTTCCAGTCACCCGGTTTCAGGCGGATGTTGCCGGAGATAACGCGCTGCTCGACCTCCTCGTCCAGAAGCGCCCAGGTGACGAAAGCGACCGGTACCTTGCGTTCGTGAAACAGGCGCATCTGGCCCAGCGCGATGGGCGGCTGAATCAGCCAATCCAAATCGGACAGGAACATATGCTTGTGCGTCGCCATCTGGGTCATCAGCCAGACGGCCTCGCCATACCCGGCCAGCTTGTTGGTGAATTTCTCGGACTCTTCCTCGGCCTTGGAGAAATGCTCCAGCACCGCTTCGCGCACGGCGTCCTTCGCCGTTTCTTCCGCCGCCGATGCCGCCTGCGCCGCGGCTGCGGCCTGTTCAGGGCTTACGCCCGACAATGCGTCTTTCAGGGCCGCCCGCTTGCGCGCCATGTCCTGAGCTTCTGGCCGCTCGGTCGGCGGAACACTGCCTTTGCCCGCGGTGCCCTCCGATCCGGATTGTTCGTCGTCCGCCATATCCACTGCCCCCTGCAAAACTGCACTGCACCACAAAAAACCACAGGGGAAACGGTGCCATACCGCACCACGTGAAGACCGAACCCGCGCCGTCCTGGGTCATGCCCGCTTGGTTCCAAGCCGATCGGCGCTTACCCCTAAGGGTAGAGTATTTGGTGATCGCAGGCTCCAGCAAGATCAATATGTCCAATCCATTGGCTTGAATGTTAATGGTAATTCACATCGCCCCACACCCCGTAAATTAGTGTCATAAAATATTACTTACCCTCTGACTTTGTTGGAAGATTTCGGATGGCTTGGTCTTTTTTCCCGGATCGTTGTTTTAGATTGGAATCCACCTTTCAAAACCTACCAACCTTACAGCGTCGGATCTCAACCCTAAGAACGACCCTTACTCTCTTCGTGCGCCATGACCCGGTATTTGGGTAAGGTTGGAATCGGCTGCACCGCTTGTGTTTCACAGTTCCTTCACAATCGACACCGTCGCCGCTTAGTCATCGTACTCAGGACGGTTGACCCGATGATCTTGCATCGCGGCGCAGTAGAACCGCGATGCTGTATTTGGAAAGAACCCCAGCGCTGGACCCATCGGCCTTGCGTCGATAAACAGACAACCTGGATACAACTCTGTGGAGTTTTACGCGTCTTGCAAGAAGACGGCGCAACAGAAGCGACGCACGGCGACGGTCCCTACGACGAATGGCCGGACACCGTCAAAGGCGGCCTGCATATCAAGCGGACCCTGCCGAACGGCAGTAGCGTTGTCGAAAAGCGGAAGCAGGTCAGTCTGGTGCTGTTCAGCGGCGGGATCGACAGCACATACTCCCTGATAAAACTACTCTCCGAAAGCGATGACGAGATCGTCGCCCACCATGTTCATCTGCGGAATCGCGAAGGCCGGCACCGTGCGGAAGCCGAGGCTTGCCGAAAAATCGTCGAGTACTGCAAAAGCCGGTTTCGAGATTTCCAGTACATCGAAACGGCCCTCGAACGACAACGGCACGCCTATTTCGGGTTGGATATCCTGTCCGTGGTGTTCGAAGCCGGGTTCGTCCACAAATCCTTTCAGGCGATCGCCGGATACCCGGTCGACCGATGGACATTGGGCTTCTGTACGGAGGAACGGCTTGAGCGGCGCGAGGACCCGGACCGTGTGGAACGGTTCGGCCATATCATGAATCTAATGCACGGCGCTTGTTACCCCCTAGATCCACCAAGGTTCTTTCAATTGCCAGTTCTCTCCAAGGCGGCCCAGATCGACTATCTTGGCCCTACCTTGACCGCGATGTGCTGGACCTGCCGGAGACCGGTGCCGAAGTCGACTGGCGGCTTCGCAGAGTGCGGTAAATGCAAGACCTGTTTGGTTATGAAAACGGTGCGAACGTCCCATGACTAGTTCATTGAACTGTGCCGACTACAAAAGCCCGTACGAAGAAACCGCGGACGCGAACGGTTGCATGGTTTCCGATGTACGCATCGGGGAAGATGGAGGCACCGTGATCGGTAAGAGGCGGCGCGTTACACTCCTAGCGGTAAGCGGCGGCCTCGACAGCGTCTATACTCTGGTGAAACTGCTACGCGAGAGCGAGGATGAGGTCATTGCACATCACATCCACATGCTGAACGCGGAGCAGCGCCATCAAGTCGAGGCAGCCTATCTGCAACGCATCTTCGACTACTGCCGGACCCACTATCGCCCTTTTCACATCACGGAAAGCACAGTCGACCGGCGTGGGCTCGCCGTTTTTACGCCAGATATTTTTACCGCTGCCTTCGAGGCCGGACTGATCGCTGCGTCATTCGAGCTTCAGCGTGGCGTCCAAGTTGATCGCATGACAAGAGGGGTATGTTGGGAAGAACGTATAGTTACCTTAAAACACCCAAAACCATACGAACGTTTCGAACACTTGCAGAGAATCCTGACCGCTGCCGCTTTTCCCCATCATTCTCCCTACTACTTCGAGTTACCCATCATCACCAAGGAGATGCAGGCAGCCTATCTGGGAAAAGACCTCACAGAACTCTGCTGGACCTGCAGCCTCCCACGGCACGAGCCGGACGGCAGCATCGGCGAATGCGGCGGATGCAAGAAATGCGTGATCATGGCGGAGATCCGGGAAAACCTTGGATTTAGTGCTCCCGCCGGGTTGAGGTCTGACGGCAGCCTTAAGCCGGCGCAGGTGTAACGCTAGGAAACCTGCGCGAGGGTACTCGCAATAACAAGGGCCCGGCGCGAACTGGGCCCTTGTCGGCATTGATCAGCGAAACGGATCAGACGAACGCCGCGCGGTTTTCCGCCAGCGCCCGCGGGTCCGGCTCACCCCACGGCCAGTGCGCGGCCATTCGGTTGCCGTCGATATCGGTGAAAAACCCGTCCGCGCCCAATTCGTACCCGACCTTGCGCATGGCGTCCGCCACGGTGACGACATCCTCGCCCTCGGCCGCGAAGGGCGCGCCCGCCCGCATCGCCGCCGTCATGGTCTCGCCTGTCTCCGTGTCCGTATAGGTCACCGGCACAACCAGATCCTCCACCGACCCCACCGGACACCCCGTCCGCGCCCGCATCAGGGAGCCGTCCTCGCGCACGACAGTGCCATCCTCTTCCAGGATCTCGGCAAGTTTCTTGAATGTGCCGTCCCCGGAGAGGAACACGTGGCCAGGCGTAACGATGGTCCCATGGAAGTCGAGGGTTTCTTCCGCTTCGCGAGTGTGGATGGCGGTGACACGTCCTGTAGAGAATGTGGACTCCAGTAGATCGCAACGGTCTCCAAAAGAAACCACTTGATCTCCAAGTCGTAATTCGCCGATTGCTTTCTGACCACCATCAGCCAAACTCACCAAAGCGTCATGGCTGAAGCACTCAACTTTCCCCGGCTCAGGAAGGTCTCCATTGGCCTCGGCTTCTTCAATATCGCTTAGAACATCGGTAACCGACCGTTCTTCGCCATTGTCCAATGTGATGACACCGGTTTCGAGAACTTCCTTCCATACCTCCTGAGGTTCCTCAAGCATTCTGCTTCGCAGCGCTACCAGGGCATCAGGAAGGTCACCTTCGTAAGGTACAACAACCGTGTATTCGCTTTCTATTGCACCTTGACCAACAGCGGAATTATCCGAGGGCCTATCAAAAACTAAGTAAACCCCCGTTGCCTCTCCAACAGAGACGCCAGCACCGACCCAACGCGGTATCGTAAGGGGACCTATTCGCAACGGCCGATTTGAAACAGCCTCTGCGGCCAATGCCCCTTGTGCCATCTGTTCTAGTGCCCCAAATGTTACGCCACCCTCAATAGCTGTTCCGGTGTCAGTGTCATATGAGACTGCTGCCTTGAAGACCAGGGCTTTTCTATTGGATTGAAGGGTAAGCGATGACGTGCCAAGTGGAGCTCCAAACGACCCCGGACCTCCAAGGCCGAGAATACCTCCAAGTGTGTTTTGATAGACCCTATACTCTCGAGCCAGCCCTACAGTGAACTCAAATGCTGCTGGGCTGTTGCCTCCAAACAGCGCAGGTGCCCTGAATGCTTTAGCACCACCAGCTTGGAACACCCAATATCCGCGATCAATGAAAAGCGGTACTCCACCAATTCGAATATCAGTTAGTTCAGTCATGGGTTTTACCTCAACAAAAGTCCATAAAGAGCGTCCGCCGCGATGGTATGAATTGGAACAATCGAGAATACAAACGCTATCATTAACATCTTAGAAATCAATACAGAGTAGTAAAACGATGGTGATTTTTCTTTGATTTGGTTCTCAAAAGGTCTTCGACGACAAACACGAAAAACGCTAATTTGTGCCTCGAGATCGTAGCTAAATGGGCGAGGTGTTTTATGCTCACCTAGTTTGTCAATTAACCTTCCCTTAGTGACAAGTACGACCAACAACGAAAACAGGTATGAAACAAACAACAAGGCGGGCACGAGCAATGAAGTTTGGCGCAGTAAGCTAAATACATTTCCTGGCGCTTCAGACATCACTAGTTCTCACTACAGCGGTTTGCTCTTAATCTGAACATCATTCAAAGGAGACGGTATACAGAATTTCTAAGCCTTACGCACCATCCTAACTAAAAACTAGGTTCGTGACTTGCTTAGACTTCGAAAACGCTGCGCAGAAGAATTTCCAATACTTTTAGTGGATTGTTTGATTATTTTTTGTCCCGGATATCTAGGATTGATTCAACGCTCGCTTGAACACCGGGCAAGACTTACTTCATCTGACAATCAACGCTCCCTCAAAGCCTCATCCTGATACCTAAGCAACGGCGAGATCAGAAACTCGATCAATCGCCGGTCACCGGTCTTCACTTCAACCGTTACGTTCATGCCGGGGACCAGCGGTACGGGTTCGCCGTCGGCCATGATGTCGGTCCGGCTTAGGTTCACGCGGGTTTCGTAGACCAGGCCCTGGTCCTCGTCCTGGACGGCGTCGCCGCTGAGATGGCGGACCGCGCCGGGGACCGTTCCGTATTTGGTGAAGGGGAAGCTTTCCACCTTGATCTCCGCCTCCTGCCCCGCATGCACGAAGCCCTTGTCCTTGTTCAGCACCATGGCGGAGATTTCCAGCGGCGCGTCGTCGGGGACCAGGACCATCAGCGGTTCGGCCGGCTGCACCACGCCGCCGACGGTGTGGACCTGCATCTGCTGGATGGTCCCGTCTTCCGGCGCGCGCAGGGTTTGCTGCTGTTCCTTGAGGTTCGCCTTGCGCAAGGCGAGGCGCGCCTGGTCGAAGGTCTTGCGGGCTTCCAGCATCTCGGTGAAGGCCTGTTGCTTGGCCTCCGCCTTGACGCGGTTCGTCTCCCGCACCGCGGCCTTCATGGCCGCTTCCGCCTCCACCATCCGGTGACGCTCGATGGCGATGTTCTGCCGGCTTTCGATCAAGAGCGTCTTCACTTCCAACCAATTGGGCTTGGGGCTGATACCCTTTGCGACCAGGGTGGCGAGGCTTTCCTCCCGTTCCGCAATCAACGGCAGGGTCTGCTCCAGCTTTTCGATTTCTGCCTGGATTGAGCGGCGCTCGGCAATCCGGCTGTCGAGCTGCGCTTCCATCGAGGCCATCTCAGCCTCGTGCGCGGCGATGTCGGATTCCAAGCGCTGGCGCTGCATGGTGACCAGGATCGGGTCCGAATTGTCGGGGGCCTTCAGCGGCGCCTCGTGCCCGTCGAGCCGCCGGGTCATGGCGTGCAGCCGGGCCAGTTCCACCGACGCGGCCATCAGTTCCTGCTCCAACTGGCCCTTGTCGACCTCGCTTTCGGTCGGGTCCAGTTCGACCAGCACATCTCCCTTTTTCACCGCCATCCCGTCCCGGACATGGATGGCGCGGACGACGCCGATCTCCAAAGGCTGAATCTGCTTCACCCCGCCCGCCGGCACGATCCGTCCCTGCGCCACGGCGACCACATCGACCGTGCCGATCAGCGACCAGGCAATAGCGATGGTGAAAAAGGCCGCCAGCGTGATCGCCGTCCAGCGCGCCGCGGGCGACGCCGGGGTTTCCAGCACCTCCAACGCGGCGGGCAGAAACTCCCGCTCATCCTTTCCGCGGTTGGGCAGTTTGCCTGGCGGGGCGGCGGCATTTCCGGACCCCGGCGCGCTGTTGCGCGTGGACGCATCGCCCGCCGCTTCACTTCCAGGGGGAGCATCGCCGGGAGCGACTTTGTCAGGCACGGCGGCATCGGCTTGCGGCGCACCGCCGACGGGGCCGGACGCCCCGTGTCCCTCCGGGGGCGAAGGCCGTTTGAGGGGCGCGGGGGCCGGCATGCCCGGCCGGCCGTCATTCGGCGGCATCGGGCACCTCCCCGGACTGCATCCGGTACAGCGTTGCATAGCGGCCGCCCGCCTTCAGCAAGTCGTCGTGCGTGCCGTCCTCCACAATCTCCCCATGGTCGATGGTGATGATCCGGTCTGCGCCGCGCACGGTGCTGAGCCGGTGGGCGATGATCATCACGGTCCGCCCCTGACAGATCCGCCGCATATTCTGCTGGATGATGCGTTCGGATTCGTAGTCCAGCGCGCTGGTCGCCTCGTCCAGGATCAGGATGCGCGGGTTGGTGATCAGCGCGCGGGCGATGGCGATCCGCTGGCGCTGTCCACCCGACAGGTTGTGGCCGCGCTCCTCCACCAGCGTGTCGTAGCCCTCCGGCAATTCCAGGATGAAGTCGTGGGCGCCGGCCAATTCCGCCGCAGCGATCACCCGGTCCATCGGCAGGCCCGGATCGGCGAGCGCGATGTTCTCCCGGATGGTCCGGTTGAACAGCAGGTTTTCCTGCAACACCACGCCGACCTGATGGCGCAGCCAGGCGGTATCGACCATGGTCAGGTCGACCCCGTCGATCAGCACCCGCCCCGCTTCCGGCACATACATGCGCTGCACCAGCTTGGTTAGCGTGCTTTTGCCCGACCCGGACGGCCCGACGATCCCCAATACTTGCCCCGCCGGCACCGACAGCGACACTCGGCGCAGGATCTCCTTGCCGTCCGGCCGGTACCGAAACGTGACATTGTCGAACTCGATCGCACCTTGAATCGATTTCAGGGACGAGCGGTTGGCGTTATAGCTGGGTTCCGTCGGCGCATTCAGGATGTCGCCCAACCGCTTCAGCGAGATCCGCGCCTGCTGAAAGTCATTCCACAGTTGCGCCAGCCGCAGGATCGGGCCGGAGACGCGGCCGGACAGCATGTTGAAGGCAACCAGTTGGCCGACCGTCATATCGCCGTTCAGGACGGCCTTCGCGCCGATATAGAGCGTCAGCGCCATGGTGATCTTGCTCACCGCCTGGGTCGCCTGCCCGGCGATGTTCCCAAGGTTCGCTGCGCGGAAGCTCGCCCGCACATAGGCCGCCAACTGATCTTCCCAGCGCCGCTGCGACTGCGGCTCCACCGCCATCGCCTTCAGGGTCTCCACCCCGGTTACCGCCTCCACCAGAAAGGCCTGGTTTTCCGCGCCGCGCTGAAACTTCTCCTCCAGCCGCGCGCGCAGCACGGGCGTCACGAAGACCGCCAGCAGAATGTAAAACGGCACCGAGGCGAGCACGATCAGGGTCAGCGTCGGGCTGAACTGCCACATCACGATGAAAAAGACGAAGGTAAAGGCGATGTCGATCACCAGCGTCAGGGCGGAGCCGGTCAGGAAGTTGCGGATATTCTCCAACTCCCGCACGCGGGCGACGCTTTCCCCGACCCGGCGCGACTGGAAATAGGCCATCGGCAGGGACAGCAGATGGTCGAACAGCTTCGCGCCCAGCTCCACATCGATCCGGTTGGTGGTGTGGGAGAAGACGAAGGTGCGCAGACCACCTAGGATCACCTCGAAGATCGAAACGACGACCAATCCGAATATCAGCACATCCAGGGTGGTCAGCCCGCGATGCACCAGCACCTTGTCGACCACGACCTGAAAGAACAGCGGCGTCACCAAGGCGAAAAGCTGCAGGAAGAAGGAGGCGATCAACACCTCGGAGAAGAGTTTCTTGTATTTCAGGACCGGCGGGATGAACCAGGTGACATCGAACTCGCCCCCCTTGCCGATCAGCTTCGCCCGCTTGGCGACCAGCAGCAGCCGCCCGGTCCAACGCTCTTCGAACTCCGCAACGCTGACCTTCAACGGCCGGCCGACGACAGGGTCTTGGATCAGAACGGCGTCGCCCTGGATCTGCCCCAGAATGACAAAGCGCCCGTCGTCCAGTTCGGCGATCGCCGGCAACGGGGTCTGTTCGAGCTTCGCCGTCTTGGTCCGAACCAGCCGCGCCTTAAGCCCCAAGCGCTTGGCGGCGCGCAGCACGGTCTCGGCATCCATGGTGCCGCCGGGCACGCCGTACTGGTGCAGGATCTGCTCCAACTCCCCCGGCATGCCGAGAAAACGCAGCAAAAGAACCAGACAGGTCGCGCCGGTGTCCGGCACCGGCTCGGGCTGCGCCGCATCGTTCGCCGCCCCCGGTGCTATGCCGGACGGGTCCCCTGCGTCAGTCATCTGATTTCCGACCGATCCGAACAGTCACGCTGCCCCCCGCAAGCGCCGGTTCCTCCCCGGAGCCCGACACCGGGCCCCACCCGTACCCTCCGCGGAGGGGTCTCTATTTTCATCGCTTCCAGCGGCAATCCGTCAACCACCGAACGTCAACCGCTGTCATATATTAGCACTTTTTGCGTGAATTCTTCAGGGCGCGGGATCTGAACACCGCGCGGGCCTCACTGGGATTGGGAACAAAGACCAAGAGGAAGCCCGGTTCCGTCCAGATTGGGTGGCGGAGAAGTTTGGGACAACGGAAGTACGAGCTACAACGTCTCCCCCGGACTACGCCGAAAGATGAAACGTATTGAATAGCCGAGACCTCCCCTTCCAGGGTCCTATTCTCTTAAGGTTCAGAGATCTTCAGCACCAAGAAACAGAAAATTAATGACGCTCCGGCCGTCCTTGCACATGCGCGGCAACGGACAGCAGTTTTCAGACACATTTCCTCGCTCTCAGCGTCCCCTTGGATTTGCCGGACCGATCAAGGGTACTTTCGTACTATGCCTTCTGTGATTTGAGGCCCAGATCAGGTCCCTGGGCCTCCAAACCTCAAGGAAGACGTCTACGCCAACCGGCAAAGACAATGCAGACAAGTGTTGTGGCGAAAAGCGGAAGAGCGGCAGGGACCGGAACTTGAGTTGTCCCCTGCGCGCTCAAAAACGCACCGCCATTCGACAATAGACGAGCGGGTGAGCAGTTAAAGCAATCGATCGCGCCTGTAGCGCCCGCGAAGGTGTTTCCGACTACGCCAATTATGGCATCAAGCGAGTTAAGACCGGTCAGCTCCTCTAATCCGAACCTAAAGTTTCGGGCTGGCTCACCGATCCGCAGATCATCCCATAGAAAAGTAATCCCCAAATCCAAACTGCGAAGGTCTCTTACAACAAACACACTGTTGCTCTTAGTAAACACGAACTCTGGAAAAGCCGCGACATTTCCGCCGGTTAGCGAAATCTCCCAAGACGGGGCGTCTGCGGTAGCCGTGTCCCACACAAAGAACCCATCTGCTCTGCCACCATCCGAGAACACGAAGTCGTTCAGACTCCACCTGATCGTCTCAGCGTTGGAAACACTCGGCAACAAGGCGAGAATGACAAAGAACCGACATATAGACCTCCACATAACTCCCCCTCCGTACAGGAAAAAAAGACTCTGGCTTCCGCGCATAACAGATAGATGTAGGAGTATCTATAGATGCAGAACGTACTTTGTTAACGTGTATTGAATTACCTCTTTTTCAAACAAAGGAATGCTGCACCTGAGTAAGAGAGTATTAATGTGTCACGGGCTGATCACTGTTTACCCCAAGGCGTACAATCAGCTCCGCTAGCTTGAATCATGCCTGACCAGTTTCCTGTCGGACACCACCTGTACTTTCATGGTTTCTCGATCTCAAACGCGCCAGGATATATTTCGACACCGACCGGAAATGGCTTGCGCCCGAGGCTTCCGCCCAGCGCCCGGCGGTCCAGGAATTCTTGGCGCCTTTCATCGGCCCGCCATACAAACCGTCCTCGGATGACTCTTCGATGAAGCGCATCAGGCACGCATACCGGTCGCGAAGGCTCGCAACCGCTTCTTCCAAGGGCACGTCCTTCAGCCTTTCCCTCAGCGCGGCGTTGTACTCGCGAAGTTGGCCCCAATTGTACCCCTTCGCCGGGAAGTCGACCTGTCTCCCTGCTTGGCCATCCCGATACCAGCCGAAGAACAGGTCGATCCAATGCGCCCGATGGGTCAGGATATCGCGGATGGAGGTGCAGTCCTCATCTTCAATCAAACCGAAATCCGGCGCTACGTCGGAGAGCACGCGGGACAGCTTGTCGAATTCCTTCTGGGTGACGGAAAGAAGTTCGTCCTTTGACGTAGCCGGCACGGCGGTTCTCCAAATCAACGGCTCGTCACATCAAGGCATGGTGACGCCCGACCGGTTTGCGCAGGCGCACAGTTCGCCACACCATCAAGGTGAGGTTCACTGATCCATCGCAAACCCTCTCCGGAAAGTGGCGTTTGTAGAATTCTCACCTCATTATACAATCGGGACGGTAATCCGCCGGATCAGTCCAATTCCGACACTGTAGACACCTCTATTTCTAGAGGAACGCGGATAGCCTTAAGACCGGGGTGTAGAATGGATGAGAAATACGAAATCATTCAGGGGTTAATCGAGGACGGCCTACTCGACGCAGCAGCCACCGTTGTTTCAAGATTACTGCTGAAAGAACCGCTATCCGGCGGACTTTGGGCGCTTTCCATGAAAATCGATGTGGCACGAAACCAGCACAGCATCGCCCTCAAGAATCACAAGCACGTCCAAACGATCAAAGAATTTCTTTCAGACTCTACAGGCGAAGACGAGCTTTTTTCGTCAATTGGGGAAAGGGCAATTCTTGAAGAGAAACTCAACTTCGAACAAACAACAGGAGAGGAGGAGTATCGGGATTTTCGACTTCACGCCGATCTTTCACGGAGTAAGTCAAGAACCACCCTGAAGGACGAAAGCTACCTCTTCATCGGCAACTGTCAAACAGGTCCTGTTGCTCTCGGATTGGCGCTTAGAGCCCCGCACGCTCAAGTCTTTCATTCGCAGTTCATTCTCGACCAGGAGAATTGGGTCGAACAGAAGAAAATTGCCAATACGTTCAAGCTTCTTTCCGAATGCAAATACATCTACCTGCAACCGAGAATTCACACCCTCTTCAGAGATCAAATTGAACAAAACCGACGCGCGGATTCAGAGGTCAGGTATTTCCCTAATCTGTATTTTTCAGGATATCACCCAGACATAATCAACTTGGATGTCATGGGAAAAAGCCTTCTTTCCCCAATGGCCAAGTACAATTCGATAATCGTTCTATTCGGCTGGTGCCAGGATTTGAGCCCCGACGAAACGGTAGCGCTCTTCAATGAAAATACCTACAAGCAACTGGGTTTCCATGAGTTCTGGGAAAACGCAAAACAGTACCTTCTGAGGACTGGAGAGGAGGCAAATCTCTCCTTCGATCCATATATCCAAAAATGGTTAAGCGGAGACGTTTGTTTTTTTACGCCACCTCATCCTAAGAACGCCGTAATCGAAGATGTAATCAAAACAATCGTAAAAAGGGACCGCATCGAAACGACGCTCGACACGGTATCGATGCTCTCGCCAGAGGTCTTTGCACGTCTCTATGTCTGGCCGGTATATCCGAACCTTTGCAATGAAACCTCTCCGCATAGTGGGCACACGACCTTTAAAACGCGGAACGGCGTGCTTTCCTTAAAAGAGTTCGTGATCAGCAGTTACGAACACTACCAAAAACACGGCGCATCTAAGGCAGCCGTTTTCGAAGAACTCTCAAAAAGGGTCGATCGGGCCAAACTCGATCAATTGCGCTCAAATCCAACCGGCGCGCAAACAAAGCTTAGCGAACAGAAAACCAGCCCGAACCACGCATACAAAGACCTGGAACGGCATCAGTACTGGGGAAAAGTTTTCTCTCAAGATCTCCCAATGGATTTCGTTCCGAAGTATGAAACCAAGTTTCAAATCGACAAAGGCACAAAAATAGCGACGGCTGGTAGCTGTTTCGCCGTTCATATCTCAAAGCATCTTCTCCGGAATGGCTTCAACTTTTATAGGACCGAACCCGAGCACCAAACCCCAAGCAGTGCCGGCGACAGTCGGTCTGCACTCCCCAGTTTTTCAGCCCAATATGGGAACATCTATTCCAGCACTCAACTTCTGCAACTGTTCGAACGAGCCACTGGCGCGTTTAAGCCCAGAGATCTGTTCTGGAAGCGGTTTGACTCCGTTTACGTCGACCCGTTCAGACCATTGGTCGCAGGGTATGGGTTCGCGGATACAGACACGCTTTTTGAGTCAAGAAGCAAGCACCTTGAATGTGTTCTGGACTTGTTCAAGACCCTCGATGTTTTTGTTTTCACCCTTGGATTGACCGAAGTTTGGCGTAATCGAGCAGATGGAGCTGCTTTCCCAATAGCGCCCAGTGTTCTCACCGGACAAATCAACGACAAGGAGTATGAGTTTTACAACATGTCCTGTAGCGAAGTTGTCCAGGACATGGAGATGTTTGTTGATGGGCTGCGAACAATAAATCCCGATGCCAAAATCATTCTGACAGTATCGCCCGTCCCTCTTGTCGCCACGTTCGAACAGAGAAACGTATTGATCTCCAACACATACAGTAAATCCACTCTCCGCTCAGCCGCGGAGGAAGTGTGCAGAAATCATGCAAAAGTAGACTATTTTCCATCCTATGAAATTATAACCGGCCACTATAGCAAATCGCATTACTTTAATAGAGACTTAAGGTCCGTGACCCCTCTTGGCGTTGCGCATGTGATGAAGTCCTTCTTTGCAACATATGGAAATACTTCCATCGAACAGGATCCAGACGAGGAAATCCTGGAATCCATGAAAATGAACTCGATAATCTTGTGCGACGAGGAGTTGTATAACAGCTAGCGCTGAACAGGTTTGTCTATCGAGGCCCGCTATCCGGACAGGCATGCAACTCCGTTACCGGAGTTGAAGCGGCCCGGACGAAACGCGTCGAGCGGCAAATCCGGGACCGTCCCTGTAACCAGATCGGCAACCAACCCGCCGACCGCCGGGGCAAGCTGAAAACCGTGCGCGGAAAACCCGAAGACATGTACAATACCCTCTGGCCCACCCTGCCCGATTACCGGCAGCGCGTCCGGCGTGTAGCCTTCTATCCCGGCCCAAGCCCGCACGACCCGCGCACCTGAAATCGCCGGAATCGCCTCCGCCGCCGTCCGTAAAAACCGCGCGATGCCGGCGAAATCCAAAGCCGTTCTGTTGGTTTCAGGAAAGGCGCGCCCGCGCACGCCGCCGCCCAGCAACACGGTTCCGTTTTCCATCTGCTTGAAGGACAAGGTGTCGTTCAACACCCCTACCACGGCGTCCGCCACCGGGGCGACGGGTTCGGTGATCGCCAGCATGGGCGCGTGCGCCTGTAAAGGTACGGAATCGCCGAGGCGCGACGCCACCGCACCGCCCCAGGCACCGGCCGCATTGACCAGTACCGGCGCCTCGAACCGGCCGTGGGCGGTTGTCACGGACCAGATACTTTCCGACCGTTCGATCCGGTCGACCGGCGCGCCCTCGTAGATCTTCGCGCCCAGGACCTCCGCCCGCCGGCGAAAAGCCTGGGTCGTTCGGGCAGGATTTGCAGAGCCGTCCCCCTCCACATGCAAGGCGCCAATGCATGCCCGACTTGCGGAGGGCAGGAGCTCCCGCAACACACTCCCATCGATCACTTCTTCATGCGAAAAGCCAAGGGCACTCAACTCTCCAACCCGCTTACGCGCATCGTCCAGGTCTGACTGCGTTCGCGCGACCTTCAGATAGCGGCTGACGCGATATCCACAATCGTCATCCACCAGGCTTCGTATGTCCCGCCAGTATCGCCAGGCGGATTGGGCCAGCGGAACCTCTGCATAGGCGCGGCCCAACCGTCTTACCCCGCCGGCATTCACACCCGACGCATGGCGGCCAACATGGTCCTTTTCCAGCACGATTGCGGAGTAACCGCGCTGCGCGAGATGCAGGGCGGCGGAACAACCGTGAATGCCACCGCCGATGATAAGTGCGTCAGCGCTGCGTTTGATCTGCGCCATGGCCTGTGCCGGTCTCGTCCGGCTTTTCCGCTATCTCAACCGACATCGCCGCCAATTCCTTTAAGGGCATGGGTTTGATCGGCGGACGCAGCCGGTAGTAGCCGACCGCGTCCGGTGCTTTCCCCGTTTTCTGCGCGATCATCGCCTGTACGGTCAGGCCGCAGAAGCGCCCTTGGCACGGTCCCATCCCGGCCCGGCAGAACGCTTTCAACTGGTTGGGACCGACACCTCCATCCGAGATCGCCTTTTCTATCGTCCCGGCGGTCAATTCCTCGCAGCGGCAGACGACCGTCTCGGAGGTTGTCGGCAGCCGGAACCGTTCAGCGGGCCGGAACCAGGCATCCAAGAACGGTCGGATCGCGCGTTCCCTTTTGAGCTGGCGAAACAGCAGTGCGCTTTCTCTATCCCGTTCTTCACGGTCGCATCCCCCCAATGCGTGGACGGCGCCAAGCGCGGCAATGGCCCCACCGAAACGGGCGGCGGCGGCCCCCTCGATACCCGCCCCGTCCCCGGCGACCGATAGGCCTGGAACCGACCCAACCCGCCAGCGGTCCAGCCTCGGTCGCCAACAGAGCTGCTGTGTATCCCAGTCATGTTTCAATCCCGCCGCCATGGAAAGATTGACGTTGGGGACGACGCCCTGATGCAGGAACACCTGGCCCGCCTCGATCTGCCGCCAGTCTCCATACCCTTGCCGGAATGAAACGGCGGTCGCCGCCTCCCCGCCCAAAACTTTCAGCTCCGTGACATTCTTGATGATCGGAACGCCGGCGCGCTTGATTTCGGAAATCCAACGCGCGCCCTTCCAGAGCATGTCGGCCCGGCGCAACGCGCCGGGTAGGAAGGATATCGCCCGCCCCACTGCGTTGGCCTCTGTGGTATCCAGCAAAGCCGCCACCGGCACGCCCGCTTTCACATACTGATAAACGATTAGGGCGAGGAGCGGGCCGGCCCCGGCGAACACTGCGCCTTCCGCCACCAGGCCGGAGGACTTCAACAGGGTTTGCGCAGCGCCGGCCGTCATGACGCCCGGCAATGTCCAACCCTCAATCGGAAAAGGCCGCTCCATCGCACCGGTCGCGAGAATGATCCAGGGGGCTTTTATCAGATGCGCCTTGCCGCCGACGGAGTATCCGACCTCCCGCTCATCGGTTACCTGCCACGTCATCGCGTCCGGGACGTAACGGACCGACCCTTTGTCGATCCTCGCGCGGAATGTCTGAGCCAGAGAGACACCCCGACGGTAATCCTCGCCCAGTATGTCGTGATCGCGCGCATCGGCCCGTTCCACGTTGCGGTAGATCTGACCACCGGGTTGGGGCTGCTCGTCCAGAACCAGAACGGAGAGGCCTTTCCCTGCGGCGGTTACAGCGGCCTGCATCCCGGCAGGACCCGCCCCTATGATCACAAGGTCATGCATCGGCGGGACCGTCCTCGACCTGCGGTAGCGCCCGGGCGCCCTGTTGCTGTTCAACCGTCATACCGTCCGTCACCAGAACCTGACAGCCTTGCCGGTTGGGTTCCCCGTCGATGGTTAACAGACATTCGAAGCAGACACCCATCATGCAGTAAGGACCGCGCAGGGTTCCGACCATGGGCGTTTCGCGAAATGCCGTAACCTGAGCGGCAACCAGCGCTGCGGCGACCGTATCGCCTTCGCATGCGTCGATCGCTTTCCCCTGGTAAAGGATCTGCACGACACGCCCTTTGCGGTGATCCAGCCGCCTAAACATGGAACCGCTCCGCGCTGAGGCCAGCCAGCTCAGGGCCAAGCCGCCCGTTTGAAACGTATTTCGCGAAGATGTGCGCATGCGCCGCCGCCAGGGTAACGCCGCTGTGGCAACTTGCGGCGAAGGCCCCGGGATAGCGTTTCGATTGATCGTAGATCGGCAGACCGTCCGGCGTCATGACGCGCAGCGCCCCCCAGGTCCGAACGACCCGCACATCCGCCAGGCACGGAAAGTACCGGCGAGCGCGGTCGGCGATCTGCTGCATGACGTCGGGCGTGCTGCGGATGTCCAAACCGACATCCTCGTGCGAGTCGCCCAGCATCACCGATCCTTCGCCGGTCTGACGGACATGCACGGTCGGCATGTCGAGGAACGGTCCGACACGTTCGGTAACCAGAATCTGACCTTTCAGCGGATGCACGGGCTGCTCCAGCCCCACCTCCTTGGCAAGCGATGCGTTCCCCAGGCCCGCCGCCAGAACCAGTTTCCCGCTATGTACGGCCCCGCCCGCCGTTTCGACCGCGAACCCGTTCTCCGACGGGTCGATCCGGATCGCGCGTGCGTTTTCCCGGATCTCTCCGCCTAGCGCCTGAAAGGCGGCCTGCATCGCCCGCATAGTGTAAAGCGGACTGACATGCCCGTCATGCTCGCTGTACGATCCACCCACCACATCCGGGCCGACATCCGGCATATAGCGCAGCAAGTCGTCGCGCGGCAGCATCTCATAGCGAAAGCGGCCGTTTTGGTGGGACGCCAGCGTGCCCAATTTGTCATCGCGGTCCGCATATTCCTCTTCGCTCAAGCAAAGATCGATACCCCCGCGCCTGCTGAAGGACAGATCGACGCCGGTCCGGTCGGACAGTTCTTCTGAAAAGTCGGGCCAGGCGTTCGACGATTCCATGGTCCAGTCGGCGTAGACCGGGGCCCCCGCCCCCTTGCCCTGTACCCAGACCAGGCCGAAGTTCCCGCGCGAGGCGCGCAGCGCCGTATCCCCCTCATCCAGAATGACGCATTTGCTTCCCTGCCGGGCCAAGCCGTAGGCGATCGCGGATCCCAGAAGTCCGCCACCGACGATCGCGACATCGTATCCCTTGCTCATGCGAACCGGTCCACCGCATAGGGTGTCATGTCGATGTTCGGCGTCTCCCCGGCGATCAAGCCAGCAACGACCCGCCCCGTGTTCGGCGCCATCCCAAAGCCGTAGTGGCTATGTCCGAAGGCAGCGAACAAATTGCTGTGCCCCGGAACCTGCCCGAGGCAGGGCAGACTATCGGGCATCGAGGGGCGCGTTCCCATCCATTCGACCGTGTCCGACGTATCGATGGCGGGAAAGAGGCGTTTCACCAAGCGCTCGAAGACCTGCGCTCGGCGGTAGTTTGGTGGTGCGTCCAATCCGGCGAACTCCGCCGTGCCGGCACACCGGATGCCTGTCGCCATCGAACTGGCGACGAACTTGCCGGCCGTATCCATGACCGAGTTGTTCACAGCGATACCGGGGTTCCGGATGACCAGGTGGTAGCCGCGTTCCGCCTCCAGCGGCACCAACACACCCAACGGTTCCAAAAGGCTGAGCGACCATGCGCCCGCCGCAATGACCAGGCGTTCCGTCGTCACGGGCTCGCCGTCGGTTTCAATCCGCCAGCGTCCGCCGTCATCCGGCACGACGCGCCGCACTTGCGCTTGCCGGAAGGAAGCACCCATCCGGCGCGCTTTCTCGAACAGTGCGCGACCGACTGCCCCCGGATCCACGGCGCGGGCCTGATCCTTTATCAGGATCGCAGCCTTGTAGTCGGGCGACAGTGCGGGTTCGACTTCTCTTAGTCTGTCGCCTTCGATGCGCTCAATCGGGACGCCGCGGTCTTCCCGCAGGCGCCAGGCCAGTTGCGACAGATCCGCCTGGGCCGGGTCCTTGTAGACATGTACGTACCAGGAATCCCGGATCAGGTCTTCCTGACCGGTTCCCTTCAGGTGATAGCGGTACAGGTCGACGTTGGGGCGGTTGAGGGCATTCATCGCGTCGCCGATACGGTCGAGGCCTTCGGCCCGACCGGCGCGAATGAACTTGTAGGCCCAAGGCAGAAAACGCGGCAGATGCTTCCATCCGATCGAAACCGGCCCTTCCGGATCGATCAGCCATTTGGGGACGTGCCGCCACAGGCCCGGCAGCGACTGCGGCACGCAGGACCACGGCGACACGACGCCGGCATTGCCGTGACTCGCACCCGACGCGGGCGGGTCCCGGTCGATCAGCTCAACGTCGAACCCTCGTTCCAGCAACGACAGGCCGGTGCAGATCCCAACAATACCGGCCCCCAGGATTGTAACCTGCTGTGGCATCGGTCACTCAGGCGCCAGCGGCTTCCATCGCGCGTTCGCGCCGCCGCATGTAGATCTGCTGGGCAAGGACAGGCACGAATATGGCAACCGAGTAAAGATCACTGGTGGTCCCCGGCGCGACCAGCAGAACGCCAGAAATCGCCATCGCCCACCGGACCAGCGCTGACATGTGGGTCAGGAAGTATCCCGCCACCGAGGTCGCCACCATGAAGACGCCGATGGAACAGCTCACGGTGGTCGAGATGAAGTCCCCCCAGGTGAAATGCGACTCGATCACGATCAGCATCGCCGGCGAATAGACGAACACCATCGGCACCATCAACTTGGCGATCCCCAACGAGAAGGCGGACAAGCCGGTCCTGAACGGGTTGGCCCCCGCGATCCCGGCGGCCGCATAGGCCGACGCACAAACCGGCGGTGTAATCTCGGAGATGACGCCGTAGTAGAGCACGAACAAGTGTGAGGCGAGCGGCGGAACGCCCAAATTGCCCAGCGCCGGCTGCGCAACCGTCGCCAGCATGATATACAGCGCCGTCGTTGGCAGGCCCGCCCCCATCAGGATACAGGTAACCGCGATCAGCATCAGGGAAACGAAAAGCTGCACCGCTTCGATGGTGAAATCCACCAGCGGGATCGAAACCAGAATCGGTTGCAGGCCCTCGGCGATGGTCAGCGCGCTGTTGGTCACCATGAAACCCAGCCGGAAGCCGAGGCCCGTTGAGTTCACGACCCCCACGACGATCCCGATTGCAGAACAGACCGCGCCCACCGCCAGCGCGTATTTCACGCCCATCACGCAGCCATCGAACACATCGCGGATGCCGATACGGTGCATCGGGTTCACGAACCCGATGGCCAGGGCCGAACTGATTCCCCAGAACGCGGCCATATGCGGTGAAAACCCGCTGAACAGAACATAGATCAGAACGGCCAGCGGAACGGCCGTCGGCCATCCCCGTTTCAGCACATACAAGAGTTTCGGGATTTCCTCCGACGGCATGCCTTTCAGCCCAAGCCGTTTGGCCTGGAAATGCACGATCGACAGAACACCGATATAGTGCATGGCCGCCGGCACGATCGCCGCCAGGACGACGGTCGTGTAGGGCACTTCCAAAAACTCCGCCATCACGAAGGCTGCGGCGCCCATGATCGGCGGCGTGATCTGCCCGCCGGCACTGGAGGCCGCCTCGACACCGCCCGCCAGATGACCGGGATAGCCCATGCGCTTCATGTTCGGGATCGTTAGCGACCCCGTGGATACGGTGTTGGCGATTGAGGAGCCGGAAATCGTCCCGAAAAACGCGGAGGAGACGACGCTGACCTTGGCCAGGCCGCCGGTATACCGTCCGGCGATGACGGTTGCGATATCGACGAAGAACTGACCGAGGCCCATGCGTTGTGCCAGCACACCGAACAGCACGAAGTGGAAGACGACCGTGGAGACGATCCACAGCGTCACCCCGAAGATGCCCTCGGCGGGGAAATACATGTTATTGATGTATTGCGACCAGGTGATGCCGGGATGGGTCAGAATCTGGATCGGTATGTATTGGCCGAACACGGCATAGCCGGTGAAGACCAGGATGATGATTGGCACAATGATGCCCAAGGTGCGGCGCACGGCTTCCAACAGCACAAGGATCAGGACCGTGCCGAAAACGATATCGATTGTCGCCGGATTGCCTTGGCGCAGAACCTGTTCCGGCAACACATAGCGGCCGCCGAGAAACTCAATTTCGATCTCGTACCAGGTAACGCCGATATAGAGCGCCCCGGCGATGCCGCCGATAATGAGCAACCAGTCCCAGATCGGCACGTTGCCATAGCGCCACCAGGTGTTGGGATGCTTGGTCCAGGCAGCCTCGTTGCGCAGGAACGGGTAGCCGATGAAGACCAGCAGGATAACGCCGGACATATGGAAACCCATATGCCAGTAGTCGACGGGCACACCCAGGCCGGCGGTGACATAGTGATAGCCGGCAAAGAAGATCGAGAAGAAGAACGAGAATTTCAGCAGCCAGGGGCCGATGGCGCGGGTGTGGAGACCGGCGTCGTACTTCTTTTCCAGTTCTTCTGCTTTTTTGACGTCGTATTGAGCCATGGGTCCGCCCGCGTCGCCTCAGGAAGGCAAGAATTTGGATGCAATGCCCCATTGCGTGCCTAAGGCAGCGCACTGACCGGGGCCGGAGAATTGGGGCCGGTGGACATGCCACCGGCCCCAGATACGTGATGGCCTACTTCAGAAGTCCGGCTTCCTTGTAGAAGCGCTCCGCGCCCGGGTGCAGCGGAATGAGCACCCCTTTCAGCGCGGTTTCCGGCCGGATCGCCTTACCCTTCGCATGCCCCTTATCGAGGAGTTTCCGGGTGTTGTCGTTCCAGAGGGCCGCCGTGATGTCGTAGATCAGATCTTCGGGCTGATCCACGGAGGTTACCAGCTGGCCGTTAACCGCAACGGTCGGCACATCGTAGGTAATAGATTCGTAAGTGCCGGCGGGGATCATCGATTCCACGTAGTAGGGGATGATCTCGTTGATTTCCTTGCGCTCTTCGTCGCTGAACTTGTAGAGCTCGAAGCCTTTCGTGGACCCCAACTGGATCAGCGCCGCAAACGGCGTTCCGCCCGCATAGAAGAAGGCATCGAGCTGACCGTCAGCAAGCCGCTGCGTGCTTTGCGAAAGGCCGAGTTCCTGCTCATCCGCCTTGATGCCGTAGTGCTGCAGGATCATGCGGACCGAGACTTGAGTGCCGGAGCCCGCTGCCGCGACGCCGACGCTCATTCCGTTCAAGTCCTTGAGGCTCTTGAGCTGCATGCCTTTGGGCGTAACGAGATGCATGTCTTCCGGATAGAGGTTGGCGATTACGCGGACCTTATCCTTCTTGTTTCCAACGAACTTGCCTTCACCGTTATAGCCTTGAGTGACGCTTTGCGCCCCGGCAAGACCGGCGTCGAGCTGACCGGCATGGATCGCGTTCATGTTGGCGACGGACGCGTTGGTCGAAACGGCAATCGCCACCAGGCCGGGGACGCCACAACTTCCGCCCTTATCGCAGGGGCGCGAACCGGGCGGGTTCGAAATGGCGTTGGCGATCAGTCCGCCAATCGGGAAATAGGTTCCGCCGGCGCCGCCGGTTCCGATGCGGAAGAACTTTATATCCTGCGCTTGCCCGACCCCGGCCAGCGCAACAATGCCGACGAACGCTGCCGCCGCGAGTTTGGTAAAGAGTCTCATCGTGGTTTCCCTCTCCGTGAGTAGAGCAGACGACATGCAGACCACAGTCGCCCCCGAAACGCCCCCCTGGGCGGTGAACTGGTCGCGCCAGGTTCGGCCTCGTTGGTGGGCCGGTTTGCTGGTGCCGCGCTAGTCTTGAGAGGGTGGAAAAAGCTGGGTCCCGCGCCCCCCCAAACTGCATTAGCGGTCATTAGGGGCACGGAGTTGTCATTATTGCCAATTCTTAATTCTTTTATATCGATAAGTTTTCTGAATATAGTTCTGGAAAATTACATACAGAGGTATGGATTTAATGAATTTGTGGCATCTGACGGCCTTCCGCGAAGTCATGCGTACTAACTCGGTCACAAAGGCCGCCCAAAACCTTGGACGCACGCAGCCTGCGGTCAGCAACTGCATCGCCAGCCTGGAAGACGACATCGGATACCGGCTGTTTGAGCGGCGCAACGGCCGGCTGCACGCCGTGCCGGAAGCTCAGTATCTCCTGGCCGAGGCGGAGGACATACTAAGCCGGGTGGGTTCCTTGGAACGCACCATGAAGGGCATCGACAGTGCCATTCCGCATCAAGTCCGATTGGCCTGTATGCCCGTTCTGTCGGAATTCTTCATGCCGCGCCTGATCGCGCGGTTCGTTTCCAATCATCCGCATACCCGATTTCTGTCGATATCTGCGAGTTCACCCGTCGTCTACGAGCAGGTCGCCGCGCAGCAGTTCGATATCGGCTTGGCGGAAATGGTGTCCGAGTCGGACCTGGTGGATACGGAACCGAGAGAGGTCGAGTGCGTCTGCGCCCTGCCGAAAGACGACCCTCTCGCGGCGCGGGATTATGTAACGCCGCAGGACCTGGACGGGCGGCCATGCGCAACCTTTCTGGAGACCCACTTCATCGCACGCCAACTGAGAGAAAACTTCGAGGCGGCCGGCCGAACCCTGAACGTGCAGTTCCACATGCAGAACGGCGCGGCGCAATACAGCCTTGTTGCAAGCAATGTCGCCTTCGGTGTGTTCAGCCCGTTGAGCGCCTGGATCTTCCGGAACACCAACGCTTACCCCGACGCAATCGCCTTTGTTCCCTTGCGGCCGGCCATACAGTACCGGTACGCGATCCTGACGCCGGCGCATAAGACGCTGTCCCAGGTCGCCCAGTCCTTCGTCAAGGACCTGCGGGCCGATCTGGACAAAATCCTGTCGGATAATCAGGACATCATCGCCGGTTCCGCCCGGCCTTCATGAAAGGCTCGGCTGGCCGGACGGGGACGTTCGGCACCCATCTTCGCTTAGAGCAGATGTCAAACCTGCCCGAACCGCCTACAGTCGGATCCGCAACATCATCGTATAGGGGGCGGACATGGCTGTTTTGGTGACCGGCGCGTTGGGCCATATCGGAATGTGGGTGGCGACGCGGCTTCTCGAAGAGGGGGATACGGTCATCGCGTTCGACGAGCGCATGGCCGACTTCGACCGCCTGGCGACGGACGAACTGAAAGCCCATGCAGCTCGGATTCACCAGGAATCCGGTGATGTGATGGACCCGGCCGTTCTCGAAACGCTCTTCGAAAAACATGCGGGCAAGATCGACGGCGTCATCCACATCGCCTCTATCGCCGGCGTCCCGGCCTTTACCGAACAGCCCCGACGGTATGTCGGCCTCAACGTGATGGGTACGGTCAATGTGCTGGAGGCCGCACGGGTCCACGGCGTTAAGAAGTTCACCTTCATCTCGTCCGGCGCCGTCTACGGCACACGCGAAGGACCGATGCTGGAGACGGATTGCCCGACCCCCAGCGACCTTTACGGCGCGACGAAACTGTCAGGCGAGGAAATGACCCTGAAGTTCGGCGACACCTACGGCATGGAGACGGTCTGTACGCGGGTCTACTTCGTTTATGGCCCGGGACGGCGGCCCGATCCGATGTTTCCGATTTACCGCTGGGCCTTCGGACCGCTGGACGGCGTGACGGACCTGACCAACGAGAGCGGGGCGGACCAAATGCTGGACTTCACCCATGTTTTCGATACCGCCCAGGGAATCGTTAAAGCCTACCGCGCCCTGCCGTCGAAAAACCGGATCTATAACATCACGAGCGGCGTCGCGGTGCGGCTCGGCGACGTGGTTGAATTCGTGGGAGAGTATCTGGGAACCGAAACCGGTGTTGTTCTCGGCCCCGGTAAAGCCGTACCCCGTGGGGCGCCGCTCGATATCTCCCGTGCCAGGGCAGACCTCGGTTTCGAGCCTGTCTTTGCCGATATCCGCGACGGCATCCGCCAGTATCGCGATTGGCTTCAGAACAGCGAGTACGGAAAGGCGTGAGTGCGCGTCCGGTCAATCGATCTCCAGCCGGTAGAACGCGGCCGCATTTCGGCTGAACAGCATTTCCTGCTCCCCGCGCGGGAAGTCCTTAACGATGTCCATGATGCCGTCGGCGATGGTCTTGAAGCCGGCGCGCAAGCGGCAGACCGGCAGATTGCTGGCGAACATGCAGCGTTCGATGCCAAAGATATCGATCGCCTCCAAGACAACCCGGCGATTATCCTCAAGCCGCCAGGGCGCGTCTTTCAGGCCAAGCTCTGAAATCTTCAACCGGACCTGCGGAGCGGCAGCGATCACCCTCATGTTCGCCCGCCAGGCCGCCAGCCCGTCCTCGCTGCGATCCCAGGGAAAGCCCGTGTGGTTTAATACGACCGGGGTCTCCGGGAACCTTTCCACGACAGAAGCTGCCTCCGGCAGATGCCAATGCGGCACACGCAGGTCGTAGGAGAGCCCATATTTCTGCAGAAGCGCATAGCCCGCCAGCCAGTTCGGATCCTGCATGCTGCCGGGCCGGCCTTTCACCGCACCGACATCGTCCGGGGACAACGCTGTGACCGGCTTGGACCGTATGCCCCGCATCATGGGATAGGCGCAATGGCCCGCCAGCACCGCTTCGCAGTTATCGCCAGCCAGCCAGGCATGCCCGACAACCGCATTCGGCATGCCATCCTTGGCGGCGACTTCGTGAAGCCAGGCGGTTTCGGCAACCTGGGACGACCGGTCCCACTCAGCATCTACATGCACGGTGGCGACAATGTCGTATCCGGCCGTCTCCGACCGGTAGTCGTCCGGCATGAAGTCATGCTTCAAGGCGTCGTAATTACCGAGAAAGAAGTGCTCCTCCGGCCTGTCCGATAGCCAGGGATAATAGTTTTCGTCGAGCTTCCAGAGGTGGTGATGGGCGTCGACGATTTTCAGCGGCTCAGTCATTTCTTTATCATGGGGGCTCAGTTCGCGGACGCGCCCGGGCGTTTTTGGGACGACGGTCCTAACTCAGCAAGAGCATGCGGAATTCTCATTGTGTGTCAAAGTCATTTGGTTTGACAGCACAAGTCCTTTCTCTCACCGATTGACGCGGGCCTTCCCTTCGCCCCAACATCAGGAATACCGTACGCGACGAAAATGGCGCACGCGACCCGTGATACGGTCGACGGTTCGCCTTTACCAACACTTGTTTCAGGTAACCTCCTGGCAGGAAGTTCATCGGGAAGACAAATGACCGTCCCATTGGGGAGATTGACCGAAAACGAGCGTTCGCTTCTCCAGTTCTGGGAGTCGCGGCGTAACGGCCGAGCCATGCCGGCAAGAGCCGATATCGCTGCGGAGGATCTGTTCCCTTGGATCGGGTATCTCCATCTCCTTGAGCCGATCGATGGCGGCAACGACTTCCGTTATGCCGTATTCACCACGCGCACATTGATCGGCTCGGACAAGGACATGACTGGAAAGTGCGTGAGCGATTGGGGCGGCGAACGCGCCGGCTATGCGCTGCAGCTTTACAGTACAGTTATGGAGTGTGCGCGCCCGATCTACAGCGTACTGCCGGAACGCTACAAGGACGACTGGATTATCTATTCGCGGATTTGCCTGCCCTTGGGCATCGAGGGCACGATTACGCATATCATGTCGATGATCTCATTCATGGAAGACGAACAAACCGACACGGTTCTGCCATCCATCATTGAACTCTGAGCTGCTCCGGTCTAGAGCATCGCGCCTTAATTGGGACGCAATTGAGATCTTCTTGGAAGCCTACCGGGCAGGAGCCGTTGCGCCGGTGATGCAGCGCATTGGCAAGGGGCGGCGACGCACCCGGAAGGTTTCCAAGAAGACCGAAGGCGGCGTATCCGGGCTTCTGGACGGCGTCACGCCGCGCTTCCGATGCCTCCAGCATCGCTGCGCCCGGCCTTCCTGGCCAGAAGGCCGGATACGGCGTCTCAATGGGGCCGAATTAAGGCGCGATGCTCTAGCCCCCGCGAAAACGCCTTTGCGCGTCCTCGAAGGTGCGGCGGGTGTCTTGCATGTCCCAAGGCTGCTCGGCCAGGGTTTCGTGATCCCACTGGCTGCGCTGTTTGGGCGGGTCGAAAAAATCGCCGCCATAGACATGTATGGCGCTGGTCAGTTTGCCCAGCGGATTGGCGACCGAATGAATGATGTCCGGCCCCAGGGTCGCGACTTGGCCCGGCCCCATCGAGTCGGCGCCTGCTGCCTCGATGGCGGGGCCGGCCTGCGCCTGGTCGGCCTCTCTCAGGCGCCGCCAGAAGACATTGTCCTCGCGCCCGTGATAGATGCCGATCACGGCGAACATGTTGTGATTGTGGGGCATCAGCGTCATGTACGGCGCCCAAACGAAATTGATGATGGTCGCTTCCGCCGACTGGTGGATCGGATACACGCCGGCTTCGGTCGGCTCGCCCAGGTCTGCAACGATACCGGCGGGATCGGAGACCGCTTCGCGGACGACTTCACGGATCGCCTGCTGACCGTCCGCCATGCGGTTCCGGCACTCTTCGATAAAACGATCCCGGCTGAACATGTTTCCCCCTTCTTCCTTCTTTGTTTGTTCGGCACATCAGAACCCCATCATAAATCGCCTCTACCGCAATGTGTAGCGTCCGAACCGTGAGCCCCCTCTGGCGAGGCTTTCGCCGCCGCAAACACCAGGCGTTCAGCGGCGGAAACCACAATTTTCTTCATGTTTTTGTGCAGTGCACAATTTTTTGTTTGCATCCGCATTAAAACTGTATATGTTTGAGTTGCTGCACCGCAGCATTCTCATGCCGAGGATGCCGATTGCGGATCCCGGCGCCAACCGTTCGCCACGCTGGTGGGAACCAAAAGGAGATTGTTCAGATGCCTAAAAACGCGAAACCCGCCGATCCGTTTGCCGATATGCGGAATTCCTTTGTCGATGCCGCCACCGCCAACCAGGCGCAGGCGTTCGAATTCGCCACGACGAAACTGGCCAGTGCGCAGGATGCCGCGACCGAACAGGTCGAGAAGGTACAAGCCGCCGTTCAGGCCAATGTCGACGCCGCCATTGCCGCCGGTCAGGCGCTTTATGCCGGTGCCGAAAAGATCGGCGTCCACGTTCAGAATGAATTGTCCGCCCGCGCCGATGCGCGTGTCGCGGCCGTCAAAAAAGCTGTTGAAGCGAAGTCCCTTCAGGATCTGTTCATGATCCAGTCGGCGCTGGTCGAAGCCGAGCAGGAAAGCGTCCGCTCCTTCTTCGACACCATGGCCAACTTGACGCAGACCACGGCCAACGACGCCATGAAGCCGGTCCAAGACCGTTTCAACGAAAACCTCAAAGCCTTCAATATGCCGGCCGCTTAACCGGTCATCCAAATATAATTACCGTCGCACCCCGGTGTTTCCCACCGGGGTGTTTTTTTTGCATGGCGAAACAAGGCCGGCCCTCTTCCGGCTCTCCCTTTTCAGAAGAGCCGCGGGTCCACGCGCTCGTTCTCCGACCGCCCTTGGATCAACCGCTCATAGTGATCGAACAGGGTGTCGCTGCCGTAAGAGGGCGTCGCCTCCGCATCGTATCGGCCCGATGCCGGATCGAGCACCAACATGGACTCCGTTGCGTAGTAATGTCCGATCCGGGCCAGCTCAGCCTTGTCGGCAAGCGCCGGTACGATCTGGCTGAGCGCATCCAGCGTGCGAACGATGCCGGCTATCAGAGCGACCGGTACGTGCCGGAAACGAGGCTCAAGTCCCAAAAGAGCGAACAGCCGCTCCCCCTGCTCGATTGGGGTGATCGCCTGGCCGGGACCGCCAATCGGCAGAACCTTGTTTTGCAGGCCGGGATACTCGAGGCAGTCGGCCAGAAATTCCGCCAGATTCCTGTCGCTGATCGGTTTGCAAGCGGTCAGGCGGCCGTCGCCGAACAGGAGGAACGGTTTGCCCTGGCGCACCCTGTCGACCTGTCCCGACAGGGATTTGAAGAAGGCCGTCGGCCTGACAATCGAATAGGTGAGCCCGGAGTCGATCAACGCGGACTCGAATGCGAGTTTGGCCTGCTGAAAGGCCAACAATGGTTTTTGCACGCAGATCGCGGACAACAGCACCATCTGCGAAACACCCGCCTCTTGCGCCGCGGTCAACGCGTCCAGATGCGCCCGGTGATCGATGGCCCAGGCATCCCGCGGCGCGCCGGTCCGCGACGCCAGGCAGGAGACCAGCGCATCGAACCGCTCGCCGGCAAATCCGTCGCGTTCGAGCGATTGAGGGTCCGTCACGTCCCCTTGCCGGAAGATCACGGGGCCTGAGCAGGCCGGGATCTCGGAGACACGCGGCGGCAGCTTGTCATCGGCCGCGGAACGGACCACTCCGACTACCTCGTGTCCCCGCCGCGACAGGGCGCGCACGGCGGCCCGGCCGATCGTCCCCGACGCGCCCAACACCAGGACGCGGCGTGGATTGCGGGCCGCATTCGCCGTTTCGCTTTGTTCCCCTTCTAGCATCGGTACCGCCCGCTCCTTTTGCGCCGCCCCGGCGCATGGACTGACGGAAAGAGTGTCGGAGAACGCTATCCGCGTCCAGCGGAACGGCGGCGGTGCGGAGCCGTTCGCAGCTCAGACCGGTTTCATCGCAGCACCGGCGACATACGTTTCGACCACCGCACGGTCATCGCCCAGAGTCTGTAGAACGAACAATTCCTCCGCCAGGCTTCCCACGGTTTCCATACGCAGCGCCATTGCCGGCGTAGCCCGGCTGTCCAGCACCACGACATCCGCTTCAGACCCGGCCTCCAGCGTGCCGATCCGGTCCGTGAGCTGCAGCGCCTCCGCATTACCCCGCGTCGACCAGTAGAAGGAGCGCAACGGATCGAGATTCTGGTTGCGCAGTTGCAGCACCTTGTAGCCTTCGTCCAAAGTGCGGAGCATCGAGTAGTTCGTCCCACCGCCGACATCGGTGGCGATGGCGCGCCGCACGCCTTGCGCGCGCAGCCCCGCCTCGTCATAGAGGCCGCTGCCGAGGAACAGGTTGGAGGTCGGACAGAAGACGGCGACCGAGCCTGTTTCCGCCATCGCGCCGCGCTCCCGGTCGGAGAGGTGGATCGCGTGGCCGAAAAGGCTGCGCGGCCCCGCAAGACCATAGCGTTCATAGACGTCCAGATAATCGCGCGCTTCCGGATAGAGTTCCGCGGTCAGCGCAATCTCCGCATCGTTCTCCGACAAGTGGGTTTGCAGGTAGCAGGTCGGATGCTCCTGCATCAGCGCCCCCGCCATTTCCATCTGCGCCGGTGTCGAGGTGATGGCGAAGCGGGGCGTCACCGCGTAATGCGCCCGCCCCCGCCCGTGCCATTTTTCAATCAGCGCCTTGCTGTCGTCATAGGCCGTCTGGGGCGTATCGCGCAGCGTTTCCGGCGCGTGACGGTCCATCAGGACCTTGCCGCCGACCATATGGAGATTGCGTTCGGCGGCTTCGTCGAAAAAGGCTTCGGCGGATTCCGGATGGACCGTGCAGTAAGCGACCGCCGTGGTCGTGCCGTGCCGGATCAGTTCGTCGAAGAAATGTCCGGCAATCGTCCGCGCATGCCCGTAGTCGGCAAACTTCGTCTCTTCCGGGAAGGTGTAATTCTCAAGCCAGTCGAGCAGTTTCGCCCCCCAGGATGCGATCACCTGCATCTGCGGATAGTGCGCATGCGTGTCTATGAAGCCTGGCAGCAGCAGGTGCGGCCGATGGTCGGCGATCTCCGCGTCCGCCGTCTCTATCGCGCCCCAGTCTCCAACGGCCTCGATCACGCCGCCGGCGATCCGGACCGCCCCGTCCTCGATGTACCGGTAGGATCCATGATCCGTGATACCGGCCGGTTCGCTGAGGAAGCTCAACACCCGCCCACGCAGAACAATCGCCGGTGCCATCCTAGTGCGCCGCTCCTTGGCTGCTTTCATACCATCGGGTAATCAAAATGCGCTCTTCGGGCTCCATGTAGGAAACATTGGCGGGCGGCATGGCGTGGGACAAGCCCGCCTGGAGGTAGATGTCCCGCGCATAGGCCGCGACCTGCGCTTCGGTCTCCAGCAAGACGCCCTTCGGCGCGACCGGGATGCCGTCCCAGCCCGGTTCCTGCGCATGGCACATGGAACAACGGGTCAGTACCGTGTCATAGACCGCCTCGAATTGCGGGGAAGATGCGTAGCGCACCGCCGGCCCCTGTGTTTCCGCCTCTTCCACCGGCCCCGCCGTCGTCGCCGGCAGCATGGAAAGCCAGACGATCGCCGCGAACAAGGCCGCCGTGACGCCCCAGGTCCAGACTGGCCTGCCCTGGCGCGCATGCAGTGTGTTGAAGTAATGCCGGATGGAGACCCCCATCAGGAATACCAGGCTGGCGATCACCCAATTGTACTCGGTGGCGAAGGCCAATGGGTAATGGTTCGACAGCATCAGGAACAGAACCGGGAGGGTCAGGTAGTTGTTATGGGTGGAGCGCAGCTTGGCGATCTTGCCATATTTCGCGTCCGGCGTGCGGCCGGCCTTCAGGTCGGCAACCACGATCTTCTGGTTCGGAATGATGACCATGAAGACGTTAGTGGACATAACGGTCGCCGTGATCGCCCCCAAATGCAGCAGCGCCGCGCGGCCGGTGAAAATCTGTGTATAGCCCCAGGCGAAAGCCACCAGCACGCCATACAGCAGGATCATCAGAAGCGTCGGATTGTTCCCCAGCGGCGAACGGCACAAGAGGTCGTAGATAATCCAGGCCGCGATCAGCGAGCCTATCGAGGCCAGCACCGCAATCTCCACGCTGGTGTCCCATACCGCGACATCGATCAGGTAGAGATCCGCTCCCGCATAATAGACGATGGCCAACAGCGCGAAGCCCGACAGCCAGGTGGCGTAGCTTTCCCATTTGAACCAGGTCAGATGTTCGGGCAGGGCTTCGGGCGCCACCAGATATTTCTGGATATGATAGAAGCCGCCGCCATGGACCTGCCATTCCTCGCCATGGGCGCCTTCGGGCAGGGTCGGCACTTTCCGCAACCCCAGATCCAACGCGATGAAATAGAAGGAGGAGCCGATCCAGGCGATCCCGGTGATGACATGCACCCACCGGGCCGCAAAAGACAGCCATTCCATCAAGATTGCCGACTCCACGACGCCCCCCTCCATGCTGACAACCGGCACACTCTCGCAGATATCTTTTTCTTGAAAAACCTATAAGAGTTGGGTTTTCTTTCTAAATAATATTGATAATCGCGAGGCGGAGATGCCCTATCTGGACAGCATCCGGGTCTTCGTCAGAACCGTCGAATTGGGGAGCATCACGGCGGGCGGCCGGGATCTGCGCCTGACCCCGGCGGTTGCCAGCAACCGGATCAAGGAGCTGGAGAACCGGCTGGGCATCCGGCTTTTCAACCGCACCACCCGCAAGATCGCACCGACCGAAATCGGCCGCCTGTTTTACGAACATGCAAGGCGCGTCATCGACGCCCTGGACGAGGCGGAAGCGGTCGTCGCCGGCTTTTCGCAGCAGCCGCGCGGCTCCATCCGGGTGACGGCGCCCTTGGGCCTCGCCCGGCGGGTGATCGCGCCACTGGTGCCGGAGTTCAATAAGATCTATCCGGACCTCGCCATCCGCCTCCGGCTCTCGGACCGCAAGGTCGATATGTTCGACGAGAATGTGGATGTCGCCTTTGTGTTGGGGACGCTGGAGGATTCCAGCATGAAGGCGCGCAAGATCATGGATTGCCGCCGCGTTCTCTGCGCCGCGCCCGCATATTTGAAAGAACAGGGCACGCCTGAGACGCCCAACGACCTGCTGAACGGCGCGCACCGCTGCCTGCTGCTGCGCTTTCCAGGGTCGGCGGAATATTTCTGGACGCTGCAGACCGAGGAAGGATTACAGCGTTTCAACGTTACCGGCCCCTACGATGCGGACGAAGGCGATGTCCTGATCCAATGGGCAGTGGATGGCTGGGGGATCGTCAACAAACCTTATTACGAAGTCGCCGACCAGATCCGCGCCGGGGCGCTCATCCCCATCCTGGAAGCCACCCCGCCGCCGCCGTCGCGGTTTGCCTGCCTCTACCCGCACCGGCGGCTACAAGACCCGAAGATCCGCCTTTTCATCGATTTCATGGTGGAGAAGTGCCGGGAGAAGATGCAGGAAATGGTGGGGTAGGCGCTCAGCAATCGACAGAAAAAGCGGCATGGGAACGACCACCGATCTGAAGAGTGTGTTCGGTCAGATCGGTCTCGTCAGCACCGATCAGCCCCGCAGTGGTTTGACTGATCAGGATACCGTCCGGCGGCTCAAGCGTCTTCAAAGCCTGCTCCAGTTTCGCGCCGAGATTCACGCTCTCTCCATTGGCGGTGTAGATGGCCCGCACGCCGGAGGACTTGCCGACAAAGGCTTCTCCGCTGCTGATGCCGATCCGCATCTGTAGGGGCGACGGCAGGTCGTACTCCGCGGCAAACCCGACATTGAGGTCCCGGAGCGTCTGCTGCATCTCGACAGCCATACGCACGACGGCGCCGGCGTCTTCTTCCGGGCCGCCGCTTTCGAAATTGCCGACATAGGCCAGGATGCCGTCGCCGGAAATGTCTTCCACGAAGCCGCCATGGCGCTTGATAATGGCGTGCATCTCGGCGGCGAAACGGTCGATCATTCTGCCGAAGGCCCCGTCGTCCATCTCCTGGGAGAGTTTCGTCGACCCGGCAAGGTCCGCGAACAGGACCGTCAGGTAACGCACGTCCGACGACAAGTCCGCGCCGGTGCGCAACTTGCCCACCAGCATCGGGTCAAGTAACTCGGAAACCGCGCCGGCAAAGTGCTGGAGGCGGGCATTCGCTGCCTGCAGCCCATCTTCCGCCGCCTGGACGGCTTGGGCGAACACCAGCGCAAAGGCGCCATTGACCGCCGCCATGAAGACGAAGTTCCCGACAAAGGAAAATTCCTGCAGCGGCGATGGATAGGGGTTTGTCGCGGGCATCACGAAGGACATGGCGATAATGCCGATCATCAGCGCCAGCAGAAGCGCACTCAACGCCAGCTTGGCTCCCGGTCTCGTATCGGGAAGAAAGAAGACCACCATCAACGGGATCGACACATAAACGAACAGGCCGCTCTGCCATCCAAGCACATATGTGGCCACGGCCGCGTGGGCGACGATCTCAAACGTGTAGAGCGCGAACCCAAGGGCAACCCGGCCACGCCGGTGCGCGAAAATGGCCGACGCAATGATCGCCACGCTCGCCACATTGAAGGCGCCCAAGGTGGGCTTGTCCACGAGCCAGAAGACAAAAATGAAGGTGAAGTGGGCTGCGAAGGAGACGTAGTAGATGACGCCGACCAGGGCCGTGAACCGGCCGTGGTCCAACGACTTCCTGTCTTTGCCGTCGCCGTCCGCCACGTTTGTCCCTCTCTCCCTACGAGGCTCCACCGCGTTCACACGACCACAAACCGGATTGTTGCCGCAACCCAGGATTTCTCAGCGTGGAGGATCGGGCAATTCTTCGCCAAATACTTTGCGCGTGCGTTGGAAAGGACCGCGCATCGCACGCCACCGAAAACAACACTGCCGGAGGCCGAAACCGCGCCCTCAAAACTGGCCGCATACCAAAAAACGCGCCCCCCAACCGGGAGGCGCGCTTTGTTGATTGAGGCAATGTTCCGCAGTTTCGACTTACGTCTGCACACCCTCCACATACCAATCCATGCCGTGCAGATCCTTGTCGGTCAGTACGCCGCCTGCGGCCAGCCGTTCCGCACCCGCCGTGTCCTTGATCGGGCCAGTGAAGACGGGGGCGGAGCCGTCGATGATGCCCATACGGGTGGCTTCGGCGGCGGCCCGAACATCGGCCGGGACGCGGTCGTTATAGGGCGTCATCTCGATGATGCCTTCCTTCAAGCCCCACCAGGTGTCGGTGCTGGCCCACGAGCCGTCGAGCGCCTTCTGAATCCGGTCGGTGTAGTAGACGCCCCACTTGTTCGCGATGGCGGTCAGATGCGCGGTCGGCGCGAAAGAAGACATGTCCCAAGCCTGACCGAAAGCCATCAGGCCCCGCTGCTCGCACGCCTGCAGGGCAGCCGGGCTGTCGGTATGCTGGGCGATAATGTCCGCGCCCTGATCGATTAACGCCTTGGCGGCGTCCGCTTCCTTCGCCGGATCGTACCAGCTTGAGACCCACAGCACGTTGGTCCGGAAATCCGGGTTCACCTTGCGGGCGGCCAGCGTGAAGGCGTTGATGCCCATCACCACTTCCGGGATCGGGAAGGAGGCGATATAGCCCGCCACGCCCGACTTGGACATATGGCCGGCGATGGTGCCGCAGACCGCGCGCCCTTCATAGAAACGGGCGTTGTAGGTCGACATATTCTTGGCGCGCTGATAGCCGGTCGCATGTTCGAACCGCACCTTCTTGAAGCGCTTGGCGACCTTCAAGGTCGGGTTCATATAGCCGAACGAGGTGGTGAAAATAAGGCCGTGACCTTCTTCCGCCAAGCGCCGGATCACACGTTCGGAATCCGGTCCTTCGGCGACGTTTTCCACAATCGTGGTCTCAATCGCATTGCCGAACTTTTTCATCGCGTCCAGGCGCCCCTGCTCATGCGCATAGGTCCAGCCGTGATCCCCGACCGGGCCGATATACACAAAGGCGACTTTCAGCGGATCGGCGGCGAACGCGGCCTTTCCAAAAAGCGGCAGCGCCATCGCCGCGCCGGTGGTTTGGAGGACATGCCTCCGGGTAAATTTCGTCATCTCCTGTTCTCCCTATTCTTTCGTCAGGTGGTTGGTTTAAACGGTTGACCCAGGCAGGCCGGGGCGAGAGAGCCCACCGACTTCCTCAGCGAAATCAGCGCCAGCACCACGATGGTCGCCAGATAGGGCATCGCGGCAAGGAACTCCGGCGCGACCAGCGAGAAGCCCGCTGCCTTGGCATGGAGTTCCAGGGTCATGACGATCCCGAACAGATAGGCCCCCAGCAGCAGCCGGCCTGGACGCCAGGCGGCGAAAACGACCAGCGCCAGCGCGATCCAGCCACGTCCCGCCGTCAGCTGTTCGGCCCACATCGGCGTCAACACCAGCGAATAATAACAGCCGCCAATCCCCGCCATCGCGCCCCCGAAGGCGACCGCCGCATAGCGCACGCCGACCACGGAATAGCCGATCGAGTGCGCCGAGATATCGCTCTCCCCGACAGCACGCAGGATCAGTCCGGCGCGGGATTTCTTCAGGAACCAGGCCACCGCGAAGGTCATGATGAAGGAGAAATAGACAATCGGGCTGTAGCCGAAGACGACGCGCAGGATCTCGTGATCCGCCAGAAAAGCCGGGAAGATCGGACCCAGGATTTCCACGGTCTGGCCGACATGCCCCTCACCCATCAGGGACGACAGGCCGATCCCGAAGATCGTCAGCGCCAGCCCGGTCGCCACCTGGTTCGAGGTCAGCGTCAGCGTCAGATACCCGAAAATCATGGAGGCGGCCGCGGCGGCGCCCATCGCCGCCAGCACGCCCAGCAGGCCGAACCCGGTTATGGAGGTCACCGCGAAGCCGGAGACAGCGCCGATCAGCATCATCCCTTCGACGCCAAGGTTTAGGACTCCGCTCTTTTCCACGACCAGTTCGCCCAAAGCCGCCAGCAGAATCGGCGTCGCCGCCCCCACCACGGTCATGACAATCGAAATCAGGATCGTGTCGGTCATGCCGCCCCTCCCCGCGCCATGCCGGCGAACTTCAGTCGGTAATTGACCAGAATGTCGGTGGCCAGAAGGAAGAACAGCATCATCGCCTGGAACAGGCCTGTCGCCGCATTGGGGAGGCCGATGGTGGTCTGGGCGATTTCTCCCCCGACATAGGAGATCGCCAGAATGATGCCCGCTAGAATGATCCCTACCGGATGCAACCGGCCCAGGAAGGCGACGATGATCGCCGTGAAACCGTAGCCTGTCGGGAACTGCGGCACCATCTGACCGAACGGTCCCGCCGCTTCGAAGGTGCCGGCAAGACCGGCAAGTCCGCCCGCCGCCAGCAGTGACATCCAGATCGTCTTTTTCTGGTTGAAGCCGCCATATCGGGCCGCATTCGGGGCGGCGCCCACGACGCGCACGCCGAAGCCGAACACCGTCTTGCTGAGAATGTACCAGGCCAGGATGGCGATCATAAAGGCGATCGGCACGCCCATATGGACAAAGGTATCGCCAATCTCGGGCAGAATCTGGCTGTCGTTGAACAGCCGCGTTTGCGGAAAGTTGAACCCGTCCGGATCCTTCCACGGGCCGCGCATGAGATAGTAGAGCGTCTGAATGGCCACATAGGTCAGCATCAGACTGGAGAGGATCTCGTTGACGTTCAGCTTGGTCTTCAGAAAGGCCGGGATTGCCGCATAAGCCATGCCGCCCAAAATACCGCCCAGGCACATCAGCGGCAGAATCCACGGCCCTTCCATGTGCCAGGTCGCGAGCGCCACGCCGGTTCCGGCCAGCGCCCCCATCACATACTGGCCTTCCGCCCCGATGTTCCAGACATTGGCTCTGAACCCGATCGAAAGTCCCGTCGCGATAAGAATCAGCGGCGCCGCCTTAATCCCCAGATCCTGCCATTTATCGATATCGGCGGCCGGCGTGACGAAGATGTGCCAGACCGCGCCGAACCCGTCATAGCCCAGCAGGGTGAAGATCACCGCGCCCGTCACCATCGTCAGAAGAACCGCGATCACCGGGGTGAGGTACAGCATCGCCCGGCTGGGCTGCTTGCGTTTTTCGAGTTCAAGCAACATGGGCCTGCTCCGACAAGTCGGTCGTGGCTTCCGGGTCGCCGTGCACGCCGCCCATCAGCAATCCGATTTCGTCGATCGAAGCCTCGCCGACCTTGAGAGGTTCGGAGAGCCGCCCTTCGTTGATCACCGCCATCGTGTCGCAGATCGCCAGAAGCTCGTCCAAATCCTGACTGATCACCACGATCGCCGACCCCCGGTCAGCCAGATCCACCAGCGCCTGATGAATGGCCGCCGCCGCCCCCGCATCGACGCCCCAGGTCGGTTGCGAAACGACCAGCACTTCCGGCGTCTGCATGATCTCGCGGCCCATGATGAATTTCTGGAGATTGCCGCCTGAGAGCGACCCCGCCGAGGACTTCGCGCCCGTGGTCTTGACCGCGAAAGTATGGATGACCTCGTCGGTATAGGCGTCGGCGATCTTCGAATTGATCACACCCCAACTGACCATATTCTTGCGGTTACGCGCTGTCAGGATTGCATTGTCGGTGAGCGAGAAGCCCGGAACGGCCCCATGGCCGTTGCGCTCCTCCGGCACCGCGCAGAGTCCGTAACGACGGCGCGCCTTGGCGTCCTGCGTCCCCACCATCACACCGTCGATCTGGATCGCGGCCGGGTCGGAACAGGGCTCCTCTCCATAGAGCGCACTGAGTAACTCGTTCTGGCCATTACCCGCCACGCCGGCGATCCCGAAGATCTCACCGGCGCGGACGGAAAACCCGATTCCTTCCAAATCGACCGCGAATTCCCCGTTCCCAGGCAGGGAGAGGTTCCGGACGACAAAGCGTTTTTCGCCAAGCTGCCGCTCACCGCCTTTCTCAATATCCTTCAGCGTCCCGCCGATCATCATCTCGGCCATGCTGCGCGAAGACTCCTCGCGCGGGTTACAATCCCCCACGACCTTGCCGCCGCGCAGGATCGTCGCATCATCGCACAGTTCCTGGATTTCATGGAGCTTGTGGCTAATATACAGGATGGAGCAGCCTCCGGCGGCCAAAGCGCGCAAGGTTTGGAAAAGCTGTGCGACCTCCTGCGGGGTTAGGACCGACGTCGGCTCGTCCATGATCAGAAGGCTGGGGTCCAGCAACAGGGCGCGGACGATCTCGATCCTCTGCCGTTCCCCGACACTAAGCGTGGATACGGTGCGATGCGGATCGAGCGACAGATGATACTCGTCCAGGACGGCCTTGATCTTCTGCTCCAACTCCCCGTGCGAATAGCTGTGGTCCATGCCAAGGGCGATGTTCTCCAAAACGGTCATCGCCTCGAACAGCGAGAAATGCTGGAAGACCATACCGATGCCCATGGCGCGAGCCGCTTTAGGATTGGCGACATGAATTTGGGTACCGTCGAAGAAGATCTCTCCCTCGTCCGGATGCATGATGCCGTAGATCATCTTGACCAGGGTCGACTTGCCCGCACCGTTTTCCCCAAGAAGTGCGTGGATCTCCCCCGGCTTTACAGCGAAGCTGACATGGTCGTTCGCCAGGACGCCAGGAAACGCCTTGGTGATGCCCCGCAGCTCCAACCGGTGCAAAGCGGTTGTGCTCATGATTTCCCTCCCACAGCCTCGCGCCGCCTGTTCTTCTCGGCCCTTGCATCCGCGCCGCCGGTCAGCGCCGCGATCACTTCCGCGGCGACAAAGGCGGCGATCACTTCGGGTCGCTTGTCCTTGCTGCCCTGTGCCCCCATCGGGCAGATCAAGCCGTCCGGATTGACCGGCGGGTCGACATTTCCGCGGCACCAGGACTGGAAAGACGCCCGTTTGGTCTTCGACCCGATCATGCCCACATAGCGCGCGTCCGATCTGGCCAGCGCTTCCGCGGCGATCAAAAAATCGAGTGCGTGGTCATGGGTCAGGATGACGAAGGCGCTGCCCGGCAGCGCGGTGCGAATGTCGGCCTCCGGCAGCGGGGTCAGCCGCTTCTCGACCCGCACCGTGCATTGCGCCAGTTCCTCATCACGGGAGTCCAGCAGGATCGTCCGCACCGGCAGGAGAGAGAAGCTTTCCGCCAGCGCGCGCCCGACATGGCCGGCCCCGAAGATGTAAACAGCGGGATAGGCATCGGCGGCCGCTTCGTGGCGCTGTATGGCGTCCGCGATATCCATGACGCTCATCCGGCGCAGCGCGATTTCAACATGGCCGCCGCAGCATTGACCGATTTCGGGGCCCAGGGGCACGGACATGTGGACGGACGCCTTACCACGCCTCAACATCGCGCGCGCCTCGTCGATCGCCATATATTCCAACTGCCCGCCGCCGATGGTCCCGAAGCAAGCTTCGGCGGAAACATACATGATGGTGCCGGCTTCGCGCGGGGACGATCCTTTGACGATCGCCAGTTCGATCCTGGCGAAAGGCCCTTTGGCACCGAAAAAGTCAGCGACGGTCGGCATATTCTATCCCTCCTCGTCCGATTGCAGCCGGTCGACGGCCATCAGGATGCACTCCGGCGTAGCCGGGGTATCGAGGCGCGGGCAGACGCGGTAGTTCGCGACACTCGCGACGGCCATGGAGAGAGCCTCCAACACCGAGACGCCCAACATCAGCGGCGGCTCGCCAACCGCCTTGGATCGGCGGATGGTCCGCTCCTTATTTACCGACCACTGCGCAAGATTGACGTTGAAAATGCGGGGCCTGTCCGAGGCCAGCGGGATCTTGTAGGTCGATGGTGCGTGGGTGCGCAGCCGCCCGTCCTCGTCCCACCAGAGTTCCTCGGTGGTCAGCCAGCCAACGCCCTGAACGAACCCGCCTTCGACTTGCCCCCGATCCAACGCCTGGTTCAGGGACCGTCCGACATCGTGGAGAATGTCGGTCCGATCGATCCGGTACTCGCCGGTCAGGGTATCGACGCTGACTTCCGACACGGCGGCGCCGTAGGCGAAGTAGTAGAAGGGCCGTCCCTTGCCCGCCGCGCGGTCCCAGTGGATGTCCGGTGTCTTGTAAAAGCCGGCCGCCGACAGATGCACCCTTGCCAGATAGGCTTGTTTGATGAAATCCGCGAACGACATGGCCTCATCGCCGATACGCACGTGGTTCGGCTCGAAAACCACTTGATCCCGGTCCACCTTCCATTTCTCCGCGGCGAAGGCGACGAGCCGGCCCTTGATCTGCTCGGCGGCATCCTGCGCCGCCATCCCATTCAGGTCCGATCCCGACGACGCGGCGGTGGCCGAAGTGTTGGGCACCTTTCCGGTGTTGGTGGCACTGATCTTCACCCGCTCCAGGTCGACCTGGAAACAATCCGCGACGACCTGCGCGACCTTTGTGAACAGGCCCTGCCCCATCTCGGTCCCGCCATGGTTCAGATGAATGGACCCATCATTGTAGACATGGACGAGAGCGCCTGCCTGATTGTACCAGGTCGCCGTGAAGGAAATTCCGAACTTCACCGGCGTGAGTGCGATCCCCTTGCGGATGATACCGCCTTTCGCGTTGTGCTCCAGGATCGTCCGGCGCCGCGCCTGATAGTCCGACGTCTGCTCCAACTCCTCGAACAGCCGCGTCAGGATATTGTCGGTCACCGTCTGATGGTACGGCGTCACGTCCCGCCCCGGACCGCCATAGAGGTTCGCCTTACGGATTTCCAAAGGGTCCTTGCCCAGACTGTAGGCGATCTCTTCGATGAACCGCTCGGCGGCGATCACACCTTGCGGCCCCCCGAAACCGCGGAAGGCGGTGTTGGAAACCGTGTTGGTTTTCATCGGGCGCGACCGCAGCCGAACATGCGGGTAATAGTAGGCATTGTCCGCATGGAAAAGCGCCCGGTCGGTCACCGGTCCGGACAGGTCTGCGGAGAAACCGCAACGCGCCGCGAAGATGCCGTCCACGGCGGTGATGCGTCCGGCATCGTCATAACCGATATCGTAATCGATCTTAAAATCGTGCCGCTTGCCGGTAGCGATCATGTCATCGTCCCGGTCCGGCCGCAGTTTTACCGCGCGCTTGAACCGCTTGGCGGCCAAGGCGGCGACGGCGGCAAAAATGTTGGGCTGGGTTTCCTTGCCGCCGAAACCGCCGCCCATCCGGCGGACGGTAATGGTGACGGCGTTGGACGGCACGCCCAGCACATGAGCCACCATGTGCTGTACCTCGCTGGGATGCTGGGTGGAGGAATAGACGGTCACGTCATCGTCTTCCCCCGGCATGGCGAACGCGATGTGGCCCTCCAGGTAGAAGTGATCCTGGCCGCCGACGCGCATCGTGCCGGTCAGCCGGTTCGGCGCGGACTTCAGTCCTTCCTCAACATCGCCACGCTCCAGTTTCAGCGGCGCCGTTACGTGCGGATAGTCCGCCGCCATGGCGTCCGCCACATCGATCGCCGCCGGTAGCTTCCGATAGGTAATCTTCGCAAGGGTGGCCGCCCGGCGCGCCTGATCTCGGGTCTCCGCGACCACGGCGAACATGGGTTGGCCGAGGAACTCGACCTTGCCCTCGGCAAAGATGGGTTCGTCCTGCAGCCCCATGGGACTGACATCGTTTTCCCCCGGAATGTCTTGCGCCGTCAGAACCCCGACCACACCGGGCGCGGCACGCACCGCCGACAGATCGACCGTTTCGATATCCCCATGCGCGACGGTGCTTAACCCGAGGTAGGCATGCAGCGTGCCGGCCGGCTCGGCGATGTCGTCGGCGTATTCCGCCAGGCCGGTGACATGCTTATGCGCGGAATCGTGCCGTTCTTCGGTATGCACGCCGCCGCGTATGACCGCTTGCATCTTCATCTCTCGGCCCCGCCCCTCATGCGCTCAACCGGACGGGCTCACCGCCGCCCGCCGTTTCCTTGTAGAACCGCAGTAGAAGATTTTCCGCCACTTTGGCCCGGTAGGCGGCGGAGGCGCGCCAGTCGGTGATCGGCGCGAAGTCGTCCGCCAGAGCCGCCATTGCCTTGCGGGCGCTTTCCTCGGACCAGGGGTGGCCGACCAGGGCCGCTTCCGCGCTTGCCGCCCGCTTTGGGGTCGCCGCCATCCCCCCATAGGCAAGCCGCGCCGCCGTGATCACGCCCCCTTCCACGGTGACGGCGAAGCCCGCGCAAACCGACGAGATATCCTCGTCCCGCCGTTTCGAAATTTTGTAGGCCGCGGCCAGCGTGTTCTCCCCACTGTGCGGCACGAAGATCGACTCGACGAAGTCGCCCGCCTGCCTGTCCTGTTTCCCATAATCCAGGAAGAAATCCTGCAGGGGCAGGGTCCGGCGGACCTCTCCTTTTCTCAAAGTCACCTCTGCCCTCAAGGCGATCAGGACCGGCGGCGTGTCGCCGATGGGGGAGCCGTTTGCGATGTTCCCGCCGACCGTCCCCATATTGCGAACCTGCCAACCGCCGATGCGGCTCCAATATTCCGCCAGGTGCGGGTGATGCTCGGCGAGAACCGCTTCACACTCCGAATAGGTAACGCCCGCCCCGATGGTGATGCCGGTCTCGTCCACGCGGATCGTCTGCAGCGCCTCCAGATGATTGATGAAGACCGCCGGAGAAATGTCGCGCATGAACTTGGTTACCCAAAGGCCGACGTCGGTCGATCCGGCGACGATGGTCGCGTCCGGGTTTTCCTGCAGAACGGCCGAAAGATCGGCAAGACCGGCGGGTAGAATGGCGGTATCCCCGCCGCGCGCGACCGTTACCCGGCAACCGTCCCTCCAGCCCTGCAACCTCGCGGTCACCGCATCGCGTTCCCGGATCAGGATATCGGCCGCCGGTTTCCCGTAGTCGGCTGCCTGAAGCGCCGCATCGACGATCGGCTGGTAACCGGTGCAGCGGCACAGATTCCCCTGGAGGGCGATCTCAACCTCGCGAGGGCTGGGCGTCGGGTTTTCCATCCACAGCGCATAGAGGGACATGACGAAACCCGGCGTACAGAACCCGCACTGGCTGCCATGCAGATCGACCAGCGCCTGTTGGACGGGATGCAGGCCGCCCTCCGCACCGCGCAAATGCTCCACCGTCACGACATGACAGGTATCGACCGAAGCAAGAAGACGGATGCAGGCATTCACCGTTTCGTACTTCAACTCGCCTTGCTGCAGACGCCCGACAAGCACAGTGCAGGCCCCGCAGTCGCCTTCGGCGCAGCCTTCCTTGGTGCCGCGCTGGCGCTGCTCCAATCGCAGATGGTCCAAAAGCGTATCGGTGGACGCCACCTCCGACAGCCGGACTTCCCGGTCATTGAGCAGAAATCGGATCTCGCTGCGGTACGACGTCACGGATCAGCTCCCGCGGTAGGTTGAATAGCCGTAGGGCGCCAGAAGCAGCGGCACATGGAAATGCTGATCGGCGTCCGCGATGCCAAATCGGATCGGGATCCGGTCCAGAAACAGCGGGTCGTCTCCCGCCTGCCCATTGGCCTTCAAATAGTCGCCCGCATGGAACAGCAGTTCATACACACCGGGGACGAAGCTCACCCCTTCCAGCAATGGGGCATTGGTGCGTCCGTCGGCATTGGTCCGAACATCGGCGACGGACTGCGCGGTGCCGTCGGCCACGCGGAACAATTCGATCCTCAGATCTGCCGCCGGCTTGCCGGAAGCAGTGTTCAGCACGTGCGTCGTCAATCGACCCTGCCCCATAACGTCTCCCAATCCCCCCGTTTCCCCTCGTTCGGACCCTAGACCGGCTCACTGCATCCGTCGATTAGACCCCCAAGGGTGTTTATAGAAAAGCAAGTAAGTTAGGAGACTCTTTCAAAAATTTATTGAATGTCCGGGCGGCGTATTTCTGAAATGGTGCGCCTGAGAGTTATTGAGTGGTGGAGTCTATGCAGCGATATCCGCGGGACATGCACGGCCATGGGAAGAAAGCGCCCAGCCCCGCTTGGCCTGGAGGCGCGAAAATCGCCATCCAGTTCGTCGTCAACTATGAAGAAGGCGGCGAGAATTGCGTTCTGCATGGAGACGCCGCGTCCGAGGCGTTCCTTTCCGAAATCGTCGGCGCGGCGGCCTGGCCGGACCAACGCCACTGGAACATGGAATCCATCTATGAATACGGCGCGCGCGCCGGCTTCTGGCGGCTTCAACGGCTTTTCACCGAAGCCGATGTCCCGGTCACCGTCTATGGCGTCGCCACCGCGCTCGCCCGTAACCCCGCGCAGGTCCGCGCCATGCAGGATGCGGATTGGGAGATCGCCTCCCACGGCCTGAAATGGATCGACTACAAGGACATGCCGGCGGAGCAGGAGCGTGCCCATATAGTGGAAGCGGTCCGCCTCCACACGGAAGTCACCGGTAATCCACCGCACGGCTGGTACACGGGCCGCTGTTCGGTAAACACCGTGCGGTTGGTCGCGGAACAGGGCGGTTTCGACTATATCGCCGACTCCTACGCGGACGATTTGCCCTACTGGGTGGAAATCGGGGACCGGGACCAGTTGATCGTCCCCTACACGCTGGACGCCAACGATATGCGCTTCGCCACGCCACAAGGCTTCAATACGGGCGACCACTTCTTCGACTACCTGAAGGACAGTTTCGACGCGCTCTACGCCGAAGGAGAAGCAGGCCAGGCCAAGATGCTCTCCGTCGGCCTGCATTGCCGGCTGATCGGACGGCCGGGACGCGTCATGGGCCTGAAGCGCTTCATCGACTATGCCAAGGGTCATGCCGATGTCTGGTTCGCCCGGCGGATCGATATCGCGCAGCACTGGCACCAGCGGTTCCCGCACCGCCGTCATGCGCGGCCAAGTGCGATGCCAAGGGCGGCTTTCGTTGACGCCTATGGCGGTGTTTTCGAGCATTCACCCTGGATCGCGGAACGGGCCTTCGACCTTGAGCTGGGCCCAGCCCACGATACGGCGCTTGGCCTGCACAACGCGCTTTCGCGGGTGTTCCGCTCCGCCTCGCAGGAAGAACGCATCGGGGTTTTGCAGGCCCATCCAGACCTTGCCGGCAAGCTGGCCCAAGCCAAGCGCCTGACAGACGAGTCGACCAGGGAACAAGCCAGCGCCGGTTTGGACGCGCTCACCGATGGAGAGCGCAGTACGTTTGAGAGGCTGAACGCCCAGTATGTGGAAAAACACGGATTTCCCTTTATCATTGCCGTGCGCGATCACGATAAGGCGGGGATCATGGCGGCGTTCCACAGCCGCATCGAAAATGACGGTGAGACCGAATTGGCGGAAGCCTGCCGGCAAGTCGAACGTATCGCCGAACTCAGATTAAGGGATATCCTGCCATGAACGACAGTTCCGCAGCGCCGAGCGCCTTGACCCGCTCCTATTTCGCATCGAACGGAGGATTGCCGGCCCAAACCGACCTGATGACGGGTCGCGCCGTCTTCACCGAAGCCTACGCCGTGATCCCGAAAGGCGTGATGAGCGACATCGTCACCAGCAGCCTTCCGCATTGGCGCGAGACCCGAGCCTGGATCATCGCACGCCCGCTGTCCGGCTTCACGGAAACCTTCTCCCACTACATTCTGGAGGTTTCCCCAAATGGAGGCAGCGACCGGCCCGAACCGGAATCCGGCGCCGAGGCTGTTGTCTTTGTTGTTCAAGGCCGGATCGAGTTGAGTATCGGCGGCGATGCGCATTTGTTGACCGAAGGCGGCTACGCCTACGTCCCCGCCGGCCAGGACTGGAAACTGCACAACAGATCCGACGCACCGGCGCGCCTGCACTGGATACGTAAACTCTACGAGCCGGTCGACGGAATCGATGCCCCGGACGCTTTCGTTACCTCGGACGCGGCGGTTACGCCGCAGGCGATGGCGGATACTGAAGGGCGTTGGGCGACGTCGCGGTTTATCGATCCGGACGACCTGCGTCATGACATGGCCGTCAACATCGTAACCTTTCAGCCGGGCGGCGTGATTCCGTTCGAGGAAACGCATGTGATGGAACACGGCCTCTACGTGCTGGAGGGTAAGGCCGTCTACAAACTGAATCGCGATTGGGTCGAAGTCGAGGCCGGCGATTATATGTGGCTGCGCGCCTTCTGCCCTCAAGCCTGCTACGCCGGCGGCCCCGGTCCGTTCCGCTACCTGCTGTACAAGGATATCAATCGGCATGCTCGTCTGCGCGGCGTCGGCGGTTTTGGCCGATGAACAGAACGCTGACCCCCGAACCGCTGACGCGGGAAGCCTTTGCGCCGTTCGGCGACGTTATCGAAGCAAAGGGCGACCCCAGCTTCATGATCAACGGCGGACGATGCGGGCGTTATGACGATCTCGCCCGTCCGCGCAGCGTCGACACGGACGGAAAGGTCTCTCTCAGTGTCGCGCAAAGCGATCCCGCCGCGCTTCCAATGACCTTGGACCTGATGGAGCGGCATCCGCTCGGCAGTCAGGCCTTCGTCCCGATGGAAGGCGTGCGCCTGCTCGTTACCGTCGCCCCGGACGCGGGCGGCAAACCCGGCGAGCCGCGCGCTTTCCTATCAAATGGCAAACAAGGCATTCAGTATAAACCGAATACCTGGCACGGTGTATTGGCGCCGCTGTCAGGCCCGTCGGCCTTCCTGATCGTCGATCGGATCGGTGTCGGCGATAACTTGGAGGAGCATATCTTCCAAACGCCCTACACCGTGGCGGTCTAGGCGATGGCGGCGCGCCGACAACGCACCCTGATCAGGAACGCGGACGTCATCGTCACCATGGACGATCGCCGCCAGGAGCTTGCACACGCCGATATTCTGATCGAAGCCGGTGTAATCCTGAGCGTCGGAACGTCGGCGGCTGCCGACGCGGAAGAGATCATCGATGCGCGCGGCTGCGTTGTGACCCCGGGATTGGTCAACACACACCATCATCTCTATCAGACACTCACCCGCGCCGTCGGTCCTTGCCAGGATTCGCTGCTGTTCGGATGGCTGAAGACGCTTTACCCCATCTGGTCGCGGATGACGCCGGAAGACATGTTCGTTTCGGCCCAACTGGGCCTGGCGGAGCTTGCGCTTTCCGGCTGCAGCATGAGTTCCGACCATCTCTACATCTATCCAAACGGAGTGCGGTTGGAGGACACAATCGAAGCGGCGCGAACCCTCGGCACGCGCTTCCATCCCACACGCGGGGCCATGAGCATCGGCGAAAGCAACGGGGGCCTGCCGCCGGACTCCCTGGTCGAAAAGGAACCGGATATTCTAAGCGACACGGTCCGGGTCATCGACGCCTTCCACGACCCCTCGGAAGGCGCGATGGTGCGCGTCGGGATTGCCCCCTGCTCGCCCTTCTCGGTCAGCACGGACCTGATGAAGGATGCGGCGGATATGGCGCGCGACAAGGGCGTCATGCTTCACACCCACTTGGCCGAAAACGACGAGGACATTGCCTATTCGCTGGAGACGTTTAACTGCCGGCCCGGACAATATGCAGAGGATCTGGGCTGGACCGGCGACCATGTCTGGCACGCGCACTGTGTCAAACTGGACGCGGCCGAGATCGACCTCTTCGCGCGAACCAAAACCGGCGTGGCCCATTGTCCCTGCTCGAACAGCAGGTTGGGATCGGGCATCGCGCCGATTGGCAAAATGAGGGATGCCGGTGTGCCGGTGGCGTTGGGTGTCGATGGGTCGGCCAGTAACGACAGCGGACACCTTCTGGCCGAAGCGCGTATGGCGATGCTCTTGCAAAGGGTGCGCAACGGCGCTGACGCCATGTCCGCGCGGACAGCCCTGGAAATCGCGACCCGCGGCGGCGCACAGGTGCTGGGCCGCGGTTGGGAACTCGGTTCCATCGAGGTCGGCAAGCGCGCCGACATTGCGATCTGGGACGTCTCGGGACTGGAAGCGGCAGGCGCTTGGGATCCGGTCGCCGCGCTCGTTCTCTGCGGACCGATGCAGGTGCGCGACCTGCTGGTGGAAGGCGATCCCGTCGTACGGAACGGCCATCTGTGCGGCGTGGACGCCCAAGAGATCGCCGTGGCCGCACGCAAGTGCCTGTCCGCACTCATGGCGTGATGGGTCTTAGCCCTCCTGGCTCTCCCATTCCTTGTCGAGAATCTCGGAAACCTGCTTCAACAGCCGTTCGCGCGCCGGATCGTCGGGAGCGGCCTCCAGGACATTGCGCATCGTCAAGGACACTTGAGCTAGTCGGTTGTGCCAGTCCAATCCGCCGACCCGCCCGGCTTGCAGGCGCCGCGGGGCACGATGCATTTCCGGAAGCATGCCGCTGCCCAATAGGTCGTATTCGTCGTCGAGCCGCGGCACCAGGATCCTGACCAGTGGCAAATCCTCCGAAGCGACTTCAGACCTAAGAGCCTCCAATCCCTCCTCTTCGCCATGTGTCAGGAACAGAGCACGCTTGATCGGCTGCCGTTCGGCAACCCAATTGACCAGTCCCTTCCCGTCCGCATGACCGGAATAGAGATCGACGGACCGGACCTTCGCGCGCACCTGGACATCCTCTCCCTGTATCTTCAGACGTTTCGCTCCCTGTTCAAGCAGGCGGCCTGCCGTGCCGGGCGCCTGATACCCGACAAGCAGAAGCGTGGTCTCCTCGCGCCAGATTAGGTTTTTCAGATGATGGCGCACGCGGCCGGCATCGCACATACCGCTGGCGGCAATCACGATCATGCCGCCGGCGAAGCGGCCGATGGCGCGGCTTTGTTCGACAGATTCCGTGAAATGAAAGGCGGGATGGCGGAAAGCGTTTTGCAGCGTTTCAAGATCCTCCAGAGAACCCTTGTGCGACTCGAACACGCGGGTCGCGCGAATGGCGAGCGGCGAATCCAGGAAAATCGGTTTGTTCGGTATCTTGGCAGCCGATAGCAACATCGCCAGATCGACCAGCAACTCCTGCGTCCGCTCTATGGCAAAGGCGGGGATCAACAGAATACCGTCCTTTTTGAGTGCTTCGTTCACCACCTCCGCCAATACCGCGCGGCGTTCGTTCGATGACAGGGTGAGCCGGTTTCTTCCGCCGTAGGTGGCCTCGCAGATCACATAGTCGTAATTGCCGGGCGCGTCGGGATCCGGATGAAAGAGTTTGTGTTCGGGTCCTATGTCGCCGGAAAACAGCAGGCGCATGACGCGCGCGTCGCGTTCCTGCGTTTGGATCTCCAGTTCTACCGAGGCGGCGCCCAAGATGTGTCCCGCATTCCAGAACCGGACACGAACCGTCGGCGCAACCCGGCGCCATTCCTCATAGTCCAGCGTGCGCACGGACCCGATCGCCGCTTCACCATCCAGCTTCGTATAGATCGGATGGACCGGCGCTTTTCCGCGTTGCACGCGCCGACGGTTTAGGAACTCCACTTCGGTTTCCTGTATATAGCCGCTGTCCGGCCACATATAGCTCAGCAGGTCCCGGCTCCCTTGCGTCGTATAGACCGGGCCTCCAAACCCGTCGCGGATCAGGCGCGGCACCAGCCCCGTGTGATCGACATGGGCGTGGGTCAGAACAACGAAATCGATCTGCGCCGGATCGAATGGAAAGGGGCCATAATTCAACGCTTTCAGCGTTTTCGACCCCTGGAACATTCCACAATCGATCAGGAACTGCGTACCGTCCAGGGTGATCCAGTAACACGACCCGGTAACGGTGCCGGCGGCGCCGCAGAACTTTATCCGGCATGTCATGGCACCATCCTTTGTCGCGTTACATTCCGGCGTTCGACCAAGGGGCGGATCGGACACGAACAGAAGACGGACCGGCCGCCTCTCTCGCATTGACTTGCGTCAGTGTTTCGAACGAAGGGGGGCGCTACGGCTGCGCAGAAGATCGTCGCTTTTCGCAAGGGTCGAAAGGGCATCGCGTGGCGCACCCTCCCGTTCGATGAGGTTACGGCGCAGCTGGGAGTCGCGACCGCCGGGTTCAGCCGATCCAGATGCTGGGCTGGCTGCTGGTCGTCTGTTTGACCTTGTCACTGGTCTTCGCGATGGACCGCTACAAGAAAGTCATCACACGCCTGTTCGGCGAAGCCTAGCGTTCGGAACCGATCAAAGTCGAGCGGTCCTTCGGCACGCCGTGAATGTCCACCCGCCTGAATGCCAGCGTTACATGCAGATCCCGCGGCGGCAGGTCCAAGGACGCCCGCAATTCCTGGATCGCTTGCGCCTCGCACACAGTGTAGTAGGTCGCTTCCTCTCCCTGTCGGGCAAGGCCGAGGCCGAGCATCGCAACGTCGAAATCCAATCCGACGCTCGGTTCCATGTCGGCATTCAATGCACGCCATTCCGGCGGAGAGACGACGGTCAGATGATAACTGCCGTCGTTCCGGGTCAGCAGGTTGCGACCGTATTCGAGAAAAAGATCGGGATCGAGCAAATCCCGCAACCGGTCCAATTCCGGCGCGATGTCGGTTTCCGCGACAGGACAGCCGAGATAGTCGGCGCCTGTCTCATCCCGCACCTTCGCGGTTTCTATCCGGCAGATCCTCATTTCGGCCGTCGCCCGCCTTTCCATCGCGCTAGGCACGCGACGACGGTGCCTAGCGCTCTTCCTGTTTCGAAGTGCCGGGCTGGCCGTCCTCGGGACTCCAAAGCGGCACGCCGGTTAGAATTGTCGCGCGCCCGATCATATGGCCGGCGATAGGTGCCGTCAGCACCAGAAACACCACGATTGCCCCGGCGAGGATAACCGTGCCGAGCTGCGCGAAATGCAGCGCGACCGCCGCCATGATCAGCCCGCCGGAGAGCGTGCCGATCTTGGTGGATGCGTGCATGCGGGTCAGTACGTCCGGCAGCCGCACCAGCCCCAGTGAGGCGATGACCGCAAAGAACCCGCCGCTCAGGATTAGAATGCCGATCACATAATCCATCATGCCGGCGGCTCCTTGTCTCCGTTTCTGCGAACAAGCCGGCGCTCCGCGAACCGCGCCAGCGCAACAGTCGCCAGGAACCCGACCAGCGCCAGCACCATCGCGACATCGAGGAACGCGTTCTGGCCGAACCGGATGGCGACCAGACCGCAAAAGGAAACGATGGCGACCGTCATCATGTCGAGGGCGACCACCCGGTCCGGCAGCGACGGTCCTTGCACCAACCGTATCAGCGCAAGCAGGACAGAGATCACCAGCAGAATGAACCCGGCCTCCACAGAGAAGTTCAGAAACGCTTCCGGCGTCATGGTCCCTCCACTGCGTCGATAACCCAACGCTCCATTCCAGTCTTCAACTCCCGGCGGATCGCCGCCGGATCGTCCACGAACATGGCGTGCACGCGCAGCATCGTGCGGTCTTCGCTGACATCGAGACTGAGCGTGCCAGGTGTAAGGGAGATCAGATTGGTAACCAGCAGAATGCCGGCGTCGGACTTCACATCCAGCGGCACATCGACGATCGCGGGACGCGCCCGATGACGGGGCGTCATGACGTCCCAGGCGACGGACAGGCTGGAGACGATCAGTTCATAGTGGAACATGACGATCAGCTTGACCCAGGCATACACCCGGCCGAAATACCGGCTGGACCCGGTCAAGGGCTGGATCAGCCATAATACGGCGTACCCTAGAATGAACCCGGCCGTCAGGCTGAGCAGACTAAAACTGGTTGTCAGGGCGGCCCAGACGATGGCGAGCAGCAGGTTGAGCGCGAAGATATTCACCGGGCACCCCCCAAGACCGCCGAAACATACGCCGTCGGATCGAGCAGCTGTTGCGCCGTCGCCTCCGCAAAGCTGACGAAGGGGTCGGGGGCCATGCCGATCACCACGGTGATCACGGCCAACCCCGCGACCGGCAGCAGAAGTGCCGCCCGCGTGCGTCCGTCAAGGACGGTCAGGCGCGGCTCCACTCCGTCCGGATGCGCTTCCCAGAAGGCGGCGGCCCAGATCTTGGTCATCGAATAGATGGTCAGCAGGCCGACAACCAGGGCGACACCGGCAATCACCCAGCCTTGGACGTCCAGCGCCGCTTTCACCAGGATGTACTTCGCCCAGAAACCGGAGAGCGGCGGGAAGCCCGCGAGTGAGAACGCGGGTATCAGGAATAACAGGGCCAGCAAAGGCGCGAACTTGTAAAGGCCGCCGATCTGGGCGAGCGCGGTCGACCCGGTGAGCCGCTGGGCGACGCCCGCGATCAGGAAGAGGTTCGCCTTCACCACGATGTGGTGCACCAGATAGAAGACCGCGCCGACGATGGCCAAGGGAGTCAGCAGCGCGAGGCCCAGGATCATATAGCCGATCTGGCTGACGATGTGGAAAGACAGGATCCGGCGGAAATCGTTTTGCGCGGCCGCGCCGAGCACGCCCGTCACCATGGTCAGGCCGGCCACCCACAACAGGATCGTATGAGTCAGTTCCGTGTCATGGTCGAACACAAGGGTGAACATGCGGATCATTGCATAGACCCCGACCTTGGTGAGCAGCCCCGCGAACACAGCGGACACCGCGAAGGCCGGCGTGTGATAAGAGGCTGGCAACCAGAAGAACAACGGAAAGACCGCGGACTTGACGCCGAAGGCGATCATGAACATCACCGCGACGACGGTCAGCAGGCCCTGGTCCGCCTGTTCCACCGCTTGCGACAAGTCGGCCATGTTCAAGGTGCCGGTCATGCCGTACAGCAGACCGATGCCGGACAGGAACAGGATCGTCGAGATCAGATTGAGCGCAACATACTTGATGCCGCCGTCGATCTGTTCCGCCCGGCCGCCCAGCACCAGCAGACCGAAAGAGGCGATCAACATCACCTCGAACCAGACATAAAGGTTGAACAGATCGCCGGTCAGGAACGCACCGCACACGCCTGCGATCAGAACGTTGAACAGAGCGTGGTAGCCCAGGCGTTCCATTGCCTCGTCCACGTCCGCCAAGGCATAGATGGAAACCACAACCGCGATGATCGCGGTGATCACCACCATAACGGCGCCGAGATTGTCGGCCACCAGCGTGATGCCGAACGGAGCCGCCCAGCCGCCCATCTGGCCGGCAAGAACTCCCTGCTCCAGCACCGCCGACATCAGCAGACCCGACACGGCCAAGAGCACCACCGACCCGGCTACCGAGATCCAGCGCCCCGCGCGCCTGTTCCGGGCCAGATAGGCGAACACCGCGGTCAGGAACGGAATCGCAATCGGGAGGGCGAGAAGCCAGGTCATCGTCCCCCCTCCGGCGGCTCGGCGACGCGCATCTCATCGGCGTTCAGCGTGCCGAGCGTATTCCAGGCGCGGAAGACCAGCACCAACGCGAAGGCGAACAGACCGAACCCGATGACGATGGCCGTCAGAACCAGCGCCTGCGGCAACGCGTTGGCGACCAGATCCACCGGCGCGGAGGCCCCTTCTTCGATCAGCGGCGGCGCGCCGGTCGTCAGGCGTCCGGCGACGAAGATCGTCAGGTTGGCCGCGTTCGAAATCAGCACCAGCCCGAAGATGAACCGAAGCACGTTCCGGGCGAGCATCAGGTAGACCGCGGCGGCGACCAACAGACCGATGGTGATGGCGAGAAGGCTTTCCATCAGAGCTCTTCCTCCATCGCGAACACCAAAGTCAGAATGCCGCCGAACACGACCAGATAGACGCCGATGTCGAACACCAGAACCGTCGAAAGCGGGAAGCCCTTCTCCGTTTCGCTGCCGCCTAGGAACAGCCATTGGCCGGTAAAGAATGCATCTCCGAACAGGGCCGCAATCAGTCCGGCGAGCAGGGCGATCCCCAGCCCGGTCATCGCGATCGCCCCTGGCGGGACCCGCAATGCCGAGCGCGCATCCTGCGTGCCGCAGGCGATGGCATAGAGGACAAACCCGGTCGCCCCGATCAGGCCGCCGATAAAACCGCCGCCCGGCTCGTTATGCCCCCGCAGCAGCATATAGACCGAAAACAGCAGAAGCAGACCGACCAGATAGCGGGTGCCGGCTCTTAAAATGACGGAATTCATCGCCCTTTCCCCTTGGTGGTGCGCAGCAGCGCGTAGGCGGACAAGGCGGCGATGGCGACGACCGCGATTTCACCGAACGTATCCAGAGCGCGGAAATCGACCAGGATGACATTCACGATGTTCCGGCCGAAGGCCTCGGGCCAGCTCGTGGTTTCGAAGAACGTCGTCAGACGTCTGTCGAACGGCTCGCTGAGGATCGCCAGCAAGGTGACGGTCACCGTCGCACCGACGCCCAACGCCAGCAGCGCATCGCCCGGACGGCGGCCGGTTTTCGCCTCATCGTCCAAACCGGGCAGCCGCAGCATCGCCAGGGCCACCAGCACCACGACAAGCGTTTCCACCAGCAACTGTGTGATCGCGACATCCGGCGCGCTGAAGACGATGAAGACCATCGCCGCACCGATCCCCACCACGCCCAGGGCGGCAACCGCGGCGATCCGCGATCCGGTCAGCGCCGCGAGCGCGGCCCCGGCCAGGATAAGGGCGCACAGGAAAGCATCCTTCCAGGTAACGTCGGAGAAGTCGGGACGCACGTCCATCACCCCGCGCAGCAGGATGACCGCCCCCATCCCGACAAAGACGGTGACGAAGGTGACGATCAAATAGTGGCGCAGTTGCCCGGTCTGCAGCATCCGCGTTTGCCAAGCGGCCAGCGCCTTGAGGCCGTCCAGGAACCGGTCCCAGCCGTCGTCCAGGTTCGGCACCGCCGCGTCCAGTCGGGCGAGCAAGCCGCGCAGCCGCCGATGATAGGCGTACAGAAGAAAACCGAGCCCGAACGTCGCGATGCTGAGCGCCAAGGGTAAATTGACGCCGGCCCAGAGTTTCAATTCCTTCGCTTCCTCCACCGTCCCGGTAAGCGAAATCACGGTCGGGGTCACAAGCACCGTCTGCAGAATATCCGGATAGATACCGAACAAGGCGCCCAGCGCCGCCAGGATCACCGGCCCCGCCAGCATGGTCCACGGGGCTTCGTGCGGCGCGCACGGCAAGGGACCGCCCGCCGGTCGCCAGAAGGGACGGAAGGCGACGACGCCGGCGACGGCGAACATCAGAGCGTTCGCCAGCAGCACCGCGCCCGCGATCACCGCCGGTTCGGAGGCAACGCCCAGCGCGCCGGCATACTTCAACTCTTTGCCGATAAAGCCCAGAAACGGGGGAAAGCCAGCCATCGACATGGCGGCCACCGCCGCGGCGGCCGCCGTTATCGGCATCACGCGGCCCAGCCCGCCAAGAATATCCGCTTCCCGCGTCCCTGTAGCGTGATCGATACAGCCGACCATTAGGAACAGCGCGGCCTTGTACAGGGAATGGACGATCAGGAAAGTGGCGAACGCCGTCATGGCATAGCCGGACTCCTGGCCGAGGAAGAGCGTCAACGTCCCAAGCGCCATCAGCGTGGTGTAGGCAAGCGCCTGCTTCAGATCCGTCTGCCGCAGCGCCAGAACGCTCGCCAGCACCGCCGTGATCGCGCCCAGGATCGTCAGCGACCACATCCAGGCGTCCGTCCCCGACATCGCCGGGTGCATCCTGGCCAGGAAATAGACGCCGGCCTTCACCATCGTCGCGGAATGCAGGAACGCGCTGACCGGGGTCGGCGCGGCCATTGCATTGGGCAGCCAGAAGTGAAACGGAACCTGGGCCGATTTCGTGAAGGCGCCGGCCAGCAACAGGATCAGGATCGGGATATAGAGGGCATGCTCGCGCAATGCGTCTCCCTGCGCGAGGATCACGGACAGTTCGAAACTTCCCGCGGTCAGGCCAAGCAGGATCAAGCCCGCCAAAAAGGCCAGCGCGCCTGCGCCGGTAACGAACAGGGCCTGTAGTGCCGAACGCCGGCTCTTCTCCGCTTCGTGCGAGAACCCGATGAGCAGATAGGAGGTAACGGTGGTCAGTTCCCAGAATACGAACAGCGCGATGAGATTGTCGGCCAGCACCAAGCCCAGCATCGACAGCATGAAGGAGGTCAAAAACAGAGAAAAACGGTGGTAGTGGTGGTGCCCTGCCAAGTAAGTGTTCGAATAAAGCATGACCAGCGCGCCGATGCCGCTGATCAGCAATGCGAAGGTCAGGCTGAGACCGTCCACCAGAAACGACAAGGAAATGCCGAGCGCCGGCACCCAATCCACTGCCCAGCGCACCGATTGTCCGGCAGCGACCTCCGGGGCGAGGGTCAGGAAAAACGCGAACAGACCCGCAGACAGAATAGCTGGCACAAATCCCAGGGGTCCGTTGCCTTGGACGGCACCGGTTTCGGAAGAGGTGTTGCCGGCCATCAGTTCGTCGCGCCCGCCGATGCGGCCCCCAGCGAGACAGGGGACACGAACCCCTGAGGCTTGACGGTTACAACGGAACAGGCGACCCGGCTGAGGATCGTTTCCGCCGTATTGCCAATGAAGAAACCGGCGACGCCGGTACGCCCGATCGTCCCCATCACGATTGTATCGATGCCTTCCTCGGCCACGTGCTTGGTGATGATGTCCGATGCAACGCCCTTGATGTGAAGCACGCGCATGTTTTCCGTGACCGGGCGAAACTCGCCGACAAGCTCCTGCAGCCGCCAGCCGCTCTGACGTTCTTCCTCGTCGATCAACGCGTCGACTTCCGCTGCGGGCATCTTGATGAAGCTGCTGTGCCGAAGAGTCGATTCTTCCTTCACGCGCCAAACGCTGATTACATCCAAGTCGGATTCGTCCTGAACGGCGAGCGATGTCGCCAATTGAAGAATGGTTCGGTTGAGTCCGTCGCGGACCGGATCATCCGGATCCGGGTCGACCGCGGCCAGAATGCGCCTCGAACGATGTTCGGTGCGGGAATTCAGGACCCAGACCGGACAAGGACACTTGCGCATCAAGTGCATGTCCGCGCCCCGAAAAAACGGGCCGTTGGACGTGCGCTGCGCCCCTTTGATCACCAGATCGTGGCCGTTAGCCAACACGGTCTGGATGATTTCAATGAAGTCGATGCCCTGGCGGACTGTTGTATCGACCTGGACGCCGGCGTCCCGCAGGGGCGCGGCCAGCTCTTCCAGCCGGCTGCTATGCACGTCGATGACTTTGGATTCTATTTCGCGCGCCTGCCCGCCCGGCAGCGACCGGAGAAGGCGGGTTAGGTCACCCGGCGCCGCATCGATGACGTCGATCAGGGTCACGGTCGCCTTGTTTACCGTCGCAAGCCAAAGCACCCGCTCGAAAGCGTGTTCGTAAGCGCTTTGTTCGTCGCAAACGACCAAAATATTCTTAAAGCGCCGCACGCGCTCGACCTCCCAAAAAATGACCGCATTGCAGATTGTGCTCCTGCAGCATTCTTCCAATCGAATTGCGGTTATTTTTGGATAGGTTTTTCCTATCAAGATGAAGATAGGCGTTAAAGATTCGTGATCTAGGTCAATAGCCCGCAGCTTGCGGTACCCGGGGGATTGGGCCACCGTCGCACGCCGCCGAACCCAGGCGGCGCGGGAGCCTGAAAACGGCAGCCGTCTAGAGGGTGGCGGCCAGCTCGGCGGCTGCCGCTTGCAATGGCGGAAGCACTGCGTCCACGTCGAACCACTGTTCCGGTCCTACCAGCGACATGCTCGCCACGCACCGGCCGTTCGGATCCAGTACGGGAACTGCAACCACGGCAATTCCCTGTAACGTTTCTCCGCCGCCTGAGACCGCATAGCCGTTCCGGCGCACATCGCGCAACCGGGTGTCAGACGCCGTGCGGACGCCACTTGTGTGCAACAAGTCGCGCAGAGAGTCCGGACCGAACGCCCCCCAAACCATACCCGACGCGCTCTCCTTGAAGGAAAGTTCCGCACCGACGCGAAGATCCGCACGCAATACACCGCGGGCTTCGACACGTTGAGCGATGATGATCCGGCTTCCCTCAGTCAAGACGAGCGAACTGGTTTCCTGGGTCTGTTCGGTCAAACGGTTGAGGACCGGGAGCGCCCGTTCTCCCAACCCTGCCTGCTCCAATGCGGCGCTGCCGATCCGCAGCGCCCGTGGAGACAAACGGTATCGCCCGTCTTCCGTCGTCTCCGCCCAGCCCGCCGCCACCAGAGTCGCGAGCCTTTGATACGTCGTCGCCCGTGACTCGCCGATCAGTCGCGTGACGTCCGCCAACCGCACGGCGCCGGGCTGTTCCGACAGAACCTCCAAAAGTTCCAGGCACTTGATACCGGTCGAGAGAGGACGTACCGACATTTCGAGAGACCTTCAATATGTATTCTCATTAAATACATTGACTTTTATATAAATACAACTCCATAGTTCGATACGGGTCGCCGAACGAACGAGCGGCCCTTGGGAGGATCATGAAAGATACGGCTGTCAGCGCTGACATTCCGCTGGACTCGATACCGCGGATGAAGACCGGACCCGGCTTCCGAATGCTGAACGGCATCACGGTGCTCGACCTGACCACCTCCGTCGCCGGACCCTACGCCACCATGCTGCTCTCTGACTTCGGGGCGGAAGTCATCAAGATCGAAAAACCGGATGGGGACGACGCCCGGCACTGGGGACCTCCCTTTCTGGAAGGCGAAGGCCTTTGGTTCCTGTCAGTCAATAGAAACAAAAAAAGCGTGGTGCTCGACCTTCGGGACGAAAAGGACCGGGCAGCTCTTTTCGACTTGGCGGCATCCTCGGACGTTGTGGTGACAAACCAGCCGCCGTCGGTGCAAGCCAAGTTGGGCCTGACGGCCCAGGACTTCCAGGCAGTGCGCCCCGATATTGTCTTCACCGCTATTACCGGGTTTGGGCTATCGGGCGAACGCAGCGACCTGACCTGCTACGATCTTATTGCCGAAGGCCATTCCGGTGTCATGGACATCACCGGCGCGCAGGAAGGGGCGCCGCAAAAAGTCGGCACGCCCGCCGCCGACATGTTGGCCGGCCAGGACGCCGCCATGGCGACGATGGCGGCCCTGTTAGACCGGCAACGAACCGGCCAGGGCCATGTGATCGACGTGGCGTTGGCGGAAAGCATGACCCGCTTTTTAACCTGCCGTATCTCGTCATATCTGGGATCGGGCGAGGTCCCGCGCCGCTCGGGCGGCACAGACAGTGTGATCGCCATCTATCAGGCATTCGACACCGCCGACTTGCCGATCACGCTCGGTCTTGGCTCAGACGGGATCTGGCGCCGCTTCTGGAAAGCCGTCGGGCAGGCCGACTATGCGATGCGCCCCGCCTATGACAGCAACGCAAAGCGCCGGGAGCACCGCGCGGCGATCGTCGCCGATATCCAGGAGATCCTGATCGCCAAGGACCGCGACGCATGGCTGAAACTGTTTGCCGACGCGCGCGTCCCCGCGGGTCCGATCAACCGGATCGACGAAATGGCGGGCGACGCGGCCTTCCAGGACCGGGGCTTGATCGCCGCCTTGGACGACAACGGCCGCCTCACGCCGCATATCGGCCTTGGCATTCATATAGACGGCAAGACCGCCACGCCCCGCGCCGCCGCCCCTCTGCTTGGGGCGCACACAAACACCTTCCTGAACACCGCAAACCAATCGACGGACGAGTAGAATGGGTTACGAAACGATCCTGTTTGAAGAAGACGGCCCGGTGGGCACCATCACGCTGAACCGGCCCAACGACGGCAACATGTTCACCGAAACGATGTGTCATGAAATCCGCGACTGCATCAACGAAGTCAGGCGGGAGACCCGAACCCGCGTCCTTGTCATCACCGGGGCCGGAGACAAATTCTTCTGCATCGGCGGCCGCAAGGACGGGATGGAAGCCTCGAAACTCTATGCCGGGGTCCTGCCGACGCTGGAGATGTACGAGGCGATCGATCGGTTGCAGAAGCCGGTCATCGCCAGCGTGAACGGCTACGCGGTCGGCGGCGGAAACGTCCTGCAAGTCGTCTGCGACATGACCATCGCCAAGGAGAGCGCCATCTTCCGCCAGGTCGGACCGATGATGGGGTCTTTCGACGCAGGATACGGCACTTGGTATCTGGAAGATCTGGTCGGCAAGAAGAAGGCCAAGGAGATGTGGTACTGCAACCCGAAGATCAGCGCCGCGGAAGCGCTGGAAATCGGCTTGATCAACCGTGTCGTGCCCGACGATCAACTGGCGGAAAAAACCCGCGAATTCGCACTGGAAACGGCGGACCGTGGCGCCTTCGCCCTGGCCTCCATCAAAGGCGCGTTTAACGCCCGGCATGGTGGGGTTAGCGGCCTTGCCCGGGTCGCCCATGACCTGCTGCTGCGGCAATATCTCGATACGGCTGAGTCCAAGGAACTGGGCGCCGCCTTTGGCGAACGCCGCTCGCCTGATCCGGCGAAGTTCGGCCAGTAACCCGCCATGACCGGTATCCTGACGCTCCACCATCCCCGAACCGCGGCGGCTTACTACCAAGACGGCCGCTGGACGGAAGACACGTTCTATTCGCTTCTGGCCGGGTGGCGGCAGGAAACGCCGGACGGTGCCGCGCTACGCGATGGCGCGGAGACTCTTTCCTGGCAGGCGCTTGCGGAGCGTGTGGATGCCTGTGCCGCCGCCCTCGAAACTGCGGGCGTCGGCGCCGGGGACCGCGTCTCGCTGTGGCTCTCGAACAAGTCGGCGGCGGTCATCGCCTTCCTCGCCTGTTCCAGGTTGGGGGCGATCTGCAATCCTTCTCTGCATAGAAGCTATACCTGCGCCGAGATCGCCACGCTGCTTTCCCGTCTCGAAACGAAGGTTCTGATTACCGAGGACGGCTGGGGCGCCGATCGCGCCAAAGTCTCTCTGACGGATCACCTGAACGACCTGACCTTCCTTAAGGCAGTCTGGACGCCTGAAGATTTTCCGACTGAAGCGGCAAAGCCCGCCGCGGCCATCCACGACGATCCCGACAGCATCGCGTATCTCGCCTTTACCTCCGGCACCACCGGCGCGCCGAAATGCGTCATGCACTCCTGTAATACGCTGCTTTCCAACGCACGCGACATGGTGCGCGACTGGTCCATCACACAGCAGACGTGCCTGCTTACCCTAAGCCCGCTGTCGCACCACATCGCCTGGGTCGCGGTCGGGCAGTGGCTGACGGCCGGGTGCGCGTTGATCCTGGACGATGCACCGGACGGACTCTCGAGGTTGGACTGGATCGTCGAAACCGGCGCCACCTATGTGATGGGCGTGCCGACCCACGCGATGGACATCCTGGCGGAGCGGAACCGCCGCAACATTCCGCGGATCGGGGCCGTGGAGATCTTCTACATGGCCGGTTCGCCGATCCCGCCGGTCGTTGCCGAGGCATTCGTCAATCAAGGCATCAAACCCCAGAACGTCTACGGCATGACGGAGAATTCGTCGCATCAATACACACATCCGGGCGACGACGCGTCCATCTGGATCAACACCTGCGGCCGCGGCGGTCCGGGATACAGGGTCAAGATCTTCAAGGCCGACGACGCCGATATGGAAGCCGCCCCCGGGGAGACCGGGCAAATCGGCGGCCGGGGCGCGAACCTTATGCTTGGATACTACGACAACCAGACCGCGACGGCCGGCAGCTTCAACCGTGCCGGATGGTTCTTGTCCGGCGACCTCGGGTCCCTGGATGAGGCGGGGAACCTGCGGATCGAGGGACGGTTGAAGGATCTGATCATCCGAGGCGGCCATAACATCTACCCGTCCCAGATCGAAGCCGCCGCGCTTCGACATCCCGCCATCGACTTCGCGGCGGCCTTTCCCATTCCGGACGACAGGCTGGGCGAAAAGGTCTGTCTCGCCGTGAAGGGCGACATTGACGGCGACACAACCCTCGACCACCTGGCGGCCGAAGGTGTGTCCAAGTTCGACATGCCGGAATGGTTTCTGACCCTGCCCGCTTTCCCGCTGACTGCCAGCGGCAAGATCCTGAAACGAGAACTGATCGAGATGCACCGCCAGGGCGCGTTCACGCCCCAGCCCATTCGGTATCAAGCGCCTAAGGAGACCGCGTGATGGCCGTCGACCTGACCAGACACGAAGAGTTCGCTCTGATCACCCTGAACCGGCCGGAGGCGCTGAACGCCCTGTCCTTCCAAATCATCCGGGAGATCGGCAACGCCATCGACGCCGCGGCGACGACGGACGCACGGGCCATCCTTTTCACCGGCGCAGGCGACAAGGCCTTCTGCGCGGGCGCCGATATCAAGGAACTGCGGAACCGCACGCTCACGGACCAACGACAGGGCTCCGAACTGGGGCAGGCGGTGTTCGCGAAATTGGACGCGGCCCCCGTCCCGTCGGTCGCCTTGATCAACGGCTATGCCTTCGGCGGCGGCCTGGAACTGGCGCTTGCCTGCACCTTCCGGCTGGCCAGTCCCACGGCGAAAGTCGGCTTACCGGAAATCAAACTGGGCCTGATCCCGGGCTACGGCGGGACACAGCGCCTGCCGCGTCTGATCGGCGAGGGGCGCGCCCTGGAGATGATCATGACGGGACGTACGGTCGATGCCGAAGAGGCGGAACGGATCGGCCTGTTTCATGGGATCGCCGGGGGGGATTTGCTGGAAGAAGGGATCGCCTTTACGCGGCGGTTTACCCGCTTCAGCCTGCCGGCGCTGCGGTTCGCGCGGGATGCCGTCCGGCGCGCGGCGGATACATCGCTTGCCGAAGGATTGAAGGTGGAGGCCGATCTCTCAACCCTCGCCTACAGAACAGCCGATGCGGAGGAAGGCATGGCCGCCTTCGAGGAAAAGCGCAGACCGGACTTCAAAGATGCCTGACAAACAAATCATCGTCACCGGGGCCAGCAAGGGGATCGGCGCCGCCATCGCCTCGGACCTCGCGCAACGCGGGTTTCATCCGGTTTGCCTGTCGCGGTCGGGCGACGCGCCGGCCGGCGCCGGCTTCGCCTGCGACATGACCGACGAAACAGCGGTACGCGACCTGTTCGCCCGCATCGCCGCCAACGGCTCCCTCGTCGGCTTGGTCAACAATGCGGGACTGCATGAGGGCGGACCGTCCGCGTCTCTGGAGACCGGCAGTTACCTCAAAGTCATGGACCTGAATGCGACCGCCGTCATGGTTGCCGCCCGGGAAGCTTTTCCCTTTCTTCGGCAAAGCGGCGGCCGCATCGTCAATATCGGGTCCTTCTTCGACAAGATCGGCGTCCCGGAGAATCTCGCCTATTGCGCCTCGAAGGCGGCGGTGGCGGCAATGACGCGATGCCTTGCTTCAGAATGGGCGCCGCATGGCATCACGGTGATGAACATCGCGCCCGGCTATGTCGAGACGGACTTGAACAGGGACTTCCTGGCGCAAGAGAACGTTAAGCGATGGCTCGCCAAGCGTGTCCCGATGCAGCGGGCGGGCGAAGCCAAGGAAGTCGCAAAGCTGGTCGGCAGTCTATTCACCGAGGAGATCGGCTATCTGACCGGCGAGACCATCTATATCGACGGCGGCCAAGGGATGAACCTGTAATGCAGATATTCGAACGCCTGGAGCGAAACCGCGACTGGAGCGAAGAGGAACGCCTGGTCCTGGATCAGGTGCGCCGCGTCGCCGATGAGGTGATCGCGCCCAACGCCGGCCCCGCCGACGAAACCGGCGACTTCCCCTGGAAGAGCGTCGAGGCGATCAACGGGCTTGGCCTGAACGCGATCTTCGTGCCGGAGGCCTTCGGCGGTGCGCCGATGCGCCTGACGCTCTATCTGGAAATCGTCAAAACCCTCTCCGAGGCCTGCGCCTCGACCGGCATCATCTACGCCACGAACTATCATGGCATGAAGCCGCTGATCGACTATGGCAGCGACGAGCAACGCGCCCGCCTGTTGCCGAAAATCGCCGAGGGCGGGCTCGGTGCGCTCGCCATTACCGAACCGACCGCGGGTTCGGACGCCACGGGCATGAAGACCCGCTTCACGCCGGACGGCGACGACATCGTCATCGACGGATCGAAGATCTTCATCACCAACGGCGACGTCGCGGATCGGATTCTGCTTTTCGGCAAATGGTCCGAGATTGAGGATCCGAAGGGTTCGATTTCCGTGCTCGTCCTGGAAAAAGGCATGGACGGCTTCTCCGTCATCAGTAAGGAACGCAAGATGGGGCATCGCGCCTCCTCGACCTGCGCACTTTCCTTCGACGGCGTGCGCGTGCCGCGCGCCAACCTGATCGGCAATCCCGGCGACGGGTTGAAAATCCTGCTGGGATCCTTGAACAAATCCCGCCCGTCGGTCGCGGCCCACGCGCTCGGCATCGCCCGCGCCGCCTTCAACGACTCGGTCTCCTATATCAACGAACGGGTGCAGTCGCGCCGCAAGATCATCGAGTTTCAGGCGATCCAGTTTCAGCTCGCCGATCTGGCCGCCGACCTGGCGCAAACGGAAGCCTGGCTCGACTATGTCGCGCGCATGATCGAAAGCGGCGAAACGGACTACGGGCTGGAGGCCTCCATGGCGAAACTGCGCGCCTCCGATCTCGCCATGAAGCTGACGGAAGCCTGCGTTCAGTTCCATGGCGGCTACGGCTATTGCGCCGACTATCGCGCGGAACGACTGATGCGGGATGCAAAGATTACCCAGATCTGGGAGGGGACCAACCAGATCCACCGGCAACTGATCGGACGGAGTTTCATCGAAAAATGACCAACGAGATCAAAACCGTCGCCGTCTGCGGCGCGGGCGGTACGATGGGGGCGGGCATCGCAATCGTCGCGGCCCGAGCGGGATACCGGACTATTGCCTATGACGTCGCGCAAGAGGGCCTGGACCGGGCGCTGAAACAGACCGAGGGGTTTTTCGCCAAGTCCGTCGAACGCGGTAAACTCTCGCAGGAAGACATGGACGCGGCCCTTTCCCGTCTGTCGGTCACAACGGTGTTGGAAGATCTGGCACAGGCCGATCTGGTGATCGAAGCCGTGTTTGAAAAACTGGAGGTCAAACAGGATCTATTCGGCCGCCTGAACGCGATCTGCCCGGAACACACGATCTTCGCCTCCAATACCTCGACCCTGTCGATCACGGAGATTGCATCGGGCTGCGGCCGCGAGGATCGCGTGGTCGGCATGCATTTCTGTCTGCCGGCACAGTTGATGAAACTGATTGAATTGTCGCCGGGCGTAAACACCGACCGCGCCGCCTTCCAAGCGGCCTGGGACTGGACCGTGGCGGCGGGGCAGACGCCTGTGGAAACGCAAGACAAGCCGGGCTTCATTCTCAACGCGCTGCTTGTTCCCTTCATGAATGACGTCATTCGCGCGATCGAGGCGGGCGTGGCCTCCGCAGCCGATATCGACAAGGCGGTCAAAAGCGGCTTGGGATACAAAATGGGACCCTGCGCGCTGCTCGATCTGATCGGGCTCGATACCCAGGTGCGCCTGTGCGAAGCCTTCTATCCCATCACGCACGATCCGCGCGCCGCCGCCCCACCCCTGCTGCGCCGCATGGTGGCCGCCGGTCGTCTGGGCCGAAAGTCCGGGCGCGGCTTCTATGAATACACCGGCAGCGCGATGTTTGGAGGGTAAACCGATGGGCTATGAAATCGTCTCTTCCGGCGAAAGCCGTTCCTTCCCCGCAGGCGACCCGTTTCTCGCCGGCAGCACGCCTGGGGCTGCTGTGATGCTCTATCTGGGGACCCCTCACAAAGAAGACACGTCCAAAGCCGCGATACTGGTTGAACTGGATATCGAGTGCCTAGGCGTACATACGGGCGAGGATAGCGGCCGGGAAGGCTCGAACGTGTTGGGCTTTGCTCGCTTCCGGAACGGCGGTCAGCCGCCTAGCAACCTTATCGAACTCGTGCGACAGCCGAATACGCCCGACAGCGCGGTCGAGGCTGCCCGGGCCGTGTTCGAAACGGCGGGTTTCGATGTGGTTGTCTGCGCCGATCAGGCCGGCCGCATCCTCGACCGGCTGACACGACCGAAATACAACAATGCCCTGCGTTTCCTGGATGAGGGCTTGGCGGAAGCAGACGCCATGGACCTGACCTGCAGACTGGGGTTGGGCTACGCCAAGGGACCGATCGAACAGGTCGTCGAGGGTGGGCTCGACCGCCACTACGACATCAGCAAGGCACTCTTCGACGTCACCGGCAGCCCGGGGTACGCGCCCGCCAGGCGGGCCGCCGTCGCAAAGTTGCGGGAAGAAAAGTCATGAAAGCGGTAATGGTCGAGAAATTCGCGCCGGTCTCCGAGGCGCAGGTCGTTGAAACGGACGATCCGCAGCCGGGCGCCGGCGAAGTGATTGTCGATATCAAGGCGGCAGAGGCCAACTTTCCGGACATCCTGGTGATGGAAGGCGCATACCAGATCAAGCCGCCGCTGCCCTTCTCGCCCGGCAAGGCGGGCGCAGGCATCGTCTCGGCCGTGGGGCCGGACGTTCAGGGTTTTCAGACCGGCGACCGCGTCGGCGTCCAGGTCGAGTACGGCACCTATGCCGAGAAGCTGAAGACCTCCGCCGATACCTGCTACCCGATGCCGACGGCCATGCCGTTCGATGTTGGCGCGGCGCTAGGGCTGGTCTACCAGACCTCGCACTTCGCCCTGATGGAACGCGCGCGCTTGCAGCCGGGCGAGACCGTTCTGGTGCTTGGCGCATCCGGCGGAATCGGGTCGGCCGCCTGTCAGCTGGCCAAAGCCCTGGGCGCCGGGCGCGTGATCGGTGGCGTTTTGGGGGAGGATAATGTGCCGGTGGCGCTTTCCTCCGGCTGCGATCACGTCATCGACCTCGGCGGCGAAGACCTGCGCGACCGTCTTCGGGCGGAGGTCCACGCCGTAACGGACGGCAAGGGCGCCGATGTCGTGATCGACCCGGTCGGCGGAGACGCCTTTGCCGCCGCTTTGCGGGCCATGGCCTGGCGCGGACGATTGGTGGTGATCGGCTTCGCTTCCGGCACCATTCCCGCGGTGAAGGCAAACTATTTGCTGGTGAAGAATATCGAGGTCTCCGGCCTTCAATGGTCAGACTACCGCGAACGCGACCCGGCCTGGGTGCGCCGTGTGCAGCAGGAAATCTATGGTCTTTGGTCAGAAGGGAAACTGACGCCCCAGATCTCCGACCGGTTGCCGCTGAAGGACTTCGGGGCGGCGCTGGAGCGGCTTCGCGCAGGCGGCGTCCAAGGCAAGATCGTGCTGGATACCGGCCTTTGACCGGGGGCAAGGTCAAGGCGCGCGGGACCGGCATCCTGGCGCTGTGGAACGACTGTGCCCCCGGCTACGAAGCGCGGTACGAAGACTGGTATCAAACCGAACATCTTCCGGAGCGGCTATCGATCCCGGGGTTCCTCTTGGGACGGCGCTATGAAGCCATCGACTCCGAAACGCCGCGCTTCTTCACCTATTACGAAGTGACCGCGCCCGACATTTTGCAATCGCCCGCCTATCAGGCCCGGCTGAAGGATCCCACGCCGCGGACGCGGGAGATCATGTCGAACGCCTTCCGGAATATGAGCCGGACCGTCTGCACCCGGGAGCCCGCCGTGCCCGGCGCCTTCGGGACCTTTGCCGTGACCTTGCGCAGCGCCGATCCCGCCGACCGCGACGCCTTCCTCAAGACTGCGCTACGACTGACGGAACCGGGCGTGCTGGCGCGCGCGGAGGTCTGGCAGACGGCGGAACGGGGAGACCGCTGGTCCAGCGCAGAGGAGGATTTACGCGGTCCGGATCAGAAGATCGGCGCTTGCCTGCTGCTGGAATTTCTGCGCGAAGACCCGGCGCGGGGCGCGGCCCGGGATCTGCCGGGCTCCGCCGTGTACCGCTTGATCGCCGATCTACGTACAGAGTAAGGCCCGTTTCAGAGAGACGGCGCTTTCCGCGACGGTTGAACCAAACTCCAGACACTCTTCACGACCGGCAGCAGAATCAGAACGTTCACGGTGATGGCGATGGGTCCCGATACCGGGCCCGTGAAGAAGATCGATAAGTCGCCGTCTGAGAACAGCAAGGACCGGCACACTGTGGGCTCGGCGATCGACCCCAGGACGATGGCGGGCACCGCGGCGCCAGCATCATGCACGGCATGCGGAGCATCCAAAGGGATACGGCAGATGCGAAACCACCGGTGCGGCGGCCAATTCCATCGCCCCCCATCAAGCAACTTTAAGCCGCTTTCTTGCCGACAGTCGTCGTTGCCTCACCGGTCATGGTTGCGCTTGCCGGCTCCCACGTCAGGTCGCCTGTATAGCGGTAAACCGTCCGACCCTCTTCAGCCAAAGCGAAGAGGTACAGCCAGCCGTTATCCACAAGCTGCCGCACCCCTTCATGCTTTTCGATTACGGTGTTCATGGCGTCCGTGGGCGCCTCTATGAAGACGGACAGGCGCAGTGGTTCGTGCACCAGCCGTTCGCCATCATGGACCGACTGCAAGGGCAGCCCGACACGCAGGTCACCGCCATTGCCTTCCAACACGCCAATCGTACCGGTGACGTTGTGCAGCACCTTGTTCCCACTGCCGAAGATCCTGTTATCGACGCTGGAGCCGAAATACTGAAGGCTGATCCAACTGGCGACGACCATGGGCGCGGTCATGATCAGCTCAAGGATGCCGAAGTCCTCATCCTTGCGCCAATCGTAGGAATGAAGGAAGGACCGGCCGTGCAGATCGACTTTCTGCGTCCTTTCCCGGGGCGCAGCCACAAAAGCGGCACATCCCGCCAGCCCCCATTCCGGGCGTACCTGACTCCAATCCCGGCTTCTGGTTTGGATCTGCAGGTCAACCGGGCGACCCGGATCGATGTTCAACAATGCCGCCCGCTCGGTCCGTGCAAGCTGCGCGGCTTCAACCAACCACCGTTTAAGGAGGATAAGTTCCTGAACGTGGCCGGCCGGAATCATTGTGTCTTCATAGACGATAACCTCATCGGTGGTCGTATCGTGAAGCGCCGCCAGGAAGATCGTATCCTGCGGGATCGCGAGTCCTCGAGCCGCCAATCCCTGGCGCACGGTCGGATCGTTGAGGACTGCAGCCGCAACCCGGGCGTTTGCTTCACCGGTATGTCCGCCGCATGCCCCGCAGTCCAGGCCGGTCGCGTGGGGATTGTTCACGGTGCTGGACCCATGGCCTGCCAGCAGAACGATCCGGGCGAGATTGTCGGTCATCGACATCGCCTTCAGAACCGTCTCGGCCATCTCAAGCCTGACTTCGGGCGGGATCCCAGTGACGCGGCCCGACAGCTCGTGTTCGTCGATACTCGGAGCCAGATGGTTTTTGCAGGTGGATTTCAGACCGTCGGACGCGGGATGCGGAACCGGCCGCGTCAAACCGAAGCCGTCCGTGACGATCTTTCCGATATAGGCCAGCCCAATCGTTTCCACGAAGGCGAAGGAGGAGACGGCCGCCATCTTGAACGACTTCCACACCTGCGCCGCGCGCCGCCGCAGCAAGCGGGTGCGCCCAATCTCCACGGCGTTCGCCGGATCGCCGGCATTGGCCGTTTCCGCAATCGTGACAGACGGGGTAAGCAGCACCGGGCATTGCTTGCCGCCATGGGTCTGGCCGACCGGAACATATTCGATCGGGAAACCGAAGAAGCCCGCGAAGCCTATCGTCTCAACCTGTGGGGAGACCTTCTCCAGAGCGCGTCTGAAAATCTCAGACCGCACATCGATACAAAAAGCCGCCTGCACCGATTTCCGACCCATGGCCGTGTCGGCTTCGGATTGCGGGTCGACAAGCCCCTCGATCAACTCCCGCTGCCAGGCCCGTTCCAACGCGCTGTGCAGGATACCGTCCAACACCTGTCCTGCGGTGGGTTGCACCTCTTCCGCATAACCCAAACGGGCTCGCGCCCAGGCCGGGCCGATATCCGTCGTCGCCGTCAACGCCTCCAAGATCGCCAGATCCCAAGCGACCCGGACGGAAAGCAGTTCGGTCAATACAAGATCATCGCCTCCGTGCAGTTCTGCTTCCCAAAGCCGGTACCGCGCAAATCCGGCCCAGCCGCCGATAGTCATCAGCAGCCGATGAAAATAGGCCTCAAGGCCGCTCTGCGAGAGGCCGAGGCGTGCCGTCCCAACGATCAAGACGGCGTCCGCCTCCGCCGGAAGACCGGCGATGGTTTTTCTGAAGCCTTTCAGCCCGGATAGTTCCGGGGTCCGGTCGATCAAGGCGTCCTGCCGCCAAGCCGCATAGAAAGACCCGCCGCCATGGGAAACGGGCCAGACTGCCTGTCCCTCGTCGAAGAAGGCTGCACACCAACCGGAAATCCGCTCGACAACGAAACAGTTCCAGTCGTTATCCGTTACATCCCGCGCCACATCGGCGACGGTGGAAAGGACAACCGGTGTGGATGCTCCATCCTGCTGGGCAGCAGCCTTCAGCGCCGCGACAGATTCCGGTATCTCCCCGGCACCCGCCGCCGCGCTGAGCGCCGCGGACAGGTCCTCATCCCGGACCCTGCCGGCGGCGATGGCTGTTCGGTATTCCGACCGCGGCAGGGTCATGCGTGCGCCCGCGGTCCGCGCCATGATACCGGCGGCTTCCGCAAAGGGCGTGTCGGCAAGGCCCAGAAACGGGTTCACCGCGACGAAGTGTTTCAACGGCCAGAGCGGCGCAATCTTCCGGCAGGCGGCTTCCGCAGCCTGCGCAACCGCAGGACCCAATTGGCGCCGAACGGCGTCTTGCTGGAATTGTTCGTTCACGACGGTGTTTTGCATCCGACCTTCCTTCACGATTGGCCAGCCGCCGCCCGCTTCAGGGCACCGGTCAGCCGGTTGAACACAGCATTGGCGTAAAGGCCATTGGCGATATGCACCCGAGCAGCCCGCCACAGCGGCTTGGTGCTTTGAGACAGGCCAAGGACTTGCAGGACGGTGACCGCGCCAAATCCAAGCACCACCAACCCCATAATTCCTAAGTCGATGGCCGTCGGCGCCGGGACTTCCGGCAGTACGGAGGCGGTGAGCCGGGATGCGCCGGCCTGCAGCAGGAAGTAGAGGACCGTGACCAGCGCGGCCGCTCCGGACGAACGAACCATTACATAGACGCTGGGTTCACCGGCCAGCGACTGGGAAAGCAGCAGCGAAACACCCATGACCAGGACCGCGCCCAACGTCAAAACCGCCGCCGACCCAAGGTCAGCGAAACCGGACGCCCAGCCTATAGCGAAATACAGCGTCAGAGCCGATGCAAAGCTGGCAAAGAGAATCCTCAACGAAGGCGCGCCCACTGCCTTCGCAGCAGGACGGGTCCGGGCTGTCTCAACGATGCTGCCCGACGACAGGAAGGCATGGGCCTTGTAGAAGGAGTGTGCGACGATATGCAGAAGCGCCAAGGCGAAAGCGCCGAGGCCGCATTGCAGAAGCATGAACCCCATCTGTGCGACGGTCGACCAGGCCAGGGAAACCTTGACGCTGGTTTGCGTGAGCATGACGACGCCCCCGAACAGAGCCGTAAATCCACCGACAACCGCCAGGACATGCATGGACGGGGCGAACAACAGCATGAGGTCGGCGAAGCGGATCACCAGGAAACCGCCCGCGTTGATGATGCCCGCATGCAACAGCGCCGAAACCGGGGTCGGCGTTTCCATGACTTCGGGCAACCAGCCGTGCGCCGGAAACTGCGCCGACTTCAGCAAGGCGGCAAACGCGATCAGCAGCGCGGCGTATCCTACACCATGCGGCACTGCCCCCTCGGCGGCGCCGCGCGCGCTTTCCAGAATCGCCGTGACGTCGCCGGTTCCGAAAGTGAAGTAGAGCACCAAGGAGCCGGCAATGAGGCACAGGTCGCTCATGCGGGCTGTAAGGAATTTCTTGTACGCCGCGGTGATCGCCGCGGGCCGGTCGCGATAAAAAACCAGCAGCCGGTGCAGCGCCATGCTGGTTGCAATCCAACCCAGGACAAGCTGGAAGAGATTGCCCGCCAGTACAAGCACCGTAACCGCCGCCAGGGTAAGACAGAGCCCACCCAAAAATGCACCGTGGCGCGCGTCGCCATCGAGGTAGTTGCGGCTGAACTGCACCACCAGCGCACCGACCAGCGACACCACGAAGAACATGGTCGCGCTTACCGCGTCCAGCCGAACCGACAAACCGAGCTCGGCAAAGCCCACCGTCGGACTGCTGAGCGGACCATTGATCATCACCGCGACCGCGACGACCAAGGACGCAGCGAGAGCACCGAACGTCGCCAAGCGGCTGGTCAGCAAAACCCAAGTTGGCCGGCGGCCGGGATCTGCAATCGCCAATAAAGCCACGGCGGCCAACGCCAGGGGCACGTTCAAAACCAACAAAGACAGGGACGACGTCATGTTTCTCTCCGCCGCTTGAGCTGTAGTCGGCAGGAGGAGTATCAGTCGCCAATCGTTTTATAAAATTCAAATTTGCAAAAATATCGTTCTATAAAATAGAATGATTGGATGATCGTACTGAACTACAATCACTTGCGGTATTTCTGGGCGGTCGCCCGGGACGGCAACCTCACCCGCACGGCGGAACGGCTGAATGTCTCGCAGTCCGCCTTGTCGATACAAATCCGGAAGCTGGAGGAAAGGATCGGGCACGCGTTGTTCTCGCGGAGCGGGAAACAGCTCCTGCTGACGGAGGCCGGGCGGATCGCACTGGACCACGCGGATGTCATCTTCTCGACCGGCGAAGAACTCATCAGCAGCTTGAACCAAACGGCCGGCGGGCAGCGGCAAGCCATACGGGTCGGGTCGCTCGCCACCCTGTCGCGCAACTTTCAGATCGGCTTTCTGCGACCGCTACTCGGCCGGGATGATGTGGAAATCGTGGTCCGTTCCGGCAGCCTGGAGGAACTTCTTCGCAGTCTGGAAGCCCATCGTCTGGATGTCGTTCTGGTGAACGCGGCGCCCCCGCGCGATGCGGCGACGCCCTGGACCTCCCACCCCATCGCCGAACAGCCCGTCAGCCTTATCGGCACTCCCGACCGGATTACGGGCGGAGCGACCCTGGAGGATCTGCTGGCCCAGCAGCCCCTGGTGCTGCCGACAATGGAAAGCAGCATAAGAACGGGGTTTGACGCCCTCGCCGACCGCTTGGGCATCACGCCGAACATAGCCGCCGAGGTTGATGACATGGCGATGATGCGGGTTCTGGCCCGGGAGGGGATCGGGCTCGCCGTGGTGCCACCGATTGTCGTTCGGGACGAACTGGCGAGCGGACGGCTTGTCGAGGCCGATCAGTTTCCGCAACTGAGCGAGACGTTCTTCGCCGTTACGCTGTCGCGCCGCTTCCCCAACCCGCTTCTGCGCGAACTTCTTTCCGCTCTCTAGAAAAAGGTGGATGAGCGTTACTCCGTCTGCGCCCCGTGAGGTTTTGACAGGCGGATCTCGAACATTCGGGATCTCCGTTGCATGACGGTTGAGGAGGCTGCCAAGGCAAATGGGGCGGGCAGGTCTACCTACTTGATTGACTGCATACAACCGGATACATCTGCATTCGGTATAGGGAAGTTGGAGACCCCCTCTGTGAACCAGGATGCAACATCCGGCACCAACGCCTACGTGCTGTTGGTGAACGAGATCAAGAGCGGGGCGCTGTCGCCTGGGGACCGGCTGGTCGAAACGGAACTGGCAGGGCGTTTGGGCCTGAGCCGGACACCGGTCCGGGAAGCCATCAGGGTATTGGAAGCAGAGGGACTGGTGGCACATGTCCCGCGCGTCGGACTGTCGGTCCGAACGCTGGATTACTCGGAAGTCATGGAACTCTATGCCATGCGGGCGGTTCTGGAAGGAACCGCAGCCAGGATGGCGGCACAGTCTGCGTCCGACATCGAATTGGTAGAGCTGGAAGAGATTAACGCGGAGTTGCGCACCGCTGCCGGGAACAGCGAACGTTCTTACGAGTTGAACAGGCAGTTCCATCTGGCACTGCTGGACGGCGCGAAGAACCGCTTCCTGACAAAATCCATGATCGTGGTGCAGAAAACGCTGTTGATCCTGGGGCCGACCACCCTGGCCGAAACCAGCCGGGCGGAAACGGCTGTGGAAGAGCACGACACCGTTCTGTCCGCCCTGCGTGCCCGCGACGGGGCCGCTGCGGAGACGGCTATGCGAAACCATATCGAAGCCTCTCAACGAATGCGCCTGCGGCAACTGCGAAACCGGCGGGCAGGGCCCGAACTCGAATCGCCAGGAGGTTCCGTTGTCGGATAGTACTACCCTGACCGGAACCGAATGGGATGTCCTGGTAATCGGTGGCGGAAATGCCGCCCTCTGTGCAGCGATCACGGCAGCCGAAGCCGGGGCGCGCGTTGCGGTTCTGGAGGGGGCGCCGAAAACGTATCGCGGCGGAAACAGCCGCCATACCCGAAACTTTCGTTGTATGCATCGAGGACCGCTCTCGGTCCTGACTGACGCCTACGAGGAAGACGAATACTTCGACGATCTGATCCGCGTGACCAAGGGCGATACGGATGAAACCCTGGCCCGTATGACCATTCGGGCGTCGGAGGAATGCCTGCCTTGGATGGAAGAGCATGGCGTTCGGTTTCAACCTTCCCTATCCGGCACACTCTCATTATCGCGCACCAATGCCTTTTTTCTTGGGGGCGGGAAAGCTTTGGTGAACGCCTATTACCGGACCGCCGAAACACTCAAGGTCCATTTCGCCTACGACACCAAGGTTACCCATGTCGAGATCGAGGAAGGGCGGTTTACCGGCGTGGAGGCCGAGACCCCGGCCGGCCCCGCTCGGATCGAAGCGAAGTCGTGCGTCATCGCATCGGGCGGATTCCAGTCGGACATCGATTGGCTCGCCCGCGCCTGGGGTCCGGCAGCTCGGGATTTCCTGATCCGCGGCACGCCATACAATATGGGCGTGGTTCTGAAGGATATGCTGGACCAGGGTGCCGAAAGCGTCGGCGACCCCACGCAATGCCACGCGGTGGCCATTGACGGACGCGCCCCGAAATTCGACGGCGGGATCGTCACGCGGCTCGACTGCGTCCCCTTTTCCATCGTCGTCAATCAAAACGCCGACCGCTTTTATGACGAAGGCGAAGACGTCTGGCCGAAACGCTACGCCATCTGGGGCCGACTGGTCGCCGCCCAACCCGACCAGATTGCCTATGCCATCATCGATGCAGACAGCATTCCGCTGTTTATGCCGTCCGTCTTTCCGCCGGAACGCGCCGACACGATTGCCGGGCTGGGTCAGAAACTGGGGATCTCCGGCAGCAAGCTCGAGGCGACGGTCGCCGCCTTCAACGCCGCCTGCGGGTCCGGCACTTTTCACCCAACGGAGTTGGACGGTCTGCGCACCCAGGGTCTTGAGCCCGCGAAAACGAACTGGGCCCGACCCATCGTGAAAGCGCCGTTCTACGGCTACACGCTTCGGCCGGGCGTGACCTTCACCTATCTAGGCCTGAAAGTGGACGAAACCGCCCGCGCCTTCGGACCCGAGGGCCCCTACGAAAACATCTGGGCCGCCGGCGAGACCATGGCCGGCAGCATTCTGGGCCAGGGTTATCTGGCCGGGTTCGGGATGACTATTGGCACAGTCTTCGGACGCATCGCCGGACGGGAGGCGGCAAGCCATGTCGCATGACGCCATCGCCGAAGCACGCAGACAGGTCGAAATCTGCAACGCCTGCCGCTATTGCGAGGGGTATTGTTCCGTCTTTCCGGCAATTGCGCGTCAGCGCGCCTTCGCCGACGGAGATATCACGCAGCTCGCCAATCTCTGCCACAATTGCCGCGGCTGCTTTTATGCCTGCCAATACACCGCGCCCCACGAATTCGACCTCAACCTTCCCGCCGCCTTGGCCGACGTGCGTTCGGAAAGCTGGGAGAAGTACGCCTGGCCCGGTCCGTTTGCGCGCATTTTCCAATCCAGCGGCGCCGCCGTCGCCGCTGCCCTGACCATCGGGTTGGGCTTGCTGTTCTGGGCGGCCGAGGCCCTGCCGTCCACGGGCGGTGACGGGTTCTACGCCGTTCTGTCCCACACCGTCATGGTTTCGATTTTCACCCCGGCCTTTTTGCTTCCGCTGGTCGTTTTGGCGGTCGCGGTGCGCCGGTATTGGCGCGACATCGGCGGCGGCCCGGTGGAGAGTGGTCACCTGATCGAGGCCGCCAAAGACGCCGTGCATCTCAAGAACCTGTCCGGCGGCCAAGGCCAGGGTTGCAATTTCGAAGACGAGGACCGCTACTCCAACACCAGACGCTGGCTGCACCACGCCACCTTCGGGGGCTTTATGCTGTGCTTCGCCTCCACCTCGGTCGCTACCATCATGCATTACGGATTTGGACTGGAGGCGCCTTATGGCCTGTTCAGCCTTCCAAAACTGTTCGGCATACCGGGCGGGATCGCTTTGACCGTGGGCTGCGCCGGTCTGGCGCTGTTGAAGATGCGGGCCGACCCGACGCTTGGCTCGAAAAGCCGTTGGGGCGGAGAGATGGGGTTCGTGCTGTTGCTGGGTTTCACCGCGTTGAGCGGGCTGATCCTGTATGCGGCGACCGGCACGTCCTTTGTCTCAACGCTGCTGGCCATCCATTTGGGCGCGGTCCTCGCCTTCTTCCTGTTGCTCCCCTATTCGAAGATGGTGCATGGCGCTTTCCGCTTCGCGGCCCTGGTGCGCGATGCGCAGGTGAAGCCCGACAGCCCGTAAATCCGGCCGTACCCGCGGCGTTCTAACGGAATTGTGTTCGTGTGTGACTGGGCCAAAGCATCCACGAAATGGGAACCTATGGCACGCAGCCAATTGTGGCTGTCGGCGGAGAACACCAGTTATGAAACGCGCGAAACGCAAAGCCAAACCGTCTAAAAGCAAAGCCGCCCCCGTGAGCGCAGCACCCGCGGAGGCCACGCCGAAACCATCCGTTTCGCGCCGTGACTTTGTGCGGAATATCCAGTTCGGCGCGTTGGGCGTCGCCGTTGTCGGCGGCGGCGGTTGGTACCTTGTGCAGGACGTCATGGCGTCGACCCGCGAACACGACCTGTCCCGCCTGGGCAACGGCGTTCCGACCGTGGTCCAGGTTCACGATCCGAGTTGTCCGCAATGCACCGCTTTGCAAAGGGAGGTGCGCGATGCGCTGGACGCCTTCGACACGGGGAACCTGCAATACCTGATCGCCGATATCACCCGCACCGAGGGCCGTCGGTTCGCAACAATCCACCGCGTCAACCATGTCACCCTGCTGCTGTTCGACGGCAAGGGCGAGCGTCAAGGCGTGCTGGTCGGACAGAATACCAGCGACCGGCTGCAACAGGTCTTCCGCGATCACCTAAATCGTCACGGGTCAGGAACCTCCTGATCCTGCTTCCCGTAGCTCTGAAACCGGTTCAAGACGTCGGCCATCTCTTCGCCGCCGAGCAGGACGGGCGCGCCCGCCAGCGTCGCGAGCAGGTATTGCTTGCAGAGCACCTCGACTTCGACCGCCAGTTTCAAGGCATCGGCCAAGGTCGACCCAAAACAGATCTGCCCGTGATTGGCCAACAGACAGGCCTGTCGATCCTGTAGCGCGATCCTCATCGCCTGCGAAAGAGCATCGGTCCCGAACGTCGCGTAGTCGGCGCAGCGCAAACTATCGCCGCCCGCAACCGCGATCATGTAATGAAAAGGCGGGATATCCTTTCGCAGACAGGCAAGCGCGGTGGCGTAGGCGGAGTGCGCGTGCACGACGGCCCCCGCCTCGGGCCGGTCGGCATAGATGTCGCGGTGCATGCGCCATTCCGACGACGGCTTCCACTGCCCCGTCCAGGTACCGTCCAGCGCCATCTGCACGACATGTTCCGGCTGCATCACGGTATAGTCGACACCGGAAGCCGTGACGAGAAATCCGTCCTTATTCCGGACGCTGACATTCCCGGCAGTGCCCTGGTTCAATCCCTGTCCGTTCATGGCAAGGCATGCGTCTATGACGGACTGGCGCGCCTTGCGGTTCGTTACGCGCGACATGAAGAGGACTCAGTAACGGCCAAGGGTGATTTTCGCTTCCTCGAGCACGTCGCCATTTGCATCAACGGCTTTGATCAGCGCCCAGTATTTGTGATTTCGGCGGTTGGAACAGGGCGGTAGATACCCATCGCGGGCAAAGGCCCCGCGCGCCCTGTTCTTCTTCTCCACCCATGTACCGTCCGGGAGCGATTTGGTTTCACCCGGGACCGAGGGCAGCACCGCTGTGTCCCCGCCGCCATGCTTGAAACCGATAACTCCATGCCCGCCGTCATAACTGAGCGGCTGGTAGCTCTGATCGTTGAACTCGACGTGGAACGCGACCGTTCCCGACGGAACATTGGCAAGCGAAAGGGCTGGGGTCGCTCCCTTGCCGCCCTGTTTGGAACAGTGCTGTCCGGAGGGGATCTTACCCCCGCCCCATGCGCTGTCCGCGAAGCTTACTTCCAGACCCGCGGCTAAAGCGGTAACCGGAAAACAAACGGCCGCTAAAACCGCTAACAGACGTCGACGCATGGCCTGGTTCCTTCCTTGGCGGTGAGATATTCCCCTACACTATACCGGCCAATTCACCGCTTCGCTAAACACTTTGCCGGTCGACCCCGTCACTCGAACAAAACTCCCGGATCGTCGCCGCGACCGTGTCCGGGTCCTGCAACGGGGCCAGATGTGCAAGGTCGGACCAGACACGAGCGCAACCATTCGGCAACATGGAGGCAAGCGCCTGTGCCATCGCCGGTGTGGAGCCGGTATCCAAAGCCCCCGTCGTAACCAGCACAGGGCCATCGAGCGCGGATTCGAAGCCGCAGAGATCCCGGTCCGACTGCGCGAAGACGCGGTAGGCATCCAAAAAGCCGTCCGGATCGTTCGACGTCAGCCGCTCCCGGACCGCCATTCCGACCTGGGGATTCCGGTCCAGAAATCCCGGGGTGAACCAACGCGCCAAGGCAGCCTCGACCAGGGCGCCGGACCCCGCTTCCTCGGCGTCCGTCAAGCGGCGCATCACCGCTGCCCGTTCCGCGGCCGAGCGGTTGTACACGCCGCTCATCAGGACGAGCCGCCGAACCCGGCCCGAATACCGCCGAACAAAGGATTGCGCGACCAGCGCCCCCATTGAGAATCCAACCAGGTCGAACCGGGCAATGCCGGCGGCTTCCGCAACCCGGGCAACCTGTTCCGCAAAATCTTCCAGCGCCGGAGAGGATGATGCACGTGGCGTCTTCCCATGCCCGTACATGTCCAGCCGGATGACCGTGCCGTCATTGGCCAGCCGTTCCGCCACCGGGTCCCACATCCGGTGATCCAGTCCGACTCCGTGCAACAGAACAAGCGCCGGGCCGGCTCCCTGCCGATGCCAGTATGTGCGATCCAGCGGCGGCCTCATCGTTTAGTGAAAGGCCGGCAGAACATCGTCGGCGAAGCGCCGCAGGGACTCGCGCTTGCGTTCGAAACTCATGCCTGAATCGATCCAGATCGCATACTCGTCATAGCCGAGATCTTCACAGAACTTCAGCCGGTCGATAACCGTTTGCGGCGTGCCGATCACCGCGTCGCGCCGCATGTTTTCCGGCGTGAACATCGGATTGTCCGCGATTTCGTCTTCGCTGAGCGGTGCAATCAGGCCCTGATCAACAGGCCGTTCGTTCTTAAACCAAGCCCCGAAATAGCAGAAATAGCGACTGATCTCCTTCGCCGCGCGCTCCACGTCCGCCTCGTCCGCCGCCGTATAGGTATGGCGCAGCAGCATGATCTTGGAGCCGTTCCCGGCGCCGTTTCCTTCCTGGGCAGCCTTGTACCTGTCCATCAGCGAGGCGACTTCTTCATCGCCCTGCCATAAGGGTGTTACCTGTACATTGCAGCCCTGCGACAAGGCGAATTCAAACGAATTGGGGTCGCGGGCCGCGACCCAGATCGGCGGATGCGGATCCTGCCGCGGTTTCGGGCAAGACGTCGTTTCCGGGAAAGACCAGCATTCCCCGTCATGCGCATAGTTGCCGTTCCAAAGCCCTTTGACCGCCGGAACGATTTCGCGGAGATGCTGGCCCGCCGTCCAGGCATCCATGCCGTTGCCCAGACGCTCATACTCGAAGGAATAGGCGCCGCGCGCGATGCCGATATCCAGCCGCCCTCCGGTGACAATGTCGGTCATGGCAGCCTCGCCCGCCAGTTTGACCGGATGCCAGAACGGCGCGACCACCGTTCCGGTTCCCAGACGGACGTTCTTGGTTCGGTGACATAAATCGGTGAGCGTAAGGAACGGGTTGGGCGCGATGGTGAAATCCATCCCGTGATGCTCGCCGCTCCAGATCGCATGGAAACCAGCCTCGTCGGCGATTTCGCAAAGTTCCAGAAAGTCGCTGTACAGACGGTCGGTCGTTTCCTCCGCCGTCAGCCGTTCCATATGAACAAATAAGGAAATTCTCATGGTGGTCACCCCCAGTGTTGAGACTAAGGACGACACACACCGATTAGGCTCACTGCGTGTCCACTTGAGCGGACGGAAGCTTAGAACCTGATTGCGGGAGTCCGCAAGAATTTAGGAAACGCTGAAACTCTCTCCACAGCCGCACCGCGCCGTCTCATTCGGGTTGGCGAAGGTGAAGCCGGAGGAGAATTTGCTCTCCTCGTAGTCCATCTCCGAGCCGATCAGAAACATCACGGCAGCCGGATCGACAAAGACTTTGACGCCTTTGTCCTCCACGACCTCCTCGAACTGCTTATGGTCCTTCGCATACTCGACCACGTAGGAAAGCCCGGAACAGCCCTTGTTCGAAATCGCTACACGCAGGCCAAGCACGTCCGCGTCGCCCTTTTCCATCAGGGTTCTTACGCGGGCCGCAGCCGCATCCGTCAGGCTCAGAATTGGAGCACCGCCACCGAACATCTCAAAACTCCATCACTTCCAATATGTTCTCGTTCCAAATGCGCTTAGAAGAAGTCCAACGCCATCTTGGCGTCCTCGGACATCTGATCCGGCGTCCAGGGCGGCGTCCATGTCAGGGTCACCACCACCTTGCCGACACCGTCAACAGCGGCGACGGCTTCGGCGACCTGGCCTGGCATCTCACCGGCCACCGGACAAGCCGGCGCGGTCAGTGTCATGGTGATATCGACATCGCCGCTGTCCTGCATCGCGCAATGATAGATCAATCCCAGATCATAGATATTAACCGGAATCTCCGGGTCGTAGACCGTTCGCAAGGCGGTTTCCAACTCGTCCGGCGTAGCCTTCTTCACCCCCTCCGGCAAAGCGGCGCCCGCATGGGCCTGGGTCCCTTCCTCAGCACCCGCGCCGTCTCCGCTGAACATATCGAAACCGGGATAGGGACTGTACATTTGCGCTGTCTCACTCATGATCGTTACACAGGCCTCCGCAAACGGCCGTTCAGCCGAAAATCCGTTTTACCTTTTCCAAGGCGCCCGCCAGCACATCCACTTCTTCACGGGTGTTGTACATCCCAAAAGAAGCGCGCGTGGTTCCGGTGACGCCGAAGCGGTGCATCAGGGGTTCGGCGCAATGATGACCGGCCCGAACGCAAACACCCTCGCGGTCGATGATGGTGGCGATATCGTGCGGATGGGCATCTCCCATCGTGAACGAAACAACCGCTGTTTTATGCGCGGCCGTACCGATGATCTTCAGATCGTCGATCGCGGACAGACGTTGCGTTGCGTACTGCAACAGATCGGCTTCATGCGCACCGATCCCATGCAAACCGACCGACGACACGTAGTCGATGGCCGCTCCCAGGCCGATGGCTTGAACGATCGGCGGTGTACCGGCCTCGAACTTCGCCGGCAGGTCCGCCCAAGTCGACCCGTCATAGGCGACGCTGGAGATCATATCCCCGCCCCCCATGAAAGGCGGCATAGCGTCGAGGACTTCCTCCTTGCCGTACAACACACCGATGCCGGTCGGTCCGTAGAGTTTGTGCCCGGTGAAAACATAAAAGTCGCAATCGAGATCCTGCACGTCGACCGGCATGTGCATCACGGCCTGGCTGCCGTCGAACAGAACCCGGGCGCCCGCTGCATGCGCGGCTTCAACGATCTGTTTCGCCGGCACGATGGATCCGAGGACGTTCGACACGTGCGTGATCGCGACGAGTTTCGTGCGCTCCGTCAGCATCGCCTTGAAATCGTCCATCAGCAGCTCGCCATCGTCGGAGATGGGCGCGACCTTCGGGACAATCCCTTTCATGTCCCGGAGCAACTGCCAGGGCACGATGTTGGAGTGATGCTCCATGTCGGAGATGATGATTTCATCCCCCTCTTTCAGCATCCCAAGACCGAAGGAATAAGCAACAAGGTTGATCGCCGCGGTCGTATTGCTCGTGAAAACAACGTTCCGTTCGCTTGGCGCGTTCAGGAAGGCGCGCACTTTTTCCCGCGCACCTTCGTAAGCCGCCGTCAGGTTTTCGCTGAATGCATAGGCGCCGCGATGGACGTTGGCGTATTCATTCTCGTAGTGCCAACGGACCAGATCGATGACCTGACGCGGTTTCTGCGCGGACGCGCCGCTATCCAGAAAGCAAACCGGCTTCCCGTGCACCTCGGTGGCAAGGATCGGGAAATCCGCACGGACGGCATTCACGTCATATGCGGGTTGCAGATCTTCTGCGAGTGCGGTCATCCCTCGGTCTCCTCGAACAACAGATCCAAACGGCCGTCCAGCGCCGCGTGGAACGCCTCCCGTGTCCCCTCGTGGCGGATCTCATCCACCGCTTCGGCGACAAAGGCCTTTACCAGCAGCGCCCGCGCCGCCGCATCGTCGATCCCCCGGGCGCGGAGATAGAAGAGCTGATCCTCTTCCAGCGCACCGGTGGTCGCGCCATGGCTGCAGCGCACGTCGTCGGCGTAAATCTCCAGTTCCGGTTTGGAATCGGCCTCGGCTTTTTCGGACAGCAGCAGAGATTTGTTCAACTGGTGCCCATCCGTGTTCTGCGCTTCCTGACGAACCAGGATTTTGCCTTGGAACACACCGCGCGAGCGGTCGGCCAGCACACCCTTGAACACTTCCCGACTGGTGCTGTTCGGTCTGACGTGGTCGATCAGCGTGGTATTTTCGATGTGCGTATCCTCGATCCCCAGATAGGCGCCGTTGATATGCCCCTCGATACGCTCGCCATCCAAGACAAGGCGCGCATCGTTCCGGGTCATCCCTTCGCCGAGGCTCAAGGTGAAACCGTCATACGACGCCTTGTCACCACATCGAACGGCGGTGGTCGTGAAAGTGAAGCTGTTCGCCGCTTGTTGCTGCAGGCGGTAATGACGCAGACGCGCCGCGGCCCCCACAAAGCACTCACTGACCAGGTTCGACAACGTCGCTTCGCCGGTCAGGCCGACATGCGTTTCAAGGATGATCGCTTCGGCATTCTCTTCCAACTCGATCAGGAGACGCGGATGGCTGGCGACCGGCGCCGCGCCCCCGTGACTGACCGCAACGACATGCAGCGGCTTGTCCAGCACACAGCCGGCATCCAGGCGTACGATGACGCCATCGTCCAGATGCGCCGCGTTAAGCGCGGCCAGCGGTGCGGTATCGACCGGGATCAGCGACCCCAGCATGTCCGCCACGCGCGGATCGGCGGCGGCCTCCGGCAGCGGTTGCACACGCGCGCCTTTCGGAAGGTCGGCCAGCTGCGATTGAACCGGATCGAAACGGCCGTTCAGCAGCACGACACGGTATCCGTCGACTTTCGGTACCGCCGTTTCAACATCCAAAATGCCGGCGGATGCATCGCCCGGGCCATCCCAGGCGACCTTCCGCAAAGCGTTGAGGTTGGTGTATTTCCAGGCTTCGACGCGCGGCGTCGGCAGACCTGAATCCAGGATCGCCTGCTTGCCCGCCTCGCGCAGACGGCCCAAAGGTCCCGTGTCCGGAATGCCTTCCGGCGCCGCCGCCAAAAGGCGGGACAGGACCGGGTCGTCGCCGTCTTTCATGATCACCGGTGCCATGATTTACGCCGCGGCCTCCAGAATGTGTGCATAACCGTTTTCTTCCAGTTCCAACGCCAAAGACTTATCGCCGGACTTGATGATCTTGCCGTTCGCAAGCACATGCACGCGATCGGGCACCACATAGTCCAGCAAGCGCTGATAGTGGGTGATGACCATCATCGCGCGCTCCGGACCGCGCAAGGCGTTTACACCGTCGGCAACGATCTTCAGCGCATCGATGTCCAATCCGCTGTCGGTCTCGTCCAGGATCGCAAGCTTGGGCTCCAGCACCGCCATCTGCAGCGTTTCGTTCCGCTTCTTCTCACCGCCGGAAAAGCCGACATTGACCGGCCGCTTCAACATGTCGTCGGGCATGTTCAACGACTTCGCCTTGCCGCGGACGAACTTCACGAACTCCATGGCGTCGTACTCGTCCTCGCCATGGTACTTCCGCTTCGCGTTCACCGCGTGGCGCAGGAAGGTGGTTCCTGCGACGCCGGGGATTTCGACCGGGTACTGGAAAGCCAGGAAGACGCCTTCGCAGGCGCGCTCTTCCGGTTCCAGATCCAGCAGGTTCTTACCGTCGTAAATCACCTCTCCGCCGGTCACCTCATAACCCTCCCGGCCTGCAAGCACATAGGAGAGCGTGCTTTTGCCGGACCCGTTCGGCCCCATGATCGCATGCACCTCGCCCGCCTCGATAGTCAGGTTGATGCCGTTCAGGATCGGTTTTCCGTCAACTTCCGCCTGAAGGTCGCGGATTTCCAACAATGACATTTCTTCTTCTCCTTCTGCGGCGGCGCTTAGCCGACGCTGCCTTCCAGGCTGATCCCAATTAGTTTCTGCGCTTCAACCGCAAACTCCATCGGCAGGGTCTGCATGACTTCCTTACAGAAACCGTTGACGATGAGGCCGACCGCATCCTCGGCGGTCATGCCGCGCGACAGACAGTAAAAGAGCTGGTCTTCGCTGATCTTCGAGGTGGTCGCCTCATGCTCGACCTTTGCCGACGGGTTGCGGCTTTCGATATAGGGCACCGTGTGAGCGCCGCAGTCGTTCCCGATCAGCAGACTGTCGCACTGGGTGAAATTCCGCGCGCCCTCCGCCTTGGGAAGGATGCGCACCAGACCGCGATAGGTCTGATCGGCGCGGCCGGCGGAGATGCCCTTGGAGATGATCTTCGACGTCGTATTCTTACCGATATGGATCATCTTGGTGCCGGTATCGGCCTGCTGCGCGTTGTTGGTAATGGCGACCGAGTAAAACTCGCCCACCGAGTTATCGCCTTGAAGAATGCAACTCGGATATTTCCAGGTTACCGCCGAGCCGGTTTCCACCTGGGTCCAGGAGATCTTGGAGCTGCGACCGCGGCAGGCGCCGCGTTTGGTCACGAAGTTATAAATCCCGCCCTTGCCGTCTTCGTCGCCGGGATACCAGTTCTGGACCGTGGAGTATTTGATCTCCGCATCGTCCAAGGCGATCAACTCGACGACCGCCGCGTGCAACTGGTTTTCGTCCCGCTGCGGGGCGGTACAGCCTTCGAGATAGCTGACATAGGAATTGTCGTCGGCGATGATCAGGGTGCGCTCGAACTGTCCGGTATTCTCCGCGTTGATCCGGAAATAAGTGGAAAGCTCCATTGGGCAGCGGACGCCCTTGGGAATGTAGACGAAGCTGCCGTCGGTGAAGACGGCGCTGTTCAGGCAGGCGTGCTTGTTGTCCGAATAGGGAACGACGGAGCCGAGATACTTTTTGACGAGATCCGGGTGTGTCTGAACCGCTTCGGAGATCGAGCAGAAAATTACGCCGTGCTTTTCCAACTCCCGCTTGAAGGTGGTCGCCACCGAAACACTGTCGAACACCGCATCCACCGCGACCTTGGGCGCGCCCTGCACACCGGCGAGGACTTCCTGTTCGCGCAGCGGGATGCCGAGCTTCTCGTAGGTCTCCAGCAATTTAGGGTCGACCTCGTCCAAGCTCTTCGGCTTGTCCATGTTTTTGGGCGCCGCATAGTAATAGGCGTCCTGATAGTCGATTTCCGGGAATTTGACCTTCTGCCAGGTCGGCTCCGGCATTTCCTGCCAGGTCCGGAAGGCCTTCAGCCGCCACTCCAACAGCCATTCCGGCTCGTTCTTCTTGGACGAGATCATCCGGACGATGTCTTCGTTCACGCCTTTCGGCGCGAGATCCATTTCGATATCGGTCGAAAAGCCGTACTTGTACTTGTCGCTGCCAAGCTCTTCGACTTGTTGAACTGTTTCCGTCGTCGCTGCCATAACTCTTCCGTTCGTACTATTTTATCAGTGGCGCTTCTGCGCCGCCGCGCCGTCCGCCGCCGGACCGTCAATGAAATTGGGGACCGTCGGCACCGCCGATATCTCCGCCAGGCTGACTTTCTCGAAAGCATCCTGGACAGCTGAATTCAGCAGGTCCCAACGCCCGCGCATCGGACACAAGGACTCCACCGCACAATTGCCTTCCGACTCTTCGACACAGGCTGTAAGGGCCACGGGCCCATCGATCGCCGTGATGATTTCCGCAACCGAGACCGCATCCGAAGCCCGATCCAAGACATAGCCGCCCTGGGTGCCGCGCCGGGATTCCACCACCTCGTGCCGGGCCAGAAGCTTCAGGACTTTCGCGACGGTCGGTTGCGGAAGCGCGGTCATGTCGGAGATGTCCACCGCCGTCATGACATGCCCCTGGCGCGACGCCATCTGGCTCAGCACCACCACCGCATAGTCCGTCATTCTGCTCAGTCGCAGCATCGATTTGATAACCGTTCTTAATTAGGACCAATTTGGTCCTCTCTAGCTAGGACTAAAATAGTCCTATTTCCAAACCGATCAAGCTTGGAATACTGACAATCTGACGCATAAGAGTTTGTTTCTACAGGCGGGGCGCCTTTTCCAGGATGCCGTTTACATCCCCATCCTGGACCCGGTGAAGGACGTACCAGCAAAGATTTTCGCCTTCGGGGCAAAGCTGGACGGTGCCATCCTTTTCATAGACCGCCGCGCAAACGAAGTCGTTCGGCCCAAGATATTCCTCGCACAACCGGTCGCCGTCGACATACCACTGCTTATCGATCCGGTAGCCGTCCGATAGACTGCTGCGCGCGCCGCTGAAGCTGTAGAAATAGACGACTTCGCGGTTCTCACGGCCATAGGTCAAGGTCACCGTCCGGCCGGCGACGAGCCGCTCGATCTCGGCTCCGCGCATGGTGCGAAACCCATCCAAGCGCAGCGTGATCTCGCTGCTGGCATCCAAGGCGAACGAAACACCGGAAGCGAGAAATTGGCACAAGAACAACAAGCAGACGCGCATCGCCCCCTCGCACAAGTCGGCACGAAAACAGGCTCAAAGACGTGCCTTTGAGCCTGTTTTCACTATACGCGTTCCCGGCGGACGCGCTATGACCGCCGCCGCCGGGTTGAATGAAATTTAGATGACACCGAAAGCCAGCATGGCGTCGGCGACTTTGACGAAACCGGCAATGTTGGCGCCCGCCACATAATCGGTTTCGCCGTTCTTGCCTTTGCCCTTACCGTACTTCTCGCAACTGTTATGGATGCCGGACATGATGTTGCGCAGCAGGTCTTGCAACTCATCTTCCTTCCAGGAGATACGCGCCGAGTTCTGGCTCATTTCCAGACCGGACACCGCAACCCCGCCGGCATTTGCCGCCTTGGCCGGCGCGAACATCACCCCATTGTGCTGGAAGTGATGCATGGCGTCGATTTCGGTCGGCATGTTCGCGCCTTCCGAGATGCCGCGTACGCCGTTGCTGACCAGAGCCTTGGCGTCATCCAGGTTGATTTCGTTCTGTGTGGCGCACGGCAGGGCGAAGTCGCAATTCACAGCCCACGGCCGTTTGCCTTCGTGGAAGCTCGCATTGGTGAAGTGGTCCGCATATTCGGAGATGCGACCCCGCCGCACGTTCTTGAGATCCTTGACCCAGTCGATCTTTTCCTGGTCGAACCCGTCCGGATCGTGGATGAACCCGCCGGAGTCGGAGAAGGTAACGACCTTCGCACCTAGATGCGTCGCCTTCTCGGCGGCATGGGTCGCAACGTTCCCGGACCCGGAGATGCACACCGTCGCGCCGTCCATATCCTGGCTTTTCGCGTCCAGCATGTTCTGCAGGAAGTAAACCGCGCCGTAACCGGTTGCCTCGGTCCTGATCAACGACCCCCCGAATTCCAGCCCTTTGCCGGTCAACACGCCTTCAAACCGGTTGGTAAGCTGCTTGTACATGCCGAACATGTAGCCGATCTCGCGGGCGCCGACCCCGATATCGCCGGCCGGGACGTCGGTGTCAGGGCCGATATGGCGGAACAGTTCAAGCATGAAGGCCTGACAGAAGCGCATCACTTCCTTGTCCGACTTGCCCTTCGGGTTGAAGTTGGCGCCGCCCTTGCCGCCGCCCATCGGCAGACCCGTCAGGGAGTTTTTGAACTGCTGTTCGAAACCCAGGAACTTGAGCACGCCCTGGGTCACCGTCGGGTGGAACCGCACGCCGCCTTTGTAGGGACCGATCGCACTGTTGAACTGGACCCGGAACCCGCGGTTGACGCGAACATTGCCTTCATCGTCCTCCCAGCAAACCCGGAATGAAATCACCCGATCGGGCTCGGCCATCCGCTCGAGAATCTGCATTTTCTCGTAGATGGGGTTCTCGATGATGTGCGGCATCAAGGATTCCGCGACTTCGTAGACGGCCTGGTGGAATTCAGGCTCGCCGGGATTCCGCTTCTTCAGACCTTCCATAAAGTCGTTTACGCGCTTTTCCACTTCCGACATGGCACTCTCCCTTCCCCGCCGCGTGCACCGCACCTTGGCCAGTCACACGCAGATCAATGACAGACGCCAAGCAGGACAAGCTTGGCCCGATGGTTTGAGCGGACGGAGTTCCCCGGTGAAAACAGAGCGTCTTCGTCCCCCGGACCGGGTCCGCGGACAGAGCCTAGCAGTGTTTTTATGTGGGGTACAATGGCACCCCCCGATCGGGCGGCGCTTTTTTAGCAACTGACGATATGACCTGTTAGGTCACTCTTCCGGAAGGGAAACCCGCAAACCGTCCAGCGCGTCGGAGACCCTGATCTGGCATGTCAGACGGGAGGTTTTTGTCAGGCCGAACGCCAGGTCGAGCATATCTTCCTCGTCCTCGCTCGGCGGGTCTAGCTTCTCATACCAATCAGCGTCCAGGACCATGTGGCAGGTGGCGCATGCAAGCGAACCTTCGCAGGCGGCCTCGATATCGACATCGTTGTCGATCGCAACCTCCATGACGGAGAGGCCGTTCTTTGCCTCTACGGTTTTTCCCGCACCGCTGCGGTCGATGAACGTGATCTTTGGCATGGTTCAGACTTGTCTCAACAATCGAATATTTCGGGGCGACGGTTTTTCCGTTTTTCCGGGCCGCCTGTAAAGCAAAACCGGTGTCAGTGCGCCGCCAGCCTTTCAGCCATGCGCAAGTAGGCTTTCAGGAAACGGTCCATATCCTCCTCCGTGCTGGCCCAGCCGAAACTGACGCGGATGGCACAGCCGGCGATATCCTCCTCGAACCCCATGGCTGCCAGAACATGGCTCGTCTTCACCTTGCCGGACGAACAGGCCGCCCCCGCACTGACAGCGACGCCTTCGAGATCCAGCGCCATGACTTGCGTTTCGGCGGCGACGCCGGGAAGCGCAAGGTTCGTGACATGGCCGGCCCGTGGACTGTTCTGCCCGATCAGGACAGTTTCCGGCCTGCGCTTCAAAAGGGCGCTTTCAAGCCGGTCTCGCAACGCGGTGGCTGTTTGAACACTCACCGCATAGCCGGTGGCCGCGCGGCAAACGGCACCGAAACCGGCGATACCGGCGACGTTTTCCGTTCCGGACCGCAAGCCGCGTTCCTGGCCGCCGCCGCGCTGCAGTGCCTGAAGATCCAGATCCGGGGCAACCGCGATCGCGCCGACCCCGCGCGGACCGCCCAGTTTATGGCTTGAGAGCGTCAGGATATCGATGCCCCGTTCGCGCATTCGAAGCCCGTCCGTCGCGCCGACAGCCTGCACCGCGTCACAGTGCACACGCGCGCCAGCCGCATGGGCGTTGCGGACGATTTCGTCGATCGGCTGCTCGACACCGGTCTCGTTGTTCACCGCCATGACGGAGACGAGGCAGGGACGCCAGTCTCTATCAGCCAGCATCCGCTGAAGGCGCGCGATATCCACAACGCCATCCGGCCGGACTGGCAGTATCTCCGCCTCAGGCACCACGTCGAGCACGGATTCGTGCTCGGTCGCCCCGACGATCCGGCGCACGGGCTGGTCCGGTCCGCCGAAGCCGCGCAGAGCCAGGTTGTTTGCCTCGGTCGCTCCGCTGGTAAAGGCGACGGCGTCCGGTTTCATGCCGATATGCGCCGCCACGGCAACGCGGGCGTCCTCGACGAGTTTCCGCGCCCCGCGGCCCGCCCAATGAACCGAGGAGGGGTTGCCTGTGCACTCCATGGCAGCCGTTGCCGCCTCGCGGGCTTCCGGCTTCAAAGGCGCACTGGCGTTGTAGTCGAGATACGTTCTTTGCATGGTCGCTGATCCCCGGGCCGATACCTAACGCCACACAGGCAAATAACCAAGGGGCCAAACAGGTTTGGCCCCTGGCATTCCTAAAAACGCTATGTCCGGGTCGAAACGGGTGCCCAGCAAAAGGCGGGTCTCTATTGAGCGGCGATACGGTCGCTCTGACTTTGGCGATAGAGAATGCCGCTTGTACCCAAGACGCGCCCGTTGATCACATCGTCGACGGTCACCGAGCTCAGATACAGATAGATCTGGTTGCTCAACTCTTCCCACAGGTCGTGGGTGATACAGCGAACCTGGTTGTTCATGCAGCCCTGCGGCGATCCCGGGGAGCAACGCGTTGCCCGGATCGGCTCGTCCACCGCCATGATGATGTCGGCAATGCGCAGCTGATTGGCGGGCACCGCCAACATATAGCCGCCGCCCGGACCGCGGACGCTTCTGACCACGCTTCCGCGACGAAGCTTGGCGAAAAGCTGTTCCAGATACGACAATGAGATTTCCTGGCGGGTCGCAATATCGGCCAGCGCCACCGGTTTGTCGGTACCCATGGCGGCGAGGTCCACCAGAGCCATGACGGCGTATCGCCCTTTAGTACTTAGTCGCACAATAATTGTCCTTTTTGTTAAAAGACAGCAGCTATTTGATTTATTCTGCGCAAAAACCTAGGCCACCGCTAGGTCTTTTCTAGCCCCTTTCCGCAAAAATTCGCATATTTGCCCGCGTCAAATTGTGCCGCATCCCGCAAGCAGGGGAAGACGTGCGGAATTACTGTGTAATCTCAATCGGTTGGAGTGGATCGCGCGAAACCGCGCCCGTCAAGCCATCCGGCTCTGACCAGCAAAAACCTTAAAACTTGATGCCGAAATCCGGTTTGTCGTCCGGCTCGCCATCGCCCGGAAGCGGGTTGCGCGATTCGGCCTCGGAAAGGCGATCCTCCATGACGCGAAGCTCCGCCCGCAGGCCTGAGATCTCCTGCATCAGCCCATCGATGGCCTTGGCCACCGGGTCGGGCATATCGCCCAAAGGCGTTCCGTATGGAGAAAACACCGTTTCTTGCGCTTTCGACCGTGCCATTACGACCTTCGCGGGAACCCCCACAACGGTCGTTCGGGAGGCCACATCCTTTACCACCACGGAGTTGGCGCCGACCCGGGCGCACTTACCCACGGTGATCGGCCCGAGGATCTGCGCCCCGCAGCCCACAATCACATCATCCTCAAGTGTCGGATGCCGCTTCACGCTGCGTTGCTTCTCCGACTCTTCGGCCGGCGAGACGCCCCCCAGCGTGACATCATGGTAGAGCGTTACATTGTCCCCGATCTCGGCCGTTTCCCCGATCACCACACCCATGGCATGATCGATAAACAAGTTTTTCCCGATGCGTGCGCCTGGGTGAATCTCGATACCCGTCAGCCAACGGGCCAACTGAGAAATCATACGGGGCAGCAGACGCCAGTTCCGTTTCCAGAGCCAATGCGCCATCCGGTACGCGATCACGGCGTGCAACGACGGGTAACAGAGGATGACTTCCAGCCGCGACCGTGCCGCCGGATCCCGGACAATCATTCCGTCTACTTCGTTCAGGAAATTCCGTAGAATGGACATCGCTGTCCTCGCTCTCTACCGCGTTGCGCCAACCGCTAACGACAAACCGCCGCTGTTCCCAGCCCGCGGCACGATGATTGTGTCGCAGAATGTGGATATACCACATCGAACGACCCGATCAACGTCGTGTGAGGAAAAAGTGAGTTCAGGACATGTGCCTTTAACGGCCGGACGCGTCCGCAGGTTTTTCTCTCCGAACGGCCATCATGGCATTGACGCTGCCTTCAACAGGGTTAGAAAATCACCTCCCGGGGGTCGCGTCCGATCGGACGTGCCCCCAAATCTGTTTGAAAGACAGGCCCTTGTGCTCTATTCGCGGTACGCTGCGACATGGGAACGATCGGAAACGAGACAGAATGCCTGAAGTCATCATGAATGGGCCGGAAGGCCGTCTAGAAGGCCGATACACGCACGGCGAAGCGCCGGATGCGCCAATTGCCCTGTTCTTGCACCCGCATCCGCAACATGGCGGCACGATGAATAACCGTGTGGTCTATACGCTCTACAACACCTTCGCCGAACGCGGCTTTTCCTGCCTGCGTTTCAATTTTCGGGGCGTCGGTCGCAGTCAGGGCGTTTTCGCGAAAGGCGAAGGCGAACTATCCGATGCGGCGTCCGCTCTCGACTGGCTGCAAAGCTTTAACGAAAACGCGCGCCAGTGCTGGATTGCCGGGTTTTCCTTCGGGGCCTGGATCGGCATGCAATTGCTGATGCGCCGGCCGGAGATTACCAGTTTCATTTCCGTCGCGCCGCCCGCCAACATCTACGATTTCAGTTTTCTGGCGCCCTGCCCGTCATCGGGCCTGGTGATCCATGGCAGCGAGGACACGATCGTCCCGCCGGAATCCGTCTCCAAGCTGGTCACCAAGATCAATTCCCAGAAGACGGTGACGATTACCGAGAACGTGATCGATGACGCCAACCACTTCTTTTCCAACCAGTTGGAAGAGATCTCAACCCTGGTCGGCGGCTATATGGATGAGCATGGCGCCGGCAAGGTCGCCGAAGACCATCTCGGCGACTGAGACCGGCCCGCTCCCTAAGCGCCGTCCACAAAGGCTGTCGGTCGGGCCAGACGCCCGCCGCGCTGCGGTGCGGGCACGTTCGTCGTGCCGGGATAGCTGAGCGGCAGTCCGCGCAAATGACGGACGGCCAGGAACCCGAAAGCCTGCGCTTCCAGATTGTCTCCATCCAAACCGGCCTCTTCCACCGGCCGCACGCGGATGCCTAGCCGCCGGGCCAACCCGTCCATCAGCACGGGGTTTTTCCTGCCGCCCCCTGTCACCCATATGCAGCGCGGGACCTGGGGAAAGGACGCGCGGGCCACACTCTCCACCGTGAAAGCGGCCAAAGTCGCGGCACCGTCCTCCAGCGAAAGATGCGCCACGGGTGCCGAGCCGAAATCGTTCCGGTCCAAGGATTTCGGCGGCGGCCGGTCAAAATAGGGGTGATCCATCAAGGCCGAAAGCGCCGCCGAGTCCACAAGACCCCGACGCGCGATCTTTCCGTCCACATCGCAAGACAGGCCCGCATGGCGAGAAACCCAATCGTCCAACAGGGCATTGGCCGGCCCCGTATCGAAGGAAAGCGGATCTCCGTCGACACCGTCCTCGCCGATCCAGGTGACATTGCCGACGCCACCCAGATTCAAGACCACAAGCGGTTTTTCCCTATCGTGCATGACGGCCCGGTGATAGGCGGGCGCGAACGGCGCCCCTTCGCCCCCCGCCGCCACATCGGCACTGCGGAAATCGTAGACCACATCCAATCCCAGAAGATCCGCCAGGCGGGCGCCGTCTCCGAGTTGCCAGGTGAAATCACGATCCGGATCGTGTGTGATCGTCTGACCGTGGAATCCGACGACCCTGGCTTTCGCCTGTTCCGCCGGACACATCCTCAACAGCGTGCAGACCGCTTCCGCATTCAAATCAGTCAGGCGGCGCTCCAGCCCGACGATCCGGTCATCCCTTTCGCGCGCGCCGAGAACACCGCGCACCGCATCCCTGACATCCGGGTCATAGGGCAGGAAATGACTGGCGCCAAACGCATCCACCTTTTCGCCGTCGGTCCTGATCAGCGCGGCGTCGATACCGTCCATTGAGGTGCCGCTCATCAGCCCGACGGCCCAAACCGGTTCACTCTCCAAAATCCACATCCTCCAAAACAACACGGGCCAGATTGCCCCCGATGCGGGCCCGTGGTACACCCCGCTCCCGCCCGGCTGGACCAGGTCCGGCGGTACTTCTCAACGCAACCATTTTGGCGCCGTACCCATGTCGACCCTTCAATCGGATCTTCTTCGCGTGCTTACCGAGCGCGGCTTCGTTCATCAATGCACCGACGAAGCCAGCCTGGACGATTTGGCGACAAAGGGTCCGATCCCTGCCTATATCGGATTCGACGCGACGGCGCCTTCGCTTCATGCCGGTAGCCTGCTGCCGATCATGATGCTGCGCTGGCTGCAACAGACCGGGCATAAACCGATCGTCCTGATGGGCGGGGGCACCACGCGCGTCGGCGACCCCAGCGGTAAAGACGAGTCGCGCAAACTGCTGACCGACGAGGACATCGCCGGCAATATCGCCGGCATCAAAACCGTGTTCTCGAAGTTCCTGACCTTTGGCGACGGACCGACTGACGCCGTCATGGTCAACAACGACGACTGGCTGCGCGACCTCAACTACATTGAGTTCCTGCGCGATGTCGGGCGGCACTTCACGATCAACAGAATGCTGACCTTCGATTCCGTGAAGCTGCGTCTTGACCGGGAACAGCCGCTGACGTTCCTGGAATTCAACTACATGCTGCTCCAAGCTTACGATTTCATGGAGCTCAGCAAGAGAGTCGGCTGCCGGTTGCAAATGGGCGGATCAGACCAATGGGGCAACATCGTTAACGGGATCGAACTCACCCGCCGGGCCGCGGGGACCGAAGTATTCGGCCTGACAACCGCCCTGCTGACTACCGCATCGGGCGCGAAAATGGGCAAGACGGCCAGTGGCGCTGTCTGGCTGGATGAGGCGTTACTGTCGGCTTACGAGTACTGGCAGTACTGGCGGAACACCGAGGATGCGGATGTCGGCCGGTTCCTGCGGCTGTTCACGGAAATGGACATGGCGGAGATCGCCCGGCTGGAAAACCTCCAAGGCGCTGAAATCAACGACGCCAAGATCATTCTGGCCAACGAAGCAACCAGCCTGCTGCACGGCGAAGCCGCCGCCCAAGCAGCCGCGGAAACCGCGCGGCGCACCTTCGAGGAAGGCGCGATCGGCTCGGACCTGCCGACGGTCGAAATCGCCGGCGCCGACCTGGCGGCCGGCATCGGCATCCTGGAGCTCTTCACCCGGTCGGGCCTGACCGCCAGCAACGGTGAGGCGCGCCGCCTGATCAAGAACGGTGGGGCCAAGCTGAACGACCGGAAGATCGACAGCGACAGCGAGACCGTGAGCGATGCCGAGATCGGGGCGGAAGGCGTCATCAAACTGTCGGCCGGCAAGAAGCGCCACGCGCTGATCCGACCGGCATAAAGGGCTGGGTGCCGCGGCGGTCAGCCGCCGCTCTCCTCCATCCTTTCAGGCGGGGACGCCAGGGCGGGGTCGGTATCGGCCTTGAAAAGACGCCGCAAGAAGCTGGGCGCCAAGGCAGAAAGCGGGTTCACGGCGACCGCAGGGTCTTCCAGCGGACCGTCCACTTTGTAGTTTGCCGCGAACAGGCCCTGGCCTTCGCCGCCCAGCACCAACGGGCCGAGGATGGGGATCGCCCCCAGCACCCGGTTGACCGAGTAGGCCGGCACGACCGTCCCCTCGATTTCCACGAATTCGGCGTCCGTATCGACATGACCGGATGCCGTCACGCCGACTGAGTTGCCATAGGCCCGTGCCTCTCGCAGCACCAGGAATCCATCGTCGAACGTGAACTCGGCGGCCAGTTCCCGAAACTGCAAACCCGATGTCGACAGCGAGGACAAGATCCCGGTCAGCGACATGAACTCCAGAAGCTTCGCCATGATCGGGGCGTCCACGAGCGAGAAATCCGTGATCTGAATAGAACCGTCGAAAGCCGCATCGAGCGTCGGGCGCGCCGCAGCGACGGTCAACAGCCCGCCCGAGATGCGCGTCGTCCAGTCAAGTGCCTCCAAGGCCGCCCCTGCATTGCTCGATACAACGGACAAGGTCTGTCCTTGGCCCGACGGTTCCAATTGTATCCGGAAGGGAATCCCCGGTGACACCTCCGAGTCCAGCTTGAGCCTCAGCGTTTCGGTGCCGCTGTCTTCCATGCTGAGACCGACATTCCGAAGGCGTTGCTGCGCACCGGCCACGACCTCGCCGAATTCGGCGGTCAAGTCGAAGGGGAGCGCATCGTCGTCCTCATCCGGATCGCGCTCGCGGTACCCCTCGTCCCCGGTAATGAAATGCTCCACATCGAACCGGGCCCCACGGACGTTGATGGAAAGCCCGCCGTCGTCCCGCCGGTCAACGGTGCCCTGCAGATCGTTTTCAGCGTAGCGCAACGCATCTATCGTGACCGCTTCGATGACCCCGTAATCCTCACTCAGCCGGACCGCGCCCGATCCGTTCATGGTCGCCGTGGCGATTTCAATATCTTCGATGGTCGGGTTGCCTTCATCCGGCAGGCGCATCACGAACGAGACTTGGCCTTGTTCGCCGACCGGCTTTTCCCATTCCAGAAACTCGGCGGCCAGCCGGGACCGGGTCAGATCCGCGTCGATGGCAAGGCTGGCCGGCCGGTCGCGAAAGGACTCGTAGACCAGGTCGATGGCCGCCCGTCCGTTCCAATAGGGCGCGAAATCGATGCCGATCCCGCGCAGGAAGGGATCGTCCAGTTCCGCCGTGACATCGTAGCGCGAGCGCACGACATCGGTGCTGCGGAAGTTCTCCCGCCAGTCCAACAGGAAGGGTTCGCCGTTCATGGCCGCCGTGCCGGAGACATTCATGCCGGTCGTGTCGAGCTTCAATGAGAGGTCGCCCTGGGTAATCGTGGTGCCCAACGGCGCGTTCTGCATGGAGACATCCCGCAACGTCGCCTGCGCCGCGTAAATGACATCGTCCGCCTTCAGGTCGCCAAGCAGCCGGAACTTGAACGACGCTTCCGCCGAGCCATAGCCCGTTATGTCCTGCGGCGCGATGTCGAGCTTCCGGATCAACCCAAGCGGTTCGTGGTCCAGCAGTTCCAAGGCATCCGTCAAAGGGGTATCCAGAGCGACCGTGATGCTCGCATTTTCAAGCGAGTCCAGTTCGGTCAGATCGACAATCCCGCGGCCTACCTTGATCCGCTCGCCAACCTGCCCGCCCTGCGTCCGGATCTTGAAGAAATCCAATCCAAAGTCGGCGGTCCCGGAGACGCCGACCACGGGCGGCAGCGGCCGGAAGTAGTGAACGGTCGCATCCTGGATCTCCATCGCGCCGCTGAACCGGTCGATCTCCAAGGCTTCGGGGTCGTCGACCGGTACGCGTCCGCGCATTTCGAGCGACGCCAACGGCACGAAGGCCTTCGGGATGTTGGGAATGATCCATTCCCGCGCCCCGGACGCAACGCTCTCGGGCCAAAAGGCGTCTATCTGGTCGAACGGAACCCGGGTCAGTTCCGCGGCGATATCGAGCGCATAGCCATCCTCATCCCGGACGGCCGCGCCGCGCGCCGAGAAAGTCGTGTCGGTCAGTATATCGATGCGCGCTTCTTCCAGAACCAGGGACTCGAATTCGGCATCCGCCCGCCCGATAACGCTGATGGCGCGGAAATCCGCTTGCGGCAGGTTCAGCTCCGGCAAAGCGATATTGCCCGCATCGCCGTGGAGCGAAAAATCCACCCCCAGAACCTCTCCCTCCAATGTCGCGTTGACGTGCGCCTTCCCGTTCAACTGGGTCGTCAGGCGCGCCAAATCCGCCAGATCGGGACTCACCGCTGCCAGACGCTGGGTATCGACGTCGATCAGTTGCAGGTCGGCGTCCAGCATCTCTCCGTCCTCGGAGATGCCGAGCTCGACATCAAGCCGCCCGAAATCGGAGCGAAGGTTCAGCTGCGCCTCCCGCGGCGTGCCGTCCAGATAGAGCTTTACGCCCAGCGTTCCGCTCAGCGACGTCTGAATGTCCTTCAGGAAAGCCGCCTGCGGAACGGCGCGGGCGATCAGGTCCGGTCCGAATTGATTGAAACTAAGCGTAATCGTCATCGCTTCGGTGTCGAGTGACCGCAACAGCACGGCCGACACGGTGGTTTCCGTATCCTCGACGCTGAGCGTCGCGTTCGCGTTGCCGCGCAGCTCGTTGCCGTCCCGGACCAATACGACATTGGTGTCCGGCATGCGCCAAGTGACCCCCGCCAACCGGTCGGACACGATGGTCGACGCGTTGATCACGCTGACCCGCGTCAAATAGGCCAACCGGCTTTCCGGATCGGGCGGCCGCATCAGGGCGTCGATCAGCGCCAGCGACAGGGGCGCATCTTCCAGTTCCTCGGGATTGTCCTGACCTTGGATGCCCAGGGAGAACCTCCCGTCGGCATACCGCCGAACGCGGATTTCCGGAGAGAAAACCTCCAGGCTGGTCGGTGCGATCACGCCACGCCCCAGCGCTTCGATGGACAAACCGATCGACAGTTCGGGCAGCACCGCCATGGGCTGGTTCCCATCCTGCCGAAGGGTTACGTTTTTAATCAGGATATCGATGGCCCTGTCCCAGCCGCCCCAAGACAGCACGGTGTCTTCGACTTCGATGTCGAACTGGCTATCGACTTGGTTCAAAGCATTCTGGACAGCGGGCGTCAGGAAGGAGAGGGAAATCGGCCCCGCCGACAAGCGCCAAAACCCGATACCGATCAGGATCGCCAGACCTGCGATGATCCCGGCGGCAACCTCAAGAGCTATGCGAAAACTACGGCGCTGCACTGAAAACGAATACCATCCAACTCAAGCGTGGTGTTGGGTACAGCCTGTATTCCGGACCGTCCGGACATGCTCTAACCTCGGAATCGGGCATATCATGAACGTGCCGGACTATGGCCGCTAACGGTTCTTACACTCCCGACCAGGAAGAATCGATGGATCTTTCCAAGTTAGTCTCATCAGATACCATTTTTCCCGCGGCCTGGGATACCGGCGCCGCCGAGGTTGGCAGAGAACGTTGGATCGACGCCGCCCGGGCGCAAGAAGTTTCCACAGCCGCCGACGCCTTTGTGAACGAGGAAACCGGGCATGCCCTGCTTGACGCGCTGTTCGGAAACAGTCCGTTCCTGACCCAGCTGGCGATCAAGGACCCGGCCTATCTGATGTCGCTTTCCGAAACCGGCTACGACTACGCCCTGACGGAGGCGCTGTCGCTGTTGCCCGCCATGGCACCCAGCGCCCCCTACGCAGAGGTGCAAAAGACCCTGCGTCTGGCCAAACAGCGTGTCGCCCTGATCGCGGCAATCGCCGACATAGCCGGTGTCTGGTCGTTGGAGCGTGTAACCGAAGCCCTTTCCGATCTGGCCGAAGTGGCACTCGACAGCTGTGTACGCCATGCCATCCACACGCTGGTGGAGGCGGGGAAAATCGCACCGACGGTTGACGCGACGGGTCTGCACGGCTGCGGCTATGTCATGATCGGCATGGGAAAACTCGGCGCGAGAGAGCTCAACTACTCCAGCGACATCGACGTTATCGCCCTATACGATCCGGATCGTCTGAAACCGATAAACCCGGACCGCCTGCGACAGGATCTGGTGCGCGCCACGCAGACCGTCGTCAACCTCATGCAGGAGCGGACAGGAGATGGTTACGTGTTCCGGACCGATCTCCGGCTTCGACCCGATCCCGGCATGACCCCGCTGGCGATGCCGGTGGCCGCCGCCGAGTCTTACTACGAAAGTGTCGGCCAGAACTGGGAGCGGGCAGCCATGATCAAGGCGCGCGCGGTAGCGGGCGACCGGGACGTCGGCGAACGCTTTCTACGGCACATCAAACCGTTCGTCTGGCGCAAACATCTGGACTTCGCCGCGGTGGCCGACATCCATTCGATCAAGCGCCAGATCAACGCGCACCGCGGCAGCCATCATATCGCCATCGAGGGGCACAACATCAAATTGGGCCGCGGCGGAATCCGAGAGATTGAGTTTTTCGCGCAGACCCAGCAGCTGATTTGGGGCGGCCGCACGCCGGCCCTGCGGCAGCGCCGCACGCTGGACAGTCTGGAGACCTTGGCCACCGAACGGCACACCACCCCGCAAGCCAGCAGTGAATTGGCGGAAAGCTATCGTTTCCTGAGGGCGTTGGAGCATCGCCTGCAGATGGTTCGCGACGAGCAGACGCAGAAGATGCCCACCACAGAAGAAGGCGTCGATGCGATCGGCGCTTTCATGGGGTTTGCCGCGCCGGGAGATTTCCGGGCCGCTCTGCTGATGCATTTGCGCCGGGTCGAGGGGCATTACGCGAAACTCTTCGAGGATGCGCCCGATCTCGGTGGCGGCAAGGCCCTGGTCTTCACCGGCGCCGACGATGATCCGGAGACTGTCGAGACCTTGGCGGAGATGGGGTTCGAAACGCCGCCGCACGTTATCGGACGGGTCAAGGTCTGGCACCACGGACGCTACCGGTCGACGCGCAGCGAGCGCGCGCGGCAGTTGCTGACCGAGTTGATGCCAAGACTGCTGGAAGCGCTGTCGCAGACGGCGAACCCGCTGCAGGCCTTCAACCGCTTCGACGCTTTCCTGGGCGCGCTTCCTTCCGGCGTGCAGCTTTTCTCCCTATTCCACTCCAACCCGGCGCTTCTGGACATGGTCGCCGAAATTATGGGGAATGCGCCGCGCCTTTCCGAATGGCTTTCGCGGCGTCCTTCCCTGCTGGATGGCGTAATCAGCGACAAGCCGGTCTCCGAAGATATCGACGGCCCGGCCCTGGAAACCGACCTGACCGCAGCCTTGACCCAAGCCGTCGATTTTCAGGATACGCTGGATGTCGTTATCCGCTGGGCGAACGACCGGCGGTTCCAGTTGGGCGTCGAACTGCTGCAGGGCCGGCGGTCGGGTCAGATGCTGGGCCAAATCCTTTCCATGGTGGCGGAGACGGCGACCGGGGCGCTGACGCGATCGGTAGAAGAGGAATTCGCGGTCCGCCACGGCGGATGGGGCGACAGCAAGAGCCGGGACCGGTTCGGCTTCGCCGTGCTCGCTTTCGGGAAGCTCGGGGGCATGGAGATTGCCCCGATGTCGGACCTGGATCTCGTCTTCGTCTACGACACGCCGGACGACCAGTCGGAATCGGACGGCGAGAAACCGCTGAGTCCGATGGTCTATTTCTCCCGCCTGGGACAGCGCGTGGTAACCGCGATGACCGCTCAAACCGGCGAAGGGAACCTGTACGAGGTCGACACCCGTCTGCGCCCGAACGGAAGGTCAGGTCCCGTATGCACGCAATATGACGGGTTTCGGAAGTACTACGACGGCGAGGCCTGGACATGGGAGCATATGGCCCTGACGCGGGCCCGTCCGGTTTACGGCCCACCGGGCTTGCGCGCCCACCTGGCCGAGACGATCGAGGTTGCCTTGCGTCAGCCGCGCGACCCGGCAAAGCTGATCGTTGATATCGACGACATGCGGGAGCGGATCCGCACCCAGCATCCCGGCGACAACCCCTGGCACATCAAGTATCGTCGCGGTGGGTTGCTGGATATCGAGTTCATTGCGCAATATCTGCAGCTAAATCATGCCGCCGACGGCGCGGACATCCTGTCCACCAACACGCGTGAGGCGCTCGGCAAACTTCAAACGGCAGGATATATCGACGAGGGCGTTGCCGGCGACCTGTTACAGGCGTTGTCCACCTGGCAGGACTTGCAGGCGGCGATCCGGCTGACGGCGCAGGATGGGTTCGACGAAACAACGGCCCCGGACGGCCAGAAAAACCTGCTACAGCAGGTTGGCGGGTTTGAGACCTTCGGCGCCCTGCGCGCCCATATCGACGGTTTGGCCGAGACCGCGTCCAACCACTACAAGGCCCTGATCGCCGACCCCGCCGCGGCGTGCCGGCCCGCTGTCACGGCGACGGATAAACCTGATTGATCAGCGGCTCACTCGCCAAAACCCGGCGGATATTGTCCGCCACCAGGGCGAAACGCCGCTCGATCAATCCTTGCGTCCATCCGCTGTTGTGCGGCGTCATGACGACATTTTCCAACTCCCAAAACGGATAGTCGGCCGGGCGCACCGTATCGTCGTCATCGCTTGGGTAATGGTACCAGGTGTCGAGCACCGCGCCGCCGAGGCGCTTTGCCGACAAAGCCTCGAACAAGGCCTTTTGATCCACGATCGGTCCGCGCGCCACGTTGATGACAGTCGCGGTGGGTTTCATCCGCGAGAGGACGCCGGCCCCGATCAATCCTTCGGTCTCCGGCGTCAACGGACAGGCCACCAGCAGAAAGTCGGCCGCGGCGGCCAGGTCGCCCAGACGGTCGAGACCTTCAAGCCGGTCCGGCGCGGGCGTGAGATCCCGGGGCGTTCGGGTAACCGCGTCGATCTTCATGCCAAAGGCTTTTGCGCGCGCCGCCACCCCTTGCCCGATCGATCCGTATCCGACGCAGAGCAGGGTTTGTCCGCTCAATTCGCCCCGGGGCACGGCCCCCATCCGGGGCGCCGCCGACCAGTCCCCGTCCCGAAACGCCCGGTCCATATGATTGAGATCCAAAACGGTTTTGAGCATCGCGGACAAAACATATTCGCCGATCCCCACATCATGTTCGAACGCGTTGCAGACCTTCACGCCCTCTGGCAGCGCGTCGAACTCGATCGAGTCCAACCCGGCGTTCGGCGCGTGCAGAAGTTTGAGTTTCGGGGCCGGCGGGTAGTCCGCACGATAGGCGGGACAGACGACGACCTCCGCATCCTTGAATTTGGCCGCAAGCTCGGTCGGCGGGTCCGTCGCCAAGGCACGGACCAGATCGACGGATCCGCCCAACGCCTCCTGCAACACCGCATGTCCGGCCTGCGCCACCGTCCCCAAGAGCAGCACGCTCATCCCTGTTCTCCCGTTCATCATCCGAAGGCAGGACAATAGGCGGCACAAAAGGCGCTGGAAAGCGGCTGGGTTTTGGAGCGGCGACGCTCAGTTGGAGACGGTTTTCAAACGGCCGAGGAGTGGTGCCGGCGTCCAGCCGGAGGTCAGAACGATTCCCGCCGTGACCAAGGCGAGGCCGGTCCACGCGACCGTACTCGGCCATTCGCCGATGAACGGGATCGCCATTAGCGCGGCGGCGCCGGGCACCCCCGCCAATACCGCCGCGGTCGCTGTCGGCCCGATGAAACGAACCGCCATCATGAAGCATAGCACCCCCAGGGAACCGGGTCCCAACCCCTGATACAGGGCCTGCAACCAGATCTCGGACGCAGAGGCCTGATCAATAGCCTTCGGCAGGACGAGGAGATAGAGCGGGCCGAACCAGGCGATGTTCAGAAGCGGTACAGAGACAAAAGCCTGCATCGGCGACAGCCCCCATACCCGTCCGGCGATCATGTAGGCGGCGAGCAGCGCCGCCGAAACCAGGAAGCAAAGATGGCCGATCCAGGCGTCCGGCCCAACCCCGCCCGACGACCGGTCCCAGCCGATCGCCAAGGCCCCGCACAAAATGACCGCCATGCCCGCGGCCTTCAGCGGCGGCGGCGTCTCCCGCAGCCAGAACCAGGCGATCACAGCCGCCAAAATGGGCAGGGTGCCGTTCATCAACACGCCCGCATGGCTCGCCGGGGCGAAGGTCATGCCGACGAAGGCGAACAGCACATAGGGAATCCCGGTGCCACATGCCAACAGCAGAAGCTTCCACAACGGCAGATGCCGCGGCCAGTAACGCACGGCAAACGGCGCGACGACGAGGGAGGCGACCAGGAAACGCAGCGCGCCGATGTCATACACGGTCAGATTTTGGCCCACGCCCTGACGCGAAACCACGATCCATCCGGACCAGAGCATCAAAACCATCCCCGCGCCGAACCAGCCCAAAAATGCACTCGGCAGTCTGTTCATTGTTCGCACTCCTCCTATGGCCGGCCTGGTGCTCCGAGCGCCGTGAAGGGGAAATACGATTTGCGCTGACATAATGGAAACGAATGTTTATTATTGTTCGAATAACGATCCTTTATTCGAGAAACCAATGACACGCGATGTCGATCTTGCCCTCCTGCGGGCTTTCGTTGCGGTGACCGATACCGGTGGGATGACGACTGCCGGACGGCGGCTCAATCGGACTCAGGCTGCCGTCAGCCAGCAAATCAAACGGCTGGAAGAGCATTTCGGCGTGTCGCTGTTCGACCGGGAGCAACGGAGGGTCGTCTTGACCGAAGACGGTGAGCGGCTTGCCGGCCACGCCAGGCGCATGCTCTCTCTTAATGACGAAGTCTGGGGATTGATGACGTCGCATGGATTCGAAGGCCATGTCCGGATCGGCACGCCCCACGACTTGATCGGCGTTTCCATGCCTCAGATTCTGCGCGAGTTCGCCAAGGCGTGGCCCCGGGTCGAAGTCTCCTTAACCAGCATTCATACGACCGAATTGCTGCAGGCCTTGGAAGCCGGAGAGGTAGACGTCATTGTGACCACGGAAGCGGCACCGAACAGCAAGGGGCAGGTTCTGCTCTCCGACAGACTGGTTTGGGTCGGGTGCCCGGGCGGCACGGCGCACGAGCGGACCCCGCTTCCCGTCACCTTGGGCAATCCGGACTGCACATTCAGGGCCGCAGCCGTGGACGCCTTGGGGCGTGTCGGTCGGGATTGGCGGTTTACTTGCGTGACGAGCAACTACAGCGCCTTTCACGCCACCTTGGACGCCGATCTTGCGGTCGCGCCCTTACTGGCCCACTCGGTACCGGAAGGCATGGAAGTCCTTGGCGAGAAAGCGGGTCTGCCGGAGTTACCCTTGTTCTACGTTAACCTGTATGTCGCACCGACCGAGCCTACGGCCATTGCCTTGGAATTGGCCGATCATATCGAGCGCGGTTACGCCGGCCGCTATCCGGTTGCCGCGTGATGGGTGGCCGGCAATCCAGCCGTTGATCGCAACCGTACCACACTGTAGACCGAGCCCGTCCGGGCTTCCAGGACCCTGTCACACAAGAACGCGAGAGAGAGCATGCCGCTACAAGAAGGAACCGCCGCCCCCGACTTCACCCTTCCCACCGACGGCGAAGGATCGGTGACCCTGTCCGACCTGAAGGGCGGACCCGTGGTCGTCTATTTCTATCCCAAGGACGACACGCCCGGCTGCACAACCGAGGCGAAGGATTTCACGGACCTGGCCGGCGAGTTCGACTCACTGGGCGCAAAGGTTATCGGGATCAGCAAAGACCCGGTGAAGAAGCATGACAAATTCAAGGCGAAACACGCTTTGAACCTGATCCTGGCCTCCGACGAGGAGAGCGATGTCTGCGAACGTTTCGACGCGTGGGGCATCAAGAAGATGTACGGCAAGGAATACGAAGGCATCATCCGCTCGACGGTCTTGATCGACGGTGCGGGCAAGGTTGCCAAAATCTGGCCCAAGGTGAAGGTCAAAGGGCACGCCCAGGAAGTCCTGGACGCGGCCAAGGCCCTTTAGCAGTTGGCGGCGGTACAAGACACACTGTGCGATTTGGCGTTGGGCGTTCTCCAGACGGCGGACGCCCGTTCCAAAGCCTCGGTCAGCCGCGACGCAGCGGCGGCCTGGCGTAGCGGAGCCATCGCCGATGTCGGTACCGTCATCCTGCCGGATCGCCCTGCCCGGCCGCAGAAGCCGGAACTTACCCGACCGGGACGGGTCAAGAAACGCAAGATCACCGCCGCGCCGGAAGGCCGCGCAGCCTTGCTGCACGCGCTTGCTCATATCGAACTGAACGCCATCGATCTCGCCTGGGACATCCTGGCGCGTTTTGCCGGTCACCAGCCCGCCCTGCCGCGCGCCTTTTTCGATGACTGGGTCGCGGTGGCGGATGACGAGGCACGGCACTTTCTATTGCTGGACGACCGGCTGCGGGATTTGGGCGCCTGCTATGGCGATCTGCCCGCGCATGATGGACTGTGGCAAGCCTCCATGGACACGGCGCACGATCTGCTGGCCCGGCTCGCCGTTGTGCCGCTGGTCCTGGAAGCGCGCGGTCTGGACGTTACACCCGGCATGATCGCCAAGTTATCGAGCGTAGGCGACACCGACAGCGCCAACGCGCTGCAGGTCATCCACGACGACGAAATCACCCATGTCGCCGCGGGCAAACGTTGGTTCGACTGGCTCTGCGGCCACCGAGGGCTTTCTCCCGAGTCGGTTTGGCAGGATCTCGTTCGAACCTATTTCAAGGGTGCGGTAAAGCCGCCCTTCAACGAGAAAAGCCGCGCGCTGGCCGGTATGGAGCCGGACTTTTACGCAGGTCTTGCAGAGACCGGATAGGCGCGCAGCTTTCCTTTATCTGGGTTCGACTAGTACCCCGCCGTGAACCGTTCCCCTCTGTGCCTGGGCGTCTCCGCTTCGTCGATCATGGCGACGGCGAAGTCCTCCATGGAAATTGCCGAATTTCCACTGTCATCCACGACCAGTGTGTCGGACCCGACCCGATAACGGCCCAGCCGTTCGCCCGGCGTCAGCATTGCCGGAGGACAGAAGTAGGTCCAGTCGGCCTCGCGATCCGCCGCGCAGAGTTCATACTGCGCCTGACATGCCTTTGCGATCGGGACGACTTCCGGAGGCAGGAACCCGGGTGCTGTCAGGACCGTGTGCCCGTTCCTTTCCGGCACCATCAGGCTCGCAGCCCCGCCAACGATGACGACCCGGGTCGAGGACTGGGCCGCCGCGCCGAGCACTGACCGGGTCAAGGCGACAAGCATCTTTTCCTCGCCGTCCGGCGGACGCAGGGCGCTGACCGCCAGATCAAATCCGGTCATCAGCTGAGCCACGTGCTCCGTGTCGAGAACGTCCGCTACGCAAAATGCCACGGATTTCGGCAATGACTGCGCCTGCGCCTCGCTGCGGAGAACAGCCGTCACCGAATGCCCTCGCGCGGCGGCTTCCGCGACGATGCGGCTGCCGACCTCTCCTCTTCCGCCAAATACGATGATGTTCATTTTCGATCTCCTCTTGATCAAGGGAACAACAAGCCGGTACGGCCCCCGACCGCACAAAGCCCACGGGTTTCCAACCAGCGCCCCCCCAAGGGAATCCATTTCGGTAGACGGTCGCGGCTGGCATTTATCTTGATATCAAGATAGTATTCATTATCTTGACGTCAAGATATTTTTCACTCACAGTCAATTCATGGATCACGTTGATGGAATTCTCGCCCAGTGGCGTAAGGAACGGCCCGACTTGGACATCGGGCCCATGGGAACGATTGGCCGGCTCAAACGCCTGATGGTTCACTTGTCGAGAGAAATGGGAGAAACCTGGGAGGCACACGGCCTGACCGCCGCCAGCTTCGACGTTCTGGCGACACTGCGACGGTCGGGTTCGCCGTTTGCTTTATCGCCCGGCGACCTGATCGCATCGACCATGGTGACCTCGGGCACGATGACCAACCGGATCGATCAGCTTGTCAAACTTGGGTTGGTGGAAAGAAAGAAGAGTGACGAAGACGGCCGAAGTTTTCTGATCTCGCTGACGGAAAAGGGCTTTACCGCGATCGAGAACGCTGTCACGGCGCATGTCGAAACGCAGGGAAGGCTGGTCGCCCCCCTCTCCGACAAGGAGCGAAAGCAATTCGACAGCTTGCTCAAAAGGTTTCTTGCAGGCTTTGAGCAGAACTGACGGAACGGACCACAGACCGGTCATCCAACCGACTGAGAACCACGCGGTTCAGTCTTCACCCGCAGGCGCTGGGACGATCTCGTATAGGAAGGAGTCCAGGATGCCGTCCCGGGTGCGCACCGGCACGAGGATCCGCCGGTAGGCATCGCCTTCGAAGGCATCCAAGCGATCCCAATGATCGGGCAGATCGGCGGACTCGAAGAGATGCACCGCGACCTCCTCTCCCGCCGGATCAAGGATCAAACCGGGAAATCCAAGCGTCGCGCCCCAGCCCGCCTGCACAAGCCGTCCCGTCACGGTCCCCTGCAGCCACCGTCCGTTCAGGTCCTGCAGCTGACCGTAATTGACCCGTCCGGGCGCCAGCGTTCCATAGGTCGCCAGCCGGTTGGCCGCCGAAAAAGAAGACGGGGGAGCGCTCACGTCAGACAGCGTTTTCGCTAGCGGGGTGGCCCCGGTTGCGCCGTTGAGCCCGGCGCCGTTCACGCATCTCGTTGCGCCGGCGCACGAAGCGCAAGGACCAAAAGTATCCGACCCAGGCAAGCCCAACCGCCCACGGCACACAACCCAGGAACAGCGGCAGTCCGAAAGCGTCCAGGACGCTTATGGTCCCATACCAGAACTCTTCAAGCCAACTTGCATCCGGTCTTGCGGCGAGCAAGGCCTCAAGACGCGAGGTAAACGCCTCATAACCGAGCGGTTCGTCCCATCGCCCCAGCATCGCTTGGCCGGTCAGCACGAAACCGTAGTAGATCGGTCCAAGGGTGAAGACGTTGGTGACCCAGATCCAAGCCATCGCCACGATCAGATTGAAATCCCAGCGCGGTATGAAAGTTCGGATGAAGGACCAAAATGCGACGATCGCGGCGAGCTGAATGCCGACCAAGGGCGTGAAGGCAAAGAAAACACCGAACAGGACGCCGCGTGCGGCAAATTCGGGCGGCCGTCTGCTGGAAAACATCGGCACCACAAGCTTGCGCCGTATGAAGCGCACCGCAGAGCGGAACCATCTGATCAAAAAAATTTCTGTCACGGAACCACCACCCGACGCCGCAAAGTCAACCCAGCACCACGGACTCTCAGCCGGCCGTTGGTGTGCCCCGTTAAAACCATCCGCCTGATAAAATAGTCAGAAAGCCGGAACCGTCCACACTTGATAAATCCCAAATTGTTTACCGCCATTTCATAGGGCTTTTTCCATTCCAGCGGATGGCGGTATTCAGCCCGGCGCGGTATGCAACCGGCCATGACGGACGCGAACATTCCAGCCCCGCCCGGGTCTCGGCAAAACAATCTTTTAAGCGAGCGAAATGCCGCCTATTTCCTGCTGCTGCTCGCGCCGGCGCTGTTCGGCGCCAACATGCTGGTGGCGCGCTGGATGGCCGGTGAAGCGCCGCCCGTGGCGCTCGCCTTCTGGCGTTGGTTCGGCGTCCTGCTGTTGATGCTGATGATCCGCGGCCCCAAGCTTTGGCATCATCGACGCGACGTCCTGGCCGAGTGGAAGGACCTTCTGATCTTGGGCATTCTGGGGATGGGGGTCTGCGGAGCCTTCGTCTATATCGGCGCCGAAACCACAACGGCCACGAATATCGGCCTGCTGTACGCCTCTTCGCCTGTGATGATCGTGGTGCTCGCCTGGCGCTTCTATGGAGAGCGGCTTACGGCCCTGCAGGTGTCAGGCGGGCTGATTTGTCTGGCCGGGGTCTTGTGGATCATCGCCCGCGGCAATCCGAACGCCCTTCTGACCTTGAGTTTCAGTGTCGGCGACCTTTGGGTCCTGACCGCCGTCGTCGGCTGGGCAATTTACGCGATCATGCTGAAGTACCGGCCGAGCGCGATGGGCATGATGACGCGGTTCACGGCAATCTGTCTGTTCGGGACCCTTGCTCTGCTTCCCTTCTACATCTGGGAAAGCGCCGCTGGAAAACCCCTGCCGATTACCGAAGACACGCTGCTCGCCGTCATCATCCTGATCCTGCTGCCGGGTTTCGGCGCCTACCAGGCCTACGCCAAAGTCCAGGCGGTCCTCGGCGCGGCGCGCGGCAGCCTGATCCTCTACATGGGGCCCGTCTATGTCGCCTTTCTGGCCTGGTTTTTTCTGGGCGAAACCCTGCAGCCATACCACCTGGTCGGGGCCGCCTTGGTCCTGCCGGGCATCTACCTGGCGAACCGCACGCCGAAATCATAAGTAACCCCCACACATCTGCGAGAGAACGCCATGCTGTTCGACGGATTTGAGAACCGCCGTATCGAGACGCCGGAAACCGAGATCAATCTGAAAATCGGCGGCCAGGGCCCGGCCCTGCTTTTGCTGCACGGCTATCCGCAGACCCATATGATGTGGCACGCCGTGGCGCCGGCCCTGGCAGAACACTTCACCGTCGTGTGCCCGGACTTGCGCGGGTACGGCGATAGCGGAAAGCCGGAAACCGACGCGGTACACCTTCCCTATTCCAAGCGGCATATGGCGGCGGATCAGGCCGCGGTCATGGCGACCCTGGGCTTCGACAAGTTCCGGGTCGCGGGTCACGACCGGGGCGGACGCGTGGCTCACCGCCTTACACTGGACAATCCGGACCGTGTCGAGAAACTGGCCGTTCTGGACATCGTGCCGACCTACAAGATTTTTCAGGACCATCACAAGGGGATCGCGCTCGCCTACTACCATTGGACCTTCCTCGCACAGCCCGACCCGATGCCTGAAACCATGATCGGCGCCAATCCGGACTTCTACTACGGTTTCAAGACGGGGCGGCTGTCGCATGGCGGCGAGGGCAAATTCCATCCGGAGGCCTATGCGGAGTATCAGCGCTGCTGGAACAATCCGGCGATGATCCATTCCTCCTGCGAGGACTACCGGGCGGCGGCCAGCATCGATCTGGAACATGATGCGGCGGATCTGCAAACCAAGATCACCTGTCCGCTTCTCGCGATCTGGGGCGGTTCGGCGGTGATGGAAGCGCAGTATGACGTGCTCGACTGTTGGCGTGAGCGCGCCACCGACGTGCGAGGAGAAGCGATCGCCGATTGCGGCCACTTCCTGGCGGAAGAAAAACCGGAAGAGACGGTGGCGCACTTGAAGGCGTTCTTCCTCGAAAACTGACCCGGAAGGACGAGGGATATGCATATCGGTCTTATTGGCGGGATTGGGCCTGCGGCGACGGACTTCTACTACCGGCGCCTCATTTCCGAATTCGCGAAGCACAAGCAGTCGTTCGACCTGACCATGGTCCATGCGGAGACCAAGGCGCTTCTGGCCAATCAGGCCGCGAACAATGTCGAGGCCCAAGTCGCGATTTACCGGCGCCTCACCGAGCGGCTGGTCGCCGCCGGCGCTGAGAACGTGGTCGTCACCTCGATCGCCGGGCATTTCTGCATCGAGCCGTTCAAGGACGTCTCCCCCTTGCCCGTCATCGATATGATTGCCGAGGTCAGCGCCGAGATTGAAAGACGTGGGCTACAACGGGTTGGAATTCTGGGAACCCGTGTGGTGATGGAAACGCGCTTCTACGGTGGCATTCGATCAGCGGACATCGTCCCGCCTGCGGGAGGCGCACTCGACGCCGTGCATCAGGCCTATGTGGACATGGCCTCTGCGGCGCGGGCGACCGACGCGCAGAAAGCCGTTTTCGACGCAGCCTGCCGACAGATGCTGGATGTCGAAAAGGTGGATGCGGTCATGTTGGGCGGGACCGACCTTGCATTGGTCTACTCCGAAGAGACGGCCCCATTTCCGCTGGTCGATTGCGCCGCGATCCATGCAGACGCAATCGTGACGAAAGCCTTGAGCTAAACACCCACACCACATTTGAACACTGGAGGACCGCGGACCCTTCTATCGGGACCAGCGCGTCTGGTCGTTTGCAAGCGGGTCCTTGTTGTCGAAATCGACAACAACAACCACGTGCGACACCGGCATTCCTTCCGAAGCCAGCGGTAAATACAACTCGCGGGTATATCGAATGCCGGCAATCGATCCGACGTAGGGAACACCGACCAATACCGGACACGCGGTTTGGACGGTGTGGTCGTAGGCCGCCCATATGGTCGAGTCGGCCTTGTCGGGTCTAAGTTCGGACAACAGTTTCCCTGTGTAGGGGCCGCGCATCCGCGAGTCGATCGCGTTGCCGTAAACCTTCAGGCGGTAGTCCCGCCGCGGGTCGTCGACCACCTCGGCCAGGATAATGTGCGGCAGAACGGTGGCTATGGCCATCGGGTCGAAATCGGATCTAAAGGGAGCGCCGCGACCGTCGCGGCCTAGACCCGTCCAATAGTTCCAGGCCGCTGAGAAATATGCGGGAAAGCTGGGCATGGCCGCAAAAAAACCAGGCACCAGCCTGTCCACCAGCAGGATATCCGACCCTTTGGGTAAGGTTCGTTCGGGGGCCGCAGAGAAATCTGAATCGTCTTTCAAGGCCGAACCGAGTGTCTTGCGTGGAACCCTGTCGTACGCCAACGAACGAACTGCCACGGGATAGGTGCGCCGGCCGCACGTCGTTGCGTTAGATTTAGGGCAGCAGAATGTAAATTGCTACTGTTGTAGCGTCGGCGCGCACCGGTGAGGCGCCGGGACTGCCCCCTAAGGCTAACTGCGGGGCTCTACGGCGACCGCCACCTCATTGCGTTTCAGGAAGGGCAAGGTCCAAGGCGGATCGTAGAAATACGCGACCGGATCGCCCGAGCGCCGCCAGCCGTTTTCGGAGAGCCAACGCAAGAGATCCTCCTTGCGCGCGTCGACGGCATCGTCAGCCGTCGAGCCGCTGAACCGCAGCACGGCCTCGCGACGCGGCGCCGTCATGCCCAGTCTCACCGCCTGATTGGCCGGTTTCGGTGCTGTCTTGGCGGTAAAGGAGGTGGGAAGGAAGAACCGCATTCGGTAGTTCTCGCCGCCTGCCGAGGACTGGACGGGCGCTGTCATCGCGATCTCCGTTCCTTCTACGGACGAAGACACGGGTATGGTCATGGCGATTTCTTCCGCCGGGCCGTTTGCACCGGAGATATAGTCGAACAGGGCGCGAAATGCCGTATTGCGGTGCCCGTCATCGGACCGAGGCACCACGGTTTCAACATAGGTCCGCGCTTCGTACCGTCGGATTTCGAAGCCACCCTCAAACGTCTGTTCAACGGTATAGCCCGTCTCTTCTGTTCCGGATCGAATACCTACGACGGTGCAGGCGCCCAGCAACAGGGTAAAAGGAATAAGGAAGAGTTTTCTCATCACAGCCGCTCCTGGCAGCTAGTACGCGCGGCGTACCCCTCCTGGATCGCTTGCATAGACGACGCCGGCCTCGGGACCGTGGCCCAGGCGAAGTACGCCGCCCCATTCGAACAAGACCTCCTCAGTAGGGCGCTCTTGGATGCGCTGTCGGTCTTCCACCGCCTGCTGCGGTCCCCGCTTCTCGCTCGTCCTCGGGCTGTTCCTGCAGTGTGAGCAGCCCTTCCACCGTCAAGCCGCCGGGGGGAGCGGATATCACGCCGCCATAATGCCTTTCGGGGTCACTGCTGTCTTTGGGGAGACTGTCGTCCTGATCCGCCGGCTCCCGGCGGGATCGGTTTCCCGAGCGTCCATCCCCACTGTTCGACAAGGTTTCCGCCCGTCGTACGACGGTCGATCCGGGCGGTGCACCAGCAATCGATGCCACCATGGTCCCATCCTTTCGAGTTAGAGACACAAAACAGCCAAGCAAATTGCATACCAATATACCGCGCATGCGATACGGCACATTCGGGAAGGAATGGCGTTCAGCCGCGGTTTTCGCCGAAAACCGCCAACCCCGCGGCGACGGAGACGAACTCGTTTCCGGCGATCAACTTACCGGGGTCGAAGACACGCTCCAGCCGATGGCGGATCAAAGGCACAAAGGAGGTGCCGCCGGTCATGAAGACATAGTCCACCTCGGCGGGTGTCACCCGGGCCGACGCCAAGGTCGCCAACATGCAATCTTCAATCTTGCTCACATCGCCAGCGATCCAGCCATCAAACTCGTCGCGTGCGACAGTGCGGCGAATCTCGACCCCATCTGCTTCAAAATGGAACGCAGCCTCGTCAACCGCCGAGAGTGCGATTTTGGTCCGCGACACCGCATTGTAGAGTTCAAGCGACAATTCGTTTTCGACAATGGCGATCAAGGCATCGATCCGTTCCGGATATTCGGACCCATCCCGGATCGCGATCAGGTCACGCATTGTCTTGTGCGCACGGAGGGAGGAGATCTCGCTCCAACGCTCGAACTTGGAAAAGATGTATTTGGGAACCGGCAGGCGTTTGCCAAAGGATTGGAAGTAGGTCCCCTGACCGAGAACTGGCGAAACGACGTTTTGGACGATGCGATAGTCCAGCGTATCCCCGGCGATCCCGATACCGCCCTGGCCGAGCGGCTCGACCTCGATATCCGGTTCCGCGGCGGTCACGCGGATCAGTGAAAAGTCGCTGGTGCCGCCGCCGAGATCGGCGACCAGACACACTTTTTCGCCGGGCTCGCGCGCAACGTGGAAATAGGCGGCGCCCAGCGACTCGTTGACGAACTCCAGCGCGTCGAAACCGGCAAGCGCATAGGCCGCCCGCAGGCGCGATACCGCCAGTTCTTCGTCCGGATCTCCTCCCCAGAAGCGGACCGGGCGCCCCGCAAACACTGTCGCCTCGCCTGGATCCAGATCGGGCCCCGCCTCTTTTCGAAACTCTCGGAGGAACGCGCCGACCAGCTGCTCGACAGTGAACCGGCGCCCCAATATCGCGGTCTCGGCGATGTTGCGGCTGGCAAGGTGGTTCTTGAAAGAGCGCACCAACCGGCAATCGGGCGTATGTGTCACGTAGGCCTCGAACGCCGCGGGCCCGGCCGCCGCCCGCAAAACCTTCCTATGCCCGTCTTGCTCTTCGTAGAAGCAAACCAGCGACGGGAAACTATCGTTGCCGGACGCCTTCACGGTGACAGGGTCGCTGCCTGCAGTCTTCCGCGCGGCGACAGTGTTCGTCGTACCGAAGTCGATTCCGATGGTCTGGCGCATGTGCTGAGGCTTCGCGGCTGCTCGATGAAGGCGGATCCACGACGCAACACGCCCTTGAAAAAACGCGCGCCGTCCGAACCGGCCGGGTGTGATACTGCCGCACCGGGTCCGGGGCAAGGCGCGAACGGCTGAATACCGCCGGTTGGCCGGATGCGATTGGGAACGCAGCGTCGGCTATCGGGTGCTCCTTCAACGGCACCGCCGCATTGCCTGCGCAATGTGAACACACATCCACTTTCCGCCGCCCGTATTTACAAAAAAGTACCTGAGATCGTGACCTTAAAGTGTTAGGTTGCTTCAAACAGGTCGGCATTGCTGACCTATTTCTTTTCGCCGTAAAGGACCGATTGATGTCTCTCCGTTTGTTCGCTGCAACTGTCGCCGTGTCGGTAATGGCAACAGCCGCTCTGCCCGCGCATGCCGTCGGCATCTCCGCCCGGTCCCTTATCAGCAGCTTCAACAACATCGTCCTGAACGATTTGAACACCACCGTCGAAACACAAGGCACGCTCTACGTGGGCGGCAACTACACCGGCGGCGCGACGGTCAATCCGGACAATCTCGCGAATGTCGATCTGGGGAACGGCATCGTGGGAAGTCTTGTCATCGGCGGCAATTACAACGGCGGCAACATCAACATGCAGAATGGGGATGTGGTTGTCGGCGGGTCGATCAACGGCAACATCAACAACAACGGCGGCGGCAATATCAGCGACAATGTGAGCGGTATTCCAGTCGGCCTGATCACCTCCCTCTTCCAGGACTTCTCCACGGAACTGGCAGGCTTCAGCGACACCGGCGGCACCGCAAACACCGCAGATCAAAACAACATCAACTTCGTCTCGGTACCCGACGCGAACAACGTCGCCGTCTTCAACATCGACGGATCCGTATTGCAATCCGGTACCTACCAAGGCGTTGCGGCGGCCGCGGGCGTCACCACGGTTGTGAACGTTTCCGGGAAGAATGTGACGGTCGGCGTGAACGGCAACACCGTTCAAAGCTCTGTCATCTTCAACTTCTTCGAAGCCGAGACGTTGCAGATCAATTCGGCGTTCAACTCTTCGATCCTGGCGCCTCTCGCGGATGTCGTTCTGCAGGGCGGCGGCATCAAGGGAACGCTGGTTACGAACAACCTCACGCAGAATGCCGAGGTTCGGCCGCCGGTCTATGACGGCACAATCCCCCCGCCTGTCTCGACCGTTCCGCTTCCCGCGCCGGTCCTTCTTCTCCTGAGCGGCATTGCCGCCCTCTTCGGCGCCGCCTACCGCCGGCCGACCGCAAGGAACGCGGCCTAACCGCCGACCCGAACCGAAATCCACGTTTGGGAATTTGACATCCCGGCGTCCGCTTGCTCCCAAGCTTCGATGCAGAGCACTGGATCCTTTTGCCTTTGTTCGGCAGGCGGGCGAACGGGCACGCGCAGGGTTGCAGGAACGCTCTTCTCAGCCGTCCGGAGTTGCTGCTTTTGACGCGTTTTGCCCGCCGGGCGGCCCTACAGTTGGACCAAGGCGGTTCCAACGATCATCCCTATTGAGGACATTTTAGAAGGACTGAGCTTCCAGCATTTGACAGTGGCTATATATTTCGATAATTCGTGAAATATGGAAATGAATGATGCTCTTGAAGCTTTGACGGCGCTTGCGCACGAGACGCGTCTATCGGTGTTTCGCATGCTGGTTGCAGCGGGCGACGGCGGCATCCCGGCGGGGGCAATTGCGGAGCGGCTTGGCGTAAGGCCCAACACCTTGTCGGCGCATCTGGCGCAGCTTACCCGCGCGGGTTTGGTTAAGCCGGTCCGGGAAGGCCGTGTGATCCGCTACAGTGCGCACTATGGCGGAATGCGCGATGTCATAGCCTTTCTGATGCAGGATTGCTGCGGCGGACAGCCGGAAATATGTGCGCCGCTGACAGCTTTGATGGCAGAGGCCGCAGCCTGCGCCGATGGTAAACCGCCCAGCTGAGAGCCTAATCAACGAGGAGAGTTCGGTATGAGCAATAAATCGTACAACGTTCTTTTCCTGTGCACGCGTAATTCCGCACGGTCGATCATCGCGGAAGCCGTTCTGACCCGGGTAGGCACGGATCGCTTCAACGCCTTCTCGGCCGGCTCGCATCCAGCGGACGCCCCGCACCCCTATGCCATCGAGCTCTTGAAGAAGATGAACCACCCGACAGAATCCGCGCGTTCAAAAAGCTGGGACGAGTTCGCGGCGGACAATGCGCCACAGATGGATTTCGTCTTTACGGTCTGCGATCAAGCCGCCGCCGAGATTTGCCCGGTCTGGCCGGGACAGCCGATGTCCGCCCATTGGGGAGTGGAGGATCCGGCCGCACTCGATGGCAATGAAGCGGAAAAACGCCTTAAATTCGCCGATACCTACAGGATGCTGACCAATCGGATTTCGATTTTCGTCAATCTACCGATGGAGTCTCTAGACAGGCTGGCGCTGCAGAGGCGGCTTGACGATATCGGCAGGTCGGTGCCGGACCCCATTCCGGGGGCAGCGTGAGCGATCGCGATCCAATCCGCAAACTGGCGGCCGAAGCCCTGGGGACCGGGCTTCTGGTCTGCACCGTTGTCGGTTCCGGCATCATGGCCGACAAGCTCACGGCTGATACCGCCGTTGCGCTGTTGGGCAACACCATTCCGACAGGGGCCATTCTGGTGGTGCTGATAACCATCCTGGGGCCGATCTCCGGCGCGCATTTCAACCCGGCGGTCACGGTGGCCTTCCTGTCCCGACGGGAAATCGGCCTTGGGCTCGCCGGGGCCTATATCGCCGCCCAACTCGCGGGCGGAGTTCTCGGCACCTGGGTAGCGCATGCGATGTTCGAGCTGCCGGTGTTTCAAACCTCGTCCACCGTTCGAACAGGCGGCGCGCAATGGTTTGCAGAAGTCGTCGCGACGTTCGGGCTGGTCGCGGTCATCCTGGGGGGTATCCGTTTCCGGGTGGACGCCGTGCCGTGGCTGGTCGGCCTCTACATCACCGCCGCCTATTGGTTCACCGCATCCACTTCCTTCGCCAACCCGGCCGTCGCCTTAGCCCGTTCCCTCACCGATACCTTCTCCGGTATACGGCCCCTCGACATGCCGGGATTTGTCGTGGCGGAGGTCGTCGGCGCCCTGATCGCGGTCGGACTGATGGGATGGCTGCTGTCTTCGCCCAAAGCGGAGGCTAATCCAGGGTCGGAAGCGGGCGACTGACCCGGCAGCACTGCGGCGAAGGCCTAAGCCAGGATCGCATGAGCGCGGACGGGAAACGTCCCCATGCCGCGCACCTTTGGGGGAACCGCAAAGAACCGAAAACCCGCATCCGGTATGGATGACAGGTTGGTCAAATGTTCGACGATCGGAACGCCGCTTTCCAGCAAGACCGAATGGACAGGCCGCCCCCCTCCCGCGGTGTCGTCGATGTTGAGCGAATCTATCCCAACCAGCACCGCACCCTTGTCGCGCAGGTATTCGGCCGCTTCTTCGGTCAGATACGGGTGCCCTTCGAAATAGGCCTCCCGCCCCCAATGATCGCTCCAACCGGTTTCCACGAGGACCGCTTTCCCGGCCACGTCATGCGCCGCAAAGTTCGACCAGCCGATCGCCCTTTCCAGATAGCCGCGCAAGCGAACGACCAACCCCGGCAGGCTGGACAGGCGCGTGAGCGGCGTATCTTCCAGATCGGCGCCGGTCCTATAGCGGTGATACGGCGTATCCAAATAGGTTCCCGTGTTCGCCACCATATCGATCCGACCGATCTGAAACTCCGTCCCATCGTCATAGTAAGCACGCGATTGCTCATGACTGAAGTGATCGCAGATCATCGGCGCCGGCAGCCCCTTGTAGGTCATCATGCCGTTGACGATGCTGTGGCTCAAATCCACGGCCCGGCTCCCGGTATCGCCGTGCGTCTCACCTTCCATGACACGGCGCTTGTGCGCCTCGGCAATGACCTTCTTGTTCAAGATCCGAACCTCACCGACCATCAAGAGGTTCATATCCCTGATGATGCAGGAGGCAAGTTCGGCGTCATCGATACTGTCGCCGTCGATGTCGAGGCGAAAACCCTGCCCTTGTATTCCGCCCCCGTTGGAGAACTCGATCTCGAAATCGAATGCGACGCGTTTCTCACTCATTCGACTTTTCCTTTTTCCGGTTGGCACGGTGGCGACGAACCTTCGCCCGGTTGCCGCAACCGGATGCCGACGAACACCAGCGCCGCTTTCCCGGCCTGGAGTTATCGCGGAACAGCATCCGGCATTCCGGGCAGCGCCGGAGCCGGTGTCGGGTGTCGACGCGAAGCAACCCGATGGCATCCGCGGCGATTCCGGAAAACACCGCGTCCACTTCGCGCCGCGCCTTCCGGACGATACCGCCGGCAACCCATTGCGGCCGAAGGTCCGGTTTCTCCGCCAATGCGTTGAGGATCTCTATGGCGGGTTCTGGTATCTCCGCGCCGTCTATGACGGCGCAGATAGCGTCATAGACCGCACCCCGCAGTTTCCGTGCGCTGTCGAGATCCCGACGGGTCGCCGCCGCCGAGAGCGTGAACCCGGCCTCCCGGAACCATCGGTCCAGGTCGCTGGGTGCGACTAGTAGCTCCACAGGCGTCCCTGCCCGGCCGGCTACCGTGTCGGCGAAATCGAGAGCAAGGGAACCTGCCGCGAATTGGAAAGGTCGACTCATTTGTAACCTTTTAAACTGGTTACATATCATAATCAAGAGACCGCGAGCTACCGCCTTCGCATAAGGAGAAGTTCGGCGACGGAGGGTAACCCAGAACTTCTCATGCGAAACCCGCCCCAAGCCCTGCTAACCTGCACCCCTTCAGGGTTCCGAGCACGAAAGACACCATGACCGAAGATGAATTGAAGGCCGAACTGCGGGCCACGTACCAACGGTACTATGTGGAAGGATTTAAGCGGAACGACGTTTCCCTGATCGACCGGATGGTCCGTTACCCAATCGCCTCGATCAACGGCGGCACTGTCGTAATGATGGACAGGTATCCCGTCGATCCTGCCGCGCTGAAGGCCGAAAGAGGCTGGGACCACTCCATTGACTGGAGCTTCGAAATACCCGCGATCACCGAGCATCATGCCCACGCCATCACGTCGGCGACCCGATGCCGGGCCGACGGAACGGTCATCGAACGCGTCCATGCGTTCTATGCTTTCACAAGGATCGACGGGGAATGGAAAATGTACGCGATTGGCGATCTTACCTACTAGGCCGCGTCCGACGCAGCTCTATAGAGTTTCGCGTTTGGCATCCAGCCAGTCGCGAAACCGGTACCAGTTGCCCACGAACGGCAAGAACCAGGGTTTTCCGCCGTAGAAGGGTTGCGTCTTGAATTCCAGTCCCTCGAATGCACTGGGCCGGTTTGCCGTCCCCAATATCCGCAATGCGAGTTTCCGGCCGAGCCAACTCATCATCACGATCCCGGAGCCGCCGTTGCAGCCGACGGCATAGTCCACACCGTCATGGGCGCCGATTTTCGGCAGGAAATCGAAGGTAAAAGCCATTTGCCCGGTCCAGACATGGGTAAGTCCGACATCCGCCAGCGCCGGAAAGAACACACCCAGTTCCCGACGCAGGATCTCGCCCTTTCTTGGAAGGGAGATATTCAGGAAACTGGCCCGCCCGCCGAACAGGATATGCCGCATGTCCGGCGTCGGTCTGGCGAAGTTCAGAACCCGTTTTGCATCGATGACGGCACCGCCGGCAGGCAGCAGCGACCGCACCAACGTTTCCGACAACTCCTCGGTTGCGATGATGGTGCTGGAAATCGGTATGACCCGGCGCTGATGCCACGGGGCCGCCTTGTCGGTATAGCCGTTCGTGCCCAACGCCACACGGCGGGCAGTGACATCGCCCTTTTCCGTCAAGAGGCGGAACCGTTGACCTTCCCGCACAATCCCAAGCATTCGTGTATTGGGGATCAGCCGGACACCTGCGAAGCGGCATAGAGCGGCCAGACCGGCATGGTACTTCGCTGGATTGAGGGTTCCCGCATTCTTGATCAGCATCCCGCCCCGATAGGCCTGGGTGTTGACGTATCGGCCTTGTTCCTCCGGCGGCACCATGGCGAACAGCGCGCGCCCATCGCTGTTATACTCCGCCATTTTCCGCTCCAGCTTGCGATAAGCATCCGCGGTGTGCGCGCCAACGAAACGGCCAATGTGGGACAGGTCGCAGTCTATCGCCTCCGCCGCTAGAGTATCCCGAAGAAACTCATACGCCTCGTCGGCCTCGCACAGGATGGCCTTCGCCTTTTCGGCGCCGACCGCCGCTTTCAGATCGATTTGCTTGCTGACCCCCGCGCGGCCAGCCGTAAAACCGGCATTGCGGGTGCTAGCGCCCTCGCCGATGGCCAACGCATCGATAACCGTGACATCGGTTCCGGCCCGCGCCAATTCGAGAGCGCAGCTAAGACCGGTGTAACCGCTGCCGACCACCAGAACATCCGTCTCGGACGGCAACGCGCCCGTTGCGTCCGCCGAGGGTCGCGTATCGCGCCACCACCAGGGTTCTTGAAGGATGCCGGAGCCGGTCATCGCACCCACGGTCTAATCATCGCCATGATGCACGAAATGTATCCTGTCGAAATGCTGCCGATATGCCGCCACTTCGCTTGCCATCAGTTCCGGCCTTTCGGTGGCAAGAGCCCGCGCGATGAGAGAGGCCAGGCGGCCCATATGCTCCTCGGCAACGCCCCAGCGCACCAGTTCGGGCGTACCAACCCGCAATCCGTTCAGATCGCCGTCGACAGGGGCGATCGGCAATCCGATGCCACAAGCCAGGAACCCCGCCTTGCGCAGATGTTTGGACGCCGCTTGTCCCCCACCATATGGCTCCGCCGGCAAAGCGAACTGATGGGAGACCGTAAATCCCCGATCTTCGGCAAAAACCGGAACACCTTCCCCGTCCAGCGCGATGGCGAGAGCCTGCGCGGCGCGAACCATCGCCGACGCATAGGCAGAGCCGAAATCCCGCCAATCCAGCATGGTCAGGACAAGGGCGGCGGTTTTGGCCGCATCGAAGTTCGCGGTCATGCCCGGAAAAGCGATCCTGTCCAGTTCCTCGGCGATCTCCGCATCGCGCGTGACGATCAGGCCGCCGGCCGGACCGCCGAGGCTCTTGTAGGTGCTCATGGTCATCAGATGCGCGCCCTCCTCCAGGGGGTTCGGCCACGCCCCGCCGGCGATCATCCCGCATTGATGCGCCGCATCGAACAAGACCTTGGCACCCACCCTGTCCGCGATCGCCCGGACCTCCCGAACCGGATGGGGAAAAAGGTTCAAACTGCCGCCAATTGTAATGAGTTTCGGGCGCTCGCGCGCCACAAGCGTTTCAAGCGCATCTAGATCGACGGTATACCCGGCGCCATCCACCGGCGCGGAATGGGTCTGCAGACCGAAGAGACCCGCACAGCCCGCATGATGATGCGTTACATGCCCCCCGATGGCGGCCGGCGGTGCGATGATAGTGTCGCCCGGTTTGCACAACGCCATAAAACCATAGAGGTTCGCCATCGCCCCCGAGGCGACCCTAACTTCCGCAAAGCGCGCGCCAAAAACCTCGGCGCTAAGCTCCGCGGCGATGACCTCGATCTCCTCTATGGCTTCCAGACCCATCTCGTACTTGTCGCCGGGATAACCGAGCGACGGGCGCGAGCCCAAACCGGCGGCGAGGACGGCTTCCGCTCGAGGGTTCATCACGTTGGTTGCAGGATTGAGGTTGAAACACTCACGCTCGTGAATCGTCTTGTTGCGGCCGACGAGTTTGAAGAGACGGTCTGCAATCTCGTGCGATGACGCCAAGGCCGTCGTCGACGCAAACTGCTGCACCAAGTCTTCACAGGGTTGAGGTACCCAAGGGCGGGCGCGCAATGCCGTCATCTATCGACCCTCCGCGTTTGATGGACCGCGAAAGGTAACGCGGCGCGTCGGCTCCGTCGCGCTAGAAATGCTCACGCGTCGGAAAAGCCGGTCTTGGCCTTAGTCGATATCCTCGACAGGGGTTTCCGGCCCGCCCTGGACCTTCATGGCAAGGGCGGCCTCCAGGTAGTCGCTCAAGTCGCCGTCCAGGACGCCTTGGGCGTTCCCCTTTTCCACGCCGGTCCTCAGATCCTTCACCATCTGATAGGGCTGCAGTACGTAAGATCTGATCTGGTGACCCCAACCGATATCGGTTTTGGCGTCATGCTCCGCTTGCGCTTCTTCCTCGCGCCGGCGCAATTCCAGCTCATACAGGCGCGCTTCCAACATCTTCATCGCTTGGGCGCGGTTCTTGTGCTGAGAGCGGTCGTTCTGGCACTGCACGACGATATTGGTCGGGATATGCGTGATGCGAATGGCGCTATCGGTCTTGTTGACGTGCTGCCCGCCGGCGCCCGACGCCCGGTAGGTATCGACGCGCAGATCCTTGTCCTCGATCTCCACATGGATCGACTCGTCGATTTCCGGATAGACCGTGACCGAGGAAAAACTCGTATGCCGCCGGGCATTGGAGTCGAAAGGCGAAATCCGGACCAGGCGATGAACCCCCGACTCGGTCTTCAGCCAGCCGTAGGCGTCGGCCCCGGACACTTTCAACGTCACCGACTTAATCCCCGCCTCTTCGCCGGGGCTCTCTTCGATGACCTGGGTCTTGAAACCATTCTGATCGCACCAGCGCGAATACATACGCAGCAGCATGTTCGCCCAGTCCTGCGACTCGGTGCCACCGGCCCCGGCGTGAACTTCGAGGAAACAGTTGTTCCCGTCCGCTTCGCCGGAAAGCAGGCTTTCCACTTGCAGCTTGCGCGCTTTCTGCTGCAACGCGACCAATGCGTCCTCGGCCTCGGAAACGATATCCTGATCGTCTTCCGCTTCGCCCAATTCGATTAGTTCGACATTGTCGTTCAGGCCGGATTCAAGCGTCTCGAACCCACCGATGCGGGTTTCCAGCGAGGCGCGTTCGCGCATGATCTTCTGGGCCTCTGCCGCATCGTCCCACAGGGTCGGGTCCTCGACCCTGGCGTTCAGCTCCAAGAGGCGTTTTTGAGAGACCTCGAGGTCAAAGATGCCTCCTCAGCAGCGCCAAGGACTGCTGGAGTTCGTCGACAACACTCTGAATTTCTGCACGCATACTCTACCACTCATCCATCACCGGGCGTTGGCCGCTCCGCTCCTGACGCATGTAAAACCTGAACCGCGACTTGGCAAGAAGCCATACCGTTCTCCGCCTCTTCCGTTCGCCGCGAAAGTTGGGTCACGGTTCGGGCTGCGAGAGAAATTCGTTGCGAAGCTGCTCTCCCCCCTGGCGTACGGCGTCCCCTAAAGTTTGAATCTGCAGAATCAGTTCCTGTAGAGACCACTGGCCGCATTCCGTTTCAAGGGACGCAGCCAGATCCCGCGCATGGCAAAGTCCAAGATGGCCGAGCGCAGAGCGTTGAGCATGCGCAAGCTTCATGACTTCATCGATGTTGCCTTGACGGGCGGCATTGATCAGGGCCTGTGTCAGGCTTGCACCGTTGGAAACGGTCTTGTCCAGCAACCTCCCGTACTCGTCCGGCCCAAGAACATCGAGCAGTTCCCGGACCATTGTCTCGTCAAGATGCCCACCCATCACCTTAGTCGCCTGTCCTACCCGCTGCAGGTTAACACGGCCTGCAGCCATTAGCTGTTCCAGAGCCTCAACAAGAGTGTCGCGGTTCAACGGCTTGGAGAGGTAGGTGTCCATTCCTGCCTCACTGCAGGCCTCTACGGTAGATTGTAAGACATCCGCGGTTATCGCGACAATGGCGGTGTCACAGGCCGGGCTTGGCAGGGAACGGATATGTTTGGTGGCGTCGATACCGTCCATCTCCGGCATCCGAACGTCCATCAGCACGACATCGTAAGGGATCTCGCTGATGGCCGTGATTGCTTCTACCCCATTACCGACCACATCGACGGTGTGACCGAGGCTGCTGAGCATTTTGGTGATGACGTACTGATTGGTGGTATTGTCCTCCGCAACGAGAATCCGGACTCTGGTCGGTTCCGAACGTGCAAGCTCGCGCAACGCCGCGCCCGTTTGTGGCGCCAAGTCGGCGACCTCTGCGTCGAGGTCAAGGCCCGGCCCAGTGCCCGCCTGCGCCTCTTGCGAAACCCGCTCTATCAACAGGACACGGTCCAGTGCCGCCTTGAGCTTCGCCGCCGTGATGGGCGGTATCAGCCTGTCGACGAACGGCTCATCGGAGACGCTCTGCACACCGTGCCAGTCGTCGACCAGGATCGCTCGATCAGGCTGCCTCAACTCCGAAATACAGGCATTTGTAACGAGGAAAACATCCGCGCCATGGCGCGCGGCTTCGTCAGCCTTTGCGAAAACCTGTACCTGGCCGCCCCAATCCGACACCTGCCGGGAAAGACGTTCAGCAACGAAGGCGCTCAAACCAACCAGAGCAACCCGTTTGTTCAGAAGCGGATCCGCACTGAATTCCATACCGTCCCGCGCTTCATCGGCGGCCGTAAGATCGAAGGGTATACTCACCGTGAACACACTGCCTTGGCCCAGCCTGCTCTTCATTTGCATGCTGCCCTGCATGAGGTCGACAAGACGCCTGGAAATCGCCAATCCAAGGCCGACGCCATCGTACCGGCGGGCCGCGGTGGCATCCACTTGCGTAAAGGGTTGGAACAGTCCTTCTTTATCCTCTTCCGAAATGCCGATCCCGGTGTCCTCGACCCGGAAGGCAAGAACCGCCGTCGTCTCGCTGCGGGACACCAGCGAGACGCCAAGATGCACGCCGCCCTGGCGGGTGAACTTCACCGCGTTGCCCAGCAAATTCACAAGAACTTGGCGCAAGCGCCCCAGATCGCCTCGAAGCATGGTCGGAACATCCCGGCCCGTGGTGATCAAAAGATCCAAACCGGATTGTTTGGCGCGGGGAGCCAGGATGTCGGAGATATAGTTCAGAACGTTCGAAAGCTCGAAACTCTCGATCTCAAGGCTTAGCATCGATGCTTCGATCTTCGAGAAATCCAGAATATCGTTAATGAGCTGCATGAGATGTTGGCCGGAATCGCTGATCGTTCCGAGCATCCGGCGCTGATCTCTCGAGAGCGGCGTATCGTTCAGCAAGTTCGCCAGACCAAGAACGCCGTTCATCGGCGTCCGGATCTCGTGGCTGATGGCCGCCAGAAAGCCGCTTTTCGCTTCATTGGCGCGTTCCGCCGCAAATTCAGCAGCTTTCAACGCAGTCACATCCACCCAGGCGCTAAGCAGCAGTTGTTCATTGTCCGGTCCGTCGACCAGCTCCCGGCCGCTGAGCATTTGCCGGAGTTCTCCGTCAAGCGCGTGGGATTCCTCGGCATGAAACGGCTCACCCGTACCCCAGACAAACTCGTCCTTCGCCAGAATCGCCTCCGCTGCGCCATCCGGCACCAGGTCCACCAATCGGCAACCCTTCAACTTATGCTCACCGGTGCCCAGATACTGTCCCAACATGCGGTTGGCGAGCACGTAGCGGCCTTCTCGATCTTTCAACGAAACCGCCACAGGCAGCGCGTTCAAAGCTTGTTCGAGCAGACTCTCCTGACCCACGAGCGCATCCGTACTCTCCTTCTCAACAGTAACGTTCAGAAGATAGAAATAGACGGCCTCCTGGCCGGAAGTCGGGTTGAAAGCGGCCTGCGCAAAGACCCGCCACCAGCGGGCGTTCCGGCGGACGCCGAACATGATGTCGGCGACCTCGTGTTGGGCGCCGACGGTAACCGATAGAAGGTCCACCAACGGAGAATCCGAACCGGTATCGGAGATCGACGATAGGTGTGCGCCCGCACCCACCCCAAACTCGGATCGTGCAACCGTGTTCAACTGCACGATGGTGCCGGCCCGGTCGCAGACCAATATGGGGATGGGCGATTGGTGAAAAGTCTCGATCAAAGTCGCCTTGGCGAGACTGTCATGGTCGCTTCTTCCACCCGCAAGTGCCGCCTCGCACAGGAAGCAGTTTTGACCCTGGTAAGCGCAGGCGGAAATCGTCACGCCGACCGCGAGAGGCGTCCCGTTCGGGTAAAAGGTCCATTCCTCCGTAACGATCTCGCCGCGGCCTATTCTTTGGGCAACATCCCCGACCCGCTCGCGCGCCGCCGCCGATACCACTTCGCTCTTGGCCCGCAAGATTTCGGTATTGTCTGCCTGCCAGAGGTGCAAGGCCGCCGGGTTGCCCCATTCGATCTTGCCGGTGGTCAACCCAAACACCCAGACGGCCCGCTTCAGCAGGTTCAGGCCATCTACTGAAGTTTCCGGGAGTTCCGGCCAAAGCACTTCATTCCGACCGGAGAGTGACACAGTCCCAACGGACATCGTTAAGACGCCTGCCCAGGGGTGGCGAGGCCACCAAACCGTCCCAAAGAGCTACCCGCCCCTATCGGCATGTCGAGACCTCGATCCTTGGCGGGATGGTACTGTTCGCCATTGAGTATTGGCATTGCGACCCTTTCCTCGAAACTCTCCGCCACCGCACTCATTCCCGAATTATGGCTGAGATTACTCATGGCCCTGGACGTTCCACGCGCTTCGAAGCTGCCGCCCGGCAGAGTAGGCGGACAGAGCTGACGCTGCCCCTGAAAGTTCGATACCGCCACACCGTCCGTACGGCGAAGAGTCGAACCCAGGACCAGCAGGTCAAATGCCTCAAGCAGTTGGCAGGAGCGCAATTCCCTAGCGGTGGAAAAAGAGGGGAAGTCAAAACCGGTCTTGGCCGCGCCGGTATGTGCATTCCTGCAGGCGACCGCGTCATCATCCGACACGATGAGCTTCGGGTTCTGCATCTTTGTCTCCCGGGTGCGTCTCATTTTTCGGTTTCCAAGAAACGGCGTGGAACGGCCGCCGCGGCGCTGCTATCGGCGACCAAACCGGTTCATTAGATAGCACTTACATTAGTAAGCGCCGCCACGTTAAGGAAGCGTTACCAAGGGAAGGAAGGAAGGCCGGAAGCGCAGCCGGGCCGGTTGAACGGAGGGTCTCGAAAGATGGCTGAGAGAGTTTAGTACAAACCCGTCGACTCGCCGGTCGGTGCCGGCGCGGCAGACGATCCTGCCACCCCGTTGGCGCCCCCGCCGATGAAAACGCCGGCAGCCGCACCGGTCGGCTCTGTGCCCGGCTTGAAAGCTTCCTTGATCACCGTCTTGGTCGCGGAGCCTGCAAGCTGGCCGGTTTCGCCGTCCAGCCGCACCAGGCGCGCACCCGGCGGTGTTCGAAACGGGATCGCCGGCTTATCGGCCAGCGCCTTGGCGACGAAGGACTTGAAGATCGGTGCGGCGACGGAGGATCCGGTTTCCTGTCCGCCCCAAGGTTGGCGTCCAAGCGGTATCGGCGTATCGAATCCGACGAAGACGCCGACGGCGAGGTCGGGCGAGAAACCCACAAACCATGTATCCCGGCTGTCGTTGGTGGTGCCCGTCTTGCCAGCCAAGGGTTTCCCAACTTCGCGGATCCGCCGTCCGGTTCCGCGCTGAACCACGCCTTCGAGCATGCTGGTCACCTGAAACGCGCTGACAGGGTCCACGACCTGTTCCCGCGTATCCGGCGGCGTCGGCAGGTCCTGCTGGCTCCAGGCGCTCACACGGCAGCCGTTGCAAGGCCGGTTGTCGTGTTTGAAGATGGTTTTGCCATGACGGTCCTGAACCCTGTCGATCACGGTGGGTTCGATGCGCTTGCCGCCATTGACCAGCATGGCGTAGGCCGACGTGAGGTCGATCAGATTTGTTTCGCCGGCGCCCAGCGCCATGGAGAGTTGTTCGGGCATATCGTTCATGATGCCGAAATCCGCGACCGTCTCCACGACCGCGGGCATACCCACCGCCTGTGCCAGACGCACCGTCATCAGGTTGCGGGACCGTTCAATCCCGACACGCATCGGGCTTGGGCCATAAAACTTGCGGGAGAAGTTGGCCGGCTTCCATTTCTTCTTTCCCGGTCCCTGGTCGAGAACAAAGGGCGCATCCAGGATCATTGTCGCCGGTGTGAAACCTTTCTCCAGGGCCGTCAGGTAGACGAAGGGCTTTATCGCCGAACCCGGCTGCCGAGCCGCCTGGGTGGCGCGGTTGAACTCACTCTGATCGAAGCTCCACCCGCCCTGCATCGCAAGCACCCGGCCGGTATGCGGATCCAAGGCGACGATCCCGCCGCTGATCGCCGGCACCTGGCGCAAGGCGAAGGTCCTGGGCGGGTAGGGTTCGGGGTTTCCACCCTCTTCCGCAGGTTTCTTGAATAGAACCGGCTCGACCAAGACCACGTCGCCAACGGCGACGACGTCCGATACTTTCTTAATGGCCGGGCCACGAGCCTGATCTTCCAGCGCCTTGCGCGCCCACCGCATTTCCGCCAGCGGCAAAGTGCCCGTGGCGGCGTCCTCCGCCAAGGCCAGTGCCGCCGCGCCGCCGTCCAAGCCGGTCACCACGGCCGTTACCCAAGGTTTGATCCCCGGCGGCGGCTCCAGGGCGAGGAACGCCGCGCGCCAATCGCCGGTCATGTCCAGTTGCGCCACCGGCCCCCGATATCCATGCCGGCGGTCGTAGGCGATCAGTCCTTCGCGCAACGAAAGGCGCGCCATTTCCTGCAGATCCGAGTCCAGGGTCGAACGGACCGAAAGCCCGCCCTCGTTGACATCGCCGATGCCGAACTTGTTCGCCAGTTCGCGGCGGACTTCCTCGACGAAGTACCGCGCTTCCACCGACAGAACGGCGCGCGGCGGGCGCACCTGTAAGGGAACGGCCGTTCCAGCCGCGGCTTCCTCGGCGGTGATGAAACGCTCCTCCAGCATGCGTCCAACAACCCAGTTTCGGCGGCCGAGCGCCGCCTCGTATTTACGCACCGGATGATAGTTATTGGGTGCCTTGGGCAGAGCGGCGAGATACGCCGCTTCCTCGACGGTCAGCGCGTCCATGGACTTGTCGAAATAGTTCAGAGCCGCGGATGCGACACCATAGGAACCGTAGCCGAGATAGATCTCGTTCAAGTAAAGCTCGAGAATACGCTCTTTGCTCAGCGTCCGCTCGATCCGGATCGCGAGAATGGCCTCCTTGATCTTCCTTTCGATGGACACTTCGTTGGTCAACAGGAAGTTCTTCGCAACCTGCTGGGTGATGGTCGACGCACCGACCGGCCGGCCGCCCCCCTGAAGCTGAATCTGTATATTGGTCAGGATCGCGCGGAAGAGGCCGACCATGTCGATCCCGAAGTGCGAATAGAAACGCTGATCTTCGGCCGCGACGAACGCATCCTTCACCCGCTTTGGAATCGCCGATATGGGAACGAAAACCCTGTTTTCGGTGGCATATTCCGCGATCAGCCGGCCGTCCCCGGCATGCACGCGGGTCGCTGTCGGCGGCTCGTAGTCCACCAACTGTTTGTAGTCCGGAAGGGTCGGGCCGTAGTGCCAAAGGGCATAGATGACAGCCCCCGTAGCCACTACACCGCCAAGCACGCCCAAACCGAGCAGCCCTGCGATTACGCGCCAAAAATGCATGCTTCCCCGTGCTCCCGAGAGTTTATGCTGGCCCGTTCCCCGCCTCCTTTGTCGCATAGTCTGGCGGGATGGAACAGCGTGCAGTAGCGGGCTAGCATATGATTATGGCGGAATTTTGTTACAAGCCGGCCCTTAACGCCGCGTTCCCGCCTTCAGTTCAAGACCGGCTCAGTAGGTCCTGCTGGTTGAAATAGGCCTCGATCGCGCGAACCATCGCATCGGCAAGCTTGTCGCGGTACGACGTTGTCCGCAGGTTCCGCTCTTCCTGACGGTTAGAGAGATATCCCAGTTCCACAAGGACCGACGGCACGGTTGGCGATTTCAACACAGCGAAACCGGCGAACCGGTGAGGCCGGCGCAGCAGACGGATATCCCTGGCCATGTTGGTGACCAGCGACTGCGCGAATTGCCAGGAAGCTTCGCTGGTTTTGCGTTGTGCGAGATCGAGCAGAATAAACGACGTCTGGTCGTCATATTCCGAAAGATCGTACCCCGCCAGAATGTCGGACTTGTTTTCCTTTGCGGCCAGCGCCGCCGCCTCTTTGTCCGATGCCTTCTCAGACAACGTATATACCGAAAAGCCGCGAATCGAGGACGTCTTGTGAGCATCCGCATGCACTGAGATGAACAGGTCCGCCTCGTAACTATGCGCGATTTCGTACCGTTTCCGCAGCGGTATGTAGAAATCTTTCTCGCGTGTCAGCACGACGCGGTACCGGCCGCGCTTCTGAAGCCTCTGGCGCAGACTCTTGGCAAAGGCCAGGACGATCGATTTCTCATAGACGCCCGACGAACCGATCGCGCCCGGATCGACCCCGCCATGCCCGGGGTCCAGAACGATTGTCCGGACCAGTGTCTCGGACCCCTGGTTTCCGCGGACCGGCGCGCGCACCTCCGGTTCGCGCGGCGCGGCGGCCTGCAGCGCCTCCTCCGACCAGTCCGGTGATGCCACGCTGCCCAGCGCGGCGGCGAAGGCCGAGGCGTTGCTCGGCGTAAGGTCCAAAACCAAACGGTGGCCAGCCTTGGAATCGGGACCGAGCAGGAAATGCGCCTTAACCGCCGCCGGCGCGGCGAGATCCAGGACGAAGCGGCTGACCCCGGCCCGGAATTGCCCGAACCGGTATTTCCGGATCAATCCGCCGCCGGCGCCGTCCGCAGCACTCCCCGGGGCCGCCCATTTCACATCCGGCAAGTCGATCACGATGCGATAGGGGTCGCGGAGGGTCAGCAAGCGGTAGGCGGACGGCTTTTCGAGTTCCAGCACGAAGCGCGTGAAGTCGGCATGGGCGCCGATCCTGACCTTCAGCGCAGCATTGTCCGCCCAGGCCGAGACCGATACGGACAGCAGAATGAGCGTCGCGGAAAGCAGTGCAACCGCAACGCCACCCAGTTTCGACTGTGCGTTCGTCAGAGTTCTCATTACCGACATGCCACTGTCGTTTTCACCCTCAACATGCGGGGATTCTCAATAACCATCAACGGCTTATGCAAGATATGGACAATTTTGCTTAAGAATTCACCTGATTTGCCGATGCTTATAAAAAATAAGTTTTCCAAACCGGCATCATCCGATACGTTCACGCTGCAACTCTACGCTTCCAAGGGTTCACTGTACGGGAAGCGCCGGTTTCATACAGTTGCGCGAATGGACGACGCTCCGTTTGACCGCTGCTGTATGGGCGCCTCCATACAAATCTGGATGTTCATCGGCATAGCGCTCTTGACGTCTGGCTGACAGAGCCGCACCCGCACCGTAACGGTTCGTTTGTGGCTTTGCCGGCAAAAGGTTGCCCTTGAAAGCACTAAGAAGTGTGACTGTGAAGTTGATCGAAACAATGGAGACCAGACAGCATGCCGGACGGCCCATCGATGGCCGGTCCCGCCGCTGCTGTCCGCTTGGACCCGGGCGCGCGTCGACTGTACGCGCACACCTCCCGGCGCCACGGTCTCCAGGCAGCAATCACCTCGGCAACCGCTCGGAACTAGGAGCTGTCGCCGTGGTTGGAGAAAGTACGAATGGCGCGAAGAATGCTCATCGACGCCACACATCCCGAAGAAACGCGGGTCGTGGCGGTCCATGGAAATAGGCTTGAGGAATTTGACTACGAAACGGCGACCAAGCAGCAACTGAAAGGCAATATCTACCTGGCGAAAGTAACGCGGGTAGAACCTTCGCTGCAGGCAGCCTTCGTCGAGTATGGCGGCAATCGCCATGGTTTCCTGGCCTTCAGTGAAATCCATCCCGATTACTACCGAATCCCGGTCGCGGACCGGGAAGACCTTGTCGACGACGAAAACGGCGACGAAGAAGAAACCAATGGCGACAGCGACAGCGTCGAGGAACTCGGCGGCGACGAAGGCGCCGACGAGGCGGTTGAAGAAACCCAGCGCCGCCGTCCGCGGCTGAAACGCCACTACAAGATTCAGGAAGTGATCAAGCGCCGGCAGGTACTGCTGGTGCAGGTCATCAAGGAAGAACGCGGCAACAAGGGGGCCGCGCTCACCACCTATTTGTCCCTCGCCGGCCGATATTGCGTGCTGATGCCCAACACCTCGCGGGGTGGCGGCGTCAGCCGGAAAATCTCCAGCCCGCAGGACCGCAAACGGCTGAAAAGCGTTCTGGCGGAGCTGAGCATCCCCGAAGGCATGGCCGTTATTCTGCGGACCGCCGGACAGGAACGGTCCAAAGCGGAAATCAAGCGCGACTACGAATATATCATGCGCATGTGGGACACGATCCGCGAAACGACGCTGGAATCGACCGCGCCCGCGCTTATTCACGAAGAAGCGAACCTGATCCGCCGATCGATCCGAGATCTGTATACCAAGGATATCGACGAAATCCTGGTCGCAGGCGACGCGGGCTATCGCATGGCCAAGGACTTCATGAAGGCCATGATCCCCAGCCATGCCAAGAAGGTTCAGCCCTACAAGGATGACGGCAACGTCCCGCTGTTTCAGCGCTATCAGGTCGAAGGCCAACTGAACCAGATATACGATCCCGTGGTGCAATTGCGCTCCGGCGGATCCATTGTGATGCACCAGACCGAAGCGCTGGTGGCGATCGATGTGAACTCCGGCCGGGCGACCCGGGAACGCCACATCGAAGAAACCGCTTTGAAAACCAACCTGGAAGCAGCCGAAGAGATTGCCCGGCAATTGCGCCTGCGCGATCTGGCCGGCCTGGTGGTTATCGATTTCATCGATATGGAGGAAAACCGGAACGACCATTCGGTCGAACGGAAATTGAAGGAATCCCTGCGCCGGGATCGCGCGCGCATCCAGGTCGGCCGAATCAGCCCATTCGGCCTGCTGGAAATGTCGCGACAGCGCTTGCGTCCAAGCCTGTTGGAAGCAATGACCCAGCCTTGTCCCACGTGCGGGGGCATCGGCTACATCCCCTCCACCGAGTCGGCGGCGCTGCGCGTGTTGCGCTCGATTGAAGAGGAGGGTCTTCGCCGTCGTTCACGGACCGTCACGGTTCAGGTCCCGCCGGGCGTTGCGCTTTACATCCTGAACAATAAGCGCGCCACGCTGGCCGAAATGGAAACGAACTACGACATGGTCGTGGTGATCGAAACCGACGACAGCTTCATTCCGCCCCACTTCGTGATGAGCCGCATCGCCAAGGAGGCCGACGAAGACGCCGCGCCGCAACTGGTCGAAGAGCAGTCCAGCGCGGGCCCGACCCAGGAAGAGCAAGGCAAGGCTGGACGCCGACGCGGCCGGGGCCGGCGGAGAAAACGCCGGTTCGACGAGGAATCCGGACGGACGGACGAGGATGCCGCGAGCGCGGAAGACGCCGATGCAGAACAAGGCGCCGAAGAAACCGCGGATGCGGCGGATGCCGCCAGTTCCGACGATGGCGAAAACGAGGGCGGTCAGCGGCGTCGGCGCAAACGCGGGCGGCGCGGCGGACGGCGTCGCCGTGGGGGCGAAAATGACGCAGCGGCGGCGGATGCCAATGAAGCGGGCGAGAGCCGGGACGATGCGGACGAAACCGCCGCTGAACCGGCCGAACCCGATGCCGAGGCACCGGCTGTAGCCGCCGAAGCCGAAACCGCGGCCGATCAAACCGTGACCGAGACGGCGGAAGACGACGAAAAGCCCGCACGGAAGCGCCGCGCTCCGCGGCGCAGAAGCGCAAAGAAAACGGCTGAAGCGGAGACGCAGGAACCGGCGACGGCTTCGCCTGCAGAAGCCGCGCCGGAAGCGCCAGCGGACCCGCTCGCCGAGGTCGCCGAGGCGCCGGAAGTAGAGACTGCCGACGCACAGCCGGCCGTTGAAGCTGACGCCGAGACGGCGGCGGAAGCGCCAGCCAAAAAGCCGCGCCGCGCGAAGAAAGCAGCCGCAAAACGGCCGCGGGCCAAGACCAAGGCCGCAAAGGCGAAACCGGCGGCCGATATGCCGGCGGAAAACGCGGAAGCGGAAAAGCCCGCCGAACCGGTAGCCCAAGAGGCCACACCGGAGCCGGCGGCTGCCGAACCGGCCCAGGTCGCCGCTCAACCGCCGGCAAACGATCCGGTCGAACAGACGGAAACCGCCGCGGACCCGGATCGCCCGAAGCGAAAAGGCTGGTGGAATAGGATGATCGGCTCTTAAAGACCGGTCCGGACAGATACTTTTGTGGCGGCGTTGGCTATGACGGTCAGCGCCGCCAGTCTTTCAGGGCCTGCGCGGCTGCCTTGATCTCCTCGGTCGTTCCCGAGAAGGAAAACCGAAGGGTCCTGTTGCCGCGCTCGGCATCGAAATCCACGCCCGGCGTCACGGCCGCTCCCGTCTCCCGCAGGATCCGGCTGCAGAAATCGAGACTGTCGTTGGTCATGTGGCCGATATCCGCATACAGGTAGAAGGCCCCGTCGCTCGGTGCCAAGTCCCGGAACCCGGCAGCCGGCAACTCGTCCAGCAACACGGTCCGGTTCGCGGCGTACCGCCGGACGTTGGCTTCCAATTCCTCTCGGCATTCGAAGGCGGCGACACCAGCCACCTGGCTGAGCGTCGGCGCGGATATGAAGAGGTTTTGCGCCAGACACTCCACCGGCCGCTGCAATTCCTCCGGCACGACCAACCAACCGAGACGCCAGCCGGTCATCGAGAAGTATTTCGAGAAACTGTTCACGACCACCGCACGATCGCCGTGGGCCAAAGCGGACTCGAACCCGCGCCCATAGGCAATGCCCTGGTAGATCTCGTCGGAGATCAACCGAATCCCGGCATTGTCGCAATAATCGGAAAGCTGCTTCATATCCTCGACGGACATCATGGTACCGGTTGGATTGGACGGTGATGCAACAATCAGCCCGTCCAGTGGGCCCGTCTCCGATTGCGTTCTTTCCAGCAAGGGGGGCGACGGTTGATAGCGGTCCTCCACCGTGGACTGCATGACGACGGGTTCGATGCCCAGGGCTCTCAAAATGTGGCGGTAGCAGGGATAGCCGGGGGCGACCAAGCCAACCCGGTCGCCGGGATCGAAGGCCGACAAGAAAGACAGGAGGAAACCGCCGGAGGACCCTGTGGTGACCACGATCCTTTCCAACGGCACCGCCAATCCATAGTCGCGGCGGTAATGCTCTTGGATCGCCGCCCGCAGTTCCGGAATGCCCAAGGCCACGGTGTATCCCAGACGATGGCTGTCCAGCGCCTGTTTCGCCGCCTCGATCACGCCACGCGGCGCAGCGGATCCGGGTTGACCGACTTCCAAGTGATAGACCGCATCGCCTTCGGCTTCACGCTCCGCCGCCGCACGCATGACTTCCATGACGATAAAGGGCGGTATTTCACCACGCGAGGAGACTTTCAGTGCCATTGCCCACCTACTCCGAAAACAAGGGACCTATGCGGGTGCCGACTATTCCGCCAGGGCGGTCAGCCCATGACCGCGCGGATCGGCTTCCGCGCCGCAAAACCGGTCTTCCGGTTCCACCGGCAGACCGGACGGGCAATAGACGACATTGATCCGGCCCAGCGACTGGGTCTGCCGAACCGGCAGCCCCAAAGCCGTCGCCGCCTGCCTCTGTGTCTGGAGGCCCGTCGCCTCGACGATCGCGCCGATGCGTGGGGCATAGGCCAGCCTGGGCTCAGCCAGAACGTCGCGCAGGACGAGACCGTCGCGATACGAGCGCAAAACGGTCTGAAGAATGCCCGCCATGCCCGCCGCCCCGCCGTCACCGGCAGCGGCCAGATAGACCTGAAAGGTGCTGTCATTGGCCACAATAACGGGAGAATTCCAGAAGCCGCTTCCGGCGTTCGCCGCAAAGAAACCCTGATTCGCAGGCATCCTACCGACCCCGGCAGCACCGCCCAGCGACAATGTGCAGGCAACCGCCATGCCGTCCCGGTCGACGGCCACGAAACCCGTCGCACCGGAATCGATAGGAGGAATCCCGGCAAATCCCTGCGCAGAAGGCGGTGACGCTTGCGCCCGCAGCGTCTCGATCCGCGACCCCTGCAGCAACTCGTCCACTTGGTCGTCATTAAGACCGGCGCGGGCCGACCATCGGTCGTAGTCAGCCGCCGCCGCGGACCAAGCCCGCAACAACGCCTGGTTCCCCGCTGCGTTTCCCGGTACCGAAGCGCTTCGGTCCGCATACAGAATACCGAGAGTCTGCCCCAGCGGAATGCCCGCGGCGATCGGCGGCGGCAGCACATAGGCGCGATGCTCACCGACCTTTACCCCGGCCGGACGGCGCCAGACGGGGAGATACGCCTGAAGGTCGGCCAACGAGAAGCGGCCGCCGACCTGGCCATAGCCTTCATGCACGGCGCGCGACAAGGCGCCGGCGTAGATTGCCCCGCCGCCGCGGAAACGAACCTGGCCCAGAAGACCCGCCAATTGAATCTGCTGCCAACGCCGGACGGCGTCCGGTGCCCGGCCGGTGCCGTTACTGATTGCGGCCAGCGCGGTTGGATCCGCGGCAATGCGCGGCCAACTCGCCTCCAATTCCATCCGCGTCGCCCGGCTGGCTCGATGGCCGAGGCGGGCTAGCTGTTCCGCCGGCGAGACAAGGCCGCGCCAGGGCAAACGTCCATAGCGCGCATGCAAGGCCGCCATACCACGGGCGAATGTGGGCATGGCAACGCCGGCGGGCCCGGCATCCGGCGGCAAGAAATCCAAGACTTCCGTGACCCCAAGCGCCGCGTCATGCACCAGACACGCCCCGTGCGACCCGATCCCGGCGCGGTTCGGCATGGTCACGCCGAGCGCGAAGGCAACCGAGACGGCCGCATCCGCCGCGCTCCCGCCGACCGTAAGGACTTCCTGCCCAATCAGAGTGGCATTGGGTTCATCCGAGACAACGCCGCCGAAAAACCCGCCGACATATCCGGGTTGCCCAAGACCCGGCGCGTCTTCATCGGCGCATCCGGCCAGTCCCACAAGCGCGGCAAGGAGGCCCACTCGCAAAACCGTGCGCGATCGCAGTCTCAAGCGGCGATTGAATGCGGAACGGGGCGGCACTAAGTTCGTGTAAGATTCTATGGGGTACGTCATGGGCGGACAGCGCCTTTTTCACCGTAAACTGCTGGTTCTGGCCATGATGGCGGGATTTCTTGCTGTTACGCTCGATCCCGCTTACGCGCAACGGCGAAACCTCAGCCTGATCCGCGATACCGAAATCGAGAACACTATACGGGTCTATACCGCCCCAATTTTCAAGGCCGCAGGACTCGATCCGACCGTCGTGCGCATCCACTTGGTGAACGATCCAAGCCTGAACGCCTTTGTGGCGAACGGACAACGTATCTTCCTCCACACAGGCCTGCTGATGCGGGCGGAGGAACCGGGAGAAGTGATCGGCGTCCTGGCCCACGAAGCCGGACACATTACCGGCGGACATCTGGCGCGTTTCGGCGACGGAATCGCGGACGCCCAAAACACCTCGCTGCTGGCGATCCTGCTTGGGATCCCCGCCGCCGTCGTGGCCGGACGCGGCGATGTCGCCGCCGCCGCGCTCTCGCTCGGATCGCAGGTCGGCCAACGCACCTTTCTGAGTTACACACGCGCCAACGAACAATCGGCGGATCAGGCGGCGGTCAACTTCCTCGATCGGGCCGGCATCAGCTCACGCGGGTTGTTGAAGTTCATGGAATTGCTGACACAGGAAGATGCGGTCTTTACCGATACACCCAATCCCTACACGCGGACGCACCCGCTCTCCCGGGATCGGGTGATCTTTATCGAGAACCATCTGCAAACGTCGCCCGCCAGTCAGAACCGTCTGGACAAAACCTATTTTCTTCTGCACGAACGGATGCGGGCAAAGCTTCGCGGTTTTATCCTTCCGCCCAGCCAGACCTATCAACTCTATCCTGAAAGCGATCAATCGGTGCCGGCGCGCTATGCACGCACCATCGCGGTGATGCAGGAAAGCGAGACTGAGCGCGCGGTGGAGATGATCGACGCACTTGTCGCAGATTATCCCGAAGACCCGTTCTTTATCGAACTCAAAGGCGATATTCTGCGCGACGGCGGTCGCCTGGACGAAGCGTTGACGCCTTACCGCGAAGCCCTGGAAATCCTGCCGTGGTCCGCCCTTATCCGCCGAAGTCTGGCCCGGACCCTGGTCGAGATGAACAGCCCGGATTACGACGACGAAGCCGAGGCACACCTGCGCGATGCCTTGCGGTACGAGCCTTGGATGTCGAGTGCGTGGCGTCTGCTGGCGACGATCTACGGACGCCGTGGCGACTTCGGCAACACCGCACTCGCGCAAGCCGAGGAAGCCATCAACCAAGGGCGCCAGGACGCCGCTCTGGCCCACGCCAAACGCGCTATCGAACTGCTGCCCAACGGGTCTGCGGGATGGCTCCGCGCCCAGGATATCGAGGTTCAGGCACAGCGAAAGAAAAACGGCTGAACCGATTTTCGGAAAAACCGATCCGCGGACCCACGAAGCGTACGCTCAGACTTCATAATCCTGTTACCAGTCGACGCATGTAGAAGCGCCAAGATTGCAAGATCGGGCGGATGTGCGTCTAAATGGCCCGTGCGGATCTCACGCTTTTGAAAAGGATGGTATGGCGATGCGAGCGGTTGGGGTGAAAACGCTGTTGATGGCGGCCGGTTTGGCTTTCGGTTTGAGCAGCGCGCCGGCGGCGGCCCAGCAAGCTGCCGACACGATGGACAAGGAGCAGATCGAGCAAATCGTCCGCGACTACCTCCTGAAGAATCCGGAAATCGTCATTCAGGCGATTGAAGGCTACCAGGCGCAGCAGCGTCTGGCCGAACATCAAAAGCGGCAACAGGCGCTCGCCGAGTTGCGGGAGCGGATCTACAACGATCCGAATTCTCCGGACAATGGCGTTACCGACTACGACGTCACCATGATCGAGTTCTTCGATTACCAGTGCCATTACTGCAAAAAGATTTTCCCCGATCTCGTCTCGGTGATGGACGGCGACAAACGGTTGCGCGTCGTCTTCAAGGAATTGCCGATCCTGGGTCCGGCCTCCACATATGCGGCCCGGGCCGCTCTCGCAGCGCGCAAGCAAGGCAAGTACATGGAGTTCCACACCGCGCTCATGGATCTGCGCGGTCAGTTGAATGAACAGCGGGTGATGCGCACGGCGGCCGAAATCGGTTTGGACACTGAGCAGCTGGCCGCGGATATGAACGACCCAGAAGTCGAAGCGCAAATCCGTAGCAATCTCAGCATCGCGCAAGAGGTGGGGATCAACGGCACGCCGGCGATGCTGATCGGCAACAAATTCATTCCAGGCGCAATCGACCGAGCGCAGATGCTCAAACTGGTGGCCGAGGTGCGGGAGACGCAGGGTTAACGCCCCCACTCCGTCGGCCCCTTCAACGGCAGCAATGGATTTTCAACACCCTCTCGTGCGCGGGCAACTCCTGCAGCGCTACAAGCGTTTCCTCGCGGATGTCCGGATCGAAACGGAAGACGGACCGCGCGAGGTGGTCGCCCATTGCGCCAATCCCGGGTCGATGATGGGGCTGGCGGCCCCCGGGTCGACGGTTTGGCTGCAGCCGAACCCGAACCCGAAAGCCAAACTCGACTGGCGCTGGGAACTGACAGACACCGGTTCCGCGCTGGTTTGCATCAATACCGCACGCGCCAATCAGGTCGTTTCGGAAGCCCTTGCGGCGGACGCAATCCTGGAACTCAGCGGCTATGCCTCCTTCAAGCCGGAAGTAAAGTACGGCACCGCGAGCCGTATTGATTTCCTACTCCAGGACGACAACCGGCCGGACGCCTATCTCGAAGTTAAGAGCGTCACGCTGAGCCGGCCCTCTCCGGATCAGGAGCCGGTCGCCGAATTCCCGGATTCGCGCACGCAGCGGGGGACAAAACACCTTCAGGAACTCTCCGACATGCGGCGAGCGGGGCATCGGGCGGTAATGCTGTTCCTTGTGCAGCGAGGCGACTGCACCCATTTCAAGCCGGCACGGGATATCGATCCGGTATACGCCGATGCTCTGGTGAAGGCCGTGGAGGCCGGTGTCGAGGTGCTTTGCTACGCAGTCGATGTCCGCGTCGAGGGGCTGTCCGTGGACGCGCCGCTCCCGGTTTACCTTGATTGAAACGCTGCGAAAGCGCAGTATACGAGACGATTTCTGACGGACTGGAAACGATGAACTACGCGCACCGCAATCATGTGAAACTGCACACCGCGAGCGATTTTGAAGCCATGCGGAAAGCGGGCCGGCTTGCTGCGGAGGTTCTCGACTTCATCACGCCGCACGTGGTTCCCGGCATCACGACCGGCGCCCTGGACACGCTATGTCACGATTTCATCGTGGAGCACGGGGCAATTCCGGCTCCCCTGAACTACAAGGGATTCCCGAAGTCGATCTGTACCAGCATCAACCATGTCGTGTGTCACGGCATACCGGATGACTCCAAGAAATTGTCGGCGGGAGATGCGATTAATATCGACGTCACCGTTATCCTGGATGGTTGGCACGGCGACACCAGCCGCATGTTTCTGGTCGGCGACAAGGTTCCGGTGAAATCCAAACGCCTCACCCAGGTCACCTATGAATGCATGATGCGCGGCATTGAAGCAGTGCGCCCTGGCGCCACTCTTGGCGATATCGGGCATGCGATCCAGGTGCATGCGGAAAAGAACCGTTTTTCCGTGGTGCGCGATTTCTGCGGACACGGCATCGGGCGCGTTTTCCACGATACGCCCAGCGTTCTGCACTACGGCGAGCCCGGCGACGGCATGGTTCTGGAAGAAGGCATGTTCTTCACCGTGGAACCGATGATCAATATCGGAACATACGAAGTGAAGATCCTTCAGGACGGTTGGACCGCGGTGACCAAGGACCGGCAACTGTCCGCACAATTCGAACACACCATCGGGGTCACCTCGGACGGGTTCGAGATCTTCACGCAATCGCCGAAAGGCTGGTCGGCACCGCCTTACGACTAAGACGGCGCCGCGGGGCGCAACGCCCACGCGGCCATCCATCTATCCATTTCTGCGTTTCCGGTTAGCTCTCCCCCCGGGTCAGGCCACCTGTTCAACCGGCCCGCCGCGGGCCGTGCCCCACGCGCGCTGCAGATAGCGCTGGTTCGGGGTGCTGTCCGGTTTCAACCCGAGCCGCTCACTCGCCAGGGCCACGGCCAGGCCGCTCTGGCCATCGCGGATTGCCGCCTCGACCAGCGTCAACCCCAGAACATCCCGCTGCGCATTGCTGCCGCCGAACAGATTCGCGACCGCCCGGACGGACATCAGCTTCTTCACCGCCGCGGCATAATCGCCCTTGTGGAACGCACGCATTCCCTCCGCAGCAGCCAGTCCGACGCGGCGCGTCATCATCGCGTTGGTATCGAACCCCTTGGCCGCCTCCGTCATCCGGGCGATGCGCTTGTCGGCGGCGAACCCTCGATCGGCGACAAGATGCGCCATGACGGCGTGCAGATCGTTGAACGCATAGTATCCGCCGCTGTCCTCGGCGTCGAAGTCCTCGGACACTGTTTGCCAGCGGCTGCCGACATCGACACCTCTCAGGCGCAGACGCCAGAGCAGCGCGGTTGCATCGACGAGTTCCATCGCGACCGTCGATCCTGGCGTGCGAATATGCTTGTCGAAAAGGTCCAGCGCCCCGTCATGGTCATCGACCTCCAGCAAGAACAGGGAGAGATGCCAGAAGTTATGATAGGCGAAGAAGTTGTCCGGCGCCCAATGGTCGACACCCGAGCGCAGCCAAGCCGCGCCTTCCTCGTGACGGCCCTGCATCTCCAGGACATGCGCAACGGCGTGAACGGCCCAGGCGTCGTGCGGCGCCAGTGTGACCGCCTGGCGTCCGGCAGCCTCTGCCCTTTCATAGTCCCCGGTCTCCTCAAGTCCGAAAGCGTGCATGCCCAGCAGGTAGCCGTATCCCTCTTCGTTGTCGCGCCATTGCGGCAATATGCCGGCGATGCGGTCCCGCAACTGGGTCGCGTGCCCGTTCAGGAAATCGCACAAATGCGCGAATTGCAGCGCCACCGCATCACGGGGGAAATTGGCGGCGACTTGGCCGTAGATGTTCGCGGCGCGATGGAACTCGCCCGCCGCCCACGCGGAAAGGGCGCTGTAGTGACCGCGTTCGCGTTCGTTGGCGGCTGCCCAGTTTTCCTCGATCGCACGGAGAGCCTTGCGAATTTCCGCCACACAGGCCGCTTCGGAACTCGTGGCGAACAAGCCCCCACGGAAGCAATGCCCCATCACAAAGCCCGGATGCGATGCGAGCACATTGTCGATTTCCGCCAGCGGATCGCCGAAAAAGCCCCGGAAATTGCGTTGTGCCGCGTTCAGTCCGTCAATGGCGGCGGTATCCCTTTCAGATACAGGCGCGCCGTAGCAATCAGTTTTCGTCATTGTGTTTTCTTCCCCTTAAGGCGGACCGCCGGCACCGGGCCGGCGGCCTACCGATCGTTCAGTTGGTCTAGAAACGGTCCTGCCGCGGACGCAGGTCCAGATTGGCGCGGCGACGCTCTCCAGCGGCGCTCGCAAGAGAGCCGATCTCGGACCGATGGATCCCGATATCCTTCAAGACCGAGTCACTGCAGGAACGCAGTTGCGCCTCGGTTCGGCGGATGGAGTGCCACCGCATCCATGCGGCGCCGACCGTTTGCACACGGTTCGATACCGCGGCCTTAAAGCGGGCGAAAAAGTCGTGGTGTCCAGCGACCGCCACGCCCCCTTGACCGGTCGTGGCGACGCGCCCTACCAGCAAAGCTTCTAAATCAATCCATTGCACACGTGTATTACTCGACATAACAAATCCTCCTGCGGTTAACGGCAAAAACCTGCCGAAGCCGCCCCACCCAAATCTCAAGTTCATGTTGCGATGCGGCGACTATCCGCAGCGACCGTTATGCGATCGTCTGCGTCACCATCAGAAAAACTTCACGGGCGCGTGAAACTGCGTCAAAAAAGCGTTAAAAACTCATTCGGCGCGTTATAGTGCGTCAAAAGGGGTACGGGTCAGAATGCAACAGGTCCTTCACCTAGACCTGCTCGGGGGGTATCGCGCCTATCTGTCGGGGTCGGAAAAACCAATCGACTTTCCGACCAAGAAATCGGCGCTGCTGCTGCCGCCGATCGTCCTGGACAAGCCGGCGCCAACGCGCGACAGACTGGCCGCACTGCTGTGGAGCAACCGGCAGGAGCAGCAAGGTCGCGGCTCGCTGCGGCAGGCGATTTTCACTTTGCGGGCCGTGTTGCGGAACGCCAATGCCCCTGAACCGGTCGCGCGGCAGGACCGGATCGAAATCCCGGATGACTTCGTCACCTGTGACGCCGTTTTGTTTCGGCACCTGGCAAACCAGCGCACCACCGCCGCAATGGAGCAAGCACGCGCGCTCTACAAGGGACACTTCCTGGGCACCGTCCGCCTTCCGGATGCGGCCTATACAGACTGGGCCGCCGAGCAGCGCGCGGGGTTCGCTCAACTGGCAGAATCGGTCGGCATCCGGCTGGGGCGCGCCTACAAGGATAACAACCGGTATCAAGAAGCCATCGATGCCCTGCACTGGGTCCTCAGCATGGATCCTTTGCGTGAGGAGGTGCACCGCGACTTGATGGAACTGTTCGTTCTGTCGGGGAACCGCACCATGGCCCTGCGGCAATTCCAGCAGTGCCAAGAGTTACTGGACCGCGATTTGGGTGTGAAACCCGACGGCGATACGCTGGACCTGCATCGCGCGATTGTCGAAAACCGCCTGACGCCGGCCTCCCCATCGGCCCATCCGGCCACTCCTCCCTCCACCGCTCAAACCAGTCCTGTCGACCCAGAAAACGGCGAGAAGCGTGAAGGCGGTGCCGCCGCGCAAGACGGCAAATCACCGGCCATGCTGGATGTTCGGCTTCCGATGCTGGCTGTTCTGCCATTCGAATTGATATCCGATGATCCAAACATGGATCAGTTGGGACAGGGTCTGTTCGAAGACATCACTACCGATTTGCCGCGCTTCCATCAGGTTCAGGCAAAGACCCGAAACTCAACCCTCTCGGCCCTGCAATCCGGCACCCCGCGCAGTTCGGTTGGGCTGACCATCGGGGCGGATTACATGGTTGACGGCGCAATCCGGTCAGCCGGGGCCAGGGTCCGGGTGAATGTACAACTCGTCGAAGTTCAGACCGGGTTCCAGATCTGGTCCAACCGCTACACGGTCGACTTCGACGATCCGTTCGATACGCAGGACTATCTCGCTCAGCACATCCTGGCAGGCGTCACGACCCAGTTGAAGACCGTTATGTTGGCCCGCGCCCAACGCAAAAACGCTGCGGATCTGACCCCCTATGATTGCTGGTTGCGCGGCTTCGCCTTGCTCCAGTCCGGCGTAGAGAGCGATACCCTGGAGGCGCGGCGCTTGTTCCAGTCCGCCGTAGACCGCGACCCTTTTTATGCGCGCGGATATTGCGGGCTGTCCCTCTCTTACTTCAACGAGTGGGGTCATCACGCCTGGACGGATTGGGCGGCATCGATCAAAAGCGCGTTCCATTACGCCGAACAAGCCGTGAAGTTCGATGAAACGGACCATGTGGGCCAATGCCTGCTCGGGAGAATTCATCTCTATCGCCGGGAGTTCGACCGTGGCCAACGCTATCTGGAGCGGTCATACACCTTGAACCCGTACGGGTCGGACATGCTGGCCACCTCGGCGCTTTCCTGGTGCTTCCTGGGTGAACACGATCGGGCGCAGGAACTGGCGGAAAAGGCGATCGATCTGCATCCTTCCCCGCCTGAATGGTACTATGGCGGCCTTGCCGTCGCGCTGTTCATGAAAGACGAAATCGAGGCGGCCCAGGCGATGCGGGAAAAAGCGCCCCATGCCTATTTCGATACGCTGTTTTTCCTGGCGGCCGGACATGCCTTTGCCGGACGGATGGACCGTGCGCGCGAATACACGGCCCTCTTCATGGAACGTTTCCAGGCCCTGGTGCTCGGCGGCCGGCCGCCGCGTCCGGGAGAACCCAACGACTGGATCCGGCATGTCAATCCGTTCCGCCGGGAGCAGGACATCGCCCGGATCGAAAGGGCGATGTCGATGGTCGGCCTGAACGAGAGTTGAAGCGCACGCCCCGCTTCGTGCTTGTCCTGGATCGCTTTTCGGCTTGTTATTGCGGAGTGTAACGTACGCGGGTCAGTTCATGGGAAATAACACGGCAAAGTCATCCGACGCAAAGCAGCACTACGAAGGCCATCGCGCACGGTTGAGAGAACGTTTTCTGCGTGACCAGGGTGACTCGATGGAGGATTACGAGCTTCTGGAATTACTGCTGACCCTGGCGATCCCCCGCAGAGATACGAAACCCTTGGCAAAAACCCTGATCGACCGGTTTGGCACTTTCGCCGACGTCATAGCCGCCTCGCCCGCGGACTTGGAGACGGTCAAGGGTATCGGGCCGTCCACGGTCGCGCCGTTGAAACTGGTGCAGGTCGCGGCATTGCGACTACTGCGGCAGGAGGCAAGCACAAGCCCGGTGATATCGTCCTGGGAAAAACTTCTTGGCTACATTCAGTCTGCGATGAGCCGGGAAAAACGCGAACAGTTGCGGGTTCTGTTTTTGGACAATCGCAATCAACTCATCGCCGACGAGGTCCAGCAGCGCGGCACCGTCAACCACACGCCCCTGTACCCACGCGAGGTCATGCGCCGAGCGCTGGAACTGCACGCTTCCGCGTTGATCCTGGTTCACAATCACCCAAGCGGAGACGCGACACCCAGCCGGGACGACATTCAGATGACCTACGAAGTCCGGGACGCGGCGGAAAAGCTTGGCATCAAGCTGCACGACCACATCGTGATCGGTAAAGGGAACCACGTGAGTTTTAAGGCCGACGGTCTATTGTGACGACGGGCCGGGTGTACGGCGGAAGATCATGGGAGCCGCCAGCGTCAAACCCAGTACGAACCAGAAAGCCCGTTGGTAAAAAATATCGTGCGGCAGAAAGAACAGGCCGTACATCACCATCATCAGCAAAAGCCAACGGTCCGCGCTTGTTTTCGGCGTCGACCACCGGCGCAGCGGATAGGACCCGGCCCGCAGGAAAAACCCGAGAATAACCAGCCCGCCGACAATACCGAGTTCGGCCAGGATCCAGACCGGCGTGCTGTGAATAACGAGGGCCTTTCCGTTTTCCCCCAGACCCATGCGAATGAAAGCGCCCAACCCCGAGCCGAAGATGGGGTTCGCAAGCCACATATTGAAACCTTCGACAACGCTTAACATGCGTTCGCTGTCGCCTGATTGAGCAAGCGGCGGCGACGACACGGAGATCGCCTCTTTGACCTCCACAGATATCGAAAAGAACCCCAACAACCAGCGCACGGCGTTGGTCAGGATGCCAAAGGCAAATGTGCCCAGGACCGCAAAGCCGACCGACAAGGCCGCCACTCGCCTGCTGCACAGAGCGAAAACGAATGCGGCGCCAACCATCACGGCACCGGAAATCACGGCGGTACGGCCTTTGGAGTACCAGATCCCGAACAACACGACGCCGAGAAGCAGGGCCCACAAGACCTCTTTGCCGCCCTTCTGCAGATTGGAGGAAACCACCAAGCCACCGGCAACAGCGATCAGCAGTAAGAAGGCAAGTGCATTCCGGTTGCCGGAGAAGCCGTCGAAGTTACTGGGTATATTGAAGGATGCGCCCATGGAGTTCGCCGCAGAGAACACAAGCTGTATGCTGACGACGATCGCCGCGGTCACAAGCAGGCTCTCCGCGCAGCGCCGCACACCCGGCCAGCCGCACGTCGTAACAATATAGGCGCCGGCCGCAATGTAGCCTGAAAGGACAACCAGACCGAACAACCGGTTGGTCAGTGCCCAGGGGGTGACGCCAAAGCTCGCCACGCCGAGAAAAAACCCAAGAACGATCACACCGGCAATCGCGGCCAACCAAAGGCCTGCATGGGGCATCCTGAAAAGGGCGGTACTGCGCCGGGACCACATCGACAGTACCAGGGCAAAGAGCGCTAGCAGAGCCAGCGGGTCAGCCAGGTTCAGCGTGGTCAACGACCCCCGAATGGGAATTTGTATTTGAAAGAACAGCAGCAGACAGACGCCATGGGCCAGCGCCCAGGCGAGCACACATTCCAGATTTGACGCCATGCCGGTGTCGCGACTCGAGTCTTGCGGCGCGTGCGCCGTTCGGTCTGAGGCACTGACGGCAACGGGAAACAGAAAAGAGCCCGCCAGAATGACCGCCATCGAACCGAGCCCGACAAAGACCGAAACAAGCAATGCGACTTCCGGAGGAACGCCGAACACGCCAAAGACCTGAATGGCGGCGATTTCGCGGACGCCCCAACCATTTGCGCTGATCGGAAGGCTGGCGGCGAAACTGACGATCGCTGCACCGGCAAGAAGCTGATGCGTCGGCGTTTGCGCCCCAAACGCCCACAAGGCGGACACGAACGCCAAGTAGTTTAGAAGCAATGCTGCCGCCGAGATGGAAAACAGTTCCGCAAGGCCGGACAGAAACCGCGCCGAACGCAAGGCGCTGAGGATCGACCTTTCCAGCGACGTCCGCGCGGCAATCAGGTAGGCCGCAACACAAAGGCCAATCGCCGTTGCCATTTCCAAGACAGGGACGGTTCGCAGAGCGTCTTCGACGATCGCGCCCCCATCCACGACCATCGCGCCGATCAAGCAAAACGTACCGGCGATGAGAAAAACACCGAGCTTCTCGTAGTAGGTCACGCTTGTCGTGACCCCCGCGGGCGCGCCGGATTGTCTTAAAACATGATACCGGCCGACAAGCGTCCCCAGCATTTGGAACATAAAGAACCCGGCCAATGCGCCCGCGATGTTTGCGCGCAGCGCAACGGTCATGCTGCAGGCAGTGTTCAGACCCGCCATCAGTCTTCTCAAACGAAAGGAGACGACCAGAAGGTTTACCGCGAGACACGCCAGGCCAACCAGGCCCCACAAAGGGTCTACCCTAGCGGCACCGGCAAGCAACGCATCGATATCAACTTCGCCGATCGCTACCGTCAGGGCAGCCAGCGTAATCGCGAAACTGATGCCGAGTTGAAGATAGCGTCGCAAAATCCGGCAAACTCCGAACTGAACCGCGGCTGGAAAAGGAAGCCGGGAAGCTCAACCGCATCCGGCAACCGATTCTATGGGGTCCTAGCTACTGTCGAGTAACGTCAGTCGAGATATTCAGGCTCTTCCCGGTCGAGTATGCCGCGCAAAGTCCGCCAATGGCTGGCCGCAAACTCGTGCTGCTGTTCCCGGATGGCTTGGGCCGTGCCTTCAACGACGTTTTCGGGGATCACGCGCATGGGCCGGCCGAGCGATTCGGCCAGTACCTGGACCTTTGCCGCCTTTTCCAGATAGTACAAATCGTCGAAAGCGACGCCGACCGTGGGACCGGCACAAACGACACCATGGTTCGCCATGATCATCGTCGTGTTGTTGCCCAGTTTGGAGGCCATGCGCATGCCTTCTGCGTCGTCATTGCCAAGACCGTTGTACTCGTCGTCATAGGCGATGCGGTCGTGGAAACGCACCGCGTTCTGACTGACCATATCCAGTCTGCCGTTTTCGACGCAGGCGATAGCTGTCATGTATGGCATATGTGTGTGCAACACCGCCTTGGCGTGAGGCGCGGTACGGTGGATTGCCCGATGGATGAAGAAGGCCGTGTCTTCAACCGTTCTCCCGCCCTCCAGAACCTCGCCGTCCCCATTAATGAGGAGAATGTCGCTCGCCCGCATTTGCGACCAGTGCACCTCCCACGGATTGATGAGGTACTGATCGTCGCCGACATCGACGCTGAAATGGTTGCAAATGCCCTCATGCAAATCGTACCGGGCCGCCCATCTAAGAGCGGCAGCCAAGTCTCTGCGTTCTTCCAGGAACTTCAATTCACCCTCCCACGCGAAAAACAGAGCCGGACAATACGCGCGGGACCCACAGGGTGCAAAACTTCTCCCAGAGAATTTTGCCATTCGGGGAAGGCGGTGGCATAACCGCCGCGACATGAACGACCATCAGTTTCGAGATTCCGCCCTATGATTCCGCGCTATTCCAGACCCGAGATGACAGCAATCTGGGAACCCGCCAACAAGTTCCGGCTTTGGTTCCTTATCGAGGCGCATGCCTGCGACGCACAAGCCGACCTCGGCGTGATCCCGCGCGAAGCGGCGGCGGCCGTCTGGGAAAACGGCGACAAACCGTATTCGCCCGACAGAATTGCGCGGATCGACGCGATCGAGCTCGAAACCAAGCATGACGTCATCGCCTTTACGACAGAACTGGCGGAACAAGTCGGGGACATGGCCCGCTTCGTCCACCAGGGCATGACCTCTTCCGACGTTTTGGATACCTGTTTCAACCTTCAACTGGCGCAGGCGACGGACATATTGCTCGCGGACATGGACCGGGTCCTCGCTGCCCTTAAGACCCGTGCCGAAGAACATAAATTCACGCTGACCATAGGCCGCAGTCACGGCATTCACGCAGAACCGGTGACCTTTGGGCTGAAACTTGCCAAGCACTATGCGGAGTTTGCCCGCGGTAAGCAGAGGTTGGAGGCAGCCCGCGCCGAGATCGCCACATGCGCAATTTCCGGCGCCGTCGGCACCTTCGCGAATATCGACCCCTCGGTCGAAGCGCATGTCGCTGAAAAACTTGGCTTAGCGCCCGAACCGATCTCTACCCAGGTCATCCCAAGAGACCGGCACGCGGCCTATTTCTCGGCCCTGGCGGTAATCGCAAGTTCCATCGAAAACGTCTCGGTAGAAGTCCGGCATATGCAGCGCACGGAACTGCGCGAAGGGGAGGAATTCTTCTCCAAGGGGCAGAAGGGCTCCAGCGCGATGCCGCATAAACGCAATCCGGTCCTGTCGGAGAACCTGACCGGTTTGGCGCGCATCGTCCGATCCGCCGTAACGCCGGCGCTCGAGAATGTCGCCCTGTGGCACGAACGGGATATCTCGCACTCTTCCGTGGAGCGGATGATTGGACCCGACGCGACCGTAACCCTGGATTTCGCGTTGAACCGGTTGGCCGGCATGCTGGAAAAGATGGTCGTTTACCCGGACCGTATGGAGGAAAACCTCAACTCGCTGGGCGGCCTCCACAACTCGCAGCGCGTTCTCCTGGCGTTGACACAGGCCGGTGCAAGTCGGGAAAACGCGTACCGAATGGTGCAGAAAAACGCTATGGAAAGCTGGCACCAGGGGGTTCCGGTCCAAGACTTGCTTCTGGAAGATGAGGAAATTCGTTCTTATCTGAGCGAGAATGACCTACGCGGGCTGTTCGATATCGGGTATCACACCAAACATGTGGATACGATTTTCAAGCGCGTTTTCGGCTAAGGCCGTTCGCTGCGGTTTGATCGCAGCGGTGTTCGGCGCGACGTTCGCGGTCGGCTCGGGCGTGCCCGCGCGGCATGCGGCAGCTCAGGAAGATCTTGCCACTCAGGTCGACGAGGTGACCCGGCGGGTCCTCCGCGATCCCTTCATCCGATTACGGTTTGTCGCGCTGTCTCTGGAAACGCCGGACGAACAGGGCCAAGCCTTGAACGGCATCGTTCGGGCGCAATTGGCCCGACAGGATACAGAAGGTGCGCTGAACGAGTTAAAGCGCATTGAAGACCCCTTGTGGCAGGCCCGCTCGCTGGCAGCCGTCGGGGACTATTACGAGGCCCTCAAAGACCGGGAAAATGCGCTCGACTATCTCGGTCAGGCGGTCACGAAAGTGACCCAGGGGCGGGATATCGGCGTGGGCGGCGCCGATCTATTGCGGGTGATCGCGAAAAAGCAGGCGAAGTTGGCCAATCTGGAATCGGCGATCAAGACCGCGGAACTAATTCCGCGCCCCTTGGACCGGGTCAACACGCTGCAGCAGGCGGCGTCCGCTTCTTTCGAGGACGCCGGCGGCGACCCCGATGCTTTGGCGATGGCGCGCAAGGTGCTGGCCGCGGCCTTCGAGCAGGCCGAGAAGATCGAAGACAAAAAGAATCAGAGCCCACATCTGTTTATCGATATCGGAGAGGCGCAAGCCGATATCGGCGATCTGCCGGGCGCACAGCGCACGTTCCGACGCGCGCGCCAGTTGATCGAGAATGGCGGACGCGCCGGCAGGGACAGGGCTTATGCACGCCTGGCCGCGTCGATGATCGCCTCGAACCAGCTTGAAGAAGCGATGGAGGTGGTGCGCCAAGTCGAAGAAGGACCTGAGCAGGTGCGCGGTGTCAGTTCGGTCGCCCGGGCCCTCGCCGACGAGGGGAATGTCGACGCCGCCGTCCCCTTGTTCACCCTGGCCATGGAAGCCGCGAACACCATTGACGATATCTCGGTCAAGAACCGGGCACTGGCCTTCATGGTGCGGGAACAGACACGGGTTGGCCGTTTGGCGGACGCCTTCACGACGGCAGGGTCTATTGTGGACAGGCGGGAACAGGCCCGCGCCCTGTTGGGCATGGCCGAAGAACTGATCAAGCAGGGGAACGACGAAGCCGCCCTGGTTCTGGTCGACTATGTTCCTTACGTGAGCATGCGCTCCCAGATTTTCGCCAAAGTCGCCCGGCTGCGGGGGCGGCGCGGCGACCTGAAACTGGCGGCGGAACTGATCGCCAGGGCCCTGGAACCCACGGGGTTCGAGACCCAGATCGAATATATCCCGGATGCGATCAAACTGGTCCTCGACGCGCATCTGGAAATCGGTAACCCGGAAACAGACCCCTTTATTTTCGCCGAGGTTCGGAAATTCGCTGACCTGATTGACGATGACGTGACGCGGGTGGCCGCGATGTCGCATCTGGCGACCGCGGAAGCGCGACGCGGCGATCCCGATCAAGCGAACCGCACGCTCAGCAGCGCCTGGCGGAACGCCTGGTTGAACCGGCGGGATCCACAGTTCCCGGTCGTGTTGGCGGATATTGTCGATGGTCAGATCGCCATCGGCGACATTCTGGCCGCCTTTGACACCGCCGCAAGGATTCCTGTGCCCGGCGGCGAAGAGCTCAATGCCAGGACACCGTCCGGGAGTTTCACCGCGCCGAGATTCCGCTCGCTGACGGCCGTCGCCGTTGCGGCGACGACAATTGACGAAGTGGACTTGGCCATTCGTGCGGCCCAGGAGATGGAGCATCCGCCGGCCCGCGCGGCGGGTCTCGCGGCGGTCGCCGTCGCACTTGCGGTCCAGCAAAGCGGTCCGCTGACCGCTGCGGCCGATGAGGAGACCGACGGCGCGGACGACGACGATCCCTTTGCCGACTGACCCGCGTCAGGGCGCGCGCAACCGATCGAATTCTTGCTCATTCAGGGCGAAACGTCTAACTAGCCGGCTCTCAACCTAACAATTCCGACGCCGGATTCAGCAACCCTTCATGACCGTCTCGCGCGAACAAGCAAAACGTTACCTGTGGACACTTGTCCGCTTGGGCGTGACCGGCGGGTTGCTGTGGTACATCTCCGGCAAGATCGATTTCGGTCAAGCCTTGCGCCTGATCCCCGGTGCGCACCCTGGATGGGTCGCATTGGCGGTGCTTATGATCGTCGCGCAACTGTTCGTCATCGCGCTGCGCTGGCGCTATCTGGTGCGCATGACCGGCACAGCGCCGGGCTATCCCCTGTTCGCCCGATTCACGTTCGAAGGCATGTTCTTCAACCAGGCGCTGCCCTCCTCGGTCGGCGGAGACGCGGTGCGCATGTACCGCTTGGCGCGGTGTCCGGGCATCGGAACAACGCGCGCAATCTCCGGCGTGCTGCTCGACCGGGCGTTCGGATTGCTCGGTATCGTCCTCATCGCAACCGCGTTCCTGTTGCCCTTCCTGGAACTGGTGAACGACCCGACCATGAAGAACGGCGCCCTGCTCCTTATCCTTGCCGGGGCCGGCGGCTTTGTCCTCTTCCTGGCGCTTGATCTGCTCCCGCAGGCCGTAAGGCGCTGGAAGGTGGTGACGGAGTTTTTGAACATGTCGCGGCAGGCGCGCCGCGTGTTTCTTGAACCGCTTCTTATGATGCGGATCGGTATCACGACGGTCGTGGGTCAGGTGGTCGCCCTGTCGTCTCTCTATGTGCTGGCCCTGGCGCTCGAGGTCGAGGTTTCTTACGCCATGACGATGGCGGTACTGCCCATTACAGCCCTTGTTTCCACCGTGCCCATCACGATCGCCGGTTGGGGCCTGCGCGAAGGCGTCATGGTCCTCGCACTTTCATATGCGGCGGTTCCCGAGGCCGAGGCACTGGCCCTGTCGGTTATGTATGGACTGGCCCTCCTGGCAGCCGGCCTGCCGGGTGGCCTCGTATGGCTGTTGTCACGCCACCGCCCGGTCCCGGACAAGACGGACGCTGCGGTTCCGGCGAAGGAATGAACGGACAAAACGGATGAAACTATCAACGCGAAAGCGGGCAATCCGCGACTATGCCGATGACATCGCGAAGGACCGCGACGGCTGGATCGAACGCAGCAAGTCCTTCCACGATCAGGATCTCGCTTACCTGAAATTCGTGATTCCGAAAGGCGCGCGGGTACTGGATCTCGGCTGCGGCACCGGAAGGAACCTGGCGCGGTTGGAACCCTCTTACGGCGTCGGCGTCGACTTCTCGGAAGAGATGATCGAGACCGCTAAGGAAAAGCATCCGGAGCTGGACTTTGTCTGCCTTGACGTGGAAGGGCTGGCCAACACGCGGAAACTGTCCGGTACTTTCGACTACATCCTAATGTCGGACACGATCGGTTTTCTCGACGACTGCGAAGAAACCTTCAAGTCGCTGCATCGCTTTTGCGACGCCAACACCCGCATCGTCGTTTCCTACTACTCCCACCTTTGGGAACCCGTGCTACGGGTCCTGGAACTTCTCGGCATGCGGATGCCGCAGCCAGAGGTTAACTATCTTGGTCACCAGGACATCGCCAACATCCTGACCTTGGCCGACTTCGAAGTGATCCGCTACGAGTGGCGGCAGCTGCTGCCGCATTCCCTGCTGGGCATCGGCACGGCGCTGAACCGCTACATCGGCACGCTGCCGGGGATCCGGCGGTTGTGCCTGCGCCACTACCTTGTCGCGCGCTCCACCCGGCACGCCAAACGCAAGGACATGAGCGTGACCGTCCTGGTCCCTTGCCGAAACGAACGCGGCAATATCGAGAACGCGGTCACCCGTCTGCCCCGCTTCGCAAAAGACATGGAGGTGATCTATGTCGAGGGGAACTCGTCCGACGGCACCTACGAAGAATGCGAACGTATCCGGGATGTCTACAAGGACACGTGGGATATCAAGGTCTTCAAACAGCCCGGTAAGGGCAAGGGTGATGCCGTGCGGAAAGGCTTCGCCGAAGCGCGCGGCGAAATCTTGATGATCCTGGACGCGGATCTGACCATGCCACCGGAGGAACTGCCGAAATATTATGACGCCATCGTGCGCGGCAAGGGTGAGTTCGTGAACGGCACCCGCCTCGTTTATCCGATGGAGAAGGGCGCGATGCGTTTTCTCAACTATTGGGCCAACCGGACGTTTGCGCTGATCTTTTCCTTCCTGCTGAACCAGCGTTTCACCGACACGCTGTGCGGCACCAAGGTGATCACCAAGAAGGATTACGAATCGCTGATCGCGAACCGCGACTATTTCGGCGAGTTCGACCCCTTCGGCGATTTCGACCTGATCTTCGGAGCGGCGAAGTTGAACCTGAAAATCGTCGAAGTCCCGGTGCGTTACGCGGACCGCACCTACGGCTCGCCGCAAATCTCCCGCTTTCGGGACGGCTTTTTGCTGCTGCGGATGGTTCTCTTCGCCTGGCGGAAACTGAAGGCGTTCTAGGAAAGTGACCGCGTTGGACCCACGCCTTGCCGAGCACCGCCGGATCTGGGACCGGAAACCGGCCTTGCGGGCGGTCTATGGCGATTATCACGACCGCATGCTGCGGACCTTGCCGGACGGCGGACGCATTTTGGAGATCGGCGCCGGGTCCGGACATCTGAAGGATGCGAACCCGGCTGCCGACGTCACCACGATCGACATCCTTCCCTCGCCCTGGGTCGATGTCTGTGCGGACGCCCAGGCCCTGCCCTTTGCCGCCAGCAGCATCGACGGCATGACCATGCTGGACGTTCTGCACCATATCGAACATCCCCGGCGCTTTTTCTCGGAGGCCGCGCGTGTCCTGCGACCGGGCGGCAGGCTGGCCATGATGGAGCCTGGCATCACCCCCGTCAGTTGGGTCTTCTACAACTACCTGCACGAAGAACCGGTGATCATGGCGGCCGACCCGTTGGGGCCCGTCAACGCCGAGCCGGACCCGGACAAGGATCCGTTCGATTCAAATCAGGCGATCCCGACCCTGCTGTTCAAACGCCAGGAACACCGCATCGCCTTCGCCGAGGCCTTTCCGGAGTTCACCTTGGTCGAGCGCCGCTGGTTAAGCCTGTTCGCCTACCCGATGACCGGCGGGTTCAAACCCTGGTCGCTGCTGACGTCCGGCATGGCCGAAACCTTGGTCCGCGCAGAGGACTATCTGATGCCGTTCATCGGACCGATCATGGCCTTCCGGCTGATGGTCGTGGTCGAGAAAAAGAAAAAAGCCTAGCAAAATCAATTGGTCCAATCGGGTTATTCTGGATTGGACCTGTCAAAGAGCAAAAAGACGCCCTACCTTCAAGTCCAATTAGAAGAGATGGACTTGGACGATGACGAAGCTGAGCATCAATCTGAACAAGATCGCCCTGCTGCGGAACCAACGGCATGTGGGGTATCCGAACGTGGTTGAAGCGGCGGAAACGGTGATCCGGGCCGGCGCGCACGGGATCACCATCCACCCGCGCCCGGACGAGCGGCATATCCGCGGGTCGGACGTCTACGACCTATCCTCTTTCCTGAAGGACTATCCGGAAATCGAGTTCAATATCGAGGGCAATCCGTTCGAGAACTTCATGAAATTCTGCGAGGAGACCCGGCCGCATCAAGCAACCCTGGTGCCGGATCTTCCAGGCGTGCCGACATCCGACACCGGTTGGGACGTGGACGCCGAAGGCGAGCATCTGCGCCCGCTGATTGCGCAGCTGCACGAGTGGGGTTGCCGCGTGTCCCTGTTCATGGACCCGGACCCGGAGCCGATGGCGAAGGTGGCGGAGATCGGAGCCGACCGGATTGAGTTGTATACGGGCCCCTGGGCGGAGGCTTTCGGGACCCCGGCGCAGGCTGAGATGCTCGAACACTATGCCGCAGCCGCGCGGGCCGCCGTCGAGGCCGGCCTGCTGATCAATGCCGGACACGACCTGACCACCGAGAATGTCGGTGTTCTTAAAGCCGCACTTCCGCGTCTGGATGAGGTATCCATCGGTCACGCCTTCACCTCAGACGCCCTGTGGCTCGGCATGGACGGATCCGTGAAGGGCTTCTTGAGCGCGCTGGCGGAGGAGAGTCTGGCGGCCTGAGCCGCCCCCTTTTAAGCGGCGGCGTGCCGCAGGGCATAAGGCCGTCCACAAATAGGCTCCGTTGCGTATACTCCATCGTGACTGCGTGGAGACGGACATGCTCAAGGATATCGCCGAACGACTGAAAGAGCGCCGGCTACGGCGTCCGGGCCCGCTGGCTTACGCCGCCAGCCAGACGGCCCGTACGGCTTTCTTTGCCAGTCAGTACATCCTGGCGGCCCGCCTCACCCCGCCGCCCGACGGTCCGCCGCCCTCCAACCGCATCCCCGGCTGGGGACCGGTCATCACGGATCTCTCCAACCTGTACCGGACGGACTGGCGGAATATCCGGGACGGCATCTACAAAGCGCCGGAAGACATGGCTCCGAATCCGGCCGCCATGCTCGAAAACTCACGCCGTTTCCTGTCCGAACTGCCGAAAGTCAACCGCCGGCGGCGGCAGAAAGCGAATAGCGAGGTCAACACGGAAGACCGCAAGGGCCGGTATCCGCGCTACTACCTGCAGAACTTCCATTACCAGTCGGACGGCTGGCTATCGGACGACTCGGCGGAGGTGTACGACCACCAGGTCGAAGTGCTCTTCACCGGCGGAGCCGATGCCATGCGCCGTCAGGCGCTCCCGGCCATCTCCGCGGAGATCGAAGCCAAAGGAAACCCCGCATCCGTAAAATTGGTCGATATCGCCAGTGGAACGGGCCGATTTCTGAAAGAAGTTCTGCGCAACCATCCGCGATTGCAGGCGACCGCCCTGGACCTCAGCCGCCCGTATCTGAAAAAGGCGCAGCGCGCGCTTTGGGAGTATCCCGACACGCGCTTCCTGGAAGCAAACGCCGAAGACGTGCCTGTCGAGGACGGCACCTACGATATCGCGACCTGTGTCTATCTGTTCCATGAATTACCGCAGAAGGTGCGCGCCACGGTGGCGCAGGAGATGGGTCGCATCGTCAAACCGGGCGGGTTGTTGGTGCTGGTGGACTCAGTTCAGACCGGCGACCATCCACCCTATGATGCGCTGCTGGAACGCTTTCCCATGGCCTTTCACGAGCCGTATTACCTGAACTATGTGAAAAGCGACCTGCTGGACCTGTTCGAAAAGTCAGGCTTTACGGTGGAACAGGTGGACCGCGCCTTTTTCAGCAAGGTAATCGTCTTCAGGCGCAATATATGACCCTCTCGATCCGAGAAACGAAGGGGGCCGACCGACCACGGCTGGTCGCCTTCATGGCGGCGCTGAACGCATATGAAAACAGCATTGAAACAGACCGCGATGAAAGCCAAGAGGCCGCAGACACTCACCTTGCCTATCTTGAGAGTCTTGTCGAGACGCAGGGCGGGTTTATCCTCATAGCCGAGCTGAACGGCAATCCGGTGGGTTTTCTCCTCGGCCTGATCTGCGAGACCGAAGGCACGTTCATCGTGCCCGACAAACGGCGTTACGGCGAGATATCGGATTTGTTCGTGGACCCGAATGCACGCGGCAAAGGGGTTGCCAGGGCAATGCTGGCCGAAGCGGAGGCATGGTTCCGGGGCCGGGGTGTCGAGCGCCTAAGGGTTACCGCGCTGACGGCCAACGATCCCGCTGTCGAAACCTACCGGGCGGCAGGCTACGCACCGCTCTACACAACGTTCAACAAGACAATCGGCGAAGCCGGCTAGCCCTGTGCAACCGCCCGCCGCACCACGTTTTCCAGAATTCTGGAAATGTTGTTGTCGAACTTGTTCCATGGCAGGCTGCCGCAAAAGGTAATCGATCCTGTCGAGAAAACGCTGCCGCCGCCGGGCACGTCGAAGTAAACCATGTCCGCGCGCAGCAACCGGCCGACCGGTTCGCCTGGAATGTTGGTCAGGTGCGTGAGCTGTTCCTCCGGCACCAGGATGAAATCCTCGCCGTGGCCTTCCGAACTGGCGAGCACGACGGCGTTTGCAGGCGACCCCAAACGTACGTCGCAGCGATCCAGTTCGAAGCCCGCCGCGCCGCCGCCGCTGAACCCGAAGTCGCCCAAGATCTCGTCATCCACCCCTTCGAAGACCCAGTCGTAGGCCGAGTCCCGGCACAGGCGGCGGTAGTAGGACCCGTTGAACTGCCCTTGGGCAGAAAACCCGACGCCGGCGATCTGCTGCGGCGGACGGCCGCTCCGCCGCCACAGGCCGCCATAGGCTCCATCGAAGGCGTTGTAGTATTCGCCCGGCTCCGACGCCCAGGCCCGGATACCGCCTTCGCCCCGGCGAATCTCGACGATCCCCTCGTCTTCCTCGTGCAGGGCGACCCGCCAATAGAACCCGTTCCCGCCGAGATAGCTGAGATTTCCTCCGCTGTTGCGATAGTCCAGGAAGGCATCCAGGCTTTGCCGTGTGTGGTACTCCGGATGGCTGGCCGTCAGGACCGCCTTGTAGCCCTGCAGGACGGCGCCCCCCTCTTCATGCAATTCCCTGTCGGTCACCACGTCATAGGCAATGTCCATGGCATGAAGCCAACTGATCAGGTGGCTGTCCGCCTGGAAATGCCGCAACCCGGAGTCGGTGCCCGTGCAGAAGGTCAGGTAGCCGGGACGCAGATTGAACAGCGGACGCCGGTGCGACGCGTGGCAAATGCCGGATCCGTCGGTGTGGTAGTTGTAGGTGGACAGGCCATAGCTGCGGTGATCCGCCGGGTTGTGGGGATAGGCCTGCCACTCCGCGATCCGGTTTCGCCAGGAGGGTTCGAAGTCCGGCCGCGCGTGGTTCCCGTAGATCGCATAGGTGAAGGTGGGCGCGACGTAGCAGACATCCGCCGTGCGCGTGCCCCTGGGGGGACAGACGAAAAACGGCATCGCATCCTCGGCATCGCCGCAGCGCAGGCGCATGACATAGACGCCGGACTCCAGCTCCTCCGGTACGGTGAAGGAAAAGTCCGTCTCCCAGCCGAAGTCATAGATATCGTCTTCATGGAAATGAATCGCGCCGTAATGGTCCGGCGCATGACGCCAGCACATCTCGCTGGCGTCCCACGCCGACCCGGTCATGGCACGGGCCGGGTAGTTGACCAGCCTGGCGTCCAGTCCGTTCGGTCCGATATCTCCGACAACCGTGCTGGGCACCTCCAAGGTGAAATCCCATAGGCCGATCACATTTTCCCCGGGACCGCCCCCGTCGCCATAGATGGCGGGACGCTCGATCTTGCCGTTGAAATGCTCGGTCGCTTTCCCGTCTCGCCAAGCGGCGGCGATGGTCACCGGTCCCGCCACGGCGCTGGAAAGCGCTGTGATCCCCGTGTCGGCTTCCGCGCTGTCTTCATGCGCCGGAAGGGCCGGCGCATCGATCGGCGTCTGCGTTATCGAAAGACGGCCGGCCGCGGCATCGTAGCGGGCTTCCAGCTGGTACCAGAACCGCAAAGAGAGCGGGACGCCGGTCGAGACGGAAATATCGCCGACCCGCGCAGCGGCCGCGCCTGCCGCATCCAGGAACAGCGCCGCCGGGCCAACCGCCAGAACGGTCTGGTTGCGCGGCGCCAACAGGGTCGGGAACACCACCGCCTGCAAGGTAAACCCTTCCTCGCCGGGCACGCTGACCTCACCCTCGGTGATCGCGTAGGAGCCTGGATAGAACGGCTGATAACGCGCCGGAAACTCCTGCGGCGGAAAGGCGTCGTCGCGACGCTCCTCGGTCACGCCCATGCCCGCGGGATTTGGGTCCGCGCAAATCGACCGTGTCAGCCAAGCGCTGACCGGCCCGCTGCCGGTGGACGACACCTTGAAGGAAACCGCCTCCCCCGGACGCACGGAAAGACGGTCGGAATATCCAGCCAGCGGAACACTATCGGTGGGATCGGTCACGGGGACGCCTTTCTTTTGGGTAGTGGTTTGTGGGGCTGGGGGAACAAGCCTCGGAGGCGCACAGCATTGCGGGATGGCTGAGAAGATGCAAGGGCGCACTCAGGCGCGATCGCCGCGGCCCGGATTTAAGGGTGTGAACTACTTGATCGCCCGACGATGGGAGTCAGCGCGGTCGCCCGCTACCGGGCATGCGTCTAGGCGGCGCGGCGCTGTTGCCCCGCCCGTTGCAGCGCCCGGCGGAGTTCCCGGGTGACCGCACCGTGAAGCTCCGGCAGGTCGACCGGTCTTTGCAGACACCGGTCCGCGCCGATCCGCTCGGCAGTTTCCAGATAGAGCTCGTCATCGCCGTCCTGCGTGCGGAGCGCGAGGATCGATAGATCTTCATGGCCTTGTTTGAGCGTGTCGATGAGTTGGAGGGCGCCGCCGCCCGGGGTCTGCAGATCGACGATGACCAGCGCAACCTCTTCGGTCACCGTGGCGTAGAGCACGTCATCGGGCTCCGCGGCGCTCAAGACGCCATATCCGAACCCTTCCAAAACCCGCGGAAGGGGTATGCTCGACACCAGGTCTCCACCCAGCAGGACGATATTCTGCATTTTTTGGTGCGGCGCGTCAGACACGCCGTTCCTTCTTCCTCCCAACGACCTCAACGGTCTTGGGTTCAGTATACCACGCCGACTAAATTATTACTTCTTGTAGGGTTATACGGATGTTGCGGGGGTTTGGATCTATATGGGCCGGCAGGGCCCCTCGGGCCGGAACAGAACCCGTCGGATTCAGGCTGGTGCGCCGGCGCGGTCTGCCGTCACTTTGGCCGTGGGGAGAAAGAACATGAACGATCAGACGATTTCCACCGCCGGCGGCTGCCTGTGCGGCGCCGTGCGCTTTGAGGCGACAGGGCCGTCTTTCCGGGTCATCGCCTGCCATTGCGAAAGCTGCCGCCGGCATACCGGCGCGCCGATGGCGGCCCTCAGCGTGTTCTCGAAGGATCAGGTGACCTGGAGCGGGAAAGAGCGGCGGATCTACGCGTCCAAGCCGGGCGTCGGCCGCGCCTTCTGTTCCGATTGCGGATCGTCCCTCACCTGGGAAACCGCCCACCCCCACTACGGCACCATCTGCGCCCTCCATGTCAGCAGCTTCGACGATCCAAACGCACAAGAACCCAGCGCGCATTCCTTTTATCCGGAAAAGCTCTGCTGGTTCGACGCAGCGGACGACCTGCCACGGTATGAGACCTTCGTGGCGGATGGGCAGTTGATCGCTTACGGGCCGCGCGGCATCGATCAAGACGAGGAATGATCGGCTACTTCATATCCCCAAGGGACCGCATCGCGACCATGTAGCCCAGTGCGCGGTAGCATTCGAATTGGCGCTCGTCGAAGAATTGATCTGCTGTCGTCTGGTGCGGAAACGCAGGGTTCAACCGCTTATAATTCGCAATGTAGGGATTGGCGTCAAACTGCCGATCGTCTTTTCGAGCTTGGGATGACAGGTAGGCATCGGGCGTTTCCAAGGACGCTTCAAGCGAGTCATCTTTGAGAAGCGAAGACTTCAAGTATACCAGGATCCCGTGACGTTCTTTGGTGTAGCGGATTTTCCCGATGGCATAGTGCTGACCGCCTTCCCGGATCTTATCCAGGCCGGTCATTTCTATCTTGATCCCCATATCCACTTGAGCAAGGCGGACCAGCTCGGAGACCGCTTCGAATTTCAGGCCCGGATCGCATTCCCCGTCTCCGACGATGATTATTCTGCAGTTTCGGCGGAGCAGCTCATAAACACCCAGATTTTCAAAATGCCCGCCGTCGGAAATGTCCACATTCTCGCTCTTCGCGTCGAGCATCCCGAGCAATTCCCGCAACAGGTAAAACGGACCGACACGCCGAAGAGATCCAAACCACAGGCTATAGCGCTCCACGGCCATGGATGACGGGTTGGGAAGCCAATAATTCAACCGGACATTCAGCATCGCCATCAGGAAGACGAGCGGCTTGATCGTCGCCTTGCCGGCGGTCGCGGCGAAGGCCGCACCCGAGATCGCCATGGCCGTGCCAAGATTCACATGCTTGTCCACGGACTCCATCGCCTTGGTATGGCAATAGCCTGTGGGCGGACCGCCGATGAAGTATTTGCTGAATAGGAACGTATCCGCCATTCGCCCGCGTTTGTGCGCCTCTTCCGGTTCTTCAAGGTTAATGGCGGCGTTGATAAGATGGTACGGCGCGGCATCCACCTTCAAGGTCGACAATTTCTGAGCATCGTTGTGGCGCAGTCGTCCCGAGAAATCTTCGCCATCGGGAAATTTTATCAGATAGGCCTTGCTCAACCGGTCGCGGTAAAAGGCGTGCAGCGACGTTGAGTTGATGTCCACAAAGAGCAGGGTGTACAGAAACAGACCGCCGCCCACCGCGAAATACAGATCCGGGCCCATAGAACCCCACACCGTCGATGAAGCGCCAGCCTCGGCAAAGTCGATCGCCCAAACACACAGATACAAATACAAAATCCAGAAAACTGCGAACCCCAGCAAGCCGGTCACGTAAATGCCGATCCGGCCCGACCATTTGTCGACATGGCTCGACAGTTTCCCGGCTACGATAGGGCCGAGCAGAGACACTGCGGCACTCAGTCCCGGAACGAGGCCATGCAGGATCTCGGTTTCGTCTTCCCTAAGGAGTTCTTGGAAGGTCAGAATGGCCCATGGCTGGAATTCCAGGAAGGCGGCAATCCCAAGCGCGCACAGAAGCGTCCCATACAGCCGCATCGCCCAGTTTCGCGCGCCCCAACCGCTGGACGCGAAGCTGGTGAAACGGTGAACAAACAGCCGTAGCACCGGGTACAGCATGAACGAAAACAGGACAAAGGCGCCCAACGCCAACGTGCCCGCAAAAGCACCATTCCCGAAGTACGCGCCATAGGGCAGCCCGCTCAAAAACTCGGCGGCCAGGCTTTCGGTCAAATCCTTGGACGTTTGGTTCGCAGCAACCGTTATCGCGGCAGCCCATAAAATGTATGGAAGGACCACAAGGAAATTGATGGCGACGCCCCGCAAAAGCAGGGCCGCCGCACCGGCGAAATCGCGCAAGCCGTTTGGTGCTATATAGTTCGAGTTGTTCCGCAAATGCCGGAAAGCAGCGGGTTCTTCCTGCCCTTGCGCGTGCTTGAACGGAATAGGCGTGCGTGACGTGCGGTTGCTGTAGAGAGAACTCAGGCAGCTGCCCAGATATCCTCCGCCAGAGACGGTAGAAAGATAATCAACCCACGGCCACAACTTGCAACGGTCAAGCGCTTGAAGAATGCCTAGATTAAACGTAGCCGACCGGATTCCGCCGCCCGAAAACGCCAATCCAACCAACCCCGGATGAAAACAGAAATCGCGCGGTCCGTCTTCCGGCTCCCTCTCAATTGCGGCGGCTACCTGCCATCGCTCGTTCTGTTCCCCGTCCGTCAAATTCGCCAGTACCTCTCGCATCACGACGGAATCATGGGTTTTCGGGGACAGATCGGCCTCCAGATTCGGGATGTCGTCGGCATTGCGGTCTAAAGCCTTCCGACGTTCCCGCACCGATTCCAACTCGGTCTTGAACACCTTAACAAAGCCGACGTTGTCGGTGATGATTTTTGTTTTCCGCCACCAATTGAAGGGCCAAAAGCCCGTTTTCTCCTCTCCGGGCTCGCCGGATGATGTGGTAGCCATTGACCGATCCTCCCCCCGTAGGTCGATACCTTCGACCGCACTGTCGTTCTCGTGCAGCCATCATTACCATGATACCACATAAATCAGGTTTTTACATCCTTAAGTTACAGTGATAAAAAAAAGCGGTCCTGCAAGCGCTGAACCGCCGCGGTCCACCTGAAAGCCGTAAGTCATGTTTGGAGAGGCCTCCCGTCCCCTGAGGCAACACCAAAACCCGGCATAAAGGCTCCGCGACGAAGGAGCGGTCTTTGGGCTTTTTGTGCCTTTGGACCTTTACGCCCTTCGCACCTCCGGCGGCGGCTCCGCCCCCCTCCCCGGAGAAAAACTAGCACGGCGCCGGAGGTTGGCTGTCGGCCGTCAGAAGGGCGAGGCCGGCAAGCGCCACCTGGAATCTCAACACCCAGAATTGAGAATAGAGGAAAACCGGTATTGCCAATCGCGTTGAGCATGACGCCTTTCGCACGGTGAAAACCCAAGCCCGCAAGACCATGCACTCGGCACCGGTCCGGGTCGCGTGGCACACCTGCCCGGCAATATCCTCAACCCGTCCCGACCACCGAGTGGGCCTTCTTGCCGTGATCCTAGAACGACGGTTCGAAGATCAATCCGGTATGTGATTGGGTAACCGATGCTCTCAGCGCAATGTCGCCAGGCCGTGCCCATGTCTTCTGACAGTGCGCGCGCGGTCCGAACACACTACCCGGGGCAAACGGAGACGGCGTCAGGTACCACACCGCCCGATCACCTTCCGCAGGAACGCCTCACACTGGTGGACCTGATCGATCTCGATGAACTCGTTCGGCTGGTGGGCCTGGTCTATGGAACCAGGGCCGCAGACGACGACGGACATGCCCGCCTCCTGGAACTGACCGGCTTCGGTGCCGTACGGGACATAGGTGGTATCGTTGTCGCCGGTGATCGCGCGGACGAACTCTTCCGCCTCTGAGCCCAGATCCTCACGCAGCCCGACAACCGCGTTTTCGGTCACGGTCTCGATGCCGGTATCCGGGTCGATAGCGTGCATTTCCGGCAGGATCTCCGCCGTATACCAATCGACGAATTCCTGCTGCAGGGCCGCCGGGTCGTCTTCCGGCAGGTTGCGGATGTCGCAGACGAATTCGAACTTACGCGAGACGATGTTGGGCGCGGTGCCACCGTTCGCCATGCCGACATGGATCGTCGTATAAGGCGGCGGAAACCGGTTGGCCGGGTCGGCGTTGTCGCGCAGACGCTTGGCCATTTCGTCGAGCTTGGCGATCAGCCGCGCGCCGGTCATGACCGCGCTGACGCCGCGATGCGTCTGACTGGAATGCACTTCCTTCCCGGTCACCGTGACGCGGAAGAACCACATCCCCTTATGCGCCGAGACGACCCGCATGTCGGTCGGTTCGCCCACGATCACCAGCGCCGGCTTCGGCAGCGCGGTGCCCAGTTCCTCGATCATCTTGGGCGCGCCGAGGCAGCCGACTTCCTCATCGTACGACAGGCAGAAATGCAGCGGCCGCGACAGGGGCTTGGCCACCATCTCCGGCACCAGCGCGAGCGCCGTGGCGGAAAAGGCCTTCATGTCCGCGGTGCCGCGGCCATAGAGACGGCTTCCCTGCTGCACCATGTCGAACGGGTCCGTATCCCAGGGTTGGCCGGCGACCGGCACGACATCGGTGTGGCCGGAAAGCGCCACGCCGCCCGCCTGATCGGGACCGACAGTGGCGAACAGGTTCGCCTTTGTGCCGTCCTCGTTCGGCAGCACCTGCGCCTCGACCCCATAGCCCGCCAGGTAGTCGCGCACGAAATGGATCAGATCCAGATTGGAATACTCCGAGGTCGTGTCGAAGGACACCAGCTTGCCCAGCATTTCAATCGGGGTATAGGTCTCGGCCATGGGAAGCACCTTTCGTGAACAACTATTTGGTTAGAAACGGTCCGGTCAGACTCTCCAGAACCGGGGAGACAGAAGCACCAGCACAGTGAAGATTTCAAGCCGGCCCAGCAACATACCGACCGACAGCAACCACTTCGCTCCATCCGGCAAGGTAGAGAAGTTGCCGGACGGCCCGATGATCGGCCCCAGTCCCGGCCCGACATTGGCGATCGCCGTCGCGGCCCCGCTGGTCGCGGTGACGAAATCCAGCCCCATCAGCCCCAGCGCCAGCGCCAGCAGCACGAAGAGCGCCGCAAATAGAAAGAAGAAGCTCATCACCGATTCTGCAACCGCTTCGGGGATAGGCTTGCCGTTGTAGTAGGCAATGAAGACGCCGTGCGGCTGCAGCAGACGGCGGAACTGCATCCGGGCGGTCTGCAGCAGCACCTGGAACCGGAACACCTTGATCCCACAGGTCGTCGATCCGGCACAGCCGCCGATGAACATCAGGATGAAGAATAGCGGCATGGCGAAGGCGCCCCATAAGGCGAAATCGTCCGTCGCGTAGCCGGTGCCGGTCATGATTGAGGTGACGTTGAAGGCCGTCAACTGGGCGGCGCGGCCGAACTCCCAACCCTGGGTGCGCCAGAGGTAGAAGAACATCAACAGGACAGCGACCCCCAGGATGGACAGGAACCAACGTACCTGCGAATCCCGCAGCAGATCCATCGGGCGGCCGCGCACGGCCTGGAAATAGAGCAGGAACGGCAACGACCCGGCGATCATGAAGACCGTTGCGATGATGTCGATCCAATGGCTCTGATAAAAGCCGAGCGAACTGTCCCGGGTCGAATAGCCGCCGGTAGCGACCGTTGTCATGGCATGGTTGATCGCTTCGAACCCGCTCATCCCGGCGACGAAATAGAGCAGGCCGCACAGCATGGTCATGAACAAGTAAATCGCGCCGATCCAGGCCGCGATCTGGGCCGCGCGCGGCAGGGCCTTTTCCATCCGTTCGGCGAATTCCATGCGGAAAAGCTGCATCCCACCAACCTGCAGCAGGGGCAGGACAGAGACGGCCATCATGACGATCCCCACGCCCCCCAACCATTGCAGCAATGAGCGCCACAACAGAATGCCGGGCGGCGCATGGTCCAGTCCCAGGATCACCGTAGACCCGGTCGTTGTCAGGCCGGACATCGCTTCGAAAAACGCGTCGGTATAACTCAAATCCAGGTTGGCGAAGGCGAAGGGGATGGCCGCGAAGGCCGGCAGTGCGACCCAAACCAAAGTCGTCAGCACGAAAGCCTGGCGAACGTTCAGCGTGCGCGCCCGGGCGTGACAGGTCAGCACCAGCATGACACCCACGAAGAAGGTCAGCGCGCCGCTCACCGCGAAGACCTGCCAATCGTCGTTAAAGACGGCCAGATCGACAAAGGCGGGCACCATCATCGCGACGGCCAGGGTTGTAACCAGAACCCCGAGAACGAAAAGAATGGGCCGGAAGTCAATCACACGGGATCGCCCTAGAGCCTGTTACCGGGGATATGTGGAGCGGGTGAGCATCGAGCCGGCGGGCGGGCGCCCTGTTAGTGCAACTGCACGGGCTGATGCGGGCTGTCCAGCGAAAAGGCTGGAATGGTCACATCGAAGGCGCTGCCATCCTCCGATTCCATTTCATAGGTCCCGTTCATGATGCCCGACGGTGTCGAAAGCGGCGTACCGCTGGTATACTCGAAGGATTCGCCCGGCTTAAGGACGGGTTGTTCGCCGACGACGCCGGGACCGCGCACTTCTTCGATCCGGCCGAACGCGTCTGTGATGCGCCAATACCGGTTCAGCAACTGAACGGTTTTGCCGCTCAAATTCTCAATCGTCACCTGGTAGGCCCAGACATAATGGTCCTCGCTCGGTTGCGATTGTTCTTCCAAGAAAATCGGCTGAACCGATACTTTGATTCCGTCCGTTTCCTGCTCGTACATGCGATATCCCCTTAGCGGCAGCCGGTGCGCCCCGCCTCGCCGCGATATTATGTCTACAGGCGGGCTTGTCCAGAACCTTAAGCGTCGCGATCCAGGCGGATCACAGGGCCGCCCGCGGCTTCCGCATCCGCGTGATCGTGCGTGACCAGCACGGTCGGCAGCTTGGCATCCCGCGCGTGATCGAAGACGAACTGTCTGAATTTGAAGCGTAAATTTGCATCCAGTTTGGAGAAGGGTTCATCCAGCAGCAAAGCGCCGGGTTCAGCCAGCAGGGTCCGCATCATCGCCGCGCGCGCCTTCTGCCCGCCGGACAGCGTGTCCGGATCGCGATCCGCGAATCCTTCCAAACCGGCATCGGCCAAGGCGGCTGCGACCCGCTCGGCTCGCACCCGCCCGCGAACCCGGCGCGGCAAGCCGAACGCCAGGTTCTCTCCCACCGAGAGATGCGGAAACAGCAGCGCTTCCTGGAACAGAATGCCCAGGCGACGGTCTTCCGGCCGCCGCCCGGCCAGATCGGCACCGTCGAGCATCACCCGTCCAGACGCGGAAAATGACCGGTCCAGCGTGCCGCAAAGAAAGGAGAGAATGGTCGACTTCCCACTGCCGCTGGGGCCCATCAGGGTCATCACCTCGCCCGGCTGAACCTGAAAGGAAAGGTCCTGCACCAAGTGCCGTCCGCCAACCGCGATGGTCAGCCCCTCGATCTGCAAAGCCTGTGTCATCCGTCCGCTTTCATACCGGCACGCCCGCGGAACAGCCAGGCAGGGATCAGGGCCGCAGCAAGAAAGGCGACGAAAGGCAACACGGATTGAGCGAAGACCAGCATGCCGATGAGCCGCCTATCGCCTCCTCCGGTCGCGGCCACCGCCTCTGTTGTCAGGGTCGTGAACCGTCCGCCGCCAGCGAAGACCGTGGGCAGGTACTGGCCGACGCTGACCGCGAAGCCGACAGCCAGGGCCACCAGGACCGGGCGCAGCAGCATCGGCAGGGTAACGCGCCAAAAAACGCCGCCCGCACCGACCCCAAGGCACAGGGCCGTGCGGCGGTAGCGGTCGTCCAACGCCCGGTACGGGTCTGAAAGGGATAGGAAAACATAGGGCAGGACGAACAATAGGTGCGACCAGATCAAGGCGATCCATCCGCCGTCCGCGCCCATCAGAAGCAACAGCACCTGCGTACCGAACAGGAAACCGACCTGCGGCACCAGCAGCGGCAGGTAGAGAAGCCACAAAGCCCGGGTGCTCGGCCGCACGCCATCGCGCTTCTCATGCTCCAGACAGGCCAGGGTCAAAACGAGGGCGATCAGCGCGCTCGCCGCGCCGACGCCGATGGTGACCAGGGCCGGATCGGCCAGGTCGCCCGACCGGCGCATCCAATTCATCGCCGACCAGCGGTCCGGCAAGGCGTCCGGAAAACGCCAGCTGCGGGTGAAGGACCAAACGGCCATCCCCAGAATGCTCAAGGCCCCAAGCGCCCAGAGCAAGGAACTGCCCGCCAGGCTCGACAGTTTCAGCGTGCGTTCGGCCAAACGCCGGTTGCCGTCCGCCGTGAAGGGGCGCCCGAGGATACCAGCCGCGATCTCCATACCGCGCCAAACCGCGATCCCGAAGAGGACGATCAGCAACTGCGCGATCGCACCGGCGGCGGCCACGAACTGAAAGGCGAGGTCAGGATCGTTGAACCAGCGCAGGATCAGCACACCCAAGGTCGGGTTGGTGGCCGGCGCAAGAATCAGCGCGACGTCGATCACCGAGAGCGAATAGGCCAACACCGCATAGACCGGTAGACGGATCTGACCGTAAACCAGCGGAAAGACGCATTTCAGCCAGGCCGTGACAGGCCCATAGCCCATCGACCGGGCGACAGCGACCGTCTCCCCTTCGCGCACCTGGTTCAGTGCCGCCAGCAGCATCAGGAACAGGAATGGGGTCTCCTTGAGGACCAGGGCGAGCACGAAGACAAGACCATAGGGATCCGGGGCCGTCGCCCAATCCGGCGGACGTTCGAAACCGGTCAGCCATGGCGAGCCTGCCCGCATCAACCAGCCGCTCGGCGCCAACAGAAAAAGCAGACCCAGCGCCACCGCCACATGCGGGACGGAAAGCAACGGCGACAACAGACGCTGTACCGCCTTGAAGACGCGGGTTCCCCGCCAGGCTGCGGCAAAAAACACGACCACCAGCAAAGAGATGCCGGTCGCGGCAAAGCCGGTCCAGAGGCTCGTCCATACGGCCGACCAGAAGCCGGGATAGCCGGTCAGCGCATACCAGGGGTCGAGCGCGAACTCCGCGCTTCCAAGCGACGGGAAAAAGCCGAAGGCCGGTAGGACGGTTCCGGCCAGCCCCGCCAGAATCGGAAACAGGAATAGCGCCAGCGTCACCGACGGAGCGGCACCGAGCAGGGTCGGGTTCAGACGGCTCACGGGTTTAGGGGTTCCACCGGGCCGCAGACCGACGGCCTAGCTGCCGTACCGGGTCAGCCAAGTCTCTTCGATGCGCGTCATCCAGCTTGGGTGCGGCTCGGGCAGGGTCTTGCCCAACTCCGGTTCACTCAACGTCGCGACCCCGCGCGGCACCGCGTCGAACAGGGCTTTCTGCTGCGCGCTCAGCAAGCCGTAGGACAGAACGGTCTGCTCGCCCCAGACGTCCGGATGCGCTTTATGCGCCTGTGCTTCCGGCGAGAGCAGGAAGTTCGCCACCACCATGGCCGCCTCGCTGTGCGGCGCATTAAACGGAATGGCGACAAAATGCGTGTTCCCGATGGTTCCGCCTTCCAGAACATAGGTGCGCGCGGTTTCCGGCAGCAGCCCTTCGGCAATCGCCGAAGAGGCTTCCCCGATATTGAAGGAGAAAGCCAAATCTACCTCCCCGTCGTTGAGCAGCTGCCGCAAAACGGTTCCCGTCTTGGGATAATCGACGCCGCCGCGCCATAGCAACGGGGTGATTTCGTCCAGATAGGCCCATAGCGGCGCCGTCACCGCCTCGAAATTGTCGCCGGCCGGCAGCAGCAGGTCGGATGGGCTGTCGACCAGCTCGTACAAAGCCTGCTTCAGGAAGGTCGTCCCGGTAAAGTCCGGCGGTGCCGGATAGGCGATGCGCCCCTTATTCTGTCTGGCATAGTCCAGAATTGCCGCAATCGATTGCGGCGGCTCGGTCAACACCGCCGAGTCGTAGACGAAGACCAGTTTCGCCATTCCCCACGGCGACTCCAGGCCGTCCGTCGGTACGGTGAAATCGAGAACAGTGGTCGGCTTTTCCTCGGTATCGACAAGCGCGAAGTTGGGCAACCGCTTGACGAAAGGCCCATAGAGCAGGGCGTTGTCCTTCATTGCCTTGAAGTTTTCACCGTTGATCCAGATGAGGTCAATGCTGCCGTCGGTCACGCGGCCTGCGGTACGTTCTGCCAGGACCTTTCGGACGGCCTCAGCCGTGTCGCCGAGCTTAACGTGTTTCAGGCTGATCTCGTACTCATCCCAAACCCGGTCGGCCACCCAGGCTATGTAGTTGTTATAGACTTCTCCCCCGCCCCAAGCGTTCCAGTAAACCTCTTGCCCGCGCGCCTTTTCGACCACCTTGCTCCACTGCGCATCCGCCGTTTGGGCTGTCGAAACGCTGGAAACCAGCAGCATGGTCACCGCAGCGAGCGCGGACAAAAACCGGTTCATCATGAATTCTCCATCAAGCCAACAGCGCAAAGGCCGGTGTGTCTTATTAGGATTGCGGGTCTGCGTGGTCCAGTCACGAATTCCCCAAGTTCCCGTGACGGCCAGTGCCGCGACGCATTCCCAACCTGCATCGAAGGCTTTGACCTTTCGCGAAAGTTCGCGTAACCAGCATATGCGTGTTTGCAAAAACGCGTTGCTGACTCGATGGGGAGAACCCGCCATGCCGTTGCCGATACGGCTGCGACGACGACGGATCTGAAGACCCGGCCAGGTGCCGGGCGCCTGGGCGTGTGTGTCCACCCGCCTTTCTCCCATTGGCAGAAATGCCGCCACAAACCAAAGTCCCGGATGATTGGCATGCCACCATCCGGTTGAATCTGGAACATCGAGACATGGCCTTCACGATCGTCAACGAAGAGGCGGATCATACGATCCATTTGGACAAACTCTTGGATTCCGCATTTGGCGCGGGGCGAAAGGGGCGCACGGTGTACCGCTTTCGCGACGGCGTGGACCCAGTAGGCTGCCTGCGCTACGTCGCCTTGGGCCCAGAAGGTGACGTTTGGGGATCGATCCGATTCTGGCCGGTCGCCCTGCCTGACGGCGGTATCGAGGTTCTCCTTGGGCCGCTTGCGGTTTTTCCCAATCTGCGGGGACAGGGGATCGGTAAGGCGCTGGTCGCCCACGGTTTGGCCGGCGCGCGCGTCGCCGGATACAGGTCCGTTTTGATCGTCGGAGAACCCGACTATTATCGCCCCTTCGGCTTCCGTCCCGAATATGTTGCGGGATTGTTCTTGCCAGGGTCCGTCGCACCGCTGACCTTTATGGGACTTGAGTTCGAAGAAGGGCGTTTAGCGCATGCCGCGGGTCCGGTACTACCCGCTGTGCGCCAAGACCAATCGGCCTGAGGGAATACGTCGACGCGATGGAACAAACCGAGGAAAGCGGCACCCTTTGGGACGTGATCCGGCGGCTGTGCCTTTGGTCCGGCGTGCTCGGCGGTTTCGTTGCCCTGATGTCGCTGGTCGTTTTGCCGCTCGTCGCCGACGCGGCGGTGAAATGGCTGCCGCGTGCCTATGAGAAAAACTACAGCCGCCAAATCGAAGCGGCCGTGATCCACAGCCTGGTTTCCTCCGGGAAAATGCCGAACGGGGCGCGCGCCTGCCAGGCTCCGGCGGGAATTCTGGCTCTGAACAAGATCTTCCGCGGCTTTCAAGGGGCGGTCCCCGGGGAAGCACGGATCAGCGTCACGGTGCTGGAAGCGGACGTTGCGAACGCGTTGGCCCTGCCCGGCGACCGTATGCTGATCTTCTCGAAACTGTTCGAACTGACCGATCACCCGAACGCCTTCGCCGGTGTCGTCGCGCATGAACTGGGCCACCTCGCCGCCCGGCACCCCTTACGCAGTCTGGTGGAACGCAGCTATGGCGCCATGCTGCTCAGTCTATTGGTCGGCGACCGCATGACCGACGCCATGCAAACGAGCATCAGCCGGCAAGTGCTGTCCGCCGCGGCAAGCCGCGAGTTGGAACATGAAGCCGACGTAGCCGCGCTGGAATTCATGCGCAGCGCAGGTCTGGACAGTTCGGCCTTGGCGGGATTTCACGCGAACATGCATCAGACTTATGGTCAGGACGCCGACCAGCCCGCCTTGTTTCAGACGCATCCGACCTCCAGAGCGCGGATCGACTTCATCCTCAACGCTCCCAAGACCGGCGACGGCGTCGCGCTTAACGAACTGGAATGGCAAGCGCTGCGGGAAATCTGCACCCAAACGGCGCCACACCGCATTCCGGGATAGTGTTTGATCTTTGCTGCTTTAACAGCCGGCACGTCCAACGCGGTCGCGCGGGCGACTACGCCTCCGGCATGTTCTCCACGCTGGGACCGGACACCGCCCGGCGCGCATAGTCCAAGAACAGCGGCGCGGGCAAGGGCTTCGAAAACAAGTAGCCCTGCAGTTGGTCACAGCCGAGACGCTCCAGGTAACGGGCCTGCTCCGGCTGTTCCACGCCTTCGGCAACCACCCGGAAATCCAGGGCATGGCACAGCGTCACGATACTCTCCAGGATCGCACAATCGGTCGGCGTGTTGGGGATCCCGTCTACGAAAGACTTGTCGACCTTCAAGACATCCAGGGGAAACTGCTTCAGATAACTCAAGGACGAGAAGCCCGTTCCGAAATCGTCGATCGCCACGGTCACGCCGATCGTCTTGAGCGCGGACAGTAGCCGGACCGTCGACGAGGTGTCATCGATCAAGCTGCCTTCGGTCAGTTCCACCTGGAGGGAAGTGGGATCGAGCTGGTTTTTCTTGAGCAGTTCGGTGATCGCGGCAAGGAGGTTGCCCGACCGGAACTGCTGGGCGGAACAGTTTACCGCAATGTGGAAATCGGGAAGAATCGATTCCTTAACTGTTTGCGCGACTTTCAGGGCTTCCAGAAGGACCCACTCGCCCAACGGATTGATCAGCCCGGTCGCTTCCGCCACCGGAATGAACTCGCTGGGCGGTATGTTGCCCAACTGCTCGTCCTGCCACCGAAGCAGGGCTTCGGCCCCGACAAGTTCGCCGGTCCGCGACCTGTGCTTCGGTTGGAAGTAGACGCTGAAACAAGTGAAGTCTTCGACGGCCGCCTTCAGCCGTGTCTCCAGATCATAGTGCCGTTTGATTTTCCGCTGGATCTCGGAGTTGAACCGGACAACCGGATTGGATTCCCCGTTTTTGGATTCCAGCACCGCGCTCGCGAGGTTCCGCAACAGGATGTCCGGCTCCATTCCGTCGTAGGGCAGTTGGACGATTCCAATCGCCAGTTCGACATTGATTTCCGTCGTGCCGATATCGACCGGCGCCACGCTGAGAAGACGGATAGCCTGCGCCAGTTCTTCGGCCTTCGAGCATTCCTCGTCGTCGAGGAAGATGGTGATGAATTCGTCGCCGGAGGATCTGCACAGGAAAGCGCCGTCCTTCTTGGTGAACGCTTTCAACCGTTTCGCGATCTCCAACAGCACGGCGTCGCCGGCGCGGCGTCCGTGGACGCTGTTGATGAGGCTGAACCGCTTAACCGCAACCTGCACCAGACTGTAGATGTCTTCGCCCCGCCGCTCGGCGATCGCTTCCAGATATCCGGCCATCGATTCCTTGTTGGCCAGATTGGTCAGCGGGCAGTAATAGGCCAGTTGATGTTCCCGCAACTCCGCCTGTTTCTGTTCGGTTATGTTGCGGATCGACGCGACAAAGCCGCTTTGCCCGCCGCAATCCACAAAGGCCACAGACAGAAAAATCGGAAAAACCGAGCCGGTCCGGTGCTTCCCCATCAATTCCCGGCCCTTGCCGATAACGCGGATCGTTCCATCGTCGATGAAGCGCTGCATGTGCGCATCGTGCCCCGCCGCTTCCATCGCGGGCATCAGGATTGTGACATTCCGACCGATCATCTCGTCGCGCGACCAGCCGAACATTTTTTCGGCAGCCGGGTTCACAAGCCGTATGACACCGTCGCGGTCCGAGAAAATCAAACTTTCCACAGCACTTGTGAAAATGGCTGAAAAGATTTGCTCGTTGTCTCGTGACGCGGCTGCCGGCCGGCCGATGGAAATGGCGTGCGTTTCTGAATTCGCCTCGACCAGGACGCTTTGCCAATCCAGCCGAATCTTCTTTCCGCTTCGGGTGACGACATCGTTGGTGAAAGAGCCTTGCTCCGCGCCATCGGAGGCGATCAGGCGCAGGAAGGCACTTGCAACGGCGTCCTTTTGCTCCTCCGGAACGAATGTGTCGAACCAGTTGGCGCCAAGCACCTCTTCCTTCGAAACTTCCAGAAGCTCGGCAGCGCTTTGGCTCAGCGCCTTGATTTCTCCATCTAAGCCGAGTGTAACCGCAAAAGTGGGCGGAACTTCATGAACCGTTTCCTGTACCCTCATACACCTTCCTTCGAACGACTGACCTCACCGCTCAAACGACGGATTTGGCCTTCTCGAGAAAGACATCGACCACACCGCGCAGTTTCTCGGACTGAAGCGACATTTCGTCGGCGGCCTCTCGGACATCGGATGCCGACGACCCGGTTTGCTGCGCCGCCTTTGTCACATCGACGATGTTGGTGGTTACCTCCGAGGTCCCCTCGGACGCTTGGGAGATATTGCGTGCGATCTCCAGCGTCGCGGCAGATTGTTCCTCGACCGCTGCGGAAACCGAAGCGTTGGCGTCATTAATACTCTCAACTTGTTTTGATATCTCTCGAATTCCATCGACGGTCGACGTCGTGGCTTGCCGGATATTCGCAATGTAACCGCCGATTTCGTCGGTTGCCTTGCTCGTTTGGCTGGCAAGGCTCTTGACCTCGTTAGCCACGACCGCAAACCCCTTCCCGGCTTCACCGGCGCGCGCGGCTTCGATGGTCGCGTTGAGCGCCAGAAGATTTGTCTGATCCGCAATGTCGTTGATGATCTGCAACGCGCTGACAATCTGATCCGTTGCGGACTGAAGAACATGAACCCGTTCTGCGATTTCGTTTGAAGATCGCGCGGCCTCCGTCGCCACACTGGAGGCGTTGCTGACCTGGCTGCTGATTTCCGAGATTGAGGAGGACAATTCCTCTGAAGCCGCGGAAACCGTTTGCACGTTGACGGAAGCTTCCTCCGCGGCGGCGGCCACCGACGTGGCCCGGGAACTGGTTTCCGTGGCAATCGAACTCATGGTTTCCGAAGACGCGGAGAGCTGGGTGGAGGCACTTGCAACCGTGTCGACAACCCCGGCAACGGCATTCTCGAATTCCGCCGTGACGGTCGAGAAATCGCTGACCTGACGCTGCATGGAGCTCAAAGCGGCATTCACCGTTCTGCTGGCGGTCAAGAAGTCGCCCTGCATGCTGGTTTCGATAATCTTGCGGTAATACTGGTTCTCGCTGACATAGTGCATGCACGCCGAGGATTCCCGGACATAGGCGTCACACCGGTCGACCAGGTCGTTAATCAGGTTCAGCAGTTCGCCTACCTCGCCATCAGCTTTGATGTCGAGAAGACGCGCCTCGAAATTCCCGGCGACCATCTCCCGCATCACAGGCAGGGCACGGGCGATTTCGGCTTTGTTCGACGTTCCAAACATTCTCTAGACTCCCAGGGAGAAAATGAACTGGTTGAACGTCGCCTTCCGTTCGGCGAGCAAGTCCTGAATCGCCTTTTCGCCAAGCGCCAGTCCCTCTTTCGGGCTGGAAACCGAACGCTCCATTCGAAGAAGTTTGTCGTAGAAGGGGTCGATAACCTCGGTCAGGATTTTCTCGTTCGGTGCTCGTCTGTTGCTGTGATACCCGACCACTTGGCCCGACGCGTCCCGGCTGGGCGAGACATGCGCAAGCACCCAGTAATGGTCGCCGCTCTTGGCTCGATTGTTGACGTAGGCGAAGATTTCTTCGCCGGATTTCAGGGTGTCCCAAAATAACTTGAACACGCTGCGGGGCATGTCCGGATGACGGATGATGTTGTGCTGCTTTCCGATGCAGTCGGCTTCGCTGTATCCGGCAAATTTAAAGAACGTACGATTGCCGTATTTGATACGGCCGTCGAGATCCGTCTTCGTCACGATGATTTCGTCTTCGGTCATTTTTTGTTCATGACCCGTCAGAGACACATCCTGTCCCATACTCAACCCCCGAGTTGTAAACTACGCGGAATGTGTGCCTCGGTTGTCCTTAAGGAAAGATTAAGTTTGCACTTTTTATTAGATAGTTTCAATTTTCTCCCCCACCGCGGACATTAAGGACATCCCAAGGGTCGCTGCGTAGTCATTTGCAACTAAACCCAAGGAATCACGGCGCGAAATAACGCGCAAAACCGCCCCACGACTGCGGTACAAAGGTACTGCTCCATTCTGTCTTGGCGATTGCCCACGGCTTCCAAACTTCCCCAAGCCGTGCACAAAACGCCAAATTGTACATGTTTTACGTTAATTCGAATATAAACATTTTTTAGTTGTCACCATCAATACTTGCCCAAAGCGCAAGTTCTCGCGTCACGAGGCCTAGTATCGCGCATGCAGATCTTCCGCATGATTTCACCCGACCACGCGTTTTCTCGGTTTGACGATTTTCCGCTCCGCGTGATACGACCCTGATCGCGCATGCGGGTGTAGTTCAATGGTAGAACGGCAGCTTCCCAAGCTGCATACGAGGGTTCGATTCCCTTCACCCGCTCCATCGCCTCCAATTCATCCTACACAGAATTAGTGGTTGTTTCGGCCCATTGAGTCGCTACCCTCAGTGAGCGCGGCTTCGACTTTTGGGGGATAGACGATGACGACAGATGCGCCGCCGGGACAAGGGCGGACTTTTATTCCGAACGCCGGTCCTGAACCGCATGATCCGAACGGCATCCCGGCCGGCCCTCCGGACACGGAGGGCAAAGGGCGCGATGCCGCTTGGCTGCGTTTCGACGCCGAGAAGGGCGTTCTTTTCGGGAAGCTTTTGAAATACGGGCTTCTCACCATCCTGACGCTTGGCATTTATCGCTTTTGGGCCAAGACGCATGTCCGCCGCTACCTTTGGAATTCGGTCTCGCTCGCCGGTGACAGCTTCACCTATCACGGCACCCCGAAAGAGCTGTTCATTGGTTTCCTGATCGTCGTCGTCATCTTGTCGCCGCTCCTCGCGCTCTTCGGCTTCAGTGAATTTGCGTATCTGTATTACGGCGCGACGACCGGCGTCCTGATGCAGGCGGTATACTTCGTCGCCCTCTTTCTGCTTTGGAGCGTCGCCGTCTACCGGATGAGCCGCTACAGGCTTACCCGCACCTCATGGCGGGGCATACGGTTTGGCCTCGACGGCAGCGCGTGGACCTATCTGGGCAAAGCCGTTCTTTGGAACTTGGCGACGCTGTTTTCTCTGGGTCTCGCTTTTCCCTGGATGCGCCACACGCTCAATAAATACCGTCTCGACAATGTCCGGTTCGGCTCGTTGCACACCAGCTACGGCGGGAAGCCGGGCGAACTTGCCTATCTCGCAATCGGTCCGGCGTTCCTCGTGTACGCACCGCTGATCGCGGTGGTGCTTCTGGCCGGGCCGGAGATCTTGTCGGGTCTGCAGTCCTTCGGCGAACTGAATGATGACGGTCGGATCACCTACGTCAGCCTCAAGGGCCTCGCGGTGGTTCTGATCCCCTTCGTCTATATTACAACGCTTGCCGGTTTCATCTGGTTCCGCGTGCGCGAATACCGATACATGCTCTCCAACACCCGCTTGGGCGGGTCGGCGTTGCAGGCCGAACTGTCCACCGGCAGGGTCTTTAAACACGCCGTAATCGCCGGCATCGCTACGGTCTTTGCGATGTTCGTCGTGTTCGGTGTCGTTTTTGGCATCGGCATCGGAGCGATCGCTCTTGTGCAGGGCGGCGAGTTCGGCGCCATCATCGCCGGATTTCTGACCTTTGCCTTGGTTTTCTTCGGGTTGATTTTCAGCGGCGCCATATGGACTGTGCTGTTCACGTTGAACGTCATCCGTGACATTTGCGAAGGGCTGACCGTGGAAAATGCTACCGCCTTGGAGAATGCCGTGCAGGCGATGAGCGGCGACGCCGCCCTGACCGGCGAAGGCCTCGCCGACGCCCTGGATGTCGGAGCGCTGTAGCGCATGAAACCGTCCGGTCAGGCACCGGTCTATCATGGGCGGTTTTTCGACGGGGAAACAGCAAGACCCTACACCGTGATTCTGGAAAGCCGGGTCACGGTGCTTGCCCTGGTCGATGCGGATACCGGCGATGAACGGGCCGCCTGGCCCCTTTATCGAATGCGTTCCCTGCCCAGGCCCGACAAGCACGCCCCGCTGACACTCGCACTCCAGGACAGCGTTCACGATCCCGACCGCTACTCGGAAGCACGCCTTGTTCTGGAAGACCGGCAGGCTGCGGATTGGATTGCCGAGCTCTGTCCCGATCTCCACAAGACGCCGCCCTTCGGTTGGCGTGCGGCGCGTCCTTACTTGATCTGGTCCGGCGCCGCGGTGGCGTCGCTCGCCTTCCTGTTCTGGATCGGCATTCCGCTGCTGGCGGGCATGCTGGTCCATACCGTGCCCGAGCGGGCGCAATTGGCCTTAGGGGCCGTTGTCGAAAGCCAAGTCATCCGTCTGTTGGCCAGACAGGAGGGTAAACCGGAAGACGCCATCATCTGCCGGGCCCCGGGCGGCCAGGCTGAATTGGAGGTCGTCGTGGCCGCGCTGACCGGCGCAGACGCCGACAGCCTGCCCGTAACGGTAACCGTGCTGGACGTGGACCATGTCAATGCGCTCGCCCTGCCGGGGGGACGCATCCTTATCTTCAACGGCCTTCTCGATTTCGCGGAACATCCGAACGCCCTTGCGGGCGTCATCGCCCATGAACTCGGCCATATTGTTGAGAAACACCCATTGCGCGGCGCGCTGGAAAAAGGCGCCGCCGGCGCGGTAATCGGTATCCTTCTCGGCGATGTCCTGGGCGGCGCCATCATTACCGCCGCTGTCGAGTACGCCACCAGCGCGGCCTATACGCGGGACATGGAATCGCAAGCTGACGCCTTCGCCCTCAATGCCATGAACGAGCTCGGCTGGGATGTGAAGCCTTTTGCGGCGTTTTTCGAAAACCTTGCCGTAAAACAGCCGGGCCCCGAAGGCATGCTGCAGATCCTGAGCACGCATCCTCCGTCTGAAGATAGACAACGGTTCATTGCCGGAGCGGCGCAGACTGGCGGCGCGGACGCGGTTTCCGAAAAGGGCTGGCAATCCATTCTCGGGATCTGCGGCTAGGTCAAAGAGCTGAAACCGCGCTGTATGCGGTCGAATCCGTGGAATTCTGACACACCGCAACGACCGCGCATCGCGTCTTGGTTAGGTTGCAAGTCCTAGGCGTGGGGAAACGGCATCCGAGGATGCTGGGACGCATGGGGCCAGCCCGCCGTCCTGCAACCCGGGACGGCGGGTGTTTAGGAGGCTGTTCCGGCCTTCACCACGGCTTGGTTGGCCGCATCGAAAGCGATCATGATTGCAGAGTGGCGGGACCGTGTATCCCGCGCCGGGGCAAGCACTGCGATATCGTCCCAGCCGTCCGGCACCTCGATCTCCTCATCCCCCGACAGCATCGCGCGCACCGCATCCCGGACCGCGGCCAGGGTGGTAGCGTCGGACCCGACAGCGTGTTTCGCCAGGATCGCTGTCGCCGCGCTGCCAAGCGAACAAGCGTGCACATCGAAGCCAAGATCGGCGACCCGCGCGTCATCATCCAGACGCACATCGATGGTGACCGTGCTACCGCACATCCGGCTGCGCAGATTGACCGATGCGTCAGGCGTTTCCAGGCGGCGCGGCGCCGCCACGTCGTGACAAAAGGCCATCAGGCGGTCGGTATAGAGCTCAAGCGCCTCGTCGTCATCCGGGATCGTGATCCGGTGGGTTTGGCTGTCGGCAGAGTTGATCATGACAACTTATCTGGTGTATCGATCCCGCCGAGGTCAAGCCCGCAGCGGAGCCTGCGCGGACGCGGACGGCTTAAAAATACGCGCTCATGCGCCTCACATCCTCTTGAACAAATTTGCCGCACCCCTTACATGTCGCGACGCACAGTGCTGGCACTCGTCGGCAGAGAGTGCCAATTGCGTGTCCGTAAGGCTGCGGCACGTTCAATCAACTTCTTTCTCAAGGAGGATTTCACATGAAATTCAGACCTTTGCATGACCGTGTTCTGGTTCGTCGCATCGACGAGGACGAGAAGACGGCGGGCGGGATCATCATCCCGGACTCCGCAAAGGAAAAGCCCATGCAGGGTGAAGTGGTCGCCGTCGGGTCCGGATCGCGGAACGACAAGGGCGACGTCGCCCCGCTGGATGTCAAAGCCGGCGACCTGGTGCTGTTCGGCAAATGGTCCGGTACGGAAGTGAAGATCGACGGCGAAGACCTGTTGATCATGAAAGAGTCCGACATCATGGGCATTCTCGAAGTCAAAGCGAAAGCGAAGAAGGCTGCCTAAAGCGCGCCCAACCGCATCCTATTCGAGAGTAAGAATTCAAGGAGACAGCAGATATGGCTGCTAAAGAAGTTAAGTTTTCCGTCGACGCCCGCACGAAGATGCTGAAGGGCGTGGACGTCCTGGCCGACGCGGTCAAAGTCACGCTCGGCCCGAAAGGCCGTAACGTCGTCATCGACAAATCCTTCGGCGCGCCGCGCATCACGAAAGACGGCGTCAGCGTCGCCAAGGAAATCGAACTGTCCGACAAGTTCGAAAACATGGGCGCGCAGATGGTCCGCGAAGTGGCCAGCAAGACCAACGACGTGGCAGGCGACGGCACCACCACCGCGACGGTCCTGGCCCAGGCCATCGTTCGCGAAGGCTCCAAGGCGGTTGCCGCCGGCATGAACCCGATGGACCTGAAGCGCGGCATCGACACCGCCGTTGAAGCGGTTGTCGCGGACATCGAGAAGCGTTCCAAGAAGATCAAAACCTCCGCGGAAGTCGCCCAGGTCGGCACCATCTCCGCCAACGGTGACGCCGAAGTCGGCGAAATGATCGCCGAAGCGATGCAGAAAGTCGGCAACGAAGGCGTCATCACCGTCGAGGAAGCCAAGTCGCTTCACACGGAACTGGACGTCGTGGAAGGCATGCAGTTCGACCGCGGTTACCTGTCGCCGTACTTCGTCACCAACAGCGACAAGATGCGGGCTGAGCTGGAAAACCCGTTCATCCTGATCCACGAGAAAAAACTCAGCAACCTGCAGGCCATGCTGCCGATTCTCGAGCAGATCGTGCAGTCCAGCCGCCCGCTGCTGATCATCGCGGAAGACGTCGAAGGCGAAGCGCTGGCCACCCTGGTGGTCAACAAACTGCGCGGCGGATTGAAGCTGGCCGCCGTCAAGGCGCCGGGCTTCGGCGATCGCCGGAAAGCCATGCTGGAAGACATCGCCATCCTGACCAACGGTCAGGTCATCAGCGAAGACCTCGGCATCAAGCTGGAAAACGTCACGATCGACATGCTGGGTACGGCCAAGAAGGTCGACATCACCAAAGACGAAACCACCATCGTCGACGGTGCCGGCAAGAAGAAAGACATCGAAGCACGCTGTGACCAGATCCGTCGTCAGACCGAAGAAACCTCTTCGGACTACGACCGCGAGAAGCTGCAAGAGCGTCTGGCGAAACTCGCCGGCGGTGTCGCCGTCATCCGCGTCGGCGGTGCGACGGAAGTCGAAGTGAAAGAGCGTAAGGACCGTGTCGACGATGCGATGCACGCCACGCGCGCTGCCGTTCAGGAAGGCATCGTTGCCGGCGGCGGTTCCGCGCTGCTCGCGGCGACGAAAGCACTCGCCAAAGTCACCGGTGCCAACCACGACCAGGATGTCGGCATCGACATCATCCGTCGTGCGCTGCAGGCTCCGGTCCGTCAGATCGCCGAAAACGCCGGTGCCGACGGCGCCGTGGTTGCCGGCAAGCTGCTGGAAGGCAAAGACGCCAACCTCGGCTACGACGCGCAGAACGGTGAATACACCGACCTGGTGAAAGCCGGCATCATCGATCCGGCCAAGGTGGTCCGTTCGGCCCTGCAGGACGCGGCCTCGGTCGCCGGTCTGCTGATCACGACGGAAGCCATGGTTGCCGAAAAGCCCGAGCCGAAGTCTGCAGCTCCGGCCATGCCCGACATGGGCGGCATGGGCGGCATGATGTAAGCCGCTTAGGCATACGAATGCTTGAAAGGGCGGTGCTTCGGCGCCGCCCTTTGCTTTTGCAGCGTAAGGAGGGCGGCACCGGCCCGCTCCCCCACCCGACCGCCCCATCATAGTGCCGTTGGGTGGCCGGGTGGGGGTGCGGGCTGGGGCCGCCGGCGGACGGCAAAGGGCGGTGCTTCGGCGCCGCCCTTTGCTTTTGGCCGCAAACGACTAAAGAATGCTGCGGCTTCAGAGGACGACCCGGCATCCACCAAGGGGGAATACGCAATGACGAAAGATACCAGAGTTGGCTTTATCGGGCTTGGCTTCATGGGCGGCCCGATGGCGCACCGACTGCTCTCCCGCGGCGTACCGGTGACCGTCTGGGCCCGAAACGCGGAACGCCTGCCGGCCTTTGCGGCCGCTGGCGCGGAGATCTCCGAAAGCCCGGCCGCCCTGGCCGAAGCTTCCGACATCATCATGACGTGCGTTTATGATACCGGCGCGGTCGAAGACCTGCTGTTCGGTGCAGGGCGGATGGTTGACGGGCTGGCCCCCGGCAAAACCGTGATCGATTTCTCTTCGATCCGGCCGGAGGCAGCCCGCGGTTTCGCCAGTCTGCTGCACGCCGACTGCGGAACCGGCATGATCGACGCGCCGGTATCCGGTGGACCGCCGGCCGCCGAAGCGGGAACGCTGGTCATCATGGCCGGCGGCGAGACGTCGGATTTCGCGCGGGTCCGTCCGCTGGTGGAGGAGCATCTGGCCGGCCGCTTCACTCTGATGGGACCGAGCGGCGCGGGGCAGGCAACGAAGTTGGTGAACCAGGCCTTCGTCGGCAATCTGCTGGCGGTGCTGGCCGAAACGGCGCGGTTTTCCCTGAATGCCGGGATCGATGCCGCCCGCATTCCCGAAGCCCTGGCCGGCGGCCGGGCGGACTCGCGCCTTCTGCAGGAATTCTTCCCGATCATGCTGCAGGGGGAGTTTCCCCGGAGCGGGGCGATCAATACCATCGTTAAGGATCTGGACGCGGTCCTGGCCCTGGCGGCGGAAACGAACACACCGATGCCGATGTCGGGCATGGCGCAACAGTTGCACCGGATGATGACCGCCCGCGGTCACGGCGACGAGGACGTGACCGCGCTGTTCAAGTTGTTCGGCCAAACGCCCTTAAGCTGGCCGGAACGGGACAGCTAGGGCGCCGCGCCTTTCAGTATTGATCCCTGCGGCGCAGCCAAGACATGGTGTGGTCGAGGCCGTCCTCGTCCCGGCCCTTCGGCACCATGTCCAAAAGGTGGTAGATGCCGTTGAATTCCTCCAGCCCCCGACCGTAGGTCGAGTAGGTGTGATAGACCGCACCGTTTTCGGATTTGGCAAAGACGCTCAGCCCCGGGGCTTCCGGACCGTGAAACCCGCCGACCCTGTAGTTATAGACCGCGCGCCCCGCCTGCGCCTCCTCGGCATCGAAGGTGACGCCGAAGTCGCGATTGAAGCGGTCCCCGACGGTCGACACCCAATTGAAGTCCCAGTCCAGCCGCGCCTTGTAGGCTTTCAGTCGATCGAGCGGGGCGCGTGACGCGACGGCAAACGCCGTGTCGCGGGCGGCAAGGTGCGCATGGGCCTGATTGTAGGTATCCGCCCAGAAACAACAGGACGGGCACCCCTCTTCCCATTCGGGAGGATACATGAAGTGATAGATCGCCAACTGACTGTGCGCGCCGAACAGGTTCGCCAACGACACTCGGCCCGTTTCAGAGTCGAATTCATAGGCCGTCGCGATGCGCACCCAGGGCAATGCCCGCCGTTTTTCGACCAAGGCATCGCGCGCCCGTGTCAGGGCTTTCTCTTCGGCCAGCAGGTCGGTTCGCGCGGCAACCCAGGCGTCCCGGTCGACAATTTCATTCGGTTTCATCTTCCACTTTCCTTTTTCGGCATTGCCGCGGCAGTTGCGCGGTCAAACGGCTTTGCGCATCGCCTCAGACGGCGGCATCGCTTCGAAACTTGGGAGATCTTTGTCTCTCACCGCCCAGAAAGGCTCGCGTTTCGTGAAGACCACCATCGCCGGCGTGAAGATTTCGGGGTCGTCCAAGGAGGAGACGCTCAGGAAGGTCATTCCCGGTATCGAGGAGTTATGACTCAGAATAGGCGACCCGCATCTCGGGCAAAAACCCATGCGGATTTTGGATCCGGAATCGGCCGTCCTTTCGTAATAGGTCAACGCCCCCTGTATGGAGATTGCCCCATCCGGCAAGGTGGCATGCGACCGGTGGTCGGAACCGCCCGACCGTCTGCAGGCCTCGCAATAACAGTGGCCGCCGGATAGCGATGTTTCGGTAAGGGTGTAGCGTACGGCCCCACAGAGGCATCCGCCCATTTGCTTCTCCGCGTCCATTGCTCAAGCCTTCCCGCCGTCAGCTTCGACAAAGGCCGCCAGTTTCGCAAAGGACCCGGTCCAACCCTGGTTGTGATTGTCCCGTGCGTCCTCGTCGATGAAGTTCTGCTGAAAGAATCGCATCCGGGTTCTGCCGCCGAGATCCTCCAGATCGATCGTAATCAGCATCCGCTGGCCGGGCTGACCGTCCTCCTGGCGCCAGGAGAAGGTAAAGACGAGCCGCTCCGGCTCCAGGACCTCCAGATATTCGCCAAGGCAGGTATTCGATACCCCGGTCGATCCCGTCAGCGTCACCGAGTATGTCCCGCCGACCCGCGCGTCCGCGGTTGGGTCCGAACAGGTATAGCCTTCCGGCCCCATCCAGACGGCGAGTTTCTCCGCATCCGTCCAGGCCGCCCAAACTGCGGCGCGTGGGGCATTGAACACCCGGTCCATACTCAGCACGGGACCGTCGGTCTTTTCCTTGGTATCGAGCATTGTCAGCTCCCTTCCCCCTTTGTTTCATCCAAGAACTCCGCCAGGGCGTCGAACCGCTGCTCCCAGAACCGCCGGTAGGTTTCGATCCAGTCGCCGGCTTCCTGCAAGGGTACTGCGCGCAGATGGCAAACCCGCCATTGGGCATCCACCTCCCGCGTGATCATGCCGGCTTTCTCCAGGACCTTCAGATGTCTGGAAACCGCCGGCAGCGACATGTCGAAAGGGTCCGCCAGTTCACTTACCGTCGCGCCACCGGCCGCCAAACGCCCCAGGATTGCCCGGCGCGTCGGGTCGGCGAGAGCCGCGAAGGTTTGCGAGAGTGTGTCGAGTTCTTTATTTAACATACCTGTTATTTAACGGATACGTTAATCACGAGTCAAGCCGCAAACCGGGATGGCTTTCCGTCGCGAACTTAGGAGGGCGGGTTCGGGTCTATCTGCTGAAGGGCGCCCAGCCGCGGGCGGTAGAAGGCAAGCTTGCTGATTTCCTGAGGATCGAAGAACGGAAAGATCAGAGGCTGATAGTTAAAGAAGAGTTCCGCGACCACCACGGTCTCGTTTGCGCGCAGAGGGATGCCGCTGGGCGGGGTGACCGTATCGCCGGCAACACCGATTTCACTTGCCCGGATCAACGGACCGGCCCCGCGGCGTTGCCACAAGACCTGCGGATCCTGTGTACCTACTCTGCCGACCGCGCTTACCACGACCACGCCGTCCGCACCCAGCGAGAACGGGCTCATGATTTCAGGAACCGCCTCGAACAGATCCGCCACCGTCGCTTCGTTCACGCGTTCATCGCGGGTGATCAAGTCCGCAACGGAAACGGTCGCGTGCTGCAGCTTTACATGCAGCAGCAGGAAGGCACCTGTTTCCGCCAAGGCTGTAAAAAGGAAGACCAGTATGGGTGCCGTTAAGGCGAACTCCACGCTTGTGATGCCGCGCCGGTCGCTCCAGATGGATCGGACTTTTTGTAGAATACCCGTCATCGACGCCTCAGAACGGCTCGTTGCGGACCGCGACCGTGGCGGAGTGATCGATCACCGTGAAGAACGGATCGAACAGCTGTGTGAGACTCTCAATCTGATAACGGATCCGATACAGCACGATGTCGCCGGGTCCGCCCAGCCCCACCAGCCCGACATCGGTATCGAATTGACCGTTGCCATTCACGTCTGTGAAGGTTTCGCCCGCGTCGAACACGCCGTTGCCGTTGGCATCGGCAAAGGGCTCCGGTTCGCCAATGTCCGAGAAATTGTCATAGACGATGGTTTCGATGGTCACTTCGTCCATGGGCACCAGACCATAGGTGTTCTGCGCGATGACCTCGCGGATGATATCCTCCCGCGTGGTGCCCGTGGTCGTACTGCCCGTGATCCCAAAGCGCGAACTCGCAAGCACCGCGTTTTCCAGGGAACTGCTGACCAGGAAGAGCATACCCAGTTCCACAATCCCGATCAGCATGGTGATAGTCAGCGGCGCCATGATGGAGAACTCGATGAGTGTGCTGCCGCGGCGGTCCCGGCGAAAGCGGCGAAGACAGCGTATCATTGGGAAATCCTCAGGTTCGACAATTGCCGCCCGATGGTCGCGAAATCCTCCCGCAGTTGGTCGTTGCTGGGTGCGTGAAAGAAGAAACTGTCATTGGAAGCGCAATTCCGAAACAGGTTCTGGGTCGAGGTGCTGGGGGTCGAGCCGAAGGTAATGGCGTAGATAATGATCCCTTGTGCCTTCATCGCCTCGCAGGTCCGCGCAAAGCGGGCATCGATTTCGACACGGGCGTCATTCAACGTCGCAAAGCCGAACTCGCCCAGCCGCCCGTAGGATGTATGGTCCGACCCGTCCGGCCCAATACCGCCATCGGGCGAATGGCCCGTGAAGTCGAAAAACTGGTTCTGGCCGTCCGTCATGATGACCACGACCTTGTCCATGAAGGGTTCGTCATAGTCGAGCGGCAGGGTGGCGGACCCGGTCCCTTCCCAGAAGGTGCGCCAATCCGGAGACAGCGCACGCCATCCCCAAACAAGGCCCAGATTGCCCGTGGTCCCGCCCCGGTGCCAGGGTTGCATAATGTCGATTGCGGCCAGGATCGCCGTCTTGGAGGCGATCAGCGGCGTGATCGCCGGACCGCATCCGAGGTTCGGCCCGCGGCCGTTGTTCTGGGCGCCATTGCTCTCGTCCAGATCGAAGCCGGTCACCGCCCCGCCGCCATCGGTGAGGATCCAATCATTGTCGACATTGTCCGCGTAGAAATAGGGTGTGAAGGGCGCGAAGGCAGGCGTATCGTCCGTCTCATCCAAACCGCCGGCACGCGCCTGAACGCAGCCGATCCAGTTTGTCGGCGTGTAGTCGCCGCCTGGCGCAATGCTGTTCTGTCCGTCCAGCGTCAGCCATTCCGTATGATTTGCGCCGATATTTACCGTCGCCGTGTAGGGAACAAGTGATACCCAAAGATTGGGATTTATATCCTCGTCGCCATAGACCGATTCAACCAGAATGCGCGCCGCATCGCGCGCCGCCCCGATCTTGCCGCCGCTGCGCATGGAACCCGTATTGTCCATCACCAGGGTCAGCTCCATGCCGCGGGTTTCCCGCGTGATCTGAGCGCGTTGGGTGAATGAAACCTCGTTGAACCCAAACAGGCGCATGAAGGTCGTATTGACCGTGACGGTCGCCGCCACGTCGATCACCGAACTATCGGCGTTCGTCGTCATGGTGAAGTCCTGAAGCGTGGCGACGTCTTCGACGTTCGTGAAATTTGCGTCGAAAAAGCTGCGCGCGTCCGTGGCCATGGAGTCGACTTCCAGCGTATGGCCGGCGGCCAGCCCGGCCGCATCCACCGCGCGCTGAACCGAATCGCGCACCAGGAACATACGCGTTCCGTCCACCGCAGCCCCCGTCGCCGCCATTACAGGCAACAACGCAAACGCAAAGATGTTCATTACGCCGCCGCGGCGGCTCCGAAGAAACCGCCGGATCGGGTGCCAAACCGTATGTTGTCCAACCGTCATTCAAAAGCCAATCCAGGTCATCCTGGATCAAGCGGTAATTCAGCAATTGACCGAAGGCCAGAATAACAGTTTGGTTTTAAAAGGACCTTTTGGATTGGATTTACTAAAATCCGCGCTATTCCGCCCCTGCACCGGACGGATTCTTGGCCGTCTCCACAGCATAGTTACAGCCCATCACCACGCCGATGCTCTCCAAAATATGCGCCGGCGCAGCAGAGAGCGTCTCGGCACCGAGATCCATTGTATGCACGGTGCCCCATTCCAGAATATTTGCGATGCCGTGAAACGTCGACCAGACGAACAGCGCATCGAGATCGGCATCGACTTCGAGCACGTCCTTGTCCTCCAAAGGCAGCAAGGAGCCGGGCCATTCAGGCCGAACAGCGCCGGCCTGGAAGCGCCGTCGCCTTAGCTGGACAGCGCAGCGAGCGCCCCGTCGACCACGTCGTTCAGCCGGTCGCCGTCTTCATAGATTTTGGACAGGACGCGCAGGCCCTGCATGGTGTTCACCAGGAAGAGCGCCAGCGCCGACGCATCCCGGCTGGACGTGAATTGACCGCGTTGCTGTCCTACGGCGATCAGGTCGGTGAGGATCTGCTCCATGTCTTCGATCGCGTTCCGGGTTCGCTCGGCGATCGCGCCGTCCCCGCGTCCGATCTCGACGATCGTATTGGTCAGAAAGCAGCCGCGCGCCCGTTCCTCCCCGCCGGCTTCCCGCGCCATCCGGCGAAGAAGGGCGGCGATGATCGTTTTCGGATCGACCTCCCCCTTGGCCATTGCCTCGCGCACGTCGCGCATCGAATAGTCGGAGAGATATTTTTCGACCGCCATGACGTACAGGGAATGCTTGTCGCCGAACGTGTCGTACAAGCTGCCGCGGTTGATCCCCATCGCCTCGACCAGATCCTGCATCGAGGTATGCTCATAGCCTTGCCGCCAGAACAGGTGCAATGCCTGCTTGAGGGCTTGATCGGTATCGAAGGCTTTGGTACGCGCCATGGGTGTGGTCCTCTTCTCTCCCGCCTGAACATGGTCTTATTGGAACGCTTGTTCAATATCTTCGGGCGGCAGCACGGTCAGGACCGCACGCCACAGCGGACAAAACGGGGGACTAGGGAATGACGGGCATTGGTGTTTCAGCGCCTCGGGTCGAGGATTTCCGGCTTCTCACCGGCCAGGGCCGTTTTGTCGAGGACATCTCTCAAGACGGCGCGGCGCATGCGGTCATGGTTCGCAGTCCGCTTTCCCATGCCCGAATTCTGTCTATCGGAACGGAAGAAGCGGCGGCGATCCCCGGTGTGCTCGCCATATTGACCGGACAGGATCTGAAGGCCGCCGGGTTGAATCCTCTCCCCGTCGCCACCCCGCAGGATTCCAGCGACGGCACCCCCTTCAAGACCATCGATCGTCATGCACTGCCCATCGATACGGTGCGGTTCGTCGGCGAAGCGGTGGCGATGGTGGTCGCCGAAAGCGAGGATGCAGCCCGCGACGCCGCGGAGTTGATCGATATCGACTATGAAGACCTGCCGGTGACGAGCGACACGGCAACCACGCCGGACGTCGCCTTCGACCTGCGTATGGGGGACGACGAAGCCGTTGCGATCGCCCTGTCTCAGGCAGCGCACAAGATCTCAATCGAGGGCGTGGTGAACAACCGGGTGATCGTCAGCCCGATCGAGACCCGCTCCTATGTCGGGCGCTACGACACGGCGGCGGACCGCTACACGCTTTATACCCAAAGCCAGGGCGTGCATTTCCTGCGCCGGGTCATTGCACAGACGCTTGCCGTTGCGGAGGGCGCGCTCCACGTCATCACCGAAGATGTCGGCGGCAGTTTCGCCACGAAACTGATGAACTATCCGGAACAGACTCTGGTTCTGTTCGCCGCCAAGCTCTTGGGAAGACCGGTGCGGTGGGTCTCCAGCCGCGGCGAAGCCTTCCTGAGCGACGCGCACGGCCGCGATCATGTCAGCCGCGCGGATCTGGCACTGGATGATGACGGCCGGATCTTGGGGCTCCGCATCGAAACCCGCGGATCGCTCGGCGCCTATGCCTCGGCACTCGGCCCCTCGATCACCGGCACGGGGTTCGCCAAGGTCGCCGGGCACAGTTACGACATTCCCGCGCTCAGCCTGCGGGTCGAAGGCGTCTATACCAACACGGCCCCAACCGACGCCTATCGCGGCGCCGGAAAGCCTGAGGTCATCTATCTGGTGGAACGCCTGCTGGAGAAAGCTGCGCGGGACCTGGGTATGGACCGGGCCGAGTTGCGGCGGCGCAACCTAGTGCCGGAAGCCGCCATGCCCTACAAGGCCGCCAACGGCTGGACCTATGACAGCGGAGATTTCGAACGCACCTTCAATCTGGCGCTGGAGGCGGCCGACTGGACCGGCTTCGCAGACCGGCAGGCGAAGAGCGAAGCGGCTGGCTTGCGCCGCGGCATCGCCATCTGCCCATGCCTCCATGTAACCGGCGGCACGCCGAACGAGGCCAGCGAGGTCCTGGTCACGGCCGACGGTACGGTACTGGTGAAGACCGGCGTTCAGGCGTCCGGTCAAGGGCACGAGACCGCCTTCGCGCAGCTTGTGTCGGCGCGGCTGGAAATCCCCATCGAGTGTGTGAAGGTTCTGGAAGGCGATAGCGATGCGATCAAGAAAGGCGGCGGGACGGGCGGCTCCTCTTCCCTGCCGATTGCCGCCACCACCATCGACCGCGCGACCACCAACCTGATCGATACCGGCAAGGAACAGGCAGCCGAAATCCTGGAAGCCGCAGCCGCGGATATTTCCTACGGGAACGGCGCTTTCGCCGTGGTCGGCACTGACCGGCGGATCGGTCTGTTCGAATTGGCCGAAAGCCTGGCCGAGCGGGATCTGCCCGGCTGCGCCGGCGGGGCCGCCTTCGACGGCGACCATCAGACCATCCCGCACAGTGCGCATGTCTGCGAAGTGGAAGTGGACCCGGAAACCGGCAGGATCAGCATCGAACAATATGTGTCCGCCGACGATATCGGCGTGCAGCTCAACCCGATGATCGCCCAAGGCCAGATCCATGGCGGAATCGCCCAGGGGATCGGTCAGGCCTGGACGGAAAACTGTGTCTACGATCCCGGCGACGGGCAATTGCTGTCCGGGTCCTTCATGGATTACGGCCTGCCCCGCGCCGACGACCTGCCGCTCTTCACGCTGGTCGACGGGAGCGTGCCGACGGAAGCGAACCATCTCGGCATGAAAGGCGTCGGGGAGTTGGGCACCAACGGGGGATTGGCCCCCTTCATGCTCGCCGTGTGCGACGCCATCGGCAGCGACGATCTGCAAATGCCCGCCACCCCGGAGCGGGTCTGGCGGGCGTTAAGCAAGGGCTAGAGCGGACCCCGCCCCGGATTGTCCTCTTTAGACGGCCGTCCCGTCCGTCAGGCGGCGGCGCGCTGTTCCTCCAGCGCTTCGATCGCGGCCACTGCGTTCTCTTCGCGGCTGGCATCCGCGTTCAAACGGTCGGCGGTAATCACCTCCACATCGTGGATGCCGATGAAGCCCAGAACATGCCTCATATAGCCGGTGGCGAAGTCGATGGCGGAACCGGATTCCGTACCGCCGGATGCCACCACGAGGTAGGCTTTCTTGCCTTCCAGCAGACCGACCGGCCCGTTTTCCGTATAGTTGAAGGTCAATCGGGCGCGGGCGACCATGTCGATCCAAGCCTTCAAGGCCGCCGGAACGCCGAAATTGTAGATCGGCACCCCGATGGCCAAAATATCGGCGGATTTCAGTTCCTCCACCAGCGCGTCCGATTCCGACAGCACGGCTTGCTGTTCGGCGGTTCGTGCATCGGCCGGCGTAAAGTTGGCGGCGATCCAGGCTTCGTTGACGAGGCCCGGGGCCCCATCGGCCAGATCGCGGCGGACGACGCGCACCGAATCGTTTGCGCCGGTCAGTTTCGTAACCAGCCGGTCGAGCAGTCGGCGGCTGACGGAACCTTCGCGGCGCATGCTGGCGTCGATACGCAGAACGGTGGGGGCGAATTCGGTGGCGGTCATCGTAAGTCTCCTTGGCATGTCCAGTGTCGCCCTGGGGCGCTGTATTCGCTGTCCGGGTAGAAGATAATTGTGCTCTGCTGGCAATCCATTGCTATGTTAAGAACCATTCGTTCTTGAAATCAGAACAATCAGAGAGCTATTCCGCATGGATGATTTGGGAAATCTGCGGGCCTTTGTCCGGACCGTCGAAAGCGCCAGCGTCAGCCGCGCGGCGGATCAGCTTAATATCGCGAAGTCCGCCGTCAGCCGCCGCATCCGGGAGTTGGAGCGCAATTTGGGCAGCGCGCTGCTGATCCGCGCGGGGCGGTCAATCCGTCCGACCGACGTCGGGCAGGAATTTTACGAACGTGCGGTTCGCATTCTGGCGGATCTGGAAGAGGCGGAAGCCTCCGCCCGCGACAGCCACGCCGCCCTGGCCGGGCTGATCCGCCTGACCGCGCCCGCCACCTTCGGGACGCTGCATCTCGCGGACATCGTCCAAGCGTTCCAAGAACGCAACCCGCAGATACGCTTCGAAATCGACATGGACGATAAGAGGGTCGACTTGATGGCCGGCAATGTCGATTTGGCGCTTCGGATCGGACGGCTAAGCGACAGCGACCTGATTTCCCGGCAATTGACCCGGATCCGCCATGCGGTTTCCGCCAGTCCGGCCTTTTGGGATAGGCATGGCCGCCCGACCAAACCGGAAGATCTCTCCCGATTGCCGACCATGACCTATTTGGGCAGACCGGATCCCAATATCTGGTCGTGCAAGGGTCCGGACGGTGTCGTGAAAAAGATACGTGTGGAACCCCAGGTCCGGGCCGGGAACGGTGATTTTCTGTGCCAGTTGGCGGCCAAAGACATGGGCGTGACCCTGGAACCCACCTTCATCCAGCACCGCTACATCGTCGGCGGCGCTTTGGAGCCGGTCTTGCTGGACTATGATTGGTCCAACACCCACCTCCACGCGCTTTACATGCCGACCCGGCACCTTTCCCGGCGCGTTCGGGCCTTCATCGACTTTCTGGGCGAGCGGTTCAGCGGGACCCCGCCCTGGGATCGCGGAATCTTTCCAGAGGCGGGGGCTGGCTAGCGCTTGTCACGATTACCTGGAAGCAACTGAGATCGCCTTGCCGCTCCCCCAGGCAGAAGCCGGTTTGCAGTCAATGCGGCGCATCGGCAAAGACCATCTCAGAGGTTCCAAGTAAAGGTGGTCCGCACTAAGGCTGCGAGTCCGGCGCCCAGGTTTCCTGAAGATGACGCCAGATCAGCCTTCCACCCGCCCCTTCTTCGAAAAGAACGGTGGAAAGGCGGACATTGCTTGCGCGGGAGTTGAGCGCCCCGGTCTGATGTTCCTCGTAGGAGGCTGCCAGCACGGATGGCGAACCTGCCGGCGAAATTTCCACCACCCGATCAATCGAAATACGGAAATCCGGACTTTTGCCATAGCCCGCGCGGATCGCGGCCACCGTGGCGGCTTTGTCGGACCGCCCGCCGCCCGGTTGGATCATGGTGAAGGCGTCCGACAAACAATCTGCGAAGTCGGTTTGGTACACAGCCTCGTCTGCCGGCATCTGTCCGGACAACCAGGCTTCCAGGAAGACATGCAGCCGGCGGATCTCCGCTTCCATACGACCGGACATCTTAAGCCACCAGCCCGTAGAGCAGACCCGCGGAGATAGAGCCGGTCATCGCGATGACGATGTAGAGCGCAAACACAGGAAGCTTGACCAGCGCCTTCACCGCGATTGCGGCCGGAATACTGGTCACGCCGCCCGCCACCATGAAGGTCAGCGCCGCCGCCGGCGTCAGCCCCATTTCCATCAGCCCGTTGGTAAGCGGGATCGCCGCATAGCCGTTCATATAGGCCGGGACGCCGATGACCGCCGCCGCCGGGATCGCCAGGGTTCCCGCCTCGCCCAGCCAGGCGCCGACCTGCTGCATGGGGACATAGGCCAGCATCACCGCTTCGAGCAGGAAGGCCAGAGACATCCATTTCCCCAGGAAGAAGGAGGCGTTCCTGCTCTCGCCCGCGAAAGCCGTACGGCGTTTTTCCTCGGTCCAGAATCTCCACTGCGGTTCTTCCCCGCTCGTCACCGCCCCTGCGCCGCAGGTCGAAACCGCGCCGGCCAGCGGATCTTTCAACGCGCCGCCGCGATCCAGGGCCAAGACGGTGAAGCCACCCAACAGGCCCATGCCGAACGCCGCGACGGTTTTCACCGTGGCGAACTCTGTCCCGATGACGGCAGCCGTCAGGACGAACATTTCCGGGTCCATGATCGGCGAGGCGAGCCAGAACGCCATCACCGGCGCCAAGGGGACACCGGACGCCAACAGCGCCGCGATCAGGGGGATAACCCCGCAGGAACAGAACGGCGACATCGCCCCGAACGCCGCCGCCATGAATATGGCCTGCACCATGCTGCCGCTGAAGGCCCGTGCGATCAGGCGGTCCGCGCCGCTGGCTTTCAGATAAGCCGCCAAAAGGACCGAAACCGCCAGGAACGGCAGAAGTTGGAGCAGGTTTTCGCCGAGAAACCCGATCCCCTTCACCGCCTCCGGCCGGTCGGTGACAAGCCATAAGCCGCCGACGGCCAGCGTCGCCAGAATGACCCGGTCCACCTTCAGTTTCGAAAGCCGGTCAGCCGCCCGGCTCACGATAGTTCTAGAACTATCGAAATTCTGGGCGGCATCCTGTCTGTAACTGTCGCTCATGATCTACTTCTCCAAGGGGTCCCGCATCGCGGATTTGGTCGTGTTGGTCGGGCGCGGCATCTTTTTCCATTCCGTCCGGCCCGCGGTGTTGTTTTGATGGGCGTCGGCGCAACATTCGTCCGCCAAGAAACCGATCACCGTGTCCATGACGTCGTACCGCGCCAGGCAGATTAGGGTTGTGCCCTGCTTCTCCCGCGCGATCAGCCCCACCGTATCCAGCAGTTTCAGATGATGGCTGAGGGTAGAGCCGGGCACCGACAGAACCTCCTGTATACGGCCCACGCTCATCCCGTCGCCGCCGGCGCGCACCAGCAAGCGGTAGATCTGCAACCGTGTCGGATTGCCCAGGGCGCTCAGTCGATCGGCAATGGTTTCCAGTTCGCTCATGGTGAGACAATAGGCACCCGGCTTCGCTGAGTCAACTATATTTCTAGAAATATCGAAATAATAGTTTACCGACCGGCATCCCTTGAAGCGCCCTGCCGCGCGCGCCATCTTCTCCCCGCTTGGAGAACTCCGCCGAACCCCGCGCCTGCGAAGGACCAGACCTGAATGACCGACAAGCCGAAAAGCCCGTTGCCGGATATTCCCTCGCCCTGCGTGTCGGTCTGCGCGATCAACCCGGCTAACGGCCAATGCCTGGGCTGTCTGCGCACGGTCGAGGAAATCGGCGCCTGGCCGCGCGCCAGCAACGAAGAACGCTATGCGATCCTGCAGGAATTGAAGGAACGCCGCCGGGCCGCCGGACGGACCAGCGCGGCAGATCAGCGTCCCCGCCGCCGGGAGCGGCGCCGCCGCGCCTGATCCTGCTTCTTTCTCGCGATCCTTTCGGTTCGGCGCTCGTGGGTGTCCCGTTTACTTTGAACCCCTGAGAGGGTCTTTGCGGTTTTTCGGCTCGGAAGGCGTTGCGCCGCGACGCCGGACGCGTTGCCTGCAAACCGGCTTCTGCCCGCCTAAACGGCAAAGCGATCTCAGTTGCTTCCAAGTAAACGTGACATGCACTAGGCTTTCCCGAAAGCACGGGGAGCGCGGTCATGAAGGAAAAAACCGGCTGGATCAAAAAAGCCTACGGCGTCCGCACCAAGGACGACGTGCACGAGGTCTATGCGGGCTGGGCGGAGACCTATGAGGCGGATGTCGGCGGCGAATACGGTTATGTCGCACCGCAGGTTTCCATCGATGCCTTCGCAGAGCGTTTCACGGAGCGCGGCCGGCCTGTCATGGATGTCGGCTGCGGTACGGGCCTCGCCGGCGTGGAATTGAAGCGCCACGGCTTCGCGGTGATCGACGGGTTGGATATCTCGCCCGCCATGCTGAAACAGGCAGAGGCCAAGGGCATCTATCGCACCTTGATGGAAGGGGATATGACCGTCGGGCTGGATGTCCCGGATAACGCCTACGCGTCAGCCGTCTGCGTTGGTGTCTTCGCCATGGGCCATGTCGGACCCGACGGGCTGGATGAGTTGATCCGTATCGTGGAACCGGGCGGCGTCGTCTCCTTCACCATCAACGGTCTCGTTTTCAAGGAACGGAACTACGAAGGGAAATTCAAAGCTCTTGAAGAAGCAGGCCTGGTCGATTGTGAAGAGGTCAAGAAAATCGACTACCTCAAGGATGCCGGGGTCGAAGGCTGGTTCGCGACACTGGCGGTGCGCTAGGCTCCGACCGCCGGATAAGGTCGCAAATTTAGTCCCGAATTAGGACTTTCTCATCGAACTGTGATAGAGTTACCGAAAGGACCGATCCGTTAAGCATCGGTTGTGAAAGGCGTTTTCTCTCAAACCACGGAAGGGAGGAGTGCATGCGCCATACCGAAATACTCTGTCATCACTGTGTCTATCCCCACGCCCTGGACTATTGTCAGACCCGGGCCAGCATTCCGCCCTTTGTGCATGGAGAAGTGGCGGATCACATGCTGCATTGTACCCGCTGCGGCGATGAGATCCCGCCGGGACGCGGGTATGTCCTGGTCGAGGGGGCCGAACCTGTCGAAGAGATCATGGCGATCTCCGAAGACCCGGACTACGGCAAGCATCGCGGGCCGCACGCGCCCGCCTGACACATAGACCGGTTCCGGAACGGCGGAAAGGGCATCGCGTCCTAGCGGCGCGCCCGGAAGAATTCTTGCAGCAGGGACGCGCACGCACCTTCCATGACCCCGCCGATCACCTCCGGACGATGATGGCAGGTCGGGCGGTCGAACACCCGCGCCCCATGATCGACCCCGCCGCCCTTGGGGTCGTAGGCGCCGAAGATCACCCGGTCGATCCTGGCGTGCGAGATGGCCGACGCGCACATCGCGCAGGGTTCCAGCGTGACATAGAGATGTGCGCCGCCAAGCCGGGGCGACCCTAGTTTATCCGCCGCCGACCGGATAACCAGCATTTCCGCATGCGCGGTCGGGTCGTTCAATTCCTCGACCCGGTTTCCTGCTTCCGCCAGCACCGCCCCGCTCTTACCATCGACCAGCACTGCGCCAATGGGCGATTCTCCCCGCGCCGCGGCGGCTTCCGCTTGCGCCAAGGCGCGGCTCATATAAGGGTTACGGCTTTCCTGCATGGCGGGCGGAGCGTAGATTGCCGCTTGGCCCGCCGCAAGGACCGCAACACGGACACCCCATGACCGATCCGACCAGCAAATCCGCCGACCCGGGCGCCGAACGCATCGCCAAAGTGATGGCGCGCGCCGGCCTGTGTTCCCGGCGGGAGGCGGAACGCTGGATCGCCGAAGGACGGGTCGCGGTCGACGGGACCGTTATCACCACCCCGGCCACCACGGTAACGGCGGAAAACACGGTGTCGGTGGATGGAAAGGAACTGCCCGCCGCCGACCGCCCGCGCCTGTGGCGCTTTCACAAGCAGGTCGGCCTGATCACCACCTCCAACGACCCCCAGGGCCGCCCCACCGTCTATGACGTGCTACCCAAGGACCTTCCCCGCTTGATCAGCGTTGGGCGGCTGGACTTGAACTCCGAAGGTCTGCTGCTTTTTACAAATGACGGCGGGCTTGCCCGCAAGCTGGAACATCCCGAGACCGGCCTGGTGCGCCGCTATCGTGTACGCGTACGCGGCCGGGTGGATGTGGCGCGCCTGGAGTCTTTGGCGAAGGGCGTCACCGTGGAAGGCGTACGCTATGCCGGGATCGACGCCCAATTGGAGCGTCAGCAATCCACCAACGCTTGGATCACCATTGGGCTGCGGGAGGGGAAGAACCGGGAAGTCCGCCGCGTGATGGAGCATCTGGGATATAGCGTGAACCGCCTGATCCGAACCGGCTACGGCCCGGTCGCCTTGGGAGATCTGCCGCGTGGCGCCATCGAGGAAGTACAGGCCGGCGTGGTCAAGAAACTCCTCGGCGAAAGCCACAAGGGCGCGAAAGCGAAACCCAAGCCCATAAAGCCCAACTACAAGCGTAAAGGCGCCGCCGCGAAGAAAGCAGCCGCAAAGAAAGGCGCTGCCAAGAAAGCGCGCGGCAAGAGACCGGCCCATGCGGATCGTCGCGGGACGGTTTAAAGGCGTCCGCCTGCAAGCCCCGGAGGGTGCGGGCACCCGGCCCACCAGCGACCGGGCGCGCGAGGGGCTGTTCAATATCCTGGCGCACGGGGCCTACGCCGAGCGCCTGCGCGGTGCCAGGGTGCTGGAACTGTTCGCCGGGACCGGCGCGCTGGGCCTGGAAGCCCTCAGCCGGGGGGCCGCCTTCTGTACGTTCGTGGAACGCGACCGTGCCGCGCTTGGCCTGCTGCGCGCCAACATCGCCAAATGCCGGGTGGAGCGGGAAACCAGGGTGGTCGCGGGCGATGGGTTCGCCCCGTCCTTGACGACTGAGGCAGACCTGATCCTGCTCGACCCGCCTTATGAGGACGGGGCCGTTGAGCGGGCCCTCACCGCGCTCTTGAACCGCGAGACGGTGTCCGAAGAGACGCTGATCGTGACCCAAAGCGACCCGAAAACAGTTATCGACGTCCCGGCGGGCCTTGAACTGCTCGAAGACCGGAAGTACGGCGCCGCGCGGTTTCTGTTCCTGGAGCGGCCGGGTGACTGACACACCGCCCCGCTTCGACGCGGCCTTCGCGGAACAGTTCGACGCTCTGCTGCGCTGGCGGCGGGATGTCCGCCACTTCAAGGCCGATCCGCTGCCCGACGGCTGTCTGGAGCGCCTGGTCGGGGCCGCCAACCTCGCCCCATCGGTCGGCTTGAGCCAGCCCTGGCGGTTCGTCCGGGTCTCCGACCCCGCACGGCGGCAGGCGGTGATCGACAATTTCGAACGCTGCAATGCCGACGCATTGAACAGCTACGGTGAGGACCGGGCGGCGCTTTATGCGCGGCTGAAACTCGCAGGATTGAAGGAAGCCCCGGAACATCTCGCCGTCTTCGCCGATCCGGAACCGGCCCAGGGCGCCGGGCTGGGACGCGCCACCATGCCGGAGACGGTCGGATACTCGGTCGCCATTGCCGTCCATACGCTGTGGCTCGCAGCCCGCATTGAAGAGATCGGCGTTGGTTGGGTCTCGATCCTCGACGCGGACGCCATTGGACCGGTCCTGGAGGTCGATCCGGCATGGCGGCTTGTCGCCTACCTCTGTGTCGGTTACCCCAGCGGCACATCGGACGCGCCCGAACTGGAGCGAAAACGCTGGGAGCACCGGCAAGCGGCCCGGCTCCTGCAGCGCTAACCCGGGCGCGATCTCAGATCGGACAACACCGAGAAACCTCACAGCCGCCGCCCTACTTTGCCGCGGTCTGGGACGACGGCGCACCAGCCTCAACTCAGACGGTGAAAACCGCCTTGGAACCGAAGGGTATGGTCTTTTGGACCTGCATCGCGAGAAAGGGTATTCAGGCGTCCCGTCTGAGCGCGTAAATCATCGCCAAAACCGGCAGCAGCAGGATCGCGCCGATCCAGAAGGCTGATGTCTCCGAGATGTTCGCGAAGGCCAGTCCGGCAAGTGCCGGTCCGGCGATGCGGGCCATGCTGGCGGCAGACTGCGCCGCGCCCATGACGCCGCCCTTCCAGTCGGCGGGCGCCCGGCGGCTCATCAGGCTTTGCATGGCGGGATTGTGCAGCCCCATAGCAATCGCCAGCAGCGCCAGCGGCACGACCAGCCAGGAAACGTCCGTCACCAGGATCATTGCGATCACCGAGGCCAGCAGCGTCACGACACCGATCAGGGCAACGTGAACTTCGCCTATCCGTTTGGTCAATCGGCCGACCAGGCCGCCTTGGACCAACGCGTTGACGATCCCGGAAAAGGCGAGGAAATAGCCGACTTCCCGCGCGCCGATATCCAGCACCGCCGCCCCCCAGAGCGCGAACACGCCCTCCACACCCGTGAAGACCAGCGCGACAAGGAAGTACGGGATCATCAGCCGCCGCAGGCCTTTGTCCCCCAGGACGCGCGCCGTCTCCATGCCGGCTTCGGCATCGGCATTCACATGGCGCGCCGGTTCCTTGACCAGCAGCAGCGTGATCAGCAATCCGACGACAACGCATCCGGCGGAGATATAGGCCGGGCCGACGAAATCCGGGTTATCGCCGCCGACAGCAAAGCCGCCGACCGCGGGGCCGATGGTAAAGCCGATGCCGAAGGCGGCGCCAAGCAATCCCATGCCCTTGGCGCGATCTTCATCCCGCGTAACGTCCGCCACAAAGGCCTGGCTCGTCGCCAGCCAACCGGCGGTAAAGCCTGCGAAGGCGCGGCTTGCATAGATCGCCAGGATACTGTCCGCGTTGGCGAGCCACAGATAGCTGATGACGGTGGCGACCACCGAGATCAGCATCACCGGCTTGCGGCCCATCCGGTCGGACAGCCGGCCCCAGATCGGGGCGCTGACGAAGGCGCAGGCGGAAAAGACCGAAAAGATGGCCGCGGCTTCGAAATCTCCACCGCCGACCGACTTCACGGCGAACGGCAGCAACGGGATGACGATGCCGAGACCGATGATGTTGACGCAGGTCGCCGCGGCCAGGGGAAACAAGGCCTTGAAGTTCGACGGTTGCGTCGCGGATGCGGTGGATTGATATGAGGACATGATGGGCGGGAGTAGCGGGCCGGGAACCGAAAGTCAAAAGCCGCATCGACGCATTGGGATTCCCTTGGCCTAAACGCCGGAACGCGGCGTCAGCGGCGACCGAAGAGCCGCTCGATATCGGCGAGCTTCAGTTCGACATAGGTGGGCCGGCCATGGTTGCATTGGCCCGAATGGGGTGTCGCCTCCATTTGCCTGAGCAGGGCGTTCATCTCGTCGGTGGTCAACCGCCGCCCGGCCCGGACCGATCCGTGACAGGCCATGGTGCCGCAAACCTCTTCCAGCTTTTCCTTCAGCGTGAATGCGTCGCCCAGGTCGGCCAGTTCATCGGCCAAATCCCGCACCAATCCCTGGACATCGATTTCGCCCAGAAGCGCGGGCGTCTCCCGGACGGCCACGGCGCCCGGACCGAATGCCTCCAGAACCAGGCCAAGCTCGGCAAGTTCCGCGGCGCGGGCGGTCAAACGCGCCGTGTCCTCGTCGCCGAGTTCGACGATCTCCGGGATCAGCAGGCCCTGCCGGGCGACACCGCTCGCCGAAAGCGCCTGTTTCATCCGCTCATAGACAAGCCGTTCGTGGGCCGCGTGCTGATCGACAATCACGATACCGTCGGCGGTCTGCGCCACCACATAGGTCTCATGCACCTGCGCCCGCGCCGCGCCCAGCGGATTCCCGGTCAGGGGTGCGCCACCGTCCTCCGGAACCTCGACCCGGGCCGCCGGAGCGAAGTCCGCCTCCACCGGCGGTTGGACCGGCGCCTGAAACGCATAGCTCGCTTCGGCGCATCCCGGGGCGGGTCCGGTCCCCGAGTATGGAACCGTCCCCGAATAGCGCGCGCCCCCGCCATGCGGCCGCCCGCCGAAACTGTATTGGACCGCGGAAGGCTCCGTCCGCGCCGCCCCCAAGGCGGCCAGCGATACTGTTGTGGAGGCGCGGTGCCCCGCTTCGGCCAGCGCGTGCTTCAATGCTCCGACCACCAGTCCCCGGATCGACCCGGGATCCCGGAACCGAACTTCGGCCTTGGCCGGATGAACATTCACATCGACCGTCTTCGGCGGCATCTCGATGAACAGCGCCAGCAAGGGATGCCGGTCGCGGGCCAAAAAATCCGCGTACGCCGCGCGCACCGCCCCTATCAGCTGCTTATCCTTCACCGGCCGTCCGTTGACGAACAGAAACTGCATCGAGGCCGTGCCGCGGTTGAGCGTCGGCAGCCCGGCAAACCCGGAGAGCACCGCACCGTCCCGCTCCGCCGAAACGGGCAACGCGTTTTCCATGAAATCGCGGCCCATGATGGAACCCAGCCGCGCCAGCCGCGCATCCAGCAAATCGCCCTGTTCGCCACGCAGCCGGATGCGTTCCCTGTTCCCGTCGTGCAGCGAAAAGGAAACCGACGGGTGCGCCATGGCCAGCCGGTTCATAACGTCGATGACCGCACTGGTCTCCGCCCGTTCGCTGCGCAGAAACTTCAAGCGCGCCGGGGTCGCATAGAACAGGTCCCGTACCTCGATCCGCGTCCCCATGGCGCCGGACGCCGGTACGGGCTTGCCTACCGCGCCGCCTTCGATCGCGAGGGACCAGGCGCTGTCTTGCTCGGCCGGTCGGCTGGTCAAGGTCAAACGGCTGACCGACCCGATTGATGGCAAGGCCTCTCCCCGGAAGCCGAGCGTCGCGATGTTGAAAAGGTCTTCTTCCGGCAATTTGGACGTGGCGTGGCGCTCGATGGCGATTTCCAACTCGCCGGGCGTCATGCCGCAGCCGTCGTCGGTGACGGATATCAGGCTCCGCCCGCCTTCGCGGATCGCTACATCCACCCGCCTGGCCCCGGCATCCAGGCTGTTTTCCACCAATTCCTTCACGGCGGACGCGGGCCGTTCCACCACCTCTCCCGCTGCGATGCGGTTGACGACGGTTTCCGGCAGTCGGCGAATGGCCATGAGGCGTTCCTGGAGACCTCGGCGGTCTATTGAAGATCGAAGAGGTACTGTCTTGTCAGATTCTTGCCATGCTCAACAGCAGGCTGGTCGAAAGGATCTACCGACAGCAAATGGGCGGACAGGATGGTTTCGAGCATGAAATGCATCATCATCGCCCCCATCGACGCCTCATCGATCGCCTCCAGGTGAATCAGGCGGACAGGCTTGCCATGTTGCCAGAGCGATTCCGCCGTGCCGCGGCGCGACGCGTCCATCAGTTCCGCCAGCGTCCGTCCAGAAAGATAGTTCATGCCGGTCAGTGCTGCGAGTTCTGCGTCCACCGGTTCCACACCGCCGGGCGCCGACTCATCGTCATCCTCCAGCGGACCCGACAGAACCGTGAACATTTTGTCCTTTGGCCCGTCGAGCCAAAGCTGCAATTGACTGTGCTGATCGACTGGTCCGGTGCCGTAGATCGGTGTCGTGCCCTCTCCTTGCTTGCCGAGGCTTTCCGCCCATAGCTGTCGGTACCAGCGGCTCAAGGATCCCAACCGGTCGCTATAGGCCAGCATGACATGCGCCATGATCGCATGATGCTTGTTCAGGCCGACCGAGATTGCCGCCCCCAATGCCGGAGGCGAGGCCAGCGGATCGTCGGCCGTCAGCGTTTTATCCAGGACCTGACCCGCCCCTTCGCGTACCGCTTCCGCGTCCAGGCCCGCAATCATCGCTGGCAGCATGCCGACCACGGAAAGCACCGAGTATCGGCCGCCGACCTTGGGGTCGTGGTCCAATACCGGAAATCCAAACTCGGCAGCGAGCCGGCGCAGAGGGTTTTCGCCCGGCTCTGTGATGATGGTGACGTGATCCTTCACACGGTCATCGCCCAACGTGCTGCGCAGCAACGGCAGCACGCTCAGGAATTGCATCAGGGTTTCCGCCGTGCCGCCCGATTTGGAAATCACGATCCAACCGGTCTTGCGCCTGTCGAGATGCCGCATCACCCGGTTGAAGCCGAATGGGTCCACGTTGGTGACGATGTGCAGGCGCGGCGACAGTCCCCGTTTGTCGGGATCGGTCATCGTGTAAAGCGCCCGGCCGCCGAGGCTGGAGCCCCCCGTGCCGAGAACTACGACATCCTCGAAGAAGTTGCGGTAACGCTCGGCGACGGCCGCCATGTCCGGCAAGTCGTCCGTCCGGGCCGGCAGCCGCAGCAGGGGCAGCGCGTTCTTGTCCAGTTTTTCCTGAAGATCCGCGATACCGGCCTTCAAACCGTCCGAATAACCGTCGATCTGATCTTCCGTCAGACCTTGTTCACCGATCCGATCGGCCATGCAGTTTTCGACATTCTGAATATACGGCATAAAGACCCCGACCGCGCCCGGCGTTACTGTTAATCGTGCGCATACTTACGCAGCCTCCGTAGCGGCGCAAGTAGGGGAATTCTAGCGGCTGGAATGGATCATCCACCGATCTCGGGAGCGTCCCGGGTTGCCGTCACGCCTTCCGGACGTCCGACAACCACGACGGTCAACGCCTCCGGATCGTAAAGCTCTTTGGCGACCCGGTTCGCCTCTTCCAAAGTGACCGCCTCGATGTAGCTGTTGCGCCGGTCGATATAGTCGATCCCCAACCCGTAATACTGAATGCCGGTCAGGGCGCCAGCGATCTGCGAGGTTGTTGTGAACCGCAGGGGATAGGAGCCGGTCAGATAGGTCTTGGCGTTTCGCAGTTCCTCTTCGGTAACCCCAGTCGTTCGAAGCTTCTTCCACTCTTCCTTGATCAGGGCGATCGATTCGGCGACTGCGTCATTGCGGGTGGAGACCCCGGCGATGATCAACGCGGAGCGTTGCCGGTCGATCATGTAGGAATAGGTCGAATAGGCGAGGCCGCGCTTCTCACGAATCTCGGTGGTCAGCCGCGAACCGAAGCCGCCCCCGCCGAGCACGAAGTTGACGACATAAGCGGCATAGTAATCTTCGTCCAGACGGTCGATACCCGGTTGCGCTAGCATCACCACGCTTTGCGGAAGGTTCTGATCCAGAACCACCACGCTGCCCTCCGCCTCTACCGACGCGGGCGCGAGGTCAGGAATATCCCCGGTCGCGGGAAGACCGCCGAAAGCGGTGTCCAGCAAAGGCGCAAGCTCCTCGGCCGTGATATTGCCGACGACGCCGATAATCAGCCTGTCCCGGGTAAGCATGCGGGCCGCAAATCCGTGCAGATCCTCAAGCGTGACAGCCTTGATCCCTTCGATCGTGCCGCTTCCGGGACGGCCGTACGGGTCGTCACCGAACACCACCTTGGCCAAGGTGTTGCCGGCCCGCGCGTTCGGGGAGGACTTGTCCCGCTCCAGGCCAATCAATATCTGTCCTCGGATCCGTTCCACGGCGTCGGCATCGAACCGCGGCCGGGTAAGCGCCATACTCAGGAGATCCACCGCCTCGTCCCGGTATCGGTTCAAGGTCCGGAAACTGCCGGAGAAGGCATCCCGTCCGGCGGAAAAGGCCAAGGTGATCGACTTGTCATCCAAAATGCGGCGGAAAGCCGCGCTGTCCAGATCGCCGGCCCCCTCGTCCAAGGTGGATGCCGCCAGATCCGCCAGCCCGATCTTGTCCACGGGGTCGAGCGACGATCCACCGCGGAACACAAAGTCGACGGAGATCAGATCGGCCGTATCGTCTTCCACCAACCAGGCGGTGATCCCCTTGGGACTGACCACTTCCTTGATCTCAACGGCCTTGGCCGCCGGGACGGACAACAGGGCAACGACAGTGATTACGGCCCAGACAGCGGCCGCCTTGGAACGGAAATTCATCAGGATTTACCTTCCGGGTTCGATCCGTCGACAGCAGGCAACAGGCGGGTCGTCATCGCCCCCCGATCCCTGACCACATGGCGCAGGGCCGCGTTGACTTGATCGCGCGTTACAGCGGCGATGCGCGCCGGCCAAGCTTCTACATCATCCGCCGTCAATCCGATCACGGCGGCCCCGCCCAATGTGCGTGCGATCCCCTGGAACGAGTCCTTGGCGATCTCGGCGGCATCGGTCAGCCGCACGATGGCACGGTCAACCTCGTCCTGTGTGACGCCGTTTTCCCGAAGGTCGGCGATTTCGGTTTCCATGGCTGCGACGGCGGCCTCAAGGTCGCCGCCATTCACTGGGGAAACATAAAACCCGACACTCCCTGGGCCGCGGCTGCTCGGGCTGTACCAGGCGCCGGCGGAGGACGCCACTTTGTCTTGAACAACCAGTTTCGCGTAGAGCCGGCTGGTCGCGCCGCCGCTGATAATCTCGGTCAGCACCTGCAAGGGATAGGCATGTTCCGAAGCCCCATAGCGGTAGCTGGGCGCGATGTAACGCTTGGACCAAGAGGGCTGCCGAACGTCAGGGTCGGCCATGCTGATCGACCGGTCCGCCGTGTGCGAGGGCTCGACCCAGTTAACCGGCGGGGCGATGTTCCGGCGCGGGATCGCACCGTAGTACTTCTCGGCAAGCGGCAGGACCTCGTCCATCGAGACATCGCCGACCACCACCAGGATTGCGTTGTCCGGACCGTACCAACGGTCATAGAAGGCTTGAAGATCGTCCGGCGTAATCGCCTTGATCTCGTGCTCCCACCCGATGATCGGCCGTCTGTAGGGATGGTTCATGTAAAAGGCGGCCGAGGCCTGTTCGCGCAGCCGTGCGGCGGGCGAGTTATCCGTTCGCGTACGGCGTTCCTCCAGCACCACGGCGCGCTCGGTCTCAATCTCGGCGGGATCGAGTACCAGGTTCCGCATCCGGTCGGCTTCCAGCCGCATCACCAGTTCCAGACGATCCGCGGCGATTGACTGGAAGTATCCGGTATAGTCGTACGAGGTGAAGGCATTGTCCTGACCGCCGTTGCGCGAGACGATCTTGGAAAACTCTCCGGCAGGGATCGACTCGGTCCCCTTGAACATCAAATGTTCGAGGAAATGGGCAATACCGGAGAGCCCTTGGGGCTCGTCGATCGAGCCGACCTTGTACCAGACCATGTGTGTGACGACCGGCGCGCGCCGCTTGGTCACGACGATAACTTCCATACCGTTGGAAAGCTCGGCCGTTTCCGGATTGAAGACCGAGGCCGTCGCAGCCGCCTGCCCCACCCATAGAACCGCCGCGGCGATTAGCCCGCGCAGCATAGCGCTCTTCATCGTAGCCTCGTTTGGATCGCAAAAAATCGTCTGTGAGACGATATAGGGGCACAAGCGCGCAGTTTAAGCCACTGCGACACACAAGACCGTTAGTGAAACAGCCGCAGCGTTAGAAGGGCCACTTGAAAAGAGGCTCTTCCTCATCCGTGATGATGGTGGGGGTTTCGCCCTCTGTCGTGGGCCTGCCGAGGCTCGCATTCTCCTGCAAGCGCTGCAGTTCCCCTTCCGCGTCCACAACAGCGCCCGGTTCAGCGCCTTTCTGCCAGAACAGCAGGTCGTCGACGAACCCTTCCGATTCACGCGCCAAAGACGCGCTTTCGTCATCCACGATCTGTCGGATCGACGGATCGGTGTTCAAGGCGTTGGCCTGACCGAGCAAAGCGACTTCCGCCGGATTGCTGCCTTGCTCCACCTTCTCACGCGCCAGCCGCTGCTGCTGTCGCGGCGTCAGATCGTTGCCGAAAATCGCACTGCGCGCATTGGCGCGGGGCGTAACCCGGTTCAGTTCCTCCGCACCGGGGTTCGGGGCCCTCAGCCCAAAATCCGGCGGCAACGTCAGGGGGGCGCGCTTCACGACCGCGAACTCATCCGGGCCGCCCCGCTGGTAGCCGAACACTTCACCCAGATCGGACGAGCAGGCTGCAAGGCCGAAGGCGATAAGGCCCAGCCATATGCCGCGCCGCGCCAAGGTGCCGATAGTCATGTTCCGTTCCTTCAGATCCCAACCGCTTTTTCGAACAGTTTACGCCTTGTCCGCCGGCTTGTTAACAAATCCGTCCAACATGATCAAAATCACGCCGATCACGATGGCGGAGTCGGCCACGTTGAACGCCGGCCAATGATAGCCCGCGACATGGAAATCCAGAAAGTCCGCGACGGCGCCGAAACGCATCCGGTCGATCACATTCCCAATCGCGCCACCGATCACCAAACCCAACGAAACGGCCAGAAGCCAATGCGTGGCTTTGTACATCCAAATGGTCAGGCCGATCGAAATCGCAACAGCCGCACCGGACAGCAACCAAGGACCCAGCGGCGAATCGTTCGACAACATGCCGAAGCTGACCCCGCGGTTCCACACCATCACCAAGTTGAAAAACCCAGTGACCTCGATCATGCGCGGTGGATCCATGACAAGATCCAGAATGATCCACTTGGTCACCTGATCGAACAAAAGGACCGCCGCGGCGACGGCCAGTCCAAGTTTGAACATGGTTCGACTCCGCCCCTATTCCGCCGCGGTCGGCAGTTGACGCAGCACCGTGGCGCAGCGGCCGCAGGTTCCGGGCAGATCGGGCGCTTCACCGACATCCGGCAGGACGCGCCAGCAGCGCTCGCACTTTTCGCCGTTGGCCTGTCCGGAGATCACACCGATGCCGGGAACATCCGTCAGCGCGAAGTCATCGTCACCGACCTCCCCAACTGTCAGAGTCAGGTCCGAGGTGATGCAGACATCGGCCATGTTGACGTCCTGGATGGTGTCGAACACATCCTGCGGCACGGTGACGGTGGGGGCCGCCTGGAGGCTCGATCCGATCCGTTTCTCGGCCCGTTCGATTTCCAGCGCCCCCAACACGACGCGGCGCACTTGGCGCACCGCGTCCCATTTCGCGGCAAGGTCCGGCGCGGCCCAGTCCGACGGAATTTTCGGGAAGGTCCGCAGATGGACCGAGTTGTCGTCCGCTTCGCCGGTCCGCGTCAGCCAGGCCTCTTCGGTCGTGAAGCTCAGGATCGGGGCCAGCCATGCGGTCAGGCAGGAGAACAGCTGTTCAAGCACCGCCAGACAGGCCTGCCGCACGGCGCTGTCGGGCGCGTCGCAATACAGGCTGTCCTTGCGGATATCGAAATAGAACGCACTGAGATCGATGGCGCAAAAATCGTGAAGTTCGCGGAACACCCGATGGAAGTCGTAGCTTGCCATCGCCGTGCGGACGGTCGCATCCAGCTCCCATAAACGGTGCAGCATCAGCCGTTCCAATTCCGGCATGTCGGCCAGCGGAACGGTGTCCGCAGGGCTGTGACCATGCAGATTGCCCAGCAACCATTTGAACGTGTTCCGGAAGCGGCGGTAATAATCGGTAAGCTGCTTGAGCGTGCCCTCGCCGACCCGCAGATCGTTGTAGTAATCCTCGAACACGACCCAAAGCCGCAGGATTTCCGCCCCGTACTTGTCGTTCACTTCCTGCGGAACGACCTGGTTGCCCTTGGACTTGGACATCTTGGTCCCGTCCTCGGCCATGATGAAACCGTGGGTCAGCACGGCGTCATAGGGCGCGCGCCCGCGGGTGCCCGAGCTCTCCAAAAGCGAGGAGTGGAACCAGCCGCGATGCTGGTCGGTTCCTTCAAGATAAAGCGACGCCGGCCATTGCAGATCCTCCCGCTCTTCCAGAACGAAGGCGTGGGTCGATCCGCTGTCGAACCAGACATCGACGACATCGGTGACCTGTTCATAATCGTCGGCGTCGTAATCGTTGCCGAGGAACCGCGCGGTCGGGGACGAGAACCAGGCATCCGCCCCTTCTTCCCGGAACGCCGCCTCGATCCGGTCGACGACCGCCTGATCGCGCAACGGCTCTCCCGTGCGTTTCGAGACGAAAACCGGGATCGGAACGCCCCAGGCCCGCTGACGCGAAATCACCCAGTCGGGGCGGTTCTCGATCATCGAGTAGAGGCGGTTCTTGCCTTGCGGCGGATAGAATTCGGTCTGGTCGATTGCGTCCAGCGCCGTCTTGCGCAGGTCGTTACTGTTCATGGAGATGAACCATTGGGCCGTGTTGCGGAAGATCAGCGGCGCCTTGGAACGCCAGGAGTGCGGATAGGAATGCCGCAGCGAGCCTTTCGCCAGCAATCCGCCGGAGATCGCCAATTCGCGCAGAACCGATGGGTTGGCGTCGCCCGGTTTGCCGTCCGGCGTCAAAACCGCCTTTCCGGCCAGCATCGGAACATGGTCGTAGAAGACGCCGTCCTCGCCGACGGTTTGCGGAACCTCGATCCCGTTCGCCATGCCGAGCGCCCAGTCGTCCGCCCCATGGCCCGGCGCGATATGCACAAAGCCCGTACCCGCGTCATCGGTGACAAAATCGGCGGAAAGGATCGGGCAATCGTACTCGTGCCCCCCATTCGCCGGTTCGTATCCGCGCCAGGGATGGGCGCATTTGCTTCCCACGACCGCATCGCCCTTCAGCGTCGCCAGGACGGATGTGCCGGTGATCTTGGCGGTTTCGCACACCGCTTCCAGGAGCGCCTTGGCCACGACCAAGCGTTCGCCGACCGTCGCGCGCGACTCTTCGGCAACCTCGGTCACTTCGAACACGACATAGTCGAAATCGGTGTGGGCCGCGACGGCGCGGTTTCCAGGGATCGTCCAGGGAGTCGTGGTCCAGATCACGACGGTGGCGCCGTCGAGGGCCGGATCGGATGCTTCGACGACCGGGAAACGCACCCAGATCATCGTCGATTTATGCTCCATATACTCGACCTCGGCTTCCGCCAGGGCCGTCTTTTCGACGACCGACCAGAGCACCGGCTTCGATCCCTTGTAGAGCGAGCCGTTCATCAGGAATTTGCCGATTTCCTTGGCGATTTGCGCTTCTGCCGCATAGGCCATCGTTGTGTAGGGATTGTCCCAATCGCCCAGCACGCCGAGACGTTTGAATTCCTCGCGCTGGATATCGATCCACTTGTCGGCGAAGTCCCGGCATTCCTTGCGGAACTCGACGATCGGGACCTCGTCCTTGTCCTGCCCGGCGGCGCGGTACTGTTCTTCGATCTTCCATTCGATCGGCAGGCCGTGACAGTCCCATCCCGGAACGTAATTGGCGTCCTTGCCCATCATCTGCTGAGACTTGTTGATGATGTCCTTCAGGATCTTGTTCAGCGCGTGGCCGATATGCAGGTGACCGTTCGCGTAGGGAGGGCCGTCGTGCAGGATGAATTTCTCCCGCCCTTTCGACTGGTCCCGCAGTTTCCGCCAAAGGTCGATGCGGTTCCAGCGCTCCAGCAGTTCCGGCTCCTTCTTCGGGAGCCCGGCGCGCATCGGGAAATCGGTCTGAGGCAGTGCGATCGTATCGCGGTAGTCGGGTTTGTCGGTGTCTGTGACGGTCATTTTCTTTGGTCCTGGCCCGCCGGTCCGGCGGCCGTTCAATCGATATAAGGGAGAATGATCAAGGTTGCAGGCTGTGACTTACGCATCGGCGCACAGCGAGTCCCGGCTCCTGACTTACAGGGCCGGGCCGATAATTCGGTCGATGGCGAAAAAGTCGAAATCCATGGCGCTAACCGCTCTTCCAAACGCGGCGCGATCCTAGTTTTAGCCTCACACAGGGTCAAGCCGCGAGCCGGCGCCCCGAACCGATTGATCTCACCGCGTCTGTATCGAACGAAACGCCCGCTGGCCGGGCAACGCGATGCGGTCGCCGGAAGCCGGCAGCGCCCCCGCGGGCGAAGCCACAATGATTTAACAAATTTGCCCTGTGCGCCGCGCCCATTCTTGATACCCTTGGTTTTTGGGGGGTGCGGTTCGGAACAGGACGTCATGAAAGGTTGACGATGACCGTTCAAACCATGCTTGGATCGCGAAAAGGGGACGTGAAGACCGTTTCCGTCTCGAACACACTTAGAGACGCCATTGAATTGATGGGCAGCGAGAAGATCGGCGCTGCGATCATTCTCGACGAACAGGGCGGGTTGGCCGGCATACTGACCGAACGCGACGTTGTCAGCCAGCTCAGCACGGCGGGTCCCGCGGCGCTCGACAAATCCGTCGCCAGCATCATGACCCCCAGTCCCACGACATGTTCGATCACCGAAGACGCGTACGACGCGATCGAGAAGATGATGTCCCTGCGGTGCCGTCATCTGCCGGTCGTGGAGGGCGGGGATGTTGTCGGGGTTATCTCCGCGCGCGACGTGATGGAGAATGTCTGGGTGCAGGCCAGCGAACGGGACCGCCGTCACCTGATCGCGCAAATCGCCCTGGCATAAGGCAGCGCCGGCACGCCCGAGAGTGTTTCGAACGAACGCCCGGCCGCTAGCGGCCCATCGCGCCCCTGCCGGACACGGCTTCTAACCGCCGGCTGCCCGGGTCTGCAGGATACGGCGGGCGACCTGGCAATCGTGTTCGATCTGGGCGCTCATCGCATCGATGTTCGGAAACTTGCGATCCGCCCGCACGAATTCGATCAGGGCGATGCGCAGGTACCGGCCGTAAAGATCGCCTTCGAAATCGAACAGAAAGGCTTCGAACAGTTCGCTTTCGCCGTTCACTGTCGGCCGCTTGCCGTAATAGCCCGCCCCGTCATACCAGGACACGCTGCTCTGATCCTGCGCCTCTACCCCGCATCGAACGGCGTAGATGCCTTCCGCGGGACGCAGCGTGTCGCCCAGATCCACATTGGCGGTGGGAAAGCCGATCGTGCGGCCAAGCTGCTGGCCCGGTTCCACGCGCCCTTCGATTTCGAACGGACGCCCCAAAAGCGCGGCGGCCTGGCCGGGATTGCCGCGCCGCAGATAGTCGCGAATCCGGGTGGATGAGTAGATAATGCCGTCATGGCTCGCCATCGGCTCGATCGTGGTGACGCCAAAGGAGCCGCGTTCCGCCATCATCGCCGGCGTTCCCTTGCGGCCTTTGCCGAAACAGAAATCGTACCCGACGACCACATGGCTTGCGCCGAGACCGTCGGTCAGGATGGTGTCCACGAAAGCTTCCGCCGCGGTTTCCGCGAGATCCTGGTTGAAGCTTAGGACGACCAATGCCTCGACACCCAAAGCGGCCAGGTGGTGGGCCTTGTTCCGCAAGTCGGTGAGCCGGAATGGCGATGAGTCCGGCGCGAAGTGGCGCCGCGGATGCGGCTCGAATGTCATTACCAGCAGCGGCGCGGACGCCGCATCGGCAATTTCCCGCGCCCGGCCGATCACCGACTGGTGTCCGCGATGGACGCCGTCGAAATTGCCCAGCACGACAACCCCGCCTTTAAGGTCGGGCGGGGTTTCCGCAGCATGATGGATAATCCGCATGACGCGACTATGGCGCGGATTTGGGGACTTAGAAAACCGCTATTTGTCGACGTCGGCGCGCGACCGCACCATCATCTTCGCCATACCGTCGCAAACCAGCGTATCGCCGACCCGCGCGGTGGTCTTGCAGATTAGCCGACGCTTTTCCGGAACCAGTTCCGTGATCACCGCGCGCGCTTCCACCGTGTCGCCGGCGCGCACCGGCGCGAGGAACTTCAGATCCTGGCTTAGGTAGATGCAGCCCGGCCCCGGCATTTTCATGCCCAGAACGGTCGAAATCAGACTGGCGGTCAGCATCCCGTGTGCGATCCGCCCCTTGAACATGGTGTCTTCGGCGAATTCCTGGTTCACGTGAACCGGGTTCATATCCCCCGTAACACCCGAGAAGAGAACAATATCCGCTTCGGTGATCGTCTTGGCGAAAACCGCCGACATGCCGACGCTCAAATCTTCAAAGTAAAACCCGTTAAGGTCTTCCTGCAGCAACGCGCTGTCCATCAATCATGCTCCTTAGGGCCGGACCCGGTGTAGCTTCCGCCGATAGCGGCGCGCAGTGTCCGTCCTCACACAAAACAGAGACAATTCATTGGACCCCCCGCCAGGCGATCGCCTGTATTCCGCGTCCAAAACCGCCGAAAGATAGCCGCACTGCAACACGCAGGCAAGGAATCTTCGCAACCGCAGCATTTTACCGCAAGTCTGCGCCGACCCCGGTCAACCGCGCGGTTCGATGGGTTTTGTTGAAATCCCGGTAGCCTTTTGGAAAAGGTTCGCAAAACCAAGCAGTTCCGCATCGCCTCGCGGACGGCCGACAAGCTGGATACCGACCGGCAAGCCATCTTCCGTCATACCGCAGGGCACACTAATGGCGGGACAGGATGTGCAGGTGATCGCGTAGGTGACGCCCAGCCAATCCACGTAATTGTCGAATCGATGCCCGTCGATTTCCTCGACATAACGCTGATCCACATCGAACGGCGGCACCAGCGCCGTGGGACAGGCCAACAGGTCGTACTCCTCAAAAAACTTGGCGACCCGCGCGTAGAGGGCGCTCCGGCCGCGTTCGGCTCTGCCGATGTCGTCCGCGCTCAGCGCCAACCCCTTTTCGATGTTCCAGACAACGTCGGGTTTCAGCTTGTCGCGATGGTTCTCCAGGTCGGACGCATGGCCTGTTGCGAACAACGCGGCGCGGAGCGTCTGAAAGATGTCCGGCGTGTCGGAAAGGTCCGGGCAGGCTTCCTCAACGGTTGCGCCAAGCTCTTCGAACCGGCGCACCGCACCGGCGACAACCTCACGCACACGGCGGTCGACCGGCAGAAAACCGAGATCCGGCGAGAAGGCGACTTTGGCCGGCCGTGCCGCGGCTTGGGCCGTCGCCAGGTAGGAGGTTACCGGGGCTGGCCGGGAAATCGGGTCTTCGCCGTGCTGTCCGGCCATTGCATCCAGCATCAGGGCGACGTCTTCGACCGTGCGCGCCATGGGCCCCTGCACGGAAAGCATGTCGTACGACGCGGTCGCGGAACTTCGCGCCACGATGCCGGGGCTGGGGCGCATGCCGACAACGCCGGAGAAACTGGCCGGCGTGCGCAGCGATCCGCCCAAATCCGACCCGGTCGCAAGCCAGACCATCCCCGTGGCAAGCGCCACCGCCGAGCCGCCCGACGAGCCGCCGCAGGTCAGCGCCGTGTTCCAGGGATTGCGGGTTTTGCCGAACACTTCGTTGAACGTGTTCGCGCCGGCGCCGAACTCGGGCGTGTTCGACTTGGCGAGCGGAATGGCGCCCTGCGCCTCCAACCCCTCCACCATAATATCGGATCGTTCCGGCACATGATCGGCGTAGATCGGCGATCCATAGGTGGTTCGCACACCGGCCACGTCGTTGAGGTCTTTCACCGCGATCGGCAAGCCCGCCAGAGGCGCGGCGCCCACATCGACGGATTCGGCCGCGGCACGCGCCCGGTCCGCACAGACGGTGGGCAAGGCATTGACCGGTTCGTTAACCGCTTCGATCCGCGCCAAGGCTGCGTTCACAAGGTCAGAAGGGCTTGCCTCGCGGTTTTTCACCGCGGCAACCGCCTCTACCGCGGAAAGTTCGGTCAAGTCTGACATTGGTACACTCCCTGTAACACGGCGGGCTTAGCAACAGACGCTTGGTCCCGCTCATTTTCTGGTCTAGATCTCCTGTCCACACAGGTAGCGCACCAGACCGGCAGGGAACAAGCAATGACAGAAGAAGTTGGCGGAACGCCCGATGAAAGACCGGAACAAGTACCGGTCAGCGTTCTGACGGGGTTCCTGGGCAGCGGAAAGACGACGCTTCTGAAATCCTTGCTCAAGCATCCGGGCATGGACGAAACGGCCGTGGTGATCAACGAGTTCGGCGAAGTCGGGCTCGACCATCTGTTGGTGGAGCAGAGCTCTGAAAACACGGTGGTGATGGATTCCGGCTGTCTGTGCTGCACGATCCGGGGCGACCTGATCGAGACCTTGCGCAGCCTGATCCGGCGCCGCTGGGCCGGCGAGGTGCCTCCCTTCAAGCGGCTTGTCATTGAAACGACCGGGCTGGCGGACCCCGCCCCGATCCTGCACACGCTGATGATGGACCCCGTCGTCTCGACGCGCTATCGCCTGGACAGCGTTGTCACCACCGTGGACGCCGTGAACGGCGCGCTGCAGTTGGACGAAAACATCGAGTCGGTGAAGCAGGTTGCGGTCGCCGACCGGTTACTGCTGACCAAGACGGACATGATGAGCGGTCCGAATCCGGACCGGCTGCCCGAACGGCTGCAGGCGCTGAACCCGGCCGCGCCGGTTATCGAGGTGCGGCACGGGGAAATCGACCCGGACCGTCTGTTCAACGCCGGCCTGTACGACCCCAATACCAAAGCGCCGGATGTAGCCCGTTGGCTTCGCGAAGAGGCCTACGCCGACGATCATGATGGGCATGGGCATGGGCATGGGCATGGGCATGGGCATGGGCATGATCACGGCCATCACCATCATCACGGTCATGATCATCATCACGATGTGAACCGTCATGACGAGAGCATCGGCTCCTTTTGCATCACCTACGACAAACCCATTGATTGGGGGCTGTTCGTCGAGTGGATCGAGGCTCTGATTTCAACGAACGGCAACAACTTGCTGCGGCTCAAAGGCTTGCTGAACATTGCCGACGCGGAGGGCCCCGTCGCCGTTCATGGGGTTCAGCACGTCTTTCACCCTCCGGCGATGCTGCCGGAGTGGCCAAGCGAAGACCGCACCTCGAAAATCGTGATGATCACCAGGGATATGACGAAGGAACCGGTGGAGAAAATGATGCGCGCGTTCCTTGAGAACAGCGCAGCGTCGTGATCCCGCGCCGCAAGGCGCTATTCGGTCGGCCCGCCCAAACCCGCATCCCGCAATTTCTTGTCGGTATTGTACTGGCTTAGCATGTAAACCGCCCAAATCGCCGCCGGTATCCAACCGATCAAGGTGATCTGCAGGATCAGGCACAGGATTCCCTGAATTGGGCGTCCGATCGTGAAAAACGTCAGCCAAGGCAGCAAAAGGGCGATCAGCAGCCGGATCATCTTCGTCTCCTGTACGGTTGCGGTTCCGCAGATTTATTGGATTCGCGGCTTCTATAAAGAGGCCAACGTCGTCACGGTAGGTCGGTAAATTTCCAAGGTGAGCTTCTTGCGAAGGTGAGGCTCATCCCCGCGGCGCCTTCTGGGGGGTACGGGAGGCGAAAACGCCACGGGGATGATCCATTTCCGGCTGTTTCCAGCCCGACTCTGACGCCGCCCCCATTACTCCTCGGCGATCTTTGACCGTCGACCCTCTCAAAACGGGTACCCACGACGACCACTGGGGGGTACGGGAGGCGTGGCCGCCGTGGGCTCCAGGACCTTCGGAACGCCGAAGGGTACTGAAACCGTTGCCCTTGGCCATGGTCGGCGCGACGCACCGGTGGCCTGGCACAAACTCTGGCTCCTGGGACCCCTACTGGGGGGTACGGGAGGCGTAGAGGCCCCCGGAACCAAACCTCCGAGTACTTCGGAGGAACTCAAAACCTAGCAACTCGACCGCTCTGGCAGTGTGTACCGTATCGGTCGGTGGGTTCTTCGGTCCCCGCGACCCGCACTGGGGGGTACGGGAGGCGTGCAAGTCGCGGGGACCAAAACCCTCGGGCCTTAACGCCCGAAGCTGATGACAACGCGGCGGTTATTCGCTTCCTTCACGTTGTCGCCTGTCTGTACAGCCGGCAGATCCTCGCCCACGGCTGTGGTCCGAATGGCGCTGCTGCTGAGGCCGGCGGCCTGAAGTGCATCGGCAACCGCCTGCACACGGCGTTCGGACAAGGCATTGTTGTAATCCGCATCGCCACGGGTGTCGGTATGGCCGACAAGCCGGACGACGCGTGCTTCCGCAGCGGCGAACGAACCGGCGGCACCCGTAATCTTCTGGGCTTCGGCGGCGCTGATTTCGGCACTGTCGAAGTCGAAGTAGATGATGACCGGCTGCGGCAGCGGCGGCGGCGGCGGCAAGGGCGCCTTCGGCGCGGCCGGGGCCGGTGCTTCCGCTTTCGGCGCCAGGGCGGCCTCAAGCTGTTCCATATGGAAGATGAAGTCTTTCTGGCAGGCTTCGATGTCCTCCGGCTGGATGTTTTCTTCCTGCTCCTGCATCCAGCAATCGAACGCCCCTTGGGCGCCCGCCGCGTGTTCCGGCGAGGCCGCACGTCCGCCGGCGTTGAGCGCGGACATCAAGCGATCACGTGCCGCGGTGAGCGTACGCACCGATCCTTCCGGCAAATCGCGGGCAGAGATTTCTTCGGGCATCGGCGGATTGCCGTCCAGAACCGCCCGGGCGCGGTTGGTGAATACATCCGCATCGGCCCAGTCGAATTCGCCGGCTTCCAGTTCCGCCAACGCGACATACTCTTTGTGCAGCGCGGTGTCGAACGCGCCGCCGGAAGGCGATCCGGCCTTAATCTCGGGAAGGCTGCTGACGGCGCAGCCCGTCAAGAACAAGCCTGCAACGGCAAGTGCTGTTGTGCTCTTCAAATGCTTAATCATCGTTTAGTCCCTGTAACTGATTGTTGCGTAGTCGACTACTTGAGCACCATAAAACCCGTTGCCGATATCCCTCCAGCAACAAGTTCCGTGCCAGACCATAAGTTGTTGCCACTTTTTCCATGGCTCCGCCAATTTTCATATTTAAATCAGCGGGCTAGATAAACATGAAAAAAACAGAATATTTTTATGAGGCGACGCCCGCTATCCGGCTTACCGCGCTGCTGACCCGCGTGCCATTGCGTTCTGATTTGCATTTTGCGAAAGAAACGCCAGATCGCAATTTGCAACATGGCGCCGCCCGGTCGGGATCGCGTGGGTGAATCGCGCCTTGGGGCGGTTGAGGCGAAAAGCCAAGGCGACCTCCGTTAGCCGTGGACTGGTATCGCCGCGTTTGTTTTCATATATCTGATTGAGGATGCCGCCGACCTTTCCGGATGGCATCACGAGCTTCGGGTGTCAGCATGCACGATCATTCCCCGCACCTTTCTGTATCCCGGCGCCATTTCCTGACGGGCGCGGCCTGCGGATGCGGCGCGTTGGCCACAGGATGCGTCTCGACCAACAAGGCGACGGGACGGACCACCCTGACCGGTTTTTATTCCGTTGAGGACGACATCCGCCTCGGCCGGCAGGAGCACCCTAAACTGGTGGCGCAATTCGGTGGCGAATACGACGATCCGCGCCTGCAGCGCTATATCGAGCAGATCGGCTTCAAATGCGCCAGGTTCACCGAATACGACTTCCCTTATAAGTTCACGATCGTGAACTCCCCGATCGTAAACGCCTTCGCCCTGCCCGGCGGCTTCGTCTACATGTCACGCGGACTGATCGCACTTGCCTCCAACGAAGCGGAGATAGCGGGCGTCCTGGCGCACGAGTTGGGCCACGTGACGGCCCGGCACACGGCGGAACGGATCAGCCAGGCGCAACTGGCTCAGCTCGGCGTCGGGCTGGCCGGCATTGCCATCGGCAACGGCCAGGTCGCCGGCGCGCTGGGGCAGGTCGCCAACATCGCGCTCCAAAGCCATTCCCGCGACCAGGAGCTTGAGGCCGATATGCTCGGCATTCGCTACATGTCCCAGGCGGGCTACGATCCCGAAGGCTCGGTCAGCTTCCTGGCCACGTTGCGGGAACATTCGATGCTGGAGGCGGAGATGGCTGGCCGTCCGCCCGGATCGGTGGACCAGTTCAATATAATGGCGACCCACCCGCGCACGGTGGAACGGGTGCGCCTCGCCCAGCAGCAAGCCGACACCGTCACCGTTCAGGACCCGGTCATCGGCCGTGACAGCCATTTGGGATCAATCAACGGCATGCTCTACGGCGATGACCCGGAACAGGGCATCATCGACGGCAATTCCTTCGTCCATCGCGACCTTCGCTTCGAATTCACCGTGCCGCGGGGTTTCATCCTGCGCAACAGTCCCAGCCGCGTCGTGGCGGCGCATCCGCAAGGCGCCGCGATCATCTTCGACATGAGCAAGGCGCGGCGCGGCGTCTCAATGGCCTCCTACATCGCCAACCAATGGGCGCGCGGCGCGGCCATCCAGGATCTTCAGACCCTGCGGCTCGACGGCGCGGACGCCGCGACAGCCGCCACGCGGGCGAACAGCCGCGGCGGCACCGTCGACCTGCGGCCTCTGGCGATCCGCGGCGACGGGGACCAGGTCTTCCGCCTCCTCTTCGTCACCCCGTCAAATCAGACCGCACAATGGAACGCGGACTTCCGCCGCACGACGTACAGTTTCCGCCGGTTGAACCCGTCCGAAGCCAACGCCATTCGGGGCCGACGCCTCATCGTCGCCCCGGTCCATTCCAGCGACACCATTGCGTCCCTGGCCCGGACGATGCCGTTCGGGCAGTTCAACGATCGGGCTTTCCGCGTGCTGAACGATCTTGGGCCGGGCGACAATCTGCGGCCGGGTCAGAACATCAAGATCATCGCCGCCTAACGCCTCGCGCCTTCGTTCGAAACCATTGAGGCGGCGTCTCCGGTCTTCCGGCCAAGAGAACGGGGCGTAAAGATACCGGCCCAAGCCGTTGCCAGGCATCCTGTGACCGCGATTTGGATGATGGGGAAAAGCGGTCGGACGGCGGGCCGGCCTCTCAACCGGCCACGCCGTCCGCGAACGGCCCTAGCCTTTGAACCGCTTGATCTCACCCGACTTCAATCGCGACATGTAAGAGTTCAACTCTCTCTTCACGATCGGCATCAGGACGTACAGCGCGGCGATGTTGACCACCGCCATGGCGAAAATCGCGGCATCCGAGAAATCGATTACCGGCCCAAGATTGGCCGCCGCCCCGATCACCACGAAGACACAGAAGGTGATCTTGAAGACCAACTCCGCGTTTTTCCCTTCGCCGAACAGATAGGTCCAGGCCTTCAGTCCGTAGTACGACCAGGAAATCATGGTCGAAAAGGCGAACAGGATGACCGCTATCGCCAGAACGTACGGGAACCAGCCTATCGCGCTGGCAAAGGCGGCTGACGTCAGGGCCACGCCGGAGTTGCCGTCGACGGTCTGGATCATCGATCCGTCCACCATATAGTTGCCGGTCGCCGGATCGATGAGCAATTGGCCGGAAATGGTAATGACCAACGCCGTCATTGTGCAGATCACGACCGTATCGATGAAGGGTTCCAGCAGTGAGACGAAACCTTCGGTGATCGGTTCCTTGGTGCGCACCGCCGAGTGGGCGATCGCCGCGGACCCGACACCCGCTTCGTTCGAGAAAGCGGCCCGTTTGAAGCCCTGGATCAGGGCCCCGACGAAACCGCCCGCGACGCCCAGGCCGGTGAAGGCCCCTTCGAAAATCCGGCCGAAGGCCCAGAGGATCTGGTCGTAGTTCACCAGCAGGATGACCAAAGCGGCCAGAACGTACATCACGCCCATGAAGGGAACGACCTTCTCCGTCACGCGCGCGATGGACTTGATCCCGCCGACAATCACGGCAAAGACGACGGCCGCGAACACAAGCCCGGTGATCCAGCCCGGATAGTCTCCGACGATGCCGGCGATCTGGGCGTGGGCCTGATTGGCCTGGAACATGTTTCCGCCGCCCAGTGCTCCCAGAATACAGAAGACGGAGAACAGTATGGCGAGCGCCCGGCCGCCCGGCATGTTGCGCTCGGCAAAGCCCTTGGAGATGTAATACATCGGCCCGCCCGAGACCGTGCCGTCCGCATACTCGTTCCGGTACTTAACGCCCAACGTGCATTCGGTGAATTTCGAGGCCATGCCCAACAGGCCGGCCAGGATCATCCAGAAGGTCGCGCCCGGTCCGCCGATCCCCACGGCGACAGCCACGCCGGCGATGTTCCCCAGTCCCACCGTTCCGGACAAGGCGGTTGCCAGCGCCTGGAAATGACTGACTTCCCCGGCGTCGTTCGGATCCGCGTAGTCGCCTTTCACCAGTTGGATCGAATGTTTGAAGGCCCGGAACTGAATGAAACCGAAATACAGCGTGAACAGCGAAGCGGCGATCACCAGCCACATCACGATCCAGGGGAAACTGGTCCCGGGCAGGGGCGCGAAAATGAAACTGACAAACGGGCCGGTTACGGCCGCGAACGTCTCGTTGACCATTTGGTCGATGCTTCCGGCCTCCTGCGCGTGGGCGGAGGAAGTGCTCAAGGTCAGCCCGGCAAGGGCTGCGATGCTCGATAGTCTTCTCATAACGTTCTCCTCAACCGACGACCGTTACGGGAAGGCTGGCATGCATCACCAGATTCGCCGTAGCGCTGCCGAAAATCCGATTTGCGAAACCACCCTCGGAAGACCGGGCGACCACAATCTGGTCGGCCCCCAGTTCCCCGGCGGTCTTGTCGAGCAAGTCGGCGACATCGCCATGTTTTACGACACCGCGCGCCGCAAAACCGGCGGCCTGCAGATCGCTTACAGCCGGGTTCACCACGCGTTCCAGCGCCGTTTGTATTTCCTCTTCGCGCCGCTTGTGCCGCTCCGCATTCTCTTCCGGCGTCTGAAAGGAAAACGGCGACCATTCGATGATGAAAACGACGATGACCTCGCACTCTCCGATGAGAGTCGCGAGCTTCTTTGCATACTCGAGGGCGCGGTTTCCTGAACCGCTGCCGTCAAGCCCAACCACTATGCTTGTAGACATTACTTCCACCCCACTTGTTGCCGATTGAAACGGTGTTCACCTGTTGCAACTTTTTCTTTTACGGTACTGCACTACCGAATCCGCACTTCTTGCAAGGATATTCGGTCAAAACACCGCAAAATATGCCGATCGCCACCGTCGAACCCGGCGGGCGCCCGATGCCATGCAACGATCCGCGGGAGATGCGGCGGCAGCGCGCCGGACCGTCTTTTCCGCTTTCCCGACTCAGCGGTCGTCGGTAGGCTCGGCCCCAATCAAGCGAAATCAGTTGCGGGAGGGCACCATGGCCAAAAAGAACAAAGTCATCATCACCTGCGCGGTGACCGGATCGATCCACACGCCGACGATGTCGGATCATCTGCCGATCACGCCGGACGAGATCGCCTCGCAGGCGATCGAGGCGGCGGAAGCGGGCGCATCCGTGCTTCACCTGCACGCCCGGATCCCGGAAGACGGACGCCCGACCCAGGATCCGGACGTCTACATGCAGTTCCTGCCGCGCATCAAACAGTCGACCAATGCGGTCGTGAACATCACCACAGGCGGCGGTCTCGGCATGAGCGTGGAAGAGCGTCTCGCGCCGTCCCTGATCGCCGAACCGGAAGTCTGCTCGCTCAACATGGGATCGATGAATTTCGGCATCTTCCCGATGCTCCAGAAATACGACACCTGGAAACACGATTGGGAGCCGCAATATCTCGAATCGACCAAGGACTTCATCTTCAAGAACACCTTCTCGGATATCGAGAGCATCCTGACCCGGATGGGTGAAAAGGGAACGCGTTTCGAGTTTGAGTGCTACGATGCAGGGCACCTCTACACCCTGAAACACTTCTTCGACCGGGGACTGGTGAAAGCGCCGGTCTTTATCCAGTTCGTGATGGGAATCCTGGGCGGGATCGGGGCGGACACGGAAAACCTCGTCTTCCTGAAAAAGACCGCCGACAAACTGTTCGGCGATCAATACGAGTGGTCCATTCTGGGGGCCGGGCGGATGCAAATGCCGCTGGCCGCCGTCGCGGCCGGCATGGGCGGCAATGTGCGTGTGGGTCTGGAAGACAGCCTGCTGATCAGCCGGGGCAAACTCGCCGTTTCCAACGCGGAGCAAGTGAAGAAGGTCCGCGGCATCATAGAAAGCCTGTCACTTGAGGTCGCGGAGCCGGACGAGGCCCGGGAGATTCTCTCCCTGAAGGGCGGCGACCGGGTAAATTTCTAGGCCAGCGGGACAGCGTCGGCGATGCGTATTTTTTTCAAAGAAGGCCAAAAGGTTCACAACCCGGAATCCTTCATCGTCCTGGGCAATGTGAGACCCAATCCGGAAACGCCCGATCGCGCGGACGCCATGCTTTCGGCGCTACAAGCGGACGGCCATGCGATCGAAGAACCGCAGGATCACGGATTGGGCCCGCTCGCAGCCGTCCATACTCCCGACTACCTGGATTTCCTGGCGACGATCCACGACCAGTGGATCGCCGTCCCGGGCGCGTCGGACCAGGTTATACCCAACATCCATCCCAACCGATGGGAGCCGGACGCCGTCTACACCTCCCCGGTCGGACGGGCGGGCCACTATATGGCCGACACCGCCTGCCCGATCGCCAAGGGAACCTGGGAGGCCGTCTATGACAGTGCGCAATCCGCCATCAGTGCGACACAGGCTCTGATGCAAAACGGTGAGCCGACCTACGCGCTCTGCCGTCCGCCGGGTCATCATGCCTTTACCGATATGGCGGGCGGCTTCTGTTTCGTGAATAACTCCGCGGTGGCGGCTCAGCTGCTCCGTGCGACGCACGACCGGGTGGCGATCCTCGATGTGGACGTCCATCATGGAAACGGCACGCAGGGCATTTTTTATGAGCGGGCCGACGTTCTGACCGTATCCCTGCATCGCGACCCCGCGGGATATTACCCGTTCTATTGGGGCCATGCCCATGAGTTGGGAAATGGAGCCGGTCGCGGCTACAACATGAACCTACCGCTACCCAAAGGCACCGGCGACGACGCTTTCCTGGCCGCGCTGGACAAGGCGCTGAACCGGATCGAACGCTTCGCCCCGGGGGCGCTGGTCATCGCGCTGGGGCTGGACGCCTTCGAGGGCGATCCGCTGCGGGGCCTGTCGATCACGACGGACGGGTTCGCCCGCATCGCCGAACGGATCGGCAGCCTCGATCTGCCGACGGTTCTTGTCCAGGAAGGGGGATATATGTGCCCCGAGCTGGGGCAAAACCTGGCGAGCTTCCTGAAAGGCTTCGCGGCGGGATACGGGACCTAGCCCATGACCCGGACCGCCGATGTCATCGTCGTTGGAGGGGGGATCGCGGGCGCCTCGGTCGCCGGCCTGTTGGCGGAAAACGCGGATGTCATCCTTTTGGAAGCGGAAGATCGGCCCGGCTACCACACGACCGGCCGGTCGGCGGCGACATGGATACAGTATTACGGACCGCCGCAGGTTCGCGCGCTGACCGTGGCCAGCCGGCCGTTCTTCGATGCACCGCCCGACGCCTTTGGGGACGTTCCCCTGCTGAAGCCCCGCGGAGAGCTTCTGGTCGCCTCCCCGGGCCACGAAGCGGCGATGGCGGAGGAGAAAGCGGGCGCGCCGGGGCTGCAGTCGGTCACGCCGGACGAAATCGCCGAGATTTCACCGGCCATGAGAACCGAGCTTTTGATCGGCGGTCTCTACGACCCGGACGGACAGGACATCGACGTCGACCTTCTGCACCAGGGGTTCTTGCGCCTGCTGCGGCAGGCCGGTGGGTCGCTAATCTGCGATGCGCGGGTCGAAGGGGTGGAACGCAGCGCCGGGACGTGGACTGTCACGACGAAGGAGGCCTCCTACGCCGCGCCGCTTCTGGTGAATGCAGCGGGCGCCTGGGGCGATGCCGTCGCGGCCATGGCCGGGGCCCGGCCGGTCGGCCTCGTCCCGAAAAAGCGCACGGCCGCCTTGGCTGATATTGCAAACGACGTGGATTTCAGCACCTGGCCCATCACGGCCGATATCGGGATGGCTTACTACTTCAAGCCGGAGTCCGGCAAACTCCTCGTCTCACCCGCCGACGAAACGCCTTGGGAGCCATGCGACGCCTATGCGGAAGACCTGGATGTCGCCACGGGGATCGACCGCATGCAACAAGCGACGGACCTTGAAGTAACCCGGGTTGAGCATTCCTGGGCCGGCCTGCGAACCTTTGCGCCGGACGGGACCGTGGTGAACGGTTTCGACCCCGATCTCGACGGTTTCTATTGGCTGGTCGGGCAGGGCGGATACGGTATCCAAACCGCGCCCGCGATGGCGCAGTTCGCCGCCGCCGCGATAGGGCAGGCCGACGTGCCGGACGTTTTCAAGAGGCACGGCGTCGAGAGCGCCGCCATCTCCCCGGCCCGGTTCAGCGGCTAATCGGATCGGTTCGAGCGGCCTCCAACAGCCAGTCCCAGAACAACTGACCGGCTTTCGACAGTCTGCCGTCCTGATCACGGACGAGCCAATGCTGATCGGGCAAGGCAATCGCCGCACCGCCCCCCAACCGGAGGAGCGCGCCGGTTTCGAGGGCGTCCTGGCAGAACGCGCCCCGCGCCAGGACCACGCCCAACCCCTGCTCCGCGGCGCGCAGGACGACATCGGAAGCGGTGAAACGGGGACCGGAGCGAATGTCCAACCCGTCCGGCCCGAAGCGCTTCTTCCACTGCGACCAGGCAGTATTCGGATCGCGGTCATGCAACAGGCGCAGCCCGCTCATATCGGTATCGGCCGGGTTCACGCGGGCGGTCCTGACGTAGTGCGGGCTGGCGGCGGGGAACAGAAGATCGTCCAAGATCGGTTCGCAAATCAGGCCCGGCCAAGGCCCGCGTCCCATCCGAATACTGAAATCCGCCCCCTCCTCCATCGGCATCCGCCGGCGCTGTTCCACCAAAACCGATACTTCGATCCAACGATAGCGGCGTTCAAAATCGGGGAGGCGCGGCAGCAGCCAGCGCACGGCAAAGGAAGGCGTCGTTGAAACGGTGACCGAGTTGGCGCGTTTCCCCTCCCGGGCCGTCGCCACCGCCTGAGAGAGGATGGAAAAGGAGTCCTGCGCCGAGCGGGCAAGCGCCTCGCCCTCCGGCGTAAGGCGGATGCCCCGCCGGCCGTTCGCGCTTTCCAGCAGCGGCACGCCCAGCCAATCCTGCAAGTCATGGAGATGCCGGCTGACAGCGGAGTGCGTCACGCCGAGCCTGCGTCCCGCGGCCCGGACACCACCTTCGGCATGGACCGCCGCCAAGGCGCGCAGCATCGTCAGAGGTAAAATCTCCATGGTCAAAATAATAGACCATTTCTGCCTGAATTGAGAACACCCGATCTATGCCAGTCCGGTTAAGCTGCCGGCTGTTCAATTCAGGGGTTGAGAAATGCTGGTACAAGGCATCTGGAAGCCAAAGCACCAATGGACGGACGCAAACGGCGCCTTCACCCGCCAAGAAGACCGTTTCGCCGCACCGCTGAACAGCAAGCAAATCGAAAGACTGTGGGCGGACCCGGCATCCTTCGTCTTGGTCGCGTCACACAGCTGTCCCTGGTCGCACCGCGCCACCCTGGCCCGCGCGCTATTGGACGCCACGCTGCCCCTTGTAGAGGCCGGCGAACCCCGAGACACCGGGTACAGCATCACCCGAAAGCCGAGAGGATCGCGCCCGCCCTTCGATACGGTCACGAAAGTGCACCAGCTCTACACGACGACGGACGCTTCCTACAGCGGGCGGGCTACCGTTCCCATCCTGTGGGACAGCACCGGCGGCAAGATCGTTTCCAACGCCTCCGCCCGCATCGTGGAGGCCTTGGACGCGGCCTACGGCGGGTCGGCCACCCTCTTTCCATCGGATCGGCGCCCCGCGTGCGAAGACCTGTGCCAGCGGATCTATGCGGGGCTCTCCAACGCGGTGTACGAAGCCGGTTTTGCGCAACGCCAGGACCTTTACGACAAAGCGGTCGCCACTGTCTTCCGAACGCTGGATATGCTGGAGAAGCGCCTGTCCGACCGGCGGTTCCTGATGGGGAAAGAGCTGACCGTCGCCGACCTGCATCTGTTCCCCACCCTGGCGCGTTTCGATCTGGTTTACGGACCGTTTTTCCAATGCACGCGGCGGCGACTGAGGGACTACGCCAACCTATGGGCCTACACCCGGGATATCTACGCACTGCCAGGCGTTGCGGAAACGGTAAATCAGGCCGCCATTCTCGATGGCTATTATCTGAACGACACCGACCGGAACCCGCATCGGATCGTCTCCGCAATGCCCGTTATCGACTGGACGGAACCGGCGAACCGGGGCGATCCAACGCCCGTACCGCTTGCCGCCCGCGATGAGACGGAAAGGGCCGACCGTGCCTGAGGCGTCGCAGCCTCAAGGGCGGGAAGCCTGCAGCACCCGGCAGAACAGTCTGCTTATCGGGGCTCTCAACTGGGTCGCCGTCATCGGCATCGCCGTCGCCTGGCAATTGGCGACGCGCCTCGGCGTAAGCACCTCCATGTCGCCCTGGGACCTCGCCTTGCTGCGGTACGGGATTCCGGGCCTGGTTCTGCTCCCGGTATTGCTGCGGCTCGGTTTCCTGCCGCGGCTATCGCCGTGGTGGCTTTTCCCCGCCATCGTCGCGGGGAGCGGCCTGCCCTTCGGAGTGCTCGGCATGACGGGCGCGATGTTCGCCCCGGCGGCCCATATGGGCGCCCTGTTACCGGGAACCATGCCCTTGTTCGTCGCGCTGTTGGCCTATGTCCTCCTGGGGGAAAGCGTCAACCGGACGCAAATGGTTGGCTTCGCCCTGATCTGCGCGGGTGTGCTGCTGGTTTCCGGCGGCGGCTTCGGCCTGACCGGCGATCGATCCGTTCTACTGGGCGACGCCTTGTTTCTCGCCGCCAGCGCCTTCTGGGCGCTCTATACCATCGCCTTCCGCCGGGCCGGCCTGTCCGCCTGGCACGGCGCGGCGCTCGCCTGTTTCTGGTCGGCGGTTGCCGCCGTCCCGATCTGGGCGTTCAGCGGGAGCGCAACGCTGCTGACCGCACCGTGGCCGGACATCGTCACCCAGGCGCTGGCGCAGGGTGTACTGGCGGGGATCCTTGGCCTCTACACGTTCGGCATGGCGATCCGTCATCTGGGCGCGGTCGCCGCGGCGACCAGCGGCGCCGCCGTGCCGCCCCTGGTCGCTTTCGGCGGATTCCTGCTGCTGGGCGAGACGCTGCCGATATTGGTGCTGGGCGGTGCCGTCGGGGTGAGTGCCGGTATTCTGCTCGCGCTGAACCTGTTTGCGCACAACCGGGGCCGAAACCCTAAAGCTTGAAGAACGGCCGCAGCCTTATACCCACGACGTTCCCGATCAGCGCGCAGAACAGCCAGAGTATGCCATGCAGGCTGCCCGACGCGGTGCCGCTGAAAAACGATCCGATATTGCAGCCGAATGCGAGCCGCGCGCCGTAGCCCAGCATCAATCCGCCAATCACGGCGGCCAAGGCAGGGCGCAGGCCGATCCGGAAAGTGGGCGAGTATTTGCCGGCGAAGCCGGCCGCGGCGAGCGCGCCGATCATGATCCCGAAGTTCATCAAAGACGTCTTGTTGCGCAGCAAATCAGCCTCAAGCCTGCCTTGCTGACGCTCCCAATAGGGCCATTCGGCGACGGGTATACCCATCGCGTGCGCTGCCTGACCGCCCCAGGTCGTGAAGCCCGCCGTGACGCCCCACGGCCCGCCCGACAGCGCCAGGGTGCCGTAGTTCAGCAAGGCCAGAGCAATGGCCCCCCAGATCCAGGGCCAGGGTCCGCGCCATAGAGGATGGCGGTCCGCATCTCCAGCCCGCTCATGGGAGACAAGGCGTCCGTGACGCCGCCGTTCGATCCACAGGGTCACGACCGCAATCGCGGCGAAAAACGGCAATGCCATGGACAGCGCCCCCACAGCGCCGAACTCCCGGACCACGGATATCCGGCCGAGAGACGGCAGGGCCAGCCACCAGTCGAGATGATGCGTTGCGATCACCGATCCGGCGATGAAGAACACAAGGGTGATCACCATGCGGCTGTTGCCGCCGCCCACGGTAAACAGGGTCCCGCTGGCGCACGCGCCCCCAAGCTGCATGCCGATGCCGAAAATAAAGGCGCCGATCGCAACCGACATCCCGAACGGCGCGACAAAACCGAAGACCCGCCGGTCGAAGAGTTCCCGCGCCTCCATGGCGGGAAAAAACAGAAGGCAAGCCAGCCCCAGCATCAACATTTGGCCCCGCACACCGGCGCCCTTTCCTTCGGTCAGAAAGGCGCGCCAACTGCCGGTAAAGCCGAAACTCGCCGCGTAGAGGACACCCCCCAACAAAAGCCCGATCCCGAACAACCCGGCGACCCGCAGACTGTAGGTCGTCGTGACGTAATAGAAGATCGCCGCCGCCAATAAAGCGGCCAACGAGATTGCAAACCGGTTTCTGTTCCCGGCGGGAAATGCTGCTACCAACGCCGACACACAACGCTCCTGCTCTGTCGAAATGCCACTTTGGTCACGTTCGGCATTGGCGGTCGAGAGTCTGCGGGCTCGCCTTCTTTCAAAAAAGCTTGAGCGTCCGGCTAATCGGAAGCGGCGAACTCCGACCGGATGGCCGCGCTGTGCTGGCCGATGCCGGGAACAGGGCCAAAAGACGGCGCGCCCTCGGACGACCAGGTCGGGGGCGCGATCAGTTCCGCGGTCTCTCCGTTCGCCAAGGTGACGTCGAGCACACGCAATTGCGGATGCTCCACCAAACCCTGCACGCCATTGACCGCCCCGAACGCGATCCCGGCGGCCAGCAGCTTTGCGGACAGTTCGCCCCTGGATTCACGGCCGAAGCGGGCCTCAATGATACTGTCCAAGGCCGGCCGGTTAGCGACACGGTTTGTCATGCTGTCGAAACGCGGGTCGGTTGCAATAGCGGCATCCTCCAGGATCTCGCCGCATAGCCGGGCCCATTCGCGCTCGTTCTGGATCGAAATCAGCAGCAGATCTCCGTCTGCGCAGGGATAAGCGCCGTAGGGGGCGATGGTCGGATGGTTCAGCCCGACGCGCTGCGGTTCTTTACCGCCGTAACGGCACTGCAGATAGGGAACGGACATCCAGTCCGCCATGCTGTGAAACAAGGACGCTTGGATGGACTGCCCCCGCCCGGTCCGCTCCCGGGCGAACAGGGCCTCCATCGCCGCCGAATAGGCGTAAAGCCCGGTTGCGATATCGCAGACGGAAACGCCAACCCTGCCGGGCCCTTCCGGCCGCCCGGTGATGGCCGCCAGCCCGCTCTCCGCTTGAACCAGCAGGTCATAGGCCTTCATGTCTTTCAACGGCCCGCTGTCGCCATATCCCGTAATGTTGATTGAAATCAGACGCGGATAGCGCTCCGCAAGGTCTGCAACGCCGAACCCCAGGGCCTCTACTGCGCCGGGTCTCAAGTTCTGGATGAAGACGTCGGCCCGGGTCAACAGCCTGTGCATCAGATCGGTGTCGGCGGCCTCTTTGACATTCAGCACCAGGGATTCCTTGCCCCGGTTCAGCCAGGAGAAATAAGCGCTTTCCCCTTTTACCAGACTGTCGTAACGCCGTGCGAAGTCGCCCTCTTCACGCTCGATCTTGATCACCCGCGCCCCGGCGTCGGCGAACCGCATGGAGCAATACGGCGCGGCAACGGCCTGTTCCAGAGAAACAACCAGCAGACCCTCGAGAGGTAGAGACATGGTATCGGGGCTCGATCTTTGTGACGGGCCGCCAGCTTGCCGTCGGTTCAAGGCCGAGGCAAGAGCCGCGCCGTGGCAAGTCGCGACCCGGCGTTCGCGTCCCAATTGCTTCCGAACTAGGCAGCGAGACCCTAATGCGGCTTGATCTCTTCGGCAGCCGTGTCACGGGCGCGCCGAATGGCGTCGCGGGTTTCTTGGCTCAGGCCGAAACGCGCCTCCCCCGCCATCTGCATGCCGCTTGCGTCATCCCGGCCGGGGTCGCCCTGATCCCGCGCCGCGCTTTGCTTAGGCCCCCTAAACCCACAACACTTTCCGAGCGCCTCGAACAGCTGCTCGGGGAGGACCGGTTTGGAGACGAACTCGTCCATGCCCGCCGACAAGTAGCGTTCCCGGTCCCCGCGCATCGCGTTTGCCGTGACACCGATGATCGGCAAGTGCATGTCCGTGTCCCACTCGCCCTCGCGGATCAGCTTCGTCGCCGTCGCCCCGTCGATTTCCGGCATCTGCACGTCCATCAAAACCGCATCGTAGGTGCCGGCCCGGGCCTCTTTCACCGCAATACGCCCATTCTCGACGACCGTGACCGCATGCCCGGCGCGCTCCAGGAACGCCTTCATCAGTTGCTGATTGATCTCCCGGTCCTCGGCGACAAGGATCGAAAGCTTCTTGGACGGCAGGGCCAGATAGGCGCCTTGGCGGTCGGCGGCAGCGGCTTCGGTACTGCTGGATGCCGCGACTTCAATCGGGACGGTGAACCAGAACGTACTGCCGACATTCTCCCGGCTCTCGAAACCGATCTCGCCCTGCAAGAGTTCGACGAGCTGTTTGCTGATGGCCAGGCCCAATCCCGTCCCGCCGAAACGCCGGGTGGTCGACGCATCCGCTTGCGAGAATTTCTCGAACAGCCTGTGCTGGTGGCTGTCGGGGATGCCGATCCCCGTGTCGGCGACCGCGACCCGGAACCATCGCCCCCCTAGCGGATTGTCTTCTTCCATTATGCGAAGAGTAACGGCGCCCTTTTTTGTGAACTTCACGGCATTGCCGATCAGGTTCATCATGATCTGCCGCAAGCGGGTGGGGTCGCCTCGCACCTTTGTCGCGGACACTTCCGCCGGATAAACCAGGAAGTCTATCCCCTTGGCACGGGCCCTTGGCGCGAACATGGTTCGCATGCCGTCCAAGATATCGAGAAGATCGAAATCGACCTCTTCAAGCTCCAACTGACCCGCTTCGATCTTGGACAGATCAAGCAGATCGTCGATCAGCGAAAGCAACGACTCCGACGATGTTGTAATCGCCTCCAGGTATCCTTCCTGCTCCAGATCCAATCCCGTGGTCGCCAGCAACTGAGAGCCGCCTATGACGCCGTTCATCGGGGTCCGAATCTCGTGGCTCATGTTTGCCAGAAACTCGGATTTCGCCATGTTGGCGGCCTCCGCCCGGTCGCGTTCAGCCGCGTAGTCGTCCGCCAGCTTCTCCATGCGCACGGCCTGCAATTCAAGTTCGGCATTCGCCAAGGCCAGGTCGTTCACCGCACGCTCTAGGATTTTTTCCGCGTGTTTCCGGTCCGATATGTCGTGGGCGGACCCGGCAAGCCGCCGCGCACGGCCCATCGAATCGCGTTCCGCCTCTCCGCGGATATGCACCCAACGCTCCCGATCGTCGGCACTGCGCACCTGAACTTCCAGGTCCAACGGGTCCCGGTGCCTGATATGATTGCGCATGGCTTTGTCCAAGGCCGCCTTGTGCTCCGGCAGCAAGCGCGCGGTCGCCTCGTCGCCGCTGCCAATCTCCGTTTCCTGGTCGAGGCCGACGATTTCCTTGAACCTTGGTGACAGGAAGACCGTGCCGTCATCAACCGACCAGATCCAAAGACCCGCAGCGGACCCACGGATGGCCAGTTCAAATCGCTCCTGGTTGGCGCGCAGATCGCTTTCGGTCTTGAGCCGCCCGGTGATCACGCTTCCGGAGGATACGAAGCCGATCACATTGCCGCGCCGGTCCGCATGCGGAGTATATGTCCAGTCGACATACTCCGTCCGCCCTTCGCCCATCGTGTATTCCGCGGTGTTTTTCACGCGTTTGCCGGAATAAACGTCTTTCAGGGTCTCTTGAATCGTGGCGTAGCGCTTTTCAGGGATTACATCGAGGAGGTGTTTTCCCTTGATGGTGTCGCGGTCCGTCCCGAAGAAATCCTCGTAGGCACGGTTGCAGAACTCGTACTCTTCGGTTCGGTTCACATAGGCAATCAGGACATCGGCCGAGTCGTTCACCAGCCGCAGCAATTCCTCGGTCCCGAGCAAAGCGTCCGAGACCGCGCGCGTATCGGATATATCCTGCCCGACCATGATCGCGCCGACGATCTCACCCGACTCGTTTCGGTAAGGCGAAACCGTAACCGACATGGTCGTGACCCGGCCGCCGGTCCGGCATTCCGCCTCGTACCCGACGGTTTTCCCGGCAATGGCCCTGTCGATATAGGGTTTCGCACTCTCCAAACAGGAGACTCCAAGCACATCGACCGCGAGACGCCCCGCGGCGACCTCGTCCGTCGGCCGCCCGAAGAGCCTTTTCAATTCGCGATTGGCGACCACACATCGGTAGTCGCGATCGATCACGCACATCGGGACCGGCGCCGCATCCTGCGTTTGATACAGCAGGTGCAATACGGAGGCGTCGTCCGGCGCTGCCGACACGGCCCCCGCATCGCTCTGGACGGTGACCAGGACAACCGGAGCCGCCCCGCCACGCAGACGCAACAGACCTACCGTCCCCGTCCGACTTTCGCCTCCGCCGCCGAGAGCCGTCGATCGAAAAGACCGATTCGACCCTGAGCAGGCGCAATCGGAGAGGGACTGTGCCGCCGCCTGCCCCGGGAACAGATCGTCGAAGAGCAACCCGCCTTCGGGTGTCGCATCGAGATAGACAGCGTGGAACGCATCGTTGACCCATTTGAGCGCGAACTCACCGCTGTCTCCGGCTTCGAACAGGGCGGCCGCATCCGACAATCCTGCCAAAACAGAGGAAAAGGTCCGGTACAGCTCGTCCACACCCGATCTATCGGTCATATCGCGTGCGTTCTTCCGGTTGTGTCGCGTAAAAGGATATGCACATCAGTACATGATCCGGTTAAGGATCAATGGTGCAAGGGCGACTTGTCAACGATCGTTGAGTGAGATTTAGCTTTTCGGAGGGTAATGCAATGCAAGGCGATCGCGAGAGCGCCATCAACAGGCGACCGACATCGGATTTTGAGATCGACACCCTCCCCTCCGGGGTTCATCCGGGCAGAATTCCCCTGGCCGGCCGCACTGTGACCTTGGCCCCGCTCAATCCCCTGAAACACAGTGAAAGCCTGCATCTGGCCATTCTGGAATCGTTGCAGGCCGAACAGGCCTGGCGTTTCATGTCTCATGTTCCGGAGGGATCGCCGGAAGCGACAAATGCGTGGCTGAAGACCTGCGCAGGCAGTTCCGACCCATCGTTCTTCGCCTTGTTGAACCCGGACGAGACGGAAGCAGGCGGCATGGTCAGCTACCTGAACATCGTTCCGGCGCACGGCACCGTCGAACTTGGCAATATCTGGTTCAGGCCGGGCTGGCGCGGGACCTCGCAGGCCACCGAAACAATCTACCTTATGATGGTGCACGCGTTCGATACGCTGCTTTACCGGCGCGTCGAATGGAAGTGCGACGCATTGAACGACCCGTCCCGCCGAGCGGCCCTGCGGTTCGGCTTCCGGTTCGAGGGGATTTTCCAGAACCATTTCGTGGTACGCGGCAGGAACAGGGACACTGCCTGGTACTCAATCACGCAGGAGGAATGGCCGGACGTCAAAGCCGCCTTCGATCACTGGCTCCGTCCCGACAATTTCAATAGCGACGGAAGCCAGAAAACCAGCCTCAGCGAGCTTACGCGCGTTCTTTGGTCGCGCTGAACTGGACGGACGGATTCTGTTCCGCCTGGTAGTTCAACTCCCACGCGTTGCGGGCGAGAAAGACAGGTTCTCCATCGCCGTCCTCGGCCATTGCGCTGCTGTTCGATTTGATCAGCTTGTCCAGATCCGCCTTGTTGTCGGCGTAAACCCAGCGCGCGGTTTCAAACGGTGCGGGCTCCAGACCGATCTTGACGCCGTATTCCTGTTCGACGCGCGTCACTAAAACGTCGAGCTGAAGCTGGCCGACCACGCCGACGATCCAATCCCCGCCCAAAGTGCGTTTGAAGACCTGGGTGACCCCCTCTTCGGCAAGACTTACCAACGCACGGCCCAGATGTTTGGACTTCATCGGGTCATCCAGGCGGACGCGCCGCAGAATCTCGGGCGCGAAGTTCGGAATACCGACGAACCGCAGCAACTCGGTCTCGCTGAGCGTATCGCCGACCCGAAGTGTCCCGTGATTGGGCACCCCGATGATGTCGCCCGGCCAGGCCTCGTCGGCCAATTCCCGTGTTTCTGCAAAAAACAGGATCGGATTGTGGACCGCCATCTGCTTGCCGGTGCGAATATGGTTGAGCTTCATGCCCCGGCTGAAACGGCCGGAACAGATGCGCATGAATGCGATACGGTCGCGGTGCTTGGGGTCCATGTTGGCCTGGACCTTGAAAACGAACCCCGTCACTTTCTCTTCACTCGGTTCGATATCGCGCTTATCGCTCTCCTGCGCACGCGGTGCCGGCGCGTTCCGGCCAATGCCGGACAACAGCTCCGCCACGCCGAAATTCCGCAAGGCACTACCGAAGAAAACAGGGGTCAGATGGCCTGCCTGATAGGATTCGGCATCGAACTTCGGGCAGGCTTCCCGGGCAAGCGCCGCTTCTTCGCGAAGGGTTTCCAGCCGATCGTCGGGAATGTGCTCCGCCAAGACCGGATCATCCAATCCGCTTACATCGATGATTTCTCCGCCGCCATCCGGCTTCATCAGGATCAGCCGATCATTCACCAGGTCGTAACAGCCCAGGAAATCCCTTCCCATCCCGATGGGCCAGGACAGCGGCGTGACGTCCAGCGCCAAGGTTTCCGCAACCTCGTCCATGATCTCGAAAGGATCGCGGGACTCCCGGTCCAGCTTGTTCACGAATGTGGTGATCGGAATGTCCCGCAGGCGGCACACCTCGAACAGTTTCAGGGTTTGCGCCTCGATGCCCCGCGCGGCGTCGATCACCATCACGGCGCTGTCGACGGCCGTTAAGGTCCGGTAGGTATCCTCGGAAAAGTCTTCGTGCCCCGGTGTGTCGAGAAGGTTGTAGGTCACGCCGTCACGCTCGAACGTCATCACCGAGGTGGTGACCGAGATGCCGCGCTCCTGCTCGATCTTCATCCAGTCGGAACGGGCGCGGCGGCGCTCGCCCTTGGCCTTCACCTCGCCGGCCAGATGAATGGCGCCGCCCAGCAACAGCAACTTCTCCGTCAGGGTGGTTTTCCCGGCATCCGGATGGCTGATAATGGCAAAGGTGCGGCGGCGCGCGGCTGCGTCGACAGGGCGGATAGCGCTCATCGTTTTCTGTTGATCCTCTGGGTTGCGGGCTCTCGACCCGGGCTGCGGCGTTCTACCCGGCACACATGTCGACCGCAAGCTGCTAAGAAAACTGCACATTTTCGGATTGTTTTGCTACAGTGACTACACGTGTAGTGGGGAGCCGCGCTATTTTCCGGCGTTTTGCATATCTCGCAGCCTTTTGGCTGCTGCTTACCGGCGTTGCGTTGGGGCCGCAGGACGCGTCCGCCGCGAACGGTCGGTATGCGCTGATCATCGGCAACAGCAACTATTCGTTCGCTCCGTTACGCAATCCAGCCAACGATGCGTCTCTGATGGCCGCGACCCTGCGGGTGCTGGGCTTCGAGGTCTTCGAATACAAAGACATTAACCAACGGGAAATGAAGCGGGCGATCGTGGATTTTGGCCGGGCGCTGGAACGCGCCGGCAGGGACTCCGTCGGGCTCTTCTACTATGCCGGACACGGCGTTCAGGTCGGCGGCGAGAACTATCTGATCCCGGTCGGCAGCACCATCCGCGACGAGTTGGATGTCGACATCGAAGGCGTCCGCGCCTCGATCGTGCTGGCGGCGCTGGAACGGGCCGGAAACGCCCTGAACATGGTGATCCTGGACGCTTGCCGGAACAACCCCTTCCAATCCGGCTCCCGGGCGGCGCGCAGCGGTCTGGCGCGCATGGATGCGCCGAGCGGGACATTGGTCGCCTATTCAACCGCCCCGGGAAGGGTTGCGGAAGATGGGCGGGGCCGGAACTCCCCCTACACGCAAGCCCTGGCCAGAGCCATGCAGGCCCCCGGAGAAAAGGTCGAGGAAGTCTTCAAGACCGTGCGGATTTCGGTCATGGAGCGGACCAACCAGCGGCAGGTTCCCTGGGAAGCATCCTCCCTGACCGGCGACTTCTACTTCGTGAACCCCGCCGTTGCCGACCAGACGCAATCCCTGCCTGGGAAAATCCCGGCTGTCCCGGCTCAGTCGAACCAGGCGGTCGAAATCGAGTATTGGAAATCCATCGCCAACAGCGACAATCCGGATCTCTATCGCAGTTATCTGAGCGCGTTTCCAAACGGCCTGTTCGCGACAATCGCGGAAGAACGCCTGCGCAGCAATGCGGCGCAAGCAACGCCGTCGCCTCAGAACGACTTGGAGGAACAGCGCGCCCTGTGGGAGAGCATTCAGAACAACAACGACCCGTCCCTTTTGCAGGCATTTCTGAACCGTTTCCCCAGTGGACTGTACGCGCCATTGGCGACCGCGCGCCTGGACACGCTGCAAAGACAACAGGCCGCACCGCAGGAAGATCCGCTGATGAAGGATCTCCGGCTCTGGAACGCGATCAAGGACAGCAATCGACCGTCCGACTACATGACCTATCTGGGACAGTTCCCCAACGGCCAGTTCGCGGCGCTCGCACAGGCCAGGTTATCTACGCTCAACGCACAACAGCAGCCTAGCCAGCAGGTGGCGCAAGCCCCGGTCGTGAAACCGGTTGCGGTACCCAAGGTCGCGCCGGCGCAAATCGCGGCGGCCCCGGCGGTGCGCGGACCGGCCGTGTGGCGCGGCAGGACGGTGGCAGGGGATCCCGGGTCACAACCCTTGCCCCTCTGTTTCCCGGGCAGTTCGCATGAGATTACCTTGCAAGTTGACGGCGACCATGTCACCGGCACGATTACGGCGGAGGCCTTCGACAGTCTGACCATCGACGCCCGGAAACGCCCGAACGGCCGGTTTAACGGCAAACTGTATTATGACCGGGCCTGGGTGGTGCACGGCACGGTGACGGATGACAAGATCACCGGCAAATTCTACAACCCGCACAATCATGAATCCTGCCGCGGCGAGTTCACGCTGACGCGCTAGCACAGTCGATCACAGACAAAATACTCCGTTGCGGACAGGCCCCAGGTGCGGCCGCATGCAGCTGCCTCTTTGACTTGCTGAACCAGTGGGAAATCCATTAAAACGATAGATACTCGGGCGGGGCGCGTACTGGGGTGGTATCATGATACGAGTTTGTCTCGTCCTGTTGGCGTTTGCGGGGACGTTGATCGCATATGACAGTCCGGCGCAGGCGTCGGCCCGTCTCGCCCTTGTACTCGGAAATGGAAACTACGAATTCGGCCGGCTGAAAAACCCGGTCAACGACGCCGCGTTGATGGCCGAGTCCCTGCGCAAGGTCGGCTTTCAGGTCTTCGAACATTTGGACGCCGACCAGCGCAACATGAAACGCGCGATCGTCGGTTTCGGCAAAGCCCTGGCGGATGCCGGCGAGGATGCCGTTGGGCTCGTCTACTATGCGGGCCATGGCGTTCAGTATTCCGGCGAAAACTACATCATTCCGGTCGGCGCCCAGATCGAAGACGACCTCGACATCGATATCGAGGGAATCCGGGCATCGACCCTGCTTGCCGCCCTGGATCGGGCCGGCAACCGGCTGAACATCGTTATCCTGGACGCCTGCCGCAGCAATCCTTTCACCGCGGTGTCGCGGTCGGCGCCCTCCGGATTGGCCCGCATGGATGCGCCGAGCGGCACATTGCTCGCCTATTCGACGGCGCCTGGACGAATTGCATCGGACGGCACCGGGTCGAACAGCCCCTACACCCGCGCTCTCGCGAAGGCGATACAAAAACCCGGCGCCAAGGTCGAAGATGTCTTCAAGTCGGTCCGGGTTTCCGTCATGGACAGGACGGGTGAAAGACAGGTTCCTTGGGAGGCCTCTTCTCTGACCGGGGACTTCTATTTCGTAGAGGGATCGGGTGCGGCGGCCTCAGGACAACAGATTGCCGCGGCGACCGCCGGCGATGCCGGCGTGGAAATCGAATACTGGCGCTCGATCTCGGACAGCGTCAGCCCGGATGCGTTTCGCGGCTACCTCACCCGCTATCCGGACGGCCTTTTCGCCGCGATCGCGGAGGAGCGCATCGACCGGCTTTCCCAAAACGGCCGACAGGACCAGCAGGCGGAATTCGTGTACTTCCAGTCGATCCAGAACAGCAACGAAATTGCCGACTTCGAGGCCTATCTGCTTACCTACCCCAATGGCGCTTTCGCCGGGATCGCCCGGCGACAGATCGAAGCCTTGCGGGCGGGCGCGGCGCAAAACGCGCCGCTGGGGGAAAGCGCGATCGAAGCGCAGCTCTGGCAAGACCTTAAAGCCAGCGACGATCCCGCCATGCTGGAAGCATTCGTGCTGCGGTATCCCGACGGTCAGTACGTGGAGCTTGCCGAAGCGCGGCTTCAGAAACTGAAGGCGCGGCCGCGCGCGAATGGCAGCGCCGCGCAGGTCGCCAGCGCCGCACCGGCCGCAACCGGCGGGTCCCTGCTTCAGCGGACATGGGCCAAGAGCCTCTGGACCGGCGACGCCAGCGTAACCGGCAGCGCCAGCCGGAGCGGCAGTTGGTGCCGCAGCGGAAGCGACCTTGCCATGAAGCTGACCGTGAGTAGCGGCGAGGCCCACGGAACGATACAAGGCGCGGAAGGCGGCGACATCAGCATCCGTGGTAGATTCCTGAACGGCAGGTTTTTCGGAAGACTATCCAACCACTACCAGGTCGAGGGAACCGCACAGGGAAGTACCTTGAGCGGCCGAATCTGGAGTACAGGCAGCGTGGCGGGCTGTAGCGGAGAGTTTGAGTTGAAGCTGGCGCAATAGGCGGCGTCGTTTCGCCCCCCGTGCCTGCTTCGGAAACAGATTGCGTGTGAGCAAGACGCACCCCTCGTTGGGAGAGTGAGCAGATGTTTCGAAGTTTAGCGATCGCTTTCTTGGTTTTCCTGACACTCGGGCTGCCGCAGCCGTCCTTCGCCGCTGCCCGCTTGGCTCTGGTTCTTGGAAACGGCGATTATGAATTCGGCCGCCTGCGGAATCCGGTCAACGACGCCAATCTGATGACCCAGTCGTTGCGGGACGTGGGCTTTACCGTTTTCGAATACAAGAACGCGGATGCGCGCACCATGAAACGCGCCATCGTCAAGTTCGGAAAATCCCTGGAGGAAGCCGGGGAGGACGCCGTCGGTCTGGTCTACTACGCCGGGCATGGGTTTCAGTATAACGGCGAGAACTACATGATCCCCATCGGGGCCGAGATTCAGAGCGAGATCGACGTCGACATCGAAGGCGTTCGCGCCTCCACCTTGCTCGCTGCCCTGGACCGCGCTGGGAACCGTTTGAACATGGTCATCCTGGACGCCTGCCGGAACAATCCTTTCGGCGTCAGCACACGCTCGGCCGCCAACGGGCTTGCGCGGATGGATGCGCCGACCGGAACGCTTGTCGCCTACTCCACCGCCCCCGGCAACGTTGCGATCGACGGCCAGGGCCGAAACAGTCCCTACACAAGGGCTCTGGCGCGGGCCATCAAGTCGCCGGGCGCATCGGTCGAAGATGTTTTCAAGACGGTGCGGGTCTCCGTGATGGAGCGCACGAACGACCAGCAAGTCCCCTGGGAAGCCTCTTCCCTGACCGGAGATTTCTTTTTCGTCGATCGGGAAAACGGGAGCGGCGGCACCGCCGCCAGCACAGTCGACGGCGACACTTCCGCCGAGATCGAGTACTGGCGGTCCATTTCCGACAGCAGTAATCCTGAACTGTTTCGGTCCTATCTGCTGAACTTTCCGAACGGATTGTTCGTAGCCATTGCCGAGGAACGGCTGGAACAACTGACCGGCGCACGCCCCGTCACCACGGAATCCGAAGTCAGCTATTTTCAGTCGATACAGAACAGCACCGATCCGGCGGATTTCGAAGCCTATCTGGCCGCCTACCCGAACGGCGCATTCGCCGAAATCGCCAACCGCCGGATCCAGCAATTGGAGTCGAAAGCGGCGCAACAGGCGCTCGCCTGGGACCGGCAAATCGAAAAACAATTGTGGGATGAGGTAAAATCGAGTTCGGACACGGTGCTGATCGAAACCTTCCTGGCCAGGTATCCGGACGGTGTCTATGCGGACCTCGCCCGGGCGCGCCTCACGACCGTTCGCTCCGGACCACTCCCTGGCACGGGCGCGCAGGTGGCCGCCGCGTCACCCGCATTGTCCGCGCCGGTCAAGTCGCCTTTTTGGAAAGGTACCGCCCGGACAAGAGGTCCGAGCGCCTGGGGCGTCCAATGGTGCAATGGGCGTTTTGACCTCGACATGACCATGACGGTCGAGGCCGGTGCCGCCGTGGGCGAGATCTTCTTCCGGAATGGCGGTTCGATCAAATTCAAGGGAGACCATGTGAACAATGGTTTCTCAGCGGTGGTCCGCATTGAGCGAAACCGGTTCTGGATTAAAGGCAACATCCGTGACGGCAGGATCACCGGGAAGATCGACAGCAAGGAGTACGGCGACCAGTGCACCGCAGAGTTTTCCTTGACCAACCGCGCGCAGCCGGCGACACCCACGGCCGGTCTGCTGACGGAGCAGCAGGTGGCCTCCGCCTCGCCGGCGGCCACCATCGCGCCGAACCATACCTCGTGGAAAGGCGTCGCTCGGACCGGGGGCGTCAGCCTATGGGGCGTTCATTGGTGTAATGGAAGCTTCGACCTGCCGATGACACTGACGGCACAGGCGGGAGCGGTGAGAACCGAGATCAGCCTGAGGAGCGGCCAGACCGCGACCTTCGGCGGGTCCTACAAGGACGGGCGCTTCAAGGGCATCCTCTTCATCGAGGGGCATCGATACATGATCAACGGCACGATCACCGCCAGCGAAATCGCCGGCGAGATCGTTAGTCCGAACCATAGCGGCCACTGCGGGGCGAAGTTTTCCCTATCGCCAAGCGCCGGCTAGAGGGTCGCGTCTTAGTTCGGATCCATTGAGACGACGTATCCGGTCTTATGGCCAGGAAGGTCGGGCGCAGCGTTGCTGGAGGCAGCGGCTGGAACGGACACCGTGCCGGATCAATCGTGACCGGCGCAAGCCAGCAAATGCGCCCACGATAGCCGAGCTTTGAGAACTCGGGTCGTCGCGTCCGGGGTCGACCGGGGCCAGCCTATAGTGCCGAGCCGTCCGGCATCGCAAAAGGGTGGACCCGCTCGTAGGCCCGTGCCGCGGTCAGCACAAGATTGTCGGCGAATTTCGGCCCGACGATCTGCAGCCCCACCGGCAGTCCGTCATCCCCGAACCCGCACGGCACCGAAGCCGCGGGCTGTTGGGTCAGATTGAACGGATAGCTGAAGGGCGTCCAATCCATCCAGCTCGACATCGACGGATCGGGCAAGACGTTTTCCACACCGATTGCGGTCAAGGGCATCATCGGGGTCAGCAAGAGATCGTAGGTCTCATGGAACTGCGCCATTGCAAGACCCAAAGCCTCTCGCTGCTTAACTGCATCCAAGTAATGGAACAAAGGGAAACTGCCGCCGGTTTCCATGACCTTCCGCAGCCCGGGGTCGACCATCGCCATCTGATCATCGCTGAGGTCATTCCCGACGAAAGCCGCGCCCGCATACCAATGCGTGGTAAAACAGGTCGCGGGAGATGAGAAAACCGGGTCGACCTCCTCAACCGTCGCGCCGAGATCCTTGAAGACCTGAACAGCCGCGATGACCCGCTCCCGGACGTCGGGGGCGACCTTCGCATAGCCAAGATCCATGCTGAAAGCGATGCGCAACCCTTCGACGCCGGCCTCCAACGTCTCGCCAAAACCGCCTGAACCGTCTGTCACCGCGTACCAGTCGCGGGCGTCCGGCTGCGAAATGACATCCAGCATCAAGGCACTGTCCGCGACCGTTCGCGTTAAAGGACCGACATGCGCCACGGTGCCCATCGGCGACATCGGAAAGGCAGGGACCAGACCGAAGGTCTGCTTAATCCCGAAAATACCGGCAAAGGCGGCGGGAATCCGGATCGACCCACCACCGTCCGTACCTATATGCAGGGCACCGATCCCCAGGGCGCAGGCCGATGCCGCGCCGCCGCTGCTCCCGCCCGGCGTCCGGGACGGGTTCCACGGATTGCGCGTTATTCCGGTTACTGGGGAGTCCGTCAGCGGTTTCCAACCGAATTCCGGCGTCGTCGTCTTGCCGAGGAAAACCGCGCCATGCTCGCGCAGCCGGGCCACGCTGGGGGCGTCTTCCGTGTCCGACACCTCCGGCGTGGTCAGCGATCCCCGCCGCGTCGGATACCCCCGCATCATGATCAGATCTTTGATGGTGGTCGGCACGCCATCCACCAGTCCGGCGGGCTCTCCATTCTTCCAGCGGGCTTCGGACTCTTTGGCAGACCGGAGTGCTGCGTCCGCATCGAAGACGATGAATGCGTTCACCGCCTCTTCAAACCGTTCGTACCGGTCTATGGCCGCTTGAGTCGCTTCGACGGGGGAGGCATCGCCGTTCCGATACAGGCGCACAAGATCGGTGGCGGACGCAAGCGCCAGGTCGGTCACGTCAGACATGGAAAAGATCCTCGGTTCCTATTCTTTGGACTTTGTTTTTTCAGGTTGGGCCGCTTCGGCCAATTGTGGAATACCACGCGCGACTTCCAAGAGCATCTTATCCCGCACCGCCTCGGCGAAGCTGGTGTCCTTGTCGGCGATTTTCACGAAGGATCCGGGACCGCCGATCACGTGCTGTTTGTAGTGCTCTTCCAACGGCATACCGCCAGGCCCGGGGTAACCGCCGCCGCGGGACTTCACGACCAGCGCGTTGATGGTAATCCCCTTGGCAACCGCATCGTCGCGGGCCTGCGTCACCGGGCGGCTGTTGATGTTCGGCCCGTCGCCCGAAACGTCGATGATCCGGCGCAGCCCTTGGAAACCGTTCGTTTCAATCTCCGCAACGCCATAGTCGATGGCGGCGCTGATCGCGTTATAGCCGAACGCCTTGCGCGGCGCGGCCATCAGGTCGGCCGCGAACCTCTCCGCATCCTCCTTGCTGGCGATCACCGTCCAGTCGACGATGGTATGGACCGAATTCCAAGCGCCCCATTCCACGTAGAGAATGGCCGTTTTTTCGTAGAGGCCGCCGGTCATCAGGCTCAACAGTTTCGGATCGTTTACCGCATCCGCGTAGCCTTTGCGCTGAAGTGCCAGTTCCTCATCGTCGATCGACCCGGATCCATCCGCCGCAAGCACCAGTTCCAGGTCGACTTTCTCCTGCGCCGCAGCCGGGAGTATGGCCGCCAGGACCAGAATCGGTAGAGTCAGGACTAAGCGCAGAAGCATCGGACCCCCCATTGGATGAATTCCGAACTCTACCATACAAACCTCGCGGCGCTACGGCGCGTACTGCCGGGTGCGACGATTACGGCCATCGAGGAAGCAGGCCGGTCGCCGCTTGCGGTCGTCGCGGAACCGGGGGGCCAGGACATAAACCTCGATTTGGGTGCATCGGCTCTCTACAGCGGCGGCGCGGCCGCCTATGCCGCCGGTCAAGTGGCGCGCTTCCGGACCGATCCTAAACGCCTGTTCTTCGAACCGCCCCGGATAGGGTCGCGCTGGGTCAAGGGAGAAGGCGATGTCTATCAGGCCCTGATCGACCGCTTCGGCCCCCTCCCCGCCCCCTCCGACGGCGCTACCGACGTGGCGGTCGGCGCAATGGTCTCGCTGGGCGTCGGTCTCGGCCTCCACTTGCCGCTTTTGCAGAGCGCGTTCCGGTACCGCGATCTGGTGTTGATCGAACCCTATCCGCATTTCGTGGACGCCAGTTTGCGGGTGTTGGATTGGACGGCGCTGCTGTCGGCCCTGTCGGCGGAAGGTGGAACGCTGCACCTCTTCACCGGCGACGACCCGGCGGCGCTTGCAGCCAAGGGTTTCGAAGCATTGCGCAAGGGCGGATTCGCACGGCTGGATGGCAGCTATATCTTCACGCACTATAACAGCCCGACACTCGACCGGACGCGGGACCTGTTCGCGCAACAAGTCCCGACGCTCGGCAGTTCCCTCGGTTTCGTCGAGGACGAATGCATCATGATCCGCAATGCGGTGACGAACATCGCGGGCGCCAAAGGCGTTCTCGCCGCCGCGCAACAGACCCCGCGCACGGATATGCCCACATTGGTGATCGGCACGGGACCGTCATTGGACGGTGCGATCGAAGATATCCGGCGGCTCCGGCAAGACGCCGTGCTGATCAGCGGCGGGACCGCTCTCAGCGCCTTGCTGGAGCAGGACATAACACCGGACTTGCATTGCGAGGTGGAGAACGACCCCGAGACCTTTGACGGCCTCGCCATGGTTGCCGAGCGGCACGACCTGTCCCGAATACCCCTGCTGTGCACCGCGACGATCGATCCGCGTATCCCAGGCCTGTTCGGCGACGTTCTGTTCTACTTTCAGGACCGGGTGACGTCCTCGGTCCTGTTCGAAGGAGAGTTCGGCCGATGGCGTCATGCCGCCCCCACGGTGACGAACCTGGCTTCGCGCGCGGGCGCCTGGCTGGGGTCGCGCCAGATCTACTTCTTTGGGCTGGATCTGGGGTCCAAGTCCCCGGACAAGCATCACTCTGACGCGTCGTACTACAACTGGACCGACGACGAATATCTGCGGGGCGGTACCGGGATGGACCGCTTCGAGATCCCGCTGCCTGGGAACTTCGGCGGCACCGCCTATACCAATCTGGCGCTTTTGTTCACGCGCGCCTTTTTCAACGCCTTCGCGCCGGCACATCCGGAGGTCTCCCTTTTCAACTGCAGCGACGGTGTGCGGATCGAAAACACGACCCCCACCCGCCCAGAAGAACTGCACCTGCCGGCCGGTTCGGGTACGGGCGCCGACGTCATTGCCGCAACCGTCGCGGGCTGCGCGCCGAAGGCGGACCTTCTGGCGGAGACGCCCGATATCCTCGCATCCTATGAAACGGCGCTGAAGGAGTGGATCGCAGCGGCCGACGCCGCGCTCGCCTCCACCGACCGGCTTGATCAGGCCATGGCTGCCCTGGACCCGCTGCTGGACCAGTCGCGGCCGGGTACGCCTGCGGAACGCGCCGCCTGCGCCTGCTACTCCGGCACCGTGCTGCTGGTTCTGCAATATGCCTTCGCGCATCACAGAAGACTGCCGCCGGATCGGCGGCCGGACTTCGATCAGGCGGTGCTTGCCGCGCTGCAATCGCATGTCGGGCTCATGGCCGCCATGACCGGTGAGGAATTTGCGGCGCTTCGGACTAACGTCCTGTGAAAACCGGTTTGCGTTTCTGATTGAAGGCCGCGATCCCTTCGCGCCGGTCTTCGGTATCGACCAGCGTATTGTAGCAGGCAATTTCATGGCGGCGGCCTTCGGCCAGCGGCATGTCGACGCCGCCATCCATCGCCGCCATCGCCTGGCGCACGGCGAGCGGCGCGTTGCCGGCGATCTGCTTGGCCGTGGCGAGCGCTTCGGCCAACAGTGTCTCGCGGTCGCAGATACGGTTCAGAACCCCCCAGTCGAGCGCCTGATCCGCCCCCATCGGCCGGCCGGTCAACAGCATCTCTTTCGCCCGCCGCAAACCGACGGCCCGTGGCATGTTCTGCGTGCCGCCGACACCTGGAATCAGCCCCAGCGTTACCTCGGTCAGCGCGAACCGCGCGGTCGGCACCCCATAGGCGAAGTCGGCGGCCAGAACCATCTCGAAGCCCCCGGCATAGGCGGCGCCGTTGACCGCGGCGATCACCGGGTTGGGGCAGTCCATCAGCGCATAGGCCATGCGCTCGAAAAGGTCATGCTGGATGTGCCAATCCTGTTCGGACATGCCGTCCCGCTCCTTCAGGTCGGCCCCGGCACAAAATGCGCGCTCACCCGCCCCGGTCAGCACCACGCAGCGGGTATCGGGGTCCGCCGCCGGCCCGGTCCAAAGCGCCAAAAGCTCCTCTGCCATCCTTGTGTTGAAAGCGTTGGCCTTCTCCGGCCGGTTGAGCGTCGCCAGAAGCACATGCTCGGAGGGACGCTCCAGCGTGATGGTTTCAAAATTCGATGGCACCGTCGTCTCCCCTTGCCGCGCGCGGATCTCAGACCGCATAGTAGGTCAAACTCCAAGAGTCGGGGAACCTTGCCAAGATGCCGTACAGCTATCAACGACCTGCATTCCGCTCTCTGTCCGAGGCCACCGCCGAGGATATGGCGGAGATCTTCGACCACTATCACGGCCTGCGCCGCGGGATCGCCGATCACGCGCTGATGCTGCTGAAACTGCTCGCCGGGGAGCGGCTGGGCTTTCCCGTCGACCGGCTGGAGCATTCCCTGCAGACCGCCACGCTGGCGGAACAGGCGGGCGCCGATGAAGAAACCGTCGTCTGCGCGCTGCTGCACGACATCGGCGACAATATCGCACCGGACAACCACGGGGCTTTTGCGGCGGAGATCCTGCGCCCCTGGGTCAGTGCGGAGAATTATTGGGTGGTGCGAAATCATAACGACTTTGTCGGGCGGCACTATTTCGAGACGATCGGGCGCGATCCCGACATGCGGGAAAAACACCGCGGCCATGCCGCTTTCGAGAAAGCGTGCCTCTTTTGCGATACCTGGGACGCCGTCGCCTTCGATCCGAAATTCGAAACGCCGCCGTTGGAGTATTTCGAACCGATGGTGCAGCGGGTGTTTTCAGGCGAGCCCTGGGTCCGGGCGGATAAGGCCGTCGGCGGGCATTGAGACACCGGCGGTTGCTTCCGCGCGCTTAGCAGAAGCCCCGGCTACTTGGTCGTGGCGACGTAGACACCATCCCAATCCACCGGCGGCGGGTTCTCGCGGAACTCGGCGATGCGGATCCGGTAGATGTCGTAGAATTCCCTCATCAGTCCGTCCATATGATCGCCGCAGCCGTCGGCAAGCGCTTCCGCGCCTTCCCAATCCTGCATACGGTAGGCCGCCAGAAAGGCCTCATGGTCCTGGCGCAGGGCGGCGAATTCCGGACTGTCCAGCATGTCCTTGCGGCCCAGCAGCGTGAAGATGCGCACCGCTTCGGACTTGCCCTTCACCGCGATCAGATCCAGCTCCAGGGTGGCGAAGTCTTCTTTCGCCGCGTCATTGGTGGCATCTCCGATGACAGTCTTCACGCCGTAGCTTTTCGACTGCCCTTCCAACCGGGCGGCGAGGTTCACCGCGTCGCCCAGGACCGAGTAGTCGAAGCGCTGCTCGGACCCCATATTGCCGACCACCACATCGCCCGTGTTGATCCCGATACCGATGTTGAGCGGCAGGTATTTCATGCCGCTTTCCTCGGCTTCCTGCTCACGCAGCGTGTTCAATTCGTCCAACGCGTCATACATGTCGAGCGCCGAAGCGCAGGAATCCTTTTCCTGTTCCGGAATGTCGAGCGGCGCGTTCCAGAACGCCATGATGCAATCGCCCATATACTTGTCGATCGTGCCGCCCCGCTTGAGGATCGCGTCGGTCAGCGGCGTCAGCAGGCGGTTGATCAGGACGGTCAGACCCTGCGGATCTTCCTTATAGAGTTCCGAAATCGAGGTGAAGCCCCGCACGTCGCAGAACAGCATGGTCATGGTTTTGGTTTCGCCGCCCAGCGTCAGCTGGTCCGGGTTTTCCGCCAACTGCTCCACAAGGTCGGGCGAGAGATATTGCGCGAACGCACCGCGCACCTGGCGCTTTTCCGCCGCGTCGCGGGCATAGTTCGAAAAGGCGAGCACGGAGTAGAGCAGCAAGGTCGCCGCACCCGGATAGGCCGGATCGAGGAAGGTCAGCTTGTCGGTGAACAGATACCAACTGGTGCCGATCATGCCGGCGCCGCCCACCACGATGAAAGCCAGAGAGACGAACGGGCCGAGGCGCGGCACCGCCAGCAGCAGCAGCACGCCGGCAAGAATAAAGACCAGGATCTCGTAAGTTCCCATATCCACCGGATGTTTCAGGAACTTCCGTTGGATGATGTTCTCAATCAGATTGGCGTGCACTTCCACACCCGGCAGGCGCGGGCTGATCGGCGTCGCCCGAATATCCAACAGGCCCACGGCCGAGGTGCCGACCAGCGCAAGACGTCCTTGCAGCCGCTCGACCGGCACCCGGCGGGCGATGATGTCGGACGCGGAAACATAGAGCCTCCCAGTGTTTTCCGGGGTGTTGAACAGATCCTCCGGCGCGAAATAGACCCAGAAGCGGCCTTTCCCATCGGTCGGGATGGCGTATCCCGGCGTACCGGGTACCTGCAGCACCACATCCGAAACGCCGCCCGGGTTCACGCGTACCAGGATCGAGTTGCCGCCGAACGCCACCCGGAGCATCTCCAGAGACAGCGTCGGCTTGACCTCCCCCTGAATGATCTTCAGCAACGGAACACGCCGCACGACACCGTCGATTTCCTCGTCGACCGAGAAGAACGCGCGCCCCATCGCAGCTTCCTCCAGATCGGGCACGTTATGCACCAGGGTCGGGAAATTCAGGAAGAAGTTCCGGGCGAAATCCTCAGGACTGACGGGCTCCCCGTCGACCAAGGGCTGAAAGGCCTGCACGGTCCGGTCATTGAGGAATGCTTTGACCGAAGACTTCAGGGCAATCTCCGGCGGGTCGTCGATCGACGCCGTGCGCGCGCCGGCCTGACCGATCACGGTCCGCATCGTGCGCATGACATTGGCCATCACCAGTTCGTTGCTGGGCAGGCTGCGCAGCGCGTCGAGCGTCTCCGCGTCGGCGCCCCGGATAGTGTTCACCAAAGCACTGGGAGAGGTCTTGTCGGGTTCGGCAAAGACGGCGTCAAACCCGATCACGGCCATACCGTAATCGCGCGTTGCCGCGATCAGGTCTGCAACCACGGTGCGCGGCCAGGGCCATTGCCCCAGCTCGGCCAGGCTTTTCTCGTCGATATCGACGATCACCACCGGACCTTGGGCGTCCGGCGCGCGCGGGCTCAACCGGTTGTAGAGATCGAAGGTCTTAAGGCGAAGGCTTTCCACCATCGGCGGGTCGGCTACCCGCAGGGAAACCGCGGCGATGATGATCGTCAGGCCCAGCACGGTGACGATGCTGGGCTTCCACCAGGGGCCTTTGCTCTTCTTGGGTTTAGCGAAACCAAGCTTGTTGAAAAGGCCGCCAAGCCAGCCCATCGAACCGGTTCCGCCGCTCTCCCCCGCATCACGCCGTGCTATCGCCGCATCCGTCATGCGCGCAGTCTAGCGGTATTCAGACCCGGCGTCAGGCGGAAAATCGCCTGCCCGCGGCATGCCGTGAGCGCTGCATTCTAACGATTTTGAGTGGCCAAACTGCGCGACTCGCTTAGGTTATCCACATGGTCGAGCGTTCTGACTCTTTTCCGAGATCCGCGGGCATGCGCAGGCTCCGAGCGGGCTTTGCGGCAAGCGCCGTCGCCGCGCTGCTTGCCGGATGCACAGCCGTGGGCATCGAAACGCCGGAAATCGATCTGTTTCCGGACAAGCCCGAGCCGGAGGAAATCGTCGGCCTGACCCCCGAAGAGCGGTTGCTGGCGCAAGCGCCGCCGACCTTCGAGGTTGGCGATGCCTATCACTACGACAATCCGAAAGTTACCTGGCGGGTGACCGAAGTGCGCGGGGACGAGGTCGACTGGGTGGCCGACAGCGGCGAGACGCAGACCACGACCCATAACCCGCTGATGCCGGCCATCACCTGGAGAAGCGAAAGCCGCGGCAGCGGACGCCGTCTGATCAGCGATGTCAGCGGCACGCTGTTCCCGCTTCAGGTCGGCAACAAAATGACCTTCAAATCGACGGTCAGCACGGATATCCCGCCCTATGCCTGGGAGTTCGACTGGGTCTGCGAAGTAACGGCGGAAGCCGTGGTCGACGCCGCGGCGGGAAATTTTAATACCTACGAAGTGAAGTGCGGCCGCGACCGTCCGGACGAAGTCACCTTCTTCTATTCGCCGCGGGCAGCTCACTATGTGCGGCTCGATTCAGTGAACAACAAGGGCGGCGGGATCATCCGCCGGGACCTGCAGTCCTTCGAGCGCGTTGCCTATCTTCCCGACGGCACCCGGATCATCTCGTCGGGCGGTGAAGCCTATGTGCCGGGCTTCCGCCGGACCGCAGACGCCAACGCGCCGGAACCGCCGCCCGCGCAACCGGTCGCCGGGGTCCAGGAACTGCCCGCTTCCGTCGCCAGCGCGATGGCCGACCTGGATAAAGGAAACGGCAGCGGCGCAAAGGCGCCGTCCGGCACGCAGAACCCCGTCAGGCTCTCGGCCGAGGGCACCGCGCCGCAACAGACGGCAAGCGCCGCGCCCGCACCCGCGCCTGCCACGGGGACCTCGGCGGTGCACCTGGCCTCCTACAAGGACCCGAAAAACGCGGATAGGGGTTGGGCCCAGCTCACCAAAAGCTACGCGGATCTGCTCGGCCCGCTTTCACCGGTCGTCAAGCGCGTCGATCTGGGATCGAAGGGGATCTATCACCGCCTGCATGCCGGGCCGCTGCCGGACACAGCCCGGGCGGAAGCGCTTTGCAAGGCCTTGAAACAGCGCGGCGTCTACTGCAAACCGGCCAAGCTCTAGATCTGTACCCAAAGCGTTGGCGACCCTCGCACCCCGACCAGACGGGCGTGTTTATGTCCACCGGCGTGTTCTTGCCCCAAAAAAAAGCCGCGGCAGACCGGTTCGGCCCGACGCGGCTTTCCGCGGATGCCCCTCCCGCTTAGTGCGACATCAAAACCGGGCATGTCATGTGCTGCAGGATGGCGTGGGTCACGCCGCCAAGCACCAGCTCGCGGATCCGTGCATGGCCGTAGCCGCCCATCACCAGCAGGTCGGCCCCCGAATCCGCAACCTTGTTCAGCAGCGTGTCTTCCGCGCCGAGGTCGCGCGCCATGACGCGGGAGATTTTCGGTTCGATGCCGTGATGGCCCAAGAACCGGGCGACATCCGCCCCCGGGATCACGTCTTCCTCGGGCGGGTTGGCGGTGATCACTTCCACCTCTTCAGCCCCCTGCATGAGCGGCAGGGCATCGCTCAGGGCCCGTGCGGATTCCCGGGTGTCGCTCCAAGCCACGACAACGCGCTTGCCGATCTGTTCGGGCGCGCCCGTATAGGGGATCATCAGCACGGGACGGCCAGATTCCAGAATGACCCGGTCCGGCGCGCCGTCGTAATAGGCGGGATCGCTGTCCCCCTCTTCCTGTCCCATGACGATCAGGTCGGCACCACGACCCTCGGCGGCCATGATCGTCGACAGATCGCCGGTGGCCCGCCGCCACTCCGACCGCGCATCCCAGCCGGCCCGCCGCATGGATTCGTCGAAAGCGCCCTTGGCGTTTGTCATCAGACGTTCCTGGTCCTGGTCGTACATGGCGTAGACATCCTGCGGAACATGGACGGCGGCATAGGTCGGAATGGCGACCGGCGGCTTCACCGACAAGCCGATCACATGCGCGTCGTGATCAACCCCCAGTTTTGTTGCGACGGCCAGGCACCGTTGCGCGCGGGCGGTATCGTCGACATGAACTAAGATCGATTTCAGGCTCATTATTTGCTCCTCTCGCAGGGCCGTGCGGACAGAGCGCCGCACGTGAAAAACGCTGTTATCCCTACCTTAGGAACCAAGCCCTTCCAGCGCGTTGACTTAAGTCAACCTTGCCAAAAAGTTGGAGTTATTATAGAAACGGACCGTCTCGTATTTATGAGGATCACAATGCATATCAGACCCCCCGGCCGGCCGCGATCGCAACGCAGCGAGGAGGCTGTCCTCAGCGCAGCACTCCGCCTTTTCGGCGAAAAAGGATATGGCGGCACCACGGTCGAGGCGATTGCCCGGGCCGCCGGTGTCGGAAAACAGACGATCTACCGACGGTGGCCGGGTAAAGCCTATCTCGCGGCGGACCTGTATGAAGCGATCGTCCCGAGGGGGGAGATAGAAGCCGATACCGGATCTCTGCAAAGCGACCTGGAGGCGATGGTCACGACGCTTTTCCAGCATTATGCACAAGGTCCCGCAGGCCCCCTGCTCTCCGGACTGATCGCAGAGGGTCAGGGCGATCTCGAAGCGCCGGAGACCTTGCGCTCAGCCTTTTTCGACAGCCGCAGCCAAACAACCAGGGATTTGTTTCAGCGCGCTGCAGACCGCGGCGAACTTCCCGGGGAAACCGACATCGGCTTCCTCTCGGACCTGTTGATCGGCGCGATCTGGATGCGGCTTCTGGTCCGGCATGCGCCGCTAGACCGGGATTTCGCCCGGCAACTCGCCGCGCATTTCGCCGCCCTGTATCTACAGGAAGGAGAGGTCCGATGAGCCCTGTACGAATTAGCGACGGGTTCGAACCGGGTGGGCTTGGCCGCATCGTCGAGCTGCATGGGCTCTACTACGCGCAAAATTGGGGATTTGGCATCTATTTCGAATCGCTTGTGGCGGAAGGCCTCGCCGGGTTTGCCCAACGGTACGATCCCCAAAAAGATGCGGTTTTCCTGGCCAGAAACACCGATGCGATCGTTGGGTCCGTCTCCATCGACAGCGAGGGAAACGACGACGGAACCGCGAAACTGCGCTGGTTCATCCTGGACGAACGCGCCCACGGCGCCGGGATCGGAACCGCGCTGATGGCGGCGGCGATGGAGTTCGTCAGGCAAGCCGGGCACCGGCATGTCGCCCTGGACACGTTCGAAGGCTTGGACGCGGCCTGCCGCCTGTACGAGAAACATGGGTTCGTCCTGGCCGGCCGAACCGCGGACGACGAAGCCTACGGACCGCCCGTGAACAGTCTGCATTATGTTTGGGAAAGAGGGGCTTCCCTTCCCTAGGCTCAACCCTCACACTCCGCCGCTCAAGATCTAACTGCGACACAGTGAGGTGCCTAGTGAGAGTGTATGAAATCGTCGGCCCGGACGGCATCGATGCCCTGGCTCTGTCAGAACGCCCGGATCCGCAGCCCGGTCCTGGCGAGGTTCTGGTCCGTATGCGGGCCAACAGCGTGAACTTCCGCGATCTGTCCATCGTCTCCGATCCGGGGCCGCGCGGCATCGCCTATCCCCGGGTTCCGAATTCCGACGGCGCCGGCGAGGTTGTTGCGGTCGGCGACGGCGTGTCGCGGTGGCAGGTCGGGGACCGTCTATGCGGCACTTTTTTCCGCGACTGGGTCGACGGCGGCATCACGGAAGAGGTCATGGCGAGCGCCCTCGGCGGTGCATTGGACGGAGTGCTGGCCGAGAGCGTCGTCTTTCCGCAGCACGCCTTGGTCCGCATCCCGGATCATATGAGTTTCGAGGAAGCCGCCAGCCTGCCCTGCGCCGCCGTCACGGCGTGGCGGGCGCTGATCGAGGAAGGCGGTCTGAAAGCCGGCGAAACCGTCTTGCTGTTGGGGACCGGCGGCGTCTCGATCTTCGCCCTCCAGATCGCCAAGATGCACGGGGCCGTGGTCACCGTCACATCCAGCAGCGATGAGAAACTGGCGCGGGTCAAAGAAATGGGCGCCGATCACACGGTGAACTACCGGACAACGCCGGAATGGCAGGATGCCGTGAAACAGGCGAATGGCGGCCGTGGCGTGGACCACGTGGTGGAAGTGGGCGGATCGGGCACGCTGGCCCGCTCTATCGAAGCGGCTCGCGTCGGCGGGCACATTGCCCTGATCGGTATTCTGTCCAGCGACCGGGTGGACCCGACCCCGATGATGCGGAAGTCGATACGGCTCAACGGCATCTATGTCGGGTCGCGCCGGGTGTTCGAAGATATGAACCGCGCCTTCTCCAGCGCCCGGCTGAAGCCGGTGATCGACCGGGTCTTCCCGTTCGAGGAAGCGCGGGCGGCCTACCATCACATGCAGGCCGCCGGACATTTCGGGAAAATCATCATTTCCGTGTAGGTCTATACCAAACCCACTGTCTTTGTGGTGGATTGACATCCGCCTGCGCCGGCGGCATCGACGCAGGCTGTGTTTGTTCGACGGTTGAATGGCAATAGAGTGGCAATGACGGAAACGCCGAAACGCTCCACGATCTACTGGGCCTATGTGATGGTTCTGCTGGGGGTCTGCGGACACGCTTCCAGCGAATTCGTCGCCAAGCTGACCGGCATGGTCGGCCCGGAACTTACCGTCTGGCGTTTCATGATCGGCGGCCTCGGCTTGATCACCGTCTCCCTGATCTGGCCGTCGTCGCGTAACCTCTTCGCGCCGCTGCGCCAGGACGGGGGTCCGATCATCGCGCTTTCGCTGCTGGGCATGGCGCTGGCTCAACTATTCTTTCACTGGGCGCTGGATTACGCGACGGTCATTCAGGTCGCCACGCTGGTAACCACGATGCCAATCATGGTGGTGGCGGTGAACCGGATCGTAAACAAGGTGCCGATCTCCACACCGAAGATCGTCAGCGGTCTCGGCGCCTTTGCCGGCGTGGTGTTCCTGATCACCGATGGCTATCTGGGTTCGGTCGCGGAGGGAACCTCGCTACCGGGTATCCTGATGGCCCTGGCCTGCGGCGCCCTGGGCGCGATCTATATCGTGCTTTCCAAGCCCTATTTCGGGAAGTACGGCGCCATCCGCATGACGACCTACACCTTCGCCCTGGGCTTCTTCGCGTTGTGGCCGATTGTCGGCTTTGTCTGGGGAACCTGGGTGGATCCCCTCACGCTGTTCGACCGGCCGCTCGACAACGCGCTTGCCGTGATCACCATCGGCGTCTGGAACACGACCATCGGTTTCGTATTGTGGCTGGGTGGGCTGGCCCTTGTGCCGGACACCGGCCGCGCCAACTACATGTTCTTCCTGAAGCCGGTGATTGCGGCGTTCCTGGCAGTCGCGTTCCTCGGCGAGGCGATCACCTTGCCGCAAGCCGCCGCGATCCTGCTGGTGACCGGGTGCGTGGCGGTAGAGGTTTTCTGGGACGAAATCACCAGCGCCTGGTCGAAACGCGCGAAAGTCTAGTCGGCTTTCGCGGCTTATGCCCGTAACGCGTCGGGCTGTTCCAAGTACCAACGGTAGGTGTCCGCGAGCCCGTCGCGGAAGGCGATCCTGGACTGCCAGCCAAGGGCGTTGAGCCTGGAGACGTCGACCAGCTTTCGCGGCGTCCCGTCCGGTTTGCTGCTGTCGAATGCGATCCGGCCTTCAAACCCCACGACCTCGCAAACCGTTTCCACCAATTCCTTGATCGTCATGTCCGCGCCGATCCCGACATTGATCAGCGTGCCTTCGCCCCCGTCCACGGCCTGCATGCAAAACAGCGCCGCATCCGCCATATCGTCGACATGCAGGAACTCCCGCCGGGGCGTCCCGGTGCCCCAAACTTCTATTGCATCGTCTCCACGCACTTTTGCCTCGTGCGCCTTGCGCATCAGGGCCGGTATGACGTGGCTTTTCTCAAGATCGAAATTGTCGCCGGGACCGTAGAGGTTGGTGGGCATTAGGGACAGGCTTTGGAAACCGTACTGTTTCGCATAGGCCTGGCACATTTCGACGCCGGCGATCTTGGCGATGGCATAGGCGCTATTCGTCGGCTCCAGGGTGCCCGTCAGCAACGCGTCTTCGCGCATCGGCTGTTCCGCATGTTTCGGATAGATGCAGGTCGATCCCAGAAAAACCAGTTTCCGGACCCCGTTCCGATAGGCCGCATCGATGACGTTCGTCTGGATCAGCAAATTGTCGCGGATAAAGTCGCCAGAATAGCGGTCGTTCGCCACGATTCCACCGACCTTGGCCGCGGCGAGAAAGACAAAGTCCGGCCGCTCTTCGGCGAAAAAGCCGTCGACCTCGGCCTGACGGGTCAGATCCAGTTCCGCATGGGTCCGGGTTAGCAGGTTGTCGAACCCGTCCCTGAGCAACCGCCTGACAAGTGCGGCACCGACCAAGCCGCGGTGCCCCGCAACATAGATTTTAGAGCTGGTCTCCACCGCACCCCTAACCGAAGTTACGCGTCGGAACCGTGTGCCCGGCATCGGCCAAGGTCCGTTCCTGGGCGGCGAGTTCGATATCGTGGTCGACCATCATTTCGACCAACTGCTGGAATGAAACCCGCGGGCGCCAGTTCAGCGCCTTTTGCGCCTTGCTCGCATCGCCCAGCAGCAAATCCACCTCGGTCGGACGCAGGTAGCGCGGATCGAACGCCACGTGCTTTTCCCAGTCGAGGCCGGCATAGGAAAAGGCCGCTTCCAGGAACTCGCGCACGGAATGGGTTTCACCGGTTGCGACCACGTAATCGTCAGGCTGTTCGGCTTGCAGCATCAGCCACATCGCCTCGACATAGTCGCCCGCATAGCCCCAGTCGCGCTTGGCGTCCAGGTTGCCAAGATAGACCTTGTCCTGAAGGCCGTGACGAATGCGGCCCACTGCCCGGGTGATCTTTCGTGTGACGAAAGTTTCGCCGCGCCGCGGGCTCTCGTGATTGAAAAGAATCCCATTGGCGACGAAAAGCCCGTAGGCCTCGCGGTAGTTCACCCCGTACCAGTGCGCCGCGACCTTTCCCACGGCGTAAGGGCTGCGCGGGTAGAAAGGAGTCGTCTCCGTCTGTGGCGCTGCAGCGGCGCCGTACATTTCGGAACTGCCGGCCTGGTAGACCCTCACGGTCGCGCCGGTCTCGGCGATATAGTCCCGCACCGCATCCAGCAGGCGCAACGCCCCCGTCGAGACGATGTCCGCGGTATATTCCGGCTGATCGAAACTGACCCGGACGTGGCTTTGCGCCCCCAGGTTATAGACCTCATCCGGCTTCACCTTCCCAATCGTGCGGCGCAGGCCGGTCGAATCGGAAAGATCCCCATAATGCAGGAAAAGGCGCGTCCCCTCTTCATGGGGGTCGCGGTAGAGGTGGTCGACACGGTCGGTGTTGAACGTCGAGGCGCGGCGGATCAAGCCGTGAACCTCGTAGCCTTTTTCCAACAGAAACTCGGCCAGATAGGATCCGTCCTGGCCCGTAAGTCCCGTAATCAAAGCGCGTTTCATCGCAATTCCATGTCTCTTTGAGAGCCCGGTGTTACGCGCGCCGGTCTGGCGGGTCAAGCAAGCGGGCCGAACCGAGCGCTTCCGGGCGGAGAGGGCTGGAAACCGCGGCCCGCATACGATATCCGATATTCAACTGTTTTAGCGCCGATGCGCCGCCCGAAAGTGAGTTTCAGACCATGCCTTTTCACGCGCTTGATGATTTCGATGTTGCCGGGAAGACCGTCCTTGTCCGCGGCGATCTGAATGTTCCTATGGAAGACGGTATCGTGTCCGACACGACCCGGATCGACCGGCTTGTGCCCACTGTCACGGAACTGCTTACGAAAGGCGCCAGCGTTGTTCTGATGTCGCATTTCGCCCGGCCCAAGGGCAAACGGGTGCCGTCGATGTCGCTGCGGCCGGTCGCCGACGCCTTGCAGGACGCCTTGCATCGGAATGTCACCTTTGCCGAGGATTGTATCGGCGGTCCGGCGACACTCGCGATTGAGGCTGCCGGAACAGGCGGCGTGACCTTGCTGGAGAATCTAAGGTTCCACGCGGGAGAAGAGAGCGACAACCCGACCTTCGCCGCCGCACTTGCGGCTCTTGGCGACCTCTATGTCAACGACGCCTTTTCCGCCGCGCACCGGGCGCACGCCTCGACCCATGCGATCGCCAAACTGCTGCCTGCGGCCGCGGGCCGAAACATGCAGGCGGAATTGGAGGCGCTGGACGCCGCATTGGGCAACCCGGATCATCCGGTCGCCGCGATCGTCGGCGGTGCGAAAGTGTCGTCGAAGCTGAAGGTCTTGGAAAATCTCGTCAGCCGGGTCGATTTCCTGATCATCGGCGGCGGTATGGCGAACACCTTTCTGTTCGCAAAAGGGGTTTCCGTCGGCAAAAGCCTGTGCGAACCGGACCTGGCGACCACGGCGACGGAAATCCTGACCAAGGCCGATGCGGCAAACTGCAAGATCCTGCTGCCCGTCGACGCCTCTATCGCCCCGGAATTCGCATCGGTCGCCGATCCGGAGATTGTCGCCATCGACGCCGTCCCGTCTGACCAGATGATCCTGGATATCGGGCCGGAGAGCGCCGTGGATCTGTCCAACGCCCTGCGCGACTGCCGAACACTTGTCTGGAACGGCCCGATGGGCGCGTTCGAGCTGACCCCCTTCGATCAAGGAACCGTGTCCCTTGCCCAAACGGCGGCGGCGCTCACCAAGGACGGTACGCTGGTCTCGATTGCCGGCGGGGGCGACACGGTCGCGGCCCTGAACCATGCCGGGGTGGCGGACGACTTCAGCTATGTGTCCACCGCGGGCGGCGCCTTCCTCGAATGGATGGAGGGCCGCGCCCTGCCCGGCGTCGTGGCCCTTGAGGAGGCATTTTCAGCTTGAGGCCGCGCCTCACAGCAGGGCGTTCCGGAAAACGCTAAATTTCCCTAAAATTTTATTTACATTCTATTAATCTCTCTGAGATAACGTCTGTGCGAGGGGTGCTTTAGGAGCACATGTATGGACGTCGTCGGATCGGCTGGCGCCATTGCTGCGCGTCAGGCCCTCGCCCTGCAGTCGGAAGCCAACCGGGTTGGCAATGCCGGCCAGCGCTCAGCAAACGCGGATTTTGCACGCTCCCTCCGGGATAGCGGGGTCAACGCCGTGGCCGCCGGCGGGACGGACCGGACCGTGGCGCAAACCGCCCAACGGGCAGCCCGCGTGGTTGCCGCCAGCGACGTTCAAGACCCAAACCGGCCGCTGCCGCGCGGCAGCTTGGTGAATATCCTGGTCTGACCCGGAAGCCGTGTCTCAAGCCCGCCGGGCAACCAGCACCAGGCCAGACACCGGCTCGGCATACTCTGTCCGCAACGTTTCCGCCTTTTGTTCGAGGATCTTGAAACCGGCTTCGGCCAACGCCGTTTCGACATAGGCCGTGTCGTGGGCATAGCGGCCGCTGATATTCAGATGGAAGGGTGACGGAAGATCGTCGGTCTCCAAGGTCAGTGCGAGCAGGCCGCCTTTCGTCAATGCCTTGCGCATCGCTTTGAAGATCGCCTCCAGCGCGCCGAAATAGCAGAGAACGTCGGCCGCCGCGATCACATCGTACCGGCCCTGACGGGTGGCCAGCGCATCGGTCAGTTCCGCCTTGTCGAGCCGTTTGTAGAGTTTCCGCTTGCGCGCCAGCGCCAGCATCTCTTCCGACAGATCAATCCCTTCCAGACGGCGGGCCAACGGCGCCAGCAGCGGGGCGCAAAGGCCGGTGCCGCAGCCGGCGTCCAGTATCCGCAGGCCCTTGCCCTCGACGTGCCGTTTGAGGGCGGCGGTCAGCAGGCCCGGCGCCTTGTAGTCCAGCTCCTCCAACTTCTCGTCGAAGGTATCCGCGAATTCGTCGAAGGTCTGCGCGACATAGGCGTCGTTGGCGCGATCGGGCAAAGAATCCCCGGTGACGGCTGCTCCCATATGCAGCGCGATTCGGTTCTTCGGATATTGACGCATCCAGTCTCTGGCGATCGTTTCGGCCTTGGTGCGTTCGCCCATGTGAACCATGCCATAGAGCGATTTTCCGAGGTTCGAATGCACATAGACGTCGTCCGGATCCAGGGCCAGCGCGCGCTGCATATAGTCCACCGCAGGCCCGTAGTCGTCCTGGTCGTAGTGAATGATCCCCAAGGAATGCACGGCGGGCTGATAGTCCGGATCGATTTCCAGGATGCGCTTGTAGACCTCGGCGGCTTCGTCGAGGGCGCCGTCATAATACAGACGGTCGGCCTCCTCATAGAGCGAGTCAACGGTATCGGGCATGCATTGTCCTTCACTGACGGCGCCCTGCGTCACAATGACTGCCGGACCGACGCTGAACCGCCTCCGATTCACCCATCCGGCATCTTGCCGCGCCGCCGCGGCAACGCCAGTATCAGGTCATGTCCGACAAAACAAACCAGCAAACCGATTTCCCGATTGCCGAAGGAGGACCGCGCGTGCGCGCAGTGCCCGACGGGGACACGCTGGAACGGTTGATGTGTCCGGACTGCGGTTTTGTGAACTACGAGAATCCGAAAATCGTGGTCGGAACCGTCGCAACCTGGGGCGACGAGATTCTGCTGTGCCGGCGCAACATCGCGCCGCGACACGGTTATTGGACGATCCCGGCCGGCTATATGGAACTGAACGAAACCGTCGAGGACGGCGCGCGGCGCGAAGCCATGGAAGAGGCCAACGCGACGCTCGACCTTCAGGCGGTTCTGGCCATCTACAACATTCCGCGGATCAGCCAGGTTCAGATTATCTTCAAGGGGCGTCTCGCACAGCCCGACTATTCGCCGGGACCCGAAAGTCAGGAAGTCGCTTTATTCGCCTGGGACGACGTTCCGTGGAACGAGCTGGCCTTTCCCTCGGTCCACTGGGCGCTCAACCATTTTCAAGAAGTGCGGACCCGGGACGTCTTCGTGCCCTTTTCGAATCCGGTAGGCGAAACGGGCGCCTACAGCGAGTAGCGGCGGTCGAGGCGCGTCAGCCCTTGTCGGTCTCGTCGCTCTCTTCGGCGATCATGTGGCGGCCGATCAACGGGGTTTGGGTCAGGATGAACGCGAAGGTCAGTCCCATTGCGCCGAACACCTTGTAGGTCACCCAGAAATCGTCGGACTGCGTGCGCCAGACCAATTCGTTCATGATGGCGAGGAAGGCGAAAAAGAAGCCGAAGCGGATGGTCAGGGCGCGCCAGCCGGCGTCGTCCATCTTCAACGCCGGACCGGCGACGAACTTCAGGGGCTGTTTGCCCATCACGGCGCTGATCAGCAATACGATGCAGAACAGACTGTTCACCAAGGTCGGGCGGATCTTGATGAAGGTTTCATCCTCCAGATAAAGCGTCAGCCCGCCCATCACCAACAGGATCGGCGCCGTCACAAGGGGTATTCTGGGGAGTTTCCGGATCATCGCATAAGAAACGGCGAGGGCGATGACGGTGGCGATCATCACCGCCGCGGTCGCGACGAACAAGTCGCTCAGTAGATAGGTCACGAAAAAAACGACCAGCGGTCCATACTCGCTGGCCGGGTTCAACCATCCAGGCGCCTTGGGCGCGGTTGTTTCCTCGGTCGTCATGGCGGGGTTATAACCGGGCTCAAGCGAGAGACCAAGCACCGACACAAAATCTCTAAACTATGAGTGGTTTCAGAGACTTGCACAGAAGGATTCTTGCCTGATTCCCCGACTCCCCATAGGGTCTCCGCATGGTCACGAACAACTCCAACATCGGGCGGCCCGGATCCGATCCCGTTGTCGGCCGGCGTCCCGCGTCGCGCCCGGGGATCGGCGACGCGGCGCGCATCCCCGGCTTGCCGCCGCGCGGCGGGGTGGGCCGTGCCGGACGCGACCCGACGGATCTGCGCACCGCGTTCGACAGGCTGGCCACCCTTTTGAGCCGGGATGGGGAGTTCGGCCCCCGCACAGGCGTTCCAATGCGGGGCTTCTACCTGGATATCCTGGTCTGATGAAGGGGTATTGCGCTTACAGGCGGCTCGATTTACCTACTTTGGTGGGGTACGTGCCGAACCGCTTGGTCTGTAACTAGAGTTCGACGGTCGATAGGACTGCACATGGCCCGTTACGATTTCTCCCGGCTCTCCGTTTTGGTCGTGGAAGATTCCAAATTCATGCGAAGCTTGATGGTGACAACGCTGCGCGCGTTGGGCGTCGAGCGCGTCATGACGGCGGAAAACGGGGAAGAAGCCATTCAGATCATGGCGCCCGCCGCGGCGCTCGGCGAAAGCATGGTCGGCAAGACCGGCGTCGACCTGATCCTGTCGGACTTCGTGATGCCGGTCGTCGACGGGGCCATGTTATTGCGCTGGGTTCGGCTGGCGAAAAAGTCGCCGGACCGCTTTCTGCCTTTCGTGATGATCTCCGCCGCTGCGGACCGGGACGTGATCTTCGACTGCAGGGATGCCGGCGTCGATGAGTTCGTCGCAAAGCCTTTCTCGGCGAACAGCGTCGCGCTGCGGCTGACCGCGGTGATCGAGAATCCCCGTCCCTACATCTATTGCCCGAACTATTTCGGGCCGGACCGGCGCCGCCGCAAAGGCTCGCCGGAACAGGAGAAGCGCAAGACCACCGACGCCGACATCGAGACCCTGTATTCCGGCAAGGATATGGCGGCGATGAAGAACAGCAAGAAGCGTGTCTGGGTCTTCAAGCTGCCGAAATCGCTGAAGCAGAAACTGGCGACCGGGCAAGGCGGCCCGAACGAGCCCGCCTTCGATCCGGAAATGCTGAAGGCGGCGGAAGACAAGATCCAGAACATGGAGACCGACTACGCCGATTGGGTGAAGGAATCGGTTGAATTGCTGCAGCAGGCCCATCACCGCTGTGTCGAGGAACCGGAGAAAGCGCACGAACATTTCCAGGCCATCAACACGCTGGCGCTTGAACTACGCGGACAGGGGGGGATCTTCGGATACCCGTTGATCACCCAGTTCGGAAAATCGCTGTATGACATCACTGGCGAAAGCGCCACCTTGTCGGCGCAGTTGCTCGACCTGATCGACTCCCACATCGATCTCGTGAAGGTGGTGATCAATCAGAAAGTAGCCGGTGACGGGGGCGATGTCGGCCGCGAGTTGCTGCAAAGCCTGGCCGAAGCCAAGCGCAAATTCGCCGACCAGGACTAAGCCGCCGGCCGTTCGAACCTGTACATCACCAATTCCGTCTCATAGGCCCGGCACATCCCGACCAAGGTGCCGTTAAGGCGCGCCATGACCTGGTGAGAACGAACGTTCCGGGGATCGACGACGGCAACAATGCGCTGCAGATCCAAACTCTCGAAACCGTAATTCACGAGCGCCAGCGCCGCCTCCGTCGCATACCCGGCGCCCCAAGCGCCCCTGCTCAAGCGATAACCGACCTCGACTGCAGGCTCGTGCCCCGGCAAGGGCGTCAGACAGACCCAGCCCAGGAACCGGGTCGGGTCCGGCTTGGGGAACAAACACCAATGACCGAAGCCGGCGGGAAAGCCCCGGCCGATCCGGTCGCCGAGCTTTTCCTTGTAGGTCGTTTCGTCTTGTTGGTGCCATGGCAGGAACCGATGCACCTCCGGATCGCGGTCCATCTCCCAGCAATCGTGGAGGTCGTCCAAGGTCCTGGGTTTCAGAAGCAGACGCTCTGTTTGCAGATCCGGCAGGCCGGACGCCGGGCCGGTTACATCTGCCACTTTATCGAACAGCCCATGCTGGCGATCTGATCGGCCGGCCCCTTCCCCGTAGAAGCGATCCCAAGCATCGCATCGACCAACTCGCGTGGTGAGCCGGGCGGCGGCGGATCCAGTTTGCCGGCGTCCAGCCGGCCGCGGAACTGCAGTTCCAGGTCCGCGTTGAAGCCGAACCAATCGGGTGTGCAGATCGCGTCATAGGCCTTGGCGACGGCCTGGCTTTCGTCATGCAGATAGGGAAACGGAAAGCCGTGCTGTTCGGCGAAGGCCGCCATGTTGTCGAACGAATCCGCGGGATAGTTCACCGCATCGTTCGAGCAGATCGCGGCAACCCCGATGCCGTTCTCCGCCAGCACCGCCGCATCCGACACGAAGCGGTCGATCACGGCTTTGACATAGGGACAATGGTTGCAGATGAAGGCGATCAGCGTGCCCTTCTCACCGGCGATGTCTCTAAGCACGTACGTCTTTCCGTCTGTCGCCGGCAGCGAGAAGTCGACCGCTCTCCAGCCGAAATCGCAGACAGGGGGTACAGCAGCCATGCCGGCGCCTCCTCAGTCCAATCCCATCAAACCGCGGGCGAAATCCCGCGCCTCGAACGGGCGCAGATCGTCCACCTGTTCGCCCACCCCGATGGCGTGAACCGGCAGGCCGAACTTCTCGGCCAACGCGACCAGCACGCCGCCCTTGGCGGTACCGTCCAACTTGGTGACCACCAGACCGCTGACATCGACCATCTCCTGAAACGTCCCGACCTGCGCCAGCGCGTTCTGGCCGGTCGTCGCGTCCAGCACCAGAAGCACGTCATGCGGTCCGCTCTCATCCAGTTTTCGGATCACCCGGATGACCTTCTTGAGCTCTTCCATCAGGCCGGCCTTGTTGTGCAGGCGGCCCGCGGTATCGATCAGCAGAACGTCGACGCCCTCGCGTTTGGCCTGTTCGATTGCATCGAACGCCAGTCCGGCCGCATCCGCGCCTTGATCCTTGGCGACGACCGGCGAGCCGGTGCGATCGCCCCAAACCTTCAATTGTTCGATGGCCGCGGCCCTGAAGGTGTCGCCCGCGGCAAGCATCACGGACTTGCCGTCCGCCTTCAACTGCTTGGCCAGCTTCCCGATCGTCGTCGTCTTGCCGCTGCCGTTGACGCCCGCCACCAGCACGATATGCGGCTTGTGCGCGCCGTTCACGGCCAAGGGGGTCGCCACGGGGTCAAGGATCTTGGCGACTTCGTCGGCCAGCGCCGCCCGGATCTCCTCGGGCTCGACTTGTTTGTCGAAGCGTTCCTTGGCGATCTCGGCCGCCAGCTTTGCCGCAGTGGCCGGCCCCAGATCCGCCATCACCAGCAGGTCTTCCAGCTCCTCGACGGCTTCGCCATCCAGCTTGCGCTTCGTGAAAATGTCGGTAATGCCCGACGCCAATCGGGAGGAGGACTTCCGCAGCCCGTCCTTAATACGCTGAAACCAAGACATGCTTACGCGGCTCGCTCCGTCACGGGTTGGGCAAGCAACTTGCCGTTCTGAACACCGGTGATCAGGACATCGATCAGATCGCCGGGCCGGCCGGTGATCGCAACGGGGGCGAAGCCTTCTGTCCGCCCCTCGCCGTCCTTTTCGACCAATACGCGCTCAACCTTTCCAACACGGCTGGAAAGGTAGTCGGCGAGCCGGCGCTCACCCTTCTCGCGCAAACGCCTCGCGCGGTCCTTGCGGTCCGCCTTCGGGACCTTATTCGGAATGCGCGCCGCCGGCGTCCCATCCCGTTCGGAATAAGGGAAGACATGCAGATAGGTCAGACCGCAGTCGTCGACGATGTCGAGCGTATTGCCGAACATCTCCTCGGTCTCGGTGGGGAAGCCGGCGATCAGATCCGCGCCGAACACCGCGTCCGGGCGCAGGGAGCGGATCCGGTTGGTCAGCGCGATCGCCTCGTCCCGGGAATGGCGGCGCTTCATGCGCTTCAAGATCATATTGTCACCCGCCTGCAACGAGAGATGCAGGTGCGGCATCAGCCGCGGTTCCTCCGCCAGAAGCAACATCAGGTCCTCGTCCATCTCGATACAGTCGATGGAAGAAACCCGGAGGCGCGGAAGATCGGGCACCAGCGCCAGCAGCCGGCGCATCATCTGCCCCAGGCTGGGCGTGCCCGGCAGGTCATGGCCGTAAGAGGTGATATCGACGCCGGTCAGCACGACTTCCTTATAGCCGTTCTCGACCAGCCCGCGGACCTGCCGCACGACCTCGCCGATGGGGACGGAGCGGCTGTTACCCCGGCCATAGGGAATGATGCAGAAGGTACAGCGGTGATCGCAGCCGTTCTGGACCTGCACGAAGGCCCGCGCCCGGTCTTTCAGCCCATCGATCATGTGGCCGGCGGTCTCGGTCACCGACATGATATCGTTTACCAGGACTTTTTCGGTCCGGTCGGCCCCGAAGACGTGCGGCTGCAGCTTTTCCTCGTTGCCCAACACCTGATCCACCTCGCCCATGGCGGCATAGGCGTCCGGGTTCACTTGAGCGGCGCAGCCGGTGACGATGATCCTGGTTTCGGGGTTTTCGCGCCGTGCCTTGCGGATCGCCTGGCGGGCCTGCCGTTCGGCTTCGGCCGTGACGGCGCAGGTGTTGAAAACGATGGCGTCCCGTACGCCCGCCGCTGCGGCGTTCGCGCGGATCACTTCCGACTCGTACGCATTAAGGCGACAGCCGAAGGTAACGACCTGGGTTCCGTCTCTGTCGGCCGGGCCGGTCATTGCGCCCACTCGCCCCGGAAGCTCAACGCGGTCGCGCCGGTCATGATGACATGCCCGTCCGCGCGCCATTCCATATCCAGCGGGCCGCCGTCCAGATGGACGCGCGCCGCGCCGTCGACCAGGCCGCGCTTACTGGCCGCCACGATGGCGGCACAGGTGCCGGACCCGCAAGCCTGGGTAATCCCGGCGCCGCGCTCCCAAACCCGCATGCGCAGGCTGCCGTCGGCATTCTTGGAGATGAACTCGATATTGGCGCGTTCCGGGAAAAGCGGATCATGTTCAAGCACCGGTCCGGCCCGCTCCAGCGGGACGGCTTCCGCATCCTCCACGATGAAGACGCAATGGGGGTTGCCCATATTCACGGCGACCGGGTCGCGATAGTCGCCCCAGGAAAGGTCCAGGTGATCGCTGTCCATCTCGCGTGCCAGGGGGATGTTCCGCCAACCGAACAGCGGTTCGCCCATATCGACGGAAACGACATCGCCCATCCTCTTGGAGGGCAGAATGCCCGCGATGGTCTCGACGCCGATATCGGCCGTGGAAAGCTCCTGCATAACAAGATCAGCGACGCAGCGCGTGCCGTTGCCGCAGGCCTGCGCTTCCAGTCCATCCGGGTTGAAGATCCGCATGAAGACGTCGGCGGACCCGTTGGTCGGCTTTTCCAGCACCAGCAACTGGTCGCAGCCGATCCCCCGCCGGCGGTCGGCCAGCGCTTGACGCGTCTCCAGGTCGAGCGCCAATGCGCCATCGCGGTCGTCCACGATGACGAAATCGTTGCCCAGCCCGTGCATCTTCACAAAGGGGATCATCGCTGTCTCGTTCCCAGCGCCACACAAATCGGTCGACAATTCGCGCCGATATATGCTCTCTATCGCGTCCGAAATCAAATAGAGCGACGCGTCCCGGTCAGAGTTTCCCGCCGTTGCGACCCATCGCCGACAACCTGATGAATTCCACGGAGGACGGATATTGGGCGTTGTCCGGCTCTTACTCGCCCTGTCCGTCTTGGTTGGCCACGCCGGTGGGCTGTACGGCCTGCGTCTGGAAAACGGCGTGTCGGCGGTTCTGGTGGCAGGCGACACCGCGGTCCAGACCTTCTATTTGATCTCCGGATTTTACATGGCCCTGGTTTGGAACACGAAATACAAACACCTTAGCCAGGCAAAGCGTACCTTCTGGACGTCGCGCTATCTGCGCCTTGCACCGCTGTATCTGCTGATCAGCCTGGCCACGGCGCTCACCCTGTACATCACGTCCGGCAAGGTCGGGCTCTATGGCGAAGGCGCCGTTCTTCACAGTGTGCTTGCCTTCCTCTCGAACGTGACGCTGATCGGCCAGGACCTCTTCATGTTCTTCGGGTATGACACCGCGCGACAGACGTTCGTTTTCATTCCGGACATCCTGCAAGGCGGCCTGAGCGCCGCAGGCGACAACATGCAGGCCGGATGGGCCTACCTGATGATCGAACAAGGTTGGTCGATCGGCGTGGAGGTTTGGTTCTACTGCCTCGCACCCTTTATCCTTCACCGATCCATTCGGGATCTCGCCGTAATTGCGCTGGGAGCATTTGCGCTGCGGATCGGCGTGTTTGAACTCGTCGGGTGGGATGACGACCCCTGGGATTACCGCTTCTTCCCGTTCGAGCTTGGCGTCTTCCTGATCGGTTCGATCATGGCGAAACTATATATGGCGAACCGTTTCATCCTTACCGACGCCCGGGTGGCGTTTGGCCTTTTGGCCACCTTGCTTGTCCTTGTTGTATTTTATCCCCTGTTTCCCGGCGGCGGATCCGAAAAGCGGTGGGTCCTGATAGGGATCACCGCACTTTCCCTTCCAACCGTTTTCAGTGCGACCAAATCGTGGAAGGCCGACCGTTGGATCGGGGAGCTGTCCTACCCGGTGTATATTGCCCATATGCTGGTTCTGGCATGGCTGCCGGGCACCTTGGACCTGGACTGGCGGGGTGTCGTTTGCGCGCTTGTAACGGTTCTTCTCTCGGCGGTGTTGATGCACACCATTGAGATGCCGGTAGATCGGTTCCGGGCCAAACTGACGCAGCGCCGGGCGAAACCCGCCGCCGCATAGAGGTGTTCGAGGGCGGCGAGGCACCGGGAAAGCTCTCAAGAGGACAGAAGGCGCGATACTCTAGTGAATGGCGGTTGGGGCGGTATCGTCCCTCGGCACGGCCCGTTCCGGCGGGAATACCAAAGAAACCTTCGTTCCTCCCTCCTCCAGGTTGTTCAACGACAGCCCGCCGCCGTGCAATTCCACAAAACGTCTGCACAGCGCCAACCCCAGTCCTGTTCCTTCGTGCGCGACATCCAGTTTGCGGTTCGCCTGAAAGAACGGTTCGGAGACGCGCATGATGTTTTCGGGATCGATACCCGGCCCGGAGTCGCGGATTTCGATCTCGATCCCGCCATGCCCCCCGACGGCACAGCAAAGCAAAATCTCTCCCCGTTCCGGGGTGAACTTGATCGCGTTGGAGACAAGATTGCCTATGGACTGGCGAACCAAACGCAGATCCGCCTGAAGCAGCGGTAACCTGGATGTCGCTTCGACGCTGACATTCTGTTGTTTCTTGGCCCAGGTCGGCTCCTGGTATTCGACAACCTTTTGGACCAGCGCGACCACATCGAAGTCCGACTCGTTCAAATCGAGCTTGCCGGCTTCAACCTTGCTCAGATCCAAGATGTCGTTGATGACTTCCAGCAGGTTTTCCGCCGACTCCAGGATATCCCCGGTATAGCCTCGGTATCGCTCGTTCTCCAACCGGCCGAAAGTTCCGTCTTTCATGATCGATGAAAAGCCGATGATCGCATTCAGCGGTGTCCGAAGCTCATGACTCATCGTTGCAAGAAACACGGACTTGGCGCGGTCCGACGCTTCCGCCGCCAGCTTGGCCTGGAACAAGCGTGCCGCGAAGGCCCGCAATTCTTTGACCAGAAACCGCTTCTGAATCTGCTCCAACGTGGTGGTATCGTCGTCGACAAGAGCCGTCGTTTCCTCAAGCGGACGCATGACGCCGAAGTAGTAGAACGCCGCCAAGATCACCATGACGGCCAGGACGGTTGATCCCAGGGCGACGACGTAAAAGAGGCTCTGCGACACCAACTCGTTCTCTTTTGCACGAATTCTTGACGATACGCCGCTGGCTTCTTCGAGAACGCGGGCCAGCTGCAAGGATACATGCGACCTCAATTGATTGAGCTGTTGAGCGGACTGGCCTTCGCGGTAGGCGGCCTGCCACGAATCCACGCTCCTCATCGAAGACGCGGTCAAGTTGGCCAACCGTGTCCAACCATGTTCTTCCGCGGTCTTTGATGCCCCGCCCAGCAATCCGGAAGCGCCTTCGAAGAGCCGGGGATAGTAGTTGCGTACCGTGTTGTGCGAATGTCCAAGCGACGTGCTCAGTCTGCTGATCTTGATGCTGATCTCGTTGATCGACTGGCTGTCCTTGTTGACGGTGTCCACCAGCACGACGATCCAGATCGCCAAACAGATCACGGCGATAATGCACGCGACACCAACGCTAAGGACGATCGCACCGGAAGTCTTCGCCGAAAACATCCTTTAGTCCAACAGTTGAACCGCGTCCGGCCGAAGCACCTCAAGCGTCTCTCGATGCAGATACCGCGCGAAGTTCGGGGCGGGACCGCTGACATATCCTTTCGTTTCCGCCCACGTAAATTGGTGGCTGAGGTTCACAATGAGCGATTCAGAGAGGTTCAGATTGAAATCGACATAGCGGTATCGGTCGGCCAGTTCTTCGGCGGTCGTTTCGAAGTACCGTGCATGGCTCTCCGCAACGGACACCGGGTCGCTCAAGATGTCCTGTTCCGCGCGGAGAAGCGCCCTGACATACGCTGCGACCTTGTCTGAGTTCTCTTCAATGAATGCCGGTTTCGCCACAAGCAAACCGCTGGAGGCGTAGTAGTTCGTGCCGGTATAGGTCGCTGCTGGAGTATCCACGGCGTCGCCAACGCGCAAATGAAACGGCGACCAGGCGACAACCGCATCCACCTGACCTCTTCGCGCGGCGTCGACCATTTCCGTCACAGGCAGATCGACGATCTCGGCGCTCTCGGGTGAAATCCCGTAGGCCTGCGCAAGGTTGTTCCAGTAATACTCCGCAGCCGTACCGAGCGTGACACCCAGGCGTTTGCCGACAAGTTGCGACGGGTTGGCGATCGATTGACCGTCCAGGATTACGAGATGGGTTACATTCGACGTGTCGAGAACGCTGGCGATGATCCGGAAGTCCGCAGAGAGGTTCTGTTCGTCGACGGCTGCATAGACCAGAGGCGTGGGCGAGACCGTCGCAATATCGAGGTCGCCTTTCAGGACTTGTCTGAAGGACTCGAGACCGGCGCCATTGAACTTGAAGTGGACCTCCAGTCCCTCGTCCAGAAAGTACCCGGCTTCATGCGCATGCAGGACCGTGGCATCTCCGACATAGGCCATTAGGCCGACCCGGATCTTGGTGGTCTCATCAGGCACCGCGTAAGTCTTTGCCGTCAGGAGCGCCATCCCCAGGACGGTGCAGGCCGCAACGCGCAATCCAACAAACATGCCGAACGCTCTCATACCAATTAACCTAGACGAACCATACAACCAGAACTACGGCAGGAAGATAGTGCATCTGTCCTACTATTTTCATATAATCATCTATTATCGTTCGAAAATTGACCTAGACAAAACCGCGTCTACGGCATTGCCGGAACAGGCCCGACTTCATCGCCCGCTGCATCACGCGCCGTAAGGCCTTGACGCCTTGGCGCGATCCCCTTAAAACCCGCGGCGTTTCACGCATTCCGTTGTTTTGACGGTCCTGCGGGGTCACGCCAGTCCGCGAGTTTCGCGCACTGGCGCGTTTTGCGTTGTGCGTACAACGCATTGTTTTTGAGCGATTTGGAGACGATTGGCAGATGTTCGAGGCCTTAAGCGATAAGCTTGGTACCGTCCTTGACGGCCTGAAGCGCCGGGGCGCGCTGAAGGAGTCGGACGTCGATCAGGCGATGCGTGATGTGCGCCTGGCTCTGCTGGAAGCGGATGTGGCGCTGCCGGTCGTCAAGGATTTCATCGCCCAGGTCAAAGAACGCGCCATTGGGCAGGAAGTCCTGAAATCGGTCACGCCGGGCCAGATGGTGGTTTCCATCGTCCATGACGGGCTGGTGGAAATGCTGGGCGGCACGCCCGGCGAGGAAGCTTCCGCACCGGAAGGCATCAACCTGACGGGCGAACCGCCGGTCGCGATCCTGATGGTCGGCCTGCAAGGCTCCGGTAAGACCACCTCTACCGCGAAGATCGCCCGCCGCCTGCAGCAGCGCGACAAGAAAAAGGTTCTGATGGCCTCGCTGGACGTCTACCGTCCCGCCGCGCAAGAGCAGCTCAAAATCCTGGGTGAGCAGACCGAAGTCGCCACGCTTCCCATCGTCCCGAACCAGCAGCCGGTCGATATCGCCAAGCGGGCCATGCAGGCCGGACGCTTCGGCGGCTATGACGTGGTGATGCTGGATACCGCCGGGCGGCTGCATGTCGACGAAGCGCTGATGACGGAAGTCGCGGCGGTGAAAACCGCATCAACGCCAGCGGAAATCCTGCTGGTCGCCGACGCGATGACCGGTCAGGACGCGGTCAATGTCGCCGACAGCTTCAACCAGCGCGTCGGCCTGACCGGGATCATGCTGACCCGGGTGGATGGGGACGCGCGCGGCGGCGCGGCGCTTTCCATGCGCGCGGTCACGCAGTGCCCGATCAAGCTGTTGGGGGTCGGCGAAAAGCTCGACGAGCTCGAGGATTTCCACGCCGACCGCATCGCCGGCCGCATCCTGGGCATGGGCGACGTCGTCAGCCTGGTCGAAAAAGCGCGCGAGACGATTGAAGAAGAAGAGGCCGAGCGCCTCGCCAAGAAGATCCAAAAGGGTCAATTCGACCTGGACGATCTGGCCAATCAGCTGAAGCAGATGCGCAAGATGGGCGGCATGGAAGGCCTGATGGGCATGCTGCCGGGCGTCGGCAAGCTGAAGGATCAGATGAAACAGGCCAACCTGGATGAAGGCCTGTTGAAGCGTCAGGAGGCGATCATCTCCTCGATGACGCCGAAGGAACGGCAAAACCCGAAACTCATTCACGCATCCCGCAAACAGCGGATCGCCAAAGGGTCCGGCACCTCCGTCCAAGAGGTGAACAAGCTGCTCAAGCAGTACCAGACCATGGCGAAGATGATGAAGAAGGTCGGAAAGATGGGCCAGAAGGGCCTGATGCGATCCATGGGCGGCCTGATGGGCCGGGGCGGCGGCATGCCGCCCGGACTGATGCCGCCGGGTATGAAGTAATTCGTTCAACGTTTTTGGTGCAACTGGAGAGAAAGACAACATGTCCCTCAAAATCCGTATGGCCCGTGGTGGGGCCAAAAAGCGCCCGTTCTACCGCATCGTTGTGGCCGACAGCCGCATGCCGCGGGACGGCCGCTTCATTGAAAAGATCGGCCATCACAATCCGATGGTGCCGAAGGACCATCCGGACCGGGTCGTAATCGATCTGGACCGTGCGAAACACTGGATGGAACGCGGCGCGAAGCCGTCGGACCGTATCGCCCGTTTCCTGGACGCCGCCGGTGTGCTGAAACGGACCTTCAACGAGCAGCCGCAGAAGAGCGAGCCGGGCGAAAAAGCCAAGGAACGCGTGGAAGCGAAAGCCGAGAAGGCCGCTGCCGCCGCGGAAGCCGCGAAGGAAGCCGCAGCCGCGGCTGCCGAGGCGCCCGCTGAAGAAGCCACCGCCGAAGAGGCCCCGGCTGAAGAAGCGGCCGAAGAAAAGGCTGAAGGCTAAGGACCGGACCCGCCCGGTGCTGCACCGGGCTGGCATGGCGGATTGAACGATGCCGGACGGATCGATCATGAAAGACGGGAAGAAACAGGCGGCGGACCTGTTGCAGGTCGGTGTCATCACCGGCCCGCACGGCGTGCGCGGCTTGGTGAAGGTGAAAAGCTTCACCGCCGACCCGTCGGACCTGACCGCCTATGGCCCGCTGACCGACGAAACGGGCGCTTCCGCTTTCGACCTGGATATCCGGGGCGAGGCGAAAGGTCAGTTCATCGTCAAGGTCGACGGCATCGAGGACCGCAACAAGGCCGAGCTTCTGAAAGGCGCAAAACTCTTCGTTTCCCGCGCGGCCCTGCCGCAACCGGAGGAAGACGAGTTTTACCATGCCGACCTGATCGGCCTGGCGACGGTGCTGCAGGACGGAACCGAACATGGCCGCGTCAGCGCGGTCCACGATTTCGGGGCCGGCGACCTGCTGGAAGTCGCCCTTCCCGAAGGCGGAACCGTCTATCTGCCCTTCACCCTGGATACAGTGCCGAGTGTCGATCTGGACGCCGGCCGCGTGACCGTGGTCCCGCCGGCCGAAGTCGAGGTTGAGGGGGAAAAGCGATGACGCAGACACCCTGGACCGCGACCGTCCTGACGCTGTTCCCGGACATGTTCCCGGGACCGCTGGGCCTGTCGCTCAGCGGCAAGGCGCAGGCCGACGGGCTGTGGGCGATGGAAACCGTAAACATCCGCGACTTCGCTGCCGACAGGCACAATACCGTGGACGACACGCCGTTCGGCGGCGGCCCCGGCATGGTGATGCGGCCCGATGTGGTCGACCGCGCCCTGTCGTCGGTCGAAGACCGTCCGGGACCCGTCCTCTACCTTAGTCCCCGCGGCAAGGTCTTCGACCAGGCGATGGCGGCGGAGTTGGCGACGGACGGCGGTGTCACGCTGCTGTGCGGCCGTTACGAAGGCGTCGATCAGCGGGTGCTGGAGAAGCGCGGGGTCCGGGAAGTCAGCCTGGGCGATTTCGTGCTTTCCGGCGGGGAACTGGCGGCGCTGACGCTGCTGGATGCCTGCCTGCGGCTGCTGCCCGGCTATATGGGCGCGGAAGCCAGCCTAGAGGAAGAAAGCTTTTCCAGCGGTCTGTTGGAGTACCCCCACTACACCCGCCCCGCCGACTGGGACGGGTTGGAGGTGCCTGCCGTGCTGCTGTCCGGTCATCACGAGAAGATCAAAGCCTGGCGGCTTGCGGAAGCGGAGAAAGTGACCCGCGACCGTCGGCCGGACTTGTGGGCCCGCTATCAGGCGGCCGATGGGGACCGGGCGAGAGTTTAAAGCGTTTACCGGTCCCTGCGAGGGCCGATTGGTTTCGAGAAGAAAGGAACGAACCGATGAACATTATCGAGCAGCTTGAAAGCGAACAGCTCTCCAAGCTGACGGAAGGTAAGGATTATCCCGACTTCCGTCCGGGCGACACCGTCCGCGTTCTGGTGAAGGTTGTCGAAGGCAACCGCGAACGTGTACAGGCCTATGAAGGCGTCTGCATCGGCCGCAAGAATGCCGGCCTGAACAGCTCCTTCACGGTGCGCAAACTGTCCTACGGCGAAGGCGTGGAACGTGTCTTCCCGCTTTACAGCCCGCGGATCGAAGGCATCGAGCTGATCCGCCGCGGTAAAGTCCGCCGTGCTAAACTCTACTACCTGCGGGGCCGGACCGGTAAGGCCGCCCGGATCTCCGAGCGGACCCGGGGCGTGGTGCGCGGCAAGGCCGCGGCAGCCGCTGCATCCGCCGCGGCGATGAGCGCCGAGGACCTGCAGGAACAGGCGGCTCCGCCGGTGGAAACCAAGGAAGCCGAAGCCAAGACCGAGGAATAGGTCTGGGCAGAGCGACCGGGGTTGGTGGCATAACGTTATTGGTGTGAACGAAGGAGTGCGGAGCGATGTCCGGACCGAAGACGCTGTTTGATAAGATCTGGGAAAGTCATCTGGTCGACCAACAGGACGACGGGACCTGCCTAATCTATATCGACCGTCATCTCGTCCATGAAGTGACAAGCCCGCAGGCTTTCGAAGGGCTGCGCATGGCCGGGCGGAAGGTTCGCCGCCCGGACGCGACGCTGGCCGTAGCCGATCATAATGTCCCGACCTCGGACCGCAGCGCTGGGATCGCCGATCCGGAAAGCCGGCTGCAGGTGGAAACTTTGGAGAAGAACGTCGCCGAGTTCGGCGTGCCCTACTTCGACACCACCGACATCCGCCAGGGGATCGTGCATATCATCGGGCCGGAACAGGGCTTCACGCTCCCCGGCACGACGATCGTCTGCGGCGACAGCCACACGGCGACCCACGGCGCGTTCGGCGCGCTGGCCTTCGGCATCGGGACGTCCGAGGTGGAGCATGTGCTCGCCACCCAGACCCTGCTGCAGAAGCCGCTGAAGAATATGCGGGTCAGCGTCAACGGCGCGCTGCCCGCAGGCGTTACGGCGAAGGATCTGGTTCTGGCCCTGATCGGCAAGATCGGCACGGCGGGCGGTACCGGCCATGTCATCGAATATGCCGGCCAGGCGATCCGCGATCTCTCCATGGAAGGCCGGATGACCGTCTGCAACATGACGATCGAGGGCGGCGCCCGCGCCGGCCTGATCGCGCCGGACGAAAAGACCTTCGCGTATCTGGAAGGCCGGCCCCTCGCCCCGAAAGCCGGGCAGTGGGAAATGGCGGTCAACCATTGGAAGACCCTGCCGTCGGACGAGGGCGCGGTCTACGAGACGGAAATCGACCTGGATGTCGCCGACATCCCGCCGCAGGTCACCTGGGGCACCAGCCCGGAAGACGTCGCGCCGATCGACGGTATCGTGCCGAGCCCGGATAGCGCCGAGGACGCCAACAAGCGCCAGGCCATGCAGCGGTCGCTGGACTATATGGGCCTGACGGCGGGGGAAAAGCTGACGGATGTGAAGATCGACAAGGTCTTCGTCGGATCCTGCACCAACGGGCGGATCGAAGATCTGCGCGAAGTCGCTGCAATCGCCAAGGGCAACAAGGTCGCCGGCCACGTGCACGCCATGATCGTGCCGGGCTCGGGCCTGGTGAAAGAACAGGCCGAGCGCGAAGGCCTCGACAAGGTGCTCGTCGAAGCAGGCTTCGACTGGCGCGAGCCGGGCTGTTCCATGTGCCTCGCCATGAACGCCGACAAGCTGCAGCCTGGCGAGCGCTGCGCCTCGACCAGCAACCGGAATTTCGAGGGCCGGCAGGGCCGCGGCGGACGCACGCACCTGGTCAGCCCGGGCATGGCGGCGGCGGCAGCCATCAAGGGAACACTAGCGGACGTGCGGGATTTCCTGTAAACGGACCGCCCGAAAGCGGGCTGTTGCAACGGGCCGGAGGGGCCCATCGGGAAAGTGACGGGGGAAGTAGACAATGACTGCGATTGCAATTGAAGACGGCGTCAGTTTCTTGAGCCGCCTGTTCAAGCGGGACCTGGACAGCAATGGTTGGTTCGTCGAGTTCGTCACCGCGGACGGATCGGACAGCGCCAACGACAACGTGCTGTTCGTGGACGAAGACGATCTGGGCATGGCGCCGGAAGACGTCGACGATCTGGCCTTCATCTGGGACGTCAACCGCCGCCGTAGAGGCTGATTTAGTTTAGCGGTTCCAGCCTGCTCCTCCTCCCAGCCACCAAACCGGATTACACGTGGTGGGTAACTGGGAAGGGGAGTGGGTCGGAGCCGGGAAATGCACCAAAACCGTTTCGGAGGAAGTGAGATGCAGAAATTCACCACGCTGACCGGCATCGCGGCCCCCATGAACATGATCAATGTCGACACCGACATGATCATCCCGAAACAGTTCCTCAAAACCATTGAACGCACGGGCCTGGGCAAGCACCTCTTCGACGAGATGCGCTACGACCCGGAGACCGGGGCCGAGAAGGAAGACTTCGTCCTGAACAAGGACGCCTATCGCGGCGCCGAGATCCTGGTTGCCGGCGACAACTTCGGCTGCGGGTCTTCGCGCGAGCATGCGCCCTGGGCGCTGCTGGATTTCGGCATCCGCTGCGTGCTGGCGCCCAGCTTCGCCGACATCTTCTACAATAACTGCTTCAAGAACGGCATCCTGCCCATCAAGCTCCCGCGCGAGGTGATCGACGGGCTGATGGAAAAGGCGGAGCGCGGCTCGAACGCGACCTTCACCGTCGATCTGGAAAGCCAGACCATCACCGACCCGGACGGCGAGGAGATCAGCTTCGACGTCGAAGAGTTCCGCAAATACTGCCTCTTGAACGCGCTGGACGATATCGGCCTGACGCTGCAGAAGGACGAGAAAATCGGCTCCTTCGAAGACGGACAGAACGGCAGTCAGCCCTGGCTTTACAAAAAAGCGGGCTAACGCGCTCCAAGCCTCTCATTTTCGGTTCCCGGACCGGGCTGCAAACTTGTTTGCAGCCCGGGCGTATCGCACCATGGCCTCAAATAAAAAAGCAGGGGGAAGCGATGCCGTCGCGCGTTCAGCAATTCATGGAAACCTACAAGGCCGCTTGGGAAGGGCGCGACGATGCGCTTCTCTGTTCGCTGTTTGCCGAGGATGGCATCTACCGCAACACGCCGTTCGACGCGCAACACGGACACGAAGCCATCGCGCGCTACTGGGACCGCGTCAAACTGCAGGAAGACATCACCCTAGGCTATGAGGTCGTCGCTGAAACGGAGACCGGCGGGGTCGCCGCCTGGACGGTGACCTATCAGGTCTCGTCCGAGAAGATGTTCGAAATGTGGGCCAAGTCGACCGGCACCGGCATGCCGGACCGCAACCCCGGCGACCCCCTGCCCCGCCTGACCCTGGAAGGCATCGCCGTCATCACGCTGCGCGACGACGGTCTCTGCACCGAGTTCCGCATCTGGTGGCACTCGCAAGTGCAGGAATAGAGTGCCTGGGTAACTGGCCTTACCGCCGCGCCTTGATGCAGGGCACGTCGGCCAGATCCCCGCACCATTGGTCAGCGGTGACCGTGCAGCCCTCGCGGCCCAGGCAGGCGCGGAGCGCGGCGAGCATGTCGGCGGGGTTGCGGGCGCCGCCGGCGGGCAGCAGGCCGAAGCGTTTCAGGCCGTCGCTGTACTGTGTCGCCAAACGCGGGTCCAGATCCAAGGCATCGGCATAGGCCTGCAAGGCTTTGGCCGGGTCTCCGGCGGCGGCCTGCGCCCTGCCGAGGACGTAGTGATCCTGCGCCAGACGGGCGCGCGGTTCGTTGGTCTTTTGCCGGATTTCAACCGCATCCTCCGCCAGCGCGACGGCTTCCGTCGCATCGCTCAGCAATTTCGGCTCGGAAACCAGCAACCAGGCCAGCCGGTGCCTGACCGTGGCGTCGAAACCGTGCCCGGCCTCGATCGCCTTACGATAGTCGGCAACGGCCTCCTCCCGCTCGCCCATGCGGGCGTTTGCGAGGCCACGCGCGGAATAGACGGAAGCCTCTTCCGGCAACAAGGCGACGGCGCGGTCGAACTGCGCAAAGGCCTCCGCGACCTTGTTCGTGTCCAGCAGCAGGTAGCCGCGATACAGGCTCAGTTCCGCGCGTTTCCGCGCCACATCGGCCACGTCCTGTTCCACAAGCAGCCGGCGCGCCGCGTCCAACGCATCAAAGGCCGCGTCGTAGCCGCCCAGCATGGTGAGAGCGTCGGCCCGCACCAGCAACGCATAGAACCGGATATCCACCGCCCGCGCGGCAGCCGCCTTGTCGAGATAGCCGAAGGCCGGATCGAACCGGCCGCTGATCCCGCTGCCGGCCAGCGCCACCCCCTTCATGAAGTTCAGCACATCGTCATCGCCCTCGTCCGACGGATCGTCGGCCCGCAGCAGTTCTTTGAAGGCTGTCTTGTAGATGCCCATCTCCAGCAGCACGCTGGCACGCTGCAACTGCAGGCGCCGAACCCGCGAGCGGGTATCCACCGCGCGGTCGGACAAGGCGGAGAATTCGTCAAACTGCTCGATTGTTACAACGGCGTCGGCGCAGCTTTTCTCGATCGCCGCAAGGTCCCTTACATCGCCGCGCATGCACCCCGCCACCAACTCGCGCAGGTTGGCTTGGACCTGCGCCGGCTGCTCATAAAGGGACCAGTTCTGCGCCTGGGCGCCGGAGCCAACGAGAAAGCCAAGGGCGCACAAAATCGCCAGGGCCAAAGAAAAGGACTTGCACTGCATGGGCTATAACCGGACCGCCGTTCGAACAGGAGGTGATCGTTTTAGCGGTATCCGCGCCGTTTCGAAACCGTGCGAAAGAAGGCCGGCGGCGCGCGCGCTTCCGCCGCCGGCCCGATCTTGCCTAGGACCCATCCACGATACAGAGCATCCGCTCCGCCGCAGCCTGCGCCAGCCCCACGACCGACTGGTATTCGTCGGACTGGTAGCAGGCGACAGCCGCTTCGACGCTGGGGAACTCCGCCACCACGTTGCGGGGATGATCCTGTCCCTCCAGCGTGATGTGCCGGCCCCCTCGGGCCAGGAAAGACCCGCCGAACTTGCGGACGCAGGCGCCGGCGGTCTCCAGATACTCGTTGTAACCGTCTTCATCATGCACATTCACATGCGCCACCCAGTAAGCGCTCATCTTCAATCTCCTTCGGTGTCAATCGGTTCAGGCAATCGCGCGTTGCCGCGGCGCGCCTTCCTTCATGGCCGTGGCCACTTGGCCATAGACCGCGGTCCAGGCGTCCGCGACAGGTGGGGTCCATTCGTCCGCCAGCCCCGTGGCCAGCGTCGACAGCAAAGCGGCCCCGACCGCGTCATAGTGATGCTCTTCCACGCCGTACCCTGCGTGGCGCGCACCGAGATCGTGCAAAACCGGCGTCAGAGACGGCAACTCTTTGAGGCTTTTCACGGCCAGCGATATCGCCTCCAGCAGCTTCCACCGCTGCGCGGGCATGTCGGTGTCCTGAAACAGCGCTTCGCTCTCCGGAGCGATCTCAAAAAGCCGCTGATAGAAGAGCGTCATGGCTTGCTCGCCGATGGGCGACACGCGCATCCAACTCTCGCGAACCAAGGTGATTTGCTCGGGCGTCATGGTTTGGTCTCCTTCCCGTATTCCCGCGACGCCCCGGCTTTACCCTTTTGCCGTTTTCAGATAAAATGAATTATTATGAACATTTTATTCTCTAATTGAGATATAGATGGATCTGTCGGACCTGCATATCTTCCGCACGGTCGTGCAGGAAGGGACCATCACGAAAGCGGCGGATAAGCTGTGCAGAGTCCAATCCAATGTAACGACCCGGATCAAACAGCTGGAAGCGGACCTGGAAACGCCGCTGTTCATCCGTGAAGGCAAGCGCCTCGCGCTGGCCCCCGCCGGACGGACCCTGCTGGACTACGCCAACCGTTTGTTGAGCTTGGCGGAAGAGGCGCGGACCGCCGTCCAAGGCACGCATCCGCGCGGCCTGTTCAAGCTGGGGTCGATGGAAAGCACGGCGGCCGTGCAATTGCCGGACCCGCTCAGCCAATACCACAAGCGCTTCCCGGACGTGATCCTGGAACTGCAGACCAACAATCCGCAAGTGCTCTCGGCCCGCGTGATGGCGGGAGAGTTGGACGCCGCCCTGGTCGCGGAACCGATCGCGGACGCCCCTTTCGAAAAGATGCCCACCTTCGAGGAAGACGTGGTCATCGTCACCAAGGCGGGTCATCCCCCGATTGACGGAAGCCGGCCGGCCCCGCCGACGGTCCTGGTCCTGGAACAGGGATGCCCGCAACGCCGGCGTCTGGAGGATTGGTACGCGGCGCGCGGCGAAATGCCGGAAAGAACCATCGAGATGTCCTCTTATCACGGCATCCTGTCCTGCGTCGCGATCGGCATGGGCGTGGCTCTGGTACCGGAGAGCATCGTCCCGACCTTTCCCGAACATCGCAGACTGGGCGTTCATCCGATGCCGGACGGGATGGGCACACGGAAAACGGTCTTGATCTGGAAACGGGAAGGGGACTCCCCCAACATCAAGGCGCTGAGGGACGTGCTGGCAAAGGCTCCCTGACGCGCCGCCCATACGATTGTGATTGGCCCCTGCAAGCCATTGAAGGCTAAAACCGCCGCCAGAACCCTCAAGAGGAGAATCCGCCATGACCGCCGCCAGCGCCGATCTGCAAGCCATGTCCATCTCAACCCCGACGACCGCCCACGATGTCGATGGGGTTCAAAAACTGATGGACGCCTATTTCGACTGCCTTTGGACAGGCGACGCCAGCCTTTGGCGCGACATTGCCTTTCACCCGGCCGCGCATCTCTATTCCGTTGGCGAGAACGGGTCGATGCAGGACTGGCCCATCGAGGAAGTCCTGCAGCGGATCGAAGGCCGCCCGTCACCGCAAAGCCAAGGGGCGGACCGCAAGGATGTGATCCTCAGCATCGATTTCACCGCCCCCACCATCGCCCTTGTCAAATGCGAGGTGGCGGTCGGCGAGCGCTACTACCGCGACCTGCTGAACCTGATCAAAACGGACGACGGATGGAAGATCATTTCCAAGGTGTTTCACACCCTGGCCTGACTTGAGCAGAGCGCACCCGTTTAGGTCGACGCAAAGACGCAAAGCCTCCGGTATCGCCGGTTTGCCGTCTCGAACAGATCGAACATGCCGTAGTACGACCCGTCATCATAGGCGCTGTAATAGGTGGAGACCGCGCCGTCTTCCAACCGCACGGTCTTCTCACGGTCCACCGGATCGAACGCGTTGAAGATGCCGGGCGCGTTCTGGTCCAGGATCGGAAGGAAGGTCTCCGCCGGCGCGCGCATGAGGGCGGGGTAGAACTGAGCGTGGGTTTGAAACTGCAGCCGGTCGAGGTCCGGCGTAAAGAACGGATAGTGCACCGGATGGATGTTCCAGATCCCGCTGTCGTCCTGTAGTGCGACTTTGAAGCGCGCACCCGCCCGAATGGCGGAGACCACGTCCTGCGGCCCCGTGGCCGCCTCACTGTCCCAGACTTTTCGATACCTGTCCTTGGTGATCCAGTTGAGCTCCGCATAGCGGCCGGACGACATCACCTGCACCCGCACCTTGCGCTGCTGCAAAGCATCCATCCGGTGTGTGTAGACAACATTGGCGAATAGATCCGCGGCATTGGTATAGGCAAAGTAACCGAATCCATCGAACGACGCTCCACGCTGGTGCTGGACCGCGTGGTTTTCCTGAAAAGCCCAGACGTGCGAGCCGCTGACAATCGCATGCGGCAGGGCCAGGGTTTCGATATAGGTGTGGGTGCCGGACCGGGCCTTCACAGTGTCGTCCGGACGCAGAAAGATCGAAAGATCGGCGCCATTTAGGAGCGCTTCCGCAAGACCGTCGCACGCATTGTGGACGGCTTGCCATGGCGGGGTGCGCGGTACTGCGCCGTCGGGATGAGGATTGTCCGGCATGCTTCACTATCCCCGGAACATGTTCGCCTCTCAAGCCCTCGTCTTGGACCCTCCTGCAGGGATCGTTTTTCGAAGCCGGTGCGCACAATAGCAATTCCGGTTAAGACTGATGAAATCGGACACGCTTAAACTGTAGCTCACCAACGCGGTAAGGACCGATGCAGCGCATATTGAGAGCCATCGACAGAGTTGAAAGCGACTTGGGCGCCGAAATCCGTCTGGACGACTTGTCGTCCATCGCCGGCGTCTCGCGCTATCACTTTTGCCGGCTGTTCCAAAGCCTGTGCGGATGGACGGTCATGGGATATGTGCGGGCCCGTCGCCTGACGGAAGCCGCCCATCGCCTGCATTTTACCGCCGACCCCTTGGTGGAGATCGCCCTCGACGCGGGTTTTGGATCGCAACAGGCCTTCACACGCGCCTTCTCGGACTTTTTCGGCGTGCCGCCCGGCGCGGTGCGCAAAGGCACCATCGTCGGCCTGGAACGCCTGGTGCCCCGCGTCACGGAACAGACCCTCGCCTTTCTGAAGGAACAGGACATGATGGAACCAAAGTTTGTGGAAAGAGAGGCCTTTGCGGCCATCGGCATGCGCGGAAGCTTCATGAAGGACGATACGGAGGAAATACCCGCCCTCTGGTCACGCGTTCAGAACCGCTGGGACGACCTGCTGCCTGTCATGCTGGACGGCGGCATCGGGGCTTGCGTCGCCGACCGTGAAAACGCGGGCACGTTCGACTATATCGCCGGGGTCACCGCAAAGCCCGATGCGGAACCGCCGGCAGGCATGGATAAGCTTGTGATCGCCCCGCAGACCTATGCGGTCTTCACGCACAGGTTGACCCAATCCAACGTCAACATCGACATCAAACCGACCATCCGGCACATTTTCGGCACCTGGTTTCCAAACTCGGACTACAGTCTCGTGCGAAGCCCCGACTTCGAATTCTACGGTGAACGTTTCGACCCGCAAACGATGACGGGTGAGATTGATTTCTACGTACCGGTCCTGAAGTAGCAGCCATCATCGCTTCAACAACGCGCAGGGAGGCGCCGCCATGGAACCAAAATTTATCGACAGGGAGGCGTTTTCCGTTATCGGATTGCGCCGGACCTTTGCCGTGGAAGACTCTCCGAAAGTCCCGGGCCTGTGGCAGGAAGTTCACGCCCTGTGGCCCTTGTTGGAGCCGCTTCAGACCGACGCCGCCATCGGTGCCGTCGTCATGGAAGGCCCCAACGCCACGCACTTCGACTATATCGCCGGCGTCGCGGCGAAAGAGGATGCTGAGCCGCCGGACGGCACCGACAAACTGTCGATAAAGGCGAACCGCTACGCGGTCTTCACGCACGTTTCCACGAACACCAATTTGAATGCGGGCCTTCGGGAGACGATCGGCTACATCTTCGGGACTTGGCTTCCCGGCTCTTCCTACCGGATCGCGCCAAGTCCGGAGTTCGAGCTTTACGACGCGCGTTTCGACCCGAACACCCTTCTTGGAGAGATCGACTACTACGTGCCCATTCAAATCTGAACCAGGTTTGACGGCCGTTCGAACCGCCGGATAGTGAGGCGTCCCGGTTCTTGGAGGACTGCGCCTCTCCGGTGCGGTGCAGGCTGCGGTCGCATAGGCGATTTACAATCGTGCAAACCCGCCTACTCTTGAAACCAGGAGGCGAAGGGTATGCACGCACTGACCGAAGAGGACCGCCAGCGGCTTCAGACCGCACATGCCACCATTTGGAGTGCTCTGGACCGCCTGCGCAACATTGAGCCGGTCTTGCTGGACCTGTCCATCCGCGAACCCGTTACAGGATCTCCCCTGGGACATACTCTGGAGGACAAGAAAGCTCTCTTTACCTTGACCGGTGAACTCGGGCTTCGGGATCGCGTCATCGGCACCCTGACGGCGCAGGAAACCGTCGACGATCTGTTCCTGATCTGGCTGCATGCGCAAGAGACGGAACTCAACGGATGTTTCACCTTTGCCGCACCCGGGACGATCTCGGCCGGCGCGTTCAAGCCCGATGCGTCGATGATCAAGCAGGCGGAAATCGGGGCCCCGAATGTGATCTTCCATACCGAGATCAGCCAAACCCGGCGCGCCCGCAGCGGTCAGAGCCAGGAGCAGGTGTTGGACGCCTTACGCCTGTCCGTCGCATGGATCCGCGAAAGATCGGTCAGGGACACCGCAACGTCCGGTCAGGTCTATGTCAATCTCTCGGACCTGATGGATTGCTTCATGGAGGAGCCCGATTACGCCTGTTCCGTCGTCAAATGCGCCGCGGCATTGGCGGTCGACGGACTGATGTTCGAAGACCCACGCGGCACCTTCTTTCCCTTTCAGCATGCGGCTTTGGTCCGGTGGCTCAGAGCCTACCTGCCGCCGCCGGTTCGGATTCTCGTTCACCCTCACGCCGGGAACGGAATGGAACATGCCTCGGTCATCGAGGCCGTCCTGGCGGGCGCCGACGGCGCCTGGCTGGGATTCACAACCCATGCGGCCACAACGGGACATGCCTCCGGTCTCGCCTACCTCACCAATCTGATGCGCGCCAATAATCCCCAGGTCGAGGAGAACTACACCACGGCAGATTTCGTTCCCGCCGCACGCACCATGGCAAAGATCCACACCGGGGGTGAGATCAGCCCGACGGAACCCGTGGCAGGGGGTTGGGCGTACCGGGACGTACTGGCGAACTTCTCCCAGACAACGGGTCTTTTCGGCGATGTCGACCCGAAACGGGTGGGCGCGGAACACGGCTGGCGGATCGTCCCCGCCATCGCTTCGCCCGGCGCCATCGCGGCCCGGCTGGACGAAACCGGCATCGCCCCCGGCGCATCCGCAACCGATCCGGCGGTGGCGGAAATCGCCGAGAGGATGCGGCTCTCCCTTCTGAACGGCGAGAAGATTTCCGGCGACGACCGTGCCGTGCTCGCGCGGCTCTATCGGGAGGCGTCTTGATGCAGGCGGACTACATCATCGTCGGCGCAGGATCCGCCGGTTGTGTCCTGGCCAACCGGTTGAGCGAACAACCTGGCGTTTCCGTACTGTTGCTGGAAGCCGGCGGCAAAGACACGAATCCCTGGATCCATATCCCGGCCGGTTACATCAAGACCATGGTCGACCCTTCGGTGAATTGGATGTTCGACAGCGAGCCGGACGACGCCACGGCCAATCGTCCAATCCCCGTCCCCCGCGGAAAGGTCCTGGGCGGTTCCAGTTCGATCAACGCTATGGTCTATGTCCGGGGCCAGGCACTCGACTACGACACCTGGGCGCAGATGGGGTGTCCGGGTTGGTCATACGAGGACGTGCTTCCCTACTTCCGCAAATCCGAGAACAGAGAGAACGGCGATACGGCGTTCCGCGCAGCCGGCGGCCCTTTGAATGTCGCCGATGTCACAGAGCGATACGGCGTGCTGGACGACATCATCCAAGCTGGTGTCGAACTAGGGTATCCGGTCAATCCTGACTATAACGGGGCGCTCCAGGACGGTATCAGCTATTTCCAGGTAACCCAGCGCAATGGGCGGCGGCTAAGCACCAACAAAGCGTTCCTCGAACCGGTTAGAAAAAGGCCAAACCTGCGCGTGGAAACGCACGCGCAGGCCATGCGTGTTTTGATGGACGGAACCCGGGCGGTCGGGGTCGAATTCAGTCAGCACGGCAAGACGCTATCCGCCAAAGCCGGGCGAGAGGTCATTTTGGCGGCGGGCGGGGTGCAGTCTCCCCAACTCTTGGAGCTTTCCGGCATCGGCGACCCCTCTGTTCTTCAACAGCATGGATTGCCGGTCCATTGCGCGCTGCGGGGGGTTGGCAGTAACCTGCACGATCACTATGTCGCCCGTCTGACTTGGCGTCTGAAACATACCGGCAGCCTGAACGAGAAGACGCGCGGACCCAGGCTCGCCCTGGAGCTCGCAAAATACCTATTCTTGAGCAAAGGCGCCCTTACCATGCCAGCGGGCATCCTGACCGCTTTCCTGAAAAGCCGGGCGGATCTCGAAACGCCGGATCTGCAGTATCACATTGCCCATGCCAGCTTTGACGATCCGAAGAAGCGCACCTTTCATCGCTTTCCCGGCTTGACGCTGGGGCCCTGCCAGTTGCACCCGCGCAGCCGGGGGTCGATCCATATCCGGTCCGCGGACCCGTTGGCGCCGCCGGTAATACAACCGAACTTCCTGCATGACCCGGTGGACGCTGACGTTCTTGTGGCCGGCATGCGTCTTGCGCACGATATCGTCGCCAGCGATGCGATGCAGCGTTACGAACCAACGGAACTTCAGCCGGGCGCGGACTGCAGGTCCGACGACGAGTTGCTGGACTTTGCCCGGCGCACCGGCGCGACCCTGTACCATCCTGTCAGCACCTGCCGCATGGGAAGCGATCCTGACGCTGTCGTCGACCCCCGGCTAAGAGTCCACGGTGTTCAAGGCCTGCGCGTCGTGGACGCGTCGATCATGCCGCGGGTGACCTCCGGCAACACGAACGCGCCCACGATCATGATCGCGGAAAAAGGGTCGGACATGATCAAAGAGGATGCGGCCTGATGCCGGCTGTGCACCGGCCGGTGCTGCTGGCCGCCGCCTTCTTGATGAGCCTGTTCAATCACGCCATGGGCAGCGACGTGACGGTCTTTCGGGACTTCGCCGTGGCGGCTTGCGAGACCCGCCTCGACCCGCCGTCGGCGGCGGCCACATCGGGCTGGACGTTTGACGGGGCCGAGGATACCGGATCGATCGAGACACGGTTCCGGCGCACCGCACGGTTCACCGGTCAAAATCGACAAACGGCCACGGTGACGCTGACGGCGCTTCGGGGTGTGACGCGGCGGATACAGGCCGAGAGTTTTCAGGATGGAAAGCCCTGGTTGCGCATCGACCTCGCCAACGATTGCAGCATTTTGCGGGGCCGGGAACTGACGCGCCGGGGCGAAGCCTTGTGGCTGACCGACTTGGGATCGGATCTGATACCGCTCGGCGATCCGGAGCCGCTCAACCCGCCCGTTCCCGCCGGGACGGATCCGGGCGGCGTCACGGTCGCTCATATCGATAGCGGCGTGAACTATCTGCTGGAGAGCATCGCCACGCGTCTGGCCCGCGACGGTACCGGGACTGCCCTGGGTCTGGATCTGTGGGATCGCGACGACCGTCCGTTCGATGCGGATACCAGCCGGTCACCCTTCTTCCCGATACGGCACGGAACCGCCGTCGCGCATGTGCTGCTGTCCGAAACGCCAGCCGTTCGGCTTCTCCCCTACCGTTATCCAAGGCCGGACATGACCCGTATGCGCGTTCTTGTCGAAGACGCCGCCGCCAAAGGCGCCAGGGTCGCCATGATGCCTCTCGGCAGCCGCCAGGCGGAGATGTGGGAAACGTTCGAGCAGGTCGCGCGCGAATACCCAGAACTTGTTTTTATCGTCTCGGCGGGCAACGACAACCGCGACATCGACAGCGAACCTCTTTTCCCGGCATCCCTGGACATACCGAACATGATTGTCGTGACGTCCGCCGATGCGTTCGGAAGGTTGGCGCCGGGATCCAATTGGGGGGCGGAGGCCGTCGATCTGATGGTTCCCGCGGAGGCCCTGTCCACCACGGATCATCGCGGCGCAACCGTCACCGCGTCCGGATCCAGCTATGCCGTTCCCCGTGTTGCCGCCTTGGCTGCCCGCCTCTTGGCCGACAATCCGGACTGGACGGCGGCCATGCTGATCGCGGCGATCAAGGACAGAGCCACACGGCCGCTGGAGCGCGGCGCCCCGAAGGTCCGCTGGGGATGGATTCCGAACCCCGCCGACGACGGGGGTTAGTGCCGGCGCGGCTTACCGGCGCGGCGGTCGCGGCGGCGGGTTTTCCAAAAACCGGCGGGCAGCTTCCGCCATGTTCGGATTCGTGGCTTTCAGACGCTCGAAGGCCGCCTCGGCAAAAGGCCGCGCATCGCCCCAAACACCCGCTTGAATGGAAAGCCGTATCACCTGCGGGTCGTTCGGAATCTGAGCGGTCAGAAACCGCAGATGCTCAAGCTCTTCCTCGTACCGCCCCGCAAGATGGTAGGTCACCGCCAGACCGAGCCTGGCGTTGAGGGCGTTCGGGTCCTGAGCCAGCGACGCCTCGAACAGGGCAACGGACCGGTCGATATCCCGCCGCATGCCGAAAGCTTGCGCCGCATTGTCGAAATACTGCCGGTTGCCGGTCCGCCGGCAAGACGCCGCCAAACCGGCCGATTGCTCTTCCGGCAATGCGCCGCGCTGTCCGCGTAAATCCTCAAGGGCCAGCGTACAGACACGGATGGCCTTGCCAATCTCCGCGCTCGCCGTCCGGAACGCCGCGCCGCTTTGGGCCCGCAGGGCCGGCAAGGCCGTGACCGGGACCGCTTCGAACCGCCCTTCCCCGCCGGCACTTACGATACCGACTAAATCCCCGTTGCCGTCGACCAACGCCCCGCCGCTGTTGCCGGGCTGGCTGTAGGCGGTGTGATGAAGCCGCGCCAACGGCAAACCCTCCGCCGGCGGCAAAAGCTCCCGGCCCGGCGGGTAGACGCGCACGGTATTGTACGTGACATCGACCCCCACGGTGAAAAGATCGCCCGCCGGGTTGGCGGCAGCAGCGCTCAGGCTCGGACCGGGGGGAAGGCCTTCCACCCGCAACAGGACGATATCGCCCTCGTAGGCGGATGGCACGACGCTCGCCCGGATTGGCGGACCCTCCGGCGGGAAGACTTGGACGGTCTCCTCATCCGCAACGGCGTGACGGGTTGTCAGCAATTCCGCCGGGCCGATCCGGACGGCGCTCGCCACCGGGTCGAAGGCGCTGATCGGAAAGACCGCCTTGCGCGCATCGCAGACCGGCTTCGGTTGCGCGCAGTCCGACCCGCTTCCTTGGGCGGAAAGCGGGGCCGGTGCGCCAACCGCGATCAACAAGGCGACAATAGCCGAAAAGGAGGCCTGAACATTCATGGTATGGACAAACACCTTTTCCCAATCCGGCGAGGGAATCCGCGTGGTAACGGCCCACATACCGGCAGCTGGAAACGAAAAATTAACAAACATTCATGTACTCTTTTGCGAGTTTAATTGGCTGCATACGAGATGACACGAGAAACCGAACAAACGGCGCCGGAGCAACTGGCGGCGCTCCTTGAGCATTTGGGTCAGGGGGTTTCTTACTTCGATGCAAATCTGAATCTGGTCCATTGCAATCAGAAGTACCTGGAACTGCTGGATTTTCCGCGTTGGATGGGAACACCGGGCACGCCGCTGCGGGCGTTTTTCGCGTATAACGCGGAACGCGGTGAATACGGTCCCGGCGACATCGACGCCCTGGTCGGCGAACGGGTCGAACTGGCGAGGACCTTCCAGCCGCACCTGTTCGAACGGGAACGGCCCGACGGCAAGATCCTGCGCATTCAGGGAAACCCAATCGGCCAGAACGGGTTCGTGACGACCTACGAGGACGTCACCGAACTGCGGCGCTACCAGAATGCCCTGGAACAGTCCAACAACCGACTGGACGAACGGGTGCAGGAACGCACCGTCGAGCTGCAGGCGCGTGAACAGGAACTGGAACGCAAGACCGAAACCCTTGAGACGATCGTCGAAAGCACCGCCAACGGAATCACCCTGTTCGACAGAGAGCTGAACCTGGTCCTCGCGAACAGGCGTTTCGCTCAGCTGCTGGATATTCCCACCGAGATGCTCACGCCGGGACGGCCGTTCTTCGACTTCATGCTCTACAATGCCGAACGCGGCGAGTACGGCCCCGGGGACGCGGGCGAGCTGGCGCGTCAGCGGGCGGAACGCGCGGCCTTGTTCGAACCGCATCAGTTCGTGCGGCGGCGCAACGACGGCACCTATCTGCAGGTGATCGGGCGGCCCGTGCGGGAAGGGTTCGTCACGACCTACACCGACATTACCGAACAGAAACAGGCCGAGGAGCTGTTGCATCTCAGCAAGGTTCAACTGGAAGAGCGCGTCGCGGACCGAACGCGCGAGTTGGAGCGGCAGTTGATCGAGACGGCCCGGGCCGAAGCGGAAATGCGCCGCGCCAAGGAACGCGCCGAACATGCCAACGCCGCCAAGGGAGAATTCCTCGCCCAGATGTCGCACGAGTTGCGTACGCCGCTCAACTCGATCATCGGCTTTTCCGATGTTATCCGGAACGAGGTGTTCGGACCGGTCGGCAATGAGAAATACGCGGAATACCTGAACGGCGTGCACTCCTCGGGAACGCATCTCCTGGCGCTTATCAACGACATTCTCGAAATGGCCCGGATGGAAGCCGGTAAGGTGACGCTGACCGAAGAACTCGTCGATCTGCATGCGCTGGTCGAAGAAGTGAAGATGCAGCTCAGTCAACGCAGCCGCGCCAGCCTGATTACCGTCCGCTCCAATATCGAACGCACCGCCCCCAAGCTGAACGGCGACCAGCGCCGCATCTATCAGATGCTGCTGAACCTGATGTCGAACGCCGTCAAATTCACCCGGGCGAACGGTCTGATCGAAGTGTCGGCGCACCGTAATTCGGACTCCAGCCTGTCGCTGAAGATCCGAGATTCAGGGATCGGCATGACCTCCGAAGAAGTCGAAAAGGTGATCGAACCGTTCACCCAGGCGCGCGGCAGCATTCTGAACGCCCGGGAGGGCAGCGGCCTGGGCTTGCCGATCGTCAAAGGGTTGATCGAACAGCATGGCGGCACGCTGTCGATCGTCTCCGCGCCCAACAAAGGGACGACGGTGCAATTGACCTTTCCGGCCGCCCGCTGCGTGTGGGACGCGCCGCATCCGGTGTCGCAACCCGCCTGACTTCAGAAGCCTGACAGACGCCTAGTCGTCTTTCCGAAATTGCCGATGACAGGCCTTGCAGGTCGCCAACATCCGCGTCGCCGCGGGCCCCGCTGGGGCGTCCGCCGCGTTCTCGAACGGCTCGGTTTTTCCGAAGCCCGCAGGACCGTTCGCCGCCAGAGCCGAAACCTGCTCGGCCTCGCGCCGAAGGGACATGGCCAAGCGTTCGAACTGTTTCCAATCGCGCCAGATCTCCGGCAACGCTTCCGACGGATGGTCGGTCGATCCGGCCGGAAACTTGTCGGTCATGGCCTCGCCCGCCAGCCCCGCGATGACGTCCGCCGCGGTCTGCACCGTGGCGGCGTCATAGGGCTGTTTGCCCTGGAACATGGCCGCGACGACCTTGGTCGCCCGCCCGATATCCTTCATCGCGTCCATCCGTTCCTTGACGATACCGGTCGCCCCGCTGTGAGCGGCGGCAGCCAAGGGAACCGCTGATAAGAGAAACACGGCAAACCAAAGGCGCCGTCCTGAATGTTCGCTCACTGTCACTCCCCCACGATTAGGCCCCTACGATCGGGCCGCTGCCTGCGTACGGCGTTGTTGTTCCGCCCGGATCCGCTCGGGCCACGTGCTCTTGATATAGTCGAGGATAGAGACGATTTCCGCATCCGTCAGGACATCGTGAAAGGCAGGCATGTCCGATGGGTAGTCTGCCCCGGCGAAGGCCTGCACGCCGTATTTCGTCATGGCGAACAGATGGCTGTCGGGATGATGCCAGGTGTGGCCCGACGGATCGTGCGGCGGGGCCGGAAGCCGCCCGTCCGCGCGCCGCTGCCGCCAGTTCGGCTGTCCTTCGAGTGCGACGCCGTGACAGGCGCCGCAATGATCCTGATAGAGCTGTTCGCCATCCAACCCCGCCGCAGCCGCCAAGGGCGTGCTTTCCCGTTCTGCCGTTACCGACCAGACCAAGGCGCCGCCAACGCCAAATGCCCCCACGGCGATCGCCGCCGCCGCCATAACCCCTTTTCGCACGCGCTACCGTCCCGCTTGTTTCGTTCGCTCAAGGTCCTGCCTAATCCTTCCGGTTGCCGGAAGGTCAAGCCGCCTGTCGGAGCAGATCCCGCGCTAGGTACTGGCGTCCGCCGGGCTGGGCGGCTAAAAGCATGCGCACACACCCAAACGACTTAACGTCTCATCACGAAAACAAGGGGAACGACGCCCATGGCTTCGAACAAAACACTCTTGATGCTGCCCGGCGACGGGATCGGCCCGGAGGTCTGCAACGAGGTCCGCAAGGTCCTGGACTGGATGGACAACCGCCGTGCGGTCAGCTTCGACGTCAAGGAAGGTCTGGTTGGCGGCGCCGCCTATGACGCGCACAAGGAAGCCATCACCGACAACACGATGCAGGATGCGATGGACGCGGACGCGGTGCTGTTCGGCGCCGTGGGCGGCCCGCAATACGACAATCTCGGTTGGGACGTCCGTCCCGAAGCGGGTCTGCTGCGCCTGCGCAAGGAGATGGATCTGTTCGCCAACCTGCGCCCGGCGGTCACCTTCGACGCGCTGTTGGACGCCTCGACCCTGAAACCTGAAGTGATCCAGGGCCTGGACATCATGATCGTTCGCGAACTCACCGCCGGTGTCTATTTCGGCGAGCCGCGCGGCATGCAGACGCTGGACGACGGTACCGAACGCTGCATCGATACCCAGTCCTACACCAAGGCTGAAATCGAACGCGTCACCGACGTCGCCCTGGATCTGGCCCGCAAGCGGAACAAAAAACTGACCTCCGTGGAAAAGGCGAACGTCATGAAGACCGGCGTCTTCTGGCGTCAGACCGTGACCGACTATCACGCCGCCGGCGACAATTCCGATATCGAACTGGGCCATATGTATGCGGATAACTGCGGCATGCAGTTGGTCCGCAATCCGAAACAGTTCGACGTGATCGTCACCGACAACCTGTTCGGCGACATGCTGTCGGACGTGGCGGCGATGCTGACCGGATCGCTCGGCATGCTGCCCAGCGCCTCGTTGGGCGGCGTTGACGAAATGGGCCGCCGCAAGGCGCTGTACGAGCCGGTGCACGGCAGCGCGCCGGACATCGCCGGCCAAGGCCTGGCCAATCCGCTCGCGATGCTGCTCAGCTTCGCGATGACGTTGCGCTATTCCTTCGGTCTGCAAGACGATGCCGATCTGATCGAAAACGCAGCGCAAGCCGTCCTGTCCCGTGGCATCCGCACCGGCGACATCATGGGCGAAGGCAACGAAAAGGTCTCCACCGCCCAGATGGGCGATGCGGTCCTGGAGGAGTTGGACAAGCAGGCGGCGTAATTCCGCACCCTCGCACCGGCCCGCTCCCCCACCCTGCCCCCCATAGGATACTAGCGCTGGGTGGCCGGCTGGGGGAGCGGGCCGGTGCGAGACGGCGCAAGCCGTCACAAAAAGAGGATCAACCCAGATGTCTTTCACCCCGACGGATACGGACGCCCTGATCGTCGTCGACATGCAGAACGACTTCTGCCCGGGGGGTGCTTTGGCCGTTCCGGCGGGGGATGAGTGCGTGCCGGTGATAAACAGGCTGATCAACCGCTTCGATCATGTGATCCTGACCCAGGACTGGCACCCGGCGGACCATTCCTCCTTCGCCTCCAGCCATGCGGGGATGGAGCCCTTCGGGACGGTGGAACTGCCCTACGGCACACAAGTGCTATGGCCGGACCACTGCGTCCAGGGCACGACCGGCGCGGAATTCCATCCGGACCTGAAATGGACCAAGGCGGAACTCGTCGTGCGCAAGGGTTTTCGGCCTGAGATCGACAGCTACTCCGCCTTCCAGGAGAACGACAAGCGGACCAAGACGGGCTTGGCGGGCTACCTGAAGGAGCGCGGGTTCACGCGCCTTTTCATGACCGGGCTTGCCACCGATTTCTGCGTCGGATGGTCCGCCATCGACGGGCGCGCCGAAGGGTTCGAGGTGGTGCTGCTGGAAGACGCCTGCCGGGCCATTGATCTGGACGGGTCGCTTGCCGCGGCGAGGCAGTCTATGCTGGCGGCCTGTGTCATCATGAGCGCGTCCGATGAGGTTTCCGCCGCCTAAGATCTTTCTGGCCGCAACGGTCCTGGCCGTGGCTGCGGCGACGCCCGCCACAGCAAAGGACGTTCGCGACCGGGCCTTCACTCCCCGCACGGTCAGCGGCACCGTCACGCTGGTCCGTCACGCTGACGAGATCAATCTGGGCAGCCTGCATGTCCGCCTGGAGGGGATCGCCGCCCCGCGCCTCGGCAAACCACTGGGCGCGCAGGCTATTTTCCTGACCAATTCCTTGGCCTTCGGCAAACGCGCGACGTGCCGCCTGACCGGCGCCCGTTTCGGCGATGCGGAGGTCGGCACCTGCCGCGTGAGCGGTCAGGACATCGCTCGTGCCCTTGTCCGCGAGGGCTTGGCGCGGTCCTGCCTGAAACTGGGTCTGCGCCGCTACACCTTCCATGAAGCCCGCGCCAAAGAGACCGGCATCGCCGAGCTTTTGCCGCTGCCGACCTATTGCGGCCCGGATCCGGCCCGCGAAGCACCGGCCAAGACAGATTGAGGAAACCGGGTTGAGACGCCTGATGCTCATAGTCCTACTCGCCTTCGCCGTCATTCCAGCGTACGGGCAAAGCTCACGGGCGATCACCGGTATCGTAACCGATGTTCCGTCCGGCGATGAAGTGGTGGTGAACGGCATCAACATCCGCCTGCAAGGCATTGCCGCCCCGCCGCGGCGCATGCCCTTCGGCGGAGACGCGGGCGCCTTCCTCGCCTTGCTGGTGATGCAGCGCGAGGTGACCTGCACTTTGACCGGCGAGCGCACGCGGGGCCGCGAAGTCGGATCCTGCTTCCTGGACGGGTTGGACATCGCCCGCGCCGTTATTCGCGAGGGCCTGGCCCGCGACTGCCCCCGCTTCAGCCAAGGCCGCTACGCAAAGGACGAGCGGGAAGCGAAACGCACCGGATTGTTGGAAGCCTATCCCCTGCCCAGCTATTGCGGGCGGGGGACATGAGCGAGTTCGTGAATAGGAAACGCCTGCCGCGGCCGGGTCGGACCCTCGCCATCGCTCTCTTGAGCATTTCTGCCGTGCTGTCTCCCAGCCTGACGGACGGCCAGACGGCACAAGCCGAAGATCCGCCGCCGATTGTCGAGTTTCTGGAGACGGCCATCGCAGAATTCTCACGAGGCACCCTCACGCTGTTTTCCACGGAACCGGACAGGCATCCCGGCACCGGCCCCTCCGTCGCCTGGTTGCGGGGCGAAACCATCGGCAGCGCCTATCAGTACGACGGTACAGGTTTCGAGTTCGACGCGATGCGCAAGGAGACCTTGGACACCCTTGGCGACGATTGCAGCACCCTGTCGGCGCCGATCGATCACCCAGAACGGGCCTTACCAAGCGGGACCCTCGTCCAGAGTTTCACCATCCGGTGCCATGCGCTCGACAAAACAATACCGGGCTCCCTCACCTACAGCTTCTATCCGGTATCTCGCTACATCTACATGACCGTCCACTCCGCCCGTCTCGCAAACGGCGACGATATCGAGACGGACAAAGCTGTCTACGCCGCCATCGTCCGCTACATGCAAGATAACCCCAACAGATGGTAAAGCTCACGCGCCGCCGGAAGGGAAGCCTGGGACAAACGCATGATCGACCTGATTAATACCGACCGCGCGCGGGACCGCCGCCATATGGAAACGTGGCTGTCACGCCCGCACGTTTCCAAGTGGTGGGGCGATCCGGCGCATAGGCTGGCTTTTTTCGAGACGACCGCCGCCGACGGTCAGGCGATCATCGCGCAGAACGGTGCGCCCATCGGCTATGTCAGTTGGGAAGTCGTGGATATGGACGATCTGCATGCGGTCGGATTGGACGACATCCCGGAAGGTTCCATCGATATCGATATCTTCATCGGCGAGCCGGATGCGCTGGGCCAGGGCGCGGGACCGGCGGCATTGGAAATCCTGGCCGACCGGTTACAAAAAACGACCTCGGCGCCTTTGCTCGGACTGTGCACCTCGGTCGAGAACAAACGCGCGCAAGCCGCCTTCGGGAAAGCAGGCTTTTCCCGAACCGCTTCCTTCGACGACCCCGAATACGGCCCGTGTTATGTCTACACCCGCCCTTTGCGCTGAGAACGCATCGGTGAAGGTGCAAGGCGCCAGGATAAAGCCGTTACCGTTCGCTGAAGGCGATCTTTGCCGCCAACCCGACGAAGACGGCCCCGGCGACCTTGTTGATCACGCCTTGCGCACGGGGCGTCCGGGCCAGCCAGCCGCTTAATCCCCCGGCAGCCAACGCGATCGATCCGAACACGAGGAAAGTCATGAAGACGAAGATCAGCCCGAGTTGGGCGATCTGACCCACCAACGCCCCTTGGGCCGGATCGGTGAATTGCGGAAAGAACGCCAGGAAGAAAATCGCGACCTTCGGGTTGGTGATGTTCATGATCAGCCCGCGGCGGTAGAGCTCTCCGGGGCGGAGCCGGGGAGCCCCACCGCCGATCCCTTGCGCCGGCGCCCGGAAGGCCTTGTAGGCCAGATACAATAGATAGGCCGCACCGGCGAACTTCAGCACCGTGAAAGCCGTCGCGCTCGCCTGAATGAGAGCTGCGAGTCCCAGTGCCACGGCCGCGGTGTGAAAAACCAGCCCCGTACACAGCCCGAGGACAACCACGACACCCGATCGCGCACCGCTGACCGCGGACTGAGTCAGCACAAAGATGTTGTCCGGCCCCGGCGCCAGAGACAGCAGAAAGGCGGCAAGCCCAAAGGCCGCGACGATTTCATAAGACAGCATGATTTCCCCGAACCGAATGCGTTTACGACCGCGCCTCTAGTAGACTTGGTCACCGCCGGCCACAACCCGTCACAGGAGAAAGACGCCAATCGGCCGCCCCCTACCCCGCACCACTTTGGGACGATTTCGAATGACAGGATGGGTTCAAGCCGACATGCTTTAACCCAGATGCCACGTCATGCATCGGCAGAAAAGAAGTACAGGGAGGATCCAATGAACGGGTATGAATTCAGCCGCCGGGCCGTGCTGGGCGCGGTATTGGCGTTTGGACTGGGCGGACCGGCGGCCGCCGACGGTCATCAGGTTGTCGAGAGCATCCATTTCCTCGTTCCCGGCGGCGCCGGCGGCGGATGGGACGGCACCGCGCGCGGCACCGGGGAAGCGCTGACCAAATCCGGATTGGTCGGTTCCGCCTCCTTCGAGAACATGTCCGGCGGCGGCGGCGGCAAGGCCATCGGCTATTTGATTGAAAATGCCGACAGCAACCACGGGACGTTGATGGTCAACTCGACCCCCATCGTGATCCGTTCCCTGACCGGCGTGTTCCCGCACAACTTCCGGGACCTCACGCTGGTTGCAGGCACCATCGGCGACTATGCCGCCATGGTCGTCGGCAAGGACAGCCCGATCAACTCGATGGCCGATCTGCTCGCGGCGTACGACGCCAACCCCTCTTCAACGGCGATCGGCGGCGGCTCCGTCCCGGGCGGCATGGACCATCTTGTCGCGGCCATGGTCATGGAAGCGGCCGGCAAGGACGCCCTCGGCGTGAAGTACATTCCCTACGACGCGGGCGGTAAGGCAATGGCCGCATTGTTGTCCGGCGAGATCGCCGCCCTGTCGACCGGTTTTTCCGAGGCCGTCGATCTGGCGAACGCCGGCGAAGTGAAAATCATCGGGGTGACATCCGCCGCCCGGGTCGATGCCTATCCGGACGCACCTACAATGACGGAGCAAGGCATCAAAACCGAGTTCGTCAATTGGCGCGGATTCTTTGCCGCCCCCGGTCTTCCGGCGGACAAGTTGAGCCAGTATCAGGACGCGCTGGCAAAGATGTACGACACGCCGGAATGGGAAGAAGTTCGCGCGCGAAACGGCTGGGTCAATATCCACAATAACGGCCCCGACTTCGCCAGTTTCCTGGAAGAACAGGAAAAGACGATTGGCGACCTGATGAAGAAACTGGGCTTTCTGTAATCAAGTCCGAACGGTGCGGCGGGCGATGACGACCCTGCCGCGCCCTAAGGCCCTTGGGGAGGGGAAAGCATGGCACTGGATCGATGGATCGGCCTGATCCTGCTCGGTATCTGCCTGATCTATGGCTATACCGCTTGGTTCACGATGGACGCGGATCTTGCACCCTTCATGCGGCGCAACCCGATCTGGCCCAGCACCTTTCCCAAGGTTCTATCGGTGCTGGGCGTGGTTTGCGCCCTGGTCATCGTGATGGGCCTTGAAAAAGGTGAGGCCGAAACGGGCGACATCGATTACCGCCGTCTGTGGGAATACAATTTGGGCCAGGCGGCTTTGCTGCTGGCGCTGATGGTCGCCTATGCGTTGTTGCTGCGTCCGGCCGGCTTCTTGATCTCCACCGCCGGCTTCCTGATCGCGGGGTCCGTCATCCTTGGAGAGAGACGCTGGATCACCATGATCGTGATCGCGGGGATCGCCGCCGGCGCAATCTGGTATCTGGTCCAGGAAGTCCTGGGCATCTATATGCGGCCCTTGCCCGGTATTCTGGGGGGCTGACGCGATGCTGGAGGGAATCCTTGTCGGCCTGCAAACGGCGCTGTCGATCCAGAACATCCTGATGGTGGTTGGCGGCTGTCTGATCGGCACGTTCATCGGCATGTTGCCCGGACTGGGACCGATGTCGATCATCGCCATCATGATCCCGGTGGCCATTTCCTTGGGCGACCCCGCCGCGGCCCTGATCCTGTTGGCCGGTGTCTATTATGGCGCCATATTCGGCGGCTCGACATCCTCGATCCTGCTGAACGCACCGGGTGTGGCGGGAACCGTCGCAACCAGTTTCGACGGCTATCCCATGGCCCGGCGGGGACAGGCCGGAAAGGCCCTGACAATCGCCGCGATCGCGTCCTTCTGCGGCGGCACCATCGGCGCGGTGCTGCTGATGGTTTTCGCGCCCGCCTTGTCGACCGTCGCCCTGCTGTTTCACTCGGCCGAGTATTTCGCCCTGATGGTGGTGGGCCTGTCGGCGATCGCGGCCTTCGCCGGGTCCGGCAAGGTCGCCAAGGCGCTGATGATGACGGTCCTGGGCCTGATCATGGCGACCGTCGGCGAAGGCGCCTTGTTCAACATGCCCCGCTTCACGATGGGCCTGCTGGATCTTCAATCCGGCTTTGGTTTCATCACCCTGGCGATGGCCATGTTCGCCTTGCCCGAAGCCTTGTTCCTCGTCTTGAAACCCTCTCGTTCCGCGCAGGGCAGCAGCGGCGGCATCACCGGCTTGCGTATTTCAGGCGAAGAAGCCCGCAAGATCGTTCCCGTGATCGGTCGGCAGTCCGTGCAGGGATTCTTCATCGGCGTCCTGCCCGGGGCGGGTGCGACAATCGCCTCCTTCCTGGGATACGCCGTGGAACGGAACATCGCGCCGAAGAAGGAACAGGAAGAATTCGGCAAGGGTTCGGTAAAGGGCCTGGCCGCGCCGGAAACCGCGAACAATGCCGCCTGCACCGGATCGTTCGTTCCATTGCTCACATTGGGTATCCCGGGGTCGGGAACCACGGCGATCCTGCTCGGCGCGCTGATCGCGCTCAACGTCACGCCCGGGCCGCGCCTGATGGTCGACGACCCACAGATCTTCTGGGCCGTTATCATCTCCATGTATATCGGGAACCTGATCCTATTGGTCCTGAACCTGCCGCTGATCCCCTATATCGCCAAGGTGCTGGCGGTGCCTCGGAATTTCCTGATCCCGTTCATTCTGTTCTTCACGCTGATGGGGGCCTATATCGGCCAGAACAATGCGACGGAACTGTTGCTGCTTGTCGGGTTCGGGGTGTGCGCGACGGTCCTGCGCTTCGCCGATTTTCCCCTGGCGCCGCTGTTGATCGGGTTCATCCTGGGCGGAATGCTGGAAGACAATTTCAGCCGGTCGATGCAGCTTTACGACGGCATCTCCTTTATCTGGGAACGGCCGATGACGCTGGCGCTTCTGGTTGTCGCGGTTCTGCTGGTGATCCTGCCCAGCTACCGGGCCTGGCGGGCGAAAGCCCGGCAAGCCGGCGTCGCGGACGGGGACTAAAGGCGCGCGCCCTTAGCCCCCCCCCCGCAGGCCGCCTCCCGGCCGCCTGAAGGCGCGAACACCTACTGGGGGTTCGCCTTGCGGGCGACGACGAACCAGCTGTTCGGTGCTTTGGTGAAGGACCGTGCCTCCACGATCTCAAAGCCCGCCGATTCCAGCACATCCTCCACGTCCGCCGGTTTCATGATCCACACGAAGGGTGCGATCCCGACCAGTTGCATCACCTTGATCAGGGGCCGCCACAGCATCGACATACCGTCGATACAGACGGTCTTGGAGATGAAGTACCCGCCCGGTTTCAGAAGGTCGTTCACCCGTTGCGCCACACCCGCCGGGTCCGGCAGCAGATGCACCAGATTGTAGGCCAGCACCGCGTCGTAGAACCCTTCTTCCATCTCCTGCGCGAAGGCGTCGGTTTGGAAGAAATCGACATTGCCGACGCCCTCGGCTTCCGCCTTTTCGTTGGCGATCTTCACCATGGCGCCGGAAATGTCGCTGCCGGTGATATGCCCCACCGAGCCCGCCAGGGTCAGCGCCGTAGAGCCCGTGCCGCAGCCCAGTTCCAGCACCGTGTCCTTCGGCGACAGGAAGTCGCGCGTGCGGTCCAGGGTTTCTTCATAAGCGGTGACGTTCTTGACCGGCTGTTTCGCGTATTTCGGCGCGGTCTTATCCCAGAATTTCTGCGAGGTAATCATCTATCTGTCCTAATCGAAATGTCCGTTTTACTTGCAATTTTTGGCCCACCTGGCGGAAGGGGTACGCCAGTCGCGCCCATACCGGTCAGCCCGGCACGCAACGGCCGCCGAAAATGCATATCCTGGTAAGCCCCCCAAACGGCGTCTTTCTACGCGGGCGTAAAACAAAGTTAAATCGCGGAAATCCGGATGGTTCTTATGCATATTCGTATATGCCCGCGTCAGCCGGTTTACGCCCCGCACAAGCCAGGCTGAGCTTTCGCGAAAGGGCGTGGCCCTCCGGGCGATGGCACCGCACATCGACGAGACCGGCCCCTGTCAACCACTGCCGGGCTTCTCGGGAGGAGACCCTGTGGGTCCGCCATTTCAGCTGGATATAGGTCCCCGGCAGAGAGCGGCGCGTCAGGCAGGCGATCAGCAGCCCGCCCGGTTTCAGGACCCGGGCCATCTCCGCCAGCGCCACCGCCGGGTCGGGCAGATGTTCCAGCACATGACCGGCCAAAACCACGTCGAACGTGCCCCCGGCGAAAGGCAGCACCCGGGCGTCCGCTTGACGCAGCGCGACCTCGATACCCGCGGCCTGCAGCGCCTCCCAGGCACGGCCGAGCATCTCCGGCGACAGGTCCACCGCGTTCAGTCGGAAGGGATGCGGCGCGGCCCGCGCCAGGGCAAGAGACAGCGCGCCGGTGCCGACGCCCGCATCCAGCACCCGCGCCCCGGGCCCTAGCGGATCTGCGGAGGCTGACGCCAGAACGTCGCGCAACAGGGCTTCGTAGGCGTCGGGCACCCCCAGCCGGGCGAGCGTCCCGGCCCAGGCCGGGGCGGCGCGATCATAGGCCGAGCGCACTTGCCGCGCATTCAGCGCGCGCCGGCTCAGCGAGATCCGCCACGACCCGAACCAGCGGGTGAAAACGGGAATGGTCTGGTCCGGCATCGGCGACCGGGTCAGCGCGGGATCGGTAGGATCGGTGTGGATGAGTGCCTGCATTGGGGGTCTCCTTTCGGGGTTCCGTTTACGCAGGCATCGAAAAATTGGAAATTGCGAAAATAGTCAGGCTCTATATACGAATATGCATGAATTGGAACGAAGTAAGCTTCGACTGGAATCAGGCACGCGCTTTCCTTGCGACAGCGGAGACGGGGTCGCTCAGCGCCGCCGCCCGGGCCCTGAGACTGACCCAGCCGACCCTTAGCCGCCAGGTCGCCGCCCTGGAGGAGAAACTCGGCGTGACGCTGTTCGAGCGGGTCGGCAAGACGCTGGTCCTGACCGATGCCGGGCTCGACCTGTTGGACCATGTGAAGGCGATGGGCGAAGCGGCGGGCCGCGTTTCGCTCGCCGCCTCGGGCCAGTCGCAGGCCATCGAGGGCAAGGTCCGCATCACCGGCAGCGATCAGCTCTGCGCCTTCTTCCTGCCGCCCATCCTGAAACGCATCCGCCGGGAGGCGCCCGGCATCCGCATCGAGGTGGTGGTGGCCAACGACCTGCGCGACCTGCGCCACCGGGAGGCGGATATCGCGATCCGCCATGTCGAACCGACTCAGCCCGACCTGATCGCCAAGCGCGGCAAGGACCGCACCGGGCACTTCTATGCGATGAGCGCGTATCTGGACCGGGTCGGCCGGCCGAAGACGGTGGAAGAGCTCTCGCAGATGGACTTCATCGGCTATGACGACATCCCCCGGATGATCGAGTATCTCGGCCGCCTCGGCCTATCCCTCACCGAGAGGAATTTCGTCGTCACCGCCAGCGACGGCATCGTCGTGCACAAGTTGCTGCAGGAGGAGTTCGGCGTCACCGCCCTCTCCCAGCAATTGGCCGACATGACCCCGGGCCTGGAGGCGATCCTCCCCGACCAAATCGCCGTCCCCATCCCCGTCTGGCTGGTAACGCACCGGGAACTCCACACCAGCCGAAGAATCCGCGTGGTGTTCGATCTGTTGGCGGAAGCGTTGGGGTAGCGGCCTCAGGTCGAAGCATTACTTGATCTTGAAGTTGTTCCGCAGGGCGAGGCCGAACAGGAAGATGAGGACCAGGGAAACGACCGTTTGCGCGGCTCCTAGGAGCGTTACCTCAATAGGCACCTTCGGTTGGTCGCGTCCGGCCACTGTGTGATAACCATAAAGGCAGGTGTACGCCTGTCTGTTCGCTTCCGTGAAGGCACCGGCGGCGAATGGCAGGCTGTTGCGACCCGACAGCGATAACGCGGACACATACGGGTTTCCGAAACCTCCGACGGTGCAGAGTGTACGTCGTGGCGGATCGACCGAAATTCCCGCGTACAGGGTTTGTTGCAGCGTGCCCGTAACGGCCTCCGCGTAAGAAAACCTGTTGCCGTCCGAGACGGTCAAATAGGCTGCCGCGAAAAGAAACGTGCTGACGGCCAGCCAGGCGAGGGGCAGAGCCATCGAACTGCCGAAGTTGGAAAACGCCTCATACGCCACCGCGAACCAGAATCGCGGATGCCATGGCCAATCCTCCTCGAACTGGTAGGATTTCAGTTCCTGCCGGAAGAACTCCTGCTCCAGGCGGAAATCGTGTCCGCGTTCCGCCAACCGCTGCAGGGCGCGGAATTTCGCTGCTTCCTCGTTCGGGGGGCGATTGCGCCGCCATAAGAACATCTTGCCCCAATCGTCCTGCAAGATGAGGTATACTCTTCGCAGGCGGGCGAAGACCCGTGTCTGAAGCCGCAAATTGTCCAGACGCGGGGCTTCAGCGAAACTCATTTGCGAGAAATCCGGTACGGTTTCGAAGACGCTTTCGGTGAGTGTGAATGCACGGTCGCTCTTCGCCGCCTGGAAATCGGCCTTCCCGCGAAACCGCACCCGTGCGAAAAACACATTCCCTGTAAAATTAACCGTCCTGAATCCTGCATCCGCATTGAAACTCGTACTGCCGAACCACGCGTCCGCATTGAAGGTCGCCTTGCGGAACATCGCGCCCCTTTCGAAGGCCGCTCCACCGAACTCCGCGCGCCCTTCAAAGGTCGCTCCGCTGAACCACGTGGCCGCCTTGAAAGTCGTACTGCCGAACCCCGCACCCCCTTCGAAGGTCACTCCGCTGAACCACGCCGCCCCTTCGAAGGCCGCTTCGCGGAACATCGGGTACGCCGTAAAGATCGCTCCACTGAACGACGCGCCCCCTTGAAAGGTCGCTTTGTCGAACCACGCGTCCGCATCGAAGGTCGCATTGCCGAACCACGCTTCCGCCTTGAAAGTTGCTTCGCGGAACCCCGCGTCTTCCTTGAAGGTCGCTCCACCGAACTCCACATCCCCCTCGAAAGTCGCTTTGTCGAACCGGGCGTCCGCATTAAAAGTTGCATTGCCGAACTGCGCCCCCCCTTCGAAGGTCGCCCCACCGAACTCCACATCCCATTCGAAGGTCGCTTTGTCGAACCACGCGCTCACCATGAAGGTCGCTTCGCCGAATGCAACAGCCCAGGGAAAGATGAAACCATCAAAATCCGCTACTTCTTCAAATGTACGTTCTTTGAAGTCGGCAGCGGCTGTCGAGCACCAGTTGGAGATCTGATCGTTGTCACCCGGCGGATCTTCCCCGTTGGGCCAGGTTCCGTGTTCCACCAAGGCCTGACGTTGAGCCAACAGTTCCTTGGCCCAAGCGTTCCAGGCGTCCTTGCCCTGTTTGTAGAGCGCGAGTGTTTCTTCTTTGTTCAAGAGTTTCTTTGCCTCCCCGACCTGGGAAAGGCTAGAACCGACCCAACACCAACCGCAACCGAAATTTGTTCTGTTAGCCGCTCCTACACCGCGTTCAGCGGAATTTTCAGATAGGCCGTCCCGTTTTCCTCCGCCTGGGGCATTTCGCCGGCGCGGATGTTGATTTGGACTGAGGGGAGGATGAGGGCGGGCATGTCGAGTTGTTTGTCGCGCTCGGTGCGCATGGTCACGAACTCTTCTTCCGTCACGCCGTCATGCAGGTGTTTGTTTTGGGCGCGCTGGTCGGCGACCGTGGTTTCCCATTGGAAGTCCCGCCCGCCGGGCGCGTAGTCGTGGCACATATAGAGGCGCGTTTCGGGCGGCAGGGCGAAAAGCTTCTGGCAGGAGCGGTAGAGCGCCCGCGCATCGCCGCCAGGGAAGTCGCAGCGGGCGGAGCCGAAGTCCGGCATGAAGAGCGTGTCGCCCACGAAGACCGCGTCGGGGCCATCGGGGTTCTTGACGCGATAGGCGATGCAGGCCGGCGTATGGCCGGGGACGCTGAGGACGTCCGCCTCGATCTCCCCGATCCGGAAGGTCTCCCCATCGGCGAAGAGATGGTCGAACTGGCTGCCGTCGGCGGGGACGTCGTCGCCGAAGTTATAGACATGCTTGAAGGTGACGACGACCGTGTCGACCTTCTCGCCGATCCCGATCCTGCCGCCCAGGTGTTGGCGCAGATAGGGTGCTGCGGTCAGGTGGTCCGCATGGACGTGGGTTTCCAGGATCCAGTCGACGGTCAGCCCCTTCTCCCGCACCGCCGCGATCACCGCATCCGCGGACGCCGTATCGGTCCGGCCCGACGCCGCGTCGTAGTCCAACACCGAGTCGATCACCGCCGCGCGGCTCGTTTCCGGGTCGCTGACCAGATAGGTCACCGTCTTGGTCGCGGCATCGAAAAAGGATTGGATTTCCGGCTGCATCATGGCCTCCATGTTTTTCTTCTTTAGGGCGGCACCGGCCCGCTTCCCCACCCGGCCGTCCATAGGATACTGGCGCTGGGTGGCCGGGTGGGGGAGCGGGCCGGTGCGAGACGGCGCAAGCCGTCACGAAAAAGAATACCAGGCCATATGCTACCGTCCCCATAAAGAATTCTAAAACAATCCTGAATAGGGGTTCGCGCAACGCCGCCCAATCGCGCACCTGTTACCGGACGGTAAGAGACCTGTAACCGTTTCGCCATTGCGAAAGGTCAAGGCCCCTCATATAGTATGGGCACTAGCTGATGGAGGATTTTCCATGCGTAGAGCTTTCATACTCCCCGTTGTCGTCGCCGCCATGGCCGCATTCGCCGGCTCTGCCGCCGCGTGCCCATTCATGGATCGAACTGCGAAAACCGACAAACCGACAACCGTTGCGGAAAGCACGGGCGAGCAAACGAAGCCGAAGACTGACGGATAAACACAAGTCAGCATAGGAATTCGAAGGGCCGCCCACCGAGGCGGCCTTATTTTTTGGACCAACCCGCCTCACTGGACCCGGCCCAGTTTTTTTTGTGACGGCTAGCGCCGTCTCGCACCGGCCCGGTTCTCACTTTGGCGGTTCCAGCCCGCTCCCCCTCCCAACCACCCCACAGCGTACAATCCCGTTGGGTGGCTGGGAGGGGGAGCGGGCTGGAGCGAGACGGCAACAGCCGTCACACAACGAAAAACGGAGAGGGCCGGTGCCGCGGGGCACAAAATAGCTGACAGGCCGCAGCACTTGGGTTTAAACAGCGCCGCCGCAAACGGCGCGTAGAGCATAGGACACAAATACAATGGGTTATCGCATAGCAGTCGTTGGAGCTTCCGGGAATGTCGGCCGGGAGATGTTGAACACGCTCGCGGAGCGGGAATTTCCGGCGGACGATATCGTCGCGCTGGCCTCCAGCCGGTCGATCGGCAAGACCGTCTCCTACGGCCTGGACGAGGAAATCGCCTGTCAGAACCTGGCGGATTACGACTTCAAGGGGATCGACTTCGTCTTCTCCTCCCCGGGCGCCAAGGTTTCCGCGGAGTTTTCTCCCAAGGCCGCCAAGGCGGGCGCGATCGTCATCGACAATACCAGCCACTTCCGGATGGACCCGGACGTGCCGCTGATCGTGCCGGAAGTGAACCGGCATGCGCTGTCGGGCTACACGGCCAAGAACATCATCGCCAATCCGAACTGCTCGACCATTCAGATGGTGGCGGCGCTGAAACCGCTGCACGAGGCGTTCGACATCCAGCGCGTCGTGGTCTCCACCTATCAGTCGGTCTCGGGCGCGGGACGCGACGGGATGGACGAGCTCTTCAACCAGACGCGGGCCGTCTATGTGAACGATCCGATCAAGAAGGAAAACTTCACCAAGCAGATCGCCTTCAACTGCATCCCGCATATCGACAAGTTCATGGATGACGGGTCGACCAAGGAAGAGTGGAAGATGGTGGTCGAAACCAAGAAGATCCTGGACCCCAAGATCAAGGTCAGCGCCACCTGCGTGCGGGTGCCGGTCTTCATCGGCCATGCGGAATCGGTAAACATCGAATGCGCCAAGCCGATCTCCACCGAAGAAGCGCGAGCGGTTCTGAAGAACGCGCCCGGCATCTCGGTCGTCGACCACCGGGTGGACGAAGGCTATGTCACCCCCGCCGAATGCGCCGGCGAGGACCAGGTTTACGTCAGCCGCATCCGGGAGGACATCTCGGTCGAAAACGGGCTGAACATGTGGGTCGTCTCCGACAATCTGCGCAAGGGGGCGGCGTTGAACACGGTGCAGATCGCCGAAGCCCTGATCGACGGCGGTTACATGAACTGACGTCGCGGCGGCAGCCCCTTCCGACACCCCGCCGTCCAGCGCCAGCATGCTCTGGGCGGCCCGGCGAGGAAGTGGGCCGGCGCGGCGCGGCGGCCGCTCTTTGCCGGCGGCCGCCGGGACTGCCTTAAGTAACTTTATGATAATCTAATAAACACTCGTTAACTGGGTGTTAGCACATCCTGCGCTATTCCCTTAAGGGGTCACCAGAGCGGCCGGACCTCGCTTTCCACGCCGCCTTTTCTTACGCAGGGGTACACGGTGCTAATCAACCGTTTCAACGCTTCCATCCCGTTCCGTCCGGCTCTAAGGTTGCGTTGATGAGCGGGGATGAAAAAGAATCCGGAACGGGCCGCGACGGAACCGGACCCGAAAACGATGTGGGGCTTGAGACCTATCTTAAGGACAAAGCCCCGACCCTGAACCAATTTTTAGGCGAGAACGGCACCACGGGCGGCGGCGCACCGGCGGACACGGGTACCGAACCGGAGATTGTGTGGGACGTCTCCCCCGACGGCGAATCCGATGTGGCGTTGGCGGCCGCCGCTGACAACGAGATGGCGGTAACCGACGAAGCAGCCGTCCCTGTGGGCGAAATCCAACAGGACCCGGATGTCGAAGGGCTGGAGTCGAACGGCAACGCGTGGATCCTGCCGGAGATTGAAGAAGAAGAGGACGCGGTCCCGCCTGCGCTCGCGACCATGGCGCCGCCCGATCCCTCCGCGCCCCCCAAGGTGATCCCGAAAAGCGTCGACGACATCGACTTCGACGGTATCGATCTGGAGTATTTCGAAGAGGACGGAAAGACCGTCTCCGGCGATGCCCTGGTCGAGGAGTTGGAGCATCTGCTGGATGAGGAGCAGACCGGCACGGAAACGGATTTGGGACCGCCGCTGCCCGACCCGTCCACACCGGTCGCGCCTGAGGCCGATGCAGATCCCGGTGCAGTCGCGCCGGCTGAACCGGAGCCCTCTGCCGCCCCGCCATCGGGCGGTGCACTGGGGCCTGACGAGATTGCCCGTTTGCTGGGCGACGCGCCGCCACAAGAGCCTACGGACGGGATTGAAGACGATACAGATTTCGGCCCGCCTTTGGCCGATCCCAGTGCGTCCGTCGCCAGCCTCGACGAACCCGAGATGGAGATCGAATTCGAGGGCGGACCGGCAGAGTCCGAGACGCTGGAAATGTCTGCGGCAGACGACGACCTCGGTCCACCCCTGACCGATCCCAGCGTGTCGGACAACAGCCTCGAAGAGGCCGAGTTGGAGATCGAATTCGACGACGAACCGGACGAGTCCGAAGTCGCCGAGGCATCCGAGTCGGGCGACGACCTCGGCCCGCCCCTGGCCGATCCCAGCGCGCCGGACACCGGCCTCGAAGAGACGGAACTGGAGATCGCGTTCGAGGACGCGCCGGACGAGCCCGAGTCCCTGGAGGCATCCGGGGCAGACGACGATCTAGGCCCGCCCCTGACCGATCCCAGCGCGCCGGACACCAGCCTCGAAGAGCCGGTGTTGGAGATCGAACTCGAGGACGCGCCGGACGAGCCCGAGTCCCTGGAGGCATCCGAGGCAGACGACGATCTAGACCCGCCCCTGACCGATCCCAGCGCGCCGGACACCAGCCTCGAAGAGCCGGAGTTGGAGATCGAACTCGAGGACGCGCCGGACGAGCCCGAGTCCCTGGAGGCATCCGAGGCAGACGACGACCTCGGCCCGCCCCTGACCGATCCCAGCGCGCCGGACACCAGCCTCGAAGAACCTGAATTGGAGATCGAACTCGCGGAAGAACCAGCGGAGCCCAAAGCCCTCGAAGTGTCCGGGGCGAACGACGATCTAGGCCCGCCCCTGACCGATCCCAGCGTGTCGGACCCCAACCTCGAAGAGCCCGAGTTGGAGATCGAACTCGAGGACGCATCGGACGGGCCCGAAGCCCCCGAGGTTTCCGAGGCGGACGATGATTCCTCCGATGCCCCGCCACCCGCTGGGACGCCCCCGGCCCGCCCCCGTGAATTGTTGGCGGCGGCGATCAAAAAACACCGCAACGGCGACCTGGAAGGCGCGGCGCAAGGCTATGAAACGGTGGCGCGGCGCGATCCCGGTAACCCGGCCTGCTGGATCAATCTGGGGATCGTCTTGCGCCGCTTGGGCCAGCTCGACTCCGCCATCGTTAGCCTGCGCCGGGGGATCAGCCTGAACCCGACGGACGGCGCGGCCTGGTCGAACCTGGGCAACGCGTTGCGTGCGGGCAATCAATTGGAAGATGCCAAGCGCGCCCAAATTCAAGCGATTAGTCTGAACCCCGGCGCTCCGCAGATTCACTACAACCTGGGTCTGGTTTTGCGTGATTTCGGCGATCTGGACGAAGCGGCGCACGCCTTCCACCGAGCGGAGCTGTTGGGCTACCAAAATCCCGATCTTCCCTGGGACCAGTCTTTGAACATGATGCTGGGCGGGGACCTGAAAGGCGGGTTCGAAACCTATGACGCCCGCTTCAATCTGGCGGAAGCAGTCGAGCGGTACGACGCGCTGCCGCGCTGGGCCGGCGAACCCGCCAAGGACAAGACGCTGCTGGTGCATGCCGAGCAGGGGTTGGGCGACAGCCTGCAGTTCTGCCGCTATGTGCCTCTGCTGAAGGACCGGGTCGGCCACGTCATCTTCGACGTTCAGCCGCCGCTCGTCCGGCTGTTGCAGGAGACACCCGCCTTCGGCGACGTAGAGATCCATGCACGCGACGGCAGCATGCCCGACGCCGACCTGCAAATTCCGCTTTTGAGCACGCCGCGCCAGTTTCCCGTCGATGAAGAGGATTTGCCGGGCCGCGGCGCCTATCTGTCCGCCCCGGCCGAAGGACCGCGCTTGTCGTCGGGGAGCGATCAGAAAAAGGTCGGGATCGCGTGGGCCGGAAAACCGAGCCACAAGAACGATCACAACAGATCGATCGGGCTGAAGTCCTTCTCCCCGCTGTTCGACCATCCCGCTTTCCGCTTTTACAGCCTGCAGGTCGGACCGGAGCAAAGCCAGATCGAGGATCTGGCGCTTGGCGCGCTTGTCGAAGACCTGACGCCCTACATTCGGGATTTTGCCGACACCGCCTCTCTGTTGCAGGATCTGGACCTGGTCGTGACCGTCGATACATCGGTCGCTCACCTGGCAGGAGCCTTGGGCAAGGAAGCCTGGATCCTCCTGCCGTTTGCGCCGGACTGGCGATGGCAATTGCGGCGCGGAGACAGCCCTTGGTACCCGTCAGTCCGGCTGTTCCGCCAGACCAGCCCCGGCGACTGGGAAGATGTCTTCATGCGGGTCCGAAGCGAATTGGTGAAATGGGCGCGCGGCTGACCGCAACGCGACTGCTGGACCGCCCGATCATCCGACCGCATATGGATGGACGGATGGGCGACAATATCAACGGGCCATCGGTCATTCGCGTGCCTGATTGGACCCCCAATCCCCTTGGAAAGTATTACCTGTACTTTGCCGACCATAAGGGCGATTACATAAGGCTCGCCTATGCCAATCGGATCACGGGTCCTTGGACCATCCATACGCCGGGAGCGCTGGATATCGCGGAGTCCCTGTTCCCGGCACAAGACCCGCCGCCGCCCCCTGCCGAGGACGTGCCGGACTTCGCCGAAAGTCTGGGACACTATCTTTACGCCCATATCGCCTCGCCCGACGTCCACATCGATCATGAGAACCGCTGCTTTCGGATGTACTTTCACGGACTGGTCGACAACGGCGATCAGTGGACTCGCGTGGCAACATCCAAGGACGGGCTGAATTTCAAACCCCGCGTCCCGATGTTGGGCCCGCCCTACTTCCGCGTGTTCGAATACAGGGATGCTTTCTACACCGTGCCCTGGATGGGCGCGGTCTGGCGCTCGCACGCCTGGGACCAACCGTTCGAGGAAGGCCCGACCCTGGTGCCTTTGCTGATCGACGGCGCCTATTCCGAAGGGTTCCGACATGGCGAGTGCCACTGCGTCGGCGACAGCTTGCACCTTTTCTTTCACCGGATCGGCGATGCGCCGGAGTCCATCCTCCATACGGAAGTGGATTTGCGGCCTGATTGGCGCGATTGGCGGATCGGCGAGATCGAGATTTTGATGCAGCCGGAGTTGCCCTGGGAAGGCGGCGACCTGCCGGTCGCCCAATCGGTAATGGGCGCCGTACATAAAAAGGTCCGAGAATTACGCGACCCTTGTATTTTCCTGGATTCCGATGAACGGACGTACCTGTTCTATGTCGGCGGCGGGGAACAGGGTATCGGCGTCGCGGCGCTCCAAGGCCTGTAATCCGCTAGAGGCGAAGCACCTCGAAACGGTGCGGCGGATCCTCGAAACAGTCCTGGGCATCGACCACGGCTAACTCCCGCTGCCCCAGATCGCGCGTCCGAAGCAGAACCGAGTAGACGGTCGCCATCGCTTTACCCAAAGCCGCATCCGGAGTTTCGCCTTTCAGGATATGGGCCAAGAAAAGGGCCGCCGTCATATCGCCTGCCCCGTTCGGTGCAATCGGGAAGGATAGCCGCGGCGTCGCGCTGATCCAGGCCGCGTCACCGCCGACCAGCAGCATCTCGATCATGCCGTCCGGACCGTCCGGGCGTTCCAGACTGGTAACCAGAACCAGCGACGGCCCCCGGGCGGCAAGCGCGCGCGCGGCGGCGACCAGCCCTGGAAGGTCGTCGCTTTCATAGGGGCTGAGCGTCCGCAGCTCGAACTTGTTCGGCGTCAGAATATCGGCGCGCGGCACAGCGACGTCCCGCATGTAGTCGGCGACCCGATCGGGCACATAGAACCCGCGATCCTCGTCTCCCATCACCGGATCGCAGCAATAAAGCGCGTTCGGATTCTCCGCCTTGACCCTGTCCACCGCCGTGGCACAGACCGATCCCAGGTCCGGTGTCCCGATGTAGCCGGTCAGCACGGCATCGCACTGTCCGAATACGCCCCGGTCCGAAAGGCCCTCCAGGACATCGCCTACGCTGTCGGGCGACAAGACCGGGCCGCGAAACCCGTCGTAGCCGGTATGGTTCGAAAACAGCACGGTATAGACCGGCCAGACGCCAATACCGAGGCGTTGCAGCGGAAAGACCGCTGCCGCGTTCCCCACATGGCCGTAGCTGACATGGGACTGAATCGACAGGACATTCATTCCTTGGCGATACACGGCGTTGGGACCCGGCACAAGGGGAACGCGCGACGTCCGTAGACACCTTGGCATCGTCCGGACGCGCGATATGATGGCGGTTAGCCTCACCCCAACCGAAGGATCACGAACATGAGCGCCGAGTTATGGACGAGTTTTGCGACCATTGCCGGCGTCTGGCTGGTGACCGTGATGTCGCCCGGTCCGAATTTCCTGGCGACGGTCCACACGACCATGCGCGACGGGCGTCGGAACGGGCTGATCGTGTCCGGCGGGATCGGCATCGGCACCGCGATCTGGGCGGCCGCCAGCTTGATCGGGCTGGGCGCCCTGTTTCAGTCGGCGGCCTGGGCCTACCAGGCGGTGAAGATCGCCGGTGCGCTTTATCTGATCTATGTCGGCATTCGGATGCTGCTGGAAGCCCGGCGCAGCACCGGAATGGCCGGCAGCCCCTCTCCGCCCCGCGCTGCAACCGGCTGGCAAGCCTTACGCCGCGGCCTGGCGGTCGATCTCAGCAATCCGAAGGCGGCGGTGTTTTTCGCCAGCCTTTTTGCCGTCGCGGTGCCGCCGCTCGCGCCACTGTGGTTCAAGCTGGGCATCGTTGCGACGGTCGTGCTGACGGCAACGGTTTGGTACGGGTTCGTGGCCTGCTTCACCGGGTACCCGCCTGTCGCGCGCTGGCTGACACGTTCGCAGAAGGCGGTTACAAGGCTGACCGGCATCCTGTTCGCAGGTCTTGGCGTGAAACTCGCGCTGGAACGCTAAAGCCGCTTCATCTTCATCATCCCGGAGTTCTTGTTCCATGGCCGCTACATCCCGTCCCCGCCGGTCCGCCCTCTATATGCCCGGATCGAATACGCGCGCCTTGCAGAAAGGCCGCGTCCTGCCGGCGGATGCTCTGATCCTGGATTTGGAAGACGCAGTCTCGCCGGACGCCAAAGCTGAGGCCCGCGGGAACATCCGCGCCGCGCTCGCCGAAGGCGGCTATGGACAGCGTGAGATCCTGGTCCGGGTGAACGCCCTGGAGACGCCGTGGGGCGAAGAGGATCTGGCCGCCATGGCGACAAGCGGGGCGGACGGCATTCTGTTGTCGAAAGTGGAAAGCGGCGCGTCGGTTCTCGATGCACAAGCCTTGCTGGACGCCAATGGCGGACCGGCAGATCTGGCGATCTGGTGCATGATCGAAACGCCGCTCGGCATTTTGCGGGCGCAGGAAATCGCAGCCTCCTCGCCCCGGTTGGCGGGGTTTGTCATGGGAACGTCGGACCTGGCCAAGGATCTGCATTGCTTGCACACACCGGACCGCCTTCCCTTCATCACGAGTTTGAATATCGCGGTGTTGGCGGCCCGGGCCTATGGCTTGGCCGTCTTGGATGGCGTCCATTTGGACTTGGAAGATGCCGACGGGTTCGCGGCCGCCTGCCGGCAGGGGCTGGAACTGGGTTTCGACGGCAAGACACTGATCCATCCGAAAACGATCGCTATGGCAAACCAGACCTTCGGTCCCTCGGAGGCGGAGATCGCCCTCAGCCACCGGATCATCGACGCCTTCGATGCCGCCGCTGCGGAAAGCAAGGCGGTTGTCGTGCTGGATGGCAGGCTGGTCGAGAACCTGCATGTCGAAAATGCCCGGCGCGTGCTGACGCTCGCCCGGATGATCGAAGAGATGACGGCGGATGAGGCATAGGGGCTATTCGCAAATCGCCCTGGTTCTTCGCCAAGCATGCCCGTAAACCGCCCCTATGAACGACAATATCAAGGGCGCGCTTTTCATTGTGGTGGCCTGCGCCTTCATCGCGGCGACCACCGCCATTGCCAAGCAACTGGGCGCGGGCAGCGCAGCGGAGCCCTTGCACCCGTTGCAGGTTTCGTTCGGTCGTTTTCTGTTCGGATTCCTCTCGCTACTGCCCTTTGCGGTTTTCAAACCGCCGCGCTTCCAAGGCACGCAGTGGCCGCAGCACGCCGCACGGGTGGTTTGCGGATGGGGCGGGGTCAGTTGCATGTTCGCCGCGGTTGCCTTCCTGCCGCTCGCCGATGCGACGGCCATCAGCTTCCTCAACCCATTCTTCGCCATGGTGTTGGCCATTCTTTTCCTGGGGGAAGTGGTGGGAAAATGGCGCTGGGGCGCGGCGGCCATCGCCTTTGCCGGCGTTCTGGTGCTAACCCAGCCTGGTTCATCCGCCTTTCAGCCCGCAGCCCTGATCGCGTTGTCCGCCGCCGCGCTGATGGGGATGGAGGTTCTTTTCATCAAGCTGCTGACCGGGCGCGAACCGCACAAGCGGATTCTGCTGATCAATAACGGCGCGGGAGCAGTGATCTCGGGTCTGGCGGCCGCTCTCGTCTGGCAACCGGCGACCGGAGAGCAATGGCTGATGCTGGCCGCGATCGGATCGATCATGGTTACGGCCCAAGTCTTCTTTCTGCGCGGCATGACGCTGGGGGAAACCAACTTCGTCGCCCCCTTCCTGTTCATGACGTTGCCCTTCGCCGCGCTTTACGGGGGGTTGTTCTTTGGCGAGGTTCCCGCGCTCACGACCCTGGCGGGCGCGGCGCTAATCCTGTCCGGGGCGGGAGTCCTGGGATGGCGCGAGCGGCTTGCCGCACGACGGCAGGCAACAGCCGAACACCGGTAGGCTCGGCGGCCGGCGCAGAATCGCGGCGATCAACACGCCTGCGAACAAGAGAAGAATGACCGTATCCATGACGCCTTGAATAAGGGCCGGCCCCTGTAAGATCTTTGACCTTCGTCAATGCCCGTCGATACTGTCACATCCACTGCTATAGTTGCGGCAAGAAAACGGCGGGAAGGGAGCGGACGGCTATGCGCGACACAAAAACAAAGACACAGGAAGGCCGGTTCTTCGAGGATTTCTCTCTGCACGAGGTTATCCCGCACGCGTTGCCGCGCACCATCACCGCCGGCGACACCGCGCTCTACCAGGCCCTGACAGGCTGCCGGTTCGCGCTGCAGACCTCCGAGACGTTCGCGCGGCGGGCCGGCTACGACCGGATGCCGCTGGACGATATTCTGGTCTTCAACATGATCTTCGGGAAAAGCGTCCCGGATATTTCGCTGAACGCCGTCGCCAATCTGGGTTACGCGGAGTGCGACTTTCTCCGCCAGGTCTATGAGGGCGAGACCTTGAGCGCGCAGTCGACCGTGATCGGCCTGAAGGAGAATTCCAACGGCAAGACCGGCAACGTCTATGTCCGGACCGAGGGGCTGGATCATCGCGGCAAGACGATCCTGAAATTCATCCGCTGGGTGATGATCCCCAAGCGCGACCCAAAGGCGAAGATGCCCGATGCCACGGTTCCCCAGCTGGACGAGCAGGTGGAGCGGCTGACCATTCCCCGGCACCGGCTGAACCGGTTCTGGGATACGACCGTTACCGGCTCCCCGCACTTTTGGGAAGACTACGAAACCGGCGAGAAAATCGACCACCGGGACGGCGTCACCATTGCCGAGGGCGAGCACATGATGGCAACGCGCCTCTATCACAATACCAGCCGGGTGCATTTCGATGCGCATCTCGCCGAAAGCACCAAGTTCGGTCAACGTGTCGTTTATGGAGGGCATATCATCAGCATTGCCCGGGCCCTCAGTCAGAACGGATTGGGCAATGCCTGCATCATTTCCGCCATCAATGGCGGGAAACACACCGCACCGACCTTCGCCGGCGACACGGTATATGCCTGGACCCAGGTTCTCAAAAGCCAGGCCCTGCAGAACCGGACCGATATCGGAGCCCTGCGGCTGCGGACCATCGCCTTGAAGAACCAGCCCGCTTCCGGTTTCCCGGAGAGCGGCGAGAATGTCGCATTGGATCTCGACTACACGGTTCTTGTTCCGCGCGGACGCTAGCCGCCGGAGCGGCCTTCATGCGAAGGCCCGCTCTTTAAGAAGCCGGCTGTTGCAACTGACGCTCGACAAACATCAGCCGGTCCTGCCCGTAGAAGGCTTCGCCATCGACGACATAGGTGGGAGCGCCGATATAGCCGCGCTCTACCATTTCCTCGGAATTTGCTTTGACTTGCGCCTGAGCGTCTCCGGCCAGCGCAAGCGCTCGCAAAGCCTCCGCATCGAAACCGGCTTCCCGGCACAACGGGTCGGTGACCGCAGGATCGGAGATGTCGCGGTCGTCCCGCCATAAGGCGGCCAGGATCTCGAAGCTCAAACGGTCGACGTCGCCCGAACCCCCTTCATCGACGAGACGTTGGGCGGCGGCGACCAGGCCCGACGGCAGTTCCATCGTGCCGTAATGATGTACCGGATCGGGGATGATCGGAATGTCCAGGTAAGCGCCCCAGCGCTCCATGTCCTTTTCCTGGGACCGCCACCAGACCGGCGACCGGTCCTCGAAAGGCACGCCGCCGGCCGCCGGAACCACGATGGACAGCAGAACCGGGCGATGAATGACACGACGGCCATGGTCATGGGCCAGCGCGTAAAGACGCTGCGCCCCAAGGTATGTGTACGACGAGCGAACCGAATAGAAGTACTCGATTGCCTGCTCCTGCGGCGTGGCGTCCGGCATGATCCCCCCAAAAGATGGTTTTGAAATTGGCTGTTGCGCTGCGTTCCGCTCTGACCCTATCTCGGGCAAAGCGGCAGTTTCTCCAGCGCTTCCTGACACTCTTTGTCCCGAAGCGGACATTGCTGGCTTTTCGTCCGGCATGTGCCGACCCGCGGCCGCTGCGATCCGTGCAGGCGCGTGAGTTCGGCGCGGGTCCTGCGCAGGTCCGCTTGCGCCTGCCGGATGTCGAATCTCAAGTTGGTGATCTCGCGCGTGAAGTCGGCGCCTTTGCGGCGCGCCTCGGACGCGACGCGGGAACTGCTGACATCCCGTTCGGCGCGCTGATAGTCGCTCGCCGCGCGGCTCCAAAGCGACTTGGCCAGACGCTGGCAATTCGCGCGGATCGCGTCCGCGGCGAAGTTCTCGGACTGTTCCGCGCGGCTGATCCGGCTGCGCGCTTTCGCGATCTCGCCGCCCAGCGGAATGCGGATCCGCGCCAATGCCTCGGTGTGCTGTTTCTGGATCGCCCGGCACACGGGATCGGTCTCGATCCCCTGCGCCGCCGCTTCGGGAACCGCAGCCCATGCCGTCAGGGCGAGCACCAGCGCCAACGATCCCAGTCGTAAAACCATGTTTCGCTCCCATAAACGGCGCCACAGCGCGCCCCTGTTATAACAAGGCACACGGACGCCCAACAAGGAGTGTCGCCAACGCCCCCGAAACGAGCCTATTCTGCGCCCTGCCGCCTTTCAACCGACGCACCATTCGATGACCGCCTTCCTGATCCCGATTCTTACGGCCCTGTCCCCGATTTTCGGGTCGTTCTTACTGGGTGCGGTCATGCGGCGGTCCGGCTTTCTGTCCGATCGGTTTTGGGACGGCGCGGACAGGCTTATCTTCTGGGTACTGTTTCCCTGCTTGTTGTTTGTCAGCACAGCCCGGGCGGATCTCTCCGGACCGGAGACCGCCGGCATGGCGCTGGTCCTGACAGGCGCGGTACTCGGCACCGCCCTGCTTGCCCGGCTATGCAAGCCGGCTATGGGGCTGCCGAATCGGTCCTACGTTTCAATCTATCAGGGTGCGTTCAGAATGAACGCCTATGTCGGTCTGGCTGCGAGCGCCGCCCTACTGCCGGGCGCAGGGCCGGGCTTGGCGGCGATCGCCGTCGCTATCGTGGCCCCTTTGATCAACGGTCTTGGGGTTCTGGCCTTGTCCAAACTGAACGCCAAGGCCGTCAATGCCCGCGCGTCCGCCCTGACGATGCTTGCCGGTCTGTTGAAGAACCCACTGATTCTGGCGACGCTGTTGGGGGCGCTGCTCAATCTGTCGGGTATCGGATTGCCGCAGCCGGTTTGGGCGATTTTGGAGATCCTGGCGGCGGGCGCCCTCCCCCTCGCCTTGATCAGCGTCGGCGCCGGGTTGCGGCTGGAGGCGTTACGGCAGGGACGTGGACCTATCGTGGTCGGCACGATGCTGAAACTGCTCGCGGCTCCGCTGCTCACCATCGGCGCGGCGCTCGCCTGTGGCCTGTCCGGCCCGGCAGCTTTTGTCGCGGTCATCTTCACCGCGCTGCCGACCAGCGCGAGTTCCTATCAGATGACCAAGTCGATGGGCGGCGATGCGCCGTTGATGGCCGCCCTGATCACCGCGCAGACCTTGGGCGCCGCGGTCAGCATGCCGATTATTCTCCTGCTGGCAGCAGCCCAGTTCCTGCCCGGCGGATTGTAATGCAGCCTTTCCCAGATATGGTCCGCGCCCAACGCAAACTCGACGCGCCGTCTGCTGCGACAGCCGACAACGGGTGGACCTTATGACCGACGACGAGACACCCGCGCCGGAAGCGCCAGCAGGTCGGCTGACAAAGGGACCGGTCCGCGGCCATCTGAGCGCCATGACCATGCCCATGGTCTGGGGCATTCTGTCGATCATCCTGTTCAATCTGGCCGACACCTATTTCGTCGGGCAATTGGGAACCGCCGAACTTGCGGCGATGAGTTTCACCTTTCCCGTCACATTCTTTTTCGTCTCTATCGCGATCGGTCTGGCCGCCGGGGCGTCCAGCGTGGTGGCGCGGATGATCGGCGAAGGCGACCGGCAGCGGGTTCGACGGCATGCAACCGACAGCTTGCTGCTTGCCCTGGTGACCGTGCTGATTTTCGGCAGCATTGGATACCTGACCATCGACCCCTTGTTCACCGCGATGGGCGCGACACCGGACTCCTTGCCCTTGATCCGGGACTATATGGAGATCTGGTATCTCGGCATGATCTTCATCGTGATCCCGATGGTCGGCAACGGCGTGCTCCGGGCGACGGGGGATTCCAAGTTTCCAAGCTACGTCATGATGACCGCCGCGGGCATCAATCTGATCCTCGACCCGATACTCATCTTCGGCCTGTTCGGCGCGCCGCGGTTGGAGATCGAGGGGGCCGCCCTGGCGACGGTTATCGCCAATGCGGGGACATTGATCGCCGGGCTCTACGTGCTGCATGGGCGCGAAAGGCTACTGACGGTCCGGATCGGCTCTCTGCAGATGCTGGCCCGGTCCTGGGGCAGGGTCATGCATGTCGGCCTGCCCGCGGCCCTGACCAATACCGTGACCCCGGCCGCCACAGCAGTGATCACCGCTTTGATCGCGCGGCACGGCGATGCGGCCGTGGCCGGCTTCGGCGTTGCGGCCCGAATTGAAGCCCTGGCGCTTATCGTCATGTTCGCGATGTCGTCCGTCGTCGGTCCCATCGCCGGCCAGAACTGGGGCGGAGGCCTGTATGGCCGGGTGCGCGAGCTGCTGCGCCTGGTCTTTAAATTCAGCATGATCTACGGCCTGGGTGTGGCCCTGGTGCTGGCCGCCGTCGCGCCTGTCATCACCGCCGCGTTCAACGACGATCCCGCCGTCCAACAGGTCGCGACACTCTACCTTTGGATCGTGCCGGTCTCCCTGGCATTGTATGGATTTCAGTTCAACGTAGCCGCGATTTTCAACGGCATCGGCATGCCGCTCTACGGTGTGGTTCTGTCGGTTCTGCGCATGTTGGTTCTCTACATTCCTCTCGCCTGGACGCTGGGTCACTTCCACGGCGTGAACGGTGTTTTCGCGGCCGCCTTTATCGCCAATCTGGGCTGCGGCACGGCAGCCTGGATACTCTGCGGCAGACGCGCCAAGCTTTGGCTCTGGCGTCAGTCCTGACGTCCGACCACATGTTGGATCTGGTAGAGGATCGGCGGCGGAAGCGGGTCTCCGGTGCTGGCCGAGATCTGATCGTGCAGACTGTCAATCGCCCGGGCGGTCAGGTCCGGATCATATCCTTCGACCAGAAACGCCGCCGCGACCGTGGTGTCCGGCTGTCCCTGACTTTCCCGGAACGCCTTTTCCGCCGTCTGTCCCTGGCCCAGATGCGGATCGCCCTCCAGCCCGTGCGCAGCCACAATGCCCGGCTGATCCGATGCGGCGGCAACGAGACCGGCATAGTCGAGGTCCGCCACCCGTTCCGACAACAAAACCGTGGCGCACCATCCGCCCAAACCTCGGCCCGCACTGGCCTTAACACGGCACACGGTCCGGCACGGCGACAGATAGGTTCCCAATACCCGCTGGGTCCAAGCGGTCGGATCGTTCAATCTGGCCAGATACCTGTCGGATACCAGAACATCCGCATCCGTCACTTCATACATCATGAAGTAACGCCGCTCCGGGTTGCCGCCGCCCGGGGCAATCCCTCTGCGGCCCCGCAGGAAGCCCGGCACCGCAAGCCGCTCAGACAGATGTTCAAGACTGTGCCACACGTTGTAGTCGTCCTCAGTCCCCGGCAGCACGCCGCCCCAATTTGCCAACACCGCCGATCCCAATAGCGCCATGGACCCAATCCCGTTGCCGTCATTGCACCGGCTCCGTATAACACGGCGGACCGCCGTGGCGGCAAAGGGATGGGAATTCTGCGATGTTTCTGGTTACCGGCGGCGCCGGCTTCATTGGATCGAACCTGGTGGCGAGTTTGGCCGAACGCGGGCTCGGCCCCGTGACGGTCTGCGACTATTTCGGCAACGATGCGAAATGGCGCAACCTGGAGAAACATCCGGTCCGGGAAATCGTTTCTCCGGACGATTTGCCGATGTGGCTCGCCGCCAAGTCGGGTGCGCTGAAGGCCGTTTTTCACATGGGCGCCATCTCCGCCACCACCGAAACCGATGTCGATCTGATTCTGCGCACCAATCTGACGCTTAGTCAGGATCTGTGGCGCTACTGCAGCGTGGAGGGAATCCCTTTCATCTATGCATCGTCCGCCGCGACCTATGGGGACGGCGAACGCGGCTTCGATGACGACAATTCGCCAAACGCCCTTGCCGCGCTGCGCCCGCTCAACGCCTATGGCTGGTCCAAGAAGCTTTTTGACGACTTCGCGGTCGCGGAAGCGGACGCCGGGAATGCCCCGCCCTTCTGGGCTGGCCTGAAGTTCTTCAATGTCTATGGCCCGAACGAGTATCACAAAGGATCTCAACGTTCCGTCGCGCATCAGCTGTTCGAGCAAATCCGCGATCACGGGAATGTGAAACTGTTCAAGTCGCACCACCCGGACTATTCTGATGGCGGACAAATGCGCGATTTCGTGCATGTCGAGGATTGCGTGAAACAAATGCTGTGGCTGCTGGAGACCCGTTCCGAAAGTGGCGTGTACAACAGCGGTAGCGGCAAGGCCCGCAGCTTCAAAGACCTGGCCGAAGCGGCCTTCACGGCAATGGGTCGCGAACCGGAGATCGACTACATCGACACGCCCCCCGCAATTCGGCAGCACTACCAGTATTTCACTGAAGCGAATATGGGCCGTGTTCGGGGGCTGGGCTATGATGCGAACGCCTTGAGCTTAGAGGACGGCGTCGCCAACTATATTAAATCCTTCCTGACGACCGACGATCCCTACCGCTAGGGAATGTGAGGGTAGAGCATGCCGTTCCCCGACATCGATCCGGTGATTTTCCAGATCGGTCCACTGGCCATCCGCTGGTATGCCTTGGCCTATCTGGCCGGAATCATCATCGGCTGGCGCTATACGATGGCGATGGCGGGCAAACTGAAGACCGGCGTCAGCCCGCAAGACATGGACGATTTCATGGTTTGGGCCGTCATCGGGATCATCGCGGGCGGCAGGCTGGGACAAGTTCTGTTCTATCATCCCGGCTACTACCTCGCGAACCCGGTGGACATCATCAAGATCTGGGAAGGCGGCATGGCCTTCCATGGCGGGCTGCTGGGCGTGATCCTGGCCATGCTGTGGCACACACGGCGGCGCAGCATTCCGTTCTTCGCCTTTACCGACTTGATCGCGCTGGTCGCTCCAATCGGAATATTCTTCGGCAGGCTGGCGAACTTCATCAACCAGGAGCATTTCGGCAGGCCCACGGATACGGGTTGGGGCATCGTCTTTCAGACCGATCCGACACAGCAGCCGCGCCACCCCAGCCAGCTCTATGAAGCCGTTTTGGAAGGTCTGGTTCTTTATCTGCTGCTTGCCGCCGTTGCGCACGGCACCAAGGCGTTCAACCGTCCGGGTCTGATTACCGGCCTGTTTCTGATGGGATATGCGGTGGCCCGCATTATCGCCGAGTTCTTTCGGGAACCGGAGGTGCTGGTCGGCGTCCTGCCATTCGCCACGACCTGGGGACAGTGGCTGTCGGTCCCGATGTTTCTGGTTGGTCTATATGTTGTCCGGCGCAGTTCGACGCGGCCCGCGCCCGGCCCGGTGACGTGACCCCGCTTGAGAAACATCTGAAACGCCGGATCGCGCTGGAAGGGCCGATGACCGTGGCGGGCTTTATGGCCGAGGCGCTTACCCATCCGCAGCATGGCTACTATGTCACCCGCGACCCGCTGGGCGCGGCGGGGGACTTCATCACCGCGCCGGAAATCAGCCAGGTCTTCGGCGAGCTTGTCGGCCTGTGGCTTGCCGAAGCCTGGCGGCAATCGGGCAGCCCGACAACGGCAAACCTGGTGGAACTGGGCCCTGGCCGCGGCACCCTGATGGCCGATATCCTGCGCGTCGCGAAGATGATGCCGGGGTTTGAGCAAGCCGTCTCCGTCCACCTGGTGGAAGCGAGCCCTCCCTTGCGCGGGAAGCAGCGGGAGGCGCTGGGCGACCGCGCCGTCACCTGGCACGACAGTTTGGAAACCGTGCCCGACGGGCCGACCTTCCTGATTGCCAACGAGTTCTTTGACGCCTTGCCCATCCACCAATTGATGCGAACCGAAGAGGGCTGGCGGGAGCGCGTCGTCGCGGTGCAGGACGATGACACGCTGATTTTCGGTCTCTCCCCCGGTGCGTCGCCACTGGTCTCCCTGGTACCGCCAGATGTCCGGGACAGTGCGAAGCCGGGTGAGATCTTCGAACTGTCCCCAGTGTCAATTGCGATTATGCGGCAGATCTGCTCGCGTATCTCGACAGGCGGCGCAGCCCTGATTATCGACTACGGACATCCTGAAAGCGCGACGGGCGATACGCTGCAAGCCGTCTCAAACCATGAATTTGCCGACATTCTCGCGGCCCCCGGCAGCGCTGACATTACCGCACATGTGGATTTCGAAATGCTGGCACGCGCGGCACGCGAAGAGGCGGCCGTGGCTTTCGGCCCTGTCGCACAGGGATCGCTTTTGACCCGCTTGGGGATCGATGTTCGTCGGCAGCAGCTTTCCAAGCGTGTAGCACCCGCACAGGCAAAGGCCATCAACAGCGCGATTGGGCGGTTGATAGGGCCGAAGGAAATGGGCACCTTATTCAAGGCCCTGGCCGTCTTGCCCGCCGGCGCTCAGACGCCGCCGGGATTCGAGGAGCCCGCATGACCGACAGCCGACCGACACCTCTGGAAGACCCTGACCTGGCGGAAATGCCGGGTGTCCGGCACGGTTTCTTCACCAAGCGGGGCGGTGTCAGCGAAGGCCTTTACACGTCCCTGAACATCGGGTTCGGATCCGACGATAACGCCGCCGCTGTGACGGAGAACCGCGCCCGGACCATGGACTCCCTTGGCTTGGACAAGACGGCGCTGACAACCGTGTATCAGGTTCACGGTACCGCGGTGGCCATCGCGAAAGAGCCCTGGGCGCACAGTGCGGCGCCAAAGGCGGACGGCCTGGTTACGGACCGTCCCGGCGTGGCCTTGGGAATCGCCACGGCGGACTGCGCGCCGGTTTTGTTCGCCGACGCAGATGCCGGGGTGATCGGGGCCTGTCACGCCGGCTGGAAGGGTGCACTGGGCGGAATAACCGACAAGACGCTGGACGGCATGGAAGCGCTTGGCGCGCGGCGGGAACGGATCCTGGCGGTTGTAGGGCCTTGTATCGCACAGATCTCCTATGAGGTCGGCGCGGAATTCAGAGACGCGTTCCTGGCAGAAGATCCTGCCCACGCGGACTATTTCGCGCCCGGCGTCAAACAGGACAAATACCAATTCGATCTGCCCGGTTTCGTGCAGGACCGGCTGGCCCGGGCGGGTGTCGGCGAGGCCCGCTGGATCGGGCGCGATACGCGGGCCGAGGAAGATCTGTTTTTCAGCTATCGTCGGACGACGTTGAACCGCGAGAAGGACTATGGCCGGTTGCTGTCGACAATCGTGCTTCAAGGATAGAGGGGACCCGAACCGTGGGCTTACATTTTTCAGAGCAGGAACTGGCCGGCCGGCGCGAGCGCGCGTGCAAGGCAATGCAGGCGGACGGGTTGGACGGACTGCTGATAACCCGGCAGGAAAGCATGTTTTACCTGACCGGCTACGACACGTTCGGCTACGTCTATTTTCAATGCCTGTATCTGGGGGCCGATGGCGACCTCTTCCTGTTGACCCGTGCGCCGGACCTTCGGCAAGCACAGAACACCAGCACGATTGAAGAGATTCATATCTGGAAAGACGTTCAAGGCGCCGAACCGCACCGTGAGTTGCGCGACCTGCTGCATCAGCGTGGTTTGCGCGGCAAACATCTGGGCGTCGAGTACGAAAGCTATGGCCTGACCGCCGCCAGCGGCAAGAAGCTGGACGCGGCGCTGGACGGGTTCGTCACGCTCAGCGACGCCTCGTTCCTGGTCAGCCGGCTACGGCTGGTGAAAAGCGCCGCCGAGCTCGACTATGTCCGCAAGGCCGGCGAATTGGCCGACCACGCTCTGGCCGAAGCCAAGCGGCTGGCCCGGCCGGGCGCCGACGAAGGGGAAATCCTGGCAGCGATGCAAGCTGCGGTTTTTGCGGGCGGCGGCGATTATCCGGGTAACGAATTCATCATCGGATCGGGCGAGGACGCCTTGCTCTGCCGGTACAAGTCGGGCCGCCGCATCCTGGACTCGGAAGACCAGTTGAACCTGGAATTCGCCGGGGCTTACCGGCACTACCATTCAGCCCTTTTCAAGACGATCCCGGTCGGCAAGGCACACCCGCTGCATGTCGAATACCACAAGGCGGTTAAGGACTCGCTTCTTGCCTGCGAAGACGCGTTGCGCCCCGGCCGGCCGATCGGCGATGTCTTCGACGCGCATGCCAAAGTGCTGGACGATGCCGGGTTGGCCGACCATCGCATGAATGCCTGCGGCTATTCGCTGGGAACGACCTTTGCGCCGAACTGGATGGATTGGCCCATGCTGTACCACGGCAACCCCGTGGAAGCGCAGCCCGGCATGGTCTTTTTCATCCATATCATCGTATTCAATTCCGACGCCGGCGTCGCACAATGCCTGGGCCGGACTTCTATCGTGACGGAGACCGGAACCGAATCCTTGTCGACAGCCGGCCTGGAATTGTTCGTTGCGGAATAAGACACAGCCATCAAGAAGATGCCGTGGATCATACAAATCATCGTTCTTTTCTTTCTGTGCCTGATCGCAGGATGTTTCCTGATATAGCCGGCGCCTTATGAAACGCTTCGCGATCCTGGCGCTCGTCCTGACCATCCTTACGGCGTGTGGCCCCGTGCCGCAGCCGTTTAAGCTGAACACCTCTCAGAAAACAAAAGCCGCCCTGGCCAGCACGAACTTTGTCAGCGGGGTGCGCGTTCTAACCCTTGAGGAACTGCCGCCGGGTTCCGGGGATGTGATCGCCGAGACATTGGCGGAGGAACTGCGGCAGCTTGGTATCGTCGCCAGCACCAGTCCGGCCATGCGCAATGCGCGGCTGTTGAAACCGACGGTGTTCACCGATGTCAGCGGCGCTTGGGTCCGCTGGGAACTGTTCGAGCCGGACGGCCGTATCCGGGAGTCCGTCGTGACGCCGCTGCCGAGGCCGGATGACAGCGCGCTGCGCACCTTGGAGCCGGTGGTCGACACGGTGCGTCTTTCCCTGACGCCGGAAGGACAAAAAACACCGGTTACCCGGAACGCATCCCTGGGGGTCGGCGAGATCACCGGCGCGCCGGGCGATGGAGCGGCCTCGCTCGCCAAGGCTGCGACCGTTCTGTTCACCCGCGCCGGTCTGGATCTGGCGCTGAACGGCGCGGACCCCGGCTTGCTTCTCAATGCGGCGGTCTCCGTTCGCTCTTTGGATGCCGAATGGGACATGCTCAAACTCGACTGGTCGATTGTGACCGACGGCGGCGAAGAAGTCGGCAGACTAAGCCAGGAGAACCCGGTTCCCAAGGACGCGCTCGCCGAGAAATGGGGCCGCACCGCGTTCGACGCAGTCTATGGTCTGGTCGAATCGGTTCGGGCGGTCCAGACCGCCTACAGCCAGCTCGGCTCATAGCATCATACCGCAAAAAGCAGCACATCTTGCGATAGGCCCGTGATGCGCAAGCCAAGTCGTTTACACCACCCTGTCGCCTTGATATAGAACGCCCAGTCCACAGAGGCTGCATCGCGCCTGCACTACGAATACCGGACCAATCCGGAGCACAGCGGGAAACTAGGCGGGATAAGCGGTCCATGCGCCGGAAGAGCGGAAGGACGGTACCGTTTTAATTCCGACAACGTCGCGGACTGATTGGTCACGGGCTCTGACGTCATCATGAAAATTCTTCCCGGCAATTCAAACCGGCCCCTTGCCGAGGCCATTTCTTCCTATCTCAACACCCCGCTGACAAAGGCCGCCATCCGGCGGTTTTCCGATATGGAGATCTTTGTCGAGATACAGGAAAACGTCCGGGGCGAGGATGTCTTCGTCATCCAGTCGACGAACTACCCGGCGAACGACAATCTGATGGAACTGCTGATCATGATCGATGCGCTGCGCCGAGCCTCGGCGCGCCGGATCACAGCGGTCCTTCCCTATTTCGGTTATGCCCGGCAGGATCGGAAGACCGGGCCGCGGACACCGATCTCCGCAAAACTGGTCGCCAACCTGATCGTTTCCGCCGGGGCCAACCGGGTGTTGACCATCGATCTGCATGCCGGACAGATTCAAGGCTTCTTCGACGTTCCGACGGACAACCTCTTCGCGCTGCCGGTGCTGACGGCGGATGTGAAAGAGAACTTGGCCGACGAGCCGACCGTGGTCGTCTCACCGGATGTCGGCGGCGTGGTGCGGGCGCGGGCGCTCGCCAAGCGGCTGGATGCGGAACTCGCCATCATCGATAAACGGCGCGAGCGCGCCGGCGTTTCCGAGGTGATGCACATCATCGGGGACGTCAAAGGCAAGCAGTGCGTGCTGATCGACGATATCGTCGACAGTGCGGGAACCCTGTGCAACGCGGCGGTCGCCCTGACGGAGGCCGGGGCGCATTCCGTCCGGGCCTATGTGACGCACGGCGTGCTGTCCGGCGGCGCAGTCGCCCGCGTTTCCGCCTCGCCGTTGGCCTCGCTGGTGACCACCGACAGCATCATGGCGACCGAGGCCGTGCGGGTCAGCGACACGGCGCGGCAGGTTTCGATCGCCCCGCTCCTCGCCGAGGCGATCCTGCGGATCTCCGAAGAACGGTCGGTTTCCAGCCTGTTCGACTGAAGCCGATTGCCATCGGGCCCGAAAAGCCGCGCGACCGGGCGGCCAGGCGGCCAAAACGGGTTTGACTTGGCCCGCCGCGCGGCCTAAAGAAGCGCCGCTTTCGCAGACATTGACTGTGAACAAGCGCCCCCGGCACCCCTGGAGGCCGGTGGGTTTATCCGCATTGGATAGCCAAAGCTTGAAAAGGAGATATTCAAATGGCTGATGCGACGATCCCCGCTGTTGCGCGGGACCGGGCCGGTAAGGGGGCAGCCCGGGCCGTTCGCCGGCAAGGACTGGTGCCTTGCGTGGTGTACGGTGAAAACAAGGATCCCCTGTCGATCTCGATCGACCCCCGTGTGATCATGAAGGGCCTCGAAAGCGGCATCTTCTACAACACGGTCTACGACATCGAAGTGGAAGGCGGCAAAAAAGAGCAGGCCCTTCCCCGTGACGTGCAGTTCCACCCGGTGAGCGACGCGCCCTTGCATGTCGACTTCCTGCGTGTCGGCAAGAACACGCAGATTTCAGTGATGGTGCCGATCGCCTTCCTGAACGAGGAAGACTGCCCGGGCCTGATCGAAGGCGGACAGCTGACCGTCGTGCGGCACGAGATCGAAGTCGCCTGTTCGGCCAGTGACATTCCGGAACAGCTGGAAGTCGACCTCAAGGGTCTGGAAATCGGCGATACGATTCGGATTTCCTCGGTCTCCATGCCGAAGGGCGTCGAGTCCACCATCACCGACCGTGACCCGGTCGTCGCGAACATCGCGACCGCCGTCATCGCAGAGCCGGTCGAGACGGAAGAAGGCGAAGAAGGCGAAATGGGCGAAGAAGCCGCCGCCGAAGACGCCGCGGAAGACGCTGCAGAGGAGTAACGGCCTCTAATGTTCCTGCTTGTCGGACTAGGCAACCCGGGACCCAAATACGAACGAAACCGTCACAATGTCGGCTTCATGGCGGTGGACGCAATCGTCCGCCGCCATTCGTTTGGGCCCTGGAAAGCGCGTTTTCAGGCGCAAGTGGCCGAAGGTCAGGTCGGCGGCGAGAAGGTATTGGCAATGAAGCCGACCACCTTCATGAACGAAAGCGGCCGGGCGGTCGGCGAAGCCGCGCGCTTCTACAAGCTGCCGGCCGACGAGGTCTGGGTCTTCTATGACGAGCTGGATCTGGCGGCTAACAAGCTGAAAGTGAAGCAGGGCGGCGGCAATGCCGGCCATAACGGACTGCGCAGCATCGACGCCCATCTCGCGAAGGACATCGGCAAGGACTATGGCCGGGTCCGGATCGGGATCGGCCATCCGGGCGATAAGGCCAAGGTGCATGCGCATGTCCTGGGCGACTACGCAAAGGCGGAGTTTCCTGACACGGAGAAACTGCTGGACGCAATGGCCGAGGCGTTTCCGACTCTCGTCGAAAGGGGCGGACCGGAATTCATGACCAAGGTTGCCTTGATCCTGAAACCGCCCCAGAAAGCCACCAAGCAGCCCGAGGCAAAAACCAGCCCTGCCACCAAGCAAGACGCAGCCCCAAGCGCCAAGCAGGCCGTGGACAGCGCCCTGGCGCAGGCCTTGGCCAAGGTCGGCCTGGGTCCGGGCCGGCAAAACAAGGAGTGACCCGAAGATGGGCTTCAATTGCGGTATCGTCGGACTGCCGAACGTCGGCAAATCGACGCTTTTCAACGCTCTTACCGCGACCCAGGCGGCCGAGTCGGCGAACTATCCGTTCTGCACGATCGAGCCCAATGTGGGGCGCGTTTCGGTACCGGACCACCGTCTGACCGCGCTTGCGGAACTCGCGAAATCGGCAAAGGTGATTCCAACCCAGCTGGAGTTCGTCGATATCGCCGGACTGGTCAAAGGTGCCTCCAAGGGCGAAGGGTTGGGTAACCAGTTCCTGGGCAACATCCGGGCCGTCGACGCGATCGTTCACGTTCTGCGCTGCTTCGACAGTGACGACATCACCCATGTCGAAGGGTCCGTCGACCCGATCCGGGACGCCGAAACGGTCGAGACGGAACTGATGATCGCCGACCTGGAAGCCATGGAAAAACGCTTCACGGATCGTGAAAAGCGGGCCAAGGGCGGCGACAAGCAGGCAAAGCTCGAGGTGGAGGTCATCGGTCTCGTCCTGGACGTCCTGCGCGAGGGCAAACCCGCACGCGTCGCCGAAATCAGCAAGGAGCAGAGCCCGGTTTTCGAAAGCTTCCAGCTCCTCACGGCGAAACCCGTTCTCTATGTCTGCAATGTCGATGAAGACGAGGCCGCCGAGGGCAACCATCATACCGCGCGGGTCGCCGAGAAGGCCGCAGCCGAGAACGCCCAGATGGTGATTATCTCAGCCGCCATCGAGGCGGAGATCGCGCAACTGTCGACCGCGGAGGAAAAAGCTGAGTTTCTGGAGAGCCTGGGGCTTGAGGAAACCGGTCTGGCGCAAGTGATTCGCGCCGGCTATGCGCTGCTGAACCAAATTACGTTCTTTACCGCAGGCCCGAAGGAAGCCCGCGCCTGGACGGTTCACGAGGGCGCGACCGCGCCGCAGGCGGCCGGGGTCATTCACACCGACTTTGAACGCGGCTTCATCGCGGCGGAGACCATTTCCTATAAGGATTATGTAGATCTTGGCGGCGAGGCGGGCGCCAAGGATGCCGGCAAGATGCGTCTCGAGGGCCGGGATTATCTGACCAAAGATGGAGACGTCTTCTTGTTCCGATTTAACGTCTAGGGCGTGCCACGCCCGGGCGGACTGGACACAGCAAAAAACCCCATTACTTTAGCGGCCAATGAAAACAAGGACCCAGGAGGAGCCGCGGAATGGGCGAAACGATTACGCTGACGGCGTCGGACGGACACACTTTTTCAGCCTATAAAGCCGATGCCAACGGGCCGGCGTCGGGCAGTCTGGTCGTGCTGCAGGAAATCTTCGGCGTCAACGCGCATATCCGTTCGGTTTGCGACCGTTTTGCGGAACATGGCTTCAACTGTATCGCACCCGCCGTATTCGATAGAGTGAGCAGAGACGTCGAGCTTGGCTACGCCGCCGAAGACGTAGCCCAAGGCCGCGACTACAAAGGGGCGTCGGTCGACGAGGATGTCCTGAAAGACATCGCCGCCTCACTGGCCGCCCTGCCGGACGGCGGCAAGGGTGTCGTGGGCTATTGCTGGGGCGGCTACCTTTCCTGGATCTCCGCCACCCGGCTGGACGGTGTGAATGCAGCCGTCGGCTATTATGGCGGCGGTATTCACGAGAAAGCGGCGGAACAGCCGGCCTGCCCCACCATGCTGCACTTCGGCGAAAAGGACGCGCACATCACTCCGGAACATGTGCAGGCCGTGCGCGACCAGCATCCCGAACTTCCCGTTCACATCTACGATGCCGATCACGGATTCAATTGCGACATGCGCGGTTCTTACGACAGAGCCAGCGCGGCGCTTGCGATGGATCGAACGGTCGCCTTCTTCAAAGAAAATCTGTAAAGGAGCCGGAACGCCATGCCGCTATCCGTAAGCGATCTGGTGACCGCTGCGAAAGCAACGGTGACCGAAATCAGCGCCGAAGAAGGCCGGGCGCTGCTGCGGGACCCGAAAACCGTATTCATCGACGTCCGGGAACCCAACGAGTTGCGCGCGCAGGGAAAGATCGTCAGCGCCGTGCATGCACCGCGCGGCTTGCTAGAATTCAATATCGACCGGATGAGCCCGGCCCATAACCCGGTCTTCGCCCAGGATAAGAAATTCGTCTTCTATTGCGGTACGGGCGGCCGATCCATCCTGGCGGGCAAGACCGCGCAGGACATGGGGCTTGCCGAGGTGTTCAGTCTCGCCGGGGGCTTCGGCTCTTGGCTGCAAGCCGGCGGCCCGACCGAACCGGTCGCTTAGGAAACCAATGGCCATGCCTTCAGCAACGCCCCTAAAGGGCCGGGGAATCGACCATCTTGTCTTGTGCGTGCGGGACCTTGACGCCGCATCATCCGCGTATGAGCGCCTGGGCTTCACCTTGACGCCGCGCGCCAGTCACGATTGGGGGACCGACAACCGTCTGGTGCAAATGGGCGGGTGCTTCCTGGAGATCATAGAGGTCGCCCATCCGGAAAAGCTGTTGCCGCCGGCAGACCGTCAATTCCGGTTCGGCGGGTTCATCAACGATTACCTTCGCGCGCGCGAGGGTTTTGGCATGTTGGTATTCGAAAGCAGCGACGCCTCCGCCGACCGGGACGAGTTCGCCGAAAAAGGCCTGTCGGACTTCGACCGGTTCGACTTCGAGCGGCAAGCCAGACTGCCGGATGGTTCAAGCGTTACGGTAGGGTTCTCCCTGGCCTTCGTCAGCCGGCCCGAGGTTCCGGACGCCGCGTTTTTCGTGTGCCAGCAGCGCGCTCCGCAATACTTCTGGAAGCCCGACTATCAACGGCATGCGAACGGTGCGGCGACAATCGGCGAAATCGTCATGATGGCCGAAAACCCGGCTGCTCTTCAGACCCTTTTCGCCGGTCTACAGCAACCGGAAAGCGTTACACTCGAAAACGGCATCCTGCGGGCGGAAACGGCACGGGGGTGGATGTCGGCGATGGCACCGTCGGACTACGAAGCTTGGTTCGGCGCACAAGCGGCCGACTGGTCGGAGCGCCCCGGCGGTCCGCACCTGGCGGCCTTCCGGGTCGTCGTAAATGACCTCTCCTCCGTCGAGAAGCACCTTAAAAGCCAGCATGTTTCCTATCACTGGGCAAAAGCGGGTCTTACTGTCCCGGCCAGGGAACTGTTCGGCGTGACGCTGTCTTTCGTGCAAGGGAACGAGGCCGAAACTATCGAAGGGCCGATCGCGGCGTTGCCGTCCCCCTAGGAGTTCCGGTTGACCGACCGCTCTTTATACACGCTCTGAGCATTCGGGCATCGATGCCGCCGGCTAGTTATCCACAGGTAATCCACAATTCTTGGGCGATCGAAAGCCCGCCAGATGGACAGGCGCCAATCGGTTACCGTCAGCAAGCATCACCAGGATTCCTAGACAAAAATCACCGCCCGGCGTCCGGTCTGAAAGCTAAAGATGTAAACCCTGGTTGACCATGTGAACTTGATTGAGTTTTGGTCAATAAACTCAATACGATGGCTGTTGACATCGGGCTGAAATATAATCCATCTTAAGTAGTGGAAAGTCTAAAATCGTTAGGCAAAAAGTACGAATCTGTCTAAACTGTCGCGCAAAAATAGTGCGCTGACAGCCGGCAATTTGGTAGTTGGTCGATTGCTTCACCTCAGACGGCAAGAGCGGGACTGCGACATACGCGTCCCAGCGGACTGAGGCGAGACATAAACGGGGTACGGGAACGTAAAGTTTCCAACGCAGGGATATGACATCACCGTATTTGCAGCGGCCGAAACGGTCGTTGCATGAGGCAATGCGCGACACGGGTCGCTCTCCCGACGAGGTGGGAGTCAACGGTGCGGAAGCAACGCTGCCGTCCCGTGCGGGTCTGCCTCAGCGAAAGGGTCCTCTTCGGCTGACCGCCTTCCACATGGTCCTGGGCGCTGTTATGTGCGTCGGGGTAGCCTTCGGCGGATTTCTGATGAGCATGCAGGATCGGCATCAGGCCCCTGTCGCGGAACACGGCGCGGACGCGGCTGACGATATCGTACCCGCATCCGGTCCGCCCGAGACGGGCTTGATGCACAATGACGGCGGCACGCCTTCCTCCATCGACGACCAGGACTGGGGCGACGCGCCCGAACTGGCGCCGCTGCGTCCGGCTACCGGCTCGACGGACTGAGGAGCGAAAGCAACCCGCCCTCATCTGTCCTTCCGCAGGGTGGTGAATTGATCTAGCTTCAGCCGATGCGTTTATTTTCCAGCAAACTGCGTTCTCCCCATCTGGGCCGCTTTCCCTATGAGCGCCTCCCTCGGGGAAATCCGCGGGTCGAAAAGGCCCCCCATAGCAAACAACACCCAACCGGCCTCCTACCGGCTGGATCTCAATCGGTCGCACCCGTGTTGAGCCCCTATTTCGACCTCTACAGGGAACATCGCGACGGCCCGGCGGCAGCGGCGACCGCTCCAGTACCGGACGACCCGATGCTGCGCGCGGAAAACCTGAAAGCCGGCTGCTACTTCTTGGACGCGGATGGGGCGGCCATATGCCGGGTTCCCCCGGGCGCCGTGGATGGACATTTACCGGCCGGCCACAGCCACGCCCTCGTCATCCTGGTCCACCATGGGAAAATACCTCTCCCCGACGAGGCGAGCTTCGAGTGGATCATCGGCTCCGCGGATGCGATGGCTGATCTGCGCGCCGCCGAAATCGCCTGCAGCTTGGCGGGATATCTTAGGAATATGGGATTCCCGGCCAGGGCGCAGTTTTCCCATCCCGATTGTTCCGATGTCGATCTTATTCACCTTGGTCTCGCTGCCGGACTGATCGAAACCGACGGTGGTGCGGTGAGACACCCGTTCTCGGACCGTGGTTTCCGACTGGCCGCCGTTACAACGACCTACGAGGCCGCAATTGACCTGCCGCTTGCGCGGCGCTCTATGGCGGACCGGATCCGCAGCCATGGACCGGGCTGGCTCTTGGGGATGGATGGCGCCGCGACGCCGTTCGACGACAGCCCGGCCCGCGCGCTCCACCTGGGGCTCTATCCGATGGAGAAAGTGAAGCGGGTAGAGCGGCCGACGACAGTGGTCGATGAAAGCAGGATCCAACGGGTTTCCAAGCGGGCGGAGTTTTTTCAGCGCGCCTTGATGGGGGATCTTGGAGACAAGGCCAAACGGGAACGCGAACGGTTCGCCGTCAAAAACCCCTACGCGTTCGCGATGACGCCGTTCATCCGCGGCATGGTACCCTTGCAACATGGCAAAACGGCGTCTCAACCCGCCTCCGGATGGAGCGACCCGGAGAAGAATGCGCAGGCCGTCAAGGGGCTTGCTTATCATCTGGGCGCCGACATGGTCGGGATCTGCGAAGCGAAATCCTATGCCTGGTATACCCACGACGCCGCCGGAGAACCGGTGTCGGTCAGGCACAAATACGCCGTCGTCATGCTGATCGATCAGGGGTTCGATACCATGGAAGGGTCCAGCGGCGACGACTGGATATCCGGCGCGCAGTCGATGCGGTCCTATATGCGCGGCGCTCAGATCGCAGGCGTGATGGCAGCCCATTTGCGCCGGCTGGGTTTCGACGCGCGATCGCAAACCAATGCGGATTCGGAAGTCCTGCACATCCCGTTGATCCTGTGGGCCGGGCTGGGAGAGTTGAGCCGGATCGGCGAGCTGGTGCTAAACCCGTTTGTCGGACCGCGTTTCAAATCCGTCGTCCTGACCACGGACATGCCGCTGAGCGTGGACAAGCCCGTTGATTTCGGACTGATCGATTTCTGCGAACAGTGTAACAAATGCGCCCGCGAGTGCCCGTGCTCCGCGATCCCGCTGGGTCCGCGCATCGAATACAACGGTTACGAGATCTGGAAACCGGATGTTGAGCGCTGCACCCGGTACCGCGTAACCAATCCCAAAGGGTCCGCCTGTGGCCGATGCATGAAGACCTGCCCCTTCAATATGGAGGGATTGTTGAGCCAACGGGCCGTGCTCTGGTCGGCCATCAACCTGCCCTTTACCCGTGGGCAGATCGCCAAATGGGACGACAAACTCGGCAACGGGTCGATCAATCCCGTCAAGAAATGGTGGTTCGATCTGGAGCAGATCGACGGTGTCGCCGTCGCGCCGCGGGCCGGCACCAACCAGCGCACGCTCGATTTCGGCGCGAACACCGATCCGGCCAAGCAGCAGATGGCGCTGTATCCACCGGAAGTTCACCCGGCCGGTGACGAAGTTTCCCCACACCCCGTCGACCGAAAGCGCGCGATGCGGGACAGCGCTGCGGCGAAAACCATCGGTGCGCCCCGCCGCGACGGCCCGGCAGACTGATGCGTCACCTGCCGAAGGCTCTGCTGTTCGGCTTGGCTCTGTTGTTTGCCGGCGCCACCATTGTCTGGATGCAGCGGGTCATGCTTGTCGAGTGGGTCGCAAAGACACTTCTGGAAGACAAACTTCCCGGTCCGTTCACCCTGCGCGTGGAGACCGTTTCGTTCGACACGATCATGGTTGGAGAGTTCCGAATCCAAGTCTACGGCGAGTCTGCGGCCGAAGGCATCAAGATCGGAATAGACTGGGGGAACGTCCTGACGCCCCGTATTGCATCGGTTCACGTAGACCGTGTTGTCGGCGATCTCCAGTTTCGCTCTCTCGACCAGATTGCCGACCTGATCGGCTTCGGACGGCCCGAACCGGCCACTCCGGCAGCAGGACCGGCAGTGAATCTGGACACGCTCTCGATCGACGAGATCGACCTCCATGTCGAGGCTGCCGAAGGGTACCTGCTGGCTGACGGCGGCCTGTCCATCGCAGGTCCGTTGCGCCTGGGCGAGGCACCCGTCGCCGATGCGCTGCTGCGCGCCGCGCCGGAACTATCGATTGCGCTTACGGTCGGCGTTTCAGACTTGCGCATCCCGGCATTCGGGGAACTCAGCATGACGGGCGGATTATCGATTTCGTACCGCGACGGAGTCGGAACCGTGCAGTCGGACCTTCCGCCCTCGGCACGCCTTGCCGTCCCACCGGAAGTCGACCTCCCGTTTCCTATTCAGGCCGGCGGGTATGGACTTCAGATCGGGTCCGACATCCATCCCCTGAACGCGACGTTCCAGCTGGCCAGCGGAGAGGACGGCATTGAGCTGGCCGCGCTCGCCTTTGAGAGTTTCCCTTTCCTGATAGAATTGGACCAAGGGTTTTTGAGCGGCTCGGCACATGTCGGTGCGGTCGACCCGGCGGCGCTATTGGGCGCGACAGCCGCACCGCCCGTCGCGGTCGACGCCTTTGCGGATATCCGCGCCTGGCCTCTGCCCGACGGGGGTCACATTGATCTGCAGGGCAACCTCGCGCTCGAAATTGGCGAGGACAGAACATTCAAACTCTTGGAGGGCTTCAAGGCTGTAGCGGAGCTATCCCGGTCGGCGCCGCTGAGGGCAATGCACGCCAGATTGCGCCCTTTGCTGGAGGAACCGCTTGAGATCCAAGCACTGACCGATCTTGAAGCCTCTTTGACTGCTGCCGAGAGTCCGTTGAAGGTCATGCTGGACGGCGATGTCGCTGCCGGCCTTGGGCCTGTGTCTGCACATCTTGAAGGACCGGCGGAGGTGATACTCGGCGCGGCAACGGCCTTCTCCTCGCGCGGCCTGGCGGTAGATCTGCGTCCTGACGCCCGTCTCACGCCATTGCCGGGGCCGCTGTCCCTCACCCTGGAGGCCCCCGTCGTAAACCTCCAGGGCACCCGCCGCAGCCTGGCGGCACCGCGCCTGGCAGTATCGATGCCAGGTTACCGGCTTACCGGATCGGCGGACATCGTGCAGCAAGACGGAAACACCCGCCTGCGCCTGAACGATGCCACCGCATCCGCGACCGGTCCGGGGTTGGAAGCGCCCGACCTCGATCTGGAACTGTTCGCCTCCGACGGCCGCATTGCCGTGCGGGGGGCTAGCGAAGAAATCCTTCTCGGTGGCGCGGTGGCCCTGAAACGCCCGCTCTCCTTCCAGGCAGACGCGGAACTCTCGGGGGAAGATACTGAAGTCACCGTGCGCGGCGACATCGCGGGCGCTGCTGACTTCAGCGCGCGGGCCGATGTCGAAGGCGAGCGCGCGCTGCTGACTTTCGAAACCGGGCCGCTGATCTTGGGGGATGCCGGTGTGACTGTGTCATCTCTGACCGACCTGGTGGATCTGGGTTCCATGCAGCCCCAGGGCACGGTACAGGCTTCCGGTTCCGTCACCCATGAGGATGGCGATCTATCGGGGGTTCTCGATGTCGCGGTGGATGAAATGGGCACGCGACTGGGCGACGGCAGCACGATCTCGGTGCGCGGAACGGTCAGTTTCGATCCGTTCGCCTTTCCGGCGACGCGGCAGCCGGCGACCCTGACGGGCACCCACCGTTCGCCCTATCTCGGCGAAATTCCCTTTGAGGAAACCTTCAGCATCCGCGAGACTGGAGAGATCGACCTTCACGAGCTTAAGGCCACTTTTCTGGATGGCCAGATCCGCATCTTCGATACTGTCGCGGATCCGCAAGCCGGCACGGTAGCGGGGGAGATTTTCGCCGACGCGGTCAGCTTGACGGCACTGGCAGAGCTTCTGGCCATCGACGGGTTGGACACAACAGGCCGGATTACCGGCACCCTGACCTTCGAATTGGCGGAAGACACCGTCATTCTTCAGGGCGGCGACCTGCGCGCAACGACCCCCGGCGTTCTTCGCTACCAAGGAGAGACCCTTCGGGCGGCCGCGGCCGGTGACGAAAGTCTGAAACTCTTGGTGCAGGCCCTGGAGAACTTCCACTATGACGCTCTGTCCCTCTCTATCGACGTTCCAGAGTTCGGCGAGGGGGTCATTGCTTTGAATCTGGAAGGGGCGAATCCGGATGTCCTGGACGGACATCCCTTCGACGTGACCGTCAACCTGGAAAGCGACTATGGCAAGCTCATCCGTACCTTTCTGTCGCTCTATCGGGAGGTGGACCTGATCTTGCAAGGCTCGGTACGGTGAAGCGTGGGTCTCCGTGCGCCATATTCTTGCCGCGTTTGTCTGTTCCAATCGCCGGTAACTGGTTAAGCTGACGGCAAAGAACCGAATGCATATGTCCAAGGACGGCACCATGTTGGCCACACGGCTTGTAGTTTCGTTGATCGCGTCGGTTCTGCTGCTGTCGGCTTGTGCGCCGACGGTAAAGGTGGAAGCGCCGAAAGAACCGATCACGATCAATCTGAATGTGAAGCTGGACGCGGAAGTCCGGCTGAAGCTTGAGGAGAAAGCGGAAGAAGATGTGGAAAACAATCCGATCTTCTAGGGTGCTGCACGCCCTGGCGATGCTCGGCGCAGCCCTCTTGTTCTGTGCGCAGACGGCGCTGGCGGACCCGTTGGACGGCCCCAGGGCGGACGGTTTGGTCGGCGAACGGTATGACGGCTATGCCCAGGTCCGGGATGCTTCGGCGCCAAGCAGCGTCCAAGGGCTTGTGCGTACGATCAACCGGCAGCGCCGCGACTTCTACGAACGGATCGCCAAGCAGGAGAATGTCAGCGCGACCGAGGTCGGCAAGGTCTACGCCAACAAGATCCTTCAATCGGCTCCCCGCGGTTACTGGTTCCTGGGCGAAAACGGGCAATGGGTTAGGAAATTCTAAGCCCCACACCCTGCTGCAAGTGCAAAGTTCCTTTGCCTTCCGGCCCCTTGCCGCACCCTCTTTCGCAGGTCATATCTAAGAAAGCGCTGTCTTGCGCCTGAACTGAACCCGCGAAACGAGTCCCGGTACACACCTGATGACACATTCCATGCCCACGTCGGTAGACGAAACCGCGTCCCTGCTCCAAGCCGGCAGCTATGTCGCCGACCGCAGCCTTGCGACGGCGCTCTATCTGTCTTTGAAACTCGGACGGCCTCTTTTCCTGGAAGGAGAGGCGGGTGTCGGGAAAACGGAAATTGCGAAGGTCCTCAGCGAAACTCTGGGGCGGGATCTGATCCGGCTGCAATGCTATGAAGGCCTGGATGTCGCATCCGCCGTCTATGAGTGGAACTATGCGCGCCAAATGCTGGAAATCCGAATGGCGGAGGCCTCGGGCGAAACCGACCGCCGGTCTTTGGAATCGCAGCTCTTCTCGGAGCACTTTCTGATCAAGCGGCCGATCCTGCGCGCCCTGGAAGAACATGCGGGCGGCGCGCCGGTGCTGCTGATCGACGAATTGGACCGCACGGATGAACCGTTCGAAGCGTTCCTGCTTGAGGTATTGGCCGATCACCAGGTGACGGTTCCCGAATTGGGGACGATCCGCGCCCCGACGCCGCCGCTGACGATCATCACCTCCAACCGAACGCGCGAGATCCATGACGCGATCAAACGCCGCTGTTTTTACTACTGGGTGGACTATCCGGATGCCGACCGGGAATTCGCGATCCTGCGGGTCAAAGCCCCCACCGCATCGGAAGACCTGTCCAAACAGATCGTCGCCTTCGTGCAAAAGATCAGAAGTCTGGATCTCTTCAAGCTTCCGGGCGTCGCGGAAACAATCGATTGGGCCCATGCGCTGACCCAGTTGGACCGTCTGGCGCTGGACCCCGACACCATCAACGACACGCTCGGTACGCTGCTGAAGTATCAGGACGACATCGCGAAGATCAAAGGCTCCGAAGCGGCCCGCATCCTCGACGAGGTCAACAGCGAGCTCGGCGACCAGGCCGTCGCCTGACGCAGCCAATGGTCAACGAGAACGGCATACCCACGGATCCCAATCAAGCCGCTGAGATGGCAGGTGACGTGAATGATCTGCTCTCTCCCAACCTGTTTCTGGGAGAGGCGGACGGGGGACGGCTGGCCGACAATATCGTCCATTTCGCGCGGGTGCTGCGCCGGGCCGGCTTGCCGGTCGGACCCGGCAAGGTCCTGGAGGCGACAAAGGCGGTTTCCGCGGTCGGTGTCGCCTCGCGCGACGATTTTTACTGGACGCTGCACGCGGTCTTCGTGAACCGGCGGGACCAGCGGGAGATCTTCAACCAGGCCTTTCACTTCTTCTGGCGGAATCCGAACCTGCTGGAACGCATGATGAGCATGCTCCTGCCGCCAAGCATCGGCGATCCCGACGCCCAAGGCGCGAAGGATGAAATGTCGAAGCGGGTCGCCGAGGCGCTGGCCGGCGACAAGCCGGGTACCGAGGACGACAGCCCCGGGGAAGCAGACGAAGATGCCGTTGAGTTCGATGCGACACTGACTTTCTCGCGGCAAGAAATTCTGAGCGAGAAGGATTTCGAGAAAATGTCGACGGCGGAGTTGGCGGAAGCCCGCACCGCAATCCGGAAGCTGACCCTGCCCTTGCGGCGGGTTCCAACCCACCGGTTTCGACCGCATCCGGCCGGACGCCGGGTCGATATGCGGGCCACCTTGAAACAAGCGGCCCGTTTCGGCGGCGACATGACGACGTTGAAACGCCGGAAGCGCCTGCGCCGTCCACCCCCCTTGGTGGTGTTGTGCGACATCTCCGGCTCGATGGACCGTTACGCCCGCATGTTGCTGCATTTCATGCACGCACTGACAAACGACCGGGACCGGGTTCATACCTTCCTGTTCGGAACGCGGCTGACCAACATCACCCGCTACCTGCGCTACAAGGACCCGGATGCCGCGCTCGACGCGATTTCAGAAGCGGTCGAGGATTGGTCAGGTGGAACGCGGATCGGACATGCCCTGCAGATGTTCAACAAGGATTGGTCGCGGCGGGTGCTGAGCCAGGGCGCCGTGGTGTTGATGATTACGGACGGGCTGGACCGGGAGGGAGCCGAAGGCGTCTCCGAACAGATGGAGCGGCTGCACAAATCCTGCCGCCGCTTGATCTGGCTGAACCCGCTGCTTAGGTATGATGCGTACGAACCGAGGGCGGCCGGCGCCCGGGCCATGATGCCCCATGTCGACGAGTTTCGCGCGGTGCACAACCTTGAAAGCCTCGGTGCGCTGGCGGCGGCGCTGGGCACAGAAAGCGTCGCCGACCGGGCGGAAATGGCGCGTTGGCGCAGCGCAGCTGCATAGACGTTTGCGCGAGACGGCGATGCGCCTGTCGCCAATGGGTCGATACGGCATCGTGCCGCCATGTATATATTGGGAGGGTCGAATGTCCGACAGCAACGTAGAAACCGACGTCCTGGCCCAAGCCGATTCCTGGCTGGAATCCGGCGACCTGGTCGCGCTGGCGACGGTCGTCAGGACGTGGGGCTCCTCCCCGCGCCCGGTGGGCAGCCAGCTTGCGGTCAACGAAGACGGACGGTTCGTGGGATCCGTATCCGGCGGCTGCATAGAAGGCGCCGTCATTACCGATGCCCTGGAAACCATGAAGGACGGCAAGCCGCGGACGCTGGAATTCGGTGTCTCGGACGCCATGGCCTGGGAAGTTGGGCTGGCCTGCGGCGGGGAGATCGAGGTGTTTGTCGAAAAGCTGGGCGCTTGACACATGAACCGGGAAACGCTGACACGCCTGCGCCGCGCCCAGGAAGATCGCATTGCCGCCACCCTGATCACGGATCTGACCAGCGGCAAACAGTGGCTGGGTATCGACGGGGAATTTGACGGCACACCGCCGGAGGCCGCTGCCGCCGCGGTCGAGACGGCCATGATCAAGGACAAGGGGCAGATCGTCGATACGGGGGACGCGCGTTACTTCATTCAGCCCTTCAATCCGCCCAAGCGGATGCTGATCGTGGGCGCCGTCCATATCTCGCAGGCCCTGGCACCGATGGCCACGATCGCCGGATTCGATGTGACCGTCATCGATCCGCGCACGGCCTGGGCGACCGACGACCGTTTCCCCGGCGTGACGTTGGATCAGCGATGGCCGGACGAGGTCTTGGAAGAAGTTCCGCCGGACCGGGGGACAGCCGTCGTGACCTTGACGCACGATCCGAAAATCGACGATCCGGCGCTGGAAGTCGCGTTGCGCAGCGACGCCTTCTATATCGGCTCGCTGGGCAGCAAAAAGACCCATGCAAAACGGGTTGAACGTTTGAAAGAAGCGGGTTTGACCGATTTGCAAATCGGCAAGATCCACGCGCCCGTCGGGCTCGACCTGGGGTCCGTCTCCCCGGCCGAGATAGCGGTGGCTACCCTGGCGCAAGTCACGCTGGCCCTGCGCGGGCCTCGGCGCAAGGACTGATCATGCGATTCGGCGAGGTCCCTGTCGACAGCGCGGAAGGCGCGATTCTCGTTCATTCCACCCGTGCCGGAAAAAAGCGTCTCAAAAAGGGCCGCCTCCTTTCCGCCGACGATCTGACCGCGCTGCGGTCCGCAGGTGTCGAAAGCGTAACCGTCGTGCAGCTTGAGGCGGAGGACATACATGAAGACACGGCGGCAACCCGGGTCGCCGCCGCGTGCCAGGGGCCCGGCCTGACACAAAGCGCGCCGTTCACCGGACGGGTCAATTTGGTCGCCGACGCGGACGGTGTCGCGGTTATCGATCCGCAGGCGCTCGACGCGCTCAACCTCATTGACGAAGCGCTGACCATCGCCACCGTTCCGCCGTTCGACACCGTGCGCGCAGGCCAAATGGTGGCCACCATCAAGATCATTCCGTTCTCGGCGCCGGTGGACAAAGTCGCCGCCTGCGAAAAGATCGCACAGTCTGCGGCGCCCCTGGTTCAGGTAAAACCCTTCGCACCAAAGCGCGTCGGCTTTATCCAAACCCAACTGCCGGACACCAAGGCGGGCGTCCTCGACAAGACAACCCTGGTCATGAAGAACAGGCTGGATCAGGTCGGGGCCGATCTGCTGCCCGAGCAGCGGGTGGATCACGCCACAGCACCGTTGGCCGCCGCGATCACGGAGGTGGCAGCAGACGCGGAGTTGATCTTCGTGGCCGGCGCGTCGGCAATTACCGACCGACGGGACGTCATCCCGGCAGCCATCGAACAGGCCGGCGGCACCGTCGATCATTTCGGCATGCCCGTCGATCCAGGCAACCTGCTTCTGTTCGGGACACTGAACGGTAAACCGGTCGTCGGCATGCCGGGTTGCGCCCGTTCGCCGAAACTGAACGGGTTCGACTGGGTCTTGCAACGTTTGGCGGCCGACATCCCGGTTACCAAGCGCGACATCATGTTGATGGGCGCAGGCGGCCTGCTGAAAGAAATCGAAACCCGGCCGCAACCCCGCGGCGGCGACGCCGCTTCCAAGCCGGCGGCGGCACCCGCCTTTGCACCGCGCATCGCAGCAATCCTGCTGGCGGCCGGCCGCTCCACGCGGATGGGCACGCGCAACAAACTGCTGATCCCCGTCGACGGCAAGCCCATGGTGCGCCACGTCGCCGAACAGATCGACGCTTCGAAAGCCATCGCGACGACCGTGGTCGTCGGGCACGAGGCGGACAAGATCAAAGAAGCACTGGACGATCTACCGCTGACCTTTACCGAGAACCCGGACTACGCCACCGGCCTGGCATCGTCGGTGCGGGCGGGGCTTACGGTTCTGCCGGAGGATTGCGACGGGTTTCTGGTCTGTCTGGGCGACATGCCGACGGTCGCCGCCGCAGATGTCGACCGTCTGATCGCGGCATTCAACCCGACGGAAGGCCGGGCCATCTGCATCCCGGTGCACCGGGGCAAGCGCGGCAACCCGGTTCTGTTCGCCAGACGCTTTGCAATCGACATGGCCGATCTGGAAGGCGATATCGGGGCGCGACGCCTGATCGGCGCCTACGAGGATCTGGTCTGCGAAGTCGAAACAGAAGCCGGTGTCTTAACCGATATCGACACGCCAGCCGCCTTGGATTCGTTCAACGCACGGTCGCCTCGATAAAGGCGACGACCCGTCCGCCCATGCCGAAATCGTAGAGGTTGGTATGGTGGGCTTCGTCGATCATGACGAACTCCTTTGGATCGACTGCAGCCTCGTAGAGCTTTTCGGCGAAACGCGGCGCGATGACCGAATCCAAACCGCCGTGAACGATCAGCAAAGGCGCCTCGATCGAAGCGATGCGCGCGGTGGAGTCGAAATGGTCCTTGAGCAGCCAGCGAACCGGAACGTACCAGTAAATGGAAGCGGCGACGTCGGCGATAGAGGAATACGGCGCTTCCAGGACGACGGCCCCCACCCTGTCCTCGCTGGCCAGCCGAACGACCAATCCAGTCCCTAGCGACTCGCCGTACAGAACGATCCGAGACGGATCGACGCCGCGCGCCTTAAGCACCTCCAAAGCGGTGCGGGCATCCAAAGCAAGACCCGCCTCGCTGGGTTTGCCGCCCGCCCCCGCATTGTAACGGTAGCTGAGCAGCAGCACCCCATAGCCTTCGTCCAGGTAGGGACGCACCTTGTCCGCGCGGTCGCCCAGATGGCCCGCATTCCCGTGCAGATACAAAAGGACGGGCTTGTCCGGCGTCACGGGCGCGCGCCACCAAGCCAGGAGAGGGTGGCCGTCCGATGTTTCAAGCCGCTCCAACGCCATCTCCGGCACGCCGAAGCTCGCCGGCGTCGGCACCGTTGAATCCGGGTGATACATCAGATTGCGTTGAAAGAGAGCAAGGGCTGCGACCAAGAGCGCATAGCCGGCCAGAATTGCGAGGATTGCGTAGATCATGTCGCTGAATACCTTGGGAAAACGCTTCACGAAAGTCTGTTCCCGTTCCGGACGGTCCATATTGAACCGTTTAGAAAATCCGCGTCTAATCGTTGCATGCGGAAAACAACCCGACGGACTTTCTTGCGGGACGCCTTGGCAGCCGGCTGCTCCGGCGGGCTTCTGGTTTCAATGCCCGGCGCCGCGCCCGCCGTCGAACTGGTCGATCTGCAACTGATCCTCGCCATCGATTGTTCCTACAGCGTCGATGCCCGTGAGTACAATCTGCAAATCGGCGCTATCGGCGACGCCTTCCACAAGCCGGAAATCGTCGAGGCGGTGGGTCAGGGACCGCTTGGCGCCATCGCACTCGCGATCGTTCAATGGTCGTATGACGGCAGTCAGATCGACGCCCTGCCCTGGACCCGGATCGATCCGGCCAACGCAGCGAGCGTTGGTAACCGCATTTCGGCGCTGCCGCGGCTTACACTGGAAGGTGCGACGTCGATGTCGGCGGCTGTCGACTATTCGGCGGACTTGTTCAACCGCTCTCCGTACCAGGCGCCAAGGCGCACCATCGACGTATCCGCGGACGGCCGGAACAACAACGGCCCCTATATGCCGGACGCCCGGGACCGCGCGACGCTGAAAGGCATTACCATCAACGGCCTCGCCATCCTGCTGGAGGACCGGACGCTCGACATCTATTTCCGGCGTGATGTGATCGGCGGACCGGGATCGTTCGTCGAAAAGGCCACCAACTATGACGATTTTCGCCGGGCCATGCACCGGAAGCTGCTGCGTGAAATCAAGCATGTCCCCATAGGATAGGGTGGGGCGGGTAACAATTACTTCTCTATTTCCTGTTTTTTGATGGCTGACCTTAGCGAATACTCCTCCTATCGCCTGATTTATTTGAGTTTTATTAGTTTTTTCGGTATTTGTTTGTATAGGGATTTGAACCCGGACCCTTGCGCCGGAAACTGTTGCTTTGGTTTCCGCCTGTTCTGATGTATGACAGGGCGGCGCGGGTACGGGATGAAGACCCAGCACGTAACGAAATAGGCAGAGTTCATGACTGATCTGTCCCGCGAAGAGTTGCGAGCGCACCTGTCGGCCGTCGAAGCCCAGGTTCGCGCCGCATTGCGGATCATCGCCGCGGAATCGAAATCCGTTCAACAGGCGCATGGCGCGCTGCGCGCCGATTTGTCTGCTGCGCTCGTGCGGCTGCAATCGGATCTGAATTCGGGCCAGACCGAGATCCAAACAAAACTGGACCGCACCTTGGCGGAGTTGGACGCTCTTGGGCGGACGCGCAAGCTGACAACCGCAATTCTGACAACGTTGGTCCTGATTTTCGGCATCATGGTCGGGGTCGTGGCAGGGGGAAGCTGGTTCTTTCTTCAACAATCCGCGGAAGGTCAATTGAGCCTGACAGGCCCAGCGGTCAATGCGCCGGCACCGACCCCTTCGGCAACGAACGGCAATGCCGGGGCCGCCGCTCAACAGCCTCAGGCCGGTTTCATCCTGGAAAACCAAGACAACTGACCCATCGCACACCCCCGGCAAGGGAGGCGGGCGTGGATCGATCGCGCGCACAACGCGCGCTCGCCCTTCGTTTGCTGGATTAGGCGTCGGTCTAGCCGGTGGCCTTGCGTTCAAAACGCATGGAGTATGTCTGCGAAGAGCCGGGATGAATGTTGATCGTGTATTCCACGATGTCTTCGTCCGCAGAAACGACGCGATCGACACGCAGGCCCGCGGTGCCGTCCGGAACGTGCAATTCCTTTGCTGTGTCCCCTTCGATCGGCACGGCGCTTATGGTCTGATCGACATCCGAAACGGTAATCCCGAATTCGTTCTCGATAATCGAGAAAACCGCCGAATTGGCATTCGCCAAGCGGGGACGGATCCGGTCATAGCGGCTGTTGATAAAAAGACGGGTCCAACTTATCGGGGTGTTTGAGTTGGCCGCTGTCCGGCACCCTTCAACACACAGCCAACCGTCAACACGGCTCGCGACATGGGGCGGCAGCATGTCGTCGTTTGGCCCTATTTCCCGGATGCTCTTGATCTGCAGCCGGGTGTCCGACGCATAGTGAATAAGCTCGTCGATGCTGCGCAGGAACTGCTGATACCGCACGAGCGGACGGTTCCGCAGAACCGTTGTACCGCGTTTGCGAACCCGTTCGACAAGACCGAGTTCGGTGACATGACGCAAGGCTTCCCGCACCGTTCCGCGGCTGACGCCGAGTTCGTCGGCCAGCTCGATCTCCGTCGGAAGCAAATCTCCGACGCCATAGGCTCCATCCTCGATACGAGATTGGATCTCTTTGGCGATCCGTCGGTGCATCGGGGTAGTATCAAGCATTCAAGACACCGTTTGCTAAGGCACTCTTCTGAGGCCCATTAACCCTAATCTGACAGGGGGTATTATCAAGCAAAACCCCGGCCTGCGCTACTGAATTCATCCCTATTTCTTCTGAACCGTACCGAAATGCCCTTAATACTGTTCTGTAATCGTCTTGAGGGAGACTAAGCGCTCAGAGACGATGTCCCAGTGTATTACTTGGTTTTTAAGTGCGCAATGAACCGGTCTTGGCCGCGCAGCAAGACTTGCGCTCACGACGGTCGGATAGTGACTGCGTTTCGGTCGCTCGAACGGCGCGCAGCGCTCTCAAAGAGCGGCAATTGTCCGGATTATCGCTGCCGTCAGGGGCGCATTCGGGTCGGTCAGCGCTTCGACAATCGAAAAATGGTTATGACCGGGCATGGCGACCTCATCAACGGAAAACCCATGCCGCCGCAAATGAGCGGCGAACACAGCCGATTGGCGATGGAACTCCTCGCTTTCCTCGCCGCCCACCGAAAGCAGCACCGGAACTGCGGGGCCCGGTTGCATGGTCACCGGGCTGAGGTCGGCGATATACGCGGCGCTGAAGCGGAACACCCGGTTCATGCCGGTCTTGGACAAGGGCTCCAGGTCGAACAGGCCCGAAATCGGCACCGCGGCCTTTACGAGATCGGCGGGCAGACCGGGTTGGAAGGCAGGCCAATCCGTACAGACCATCGCCCCCGCCAAATGACCGCCGGCACTATGCCCCGACACGGTCAGCCGGGAGGCGTCGTATCCGTAGGTTTCCGCCAGACCATGCGCCTTCGCCACGGCGGCGCGGCACTGTCGCAGAATCTCAGTGAGGTCGGTCTCCGGCATGAGGTCGTAGTTGACCATGCCGACCGCTATGCCGGCCTTCAACAGAGCGTCGGCCATATGCGCATGGTTTCGCTTGTCGAGCGCCTGCCAGTAGCCTCCATGGATAAAGAGATGCAGCGGCGGATCTTCAGCCTCTTCCGGCAAAAAGAGATCAATGCTTTGGCCCGGGGTTTCGCCGAACCAGATTTCCGCGGCGCGCCGTTGCTGATAGGCCGGCCCCGCGACCCGCCAATGTACGAAATAGCGCTCCGGATCCTTAGTTTGCTGTCGCGGGCTGTATTGGAAGTCCAACTCAGTCTGTGTGAAGCGCTCATACACCGCGGCGGCGGGATCCGGTGGGTCTAGGTTAGCGGACAACGCAATCCGCGGACCGGCCAAGGACGCATCCTGCGTCACGTAAATCTCCGGGAAATTCCCGGCCAGCACCTCACGGAACGCCAGATCGTAATCCAGAAGACTGGCGCGGAACTGTTCCAGGTCCGGTAACGCCATTGTCATCTGATACAGTTCCGGCGGTCGCGCGCCCTTGGCAGCCAACTCCATGAAGGCTTGGCCGAGCGCACCGCGAAAGGCCGCGATTGGACCGGTTTCCGCCTGCTCGGCCACCGTTTTCTCTGCAGAAGCGATGAGGTTGGCACCACCGGCCTCGGCAAGTGCGGGCAAGCTTTCCGTTTCGATGAATTTCATCGTCGCTGGTCCCTCTGGCGGTTAGGCCTTTGCCGGCCCGGGCAAATCTTTATATTTGGCCCACCGAAAGACTCAAGTACCGCGGAGGAATAGTCTATGCCTGCTCCTAAAATTGACGGCCAGCGCCTGTGGCAGTCCCTTATGGATATGGCTCAGCATGGCGCAACGCCGAAAGGCGGCGTGTGCAGACTGACGCTGACAGACATCGATAAGGCCGGCCGCGACACTTTCGTGGACTGGTGCCGGCAAGCGGGCATGACGATCCGTGTTGACCGCGTCGGCAATATCCTGGCCCGCCGCGAAGGAAGCGACCCGGCCGCAAAACCGATTGTCACCGGCAGTCATCTGGACAGTCAGCCGACCGGCGGCAAGTTTGACGGCGTCTATGGCGTGCTGGCCGGCTTAGAAGTCGTCCGCAGTCTGAACGATCAGGGCATTACCACCGACGCGCCCATCGAGGTCGTCGTCTGGACCAACGAAGAAGGCAGCCGTTTCTCCCCCGCCATGATGGGCTCAGGCGTTTATGGCGGCGCCTTTACCTTGGAGGAAATCCTCGACAAGCGGGATATCGACGGCAAACGTCTGGGCGACGAATTGGACCGCATCGGCTATGCCGGCGATCTGGACCCCACTTCACACGAGATGGCGGCCTATTTCGAGGCCCATATCGAACAGGGACCGATTTTGGAAGCCGCCGATCTGCCGATCGGCGTCGTTACCCATGCACAAGGGCAGCGCTGGCACGAAATCACCGTTACCGGCATGGAAAGCCATGCGGGACCGACGCCGATGGCGGTCCGCAAGGACGCGCTGGTCGGCGCGGCGAAGATCATTCAACGCGTGAACGAAATCGGACATCAATTCCAACCGGGCGCCTGCGCCACGGTCGGGTTTATCGAGTCGAAGCCAAACTCCCGAAACGTCATACCCGGTTCGGTTTTTCTGACAACGGATCTGAGGCACCCGAACGATGCGACCTTGACCGACATGGACGAGGATTTGAAATCGTTCTGTAACACCCTTGCGGACGAAGCCGGGCTGACGATCGATGTAAAGGACTTTTGGTACTTTCCGCCCACCCCCTTCGACGAAAAACTTGTCGGGTTGGTCGGGCAGGGTGCGAACGTGCATGGCCTGGCATCGCAGAAGATCATCTCCGGCGCCGGCCATGACGCAGTCTATGTCTCACGGCGGGTACCGACGGCGATGATCTTCACCCCCTGCGAAGACGGCATCAGCCACAATGAAATCGAAAACGCGAAACCAGAAGACCTGGAAGCCGGATGCAACGTATTGCTGCACGCCATGCTTGAGGCCGCAGGCTGGCGCCGCGAAGGGCATAACCTCTAAGGATCGCGCTGAATGGTAAGCCCGGACGACAACAGTGATGATCTGGATGTGCTTGGGGATGGCGATGAGTCGGTCCAGCGGATGGTCGATTACTCTGGCATCGGCCTCTACGTAAACGGCGCAGACGGGGTCTTCCGTTTCGTCAATCAGCCGCTCGTGGAGATGCTTGGTTTCGACAGCCGGGAGGCCTTTGCAAAAGCACAGCTCGGCGCGAAGGATTTCTACGTCAATCCGGAAGATCTCGAGACCTTCCGGGAACGGATTGAAAGGGATGGTGCGGTAAAGGGCTTTCTGTTTCAGGCAAAACGGCGCGACGGGAGCACCATTTGGCTTAGCGAACACGGCACAGCCGTGCGCGGACCAGACGGGACGGTCGACCGCTATGTCGGATCCCTGATCGACGTGACGGAATTCGTCGAAACGCAGGAGAAACTTGCGGAAGCACAGAAGGACTACCGGCGTTTTCTCGAATACGCGCAGGAAGGAATATACCGCTCGTCGCTGGACGGCAGGCAGCTCATGGCCAATCCCGCCTTGGTTCGCCTCAATGGCTATGACAGCGAATTGGAACAGCTCGAAGGCGTCAAGGATATCGCCCGGGAGTGGTATGTCGATCCTGAAAGGCGCACTGAATTTCAGCAGCTCTTGGAGGAGCACGGCGTCATCGAGAACTTCGAGTCCGAGATCTATGCACACAAGACACGGGAGAAGATCTGGATCTCGGAGAACGCGTATGTCGTGCGCGACGACAAAGGTACGCCGCTCTATTACGAGGGGACCGTTCGAGACATCACCCAGAAAAAAGAGGCGGAGCGCGCCTTGCGGGATGCACTTCGCAGCGCCGAGCAGGCAGACAGTGCAAAAGCAAGATTTCTAGCGCATATGAGCCATGAACTCCGCACGCCCCTAAACGCCATACTTGGGTTTTCGGACATTATCCGGAACACGGTTCATCAAGAAACGGCGTTGGAAAAAGTCGCTGAATATGCGGAAGACATCTATCAGAGCGGCGCGCACCTTCTGGAATTGATCAACGATGTATTGGACCTTTCCAGAATCGAAAGCCAGGCCATGCAAGTGGAACTGGAGCCCGTGGACACAATCCGCGCCATCGAGTCCGCCTTCAATTTCGTTCAACCAATGGCCAAACAGAAAAATATCGCGTTGAGCATCGGCGGCGACTCGTCGGCGCCCTTGCTGGCGGACAGCCGCCGCCTGCATCAATGTTTGTTGAACCTTGTATCGAACGCCGTGAAGTTCTCGCATCCGGATTGCCCTGTCGCGGTCAATGTCATGGAAAGCGGGAGGATGGTCTCCATCGCCGTGGTCGACCAGGGTATCGGTATTCCCAAGGCAATGCTCGGTGAAATCGGGAAACCGTTCGTCACGGTGGACGACCCAACGATCACGGCCCCGAAAGGCACAGGCCTTGGACTGACGATTACCCGTTCGCTAATCGACCTAATGGACGGTGAATTGTCGATCAGCAGTGAAGAAGGTGCGGGCACGACCGTTACCATCACGCTGCCCAAGGTAGACTTGTGACCGGGAGCCTCGCCCCGTAGCGCGGCACGCTAGCGTTCCCTGAATGCTTCAAGCCTCATTTTCAGGACCGGTTGAAGCAGGAAGTCCCACACTGTCTTGGTCCCCAAATGCAGGTCGACCTGCGCCTGCATGCCGGGGAACAGTGCATAACTGGCGTCCGCCGTCTCCAGCTTGCTGTGCTCCGTCTCCACGATAATGGGAAAATACTGCAGACCCGTCGTCTCATCGAGATCGATATCCGCCCCCACGGTCCGCACCGTTCCCGACAGACTGCCATAGCGGATGAAATCATAGGTCGTCATTTTCACGGTGACTGGCATGCCGGGGTGAATGTAGCCGATATCCAGAGGGTCGACACGGGCCTCCACAATCAGCTTGTCCTGGACCGGCACGATTTCAAGGATCGGTTCGCCGGGTCGAACCACACCTCCGATGGTGTTGATATGCAGTACATTGATTATCCCGTCGGTCGGGCTGGCGATGGCCAACCGCCCGGCCTCCTGATCCGCTCGTTGAACGAGCTTCTCCGTGCGTGCGATCTCCAGCTCGGTATCCCCGAGCATGTTCGATGCCTCGGCCTGAAAATTCTTGAGGACGTTCGCCTTCCGCTCTTCGAACTCTTCCAGCGCCGCACGGGCCCGCGGAAGTGTCGCTTCCACCGAGTCGAGTTCTCCGCGCATCCGCTCCACTTCCCGCTCAAGGTCGAGCAATTCCATCCGCGTGATCAGTTTCCGGTCCAGCAATGGCTGCGATGTGTCGTACCGCTCCTGCGCCAAACGCAGATCGTTCGCGATGGCCCGGCGCCGAACATTCAACTCATTGATTTCCAGTCTCTTTTGCTGCTCCTGCCGCTCCAGAACGGTGAGCTCGGAATCGCGGTTCTGCAACCGGCTGCGATAGGCCTGCATTTCCGCGTCGGCAAGACGGGTGCTGCGCGCCGCCAAGTCGCCCGGGAAATCCGGCACCTGGTCGCGGCTTTCCGCCTGTAAACGCAGCCGCTTCAGTTGCAGCCCGTCCAGCCGCACCAGCAACTCTTCGCGGTTGGTCGCGGACGCATCGACATCCAGTTGGAGGAGAGGCTGACCCTGAAGGACCTGATCGCCTTCGCGCACGAGGATTTCCTGAACGATCCCGCCTTCCAGATGCTGAACGATCTTTGTCTCGCCCTGCGGCTTCACTTCGCCCATCGCGACCGCCACGGTATCCAATTCGGCTTGCGACGCCCACACCGCCAACAGCACAAGCAGGGCCATGATCCCATAGGCAAGCGGACGCCAGGTCGGCACCGGATGGTCGGCGATCACTTGGTCGAGCGGCCTCATTCGGCTGCCTCCTCACCGGAAGGGGCGGGTGCCGGTTTAAGGGGAGGCCGGGTCGGCGGCCGTTTATCCTCGGCGGCCGCGGACTGCAGCTGGCCAAGAACGTCCTGCGCATCGCCGGCAAGCGCCACCACGCCCTTGTTGAGCGCCGTGATTGTGTCGCAGGCCTTCAGCAGGCCTGGACTGTGCGTGACCACGACGATGGTGCGCGACGTCGCCAGTTCGCCCAGCACCTTGATCAGATGCTCTTCGGAAGCCTTGTCCAAATTCGCACTTGGCTCATCGAGCAGCAAAACGACCGGATCGTTGAAAAGGGCGCGTGCGATGGCCAAACGCTGCCGCTGCCCGGATGAGAGTTTACGTCCGCCCTCACCGACATCGGTTTCATAGCCGTCCTTCAGGTCGTCCACAAACTCGCCGACTCCGGCCAACGCCGCCGCCCTTAGAATGGCGTCATCCTGCGCGTCTTCCCGTCCCTGTGCGATATTGTCCTTGATGGTACCGCCGAACAGGAACGGGTCTTGCGGGACATAGCCGATCCAGCCGGCGAGCTGCGCACGGCTGAACTGTGTCATGTCCGCTCCGTCCAACAGCACGCGCCCGTCTTGGGGGACGTAAAGCCGCTGTAACAGCTTCAGCGTCGTTGTCTTGCCGCTGCCGTTGGGACCGATGATCCCATGCATGCGCTGCGCCGGAAATGCCGCCGTTACGCCGTCGACCACCGGACTGGCGTCTTGACTGTAGGAAAAGCAGACATTCTCCAACACCAGATTGCCGTCCGGACGGGGCCGTTCAAGCGCGTCGCCGCCGCTCTCGTCAGCCAGCGCGAACAACTCGCCAAGACGCTGCGCCGAGCCGCGGAAGGCGATGATCTGACGCCAGATTCCGACCAACTGGTTCATCGGACCGACGATCTTGTTGGTCAGCATATTGGCGGCGATGAGGGCACCCATGGTCAATTCGCCGTCGATGATGGCCAAAGCCCCGACCGCGGTCATGGCAACCGACGCGGCCAAACTTAAGGTCATACCGACATGGTTGAAGCTGTCCGTCAGCGTGCCGCGCCGAATTGAAGAGAGAACCAGTTTGCTCTGGCGGTCCTCCCAGCGGTTGGCGAGCGACGGCCCCAACCCCAGCGACTTCATCGCCCCGCGCCCGGCGATCATCTCGGCCACCATTGCGTCGCGCTCGGTCTGCGCCTTCTTTTCCAGATCGGAACTGCGCGACAGCATTTTCTGAGACACCACGGCAACGATGACGAAAACCGGCACGATCAGGGTCAGGATCCAGGCAATGGGGGCGGCGATGACCCAGACGACGCCGATAAACAGCACGACGAACGGCAAGTCCAGAAACAGCAATACCGGCGGGCCCGCACAGATATTGCGGACAGTCTCCGCATCCCGGTGCAGCACCTGCCATTGCGGCATGGTCTTCGACTCGATGACCGTCAGTGGCAGGTTCGCCAGCTTTGCGAACAGGGTCCGTCCGACATCCGCATCGATGCGCACCGCAACGCGTTGAATGATGCGCCCGCGCACCTGGCGCAGAATGAAGTCGAAAAGGATCGCCAGCACCACGCCCAGCACCAGCCCCTGCAGGGTGGTGAGCCCGGCTTGAAAGACCACGCGGTCATAGACCTGCAACACGAAGATCGGCACCGCCAGCGAGAGCACGTTGATGAAGAATGACATGCCCAGCAGTTCGGGCAGCCGAACCTGGATAGGGCGGAGTACCGCGTTCAGGAACTTTTGCGTCGCTGTCGCTGACATGATGTGGACACTATAGCGTCATGCGGGCCGCTGCGAACAGCGATCAGGCCGACACCGCAACCGCGTTCACGGAAACCTCGACACTATGCTCCGTCGCATTGCCGTCATTGTCCGTCACCTGGAAGGAGAAACTATCCTCTCCACTGAAAGAAGCGTTCGGCGTATAGGTGAAGTCGCCCGTATCCGGATCGAAATCCACGGTTCCGTTGTCAGGCCCGTCACTGAGAGAAACCGGGTTGGCGGCGCCGCCGGTGTCGAGAATCTCCAAAAGACCTTGGACGGCTGTGTTTTCCGTGGTCTCCAAAAGCGACCCGAACAGGCTCGGCGCGGTATCGACGATCGTGCCGCCGCTGCCAAGCGCACCGTCGAACCCGTTCCCTGAAACATCGATAACGCTGTTGCCGCTGTTGAAGTTGTACGCCGCAAGCGGCCCACCGCCCGCCGTTACGAGTTGCGGACCGCTCGTCATGGCGACGTCGATCTGGGACTGGGTGAGCTGAAAGTCGAAGATGGCAACGTCGTCCAGCTGTCCGTTCAGCGTGTTTGTATGAACGCCATTGACGATTGTCGCGCCGATCCCCAGATCGCCGGCATTGTTGAAGATCGACCCAGATGCGATGGCAGGATTGTCGCTAACGTTCGAATTGTTGACGAAAATTCGCGGCGCGCCGCCACTGGTCCAAGTCACGGCGACGTGGTTCCATTCCCCAACGCTCAAGGCAGAGTTTGAAGAAACGCTGGCAAGGGTCGTCGATCCGTCGTCGGTGGCGACAAAATTCAGAACACCACCCGCATCGACTTCAAGGCTGTATCCCACTTGCGACGCGCTGCCGATTTTCGAAACGATGCCTTGAACGGAGCCTAGCGCGTCCAGGCGCACCCAAGCCGTAATCGAGATTGCCGACATGCCGGAAAGAGCAGAACCTGGATCGGCTACCGAAACCGCGTCTCCACCGCCGGAATTCACATCCAGCGACTTGCCAAGGAAGTTAAGCCGGGCCGGATCTTCGTTGTCCGGGCCATTGCTACCGCCCAGTACACCGGTGGCGTTGTTGCCCGTGGCATCGAACAGGTCCTGTCCCGTGCGTTCGTCGAACCGGTAGTACGCCGTCAGCCCGTCTTCGCTGCCGTTGAGCTGACGGTCGAAATTGGCGGCTATCTCTTCTGCCGTACGCACTGTGTTCCATAGGCGCAGATCGTCAAGCGCACCCTTGAACCCGCCCGCGCCGCCAAGCTCCAGATCCGCAATGTTCGACAAGTCAACGCCGTCAAAGGAACTGAAGGTAGAGGTGGTGAAATCCGCGACGCCATTCACATAGAACACGGCCTGACCGTCCCTATCGACCGAGACCGCCACATGCGTCCAATCATCAATAGCCAAGGTGCTTGCTGTCGCCGCGATCTCCAAGGACGTCCCATCAGAAAGCCGCAATGTTACAATTCCAGCCGAATCCAGCGTCCAGATATATCCAAGGCCGGACACTTCCTTCTTCTCCGCCAAAATCTGCACGCCCGACCCGGCGCTTGATCGGTAGACCCAGGTCTCCAACGTGAAATCGCCAGTACCGATATCCAGGCCGTCGCTGTCTGCCACCTTGGCGCTGTCATTCACACCATCGAACTGCAATGCCCCGCCATGGGCCAGAAGCGTCGCTTCCGGCACCGGCTGAACCTCGACCGAGATGCGTTCGAACTCAAGACGGCCTGTGCCGTCTGTTGCCGTAATGGTGAACAGATCGGCGAAGGTTCCACTGACATCCTCTGCCGGGGTGAAGGTCCAAGCCCCTGTCACGGTGTGCACAGCGACCGTACCGCTGCCGGTCTGCAGTTCCGAAAACTCGCCCGCCACCGTGCCGCCCTCAACAGCGAATGTCGGATTACTGAGGTTGTTCGCCGACGCGGTGCCCGAGACCGCCGTATCTTCGCGCGTGATGACGGTGTTGCCGAACACGCCGGGTGCGTCGTCGAAGAACTGCAAGGTCGAGGGCGTTTCGACGGGGTTCGGGAAGGTCCCATCGTTGCCTTGGGCGGACCGGTCCTTCACAACCCCCGTGGGTTGGCCACCGGTGTCTCCGTCGAAGTCGTAATAGAGAACGAGATCGTCCTCGTCGCCCGTCGGCTTGCCCGCCATCAGGTCGTTGATCTCGTCCGTCGTCAGCGCCCGCTCCCAGACCCGCACCTCGTCGATTGCGCCCTCGAAGCCGCCGCTGAAATCTTCGAAGTTGCCGACCACGGTCGCGGCATTGCCGACCGTCGGGGCATTCGGCGTCAGGTTTGCGCCGGAGACGGCCGCGAACTTCTCGCCGTCAATGTGGAAGAACCATGTGCCGTCTTCGCGGCTGGCGGCGACATGGGTCCACTCGTTAGCATTGATGAACTGCCCGGACCGCACCGTCCCGACTCCGGCGACCTTCACTTCGAGCTCCAGCGCATTGCCGCCGCCGCCGCCGAGCGTCAGCGTATAGCCTTCCGACGGGGAAGCATTGCCGTTCGCCAGAATGAAATGGTCGCGCCCGCTTGAGGTGCCATCCCAGCGGATCCAGGATTCCAGCGTCAAATCGTCTGTCTTGGTCGTGGCGACCGTGGTTGCCTGCACCCCTTCGTTCAGCGCCTGGTTGAACAAGAAGGTGTCCACCGGATTGACGAAGGTAACGTCCCCATTGAGGACCGCCTTGCCGAACACGCCGTTGGTCGCGGAGTTGGCCAGTGTGACGCCGGTTTTGTCCTCAACACGGAAGTATGCGGCCAGGTCCGTGCTGTCGCCGCTGATCTCACGGCCTTGATTGAGTTGGATCTCCTCCTGGGTCCGCGCATCGTTCCACAGGCGAATCTCGTCGAGCGACCCGTCCAGGCCGTTACTGCCCGCGAAGCTGGACCCGAACGTGATGTCGGTGGCGGCATGCGAGACCTGAACCCCGCCACCCACGTTTAGGACACCTGCATCCTGACCGTCGATGAAGAGGCGGAAATCGCTGCCGTCGAAACTGACCGCAACATGCTGCCAGGTGCCCACATTGAGGGCGCTCGTACTGGTCAGCGTGGCGCCCGGCGTAGTGCCGTCGGCCGAGAAACTCGTCACCAACTGGCCCGCCTGGTTCACCACAATGTCGAAACCCAGACCGCCGCTCAGATTGTTCGAAGTGGTGAACAGAACCTGATCGGTCGCGTCGATGAAGCGTTCGACAAAGACGTTGGCTTCGAAGGTAAAGGCCGACCGGTTCAGCAGGCTGCCACCGCCGCCATCGTCATTGGCCAGTGTGATGGACGCACTTGCGGTATCGCCGAATTTCACGAACCCGGTATTGGTATTCACCAATTGATCCTCGGGCAGTATCTCGACGCTCATCGTGTGGCTGTTGCTCTGCCCCGCCGTGTTCTGCGCGACGATCGTGAACAGCCCGTCGAACGTTCCCACAAAACCGTCGGCCGGAATGAAGGTCCAGGCGCCGGTGATCTCGTCGACCTGCATGGTGCCTTGATCGACGGTCCGCGTGGAGAGGCCGCCCGCGGACGTACCGCCGTCGACCGAGAAGGAAACGAAGCCGTCAAAACCGGAACCGTCGATCGTCCCCTGGACATTCTGACCGGGCTTGGTGGTGATTTCCGTACCGGTCACCACTGGCGCCAGGTCGATCACGCTTGGGAACCCGGTGCTGCCGGCCAGCGCCCCGGTATTGTTGCTCGGAGACTTGTCGAAGACGACTCCCTGGCTGCCTTCGAAGTCATAGTTCAGAACCAGTCCCGCTTCATCGCCCTGCAGCGGCTGATTGTAGAATTCCGCAATTTCGCTTTCCGACCGCGCGGTATTCCAGATCCGCACGTCCGCCAACTGGCCGTCCAACGGCTTCCCGTCCAGCGTGGCATTCAAGAAACTGGATTGGAACGCAAGGGTCAGCGCGCTCAACACACCGCCATCCGGGTTAGTCGCGTAAGACGGCGATGTCAGCGCTTCGCCATCCACGTAGAAGGTCACGGTCTGCGCCGCGGTATCACGAACGAAGGCGACATGCACCCACTGCTCAGCCTCGATCACGGAGGAGGACGCGACCTGTATGTCGCTGCCGCCCCCTGTCTCATGCTCGTAAACCAGTTGACCCGCGCTGTTGACCGTAAGCTGGTAGAGCGCGTTCGTGTCGTTCGTTTCGCCTACAGCGGCGAACTGTACGAGCGTCATCTCGTTCGTTTCGACACCGCCGCTGGGCAATTCATCCAACCGCACCCAGGTTTCGAAGGTCATATCGCCGGCAATCGAGAGCGAATCCCCGGTTCCGCGCCCGGCCTCGATCCGCGTTTCGGCGGACCGTACGAAGTCGATGCCCTGGCCGATATGATTCAAACGGTCGACGCCATCTTCGATCACCAGCGAATGTGCATTGGCCGGGTCGGCGAGGTTGAAGGCGACATCGCCCAGTTGCTCATCAAAACGGTAATACAGCGCCAGGTCCGGATCGGCGGGATCGACCTGAGACCGGAAGTTGGCCGCAATTTCTTCAATCGACCGCTGAGTGTTCCACAGCCGGATTTCATCCAACTGCCCGCCGAAGGCCTGGCTTGCGTCTAACCCGCCGCCCACGGAATCCTGATCCTGGCCAAGCACAACGGTCCCACCATTTGCTACGGTAAGGCCGGCGCCGATGTTGCCGCTGTCCTGCGGAATACCATTCACGAAGAACGTAACGCTGCCACTGCCCTGGTCGTAGGAAACGGCAACATGTTGCCACTCGTCCGGGCCGATAAGCCCTTGAGCCGTCTCGAGCTCGACACCGTCGATCCGAACGCGAAGGCCCGTACCGTTCGCAGCCAGGAGAAGTTCGTTGTCTTCTGCACCGACGGCATAGCTGAACGCATGTTCCAAGGTGTTGTTGAGCTTCGGATTCATCCAAAGCTCCAGGGTGAAGTCACCACCGGCCAAGGACTGGATATTCGAGGCGCTGGCAAACTCGGTCGTGTTGTCACCGGCAAATTGCAGCGAGCCGCCTTCGACCCGCGGCGCACCGGGTTCGGGCTCGATCACGAAGTCCAGCGTTTCCGTATCGGTCCCACTGACCGACCCGACCGCTTGGATCTGGAAGCTGAAGGGCAGGAAATCGAAGGACGTTGCGCCTGGAGCCGGCTCGAAGGTCCATGCACCTGACGCCGTGTCGACAACAAAGCGCCCCTGTCCGCCAACGACTTTGACCGATGCAGCGCCTGTATTGAACGTCTCGCCCACCACCGAGAAGGTCGGCGTCCCACTCACATCCGCGCCGTCGAAGGTGCCGCTGAGATTCACATTCTCGCGGCCAAAAACCGTGTTCCCCTCAACGGTGGGCGCCTCGTCCACAAAGCTGACATTGCCTTCTAGTACACCGTCGTTGCCGCCGGTCCTGGCATCTCTCGCTGTCGTTGCCCCGGTAGCATCGTTAAGGGACCAATAGCCGGCCAGCCCGGTTTCATCCCCAAACAAGGGTCCGGAGATGGCTTCGGCAATCTCCTGTTCCGTCAGAACGCGATCCCAGATTTGAACGTCGCTGATCTGACCGTTCAGGTCGCCCAAGCTGGCGATTGTGCTGCCCCCGATCGTGAGGTCCTGGCTGTTAAAACTGAAGTTCGAGTGCGTCGAGGAATTCGCCAAAACACCATCAACGAAGATCTGCATGGTGTTCGTCGCGTTACTAAACGTGCCGGTCACGTTGTGCCACAGCCCGTCCGTAATCGCGTTCGACCCCGTAATGCCGCCGCCGTTCACGTTAAAGCCGGGGCGGCCATCGGCCTGCAGGTTCAGGATCACGCCATTGCTTGCATTCACAGCATCGGCGCGCGCCATCAGCGCGGTCAACCCGGACGTACTGTCGGCTTTGACCCAGACGCTCCATGTCCCTTCGGTGGAATCGAGCGCGCTGTCATTTCCAACGCGGATCAGATCGCCATCCGCGCCGCCGAACTGAGCCGCACCGTCCAGATGGTTCAGCCGATCGACGTCCCCTTCGATCAGCGCGGCCGTCGTTTTGCCGGTCGCATCGACCACACCGTCGCCGGTTCGCTCATCGAACCGGTAGTACAGCGCCAGGTCGGTGTCCGTCTCGTCGACCTGTTTGTTGAAATTGTCGGCGATCTCCGTGGCCGTGCGCAGCGTGTTCCACACCCGCACCTCGTCCAACTGCCCGCCGAAGGATTGGCTGGCCTGGAAGCCGCCACCCAAGCTGTCCTGGTCTTGTCCCAGGACAAGCGTCCCGCCTGGCTGCAGCGCGCGCCCGGTTGGGATCTGGGTGGAGGTATGCGCCTCCGCGCCGTTGACGTAGAAGATCGTGTCGCCGGTCGTCTGATTGTAGGTGACCGCGACATGCTGCCAAGCGTCCCCCGTGATCAGGCCGCCCGGCGTTGTGGCGATAAATCCTTCAAAAGCGAAGCGCAGGCTTGTTCCCTCGATCCCCAGCAGCAGCTCGTTGTTCTCGGACGCCGTGGCGTAGGAAAAAGCATGCTGAACCGCCGTATCCAGGGTCGGGTTGACCCAGAATTCCAGCGTGATGTCGCCAGAGCCGATGGAGGTGATTCCGGCCGCCTCCGTGAACTCGGTGATGTTATTCCCGGCGAACTGCAGCACACCGCCGGCGACATTGGGACTGTTCTCAGTGGCTGAGGGTACCGCCTGAACCGTCAGACCTTCGGTTCCGAAGGTCTGAACGATGTCGAAACCGGCCCCTAGATTATGGACGACACTGTCAAAGGTCCCCGTAAATCCATTCGTGTTGTAATCGACGATTTGGATCGGGGAAGAGGTATTCGGATCGAACCCGGCATCGAAATTCAGAATCAGCGTGTCGGCCGCGCCGCTCAAGTCTATTGCATCCACGGTCAGCACGTCGAACGTGGCATTGTCGGTAATGTCCACTTGCAGCGTGGAATTCGCGTTGAAGTCGATGGTCGCACCGTCCAGGTCAATCGACCCGACCGTTCCGACACCGCCTGCATCGATGATGCCCTGATTGTCGATCGTCCCACCGGCCAGGAAGACTATGGTTCCGTCACCGGTAATCGTACCGGTGTTGGTCAGCGTGCCGCCGCTGATGGTGAGCGTCTCGCCGGCGGCAATTGTCAGGGTGCCGGCATTGTTGAAGGCCCCGGACACGATGGTGGCGTTTTGAACATCGAAGGTGGCACCGGCGGCGTTGTCAATGGTGCCGCTGATATTGACGATGTCGTTGACGTCAAGCGGCGAGATCTGAAAGAGCGCTCCGGCCCGGTTGGTCAGCCCCAGGTCGAAATCGAAGTTCAATCCCTGTTCGGATGTCGCCGAGTCCCCGCCGGCAACGATGACCGTCCCATCGTTGATGAACGCTTGCTGCGCCGTCACGGTCTGGTTTGTGCCGCTCCCGGAGAAGGTGATCTGAGCGCCCGCCTCGTTCACGAAGTCGGCCGTCGCGAAGGTCATCCCCCGCGTCTCGATGACGCCTGCCGTCTGCTGATTCACGAAACGGCCCGGTCCGGCCACCGTAACGGTCTGTCCCGAAAGATCGAACGTAACGTCGGCGTCTGTCAGGATCAGATCGCCGCCCAGCGTCAAGGTGCCGGGCGTATCCACAAACTGCACGGTTCCGGGGCCGGTCAGGGAAGAACCAGACTGCAGCGTCAAATTCGAGTCGACTTCCAGGAAGGCACCGGCATTCACGGTGATCACGCCGCCCGTCTCGTTGGTCAGCGTGCCGTTTCCGTCGGTTTTGAAAGTCTCGCCAGCCTCAATGATCAGCGAGCCGCTGTTGTTGAAGTCACCCGCATGGATGACATGGTCGTTCGCCTCGAACGTGGCACCGGCAGCGTTGTTGATCGTGCCGCCGATATTGACGATGTCGTTGAGGTTAAGCTCCGAGACCTGGAACAGGGCGCCGGTGCGGTTCGACAAGCCCTGGTCAAAGGCGAAGTTCAAACCTTGTTCACCGGATGCGGCGTTCCCGCCTGCGACGACGATCGTCCCGTCATTGATGAAGGCCTGCTGCGCCGTGACCGTCTCGTTGCTGTTGGACCCCGAGAAGGTCATTTGCGCGCCAGCCTCGTTCACGAAGTCCGCCGTCGTGAAGGTAATCCCCCGCGTCTCGATAACGCCTGCCGTCTGCTGGTTCACGAACCGGCCCGGCCCGGCGACCGTCAGGGTTTGAGAGGACAGATCGAAAGTGACATCCGCGTCGGTGAGCGTGAGGTCGCCGCCCAGCGTCAACGTGCCGGGCGTATCCACGAACTGCACTGTTCCATTGCCGGTCAGGGAGGAACCCGCCTGCAGTATCAAATTCGAGTCGACTTCCAGGAATGCGCCTGCGTTCACAGTGATGACGCCGCCCGTCTCGTTGGTCAGCGTGCCGTTTCCGTCGATCTTAAAGGTTTCGCCAGCCTCAACGATCAGCGACCCGCTGTTGTTGAAGGTGCCCGCATGGATGACATGGTCGTTCGCCTCGAACGTGGCCCCGGCAGCATTGTTGATCGTGCCGCTGATATTGACGATGTCGTTGACGTTAAGCTCCGAGACCTGGAACAAGGCGCCGGTGCGGTTCGACAGACCTTGATCAAAGGCGAAGTTCAGACCTTGTTCGCCGGTTGATGTATTCCCGCCCGCGACGATGATCGTCCCGTCGTTGATAAAGGCCTGTTGCGCCGTGACCGTCTCGTTGGTGTTCGAGCCCGAGAAGGTCACTTGCGCGCCGGCCTCGTTCACGAAGTCCGCCGTTGAGAAAGTCATCCCCCGCGTTTCAATGATGCCGGCCGTCTGCTGGTTAACGAACCGGCCCGGCCCGACGACCGTAACGAACTGTTCGGACAGATCGAAGGTAACGTCGGCGTCGGTCTGGATCAGATCACCGCCAAGCGTCAGCGTACCGGCGCGGTCGGCGAACTTCACCGTCCCCGTGCCCGTCAGGGTCGAACCGGCCTGCAGCGTCAACTGCGAGTCGATCTGGAGGGTGCCGCCGGCATTCACCGTGATTGCGCCGCCGGTTTCGTTGGTCAGAGTCCCGACGTCATCGGTCGCAAAGATCTCGCCCGCCGCGACAATCAGCGAGCCGGCGTTGTTGAAGTTGCCGTTGTGGTCCACATGATCGTTAGCCTCAAAGGTCGCGCCTGCGGCGTTGTTGATCGTACCGCTGATGGTGACGACATCGCTGTCGTCAAGTTGCGAGACCTGGAACAGAGCCCCGCTGCGGTTCGTCAGACCTTGGTTGAATATGAAATCCAACCCTTGATCGGCGGTCGACGAGCCACCGCCAGCAACAATGATCGTCCCGTCATTGATGAAAGCCTGCTGGGTCTGAATGAACTGGTTGGTCCCGTCATTCGAGATTGTCAGCGATGCGCCCGCATCGTTCACGAAATCCGCTGTTGTAAAGACAATCCCTTTGGTCGCAAGCACACCCGCGGTCTGCTGGTTCACGAACTGACCCGGACCGTTTACCGTCAAGGTCTGTTCGGACAGGTCGAAGGTGATGTCCGTATCGGTCAGAACAAGATTATCGCCAAGCGTCAGCGTACCGGCACGGTCGGCGAACTTCACCGTCCCGGTTCCGGTCAGGGTCGACCCCGCCTGAAGCGTCAGCTGGGAGTCGATCTGGAGAGTACCGCCGGCATTCACCGTGATCGTGCCGCCCGTTTGGTTGGTCAAAGTGGCGGCATCATCGGTCTCAAAGATCTCGCCGGCCTCGACGATCAGCGCCCCTGCATTGTTGAAGTTGCCGCTGTGATCCACATGATCGTTCACACGGAAAGTCGCCCCGGCGGCGTTGTTGATCGTACCGGTGATATTGACGATGTCGTTGACGTCGAGGCCAGTAACCTCGAAGACGGCCCCGGTACGGTTCGTCAGACCTTGGTTCAGAATGAAGTTCAGCCCTTCCTCAGCAGTGGAAGAACCGCCGCCCGTAACGATGATCGTCCCATCGTTGATGAAGTCTTGCTGCGCCGTAACGGTCTTGTTGGTTCCGGTACTGCTGAAGGTCAGCGACGCGCCCGCCTCGTTCACGAAATCCGACGTCGAGAAGAGGATCCCCTGGGTTGTGAGGACGCTCGCAGTCTTCTGATTCACGAACTGGCCTGGACCGTTGACGGTCAGGAACTGTTCGGACAGATCGAAAGAGACCCCTGTATCGATGAGAACGAGATCGCTATCGAGTGTCAGCGTTCCACTGCGGTTCACGAACTTCACGGCGCCCGTACCCGACAGGGTCGAGCCCGTCTGAAGCGCAAGCGCCGCGTCAATAAGAACAAACCCGCCGGCGTTCACGGTGATCACACCGCCGGTCTCGTTCGTCAGCGTGCCGATATCATCGGTCTCGAAGGTTTCGCCCGCCTCGACGATCAACGATCCCGCGTTGTTGAAATCGCCCTTGTTGATGACATGGTCGTTTGCCTCGAAAGTCGCGCCGGCCTGGTTGGTGATCGTCCCGGTTATGACGACGATATCGCCGTCATCCATCTGTTGAACCTGGAACAAGCCGCCGGTCTGGTTCACCAACCCTTGCGACAGGGTGAGGTTCAGACCCTGGTCGCTCGTAGCCGAACCGCCACCCTGGGTTTGGACGGTCCCCGCGTTCTCGAAGGTCCCCGAATGCGTAAACGTGGTGTTGGAGGCACTGGTGAAGACCACGGTCGCACCGGCAACATTCACGATATCAACGGTGCTGTTGACGTTCCCCGGCAGGGTCCAGGTGGCATTGGCTTCGTTTTGGAAGGTGCCTGCGCCGTTCAAAGACAGATTGAAGAGGTCCGCACTGGAACGGTTGACCAATGTCGTATTGAGCGTCAGCGACGTCGATGTGCCCAACCCAACCGAACCGTTCAGGACAACTTGCCCGGCACCGCCCAGAACACCGGCGTTCCATGTAAAGCCCGCGTCGACGATGGCGGTACCGCCGCTGTTGAAGTCCCCACCCGTCACGGCGAAGGACGTCCCTGCCTCGAACAAGGAACCGCCATCCACGGTGAGCGACCCGCCGCTCACTGTCAGGCTGGTTTCCGCCTGAAGCTGACCGACCGTATTGGTCCCCGCAGCATGGGAGACAGTGCCACTGCCCTGCAGAATGGCGAGATCGTTGATGTCGGGCAAACCGTCCGACCAGTTCGCCGCCGTGTTGAAGTCCGTATCGACGCTCTGATTGTGAACATTGGCCGGCAGCACCGTGCCGACCTCGAAGGTAAAGGCCTGCTGGTCCGTACCGCCCAAACTACCCGTTACGGATACATTGACCGTGACAATGCCGTCGAAGCCGGGCGCCGCGTCGAACCACCAGGCTCCGCTCTGTTCGTCGATATAGAAGGTGCCGCTAGCCGACGTTACAGAGGAAACCCCGTCCTGCGAGACCGCGCCCGCCTCGTTGACGCTGTAGGCGCGCGTGCCGAGAGCCTCGAAGGTTTCGAAGGTGCCGCTGACCGTTTCTCCCTGCGGGACGGTGACCCGGTCGCCAAAGATCTGAGGCGTGGTTTCCGTGAAGAACGCCCCATTCTGCAACACGCCGTCATTGCCGGACGCCGTCCGGTCCCCGGCAACGCCGTTAATCGGATTGTCGGTCAACGGCCAATAGCCGATCAGCCCGCTCTCGTCGCCGTTCAGTGCGCCGTTGCGCGCGGCGGCGATCTCGGTATCGGACCGCGCTACATTCCACAGACGGACATCGGCGATCTCCCCCTGAAACTGCTGCGGGAACGTGTCCACATTGTCGAAGTCGCCGATCATGAAGGGGCTGGTGTCGACATCCAGGCTTCCGGCCGGCGGGACGACGCTGGCGATCTCCACCCCATCCAGGAACAGTCGCAAGGTCGTGCCGTCGTAGGTCGCCGCGCCATGGTGCCACAACCCGTCCCGCAAGTCGGGTGTGCCCGCCCCAATCAAGTCCTGTGGGACGCCGTCGATCCGTGTCGAGGTCGTCAGCAATCCGTTGGAGATGGACAATGTCCAGCTGTTCGCCACCGCATCGAGGGATTTCGTAACGATCCGCTGCGGATTTCCAGACCCAACGTCGGACTTGAACCAAGCCTCCACCGTGAAGTTCTGGATGTTGTAGGCCGCGTCATGCTGGATGGCGATATTGTCGTCGGCCCCATCGAACCGGACGGCTTGATCCGGAACCGATATGAAGTCGACATCGCCATTGACCACGCCATCGCCGGTCAGCCCGGTCAGGTCCTTGAGGGTCGCGCCAGACTGCTCGTTCGCTTGGTAATACGCCACAAGGTCCGTAGAACTCGGCGAGACCTGGCCATCGAAATTGTCGAAAATCTCCTCCGGTGTGCGGACCGTGTTCCACATCCGGAATTCGTCGAGTTGGCCGGCGTAGGCCTGTGGTGTATCGAAGCCACCGCCAAGCGCATCCTGCTCTTGTCCGAACACAAGGAAACCGTCGTTATCCAGGGTCCGTCCGGCCTTGTAAGTGTCGGTATTGGTTTCGACGCCGTTGATATAGAAATGCGACTCGCCCGTTACCGAATCCCAGGTCACGGCAATGTGCGACCATTCATTGGGTGGAAGGGGCCCACCGAGATTCGATTCGAAGTATTGGCCGGCATTCGGCGCCGCGCCGAAGTCAAGGTAGAAACGCGGACCGAGGGCCGGGTCCAGCAACAATCCCATCTCATTCGTATCGCCGGGCGTCGCATAACTGAACGGATAGGCGTCGCCATTGACCAGCGGATTGACCCACAGTTCCAACGTTACCTGCTGGTTCGTCGTGTTAAGGCTCTGAACGTTGGAGACGATGACCGCCTCTGTGTTGTTCGCGCCGGAGAACTGCAATGCTCCGCCGGAGACGTTCGGGTCGAAGGTCAGGTCTTCGATATTGACGGTGATGGTCCGGTCGATGCTGCCGTCCGACGATGCGCGCAACGTAAAGGTGTCGGTGCCGGTTTGATTGGCATTGGGCACATAGGTCCAGTGACCGGTCTGACTGTCGACGGAGATTACACCCTTCGTGGCCCCGGCGAACACGCTGTAGGAAGGCGAACCCGGCAGATCGACGCCCGACATGATACCGGAGACGGCGACGTTTTCCTTCGTCGAAATCTCGTCACCCTGGATCGTCGGCTCGGCAACGATCTGCGTTGCGCCAAAGATTACGCCGTCCGTGTTATTCCCTTCCCCGTCTTTCACGCCCGACGAGGCCGGATTGACATTCATCGGCCAATGGCCGACGAGCGCGCCCTCAGTCACATCCGCGGTCGAAATATGATCGATATCGATTTCGTCGGCGGACCGCGCCGTGTTGTAGAGGCGAACGTCGGAGATCAGACCCTGGAAGTGCGCCGCGCCGCCGCCGCTGTTTCCACCAAACGCCAGGCCCTGTGTCGGCGTCAGATCCGTACTGGCGAAGGTATTTCCAAGGGTCGTGTTATTGACCCATCCTTCGTTGGACCCATTCAGATAGCCCGTGACGGTCGCGACCGGCTGGGACTGATCCAGAACCAGCGACACATCGTGCCAGCCGACGGAAAGCTCATTCAGATTGATGAGCTGCTGTCCAGCGTCAGAACCCGTGCCCACCCGCACGGAGAGGAAGTCGCCCGCGACCTCGTCTTCCAAAGAGATGCGATAGCCTAGGGTCGTCGAGACGTTGTTGCCTTTCGCCAGCAAGGCTTCGTCACCCAGCAACGCATGGCCGTCCCAGAAGAACCGTACTTGCGCGGTCAGCGAGCCGGTCCCGGGTTGTTGCACCGCCGCGTTGGCGACCTCGATCCGGTCGTTAACCCCGTCGAACTGGAATGCCAGTCCGTTGCTGTTAACGAAGTCCGGCCCCTGATCGTCATTGTCCGCCGCACCGCCGCCTAAAAGGTCGAAGCCGTTCGCCGTCAGGTCCAGGATCTCGCCGTTGATCGACGCCTGGTCATCCGCACGATAGTAGGCTTCCAAACCCGTCGACGCCGAGTCCACCTGCCGGTCGAAATTGTCGCGGATTTCCGCATCGGTCCTGGCCGTTGTCCAAATCCGGATTTCGTCCATGCCGCCCTGGTAGAACTCGCCGCCGGCGCCGTCCTGCCCCAGGAAGATGCTGGACACGTCGATATGCGTCCCACCGAGCGGCACTTCGCCGTTTAACTGGCCATCGACAAAAAGCGCGATCTCCCCATTATCGAACCGCACGGCCACATGATGCCAGTCGTGCGCCGACCATGAGTCTTTGTCCGAACTAAGGCCTGCGGCACCGCTGTCCGTCTCGGCGGTAAAGTGCAAGCGCCCGTCAACGCTGTTGAGGAAGACGTTCGGCGACACCAACTCGCCATCGGAGTCGGAGAAGCTAAACAGCGATTGGCTGCCCGGCGCGCCAGCACCGAAGTTTGCAGAGGGCGCAAACCAGAACTCCACCGTGTATTCCGTCGGTGCGGTAAGGGTAGCCCCGGTCCCGGTCGCGAAATCGTCCACCCCGTCGAACTGCAGAAAACCTCCGGCGACCTGGTTCAGATCCGCTCGCGCTTCGATTTCCACATTGATCGTCGTGGCGGTCGTGTTCGTCAGGAAATCGGTGACGTGTATATCGACGCTTGCAAACCCCACAGCGTTCGCGGCGGGCTTGAAGACGATGCCATCGACGGCCCCGAGCGTCGTGTTGATCTGCTCCAAGGTCGCCCCCTGGATCGTCACGGAATCGGTGCCGTTCCCGAAAATGTCACCGGCGGTCAGGCCGCCCGGCACCTGATCCGAGATGGTGACCGTACCATCGCCGACGAAGAAGTCCACGAACTCGACATCGTCGTCCGGATCGTCGATGACGATGCCGTGCAGGCTGACAATGCCGTCCTCACGGACCGTGTGACCGTCCAGGAAGAGATCGTTGGGAGTCGCCGCCACCGGATTGCCGAAGGCTTGGACCGAGTCGTTGAAATTGCCGGAACGGTCTGCGATCTCGCCGCCGGCAACCTCACCGTACTGCGCCACCAAGCCCGGTTGCGTTCCGTCGAACCGAAGGTTCTGGGTCGCGTTGATCTCCGCCGTCGAGCGGAAGATGTCCCAAATACGAACTTCGTCGATGGTTGCCGACAGCGGCGCGCCGCCCGCATGGTCATCCCCAATCCGCAGCGTCCCGTTCGTCCCGTTCGTCGACGGCGGACTGGAACTGAAGAACCCGCCCCCGGACTGCGCGCCGTTCACATGCAGCGTATAGGCATCCAACGCCAAACTCTTGGTGACGGCGATATGGTTCTCAGTCCCAACCTGCAAGACACCGCCGAGCGTGAAGCTTGTCAGCGTGCCGGCATTCTCGTGGCTGACCACCACGGCGCCATTCTCATCGATCTGAACGGCGAACAGGCGGTCGTTGGCCGGGTTGGAGTCGTTGGTCTCGCTGTCGAACGCGAACAAGGTGGCAAGTTCGCCGGGGCCCGGCAGTGCATCGAGGCGGACCATCGCTTCCAAGGTCCACTCACCGGTGATGGCAAGCGCATCGTTGTGCCCCCGGCCGAAGTCGAAGCTGGTCGCGCCGTCGAAGGCGATGCCGTCTCCGTGCGTTACATCGATAAGCGGCTCCGACGATGCCGTGGAGATGACCTCAAAATCGTTGTTGTCCAGGTCCGCGATATTGACGCCTTGCAGCACCAATTCGACATCCGTGATCTGGTCTCCGTCCAGATCCACCGAGAGCCGTTCGTTGGAGGTATTGAACCGCGCCTCGACACGCTGCGAGCCCGTGAAAGCACCGCTTCCCAAGAACTCGAAGTCGCTGAAACTGGAAATCTCGTTGAAGACGATCTTTTCGGCATCGTCCAAGGCGTCGAAGTCTGTGAGGATATCTGTCGAGGATTCGGTACTGTCGGCGATGTTGGACAGCAGGAAGCGGTCGGCTCCGAGCCCCCCAGTCAGGGTATCCGCCCCCAACCCGCCGATCAGGACATCCGCGCCCGCGTCCCCGCGAAGCGTGTTGTCGAGAGCATTGCCAACCAGCACATCGTCGAAATCGGAACCCCGCGCACCGGTAACGCCGATGAGCGTATCCGTTCCGATACCGGCGTCGGTTGCAATCGAACCGGCCGTACCGGTCAGCAGGTTGACGTTGACCCCGGCCACCGCATCGTCGTAGCGCGCGATTACGGCTCCGCCGGCAACGGCGCTGATCGTGTCGTCGCCAGCACCGCCCCGGAATTGCCCGAGGCCAACGCCGAACTGCGTTACGAAGCTGCCGTCAATCTGAAAAAGATCGTCGAACGCGCTGCCGACAACGAAGTCGATCAGTTCCAGACTGTCCGTGCCGATGCCGGCAGCATCTCCGCCCGCGCGCGACGTCGCCGAGCCTACGGTGCTCGCAAGATTGATCGATACACCATCGACAGCATCCACATAGCTGACGGTATCGAAATCGTTTGCCCCGCCCAATCCGCCGCCACGGATAAGGTCGTTGCCAGCGCCGCCCATCATCAGATTGTCACCGGCGCCGCCCAGGATGGTATCGTTACCGCCGAGACCGACGAGCAGGTCGTCTCCGGCGCCGCCGAAGAGCGAGTTGTTCAGATTGTCGCCCTGGATCGTGTCGCCGAAACTAGACCCGACAAAGATCTCAATATTCGAAAAGCTCTGCGAGAAAGCCTGGCCGTTGAAGAATCCGGCGGCGGAACCGCTGAGCGCATCGACATTGACCCCCGCGGACGCGCTGTCATAGCGCAACTGATCCAGCACGCCGCCAAGTCCGTCGATCGTGTCTGTGCCGGCGCTTAAGGTGAATTCGTCAGCTTCGGCATCGTTCGTCCCGACAAGCAGGTCGTCGAAGTTCGATCCACGGATGGAATCGACACCTATCAGGGTGTCCGTACCGATCTTCGCCGTATCGCCTGGATTGACCGACGTCGCCGTCCCCGTCAGCAGATTCACGGAGACACCGTCCAGAGCATCCTGATAATTCACGCGGACGGTAAACAGATCGCCTGCATCGGTGATGTTGTCGTCTCCCGCGCCGGGCGCGATGACGATAAACTCGGCGTTCGGGTTGGCGCCTTCGAAACTGGGGTCGATGGTGAACAGATCGTCGAAGGCCGACCCAAAAAGGAAACTCGGGTTTGTCAGCGTATCGGTCCCGACGGAAGCGTCTCCAACTACCGTCGACGACGCGGTGTCCCGCGCGCCGGCCAGGGTAACCGTGATACCGCCCGATGCGGAACGGTAGTCGGCGACCATTACGTCCGCCGGATCCGTCGAACCCGTTCCGACCAGCGCGTCGTTGCCAGCCCCGCCGACCAGGGTCGAGAAACCGGACCCGGCAACCAGAATGTCGTTGCCGGCCATGCCGAACAGCAAGTCGTTGCCGCCGCTGCCGGTCAGTTGATCGTTGCCTTCGCCGCCCAAAATCACGTCGTTACCGGCACCGCCGTCGATCACGTCGTTGAGCGCGGTTCCCAACAGGAAGTCCGCCGATGCCGTGGCCGTGTCACTGACATTTTCCGGGGCAACAACAATTTCTATCGTCTGAGTGGTTATCCCACCCTCCAGATCGTCGAGTTGGACGACCACGTGGTCCAGCCCGACGAAGGCAGCGTCGGGGGTATAAACGAAGGTTTTTGTCGCGTTGTTGAACGTAACCGTTCCGTTCTGCGGGCCGCTAACGGCGGTCAAGGCGATGACCACACCGTCAGGGTCGTCGAGAACGAAGTCGCCGCGGATCTCCACACCTTGTTTTGTGAGCAGTGTCGTTCCGCGTATCTCAGGCGCGATCGTAATATATTGCGGATCGCCGAACGACGTCGCGTCCGCATTGCCCGTTGCATCGGCGACGAAGCCGACAACGCCCGGCACGGTGCCGGACGGCAATTCATCCAACCGCCAGTTGGAAACCAAGCCGGCACTCGCCGGGTCCACGTAGGACAGCATCGCATCGCGGATTTCGTCGCCGGACCGCGCGGTATCCCAGACGCGGAAATCCGCAAATTGTGCTGCGAGGTTTTCGTTTGCCGAGGACGGCTCTCCCCCGATCACAAGGTCGGACGCGCTCCCGCCGGTGGGCCGCGATGCCGCCGAAAAACTCTGAACGCCAAGGGACACGCCATTGACGAAGAGTTCCACCGTCGGATTGGGACTGGCGGCATCGTTCCGGACGACGGCGACGTGATTCCACTCGTTTTCGGCAATACCGGCACTGAACGTCAGATCGATATCCGTTCCGGCGCCGGTTTCGTGCCGGTAGCGGATATCTCCGTTGTTGAGCAACTGCAATTCGTACAACCGGTTCTGCGTTTCCGCCTCTCCGCTTGCCTGGAACGTGAAGAGCTTCGCCGCCGTCGGCATTGTGGTGACGTTGACCCAGAATTCGGCGGTGAGATCGCCGGTGATCGCAAGATTGCCGCCGGTTCCGCTGCCGGCATTGATCTCGTCCGCCACGCCGTCCAGCGCGACAGCCCTGGTGAGAGCCGGGAACGGCGCGGGCGTGTCGTTCTGGAACGACGCCCCGTTCTGCAGTGTCCCCGTGGCGCCGGTGACCGCATCGTCAAGACTTGGATCGTGCAGCGGGAAGTAGTGCACAAGGTCGGGATCGCTGGGGTCGATCTGTCCGTTGGACGTGGCCAGCGCCGCAATTTCCCCGGCGGACAGCGCCCTGTCGAACAAGGCCACATCACCGATGTCTCCGGAGAAGGTCTCCGATGTGTTCTCGGCCGCGCCGATCCGGATTGTCTGAGTCGATGTCGTCGCTAAGGGCTGCGAGGCGCTATTTCCAGCCTGAACCGTCAGCTGCTGACCGTTCTGATAGAAGTCGATGCTTCCGATCGCCGCGCCGTCGCTCGGCACGACCATGGCGAAGTGATGCCACTCGCCGTTCGCGATGTCTTCGTTAAGGACCGCCCGAAGCATCTTGGTGCCGGCAAAGTCCCCGTTGAACTCGAGCGTATTTGTGCCGGTGAGGTTCACCCCGAACTGGAAGTAGGTTGCCGGTTGGTTCACGCCCCCCGTGTTGTCGCCGTGCGAGACAAAGGTCATCGCCCCCGTCGCCGTGTCCGCCCGCGCCCAGACAGCGATCGTACGAGCCCCATTGCCGGTTATTCCCGGTGCATTGGTGTCTACAAAATCGTTCGTACCGTCCAAACTGACATAGGGCAGGGAGGGACTGATCGGCACTCCGTGCGCGACCTCGGCATCGTTGCCGTTGCCACTGAGATCCTGAGCAAACCCGGCATCGGTCAGCGAATCGAAACGCCAATAGCCCACCAGTCCGGGTTGCTGCTGCGGATTGACGATCTGAGCCTGGAAAGAGGTCGCGATCTCGGCGGGTGTGCGCGCGACATCCCAGATCCTGACCTCGTCCACGGCACCGACAAAAGGCACCGCATTGCCCGCAAGGCTTTCGGTTCCGCCGATCAGAGCGACACCGCCTGTGGTGTTCGTATTCTGGGTTACGGGCGTCCCGCTTGCGACACCGTCGAGGAAAATCTGCGTTTGACCGCCTTCGTGGACGACCGCGACGTGATGCCACTCACCGGCAGTGACCGGCATGGCTGAGAAGGCTCCTGCACCGCCGATCTGCGTCTGGCTGATCAGGCCGTTGCTGTCCACTACCAGGGCGATGCGGTTGCCGGCGCTTTGCTCGCCAAGACGAATGATCGGCGCAAAGTCAGACGCGCCGGGCAGATCCGCCACGTTGATCCAGGTTTCCCAGGTGTAGTCGCCGGTTCCGGGCCGCAGGTTCGCGCCATCCCCTAGATCGACGAAATCGTCGATCCCGTCGAACTGAAGACCGGAGCGCGCGACGATGGGCCCGGCGACAAACTCGGGCGGGTTGTTCTGGTCGAGTACGGAAACCGTCTGGACGATGTCCCCAACGCCGATGGCGCCGGTCCCGTCGTCCAGATCGAACCTTATGCTGCGGGTTGTCGTATCCGGCGTGCCGCTGCTGTTGGAGAAAGCAGCGTTCTGAACGATCGCGTTGACCGCATCCTGGCTGACCGGCCCCTGACCATCGAAGGTTACGGTGAGCGGCGTTCCGCCGGTGCCGCCGGCGAAGGTCGCGACCTGCGCACCGCCGAAGCTGATCGTGCCGGCGCCGACGATCAGCGTGGTGGCGCCATTGCTCTCGATGGAGAGAGCATCCAGCGCATCAACCGCCGGATCGATCGTCAGCGTCAGAGAACCACCCGCGAAGTCGACGGTATCGACATCGGAGACGGTCAGCGACGGCTCGATGACGACCGGCGCGCCGCCCTCCAAAAACTCAGGCACGACATCGGCAACCGCGTTGAAGACCGGCGGATCCGCAACGTCCGAGACGTTGATTGTGACCGTTTGCGTGACGACGTCGCCAAGCGCGCTTTGTGCGACCACGCGGAACACGTCGGTGCCGGAAAACTCCGCGTTCGGGGTGTAACTGAACAGGCCCGTACTGGCGTCCAGCGTCAGCGTGCCGTTGTCGACGTTATCGTTACCCGCAATGCTGAAGGTGAAGCCGACCGTCCCCGCCGTATCCGACGCTCCAAGCCGGCCGTGCACCGTCTGCCCTTCAAGCGTTTGAATAACGTCGGTGAAAATCGCGGGGCCGGATTCGACGAATGTGGGACTACCGATCGCGGCGCCGTCGTGCGTTCCGGTCGCGTCGACGACGATCGGGCCTGCCAATTGCTGAAGCTGAAGATTGAGGATCAGCGCAGGTTCTTCCACCGGCACGAAACCCCGTACGTCGTTGAACAGATCGTCGCCGGACCGGACCGCATCGAAGAGCCGGTAGTCCGCGACCTGACCATCGAAGAAATCGGTGAAAACGCCGTCCGCCGCCTCGCGCGCGCCAATCGTGATCGGACCGTTCCCGTCGAGCACGGGCGTCGTTGGGTCGACCTCGAAGCTATTGCCGTCCACGATCAGTTCGTAGCGGTCTGTGTCCTGCCGGTGGATCAACGCAACATGCGTCCACTTACCCGCGGTCAAGGTCAGTCCGGTGAAAGGCGCCGCCGGTTCCGCTGTGCCGATCCGTGTCAACTGGAAGGCCCCGTTGACGATCTGCAGGGCGACGCCCTCGCCGCTGTCGCGATGCTGGGCGAACAGAGTCTGGGTTCCCGAAACATCGTCCGCCCGCACCCAGACCTCGGCCGTATAGTCGTTCACCAACGAGAACTCGGGCGCATCGGCGACGGCAATCAATTGGTCCGTGCCGTTCAGGTCCAACGCGCGCGATACGTTGGTACCGACGGCATTGAAGAGCGGCACTTCCAGCGTTGCACCGCCTGCGCCGCTAAGGTCGTTGAACTCGACGGTTTGGGTCGCGTTGTTCTGGTTCAGCCCCTGATCGAACCGCCAATAACCCGCCATGGCGGGCGTACCCTGGCCAACCGGCGGCGGGTCGATCCGTTCCTGATAGTTGTCGATGATCTCTGCACCGGACCGTGCGTCGGTCCACACGCGAAGCTCATCCAGAGCGCCGCTGAAATGGCTGTCGGATCCGCCATCGCCATCCTTCGCGCCCAGGAACAAATCGCCGTTGGAGCCAAAGGTATCCAGGTTGAAGGCTGTGGAGGTGTGCTTGACCCCGTCGATATAGATCGACAGCAGCCCCTCGTCGCCGGACTGGTCGATAACCAGCGCCGTGTGATGCCACCCGGCGGAAAGCGATGAGAGATCTTGTGAAAGATCCACCTCCGTCCCGCCAAACAATTCTCCATCCGAGAGACGCGCCCTGAGCTGCTTCTGTCCGCCGACATCTTGCAGCATCAACGCGTACCCGCCGCCGTTCTGTCCCTGACCGTCCGGATTCAGCCCCTTGGCGAACAGAACTTCCTCATCATCCGAGGCCGGCGAGGCGCCGTCCCAGTGGAACCAAACCTCTACGGTCAGGCTGCCGTTGCCCGGATCCAGACTCGCCTGGCCGGTATCGGCGATCCGGACGAAATCTGTCGACCCGTTGAAATCCAGGAACCCGCTGGTTCCGGTCGCGCCCAATGTTTCCTGGCGCGACTCGAAGACCACGGAGATTCCGCTGCTTTCGACAACGGCCTCCACGGTGCCGCGCCCGTCGAGGTTACTGAAATTCAGTAAGTCGAAAGCGCCACCGTCGACATTGGCATCGAAGCCGATGACCTGCAGATCGCGGTCGGCACCAAGGTCGAACGCGTTCCCGAACGCAACGTTCAGCGTTTCGCTTCCACCGGTCAGGTTCAGGGATCCGACGGTCAGCGTGTCGAACTGCGTGGAGGAGAAAACATCCAGATTGACGGTACCGCCTTCGGACAGATCGACAGATCCCTGAACATCCAGCGACCCGATCTGATTGACGCCGGCGACATCGATCGTCCCCGGCCCTTCCAGGGTCGCGCCGTTCAGAAGCTCGATAACACCATCGCCGTTGATGGTACCCAGATTTTCGAACGTGCCGCCGTTCACCCTCAGCGTCACGCCTTCCGGGATGGTGATGGTACCGGAGTTGAGAACCCCGCCGTTGACAGTGAGGTCGGCATTGACGGCTACGGTTCCGGTATTCTCGACATCGCCGTTGATGATGGTGACACCATCGATCGTGAAGGTGCCGTCGTTTATCACCGACCCGACAATGCGGGCGATGTCGCCAACCCCCAATCCCTGGATTTGCACGGACCGAGAGGCTTCGTTGATCAGCGCCGACCCCAACCCGAACACGAGGTGCGGTCCTTCGTCCCCAGCCCCATTGTCTGCCGCCGTCAGGATCAGGGTTCCGTCATTGACCAGCCCGCCGTCGAAACCGATCGAGCCGTTGGTCTGCTGTCCGACGATGGTCAGCGTCTGATTGCTGACTGTGGCAACGCCCACCGAGTCGTTGGTCACGTTGAGGGTCAGGTCGGTTGCGATGGTGAAGGTTTCGCCCCCGCTGAGACCGTCGATGTTCAGCGGGCCCGCCCCGGTCAACAGAACCGGTTGGGATGCTCCGTAGACGACATCGCCGGCCAGCAGGATAATCCCTCCAGCCGCGGCCAGACTGCCGCCGGTCAAGTTTACCGAGCTGTTCAGGAGCAAGCGGGAGGACGGCCCCAGCGTGACCGTATTTCCACCCCCGATCTGCGTGACCCCGGTGCCGGTCGTGTTCAATGTCACGCCGTTGAGGATTGTATCGCCGTTCAGCGCCAACGTGCCGGCCCCGGCGCCAATGGTCCCCGCGCCCGAAATGCTGGGCGACGTCACGGTGATGGTCGAGGCCGCAGCCGCCTCCAAGGTCGTGTCGAGAGTAAGATCCCCGCTCAGGTTTGCGTTGGCGGTCGAGAAGCTGCCCGCACCGGCCAACGCGCCGCCGGACCAAGTAAAGTCCCCGGCAACGCTAGACGCGGCACCGACACCGAAGACACCGCCTGTTACCGTCAGGCTGGCCGAACCGGTCAACTGCGCGCCGACGACGGTGGAAACCGTACCGCCGGTAATCGTAAGATTTTCCGACGTCGAGATGCCGCCGACGCTGAAGACGCCTGTATCGTGCTGGAACGGACCACCCGTCAACACGGCCAGATCATTGCCGCCGGGCAGTCCATGATCCCACGCCCCGGCATTCAGCAGGCTCGTCCCGCCCACCGCGTTCGTCGTGAGGTTCAACGCGACATTGATGTTGATCGTATCCGTGTCCTGCAAGGGACCACCAAGGCCGGTGAAGCCCTGATCGTCGACGGTTACGGTCAGCGTGTCGGAAACCTCGAACGCGGTCGGGACATAGTTCAGACCGCCTGCCAATCCAAAAAATGCGGCGAGCTGCGATTCCGTTCCCTCGAGAACGACGTTGCCGGTATTGTTGCCGGTAACCGAGACGCCGCTGCCGCCGGAGCTGACAGTCAGGATGCCGTTGCCCACCTGAAGCGTGACAAGCAAAGGCTCCACCGTGTCGATGGCGTCAATGTCCGTGGCGTTGAAGCCGCGCAGGAAGACATTGCCGCTGTCATCGAAACTCGGCAGATCGGCCACCGTCGCCGTGCCGACGGTCAAGGTCCCGTTGAGGTTCTGGTTATAGGTGACGCCTGTGACATCCAGCATGAACCGGTCGACGAAATTGAACCCGCCTTCGCCGTCCGGGACTTGGATCGTCTCTTCGACAATCGCGTAGTCGATGAACCCGACATGCCCGCCCCCGCCAAGCGGCGGTCCGCTCGGTTCGTAGAGGAAAGCGATCCGCCCGGAACCGGGCCCCAATGGCACGTCACTCAGCGTCGAGAAGCTGAAACTCGGATCCTGACTGCCGGAGGTCAGTACGCCGCCCTGATTGAGGACCAGGCCGGTACCAACATTGGTGTTCAGGCGGACCCCTTCGTTATCCACTTCCAAAAATTGGACGCGGCTTGAGCCGGAGAGCTCGAAACGGTCGTTGACCTGATCGTAGTTGAAAAGGATATCCTGGTCGCTCAACGCGGCGTCCGTGTTGACCACGATATCGGCAGGGTCGCCGGCATCCAACGTGATGACGACACCGATACCGCCGGGATCCGAGTCCGTCTGGAGCTTCTGCAACGTTGCCGAAAAACTCTCGGTCAACGGCGTTTCGGTAAACTGATCCAGGGTCAGAACCGGCGGTGTATTCGCACCGGCAACATCGACGCGCGCATCCAGACTGTTGACGCTGAAAGCGCCTCGGCTGCCCTGAGCCAGGATCGCTGCCGATACATCGACGCCGATATCCCCACTGGTTCCGGCCCGCCCGAGGTCGGTGAGGGTCTGCGAGATATCCCACGCGTGGAAGGTCAGCGTGTCCGGTCCGTTGAAGGCGCCTTCCGCGGGCGTAAACCGGATACGGTCCGCGCCGTCCAGCAGCACTCCATTGGCGCCGCCGACACCGGTCAGGGTCGTGAAGGTATCGCCAAGATCTGTCGAGAATTCCCACGTCCCCCGGCTTTCGTCGACCGCGGTTATCGCGATGCCAAGCGGATCGCCGTTCAGATCGAACCCCGTCGCCGACAACAGATCCGCAACGATCACCTCGACGGTCACGGGCGTGTCGCCCTCGTCCGGCACTTCCGTCGAGCCGGCGAAGAAGTGCGATACCGCCACCGCGGATTGAACGGCTGTCGGCCCGCCCTGAAAAGCGCCGGGCGCACCGCCGGAAACCGAATTGACCGCCGTACTCGCCTGCGGGTCGTTAAACTGCCAATTGCCGACCAGGCCCGGTGTGTTGGGCGCAACCGCACCGGAGACGAGTCCGCCGACTTCCAACCGGTCGAAGGCCTTGTTCCAAACCCGAACTTCGTCGATCAGGCCGTTGAAGAATCCGGCCGTGCTCCCGCCGCCCGCATCGACGGCACCGATCATCATGTCCAGCGTACTGTCGATACCGCCGCCGGCAATCGTCAATTCGTTGTCGGCAATGGTGGCCCCGTCGCCCGCCTGAAACGCCGCCGAGCTTCCGTTTACGAAACCGGTCAGGACAGCCGCGTTGGTGCCCGGGTCGACTTCGACCACCATGGCCAGATGCAAAGGTCCGGCCGGAACAGCGGAAAGATCCACGCTTACAGCAGCGGTCTCGCCATTCCCATCGGACACACGCATGACCAAGGTATTGCTTGCGATGAAGACCGAGTATCCCGCATCGCCGGGTTTCTCGCCGCCCTTGGAGACCAGAACGCCGCGCGTGTTGCCGGCCCCGCCCCAGCCGAACTGAAGATCAACCGTGAAAGACCCGGTTCCCGGGTCGAGACTGGATCCGCCCCCATCGGGTATCCGCACCGCATCGTTGATGCCGTCGAACCGCAGCGTCCCGCGGAAATCCCGGGCGATCGATCCGCCGGATTCGAAGGCGTCGCCGGTCGGGTCGAGCTGAAGCCCCCGCTCGATGAGGATTAGGTCGGACGGCGCGCCGAGAGCCGGGTTGGTCGCGCTGAACCCATCGTACAAAGCCCCGTCAATGATGATGGTGTCGTTGAAGAAGAAATTGTCGCCCGAGACGACCTGGTCGGCGCCATCGCCTTCGATACGGATGGCACCTGTAGTTACATTGCCCAACCCGTCGATCGTGGCCGTGACATCCACACCGGTGCTGAAGGCCGTGACATCCGCCGCCTCCAGGGTCAGCACACTGCTTAGTGAGCCATCCCGCAGATCGACGATTTCCACATTTCGGGTCTTACCCGCAATCGCCGTTGCATCCGCCGCGGCCGCATCAAATTGAACGCGATCAAGACCCGAGCCACCCTCCATGATGAAGGCGGGTGGGGTCGTGCTGGAAACCCGGAAAATGTCATCCCCGGCGCCGGCATCGATCACTTCGACATTGTCCAGCCGGCCCAACGCTGTGGTCAGGCCCGGCAAAGGCGCGTTGTTCGTCAGGTTGACGAACTGATTGAAGCCGAGTTGCGAGATGTCGAGCGTATCTTCACCGGCGCCGCCGTCGATCTCGTCCTGATCGTTCGCGTTGGTGACGATGATCCGGTCGTTTCCGTCGCCACCCAGGATTTGATCGTTCCCGGCCCCGCCGATCAGCGTATCGTCGCCTTCCTCGCCCGACAGCAGATCGTCGCCGGGACCGCCGATAAGGGTGTCGTTGCCTTCGCCGCCATAGAGATTGTCCAGCCCGGCACCGCCACGCAGGATATCGTCGCCCGCATCCCCGAACAGCAGGTCGTTGCCGTCCAGTCCGCTGATATCGTCGTTGCCGCCAAGTCCCTCGATGATGTTGCGGATCGGCACGCCGTTGACGTCGAACGCCGAGCCGGTCACAGGGTCCGTGCCGGTCAGCACATCGTCCCCCGCCGTTCCGGAGGTGGCGGCAGCATTGACGTCGACTTCGTCCTGCACCGCTTCGCGGCGGGAACCGATATCGTTACCGGGCCCCTGGAATTGGTTCTGGAAACCCAAGGATCCGCCGCCGCCGGCCACACCCTCGAATGCTTCCCGAACAATCCGCGCCCCGTCGCCCTGCAGAATTCGGGCAACGCCGGCGACCCTATTCAGCGCATCGAACCCATTGGCTCCGGTTACACTATCGTTGATATTGCTGAATCCGGCGCCCAGCACCTGGGCAACCTCGTTCAGGTTCGAGGCATTCAGCCCCGTGCCGCCGCCAAGGTCGATCCGGCTGGCGGGTGGGGGTGGATTGTTCTCGGGATCGAGATCGAACTGTTCCTGGGCCGCTTCCACAAGGTACCGGTCGATGCGGACAAGGAAGTTCGCGGTATCCACCGTCGGCTCGGCTTCCGGATCTTCCGGATCGGGGACGTTCAAATTGAAGTCGTCCGTGAACGCCCCATCGGCGCCGAGAATGTTGTCGAACTGACCGCCGGCGAAGGCGTCGGCGGCGAAACCGTCGGCAAACGCGCGATAGACGGCCTCGGATATCTCCGCTTCGGAAAGCTCCGGATGGGCGCCGCGAATGGCGTTGGTCAGTTGTGAGACCGTGTTCAGAACGGTGATGCCGGCGGCGAAAATCTCCTTGGCTTCGGCATCGACCTCGGCTGCCTCGATCGGGTCGTATTCCTTGAGCGTTTCGCCGTCGGGCAGCGTTATACCGAGCCCGTCGAGAACCATCGCCTCGGCAGCTTCCTCATCCTCGGCGAGGCCGGAGGCGATCAATTCCTCCATCAAGGTGGTCAGCGGCGTCACCACGGTTGCGCCCGCCGGCGCTTTGAAAATACCCGTGAAGGGCAAGCCGGTGGAAAGATCCGTACCACCCTTGACGATAATCGTCCCGGTGGCGCCGGCCGGGGCGCTCAGACTGTAGAAGCCCTGAATATCGGTGCGGGTGGAGACTTCGCCGGCATCACGCTCGAGGTTGCCGTTTTCGTCCAAGAAGACGAGAGCCCCCTTGATACGCCCGTCGATGACCTCTGCAGCAAAGGTTTGGAACTCGGGTGCTAAATCCACGAAGACGACATCGTCGTCACTGTTGTCGTCTTCCGGGCCCAAATCCACGTCGGGGGCAACCGGAACTGCGACCGGCACCAGTACCAGACCTTCGATCACCGGCGACAGTTCGAGAATTTCTGGACTGACAATTGGCCCGGTCAGCGGTGGTCCAGGTTCAGGTTCGTCGGGGTCTGCATCCGGGTCGCCTTCAGCGGGACCGCTGGCGGTCGCCAAGTCACCGTCGCCATCCGGATCGCCCTCTGCGTCGCCGGACTGCTGATCGTCTCCGTTTTCTCCGCCGTCGCCGGTTTCCCCGCCGTCGTCTGTTTCGGAATTTTCATCGCCTTCGGCGTTTGTCTCGCCGTCGGCGTTGTCCGCCGTGTCGCCTTCCTGATCCTCGCCTTCGCCTTCTTCGTCGTCGCTCTCTTCCGTTTCGCCTTCTTCGTCCTCTTCGCCTTCGCCCTCTTCCGCTTCGCCTTCCTCGGCCTCACCCTCTTCGGCGGCGGCCTCTTCTTCGCCGCCTTCCTCACCGCCTTCCGTCTCGCCCTCGGCTTCGGCGGTCGATTCCTCGCCTTCCCCGGATTCGCCGCTGTCTTCCTGGGTATCCGCATCGTCGCCGTCGTCGGACCTGTTTGGAAGGTTCTGGTTCGCGGGCAGGCTGACGGGCAGGTTCTGCAGGGCGCCGCCGAACTTGGATTGGATCTGCGACAGGGGCTGAATCTGCGGTGTCGCCGGCGCCGCATCGGGACCTGCCGCGCTCGTCACCTGGTTCGCCTGGGTCAGGGTTACCGCGCCGCCGCCAGTGGCAAAGGTAATCTCGCCGAGCGCGACGCCGTCTTCCTGCAGAAGGGCGATCTCATCTTCATCCCCGGCGCCCGCGGTGCCGCGCACACCGATGGTGGCGACCGGGGTGATGATGGTCATGTTGTTGTCGCCGGTCTTGGCGATCTGGCCCGAGACAAACGAAAAGGCCCCTTGGACCAAATTCATCGTCATCGAGCTGTCGCCGGCCGGGTTGTAGACAAGCTGGTCGATCACCAGCCGGGCATCGCTGCCGAGCGAAAAGCTGGACCCGTCCCTGAAGGTCATCCCGACCGATGCGCCGTCGCCCGTGACGAACAGATCGTCCTGGAAAACCGGCGTCCCGACCTGGGCCGATGTCTGCGTGCCGTTTGCGCGCTCTATGCTGACGAAACCGTCTAGCTGGATGATCTCACCGATCGGCGTTCCGGCGCCGCCCGCCTGATCTTCCGCGCTTTGCGCCAACTGCCCGGGTGCGCGCGGTCCGGCCAGACGCGTGACGAGCGCCGCCGGCAGAACTTCACCGCCCGACAGCAACACATCCGGCGCGTCGCCGGCGGCGAAAAAGTCGACGACGAGAACCTTGCCACCGCTTTGAAGTTCGATATGGAGATCCGGCCCGACGCGAACGAATTCCGCGCCCAGGATTTCTCGGCCTTGTTCGAAAACCAGTCGGCCGTCCACGGCGTCTTGCGCGCGATAACTTGCCAAAGGCGACGACGCGGACTCGATGGTACCGCCGCCCCGGACCGGGCCTCCGTCGTCTCTCGCCGCCATCAAAGATCCCCCGTGGTTCCGACGGCCGGCACTCTTGCCGCCCGCGTTACTCGAAAGACTAAGCCCCGCCCCGCACTGAAATAAGACTGCACCAAAAATGCACGCGGCAGCGCTCGGTTTCCACCGCGCTGCCCCTCCTGCCTCTCTATTACTTTAGTACCGGGCCGCCGGGGACGCAGCCGAAATCATCAGCTTTTGTTGATATCGACCCGGCCAAGCTTCAACCAGATTTGTCTTTGTTGACAGCAGTTAACAAAACTCCGTGCAGAAGACACTTTCAGTCACACTGTTGCCCGCATTCCTAGAAAACACTGCATTGCGTAACGCGAGGCGCCGTGTCCCAAGCGCAACCGGCTTGGAGACCCGCTTTGGCGATTTCCCCATCATCCTTGCATTGTCCAACAAAATCCGATTCAAATGATGCATAACGGACGGGCTCGCTAACAAAAGTTTTCGAGTCTATCCGCACTCTGTAGGCCAGCAGGGGGACTATGTCCGCGATTGGGGCAACGCACCGTCATCTCTTGGCGGTGCTCTTCGCATGTATGGCAGGGGCAGGCGCCGGCGAGGCGCGGCCGCTGGCCGATGAGCTTGCCCGTCTGCTGGACACGCACCCGCAGATCCGCGAAGCGCGGGACAACTATCGCAGCGCTATCGCCAACCAGGACAACGCTTTCGCCTCGTTCCTGCCGCAAGCCGCGCTGAATGCAGACAAGGGTTTCGAGATCATCGACAGCCAGGCGCGACGGGCCAATCCGGGCGCCGATTCGCGGCTTTCGAACGAACAGGCGTCGCTCACCGTGACCATGCCGCTGTTTACCGGGTTCAGAAACGAAGCCGCCTACAGCACTGCAAAGAAGGACGTGGAGATCGCGCAACGTACGCTGGACCTGACGGTCCAGACGCTCATGGCAGGCGCCTTGAGCGCCTATGTTCAAACCAAGCGCAGCGTCGACACCCTGGGTCTGGCGCGACAATCCATCGACGTCATTCAGGTTCAGGTCGGATTGCAGCAGGAACTGGTCGACCGCGGCACCGGTATTCAGCTGGATCTGTTATTGGCGCAAACGGCCTTGCAGGATGCGCTTGCGGTCGAAGCCGTCATCGAGTCCGAACTCGCCAATGCGGCGGCGCAGTACGAACAGTTCTTTGGCGCTCCGCCGGATGAAAACGGATTGAAGCTGCTGCCGCTTCAACTTGATTCCATTCCACCGACCGTGGACGAGGCGATCGAGATCTCACTTTCCAATAATATTGGCATCGAGATCGCCGGCCAGCAGATCGATCGTGCGCGGGAACAGATCAGAAGCGCCCGGTCGACCTATTATCCGGACGTCAATCTCGTCACCACATACAACTGGGAAAATAACCTCGACGCCGAGCGCGGCATCCGGCGGGATTTTTCCGTCGTGCTGAGGAGCTCCTGGCAGTTTTTCGATGGGTTTGGCACCGAGGCGCGGACTTCCTCTGCGCGCCACCAAGCATCCGCGGCGCGGAACCGGAACCGTTTTACCCATCGTCAGGTCAGCCAGGATACCCGCATCGCCTGGGCACAACTTGAGGCGACGAAGAAGCAGGAAGCCCTTTTCCTGGAGGCGGCCCTACTCGCACAGCAAGTCGTCGCGGCACAGTTGGAATTGCAGGAATCCGGGCGGGAGACCGCCATTGCCCTGCTGCAAGCCCAGGTGAACGCGCTCGACAGGGAGCGGGCCCTGGTCGCCATCCGGTCGGACCGGACCATTTCCGCCTATCAGCTGCTCTTCAGCATGGGCCGATTGAGCCCCGCCTTGTTCGGCGTCGACGAGGTGGCGGCGGATCTTCCCGATCAGGGCGACGTTCCACTGATCGACACGCCCGGGAATTGACCGTTTGCTTTTTTGCCGTCGACGCCCTACAGGCGCGCGCCACTTTGCGAATCGAAAAGATGCAGCTTGTCGGATGCCATCGACAAGGACACCGACTGGCCGGCGCTGTAATTCGTCTCTGACGAGGTGCGTACGGTGATCAGTTCATCGCTCCCGTCAAACCGCCCGTGCAGCAACTGATCGGCGCCCAGATGTTCGACCATGTCGAGCGCAAAAGGCAGGCCATCGCCGTTTTGCCGTATCTGCATATGCTCCGGCCGAACACCCAAGGTCACGGCGTTTCGTCCGCCGGGCACCGGGGCGGCGAGGTCAAGCTCCAACCCGCCGCCGAGGGACGCGCGCGTTCCGCCGTTCTCGGTGCGCGCGGGCAGCAGGTTCATCGCGGGCGATCCGATGAAGGTCGCCACAAACACGCTGGCTGGGTTCTCGTAAACCTCCAACGGCGTTCCGATCTGCTCGGCCACTCCCGCATTCATGACGATAAGCCGATCCGCCAGGGTCATGGCTTCGACCTGGTCGTGGGTAACGTAGAGACTGGTAGTCCCCAGCGACCTTTGAAGGCGTTTAATCTCTAGACGCATCTGGACGCGCAGCTTCGCATCCAGGTTCGACAAGGGCTCGTCGAACAGGAAGACCGACGGGTCCCGGACAATGGCGCGGCCCATGGCGACACGCTGGCGCTGGCCGCCGGAAAGCTGGTTCGGCCGCCGTTCCAGCAACTGATCGAGCTGCAGGATCTTCGACGCCTCGGCGACGCGCTTCTGGATCTGATCTTTGGGCGTCCCGCGGTTCCGAAGACCGTAGGCCATATTGTCGAACACGCTCATATGCGGATATAGGGCGTAGTTCTGGAACACCATGGCGATGTCGCGGTCCGCGGGTTCCAGATCGTTCACCCGGCGCTCGCCGATATTGATGTCGCCTTCGCTGATTTTCTCCAAGCCGGCAACCATCCGCATCAGGGTGGACTTGCCGCAGCCGGACGGCCCCACGATGACGATGAACTCGCCGTCGGCTACATCCATTGAAACGCCGTGAATTGCCTTGAACCCGTTGGGGTAGGTTTTTTTCACCGCGTCGAAGGTCAAACCAGCCATCAGACTTTCCTCAAACTCTGCTTAATCACTTTTCTGTCTCGATCAGGCCCTTCACGAAGAGCCTCTGCATGACAATCACGATGAAGACAGGCGGGATCATCGCCAGTGTCGCCGTCGCCATCACCAAGTGCCATTGCGGTTCCGAATCCGCGACGTTCACCATCCGCTGGATACCCATGACGATGGTGTAGAAGCTCTCGTCCGTGGTCACCAAAAGGGGCCAGAGATATTGGTTCCACCCGAAAATGAAGAGGATCACGAACAAGGCCGCGATGTTGGTTCGCGACAAGGGCAGCAACACGTCGCGAAAGAACTTCACAGGGCCGGCGCCGTCGATGCGCGCCGCTTCCAGCAGTTCCTCCGGCACGGTCAGGAAAAACTGCCGGAACAGGAACGTCGCCGTCGCACTCGCGATCAACGGCACGGACAGGCCCCAATAGCTGTTCAACATGCCGAGATCTGCGACCACCTGGAAGGTGGGAAGGATCCGCACCTCGACCGGCAGCATCAGCGTGATGAAGATCAGCCAGAAGAAGCCCATCCGGAAAGGGAACTTGAAATAGACGATGGCATAGGCGGCAATCAGGGAAATCGCGATCTTCCCCACGGTGATCATCAGCGCCATGATCAGGGAGTTCCACATCATTTCCCCAACAGGCACGCCCCCCGCCGCGCCCATGCCGGAGCCGAGCACCTCGCTGTAGTTTTCCCACAGCATCGAGCCGGGCCAGAGCGGCGCCTGACCGGTCAAGAGATTCTCGGCGGGATGAGTGGAGGCGACGAAGGTAATCCAGATCGGAAACGCCGTTACCAGAACACCGGCCATCAAGACCAAATGCGAAAATGCCGTCAGCCACGGCCTGTTCTCAACCATGACCGTCAGTACTCCACTTTCTTCTCGATATACCGGAACTGCACGACGGTCAGCGCGATCACGATGGTCATCAGCACGACCGACTGGGCAGCCGATCCGCCGAGATCCAACCCGATGAAGCCGTCGCTATAGACCTTGTAGACCAAAATGTTCGTCGCCTGCGCCGGCCCGCCTTCGGTCGTTGCATGGATGATCCCGAACGTATCGAAGAAGGCGTAGACCACGTTCACCACGAGCAGGAAGAAGGTGGTCGGAGACAAGAGCGGGAAGATAATGGTCCAGAAACGCTTCAATGGGCTGGCGCCGTCGATCGCGGCCGCCTCGATCAGCGAGCGCGGAATGGCCTGCAGGCCGGCCAGGAAGAAGAGGAAGTTGTAGCTGATCTGCTTCCAGGTCGCCGCGACGACAATCAAGACCATCGCATCGCCGCCATCGAGCTCATGGTTCCAGTCATAGCCGAGCGCCCTCAACATGAAGGCCAAGACCCCGATCGACGGGTTGAACATGAAAAAGAACAATACACCCGCAACGGCCGGCGCCACGGCGTAAGGCCAAATGATCAGCGTTCTGTACGCGGTCGCGGACTTGATGACACGGTCCGCCATGACCGCCAGGAACAAGGCGATGGAAAGCGAAAAGAAGGTGGTCGCGATGGAAAAGACCATCGTCGTTTTGAAACTGGCCAAATAGAACTTGTCGCCGAACAGCTGTTCGAAGTTTTGAAACCAAACGAACTGGCGGCTCAATCCGAAAGGATCTTCCAGCAGCACCGACTGATAAAGCGCCTGGCTGGCCGGCCAAATGAAGAAAACGAGGGTGATGATGATCTGCGGTGCGACCAGCAGATATGGCAATGACTTATGAGAAAAAGTGACCCGCTTTTCCATGAAATATCGCTAATGAAAGTGTCTGAGAATGGAGGAAACGGCCGAGCCCTGTCGGGCCCGACCTTCCCTGTCGAAACGAGCTGAGAAGCCCGGACCAACTATCCTTGAGGGTTAGTTGGACGCTTCGAATTTGCGGAGCAGTTCGTTGCCGCGGGCAACCGCCGCATCAAGGCCTTCCTGGGCCGACTTGTCGCCGCTCCAGATCGATTCCATCTCTTCGTTGATGATGTCGCGGATCTGAACGAAGTTGCCGAACCGCAGACCCTTGGAGTTCTCCGTCGGCGCCTTGTTGGTCATCTGTTTGATCGAGACGTCGGTGCCCGGATTGGCATCATAGAAGCCCTGCTTCCGGGTCAGGTCCGCCGCCGCGTTGGTGATCGGCAGGTAACCGGTGAACTGGTGCCAGTCGGCCTGAACTTCCGCCGAGCTCAAGTAGGAAAAGAACTTGGCAACGCCCTTGTACTCTTCCGCATCATGACCTTGCAGAACCCAGAGAGTCGCGCCGCCGATGATGGTGTTTTGCGGCGAGGAAGCCAGTTCCGGCCAATACGGCAGGGAGCTGACACCGAACTCGAAGTCTTTCGCGTTCGCTTTAACGCCCGCGTACGCCGCCGACGAGTTCATATACATTACACATTCTTGGCTGTAGAACTTCGGCGCACTGTCGGAACGGCGTCCGCCATAGTCGAAGATCTTGGACTTCTGCCAGTCTGCCAAAGCGCCGATATGCGCGACATGTCCCGCACTGTTGAAGGTGAACTCGGTATCCGTCCCGGCAAAACCGTTGGCTTTGGTACCGATCGGCAGGTTGTGCCAGGCCGAAAAGTTCTCGATCTGGACCCAGGATTGCCACCCTGTGGTGAAGCCGCAGCTATAACCCGCAGCCTGCGCCTTCTTGGCGACCTCGGCCACTTCCGGCCAGGTTTTCGGCGCTTCGGTCACGCCTGCCTTTTTCAGCGCATCGCGGTTGTAATACAGAACCGGCGTAGAGCTGTTGAACGGCATCGACAACATGTTGCCGTCGGTGTCGGTGTAGTACCCGGTGACGGACGCCAGATAGTCGCTCGCATTGAACGGCTCACCGGAATCTTTCATCAGCTGATAGACCGGGTAGATCGCACCCTTGGCAGCCATCATCGTGGCGGTGCCAACTTCGAAGACCTGAACGATGTGCGGTTGCTGTTTCGCGCGGAACGCGGCGATCGCGGACGTCATCGTCTCGGTGTAGTTGCCTTTATAGACCGGAACGACCTTGTAGTCGGATTGGCTGGCGTTGAAGCCTTCGGCAAGTTCGACGACTTTTTCGCCAAGCTTGCCCCCCATCGCATGCCACCACTGTACCTCGGTAGCGGCCCACGCGCTGGTTGAAAACGCAAAAGCGGCGACGCCAACGGCGCCGGCCAGTGCTGCCCTTTTCATGACATTCTCCCTTGGACTGGGTTTTTCAATACAAAGCCGTTCTGCTACGCGGCTTCTGGATCAAGTAAATTACACATTTGTTACAGAAATATTTCAACCTCCGAATTGGAGATCGCTGTACCGCGGATCATGGTGAAACCGGTTTTTCGGGCCTAGACCTACCTGGTGCGGTGACGGTCACCGCCAGTCGAGAACGACCTTTCCGCTGGAGCCGGAGAGCATCGCTGCGAAACCTTCCTCGAAACGGTCCACCGGGAAACGATGGGTGATGATACGGCTGATGTCCAAGCCGTTCTCCAGCATGGCGATCATCTTGTACCAGGTCTCGAACATCTCCCGTCCGTAGACGCCCTTGATGGTGATGGCTTTGAAAACGATCCGAGACCAGTCCACCAGCGCCTTCTCGGCCCCAACGCCCAGCATGGCGATCCGGCCGCCCATCACCAACGCCTCGACCATTTGGTCGAGTGCCGGTTGCGCGCCGCTCATTTCCAACCCGACATCGAACCCTTCGCGCATGCCCAGTTTGTCCGTCACGGCCCGAAGGTCGGTTTCCGCGACATTCACCGGCTGGATGTCCGCGACCTTCCCGGCAAGCGCCAGGCGATCCGGGTTGATATCGGTGATCACCACATGCCGGGCTCCGACATGACGGGCAACCGCGGCAGCCATGATCCCAATCGGCCCGGCGCCGGTGACCAACACATCCTCCCCGACCAAGTCGAAGGACAGGGCGGTATGCACGGCATTGCCCAACGGGTCGAGGATTGCGCCGATATCGTCGCTGATCGAATCCGGCAACGGGATTGCGTTGAAGGCGGGCAGTCTCAGATACTCCGCAAACGCCCCCGGCTCGTTCACGCCGATCCCGCGCGTTTCAGGGTCCAGGTGAAAACGCCCAGCCCGGCTTTGACGGCTCGATTTACCGATCAGATGGCCTTCGCCGGAAACCCGCTGGCCAACCCGCAAGTCCGTCACGTCCGCGCCAAGTTCGACAATCTCGCCCGCGAATTCATGGCCCGTGATCAAAGGCACCGGCACGGTTTTCTGAGCCCAGGCGTCCCAGTTCCAGATGTGTATGTCGGTGCCGCAGATACCGGTCTTGTGGATTTTGATCAGAACATCGTCCGCGCCGATCTCCGGCACCGGCTGATCTTGCATCCACAATCCCGTTTCGGGTTTCGCCTTTACCAGCGCCTTCATGCCATTTCGCTTGTCCGGATGCCCCGTCATCGCAGTGCTCCTACAGCTTTGCCGGCGCGCTCGAACGCACCGAGCGCCTGATCCAAATCGTCCTTGGCGAGCGCGGCATTCATTTGCGTCCGAATCCTCGCCTGGCCCTTCGGAACCACCGGGAAGAAGAATCCAGCGACATACACCCCCTCGTCGTAGAGCCGGCTGGCGAGATCCTGCGCCAACCGCGCGTCTCCCAGCATCACCGGCACGATCGGATGCTCGCCCGGCAATAAATCGAAGCCCAACCGCTCCAGTCCGGCACGCCAGTACGCGGTATTGTCGAACAGGCGCGCGCGGAGATCGTCGCTCGACGCGATCAGATCAATGGCTTCCAGACCGGCCGCCGCGATGGCGGGCGGCAGGGAGTTGGAGAACAGATAGGGACGCGCCCGCTGCCGCAACAGATCGATCACCGGCTGGGGTCCCGCTATATACCCGCCGATACCGCCGCCCAAAGCTTTTCCCAATGTTCCCGTTAGGATGTGAACACCGTCACCGACGCTAAAATGCGCGGCTGTCCCCTCACCATGCGGTCCCATGAAGCCGGTCGCGTGACAGTCATCCACCATCACCATCGCGTCGTAACGTTCCGCCAGTGCCGCAATTTCCGGCAGCTTGGCGAGATAGCCGTCCATCGAAAACACGCCGTCGGTGGCGATCATGACAAAACGGGCGCCGTCGTTCCTGGCCTCCGTTAACCGCGCCTCCAGTTCCGCCATATCCGAATTGGCATAGCGGTAGCGCTTTGCCTTGCAGAGGCGAATGCCGTCGATGATGGAGGCGTGGTTCAGCGCGTCCGAGATGACCGCGTCTTCCGGCCCCAAGAGCGGTTCGAAAAGCCCGCCGTTGGCGTCGAAACAGGCCGCAAAAAGAATCGCGTCGTCCTTACCCAGGAAGGAGGCCAGGCGCGATTCCAGTTGGCGGTGAAGGTCCTGGGTCCCGCAGATGAACCGAACACTGGCCATGCCGAACCCATGCGTGTCCATCGCCTCCTTGGCCGCCGTAACCAGCCGCGGATGGTTGGCAAGGCCAAGGTAGTTGTTGGCGCACAGATTAATCACACCGTCACGTTCCGTGCCGTTGAAGTCGACGTCTATGCGCCCACCCTGCGGCGACAGAATCTCACGTTCTTTCTTGTAGAGCCCGTCCGCATCGATACCGCGAAGGGTTTCCGACAGATGATCCAGAAAAGCGGTCGACATCGGCATTCTCCTGTTTCACGGAAAATGCGCCGCTATAACGGAAATGTCAATATGGTGGATTAAAATCCGTAATATCGGATGTTAGCTGTTATGAACGATCAGCAGGACACGCGCGGGCCCGTCCAAGGCGTGAATGGCATGGGGCCGGTCCGCGGCGTACCGCGCGGCGTCGCCCGCCGCCAGGATTTCCGACACGCCGTCCGTGGCGACCGACACAAGGCCTTCGAAAACCGTGAGATCCTCCTTGCAACCCGGCCGGTGCGGATCGCTGACCAACGCCCCGTCCTTTTCGAACCGGATGTCGTAGACCTCGTGTTTTCCTGCTTCTTGCGGCGGGCTCAGAATTCGGATTCGGCAACCATCGCCTTTACCGTCGATGGTGGGCATCCGATCGGCCCTCACAACCGCTTCAATCGGGCTTTCCGCGGCCGCCGTCCCGTCCAGAAGGCCGGCGAAGTCGACCTGCAACGCCTGTGTCAGGTTCCAGAGGGTGGCGACGGTCGGGCTCGATTCGCCCCGTTCGATCTGCGACAGCATGGAGCGCGACACACCGGACAGTTTCGCCACCGCGTCCAGGGACAGCCCCTTGCTCTTGCGGGTGTCTTTAAGCCGGGAGGCCAAGTGCTCCATGATGTCGTGCTGCGCCGCCATGGATCTGACGTGCTAAGTTTGTGCTTGGCTGTCAAGTGCGGCGGAAACCGGCGGTCGCGCTTCACCGCCGCCGCGAGGCATGACACGATGCGGGAAAGGGGGCCCGGTTTTGAGCGATCTGGACGGAGATATCGGCGAGACACTGGCGTGTTGGGACGGCAAGCACGCCGCCTCCTTGAAGGCGTGTTTGCGGCGCAACCGGAACGATGCGGAACTGCCGGCTGCGCTGCTTCAACGGATCGGGTCCGACGCAGCCATCACGGCAGATGGGGCGAGTTGGCTCCTGAAGGCAGGGATCGAAGACGGGCTTACACTTTCGGAAAAACAGACGGGTTCGCTTGTCGCCCTGCTGCCCTCGCTGCACAGCAAAGACACGATCCTGCACATCTGCCAGATTGTCCGCCATCTGACACTCACGTCAGACCAAGCCAAGGCAACGGTCCAATGGCTGGAGGAGCAGCTGACACACGAACGGCCGTTTCTCCGCGCGTGGTCGCTTGATGCGCTCGTTGCTGTCGCCGTTCACTATCCCAACTATCAGGACCGGGCCACGGCGGCGCTTGAAAGGGCGAAGCAGGACCCGGCCGCCTCGGTCAGGGCGCGGGTCCGCAATCTACCCGGCATATAGCGAACCCGTCGCGGTCTTCAGAAAGCCGGCGAGCGGGATGTCTTCCTGCTTCAGGAACCCTGCGGCCGGAAGATCGCCCGCACGAACCATTTCGATCACCGCCACGACGCTTGCCGAAGTGGTCCAGGAAATCGCCGTGCGCCGGGCGCCGGCCAGATCACGGGGCCGGTAGGCGCGGACGAACTCTTTGCGGTTCAACCGCCCCTCGATTTCCCCTTCGGCGGCGACATGCACATAAACGACATCCTCGTCCACCGGCGGGTTCGCATGCACCAGGATTTCGCCGGCCTCCTGGCGCCGCTCGCGCATCAGCAATTCATGGAAAAAGAAGTTCATCATCTTCATGTGCCCGGGGTAGCGCATCGTCTTGTAGTCGATGTTCGCAACAGCACCCAGATAGGTGTCGCACATGGTCCCAAGGCCGCCGGACGTGGTGAAAGCCTCGAGCGCCACGCCGTCGATATAGATCGTCTCATGCCATTCCATGGGGGAAACCCATTTGCGCACGCCTTCCTCGATCACCTCGCAGTCATTCAGATACTCGTTCACCACCCCCTCCGGAGACCAGTTGAAGGCATAGCCCATCAAACCCGTCGGATGTTGCGGCAGGGCGCCGACACGCATCTTGCACGACCGGCAGGTATCGAACTTGGCGATAAGGTCGGCGCCGACGATCCCGACGAATCCGGGCGCCAGACCGCATTGCGGGGCCATGATCGCCTTGGCTGTCCGGCTGAGATCCAGAATATGCCGGGTGGTCGGAACATCCTCGGTCAGGTCGAAATAATGGATGCCGAGATCATGCGCGACGCTCGCGACACCGGCGTTCAGATGGTAGGGCAAACAGGAGAGAACGGCGTCGGCCTGCGTCAGTATAGCGGTCAAAGCCGCTTCCGAACCGAGGTCGGCCACTTCCGCCGGAAACGAGAAACTCTGGCGGGTCTTCCGCACATCGTAGCCTGTCACCGAGAAATCGGCCGCGTGCAGGAGACGCGCCGCCAGAGCGCCGACCTTGCCGAGGCCCAAGACCGCGATCGACTGCATGACTTTTTCCTCCCTGAAACAGTTTCTCCGGGACGGACCTGACACGCCGCTCCTTGCAGGCTGGCGCTACGCCCTTCCCGTGCGCAAACCGTAAGCTTTTCAAACCAAGTCCCGCAATTTTTTTGGGGTCGCCGTTTCGGCTGCGGCTCCGTAGTCTGTCGCCTAGTCGTTTCGAGGGGGAATTCACGTTATGGCCGCATCCTTACCCAGCCAAGCAGATGTCGTAGTTATCGGCGGTGGCGTTGTCGGCTGCTCAATCGCCTATCACCTGACCAAGGTCGGTATCACCGATGTGGTGCTGTGCGAGCGGAAAGCCCTGACCAGCGGCACGACCTGGCATGCGGCGGGTCTGGTCGGGCAATTGCGACCGAACCGCAACATGACGGAACTGGCCCGCTACACGGCGAATCTTCTGTTCGACCTTGAAGAGGAAACCGGTCAATCCACCGGATACAAGCAGAACGGCTCGCTGCACACAGCGTTGAACGAAAGCCGGTTGGAGGAAATCAAGCGGTCCGCCTCGATGGCGATGAGCTTCGGCCTGGAATGCGAGATCCTGACCACCGGCGACCTGAAAGAACGGTACCCCCTCCTGAACACGGACGGCATCGTCGGCGGCGCTTATCTCCCGGAGGACGGCCAAACCAACCCAATCGACACAACCCAGGCTTTTGCGAAAGGCGCGCGGATGGGCGGCGCCAAGATCTTCGAGAACACCAAGGTGACCCGTATCCTGGTCGAGAACGGTCGTGCTGTCGGGGTGGTCACGGATAAGGGCGATATCCGCGCGAAAACCGTGGTGATCGCGGGCGGTATGTGGTCCCGCGAGTTGGGCGGCAGCATCGGCGTAAACCTGCCGCTGCATGCCGCGGAGCACTTCTACATCGTGACCGAACCGCTCGACGACCTGCCCAAGGATCTTCCTGTCCTGCGGGTGATGGACGAACACGCCTACTACAAGGAGGATGCCGGCAAGATCCTGCTCGGCTGCTTCGAGCCGGATTCCAAGCCATGGGGTATGGACGGGATCCCGGAAGATTTCGAATTCACCACGCTGCAGGAGGATTTCGATCACTTCGAGCCGATCCTGGAAATGGCGATGAACCGCCTGCCGATTCTTCAGGAGGCCGGGATCGCCCTCTTCTTCAATGGCCCGGAAAGCTTCACGCCGGACGACCGGTATCTTTTGGGAGAGTCCCCGGAGGTGCCCGACCTTTTCGTCGCCTGCGGGTTCAATTCAATCGGCATCCAATCCTCAGGGGGGGCGGGCAAGGTTCTGGCGGAATGGATCCGCGACCGGCGGCCGCCTATGGATCTGGCCGATGTGGATTGCCGGCGCATGATGCATTTTCAGTCGAACAAGAACTACCTTCGCGACAGAACGACGGAAACGCTGGGTCTGTTGTACGCGATGCACTGGCCGGCCTATCAGTTCAAGACCGCCCGGGGTGCGCGGCGTACGCCCTTGCACGACAAGATGCTGACCGCCGGCGCCGCAATGGGCGAGATGGTCGGCTGGGAACGGCCGATGTTTTTCGCCGAAGACGGCGAAAGCAAGGAATTCGGCTACAGCTTCGGCCGCCCCTCCTGGCACGATCAGGTAGGCCGGGAGTGCCGGGCCATGGCCGACGGGGTCGGGCTGTACGATCAGTCCTCCTTCCCGAAATACCTGGTCGAGGGCGCGGATGCATGCGCCGTCTTGAACCAGATCTGCTGCAGCGACGTCGATGTGCCGATCGGCAAGACCGTCTATACGCAATGGCTGAACGAGCTGGGCGGGATCGAGGCCGACCTGACCGTGACCCGGCTGACCGAGACACGCTTTTGGGTGGTCACCGCCGGCGGGGCGCAGGTCCGAGATTTCGCCTGGTTGCAGCGGCACATTCCCGACGACGCCCGCTGCGTGGCAGTCGACATCACCAGCGGCCTGCCGATGATCGGCTTGATGGGTCCCAACAGCCGGGCCCTGCTGGAATCCATAAGCGGCGCAGACCTGAGCAACGAGGCCTTCCCCTTCGGGACGTCGCAAGAGTTGGAGCTCGGCTATGCAAAGGTACGCGCAAACCGGCTGACCTATGTCGGGGAATTGGGCTGGGAGATCTACATCCCGGCAGAATTCGCGCAAAACGTCTATGAGGCCATCGCCGCCGCCGGACCGGACTTCGGCCTGGCCCATTGCGGCTACTTCGCCATGGGGAGTTGCCGGACCGAGAAGGGGTACCGCCACTGGGGCCACGACATCGCAGATGAGGATACGCCGCTCGAAGCCGGCTTGGGTTTCACGGTCGGCTGGGACAAGGCGGACGGGTTCCTCGGGCGCGACGCGCTTTTGCGCCAGCGCGAACAGCGCACCCAGATCGGCGCCCTGCCGAAACGGCTTGTTCAGGCCAAGATCGACATCGCACCCGACCAGGCGCCGATGCTCTACCATGAAGAGCCAATCTACAGGGACGGCGTCCATGTTGGGGCCACGACGTCCGGGGCCTGGGGTCATCGGATCGACGCTTCCATCGGCATGGGCTACGTCCACAGCGACGAGGGTGTAAACAAGGACTGGCTGGACTCCGGAACGTGGGAGATAGAGGTCGCCTGGGAACGTTACCCGCTGTCCGTGCAATTCGGGTCCTGGTATGACCCGAAATCCGAGCGTGTTAAGTCCTAAAACGCGTTCAGCGGCATAAGAGTACCGCGATTATACATTCGTATAGTCACTCTTTATTTACTAATGCCCCCTAATATGTCCCTCAGCTAAACGGCGCTCGGGGAGCGCCCTGGTACCTATCCAGTAGATTGGGACACAAAAAATGCTCACTTTTAACAACTGGCCGATTGGCCGGAAGCTCTTTCTTATTTTTGCTGTGTCGACGATTGGGTTGTTGTCAGCGGCCGCAGTCGGCTTGAACGACGTGTACACACAATCCCTGAGCGACCGGAAGCAAAGCATCAAGGAACAAGTCGACGGCCTCGTCAGCATCATGGATGCGCTAGCGGCCCGCGCCAAAGCCGGCGAGATAACCGTTGAGGAAGCACAGGCTTTGGCCTTGCAGACCTCGCGGGATTCCTGGTTTGCGGCGGACGGCTACTTCTTCGTTTTCTCCGAGCAGGCCATCTCGCTTGCCCATGCGGCGAAGCCAAGCCTCGAAGGAAAAGACCTTAGCGGTCTAAAAGACGAAAACGGCGTCGCCATCATCAAGGAACTCGTTGTGGCCGCGAAGAGTGGCGGCGACTACGTCGCCTACAATTGGCCCCGTCCCAACAGTGATTACGCCGCGGCGAAACTTGGCTATGCAAAACTCCAAAAGGACTGGAACTGGATGGTTGGGACCGGCGTGTATGTCGACGATATCGACGCTGTGTTCCAACGTGCGGCGCTGGAACTGGGGGGTGTCGCCGCCTTGATCCTGCTGCTTATCGGCGGTGTTTCCTTCTTCATCGCCCGCTCGGTGCGCCGACCGCTGGCGGAAATCGAGGAAGTCGTCACGAGTTTGGCCAAGGGCAACCATGCGGTCACCGTCAACCACACCGATCTGACCAACGAGATCGGTGCGATCAGCAGAGCTGTCGCGAAACTCAGCGAAGACGTCCGCGAACGCGATCAGCTGCGGTCGAGTGCCGCGGAAAAGGAAGCGGAAGCCAGCCGGCAACGCCAGGAAGACCGCGTCCGCCTCGCCAATACCTTCGAAGAAAGCGTCGGCGCGGTCGTCGAGGCACTGTCGTCTGCAGCCGGCAACATGCAGAGCAACGCAACCGGCATCAATGCGGCGATCCGCGATACCGGTGACCAGGCTTCGCGCATGGCGTCGAACGCACAAAACGCCTCCAGCAACGTGCAGACCGTCTCCGCGGCGGCCGAGCAGCTCAGCGCCTCAATCCGCGAGATCAGCGGGCAGGTCGCACAAGGCTCGTCCATCAGCCGGAACGCCGTGCAGCAGGCCCAGTCGACCAACGAGGAAGTGCAGTCCTTGAGCGATGCGGCCCACCGGATCGGTGATGTCGTGGAACTGATCCAGGACATTGCCGAACAGACCAACCTGCTGGCCTTGAACGCAACCATCGAGGCCGCCCGCGCCGGCGAAGCCGGCAAGGGCTTCGCGGTCGTGGCCAACGAAGTGAAATCGCTGGCAAGCCAGACGGCGAAGGCGACCGAGGAAATCAGCGGTCAGATCGCCGCCATGCAATCGGCGACGACGAACTCCGCGAAAGCCATTTCGGCAATCGCCGAGACGATCACGGAGATCGATTCGATTTCGGCCACCATCGCCTCCGCGGTCGAAGAGCAGGGTGCCGCGACCGAAGAGATCGCCCGCAACGTGCAACAGGCAGCAAGCGGTACGGAAGAAGTGACCCGGATCGTCGAGGGCGTCGCTCAATCGACGGACGAAACGGGGTCCAGCGTCAGCGGACTGGTGGACGCGGTCAGCCTGATGCAGGACCAGACCGAAAGCCTTAAACGCGAAGTCACGCAGTTCCTGGGGACCATCCGGGACGACAAGAGCAAAGCCGCGTAGGCAAACCGGCACTCACCCGGGCAATCGGGCGGCATCTTCGGACGCCGCCCGTTTTCTTTGCCTCGACCATGTTCTATCCTCCGCCCGCAACGATAAACCCGGCGGCGCCATGGCGCCCCTTTTTGGGAGGAATGGCATGAGAGTCCTGTTTTCTTCACTGGCCCTGGCGGCAGGTCTGGCGGTCGCCACGGCGGTTCCCGCAGAGGCGCAAACCCGCGTTACCTACAAATCGGCGAAGTCCACCTCGTCCTACTACCAAATGGCTGTGCAGATCGCCGAAGCCATGAAGGAAGGATCGAACGGGGAAATCATCGTCACGGTCGAAGAAAGTCAGGGTTCCGTCCAGAACGTGATGGAAACCAAGGCGCGCGGCGGCGACTATGTCTTCACTACGCCCCCTGTCCTCGTCCGGCTGGCGCAGGGCGGCAAGGCCATGTTCGAAGGCAAGACCGATCCGAAGTTCGACGAAATTCGGGCGCTGTTCCCCATCCCGTCCCTGACCATGCATTTCGTCATGTCGTCCAACAGCGACGCCTCCACGTTCAGCGATCTGGAGGGCAAGACGATCCTTCTCGGCAAGGGGTCGTTCGGCGCCAGGGAAGGCGAGAAATACCTCAAGCTCTTCGGCCTGGAAGGAAAAGTGAACCTCGCAGAGATTGAGCTGTCCAACGCCGTGCCGGCCCTTAAAAACGGTCAGATCGACGGTTTTGTCACCGCCGGGTCGTGGCCTGCGCCGAATGTGATCGAAGCGGCGGCCAGCACCGGGGTTACCGTGCTGTCCTTGTCGGACGATCAGATCAAACAGACCAAGCGCACGAAACTGGTCATTCCGGCCGGCACCTACACCGGCCAGGGCGGCGACATCAATACAACCTCTCTGCCGGTCGTCGCCTATACGACAACAGCGATGAGCGACGACACCGCCTATCAACTGACGAAGACCTATTGGGAGCAGAAGGCGAAGATGGGCGCGGGCGCAGCCTGGTGGAACGGCGTCGACGAAGGGTTGATGTCGAACATCACGGGCAAGATTCATCCCGGCGCCGCGAAGTATTACAAGGAAGCGGGCATCGCACTGACGGACGCGCAGCAATAGCCGACATCCTCCGAGCAACCAGATCCCGGGCGCGCCCAGCGCCCGGGTCTTTTTGACGCGACCATGCACGCTGATCTCACAGACCGGAAGCTGACGCTTCGGCTCTTCTGGGCCGGGCTCGGCGCCGTCATGGTCGCCTTTCATTTGGGGCTGATCTTCTACGGCCTGGTGCCGAACCTGGTCAGCCGCCCACTGCATATGGCGCTGGCCTTGCCTTGGATCCTGATTTTCGCATCGACGGCGGGGATCAACCGTGTCAGCGGCGCTGTCCTGACCGTGGTTGGGGTCGCCGCCTGTCTCTGGATCGCGGTCAATCAATCCACGCTTTCCGATCAGTACGGGTTCCTGGAGAACGATTTCCAGATCGCGGTCGCCGGGACATTGACCCTGATCGTCCTGGAGGCGGCCCGCCGCGCAATCGGCTGGCCTTTGCCAACCGTCGCGGCGATCGCCCTGCTCTATGCGCTGTTCGGGCAGCATATCCCGGGAGAGTTCGGTCACTCGGGCACGCCTTTGAAGAGTTTCCTGGGCACGCTGACCATCGCCGAAGGCGGCCTGTGGGGCAGCCTGACCGGCGTTTCCGTCAGTGTGGTGGCGATCTTCGTGATCTTCGGGGCCTTCCTGAACGCGGGAGAAGCCGGGCAAGGCTTCATGAACGTCGCCACGGCCGCGGCAGGACGGTTGAAGGGCGGCGCGGCAAAGGTGTCGGTCCTGTCCTCCGCGCTTTTCGGATCGATATCCGGGTCCGCCTCCGCCAATGTCGCATCGACCGGCGCGATCACCTTGCCCGCCATGACCAAACTTGGATATCCCAAACGTCTGGCGGCGGCGACAGAAGCCGTCGCCTCGTCCGGCGGTCAGATCATGCCGCCACTGATGGGTGCCGGCGCCTTCGTGATGGTGGAACTGACAGGCGTTCCCTATACCGGCGTGATGGCCGCGGCTCTTCTGCCCGCTTTGCTGTACTTCGTCGCGGTGTGGGTCGGCATCGATGTCTATGCGACGAAGTTCGACCTGCGCCCGGTGGCGGCGGAAGACCGCCCGCCGGGACGCGATGTCGCGGTGACCGCGTTGTTCTTCCTGGTGCCCTTCAGCGTCCTGATATGGGGCATGTTCGTGACCAAGGTCACGCCGCAATATGCCGCCTGTATGGCAACGCTTGTCGGCGCGCTGATGCTCGTCTTTGACGGCAGGCTCCGCTTCGATTGGAGGCGAACCGTTCTGCGTGTCGAACATGCCCTGATCACCGCGGGCCGACAGGTGGCAATGATCGCCTCCATCATCTTGTGCGCGTCATTGATCATCGGGGTTCTCTCGATCACCGGTTTGGGGGTGAAGATCACCTCGCTCATTCTCTCAGGCTCGGGCGGATTGCTCTGGCCCTCGTTGCTGCTGACGGCCGTTGCATGTCTGGTGCTGGGCATGGAAGTGCCGACGACCGCCGCCTACGTCATCTGCGTCTCGGTGGCGGGGCCGGCGCTGATCGAACTGGGACTGGCGCCGCTGCAAGCGCATCTCTTCGTTTTTTGGTATGCGCTCCTGTCGACCATCACGCCGCCGGTTTGCGGTGCGGTTTTCATCGCGGCCGGGATGATCACAGAGAACTGGCTGAAGGTCGCGCTGACCGCCATGGCCTTGGGCGTCGGTCTCTATGTGGTTCCGATGGGGATGATCGCAAATCCGGACCTGATCTCCCTGGCGGATACGCCGCTGGCCGCGTCCATCAGTTTCCTGAAGATCGGTATCGGCCTGACGGCGCTGTCCTACGGCATCATCGGCGCCCGGCCGGCCTGGCAGAAAGCAGGACTGATCGCGGCCGGCGGCGTCGCGGTGTTCGCGCCGATACCTTTCTGAGCAGTCGGTCAGCCCGGAAGAGGCCGTCCTTTGGACGCCATCCTGTCGACAGCCCGGAAGAGAAACGCTCCTATTACCATGCTGGCGCAAAACACCAGGATATCCGTTTTGAACGTCCCCAGTCCGGCAAGCGCCGGTCCGGGGCAGAGTCCGGCAAGCCCCCATCCCAGTCCGAATACGACCGCGCCGGTAACCAGGCGGACATCGATGTCTTTCTTCGTCGGCAGGTGAAAGCTTTCCGCCAAGACCGGCGTGGGCCGCGCCAGAGCGAAGCGGTAGCCAAGTGCGGTGACGCCAAGCGCACCGCCCATCACAAAGGCAAGGCTGGGATCCCAGGCCCCGAAGAAATCCAGAAAGCCGATCACCTTTGCTGGATTGGTCATTCCGGCCACCACCAGGCCCAAACCGAACAGCAACCCTATCCCGAAGGCAGTGAGAATTTGTTTCATCTCAGAACCCTCCTGCATGGCGGACGACAAAGACCGTGGCGATGCCGATGGCCATGAAGATGCAAGTGGCGACGAGGGATCGGATCGAGCCCCTTGCCAAGCCGCAGACGCCGTGCCCGCTGGTGCATCCACTGCCCAACTGAGTCCCGATACCGACCAGCAGTCCGGCAACAACGGTCATCGGCAATGCCGACTGCATCTCAACAGGAACGGCGTTGCCCGTCGCAAGAGTGTATCCCATGGGCGCGGTGGCCAAGCCGGCCAGAAAGGCAATCCGCCAGGCGATATCGCCTTGGGACAAGGTGGACAATCCGCCAAGGATGCCGCTGATCCCGGCTATCCTGCCGTCCAACATCATGAGCAGCACGGCCGCCATGCCGATCAACGCACCGCCTGCCGCCGCTGAAATAGGCGTGAAGTTTTCCACTGTCTCAAAACCTCCGAAAACACGAGAAGGCCGCCGCCCTCTCGGACGGCCGACTATCCAATGAGCTTAGCCGGTTTCGCCAATGGCACATTGATCTGCCGCACGGGCAGATCCGGGCAGGCGCCGCTACGCCGGCGACGCATCGCATCGACTAGGGGCAGCGGCGCATCCGCAAGGCTTCCAAGAAGACCGGCTACGTCGTCTTAATGGGTCCGAATCAAGGCGCGCTGCTCTAACGCCCCAGGTTCGCCACCACCTTGTCGAACGCTTTGCCGAAAACGGCGCGGTCTTCCGGCGTGCCGACGGTCACACGAATGCAGCGGTCCAGAACGGGCACGCCGGGCATGCGGATAAACACCCCTTCCGCATCCAGTGCCTTCAAGATGGCCCGTGCCTTGTCGCCGTTCCCCACATCGATGGCGACGAAGTTCGTCGCCGACGGCAAGGCGATGAAGCCATGCTTTTCGGCAAGCGCCCGGTATTCTTCCTTGCCCTTCTCCACCTCAGCGATCACGTGATCGACATGGCCCTGATCGGCCAACGACGCCAGCGCCGCAACCTGCGACAGGCGCGTAACCTCAAACTGGTTGCGGATCTTGTTCATACCGGTGATCAGGTCCTTATGCCCGATCGCATAACCGACCCGCATGCCCGCCATGCCGTGGGCCTTGGAAAAAGTTCGGGTGCGGATGACCCGCGGATTGGACGTATCGATCGGCGGTTCGGTGCCTTCGGGTGCGAATTCGATATAGGCCTCGTCCAGCACCAGCAATCTGCCGGGCGGCACTGCGTCGATCATTCGTTGAATGGTCTCCGCATCGTGCCAAGTCCCCATCGGGTTGTCGGGATTGGCGATGAACAACAGCGGCGCCCCTTCGTTGCGTGCGGCGTCCAACAGAGCGTCCGGATCTTCCTTGTCCCTGTGGTAGGGAACGGTCTTGAGGATTCCGCCATTTCCATTGACCTGGTAATTGAACGTCGGATAGGCGCCCAACGAAGTTACGACGGGAACGCCCGGCGAGACGATCATCCGGACAATCACACTGAACAGATTGTCGATCCCGGCGCTGATGCAGATCTCCTCCATGGCGACGCCATGCTTGGCAGCCAGTTCTTCGCGTAGCTCGTAACTTTCCGGATCGCCGTACCAGGAGGCGCGGGCGATCTCGCGCTCGATCGCCGCCGCGGCTTTGGGTGAAATGCCGAAAGCGCTCTCATTCGCCCCGATTCGGGCTGCGAACGGTCCGCCGCGGGTCCGTTCCAACGCTTCCGGGCCGACGAACGGCGTGGAGGCAGGCAAGGCGCGGACAACGCCGGTGAATGGAATATGGGCGTCAGTCATCCCAAGGGTCCCCCCTGTTTCTGTTCTTGCGACTCTTATGAAATCATGTCGCGGCCCTGTCCAGGCCTTAGGCTTTTTGTCTGGTTCCGGTTCCGTTAGGCTGGGCGGATGAAAACCTTCTCTCCTGTAGCGGGTCTGGCCATCGTGGCTCTTGGATGCCTGATGCTTGGCGGGTGCAGCTTGTTCGGCGAGACGGAGCCGGATGCACCGGCTGACCCGCCGCCGCCGCAGGCCGCCTCACCGGCCCCCCTCCCATCGGCACCGACCGTCGCGCCGGTGATCGCCCAGCGACCGTTGGCGCCGGCCCGGATCGAACCGCCGGATTTCGCACCCGCCACGCCGGTGCGCATGGCTTTCATCTGGTACGATCATCCCCTGCTGCAAACCCGCGACTTCATGGCGACCCGCGTGCAACTGACCCCGGCAGCGGGTTTCACGCGAATGCGTTTTTCCCTGCCTGTGCTTGGCATCGACTGTTCAGGGGCAATGCGGTTCTCCGACGCGGACGCACAAGGCCTCGTCGGCGGAGAATTTCAAATATCCTGTTCCGATAACGCCATCGCGTCCGGACTGATCGTGCCGGTCGCCGGTCAACCAGCAATCAACGGGCAAGGCGCCGATCAATTCGGCCGCAGTGTGATCTTCGCCATCCAGATGGACGGCTGAGCCGGCGTCGCCGCGCCGCCGCTGCTTAAACTGCGTTCGGCATCGCGAGACCGTAGCGGTCCGCCCAGGGCTCGATCTGCGGCAGGATTCCCGGGTAAAGCGGCACCCCGTTCGCCACCGCATCGCGGCGGCGCGCCATGGCGCCGTCGCCGGGCAGACGCACGCCGGGCCGTCCTTCCGGCACCCGGGCGTTCCGGCTGGCGGTCGCGGTGTGCGAGAACTCCCGTAGGAAGGCGTCGCGGCCGCCGAAGAACTCCGGATCGACAACCTGAACGAAAACCGAGGCCCCGTGCTGATCGGCCCCGTCCGCGCGGCCGTGCCCCGCCAAGCCCGACGTCATCGCTTCGACCATCAGCGCCAAACCGAACCCTTTGTGCCCGGCGTCCATGCCGCCCAACGGCAGCAAGGCGCCTGGCGGGTCGTCGTTGAGGACGGCCGGATCGTCGGTCGGATTGCCTTTATTGTCGATCAGCCATTCGCCCCGCAGGCGCGCGGCGTTGCCGATCATGCGGTTGGACATGCCAAGCGTCGTGATCGAGGCACTGATGTCGACCAGTACGGGATCGCCGCCGGCCTCTGTGCCCGTAGGCAGGCCGTAAGCCATGGGATTGGGCGTAAAACACTGTTCCACCGCCCCATAGGGCGCGACGCCCTTCGCCGACGGATCGGAACTGAGCAGGCTGATCACCAGGCCCTGTTCCGTCGCGATTGGCAGGAAGGCGGCCAGGCAGGCGATATGGTGCGACCGCCGGATCGATACCGCGCCGATCCCATAGGTGGTGGCGCGCCGGGTTGCTTCGTGCACCGCCTGGTGGGTCAGCCAAACGCCGGACAGATAGCCCCCGTCCCAGGTCAGACAAGGACCGCTGTCCTTGATCGCCCGGGGGTCGCCCTCCGCCGGCATTTTCCCCGCCTCCAACTGTCCCAGATAGTTGGCGGCCAAGTTGAGGCCATGCGTGTCGTGTCCCATCAAATCCGCTTCGAGAAGATAGGTCGCCACGATCTCGGCACGGTCATGCGCCATGCCGGCGCGTGCAAACAGGTCGGTCGTCAGGGATTTCAGGGAAGACGCCGCGTACCGGGGACGGTCGGCCTGATCCGCCATAGTCTCAACTCCGCCAATGATGGAATGGCGGCCAAGCCTATAGATTTATCCGGTCACGAAAAGCGGTAAGCATCCATCGCAAGCACCGCATGGGTGACGCTTTGATGCAGCACCGCGCCGTTCGGATCGCGCGCCGCCCCCATCGCGGCGAAGAGCGGCATGATGTGATCCTCGGTCGGGTGGTTCCACGCGGCGTGCGGATGCCGGTCCCGGTAGTTCAGCAGGCCGTCGGTGTCGCCCTGGGCAACCGCATTGGCCAGCCAGGCTTGAAAGTCGGCGGCCTGCGGTTCCGGCTCGGCCGCCAGCGGCTGCCCGCGGAAGGCGCGCAGATTGTGCGTCGCAGACCCGGACCCAACGATCAGAACGCCCTCGTCGCGCAACGTATGCAACGCTGCGCCGAGATCGCGATGGTACGCCGTATCACGGCCCGTCCCGATCGAGAGCTGCAGGACCGGAATGTCGGCTGCCGGATACATCAGCTTCAGGGGAACCCAGGCGCCGTGATCAATGCCGCGCTCAAGATCGACTTCCGCCTCGATCCCGGCGGCGGACAAGGCCACGGCAACCCGCGCCGCAAGGCCCGGATCGCCCGGAACATCGTACCGTTCCTCATAGAGCGGCGCGGGGAACCCGAAGAAGTCGTGGATCGTATTGAGCCGCGCCGCGCCGTTTATCTGCGGCACCGGCGTTTCCCAGTGGGCCGAAACGCAGAGCACCGCCGATGGGCGGCCGAGCGTGTCGCCCAACCCCGACAGGAATCGCGTCGCCGGACAGTCCTGCATGATCAGCGTCGGCGCGCCGTGCGAAAGAAACAGAGACGGGAACGCGTTCATGGCGGGTGAGCTCCTGAAACGTTGGGCGTTCAAAACACCTAGTCCGTAAGCGACCTTGCTTGAACCCCCCGCCCCTGGAATATCCTGTGCGGAAACGCATGCTATAATGTGCAAAAAATCACGGGAGGAATGCCATGCCGGATACCGCCAGCCGGAAAGAAGGCCCTGCGGTCCTGAAAGCGGAGCAGATCGAACGCTATCATCGGGACGGTTTCATCATACCCGATTACCGCCTTCCCGAGGCTATGCTGGGCCGAATGCGAGAGGCGCTGGAGGCCTTGATGGCGGCAAACCCCCACCTTGCCGCCGACAATATGCTCTGCCCGCACCTGATGGGCGCCGGGGTCCAGGGCCTGAAGGGGGATCCCGTATGGCTGGAATTCGCCTCCAACCCGGACATTCTGGACTTCGTCGAGCAGCTGATCGGACCGGATTTTCTGCTTTGGGGAACCACCGTCTTCGGGAAACCGGCCTTCTCCGGCAAGGAAGTCCCCATGCACCAAGATGGCGAATACTGGCCGATCCGGCCGCTCGCCACCTGCTCGGCCTGGATCGCGCTCGACGATACGACGCCGGAAAACGGCTGCCTGCGGGTCATCCCGGGATCGCACAAGGAAAAGCGTCTGCTGGCACATCATCAGGATGACGGCGACCATCTGGCCCTGAACCAGGCCATGGACCTCAGCGAGTACCGGGAAGAAGACTCCGTACCGATCCTGTTGAAAGCGGGCCAAGTTTCCTTCCATGACGTTTACCTGGCGCACGGTTCGCATCCCAACCGCTCGCCCAACCGGCGCGCGGGCTTTGTCTGCCGCTATATGCCGACCAGCTCGCATTTCGACCACGCCTATGGCGCGGACCTGCAGAAGAAGTCCGGCATCGTGGATTTCTCCGGACGGCGGGTCATCCTGATGCGCGGCCGGGACGTCTGCGGCGAAAACGATTTCTCGATCGGTGCGTGACCGAAGACGCAGATGTGCCGCCGGGCCTTCCCGCCCGCGACCATATCCGTTTCCAGCCTAGTTTCAGGAGCGATCCATGAGTGAACTTCTCTACGAAGTCAGGGGGGACGTCGGCTATGTCACCCTGAACCGGCCCCAGGCGCGCAACGCGCTGACCTTCGGCATGTATGAAGGTTTGGCCAAGATCTGCCGGGAAATCACGCCTGACGGACCGGTGAAGGTGTTGGTGATCACGGGCGCCGGGGATGCCGCTTTCGCAGCCGGAACGGATATCGGTCAGTTTCGGGATTTCTCCGAACCGCAGCATGCAATCGATTACGAAACGCGCATGGACACCGTCTTAACAGATATTGAGAAATGCTGCGTGCCGACCATCGCAGCCATCGCGGGTGCCTGCACGGGTGGCGGCGCCGGTATTGCGGGATGTTGCGATATCCGCATCGCCGACCGGCGGCTGCGCTACGGCTTCCCCATCGCCCGTACGTTGGGCAATTGCCTTTCAATCGCCAACCTGAACCGGATATCCGGCCTGATCGGCCCGGCGCGGCTGCGGGAAATCCTGCTGACCGCCCGACTGATCGAGGCGGAAGAAGCGCTTACCATCGGCTTGGTGAGCGAACTTCTGGAAGACGCGAATGCGGTCAGAGAGCGTGCCGAGGAGCTCGCCGGGAAACTCGCAACCCACTCGCCCTTGTCGATGCGCGCCACGAAGGAAGGCCTCCGCCGTCTCAGCGAAGCCGGTTCGGCCATCGACGATTCCGACCTGATCGAAGCGTGTTACATGAGCAGCGACTTCAAGGAAGGGATAGAAGCCTTCCTTGGCAAGCGGAAACCCGCCTGGACGGGGAAGTAAGATGGAAGGACCTCTTACCGGCTGCCGCGTCGTCGAACTCGCCCATATCATGGCCGGCCCTGTCTGCGGGTTGATGCTGGCCGATATGGGCGCGGACGTCATCAAGGTGGAAAAGCCGACCGGGGACGACACCCGCCGGTCTGTACCCCCCGATATCGAAGGCGAAAGCGCCGCCTTCATGATGATGAACCGGAACAAGCGGGGCATCGTTCTGGACTTGAAGACGGAAGCGGGCAAGGACGCCTTGCGGCGCCTGCTGATGCAGGCCGATATCGTGGTCGAGAATTACCGCCGCGGCACCATGGAGAAACTCGGCCTCGGCTATGACACGCTGCGCAAGGAAAATCCGGGTCTGATCCTTGTGGAGATCTCCGGCTTCGGCCGCACAGGTCCCTACGCGGACCGTGCCGGATTCGACCTCATCGCGCAGGGCATGTCCGGGCTGATGTCAATTACCGGGGAAGGCCCCGACCGGCCGCCGACGAAGGTCGGTGCGCCCCTTTCCGATATCACCGCCGGCATTCTAGGGGCGTTGGGCGCGGTGTCGGCCTACGTAAACCGCCTCAAGACAGGAGTCGGGCAACGGGTCGACACGTCTCTCTTCGAAGCCGGAATCACCCACACCTACTGGCAGTCGGCGATCGCCTTCGCGACCGGCGTTTCGCCGACGGCCATGGGGTCGGCGCACCCGCTGAACGCCCCCTATCAGGCTTTCGAGACGGCGGAAGGCTGGATCAATATCGGCGCGGCCAACCAGAGGAACTGGGAAAAACTGGTCGAACTGATCGGCGCCCCGGAACTGGCGCAGGATCCGCGTTTCCTCAGCAATGCCGGGCGGATGGACAATCGTCCCGCGCTTGTCGACGCGCTGACGCCGGTCTTTAAACAGAAGACCGCCAGCGACTGGCTCACCCTTTTCGAGGAAGGCGGCCTGCCGGCGGGGCCGGTCCTCAGCATTGCCGACATGCATGCCGATCCGCAGACCCAGGCGCGCGACATGGTGGTCGAGTTGGACCACCCGGCTGCCGGCCCGGTCAAGTCGATCGGCCTGCCGATCAAATTCTCGGAAACGCCGGGCAAGGTGGTGAAGCCGGCCCCTCTCTTGGGCCAGCATACGGAGGAGGTCTTGCGAGAACTGGGCCTGTCCGATCAGGAAATCCGCGCCATGCGGGAGAACGGCAGCGCGCTCTTTGCGGAGCCGGGCGCCGGCGTTTAGCCGGCTTCGCGCAACAAGTTGCCTTTACGGCGCTGCCAGTCGCGTTCCTTGATGGTCTCGCGTTTGTCGACGGCCTTCTTGCCCTTCGCCAAGCCGAGCGACAGTTTGCAGATGCCCCGGTTGTTGAAGAACATGCTGAGCGGTACGAGGGTCATGCCGTCCCGTTTGATCGCGCCGATCAGCTTGTCCCGCTCGCGCCTATGGACCAGCAGTTTGCGCAACCGCTTGGGATCGTGCTGAAAGGCTTTCGGCGCGTTCGGATATTCGGATATGTGGACGTTGAACAGGTAAAGCTCGCCGTCCTTAAGCCCGGCATAGGCTTCGTTCAGGCTGGCGCCGCTGACACGCAGCGATTTGACCTCCGTCCCGGTCAGCACGATGCCGGCCTCGATGGTCTCCTCGATGGCGTAGTCGAACCGCGCCCGGCGGTTCATCGCGACAGTACCGCCCGTCAGATCCTTGTTCTTCTTTTTGTTTTTGCCCGCCATAGCCAGCCCAAGGCCCCGTCTCCCTATAGAAGACCGGCCCCCTCCATCGCGGATTTCACCGCTTCCTTGCTGCTGTCGGCAATCTCGGTCAGCGGCAGACGCGCAAACGGGGTCGCTTTGCGCAGCAGGCTGGCGCCGTATTTGACCGGACCGGGAGAGCTTTCGCAGAACATTGCTTCATGCACCGGCATCAGCGTATCGCGCGCCTTCTCAAAAGTCGGGAAATCCTTGGCCCGCCAAGCGCGATGGAGGTCGGCGCACAGGCGCGGCGCGATATTGGCCGTGACCGAGATGCAGCCATGTCCGCCTTGGCCCAGGAACGCCCCGATCGTACCGTCCTCACCGGAAAGCTGACTGAAATCGTCCCCGATCGCCAGGCGCGTCAGAACCGGCCGGTTGAGATCGTTGCTGGCGTCTTTGACACCGACGATGTTCGAAAAGTCCTTTGCCAACCGCGCCATGGTTTCCACCGACATGTCGATAATGGAACGGCCCGGGATGTTGTAGATCACGATCGGAATGTCGGATGCCTTGGCGATTGCCGCATAATGCGCGTACAGCCCCGCCTGGGTCGGCTTGTTGTAATAAGGGGTCACCACCAACGCCGCATCCGCGCCAGCCTGATGCGCGTGCTGAGTCAGCATGATGGCTTCTTCCGTGTTGTTCGATCCGGTCCCGGCGATCACCTTTGCGCGACCCTTCGCGACCTCGACGCACAGATCGACCACGCGCATATGTTCGTCGTGGCTGAGCGTCGGCGACTCCCCGGTCGTCCCGACGGGGATCAGCCCCTCGGTTCCTTCGGCCACTTGCCAATCGGCGAAGGCCTGGAACGCGCTCTCGTCGATCTCGCCGGTCTCCCGCATCGGTGTGATCAGCGCGGTCATCGACCCTTCAAACATGGCAGCCACGGTTTCCTCCAATGGTCGGATTTATATTCGTCCGCCCTTCACAGCAGAGCGGCGGGACAGTATACGGAGCACGCGCCTGGAACAAGCGCGGGCGGGACATAGATCTGTGTCCTGTGGTTGAGGAACATGCTCGCCGTCGATTAAGGTGATGCTTATGTGGTGGCGTATTGTACTTATTCTGACCGCGAGCGTTTTCTGGAGCGCTCCCGGAGCCGTCGCCGCGCCGTTGTCGGACGCGGATCGAGCCCATTATGAAGCCGCTTACCACGCCGCGGCCAACGGACAATGGCGCGCGGTTTGGCGTCATGCCGACCGGGCTGAGGATCAGTTCCCCCGCAAGGGGTTGGACTGGCTGCATATGCAGGACCGGCGCAACGGTCGCAGTTTCCAGGAAATTGCCGCTTTCGTTACGCAGAACCCCGATTGGCCCCGCCTTGCGACGCTGAGGCAGCGCGCGGAAGAAAAAATCGACGGGGAAACGCCCGCCGACGCCATCCTCGCCTGGTACCGCGAGCGGAACCCGGCGACCTTGAACGGCGTACAGCATTTGGCGAGAGCCCTGACCGAGGCCGGCCGGATCGCGGATGTCCCGGCGATGATCCAGACCGCGTGGGTGGAACTGGATCTGCCCGGACGCACCGAACACACCTTTCGTCAGGATTTCCGGCAGTATATCACCGCGGATGCAAACCGGGCCCGTCTGGACCGCTTGCTCTGGCAGGGAAGAACCAGTTTGGCGGCCCGCCAAGCCCGCCGGATGCCGGAAGCCGAGCGCCGCCTGGCGGAAGCACGGATCGCGCTCAGAAACTTTGCCGGCGGGGTTGATGGCGCCATCGCCCGGGTCCCCGACCATCTCAAGAACGATCCCGGCTTGATCTACGAGCGCGTCCGCTGGCGCCGCCGCAAGGGACGGGACGCGGACGCCGCGGAACTGTTGCTGAACGTCGACATCGACCCAGGACGCTGGGCATCCCAATGGTGGCGGGAGCGCGGGATCTTGGCGCGCCGGGCATTGCGCGACGGCAAAATCAGCCGGGCCTACAAACTGGCGTCGGGCCATGGCGCCAAGAACGGATATCCGTTTGCCGATGCCGAGTGGCTGGCCGGCTGGATCGCCCTGCGCTTTCTGGACGACCCGCTGCTCGCCTTTCCGCATTTTCAGCGCATGTACGGCAATGTGTCCTTTCCGGTATCCTTGAGCCGGGCAGCCTATTGGGCGGGCCGGGCCGCGCAATCGGCCGGCAAGACACCGATCGCCGCCCAGTGGTACGCAACGGCAGCCCGCCACGGCGCGTCCTTTTACGGACAGATGGCCGCCGCCCATCTTCAGCCGCAATACCGTCCGCCGCTGCCGGAGGAACCGCGCCCCATCGAGGCGGAACAGTCGGCGTTCGAGAATAGCGAACTCGTCAGGCTAGCCCGCATTCTCTCGGTCACGCGCGCCGACCGGACCTTACGGCGGGTAATCCGGCATATGGCGGACACGGCCGACAGGAAGCTGGATTACGTGCTGCTTTCCCAATTGGCCGAGGATCTGGGCCGCCCTCATGATGCGGTCTACGCGGCCCGGCAGGCGATCAAGAAAAACATCGTGATCAGCCGGTCGGGTTATCCCGTAGTCCCGCTGGACCGCGGGATCGGACTGGGACCGGACGTCGTGTTCGGCGTGATCCGTCAGGAAAGCGGGTTCGAGCGGACGGCGGAGAGCAGCGCCGGCGCGCGGGGCTTGATGCAATTGATGCCGGCGACCGCGAAGGCGGTGGCAAAGCAACAGCAGTTGCCGTACCGCAAAGCCAGTCTGACGGGGAACCACCACTACAATATCGCCCTGGGAAGCGCCTATCTGAAAGGGTTGATCGACCGGTTCGACGGTTCGATGATCCTGGCGCTTGCGGGATACAATGCGGGACCGCACCGGGCGCGCCGTTGGATGCGCGAGTTCGGGGACCCGCGCGTTGGCGTCCACGAAGCGCTGGACTGGATCGAGATGATCCCGTTCGAGGAAACCCGCAACTACGTGCAGCGGGTTCTGGAAAACATCACCGTTTACCGTCAGCGGTTAACCGGCCAAGTGGCGCTGGTGTCCTTCAACAGCGCGACCCAACCGATCGGCAGCAATACGGTTTGGGCGCCGCCCCCGAGGGCGCCGCGCCGCGCGGTGACAGAGGGCTGAGGCGCCGCCGCAGGCCCTAAACGGCCGCCCGATCACAATCCCTTGCTATGTCTGGACATAGCGGGCGCTTCGTGAAGAAATGCAGCGCCAGTCAACGACAGCCCCACACGAGAAGGACCCTACAATGTCACAGCTTCCGGGCGTGAAGGCCTGCATATTCGACGCCTACGGTACGATGTTCGACGTCAACGCGGCGGCCGCGCATCTGAAAGCCGAGCTGGGAGACAAGGAGGCCAAACTCTCCGAGATCTGGCGGCTGAAACAGCTTCAGTATACCTGGCTTCGGAGTCTGATGGGGAACGCCTATGTCGACTTCTGGCAGGTCACGCAGGATGGATTGGACTACGCCATGGAGGCGGTTGGCCTGAACGACGATGCGCTGCGTCAGAAACTGCTGGATCTCTATTGGAAACTGGACAGCTATCCCGAGGTGCCGCGCATCCTTCGGGCTTTGAAAGCGGGAGGCCTGCATACCGGCATCCTCTCCAATGGATCCCCGGACATGTTGAACGGCGCGGTCGAGTCTTCCGGCATTTCAGCGGATCTGGATGCCGTCTTGTCGATCCATGAGCACGGCTATTACAAACCCCGGCCGGAGATTTATCAGATGGTGCTTGACCGTTTCGGGATCCAGGCGGGTGAAGTTTGCTTCATGTCGTCAAACGGTTGGGACGCCGCCGCGGCGGCTCATTTCGGGTTTCAGGTCTGCTGGGTCAACCGGTTCGACCAGCCGAAGGAACGCCTGCCCGGTGAGCCGAAACACATCCTCAAAACCCTGGACGACCTGCCCTCGCTGCTGGGGCTCTAGTCCATTGCAGAGCGGCGGGGCATTCCAGGAACGCATCATCCGCGCGCAGGATGGCTTGAAACTCTATTTCCGGGACTACGGCGATCCAAACCACCCCGCGCCGCCGATCCTGTGCCTTAGCGGTCTGGCGAGGAATTCCAAGGATTTCGCCCCCTTCGCCGCGCGTGTTTCGGCCGACGGACGTCGGGTCTTGTGCCTCGATTATCGCGGGCGTGGTCGAAGCGCGTACGATCCCGATCCCAAGAACTACCAGCCCGCCACCTACCTGAACGATGCCCGGCATCTGCTTTGCGCCTTGGGCCTTCACAAGGTCGTGGTGATGGGAGCCTCCCTGGGAGGAATCCTGGGCATGGCGTTCGGCGCGGCGATGCCAACGACGATCGTCGGTTTGATGATGAACGACGTCGGTCCCGAGGTTGATACGTCGGGCTTCGACCGGGTGCGCGACTATCTGAAAACCGACCGGCCGCACGACTCCTGGGAAAGCGCGATCGCCGACCTGCGCACCATCTTCGCCAACCACGCCTTTACCGAGGATGAATGGCGGGCTGTCGCGGAAGGCACCTTCAGGGAGGGACCGGACGGGCGCTTGCATTTCGATTGGGACGTGCGGCTTTACGAGACCTTGGAGGCAGCCGACAAGATCCCCGATCTGTGGCCCTATTTCCGCAGTGTCCGGCATGTGCCGGTGCTTGTGTTGCGGGGTGAAAACTCGGACATTCTGATGCCTGAAACACTGGACAAAATGGCCGACGCGCATCCCGATTTGCGTGCGGTCACTGTCCCGAAGGCAGGACACACGCCGACCTTGAAAGAACCCGCATCCGTAGAGGCCATCGATGACTTCCTTGACCGTATCGACGCAGGACACCGCTGACGGCGCCCCGGCCGAAGCCGATCTTCCCTCGTTCGACACCGTGCGCGCCGCCGCCGCACGCCTGGAGGGCGTTGCGGTGCGCACCCCGTTGCTCGAGGCCCCATTGTTGAATGAGCGGCTTGGATGCCGGCTTTTGGTGAAGCCTGAATGCCTGCAACGCACAGGGTCCTTCAAGTACCGCGGCGCGTATAACAAGATCAGCGCCTTGCCCGACGCTGTCCGAAAGAATGGTGTCGTCGCCTACTCCTCCGGCAACCACGCGCAAGGCGTTGCTGCAGCGGCCCAGGTCCTGGGGATCGCGGCTACCATCGTCATGCCGGCGGACGCGCCCGCGATCAAGATGGCCAACACCAAGGGCTATGGCGCCACGGTCGTGACCTATGACCGCTATACCGAAGACCGGGCCATGATCGCGGAAACCATCGCAGAAGAGCGCAACGCAACCATCGTCAAACCCTATGACGACCCGTTTATCGTAGGTGGGCAAGGGACGGTCGGTCTGGAAATCGCTCAGCAGGCCGCGGAACTGGGCGTCACACCCGATGCCGTCCTGGTTTGCTGCGGTGGCGGGGGGCTGGTGTCCGGCACGGCACTTGCCTTAACCCACGAGATACCGGGCATTCCCGTCTATGCCGTAGAGCCCGAGGACTTCGACGACACCAAACGTTCCTTTGAAACGGGCCGGCGGGAGTCGGTCGATCCGAACGCGCGATCGATTTGCGACGCTCTTCTGTCGGAGCGTCCGGGCCGCATCACCTTCGCCCTGAACCGGAAACTGTTGGCCGGCGTGGTGACGGTGTCGGACGAGGAAGTGCGGCGCGCGATGCGGACGGCCTTTACCGACCTGAAGGTGGTCGCCGAACCGGGCGGGTCCGTGGCGCTGGCGGCGGTGCTGGAAGGCAGGATCGATATCAAGGACAAGACAATCGTCGCGGTGATATCGGGCGGAAATGTCGACCCGGCGCTGTTTGCCGAAGCACTGGCGAGCTGAACTTCAGGCTGCGGCTGCGCGGCACCTAGAGCGTCGCGCCTTAATTCGGCCCCATTGAGACGACGTATCCGGTCTTCTGGCCAGGAAGGCCGGGCGCAGCGATGCTCTAGCCCTTGACCAGGGTCGGCGGCGCGATTGTCTTCTCGTCCGCCTCGTCGCTTCCCTCGATCTGGGTTGTGGGCGCCTCTTCGCCGGACAGCAGTTTCACATCGGCGACTTCGCGTTTCGCGTCCTCGCCCTCCTTGGTTTTCGGTGTGAGATCGACCCTTTTACAAAGGCCCTGAATGAAGGCACCCGCCTCGATCGCAAGGGACTCGTGGCTGATGTCGCCGGTAACCCTGGCCGTCGCGTAGAGTTTCACCAACCCCGCCTCGACAGCGCCGTTCACGGTGCCGGACACCATGACCTCGTCGGCGCGAATACAACCGTTTACGACAGCCTCCGGCCCGATCGTCAGTTTGCCGGTTCGGATATCGCCATCGACCTGGCCGTCGATCTGGATGTCGCCATCGCTTTCCATGTCGCCGGTTATCTTGAGATTGCCGGAAACAATCGACGGCGCATAAACCGGTCTGGAAGCAACTGGGGTCGATGTCGTGGGTTTCTTCGATCCGCCAAACATGTCTTCACTCCCCGATGGCTTGGGCGCTTCGCCCACTATCCTTTGAAAACCCGGCGGCCCGCTTCAAAGAACTTTGCCGGGTCGACCTGCTCGCCATTGATCAGAATCTCATAATGCACGTGCGGACCTGTACTGCGCCCCGTATTGCCCAGGCGGCCGATCTTATGCCGGTGGGAGACTTCTTCCCCCTTCTTGACCGAGATCGAATACAGGTGCGCGTAGCGCGTTGAGACACCACAACCGTGATCGATCTCGACAATCTTACCATAACGACCGTCCCGGCCCGCCTTTGTCACGACACCCGGTGCTGTCGCGTATACCGGGGTCTTCGGCCAACCCGCCAGATCGACGCCTTTATGCATCGCCATGCGGCCATTGATCGGATCGCGCCGTTTTCCGAAACCGCTGGTAAAATGATAATTGTCGACAGGAGAGATCCACGGCGTGCAGGCCAGGATGCTTTCCAGGTTCTCCCACTTCTCCGCTTTTTCGCTGAGCAGCGCGACGTTCGCCTCCAGATTGTGCGCCGTCCCGCCCGTATCGTCCAAAGCCAGGAACGGGCCGCCCTGACCGGAAGACGCCGGCGGCAGTCCCAAGGCCTGCAGGTGTTCCTGTTTCAGGCCGGCCATCTCGAACATGCGCTCGGCTTCGTCGATCTGGCGATCGGTTCGATCGATCAGCGCCGCAACAACCTCTTCCTGGGTTTCATGCAGGCCCTTAATGCTCTCGAGGAGTGACCGGGCCGTCGCGACCGGGCCTTGCGCATCAGTGCCCGATTCCACGCCCGCGACCGCGCGCAGGTCGACGATAACGTCGCCCAGGGTGCTTTCGGCGGCCAGGCGCTCGTCGCGCGCCCCATCCAGGGCGTCAATCAGATCCTCGATCGCCAATTCCAGCGAGGACACCGTGTCCCTGGGACCGGACGCCAGGACAACCGTCGTTCCACCGTCCACATCCACCGACGTCACCTGCGACATCAGGTCGGCCAACCGGCTTTCGGTTTCGGCCTGCCGGTTCCGGGTCACGGTGAGTTGCGAATCCGCCTTGGCGAGTGCGTCCGCCACATCATTCTTTGTCAGCAGCGCTTCGTCCCGTGCTTCCTGAACTTGCGACAGGTTGCGCTCCAACGCCGCCACATCGACGGCCAGACCGTCGCCGCGTTCCCGCGCTTCCGCCAGGGCGGCCTCCAGCACCTCGACGCGGGAAGTCAGCGCTTGGCGCTGTTCCAGCACTTGGCCATGGCCTTCTTCGGTCTGGCGCAGGGCGGTCCGGGTTTCCCGAAGCGACCGCGAGAGGTCACCCACGCGCGTCCGGCTTTCCAGCAGTTGCGTGTCCAACTCCGCCAGTCGGGTTTCCAACCGGTCGCGCTCCATCAGCGCTTTTTCTTCCTTGGCGCGAACCGACTCCACGCGGGAAGACAATTCGGTCACCGTCACCGCCAGCTCGGTTTCCCGTTCGCGCGTCTCGCTGAGGGTCGAGCGCAACAGATCGATCCGGTCGTGCAGAACCTGGCGTGAGGCGATGATCCGGCCACGTTCCGGGCCTGGCGTTTCGGCATCGACCTGGATTTGCTCCACGATGCCGGCCAGCTTGATATTGAGATCGTCAATCACGCCAAGCTGGTTGCGGAATTCCTGCAACTCGCGCGCCGAGACCGTTTGCCCGGCGCCGGTCGGCGCCGTCGGGCCCGTCAGGGCCGAAGCGGCGGCAGCGACATTTTCCTGATAAGTGCCCAAATCGTCGCGCAACTGTTCGAAGGCGAGCTTCGCTTCACTGATTTCGCGGTTCTTGCCGTCGATAACCGTATGCTGCCAGTAGGCGCCGCCGGACACCGCCGCCGCCCAAACAAGCACCGACACGCAAACGCCGGTGGCCAGGACCTGCATCCCCGGGGTGAGACGCATATAGGACACGCGCCCTTCCGAGCGCAGCATCACTTCTCTTTCACGAAAGGTCCGTCGCAAAAAGGCAGACACACGCCCGTGCTCCGCCTCGCCATCCCGTTGGATACCCGAGTTCAAAACAATGCCCCTTCCTGCAAGCCATACTTAACGGCCAAGACGGTTATACAGACATCGTACGGGCTTGTCATACCCGTTGCGCCGGTAAGGGCAAATTATCGAGCGGATTCAGACCTGTTAAGCGACCTTGGCGACGGTTCCGCTGGCTGCTTCGCGGATCCAGGACCGGAAGGCGCGGACAGCGGGTCGGTCCAGCCGTTCCGGACGGCATACCAGAAGCCAGGAATCGCCCCGCTCCGCGGCGATGCCGAAGGGCGCAACCAGCCTCCGCTCAACGTTCAGGTCCGGCATACCGAAGGGTTTCAAAGCCATGGCGACACCCTGGCCGTCCATCGCGGCTTCATAGGCCAGGATGTAGCTGTCGACGGAAATCGCCTCGCTCTCGCTCACCGCCTCGACACCGGCCTTCTCGAACCAGGCGCTCCAATCGTGCGGCGCGGTATAGATTTTCAACAGCGGGAAACGCTTCAGATCCTGCGGCGTGCTGATGCCGTTGCGCCCGCCCAGCAGGCGCGGACTGCAGACCGGCGTGACGGAGGCCGGGGCCAGCACCTCCCGGTGCACACTGGGGTCCGACGGCGGCTGCAGCACGATGCCCAGATCCGCATGCTCCGCATCGAAATCCCAGGAAACGCGCGAGGTGCTGATCCGTACGCGGACATCGGGGTAGCGCTGTTGAAATTCGTGCAGCCGCGGGATCAACCAATGGACCGCCATGGTGATATAGACCTGGACCGTCAATTCCCGGGGCGATTCCAGGGCACGGACCAGTTCCGTCCCCTCCGCGATCCGGTCGAGCGCGTCGCGCAGCACCGGGAAATAGAGCTTTCCGGCCTCCGTCAGGGTCACCGACTGCGGACCGCGGCGGAACAGCAGCACGCCCAGTTGCGCTTCCAGTGATTTCACCTGATGGCTGATCGCCGAATGGGTGACCGACAGTTCCTCGGCGGCAGCCCGAAAACTCAACAACCGCGCGGCTGCCTCGAAGGCTTTCGCGGCACTCAGGGACGGCAGTCTGCGGCTCATCTCACCGTTACTTCCTCTAACGCTGTGCCGGCAGCAGGACGCTGGAAACCCGCAGTTTTGCTGCACCGCACAATATGATCCACGGCATTTCGGTTAGTTGAATTCATGTTAAAGTGAGAATCAATCGTTTGCTGCCTGTAGGCGAACACAAGAGCCTGATTTACGCCATTCAATCTTTGGACTTGTAGCATGACGGACACCTTGATCGCCGAAGAAGAAACCGGTTCGGCGCGGCGGCGGGGTGGCCGCGCCGCGCGCAAGGCCCTGCGCGCCGCTCCCCTGCCGGAAGACAAACGCGCCATCCGGCCGGGCATGGAGGGCGGCCGCTATCAGCCGCTCAGCGACCGCGATATCGAAAAGATTCACCGCGCCGCGCTGACGGCGCTGGAGGAAGTCGGTCTGGCCGACGCCATCCCAAGCTGCGTGGAGGCCGTGCTGGCCGCCGGCGGCAGCTTGTCCCCGGAAGGCCGTCTGCTGTTCCCGCGCGCCCTCATCGAAGACACCATCGCCAACGCGGCGCGCAAGTTCGTGTTGCATGGCCAGGATCCGAAACACGATATGGAGCCATGGGGCGACAAACTCTATTTCGGAACGGCGGGCGCGGCGGTTCACATGGTGGATGCGCGGACCGGCGAATACCGCGAATCGACCAACCAGGACCTCTACGACATGGCGCGGATGGCCGACGCGCTGGACAATATCCACTTCTTCCAGCGCACGGTCGTCGCCCGCGATCTGCCGGACCCCTGGGAGTTGGATATCAACACCCTCTATTCGGCGATCAACGGCACCACGAAACATGTCGGCACCAGCTGGGTGAACCCGGAAAACCTGGCCGCCAGCATGCCGATGCTGCACGCGGTCGCGGGCGGGGAAGACAAATGGCGCGCGCGTCCCTTTGTCAGCCTGTCCTGTTGCTTTGTCGTACCGCCGATGAAGTTCGCGGAAGACGCCTGCCGGACGCTGGAACAGTGCGTACACGAAGGCATGCCGGTCCTGTTGCTGGCGGCGGGCCAGGCGGGCGCGACAAGCCCGGCGGCGCTGGCGGGCGCCATCGTCCAGGAAGTAGCCGAGGTTCTTGCCGGTCTCACCTACGTCAACCTGATCAAACCGGGCCACCCGGCGATCTTCGGCACCTGGCCCTTCGTCTCGGACCTGCGCACGGGCGCGATGTCCGGCGGCAGCGGCGAACAGGCGCTGCTGATGGCGGGCTGCGCCCAGATGGCGCGGTTCTACGATCTGACCGGCGGGGTTACCGCGGGGATGAGCGATTCCAAGGTGCCCGACGCCCAGGCCGGATATGAGAAGGGTTACAATCATGCGCTGGTCGGGAATTCCGGCGCGAACATGGTCTATGAGTCCGCCGGCATGCATGCCAGTCTGCTGGGCTGCTGCCTGGAAAGCATGGTGATCGACAACGACTCGATCGGCGGCGCCCTGCGCACGGTGGCCGGGATCGAGGTGACGGAAGACAGCCTGTCGATCGAGGCAATCCGCGATGTCTGCACCCAAGGTCCGGGCCACTTCCTGGGCCATGACCAGACCCTGAAACTAATGCAATCCGAATACGCCTATCCGACGATCGGCAACCGCTCCAGTCCGAAGGAATGGCTGGAAGAAGGCTCGCCCACCATCATCGATCTGGCCGAAGCGAAGACACGGGAAATCCTGTCGACCCACTATCCGGACCACATCCCGGATTCCCTTGATACCAGCCTGCGCGAAGAGTTTCCGATCAAGCTAGACCGTGCCAAAATGCGCCCCTCTTAGGGTGCAATCGCACCGCACGTTATTTGAGAACAGGTTGGGAGAGAGTTGATGCGGGATCACGCACGGGTGGTTATTGTTGGCGGCGGCATGATGGGGGCCGGCCTGCTGTACCATCTGGCCGAAGAGGGCTGGACCGACTCGCTGTTGATCGAGAAAGGGGAGCTGACTTCCGGCTCCACCTGGCACGCCGCCGGCCAGTGCCCGAGCTTCACGGCCGACTTCAACCTGGGCATGATCCACCATTACGGCAACACGCTGTACCCGACGCTGGAAGAAAAGACCGGCCAGTATGTCAGCTGGCATGGCTGCGGCGGCATCCGCTTCGCGATGAACGAGGCGGAACTCGACTGGTTCAAGCATGTCGAGGGCGTCAGCAAGATGATCGGCTTCCGCATGCAGATCATCGGTCCAGACGAGATTAAGAAGATCAATCCTTTCGCCGACACGACGGGCGTGCTTGCCGGGGCCTGGACGCTGGATGACGGCCATGTCGATCCCGCCGGCTGCTGTAACGCGCTGGCCAAGGGCGCGCGCGACATGGGGGCCGATATTGTCCGCAACAACCGTGTACTCGACATCAACCAGATGCCGAATGGCGAGTGGCAGGTAGTGACCGAGCAGGGCACCGTTACCTGCGAGCATGTTGTGAACGCAGCGGGCTGCTACGCGCGTAAGGTCGCGCAGATGGTCGGGACCGACGTGCCGATCACCAATATGAAGCACCACTATGTCGTGACCGACCCGCTCCCCGCCTTCCAGGAGCGGAATGAAGAGATGGTCGTGATGCGCGACCCCTATTCCAGTTCCTACTACCGGCAGGAGCAGAAGGCCGGCCTGATCGGAATCTACGAGACCGAGGATGCCGCCGAAGCCTGGGCCGAAACGGGCGGTCACCCGGAATGGGATTCGGAGAACGAGCTCTTCACCGAGGAACTCGACCGCATCATGCCCTGGATGGAAAAGGTCATGGAGCGGATGCCGATCTTCGGCGAGGCAGGCCTGAAGCGGATCGTCCACGGCGCCATCCCGCACACGCCGGACGCCAACCCCCTGCTGGGTCCGGCCGGCGGGCTGAAGAACTACTGGATGTGCAACGGCTCTTCCATCGGGATCGCCCAGGGGGCGGGCTGCGGCAAGTATTTGGCGCAGTGGATGGTGCACGGCGAGGCGGAGATCAACATGGCGGGCTTCGACCCGCGCCGCTTCGGCGATTATGCGGATGCGGACCATGTCCGGGCCCGCTCGTTCGAGGATTACACCCACATGTATGCGCTGCACCTGCCGGGCGAAGAACGCCCCGCCGGCCGCGGCGCGCGCAAGTCGAGCCTGTACGACATCCTGGAAGAGAAAGGCGCGCTCTATCACCCGGTCTTCGGTTGGGAACGCCCGAAATACTTCTCGCTGGACGGGGCCGAGGAAGAAATCGGCTTCAAGCACAACAATGGCTTCGACGCGGTCGCCAAGGAATGCGCGGCGGTGATGAACGCCGCCGGGATCGCGGATCTGTCGGGCTTCGCGAAATACGATGTGACCGGCAAGGATGCGGAAGCTTTCCTCAACCGGATCGTCGCGAACAAGATCCCGAAACGCGCCGGCGGCATCGGCCTCGGCCATTTCCTGAACCCGCACGGCCGGATCGAGGGCGAGTGTACCGTCACCCGCCTGGCCGACGATCGCTTCTACCTGCTGTCGGGCGCGGCGGCGGAAATCCGCGACTTCGACTGGCTGAGCCAGCATGTCGCGGACGGCGAGGACGTCACGGTCGCCAACGTCACCGATGATTACGGAAACCTTGTTTTAGCCGGCCCGAAGTCTCGCGAGATCCTGTCGACCGTCACCGAGGCCGACCTGTCGAACGACAGTTTCAAATGGCTGACGGGCCAGGAGATCGAGATCGCGGGCGTTCAGGTCCGCGCGTTGCGCGTCAACTATGTCGGGGAACTGGGCTGGGAGTTGCACGCGCCGATGGCTGATCTGCCCAAGCTCTACGCGGCCGTCTGGGATGCGGGACAGGCCCATGGCCTCGTCAACTTCGGCACCTATGCCGTCAATTCCATGCGGATGGAAAAGGCCTACAAGGGCTATGCGGCGGAGATGACGAACGAGATCACCATGATCGAAGCCGACATGGAACGCTTCTGCCGCTTCGACAAGGACGACTTCATCGGCAAGGCCGCCACCCTGCAGCGCAAGCAGGACGGCGTCAGCCAGCAGCTGGTCTATTGCGAAATGGAAGAAGGCGACTGCGACGCCCGCGGCGGCGAAGCGGTGATGGTGGGCGACACCAATATCGGCATCACCACGTCGGGCGGCTACGGCCACCGGGCGGGCAAAAGCCTGTTCTTCGCCTATGTAAAGCCGGACTATGTAGAGCCGGGCTCCACCTTCGAGGTGCTGGTACTCGGCGTGGCCCGCAAGGCGACAGTGTTGGCGGACCCGGTCTTCGATGCGGAGAATGCGCGGTTGAGGGGGTAGGCCCGCGCCGCACGGCTGCGCCAGCCGCCCGGCTAGCGCGGGTCGTAGGCGAATTCCAACCGGCAGCCGCCGGGTTCGGTGATCATGAAATGGTGTTTCGGGCCTTTGCCCGAGGGTTCCGGCGCGAACTCCACCGTGACCCCGGGCCATACCGCGACCCGCTCATAAAGAGCCTCCAGCCGGTCCATGTCCCGCACCGCGAAGGCCAGATGATGCAGCCCGATATTCGCCCGCCGGTCGAAGCCGGTCGGCGTATCGGTCTTTACCTGCCACAACGTTACCTTCGAGGCGCCGTCGGTGACGTAAGCGGCCGGGTAATCTGGATTGCCCCCGAACTGTTCCCACTCCAAGGCTTCGGTAAAAAACGCCACGGACTGGTCCAGGTCGGCGACCGTCAGGCCGACATGATCGATTTTAAGGGTGTCGGGCATGGTGCGCTCCTTCTTCCATCAGATCCGTTCAGCAACAACCGAGGCAGCCGGCATTGTCTACCCGGTCGCCCTCAAACCGCAAAGATCCACCTGGGGATCGCGGGTCCGGTCCACTTTCCAGCGATTAGGATTTACCGTCCGCCCGACCGTTTCGAACCTAATACTCAGGTCCATCAGTCCGGCATCCAGTACCGGCTGCGCCTCTGCGCCCGCCGTCAAGCCATACGCAAAGGCGTAAAAATTTACGGCCTGATCAAATCCAGCACGATGCCGCGGGCGACGGCTTGGGCGTTGGTCTTGGCGTTCAGCTTCTTGCGGACGGATTGCAATTGCTTGTCGACCGTCTTCGGATGGGTGCCCAGCTTGTGGGCGATCTGCTGCGGGCGGAGGCCCTGGCTTACCCAGAGCAGGCACTCCGTCTCCCGCGGGCTGGGTCGGCGGGCCTCTTCCAGCAGAAGGGATTTCTGAACGCTGCCGTGAAAGAGCTCGACCAGTAGGCGCAGTTCCGGCAACAGCGTCACGAGGCGCTTGTGGAACTCGACAGGCTTTTCCTCCCGCGCCCCTTCCAGCGAAATCCCGCCCATGGACAACGGAGTCGAGTCGCGCAGGGCGAAGGCGACACCGTTCTTCATGCCGATTTCCTTGGCGGTCAGGTGGGTCTCGGCCTGTGCCGGTGTCAGCAGGCCCGCCTCCGCCCGTTCGTACAAGGCCGAGAAGGTCAGCGGCGCATCGCTTTGCAGCAGATGTTCGACAACTGCATCGCCCTCCGGCCCCGGCTGTTCAGGGAAACTCCGCTCATACGCTTCGCACAACGCCCCGGCATAGAGAATGTCGGCCTCCTCCACCAAAGCCGGATGCGCATTGACGAAACCGTATTTGGCGTACGGAAACCCCAACGCCTGCAGCCTTTCGATCAGATAGCCCCAGGCGGTTTCCTTGTCCGGCGCCGACCGGACCTTTTCGGCGAAGGCCAAATAGTCGCTGCGCAATGACGTCGACATCGACCGCATTATGGATTGTGAACGCGCGTTAATCCATTGGTCCGTTTTACCCAATTGAGACAAAACTGGGCCGGACCTAGCTTCAAAACCAAGGCGGGGCGCCATTTCACCACGTTAGTGGAGGTCTAAATTATGACTATTTTCAAACACTTGAAGGCATTCACCTTCTGCATCTCCTGTGCCGCCGCCGCGCCGGTCCAGGCGGCAACCGTCTCCGTCGATTGGACCCCGGACGGCATTGCCGACGGCATCGCCACGGGTGTTTTCACCAGCACCGGCACGGTTGCCGCCAATCTTGGGGACACGACCGTCTCGCTGACCTCGAGCCTGGGCGGCATCAACGGCGGCAGCACCTTCGTTCCGGGCGGACTGAACTACCTGTTCAGCGACTATGCCGGTTCGCTGCCCGGGTTGCGCGACACCTTCAACCAGCCCTTCACCGATGCGAACGGCCAACCGCTCGTCCGAAACGAAATCGGCACCTTCGATTGGCTCAACAATCAGCCCGGTTTTGTCGAACTCGACTTCGGCGGCAAGTTTTTGCGCGATCCAATCCTGGTTTTCAGTTTTATTCAGGGTCAAAGCGCCTACGACTTCGCGGACGATGTCGATGTCCGGATCCTCGGTCAGACCTTCGCGGGCAACGCGACGGTCGGGCCCGGCAACGTGGTCGCCGGAACCGGCTTCTTCGGGGGGCCGAGCGCGGGACTGTCGATTAGCCTGACCGGCGTGTTCGACGCGCTACGTTTCGAAACGAACGTCGTCGGCGCGGCGGCAACCGCCAACGGGCTGACCGTGCTGGTCGAGGAATCCAACATTCTGCTGGAGGCACCGGTTTCCGCCGTGCCCGTTCCGCCCGCCCTGCCCCTGTTGTTGACGGCGTTCGCCGGACTGGGGCTGCTGGCCCGGCATCGCCGAAACACGGTCTAGCGCCTTCTCCATTCCACCGCACGGACCGATTGGCCCCGGCGCAAAGCCGGGGTCCTTCACGTCCATGGGGACGGCAGCGGGTTGCCGTGACCGGTCCGTCGGCAGACGCCGGCTGGCAGCCGCCGGGCCGGCAAGGGTTTCCGTGGCGAGTATCTCAAGGACGGCGGCCGCGACCGGGACTGCGTGTGTCGGTGTCAGGCGCCGAACAGCCCGGTGGGCGGCGTTGCCGCCCTGGCTAGGCGGCCTGGTTCTTCCGGCTTTGGCTCCTGGCGATCACACCCAGGCCTAAGATCGACGCCAGAAAAAGCGGCAGGGCCGCCGGCAGCGGCACGGCGGAAACCGTGTTCTCGACCCGCACCAGGAACGTCCCGCCGCCGAACTGACCGAATCCGTCCGCGAAAAGCCGCGAATAGCTCCAGGTCGCCGTGATCGGATCTTCGTAAAAACTGGATGCCGAGATGGTCATCGACCCGAAAGCCTCGAGGATCGAAAAGCCCGGGGCCAGCGCGTTTACCGACGCTTCGGTGCTGATGATATCGAGCAGCAATGTGCCGGTTTCAACGCCAGGCGCGGCGACGGTCGAGGCCGCGGGAAGAGCCGACCGGTCGAACTCGACGGAGAGGGAAAATCCGTCATTCAACGAGCCGGAACCCAACGTCAGGCCCAGGGCCTGGAACGGGTTGCCGAGGAACGCGCCATCGAACTCCTGAGACGATGCGGTAATCGTCCAATTATTCAGCGTTTCCACAGACCCAGCGGTCGGAGACGGAAGCGTGTTGCTTGCAAAAACCGAGAACTGAAGGAAGGCCGTCTCGCCCGGGTTGGCGACGCTTACCGCTTGGGCGGATCCCGTGATAGCCAAAAACACAAGACACGCACCGACAATACTCTTGACCATGAATGTATCCGATTATCAAAAACGCGAGAGGCAATATATAGAGTCTCAACCTACCCGGTTTGCGAACCGAGACAACGGAACAGATGTCGACACCCCGTCAATGGGTTTAACAGTTATTTTGAATGTTAACTGTCGTCCACAAGAGTCCCCGATCATGGTTAACATAATCCCGGTTTTTGGGTTTTCAGAACCTTTCGAAGCGCCCCGCGATGCGGGGACAGTGCGCAAGACCGTGAGCGAAGTGCGCCGTCTGTCCCCGGCTACCCGTCCGGTGTGGCCGGGAAATGGTTGTAGGTAGAGGCCGCCAACCAGCCTGAATCGACCGGCAGCATGACGCCCGTGATGGCGCGGGCCGCATCCGAACAGAGGAACTGGATGGCATCGGCGATATCCTCCGGCGTGACGAAATGGTCAAGCGCGCAGCTTGCCATGATGGCCTTGGGATCGCGTAGGCCGGCAGCGATCTTGTCGGCAATGGGTTTGGTCATGGTATAGCCCGGCGCCACGCCGTTGACGCGGATGCCCTTGGGTCCCAGCTCCGCAGCCATCAGTTCCACCAGCCCTTTGATCGCCACCTTGCCCGGATTGTAGGCGGGAAGCGGTAGCGCCCGGAAGGAATTGATGGAGCCCAGCATCATGATGGACCCGCCGCCCCCATCCGCGTCCTGTCGCTCCATGAGGGCGGCGGCCTTGCGGGAACAAAGCAGTGTGCCGTTGTAATTCACGGCCCAGATCCGGTCGTGCAGCGCCATCTCCGTCTTGCCCGTGGTGGCGGCGTTCTCCAGAAGGCCTGCGGAGTTCACCAGCGCGCCGACGCGGCCGAGATCCCGGTCGATCTTATCGAACGCCGCATCCACCGCATCTTCGTCGGAAACGTCGAGGGAGAGGAAACTCGCCTCGCCGCCCGCCGCAGCGATTTCCTGGACGACGGCCTGGCCCGCCTCTTCATTTACATCCGCGATGACTATCCGGTCGCCTGCTTGGGCAAGCTTCAGAGCCGTCGCCTGCCCGATACCGCTCGACCCGCCCGTCACCACCGAAATCCGCTTATCCGCCATGGTCCACCTCCCGTTTTCTCATCGTCGCCGGCAGTCTGCCGCGAATGCGCGGGCTGGGAAAGAGAAGGCAGAATTAGAAAAGCCGCGGGGTCATCTGGCCACCGCGCATCCCGCCGTGTCAGTGGCAGTTTCGGCACCTTCTCGGCAGGCGTAAACCCGCGCTCTTCCCCAACTCCAGGCCGCACGGTACGCGAATACGGACGGATTGGGGGGATGCGCCGCCCCCTTACTTAGGATGCGCGCCGCTTCAACTCCTCCGCCGCAGAGTAGATCGGTTCGCCCGAGACCGCGCGGGAGGTACGGCCGTCCACGCCGACCTGTTTTTCGCCGACAAGCGTGACACGGTAGAGCTGGCGGTCGAATTCCGTATCGAAAATGTCGGAGGGTGCAAGGTGCGCCGTCGAACGGTTGTCCCACAGGGCAACGTCCCCAGGCCGCCATTTGTAGCGCACCGTGTATTCCGGCCGCACCGCATGTTCCCACAACAGATGCAGCAGGGCATCACTCTCCCGCGGGGCCAGGCCTTCGATCCGGACCAGAAAATCGGGGCTGACATAGAGAACCTTCTCCTTGGAAACCGGGTGCACGGTGACCAGTGGGTGAAGGCTTTCCATATATCGGTGCTCCACGTCGGCCAAGTATCGCGCCGCAGCTTTGCCTTGAACCGGCATTTCGAACCGATGCTGCCCGTCCAAGTTTTCCAGAAAGCGCTGCAGCGGTTCGGACAATCCCTCGTAAGCCGCAGCCAGGTTCGTCCAGAAGGTATCGCCGCCATATGGCGGGATCTCGACCCCACGTAGGATCGAGGCCGCGGGCGGATTGACGGCCGCGGTGATGTCCGTGTGCCAGTCGGTCCAGGGCCTCTGAACCTTCCGATGACGGATGCTGTTCGCCGTACGGTGTTTTCCGACGGAATAGATCTCCGGAAATTCTTCGTCATGGCCGAAAACAGTATGCCCGATCGTCGGTACGCCGAGGCCTTTGGCAAAAGCGACGTGGGCCGCGTGGTCCAGAAACTGTTCCCGGAAAAACAGAACTTTCCAGGCCACCAAGGCCGATTGCACCTCTTCCAATGCCGCTTCGGACAGCGGACCGGACAGGTCAATCCCGTGGACCTCCGCACCGATATGGAGGGTCATCGGGTTCAGGCTGAAATGCGCGTAATCCAGTGCTGGGGACGTAGACATGGGTATATGTTTCCTCGGTCCGTCGGTCGTACGACACTACCCCGACAACGGCCCCTGTACAGCCTGGAATCGTTTTACGAAGGGTGACTTGATCTCCCCCTCGCAGTCCCTCTTCCCCCGCCATCACACTGTTGAAATTTCGCCCACTTGTCGGCGGGCGCGCAGCCGCTATCCTCTCCCCAAACTGGGCGGTACAGCTGGCATAAACGGGAGGGCTGAAGTCATGCAAGGCATGTTGACCACCTGGGTCGATTTCGATCCGGCGGGCGAAGCGGATTTCAACGAGTGGTACAATACCGAGCACCTGCTGGAGCGCGCCATGGTGCGTGGCTTCTACAACGCCCGGCGTTATGTCGCGATCCACGGCGCTCCCAAATATATGGCGCTCTACGATACCGAAAGCCCGGACGTGCTGACCAACGACGCCTATAAATTCATCCTGGAAAACCCGACCGACTGGTCGCGGCAGATCATGCCGAACTTCAAGAACTTCGACCGGTGCGTCTCGGAACAGATCTATCAGTACGGCCAGGGCTGGGCGCAGATCGCGATCACCATGCGGATCACCCTCCCCGACGACCAGGTCGACGATGTGGCGACCAAGCTGATCGAGAGCGTGCTGCCCATCGCCACGGAACCGGCGGGCACCGTCGGCGTCTTCTTGATGAAACCGCTGCCGCCGTCGGACGGCCCGAAGCCCGCCGAAGCGTCCGGCCCGCCGATCTCGCTTTTGATCAACGCGGCCTTTCTGGACGAAGCGGCGGCGAACAAGGCGCTGCACGGCACGTTGAGCCCGCATGCCCTGGAGAGCGCCGGCATCCCGCCCGGCGCGGTGCGCACCGGCATGTACCGCTTCGTTTGCGGCGTGGATCGCGCGGTCGCCGAACGGAACACGTGAACATGGGCGCGCAACAGCCGCTTTCCGGCGTCCGGGTTCTCGACTTCTCGACCCTGCTGCCGGGGCCGATGGCCGGCCTGATCCTGGCCGAAGCCGGGGCCGAGGTCATCAAGGTGGAACGCCCGGGCAAAGGCGAGGAAATGCGAAGCTACGTCCCGCGCTTCGGGGAAACCAGCGCCAACTACGCTCTGCTTAACCGGGGCAAGCGCTGCCTTTCCATCGACCTGAAGGCGGAAGACGCAGTCCGTCATATGACCCCATTGATCGAAAGCGCCCAGGTGCTGATCGAACAGTTCCGCCCGGGTGTCATGGACCGGCTGGGACTGGGGTACGAGGCCGTCAAGGCGATCAACCCCGCCATCGTCTATTGCGCGATTACCGGCTATGGGCAGGACGGGCCGCTCCGGGACGAAGCCGGGCACGACATGAACTATCTCGCCAAGTCGGGCTTGTTGATGATGGGGGGCGACGGCGATGGGAAACCGGTGATCCCGCCGGGCCTGATCGCCGATATCGGCGGCGGCGCGCTGCCGGCGGTGATCAACATCTTGCTCGCCCTGCGGCAGGCCGAAGCGACAGGCGAAGGCGCCTATCTGGACATCGCCATGACCGACGGGCTGTTCGCCTGGTCCTTCTGGGCCCAGGGCATGCTGGGGGCGGCGGGCCAGGTTGCGAAGCCGGGCGGGGAAATGCTGTCGGGCGCCTCGCCGCGTTACCAGATTTATCGGACGGCCGACGGCCGGTTCGTCTCCGCAGCCCCCCTGGAACAAAAGTTCTGGGAAACCTTCTGCGGCGCGATCGGCCTGCCGCCGGCCATGTGGGACGACAGGGACGATCCGGCGGCGGTGATCGACGCGGTCGCCGGCCTGATCGCGGCCCAGCCCGCCGAGCACTGGCGCGCCGCCTTCGCAGGCAAGGATGTCTGCGCCGTCGTGGCGGAGACCCTCGCCGAGGCACAGGCCAACCCGCACTTCCAAGCGCGCGGTATTTTTTCGAACACGGTCTCCGACGGGACGGACAGCATGCCGGCCCTGCCGATGCCGCTGGCCCCGGTCTACCGCGCGATGATCCCGGAGGAGGGTAGCGCCCCGGCGCTGGGAGAGGCGAACGCGGATCTGCTGGGCGAGACCGCACCGGAATAGGACAAGAAAGAAGGACACGATCATGCGGCTGAAGGATAGGCACGCCATCGTCACCGGCGCGGCAAAAGGGCTTGGGGAAGCGATTGCCAGGCGTTTCGCCGCGGAAGGCGCCCGCGTGACCTGCCTGGATCTGGATCTGGGACGTGCGGCAGCGGTCGCCGACACGCTTCCCGACGCCCGCGCCGACCGCGTCGATGTGGGGTCCGAACCGGAGGTACTGGCCGTCATCGAAGCCGCAACCGCGGATTTCGGGACACCGGATATCGTGGCCAATAGTGCGGGGATCGGCCTGCAGCGCACGGCCCTCAAAACCACAGTTGAGGATTTTGAGACCATCTACCGGGTCAACGTCATCGGGTCTTTCCTGTTCTGCCGCGAGGTGGCCAAGCGTCAGATCGATGCCGGCATGCAGGGAAGTCTGATCAATTTGACGTCCGTTGCCGGCCTGCGCGGCAGCGCCGGGCGCATCGCCTATGGCGCCTCGAAGGCCGCGGTCATCAACATGACCCAGGTCCTGGCGAACGAGATGGGCAGGCACCGGATCCGGGTCAACGCCATCGCGCCCGGCCCGGTGGAGACCGGCATGGTCAAAGGGATGCACACGGCGGAAACCCGGGCAACCTGGGCGCAAACCATCCCCACGCGCGAATATGGCGAGCCGGAAGATATCGCCGACACAGCGCTCTACCTCGCTTCAGACGAAAGCCGAAACGTCTATGGCCAGGTCATCGCGGTCGATGGGGGCTTCGCCTCGTCCGGCCTGATCTTCGACATCGACTAGAATTTAAATCAAGGAATTCGTAATGAGCCAGCTCTTCAGTCCGATCACCCTGCGCGGCGTTACCCTGAACAACCGCATCGTTGTCTCCCCAATGTGCCAGTATCTTTGCAACAACGATGGCGTCATGCATGACTGGCACCTGATGCATCTGGGGCAATTCGCCATGGGGGCGGCCGGACTGGTCTTTACCGAAGCAACCCACGTGTCCGCCATCGGGCGCATCAGCCATCGTTGCGCGGGCCTGTGGAACGACGAGCAAGAAGCGGCGATGAAACGCGTCGTCGATTTCTGCAACGAATACGGCGTCGCCAAGATGGGCATTCAACTCGCCCATGCCGGTCGCAAGGCCAGCACGCATACCCCCAACAACGGCGGCCAGCCGCTGACCGACGAGGAAGGCGCCTGGCTGACCGTCGCCCCTTCGCCGGTTCCCTACGATCCTTCCTGGCATGTCCCCCAACAGTTGGACCGGGCCGGCATGGATCAGGTCAAACAGGAATTCGTCGACGCTACGCAGCGCGCCGCGCGGATCGGCATTGATGTCGCCGAACTGCATGGCGGGCACGGCTATCTGCTCAACCAGTTCTTCTCGCCGCTCTCCAACCAACGGGATGACGAGTATGGCGGGTCGCTGGAAAACCGCCTGAAATTCCCGCTTGAGGTCTTCGAAGCCGTGCGCGCCGTCTGGCCGGAGGATCGGCCGCTCGGCGTTCGGATCAGCGCCATCGATTGGGTTGACGGCGGCACCACCGTCGAAGACACGATCACCTATGCAAAGGCCCTGCAGGATCTGGGCTGCGACTATGTGGACATCACCACGGCGGGCCTCGACTCGCGCCAGGCGATCACTGTCGGCAAAGGCTACCAGGTGCCGATGGCGCATTCGGTGCGCGAAGCGGTCGACATGCCGGTCATGGCCGTCGGCATGATCAACGACCCGCAGCAGGCCGAGGACATCATCGCTTCGGGTAAGGCGGACTTCGTCATGTCGGCGCGCGGCATGATGTACGACCCGCGCTGGGCCTGGCATGCGGCCCACGAACTGGGCGTGGAAACGGAGTATGCGGATCAGTACCGCCGCGCCCGCCCAAGCCGCTGGCCGGAAGCCTTCGGTCTGGTCAAGGAAGGGCGCGTGACCCGCGACCAGCGCGCCTGACCCGCGACGGTCCTTCGCTCCATGGATATCGATACTTCCGCCGCCGGGCTCGGCATTCTGGCGCTGACCCTCGTGGGCGGCGGGTTGATCACCGGCTTTCTGGCCGGCCTGTTCGGAATCGGCGGCGGCGGCATTGCCGTCATCGTGCTGTTCGAATTGTTTTCCTTCCTGCAAGTCCCGTACGAGGTGCGGATGCATGTCTCCGTCGGGACCGGTCTTGTGGTGATGCTGTTCACCGCCGTCCGCTCTTTCAGCGCCCACAGAGCGCGCGGCGCGGTGGATATGGACATCGTCCGCGCCCTGGCGCCCTGGGTCGTCCTCGGCGTTATGGGCGGTGCGTTCCTGGCGCGCTTCGCGGAAGGCAATGCGCTGAAGGCCGTGTGGGTTTGCATCGCGCCGATCATGGCTCTGCAGATGTTCATCGGGAATCAGCGCTGGCGATTGGGCGAAGAGATACCGGGCGGGCTGTTCCGGCCGCTCTACGGCACGGTCGTCGGCTTCGTCTCCACCCTGATGAGCATCGGCGGCGGGGTATTCGTCTCTACCATGATGAGTTTGTTCGGACGCCCGATCCATCAGGCCATCGGCACGGCGTCGGGCTTCGGACCGGTAATCGGCGTGCCGGCGGTCATCGGTTTCGTCTGGGCCGGCTGGAGCGTGGCGGACGTCCCGCCCTATTCCATTGGCTATGTGAACCTGCCGGGCGCTGCGATCGTCGCGGCGATCAGCATGCTGGCCGCACCTTACGGCGTGAAGGTGGCTCACAATTTCGAGCGCCGAAATCTGGAAATCGCCTTCGGCTGCTTCCTCACCTTCATGGCGGGCCGGTTCCTTTACAGCATCCTGACATCCTAGAGCCTCGCGCCCTAGATTCGGATTGAACTGAAATCGTCTTGGAACACATCCGTGCAGGAGCCGTTCCCCAGGCGATGCGGCGCATCGGTGTGGGGCGGCAAGGCGTCCGGAAGCCGTCCGGGAAGAGCGAAGGCTGCAGAAACGCCAAGTCAACGGTTTCGAGTTGAGACGAGAGGCTATAGGGCCCGAAAAGAAAGAGGCCGGGCCTGTGAGGGGCCGGCCTCTTTCTTCATCCTGTCACGGCAAGCTCTATGCGGCGCGGACGTCCGTAAGGAAAGATTCAACAATCCGCTTCAGGTCCGTGGACTGGCGGGTCAGATCGTCCGCCGCTTCCTGGACCTCGTTCGCGGCATCTCCCGCCGTTCCGGCCGCCTGTGTCACGCCACTGATATTCTGGTTCACTTCCTCCGTGCCGCTGGCCGCTTGCACGACACTGCGCGCGATTTCCTGCGTTGCGGAAGCCTGCTCCTCAACAGCCGCGGCGACGGAGGCCGCACTGCCGTTCACATTGTCGATCACCTTGCTGATATTGCCGATTGCCGCGACGGCCTTGTTCGTCTCGGTCTGTACCTCGGAAATCTGCCGCGCGATCTCCTCCGTCGCCTTGCCGGTCTGGTTTGCCAGCGACTTCACTTCGTTCGCCACGACCGCGAAGCCTTTCCCGGCATCGCCGGCCCGCGCAGCTTCGATCGTTGCGTTCAGCGCCAACAGGTTGGTCTGTTCCGCAATATCGGTGATCAGATTTACGACTTCGCCGATACCGTTGGTGACCCGCGCCAGGTTCTCGACAACATGGCCCGTCGTTTCCGCTTCCCGCTTGGCGTCATCGGTCAGGCTGCGGGCATTGGCGACCTGCTGGCTGATCTCACTGATGGAGCTCGACAGTTCCTCAGCGGAAGACGAAACGGTCTGCACATTCACAGACGCTTCTTCCGAGGCGGCGGCGACGGCGGTTGCCTGTTCACTGGTTTGTCTCGCCACGTTGGACATGCTGTCGGCTGTCGACTTCAATTGAGACGACGCGCTGCTGACCGTCGACAGAACCCTGGCGACCGACGTGTCGAAGCCCCTGGTCAGTTCCTCGATCTGCCGGCCGCGCCGCTCGCGTTCCTCCTGTTCGGCTTTCTGGGTAGCCGCCAGTTCCTCCGCTTTGACGATATTCTCTTTGAACACCAGAACGGCCGCGGCCATATCGCCGATTTCGTTCTTGTAGTCGGTCGCCGGAATTTCGACGGAGGTGTCTTTGTCCGCCAGACGCTTCATAGCCTGGGTCATGGATTGAATGGGCTTGGCCAATGCGCCCGCCATCTTGGCCGCGATCAGGATGCCCAATGCCAGGCCGACCAGCGGCGCGATGATGTTGGCCCAAAGCGCGACAACGTTGATGCTGTCCAGATCCGCTTCGACCTGCTTCTTCTCTTCAAGGATCCCGGTGCCCAGGGCGTCCAATTCCGCGACAATCGCCGGGCCGATCTTGTCGAGACCGTCCACGATCAGGCTGTTCCGCCCCCGGATGACATCCGCAACGGACTGGAAGGCGCTGACATAGGTCGGGGCGGAAGCCAGGAAACTCTCCGCAAGCTCTCGCCGGGTCGGGTTTTGAAGTTCGCCCAGCAGGTCGCGGATCCCGTCCTGCATTTCCTGAAATTCGGCCAAGGCGCGGTCAATAGACCCTTCGTCATTCTGAATCAGAAAGCGCTGCACGTAGAGACGGCCGAGCAACAGCTTCTCTTGCGCGCGCCCGGCATAGAACGCCGCCACGGGGTCCCCGTCCCGATAGGCGGTTTCCATGATCTCCGTCAGCTTCTTGCGAAGGTCCGGTCCGACCTTGTTGAGGGTGCCGAAGACAAGGTCGTTTCTGCGCTCTTGGAGGCTCGTCACCTCCGCGAAAGTGCTTAAGTAGTCCTCCGCCCGGTCACGCAGTGCTGAAACCGTGCTCCGGTACGCATCGTTGTCCAATTCCGCTAAAAGGTCCTCGGCCACGCTTTTCGCCTCTGCGCCGAACTGCCGGACCTCTGCAGCTTCCTCTTCGGTCCCGCGAATGATGAAATCCTTCACGTTCAACCGGGTTCGCAGCATCTTTTCTTCGAAGCTGGACGAGCCGTCCGTCAAAGCGGAGAGTTTCTCGTACCGTTTAACCTGTTCGGTAATCATCGTTTCGATGGTGACCGACATCGCGCCCATGACAATTAACAAAGAAAGAATAGAGCCGAAGGCGATCATCATGACCTTCGACAGTTGCAAGTTCTTGGTGAAATTCATCATCAAGCTCCCCGGATGCCCGTGATCCCCGCACAGGCCGTGTTGGGGCGGCAAAAATACGCCGCCTACTTCACCTCTATTGTGAATCTACGGAACAGCTGTGATGCCAGATCTATCATGACGCGAATTTTATTAGACTTCACTGTTATCTGATTGATAAATATCAATTTTATAAAGGGCTTTTCTTGAGTCTATTTTCTTTATTTGCATCAAGTGTTTAGTCTACTTAGGGTCGAAGACTGATTTGAGAATCGGTAATTTGGCCGCCTCATATTCAGTTTCTCTGAATACCACGCCATACTGAAATCAGAAAAAACTACCGCCTTTCAGTTGTATACCTGAACGCCGCTGTACAGAAAAAAGGGCCGCCCTTCTCGGGAACCGGCCCTTTCCAACCCGGTGACCAGCTGGCTGCGCGGAGCGCACATCGTACATCGCCCAAAAAGGCCTCCATCACACGATTAAGATCGGTCGACTGATGTATCGGGCCTTCTGCCGCCGCACACGCCGCACACGCCGTGCCTTCGTCCCGGCTCACGCCGGAGATACGCCGGGTGACCTCATCGATATCCGGGATCCTCCGTTCAACGCTGCGGGCAGTTTCCTCGGTCGCTGATACATGCCCCGCCACAAACGCGGGATCGATCTTGTCCAACCGCTTCGCGACCGGGTCGATCCGGTTTCGAATGATGGCGACGGCTTTTTCGATGTTTGCGGTGTAGACGGGCGTTCCCTCGGATCCGTCCGCCGCCAGGCCACGTCCCGCCAACCTACAAGATCGTCAAGCGAGGATGATTTCCGGGAAACCCGGGGGTTCACCGCCCTGCTTGGACAGTTAGAAAACTCTTACGTTCTTGGAGCATTAAGCTTGATTGAATTGAGCGCGTAACGCTTCTGCCGCGTCGGATTGCGCCCGGTGCGCATCGTCCACCATATGGGTAAAGGTAAAGAACGCGTGGACCTGGCCTTCATACTTAAGCACGTCGACAGGGACGCCGGCCTCTCTCAAACGCTCCGCGTAAATCAGGCCTTCGTCATGCAGAACATCCAGCTCGGCCAATTGAATGAGAGCCGGCGGCAAGCCGCGATGCGAAGGCGCATGCAACGGAGAAACACGCCAATCCTTTACATCCTCGGGCGCACTCAAGTAACGCTCGCGGAACCACTCGACGGTCTTGGTCTCCAGAATGCCGAACCCCTCGCCATAAGCGTCATAGGAGGGAAACCCGCCCGCATAATCGACCACCGGGTAAATCAGCAACTGGAAGCACAGGTCAGGGCCGCCCGCATCCCTGGCCATCAAAGCCACGACCGTGGCCAGATTGCCGCCGGCGCTGTCGCCGCCGACGGCAACGCGTGTCGGATCGATCCCGTACAAGCCGGCACGCTCCACGAAATACTCGGTCGCGAAAAAACAGTCTTCGACCGCGCCCGGGAACGGGTTCTCGGGCCCTTTGCGATAGTCCACCGAAATCGCCACGCAGTTTGCTTGTTTGCACAAGTTCCGGACGGCCTGGTCGTGCGTATCCAGATCGCCGATCACATGCCCGCCGCCATGAAAATACAGCAGCAGGGGAAGCGGGCCCGCCTCCTCGTAACCCGGCGGATGATACATCCTGACGGGAATACGCCGTCCCGGCGCGTCGATCGCAAAAGTCTCAATCTTGCCGAGCGCGATCTCCGGTTCCAGGCGCGCCTGGGACAGGCGGCGGTGCTGAAACCGGGCTTGCTCCGGGCTCAAGTTCTCGACACGCTTCACGTCGGCGGCCTTCATCGCCTCGAAGACTTCGACGATCTGGGGATGCAGGCGGGGGTCGTAACTCATGGCTCGCCCCTTAGTCCTGATCGATGAAGGCGTTGAAATCCGCAATGACTTCCGCGCTGCATTGATCGACGATCTGCTTGCCGATCTGGGGCGTCGCCAGGAAGCTGTCCGCCTCGATCCGCCCGTCCGGGAATAGCGCGCGGTAGTCTTCCGCGTCGGTGAAGGAGCGCGGCGCCGCCTTCGCCCTGTCTTCCGGCATGGACTTTATCGCATCGGGATAGGCGTATTGCGTGATGGAGATCTCCGACGGCGTCGCGTGCGACCCTTCACGGTCGCCGAACTGCTCCTTGGAAATCCGCTGCGCGGAGGGCAGCGCGAACCAGTTCTGGTTCTTGCATCGGAGACCCGGTTGATTGGTGCCGCGTTGCAGGCTCCGCTCGGCATAGATCTCCGAAAAGGCGGCGCTGATCGTGGCAATGTTGCCGCCATGACCGTTCAGAAAGTAAAAACGCTCGAACCCGTTGCGCGACAGCGAGAGGACATAGTCCTTGATCACCGCGATCAAGGTCGTCGGGCGCAAGGTCACGCTGCCGGAAAAGGCCAGATGATGCTGCGCCATGCCGACGCTGATCGTCGGGCCGACCAGAATCCCCGCATCCGCCGAAACCCGGTGCGCAATCACTTCGGGGCACAGCGCGTCCGTCCCGATCAACCCCATCGGACCGTGCTGTTCCGTCGATCCGATCGGAATGATCAGCCCATTCGATCGAGACAGATATGCGTCGACTTCTTGCCAGGTGGCCTGCTGCAGCAGCATCGCGTCCTCTCTACTACGCCGTTTCCGCCGGTTCCTCGACGTCCAGCCCCTTGTGGGACAGAACCTCCAGTTTCGGCATCAGATCCAGCAAATGCTGGCTGTATTCGTGCTGCGGGTTCTGGAACAGGGCCTCGGTCTCGGCGACCTCGCAAAGCTGGCCATGCCGCATCACGCCGACCCGGTCGCACATCTGGCGGATCACCGGAAGGTCGTGACTGATGAACAGCATGGTCAGTCCAAGTTCCTCTTGCAGATCCTTCAGCAGGTTCAGGATTTGTGCCTGGATCGACACATCCAGCGCCGATGTCGGTTCGTCGCAGATCAGGAACCGCGGTCGGGTCGCCAGGGCCCGGGCAATGGAAATCCGCTGACGCTGACCGCCGGAAAATTCGTGCGGATACTTCACCGCCGCCGCGGCGCCGAGCCCGACATGCTCCAGAAGATCCAGAACGATCTTCTCGACCTCCTGCCGCGAGGTTGCCAGCTTGTGGAAGCGGATCGGCTCCGCGACGATGTCCAGCACCCGCATCCGCGGATTAAGCGACGAGTAGGGATCTTGAAAGATCATCTGCATCTGCCGCCGGTAATAATCCATCTCACGCTCGGACTTGATGGAAGTGAGCTCGCCGCCGGCAAAGTGGATGCGCCCGCCCGTCGGCCGGTACAGCCCGGCGATCATCCGCGCGACGGTGGACTTGCCGCTGCCGCTTTCCCCCACCAGTCCGAAGACCTCGCCCTGATTGATTTCGAAAGAGACATCCTTCACCGCGTCCAGATAACGCCGGTCGCGCGGCAGGATCGCGTTGCGCGTGACGAACCGCATATGCATGTCTTCCAGACGCAGCAACGGCCCTTCCGTCTGATCGAAGTCGCGTGCCTGCCCCAGCCAATGGGTGGAGATGTCGAGCTCCTTTCGGGCCTCCCCCGCGCTTTCGATATACTCAACCAGCGGAAAACGATGCAGACGCACATCGGGGCGCGGCACCGCGCTGATCAGGCTTTTTGTGTAGGGATGGTCCGGGTCGCCCAGGATCTTCTCCGTCGGGCCGGTCTCCACCACCTTGCCCCGGTACATAACCGCAACCCGGTCGGTAATATCGGCGATGACGCCCATGTCGTGGGTGATGATGATCATACCGACCTGGCGTTCCCGGCAAAGCTCCCGCATCAGGTCCAGGATCTGCGCCTGGATTGAAACGTCGAGCGCGGTCGTCGGCTCGTCGGCGATGATGACTTCCGGATCCGCGCACAGCGCCAAGGCGATCACCACGCGCTGGCGCATGCCGCCGGAGAACTGATGCGGATACTGTTCAATGCGGATGTCCGGTTCCGGAATACCGACCCGGTCGAGCAGATCGACCGCCTTCTTACGGGCTTCCTTCTCGCTCAGCGGCAGGTGGGTCTGGATCGTCTCAACCAGCTGACGTTCGATCGTCTGAAGCGGGTTCAGAGAGGTCAGCGGATCTTGAAAGATCATACCGATCCGGCGGCCGCGGATCTGACGGATCGCTTCGTAGGGAAGATTGTCGACCCGTTCGCCCTTCAGATCCACCTCGCCTTCCGCCATATGACCGGGCGGTTCCAACAGGCCGATGACGGCGTTTCCGATGGTCGATTTGCCGGCCCCGGATTCGCCGACGCATCCCAGGATCTCTCCGGGCTCCACGGACAGCGTGACTTCCTGAACCGCCGTGAAAACACCGCGGCGGGTTGGAAATTCGACCCGAAGATTTTTGATGTCCAAAAGCGACATGCGCCAAGACCTTCCTTTAACGTAACCGAGCTATCGCAGCTTGGGATTGAGTGCGTCGCGCAGCCAATCCCCCAAGAGATTGACGGCCAGAACCAGGATCACCAGGGCGATGGCCGGGAAGAAAGTGATCCACCAAAGGCCGGAGAACAGATACTCGTTCCCGACCCGGATAAGCGTACCGAGAGACGGCGTCGTCGGCGGCACGCCCTGCCCCAGGAAGCTCAACGTGGCTTCGGCGATGATCGCCAAGGCCAATCCGATGGTTGCCAGCACCAGAGCGGGCCGCAAAACGTTCGGCAGAATGTGACGGACCATGATGATAAAAGGCCGCAAACCGATAACCCGCGCCGCCTGGACATATTCCTTCTCCGCTTCAACCATTGTGGCCGCGCGGGTAACGCGCGCGAACTGCGGCCAATCGGACAGACCGATCGCCAGGATCACGACATAGATCGCCACCTCGTCGCGCAGGTCCACCGGCAGCACCGCGCGCAGGATGCCGTTGATCAGAATGGCCACCAGGATGCCCGGGATCGTCAGCTGCACGTCCGCCAGACGCATCACGATGGCCTCGAACCAGCCGCCAACATAACCGGCCACCACACCGAGCCCGATGCCGAGCGCCATCCCGAAGAACACCGCCGCGAACCCGACCGCGAGAGAAATCCTCCCGCCGTAGAGCAAGGTCGACAGCATGTCCCGGCCCTGGTTGTCGGTGCCCAGCAGGTATTGCGGGTTGCCGCCTTCTTCCCAGAAGGGGGGCAACTTGCCGTCCCAAAGCGAAATCTGCGACGGGTCGAACGGATCGAACGGCGCGATCAGCGGCGCGAACAAGGCGGAGAGAAAGAACAGCAGAGTGACGATCGCCGCCCCGATCGCCAGCGGCGAGCGTTTGAACGAGTAGGTGACGTCGTGATCCTTGATCCGCGCCCACAAGGAGGTTCCGGCCTGCCCGCTTTCAAGGGGTGTTGAAGCCATGATCAGCGCCCTCCGTCCTGCCGAAGCCTTGGATCAATCACGAAATACAGAATGTCAACGGCCAGGTTGATGGCGACGAAAACCAGCGCGACGAAACACAGATACGCCGCCATGATCGGAATATCGACGAAGTCCACCGCCTGAATGAACATCAACCCGGTGCCCGGCCACTGAAAGACGGTCTCGGTGATGACCGAGAAGGCGATCAGGCCGCCGATGTTAAGCCCGACGATGGTGATCACCGGCACCATGGTATTGCGCAGCGCGACGCCATAATTGATCTTGGTTTCGTTCAAGCCCCGTGCGCGCGCGAATTTGATGTAGTCGGTGCGCATCACTTCCAGCATCTCCGCCCGCACCAGCCGCAGGATCATCGTGACCTGAAATAGGCTCAGCGTAATCGCGGGCAGGATAATGCTTCGCCAGCCATCCGCCGTAAGGAAACTGGTGCGCCACCAGCCGACTTCCACGACCCCGCCTCTGCCGGAGGATGGCAGCCAGCCCAAATGAACGGCGAATATGTAAATGAGACCGATCCCGATGATGAAGGTCGGCAGCGAAACGCCGACAAGGGACACGGTTAAGACGGACTTACTGACCATGCTGGAGCGGTTTATCCCGGTGAAGACCCCCATCGGTATGCCGACGCCCAGTGCGATCACCGCCGACACGAACACCAGTTCCAAGGTTGCCGGAATACGTTCCGCGATCAGTTCGGATACCGAGCGTCTGATCCTGTAGGACAAGCCGAACTCGCCTTGCACGGCATTGCCCAGAAAGCGCGCATATTGCACGAAGAACGGATCTTCCAACCCCAGGGCGATCCGGATTCTTTCCCGCGTTTCCAACGTCGCTTCCTGGCCGACCATGTTATCGACCGGATCGCCGACATAGTTGAAGAGCGAAAAGGAGATAAAGGACACCACCGCCATCACCGCGAAGGCCTGGAGAAATCGGCGGGCTATGAAAGTCAGCATCGAATTTATTTCGTCTAAATGTCCAAACGAAAAAAGAACGGCGGCCCCGAAACCGGAGCCGCCGCCGTCGTTATGACGTTACTTCATATTCGCCCAGAAAAAATGGGGCGAGTCGTTTGCAACGATCGGCAGGTCGAGGTTGTCGGCCATGCCCCAGGCAATAACCTGGTGGTGGATCGGCAGGTAAACGACGTCTTCCTTAACCTGGCTCCAGGCGTCCGCGATGATCTGATCACGCTTGGCGAGGTCGGTTTCGGTGGCCATGGCAGCCGTCGCCGCATTGACCTTGTCGTTGCTGTAGCCTGTGCCGTTCCAGCTGCCTTTACCGTCGAAGAGGTAGCTGAAGACATAGTGGCTATCCAGCGTCGGAACGCCCCAGCCCAGCATGTAGAAATCGCTGACCCGGTTTTTGATTTTCGGGAAGTGCTGCGACTTCGGAATGGCGTCCAGCTTCACGGTGACACCGATCTTCGCCAGCATCGCGACCGCTGCCTGACAGATCTTCTCATCGTTGTTGTAGCGGTTGTTCGGGCAGTCGAGTTGCACTTCGAACCCGTCCGGATATCCGGCCTCGGCCAACAGACCCTTGGCCGCCGAAGTGTCGAACGGACGGCGTGCATCCAGCGTGTCATTGAAACCGTGGACGCCCGGCGAGGTGATGATGCCGGCCGGGAAGCTCAAGCCTTCCATGACGACGCGCTTGATCGCTTCGACGTCCAGCGCCTGATACATCGCCCTGCGGACGCGGACATCCGCAAACGGGTTCTTGCCTTTGATGTTGGACGTGCGCAGTTCCTCAACGCCCTGATCCATACCGAAGAAGATCGTCCGGATCTGGTTGACGGTGACGACTTTCAGGCCGTTTTGCGCTTCGATCCGTTTCAGATCCTGCAGCGGCGGATCGAGAACGAAATCGACTTCACCCGACAGAAGTGCGGCCACGCGGGTCGCGGCATTCTTGATCGGCTTGTAGTCGATCTTGTCGATGTTGTGCGGCGTGGACGCCAGGCCCCACCAATCCTGGTTCTTGACCAGGATCGTGTGCTCGTCCGGAAGACGCTTGTCCAGGACGAACGGGCCCGTACCGTTGGTGTTGCGCACCGCATAGGTTTCTTCCTGGGCTTCGAAGTCCTGCGGGGCTTCCACGCCGTTCTTCTTCGACCAGCCTTCGTCCATCATGAAGACGTTGGTGATCTCGTTCGGCAGGATCGGGTTCGGGCCGTCGGTGATGAAGTGCACCGTGTGGCTGTCGATGATTTTGACTTCCTTGATCGACTTCACCTGTTCGATGAAATCGGACTGGGGCTTCTGCGCACGCTCAATCGAAAACTTGACGTCGGATGCGTCGAAGTCCGCGCCGTCGTGGAACTTCACGCCCTTGCGCAGCTTGAATTCCCAGGCTCCATCGCCGACCGGCTTCCAGGCTTCGGCAAGCGCCCCTTCCAGAACCAGATCGGAATCGCGCCGTACCAGCGGCTCGTAGATCTGCTGGTTCATCGTCGTGGTCGGACCTTCGTTCTGCCCCATCGGATCGAGCGTCAGCGCGTCGCCCTGGCTCGTCCAGCGCAGCACGTTCTCGGCCGACGCCACACCGATCATCATCGGCAAGGTCGCGGCGAGGATCGCGCCTTTTAGAAACAGTTTCGTTTTCATGGTTTCTTTCTCCCGTAGTGAAATAACCCTGTTCAACCCCGATTGCCGGTCAATGCTTTTGGTTTCGTTATGCTGCATTGCAAACAATCGTCTAATAAAAGTGTATCCGTTCCCTCCAACTTGTCGAGACGCCAACGCGGCATTCCTTTAGAATCTGCGCATTTTGGCGATCACAATTACAGTTCAGCTACCGCAATTTCGGGTTCAAGGCATCCCGCAGCCAGTCACCGACCAGGTTGATGGCCAGGACCAGAATGATCAGCGCGATACCCGGCATGATCGTAATCCACCAGATGCCGGAGAACAGGAAGTCGTTCCCAATTCGAATCAAGGTGCCCAAGGAAGGCGAGGTCGGCGGAACACCGACACCCAGGAAACTCAAGGTCGCCTCGGTTATGATGGCGACCGCCAGATGGATGGTCGCAATCACCAGGACCGGCCCCATCACATTGGGCAAGATATGACGAATCAGGATCGTGCCGCGCCGGATGCCGATCACGCGGGCCGCCTGGACATATTCCTTGTTCTTCTCCACCAGGGTCGAACCGCGCACCGTCCGCGCATATTGGACCCAACCTGAAATCCCGATCGCGAACACCAGGACATACAACGCCATCTCGTCATGAACATCCCGCGGCAGGATTCCGCGCGCCATCCCATCGATCAGAAAGGCGATCAGGATCGCCGGGAAGGAAAGCTGCACGTCGGCGATCCGCATGATGATCGCGTCCGTCCGGCCGCCGTAATAGCCGGAAATCAGACCGAGCGGGATGCCCACCGCCATGGCAAAGACGACAGACGCAAAGCCGACCAGCAGCGAAATGCGCGAACCGTACAGGATGGTCGAAAGGATATCCCGGCCCTGATCGTCGGTACCGAGCAGGAAGCGGCTGTCGCTACCGTCCAACCAGATGGGCGGCAGTTCGGAATCGAGCAGGTCGAATTGGGCCAGATCGAACGGGTTTGTCGGTGCGATCCAATTCGCGAAAATCGCCGAGAAGATCATCGCCAGCGACACAATGCTGGCCACGATCGCAACAGGCGAATTCTTGAAACTGTACCAAAGATCGCTTTCCCGCCGGCGCCTGAGCCAGTCGGAAATGCCTGTCTTCTCCTTGGCGACCGCCTCGAACTCGGCCACGGACTGGTCGGTTTCCGTCGACATGGCCTAGTGCCCTCCCGCGCGGTCCGCGCGAAGGCGCGGGTCGACCACGAAATACAGGATATCGACGGTCAGGTTGATCACCACGAACAGAAATCCGATCACCACGAGATAGGCGGCCATCACAGGGATATCGACCTCAAGAACGGCCTGAATGAACAGCAGGCCCATACCAGGCCACTGGAAAACGCTTTCGGTGATGATTGCGAAGGCGATGAGCGAGCCAAGCTGAAGCCCGGTGATCGTGATGACGGGCACCAGGGAGTTCTTCAAGGCATGGCTGAAATGGATCGATCGCGTCAGCAGTCCGCGGGCCTTGGCGAACTTGATGAAGTCGGTGCGCAGCACTTCCAGCATTTCCGCCCGTACAAGCCTCATGATCAGGGTCAGCTGAAAAAGGGCCAGTGTGATCGAGGGCAGGATCAGCGACTTCAATCCGCTGGCGGTCAGAAAGCCGGTGGTCCACCAGCCGAGGTCGACGACCTCGCCCCGGCCGAAGGTCGGCAAGGCGCGCAGTTCGACGCCGAAAATCAGGATCAGGATAATCCCGATCAGGAAGGTGGGCGTGGAGACGCCGACCAGGGATCCGGTCATGATAAAGTTCGACATCACCCCGCGTCGTCGCAAGGCGGTATAGATGCCGGCCGGTATGCCCAGCACCAGGGCCAACACCGCGGCGATGAAAGACAGTTCCAAGGTCGCCGGCACCCGTTCTACCAGAAGATCGGAGACCGGACGGCGGTGGAAATAGGACTGCCCGAATTCACCCTGAACGGCGTTCCAGGCGAACCGCCCATATTGAACGTAGAACGGATCGTTGAGGCCAAGGCGTTCGCGCAACTCGGCACGCTGTTCCGCCGTGGTGTCCTGCCCGACCATGTTGTTGATGGGGTCGCCGACAAAGCGGAACATCGCAAACGCGATCAGTCCGACTGTCAGCATGACGACTATCGATTGGGCGAGACGCCCGGCAATGAATGAAAACATTGCGCCTTGATGCTCTATTCAAACTTCGGCCCGAAATAGGGCCCTACCCCCAGAGGCCTGAAATCGCCCCGGCCCGAACCGCGGATACCGGTTCGGGCCGTGGGTTTCAAGCATCGCCGAGACTGTTTCGGCGAAAACCTATCCGCTCGCCTTACGGCAAGACGACGTTACGGAAGTCGAGAACGTTGTCCGCCCGCTGCGCGACCGTCACACCGTCCCGAACGCCCCACGACAGCGGCTGCTGGTGGATCGGCAGATAGCCCACTTCGTCCTTCACGATCTGGAAGGCTTCGTCGATGTAGGTCTGGCGCTTCACCGGATCGGTTTCTTTTTCGACAAGCAGGGTCAGTTCATCGACGCGGGCATTGCAGTAGTTGCCCAGATTGAACAGACCGACTTTCTTTTCCGGGTTCTGGCAGCTCAGCAGGTTCGCGAGAACGTTGTGGCTGTCGATCGAGCCCGGCGTCCAGCCCAGCAGATAGAAGGACGTGTCGTAATTGTTCTGCTGCAGCACCTTGCCGAAGTACTTCGACTTGGTCTGCGCAAAGACTTCGACCTTCACACCGACTTTGGCCAGCATGCTCGCCACCGCCTGACAGATCCGCTCGTCGTTGACATAGCGGTCGTTCGGGCAGTCGATCGTCACTTCAAACCCGTCCGCGTAGCCGGCTTCGGCCAGCAGCTGCTTGGATTTCTCCGGATCGAACGCATACGGCTTGTTCAGTCCGTCATTGAAGCCGTTGATCTGCGGCGCGACCATCAGACCGGTCGGCGTCGCGGCGCCGCGCATCACACGCTTCTTGATGGTTTCAAGGTCGATCGCATGGGCGAAGGCCGCGCGGACCCGCTGGTCCTTGAACGGGTTCTTACCCTTGATGTTCGAGTACAGCAGCTCGTCCCGGAACTGGTCCATGCCCAGGAAGATCGTCCGTGCTTCCGGACCCGTCAGCGGCTGAACGCCCTCGGCGTCCGCCAAACGGTTCCAATCCTGCACCGGCACCGGATAGACCAGATCCAGCTCGCCCGAGAGCAGGGCGGCAACCCGGGTCGCATCCTGCGCGATCGGCGTCAGCACCGCCTCGGTCACGTTGGAGGTGATGTCCTTCCAATAACCGTCATAGCGCTTGAAGACGGTTCTAACGTCTTGAGTGTTTTCCGTGATCATGAACGGGCCGGTGCCGTTCGTGTTCAGGTTGGCGTGGTTGCCTTCGTCGCCGCCTTTCAGGTTGGTCGCCTCGGCGGTGCCGTTGGCCTCGGACCATTCCTTATCCATGATCTTCAGGAAAACGAGTTCCTGCGTCAGCAACGGGTTCGGCGCCGGCGTCTTCACTTCGATCGTATGGTCGTCGATCTTCTTGATGTCGGCGATCAGGCTGGCGCGGACCTTTTGGTCCGACCCTTCGGTCGCGGCGCGCTTCCAGGAGAAAATCACGTCATCCGCGGTGAAGTCCTGACCTTCGTGAAACTTCACGCCTTTGCGCAGCTTGAAGATCCAGGTATCCGGCGCCGTGGTTTCCCAGCTTTCCGCCAGCGCGGGGATCAGCTGCAGGTTGGCGTCGTAATCGGTAAGTCCTTCATAGACATTCCCGAGGGTCCCCAGCAGAAAGGTCTCGTTCAGGCCGTGCGGGTCAAGCGTGCTGACGCTGCCCTGGAACGCCCATTTGAAGGATTTCGCCATTGCCGGTGTGGCGACGGCGACGGCAGCAATAGCTACCGCGGCAAGAAGGCTCTTGCGAAGTGCCATGGTTTTATCTCCCAAGCTTCCCTGTGCCCGGTTTTCCGAGCATATCGGTTGGTTGGCCGGTTTAGGATCAGGGGCGTCGACGGATGCAATCAAAGTCCGCCCGGCTCCCCCCTAACCAGCCTGTTGGAAGCATTGACACAGCCGACCGGCAAAGCAAGCGGGAATCACAGGAAATCACAAATATCGGACAGGGCCGGCCGCGAACGCGGTATTTGAAGCCCGCACGACGGGCAGCCCTGTCCTTCCGGTTGACGAGCCGACGTCGCCGCGCCCAACTTGGTCAACCGCTTCGCGGGAAAGGACGATAAAACCAAACAGAGGGAACCGATCGATGGACTTGGGTATCAAAGGCAGAAAGGCAATCGTATGCGCGGCGAGCAAGGGGCTCGGCAAGGCCTCGGCCCTGGCGCTCGCCCGGGACGGCGTCGATCTGGTGATCACCGCTCGAACCGCCGATGTGCTTAAGGCGACCGCCGATGAAATCGCGCAGGAAACCGGTGTCTCGGTGACGCCGGTCGCCTGCGACATCAAAACCCCGGAAGGGCGGGCGGCGACGCTGGCGGCTTGTCCGTCGCCGGACATCCTGGTGAACAATGCGGGCGGGCCTCCGCGCGGCGACTTCCGCGACTTCGCCCCGCAGGACTGGCTGGATGCAGTGAACGGCAACATGATCACCGCCATCGAACTGATCAAGGCCACCGTCGACGGTATGATGGAACGCAAATTCGGGCGGATCGTGAACATCACCTCGGCCGCCGTCCGTCAGCCGATTGCCGATCTGTGCCTGTCGAACGCGGCCCGCGCGGGCCTGACCGGGTTCTGCGCCGGCCTCAGCCGCGAGACGGTGAAACACAATGTCACCATCAACAACATCCTGCCCGGCCCGTTCGCAACGGACCGGCTGATCGAACCGGCGCGGGCTGCCGGCAAGGATGTCGATGAGGCGCTCGCCGCGATCGGCGCCACCAACCCCGCCGGGCGGGTCGGCCTGCCGGAAGAGTTCGGCGATGCCTGTGCCTTCCTGTGCAGCGCCAATGCCGGCTTTATCACCGGTCAGAACCTGCTGCTGGATGGCGGCAACTACCGCGGCACGATGTAAGGGACGCAATAAAAAGGGCGGCAGCCGTGCCGGCGCCGCCCTTTTGTTCCGAACGTTCGAAACGCTTAGTTGTTGGTCGGGAAGGCGAGCTGCGCGCCTTCCTTGATTCCTGACGGCCAACGGGCCGAGATCGTCTTCATCTTGGTGAAGAAGCGGATCGACTCGGGACCGTGCATCTGGGTGTCGCCGAATTTCGACCGCTTGGCGCCGCCGAAATTATGGAACGCCATCGGGACCGGAATCGGAACGTTCACGCCGATCATGCCGATATCGACCGCGTTCGAGAAGTGCCGGGCCGTATCGCCGTCGCGGGTGAAGACCGCAACGCCGTTGCCGTATTCATGGTCGTTGATCATGCTGACCGCTTCGTCATAGGTCGACGGGGACATCACGGACAGGACCGGTCCGAAGATCTCCTGCTTGTAGATGTCCATTTCGGTGGTGACGTTGCTGAACAGCGTGCCGCCGACGAAGAACCCGTTCTCATAGCCCTGCATCCGGGCGCCGCGCCCGTCGACCAGAAGATCGGCGCCTTCCTCGACACCCTGGGCAATCAGGTTTTCGACCCGTTGTTGTGCCTGAGCGGTGATCAGCGGGTTGATGTCGGCGTTCGGGTCGTCATAGGGCCCGATGGTGAGCGCCTCGACACGCGGCGTCAGTTTCTCGATCAGCGCGTCGGCCGTGCCCTGACCGACCGGAACGGCCACGGAAATCGCCATGCAGCGCTCCCCGGCGGAGCCGTAGCCGGCACCGATCAGCGCGTCGACCGCCTGATCCATGTCCGCGTCGGGCATGATCACCATATGGTTCTTGGCGCCGCAGAAGGCCTGGACCCGTTTGTTGTGCGCGGATCCTTCCTGATAAACGTACTCGCCGACGCCGGTCGAGCCGACGAAGCTGATGGCCGGCACGTCTTCGTGCGTCAGGAGCGCATCGACCGCTTCCTTGTCGCCGTGCACGACATTCCAGACACCGTCCGGCAGACCGGCCTTTTGCCACAGTTCCGCCAGCATCATCGGCGCGCCCGGATCGCGTTCGGAACATTTGTTGATGTAGGCATTGCCGCAGGCGATGGCCATCGCGCCCATCCACAGCGGGATCATCACCGGGAAGTTGAACGGCGTGATGCCGCCCACGACGCCAAGCGGTTCGCGCACCGAAAACAGATCGATGTCGCCGCCGATGTTCGAGTTGAACTCGCCCTTGATCAGATGCGGGATGCCGCAGGCAAACTCGACGACGTCGATGCCGCGTTGAATCTCGCCTTTCGCGTCGGCGATGGTCTTGCCGTGTTCACGGCCCAGCACCTCGGCCAGCGCGTCGCGGTTCTGCACCAGCAGTTCGCGGAACGCGAAAATCACCGCCGCGCGTTTCGGCACCGCCGTGGCGCCCCAGCTTTTCGCAGCGTCAACAGCGACCTTCACCGCCGCGTCCATGTCGGCCGACGATGCATAGGGCAGCGTGCCGATCACTTCGCCCGTCGCGGGGTTGAACACCTCGCCGCTGCGGCCGCTGGTGCCTATTACCTTCTCTCCGCCGATCCAATGATAAAGCTGTTCCGCCATGGTCCCTCGCATGCCTGGGTAGGCATGTCCCTGGTTGTTTTATGATGAAGACTTGAGGCGTTCTAAGGCATCGCAAATCGGGCGGCAAGTCCGCCCGGTCGACGGCCTTACTCGCTTTGGCGCCAGCCGTTCCCGATAAGCGCCGCCTCCCGTTCGGGCGAAAGCGGCTCGCCGGCCTGCAACGCTTCCAGCGCAGGGGCCAACACCGCACCGGCATCGCCGGATGCCGGCACATAACCGTCAGGCGCCGCTTCCGTCACAGGGGCCAGAACGACCATCACGGCCTGCCAGGTGCCGCCATCGCCACGGCAGGCAACACCGGTTTGCTGAAGTTCTGCCTGCGCGTCGAAACGTTCGAACTCGCGGCAGGCTCTTCCGGCACCGTCCACGAAAGTCAGTGTCGGCACCAGCCCGTCGGGCGCGGTTTCTCCGCTTGGCAGGTTTTCCAAGGATTGCAGGGAAACGCCCAAAGGATCCGGTTGGAGCGACGCGACAGATGTCTCGCCACCGGACGGCAGATAGGGGCCGACGGCGACTCCGATCATCAAGGCGACGCAGGCCGCCGCCGCAGCCGGGACGATCTGCGCCCAGCGCCGTCTTCTGGGCAGCGTCGCGACCTTTCCCGGCTCGCTCAGAATAGCGGCCCGTATCGCAGCCGGCGTTTCATTTTCATCAGGCACGGGGAAGGCGGATCTCAAAAGATTGTTGGACCGTTCGATACGTTCGGCGACAGCCTGGGCATCCGGGTCCGTCTGCAGAACGCGCCGCAGCGCTTCCGCCTCCGCATCGTCCTCTATCGATCCATCGATGAGGGCGGCGATCTGTTCTTCTGTCCAAGACTGCGTCATCGCAGACCTTCCTCAAACAAAGCCTTCAAGTTCAACCTATCACGTCCGCGCCCACCCCGTCCCTCGCATCGGCCGTGCATCCAACTCGTCATCCGCGCCATTTCAGGTGGGCCGGCCCTGAAGGGTCAGCGCCGGTTCCCAACCGTTCGACAGAAATTCCCTTTCGGTCTCGGCATCCATCGGTAAGCCGGCATCAAGCGCTCTCAAAATCGGATCCAACGCCTCGGCGGCGGCGCCGGAAGCGGGCACGAAACTGTTCGCATCCTGCTCGGCAACAGGCGCCGCAACAACGATCTCAACCCGCCATGACGCGTCGGTTTCGCGGCAAGCGATCCCAAACTCGCGCCTGTCGATCTGTTCGCCTATCACTTCGAATTCGCGGCACACCCGTCCATCCCCGCTCATGAACGAAAGCAAAGGCATAATGCCGGCCTCGGACGGCGCGCCGGTCGGTAAGGTCTCAAGGGCTGTATATAACGACCCGCCTTGAGCGGCGGTTCCCACGACAGCCAAACGCTCCGCCGGCGGGTTGTCCCATGTAAGCCCAAGACCGATACCGCACAGCAGAACCACACTGGCCGCCATCGCCGTTGCGAACGCCATCGCCGGGGCGCCCGGCCGACGCCGCGTTCGAAACCTTTGAGGAGGGTTTAGAATGGCGGTCCTGATTCCCGCGTCAGCCGGCGTTCCAAGAAGGAGCGGAAATGCGCGCGCAAGCAGGCCGTTCAACCCGATGACGCGCGACGCGTATGACCGCGCTTCCGCCTCGCTTGCAACAATGGCGCGCAACCGCTCGGCTTCCCGCTGGTCTTCAACGCTGCCGTCGACCAACGCAGCAATCTCTTGCTCGGTCCACTGCGCCACTATGCCATTCCCTGTTGGAGTTCCGGTATCAGTTTCGCGCGGGCGCGGGCGAGGCGGCTCATCACCGTCCCGATCGGAACCGACAGCACGGAGGCAGCCTCTTTGTAGCTGAAGCCTTCGATCGCAATAAGGACCAGGACTACCCGCTGATCGTCCGGCAAGGACGCGATTCCTTGCTGTACCTTCGCGAGCATCAACCTGTCTTCCGTTTGACCGGCATCCCGTCCATTGTCGGAAAGATGGTCCAACGCTTCCTCACCCGCATGCGGCCCCCGGCGGGACCGCGTGCGAACCGTGTCCAGGTAGGTGGTCTGAATAATCCGGAACATCCAACTGTCCAGCCTGGTGCCGGGCTGATACTGATCCAGGCGGCTAAGCGCCTTAAGACATGCGGACTGCACGATATCGTCTCCCTCTTCGCGATTACCGGAGATCGCGTAGGCGAAGCGTCTTAGCCTTGGAACAAGGGCCACCAATTCGGCCTTAATCGCTTCGGACATGGTCGATCCACGAACTCGGTTTCTAGAGACAAAACGAACGTCGTCCGGGTTTATTCCGCAACGACTGTACAAAACTTGCGAACGCTCGACAGCGGCCTATGTGGAAGTATGCGGTATTATGGCCTGAGTCGTCATTACGTACCGGTAGGAGGAACATGTATAACCCCACAGTTCTTTACGCACTTCTTGTGGTCCTAGCAGTTTTTGCCGCCCCACGGCACGAACCGTCGGCCCTTGTCCCGATAACGTTTTTTTCCGCGGCCCTGGCCGACGATGGCGGCGACGGCGGTGATGGTGACGGCGGTGGCGACGGCGGTGGCGACGGCGGCGGTGACGGCGGTGGTGACGGCGGCGGAGACGGCGGTGGTGACGGCGGCGGAGACGGTGGTGGTGACGGCGGCGGAGACGGTGGTGGTGACGGCGGTGATGGCGACGGCGATGGCGACGGCGATGGCGATGGCGATGGCGATGGCGATGGCGACGGTGATGGCGATGGCGACGGCGACGATGGGGACAGCGACGGCGATGAGGGCGACGATGACGGAGATGATGACGATGCCGACGATGACGCAGACGATGACGGGGATGATGACGGGGATGATGACGGCGAAACGGACGATGTGGATGCGGATCAACCGCTAAGCGGACTTCGCAGCGCTTTGGATGGGTTGTTCCGCGCATCGAGCGACCATCGGGACGATCAAGTTGTCGGCTTGGCGACCGCGGCCATCACCCCCGAAGACAGAACGGCGCTCGTCGCCGCCGGGTTCGGCATCGTATCCGAGACACCGTTGCAAACGATTGGGTCTGCGGTGGTCAAACTCTCGGTTCCGGACGGGCTGAACGCCGTATCGGCGGTGCGCCTCGCCCGTCAAACGCTGGATGGCCTTCTCGTGGACCGGAACCATCTGTACGAGACCGCCTCCCGAGAGCCGTGCGACGATGCGGAGACCTGCTGGGGACACGACCTCATCAATCTGGCCCCGTCCCAGCAAACCGCCTGTACCAATGGCGCACCGATCGCGATTATCGATACCGCTGTGGACCGAACCCACCGCACGCTTTCCGGCGCCCGGATCGAGGCGCGCAACTTCCTCGACGAGGGAGAGAAAACCGCGCCGCCCGATCATGGGACGGCGATCGCCGCGCTGTTGGTGGGATCAATCGGCAACGGGTCCACGCCGTTGGCGCCCGGGGCTCACCTGCTGGTGGCCGAAACTTTTCAGGAAATCGACGGGAAGGTTCGCGCCGATACCGTCGCGATCGTCAAGGGTATCGACTGGGCGGTCTCGAAGAACGCACGTGTCCTGGCCATGAGCATCGCCGGTCCCCGAAACCGCGCCATTGCCCGGGCCATCCGTGTCGCCGCACGAGGTGCGAATGTCGTGGCCGCTGCGGGCAATAACGGGCCACGTGCGGATGCCGCCTATCCCGCGGCCTACAAGGAAGTCGTCGCGGTGTCCGCCTTGGATCGCCGCCTTCGGCCGTACCGTTGGGGTAACCGCGGCCGCTATGTTGAAGTGTCTGCGCCAGGGGTCGGCGTGCTGTCCGCCGGGCCGGACAATGGCGCGAAGGCTTGGACCGGCAGCAGTTTCGCGGTCCCGTTCGTGGCGGCGGCTCTTTTGCGGGCACGGGCCGAAGTTGATGGCGATCCCGGCAAAGCCCGCAGATTGATTGCCGGCAGCGTGCGCGACTTGGGGCGTCGAGGCCGCGACCGCGTCTATGGCCACGGCCTGATCCAAACGCCCGGCGACCGCTGCTACTAAAAAATAATCGCCGACCGGGAATAACTTTCGCGCCCTCTCGTTCTTGCTGTGTAAACCGTCGCGCAACGACGCGGCTCACAGGAGGACCTGAAAGTGCTGCCACTCGACTATGACCGCCTAACCCGCCTTAAACCGACCTTCGCGACCCGACGCGTGGTCTATTCCGACTTCATCTCGCTGGACGATAAGGCCCGCGCTCTTGAACCGGGAGATATCGTGCTGGCCCGCATAGAGTCCGTGGGGCACCACGACCGGATTGAGCGGCCCGATGGGCGAAAAGCGAAACTGAAGAGCGGCGATGAGGTGGTCTTGGCCTGCGGTGCACGGTACGCACCCGACCGGCTCGAGGCGACCGTTCCGGAAGCCGTCGGGCCGGCCAGCATGGTCGCCGCAAGTGGAATTGCCGGTACTGTGCAAACCTGGAACGCGCGGTTGGGACCGGCGACCGGCATTACGATCTTGGGGGCATTGCATGGCCCGGACGGCAGCCGCCTAAATCTGCGCCGCTACGCAATCGACCGCCTCCCTCAGGCGGGCACGGCCCCCGTGCTTGCGGTTTGCGGTACCTCCATGGACGTTGGGAAAGCCCATACGGTCGCGTCGTTGGTGCATGGATTTGCCCGGTCGGGCCGGCGCGTGGCGGCGATCAAGGTGACCGGCACGAGCACGGGAGGCGATCTTTGGAGTTATCAAGACAGCGGCGCCCAATTCGTCGCCGATTTTACCGACACCGGATTGGCGTCCACCGATAAGATCCCCCTGGACGACATTCTGGATGTCGCCGGCTGGTTGATTGCCGCTGCCCGTAGTTCCGGCGCGGAAGCTATCGTCATGGATGTGGCCGATGGTCTGTATCAGGCAGAGACCGCCGCCCTGATGAAATCCGGCATCTTCAAGCGCCTTGTCGACGGCGTACATTTCGCAGCCGCCGATGCCACGGACGCCCAGGCCGGGGTAGCCTGGCTGCAGCGGGAAGGATACCGTGTGCAGGGCATTTCCGGTGTGCTGACCAAATCTCCCCGGGCGATGCGGGAAACCGAAGAGGCGGTCGGCCTTCCGTGCTACACGCCGGGGGACCTGCTGAAGACACATCCGATGAAATGGCTGCTGCAACTGGCGCAGCCGCTGAGACTGACCACGTTCGCATAAGGCGGGCATCGGTACACCGCATGCCCTTCGGCCTTCAAAGACCCCGCCGCTCGTGTCGGCGAGACCTTGCCTTGTCGCGAGGTCAGACCGCCTCTGCCGCCAAGTCGGGCTCCGGATCGAAAATACCGGCGTTGCGCCGTTCCGCCCGGGGCGTCCGGCCGAACATATCCCGGTAGCATTTCGAGAAGTGCGAGGCGCTGGTGAAGCCGCTGGCGAAGGCAACCTCGGTCACGGGCATGGTGGTTTGCGTCAGCAGGGTCCGCGCCCGGTTCAACCGCAGACGCAGGTAATAGCGCGCGGGGCTGGTATTCAGATAGCGGCGGAACAGCCGCTCCAGTTGCCGGCGTGACAAACCAACCTTGTCGGCGATTTCGTCGCGGGTCAGCGCCTCTTCGGTGTTTTTCTCCATCTCGGAGATCGCCTTGATCAACTTGGGATGAGAAATCCGGAGGCGCGCCTGAAGCGGCAGGCGCTGGTCGTCATCCCCTTCCCGGATGCGTTCGTGCATGAACTGTTCGGACACGCTGGCGGCTATATCGGCGCCTGCCAGACGCGTAACCTCACGCATGATCATATCCAGGCCGGCGACTCCGCCGGCACAGGTGAAGCGGTCGCGGTCGACCTCGTACAATTCGGCCCGGACATCGAGGTCCGGGAATTCCTCGGCAAAACTGTCCAGCGAATGCCAATGGATCGTGCAGCGGTAGCCGCCCAGCAATCCGGCCCGCGCCAGAACATGGGCGCCGGTACAAATCGCCCCCATATGCGCGCCTTCCCGGGCCCAGCGGCGCAGCCAGCCGAAGGTCGGCGCGTCATGATAGAGATGCGCGTCCAGTCCACTGCACACCGTCACATTGGCCGGGCGCGCGACATCCTGCATCGCCATGTCCGCCGTGACCGACAAACCGTTCGAGGAGATGACGGGCTGGCCGTCCCGGCTGATGGTGTACCACTCGAACAGCGTTTTTCCCGACAACCAGTTGGCGAGGCGCATCGGCTCCACCACGCAGGTGAAGGCGATCATCGAAAAGTTCGGTACCAGGAACAGACCGACGCGCACCGGCTGATCGGCGTCCGACTGCTTAAACATCGGCGGTTGACTTGGCTGCAGCACTCTCGGCGTCCACCCACTGTATTCTTTTTTCTGCGCGTCCCTCGTGTCTGAAAAAACGCGTCCCTCGTGCGCCCCATTTCGAAGCGACGGGGCGTCTTGTCAAGTAACTTGCGCACAGTCCGGGCGATGTCGCCGCGCCGCGCATTCCTGTCGCCGTCGCGGAAGGGTCTTCCCCAAAGCAAGCTACATGGTGCGCACTGCGACGGTGCGCCCGGTTGCTCCGGGTACATCGTGCCGCCATCGTCCGGTTTCCGGCAAGACAAAGCATGACTTTTTCCGCGTCGGGGAGCGCGCGCCCATGAGCAAATATTCCATCTTCAGCCTGGTTCGGAACGCCGGTTCCTATCACCAGGACTGGCAGCGCGCGTGGCGCAGTCCCGATCCGCAACCTGAATACGAAGTCATCATCGTCGGAGGCGGCGGTCACGGCCTGGCGACCGCCTACTATCTCGCCAAGGAATGCGGCGTCCGCAACGTGGCGGTGATCGAAAAAGGCTGGCTCGGCGGCGGCAATACGGGACGCAACACGACCATCGTCCGGTCGAATTATCTGTGGGACGAGTCGGCGGCGATCTACGAACATTCCGTCAAACTTTGGGAAGGGCTGAGCCAGGAAATCAATTTCAATGTGATGTTCTCGCAGCGCGGGTTGCTGCACCTGGCCCACAATGTTCACGACATGCAGGAAATCGGCCGCCGTGGCCACGCGATCTGGCTGAACGGGATCGACAGCGAGTTCCTGACGCCTGAGCAGGTGCAGGAAATGGTCCCGCTGATGAACATCAACGGACGCTACCCGGTGATGGGCGCCCTGCTGCAGCGGCGCGGCGGCACCGCGCGGCACGACGCCGTGGCCTGGGGATATGCAAGGGCGGCCGACGCCCTGGGCGTCGACATCATCCAGAACTGCGAGGTGACCGGCTTCGACATTCAGCAGGGTGTGGTGAAGGGGCTTCACACCTCCCGCGGCACCATCAAAGCGAAGAAAGTCGGTGTCGTGACGGCGGGTCATTCCTCGGTCATGGCCGAGATGGCGGGTTTCCGGATGCCGCTGGAATCCGTTCCGCTTCAGGCGATGGTCTCCGAACCGATCAAGCCCTGCATCGACACGGTGATCATGTCGAACGCCGTGCATGTCTATGTCAGCCAGTCGGACAAGGGCGAACTGGTCGTGGGCGCGGGATCGGACACCTATGTGTCCTACGCTCAGCGCGGCGGGTTCGACGTAATGGAGCATATCATGGGTCCGTTGGTGGAACTGTTCCCCTTCACGTCCCGCCTGCGGATGCTGCGCCAATGGGGCGGGATCGTGGACGTCACCGTCGACCGGTCGCCGATCCTTTCCAAGACGCCGGTCGAGAACATGTTCTTCAATTGCGGCTGGGGCACCGGCGGGTTCAAATGCACGCCTGGATCAGGCCATGTCTTCGCGCATTCCATCGCCAACGGACAGATGCATCCGATCGCCGCGCCCTTCTCCATCGACCGGTTCCACAGCGGCGCCCTGATCGACGAGGCGGCAGCCGCCGCCGTCGCGCACTAGAGCACGGGAGGTCAAACGACATGCTTCAGATCACCTGTCCTTGGTGCGGCGAACGCGAAGGCGTGGAGTTTCACTGTCACGGCGAAGCGCATATCGCGCGTCCGGAAAATCCGGCCGAATTGAGCGACGCCGAGTGGGGCGACTACGTCTTTTTCCGTAAGAACCCAAAAGGCATTCACTACGAGCGCTGGACCCATGACGCCGGCTGTGGCCGCTGGTTCAACGCGATCCGCGACACGGTCAGCGACACCTTCATCGCGACCTACAAACCAACCGATCCGGTACCGGAGATTCCGGCCGAATATCTGCAAGGCGGGAAAAAGTAGCCATGGCCGGAAACAAGAGACTGGCGTCCGGCGGGCGGGTCGACCGGGCTGAGACCGTCACCTTCCGTTTCAACGGCAAGAGCTATAGCGGCCTCAAGGGCGACACGCTGGCCTCCGCCCTGTTGGCGAACGGCGTCCAACTGGTGGGGCGCAGCTTCAAGTATCACCGGCCGCGCGGCATTATGACGGCCGGGTCGGAAGAACCGAACGCCTTGGTGCAGCTCGGCGAAGGGGCGCGTACCGAACCGAACATGAGGGCCACGCAGATCGAACTGTTCGACGGGCTGGTCGCCGAAAGCCAGAACTGCTGGCCGTCCGTCGGGTTCGATATCGGCGCGATCAACTCGGTGGTGTCGAAGTATCTGCCGGCCGGTTTCTACTATAAGACTTTCATGTGGCCGGCCTCCATGTGGATGACCTACGAGCATTTTATCCGCCGCGCCGCCGGACTGGGCAAGGCGCCGGTCGATGCCGACCCGGACACCTACGCGCAACACCACGCGGCCTGCGACGTGCTGATCGCAGGGGCCGGACCGTCCGGTCTGGCAGCGGCGCTGACCGCCGGCCGCACCGGTGCGCGCGTCATCCTGGCCGACGAACAGAACGAGTTCGGCGGGTGGCTGCTGACCGACGACAGCGCGATCGACGGCGAAAGTCCGGGCGCGTGGGTGGAAAAGACGGTTGCCGAACTCCAGGCGATGGGAAACGTCACGCTGCTGCCGCGGACCACGGTTGCCGCCTATTTCGATCATAACTTCATCACCGCCTGCGAACGTGTGACGGACCATTTGGGGCCGCAGAGTTCGAACGCCGTGCCGCGCCAGCGCTTCTGGAAGATCCGCGCCAAACAGGTCGTGCTCGCCCAAGGGGCGATCGAACGGCCGATGGTGTTCGCCGACAACGACCGGCCCGGCGTGATGCTGGCCAACGCCTTGCGCACCTACGTCAATCGGTACGGGGTTCTGCCCGCACGGGAAATCGTCGTCTTCACGAACAACGACAGCGCCTATGGGGCGGCCCTGGATGCGCGCGCGGCGGGCGCGGTGGTTCACCTTGTCGACACGCGCCCGGATCCGGACAGTCCGATCGTGCATAAAGCGCGCGAGGCCGGCATCCAGATCCATGAAGGGTCGGGCGTGACCGGGGTTCACGGCACAAAAGCCATCCATGCGGTCGAAATCGCGCCGCTCTCGGAAGACGGCACCGCCATCGCGGGGCCCGCCTTCGTCGTCTCGGCGACGATGGTCGCCATGTCCGGCGGTTGGAACCCCACCGTCCACTTGTTCAGCCAGTCCCGAGGCAAGCTGAAATTCGACGAGGGGCTGCAAAGCTTCGTGCCGGATTTCACGCCGCAGAAGGCGCGCTCCGCCGGGGCCTGCAACGGCACCTTGACACTGGCGGGCTGTCTGCAGGAAGGGCTGGAGGCCGGTGCCGCCGCGGCCGCCGACGCGGGCTTTGCGACCGCAACGCCCGCTGCCGTTCCGGCCGTGGAGGAACAGGGGCTGGGATCGATGCGCCAGATCTGGACCATCCCCACGGTGCACCCGCTCGGCCAGGGCAAGCGCAAGCATTTCATCGACCAGCAGAACGACGTCACCGCCGGCGATGTGCATCTGGCGGCGCGGGAGGGCTATCTCTCCGTCGAACATTTGAAACGCTACACCACCACCGGCATGGGGACCGATCAGGGCAAGACGTCGAACATCAACGCGCTGGCGATCATGTCGGAGATTCGGGCCGCCTCGATCCCCGAGGTCGGCACCACGACCTTCCGTCCGCCCTATACGCCGACGGGGCTCGGCACCATGGCCGGCCAGGGCGTGAAAGAACTGTTCGAACAAAACCGCGGCACCGCGATGCACCGCTGGCATCTGGAGAACGGCGCGGTGTTCGAAGATGTCGGCGACTGGAAACGTCCGCGCTATTTCACCACCACCGGCGAGACGATGGACCAGGCCGTACGCCGCGAATGTCTGCAGGCGCGCGAGACGGTCGGCATCATGGACGCCTCGACGCTCGGCAAGATCGACATTCAGGGGCCGGACGCCGCCAAGCTTCTGAACATGGTCTATACGAACGCCTGGGATACGCTGAAGCCCGGGCGCTGCCGCTACGGCCTGATGCTGAACGAACACGGCATGGTGTTCGACGACGGCGTGACCACGCGCCTCGGCGAAAACCACTTCCACATGACTACCACGACCGGCGGCGCGGCACGGGTTCTCAACTGGCTGGAAGAGTGGCTGCAGACCGAATGGCCGGACATGCAGGTCTTTTGCACGTCGGTAACCGAACAATGGGCGGTCGCAACGCTGTCGGGCCCGAAAGCGCGGGACGTCCTGGAAGCGGTCGCCCCCTCGCTGACGCTGGATCCGCAGAGTTTCCCCTTCATGGGCATGCAGGAAGGGCCGGTCGCCGGGATCGACGCCCGCGTCTTCCGGATCAGCTTCACCGGCGACCTTTCGTACGAAATCAATGTGCCGGCCCGCTACGGCCTGGCCCTTTGGGAAGCCTTGATGGAAGCCGGCAAGGCGTTCGACATTGTGCCCTACGGCACGGAAACCATGCATGTGCTGCGTGCGGAGAAGGGTTTCATCATCGTCGGTCAGGACACGGACGGCACGGTCACGCCGGCGGATCTGGACATGAACTGGATCGTCTCGAAGAAAAAGGACGATTTCCTTGGCAAACGCTCCCTGACCCGCACGGACACCGCCCGGAGCGGCCGCAAGCAACTGGTCGGCCTGTTACCGGCCGACCCGAACTTCGTGGTCCCGGAAGGCGCCCATCTGGTCAAGGAGGTCAAGCCGGAACCGCCGATGGAAATGGTCGGGCATGTCACTTCGTCCTACTATTCGCCCGCGCTGGGACGGTCCTTTGCGCTGGGCCTGGTCAAGGACGGGCTCAACCTCAAAGGTCAGACCTTCAAGGTGCCGTTGATGTCCGGCAGGGTCGAGACTGTTACCATCACCGACACGGTATTCTTCGATAAAGAGGGGGAACGCGCCCGTGGCTAACATGACCGCTACCGCGCGCTCGCCGCTCGGCGTCCGCGCCCCCTATCAGGGCCGTTTCATCCAGATTGAGGAACGGCCCCTGCTCGGCAAGGTCGCCCTGCGCGGCAACCCGGACGACCCTGCCTTCCTGTCCGCGGCGAAGACGGTTCTGGGCGTCGGCCTGCCGCTCGCGCCCAACACCATGGCCGACGCGGGCGTCTATCAGATTGCCTGGGCCGGGCCGGACGAATGGATGATCTATGCGGCGGACGGCGCCCAGCAACCGCTGATCGGCAAGCTGCGCTCCGGTTTCGCGGACATGCATGCCGCCGTCGTCGATGTCAGCGACTACTACACGGTAATCCGGCTGGCCGGCCCGCGGGCCCGCGATCTGCTGGCCAAAGGCTGTCCCTTGGATCTCCATCCGCGTGTCTTTTCCCAAGGACAGTGCGCCGGAAGTGTGTTTTTGAAGGCCACGACCCGGATTCACTGTATCGATGACGCTCCGGTCTTCGACCTGCAGATCCGCTGGAGCTTCGCCGACTATCTGTGGGACAACCTGGTCCACGGCGCGGAGGAGTGGGGCTGACACCGCGCCGACGGCAGGCCCCTTTCTCGAAAGCAGCGCGCCGTCCCGCGCAATCCCTCCTCAGGCCCTCAGGCGGCGATCGTGCCGCGCGGCGGGTAGTCCCGTTCCTTGACGACGGAGAACACCTCGTAGAGGTCGTCGATCCCGGGGCGCGCGAAGGGAAACGTGTTCAGGACCGCGCCATAGAGCGTGAGGTCGGATCGGACGAAGAAAACACCCGGTTCGGCGAACGTATCGGTTTCTCCCTCCCGAATGGATTGCGACGCATAACAGCCCAGGCGGCGCGCCGTTTCCAAGGGAAGATCATAACCGAGCGGCACCCCATCCATGTCCCATTCGGCGCGTGTCTGTTCCGCGCGGTCCGCCGGGTCCGTCGAAACGGCAAGCAGGTCGACCCCAAGCGCCGCGAACTTGTCTCTCGCCGCGTTCAATTCTTCCAGATGCCGGCGGCAACGCGGGCAATGCAAGCCGCGATAGACATCGATCATCAGCATGAAGTCCGGCGCATTCTGCGACAGCGTCCAACGCCCGCCGCCAACCAGCGGCACATCGATTTCCGGGAGTTTCTGAGTAGGCGTGATACGGTCCATGGTTTTCCTCATCCAGATCTGTGGTTGCTGCCGCAGCTTTTCGCAAAGAAGCGCCCAAACACGGCAAGGGTTGTTAGAGGATCTTGATCGTTTTTCCGCGATTGCAACGGCCCGCGGCAGCATCAGGTAACAAAACCCGTCAGCGGATCACGACGCCGGCAACGCCAGCGCCCAAACGCTTCCGTCCCGCAACCCGTAAATCAGAAACTCCTCCTCCCGCCCCGGCAGCCCGGTTCGCACGACGGGCGTGTCCAACTGCGCGCCGTGCGGGAATGCGGCAAGTTCCTGGAAGCGCGTGCCGTCCCAGGTCACGACGGCCAGGATCGAGCGGTCCTGACGCGGCAGGATCAGGTCCGGCCGGCCGTCCTTGTTCCAATCGTAAGTGACCGAAAGATCCAGCACGGTGGAACCGATCCGATGGGTGGAATATCCCCGCTGACGCCGTTCCAGCGTCAGCCGGTCGCCGTCCCAGCGGTAGTGGATGAGAATACCGCCGATATGCGGGGTTCGGATGATGGCGAGCTCGTTCTCCCCATCCCCGTCATAGTCCGCGACGCCCGCCGGGTTCAGCCAGCGGAAGGCGGTGCCGATCGACTCCGCTTCGGCGAGTTGGACGAGCGCCCCGTCCCGCACACCGTAAAGCGCGACAGCGGCCCCGTCGCCGAGATAGGCTTTGATGGCGACAATCTCCGGCCTCCCGTCGCCGTCCATGTCGACGATGCGGGGTTCCAGATCCTCGAACACCGCGTCGCGGCCGAGGGTATGTTCGTACGTCTCCCCGCCGGCCCGGACGATCAGGGTTTCCGGCTCCAGGGCGTCGCCCAGCACGGCGTGCCCGTAACGTCCGACATCGTCGGCGAACCAGGCCTCGATTCCCATCCCGGCCGCGACCCGTCCGTCGCCGGCAAGACGGTCTCGTTGCGGCTGCACCGGAAACAGCAGCTCTTGATGATCGGCGATTGTGCCGACCGGGATCGGCTCCTCTCCCGCCGTGGCCGTGAAGAGCGGCAGGGAGGCGGCGATCAGAATGGCGGCGGTGCGCCGGAAAACACGGGACAGAACCATCAATCTATGTCCTGGAGCTGGGTGTCTATTCGACCGATCCGGTCGACGGCGTCGGGGTTTCGTAACAGGAGGACAGCGCATCGATCTGTTCGTTCATGCCGACCAGAATGAAGCTGTAATAGTGGTTCTGCTTCTGATTGTCGCGGATGCGGATCAGCGCGACCGTGCCGGTCAGAAAATCCTCCACCAGGGTCAGGTAGATGTTCCGGTCCCATGCCAGATAGGCCGGATTGATCGCGTTGGAGCCGGGGGTAAAGGGCTCGGGCTGATCCCCGAAGCGGCCCTGATATTCCTGCGGATAGCGCACGAAGAAATACCCGGTCTTTCCGCTGCCCTTGGCCAGGAACCAGTGAATTTCCTCGTCCCTGTCATCGATGATATAGGTCAGCCTGAAAGGATCCGCCGCATCGCCGATCACGTGCGGGTGGGAAACCATGATCTGTGGCGCCGATTTGTCGGAATCGCATAGGAAGAAAAGGCGGGCCTGACCGTCATCCGACTTCAGTGCAAGGCCTTCCAGCTGGCTGCCGTCTTCCTTGTCCTTGCCGCTGACACGGGCCCACTCGGCGCGGCTTTCCGCAGCCAACCCCAAGGTCGCCAAAACACACACAAAAAGCAAAACGCGCCGCATGCTGTATTACCAACCGTGCAAGTATATCGACCCTTCGTGAATAGGGATCGCGGGACGGTTCGGCAAGCCATCGGGGATCAACAATCCGACAGGCCGCACAAAGGGCGCCGCGACATGCTGAATTGGTATCCAAAAACGCCGCAGGCACCGCCGATTGACGGGCCAGCCGCAGCAGGTAAGGTGCGACCGCCCGCCGTCGGGCATAAAACCCACATACTCTCCCGGAGTTCCAACATGCTCAGACCGCCCCGTCTCCATGCTTTTTCCCGCCGCCTCATGGCCAGCGTCTGCCTCAGCGTGGGGCTGGTGCTGTCCGCCGAAACCGGCGCGGCGCAAACGCTCGATCCCGAAAACACGCTGCTGCTGGACCTAGAATACGGCCGGGTGGTTATCGAACTGCGGCCCGACCTGGCGCCCAATCATGTCGCCCGGATCAAGGAACTGGCCCGGGACGGTTTTTACGACGGCATCGTCTTTCACCGCGTGATCGACGGGTTCATGGCCCAGACCGGCGACCCGACGGGTACCGGCACGGGCGGATCCGGCAAGAAACTCGACGCGGAATTCAGCTTGGAGCCGCATATCCGCGGCACGGTTTCCATGGCGCGATCGCAAAGCCCAAACAGCGCGGACAGCCAGTTTTTCATCGTCTTCGAAGAGTCCGAATGGCTGAACGGTCAGTATACCGTCTGGGGCCAGGTGGTCGAAGGCATGGAGTTCGTGGATCAGATCAAAAAGGGCCCGCAGCCGTCCGGCGTGGTCAGCGACCCCGACATCATCGTGAAAATGCAGATCGCCGCCGACGCCCAGTAACCGGCGGCCCTTCCGCACTGCGACGCCGCGCCCCGACGGGCGCGGCGTTTTCGCGTTTAGAGGGCATGAAATTCCGCTTAGAACCGCACGACACCCAACCTGAGCCTAGGGATTCCCTGTGCGCCACCCACTTTACACTCCCCCTGTCACAGATTGTTCATCAATCTTAACGGCCAAAAGACGCGCGTAATTTACCCTTTTTTAATCATACCTCTCTAGGTCAGAGACACGGGGTGGGACATACGTTCTGGGAGAGCACTATGACCTTCGGTCTTCGCCACAAGATCGTCGGCCTGATCAGCATCGTATGCCTGATCTTGGTCGCCGCCATGTCCATCGACGCGGTAAAGAACTACACCCTCCTGAAAAACGAAAAGAAGGCCATGCAGGCCAATGTCGTCGCCGACAACTTGATTGCGGCGGCGGGATCCTGGGCCGTAGAGCGCGGCACCACTGCCGGCGTTCTGGGTGCCGGCGGGCTAGCGACGGACAAGCAAAGAGCGACCATTCAAGAGCGCCGCGAGAAAGCCGACGCATCGATGCAAATGGCGCTTGAGACCATTGAGATCATGAACGGCAAGTCAGCCGCCGGCATGGAACTGGACGATCTGGCCGCAGCCTATGCCGAGGTCGAGGCGATGCGCATGCGTGTCGACGCGGCAATTGCCGCGGGATCGTTTGCCAACGATCCGGAATTGAGGTCGGACTGGTTTCCCACCATCACGAACCTGATCGTTTCCTCGTCCTATCTGCGGAAAAAGGAAGAAATCACCTTGATGGGGGCCGTTTCGAGAGAGGCGGTAGAAGCCGTTTCCTTGCGGGGCAGCGCCTGGCTGTGGGCTGAGTATGCGGGACGAGAACGCGGGCGGCTTGCCGCCATTCTGTCCAGCGGAAAGCCGATGACCGCGACCCAAGAGACGGGGCTTGGACAAATTTTTTACCAGATCGAAACCGCGATCAAAGACATGTACGTCCTGAAGATGGACATGCCGCAATCGGTGATCGACAAGATCGATCAGGCGCACGCCGTCTTCACGGACGAAATAGAGCCACTGCGCGCCAGCATCCTTGAGGCAAGCGCCGCCGGCCGACCCTACCCGGTCTCGGGTCAGGAATGGTTTGACGCCGCGACCCGGGGTATCCAGGCCGTGCTGGCCGCCAGTGCGGAAACCCGCGGATTTATAGACGGTGAAATCGCCGCCGCCGTAACCGCGACGACCACGACGCTGATCATCGAGATTATCCTTGTCGCCGTCTCCTTGGCCGTATGGATCGCCGCCTGGTGGTTCGCTTCCAACCGGATATCCAAACCGATCGAAGAGATGGTCGCCGTGATGGGTGAACTGGCGTCGGGCAATCTCGAAGCGTTCGTGCCGGCGGCAAAGTCAGACGACGAAATCGGGAAAATGGCGAAGGCGGTGTACCGTTTTAAGCAGGAATCCCGGGCCAACGAGCGCTACCGCACGGAACAGGAGGCGTTCAAGACGCAAGTCGCGGACGAACAACGTTCCCTGCTGCTCGGCGTGGCGGACAATTTTGAATCCGCCGTCGGCGGCGTGACCACGACCTTGGCGTCCAGTGCGACCGAACTGGCCGCGAACGCCACGCAGGTGAAGTCCACCGCGGACGATTCGGCAAGACGCAGTTCCGCTGTCCATGACGAAGCGGCTCAGACCGCCGAAGATGTCCGATCCGTCGCCTCGTCGGCCCAGCAGTTGGGTGTCGCAATCGAGGATGTCGCGCGTCAGGTCGCCAGCGCGGCTTCGCAAACGGTGGAAGCCAGCGACAAAGCGTCTGACGCGGCATCCCGCGTCGAACGGCTAAACGCCCGGTCCGCCGCAATCCGGGACGTGGTCAGTCTAATCTCCGACATCGCGGAACAGACCAACCTGCTTGCCCTCAACGCAACGATCGAGGCTGCCCGCGCAGGCGATCACGGGAAAGGCTTTGCCGTTGTTGCCAACGAGGTGAAGGCCTTGGCCAGCCAAACGCAGAAGGCAACCGACGACATCGGGCAGGAAATCAGCAGCATGTTGTCGGAAATCGGCGCAACGACTGAAGCGGTAAAGACCATTGCGGAAACTGCGGGAGCGGTGCGCAAGACCGTTGAAACCGTTGTAGACGCCGCAGAGCGGCAAAAAACAACGACCTTGGATATCGTTTCCTCCATGGAAAACACGGCGAGGCGGATGGAAAATGTCCGCTCCGAAACGGAAACGATGGCCGAACTGGTCGCCACCACCGGGTCGGCGGTTACCGAAGTCGCCAGCGCCGCAGAGGAACTGTCACGGTCGAGCGATCTGCTGCAGAGGGAGTCTACCGACTTCCTCGATCAGATTCGCCGCGAAGAACCCGAAGCAGCGGAAGCCGCCTGATCGGCGGCGGCCGCAAAGCGGAATGACAGAATCGGGTCGCGCGACAGGCGAATTGAGCCCGGGCTGGATTTAACCGACATAATCGGATAAGTTTGCCGTGCAGGAGAAGCCTGCACACGCATGGGTGCGCGTTGCACCCGAAGGACAGAAGGTCTGGAAGAATGGCTAGCCTAGAAGGCTTGGCGCTTGCGTCAAATATCCTTCAATCGCGCCAACAGATTTCCATCGCCGCTGTACGTCAGTCTGTCGAAGCCGAACGCGCGATCGTCCAATTGATTGCGCAAACGACGGGTACGCAACCGCTGAACTCGTCCGGAAGGGGCAGTAACGTCAATATTTTGACCTGACGTCTGTAGCCTTGCCTGTTTGATCGAATGCGCACGCGACGGCATGTGCGCAAACAGTTTCCCATTGCCTCAAAGTCCGGCCAATCCCTTTAGCAAAGGGCAACGACCGCGGTGGCGTTGAAAGCCGTCCGCGACCCCGATCAGGCCTTCTCTTCGGAGGGGTGCGCCGGTGGCGCAGCAGGCAGTCCTATTTAGGACTCGCCCTCGAGCTGCGCGCGGGCAACCCCGACCAGCTTGTCCATCTCTGTCCGGACCAGATGCTCCGTCGCCTCGACGCCCTTGGCGTTGAGGTCGCCGACCACCTTGCGCAAGACATCATCGTCGCCGACTTCTTCGAAATCAGCTTTAACGACGGCCATGGCGTAATCGTTCGCCGCATCGCCGGACAAACCCATCTTATCCGCGGCCCAGAGCCCGAGCAGCTTGTTGCGGCGCGCGATAACCTTGAATTCCGATTCTTGATCTCGGCTGAATTTCGTCTCAAAGGCTTTTTCGCGATCGTCGAACCCACCGTTCATACCGGTCTCCCATGTCTTATACATATCGTCGACGCACCTGGCCGCGCCGGGACACGCACTAGATAATCGTTTGGATTTGGCTGTGCAATCCGCAGTACGCCCGATCCGGCGCAAATCTGGCGTAAATCAAGGCAGACTGCCTAATATTCGGAGCATTTTAACACGGACGTCACGGAGCGGACATATGTTCCCTACAGGTCCGAACAAGGTCACCCCAGAACCAGCCGCGCGCCAACAAGCCAATCGATTAAGTTCGACGCCGCTACTGCATCGGCGATCGGGACGCAGGAACAAGAGGAAACCTCAAAATATCCTGCTTGGGACGCGAGGGCGGGATTGACCCACGGGCTGCGTTCTTAAACCCTTCCAAGGTTCGGCCGTCCGCGCATTGCCGGTGTGACAGCGGGTTTCAGTTGGTATATGTACGCCGCGGTGACGCCGATACCGGCGCGCACGATTATCTCATGCCGACGAGGACCCCATGGCGAGAGGCAGAAAGCTTTATGAAGGCAAGGCGAAGATCCTTTTCGCCGGCTCGGAACCGGGCACGATCATCCAGTACTTCAAGGACGACGCCACGGCGTTCAACAACGAGAAGAAAGGGACGATCACCGGCAAGGGCGTCCTGAACAATCGGATTTCCGAGCACTTGATGCAGCTTCTGATGGAGATCGGCGTCCCGACCCACTTCATCAAGCGAATCAACATGCGCGAGCAGCTTGTGCGGGAGGTTGAGATCATCCCGATCGAGATCATCGTGCGCAACGTCGCCGCCGGCTCGATGGCCAAGCGCCTCGGCATCCCGGAAGGCACGCTTCTGCCGCGCTCCATCGTCGAGTATTGCTACAAATCGGACGAGTTAGGCGACCCTCTGGTCGCCGAAGAACATATCACCGCGTTCGGTTGGGCCAGCCCGCAGGACATCGATGACATCACCGCCATGTCGCTGCGTGTAAACGACTTCCTCAGCGGCCTGTTCACCGGTATCGGCATCAAGCTGGTCGACTTCAAACTGGAATTCGGACGTGTCTATGACGAACACGGCGAGATGCGCATCGTGTTGGCGGACGAAATCAGCCCGGACAACTGCCGGCTTTGGGACTCTGTAACCGCCGAAAAGATGGACAAGGACCGGTTCCGCCGCGATCTGGGCAGCGTCGAGGAAGCCTATCAGGAAGTGGCCCGACGGCTGGGCATCCTGCCCGAGGCGGACTTGAAGGAAGTCGAAGAACCCGCGCCGGCGTGAACCGGAAAATGGGATGACTTCACCGCTCGCCGACAGTCGCTTTCGCCGCCTTTACGCGGCGCAGGTGACTGCGCTGGCGGGCACCGGCCTTTCGACCATCGCCCTGGCACTGTTGGCCTATGAACTGGCAGGCGAGAATGCCGGGTTTGTGCTGGGCATCGCCTTCGCGCTGAAGATGATCGCCTATGTCGGCATCGCGCCGCTGATCGGCGGCTATGCTCCTTTTCTGCCCCGACGCCGGCTGTTGGTGGCGCTGGATCTGATCCGCGCCGTCTGCATCGCCTCCTTCGTGTTCGTCGACGCCGTCTGGCAGATCTATCTGCTGATCTTCATCCTGAATGCCTGTTCGGCTGGGTTCACGCCGACCTTCCAGGCAACCATCCCGGACATTCTGCCGGACGAAGCCCGCTACACGCGCGCCCTGTCGCTGTCCCGCCTGGCGTACGATCTGGAAAATCTGTTGAGCCCGATGTTCGCCGCCGCCGCCCTCGCCTTTTTGAGCTTCGATGCGTTGTTTTCGGCGAACGCCCTGGCGTTTCTGGCCTCTGCCCTGCTGGTCGGCTCTGTCCGCTTTCCGGCGCCGCCGCCCCAAGACCGCGAAGCGAGCGTTTGGCGCCGCACAACCTTTGGGATCACGGCCTATCTCGCGACGCCCCGTCTGCGCGGTTTGCTGGCCTTGTCGGTCGCCGTTGCCTGCGGCGGGGCGATGGTGATCGTGAATACGGTCGTGCTGGTCGCCGGCCGGATGGGCGGCAGCGAAACCGACACGGCGGTCGCCTTCGCCGCCGCCGGGGCCGGGTCCATGACGGTGGCGCTGATGCTGCCGCGGCTTCTCGACCGGATGCCGGACCGGCCCTTCATGCTGGCCGGGGGCGCTCTGATCTCAACCGCGTTGTTCGCCGGCCTGACCGACCCCGGCTATGCCGCGTTGCTGCCGGTCTGGTTTGCGCTCGGCGCAGGCACGTCCTTGATCCAGACCCCCGGCGGCAGGCTCCTGAAACGCTCCGCGGCGGAGGAGCGACGGCCGGCCCTGTTCGCCGCACAATTCGCCCTGTCCCATGCATGCTGGCTTTTCGCCTATCCGCTGGCCGGCCTGCTGGGCAACGCCGCGGGCCTGGAGAACACTTTTCTGGTCCTCGGGGTTCTGGCGTCGGCGGCAACCGCAACGGCCCTGATGCTCTGGCCCGCCGTCGATCCGGTGCATCTGCGGCACCGGCACGAGGCCGTTGAGCACGATCATTTCCACACCCATGACGAACACCATCAGCACGATCACGATCATGCTGGGATAAACCCGACCAAACCGCATCGGCACCCGCACCGGCACGAGGCCGTCGAGCACGAACACGCCTTCACGATCGATCTCCACCACCCGGTCTGGCCGGCACGCTAGGATATGACTTAATCAGGCGCGAAACGCCGCCGCCGTGATTGTCGGGCCGCCGGCGGCTTGCTATACGACAGCCGCCGCTGCGGGCCGCCCGGTTTCGCATCCCCATGGGGGAGAGAATCGGGGTAGCACCCGCGAGCAGATGACCCGCTCATCCGATACTGCCGAAGAGGTCGCCCCCAATGAAAGCCACCGTCATCGTTACCTTGAAAAACGGCGTCCTGGATCCCCAGGGCAAGGCCATCGAACATGCCTTGGACGGGCTTGGTTTCGACGGGGTGAACGACGTTCGCCAGGGCAAGATCCTGGAACTGGACCTGGATACAGACGATGCCCAGCAAGCACGGACGCAGGTCGACGCCATGTGCGCCAAACTGCTGGCCAACCCCGTGATCGAAAACTACCGGATCGAAATCGACGGTTAGTCCCGTCCACCTGCTGAGGACACCGACATGCGCGCCGCCGTCATCGTATTCCCCGGAACCAACCGCGAAAAAGACATCGCCGAAGCCCTGGAACGGGCAAGCGGCCATAAAACCGCTTTCGTGTGGCATCGCGAGACCGAACTGCCCGATGTCGACCTGGTGGTCGTACCCGGCGGATTCTCCTATGGCGATTACTTGCGCTGCGGCGCCATGGCGGGGAACTCCCCGATCATGCGGGCCGTCAAGGACAAGGCGGATGCCGGGGTTCGGGTGCTCGGCGTCTGCAACGGGTTTCAGATCCTGACCGAGACCGGCCTGCTGCCCGGCGCGCTGATGCACAACGCGCAACTGAAGTTTATCTGCAAGACGACGGCGCTGAAGGTGGAGACGACCGACACCGACTTCACCCGGTCCTACGAAGCCGGACAGATCGTCCGCGTGCCGGTGGCGCATAATGAAGGCAACTACTTCGCCAGCCCCGACGAGCTGGACCGCCTCGAAGGGAACGGCCGGGTCGTCTTCCGCTATGCCGACGACGACGGCGCGGTGAACGACGCCGGCAATATCAACGGCTCCCAGCGCAACATCGCGGGCATTCTCAACGACCGCGGCAACGTAATGGGGATGATGCCGCATCCGGAGAACGCCACCGACCCAAGCCAGGGCGATACGGACGGGCTCGGCCTGTTCAAGAGCCTGGCGGAGACCCTGCAATGAACGTGACCGCCCCGCTTCCCCCGAACGCGTTCGCAGAACACGGCCTGACCCGGGAGGAATACGACACCATCCTGGAAATCATGGGCCGGGAACCGAATCTGAACGAACTCGGCATCTTTTCGGTGATGTGGTCGGAGCACTGCTCCTACAAATCCTCGCGGTTTTGGCTGAAAACCTTGCCGACCGAAGGACCCCAGGTCATTCAGGGTCCGGGCGAGAATGCCGGCGTTGTCGATATCGGCGACGGCCAGGCCGCGGTCTTCAAGATCGAAAGCCACAACCACCCCAGCTATATCGAGCCCTATCAGGGCGCTGCGACCGGCGTCGGCGGCATTCTGCGCGACGTCTTCACCATGGGTGCGAGGCCGATCGCAAATCTGAACGCGCTCCGTTTCGGCGATCCCAGTCATCCCAAGACCCGGCATCTGGTCGATGGCGTGGTCGCCGGGATCGGCGGCTACGGCAACTGTATCGGTGTGCCGACTGTCGCGGGCGAGGTGAATTTCCATCCGGCCTATAACGGGAATTGTCTGGTCAACGCCATGACCGTCGGCCTGGCGCCCGCCGACCGGATCTTCTATTCGAAGGCGTCGGGCATCGGGAACCCGGTTGTTTACGTCGGCTCCAAAACCGGTCGTGACGGCATTCACGGGGCGACCATGGCGTCCGCAGAATTCTCGGATGCGACCGAAGAGAAACGCCCGACCGTGCAGGTCGGCGACCCCTTTACCGAAAAGCTGCTGCTGGAAGCCTGTCTGGAACTGATGGCGACCGACGCTATCGTCTCGATTCAGGATATGGGGGCCGCGGGCCTGACCTCCTCATCTGTCGAGATGGCCGACAAGGGCGGCGTGGGAATACGGCTGGACTTGGACAAGGTCCCGATGCGCGAAGAGGGGATGACGCCCTACGAGCTGATGCTGTCGGAATCCCAGGAACGTATGTTGATGGTGCTGAAGCCCGGACGGGAGGACGAAGCCCGGGCGATCTTTGAGAAATGGGAGCTGGATTTCGCGGTCATCGGCGCGGTGACGGACAGCGGCAACCTCTCGCTCTATTGGCATGGCGAGATGGCGGGCGAGATCCCGGTGGCGCCGCTGGTCGAGGCCAGTCCGATGTACGAACGCCCCTGGGAACCGACCCCGGCGCAAGCAGTCGTGGCCGCCGGCGATGTCCCCGCGCCAAGCTCGATTGCCGACACGGTGCACAGCCTTCTGGGAACCCCGGACCTCTGTTCCCGCCGCTGGATCTGGGAACAATACGATCATTACATCCGCGGAGAGACCATGCAGACCCCGGGCGGCGATTCTGCGGTCGTGCGGATCCCGGGCGGGCAAAAGGCACTGGCCATGACGGTCGACTGCACGCCGCGCTACTGCTTTGCCGACCCCGAACAGGGCGGCCGGCAGGCGGTGGCCGAATGCTGGCGGAACATGGTGGCGACTGGCGCGAAACCCTTGGCGCTGACCAACAACATGAATTTCGGCAACCCTGAACGGCCGCGCATCATGGGGCAGTTCGTCGGCGCCATTCAGGGCATGCGGGCGGCGGCGAGCGCGCTGGACTTCCCCGTCGTTTCCGGAAACGTCTCGCTGTACAACGAGACCGCCGGCGAGGCGATCCTGCCGACCCCGGTCATCGGCGGCGTCGGCCTGCTGCAGGATGTCGGCAAGATGGCGACGCTTGCCTTCAAGTCCGACGGCGAGACCATTATTCTGCTGGGCGAGACGACGGGCTGGCTCGGCCAGTCGATCTATCTGCGCGAGACCGCCGGGCGCGAAGAAGGCGCACCGCCGCCGGTGGACCTGGAGGCGGAAGCGCGCAATGGCGCTTTCATCCTTGCGCTGTTGGATCAGGGCCTGATCAGCGCCTGCCACGACGTCTCCGACGGCGGCGTCGCGGTTGCCGCCGCCGAAATGGCCATGGCGGGCAAGGTCGGCGCTGCCCTGGACGCCCCGAATGGTGACATCCCGGCACATGCATTTTTCTTCGGCGAAGACCAAGCGCGGTATATTATTACCTCGTCCGATGCGGATAAAGTGATAGATCTTGCGAAAGCGGCGGGCGTGCCCGCGGCGGTAATCGGGACCACCGGCGGCGACAAGTTGACGTTTGGTGCGGATGACACAATATCGCTGACAGCGCTGCGGAGGGCCTCCGAAGCGTGGCTGCCGGACTATATGGCGGTGAACGCCTGATTGCAGGCGGCAACATCTACAGTAGGGGTGATCGAAAACATGCCGATGAACGCGAGCGAAATCGAGCAGTTCATTAAAGAAGCGCTTCCGGATGCCGAAGTGCAGATCAACGATCTGCGCGGCGACGGCGATCACTATGCGGCCTTTGTCCGGTCCGCTGCCTTCAAGGGCAAGAGCCGGGTTCAGCAGCATCAACTGGTTTACAACGCGCTTCAGGGCCGGATGGGGAACGAGCTGCATGCGCTCGCCCTGCAAACCGCCGTACCCGAGGACGCATAACAACGGACAAAGACAGCCGGTTGCCCTCAGCCGGCACGATGGAGACAAGGAAAGGATTTTCGGGATGAGCGATAACCCGGCCCTCGAAGCAATCGAGACGGAAGTAAAGAGCGGCGACGTCGTGCTCTTCATGAAGGGGACCCCGGTGTTCCCGCAATGCGGCTTCTCTGCAGCGGTCGTCCAGGTCTTGAACCACCTGGGTGTCAAATTCAAAGGCGTCAACGTCCTGGAAGACGACGGCATCCGCCAAGGCATCAAGGAATACTCCAACTGGCCGACCATCCCGCAGCTTTACGTGAAGGGCGAGTTCATCGGCGGTTGCGACATCATCCGCGAAATGTTCGAAACCGGCGAATTGATGGAAGAGCTGTCGACCAAAGGCGTCGACGTGCAGATCCAGGCGTAACACACGTCAAGACACTGTTGCCAAGGGCCGCCCTTTGAGGCGGCCCTTTCTTTTTGCGCACGCCGTCAAACTGCGGATAGTCTTTCCCCAGCCTTGGGAGGGGAGCGATCCGAATGCAGCCTGTCGTATCATTGCAGGATATCGTAACCGGGGGTCTCTGCATCGGCTGCGGCCTGTGCGAGAGTATCGCCGGCAAAGACGCCGTGGAGATGGTGATGACGCCGGAGGGCCGGGAACGGCCCTTGGTGAAACGCACGCCGGACGCGTCCGACCTCGCACTGATCAACGCCGTATGTCCGGGCCTGACTGTAACCGGCCCGGCTCCTGGGAATACCGCCGACGGCCACGGGTTCGACGAGATGTGGGGGCCGGTCGGCACGATGGTTCGCGGCCATGCGGGGGATCCCGATATCCGCTTCCGGGCCGCGGCCGGTGGCGGATTGACCGGTTTGGCGACGTTCCTGCTGCAAAGCGGCAGGGTCGAACGAATCGCCCATGTCACGGCGGACCCGGGCCATCCTATGCGCTCGCGCGCGACCGTCAGCACGACGGCGGCGGAGGTTCTGGCGGCCTCCGGATCCCGCTATGGGCCCGCCGCGCCTCTGGTCGATTTCATGGCGTTGCTGGAGGCCGGCAAGCCGTTCGCCTTTGTCGGGAAACCCTGCGATGTCGATGCGATCCGCGCTCTGGAGGCCCACGACCCCCGGGTCGCCGAGCTGTGCAGGGTAAAACTCGCTCTTGTCTGCGGCGGGGCCTCGGAACTGACCAAGTCCAGCGCCCTGCTTGACCGGCACGGCGTGTCAGAAGACGAGGTGACGCTGTTCCGGTACCGCGGCTATGGCAATCCGGGCCCAACCCGGATCGAAACCCGGGACGGGCGGGCTTTTCAATACACATACAACGAAATGTGGGACGACGAAGGAACCTGGCAACTTCAATTCCGGTGCAAGATCTGTCCCGATCCGATCGGCGAGCATGCGGACATCGCCGTGCTCGACTGCTGGCCGGGCGGCGGCCCGACAGGAGAGGATGCCGGTTTCAACGCCTTTGTCACGCGGACTGCTGTTGGGGACGCGGTGTTGCACGATGCGGTGGAGGCCGGGGCGATCGTCGTCAGCAATCCGGTTACGGTGCGGGACCTCGACGATTTTCAGCCGCATCAGGTTCGCAAGAAGCGCGCCTTGAAATGGCGGTTGCAGGCCATGCGCGAGTCCGGTGTTCTGACGCCTCGTTTCGAGCAGTTGCGCATCGAGAGCTTCGCCGCGCCCGAGAACGACGAGGTCGCGATCCGGAACCGGGCCGGGATGAAAGACAGAATTGCCCAAGGCAAGACATCCGAGCCGCAGGCCAGGTGGGAGAACCAGCCGTGACCAGTCAATCCTTAAACAGCGTCATGGAAGAGCCGAATGTCTGGATCCCGCTACCCGACGGGGTGCGGCTGGCCGCCCGGATCTGGCGTCCGGCGGATGCGGAGACCGAACCGGTACCGGCCATCCTGGAATACCTGCCGTACCGAAAGCGCGATGGAACGGCGCCGCGCGACGAGAAGAACCATCCCTATTTCGCCCAGCATGGCTATGCCTGTATCCGTGTCGACATGCGGGGGTCCGGTGAATCCGACGGCCTGATGCAGGATGAATACACCCTGCAGGAGCAGGACGACGCGTTGGCCGTGATCGACTGGATCGCCTCCCAACCCTGGTGTACCGGCGCAATCGGCATGATCGGCATTTCCTGGGGCGGCTTTAACGGGTTGCAGGTGGCCGCCCGCCGTCCGGCGGCGCTGAAAGCGGTGGTCTCCATCGCCTCGACGACCGACCGGTATGCGGACGATATCCACTATAAGGGCGGCTGCATGCTGGTTGAGAATTTCGGCTGGTCGCAGCAGATGCTGTCCTACATGTCACGGCCGCCGGATCCGGCCCTGGTCGGCGAGCGTTGGCGCGACACATGGCTGACGCGCCTGGAGAACATACCCCATCTGGCGGAAACCTGGATGGACCGCCAGCACCGGGACGCATATTGGGAACACGGCTCTATCTGCGAGGACTGGTCGGCGATCCAAGCACCGGTTTTGATCGTGGGCGGCCTGGCCGACGGCTACATCAACGCGGTGATGAATATCCTGGAAAACCTGGAAGCCCCGCGCAAAGGCATCCTCGGCCCCTGGGTTCACCTTTATCCCAATATGGGAGTCCCGGGGCCGGCCATCGGCTTCCTGCAAGAGGCCTTGCGTTGGTGGGACCGCTGGCTGAAGGGCTTGGCAACCGGCGTGGAAGACGATCCGGACTTGCGCGTCTTCCGGCGCGAGGGTGTGAAACCGTCCGCCGTTCTGAAGCAGGCTAAAGGATCCTGGCTTGGCATTCCGTCCTGGCCGATTGCCGATCAGACGGAACACGTCCTGCGGCTGGCCGGGCGGCGGCTGGTCGCGGAAGAAATGCCGGACCGGCGCGCGTTGGAAATCACCATCCGATCGGACCAGGATGTGGGCGCGTTCGGCGGCGAGTATTTTGCCTGGATCGGCCCTGACCAGCCCGACGATCAGCGTTTGGACGACGCGAAGTCAATGGTCTGGGATACGGTCCTGCTGGACGATACGCTCGATATAGTGGGCCGGCCGGTCTTGCGGGCCCGGCTCAAGGTCGACCGGCCCCAGGCGCTGATCAGCCTGCGGCTGTGCGATGTCAATCCGGACGGCTCGGTGATGCGGGTTTCCTACTCGGTCTTCAACCTGTCGCACCGGGACGGGTCGCAACAACCAAAACCGATGCCCGTCGGAGAGTGGGTTTCGGTCGCCATCCCGCTGGACAACACCTGTCACCGTTTCCTGCCCGGCCACCGCATTCGGCTGGCAGCGTCCACGAGTTACTGGCCGATTGCCTGGCCGAGCCCGACGCCGGTCGACCTGGTGGTCGATACCGCGGCCACCGCGCTGCACTTGCCGCAATTGGAAGGTTCCGCAAGCAAGGAGGCCGCGTTCCCGGAAGCGGTATCCGCGACCCCGCCCGCGGCCATTACGCACCGGGAACCGACCATGACCCGTCACGTCTCGCACGACCTGTCCGGCGGGCGCACGGGGGTGGAGATCTACTACGATACCGGTCTGAGCGAGGAACCGAACCACGGTTTGCGCACAGGCACGATCCACCGCGAAACCTATGACATCTCCCCGGACGATCCACTCTCCGCGGGGATGGATGTGCATTGGACGCAAACGCTGTCGCGCGGGGACTGGTCCGTCCGCACGGAAACCAGCGGAAGCTGCCGGGCCACCGAGGACGCGTTTCTGACAACGGCCTCCCTGAAAGCCTATGAAGGCGACAGATTGGTGTTCGAACGGTCCTGGGAAATGCCGATAAAGCGACGCTGCGTTTAGGGTGAGTGCAACGATAGCGGCACGTTCGGTTATTCTGCGACGACGCCAGGTCGCAGATACCAAAGTTTTGAAGCGCTCCCGTGCATTTTTTCGACGATTTTGGCTGCAAAGTTCCTTCTCGGTGGTGCAAGCTGTCGCTAACGCATGAAATTGCGTCGCTCGCTGTTGCGAGCATCCAACAAGAACGCACCCGGCTCGACGGGCGCGACAAGTGAACGGGAATGGCTTTGGGAGATTATTGCCATGGAATCTGAGAAAAAATCGAAGCTGGAGCAGCTTTTCCGGTCCGGACAGATCGGACGCCGGCAGTTTATGCAAGGCGTGTCGGCACTGGGCCTGTCGGCTGCCTTCGCCAGCAGCGTCGTAACGAGTGTCGAAGCGGCGACGCCCAAGAAAGGCGGCAATGCGCGGATCGGTCTGGGTCATGGATCGACGACCGACTCGCTGGACCCGCAGACCTTCGAGAACGGTTTCTCGATCAACATGGGCTACACGCTGCGGAACCATCTGACGGAAATCGACGAGAACGGCAAACTGGTCGGAGAACTGGCGGAAAGCTGGGAAGCCTCCGACAATGCCGTCGAGTGGGTCTTCAACCTGCGCAAGGACGTCGAATTCCACAACGGCAAGACCATGGATGCACAGGACGTGGTCGCGTCGTTTAACCATCACCGTGGCGAAGAGTCGAAATCCGCGGCCAAGCCGATTGTCGACCCGATCGCCGACATCAAGGCGGACGGTAAGGACAAAGTCGTCTTCACGCTGAAAGGCGGCAACGCCGACTTCCCCTATCTGGTCAGCGATTACCACCTTGCGATCATGCCGGCCAAGGACGGCGGCGTGGACTGGCAGTCCGGTGCCGGCACCGGCGGCTACGTTCTGGAATCCTACGAGCCCGGTGTTCGCTTTACCGCGAAGCGCTTCCCGAACTACTTCAAGGAAGGCAAAGCGCATTTCGACAGCATCGAGATGCTGACCATCGGCGACTTGAACGCGAAACAGAACGCGCTGACGACGGGCGAAGTGGACTGGATGGATCGGCCCGACCTGAAGACGGTCAATCTGATCAAGCGCAACCCGAACCTGATTGTCGAACAGGCGACGGGCACCCAGCACTATACTTTCCCGATGCGCACCGACACCAAACCCTTCGACGACAACAACGTTCGGATGGCGCTGAAGCATGGGGTCGATCGTGAAGCCCTGGTGAAAACCATCCTGAAAGGCTATGGCGCCGTCGGGAACGATCACCCGATCGCCCCGTCGAACCCGTTCCATGCGGGCGATCTGGAACAGCGGATCTTCGATCCGGATAAGTCCAAGTTCTATCTGAAGCAGGCCGGCCTTTCCACGCTGCGCGTGGACTTGAGCGCCGCGGACGCCGCCTTCTCCGGCGCCATCGACGCGGCCGTTCTGTACAAGGAACAAGCAGCCAAGAGCGGCATCGAAATCAACGTCGTGCGCGAACCGAACGACGGCTATTGGTCGAACGTCTGGATGCAGAAAGCCTGGTGCGCTTGCTACTGGGGCGGGCGTCCGACGGAAGACTGGATGTTCTCCACCGCCTATGAGGCGGGCGCCAACTGGAACGACACCTTCTGGAAGCACGAGCGGTTCAACAAGCTGCTGCTTGAAGCCCGGTCCGAGCTGAACAGCGACAAACGCCGCGAGATGTATGGCGAGATGCAGAGCATCGTGCGCGATGAAGGCGGCGTCGTCGTACCGATGTTCTCCAGCTATGTCTGGGTGCGCAGCAAGAAAATCACCCATGGCGACAGCATCGCCGCCAACTGGGACATGGACGGTTCCAAGGCGGCCGAACGCTGGTGGTTCGCATGATCCGCCAAGCCTGAATGACGGGAATGACAGGGACCTCGGCTTACATGCCGGGGTCCTTTCATTTCTAGTGCCCTGGAACAGAAGTACGGATGATTAAAGACGTGTCAGGAAATGCACCGGCAAGAAAGGATTTGCTGCGCGATGCAGACGCATCGCGAGCGGAGCCTGACGCTGTCCGGCGCTTTTCCAGGCGCGCCTGCGGTCGCTTTTCGACCCGTCCGGAGCGCGTCAAGGCTGTTTGCCGATGCGCCGCGTCGCCTTCGCACCCTTTCCTACCGGGACGAGTGGAAAGGCGATCTTTAATGATCCGTAGTTCTGTTCCAGGACACTAGGTGCACAACCAGTATCTAATTATGTCTTCCCCTGATCACAGTTTTACTGTTTGATATCAATGATAAGGCGCGCGCCATCCGAAAATGAAAAATCGGTGCGGTCTGAACAGGGGATATAGAAATAGGGGGATTTGCCGCGCCAAAGCCTGAATTCGGCTTGGGACGGCAACGAGATAGTCAATGCATGCAATCTTGAAAATGACCGCGCAGCGGCTTGGCCTTGGGGTCATAACGCTGGTGGTCGTGTCGGCGATCATCTTTTTCGCCGTCGAACTGCTTCCAGGAGATCTGGCGCAGGAAATCCTGGGGCAGGCCGCGACCGAAGAAACCGTAGCCGCCTTCAGAAAAGAGCTCGGCTTGGACCGGCCCGCTTATGTCCGGTACTTCGAATGGCTCGGCAACGTCGCCGTCGGCGATTTAGGCAAGTCGCTCGCCAACCAGCGTGAAATCTCGGAACTGCTGGGCGTCCGGCTCTACAATACCTTGTTCCTGGCGGCGATTGCCGCGGTCATGTCGGTTCCGCTCTCCATCACTTTGGGATTGCTGGCCGCGCTGTACCGCAACAGCCTCTACGACCGTCTGGTGAACATCTTTACCCTGTCGACGATCTCAACGCCTGAATTCTTCGTCGCCTATATCCTGGTTCTGTGGCTGGCGGTGAACAATGCGATCTTCCCCAGTATTTCAAACATCGGACCGGAACTGACATTCTGGGAACATGTCTATCGATCCTTGCTGCCAGCCATCACGCTGACCTTGGTGGTCACCGCGCACATGATGCGGATGACCCGGGCCGCGATTATCAACCTGCTGGCCAGCCCCTATATCGAGATGGCGACGCTGAAGGGCGTTCCGCGGCGCGATATCATCGTGAAGCACGCGCTGCCCAACGCGCTCGCCCCCATCATCAACGTGGTGGTCCTGAACCTCGCCTATCTGGTTGTCGGCGTGGTCGTGGTCGAAGTGGTGTTCGTTTATCCGGGACTTGGACAGTTGCTGGTCGACAGCGTCTCCAAACGGGACTTCCCCGTGGTGCAGGCCTGCAGCCTGGCCTTCGCGGTCACTTACATCCTGCTCAATCTGACGGCCGACATCCTGTCGATCATCAGCAACCCGCGCTTGCTGCATCCGCGATAGGGGCCGGAAGATGAACGATACAATCAAACTGCTCAAAAAAGCCCCGCCGACCGCCATCTTCGGCATGATCACCATCGCGATCTACATTTTCGTGGCGACCTTCGCCCCGATCGTCGCACCCTATGGCGAAACCGAGATCGTCGGACCGGAATTCGAGCCCTGGACGGAAGAGTTCATCCTGGGCACCGACAATCTGGGCCGGGACATGTTCAGCCGGATCGTCTACGGGGCGCGCAACACCGTGGGCATCGCTCTTCTAACGACCGCCGTCGCCTTCCTGGTCGGTTCCTTCTTCGGTCTGCTCGCCGCCACGCTGGGCGGCTGGGTCGACCAGTTGCTGGGCCGCATCGTCGACGTGATGATGGCGATCCCGACCTTGATCTTCGGCTTGTTGCTGCTGACGATTTTCGGCACCTCGGTCGTCAATCTGGTCCTGGTGATCGGGATCCTATATTCGACATCGGTGTTCAGGCTGGCCCGCGCCGTCTCCATGAACGTGGTGGTGCTGGACTTCGTGGAAGTCGCCAAGCTTCGCGGCGAAGGCCTCCTCTACATTATCCGGCACGAAATCCTGCCGAACATCATGCCGCCGCTGGTGGCCGAATTCGGCCTGCGTTTCTGCTTCGTGTTCCTGTTCATCAGCGCGCTCTCGTTCCTGGGTCTCGGCCTGCAGCCGCCGACTGCGGACTGGGGCAGCATGGTGAAGGACAACGCCACGCTGATTACCTTCGGCGACATCACGCCGCTGCTGCCGGCGGGCGCCATCGCGCTGCTGACCGTGGCGGTAAACTTTGTCGTCGACTGGTTCCTGCATCTGACCAGCGGCTTGAAGGACTAAAACCATGGCCGATACATCAAGCACGCAACGCGGTGAAAAGGGCGACGTCCTTCTGGAAATGAAGGGCCTGAAGATCGCCGCCAAGGTGGAAGAAGACGAGATCGAAATCGTTCACGGCGTCGATGTTACGCTACGCCGGGGCGAAGTGCTGGGCCTGATCGGGGAATCGGGCGCCGGCAAATCCACGATCGGTCTGGCCTCGATGGCCTATACCAGGGGCGGCTGCTGGATTAGCGGCGGTACCATCAATTTCGACGGCATCGACATGCTGAACGCGTCGGAAGAGCAAAGGCGCGAGTTGCGCGGCAAGCGGATCGCTTATGTCGCGCAAAGTGCGGCGGCGAACTTCAATCCCGCCCACCGGCTGATCGATCAGTTCACCGAATCGCCGATCCTGCATGGCTATTCGGACAAATCCGCCGCAGAAGACGACGCCAAGCAGCTCTTCAAACGTTTGCGCCTTCCGAATTCCGATACCATCGGTTTCCGCTATCCGCACCAGGTATCGGGCGGTCAGTTGCAGCGCGCCATGACGGCGATGGCAATGTCCTGCCGGCCGGACCTGATCGTGTTCGACGAACCCACCACAGCGCTGGACGTCACAACGCAGATCGAAGTGCTGGCCGCGATCCGCGATATCGTCGATCAGTTCAACACGGCTGCGATCTATGTCACGCACGATCTGGCCGTGGTGGCGCAGATGGCCGACCGGATCATGGTGCTGCGCCACGGCAACCTCGTCGAAGAGGGCGACACACGGGAGATGCTGGCCAATCCCAAGCAGGACTATACCCGTCAGCTTCTCGCCGTTCGTACCTTCAAGAAAGAGAACGTGGTCGACTCGAAGCCGGAAACCCCGCTGCTGCGGGTGAACAATGTCAGTGCCGCCTACGGCACCACGCCGGTGCTGTTCGGCGTCAGTTTCGACGTGCATAAGGGTCAAACGGTCGCCGTCGTGGGCGAGTCCGGCAGCGGCAAGAGTACGACCGCGCGCGTCATCACGGGCCTTCTGCCGCCGACCAGCGGCACGATTGAGTTCAACGGCAAGGCCTTGCCGGCGGACTTCCGAAAACGCTCGAAAAGCGAACTGCGCGAAGCGCAGATGATCTACCAGATGGCGGACACGGCGCTTAACCCGCGTCAGCGCATCCGCGAGATCATCGGCCGGCCGCTCGCTTTCTATCTGGGGATGAGCGGCAAACAGCGCGAAGACCGGACGCGGGAACTGCTGCGTATGATCGAGATGGAGCCGGACGATTATATCGACCGTTTCCCGACCGAGCTGTCCGGCGGCCAGAAACAGCGTATCTGCATCGCGCGGGCGTTGGCTGCCGAGCCGGAATTGATCATCTGCGATGAGGTGACCTCGGCCCTCGATCAGCTGGTGGCGGAAGAAATCCTCAAGCTGCTGGACAGCCTGCAGAAGGAATTGAACCTCGCCTACATGTTCATCACCCATGATCTGGCGACGGTGCGCGCCATCGCCGATGAAGTGGTCGTCATGCTGCAGGGCAAGGTCGATGACATGGGCCCGAAGGACGAAATGTTCAAACCGCCGCACACGGATTATACCGACCTGCTGCTTTCCTCGGTTCCGGAAATGGATCCCGATTGGCTGGACAATCTGCTGGAGGAACGCAAGAAAATGGCTGCCGAGGGCCGCGTGCTGAAGGCCGCCGATAACTAACCCGTCAGCGAGAATATCTATCTTGAAACAGGCTGCATTTCGCGGCCTGTTTTTTTATGTAGTATCGTATTGTTCTTCTTTGCCTCCGCTCCCATCCCCAGGGGAATTCCATTGAGCTGGCAAAAGCCATCCATCTTCGTCGTCGGGGCCGTGGTCCTGAGCGCCATTCTTTTGCAGGCCGGGAACGGCCTTCTGATCACACTGATCCCACTGCGCATGACCCAGGGCGGCCTTCCCACGACGGATGTCGGCCTGGTCGCCACGGGATACGGCATCGGCTTCCTGATCGGCTGCCTGTTCGCCACAAAGCTGGTGCGCAGCGTGGGCCATATCCGGGCCTTCGCCGCCCTCGCGGCGGTGATGGCGTCGGGTACGCTGGCGCTGCACATCACCGCCGACCTGATTGTCTGGATCATCGTGCGCGGCGCGACCGGCTTTTGCCTGGCCGGCCTGACGACGGTGATTGAAAGCTGGATCAACGAACGCACTCCGCAATCGAGCCGGGGCAGCGTCCTGTCGATGTACCTGCTTTCGACCAAACTCGCGATGGGGGGCGGCCCGCTGATTTTGGGCTACGGCGACATCATGGGGCCTGCCTTTCTGATGCTGATCAGCGCCTTCTGTTCTCTGTCGCTGGTGCCCCTCACCCTGACCCGCGGTCCCAGCCCGTCCCTCCCCTCGACCCAACGGCTGACGGTCCCCGCGCTTTACAAGATCGCGCCTGCTGCTGTGGTGGGCTGTGTGGTGGTCGGATTGACCAATGGCGCGGTGATCGGTTTGACGCCGGCCTACGCCGCCTCCATCAACCTTAACGCAACAACCATCGCCTTGATGATGGCAGGCCTCCAGGTCGGCGGCCTCGCCTTTCAATGGCCGCTCGGTTGGCTCTCGGACCGTATCGACCGGCGGCGGGTGATTGCGATCACCGCAGCCGCGGTAGCCCTGACGTCGTTGGCGATCTCCTTCCTGACCGACATGCCGGCGATTGTGCAGATCGCGCTTTTCGGCGCCTGGGGCGGGTTGTCGCTGTCGGTCTATGCCGTGTGCCTGGCGCATGCGGCCGACCGCGCGCCAAGAAACCTGATGGTGGCGATGAGTTCCTCCCTTCTGCTCGCCTGGGCGGCGGGCGCAGTGGTCGGGCCTGCACTCGCCAGTTACGTCATGCAGCAGATCGGCACACAGGGTCTGTTCTACTACGCCACTGCAACCATGGCAGCGCTCGCCCTCTTCGTGCTGGTGCGCACCCAGTTGCGCGCCGAGCATCCGGGAACGGAGAAAGAGGTCTTCGTCAGCCTGCCAGCCTCCAGCCCGCTGATCTCGCACCTGGACCCACGCATCTCCGACGACATGGCGGAAACGGCGACAGAGGATCTGGGTGCGGGTAAGACGGCGGAAACTACGGACGAGACCGACGCAGCGCTATAGGCGCTTCAAGCGCCCGTGCCGCCGGGCTGCAAACCGGCGTCGTCGACCGCCTTAACGGCACGGTTCTCGAACTTGTAGCTTTCCGCTTCCAGAAAGGCCCAGACCAGCACCGACAAAATGCAGATCGAAAGCCACATCCACAGTTCTAAACCATAGATATCGCCCGCCAATGCCCAGATCAGAGCGACGTTCAGAATGGTCGACCGCGCGATCCGGTCCCTGCTGCTGCGCATCCTGGTTTGCGCCACAAGGTCGGCGGAACGCAGACTGAGATAGATGTCCACCGACGCCCCGCGCCCATGCGCCGCCGTCTCCCGCGCCACGGTGTCGGCAAGATCCGATTGGGCGTCGACATATCGCCTGACGCACCATTTCAACGATCCCGTCTTCCGTAGAAACGGCAATCTGGATGTGACGTAGAAGGCCGCCACATCCACCAGCATACCAAGCACATAGACCGCCGGCGCCAACGCTGCGGCCTGGCCCAGCGGTATGCTTCCTGCCGTCATCAAGTCCGGCACCGCCAAGGGAAGGAACCAAAGCAAAGCCATCGCGCCGACCACGATGTGCTCGATAAAGAGCCCCGGCAGAACCATCGCGCCACCCCATTCCTAAAGAGCAGAGGGGATCATACGCCAAACTCTGTCATGCCGATAGGAGACCGCGCGGCCAAACGGCAAAAGGCCCCGCCCGAGGGGCGAGGCCTTTTGAACCCGTGCGTCGATCGCGCGGCGTCGATTAACGCGAATAGAATTCGATGACCAGGTTCGGTTCCATCTGGGTCGGATAGGGAACGTCTTCCAGTTTCGGTGTGCGGTTGATGCCGCAGGCCAGTTTGTTGTGGTCGGCGTCGATATAGTCGGGCACATCGCGCTCGGTCGAGGAAATCGCTTCCAGAACCAGGCCCATGTTCCGGCTTTTGTCGCGGACGGAAACCACGTCGCCTTCCTTCACGTTGAAGGAGGGGATGTTCACGCGCTTGCCGTTCACCTGGACATGGCCATGGTTGATGAACTGGCGCGCTGCGAACACGGTGGGAACGAGTTTAGCGCGGTAGATAACGGCGTCGAGGCGGTGCTCCAGCAGGCCGACCAGGTTTTCACCGGTATCGCCCTTGCGGCGGGAGGCTTCCGCGAAGTAGCGGCGGAACTGCTTCTCGCCGATATTGCCGTAATAGCCCTTCAGCTTCTGCTTCGCCATCAGCTGGGTGCCGAAGTCGGACGGCTTGCGGCGGCGCTGGCCGTGCTGGCCCGGGCCGTACTCGCGGTTGTTGAAGGGGCTTTTGGGACGACCCCACAGGTTTACACCCAAACGGCGGTCGATCTTGTACTTGGCGGAAATCCGCTTACTCATGGTCTTGTATCCCGTCTTGTCAGTCGGTTGGTGTTTTTATCCCGGTAGTCCGACCCCTCTCAGGAGATCCTGGAAGGCGGCGGGCATAATCGACAAGCGATCAGCCACATTCCCGGGAAGCGGCGGCACTATAGGGATCGGCGGGGCTTTGTCAAACATGTCCTTGCAGCGGCCAAGAGCGTCCTCGCCTACCCTGTATTCGCCCCCGCCCGCTTCAGCGCCTCCATGATCCCGTGCAGGGTGCGGACCTCTTGTTCGGTAAGATCGGCGCGCTGGAAAAGGTTGCGGATATTGCGCACCATGATCGGGCGCATATCGGGGGACTTGAAGAAGCCGCCCGTCTCCAGGCCGGCTTCCAGCCGGGTCAGAAAGTTGAGCAGCTGTTCCTTGCTCACCGCCTCCGTATTGCCGGTTTCCAGCCGTTCCGCCGGCGCTTCGATCCGGTTCTGATACCACTCATAGGACACCAGCAGGACCGCCTGGGCCAGGTTCAGCGATTTGAAGGACGGGTTGAGCGGCGCTTCGATAATGGTATCGGCGAGCGTCAGGTCGTCGTTGTTGAGGCCGGCGCGTTCGCCGCCGAACAGCACGCCGTACCGGTGCCCTTCCTGGCGGACCGTCATGAACTCTTCGCCCGCTTTGCGTGGCGTCAGCACACGGCCGACCATGCCACGGGGGCGCGCCGTTGTCGCATAGACCCGCTGCAGGTCGGCGACGGCGTCGGCCGTCGTTTCGAACGCCTCGGCCTTTTCGATCACACTGTCCGCGCCGGAGGCCGCGGCCACCGCCTCCGGATTCGGCCAACCGTCGCGCGGCGCCACCAGACGCAGCCGGTCCAACCCGTTGTTCAGCATGGCGCGGGCGACCATGCCGATATTCTGGCCCAACTGCGGCTCCACCAGAACGATTACCGGGCCACCGTCGGGCAGCGCATTGTCTTGCGTGTTGTCGGTACCGGCCATGGGTCCTCCTCAGAATCGCGCGCTTGTTTGGCGGTTCCGTCCCCATCTTGTCAAACCCGCAATCCTGGATGAGGGTGCGGGCTTCGGGATCGGTATCGGCAAGGGAATGGACCATGGCGCAGAAGGTGTTGGGCGTGATCGGGGGCAGCGGCCTCTATGCGATGGCGGGCATGGAAGAGGCCGTGTGGACCGACGTCCAAGGGCCCTGGGGCGCACCGTCGGACCAGATCCTGATCGGAAAGATTGCCGGCACCAAGGTTTGTTTTCTGCCGCGCCACGGTCGTGGGCACGTGTACTCCCCCAGCAGCATCAACTACCGCGCCAATATCGACGCCCTGAAGCGCTGCGGCGTGACGGACATCCTGTCTCTCTCCGCGGTCGGATCGTTGCGGGAAGACCTGCCACCCGGCACCTTCGTGCTGGTGGACCAATTCATCGACCGGACCTTCGCCCGGGAGAAAAGCTTCTTCGGCACCGGTCTGGTCGCCCATGTGCCGTTGGCGCACCCGGTTTCAAGCTGGCTGGGCGACATCTGCGCGGCGGGGATGACGACGCTGGACATCCCGCAAAGCCGCGGCGGCACCTATGTGGTGATGGAGGGACCGCAATTCTCCACGCTGGCGGAATCCGAACTCTACCGCAGTTGGGGCGCGTCGGTGATCGGCATGACCAACATGCCGGAAGCCAAATTGGCGCGCGAGGCGGAGATGCGTTACGCCACCGTCGCCATGGTGACCGACTATGACTGCTGGCACCCGGATCACGACACGGTCGATGTCGCGCTGGTCATCAAGACGCTGCACGAGAACGCCGACAAGGCGAAGGCGCTCACCCGCTTCGTGATCGAGAGCATCAACGGTTGGGAGAGCGAGCCCGACTGCGGCACCGACACGGTGCTGGACGCCGCCCTGATCACCGCACCGGAAGCCCGCGATCCAGAGATCATGAAGAAGCTGGATGCCGTGGCAGGGCGGGTGCTGGGCTAAGAGACGAGGTCATTTGGCGTCGCTCGCGCCGGATCCTGGATGCACCGTTCCGCTTCCGGGAACGGTGTTCGACATCGGGCATTCTGCCGGGTGGGATCCCCCAAACCCGGCGAGGCCTGTTTTTCGACAGGAACGGCTTAGCGGTCTTCCTCCATCGGGCCGTGTAGCGGGCAGGAGGGAGGACCGACCGAGTCCAGCCATTTCCGGGAAACACGGGCCACATAGCCGCACTCCCTGCAGGATACCTTTATCAAGCGGGTACCCTGGGCCTGCGCCGTCTTTGCGACATGGCGCGTGAGCGCTGCGGCCGGCAGCGCGCCGGCATCCTTCAGGATGGGCGCGACCAATTCCTGAAAAAGTGTTCCGGGCTTCGACTCGGTCTTGGTCCCTCTGAGGCCGATGGAGATCGCCAAATGACGAAACAGGTAGCCGTGGTTGTCCCTTTGACCAACGGCGATCCGGCAGAGCTGAAACGCAATTGCGCCAGCGACTTCAATCGGATCCTCGCGGTCGGGCCGGACAAAGATAACGAAGGAAGACCCATCGTCGTCCGACCATGACTCCGCGGTGTTCGGGCTTCGCCGTCCGGAGCTTGGAAAGCCCGTCCGGACTTCGAAGGGAGGCAGGGGAAAGGACAAGTCGTCGAACCATGCGCGCATGGAGCTTCCAACCAGGTTCAGCCACCCACCGCGATCCAGATCCTTGGCTTTGCTGTTTCCGCGCGCAGCACGCTTCATGTGCACTTACCTACCCAGTCCGGCGATCGCCTATTCACGATAGCCGCCGCTCTTTTGCAGATCAAATTCGATCCCGATTCGACGCCCAGGGCATCCACGCACTTTCTCAGCATTGCGCAGGAAACGTGTGAGGTTCCGCAGATATGCGCCACCGGCATATCAGGCAATGCACATTTAATTGACATAAAAACGTTTAAACAGTTTTCTTATTGTTTAATTAACTATTCAAAGTTTAGTTTCTTTCCGGAAGCACTGGCACTTTGAGGGACGGCCCATGCAAAACGACGCCACTGACCGGACAAAAACCCAAACCATGGACGCAGACTCGCAGGCTGCGGGAAAACCCTTTCCGACCAACCTGACCGTCGCGGTGAAAATCATCGGCGGGTTGGGGCTATCCACTCTGATCTGCGGATTTATGGGACTGGCCGGGGTCGTCTTCATGTCGCGGATCAACGATCGCCTCGTCGAGATCACGGATACCGCCGAACCCCTGGTCACGCACTCTTTGGCGCTTGTCGCCAGCGTTGAAAGGGCCAACACCTTGGCCGAGGAGATCGCCGGCTCGCAAAGTCTGGAGGAAATCGACGGCATCCGGGCCGAGTTTTCGGAATTGCGGAGTCGGTTTCTAGACCGGACCGAAAGCCTTTTCGGTGCGGCTGCGGGGCTCGGCATCGACGATAAGAAGGTGGCGTTGCAGGAGCAGCATGAGAACTTCTATCGAAGCTCAAAAGCCATGTTCGACAGCAGACAGGAAGCTTTGAGGAAAGAAGACAACGCAGAGGCCCAACTGGCTGCCTTCGATGAGACCGGCGCTCAATTGATTGTCGCGTTGGATGAGTTCGCAGTGGAAAACGAAGCCGAAATGGCCAAGGCGGAAGAAGAAGGCGACCGCCTGGAACGAGAGGGCGCCAGCGGCGCCAAGGTGAACGCGGTTCTGGGCGCTCTCTTCGATCAGGACTACCCGGTCGTGGAGTCGGCATTGAAGCTGCAGCGCCTGGTGTTCGAGATCCAAGACACGGCCGGCGAGTACCTGGCCGAAGAGGACGAGGCGAACCTTCAAAACATCAGGGATGACTACGACCGATTGTACGACCAGGCCGACGCGCTGATCGACGTTCTCAAACAGTTTGCGGAATCCCAAGAAGACAAGGATGACGCCGAGACACTGGATCGGTTGTTTGAGACGTGGGTAGGGTCGGCCAAGGGAGAAGGATCTCTCTTCGACAGCCATACCGACATGTTGCGTGCCTTTGCGTACGTTCACATGACCACGGAAGAACTGGAACTGTCGGTCGATTCCATCGTCGCGAACATTTCCGAGATGGAACGGTTCGCGGAGGATTTCTCGAACCAGAGGAAGTTCGCCGCGGAAGTCGCCGTCAACCAGGGGATGACGCTGATCCTCGCGCTCATCATCGCCGCGTTGCTGATCGCCGCCGCCATGATCGTGATTACAATCAAGTCGGTCACGCGTCCGCTGAAGCGCATTGCCGAGACGATGATCCAACTGAGCGGCGGCACCAACGACTTGACGGTGGAGGGAACGAACCGCGCCGACGAAATTGGCGAGATGGCGCGGTCCGTGGACGTCTTCAGGCTTGCCGCCATTGAAAAAGCCGCTCTCGACGAGAAAGAAAAAGAGGCCGCGCGCGTTCAACGCCAGCGGACCAAACGAATGGAGCAGCTCATCGCCGAGTTCGAGTCCGTGAGCAACAAGGTTGTGGAAGCGGTTGGCTCCTCGGCAAAGCAGCTCCACACGAATGCCGCCTCGCTCTCTTCAAGCGCCGTCCAGGTCAACTCTCAGTCGGTGAGTGTGGCCTCGCGATCCGAAGAGGCGGCCGTCAATGTCCAGACCGTGGCCGCGTCCAGCGAAGAGCTAAGCCAGTCGATATCCGAAATCGCACGGCAGATCGATCAATCGTCGGTCATCGCGGGAGATGCAGCGGAAAAAGCACAAGCGACCACGGAGACGATGCGCAATCTTCGGTCGGCTTCACAACAGATCGGGGACGCGGTCAGCCTGATTACCGACATCGCGGATCAAACCAATCTGTTGGCCCTGAACGCAACAATCGAAGCCGCGAGGGCGGGCGATGCCGGAAAAGGGTTCTCGGTGGTTGCGACCGAAGTGAAGTCTCTCGCCAACCAGACCGCCTCCGCGACCGATGCGATCCGCAACCAGGTTACGAACATCCAGAGTATCTCCGACCAGGCCGCCGAAGCGATAGACAGAATTGCCGATACGATAGAAGGAATGAACGAGATTTCGGCTGCGATCTCCGCGGCAATGGAACAGCAGAGAGCCGCGACGGCGGAAATCTCCCGAAACGTCGCCGAAGCATCGGACCGCGCGTCCGAAGTCAACAAGAACATCGCCGGTGTCAGCGAGGGTGCCAAACAAACCGAAGTCGCCGCATCCGACGTCCTTTCAGAAGCAAACACACTGTCGGAAAACGCGGCGACAATGAGCACAAGTGTCGATCAATTTCTTGAGGGAATTCGCACGGCATAACACTATCAAAACTGACTTCTGGCGTTCCGGAGAGACGCGCCGGGAACGGAACGCGTAGAGAACGGAGCTGGACAGCGCGATGCCCGCATACGACCAAGCCGGTCAAATTAAGTCTATGGACGCCGACTACGGCGATGACCGTCCGAAGCCACACTTCCTTCGCCGCATATCCATTTCCACCACGCTGATTGCAGGCTTCACCGCAACCTTGATCGCCGCCACGATGGTTGGCCTGACCGGTCTCTACTTCATCGACACGATCAACCGAACGCTGAACAACATAACGGATGTGGCCGCGCCGACCGTCGAAACGTCCGACGATCTGATCGCGATAATGATCGAGTCGGCGAAAGTCGCCCAAGAAGTCGCGTCCGAAAGAGACCTCGACCGTATGGAGAGGTCGGCTATCGAAATCGTCGAGTTGGACCGTCAATTCAACCTGTCGTACGCAGAGCTGCAAGAGCTCGTCACCGACGTCTCCCTGCTTGACGAACTGGATGCCGTAAGCCGGACGCAGGCCCGTTTTATCGAACTCTTCGACCGGATGATCGTTGTGCATCGTTCGGAACTGGAAAACGAGAATAGAGGCTTACGTCTTCTTGAAGCCTTCGATCTGGCCGGCAGCGACCTGACAACGTCCCTCAACGCCTTCGCCGAAAAGAATGAAGCTCAGATGGCAACGGCCGAGGCGCTCGGCGATGAGCTGGAAGCGCGCGGCGCCGGCGTGGGCGAGATCAACAAACTGCTCGGGGAACTGTTCGACCGCGATTACCCGGTGGTCGAAGCATCGCTGAAGATGCAGCGCCTGATCGCGGAGATGCAAGACACCGCGGGCGAGCATCTGGCCGAAAGGAATACAACGCTCCTTCCCGCCATTGAAGACCAGTTTCAGGTTCTTCAAGACGACGTCGCCCCGCTTCTGGACGTGCTTCGCAGCTTGACGGAGTCGGACGAGGACGTCGAAAGCGTGGTCAAGCTGGCGCAAAAACTCAGGACATGGACCGCGCTGGCCCATGGCGAAGGTCAACTCTTCTCCACCCATAAAGCGAGACTGAACGCAACGCGCCAAAAACTCGACCTCGCTCAGGAGCTGGAGCAGGACGCGGATCAGGTCGTCGTGGAACTGAACAAGGTGGCGGATTCCGCGGACGCCATCAGTGACGGAGCAGACGAAGCCGCGGCGGCAGCCGTCGATCGCGCCCAAACCGTGATTCTGACCCTTTTGATTTTTGTCGTCAGTGGGTCGCTGGCAATGCTTGCGGCGATAACGAAGAACGTGGTGCGTCCCATTCGGCTGCTTACAACCGAGATGGTTCTGTTCACCGAAGACGTGGGACAGGAAAAGAGCCTGGGTAAGACCCTTGGGAACGAAGTCGGCCAACTGCGCGCCGCCTTCGATCGCCTGATCTACACCGTGCGCCAACGCACGGAGGCCTTAGACAGCGCAAACACCGAACTGGCGCACGAACTCGAACAACGCCAGTCCCTGGAACAGCAGCTTGTTCAAACTCAAAAAATCGAAGGCTTAGGAACGCTCGCGGGCGGCATCGCGCACGATTTCAATAACATGCTTTACGTCATCCTTGGGTGCAGCAAGATACTACTGTCCGACCTGAGAAAAGGGTCGGAACAACACAGTTTGATCCAAAAGATCGACCAGGCCGCGGAACGGTCGAAATCGATCGTGGAACAGATCCTTCTGTTCAGCAGACAGGATTCGCCCAATAGAGTTCCGACCGATATCGCTCAGGCTGTTGAGCAGTCCGTAACGCTGTTGCGCGCCGGGCTGCCGACGACGTTGATCATCGACGTGGAATGCACGAACGACACTGTAATCGCCTTGGCGGATGAAACGCAGATCCAACAGACCGTGGTGAACCTCGTGACCAATGCGTCTCAGGCCTATCCTGAGCAAAAGGGACGGATCCGTGTTTCAGTCGACAAGGTGAACATCTCGCGTGCCGTGGCGGACAGGCACCTTGGACTGGAATCGGGCCCGCACGTGCGGATCGAAGTAGCCGACAACGCCGGGGGCATTGAGGAATCGATTTTGCCCAAGATCTTCGATCCGTTCTTTACGACCAAGGCCGTCGGTGAAGGAACCGGACTGGGTTTGTCGGTCGTCCACGGCATTGTCACAGCCCATAACGGTGTCATCACCGTCGAGTCCACACCAGGCGTCGGGTCCGTGTTTCGGATTTTCCTGCCTTTTTGTTATGACGTCTAGACCTGACCGAAAATCGGCTCGATAGCCGACCTGCGTTGGAGAGAGCAATGGCGACGGTGTTGCTTACAGATGATGAGATGCTGATCGGCGAAACACTGTCCATCGTCCTGGGCCGTGCGGGACATCAAGTCCGCACCGCGTTGAACGGATTGGAGGCAATCAGAATCCTGGACAAAGATCCGATCGATGTCCTTATCACGGACGTCGTGATGCCGGATATGGATGGACTGGAGTTGATCCGGGAGGTCCGCAAGACCGACTTGAAAATCGGCATAATCGCCATCTCGGGCGGCCCGCGTGGAAAGTCCTTCGACTTCCTACCCTCGGCCGCGAAACTCGGCGCGGACAGGGTTCTCAACAAACCGATCCCTCACCCGGATCTGTTGCAGGCCATTGAAGAACTGAGCGGCGAGTCCGCGCGCACCAAAAAGTACGGTTCGGCAGACCGGTGACGCAGACGCGCGCAATGCGCCCAAACGAACGGTGCAGATTGGCCCGCTTGGTCACCATCGCCGAACGAGCACCCTTGTCGGACTATGCGGCATCACTTGGCTTTGCTTCAGCAGCTTTACGGGTCAGGGCCGTTTCACACCCGCTGCCACCCCTCCCGGAAGCGCGGTGACGGCGTTGCAATGGCTGAGAGTGCACTCGGAACGCTCCAGAGGCGTCAGCGCTGCGCGGAAAGGCTGGGTTTTGCCGCAAGGATACGGTCGACGGCATCGCTTAGTTGGTCATTGTCCAGCGGTTTAAAAAAAACCTCGTCGGCACCGTACTTCTTGGCAAGGTCTAGAAAGTCCAGATTGCCGACCCTGGAACCGCCGGATATCGCAATCACGCCCAACCCGGGTTGAGCTTGACGCATCGCCTCGATCGCCTCCAGGCCGTCCATCTCCGGCATAACGATGTCGGCAATGACAAGATCGAAGGCGGAAGAAAGGACGGAGGTGACCGCTATCTTACCATTCTCCGCGGTTTCCACATCGTGCCCGTTTCGGCTCAGCAAAACGGCAAGCATTTCGCATACTAATGGTTCGTCATCGACAACCAAAATACGGGCCACAACTTTCCTCGCTTAAGTAGCACATAACTTGAACGCACGGCATTCTAGCGGAACCGTAGTATTACAATAAGATAATTTAGGCCTCCAGTTTTGTCGATAGATGAATATGTTAGGGGTTTCCCACCCCCTCAACACCAAATCCGTTACGCGTTTTAGGCGAGTCGTAAATCCTACCGTTCCCCCGGAATTCAACAACCTGCAGCCGAACTATTGACGACCACGGCCAAGCGCTACGGATCACACCTGGACGCCTGGCCGGTAATCGCACCGGTCCATAGCGTCGAGATGTCACAGCGCTTGTCAGCGAGACGGATCAATTGATGTGTATCGAAGGTCAGGCCGGATCGACAGCGACCGGCAGAAGAAGCTCGTCGCTGCCTTTTTCAAGGCTCCCGGCAAGGCAAGACACGGGATCACTAGACACAAGCAGCACATACCGCATGCCCCAACCGCCGCCCCTCCCAACCAGAGCAGCGGCCGGGTTTTCGGCTATGCGGTTGCCGGCACCGCACCGTCACCCGCAAGCGACAGCTTCTTCAGGCGTCGAAGCAGACCGAGCGCGCCAAGTCCCGTAAGCAGGAACAGAACACTGGCGGGCAAGGGAACCGCCGACGGCGGCGTCACATCGGCCAGTTCTACCGAACCGGAAAAGGCGCGGAAGAACCGGGCCGGCGTAAGAGGTGACGTGTACAGGAAGGAAAAGAATTGAGGCGACGGCCCCGTGGCTTCCGTGATCGTGAGCGCGAAATCCGCACTACCAAATTCCAACCCGTTCGCACCGGCATTCAAACCGCCGATGATCAGGTTGTCTTGATCTATATTATACGAGAAACTCAGGGGACTGCCCACCGGCAGATTGGAAGACAGCAGGGTTATTCCTTCTGTCTGGTCTTCGACAGTCGTGTTAAAGTCGAAATCGATTTGAAGGCTACCGATCACCTCTTCAACGACAGATCCCGCCCTAAAATCGCCTGCCACAAAGTCGTATTGCAACGTAACCGCTTGCGCGGAGGTCGCCCAAAGGCTGGCCGCCAACGCAATCACTATCCTTTTCATCATAGCTGTTAGACACCTTCCCGGTAGTTGAGAACCACAGTGCAGTTGCACCGGCAGACCAACGTTACTGCATCGGCCCGCTGGCACAGGTCGTACGCGGGGCGGTCCCCAAAAACCTGAAGGAAAGTTGAAGGTTTTCTACAACGATGGCCGTTGCCGGCCATGCGGCGTCTCTATGCGGCGCTGGAGCGTTGTTGGCATGCTTACGACGATTTACTTTGCCGCGTGGATCGGCGCGTCGGGCTTGAAGGCGTGGAACGCAAAGGCGAAGTCGACGAAATAGGGCACGTCCTTACCGTCCTTCTGGGCGACGACATTGCCGACATCCTTGCCGTCGGCGATCTTCGCCGTATCGAGGGCTGAGTTCTGGCCCGGCATCCAACGGATCACCGTGCCGTCCGGGGCGGTAACGCTGCCCTTCTGCCGCAGCAGATCGAGGCTCCAGGCCTCGCTCTTGTCCAGCAGGGAGACCACCCGGGAGAGCGCCGGGACGTTCTGCGGCGTTTCCCCGTCATAGAGGAAGGGCTGCGGCAAGCTGTCGTAGCCGCGATAGGGGTTGGCCCCATAGTTCCGCATGCCCTCGTGGATCGGGACCAGCACCTGGGCGGCGGGAGTGGCGCGGTCCTGGAAGTTCGCCCAGGATTCCAGCCGGCTGGGCACGATCTTCAGCTCCGTCCCGGTCATCACCCCGACGATGGCCTCGCCGGTGAATTGCTGCCACCAGGACTCGGTCTGCCGGTCCCACATCACCAAATCCGACTTCCGCAGCTTGCCTGTCGTCCCGAAATCGAGGACCGCCGAACCATTCGCCGCCTCCACCCGGCGGTCGAAGACGATGGCCGCATTACAGAGCGGGCAGAAGGTGACGGAGACCGGAACGCCGCCCACCGTATCGTTGACGATTTCGTGCCACATCAGGATACGCAGAGGATAGGCACGCATCTCCTCGCCGATGGTCAGTCCGATCACCGGTTCCGTCGGTTCCAGGCCGGTATAGCCGGCCGCGGGTTCGAATACCGGTTTGTCGATGGGCGGAATGCCGTCTTTCGGCGGCCCGCCGGAGCGGATCTCCTTAAGATCGACGGATGACGTCTTGAAGTCCGTGTTCGGCCATTCCCAAGTCCAGCCGCCCGGGGCGGCGAGAACCGGCATAGCGGCGAAGAGAGCAGCGGTCAGCACCGCAGCGGCGAGGGAAATCTTCATCGCAGCAGTTTCCGCAAAGCGGGCTACCCGGACAAATCAAGGCTGTGTGAGGTTTCGGCGCGGCATAAGGCCATAGATGGGCTTGGCAAACCGCAAGAAAATGCCATTTTGAGGGCAACGGACTTACATTCTAGGGAGTGACCGCCATGACCGCGATCGATGACAAAACCCGCACCGAAATCGAAGCTGCCGCCTTCCGGACGCTGGTGGAGCATCTGCGGAACCGCACCGATGTGCAGAATATCGACCTGATGAACCTGTCGGGTTTCTGCCGCAACTGCCTGAGCCGCTGGTACGGCGAAGCCGCCGCGGATCACGGAATTGAGCTTTCCAAGGACGAGACGCGCGAAATCGTCTACGGCATGCCGTTCGGCGAGTGGAAGGCCAAATACCAGACTGAAGCCTCAGCCGATCAGCAGGCTAAATTCGCCGAAGAGATCAAGAAGGCGCATTAAGGAACCGCCCGGGCTCATGCGGCGGCGGATGCCGCCGCCGCTTTCTCCCGCCGCATGCTGAGCAGGAAGAGGCCGACGATCACCGCCACGCCGGCGAAGTTCGCGGCCAGCAGACCGGGCCAGGCGCAAGCCGCCGCCGCCGTGATGGCGACAAGCCGTTCGACGATGTTCAGCGGCGCTTCCATGTATCCCTGGATCGCCGCGGTGAAACCGTAGAGCCCGACCAAGGCAAAAGCCGAGATCACCAGCGCCTCATGCACCGGGGCGCCGATCAGCGGCGTATAGGCGAACAGCAGCGGCACCAGGTAGAGGCCCTTCGCCACCTTCCATGATGTAACGCCGGTCGCCATCGGCGGGGTCTTTGCGATCGCCGCGGCGGTAAAGGCCGTGAGGCAGACCGGCGGCGTGACGTTTGAATCCTGGCTGAGCCAGAAGATGATCAGATGCGCGGCCAGCAGGGCGTAGCCCAGGGTCTCGGCCGGAATCATCGACTCCCGGACCACAGACGACATCTCAACCGGGATCGCCGCCACGATGGCCGCGGCCTCTCCCGAGGACATCGGCTGTCCGATCAATGCCAGCTTTTCGGGCGCCGCCAGCATCAGGATCGCTTTCGCCTGATCGCTGACCGTGCCGTTGGCGATCTGCTCGACCAGCATGGTGTCTGCGATCATCGCGTAAAGAGCCGGCGCCGACAGTGTGGCAAGCACGATGTAGGACGCCGTTACGGGCAGGCCCATCCCCAACACCAGGGAGGCCAGACCGACCAGGATCATCGCGATCAGCAGGTTGTTGTCCGCCCAGTCTGAGATCATCAGCGAGAAGGTGTTGCCGACACCCGCGGTCGCGATGACGTTAACGATCAGGCCGACGCTGCACAGCAGAACGGCGGTCAGCACCATGTTTCGAGCGCCAAGCGCAAAGGCTTCCAGAATCTGTTTCGGCCCCATCTTGTTGGGTGTCAGCCACGAGGAGGCAATGACCGCCAGAATGGCGACGCCGGCGGCGTAGGTCGGGGTGAAACCCATGATCAACACGGTAATCAGCAGCACGATCGGAAACAGGAAGCTGATCCCGCCTTGGCGCATGATGGTCGCAAATTTGGGTGCCTCTTCACCGTCCCCGGTCCCGATATTGTGGCGCTTGGCCTCGATCCGGACAAAGAAGGCGACGGTGGCGAAGTACAGAATGGCGGGCAGCACGCTGACCGCGACAATGGTGGTGTAAGAAATCTGCGTATAGCTCGCCATCACGAAGGCGCCCGCCCCCATGATCGGCGGCATTAACTGCCCGCCGGTGGAGGCCGAGGCTTCGACCGCGGCCGCGAATTTTGGCGGGAAGCCGGCGCGTTTCATCAGCGGAATGGTGATCACCCCGGTGGATGCCGTGTTGGCGACCGCAGAGCCGGAAATCGTACCCGTCAGGGACGAGGCGAAAACGGCGACAAGGCCCGGACCGCCGGTCAGACGGCCGGCCACGGCGCGCGCCAGGTCGATCACGAAATTGCCCGCGCCCGACTTGATCAGGAAGGCGCCGAACAGAATGAACATGAAAACGAAGGTGGAGGAGATCCGCGCGATGGTGCCGAAAAGCCCTTCGTCCGAGAACAGCGAGCGGAACAGGATAGTCTCCCAGCTCAAGCCCGCGAACTTGAAGATGCCGTCGATATGCGCGCCCCACCAGCCGATATAGGTCAGCGACAGGACGATCAGGCACGGGATGAACCAGCCGGTAACGCGCCGGGTGAATTCCAGGGCCATCAGGATGGTGACGATGCTCAAGCCCCATTCCATCGTCGTCAGCCGCAGGCCCCGGTCGTAGATCGCATTCTCCGACAGGATGATCCCCATGCTCGCGCCGGCGGCGATCAGACCCAGGATCAGATTAACCGGTAGATGCCAGGACGGCTTGCTGCCGTCTTTTTTCAGCGCGACCGGGTAGATCAGCGCGCAGAGAAAGGCGAACCCCGCGAAGTGGATGGCGTTCTGCAGCAAGCTCGGCAGAACGGCGAACATGTTCATATAGACATGGCCCAAGGAGATCGCGATCCCGACGACAAAGGCGATCTTGTCGCTGGTATCGAGCGACGAAAAGGGATTGCTGGACGCGGGATCCGCGTCCGGATCTTGGGTGGTGTCGGACATGGGCGGGGCCGGGAAAGGAGTGTGGGAAAGGAAAAGACGGACCGGCTGGGCCGGTCCGTCTCCGAAAAATCGCTTACTTGGCGATCAAGCTGGCGGGTATATCCAGCCCGGCCTCTTTGAAGTAGCGCGCCGCACCGGGGTGAAGCGGCATCGGCAGACCGGCCAGCGCACGCTCCAGCGACATCGCGGTGGTCGCTTTGTGGATCGCGCCCAGGAAGCCGAGGTTCTCGTAGATCGTCTTAGTGATCATGTAGACGTCCTCCTCCGGCACGTCCGCGCGGACGGCCAGGAAGTTCGGCTGCGCAATGGTGTTCAGATCCTTCGTCTGACCCGGATAGGTACCGGCCGGCACCACATAGCGGGTGAACAGGCCCAGACCGCCGTCGGCCTTCGCAACCTGTTCGTCGGTGAAGTCCAGCAGCGTGACCTGGTCGCCGATCGCGGCCATAACACGCGTAACGGCCGTCACCGGCGCGCCCGCCGGGGTCGACATGCCGGCGATCTTACCGTCCTGCATGGCGTCGGCGCTGGGTCCGTACCCGATGTAGCTCAGCTCGTACGCCGATTCGATATCCGCAACGCCCAGGTTGCCCATGATCGTCTTGTTCGACCCGATGGTGCCGGAGTTCTTGCGGCCCATGGAGAAGGCTTCGCCCTGCATGGCCAGCACATCGTCGACCGTGCCGGACTTGGCAAACTCGTTCTTCACCACGAAATGCTCGACGTTCGGCCACAGCATGCTGATGGAACGCAGGTTGGTCTGCGGACCGTCATTGGAGACCGGCCCCGTGCCGTTCCAGGCGTACGACCCGAACAGGCCCTGAACGATCGCGAACTGCGCTTCGTTTTCCCGCAGCAGACGAATGTTCTCGCCCGAGCCGGCGGAGTTGATGGCCGACATGCCGATCTTCTGTTTTGGCTGCAGCTTCACCTTGGTCAGGGTGGCGATCGCCACGCCGACCGGATAATAGGTTCCGCCCGTCGACGCCGTCGCCAGCAGATAGTCGCGTGCTTCCTGAGCCGCGGCAGGACCGGAAACGAGCATCCCGGCAACCGCCAGAGCGGCGGCGGGGAGGCGCATGGTTTTGAGGGTTGAGATGAAAGACATCGAAACGGTTCCCTAGTTCTGGTTGTTCTACGTTATGCGCACAGGAGATAGTGCGTAAAATCGCGCGGAAAAGTACGCAGCGGGAGCCGGTTGTCAAAATATGGATGAGCCCGGGGCCGTGAAAACGGCCTCAGATACCGCGCCGCGGTTGGATTCTGGGTCAGACGGCGGCGGAGTGGCGCCCCTTGCCGTTGGCAAGGTATGCGTCGAACGCGGCGCAGACCGTGCGCCGGAAGGGTTTCCCGACTTCCGTGATCGCAACGGACCAGCCGTCGGTCTCGACCAGCTTGTCCTCCCGCATCGGGGAGAGACCTTCCAACTCGCCCACAAACCGGCTGGGATCCAACCCATAGCGCGCCGCCGCAAGGCCGACATCCGTATGGCCCAGACACATCAGATCATTGATGATGTCGCGCCGGACCTTGTCGTCGGGATCGAGCGCGATCCCCTTGGCGACCGGCAGTTCACCGGCCTCCACGCTGCGCCGGTAATCGGCGAACGGCAGGTGGTTCTGAACATAGCCTTGCGGCAGGAACCCGATGGCCGACGGCCCCAACCCGATCAGCGCCGTCGCGGTATCGGTGGTGTAGCCTTGGAAATTCCGGTTGAGAGTTCCATCGGCCAAGGCGACGGCCATGGAATCGTCCGGGCGGGCAAAATGGTCGAGGCCGATCTCCACATAGCCGGCCGCCTTTAGATCGCTGCTGGCGGTTTCCGCACTTTCCAGACGTTCTTCCGGCCCCGGCAAGGCCGCGTCCTCAATCATCTTCTGATGCGTTTTCATCCACGGCACATGGGCGTAGCCGAACAGCGCCAGACGGCTGGGATTGTAGGCCACCGCCTCCTTAACCGTGTCGCGCACGCGCTGTACGCTTTGATACGGCAGACCGTAGATCAGATCGATATTGATATCGTCGATGCCGCGCGCCCGCAGCGCGTCGATACAGGCCTGCGTTACGTCTTGAGGCTGGATGCGATTGATCGCCTTCTGCACTTCCGCATTGGCGTCCTGCACGCCGATACTGGCGCGCGTAACGCCCGCGTCCGCCAGAGCATCCATCTTCGCAGCATCCATGTCGCGGGGGTCTGTCTCCACAGCGAACTCCGCGTCATCCAGGATCTTGAAGCGTGCCTTCAAGGCGCTGCCCAGCGCCGCGATATCGTTGGCCTGCAGCATGGTGGGCGATCCGCCGCCCCAATGAATATGCTGCACCGGCCTGCCCCGGCCGCCGAGCGCATCGGTCAGCAAATCCAGTTCCGCATACAGGGTTTTCAGGAACTTCTGCACCGGTTCATAGCGCGCGACAATCTTGGTATGGCATCCGCAAAACCAGCACAGCGTATCGCAGAACGGGATGTGCAGATACAGCGAGAGCGGCGTATCCGCAGGGAGTTCTCGCAGCCATGCCTTGTAGTCGCGCGAACCGATCTGGGCGTCGAAATGCGGCGCCGTCGGATAACTGGTATAGCGCGGGACGGGCCGCGCATACTTAGAAAGCAGAGTCTGTTCCATGCGCGGATCATGGCGTTACCTCCGCTCCCGCGCTTTGACATTGATCAATAAGAGGCGGTTGTTGCAGGCGGTCCACGCCGGGGCTATGGTCCCGCTCTTTCCGACCCCCCTATTTCAGCATGGAGCCGCCGCAATGTCCGATACCGCCGCCCTTCACGAAGAGTTGGAAGCCGTGGCCGAGGAAACCGGCTCGGCGGCGCTTGGCGTTACAGGCGAACGGTTGCGCTCCTTCATCGAACGGATCGAACGCCTGGAAGAAGAGAAACAGGCGCTCGCCGATGACATCAAAGAGGTTTTCGCCGAGGCGAAGGCCACCGGGTTCGACGTGAAGACGATGCGGAAGATCATCCGGATGCGCAAACAGGACATCGACCAGCGCAAGGAAGAAGAAGCGCTGCTGGAGACCTACATGGCCGCGATCGGCATGATCTAACCGCACGGGCGGTCGACTTTCCAAGCAAGAAGGGCCTTTGTGGCGTGCGCCCGTCAGACGCATTTGATCGATGACGGGAAACACACTAAAGGATTATTTGTCATACTTTATACGCAATCATAACTAAGTTCTTTGCGTCGGAACGCACTTCCTGCGATACTAAGCCACTGGGATTCCACGGATTCAAAGGCAGCACGCGCATGCGTCGCTTGTTGAGAGCAAGCTTGGGCTTGGCTTTGTGCGCCGGTTTGGCGGGCGTTTGGGCAGGTATGCCCGGTGCGTCGCCGTCCGGTTCCGTCTCCTATTCCGTCTTCGATACCGACGACAAACCGGTGGTGGATGCTGTGGTCCGCCTTAGTCCCGTCGACACGGACGCCGGCTTGCCGGCGGCCTCCGAGGAGAAGGTGATCGATCAGTACCGGCAGGCCTACGAACCGTTGGTCACCGTCATGACGGTCGGCAGCGCCGTGCGATTCAAGAACAGCGACCCGTTCGGACATCACGTTTATTCCTTCTCGCAGGCGAAACAATTCGAATTCCGTCAGCCGACGCGCGGAACGACGGACCCGCTGCTGCTCGACAAGCCCGGCTTGATCGCGCTGGGCTGCAACATCCACGATCATATGCTGGCTTACATATTCGTGTCCGACAGCCCTAACGTCGCGATCTCCGATTCCGACGGCAAGGTGCAGTTGGCCAGCCTCGCCCCGGGCACCTATACCGCCACGATCTGGCATCCCCGGCTGAAGGGCGATCCGATCGAACAGGAAATCATTGTCACCGGGTCCGAGCTTTCCGCGCAGGTCAGCCTGGATCTGAAACCGCCCCGGCGCGTTCGGAAATCCTCCTACAGCGGCGACCGCTGACATGACCGTTAGCTTCCAGGCGAAGCTGATCGCCTTTGCCGCCACGATCCTTGTCGCCGTGCAGTTGCTGAGCGCCTCCGCCGTTTACGTCTCGACCCGGAACTCCGCGATCGAGAACTTGCGCGACGAACTCGCGGCAACCGAACGCGTCTTCCTGAACCATCTGGACAACACGACGCGCAACTTGGTGGAAACCACCTCGGCGGTAACCCTGGATTTCGCGTTTCGCAGCGCCATCGCCCAGGGCGACGATCAGACAAAACGCTCGGTCCTGGAAAATTTCCGCGACCGCGTGGATGCCGACCGCGTCTTTCTGGTCTCGCTGGACAATCAGATCACCGTGGATACCGGACGAGAGTCGGCGGGCGCGCGTCTGTTCCCGTTCGACGATCTGATCGAGAAGGCGGACGTCGACGGCTTTTCCTCGGACATCGTGATGGTCGATGGCCGGCTTTACGAACTAGTCATCGTGCCGGTGCTGGCGCCGGACGTCATCGCCTGGATCGCCTTCGCCGTGGAGATCAACGACGCCCTGGCGACGGAGATCCGCGATCTGGCCCCCTTTCCGACATGGGTCAGTTTCGTCTACCGGCAGGGCACGTCCTTGAATCTGTCCGCATCCACCGCAAAAAGCGCGGAGCGTCAGTTGCTGCAGGCCTATATCGCCGACGACCCGGAACTGAGCTCGGAGCCGACCCTGGTGGAAGTGGGCGACGGGACCTTCGTTACCGCCGCGACCGAGATTCAAGGTCCCGGACGTCAGGTTACCGTGTCGCTGCTTTTCCACTCGACCATCGATCCGGCCCTGGCGCGCACGCGGGAGCTTCTGCTGCAGTTGGCCGCCCTGCTGATCGCGGCCCTGGCCCTGACGCTTGCAGGCGCCGTCCTGCTGGCGCGCACGATCACCAGGCCGGTCCGTGAGTTGACCGCGGCGGCGGGACGCGTGCGGCAAGGCGACTACGGCGCGTCGGTCGGCTACACGCGCAAGGACGAGTTCGGCGCTTTGTCCGACACCTTCAACAAGATGATCGCCGACATCCAAACCCGCGAAAAAACGATCTCTCACCAAGCCCGGCACGACGCTTTGACCGAACTGCCGAACCGGCGGGAGTTCCTGCGCATGGTCAACGAACGCGCCGTCGCCGACCGCAAGACCCCGTTCGCCGCTGTGATCGTCGGTCTGGAACGGGTACAGGAGATGAACAGCTCGCTCGGCTTCGTGGTCGGCGACAGGATCATCAAAGGCGTGGCGGACCGGCTGAAGTCCCATATCGCGGACGGGGATATGGTGGCGCGGATCGGCGGCGATGAGTTCGGCCTGATGCTGATCGGGGAGGATTGGGTCAAAGGCGGCGAGGCGATGCTGACCAATCTGATCAAGACGGTCGAACAGCCGATCACCGCGCGCGAAGGCAATGTCGACGTGAACCTGCGCTTCGGCCTTGCCTACTACCCGGAACATGGAGACGACGGCGCGGGCCTTGTCATGTCGGCGGAACTGGCGATGTACAAGGCGCGGCTTGGCGGCAAGTCGACCCATATCTTCGACCCGGTCGCCGACCGGCCGCGCCCCGAAGCGCTGATGCTGATGGGCGAGATGCGTAAGGGGCTGGATGCCGGACAGTTCACCTTGGTCTATCAGCCCAAGGTCGATGTCGCGACCGGCAAGATCGTCGGCGCCGAAGCGCTGTCCCGCTGGTCCCACCCGCAGATGAAGAACCTGTCGCCGGACACCTTCGTGCCCTTGGCCGAGCAAACCGGGAACATTCGCTATCTGACTCGCTGGATGCTGCAGCAGGCCGCGTCCGACTGCGCGCGCTGGCGCTCCATGGGGTTGGACATGAAGGTTTCGGTCAACCTGTCGGCCAAGGACATTGCGACCGACGAGATCGTCATGGTGATCAGCCGCCTGTTGGTCGACAATGGCATTCCCGCCGAGGCGGTAACCCTGGAGATTACCGAAAGCGCGCTGATGGACGAGCCCGAGGAAGCCTTGGCGACCTTGGACAGCCTCTCGGCCATGGGCCTCTCCGTGTCGGTCGACGATTTCGGGACCGGCTATTCCTCGATGAGTTATCTGAAGCGCCTGCCGGCAAACGAACTGAAGATCGACAAGTCCTTCGTGCTGGATCTGGCGACCAGCCGGGAAGACGAGGTGATCGTCAAATCCACCATCGATCTGGGGCGGAACCTTGGCCTCAGCGTCACGGCGGAGGGCGTGGAAGATCACAACGGCTTCATGAAGCTGCGCGAGTTCGGCTGCACCATCGCCCAGGGATACCATATCTCCCGGCCGCTGCCCTTCGATCGCCTGATCGACTTCTGCCGCAGTTCCCCATGGGCCGTCGGCGATGCCAAACCAACCGTGGTCGCGGGCAAGTCCCTTAGTAGCCCGGAAGAGAGCTAAGCCTTCCGGGCCGGGCCTTCCCTATTCGGCAGCTTTCCGCGAACCCGGCGACGGAGCTTCGTTGAACTGCTTCAACAGCACCGCTTCGTTGGCCTTCGCATCGGACAGGTGACGTTCCTTCACGTGGCCATAGCCGCGAATATGTTCCGGAATTTCGGCGATCTGAACCGCGATGGCGTGGTTGTCCGCCTTCAGGCTGGTCATCAGGGAGCGGATCGTCGCCTCGTAGTCGGCGATCAACTGACGTTCCTGTTTGCGCTCCTCGGTCCATCCGAAGGGATCCAACCGGGTGCCCCGCAACCCTTTAAACTTCGCCATCACGGCAAAGGCCTTCATCATCCAGGGTCCGTATTCCTTCTTTATCAGATGGCCGGTTTCCGGATCCCGCTCGGCGAAGAGCGGCGGCGCCAGATGAAACTTGACGGAGAAGTCGCCTTCGAACTGCTCCTTCAGGCGCCGCATGAAGCCGCCGTTGGTGTATAGCCGCGCGACCTCATACTCATCCTTGTAAGCCAGAAGCTTGAAGTAATAGCGTGCCACGGCCCGGGCGAGAGAGTCATCGCGAACCACTTCGGCCTCGCGCCGCTGGACGTCCACAACGAAGTCCTTGTAACGGCGTGCATAGGCTTCGTCCTGATACTCCTTCAGGAAGGCGATGCGCTTTTCGACGATCTCTTCAAGGGTTTTTGCGGGCCTCTCTTCCGCGGCCGGCGCTTCCGGCTTCTTGGACCCCTTGTCGATGATCGCTCGAACGGCCTGCATGTCATGCGCCGCGCGCCGGCCCCAGGTGAAGGCCTGACGGTTCATCTTGACCGCCACCCCGTTGATCTCGATGGCCTTGTCGATTGCCTCAAGCCCGACCGGGATAAGGCCCAACTGGAAGGCATAGCCCAGCATGAACATGTTGCTGGCGATACTGTCGCCCAACAGCGCGGTCGCCAGCCGCGTTCCGTTGAAGAAGTGCGCCATGTCCGATCCGGTGGCGTCGCGGACCAGGTCTTCCAACTCATGTGCCGGGAACATCCAGTCCGGATTGCTGGTAAAGTCGCCGGTGATGGATTTCTCCGTGTTGACGACGGCGACCGTCTTTTCCCGTTCAATCTTGGAAAGCGCCGTCGTTCCGGCGGCGACCACCAGATCGCAACCCAGCAGTACGTTGGCGCCGCCTGCGGCGATGCTGACCGCATGGATATCCTCCGGCCGCCTGCCGACGCGAATATGGCTGACCACCGGGCCGCCTTTCTGCGCGAGGCCCGCCATGTCCAGGATGGAACAGCCCTTGCCTTCCAGATGCGCCGCCATGCCGATGATGGCGCCCACCGTGACGACGCCCGTGCCGCCGACGCCGGTCAACAGGATGCTAAACGGTGTCTCCTCGACGCTGGGTGTCTTCGGAACGGGCAGCGCCTCGAAAACGTCAGGCGCCGCGGCCGCTGCCGGTTTCGGCATCTCCGCGCCCTGCCCCTTGCGGACCTGCCCTCCATGCACCGTGACAAAGCTCGGGCAGAACCCATTTACACAAGAATAGTCTTTGTTGCAGGACGACTGGTCGATTTTGCGTTTACGCCCAAACTCCGTCTCCTTGGGTGTCACGGAGAGACAGTTCGACTTGACCGAACAGTCGCCGCAACCCTCGCAAACCGCTTCGTTGATGAAAGCCCGTTTCTGAGGATCCGGGAAGGTGCCGCGCTTACGCCGGCGGCGTTTCTCCGCGGCGCAGGTTTGGTCGTAGACCAGAACGGTCACGCCCTCGACATCCCGGATATCTTTCTGGACCGTATCCAGTTCGTCCCGATGGTGCACCGACACATCGGCGGGGAAGATGCCGCTGGGATACTTCTCCGGCTCGTCGCTGACGACAACGACCTTGCGCGCGCCTTCCGCCGAGACCTGCGCAACGACGGACGGAACCGTCTGCACGCCCTCATGCGGCTGCCCGCCGGTCATGGCGACCGCGTCGTTGTAGAGCAGTTTGTAAGTGACATTGACGCCGGCGGCCACAGCGGCCCTTATTGCCAGAACACCGGAATGCTGATAGGTGCCGTCGCCCAAATTGACGAAGATATGCTTGGTATTGGAGAACGGCGCCTGCCCCAGCCAGGTCATCCCTTCGCCGCCCATCTGGCTGAAGGTCACGGTTTCCCGGTCCATCCACTGAGCCATGAAATGGCAACCGATCCCTGCATAGGCGCGCGAGCCTTCCGGCACCCGGGTCGATGTATTGTGCGGACAGCCGGAACAGAAATACGGCAAACGCGAGATGGACGCTTTTTGAGCGTCGAGTTGTTTGTCCTTCGCATCCAGGAAAGCCAGCCGGTTCTTGAACCGCTCGTACCCTTCAATCGCATTCCCGCGCGGCAGGCGTTCCAGTCTCTGCGCAACGATCCGGGCGATCCGCGCCGGGGTCAATTCGCCGAAGGACGGCAGAATAAGTTCCCGGTCTTCATTGAACTTGCCGTAGATCCGCGGACGCACATCGTTCGGCCAGTTGAAGGCCTGTTCCTTCAGCTGGTTTTCGATCAGCGCGCGTTTTTCCTCGACGACCAGGATCTCTTCGTGCCCCTCGCAGAACTCCCGGATGCTGTCCGGTTCGAGGGGCCAGGTCATGGCCACCTTGAAGACGGAAATGCCAAGCTCCTTGGCAAAGGCCTCGTCCACGCCCAGATCGTCCAACGCCTGCCGCACATCCAGGTAGGATTTTCCCGCAGTGACGATGCCGAGCCGCTTTTTCGGGCTCTCGATCATCGTCCGGTTCAGCTTGTTCTTCTTCGCGTATGCAATCGCCGCATAGAGCTTGTAGCGATGCAGATGCTCTTCTTGGGCAAGCGCCTCGATCGCCGCCTTCGGATACTGAATGTTCAGACCGCCTTCCGGCATCTCGAACTCCGTCTCGTCGGGCAGTTCGACCTGCACCCGATGCGGGTCGACATAGCAGGAAGCGGAGGTATCGACGGTCTCGGCCACCGTCTTGAAGGCGACATAGCATCCTGAATAGCGGGAGAGCGCGATGCCGTGCAAGCCGAGGTCGAGGAACTCCTGGACCCCGGCCGGGTTCAGAACCGGGACCATCGCATCCATGAAGGCATACTCGGTCTGGTGCGCCGTGGTGGACGACTTGCAGGTATGGTCGTCGCCTGCCAGCAGCAACACGCCGCCCGTCTTCGACGTACCCGCGAAGTTCGCATGGCGCAGCACGTCCCCGGAACGGTCCACGCCGGGCCCTTTGGCGTACCAGATCGAAAACACTCCATCGACGGTGCTGTCGCCGAAGAACTCGTTCTGCTGCGAGCCCCAGATCGCCGTCAGCGCCAGATCCTCGTTAAGACCGGCCTGGAAATGGATATTGTTGTTCTTGAGGAAATTGCGCGCTTTCCAAAGCTGTTGGTCATAGGCGCCAAGCGGTGAGCCGCGATAGCCGGAAATGTAACAGCCGGTGTTCAGGCCGACGGCCGCGTCGCGCTGCCGCTGCATGATGGGCAAGCGCACCAGAGCTTGCGTTCCGGTGATGAAAACGCGTCCGGATTCCAGCGCATATTTGTCATCCAGATTGACTTGAGCAAGCGCCATACTCTGTTCCTCCCAAACGGCATTGTGCCGGTGCACGCCAGTTATTCTAGATCTTGTGTCAGCCGTGGCGATGCGAAACCCAGCACAGATCTATTTCTTAAAAATAGGTTAGCATTACTGACCTATTTTGGAAAGCCAAAACAGACTCCAAACGACCCCGGTCACAGGTAAGTGTATGGAATTCCCGGTCAAGCCGCACGCGGCGCGGTTTTTGAGTGTCAAGACCGAGCGCTTTGGGTATTAGGTCCTCACCTTGCGGTTCAACCGCGTTTTAGCGCAGCCACTGCGCCTTTAGGGGTCCCTTATGACGGTTCTGGTTACCGGTGCGGCCGGGTTCATCGGTATGCATGTCAGCCGCGTCCTGTTGGAGCGCGGGGAAACGGTGCTGGGTGTCGACAATCTGAACGACTACTACGATCCGGCGCTCAAAACCGCCCGGCTCGCGCAGCTCGAACCCTATGAGAACTTCCGCTTCGCGAAAGTCGACATCAGTGAGAAGGACGCCTTTTTCGATGCGCTGGGTCAGGCGGATGGCGTGAATCGGATCGTCCACCTGGCCGCTCAGGCCGGGGTCCGCTACAGCCTGATCGACCCCTATGCCTATGTTCAGACGAACATCATGGGGCAATTGAACATCCTGGAATTCGCCCGGCATCAGGAAGGGTTCCGGCATTTGGTTTACGCCTCCTCCTCGTCGGTCTATGGCGGGAATACCAAGCTGCCCTTCTCGACCGAGGACCGCGTCGACAATCCCGTCTCTCTTTATGCGGCGACCAAGAAAGCCGACGAGCTGATGGGCCATGCCTATGCGCATCTGTACGGCATCCCGATGACCGGCCTGCGCTTTTTCACCGTCTACGGCCCTTGGGGACGGCCGGACATGTCGGTGTTCATCTTCAGCGAAAAGATGATGAAGGGTGAGCCGATCCCGGTCTTCAACCACGGGGACATGCAGCGCGATTTCACCTATATCGACGACATCGTCAGCGGCGTCGTGAGAGCGCTGGATACGCCGCCGGAACCGTCCGGCGAAGTAGCACCGCAGCGCGTCTATAACATCGGCAACAACAAGCCCGAGCCTCTGTTGGAGATGATCTCAGCGCTGGAAGAAGCCTTGGGCGTCAAAGCCGAGATCGACTACCAACCGATGCAGCCGGGCGATGTCCAAGCGACCTATGCCGACATCGACGCGACCCGACGCGACCTCGGTTTCGAGCCGACCACCTCGCTGCGGCAAGGCCTGGAACATTGGGCGGCCTGGTACCGAGCCTACAAGGGGCAGAACACCTAAAGCCTCCTCCGTCCGATCCCAACGGTGCCGAAAGACAGCCCCACATAGCGGCGGACGAGCGCCGGAAGGATCAAGACGGCGCGTGGCCGCAGGCGCTTACGACAACGGCTCTCCGGGCTGTTCACCGGCGCGCAAGGAAACATCGGGCCCCTGATAGCCGAAGGTCGTGATGAAACAAAGCAGCGCGGCGCTGAAAGACAATAGAGCGGCGAGGCCAAACATGTGCGGCCAGGAGAAACCCGCCGCCACCCCCGCCAGCACGGCCCCAAGCGCCCCGATGCCGTCCAACAGGACAAAAGCCAATCCCAAGGTCGACGCTTCGCTGCGACCGGCATAGTCGACCGCACCCGCCAGGACCGCGGCGCGAATGGAATCCAACGCGGCAACCGCCGCCATCATCGCGGCGATCACGGCCCAGAAGGGAGGTTGGAAAACCAGCACCGCAACCGCCAGGGCCGCGATCAGATTTCCCGAAAGCACGACCGGCCGGCGTCCGGCGATGTCGGAAATCTTGCCGACCCAGGGCTGCAGCACCGCACCGAAAACCAGCATGGCCGAGAATGCGACACCGGTCGTTGCCGGTCCGAAGCCATGCTCTTCGGCGAGGTAGAGCGGAACCATGCTGAGCAGCGCCATGAGTGCCATGTTGTAGAGGCAGATCATCAGGACGATGCGCAGCCCGTCGCCCCGCCGCCATCTGCCAAGAAGGCCGAGAATGTCCTGCTTGCTCACCCGCTTCTTCTCGACCGCGGGAACGAAACGTGCGATCCGAAAAAAGATCAAACCGCCGATTGCAGCGGGGATAACCGAGATCGCAAGCGCCTCGCGCCAGTCGACAAAGGCCAAAACAAAGCCGACGGCCAACGGCGCCAGCACCTCTGCGAAAGAACCCCCGATAGCGTGAATGCCCAGCACTTGGGCCCGCCGTTGCTTGTTGTCGCGGGTCAGGACGCCGGTCGCGATCGGATGCCAAGCGGCATCGCCCATGCCGGCAATGGCGAGCAACAGCGCGAGGCTCCAAAATCCGGGCGCCGTTGCGGCCAACAGATACCCGGCAACGACCCACCAGAATGTCGCAACGAGCAGCCTGCCCCGGTTCGACACATGATCGGCGAGCACTCCGGCCGGAAAATAGGCGAGCGCCCCGCCGATATTGACGATGGTGAACAGCAGGCCAACCTCGGCCGGCGACAGCTCCATGGCGATGCCGACCGTCGGCACAATCAGCCAAAGCGCGGCGACCGGGAAATCATTCGCGAAATGGCCCAAGGCAAACCATGCCGGGAGGCTTCGGGTCTTCATGGCGGCGACACTCTCTGCTCTGAATCTTTGGCGATTTTGCGCCAACGGTTGGTGAGAGTAGTGAAACGGGGCTTGTCGTTCAGTAGACGGACAGACAAATACCATCTAAAAATCGTCAATCATCATGACCCAACCGGCCCACCATCCGCTTAACGACCTCGGCGTCACACACCGGCCGCGCTATCTGGGCGAGCTTGTCAGCCCCGCCGCCGGCGAAAGCTATGGGTGGCACAGCCACGACTTCGGTCAGCTCATCTCTGCCGCATCGGGGTCGATGTATATCGGCACGCCGGGGCGCGTCTTGCTGCTCAGTAAGGCGATGGTTTTGTGGATCCCGCCCGATGTTCAGCATTGGATGCGCTACGGCTCGAACAACGAGATGCGCTATGTCGACGTAAACCAGGACGAGGCCCTCTGGATCGGCGGGGAATGCCGTGTTTTTGCCGTGACGCCGCTACTGGACGCCCTGATGGCGGCCACACTGCCGGACAGAGCTGTAGGGCGGGCGAACGGCCACAACGACACGCTTCACGATCTTCTGCGCCATGAGCTTGTCTCGGCCGAAGACATCCCGCTCTCAGTCACCGTGCCGACCGATCGACGGATCCGCCGCCATGCCGAAGAGGCGCTGGACGATCCGAGCTCGGTTAACTCGACCGATGCCTGGCTTGCCGGAATCCCGGCAAGCCGCAAGACCATTGAACGGCTATTTACCGCCGAGACGGGCATGCCCCCATCGCGCTGGCTGCGGCATGTCCGGATCCTGCACGCCATCTCCCGACTGGCTGCCGGGGAGAAGGTCAGTTCGGTTGCATTCGATATGGGCTATGCGTCCTCAAGCGCGTTCAGCTACGCGTTTCGCCGTACCTTGGGACGCAGCCCGAGCGACTTCTGCCGTTGAACGCCTCTTGCGTCTCTCTCCGTTTGAACACGAAAAGCGAGGCCGAACCTATCCGTAGAGCGCTTCCAGCCGTTCGCCGAACTTCTCTTTGATAATATGCCTTCGGATCTTCAGCGACGGAGTCAGCATCGCGTTATCGATGCTGAAGGGCTCATCGACAACAATGAAGCGCCGCACCTTTTCGATCACAGACAGGTTCTGATTGATCCGGTCCAACGCATCCTGAAGCGCCTTGCGCAGATCCGCGTTGTCGTTCAGCGGGCCGGAAACCTTGCCGTTCTGCCTCTGCCAATCGGTCAGCCAGTCCGGATCCGGCGACAGCAAGGCCACCAGATGCGGGCGCTTGTCGCCATAGACCATCGCCTGGCCGACTTCCGCTTCCAGACAGATAATCCCCTCGACGCGCTGCGGCGACAGGTTATCTCCGCCTGAATTCACGATGATGTCTTTCTTGCGGTCGGTGATCAGCAGGTAACCGTCCTCGTCCAGCTTGCCGATATCGCCGGTATGCAGCCAACCGTCCTTGATCGTATCGGCGGTGCGCTCCGGCAGGTTCCAATAGCCCAGCATGACAAGTTCGCCACGCACCAGGATCTCTCCGTCCTCGGCGATCTTGACCTCCACGCCATCGAGCGGCGGACCAACCGTGTGCAGTTTGTTCTTGTCCGGATAGTTGCAACTGACGACCGGCGCAGCCTCGGTTTGACCGTAGCCTTGCAGGATCTTCAGCCCAAGCGCGGTAAAGAACTGAGCGATATCCTGGTTGAGCGGCGCCCCGCCGGAAACGAATGCTTTGAGCCGCCCGCCGAACCGCGCAGCCACCTTGGACCGGACCAGCTTGGTCAGCAACGGGTCGACCAGCTTGTCGGACATGGACAGTGAGGAAGGGTCGAGGTAGCGCCGCTTTCCAATATCGATGGTCTTGTAAAGGAGCTTCTCCTTCATCCCGCCGGCCTGTTCCGCCGCCCGCAGGATCCGCCCGCGCATGGTCTCGTACAAACGCGGCACGGCGGTCATGATGGTCGGCCGCACCTCATCGATATTTTGGATGAGCTTGTCTATTCCCTCAGCGTAGTAAACCTGTGCGCCGATAGCGATCGGGACGAACTGTCCCGTCGTGTGTTCGTAGGAATGGCTGAGCGGCAGGAAAGAGAGGAAAATCTCTTTTCCGAACTCGAAGCCGGGAAGCCGTATCAGCATGTCTTCGGCGCTGAGCGCGTTGCAGATGATGTTGCCGTGGCTGAGCATCACGCCGGTCGGAACCCCGCCGGTGCCGGAGGTGTAGATAATGCAACACATCGACCCGCGCTGCAGGCCGGCCGCATTCTGCCGAATCTCGGCTGGCGCCTGGTCTGCCAACAGGTCGTCCCAGGATATGCGCGGCATGCCCGCGTCGGCATCGATGGCATCCGGCTCGATCACCGCCACGAAGTCCAGTTCCGCCTCGACCGCCGCGGGCAGGAACCGCGCTCCGATCGTCTTGTTGGAGATAATCGCCGCCCGCGCGCCGCTGTCGGTCAGGATATGCTTGTGATCCGCCGTGGTGTTGGTGGTATAGGCGGGCACCGTAACCGCCCCCAGCGCCATAATGGCGAGGTCCGCGATCATCCATTCGGGCCGGTTCTCCGACACGAGAACCACTCTGTCCCCGGCGGAAACCCCCTTCGCCGCCAGACCGGCGGCCAGCCGGGAGACACTGTCGGCGGTCTCCCGCCAGGAGAGCGGCGTCCAAACGCCGGACCGTTTGGCCCATAGAAACGGCGCGTCGCCGTAGCGGTCGGCCTGATCGAAAAACAGAGTGGGCAGGTTCGGAACCTGCGCGTAGTCCAACATAGATGACCTCCCGTTCATGGGCCGCCCTAAGCGCTTCTTGTACGCGTTCTCGTTGGGCCCTAAGTAGTGCTGACGCACGATGTGTCAAACTATCCATCTCGTAATCCGGGAGTAAAGAGACGATGAGCGACCCGAACGCCACGATAGTTCCTGAACTGGGGGCCTTGCCGGAATGGGATCTGTCCGACCTGTATGACGGGATGGACGCGCCGGAGATCGACGCCGATCTGGAACGGAGCGCGGACGCCGTATCGGCGTTGAACGAAACCTATGCCGGAAAACTCGCCACCGCGGACGGCGAGGCCCTGGCCGCGGCGATCCGATCCTATGAAGCGGTCGACGAAACGCTGTCCCGCCTGATGAGCTATGCCCAGCTGGTTTATGCCGGGAACGTTACGGATCCGGAGATCGGCCGTTTCTATCAAGGGATCAGCGAGCGGGTGAATGCCGTTTCCTCCGATCTTCTGTTCTTTACCCTGGAGTTGAACCGGCTGCCGGAAGAGAGGCTCGACGCGCTCTACGAAGAAAGCGCGGCGCTAGCCGCCTACCGTCCGTGGATCAGGGATCAGCGCGTGATGCGCCCGTTCCAGCTGTCGGACGAGGCGGAGAAATTGCTGCATGAGAAATCCATCGCCGGGCGCAGCGCCTGGGTCAGGCTGTTCGACGAGACTTTGGCCGCCTTGCGCTTCCCGTTCCGCGGCGAGGCGCTCACGAACACGCAGATCCTGGACAATCTCTCGTCCAAAGATGGCGCGGTGCGGAAGGAGGCCGCGGCCAGCCTGGGCACCGTGCTGGCGGAAAACGGCCGCACCTTCGCTTTCATCACCAACACGCTGGCGAAGGACAAGGACATCGAAGACCGGTGGCGCGGTTTCGGCCGTCCGGTCTCGGCCCGCAACCTCGCCAACCATGTCGAAGACGACGTGGTCGACGCGCTGAGCGGTGCCGTGCGCGCGGCCTATCCCGATCTGTCCCATCGCTACTACCGGCTGAAGGCCAAGTGGATGGGTGTGGAAAAGATGGATTATTGGGACCGGCTTGCCCCGCCGCCTGAGGATGACGACCGTCTGATGACCTGGGACCAGGCGGAGAAAACCGTGCTGCAGGCCTATGGCCGGTTTTCACCGGATCTCGCCGCCATCGGCCAGCGTTTCTTCGAAGGCGGATGGATCGATGCGCCGGTTCGGCCCGGCAAGGCGTCCGGCGCCTTCGCCCATCCGACCGTGCCCAGCGCGCATCCCTACTTGCTGGTGAATTTTCAGGGCAAGACCCGCGACGTCATGACCCTGGCGCACGAGCTTGGGCATGGCGTGCACCAGGTGCTGGCCGGCGGTCAGGGCCATTTGATGGCGCACACGCCGCTGACGCTGGCGGAAACCGCCTCGGTGTTCGGCGAAATGCTCACCTTCCAAGGCATGCTGGCGGAGACCGACGATCCGGCGCGCCGGCGGGCCATGCTGGCCTCAAAGATCGAGGACATGCTGAACACGGTTGTGCGGCAGATCGCCTTCTTCGAGTTCGAACGCAGAGTTCATGACGCCCGCAAGGAGGGCGAGCTCTCGGTGGAGGATTTGGGCGATATCTGGATGACGGTCAGCCAGGAAAGCCTGGGCGATGCGTTCCGCTTCGATGACCATTACCGGCACTATTGGATGTACATTCCGCATTTCATCCACTCGCCCTTCTATGTTTACGCCTACGCCTTCGGGGATTGCCTCGTGAACTCGCTCTACTCGCTCTACGAAGATGCCGAGGACGGGTTCGCCGAGAAATACCTGGAGATGCTGAAGGCCGGCGGCACGTTGCGGCACCAGGAATTGCTGGCGCCTTTCGGACTGGACGCCACCGACCCGGCCTTCTGGAACAAAGGGCTTGGCGTTGTCTCCCGATTCATAGACCGTCTGGAGGAAAGCTTCTAAGCCCGAAAAGCCGGGCTGGACGGAGGACGGGTGACACTCAGCGCAGAAGCGCAAACCGCGGGATTGGAGATTTTGCGCATACGGCCGCCGGAGGGCGTCGCGCGCAGAGCCCCTTCGCTTGTGTTCCTTCACGGCGCCTTTTCCGGCGCCTGGTGCTGGGTCGAGCATTTCATGCCCTGGTTCGCTGCCCGCGGCTACACCTGCTACGCGCCCAGTTTCCGCGGCCATGGCGGCAGCGCCGGACACAGTGATTTGCACAGTTTCGGGATCGACGATTACGTCCGCGACATCGTCAGCGTGGTGGAGGATCTGGACGGTCCGCCGGTCCTGATCGGCCACTCGATGGGCGGTTTTGTCGGTATGCGTTACCTGGAAAACCATCCGGCCCGGGCACTCATTCTACTGGCCTCCGTGCCGCCGAACGGTCTTGCGGCGCCGGCCATGAGCCTTGCGCTGTGGAATCCCAGTCTGTGGGGTGAGATCGCCATGATCCAGTCGATGGACCCGTCCTGGGCGTCGTTGGATGTGATGCGGGATGCGATGTTCTCGGCCGAAAAAGATCCCGAGGTTCTGGCCCACCACCGCGACATGATGAACGGCGAATCCCGGCGCGCCACCATGGAGATGCACGGAACCCTCAAACTCACGCCGCAAAGCTGGAAGGACAGGGTACCGGTTCTGGTTCTGGGGGCGAACGATGACGTCCTGATCCGCAAGGCCTATGTGCGCTCCACCGCCCGCCAGTTGGGACGTAAAGCCGAGTTCTTCAAGAAAACCGGCCACGGCATGATGCTGGACCACCACTGGCCGGACGTGGCCGGTCGAATGGCGGAGTGGCTTTGGGCCCAGGGTCTGTAGGTTTCTCTGTTTCAAATCGCGGCACCGGCCCGCCCCGCCGCCCGGCGGCCCAACTGTATCTTACGCTGTGGGGTGCCCGGATAAGGGCATGGGCCGGCGCGAGACGGCGCCATACGGAAAAAGCAGAAAAAGAAGAAGGCTTGAAGCGAGTGCTTCAAGCCTGAGTTGATGGAGGCAAAAAAGGAGAAGTAATGGGTTACGCGGCTTTAACGTCGATCCGCTTCGGCTTGGCGACCTCTTCCGGTACTTTCGGAATTGCCACCGTCAGCACGCCGTCGGCGAAGGTCGCCTGAATCTCTTCGGCGTTGACATCCGTCGGCAGGCGGAACGACCGTTGGAACGACCCATAGGTCCGCTCACAGAAATAAGTGTGTTTGTCTTCGTCCTTTTCTTCGCGGGAAGACCGTTTTTCGCCCTTCACGGTGAGCACGTTATCGTGCAGCGAGACGTCGATATCTTCCTGTTTGACCCCGGGCAGTTCCAGCGACACGGCGTAATTGTCTTTCGACTGCACAGCCTCTGCGTTGGGGGAGAAGAAATGCGCGATGGAGGACCCGAAGTTACGGAACGGGTCGAAAAGATGCGGCCAGAAAAAGTCGCCCCGGTCCACGGAGCTCGCGCCGCTTTTGGTCACGTCGACTTTGCTCATGGTGTTTATCCTCACTCTCGGCAGCGGCCCCTTTCCGGGGAACGGTTTGGGTGCCGCCTTCCGTTCTGACAGGGACAGAATGACGCGCTCCGCCCAACGCGGCGTTGATTTGAGTCAACGGTTTCGCCGTTCTATGGTCCGCCCCGGAGCCCCTGGCGTATCCCTTTTCGAATGACCATGTTTGATACGCTTTTTGGGTGAGACCGGGACCAGCCTTTATGTCGAGCGAGAACAGCCTAACCGGACAAATGAAGCGCTATGCCCGCGTCGGCGGCGCGATGGCGGGCGTCGGCGCGCGTCTGGCGGGTGCCCGATATCTGGGGATGGAGCTGGACCAGGCGCAGCACGCCGAAGAGATAAAACGGGCGCTGGGCGGGTTGAAAGGCCCGCTGATGAAAGTCGCGCAGATCCTGGCAACCATCCCGGACGCCCTGCCGCGCGACTATGTCGAGGAGCTGCAGCAGCTTCAGTCCAACGCCCCATCCATGGGCTGGCCCTTCGTGAAGCGCCGGATGAGCACGGAACTCGGTCCCGGCTGGCAAAAGAATTTCGACAGTTTCGAGAAACAGGCGGCCCACGCCGCCTCGTTGGGCCAAGTGCACCGCGCCGTGACTTCCGACGGACAGCAGGTCGCCTGCAAATTGCAATATCCGGATATGGGATCTGCCGTCGAAGCAGACCTACGTCAGCTGAAGCTCGTCTTCTCGATCTACGAGCGCTACGACAAGGCGATCAGCACCAAGCAGATCCACGCGGAAATTTCCGAGCGGCTGCGCGAGGAGTTGGACTACGCGCGGGAAGCGCGGAACATGACCCTCTACCGGACCATGTTGGCCGACGAGGACGCCGTTACCGTTCCGCAGCCGATCGACGCCCTCAGCACCGACCGGCTGCTCACCATGAACTGGTTGAACGGATCGCCCTTGATGGATTTCAAGGAAGCCGACCTGGAAACCCGGAACAAGATCGCCCTGGGCATGTTCCGCGCCTGGTACGTGCCGTTCTATTACTACGGCATCATTCACGGCGACCCGCATCTTGGGAATTACGCGGTGCGGGACGATCTGGGCATCAACCTGCTGGACTTCGGCTGCATCCGCGTTTTCCCGCCGAGCTTCGTGCAAGGTGTGATCGAGCTGTACCAGGCTCTTAAAACGAACGACCGGGACCTTGCGGTGCACGCTTACGAAACCTGGGGCTTCACCAACATCAGTAACGAAACGCTGGACGTTTTGAACATCTGGGCGGAGTTCATCTACTCGCCGCTGATGGAAGACAAGGTGCAGAAAATCCAGGAAAGCGACAGCGGGCTCTACGGCGCGCAGGTCGCCCACAAGGTGCAGCAGGAGCTGCGCAAGATCGGCGGCGTTACCCCTCCCCGCGAGTTCGTCCTGATGGACCGCGCCGCGGTAGGTCTGGGATCGGTCTTCATGCATCTGAAGGCCGAAATCAACTGGTACGAAAACTTCCACGCCCTGATCCAGGACTTCGACGTGAAGAAGCTGGAAAAGCGTCAGGCGAAGGCGTTGCAGGCAGCGGGCTTGAGCAACTGACCTCCCCGCTTATGGGGCGACCGCCTGCTCCGCGATCTTCGCGAAAATGACGTCGAGTTCCCCGGCCATCTCCATCAGCGCGGCGCCGCCGTCGGTGTAGGGCGCAAAGACGCTGCTGGGCGTCTTGTAGGCGAGATGCGCGGTGCCGTCGGCCTGTTCCATCACGTGAATCAGGATCGGCGCCTCGGTGCCGGCCAACGGACTGGCAGTAATCATCCGAACCGCGAAATCGTTCCGGTAGACGCCGTAGACGCTGTCGCCCGGAATATCCACGCCGCGCCCCTTGGCCGCTTTGCTGGCGCTGGCCTTGAAGACGCGCAGCATGCCGTTGTCCTTGATCGCCTTGGCCACCCGCTTTTCCAGGTCCGCGAAAGAGTGGGGCGATGGGAGTATGCGCAACCCCTCCGGCGCAGCCTGCGCCGCCGTGATCCAAAAAGCGGCCAGCGCAGCGAAAAGGATTCCGACGGCTGATTTCATGATGTCCTCCGGGGATTGGCGTGAACGCGATCCCCGGCAGTCTAGCCAAGCGGACGCAACTGTCCCGTCACGTCAGTGTGACCCGCATCGCAAAAGCGCGGTCAGGCCCGGCCGTTCAGATTGTCGGCGATCGAGAGGACGACCTGGTTCCGGCCGCCGTCCTTGGCCTGATAGAGCGCGCCGTCCGCGCGGGACATGAAGGATTCCAAGCTGTCGGAGCCGGCGTCGAACTGGGTAACGCCCATGCTGACCGTGAACTGTACCGACTGATCCCGCGCCTTCACCACCAGCCCGGCGATGTTCTCGCGCAGCCGGTCGCAGACGATCTGCGCTTTGTCCATGGTGGTTTCGGGCATGCAGATCGCGAACTCTTCGCCCCCCAGCCGGCCGACGATATCGTGTCGCCGCAGCATCTCGACGCAGGCATCCGTCAAAGCCTTCAAGACCTCGTCGCCGACCGCGTGCCCGTACTTGTCGTTGATCGACTTGAAATAATCCGCATCGATCATGGCGATGGACAAGGGCTCGTCGAAGCGTTTGGCCCGGGCCAGTTCGGTCTCGGTCCGTTCCAGGAAATGCCGCCGGTTGCACACGCCGGTCAACGAATCGATGGTCGCCATGACGTGGAGGCGTTCAACCGTCTTGTGCAGCTCTTCCTGATAGCTGCGCAGCCGCAGCAGGTTCCGGCAACGCGCGAGCAGTTCTTCCTCGTCGACCGGCTTCAGAATGAAGTCGCTGGCGCCCGCGTTGAACATTTCCTGCAACGTCGACTTCTTGTCGTCGACGGTCACCACGATCACCGGAACATGGGCGTTCTGTTCTATGGCCTGGAACCGGGTCAGGAACTCCGATCCGTCGAGGTCGGGCATCAGATAGTCCAGAATGAGCAAATCCGGAGATTCAACCGCCGCCCAGCTCAATGCTTTGACCGGATCTGTGAACACCACGGTGTAGACGAAATCCAGTTTTCGCAGAAGATCTTCGACCAGCAGAGCATTCGGCAGATTGTCGTCGACAATCAGGACTTTCATTACGTACTCCCCTTCCCCTGCCCCCCGGGTGCAACGCGCGCCTGTCAGTAATCCCCCAAGCGCCCGTTATTGATCCATAAGGATGACCAGTTCGCCAGAACATTCCTGCAGCTTGCGCCGCAGAAGGTCAATATCTCCGCGGGTACGACAGTAGTCCTGAACCGCGGCCGACACTTTGGCCAGACGGACCAAACCATAGTTAACAGCCACGCCTTTAAGGCCATGCGCTTCACGATACAGCTTTTCAAGCGCATCGGGCTCCAGTGGCGCGTCCACTTTCTCGATACCGTCCATCACGGCGATCACCTTCAGGATTTCGTCCGGCACCAGGGCCAGAAGCTCCTTCAGGCGGCTTTCACCGATTGCCGAGAGCAAGGTCGCCCGTTTCTCTGGATCCTGGACGGGTATGCCGCTCCAGTCGGGCTTGTCGGATAAATCCTGCATGTCCCCTACAACAACCGTTTCACGAATATCCGGGTGCCCCTCCCAGACGGCCGCCAAGCCGTGCTCCGCGGGTGCAGTATAGGGACAGGACACGCACTACGTCTATTCCGTGAACGATCTGATGCCACAGAACCATGTGCGTCGGACTTTCATTTTTCGCCGCGCGGTGTAAATAAGGGACCTCAATCCAGGGGCTGGAGGTGCGGCGTTCGCCGTACGTCTGATCCGAACGGGCAGCCGAACGTATCTGTTGTGGTCAATAAACTCGGTTATTCCGACTAGCGAGGGGGGCGACGCCTTCATGAAAATCGCGGTTCTCAAGGAACGGCGGGACGGGGAAAAACGCGTAGCAGCGTCCCCGGAAACCGTTAAGAAGTTCGTCGATCTCGGCGCCGGCGTCACGGTCGAAACCGGCGCGGGCGAGCATGCCGCTCTTTCGGACGAAGTCTTTAAGGAGGCCGGCGCGACCATCGGCAAGAACCCGGCCGATACGGTGAAGGGCGCCGACATCGTCCTGAAGGTACAACGCCCGATGACGGCATCTGAAGGCAGCAACGAGATCGCCCTTCTCAGCAAGGGACAGATATTGATCTGCCAACTCAACGCCCTGGTCGAAGGCGCGGCTGTACGTGCCCTGGCCGAACAAGGCGTACAGGCCTTCGCCATGGAGTTGGTGCCGCGGATCACACGCGCCCAATCCATGGATATCCTCTCGTCCCAGGCCAACATCGCCGGGTACAAGGCCGTCCTGGACGGCATAGAGCACTACGGCCGCGCAGTGCCGATGATGTCGACAGCGGCCGGCCGCGTCACCCCCGCAAACGTCTTTATCATGGGCGTCGGGGTTGCCGGACTGCAGGCGATCGCGACCGCCAAACGTCTGGGTGCGGTGGTGTACGCCACGGACGTACGCCCGGACACGAAAGAACAGGTGGAAAGCCTGGGCGGCAAGTTCGTGGCCGTCGAGAACGAGGAATTCATGCAGGCACAGACGGCCGGCGGCTATGCCAAGGAAATGTCTGACGACTACAAGAAAGAACAGGCCGCCCTGATCGCCGAGACGATCCCGAAGATGGATATCGTCGTGACCACAGCCCTGATCCCGGGTCGCGCCGCACCGGTGCTGGTGACCGAGGACCATGTGAAAAGCATGAAGGCGGGGGCTGTCATCGTCGATCTTGCCGCGGAAGCCGGCGGCAACTGCCCGCTCACGGAACTGGGACAGGTCGTCGGCAAACATGGCGTTACCTTGGTCGGTCACGGCAACTGGGCGAGCCGCGTCGCCGAAACGACCAGCCTGCTGTTCGCCAAGAACCTGCTGAACTTCATCACCCCGATGGTGGACAAGGAAAGCGGCAAGATCGTCATCAATACCGACGATGAGATCATCAAGGGCACGCTGGTGACCCAGGGCGGCGCCATCGTCGAAGAACGCGTTAAGGCGAATGCCGGCGGGCCGGCGAAGAAAGCGACGGCCAAAAAGACAGGCGCAAAGAAAGCCTCCGCCAAAAAGTCGGGCGGCAAGAAAGCCGGCGCCAAAAAAGCGACGGCCAAGAAGGCCCCGGCGCAAGCAGCCGACCCCGCGCCGGCCCCCAGCCCAGCGTCGGAGACACCCCCGCCGCCCGAGCCAACGACCCCCGACACGAAAGCGGAGGAGAAGTAAGCCATGGACAAGCAGCAACTCCTCGAAAAGATCGATCAGCTTTCCAGCAAGGCGGAAGGATTGGCCGCGGAGGCCGATGCGCTCGCGCTGCAGGCGGCCCAGATGGCCGGCCCGACCGCGGAGCAGGTCGTTACCACGACGGGATCGCCCTTCCTCTTTCTGTTCACCGCCTTCGTTCTGGCCTGCTTCGTCGGCTACTACGTGGTTTGGAGCGTGACGCCGGCGCTGCACTCACCCTTGATGGGCGTGACCAACGCGATTTCCAGCGTGATCATCGTCGGGGCGCTGATCGCCGCCGGCCCGCAGGACATGAATATCAGCAAGATCTTCGGCTTCTTGGCCGTGGTGCTTGCCAGCGTGAATATCTTCGGCGGTTTCGTGGTGACGAACCGCATGCTGTCCATGTTCAAAAAGAAAGAGCGCAAGGGCTGACCGGCCCGGGCATCCGATAGGAGGATTTGAAAGATGGCCAATCTCGCCGGTTACGCCTACCTGATCTCTGCGATCTGTTTCATCATGGCGCTGCGCGGCCTGTCGTCGCCGGAAACGGCCCGCCAGGGTAATCTCTACGGCATCGTCGGGATGGTGATCGCCGTCGTCACCACCATCGCCATGCCCACCGTGCTCAGCTACGGTCTGATCCTTTCCGGGATCGTGATCGGCGGCGCCATCGGCACGGTGATCGCACTTAAGATCCAAATGACTGCCTTGCCGCAGCTTGTGGCGGCTTTCCACAGTCTGGTCGGCCTGGCCGCGGTTTTTGTCGCCGCAGCCGCCTTTTACACGCCTGAAGCCTACGGTATCGGCCAACCGGGTGAGATCGCCGTCGGCAGCCTGATCGAAATGGCCTTGGGCACCGCAATCGGTGCGGTGACCTTCACCGGTTCGATCATCGCCTTCGGCAAGCTTCAGGCGATCTTCCGCTCGGCGCCGGTGATGTTCGCGGGCCAACACCAGTTGAACGCCCTGTTGGGCATCCTTCTGGTTGCCTTCATCATCTGGTTCTGTGTCTCGCAATCGCCGGTCGCGTTCTGGGCGATTGTCATCCTGTCGCTGGTCATCGGCGTGCTGCTGATCATCCCGATCGGCGGGGCTGACATGCCGGTGGTCGTCTCGATGCTGAACAGTTATTCCGGCTGGGCGGCCTGCGGCATCGGCTTCACGCTGGCCAACACGGCGCTGATCGTCACCGGGGCGCTGGTCGGCTCCTCGGGCGCGATCCTGTCCTACATCATGTGTAAGGGCATGAATCGCTCGATCATCAACGTCATCCTGGGCGGCTTCGGCGCCGAAGGCGGGACCGCGGCAGCCGCCGGCGGGGCGGACGATCGTCCGGTTCAGTCGGGCGCGCCGGAAGACGCAGCCTACTTCATGAAGAATGCCGAAAGCGTCATCATCGTCCCCGGGTACGGCATGGCCGTCGCTCAGGCTCAGCATGCACTGCGCGAAATGGCCGACCAGTTGAAGGCTGCGGGCGTCGAAGTACGCTACGCCATCCACCCGGTCGCCGGCCGGATGCCGGGTCATATGAACGTGCTGCTGGCGGAAGCCAACGTGCCGTATGACGAGGTTCTGGAACTGGAAGAAATCAACCGGGACTTCTCCTCCACGGACGTCGCCTTCGTAATCGGCGCGAACGACATCACCAATCCGGCGGCCAAGACCGACGAGACCAGCCCGATTTACGGCATGCCGATCCTGGATGTCGAAGAAGCGGGCACGGTCTACTTCATCAAACGCTCCATGGCGACCGGTTATGCCGGGGTTCAGAACGAACTGTTCTTCAAGGACAACACCGTGATGTTGTTCGGCGACGCCAAGGAAGTCTGCGAAAAAATCGTCGCCGGCATGGACTGATCCGAAACGGCGACATCCTGAAAAACGGGCTCGGCTTCGGCCGGGCCTTTTTTTGTTGATCGACTAGGTCAACCGTCCTATTTTTAGGGTTAGGACAATTGACCTAGTTTTGGATGTGTGGGAAAAGGGATACTCACGTGGCGCATGGAAAGACCAGGGATGCGATCATCAAGGCGGCGGACGATCTGTTCTACCAGCAGGGTTTTGAGAGCACGTCCTTTGCCGACGTCTCGGGTGCGGTAGGCATCTCCCGCGGGAATTTCTACCACCACTTCAAGACGAAGGATGAGATCCTGGATGCGGTTATCGAGCGCCGCGTCGCGGACCGTCAGGCAATGCTTGAGACCTGGGCGGCCGACAGCGCCGGACCGGCGGAGCGCATCAAGTGCTTCATCCGTATCCTGTGCGTTAACGAATCCAAGATCCGAAAATACGGTTGCCCGATCGGAACACTGTCGCTGGAACTCTCGAAACTGGACCACTCAGCGAGCCAGCATGCGCGCGGCCTGTTCGATTTGTTCCGGACCTGGTTGCGCCGCCAGTTCGAGGATATGGGCCCGACATCCTTAAAGGCCGACGCGGCGGCCATGCATATCCTCGCGCGCAGTCAGGGTGTCGCAACCTTGGCAAACGCCTACCCGGAGGAAGACTTCCTGGAACGGGAGACGGAACAGATGTGTGCCTGGGTCGACCGGATCGCGCCCGAGCCAGATTAATGGAATCGGAACCGGGCAAAGCTTTGCCGAAACCTCATTCCTCAGCCGGACGTTCGCTTGCCGGCCCGACACATTTTCATCCCCAAACAAGGACTGAAGACCATGTACGCAATTCTTCTTAAGTTCAGCAGCAATTCAGGGAGAGCCGCGGACTTCATGCCGGAACACAAGTCGTGGATAGAGCAAGGGTTCAATGACGGTGTATTCCTGCTGGTCGGCAGCATTCAGACCAAACAGGGCGGTTTCATCTTGGCGGACGGCGAAAGCAAGACGCAGATCGAAGACCGTGTGCGCAAGGACCCGTTCGTCGCCGAAGAGGTGGTCAGCGCGGAAGTCATGGAGATCGACCCAGCACGGACGGACCAACGCCTCGACTTTCTGGCCCGATAGCCGGCGCCGCCCCTGCCGCGGTCACTCCAACCATCGCAACTCACAGAACTGAAGGCACACCGGACGCCGGACGTTTGACGAAAAGAGCCAAAAATGAATGAAACCTTTGAAGGGCCCGATGGCCTCCACCGATGCCGTTGGGCCGGCGCCGCCCCGGACTTTCTGGCCTATCACGACAACGAATGGGGATATCCGGTAGGGGATGACAGGCGGCTCTTCGAGAAGCTTTGCCTTGAGAGTTTTCAATCCGGCCTAAGCTGGCGAACGATCCTGGCCAAGCGGGAAAACTTCCGCTCCGCGTTCGACGGTTTCGATTTCCATCGTGTGGCGGAGTACGGCGACAAGGATGTTGCGCGTCTATTGGACGACAAGGGAATCGTCCGGCACCGCGGAAAGATCGAGGCCGTCATAAACAACGCGGCGCGCGCCCGGGAACTGGTCGACCGGGAAGGGTCGCTTGCGGCCTATGTCTGGCGCTACGAACCGGACCCCGCCGACTTGGGGCCGCCGCAGAGCGCGTCGACCTCGGCAACGTCTATTGCTCTGTCCAAGGATTTGAAGAAGCGGGGTTGGAAGTTCGTTGGCCCGACCACCGTCTTCGCCTTCATGCAAGCCATGGGACTGATCAATGACCATGCCCATGGCTGCGTTGTCCGGGACAAGGTCGAACAGGCGCGCAACGCCTTTCGTCGACCGACCACATAGAAAGCGCTGACGGTCTATCGGATCGCGGAGCCCACAAGGCCCGCACCGAAACAACTTCATTGTCTATATTTTTCACCAAACCGCCGAATTCTTGAAAAATTGTTTCCCCAGTGACAACGGTCACCGCGCTTGAAATAGACTTACCTTATATATGGACAAGTGTTGACAAATCGTGGCAAGGGAATTGCTACGGATTGGACAGTTCAGTGACAGTGACTGTTAAGAGTTTGGTTAGGATTGTTTGGGATCATTGGAGCGGATCGAAGAAACGGAACAGGCACTCGCAGATAAGTGAAGAGTAGATTTCCTCGAAACATCGGCAGCTCTTGATTTTTAGCCGGTTGCTTGCAGGAAGGATGCCTTAAATCCTTGATCCGGCAGTTTTATTATTGCGTAGCTTTAAAGTGATGACGTGGAAACACTGTCTTTATTTGGTCGATCACAGGTCGATCCCCACGTCATAGAAAAGGCAGATCATAGCTTTGAAGGAGGTTAGCAACTGCCGACCGCGAAACAGCGAGGGTATTTGAAACTGACTCATACGCGGGAGTCCTTTGTTTAAGGAGGAAGTACCATGAGGAAAGTGTTGATTGGCCTGGTTTCGGGTCTGGCACTTCTGGCTGCTTCCCCGGCGACCGCTCAGGCTGTTTGTGGCCCGCATGGGGATGTTGTGAAGAAGCTGGAAGGCGATTTCAAGGAAGCCCGTGCCGGACTTGGCTTGGCAGGCAACGGCGGCCTCGTAGAGCTTTTCGTCTCTGAAAAAGGCGGCTGGTCCGTACTCGTAACGCGTCCGAACGGGGTAACCTGTCTGATGGCGGCCGGCGAAAACTGGGAAATTGTAAAACCCAACTACGTCGAAACCTCCGAAGACCTCTCCTAGTATCCGTTTCGGTTCGTTCGTTTTTCAGTGGCCCCGTCCTTTGGCGGGGCCTTGTTGATTCAAGAGGTCGGCTGTCAGGTCGTGACATAGCCGGCGGTCGCGATAGAGCCAGCTAAAATACCTCTACTCCCGCCGCCAAGCTGAACCGCAAACAACCCATTCCCCCGCACAGGTTTGCGATAGCGCAAATAGTCCCTGCCCGGATCGCGCTACAAACAGCCCCGGTCACACACGACACATCAGCTTGCGGACAAGGACACCGGGGTTGCCGATGGCGAGCCAGCTAAAAGGACTGGGACGGCTGTTCTTGGGGTCGGCCCGCGATCTGGCGCCCATCGTGCTGGTGATCGGATTTTTCGAGGTTGCGGTGCTGCAGCAGGCGCCGGCGAATCTGGATGAAATCCTAGTCGGGATGGTTCTTGTGCTGGTCGGCCTGACACTGTTCGTCCAAGGCCTGGAAATGGGGTTGTTCCCGCTTGGGGAAAACATGGCCCACGCTTTTGCGCGCAAGGCCAACCTGTTCGCCCTATTGGGGTTTGCCTTCTGCTTGGGGTTCGGCACCACCGTGGCGGAACCGGCCCTGATCGCGGTGGCCGGCGAGGCCGCGGAGGCGGCGGCCTTGGGCGGGGTGATCGGACCGACGGAAGACGAAGCTGCCCGATACGCCTTTGGTCTGCGTATGACGGTGGCGCTCAGCGTTGGCGCCGCGCTAGTGCTCGGCGTTTTCCGGATCTTGAAGGGCTGGCCGCTCCCCTACTTGATCGCGGGCGGCTACGCGCTGGTCACCGCCATGACCACGGTCGCCCCGGATGAGATCGTCGGTGTCGCCTATGACTCCGGCGGTGTGACGACATCGACCATCACCGTCCCGCTGGTCACCGCGCTGGGGGTCGGGCTCTCCAGCGTGATCAGGGGCCGCAACCCGATGATCGACGGGTTCGGCTTGATCGCGCTGGCCAGCCTGACGCCGATGATTTTCGTGATGGCCTATGGGGTCGTCCTCAACACGATGGGGACCGCCGGATGATCGGGGCGATTGCCGATTCCCTGCTGACCACGGTCTTCGACGTGCTGCCGATCGCCGCCGTGCTGTTGGGCTTCCAGGTGCTGGTTCTGCGCCAGAAGCCGAAGGATCTGGCAAGGGTTCTGGCCGGCTTCGCCTATGTGTTGGTCGGTCTGTCGCTGTTCCTCGTCGGGTTGGAGCGGGCGCTCTTTCCCCTGGGCGAGGCGATGGCCAAGCAACTGACCGACCCGGCCCTGATCGGGAGCGTGACGGACGCGGCCGGCAGGGTCGATTGGACGGGCTATGTCTGGGTTTATGTTTTCGCCGCATCGATCGGCTTCGCCACCACCGTCGCCGAACCGGCGCTGATCGCTGTCGCCCTGAAGGCGCAGGAGATTTCCGGCGGCGGCCTGAACGCGGTCGGTCTTCGGATGGCCGTGGCGGTGGGGGTCGGGATCGGGGTCGCGATGGGGGCCTTCCGTATCGTGACCGGCGATCCTCTCTATCTGTACATCGTCACCGGTTATGTCGGCGTCGTCCTTTTGACGGTCTGGGTCGCCCGCGGCGACGCAAAGTGGATCATCCCCCTGGCCTACGATTCCGGCGGGGTCACCACGTCGACGGTCACGGTGCCGATCGTCACGGCGCTCGGTCTGGGGCTCGCCTCGACCATCCCCGGGCGCAGCCCGATCCTCGACGGCTTCGGCCTGATCGCCTTTGCCAGTCTGTTCCCCATGCTCACCGTCATGGGTTTCGTTCAGTACAACGTTGCAATGGCCAACCGGGCCCGCCGACGCGCCGTCGAGGCGGCCGCCGCACCCCGCTCCGCAAAAGGAGGAACAAACCGATGAAGATGAAACTGCTGATCGCCATCGTGGACGATTCCGTGACCGAACAGGTCATCGACGCCGCGCGCCAAGCCGGCGCAACCGGCGCAACCGTCATAAGCGGCGCGCGCGGCGAAGGGTTGAAGGTCGAGAAGACATTCCTGGGTCTGGATCTTACCGGTCAGCGCGACATAGTCCTGTTTCTGGTGGTGGCCGAGCGCGCGCGCGTCATTCTGGAGACCATCGACGCGGCGGGCGGTCTAAGCACCAGCCGCACCAAGGGCATCGCCCTGCAACTGGATCTGGAGGATGCGGTCGGCCTTCAAACCCAGATCGCCGTCCTGCGCGAGGAAATAGAAGATGAAGTGTGATGGCCTGGATTGATACGAGACGGACGGGTCGCGGCGACAGAGGATCGCGCACAGGCCTGTCGAGAACGCAAAGCGAAGGAGCTGTTGCATGAATGTGAAGGACTATATCAGCGTCAGCGACGTGATGGTCGGGGAACTGCACGCGATCGACAGGATGGCCTCGGTTCAGGAGGCGATCCGGCGGATGCGGGATTTGAGCGTGACGTCCCTTGTGGTGGAGCGGCGCGACCAAACGGATGAATTCGGCTTGGTCACCACCGATGAAATTGCACGAGAGGTCATCGCAAACGGCCGCGCGACGGAGCGCGTCTCGGTCTATGAGATCATGCTGAAACCGGTTTTGACCCTGCCCGCCGACATGAATGTGAAATACGCGGTGCGGTTACTGCTGCGTGTCGGGCTGAACCGCGCTCTGGTTGTGGACGAGCATCGCAAGCCCATAGGCATGGCGACTCTGCGGGATATTGTCTACCGGCACGCCCACGATTGACCGGCACGGTATTATAGCACGCATTAGAAACATACTGGTTCCGTTTCGTCCCAAATACTCTAGCGAGAAGCGGAAATCCGGCGATCGGCCGGGGTGGGCGAACCCGGCGCAGTTCTGCCGATAGGGCTATACAGACTAACCCTTTCCCGCCGTATCCGCATGGTTCCGGCCCGAACGTTCCAGCCTTCGAATCCGCCCCTGATCCGCAGTTTGGATCTTCGAAGCCCCTATTTCATTAAAAGCATTAGGGATATTTGCTTCATTGACTCCAAAAAGTAGTTGCCGGATGCTGCAGTGCACTATCAAGAAGGAACAGGGGTTTTATAGAATGCGGAGAGTATTAGGCGGCGCAATGGTAGCGCTTGCATTGAGCTTTGGCGGCGCTCCCGCCCTCGCTCAGAAGGCCGGCGGAACGCTTGTTTACCTCGTTCAGCCGGAACCACCGTCACTGGCTTCCTACGTGTCGACCTCAGGGCCCATCGGGCTTGTTGCCCCGAAAATCTATGAAGGCCTTTTCGACTACGACAATGACGGCAAGATCATTCCCGTTCTAGCGGAAAGCTACTCGGTCAGCGATGACGGCAAGACCGTCACCTTCAAGCTGCGCCAAGGCGTAACCTGGCATGATGGCGAGCCGTTCACTTCGGCCGATGTACAGTTCTCGGTGATGGAAGTGCTCAGCAAGGTGCATCCGCGCGGTCCGAACTCGTTCCGCGAGGTCACGGCCATCGACACGCCGGACGATTACACCGCGATCTTCAAACTGAAGAATCCGGCGCCATACATGCTGCGCGCGCTGTCCGCTTATGAATCGCCGATCGTGCCGAAGCACATCCTCGAAGGCACCGATATCAAGAGCAACAAGCTTGGCAACAACCCGGTCGGCACCGGTCCGTTCAAGTTCGTCGAGTGGAAGAAAGGGCAGTATGTCCGCCTCGACAAGAACGAGAACTACTGGCGCGAAGGCCTGCCCTATCTTGACCGTGTGGTCGGGCGCTTCATCCCGGACGCCTCGACGCGGACCGCGGCCATGGAAAACGGCGAAGTGCTGTATGCGGCCTATAACGCCATCCCGAACATCGACGCCGTGCGTCTGAAAGAGCGGGACGACATCGGGGTCACCACCGACGGTTACTCGATGATCAACCCGATGACGCTGATCGAGTTCAACACCCAGGACGGACCGTTCATCGATCCGGCCGTGCGTCGCGCGATCTCCACGGCGGTCGACCGTCGGTTCCTGATCGACACGGTCTTCTTCGGCTACGGCAATCCGGCGACCAGTGCGCTGTCGAGTAACTTCGGCGCCACCGGCCTGCATGCCTCCATGCCGAACTTCCCGGAAAAGGGCGATATCGAAGCCGCGAAAAAGATCCTGGACGATGCCGGGTTCAAGCCTGACGGCGACGGCGTCCGCATGCGGGCGACCTTCGACCTCATCCCGTACGGCGAAGACTGGCGCCGGGCTGGCGAATATATGAAGCAGGTCCTGGGCGATATCGGCATTGCCATCGATCTTCGTTACGAAGACGTCCCGACCTGGCTGAAGCGGGTTTATCACAACTACGATTTCACGATGAACCTGAACTACTTCTACCAGCTGCCGGATCCGGTGCTTGGCGTGCACCGCCACTACGGAACGGATCAGATCCGCAAGGGAACGCACTTTGTGAACTCCTCGCGCTACAGCAACCCGGAACTCGATGCGCTGCTCGCCAGCGGTGCGAAAGAGCCGGATGCCGAAAAACGCGCGGCGATCTACAAGGACATCCAGTCGATCCTGGCCACGGATATGCCGGTCGTGAACCTGTTCGAGCTGCAGTTCCTGACGGTGTACAACACCAAACTGAAGGGCGCATACGGCTCGGCATTGGGGGCCTACAGCTCCTTCGCCGAGGCTTGGCTCGACGAGTAAGCAAATCCGACGGGAAATGGGGACGCTGCGCAACGTAGCGTCCCCTCCCGCTTTTGCGATAAGCTTTTTTCACGCGTCCTGACTGAACGGATTTTCTGCGCCTTATGTCCCGTTCCACAAAGATCATGAAGTTCGTCCTGCGGCGTCTGCTGCAAGGCATTCCGACAATCGCGGCCATCGTCGTCCTCAATTTCTTCCTGCTGAACATGGCGGAAGGTGATGCGGTCGATGTGCTGGCAGGCGAAGCCGGCTCGGCGACGCCGGAATATATGGCGGAGCTTCGGGCGAAGTTCGGCCTGGACCAGCCCCTGCCGGTTCAGTTGGCCGTCTATCTCAAGAACGTCGTCCTGCTGGATTTGGGATATTCCTTCCGGCACGACATGCCGGTGGCTGAACTGATCGTGGATCGCTTCTGGCCGACACTTCTGCTGATGGTGTGTACGATCATCCTGGCGGTCGGTTTCGGTATATTGCTCGGCCTCTTGGCTGCGACCATGCTGAACACCTGGAAGGACGCCGTCATTTCGGTTTTTGCGCTGATCACCTACGCCACCCCTTTATTCTGGGTCGGCCTGATGATGATCGTCGTCTTCTCACTGAATTTGGGCTGGTTCCCGACCAGCGGCATGGAAAACATCGCCGCCTTCCACGAGGGCTGGGACAGAGTTGTCGATGTGGCCCATCACCTCGTCCTACCGGTTATTACGCTCTCTTTGTTCTATTTGGCGCTTTACACACGGATGATGCGCGCATCGATGCTGGAGCAATACGGCCAGGACTATGTCGTGACCGCACGGGCCAAGGGCGTCACAGAGCGGCGCATCACCTTCGTGCATGTTCTGCGAAACGCGCTGTTGCCGGTCGTTACGATGGCCGGCGTCCAGGTGGGCGCGCTGATCGGCGGGTCGGTGATCGTTGAGTCGGTCTTCGCCTGGCCGGGTCTCGGCATGCTGGCCTTCGAGTCGCTGTTCGCCCGCGACCTGAATCTGTTGCTGGGCATCTTCCTGATCTCCTCGGCGCTGGTGATCGCGGTCAATCTGATCGTCGATATCATCTATTGCTTCCTTGACCCTAGAATTGAGGTTTCCTGAGTTGCGTGAGTTTTGGACCCGCTTCAGCCGGAACCGGTCCGCGGTACTGGGGTTCGGCATTCTGATACTGGTGATCCTGATCGCCGCCATCGCCAGCCTGATCTTTCCGGAAGACCCCTTCCGGTTGGCGGGCAAGCCATTGTCCTCGCCGGGCATGAACGGTTTCCTGCTGGGAAGCGACTCGCTTGGACGGGACGTTGCGGCGGGAATTGCGCACGGGGCGAAGACGTCGCTGTTCATCGGATTGATCGCGACCATCGTCGCCGTCACTATCGGGGTCTTTTTCGGGGCTTTCGCAGGCTATTACGGCGGACGTATCGACGATCTGCTGATGCGCGTCACCGAGGTGTTTCAAACCATCCCCTCTTTCATCTTCGCGATCCTGCTGGTCGCGATCATGAAACCCTCGATCGAAAGTGTGGTGATCGCCATCGCCGTCGTCTCCTGGCCCAGCGTGGCGCGGCTGGTGCGCGGCGAGTTCCTCTCGCTGAAGAACCGTGAATTCGTGCAGGCCTGCCACACCCTGGGCATGAGCGACATTCGCATCATGATGCGCGAGATTCTGCCCAACTGCCTGAGCCCCATCATCGTCGTGGGGTCGCTGATGGTCGCGACCGCGATCCTGATCGAGAGCGGTCTGGCCTTTCTGGGCCTGGGCGATCCGAACGTGATGAGTTGGGGCTTCCAGATTGGCGCCGGGCGCACAATGCTGCGCTCCGCCTGGTGGGTATGCACCTTCCCGGGTGTCGCCATCCTGATCACGGTTCTGGCCATCAACCTTGTTGGCGAAGGACTGAACGACGCCCTGAACCCGCGTCTGAGGGAAGGAAGATGACCGAACCTCTCGTTACAATGCGGGACCTTTCCATCCTGCTCCCCGAGGGAGCGGACCGGCAGCATGCGGTCCAGGGCCTGAACCTGGAACTGGGTCCCGGCGAGACCCTCTGCGTGGTGGGAGAAAGCGGGTCCGGCAAGTCCTTGACCGCGCGCGCCCTGATGGGCCTTCTGCCCGCCCCCCATGTCCGGGTCGGCGGTGGTGAGATCAATTTCGGCGGCGCGGACCTGACCAAGGTCAGCGAAGAGCATATGCGCGACATCCGGGGCAACGAGATCTCGATGATCTTTCAGGAGCCGATGACGGCGCTGAACCCGGTCATGTCCATCGGCGATCAGATCGACGAGAGTTTCCGGTTCCATACGGGCCTCGCCAAAAAAGACCGGCGGGAAAAAATCGTTCAGCTTCTGACCGACGTGCACCTGCCCAACCCGGAACAGATCGTCGACGCCTATCCGCACGAACTGTCGGGCGGCCAGCGGCAGCGGGCGATGATCGCCATGGCGCTGGCGCTGGATCCCAAGATCCTGATCGCGGACGAACCGACGACGGCCCTGGACGTCACGACCCAGGCGCAGATCCTTCATCTGATCAAGGAACTGCAAAAGGAGCACAATACCGGCGTCCTTTTCATTACCCACGATTTCGGCGTGGTTGCCGACATCGCCGACCGGGTGATCGTCATGCAGCATGGCCTGGTGGTGGAAAGTGGAACGGTCGCGCAAGTGTTGAACGCCCCCGAACACCCCTACACCCAGGCGCTGATCGCGGCGATCCCGACGCTGCAGCCGCGGGCGGCGCGTAGCCAGTCGGAAAAAACCGTCATCACCACCCGGAACGTGATGAAGACCTTCGGCGGAAAATCCTTGTTCGGCCTGGGCAAGCCCGACCGGCTCGTAAAGGCCGTGAACGACGTCAGCGTCGATCTCTACCGGGGCGAGACCCTGGGCATCGTCGGAGAGAGCGGATCGGGCAAGTCGACCTTCGCACGCTGCATCATCCGTCTGATCGACACGGACAGCGGCACCATCGCCGTCGACGGGATCGATATTGCGCGGCTCAACCGCAACGACATGCGTCCCTACCGCCATCGCTTGCAGATGGTCTTCCAGGATCCCTACGCCTCGCTCAACCCGCGCATCAAGGTCGGTCAGATCATCGCGCAGGGACCGATCACCCAGGGCGAGGACAAGGACGTGGCCTATGCCCGCGCGCGCGAGTTGCTGAAGGTCGTCGGTTTGGACGAGCGGGCCTTCGATCGGTTTCCGCACGAGTTTTCGGGCGGACAGCGCCAACGAATCGGGATTGCCCGGTCGCTTGCGTTGAAACCCGATATTCTGGTCGCCGACGAGCCCGTCTCGGCGCTGGATGTCTCGATCCAGGCGCAAGTTCTGGAACTGCTGGACGAGATCCGCGAGCAGATGCACCTCTCGATGATCTTCATCACCCATGACCTGCGGGTCGCGGCCCAGGTCTGCGACCGGATCGCCGTGATGCAGCGCGGCGTCATGGTGGAGGTTGGCCCCACCGCGGAGCTGTTCGGCAATCCGCAGCACGACTATACAAAGACCCTGTTGGACGCCATCCCGGGCAAGGAGTGGCAATTGGGCGAAACCGCATAAAATCAACAAATCTGGGAGCCCGCCATGACGCAGACCGACGCCCTGAATCCGCTCGATACGATCGCCGGACTGGACGCGGCGTACCGGTCCGGCGCCACGACTCCCAGCGAAACAGTCGCCCGCTATCTCGACCGGATCGACAGGCTTGATCCGGAAATCGGCGCCTTTCAAACCGTCTGGCGCGACAGTGCGATGCAGGCGGCCGAAGCCGCCGACCGGGCCATCGCCGCCGGGTATCGAAGCGGCCCCTTTCACGGCATCCCCTTCGCGCTGAAGGACATCTTCCACGTCGAAGGCACGGTGACCACCTGCGGCTCCAAGGCCATGGCGGACCATGTTTCCAAGGAAACAGCGTTGGTCGTGAAGCGCCTCACCGCGGCAGGCGGCATCATCCTGGGCAAGACCAAGACGGTTGAATGCGCCTTTGGGGCCTGGGGCACGAACCAGAAGATGGGCACCCCGATGAACCCGTGGGACATGCAGACACCGCGCATTCCGGGCGGGTCATCCTCCGGCTCGGCCGCTGCAGTGGCGGCGGGGCTTGCGCCCTGCGGCATCGGCAGCGACACCGGCGGCTCGGTCCGGCTGCCGGCGGCTTTGTGCGGCATCGTCGGGTTGAAACTCACCCAGGGCATCCTGCCGCTCGACGGGATCATGTCGCTGTCGCACACGCTGGATACGCCGGGCCCGATCGTTCAAAGCGTGCTGGATTCGCTGATCCTGTTTGACGTGATGGATGGGCGCGAGGGCTGGCGCATCGATCAGGACAGGGCCGATGGCCAAGGCCTGTACGGCCAGTTGAACAAGGGGGTCGCCGGACTGAAGCTCGGTCTTCTCTCCGACGAAGAACGCGCCGTCTGCACTGCCGATGTGCTGGAGGCCTATGATGCCGCGGTGGAGGCGCTGCGCGGCCTGGGTGCGGAGTGCGCGATCTTCACCGCGCCTTTCGGCTATGGCGATTTGGCGGATCTCAACGGCGTTATTACCGCTGTTGAGGGTTTCACGCATCACGGGCATCTCTACGACGACCCCGCCGCCCCGATGGACGACCATGTCCGTGCCCGCATGCTCGCCGGGAAGCCGGTCAAGGGTTCGGACTATGTCCGTTCCATGTTGGACAGACAGGGCATGATCACCGAGTTCCTCGCTGCCATGCAGGGTTTCGACGCGCTCGTCACCCCGGCGACGATGACGCCCCCAATCCCGGTAGCGGACGTCGACCAGACCTCGACGCCTGCCTATTTCTCAAGGCCCTTCAATTTCCTTGAGATGTGCGGCATCACCTTGCCCGTCCAGTTGAACCAGGATGGCCTGCCCATCGCCGTCCAAGTCGCCGGCCGCGCCAACGACGAAGCCATGTCGGTAAGGATTGCAGCGGCGCTCGAAGGGGTGCTCTCGCCGATCGGACGGCCGCATTTCGGCTGATCCGGGGTATCGTTCGTCGGCTAGGACATCGTGGCGCCAGACCCGCATGAATCCGCGATCAGGTATGTCCCTACCGCATTGCGATTGGCTTTGACTCGCGAAAGGATTGGTCCTATACCCCGCCGCCAAGCGTACCGGCGTCCGCTTCGACGCCCTTGCGTGGGGGGAATCCACCATGACTTACAGTGATTTAGCCGGCCGTCTGACGGCCCGGACCAGCACCCGTATTTCCGCGGTGGCTTTTCTGACCGTGCTCGCGGTCGCGCTTGAACTGCATGTTCTGGAGGTTCTGACCGTCCAGGACGTTGGCGCCGTTACCGGTATCGGCCTCCTCGCCTCGGCAAGCCTCTGCATGGCCGGACGAATGGTGCGCCGCCGTTTCTAAGGTCTTATCTATCGGCGCACGGACAGCAGACCCGGCACCGCCTGAATGCCGGGTCTCTTTCTTTGTCAGCACAATGCAGGCTGCTACACCCGCATCGCCGATCCGCTTGGATCGTAGGGCGCGCTTTCGATCACCCTTGCGCCGCGTTCGACGCCGACGATGTGGGTGGAAAGCTCCGTGCCCGGATCCATCATTTCCGGCGTGACCAGCGCCATGGCGAGGCTTTTGCCCACGGTGTGGCCATAGCCGCCCGACGTGATGAAGCCGACCCTTTTACCGTCGTTCCAGATCGGCTCGTAACCGGACCCGTCGGCGTTGTCGGCATCGACCTCCAGCGTCACCAGCCGCTGCGGGGCTGTGTTTTGCTCCTTCTCCTTCAACGCGGCCTCGCGCCCGATGAAGTCGCCCTTGTCGAAGGCGACCCATCGGTCCATGCCGGTCATGCCGGGTGTGCGGTCCTGCATGAATTCCGCATTCCAGATACCGAAACTCTTTTCCAGGCGCAGGGAATTCATGGCGTAGAACCCGTATTCGCGCATGCCATGTTCGGCCCCCGCCTCCAGGAGCATTTCGCGAAGCGCGATGTGCTCAAGGGCGCTGCAGTTGATCTCGTACCCCAACTCGCCCGCCACCGAGAGGCGCGCGACTTTGGCCCGGATCAGTCCGACATCGACGGTCTGGCAACCGAAGATCGGGAAGGCCGCGCTGCTGACATCCTGATGCGTCAGGCTTTCCAGCACCTTGCGCGCGTTCGGGCCGGACAGCGAGAACCCACAGGTCATGTCCGAGATGTCGCGCACCTGAACATTGCCCTCCGCGTGATCCTGGAACCAGCGCATATGCCATTGCCGCAGATAGTAGGACCCCATGATCCACCAACTGCCGTCGCCCCAATTGAAGACCGTCAGGTCGCCCTTCAGCTTGCCTTGCGGCGAGAGCATGGGGGCGAGCTTGGCCCGGCCCGGTTTGGGCAGCTTGCAGGCCATCACCTTGTCCAGCCACGCCTCCGCATCGGGCCCCGTGACTTCGTAGCGCGAGAAGCCGGTGATATCCAACAGGCCGACCTTCTGCCGCACGGCCTTGCATTCCTCGGCCACAATCTCGAAGGCGTTGGACCGGTTGAGGGTGGGGTTTTCCTCATAGCCCGGCGGACCGAAAACCAGCGGAACCTCTAAGCCCCAGCTATTGCCCCACTTGCACCCAGCCGCTGTCATACCGTCGTGGGCCGGGGATTTTTTCAACGGACGGCCGGCGGGCAGCTGTTCATTCGGATAGGTCATCACAAAGCGCCGGGAATAAAACTGACCGGTCGTCTGCTTGATATATTCCCGGTTGGAGGTGAAGGCGCCGTACCGGGCGATATCCATCGACCAGGCGTCCGCCTCCGGCTCGCCGTGGATCATCCATTCGGCCAGCGTTTTGCCGACCCCGCCGCCTTGCAGGAAGCCCGCCATTACGCCGCAGGCCAGCCAGTGGTTCTTGACCCCCGGCGTCGGCCCGACCAGCGGGTTGCCGTCGGGCGAGAAGGTAAAGGCGCCGTTGACCCAGCGCTTCACGCCCACTTCCTGCAGACAGGGATAGCGTTGGAAACCAAGCTCCAATTCTTTTTCGATCCGGTCGAAGTCTTCCTGGATCAGTTCGAACCCGTAGTCCCAGGGCGCGCCGTCCATGTTCCAGTGTTTGTGGTCGATCTCGTAGATCCCCAGCAGGACGCCCTTCTGATCCTGACGCAGATAGGTGAAGCCTTCCAGATCCACCGTCATCGGCACTTCGAAGTCGAGCGCCGCGACTTCGGGAATGTCGTCGGTGATGAGGTAGTGGTGCTCCAGCGGCGACAGCGGCAGGTCCAGCCCCACCATGCGCCCGACCTGCTTGGCCCACAGGCCGGCGGCATTGACGATGTGCTCGGCATGGATGGTGCCTTTTTCCGTCACCACGTCCCAGGTGCCGTCGGGTCGCTGGTTCAGCTCTTCGACCTTGTTATGCTCGATAACGTCGGCGCCGTGAACCTTGGCCGCCTTGGCATAGGCATGCACGGTGCCCGTTGTGTCCAGATAGCCTTCCCGGTCCGCCCACAAGCCGCCGATCACGCCGGTGGTGTCCATGATCGGGCACTTCTCCTTCACCTCTTCCGGTGTCATCAGATAACAGTCTTCGATGCCGATGGTCTGAAAGATGCGATAGGCGGATTTCAGCCATTCCCAGCGGTTCGGGTCGGCGGCGATGGTGATGCCGCCCGTCATATGGATACCCGCATCCTGACCGGAGACCTGCTGAATCTCCTCGAACAGATCGATGGTATAGGCCTGCAGGGCCGCCATGTTCGGGTCGGCGTTGAGTGCGTGAAATCCGCCCGCCGCATGCCAGGAGGACCCGGCCGTCAGCACCGAACGCTCCACCAGTGCGACATCCTTCCAACCGAACTTGGCCAAATGGTACAGGACGGACGCGCCCACCACGCCGCCGCCGATCACCACGACCCGATACCGATCCTTCATCGCTCCACTCCCTGTGCGGATTTTTCTCGGCGAAAAGTCTAACGCCGAATTTTTTTCGTTGTCTAGACACAAGTGTCCAGATTAGGTGTGAGAGGTGAAAATTTTCGGTGGGGAAGAATGGATACGGTCGCCGCACCCATGGAAGAGGGCCAACGCACGTCGCGCCAGGACTGGATCGACTTGGCCCTGCGCACGCTGATCGACGGGGGCGTGGAAAAGATCAAGGTGCTGACCCTTGCGAAGGGTCTCGGCGTTTCGCGTTCCAGCTTCTATTGGTTCTTCAAGGACCGGCAGGATCTTCTCGATCAATTGCTGGACCATTGGGAGCGGACCAACACCACCGCCATCGTCGAACACGCGGACCGGCCCGCTACGACCATCGCCGAGGCGGTTCTCAACGTCTTCGAATGCTGGATCGACACGCGGCTCTACAGCCCGCGTCTCGACTTCGCGATCCGCGATTGGGCGCGCCGGGACGTCTCGGTCCGGTCCAGGCTGGACGCGGCGGAAACCACGCGTGTGGAGGCTCTGACCGCGATGTATGAACGTCAGGGGTTCGATCCGCGCGCGGCCATGATCCAAGCCAAGACGCTCTATTTCATGCAGGTCGGTTACTACGCGCTGGAAGTCGACGAGACGATCGAGGAACGGCTCGAATATGTGAACGACTACGTTCGGGCGTTTTCCGGCACGCGGGCAACAGAGGTAGAGATGGCGCGGTTTGTCAGTCTCGCGCGGACCATCTCGGTGTGAACAGCCGGACCCTCGTGGTGCTAGAGCGTCGCGCCTTAATTCGGCCCCATTGAGACGACGTATCCGGTCTTCTTGGAAACCTTCCGGATGCGTCGCCGCCCCTTGCCGATGCGCTGCATCGCTGGCGCAACGGCTCCTGCCCGGAAGGCTTCCAAGAAGATCTCGATTGAGTCCGAATAAAGGCGCGATGCTCTAGCGCTCTTGCAACGCCAACCGCACGCCGAGGCCGCAATAGATCCCGCCGACCACCTTGCCCTGCCAGCGCACCACGGCCGGGTTGCGGCGCAGGAAGCCGCCGACCTTACCGGCCGCAACCGCGACGACGATCAGGCTTACCAGCCCCATCAGGACGAAGAGGACGCCCAAGATCAGTAGCTGCAGGGAAACCGCGCCGTTTTCCGGTTTCACGAACTGCGGCAGGAAGGCCAGGAAGAACATCGCCGATTTCGGGTTCAGCACCTCGGTGAGGACGGCCTGCCGGAACGCTTTTTTGAAGGGCAGCGGCACCGCCGCCCCTGCGGCGTTGCCGGTCATCATCGCGGTCTGCCGGTCTTTCCCCAAAATCGCGGTGAGCCCCAGATAGACAAGATAGGCCGCCCCCAGATACTTCACGATGCTGAAGAGCGTCGCCGAGGCCAGCACAATGGCGGAGATCCCGACCACCGCCATCAGCGTGTGCAGGATATCGCCCGCCGCTATCCCCGTCGCCGTCGCCAACCCCGCCCGCGTGCCCGACGCGGAGGCGCGCGCGAGCGTCAATAGGGTGGCGGGTCCCGGCAGAAACACGAACCCAAGCAGGACGGCAAGGTAGGTAATCAGGGTCGCCTGGTCGATCATTGAAACGTCCTTTCCCGCGGTTCGTGGCAAAGCGCATCAGAACAGATTTCCGCGATGTTGGCGACGCGAACTTCCAGCAGCGCCCTATGCGTCGCAGACGATGACCTTCTGCTTCGCACAGGCCGCCGTCCGATGGCGATAGCATGTCTGGTAGGCCGGGTTTTCGAACAGCCTGAACAGCGCATGTATGTCCGGATAGGCGCCGACGACGACCAAATCCCAGTCTTCTTCTGGGCCGCAAAACGCACCCGCCGCGGGGCCGACCATCAGGAACGTGCCGCCTGCCGCTTTCATACTCGGAACGCTGACCGCGGCGTATCTGTCGAAGGCTTCCTGCCCGGTGCCGTCTTCCTCCTCGTCTTCGGGATAATCGGCGGCGTCCCGCATCTTGAAGAAATTCACCAGCGTCACCGGCGCATCCGGGTCGCGGTCGAACAAAGCGGCCCATTGCCGCTCGCTGGGCGCGGTCCCGTCGGACCCGTCGCCGTATGCTGCCATTAGAGCGTCGATGCGCAAGGTGGCGGATTGATTTGCGGTCATGACGGCTCTCCTCTAAATTTGTCACCTGTCAAATAATGAAAATTTTTACACGTGTCAAAAACTAAAAAATCCGACCGCACCAAAGCCGCGATCCTGGACATCGCCTGGGATCTGATCTCCCAGCATGGATCGACGGTCAGCATGACCCACATAGCGCTGGCGGCCGGTATCACACGCCAGGCCGTCTACACCCATTTCGGAACCCGCGCCGCCTTGCTGGTGGCCCTGGTTCGCCGCGCCGACGAACGGTTTGAGATTTGGGAGGAATTCGAAGCCGCCATGGCGCTGGCAGACCCGCGCAGACGGTTGGAAGCATGCCTGGATGCCTGGTTCCGGTTCCTGCCGAAGATCAGTCCGGTCGCCACGGATTTGATCGCCAGCCGCGTGAACGACCGTGACGCGGCGGCAGCCTGGCACGACCGGATGGACGAGCTTAGGGAATTCTACCGCGCGCTTGCCCGTGGATTGAACGACGCCGGCGCACTTCGGTCCGAATGGACACCGGGAAAGGCCGCCGATTTCATCTGGGCCAACAGTTCGGTTCAATGCTGGTCCTTGTTGGTCACGGAATGCGGCTGGGAAGAGGACGAAGCGTCCCGAACATTGCGGTGGAATATCGTCAACGCGTTGCTTCGGTGATCTTGGAGCGGATTGTCGCCTCTACGATATCGGAAAACAGGCGGGTCCGGCGCGGGCGGAAGCGCCCGGGTGGAAAGACCAGGCTGACAGGCAGCGGCATGGGTTGCAGAGCGGGAAAGATATTCTTCAACCGGCCGGCGGCAAGATCGTCTCGGATCCTCCAGTTGGGCAGAACGCCGATCCCTCCGCCCGCCAGGATCGCCTCATGAGACGCCGCCAGCGTCTCGACCTGCAGACGCAGTCGGCCCTGGTAGGAAACCGGACGCCGGTCATCGCCTTGCAAGGTCAGCGTCGATCCCTGCAGTGGAACCAAGGCGACCACCGGAAACCCCGGCCGTGCCTCTCCCGATCTTGGGAAATAGGGCGAAAGATCCAAGTCCGACGCGGCCACCACCGTACCCGGAATATCGCCAATCCGCCGTACGATAAGTTCCTGACGTTCAACCGGGCCGACCTTCAGCATGAAATCCGCCCCCGTCGCCACCAGGTCGACGTTCGAGTCCGAGAAGATCAGATCGATATCGACCTCCGGATATTTTTGCAGGAACCGGGCGGCATCCGGCGCGACGAAGTGCGGACCCAGCGCAGTTGGCGCGACCACCCGAAGCAGGCCGCTGGGTTCCCCCTCTCCGGCCTGCAGCGCTTCCTGCGTTTCCTCCCAGTCGGTCAGCAAGGCACGGGCGCGCGGCAAAAGGTCGACCCCTTCCGCCGTCAGGGTCAGCTCCTGGGTGGAGCGTTGTGCCAGTGTTACACCGAGCCGCGCTTCCAAGGCCTGGAGTTGCCTGCTGACACTGGGCTGCGTCGTGCCGAGGGCCCGCGCCGCCCCTGAAAGCGAGCCCAAATCGGCGATCCGCGCAAAAGTGCGCAATAGCTGCAGCGTGTCGACCGCATTACCCATACGTTCATCGTATATTATATATCTCTTTCATTCGTCTACCGTTTCTCGGTCCGCAACCCATTTTCCTCGCCATCGACATCGACAACAGCTTGAAACTGAAGGAGACGAAGGATGCGTGGTGACGGTTTCGAAAACTCGCAACAGATCGAAGAGGCGGCGCTCCGCCTCCAACTGGACAAATGGTTCGAGGGTTGGAGCCCGGCCCGCAAACCGTATACGGCGGACGTCCTGCGGCATGTCTTCGCGGAGGGGCCGATCGACGTGGTCGATGATTTCGGGGATAGCGTTCGCCGTATGTCCTCGTTCCAGGAATATGCGGAAACCTGGATCCCGATCATGGCCGTTTTCGGCGAATGGGCCATACGCCCGGTTGGTACCCCTGTGGTGCATCTCAACGGAGATCTGGCGGTCACCACGCTAACCTTCGTCGGCGGCGGCACCATGAACAGCGGTGAGGCGGTGAAGATCGCCCAGCATGGTACCCACATCTGGCGCAAAATCGCTGGTGAGTGGCGCATCGTGCACGAGCACCTGACCACGGACAAAGTCGAAAACGTGGAAGGTTGAACCATGAACATGCTGACAATGAACAAGGCCGGCGCCCGCCCCGCTTTGCTGATTTGGATCACGCCAGGGCCACTTTTTACCGTCTTGCTGGCAGCGGTAGCGCCGATGCTTTCGGACCTTCCCTTGCCGTTCAGGGGCGGAGGCTTGTTCCGACGGGAGCGATCGTGCCGCTCGTGAGTTACGCGATCCTACCCATCCTGATCCGTCCAACGGGCACAACGAGCGCCGTTGGAAGCAAGAACCCGGCATGAAACCCAACCCCGCAGTTACAGCCTGTAGGGGGCGACCGGCATGAAGACCAGCGCTTCGTTCTCCTCTCCGCACGGGAAAATACCGCGGATGACGGAGATAAACTCCTTGCCGCGAAAGGGCAGGACCGAGGTGGAGAAGACCGGCTTGCCGTCCCGCCGGCTGTCCGCAATCTCTTTCCGGCGGCGTTCGAGCACATGATCCGGCACTTGATAGCCCAGCATCTGACCGGAATCGGAGAACTCAAGCAGTTCGTCGACCCCACCGCCGACAAACCGGTACCGGAAGACGCCCGGCGCTCCCTCTTCCAGGATTTGAAGCCAGGGTTCGATCCGGGGCAGGTTGGCGGAAGAGAAATCCTGTTCCCGAAAACAGCCCCGCGCGCCAACAACGGCGTCGTGCCAATCGGCCATCAGTCCCACCGGATGCGATGGTGGAACCTCAGTGCGATCGAGCCGCCGGTAACTCGCCCGCGCCACGGCGGGCCAATGCACATTATCTGCGTCCAGCTCTAGCGACACAGCCTTTATCCAAATTCCCATACCCAGTTTTAGTCTCGCCCATTCGGGTTAATTAAAACTTAACCGCGTGATGACGCCGCACAGGAAGACAAACTGAGGCTGGAAACAGAGCCGAATTGACGGCACAACCCGACTGAAAACGCGTGCCGGGGTTTTGCCAGATGCTGATGGAAGCAATTCCCGCCCTCATAGGGCAAATCGGACGGTCCGATTTTTTCGGAACCGTCGCCGAAAGCCTGTGCACCGCCCTGCCGGCCCAGTACTGCGCCGTCTTCTACTATCCTCGCGACGCCGGCCCCGTGCCCCTGAACCTGGAGAACCAACCGCCGGAGATCCGGGCCGGTATCCGGAACTATGCGGAAAAGACCTATCTGGTGAACCCGTTCTTCCGCTGGCTGCAAGAAGTGGATGCGCCGTCCGGCTGTCACAGGATGGAAGACCTGCTGAAGGACTATGTCGTTCATGCTATCGACGATGAATTTCCGGCCACGCCGGTTACCTCCGAGGAAATCGGATACCTGACCCACGGCTGGCCCGTCGGCTTGCAGGAGATCATGCTGGTTGCCGCGCTGAAGGACGGATCGGTGATCGAGTTCACAGCGATGCGCAGCCGCGCCAAGGGCGGATACCGGGATTTCGATCTGACACCGCTGAGACAGTTTGCCCCTGTTCTTGAAAGCTTGTGCCGGAAGCAGATCGAAATCGCCGGCAAGCCCGGTGCCGCGCAACAACACGGGCGGTCCATCAACGACTGGCTCGCGACCTTCGCCACGGATGTGCTGACCGAGCGGGAACGGGAGATATTGGCCATGGTTCTGCAAGGCTATTCGTCCGAGGCGATTTCGATGCGGCTGGGCATCGCGGTCCCGACGGTAAAAACCCACCGGCAACGGGCTTACGCAAAGCTCGGCATTTCATCGCAGACCGAGCTTCTGCGCGTCTTCCTCGACCATATCGAAGACGCGGGCCGTCATCCTGCGGGATGATGGGCAGGCCGGGTCCCGCACCCTATGCTGCGCGCCGAACAAACCATGGAGACCCGCGGTGACTTTCCCCATCGATCATGTCCGAAACCTCTATCCGGCTCTTTCTCTCACCGACGGCGGCCGGCCGCGCATATACGTGGACAACCCGGCAGGAACCCAGGTGCCGGCCAGTGTGGCAGAGGCTGTGAGCCGCTGCCTGATCGAGAGCAACGCCAATCTGGGCGGCGCTTTCGTGACCTCCCTGGCCTCGGAGAGGGTCGTCGACGACGCGCACCGCGCGATGGCGGATTTTCTAGGCACCGCGGACATCGGGGAAGTCGTGATCGGGGCGAATATGACGAGCCTGACCCTGCACCTCTCCAGAAGCCTGTGCCGTATCTTCGAACCGGGTGACGAGATCATCGTCACGACCATGGATCATGAAGGGAATATCGCGCCCTGGCTGGCCGCGGCGGAGGATAACGGGCTTACGGTGAAATGGCTGACCTTCAGCCGGGACAGTTGGCAGATCGAGTCCGAGACCCTGGAACAGGCCATCACGGACCGTACGCGGCTGGTGGCGTTGAATTATGCGAGTAATCTGACCGGGTCGATCAACCGGGTGAAGGAGATGGTACGGACATGCCGTCAGGCGGGCGTCCTCACCTATGTCGACGCGGTGCAATACGCCCCACACGGGACCGTCGACGTGGTGGACCTGGATTGTGACTTCCTGGTCTGCTCGGCGTACAAATTCTTCGGCCCTCACCTTGGCATTGCCTGGGGCCGCCGCGCCCTGTTGGAAGATCTCACCGCCTATAAATGCCGCTGCGCCTCGGACAGTCTGCCGGAGAAATGGGAGACCGGAACCCCACAGATCGAATTGCTGGCCGGCCTGACGGCGACGGTGGATCATTTCGCCGACCTGGGCCGGACCTTGGGGGAGGAGGGGGGCCGACGGGCACAAATCCTAGAGGCTTTCGAGGCTTCCAAGGCCCATGAAGACGGCCTTGCCGCCGAGCTAATCGACGGCCTGCGCGCCCTGCCCGGCGTCACCATCCACGGCATCACGGAGGCGAACCGCCTGTCCGAGCGGGTGCCCACCGTCTCCGTCACGCACCAGACGGTATCTTCCGAGTCCATCGCCAAGGCGCTCGCGGCCAAGGGCGTCTTCGTCTGGCACGGACACAATTATGCCTACGAGATCGTTAAAGCCCTTGGGTTGTCCGAGACGGACGGCGTGGTGCGGATCGGCCTGGCGCACTACAATACACAAGATGAGGTTAATCAGATCTTGGAGGCTGTCGGACAGGCGATCGGCGCCTAACGCACCCCTTCCCGATACAGCAGGTAAGCATAGGCGTCGCGCAGCGCGATATAGGATGAGTCGATGACGTTGGTGGACACGCCGACCGTCGACCAGCGGTGCCCGTTGGCGTCGGCGCTCTCGATTACCGTGCGTGTTACGGCATCGGTCCCGGTACCGTCATGGCGGGGCGGCATGATGCGTACCTTGTAGTCGACAAGCTGCATCTGACCGAGCTGCGGATAAACCGACCCCAGCGCTTCGCGCAGCGCGGTGTCCAACGCGTTGACCGGCCCGTTGCCCATGGCGACCCGCATGATCTGGTCCCCGGCCACGTTGACCGTCACCGTCGCCTCGGACTCCGTGATAAGCTCGCCGCGCGCGTTGGTGCGCCGGTCGTCCATCACCCGGAACCGGTCGGTTTGGAAATAGCGCGGCACCTGACCGATGGTCTGACGGGCAAGCAGTTCGAAACTCGCTTCCGCGCCGTCGTAGGCATAGCCCTGATGCTCTTTTTCCTTCACCACCTCCAAGAGGCGCCGGATCTTGTCCTCATCGCCGATCTCGATACCGATCTCTTTCAGCCGCGCCAGCACATTGGCCCGGCCCGCCTGATCCGAAACGACGATGATGCGCTGATTGCCGACCGCTTCCGGGTCGATATGCTCGTAGGTCTTCGGGTCCTTGGCGACGGCGGAGACATGCAAACCGCCCTTGTGCGCGAAGGCCGCTTCCCCGACATAGGCCGCATGCCGGTTGGGCTGGCGGTTGAGCCGCTCATCCAGCAAACGCGAAACCTGCGTCAGCTTGGCCAAGGCGTCAGGCTTCAATCCCGTCTCATAACCCATCTTGAGGGTTAGCGACGGAATCAGGGAAACGATGTTGGCGTTGCCGCAGCGCTCGCCCAGCCCGTTCAGCGTGCCTTGCACCTGGCGTGCGCCGGCACGCACGGCGGCCAGAGAGTTGGCAACCGCGTTTTCCGTATCGTTGTGCGCATGGATGCCGAGCCGGTCGCCCGGCACGGTCTTGACCACTTCGCTGACAATCTCGAAGATCTCATGCGGCAGGGTACCGCCGTTGGTGTCGCACAGCACGACCCAGCGTGCCCCGGCGTCGATCGCCGCCGTGACGCATCCCATCGCAAAGTCCGGATTCGCCTTGTATCCGTCGAAGAAATGCTCAGCATCGTACATCGCCTCGCCCTTGCGGGCTTTGGAAAGCGCAATGCTGTCGCGAATCATCGCGATGTTTTCTTCCCGGGGGATCTCCAATGCCACATCGACATGAAAGTCCCAGGCCTTGCCGACCAGACAGGCGGCCGCCGCGCCGGAATTCAGGATCGGCGCCAGCCCCGGATCGTTCTCCGCACTGCGGCCCGGACGCCGGGTCATGCCGAAGGCCACCAGGGTCGCCCGCTTTAGCTCTGGCGGAGCATCGAAAAACGCGCTGTCCGTCGGGTTCGCGCCCGGCCAGCCGCCTTCGATGTAATCCATGCCGATCTCGTCGAGCGCCTGGGCGATGGCAATCTTGTCGGCGACGGAGAAGTCCACACCCTGGGTCTGCGCCCCATCGCGCAAAGTGGTGTCGAACAGATAAACGCGGTCGCTCATCCCCCTACTCCCGCCGCCATTCTGTCACGCCGCCGGGCTTATCCTCCAGAACGACGCCTTGCGCCTTCAACCCGTCGCGGATGCCATCTGCGCGCGCGAAGTCTTTGGCCTTCTTCGCTGCGGTTCGCTCGGCGATCAATGCCTCGATCTCGCCCGCGGCCGGCCCATCGGCCGACGCGCCGCCCTTGAACCAGGCATCGGCGTCCTGCTGCAACAATCCCAGCATCGACGCCGAGGCTTTCAGCAGGGCCGGTTCCCCACTGACCTTATGCAGGACGGACAAGGCTGCCGGCGTGTTGAGGTCGTCCGACAATGCCGCCAGCACTTCCGGCGACACATCCGCACTGCCCTCCCCTGCGCTTTGCAGACTGCGATAGAACCCGTCCAGTTCCGCTTTCGCCTCCCGGCATTTATCTTTCGAGAAATCGAGGGGCTGACGGTAATGCGTTTTCAACAGGACCAGACGCAGCGCCTCTCCAGGGAACTCCTCAAGCAGTTCGCGCACGGTGTAGAAGTTGCCGAGGGACTTCGACATCTTCTCCCCCTCGCTCATCAGGTAGCCGTTGTGCATCCATGTCCGGGCGAAGTCGGACCCCGTATTGCCGCAGCAACTCTGAGCCACCTCGTTCTGATGGTGAGGGAAGATCAGATCCAGACCGCCGCCGTGGATATCGAAAGTCTCGCCCAGATACTTGCTGCTCATGGCGGAGCATTCGATATGCCAGCCGGGCCGGCCATGGCCCCACGGGCTCTCCCAGCCGGGCTCTTCCCCGCTGGAGGGTTTCCACAGCACGAAGTCCGCCGGGTCCTTCTTGTAGGGAGCCACCTCCACCCGCGCGCCGGCGATCTGTTCATCGCGGTCGCGGCCCGAGAACTTTCCATAGTCTTCCCAGGACGTGACGTCGAACAGTACGTGCCCGTCCTTGGCATAGGCGTGCCCGTTCTCGATCAACCGTCCGATAATTTCCACCATCTCGGGAATATGGTCGGTCGCACGCGGCTCCACATCCGGCGGCAGGCAGCCCAACTGCACCTCGTCCGCGTGAAACTGCTCAATGGTGCTGTCGGTCAGGTCACGGATGGTAATGCCGCGTTCCGCCGCCCGGTTGTTAATCTTGTCGTCCACATCGGTGATGTTGCGGACATAGGTGACCTTCGGATAACTCGCCCGGAGCAGCCGCGCCATCACATCGAACACCACCAGGGGCCGGGCATTACCAATATGGATCAGGTCATAGACCGTCGGGCCGCAGACATACATGCCCACGCCTTTGCCCATCGGGTCCATCGGTTCGAATGCTTCTTTTTGGCGCGTTGCCGTGTTGTGAATGCGGATCGTCATGTTCCCGCTGCCTGAAACTGATTTTTGAAAGAAGAGAAGGCGGCTGCTTTTTTACAGAACCGTCGGCCGCCGGTCGGTTGCTTGGATCAGCAACACCGACAGCCGCAGATAATGCGGCAAATGGAACGGCATATGGCGATGGTCGGGGTCATGTCCCGTGGCGCCTCAAGGTCGGTTGACTGCGTGCGCACTATAGAGCGGGCCACAGTGTTTTGGCAATGCTAAGGCGAAAGCCGTTCCAGCGCGCGCTCCCGCCCGATCAGCGGCAGCAGATCCGCCAGTTCCGGCCCGCGTTGTTTCCCGGTCAGTGCCTTGCGCAGCGGCATGAAGAGCTGTTTACCCTTTCGGCCCGTCGTCTGTTTCAGGGCGCCGGTCCAGGCGGACCAGGTCTCCGAATCCCAGGGACCCTCGGGAAGGGCTTCCGCGGCCTGGCGGATGAACTCCGCATCCTCCGCCTCGATCACAGGGTCGATGCTGCCCGAACAAACACGCCACCAATAGCCCGCGTCCCAGACCCGGGCGATGTTGCCGCGCACGGCGTCCCAGAAGACCTCGTCCGCGCCGTCCAGGCCCGCGGCCTTCAGCGTCCCGCTGACGACATGGAACGGCATATGATGCACGACCTTGGCGTTCAGCGTCTCCAACTCGTCGGGATCGTAGCGGGGACCGGCGCGGCCGTAGCCGGCGATATCGAAATGCCGGGCCAGATCGGCCATCGACTCACTGCCGTCGGCGGCGCGGGAGGTTCCCAGATGCGCCAGGTAGGCAGCAATCGCGAGCGGTTCGACGCCGCGTTCCCGCAGTTCCTTCAGCCCCAAGCTACCGATCCGTTTGGACAGCGCTTTGCCGTCGGCCCCCACCATCAGAGGCATGTGGGCGAAGGCCGGCACCTCATAACGCAAAGCCTGGAAAAGCTGAACCTGCACCGCCGTATTGGCGACGTGATCTTCGCCTCGCATCACATGGCTGATGAACATTTCCCCGTCATCCACCACCGAGCTTAAAGTGTAGAGTGGACGGCCATCTTCCCGTACCAGGACGGGGTCGGACAGGTGCCCGGGTTCGAACCGCACCGGACCCCGGCCCAGATCGTCCCATTCGACAGGCTCGTCCAGCAGCTTGAAGCGCCAGTGCGGCGTGCGCCCTTCCTGCACCAAGGCGGCCTGCTCCTCGGGACCGAGGTTAAGCGCGGCGCGGTCATAGACTGGAGGCTTGCCCTGCCCGAGCTGGATCTTGCGCTTCAGGTCGAGCTCTTCCTGCGTTTCGTAGCAGGGATACAGACGACCGTCGGCCCGCAGACGCTCCATCGCGTCGTCGTAGCGTTCAAGCCTGGCCGACTGACGGGCGAAATCGTCCCAGTCGATGCCCAGCCATTCAAGATCTTCCAGGATCCCTTTCTCGAATTCCTTGGTCGAGCGTTCCTCGTCGGTATCGTCCATTCTGAGCAGCATTTCGCCGCCGTGATGGCGGGCGAACAGCCAGTTGATCAGAGCGGTGCGGGCGTTGCCCACATGCAGCGACCCGGTGGGGCTGGGTGCAAAACGGACGCGAACATCCTTGCCAAGCATGGCGCGAATTCCCTTCGGCGCGATCACAGTATTTTCCGAAACGCGTTGGTGATGGGGTAGCGACGGTCCTTGCCGAAAGCACGGGACGTCAGCTTCACCCCAGGCGGGGCTTGGCGGCGCTTATACTCCGCCAGGTCCAACATATGCCAGACCCTTTGAACGGTTTCCGGCTTGTGCCCGCGGGCGACGATCTCGTCGACCGACTGCTCGCCCTCGATCAGACAGGACAGGATGTCATCCAATTCCTCGTACGGCGGCAGCGAGTCCTGGTCCGTCTGATCCGGCTTCAGCTCGGCGCTCGGCGGTTTGGTGATGATCCGCTCGGGCATCACCGCGCCGTCGGGCCCCAAGGCGCCGGCGGGCTTGTTCTCGTTCCGCCAGCGGCACAGGGCGAACACATCCATCTTGTAGACGTCCTTCAGCACCGAATAGCCGCCGCACATGTCGCCGTAGAGGGTGGCGTAACCGACCGACATTTCCGACTTGTTGCCGGTGGTCACCAGCATCGAACCCAACTTGTTCGACACCGCCATCAGCACCAATCCGCGCGAGCGGGCCTGAATATTCTCTTCGGTGGTGTCCGCGTCCTGACCTTGGAACAACGGCTCCAGCATCCCGCCGAAAGCCTGCATGGCCGGTTCGATGGAAACCTCGTCCAGATCGACGCCCAGCAGACGCGCCGCTTCGGCCGCATCTTCCAGACTTTCCCGGCTGGTATAGGGCGACGGCATCATCAGGCAATAGACCTTCTCGGGCCCCAAGGCGTCGACGGCCACCGCCGCGGACAAGGCCGAGTCGATCCCGCCCGACAGGCCCAGCACAACTCCCGGAAATCCGTTCTTGCGGACATAGTCGCGCAGACCCAGCACCATCGCCTGATACATCGCGGGAAGACGGTCGGGCGGCGCAACGGTCTCGCCCGGCAGGCAATGCCAGCCTTCCGGCCCGCGCTCCCAATCGGTGATCAGCACGGCTTCTTCGAAAGCCGGCCCCATTACCGCCAAGGAGCGGTCCGCGTTCAACACGAAGGATGCACCGTCGAAAACCAGCTCATCCTGACCGCCAACCTGGTTGAGATAGGCGACCGGCAAGTTGCTCTCGACGATCCGGGCGGTGACGATCTGGGTCCGGAAGTCCGGCTTGTCGACCTCGAAGGGCGAGCCGTTGGGCACGATCAGAAATTCCGCGGCATTCTCTTCGAGACATTCGACGACGTCCTCGCCCCAAATGTCCTCGCAGATCGGCACCCCGATCCGCACACCGCGGAAGTCGATCGGACCCGGCATCTCGCCGGGCACGAAGACCCTTTTCTCATCGAAAACGCCGTAGTTCGGCAGATCCACTTTGTAGCGGGCGGTGACCACTTTTCCCTGATCCAGCAACAGGACGGCATTGTGCGCCTGGGCGTGGGTCTTATTCTCCGCCCGCCAAGGGGTTGTCAGCAGCATCGCCGGACCGCCGTCGGCCGTCTCTGCAGCGAGCTCTTCGACCGCACGCTCGAGCTTGTCCAGGAAGAAGGGTTTCAAGACCAGATCTTCGGGCGGATAGCCGCTCAGGACCAATTCGCTGTAGAGCACCAGATCGGCGCCCGCGGCCGCGGCATCCGCGCGGGCGCGGCGCACCAGCGCCACGTTTTCCGCGATGGCGCCCACTGTGGGATTGAGCTGACAGAGGGCGATGCGAAGCCTGTCGGTCATGACGGGAACAACTTTCCGGCTGGGGTTTCTTCGCCGCGACTATCTATAAGACGTCGGGATAATCAAGCACCGGCGGTATCCGGGAGGTGGCGCGGGGATCAATCCTCTTTCCGGATCAGGAATTCCCGCCCAACCTTCACGCGCGCTTCGCCGTCATAGTCGACGATGTCCGCGGTGGCGTAGGTTTCGCGCCACACATCCGGCAAGTAACTGCCGGTTCCGACCACATCGATCGGGGCGTCGGCCAGCGACATGACCTTGCATTTCTCCGGGCCGAAACCGCTGGAGGCGACGATCTTGACCTTGCCATAACCGCCCGCATCCAGGCTTTCGCGCATGTGCCAGATCGCCGCGGCGGAAACGCCGGGCCCGATCAGATGCCGCAGTTCCTGTTCCGTCCGATATCCCCGGATGGCCCGGGGCGCGTTCCGGTCCAGCACCGCATAGCTGGCCGCCGGGTCCAGCCCTTCGCAAAAGCGGCCGCCGGGCGTATCCAACCGCACGGCAAGCCGGCCGGCATCCGCGAGCTCCGGGAACCGCGCGCAGACGTCCAGCGCGTCGCTGACTTCCTTGCCGAAGTAATCGACCAGAACGGTAAGGTTCTGATCGGGGAAGGTCTCGTGGAACATTTCCGCGGCCCGGACCGTGGATCCCGCATAGCCGATCAGGGCATGCGGCATGGTGCCCAGGCCCTTTTCCTGCGCGAAGAAATGCGCTGTCGCGTTGGTCGCATTGCCGATGAAGCCGACGGCGCCCCCCTTGCGTTTTGCGCGGGCGGACCCGACTGCGGCGGCATAGGCCATCAGTTCCGCCATTTCGGTTCCGGCGCAATGCCGGGCGTCCATGGCCAGGAAAGAGACCCCGGGAAGCTCCATACACATGGAAAAGGCATTGTAGGCGGCGACGCAGGTCGGACCGATCTTCTGCAGCAGCAGGGTTTCCAGATCGACCAGATGGTAGAACGGCCCGCTGACATACATCAGGGGTTCGCCGGCCCCGACCCAGCGGCTTTCTTCGTAGCGCAGATCGATATCGACCGAAAACCCACGCGCGGCGGCGACGTCCCGAAGCCAGTCTATCGCCAGCCGCGGGGCCGAAACCACGGGCCGGCGCATGAAGACGGCATAGGTGACCGTGGCGTCTCCGAACCGGCCGATCGCCTGCTTGGTCCGGTTGAAATACGCGTCGGTCCAGTCTTCGACGGATTGATCCACCATGCTGCTGCCGGTCTTCACCGTCGACGAAACATTCGCGGTCATGCGCCTTCCCCCACGCAAACGAAACGCTGATCCTTGTCGAACGCCTACGACGCCGCCGCCAAAGGCACGGTCGCGGCGCGGCCCTCGGTCTTCAGCGTTTCCGCAAGCAGGAACGCCAGTTCAAGCGCTTGCGAGGCGTTGAGCCGCGGATCGCAATGCGTGTGATAGCGGTGCGACAGATCTTCGTCGCTGATCGCCTGCGCGCCGCCCAAACACTCGGTCACGTCCTGGCCGGTCATCTCGAAATGCACCCCGCCGGCATGCGACCCTTCCGTCGCATGCACGTCGAAGAAGGCCCTGACTTCCGCCAGGATGCGGTCGAACGGGCGCGTCTTGTAGCCGGATGCCGATTTGACCGTGTTTCCATGCATCGGGTCGCAGGACCAGACCACCTTGCGGCCTTCGCGCTGAACCGCCCGGATCAGGGCGGGCAGGTGATCGTGCACCTTGTCGTGCCCCATGCGCGCGATCAGCGTCAGGCGCCCGGCTTCGTTCTGCGGGTTCAGAACATCGATCAGCCGGATCAGGTCGTCCGGATCCATGGTCGGGCCGCACTTCATGCCGATCGGATTGTGGACGCCGCGCAAGAACTCGATATGCGCGCTGTCGACCTGGCGGGTCCGGTCGCCCACCCACAACATATGCGCCGAACAGTCGTACCAATCGCCGGTCAGGCTGTCCTGCCGGGTCAGGGCCTGTTCGTACCAAAGCAGCAGCGCTTCATGGCTGGTGTAGAACTCGGTCTCGGCGATCTGCGGCACCAGATCCGCGGTCAGGCCGCAAGCCGCCATGAAATCGAGCGTTTCGGAAAGACGCGTCGCGAACGCCTGGTACCGGTCGCCCTGTTTGCTGCCCTTCACGAAATCCAGGTTCCAGCGCTGAACCTGGTGCAGATCGGCGAAACCGCCCTGCGCGAAAGCGCGCAACAGGTTCAGCGTCGCCGAGGCCTGATTGTAGGCATTCATCATCCGGTTCGGATCGGGAATACGGGACGCTTCATCGAAACCGATACCATTGATGATGTCACCGCGGTAGCTGGGCAGTTCCACACCATCGATCACTTCCGTCGGAGCAGAGCGCGGTTTGGCGAATTGCCCGGCCATACGGCCGACCTTAACCACGGGCAGCGAGGCGCCGAAGGTCAGCACCACCGCCATCTGCAGCATCACCTTGAAGGTATCGCGGATGTTGTTGGCATGGAATTCGGCGAAGCTTTCCGCACAGTCGCCGCCCTGGAGCAGAAAACCCTGGCCTTCCGCAACCTTGCCCAACTCCTGCTTCAGCCGCCGCGCTTCGCCGGCGAAAACCAGCGGCGGATAGTCGGCAAGCATTGCCTCCACCGTCTGCACCGCGCCGGCATCCGGATAATCCGGGACCTGCGCGATCGGTTTCTTACGCCAACTTTCAGGGCTCCATGCGGCAACCATTCCGCCAATCCTCTTCAATAATCGTCCAACGCCGGCCGTCCGGGGCCGCGGACCGGTTTCTATACGCGCATCCCCGTAGGTTTTCCACAGGAAAGCGCGATCCCGGGCAGTGCCGCGGAAACGGCGTGTCGGACGCGCTGCCATTTCGCCGCGCTATGGGGCGAACCAAGGCGACAAATTTTTTTCACGGGCGTCCTCATACGGCCTGTGAAACTATGCCGTCGCTGGATTTACAGAACAAATCCCGCTGCCGTATGCTTTGTTAGCAAGAACAGAACGAAAAACACATCCAAGGCCTAGAGCCACCACGAATTCCTGAAACGAACTGGGAGCTTAATCGTGTCAAACGACATCAAAAAACAGGCGCTTTCCAAGCTGGAACGCCAACTCCGCGCGCAACAGATCGACCGGCGCTCTTTCATGATGGGGGCCCTGGCCCTCGGCTTGACGGTTCCGGCGGCCTCCGCGCTGGTTTCCAAAGCCGAAGCGGCCACCCCGAAAAAAGGCGGCACCTTCATCCAGGGTCTGACCGGCGCCGGTTCGGGCGACACCCTGGACCCGGCGCAGATCCTCGATTCCTACATGATCAATGTCAGCTTCGGGCAATTGCGGAACTGTCTCACGGAAATCGACTCGAACAACCAGCTTGTCGGTGAGCTGGCGGAAAGCTGGGAAGCCTCCGACGACGCCTCGCAATGGACCTTCAAGCTCCGCAAGGGTGTCGAGTTCCACAACGGCAAGACCTTGGATTCGACGGATGTTGTCGAATCCATCAACCACCACCGCGGTGAGGACAGCAAGTCGGCGGCGAAGGGCATCATCGAATCCGTCACCGACGTCAAGGCGGACGGCAAGGACACGGTGGTCTTCACCCTGTCGGGCGGCAGTGCCGACTTCCCCTATATCATCAGCGACTACCATCTCAGCATCTGCCCGGCCAAACCGGGCGGCGGCATCGATTGGGAATCCGGCGTCGGCACCGGCGGCTACACGCTGGCCTCCTTCGAGCCGGGCGTGCGGACCGTCACCAAGCGGAACCCGAACTACTGGAAAGAAGGCGCAGGCCATTTCGACGAAATCGTATCGTTGTTCGTCGCCGACGTCGTCGCGCGGACGAACGCCCTGCGGACCGGCGAAATCCACGCCATGCAGAACGTCGATCTGAAAACCATCAGCCGTCTGGCGAAAACGCCCGGGATCAATGTCTTCAACACCACGGGCAACCAGCACATCACCTTGCCGATGTTCTCCGGTCAGGCGCCGTTCGATAACAACGACCTGCGCCTCGCCCTGAAATACGCGATCGACCGTGAAGAGTGGCTGCGCGTGATCCTCAAGGGCTACGGGGAATTGGGGAACGACTATCCGATCGGACCGGTTAACCAGTTCCGCGCAACGGCGGATGAAATTCCGCAGCGCGCCTACGATGCCGACAAGGCGAAGTTCCATATGAAAAAAGCAGGTCTCGACAGCATCAACCTGCAGCTTCACATGGCCTCGACGGCGTTCGAAGGGGCGGTTGATGCGGGCTCGCTGTATGCGGAAAAGGCCAAGGCCGCCGGCATCAACATCGAAGTCGTCCGCGAAGCCGACGACGGATACTGGTCCAACGTCTGGATGAAAAAGCCCTGGGTCGGCAGCTACTGGGGCGGACGCCCGACGGAAGACTGGATGTTCAGCCAGGTCTATTCCTCAACCGCGGAGTGGAACGAAAGCCAGTTCAAGAACGAGCGTTTCGAAAAACTGCTGGTCGCGGGCCGGGCGGAACTGGATCAGGCAAAACGCCGCGAGATCTATGTGGAGATGCAGCGCATCCTGCATGACGAGGGCGGCGCGGTCATTCCGCTCTTCATGTCCTACGTCCATGCGGTCTCCGACAAGCTGGCTTTGCCGGAGAAAATGGCGAGTAACTGGGGCTTCGACGGGGAAAAGGCGGCAGAGCGCTGGTCCTGGGCGTAAGCACCGACGATCCATTCGTAAGGAAACGGGCCCGGCGGAAACGCCGGGCCTTTTCCGTTTTACCGCCGGCTTTCGCTAGAGATGCCGCGCCATGAAGGCCGCGACCTCTTCCAAGGATTCTTCAGCCTCGGGGATGTCGGGATAGGCCTCGAACACATGCCACATGCCTTCCCAGACATTAAGCTGAACCTCCGCCCCGCCCTGGCGCATCGCCCGGGAAAGACGGCAGCTGTCGCTCAATAGAAAGTCCCGCGTTCCCGTGGTGATGACCGTCGGCGGCATGCCGCTCCAGTCGGTTTCGAACAGCGGAGAGATCAAGGGATCGCGCAGGTCGCGGCCGCCGGCATAGGCCTTGGCCTCGGCATTGCCATTGTCCTCCAGGCCGATTGTCGGATCGAGACCGCGATGGGTGGAGAGCGACTCACCCTCGCCGGTCATGTCAGCCCAGGGCGACAAAAGGGCCATCACGTTCGGCATCGGCAGGCCTTCACGCCGCGCCCGCAGCATCGCCGCCAAGGCGAGGTTGCCGCCGGCGGATTCCCCGGCGACGGCGATATGCTCCACCTCCGGCTTGTTCTGGAGCGCCGCATAGACATTGACCGCGTCGTTCAGCGCGGCCGGGTACGGGTCTTCCGGCGCCAGCCGGTAGTGGGGCGCATAGACCGTCATGCCCAGAAACGCCGCAAGCTTGGCGATGATCATCAGATCCTCGTCCGGGCTGCCCACGACATGGCCGCCGCCGAAGAAATACAGCACGACGCAATGCGACCGCTCGGGTAGGAACCGTTCGGGTGCGACGATCTCCACCCGAACGCCGTCCAACTCGGACTGACGGACGGAAACCCCGCAAGCCTGGGCCGTCGCCGCCCCCAGGGGGGCAAAAAAGTCGTGCGCCGCCTGTCTGACGGCATGAATGGTTGCCGGGTCGATGAACCGGGGTTCCGGCAGCACGGCGTCCTCGATGAAGGCCTGTGCCTCGGCGCTGATGGTCTTGGGCGGCGGATGGGGACGGGTCACCATGGTGCTTCCCCTGGGTCGTTTTCGCGCGGGCCTAGGCGATCCGCGCCTTCGGTATCAGTCTATCAAGATCTCGGTCGGTATAGAAGGGTGCGTCCCTCAGGAAGACCTCCAATGGTTCCCCGTCCAGCGCCTCCGCCGTGCCACGGCCGAAATAGACCGCATGCGCCACGGCGCCCGGCGCCAGGGCATCTCCGGTCAGATCGACCGACTTTATGCCTGCACCCTCCCACTCCGCCCGGCGGGCCTGCAGCTCGTCGAAGAGAGCTGTGTTCGAGCGGCGCGCGCCGACCACGACCAGCGCGTCGCAGTCCAGGGTGCGCGCCGACCCGGTGAAGATGTGCGCCAGCGTCAAGGTTTGACCTTCAAAAGCCGCCACACGCTCCAGCGTGCGCACAGCGACCCCCGCCTCTTCCAGCCGTCGATGCACATAGGGTTGCTCATTCGAATTGACGGTCCAGACCGACGCACCGCCGGCGGGCGTGATGTAGGTAACATCCGTTCCTTGCTCCACCAGCCTTTCCGCCACAAGGCCGCCCATCACGTAACCATCAAAATCGAAAACAACCGTCTTGCCGGCCGGCGCCTTCCCGGCGGCCAGGTCGTCGGGTGTGAAGATGGCCGGATGATCCGACGCCTCGACCGGCACTTCCAGATCCGAATAGAGGTCGCGCGCCCAATGCGACCCGGTGGCGATAACCACCCGCTCGAACCCGAATTCCAGGATTTGATCGGCGTCCAAGGGACTTTCCGTGAAGACTTCGACAGTGGGCATCTGGGCGAGCCGGCCCAGCCGATAGTCGACGACGCGCCGCCAGGCCGACAGGCCCGGCAGGGCCGCTTCGAACAGCAATCGTCCACCCAATTCCCGGCCCGCTTCAGCCACAGTGACCGCGTAGCCACGCCGCCCCAGAGTCAAGGCGCATTCAAGCCCGGCAGGGCCGCCGCCGACGATCAGCACCCGGTCCTTGGATCCGGCGGGCCGTGCCCGTTCCGGATGCCAGCCCCGGCGCCACTCCTCCCCGAAGGTCGGGTTCTGGGTACAACGGACCAGCACCCCTTCGTGCCAGCTGGCGATGCACATGTTGCAGCCGATACATTCCCGGATTTCGTCTTCCCGTCCTTCTTCGATCTTACGCGGAAGGAAGGGATCGGCGATGGAGGGTCGCGCCGCCCCGACCATGTCGAGCACCCCGCGCCGGATTTGCGAGACCATGGCGTCCGGCGAGGTGAAGCGCCCCACGCCGACCACCGGCTTGTCGGTCCGCGATTTCACGAAGTCGACGACCGGTTCGTGCGCCCCTTCTTCGCGAAAGCGGGACGGGCCGCAATCGGTCGGGCTTGAGTCCATCTTCACATCCAACAGGTCGGTATGGGGACTGAGCAACCGGATGGCTTCATGCGCCTCCGTTTCGTCGCTCTCTCCCGGTCGGCCGCGCAGTTCTTCCAGGCTGATCCGAAGCGCCACGGCGACATCGCCCCCAACCGCGTCGCGGGTTGCGTCCAACATCTCCTGAACGATGCGGACCCGGTTGGCGATGGACCCGCCATAGGCGTCCGTGCGCTCGTTATACTCCGGCAGCAGGAATTCGTAGGGCAGGTATCCCATACCCGCATAGACATAGACGATGTCGAACCCGGCCCGTTTGGCGCGCCGCGCCGCCTCGCCCTGCCAGCGGACCAAGTCGCGCAGATCTGATGCATCCATGGCGCGGGGGCGCAGGCTGGACATGAACGTGGTGTGCGTCGCCATCCATCCCTTGCCCGACGGCGATACTGGCGGCAGCCGGGTCGCCCGGTTCAAGACGGCGCCGCCCCCATGGAACAATTCCACCCCCGCCAGCGCGCCGTGTTCATGGACGGCGTCGGTCATCAGCGCGTGCGCGCGGATGTCGTCCTCGTCCCACAGGGTTGCATACGGCAAGGGTGCGTCGTCGCAGGACGGATGGATGGAACAGGCGCCGGTGCAGACCACGCCCCAACCGCCCTCGGCCTTGATGCCGCGCAGCCCGGCGCGAACCCGCGGCATGGCATTAGTCGCCCCGCTGGCATGCGGAACCTGGAAAAAACGGTTGGGGGCGGTAACCGGCCCGATCGCAACAGGCTCGAACAGAATGTCGAAACGCGGATCCCGGCTCATCACGCCCTCCCAGAAACTTGCGGCAAGTCGATGGTTGAAAAATTACTGTACAACTGTACAATAACTTCCACACTAGCGCCGGAAACAGGCTTATGTCCACAGCAAAACCGGAAAGACAGCGCCTGAAACCGGCGGACCGACGCCAGAGCATCATCGAGGCAACGGTAATCGCGCTCGCCGCGCATGGACCGCAAGGATGCACCTTGCGGCAGGTCGCCCGCGACATGGGCGTGGCCCCCAGTCTCATCACGTATTTCTTCACCACATGGTCCGACCTGCTGTTGCACAGCTACCGCGCACTTGTGCAGGCGCACGATGCGGACATTCAAGGCCTTCAAAGCCGCTATACGCAGGACGCGGCGGCGAACATGGATCTTTATCTGAGCACCTTCTTTTCCGAGACCTGGACGAGCGACCGGGTCGCCGGCGCCCACATTTCCCTTTGGGCATTGGCGCGCGGCGACGTCGACCTCAGCGGCGAGATGGCGCAGACAACGCGCTCCATGAAAGGCCAGACCGCACCCTTGGTGCGCGACCTGATCGTAGCGCGCAAAGGGCAAGCCGACCCAGACGCCGTGAATGACGCCTTTTACGCGCTGACATCCGGCCTTTGGTACGAGCTTGCAGTCAACCCCGGCGCCCTAACCGCGGGACGCGCCCTTGAGATGGCTTGGACATATTTAGACACCGCTATTCCTAACAAGACGGAAAAAAGCACATGACAGGACGCACCGCCCGGCGGACCCGCCGTCAATCCCGCGAGGCCAGGACCGTCGGCGCCTTGTCGCAGAGCAACTGGAGACAGCTTACCTACCGCCAAAAACCGGTTGAGATTCTCAGCGCGGACGAGATTGAGGCCGTTCACCGGACCGGTCTGAAAATTCTGCAAGAGATCGGTATGTCCGTCCTGTGCCCCACCGCTCGAAAGGCATATGTCGAAACCGGGTTCGAAACCGTCGACGGCACGGAACGAATCCGGTTCGACCCGGAAGGCTTGATGGCCCTGCTGGCTACTATTCCCGAACGTTTCACGCTTGAAGCGCGCGATCCGGCAAAGTCCCTGACCGTCGGCGGGGACAAGGGCCTGTTCTGTTCCGTCGGCGGCCCTGTCTATTGCATGGATCTGGAAAAAGGGCGACGGCGCGGCAGCTACGCCGAGATGTGCGACTTCCTAAAACTGGTGCAAAGCCTGAACGTCCTGCATCAGGAAGGCGGCGGCGGGTTCGAGGCACTGGACCTTCCGGCGGAGACCCGGCACCTGGACCTGTTTTATGCACAGGCGACCCTGCTGGATAAGAACTGGCAGCCTTGGAACATCGGCCGGCAGCAGACCCTGGATGCTCTCAACATGGCAGCCCGGATGCTGTCGACGGACCTGGAAGGCTTGAAGACGCGGACCGTCTTCACCGGGGTCGTCAACACCAACTCCCCACTGCAGTTGGACATCCCCATGGCCGAAGGACTGATGACATTGGCGGAGTACGGACAGGCCGCCATCGTCACCCCGTTCACCTTGTCGGGCGCCATGTCCCCGGTAACGCTGGCGGGCGCACTGGCGCAACAGCACGCGGAAGCCATGGCCGCCCTGGCGCTTACCCAGATCGTCAATCCAGGTGCGCCCGCTGTCTATGGCGGCTTCACGTCCAACGTCGACATGAAGACCGGGTCCCCCGCCTTCGGCACGCCGGAATATGTCCAGGCGGCCCAAGCTTCCGGACAGTTGGCCCGGCGGCTGGGGGTTCCGTTCCGGTCGAGCAACGTGACGACCGCCAACACAACGGATGCGCAAGCCGCCTACGAGAGCATGATGGCGCTGTGGGGCGCCACCGGCGGTCAGGCGCATATCGTGATGCATGCCGCAGGCTGGCTTGGCGGCGGCCTGACAGCATCGTTTGAGAAACTCGTTTTGGACGCGGAAATTCTGCAGATGAGCGCTGCATATCAACAGCCGCTCACAGTAGATGAGGAAACTTTGGCGCTGGACGCCATTCGGGAGGTCGGTCCGGCAGGACATTTCTTCGGCACGAACCATACTCTTGCGCGTTATGAAGAGGCCTTCTACGCGCCATTGGTATCCAACTGGGATAACTATGACGCCTGGCGCGAAAAGGGCGGAAAAACCGCGGAACAGCGGGCAAACGAGGTCTGGAAACAACTGTTGGCCGAGTATGAAAAACCACCTCTTGACCCCGCCGTCGACGAGGCGCTGAGAGACTACCGGGACCGCGCCAAGAGATCGCGATAGGAATTGATTCAGATCCAATCGGTGTCAACGAATAGCCATAAATGTAACACGGACATAGCAGTATTTGTCATAATCGTGTTATGGTTCTTCCGCTAAAAAGGCTGCGCCCGCGGTCGGTACTTTCTGGGGAGAGATACCAGCCGGACCTCAGGGGCAGGGGGCCACCACGGCGACAGCGACAAGCACTGGTGACGGTTTAAACGGGGGATTAACCAGGAGCACCCAGATAATGTATGGCATAGGTTCCTTCGCTTCACGTGCGACCTCTCAAATATACAAACCCTTGCGGCCCACCGCCGACGGCGAAGTTCGTTGGCCGGTCGACGGCAAATCCTTGCAGGCGCTTGTCGATCTCGGCATGTCGGACCAGAGGATCGCGGATTATTTCCGTGTCTCGGTGTCAAGCGTTGCCGAGATGAAAGCCAAACACGCCAACGCCCGGCAATCGGGAGTCCGCTAAGACGGGGCTGAGGCGCCTTAGACCTTACATTCCTAGGCCGCCTTGTTTCCCCGCGCGGGTCAGACGCACATCAGGAGCGTCTGACGCCGGCGGGTTTTGCGCGACAGGAACGCAACCCACCGCATAGGATGGTCCCCAGCGGCGTGCGCGCCGCCACATTATCTGTGTCTCAATGGGGGGCGCCATGGCGGATCGCCTGATCGTCTATCCGGATGCGGGGATCGCCGCACCGGAGATTTTCGCGGGAATCTTGACCGAGCGGCTTGAACGGATCGGCCGGTTCGTTCTGCATGCGGCGCCCCCGTCCGGCGACGCCGATTTTGCCGCACGGATCGCCGGCGCAGAGGCGGTGATCCTGGGCTGGGGCATGCCGGATACGGTGCTGACCTCCACGGAGAGCCTGAAAGTGATCGCCTTTACCGGGATCGGCGCCTCCAATCACGTCAACCTGGATCTCGCCCGGGCGCACGGGATCACCGTTTGCAACACGCCGGGCTATGCGGACGTGACGGTCGCGGAACACACGCTCGCCCTGATGCTGGCGACCGCGCGCCATATCGCCCCCCTGGATGCCGGGACGAAAGCCGGCGGCTGGGATCAATCGCGGATGGGACTGGACCTTCACGGCAAGTGCCTGGGCCTTGTCGGGCTGGGCGGGATCGGCGCGCGGGTAGCGCGGCTCGCCACCGCATTCGGTATGGAAACGATCGCCTGGACCGCAAATCCCTCCCCAGCGCGGGCCACCGCCGCCGGCGTCGAATTCGTTCCGCTCGAAACGCTTTTCGACCGGGCGGACGTTGTTTCGCTGCATTGCGCCCTGACCCCGCAGACCGAGGGGATGATCGGCGCAGACCTGCTTGACCGGATGAAGCCGGGTGCAATCCTGATCAACACGGCCCGCGGCGAGTTGGTCGAAGAGGCGGCCCTGCTGGAGTCCCTCGGCGCGGGCAGGATTACGGCGGGCCTGGACGTTTTCCATCAGGAGCCGCTCGCGGCAGACCATCCGCTGCGCAGTCTTCCCAACGCGGTCCTGACGCCGCACAACGCCTACAACACGCCGGAGGCCAGTTTCGCAATCTACGAAATGTGCGTGGCGGCGATCGAGGGTTTCTTTGGCGGCGCCCCGATCAACGTCGTAAACCGGTAACGGCGCACCGGCCGAATTGGGACGAGATGCCGCCTGGACCTCGCCCGGACGCCACGGCATAGTGCGCCGACTTTAGGGCAGACGCCTCAAGAAAAGGATCATCTCATGCAGACGACGGGCAGAGTTTTCGACGACATCGCACGGGTCGCCTCCGGCGCGGCGGGCGCGCTTTCGGGCGTGCGCGAGGAAATCGAAGGGCTGATCAAGCATCGTCTGGAACGCATGGTCAGCGAGATGGATCTGGTGACCCGGGAAGAGTTCGAGGCGGTCAAAGCCGTCGCCGCGAAGGCGCGCACGGAGCAGGAACACCTGGAAGCCAAGGTGGCGGAACTGGAGGCGGCGCTCGCGGCCAGTCAGAAACCCGCAAAACCGCGGAAATCCCCCGCTTCGAAGAAAACCGAGTCTTCTTAAGGGACATTGGGGATTCCCTAAACGATTCCAAGCCTTTCCCGCCCTGCGACGGACCGGGCAAATCACTTTGTTAAATTAGGCTCAGACGCGATTCCCATTTCTGAGTCTCAAGGAATCGAAAAACCTTTTATTACACACCCTTAGCCAAGCGCATTTTTGTGTGCTTGCGACGGCGGAATCGCGCATGGCACTCTATCCGTGGTGAGGGGCTGAGAACGGTCCACAAGATATTGAGGCCTCACCCAGATATAGAGAACGGTTGTCATTCCGACTGACCGAAACGCCGAGGGGGAACTCCTGCATGGACACAGTGCTGGCATTTGGCGAAGCGACCTTCCCCAACCCGCTCGACGTGCTGGAGGCGATGTTCACCGAAAACGAATGGCCGTTCGAACGCCACGGCGAGGACGAGATCCTGGTCGAAACCACCGGCGGCTGGTGCGATTACCGTTTGTTCTTCGTCTGGCGCGAAGACATGCATGCGCTGTATTTCACCTGCGCCTTCGAGATGAAAATCCCGGAAGAAGGCCGGACGCGGATCAACGATCTGCTGGCGATGATCAATCAGCGCATGTGGATGGGTCATTTCGACCTCTGCAGCGATGACGGCTCGCCGACCTACCGGCACACCATCCCGACCCGCGGCCTGACCCATGTTTCGGTCGAGACGCTGGAAGACATGATGGACATCGCCCTGGCCGAGTGCGAGCGCTTCTATCCCGCCTTTCAGTTCCTGATCTGGGGCGGTCATTCCCCGGAAGAAGCCGTCAGCGCCGCCTTGCTGGACTGCCAGGGCGAAGCGTAGACTACCGCCTCCAAGAAACGAACGGATAAGGCGCGGACTTTTCCGCGTCTTCTCTTCTGTGCGGGGGATTGTCGCCATGGCGAGTGCATTGGAAAGACCGCTGCTGCTGATCGGTTGCGGCAAGATGGGCGGCGCCATGCTTGAAGGCTGGCTGAAAAGCGGCATCGCTGCGGCCGGCGTCTGGATCGTGGACCCCGCGGGAGCGGCCGACTTCGCGGGCGCGGCCGGCGTTACCATCGTCGCCGACGCCGCCGAGTTGCCCGGCGGTCTCAATCCGGAAGTCGCGATCATCGCGGTGAAGCCGCAGGCCATGGACGCCGTTGTCGGCGCTTACGCTAAATACACCGACCCGGGCTGCGTTTTCGTCTCGATCGCCGCCGGCACGACCATCGCCTATTTCGAGCGGGCCTTGGGCGCGGATGCCGCCGTCATCCGGGTGATGCCGAATACCCCTGCTGCAATCGGTCAGGGCATTTCGGTTCTCTGCCCGAACGCGAACACGAACGCCGAGCAGGCACAGATGGCCCAGAGACTTCTGGAAACCGTGGGCGAGGCGCATTTGATCGACGACGAGACGCTGATGGACGCGGTCACCGGCGTATCCGGCAGCGGACCGGCGTACGTCTTCTGGATGATCGACTGCCTGGCGCAGGCGGGCGTCGAGGCCGGCCTTCCGGAGGGCCTGTCGGCCAGCCTGGCGCTGCAAACAGTCGCGGGCGCCGGCCAACTCGCCCGGTCCAGCGACGATCCGCCGGACCAGCTGCGGCGTAACGTTACCAGCCCCGGCGGCACCACCCAGGCCGCGCTGGAAGTGCTGATGGCGGATGACGGGCTGAAACCTTTGCTGGCCCGGGCCGTCGCGGCGGCGGCGCGGCGCGGCCGGGAACTGGCCGGGTAACCGCGCCATGCGGGGCTTGTTCGACACGGATTAAGGACCACATCAGCCTCATGGCGAAACAACCCAAAGCCCGCAAGCAACCCAAGGCGCGCCGGACCAAACGCGGAGATCCGATCGACGCGGCGATGGCGCTGATCGTCGAACGCGGCTGGGCCGGCTTCGATCTGCCGGACGTGGCGGCGGCGGCGAACATTCCCCTCGCTGAGTTCTCCCGCGACTACTGGACGAAAACCGATCTGTTGACCGCGTTTCAGCGCCGGATCGACCAGCAGGTGCTCGAACATGCCGGCGCCCCGGACGAAGAAGAAACGCCGCGCGACCGTTTGTTCGACATCCTGATGCAACGGTTCGACGCGCTTCAGCCGTACCGGGAAGCTCTGTCGGCGCTGACCGGCGACCTGCCGCGCGATCCGCAGGCCGCTCTGACCGGCGCGCGCAACATGCGGCAATCGATGGCCTGGATGGCCGCCGCCGCCGGCGTCTCGAACAGCGGCTGGAAGGGCATCCTTGTCGTCAAGGGACTGATGGCGGTTTGGCTCTATACCATGCGCACCTGGCTGACCGACGACAGTCCGGACATGAGCAAGACCATGGCCGCCTTGGACAAGGCCCTCGGCCGCGCGGAGGCGGGCGCCAACAGCCTTTTCCAGGGACGGATGTCCGGCGCCGAAGGCGCGTAAAAGCTGCAACCGGGATCCGGTTGATCTAGTTCAATTCATCCTTTCGGCTTAGACTGTATCAGGGCTGCAGATGGGCTGAGCCTAATTAGGCCATCCTTATTGTGCAGTGCACAAATCTTCTTGACGTTGCGTACACTGATCCATATATGTGCGCTGTTGTGCGGTGCACAAACCTGTTCATAGAAACAAGCAACCGAAACAAACAACCGCTTAGAAACGCCCTTGGAGAGAGATGATGGCCCAGACTTCCTTTTTCGACTTCTCGCAGAACCCCTTCTTCGATCCGAAGAACAACCCGTTCCTGGATCCGGCGAAGAACCCGTTCCTGAACAAAGACCTGGCTGAAGTGTTCAGCAACCTGCAGGCACCGCTGGACTTCCAGGACGTCGTCGCCTCGCAGCGCAAGAACATGGAAGCGATTGCCGCCGCCAACAAAACGGCCGTCGAGGGCATGCAGGCGATCATCAAGCGCCAGAGCGAGATCCTGAAGGAAATCGTCGACGAGACCAACGCGCTGGCTCAGGAAGCCAAGGACAGCGTCACCGCGGCGCCGGACGAGCAGGCCGCGAAAAACCTCGACACCGTGAAAGGCGCGATCGAGGAAGCCGTTTCGAACATGAAGGAACTCAGCGAGATGCTCGCGAAGTCCCAGGGCGAAGCGTTCGACATTCTGAACGCCCGCCTGTCGGAAAGCCTGGACGAAGTGAAATCCACGATCGCCAAGGCGAAAAAATAACCCTCGGCCTCATAGGCTGACGGTTCGGACCGCCCTGCCCACCCGGCAGGGCGGTTTGCTTTTCGGCGCTCCCTCTTTCCAATCGCCCGGCGCCCTGTTACCTGGAGCGGCACATCAGATTGGAGGGGCTTCCCGATGACCATTTCGTTCGACGACTTTTTGAAAGTGGACATCCGCGTCGGTACGATCGTGCGCGCCGAGCCCTATCCGGAAGCCCGCAAGCCGGCGATTAAGATGTGGATCGACTTCGGCCCGGAAATAGGCGAACGCAAAACCTCTGCCCAGATCACCGCGCATTACACGCCGGAAGAACTACCGGGCAAACAGGTTGCCGCGGTGGTCAATTTTCCGGTCAAACAGATCGGCAAGTTCATGTCGGAATGCCTGGTGCTGGGTTTCTCCGACGCGGACGGCGGCATCGTCCTGATCGGCCCCGATCTGAAAGTTCCGAACGGCGGACGGATGCATTAGAGGATGCGGGCATCCCGCCGTGCCTGACCTGCTCCTCGGCCTGATCGGCGGTAACATCGCGGCCTCTTCGGCGCCGTTACTGCACACATTGGCCGGCCGGCATCACGGGATCGCGGTCGAGTATCGGCGGCTGGTGCCGCGGGAACTCGGCAAGACGCTGCCGCAGATCCTGGAGGGTTGCGCCGCCTCCGGCTTCGCCGGGGTCAACATTACCTATCCCTATAAGGAAGAAGCCGTCGGCCATGTACGGATCGCGGATGAAGCGGTTGAGGCGTTGGGAGCGGTGAACACCGTGCTGTTCGCGGAAAACGGCATGGCTGGCCATAACACGGATCATACGGGCTTTATCGCGGTTTGCCGCGCTGCCTTCGGGGCCGCGCCGCCCGGCGTGGTCGGGCTTATCGGCGCGGGCGGCGTGGGGCGGGCGATCGCGTTCGGGCTGGCGGAGCTCGGCGCATCAGAGGTTCGGCTTTTGGACCAGGACCGGACACGGGCGGCGCGTTTGAGCCGCGACCTCAAAACGGTCCATCCGGCGTTGCGGGTCGCGCTATGCGACGACGAGTGCGCGCTGGCAGACGGTGCCGACGGGTTGATCAACGGGACGCCTGTTGGGATGCACGGCCAGCCCGGCCTGCCTGTTCAGCAGAAGAGGATCGCGCAGGCAAAATGGGTGTTCGACGCGGTCTATACACCGGTCGAGACCCCATTTCTTCAGGCCGCGCGTGCGGCGGGCCTGACGGCCATCTCGGGTTTTGAACTCTTCCTGCATCAGGGGATCGACGCCTGGAAACTGTTTTCGGGCCTGCCAATCCCGGAGGCCGCTCTTCGCGCGCCACTCGAACAGGCCGTGTTCGGAAAAACGGACCATGTTGACCCTGGCGGGGGCGCCGCCCCCCTGACCCGGGACAAAATTGTATAAATCCACCGGACCGGCTGCCGCGAAAAAAAGAATAGGACCCTTAAAAAATGCTGTTCGGGAGAGCCGCGTGTTAGCGCAACGACACTATCTGGGCGACCTGGCGAAGGGGGGCGGGGCCGCCCTGTTCCTGTTGTGGTTGGTTCTGTCCTTCGGCCCGCCGGTCGATCTCTACAGATCTATTTCCGATATGGCGTGGGGGCTGAATGTTCTGTTTCTGCTGACGAGCCTGCCGGTTCTCATCGCCGCCTATTTGCTCGTTCGGTACCTCGCGGCGGCGGGCGCCAAACCCCTCTTCGACCGCTGGATGGTGGGGCATGTGCCGCACCTGGCCGTCTTCGGAGCGCTCTGGATCTTCCTCTACACGGTGCTTGTCTGATGCTGGGCCTGTCGCCGGATATCGTCGCCATGGGCACCTTCGCGCTCCTTATGCTGCTCGTCGCCTCTACCGGCGCGGTGTTCAAACCGGACCTCTGGTACCAGGAACTCGCCAAACCGGCCTGGACACCGCCGGACTGGGCCTTTCCGCTGGGATGGACCACGCTCTACGTGATGATCGCGATTGCCGGCTTCCGGGTCTGGGACAGCGGCGACGGCAGTGCTGTAACCGTGGCGCTTGGTATCTACGGCGCGCAGTTGCTGGCGAACGCCGCCTGGTCGCCGATCTTTTTCGGCATGAAAAAGATCGACTGGGCCCTGTACGAATGCGGTCTGCTGTGGTTGCTGATTGCACTGAACATCGCCGTCTTCTGGCCGATCGATCGGACCGCGGCGCTGTTACTGGTCCCCTACCTCGCCTGGGTGACCTTTGCCGGAAGCTTGAACTTCGCCATCCTGCGCTTGAACCATCCGATGCGGACACCCGCCGCATGATGCAATCGAAGCTCTTTCGCGCCGGCGCGGTCCTCACCGCGATCAGCGCGGTCCTGCTGATCGCCGCATGGCTCTTCCTGGATCCGGGCAGCGCGACGCCGTCCACGCGCACCGCAGTAAATGCCGCGTTCGGCGCTTCGCAATTGGGTCTGTTCCTGGTTCTCTTCGGTGCGGCGCGTCATTTCGCAAAAGCGTTGAAGAAACGCGACTGACCGGGGGCCTACCGGATGGGCCTTTCCAGCCGCGGCTACCGCTGGAGCGAAGGGTGCAGGAAAGCGGAGTCCGGTTCCCGGCGGAACGGGTATTGCGCGACCAAAAGGCGGGTCACGCTCCCGGCCGTGTCGCGAAACGGCATATACAGCCGCTGACAATCGAAGACCATCGAGTTCTTTGGCGGTGCGTGCTGGGTATAGAGTTTCTGGCGGCGCTGCGCGACCATCAGGGCCAGGGCGTGAAACAAGACGCGGACCGTCGCCGCCTCGACCGGCAGGACCTGCCCCGTCTCGTCCCGTCCGTAATACTGAGCGACCGCGCTTGCGAAGACTTTGTAGCGCAGCCGGTTCTCTGCAACAAAATCGATGACGTGCAGGTTGCGGAGAAACGCCTTGAAGTGGAACGGCACATCATCGTCCCAGACCGGCAGATCCGCCGGCGAGGAGAGTTCCTGGTAGCGATCGAAAATCTCGCGAAGCTCAGGATGCTCGATAGCATCCCGCTCCGGGTCGAATCCGCCGTCGAACGCCGCCGAACCGTATTGGAGGAATAGTGGCGCCAAAGCCGTAGCCGCGCTGTCCCGAAAATCGTCGAAAATCCGATCGACATGCAACAACTCCAACGCCGCTTCCGGCGCAGTGGTTTCTTGAGCGTGCATTGAACCTCCCCACTTAATACACGTTTTGATCCTTTGCCTGGATGCCGTTCCTACTTTTTCAGGCAAACCGTTTGGATACAAAACACTTTTAACGATACATGTACGGCTGATGCCGCCGTTCGGATCGTCTACACCCGCTCGCGAAACGCCTAGACGGGCAAGCGGATCCGGGCCCTCAAGCCCCCATGGGGCGAATCTTCCAGGAACAATTCTCCGCCGTGGACGCGGGCGATATCCCGGGCGATCGAGAGGCCCAGGCCGGTCCCGCCGGTTTCCGGATTGCGCGACCGGTCCAAACGCACAAAGGGGCGGAAGGCTTCTTCCCGGTCCTCGGCCGGGATGCCGGGCCCGTCGTCATCGACGGAAACCTCGATCGCATCACCGCGCCGGCCGGTCCGGACCCAGATGTTTCCTGCATAGCGTTTGGCGTTGGCGATCAGGTTGTTGACGCAGCGCTTGAACGCCTCTGGTTTCACCCAGGTCACGATATGGCCTTCGACATGGATGTCGATGGCCGCGCCGGATTTCTTCCATTGCTCGCCGATGTCGGAGACCAGTTCGGTCAGGTCCGTTTCCTCCGACGGCTCCCCTCCTTCGCCGCGGGCGAAGGTCAGGTATCCGTCGATCATTTTCTCCATTTCGGAGACATTTTCCTTCAGCTCGCCGATCTCCGGCCCCTGGCCCAGCATGGCGAGTTGCAACTTCATCCGCGTCAGCGGCGTGCGCAGGTCGTGACTGACGCCCGACAGCATGTCGGTACGCTGGCGCACCTGGCGGCGGATCCGTTCGCTCATCAGGTTGAAAGCCTGGGTCGCCTGCCGCACTTCCTGGGCGCCCTCGGTCTTCACGTCGGAGTCCGGTTCCCGTCCCTTGCCGAAACTGTCCACCGCATTCGCCAACCGCCGGATCGGACGGACCTGATTGCGCATGAAGACGGAGGCCACCGCGAACAGCACCAGAGACGTTCCGACCATCCACATGATGAAGATATAGGTCGATGACGAGAACACCCGGCTGCCCGGAACGATCACCCGTAACACGCCGTCCGCCAGTTGCACGTCGATGACGACTTCTTCCCGGAAGGACCGGCTGTCGATCCGGAATGGCCGTTTGACCCGCTCGTCCATGGCGCTGCCCAACAGCCGGCTGATCAGATTCTCGTCCGCCCCGCTGGGTTCGTTCGGCAGGATCTCGCCCGGCCTCAGGATCATCTCCAGATCCATGGTCGCCTTGGCGGACTGAAACAAAGCGTCGATCTCGTCGGGTTCGTCGCGCATCCGGTCAAGCACCATGGCGATGTCGCCCGAGATGCTGCTGACCAACCGCCAGGTAATGGTGTCCCAATGCCGGTCGTAGAAGATCCAGGTCGAGACGATCTGCAGCAGGATCAAAGGCGAGATGATGATCAGCAGCGACCGCCCATACAGCGTGCGGGGCAGAAAGCTTTTTATGTGTAAGCGCATGGCTGCAACGACAATCCGCCAATCCGGTCAGTCAGGCCGCAAGACATAACCGCGTCCGCGGACCGTGTGAAGATAGCGCGGAATTCGGGGGTCGGGTTCTATTTTTCGACGCAGGCGTGTCACCTGCACATCGATGGTGCGATCCCCGCCACTGATCTCGCACAGCGCGCACAGCTCATCCCGCGACATGATGCGGCCCGGTTCGCGCGCCAGCGCGGTGAGCAACTGGGCTTCCGTCGAGGTTAGTTTCATCGGCCGGTCGCCGTTCAACAACACCTGCCGGCCGACATCGAACAGAACCTCGCCCATTTCCACCATCATCGGACCGGCCGCCGCCTGGGCGGAGGGCGTCCGCCGCAGGATCGACTGAATGCGCAAAACCAGTTCGCGCGGTTCGAACGGTTTGGAGAGATAGTCGTCGGCGCCCGCTTCCAATCCCATGATGCGCGACTCGGTCTCGCCCATGGCGGTCAGCATCAGGATCGGGATGGCGTCGATGGTGCGGACATGGCGCGTGAACTCCAACCCGCTCTCGCCGGGAAGCATGACGTCGACAATCAGCAGATCGAACTGAAATGCCTTCAGCTTCGCGCGGGCCTCCTCCGCATCGGCGGCGGATGTGACGCGGAAACCTTCTTCCGTCAAAAACCGCTGCAGCAGATCGCGCAGACGCGTATCGTCGTCCAGGACAAGCAGATGCGCCGTATCTACCATCGCGCCGCTTCCATCCGATGCCCTTCCGATCAGCGCCGGCGGCGTCCGGTTTCGAACCGGTTCCGGTCTTCGGAGTCCGACATGACGCCCAGCATGACCTTGCGGAATCCCTCGACGGCGTCGGCCCCCGCTTCGCGAAAGGCCCGGGCGACCCGCTTGCTTTGAACCGCAGTCAACTGCGCTTCCAGGGCGCGTCCCTTTTCCGTCAGGTCCAAAAGTCGTTGACGCCGGTCGGTCGTGCCCTGCCGTTGGGTGATGTACCCTTCCTCCAGCAATTGTCCGAGAACCCGGCTTAAACTCTGTTTGGTGATCTTCAGTATCGCCAGCAGCGAGGATACCGTCGCGCCGGGATACCGGCCGACAAAGTAAATCACGCGGTGATGCGCGCGCCCCAATCCTTTTTCGGCAAGGATCTCATCCGGTTCCCCGATGAAGTCGCGATAGGCGAAAAAGAACATCTCGATCGCCTGGCGCAATTCCTCCTCCCGCAAGAACAGGGGATTCACTCCCGGCTTGCCGGAAGACGGGTTCAAAACGCTCAGAGGAGATCGCGGTGAAGAATTTATGTCAGTCATGTTGACATATATGCCTGACGCTGTTACACCGCGCAACCTCTTGATTTGTTACTTTGTGACTTATCGGGGTTTATTTGCGAAAGGTTGTTACCTTGTCTCGGAAAAAAGGGTTCAGTCGTTACAAATCGAGCTGACCGGCACCAACCGGGAAAAAGAGGTAATAGGGTAGGAACAGTCCGGCCTGGGGCGGCGGGCACAGAACGAAGAACTGGCGAAATCGTCAGGAATTGGAGCACGTTATGTCACTTTTGTCTTTCGACGACCGCGATGGATACATCTGGTTCAACGGCGAGTTGAAGCCCTGGCGGGAAGCCGAGGTGCATGTCCTAAGCCACGCCCTGCACTACGCATCGGCCGTATTCGAAGGCGAGCGGGTCTATGGCGGCCAGATCTTCAAGCTGACCGAACATACCGAACGGTTGATCAAATCCGGCACACTGCTGGACTTCAACGTGCCCTACAGCGTCGAAGAGATCGACGCCGCCTGCGAAGCCCTGGTGAAAGCCAACAACATTGTCGACGGCTATGTCCGCCCGATCGCCTGGCGCGGGTCGGAAATGATGGGGGTTTCCGCCCAGACGACACGCATCAACGTCGCCATCGCGGCCTGGGAATGGCCGTCCTACTTCTCGCCCGAAGCGCGGATGAAGGGCCTGCGGATGCAAATCTCCGACTGGAAGCGTCCGGCGCCGGACACCGCGCCGACGGCCAGCAAGGCGGCCGGCCTGTACATGATCTGCACGCTTTCCAAGCACAAGGCGGAAGCCGCCGGTTTCAATGACGCCCTGATGATGGATTACCGCGGGCTGGTCGCCGAGGCGACAGGCGCCAACATCTTCTTCCTGATGGACGGCAAGCTGCACACGCCGACGCCCGATTGCTTCCTGGACGGCATCACGCGCCGGACGGTGATCGATCTGGCGCAGCGCGAAGGGATCGAGGTGATCGAACGCCACATCCAGCCGGAAGAGTTGGCGAACGCCAGCGAAGCCTTCCTCACCGGTACGGCCGTGGAAGTGACGCCGATCTCCGAAATCGGCCCCTACAAATTCACGCCGGGACAGTTGAGCCAGACCCTGATGGGGGCATATGACGAAGAAGTCCGCCGGACGGACGACAGAACGGCCCTGATCAGCACCAGCGCCGCCTGACGCAGCGCCTGGCCCGCCCGCAATGCAGATCGCGGACCGCTGGTACGATTTCCGGCGCGTCGACGATGGCATTACGCTGATTTGGGAACGACACGTCATTCCCTTGATGCGCTGTAACATCTGGCATGTGCGCGGCCGGGACCGGGATATGATCGTCGACACAGGCATGGGGGTCGTGTCGCTGCGCGACGCGACCCGTCACCTGATCGACAAACCGGTCGTAGCCGCCGCCACGCATGCGCATATCGATCATGTGGGCTGCCATATGGAGTTCGACGAGTGTCTGGTCCACCCGCTGGAGGCGGCAGACCTGAAGGCCGGTAAACCGAACTACGGCCTCTATCTCGACGATCCGGTGTTGCTCGAAGAACTGGCGCGTGCCGGATACCGTTGCAAGCCGAACCAGTGTTTCATCACGGCCCTGCCGCACCAGGGTTTTGACCCCGGCACCTATTCACTTCACGGCAGCACCGCGACACGGCTGGTGGAAGAAGGGGACGTGGTGGACCTTGGCGACCGCCGGTTCGAAATCCTGCACCTGCCAGGCCACTCGCCGGGGTCCATCGGCCTTTGGGAGGAGGAAACGGGAACCCTGTTTTCCGGTGATTGCATCTATGACGGCGCGCTGCTGGACGGATTTTCCGATTCCAACATCGCCGACTATCGCGCCAGCCTGAAACGCTTGCGCGACCTGCCGGTTCGCACTGTCCATGGCGGACATGAGCCGAGCTTCGGGCGCACGCGCCTGCACACCCTGATCGACGCCTATCTCGCCCGGCGGGATGGTTGAGGCACGGTCGGCGGACCTTCCATGGAAAGCTATCTCGGCCTTTTCTTAAGCGCCTTTCTGGCGGCCACCCTGGTACCGTTCTCGTCCGAGCTGCTGTTGGGCGGCATGACCGCGTCGGGCCATTTTTGGATCTGGGGTTTGCTGGCAGCCGCCAGCGTCGGCAACACACTGGGTTCGGTCGTGAATTGGGGGCTGGGCCGGTACTGCCTGCATTATCAGGACCGGCGCTGGTTCCCCGTCAAGGCGGACGCTTTGGAGAAGGCCGCCCGCTGGGTGAACCGCTACGGGCGGGCGGCGCTGCTGCTCTCCTGGGTGCCCGTGATCGGCGACCCCATCACCTTTGCCGCCGGTGTTCTGCGGATACCGTTCGCAGTCTTTCTGCTGCTTGTGGCCATCGCCAAGACAGGCCGTTACCTCGTCGTCTTGGGTCTGGTCGATGGCTTGATCGGGTAACGCCTACCGCGAAACGATCAGGGTACCATCCACGATCTGATCGGAAGGATGCAGGATCACCACGTCGCCATCATCCAAGCCGCTGGTGACCGACGCCTTATCCGCATTGCGCAATCCAAGCTCCACGGTCTGAAGAATGGCGGCCCCGTCGCGCAGCACGAAGACCGACCAGGCATCCTTACCGCGGAAAACCGCGCCCAGCGGCACGGTCAGCGCCTCCGTATCCTGCAGAACAATTTGCACATCCACCCGGTAACCGTGGCCCAACCGAGCCCATTGCTCCGGTGGATCGGCCAGATCGAGCAGCACGTCGACCCGTTGTTCCTCGATCCCGAGCGCGGAAACCTTGGTGTAGCCGAACGGCTCAACGCGGCGGACGACGGCATTCAACGGCGCGCCTCCCCAGCCGTCGATGACCGCGGCCTGTCCCGGCGTCACTTTCACCGCGTCCTCCGACAACAGATCCACCACTACTTGCAGATCGGCCGGGTCCCCGATTTCGACGATCCCGTCTCCGGGCGCGAGTGTGGTCTCGCTTTCCTCGATCACCTGCAGGATCTCACCATTCACCGGCGCGCGCAGCACCAGGCATTCGCAATCCGAATTGCCGCGCGGATCGGTCGTGGGCGGCACAAGCTTGGCTTCGGCCACCTCGAACTCGTGCTGGGCCTGGTCGCGTCGGGCCTGGGCGGTCAAGAGCTCGGCCGCGGCAACGCGGTAGGCCCGTTCGTCATCGTCCAGACGCTGCTTGGCGATCGTGCCGCGGGCAAACAGATTCCGGCTCCGCTCAACCTCAGCCGCGGTGTATTCAAGCTCCGCCTGGGCGCGGGTCCGCTCCGCTTCCGCCAGATCCTTCCGGGCCCGCGCCGCGTTCAAGGTCGCTCTGGCTTCCGTTTCGGTGCGGACATCCAGAAAGACCGGGGCCGACGGTTCGATCCGCGCGACTTCCGTTACACCCGCCATCACGCGGTCGCCGACTTCCTGTTGAACACGCAGCAGGTGTCCGGCGACTGGAGCAGAGATCCTGTACACATCGCGCACCTCCGCCTTGCCCTCGTCGCCGACGGTCACCTGGATCCGGCCCTGCTGCACCGTCGCCATGTCGACGGCGACGGGCTGCGGCCGGAACGCAAAAACGAAACCGCCGACCACCGCCGCGGCGATCCCGCCCCAAAGCAGATAGCGGAAAGACTTCTGAGCCATTGTCTACTCCCGGGTCTTCAAGACTTCCACCAAGTCCAGTCTGTCCAGCCGACGCCGGACCATCAAAGCACATACCGTCACCGTTCCCAGCACCACCAGCGCGGCCTTGGCCGCCGTCGATTCCTTCACCAACAGAGGGATGCGGAACAGTTCGGTCGCGAATTGGGAGGTGATGTAGTCGGACAGCAGCAAACCGCAGACGACGCCGATCGGAATCGCGGCGACCGCCAGAATGCCGGCCTCGCCCAGCAGAATGTACGAGATCTCGGAACGCCGGAAACCGAGCACCCGCAAGGTCGCCAGTTCCCGCCCGCGTTCCGCAAGCGCGATCCGAAGGGTGTTGTAAATCACCCCGAAGGACAGCGTGCAGGAGAAAATCGTGAAGAATCCGATGAAGATCATGATGTTCCGTTCGATCGTGTCGCGGAACATTTCCATGCTGGCAGTGCGGAAGTTGATGGCGCTGAGCCGTGGCGTTTCCTTCAAGGCCTGAAGGAAGTCCGGCTTCTGCACAGCATCGATGCGGACATGAATGGTGTTGATCCGCGGCGTTTCCAGCATCGCCCGGCTGAGCGTTCCCAACTCCATATAGATCGGGGTGCCGAAATAGGTCTCCATTACTTCCGTGACGGGAACTTCCAAGGCCGGACGGCGGCCTTCCAGGATCTCTACGATTACTTTCTCCCCGCGCTTGACCTTCAACACGTCCGCCATCGTCCTGGAGATCGCGACCCCCTGACCGGGCACCGGCACCGCGCCCCGGTCGACATCGTGCATGGGAAACAGTTCGGCGTTCTGGCGCAGGCCGATGACGGCTTCGCGTCGTGAGACGTTCGCGTGGCGGATCCGCGCGGAGACCCCGCGCTGACCTTCCACCTTCATCACGCCCGGCAGCGCGGCGACATCGTTCAACACCCGTTCCGGTTCCGCCTCGAAGAGCGTCAACGTCGCGTCCTGATGCTGGGTCCGGTAGAAGTTCTCTTCGATCATTTCATTGATGGCGTCGTCCCACTGCAACGCCAACAGCAGCACGGCGAGCGACAGCGCAACGCCGAAAGCCGACAACAGCGCCGCCAGCGGGCCCCGGCTTAAACGGCGCAGGATCATGCGCGTCGGTTCGTCCATGGCGCGTGCCAAGCCGGTTTGGCTGAACCAGGAGCGGTGATAGACCGGCGGCGCCGGCGGCCGCATCGCTTCGGCGGGCGGCAATCCGACTGCAAGGCGCACGGCGGTCATGCTGCCGACCATCGCCGTGCCGATGCTGATCAGGGCGGCGATGGCATAACTCTGCGGGCTGGGGCGGAACAGGATAAACGGATACTGATAGGTTTCCGCGAAAAGCTGCATGTTGAAACGGCCGAGCCAGCTTCCCGCCGCGAAGCCCACGGCGATGCCCAGTACCGCGATAACCAGAACCAGCTTCATATAGTGCCAGCCGATGGCCGCAGAGGAGTAGCCGAACGCTTTGAACAGCCCAATCTGTTCGCGTTCGGTCGCCACGAGGCGCGCCATGATCATGTTGGTGAGGAAGGCGGCCACCCCCAGAAAGATCGTCGGCAGCACGGCGGCCATATTGTCCTGCTGCTCAATCTCGTTCTGAACGAAATTGTTGGAGAGTTGCCGCTCCCGCGCCAGCGCGCCCGTCCCGCCATACTCGTCAAGGATCGTATCCAAGGCGTCGATCACCGGTTCGGGGCGGACACCGCGCACCAGCGTGAGAGAGACATCGTTGAACGCCTCTTCCATATCGAACGCCGCGGCGAGCGCGTCCCGGTTCATCCATATGATCCCGAAGCGTTTGTCATCGGGCAGTAACGAGCCCGGCCCCAGCACATAGATGAACTCCGGCGACAGGGCGACACCGACCACCGTTACTTCGCGCTGCCGTCCGTTGAGCAAGGCGGAAAACGACCCGCCGATCTCCAGCCCGTGGGCCTCGGCGAACCGTTCCCCCAGTACGACCTCGTCGGTGCGTTCCCGATGCGGCAGACGGCCGTCCCGCAACGCGATCTGGTTGAGCAGCGGTTGCCCGCGCGCCGGCAGGGAGACGACGCGCGCCGTCACCGGTTCCGGGAAATCCGCCATGTCGACCGTCACGATATCGACGATCCGGGATTCCGCCTGACGCACACCCGGTATCGCTTCGATCCTGTCCATCAAATGTTCAGGCGCGCGACGCACAACGGCGAACACGTCGGCGAACCGGTAGCGCTCGTAATAGGCGGCCGTGGTCTCGTGCAGGGCCTCTCCCGACGTCAGCGACATGATCAGCAAGGCGACCCCGGACGCAATCACCATCGCAACCGCGATGACCTGGGATTTCAGTCTCCAGATATCCCGCAGCAGCTTGCGATCCATCGGCGATAGCGCGCCTACCATGCCATGTCTCCGGCGGAGCGCTTTTCGGCGTTTTCCTCGGCCCTTACGATCTGTCCGTCGGCGAAATAGAAAACACGATCCGCCATCTCGGCTATTATCGCGTTGTGTGTAATAACGGCCGTCGTGGTTCCAAGCTCTCGGTTCACACGCTCCAGAGCCTGCAGAACCAGCAAGCCCGTCTTGCTGTCCAGCGCGCCCGTCGGCTCGTCGCAGAGCAGAATGTCCGGCCGTTTCGCGATGGCGCGCGCAATCGCGACTCGCTGCTGCTCACCGCCCGAAAGCTGGGCCGGGAAATGGTCCATCCGCGCGCCCAGCCCAACCAGGTCGAGGGCTTCTTCGGGCGAAAACGGGTTGCGGGCGATCTCGGTCACCATGGCGACATTCTCGCGCGCGGTCAGGCTGGGGATCAGGTTATAGAACTGAAAGACGAAACCGACATGATCGCGCCGATACTTGGTCAAGGCGGCTTCCGAGGTACCGACGATCTCCGCGCCACGAAAACTGACCGTGCCGGAGCTCGGGACGTCCAACCCGCCGAGGATGTTCAGCAAGGTCGATTTGCCGCTGCCCGAGGGGCCGAGCAGCACCACCAACTCCCCTTCGTAGAGGTCCAGGTCGACACCGTGCAGGGCACGCACCTGCACCTCGCCCATGACGTAGGTCTTGCTGAGATCTCGGGCCGACAACGCGACGACGCCGCCCCGCAGGGACGCCTTGTCTCCGTCGCTTACAAGCAGGTCTGCCACTATTTTCGTCGCGCATGCGGTCTGAGGGGATTGGACCGGCGCGCCCTTCTCTTGGAACCGGGCCTAGAGTTAGGACAAGCCACCCGCCACCGCTTTGACGCATGTCAACCTGCGGACAAAACCACCGGGTCTATCGACCGCGTGGGAACCCGAAGTAAGCGAGTATCAGACGTCGCGCCGCGCGCGCATCCGCACCGCGCCCAACAGGATCAGCGCCGTGCCGAAAAGCGGCAGGGCCGCCGGCAGCGGAACCACCGTCGGATTAAAGCCGCAGTGATTCATGCTGACATTGTTGAACTTGATCTGATCCGTCACGAGCTGCCCGCACCCTCGAACATTGTTGAACACCGCATCGTTCTTCTGCGACAGCCCCAGATAGTCGAAGAAGGTAAAGCCGAAGAACTCGACATTGTCGAAGTTGAAGCTGGAGGAATCGTCGTTGACGAAGAACATCACGTTGTTCAGGCCGATGGCACCGGACAGCAGGAAATTACTGTTGGAGGCCACCAGGGCCTGTTCATCCTCGATCCGGAAGATGACGGAACTGTCCGCCTCTCCCTCGACGATGAAGTTGGCGTTGCTGAGATCGAAGTCATTGCCGCCCGTGTCGATATCCACGACCGTCAGGCCGGAGCCGAACGTGAAGGTCCGGTCTTCATTATTGAGGCCGGACAGGTTCAGGGTCTGGTCCGCCGCGAAACCGACAACCTCCGCCCGGAAATCCACCAGTTCGTCAACCAGCCCGCCCAGGCTGACATCGCCCTGAATGCCGTTCTCGTTGGCGATTTGAGTGAAAGACGGGCCAGCGGGCAGCGGCGTCGTGTTGAAGCCGCTCCCATCCTGATCGGGGCCCAGCGGATTGCTTGTCGAGATCTCCTGACCATCGTCGGAACAGCCGGCGAAGGAGTTCGCGCAGTCGATGCCCTGACTGCCGGGTGAATTCGGCCCGGCGGTCCGCGCATGGATGTCGCTGTTGCTCAAGGTAACGGTCCCGGTCCGGTCGGTGATGGCGACATCCCCGTCGAGCGTGATCACGCCGAGCTCCGGGCCGCGCGCGCCGGACGGAAAGGCCCGGTTTCCTTGTGGCGGCGACACATTGTTGAAGCGCAGAGGATCGCCGTCCTCCTCCCGGCTGATCGCGCCCAATTCGGAGTCCTGCAAGTCGAGGGCGTGCCCCTCGCTGCCGGGTGAGGTCGCGATGATCATGTATTCCGGCAACAAGCTTGCCGCCTGTGCCGGGATCGATACCGGTGCTGATAACGCGACCAGCGCTGCTGCCGTGAAAAAACGGAGAGATGCGCGCATCGGAAGGCCCCCCTTAGCCATCGCTGAAGCTTACGCCGCCGGGTGCCCCGAAAGACCCCCAAAACTCATCCCTATGTATAGCTTTTAAGAGGCGTCCGGCCCATGCCAATTTCCTGAACCAATCGTGCACGTTGTCAACGAAAGTCAAAACTACCATGAGTTCGTTAACGCCCATCCATGACGCAACGGGTTCGTTAACATTTCCGCAGGGCGTCTCCCATGGTGTCCGGCGGAGAAGTCCGGCGGGCCCGTGACAGGACGCTAGCCGGTTTTCCAACGCGCGCGCGCTTCGGAGTCGCTGTCGCGGCTGTCGACCCAACGTTCGCCCTCGCCGGTATCCTCGACCTTCCAGAACGGGGCTTCGGTCTTGAGGTAGTCCATCATGAACTGACAGGCCTCGAAAGCGTTCTGGCGATGGCGGCTCGCCGCGGCGGTCAGGACGATATTCTCTTCCGGGTGCATGGTGCCGTAGCGGTGAATGATCAGACTGGCTTCCAGGTCCCAGCGCTGGTTCGCCTCCGCCTCGATCCGTTCCAGCATCTTCTCGGTCATGCCGGGATAGTGCTCCAGGGTCAGAGTCGCAACAGCCTGCCCCTCGTTCAAGTCGCGCACCAGGCCCGTGAAGGCGCACAAACCCCCAACTTTTGGATTTCCTTCGGTAAGAGCTTTAAGCTCTGTCCCGACATCGAAATTCTCGCGCTGAACACGGACCGCCATGGCGCCCTCTCAGCCGCCGGTAACGGGGGGGAAAAACGCCACTTCGTCCCCCGGCTTGATAAAGGCGTCGTAGTCGGCGAATTCCTGATTGATGGCCACCTTGATGGCACCGGTATCGGCGAAGGCCTGTTCGTATCCACCACCCCGGGCAACCAGCCAGTCGATCAAGGCGCGCGGGCTGTTGACGTCCGCCGGCGGATCGATCTGCTCCTCGCCGATCCCGATGCGCTGACGCAGCCACGCAAAATACAGAACCTTCATAACAGTTCGCCTACCCGGTGATTTCACTGAAAGGAAGATAGGCGACGCTCATCCCCTTTTCCAGCCGCAGCAGATCTTCATCCAGTTCGGCGAAACCGTCGGCTCCGACCAGCGAGGACAGGATCGCCGCACCGCTGCGCCCGTACTTCTCCAGCACCGGCCGGCCATCCTCCGACCAGCCAGTGATGCGCACGCGCACGAACTCCCGCCGGTCCCGCTTCTTCTTGTAGTCGAACCCGGCGACCGCCTGAAAGCGCGGCGGCGCGACGGCCAGCTGACCCGACAGAATCTGCAGCAACGGACGCCCCAGCAGACCGAAGGTGGTGAACGCCGCGACCGGATTGCCGGGCAAACCGACGACGGGAACCGGGCGCCCGTCGCCGTCGGCCATCTGTCCCAATCCGACGGGCCGACCCGGCTTGATCGCCAGGCGCCAGAAGTTCAAAGAACCCTGCGCCTCGATCGCCGACTTGATATGGTCCTCTTCGCCGGTCGACATGCCGCCCGACGTCACGATGGCGTCGCATTCCGCCGCAGCCCGCCGCAGCGTCTCGCGAATATGGTCGCGGTCGTCCTGCTGAATGCCGTAATCCGTAACGGCGAAGCCCATCTCCGAAAGCGCCGCTTTCAGCATCAAACGGTTGGAGTCGAAGAGTTTCCCCGGCGGCAGAACCTCGCCCGGTTCGGTCACTTCGTCGCCGGTCGACAGCAAGGCCACACGCAACGGCGCATAGACCGCGGCGGACACCGCACCCTGCGCTGCCAAGATTCCGATATCCTGCGGCGTCAACCGCCGTCCCCGGGCCAGCATAGGGTCCCCGGCGGCAACATCCTCCCCGGCGTCCCGGACGTTCGCGCCGAGCTTGATCCCGGGCTGCAAAAGGACCGTGCCGTTCTCCTCGCGGCAATCCTCCTGCATCATCACCGTGTCGGGGCCGTCCGGCATCGGCGCGCCGGTAAAGATGCGCACCGCAGCGCCCGGCGTTGCCGGCTTCTCTAAAGGGTGGCCGGCCGCCACCCGTCCGATCACCGGCAACGCGGTCGGCGCATCCGGCTTTAGATCCGCGTGATAAAGGGCGTAGCCGTCGACCGCGGAATTCCGATAAGGCGGCACGTCCCGCGCGGCAACCACGTCCTCGGCAAGCACCCGCCCAACGGCACGTTCCAGCGGAACCTCTTCGACCGTGGCGACGCAGGAGACACGCTCGTTCAGCAGCGCCAATGCATCGCTGAGCGGCAGCAACGGTCCGTCAAAGGCAAAGCAATCGTCGCTCAACTGCGCCATGAAAATATCCTAAGCGGCTTCCGCCAGTCCCACATGGGTCAGGACAAAATCGGCAATAGCGGGAACGTCGTTCAAATCCAGTACCGGGATCGAAAGCCCCGGAATTTCAGTGTCGCAGGCCACCGCGACAATGTTGGGATCATCCAGACACAGCATGGGTTTACCGACGGACGGGCGATGAATCTCGAGCTTCTCGTGCGTCTCTCTCTTGAACCCTTCGACCAGCAGGAGGTCGACCGGGGACATTTGCGCGATCAGCTGATGCAGGCCAGGTTCCGGTGCGCCCCGCAGTTCGTGCATCAAGGCCCAGCGGTTCGCGGATCCGATCATGACCTCGGTCGCGCCGGCGGCGCGGTGCTCGTACGAGTCCTTGCCCGGCTTGTCCACGTCGAAGGCATGGTGCGCGTGCTTCACCGTCGACACGGTGACGCCGCGGCCGGTAATTTCCGGGATCAGCGACCGGACAAGGGTCGTCTTTCCGGAACCGCTCCACCCCGCCAAACCGAATACTTTCATGGAAAACCCTTCAAAGCCCGGCCTTACTCCGCCGGACTGTCCTGTATCATATGGCGCATGCCGGCCCGCAGATAATCGAAGCCGGTCACAACCGTCAACGCGGCGGCGAGCCAGATCAGGACAAGGCCGATCATCTCGGACGGTATCGCCGCCGGCGAGGCCTCGCCGACCAGGAGAAAACCCAGCGCCAGCATCTGAATGGTTGTCTTCCACTTCGCCAAGCCGCTGACCGGAACCCCGACGCGCAATTCGGCCAGGAACTCGCGCAAGCCGCTGACCGTGATTTCACGGATCAGGATAATCAGCCCCGGCAGCACGTCGATCCCCTGAAGGTCGCCGTTCGCCGCCAGCATCAGGATGATCGAGGCGACGAGCAGCTTGTCCGCGATCGGATCCAGGAAACGGCCCAAGCGGGAAACCTGGCCCATCTGGCGCGCGGCGTAACCGTCGAAGAAATCGGTCACGCAGGCGGTCGCATACAGGCCGAAGGCGATCCAACGAAAGACGTCGCCATCGAAGAACATCAACGCGATGATCGCGGGAATCACGATGATCCGCGACAGCGTCAGGACGTTCGGCAAATTCAAAAGCATGCGGCGACTACCGGTCGTATCCAAGCCAGCCCGATGTGTTTACCCCGAAGCGAACCCGATCTCAACGGCACTGCTGACGAACGGCCCACATTGAGAGACACTGGCGGGAACACCATCAGGGCAAAGGCGGAACCATGGCAATTCATTTCGACCCGGACGAGTATCGCGTCAGAACCGAAAAGGCCGCGGCCGCGGTGCGGGCGGCCGGCCTGGACGGCCTTCTGATGTTCGCCCCCGAGAGCCACTACTGGATCTGTGGGTACGATACGTTCGGCTTCGCCCTGTTTCAGTGTCTGGTGTTGGATGCCGACGGGACACTGACCCTTCTGACCCGTGCGCCGGATCTTCGCCAGGCGCAGCAGACCTCCGTCTTGGCAGAGGACCGGATCAGGATCTGGCGGGACCGCGAGGGCGTGAATCCGGCCGACGCCTTGGGCGCGCTGTTACGGGAGCTGGGCCTGTCCGGGAAACGGCTTGGCATCGAAACGCAGACCGTCGGCCTTACCGCCTTTAACGGCGAGCGCGTCCGGCAGGCCCTGCCGGGCACAGTGCTGGAAGAGGCGTCCGAACTGATCCGCGCGCTGCGGCGGGTCAAGAGCCCGGCGGAGATCGCCTGCGTTCGCCGCGCCGCGGCTTTGTCGGACGATGCCTTGGACGCCGCCTTGGAAACCACCGGCAGCGGCGCCTTCGAGGGCGATATTCTCGCTGCCATGCAGGGTGCGGTCTTCAAGGGCGGCGGCGACTATGCGGGCAATGAGTTCATCATCGGTTCCGGGGATGCAGCGCTTTTGTGCCGGTATCAGTCGGGCCGGCGCACCCTGGCGGCGCAAGATCAGCTGACACTGGAATGGTCCGGCGCTTGGCGCCGCTACCACGCCGCCATGATGCGAACCCTGGTCGTCGGGAAAGCGAACCCGGAACAGCATCGGATGCATGCAGCGGCGGAGGAGGCGCTAATCGAATGCGAGGCGGCGATCAGGCCTGGCGCGCCGATGGGCGATGTGTTCGAGGCGCATGCCAGAACCTTCGACAATCACGGCCTGGGCCACGCGCGCCTCAACGCCTGCGGCTACGGCATGGGCGCGGTCTACAATCCGATCTGGGTCGACTTCCCGATGTTCTATGAAGGAAACCCGCTGCCGATGGAGGCCGGCAATGTGTTCTTTCTGCATATGATTCTGATGGACTCGCACGCCGGCCTCGCCATGTGCTGGGGCCACTCCGTCCTGGTTACCGAAACCGGCGTCGAACGGTTGAGCCGCCACGGGCTGGACTTGAAAGTGCTTTGACTCAGCCTTCCTGGAAGTGATCGTAAATCTTCTTGGCGACGGCGGAGGAGATTCCTTCGACCGCTTCCAAATCTTTCAGGCCGGCGCGCGACACCGCCCGGGCGGAACCGAACCGCAACAACAGCGCTTTCTTGCGCTTCCCGCCGATCCCGGGGATCTCGTCCAACGGCGAAGCGCCCATATCCTTGGTGCGTTTCTGACGGTGCGTCCCGATGGCGAAGCGGTGAGATTCGTCGCGCATCCGCTGAATGAAATAGAGGACCGGATCGCGCGGCGGCAGCAGGAAGGCCTCGCGTCCGGGCTGATGCAGGCGCTCGCGCCCGGCTTCCCGTTCCGGCCCCTTGGCGACGCCCAGCAGGGCGACGTCGTCCACGCCCAGTTCCGCAAACACTTCTTCGGCGACGGAGAGCTGTCCCTTGCCGCCATCGACAATGACCAGATCCGGCCATTGCCCCCGGTCGCGGTCCGGATCTTCCTTGATCGCACGGGTAAAGCGACGGGTCAGCACTTCGCGCATCATCGCATAGTCATCGCCCGCCGCCGCTTCCCCGCCGGTCACCGCTGTCTTGATGTTGAACTTGCGGTACGCGTTTTTCATGAACCCTTCCGGGCCCGCGACGATCATCGCGCCAATCGCGTTTTTGCCGGCGATGTGGCTGTTGTCATAAACCTCCACCCGCTCAAGCCTGGTATCGATGCCGAGTTTTTCCGCCAATCCATCCAATAGTTTGCGCTGTGTCGCGCTTTCGGCCAGCCGGCGGCCCAGGGCCTCGCGCGCATTGTCCATGGCATGGCCGATCAACTGGCGCTTCGGGCCGCGCTGAGGACGCAGGATCTGGACGCGCCGTTCGGCCCGGACCTGAAAGGCCTCCATCAGCAAGTCCGCTTCGTTCGGATCGTGGCTGACCAGGATTTCCTTGGGCGGGATGCGGTTGTCGTAGAATTGGCCCAGAAAGGCCGCCAGAACCGCTTCCGGTTCCTGATCTCGGTCATGGCTGGGGAAGTAGGACCGGTTGCCGTTGTTGCGCCCACCGCGGAAGAAAAAGACCTGAACGCAGGTATGCCCGCCGGTTTCGTGCAAGGCCACGACATCCGCGTCGCTGACCCCTTCGACATTGATGTCCTGGTGCGTTTGCACCGCCGCCATGGCGCGGATCCGGTCGCGCAGAGCCGCCGCCCTTTCGAAGTCGAGCGCTTCGGCGGCCTGCTCCATATTCTTCGCCAGGTCCTTCTGCACCGCCTGACTGTTCCCGGTCAGGAAGGATTTGGCCTGTGCCACCGAGGCCGCGTAGTCCGATTCCGAGATCCGCCCGACACAGGGCGCGCTGCACCGCTTGATCTGATACTGCAGACAGGGGCGGGTCCGCGCAGAGAATATGGAATCCGAACAGTTCCGCAGCAGGAACGCCTTTTGCAGGGCCGTCAGGGTGCGGTTGACAGCCCCCGCCGACGCATAGGGACCGAAATACTCGCCGGCCCGGTTGCGCGCCCCGCGGTGTTTGACGATCTGGGGAAAGTCGTGGTCCCCGCGGATCAGGATATCCGGAAAACTCTTGTCATCGCGCAACAGGATATTGTAGCGCGGCCGCAACTGCTTGATCAGGTTCGATTCAAGCAGCAATGCCTCCACCTCCGTATGGGTGGTGACGAACTCCATGGACGTGGTCTCCGCGACCATGCGCTGGAGACGGATGGGGAGGCGTTGCGGATGCGCGTAGGTTTGAACCCGCTTCCTCAGGCTGCGGGCCTTGCCGACATACAAAACGTCGCCGCGCGGGTTCAGCATCCGGTACACGCCGGGCCCCAACCCGAGGCGTGGCAGGTATCCCGCGATCACCGACATGCCCGACCGCAGTCCCGGCCGCGCCTCTTCATCGGAAGGCGTTTCTTGAGGGTCTGTTGTGATCTCGGAACTCATCGCCGCCATACCATCATAGCCCCCGGACCAGGGCCAGCCTGAAACCGCCGACCCGGCCTAAAGCCCTGAAAACGAACACCCTTCGATTGCCGCCGCGCCTATCCACCATGCCTGTGGATAAGTTTGTTGGTAACACTGGTGGGGTGGCGTAACTAGGGCGGAATACAAAGGTTTCAACCTTATTGCACAATAATTGTGCAGGACTTTCTAAGTTATTGATATTGCTAAATACTTATTATTCCAATTGTTAACCTAGTGTTACCGTTTCTTTTAAACCTGTGAAACCATTCGACGGATGCCCCACGAATTCCGGCTGTGCACAAGATTGGCCATGTCAATAGCAAAGAGTCGCAAAGTCAGGGATTTTTGAGGGATAATCGATCGACCGAACACCGGAGAAATACTCTAGGTCCGGACAAGACCGGGAAGTAAAGAACCGACCAGTCTCCTGGCAAATCTTGGTCCGTTTCTCACTCAATACTACCCAAGACCTCACACCGACCTCACGGCAATGCGAGAAACAGGACCAGCCTGTTCCAAACAGCCTGTCTAAGAGGAACGCTAAGCGCGGTCGCCGATGCCGGAAGATACGCGGACGATCTCGTACCCGACGGCGGCGCAATCGTCATAGATATCCAGTTTGCTGGTGGCGACCCGGACGGCCACGACCTGATCGCGCTCCAGGCACTTGTCCGCCAAGGCTTCCGCCAGGGTTTCCTGAAGATTGATATGCCGGCTCGAGACAAGCTCATGCGCTTCGGCCCGGACAAAGTCGTAGTCCAGGACATTGTCGATATGATCTTCGATCGGTCCGTTGAACGGGCGCAGATAAAGGTCCACATCGATATTGACCCGCTGGGTGCGGCCAATCTCATGGTCGTAGATGCCGATATTCGCGTCGACGACAAGCCCGCGCACGAAAAGCCGGCGGCATTCACCGTCCGTGCGAAGCCGGTCGTTCAGCGTCCGGGACAGAAAGTCTACATCATCAGGCACGGGCCATACTCCACAGTCCGGCGGGGTTGTGGCCGTGGGCTTTAAAGCCAACAGCCGTGTGCGGCAATAGAAATTCCGACATCAACTGTCGATCCTGTCCCGGTCGGGATCATCGGCGTCCAAAAACATGACGTCCCGGTCCATGGATACGAGCCGCTGGCCGCAATCTACCGGCAAGACGGCTCCGGTAACCGCTTTGGCGTGCACAAGGTAGCGCACCGCATCCGTTACATCGTCTATGGTCGTTCCACGACCCAGCGGCGTCATCGCGTGCACCGTCTTGAACTGCCCCTCACCTTGATCGCCGCTGCGCAAGGTCAGGCCGGGCGCGACGGCGTTTACCCTGCAGCGCGGCGCGGCGGCCTGGGCCAGCATCTCAGTCGCCCCTTTCAAGCCCAGCTTGCTCAAAGTGTAGGTGTAGAAGTCCGGGTTGAGGTTGAAGAGTTTCTGGTCCAGCACGTTGATCACGCAACCCTCCGCCCGGTCCGGCAGATCCGCGATCATGCGCTGGGCCAGATGCAGGGGCGCCCGCAGATTGACCGCCATATGCCGGTCGAAGCTTTCTACGGTCCAGGTGTCGGCCAGATCGTATTCGAAAAGGGAGGCGCTGTTGATCAGGCACTCGGCCGGACCAAGCCGGTCGCGGACCGTGTCCATCATGGCGTCTATGTCGGCGGGGTTGCCCAGATCGGCTCTGACCTTCGCGGCGCGGCGGCCGGCAGCCTCGATCTCGGCGAGTGTTCGATCGGCTTCCGCATCCGACCCGCGATAGTGCACGGCGATATCGAAACCATCGTCAGCCAAGGCCAGGGCGATCCCCTTGCCGATCCTTTTCGCAGCCCCCGTGATGACCGCAACTGGCATAGTTCCTCCAGAGTGTGTTGTGGAAAGGGCCGGCTAGCGCCGCTTCTTCCGGCCAGACGATTTTCCGCGCCCCTTGGGCCGCCCTTTCGGCAGCACTTCGGACGCAACATTTTTGATGCTGGCGGTGATCTCGCTGTTCAGCGGCGCGGCATGGGCCGGCATGTCGAGGTCGTAGGATTCGAGCCGCTGTATCTCATCCCGCAGCCGCGCCGCGGTTTCGAACTCCAGATCCGCGGCCGCCGAACGCATCTGCGACGCCAGGCTTTCGACATAGTCCTTCAGGCTGACGCCGACCAGGTTGTTCTCATCGCCTTCGCCAGCCTCCACCGTCATGTGGTCGCGCTCGTACACGCTTTCCAGAATGGCCGAGATGTCCTTGCGCACGCTTTCCGGCGTGATGCCGTGTTCAAGATTGTAGGCTTGCTGCTTTTCCCGGCGGCGGTTGGTCTCGTCGAGCGCGTATTGCAGCGAGTCGGTCATCGAATCCGCATACAGAAGCACGCGCCCGTCGACGTTGCGCGCGGCGCGTCCGATGGTCTGAACCAAGGAGGTCCGGGACCGAAGGAAGCCTTCCTTGTCCGCATCCAGGATCGCCACCAGGCCGCATTCCGGAATGTCCAGGCCCTCACGCAGCAGGTTGATGCCGACCAGAATGTCGAACGCGCCGAGCCGGAGGTCACGGATGATCTCGATCCGCTCCAGCGTGTCGATGTCGGAATGGAGGTAGCGGACGCGCAACCCCGCCTCAGACATATAGTCGGTCAGGTCCTCGGCCATCCGCTTGGTCAGGGTGGTGACCAGCACGCGCTGGTTCTTCTCCGCGCAGATCCGGCATTCGGCCAACAGATCGTCGACCTGGCTGTCGGTAGGACGGATGATGCAAACCGGATCGATCAGACCGGTCGGCCGGACCACCTGTTCGACGAAGACACCTGCGGTGCGTTCCAGTTCCCACGTCCCGGGGGTCGCCGAAACGAAAACCGACTGCGGCCGCATGGCGTCCCATTCCTCGAAACGCAGCGGCCGGTTGTCGACACAGGAGGGCAGCCGGAAGCCGAATTCCGCCAAGGTGGATTTCCGCGCATAGTCGCCCCGGAACATGCCGCCGATTTGCGGCACGGTCACATGGCTTTCATCGACGAACAGAAGCGCGTTGTCCGGCAGATACTCGAACAGGGTCGGCGGCGGTTCGCCGGGCGCGCGGCCGGTCAGATAGCGGGAATAGTTCTCGATCCCAGCGCAGGAGCCCGTCGCATCCATCATTTCCAAATCGAAGGTGGTGCGCTGTTCCAAACGCTGCGCTTCCAGCAGGCGTCCCGCGCGGTTCAGCTCGTCCAAGCGGACCTTCAGCTCTTCCTTGATCAAGGTGGCAGCCTGATTCAGCGTCGGACGCGGCGTGACATAATGGCTGTTCGCGTAAATCCGGATCTTTTCCAACGTGCCGGACTTTTCCCCGGTCAGCGGATCGAACTCCTGGATCGACTCCACTTCGTCGCCGAAAAAGGAAACCCGCCAGGCCCGGTCTTCCTGGTGGACGGGGAAGATCTCCAGCGTATCGCCGCGCACCCGGAAGGTGCCGCGCACGAAATTGTTGTCGTTGCGCCGGTATTGCAGCTCGACCAGCCTGCGCAGCAAATCGCGCACATCAATCCGGCTTTCGGCTTCGACGTCGGCCACCATCTGACTGTAGGATTCGACGGACCCGATACCGTAAATGCAGGAGACGGAGGCGACGATGATGACATCGTCCCGTTCCAGGAGCGACCGCGTCGCCGCGTGCCGCATCCGGTCGATCTGTTCGTTCCGGCTGGATTCCTTCTCGATATAGGTGTCCGACCGGGGCACATAGGCCTCCGGCTGATAATAGTCGTAGTAGGAAACGAAATACTCGACCGCGTTGTTCGGGAAGAAGCTTTTCATCTCCCCATACAATTGGGCCGCCAGCGTCTTGTTCGGCGCCAGGATCAGGGCCGGACGCTGCAAGCGTTGGATCGTGTGCGCCACGGTGAAGGTCTTGCCCGACCCGGTCACCCCCAACAGCACCTGTTCGCGCTCGCCCTCCTGAAGCCCTTGGGTCAATTCAGTGATAGCCTGTGGCTGATCGCCCGCCGGCTCGAAGTCGGACTCGATGGCAAACGCCTTGCCGCCCTCGGTCAACGGGCGTTCGACACGGGACAGCGTGCGCGGGGCGGCGCCCTGCGTCAGCGGATGGTTTTCTAGGGAGTCGATTTGCGCCATCGCCAGCCGGCAATCCTAGGAAGGTTTGTTGGTTACCGGCTCTTATATAGCGCGCGCTATTCGCTTACCAACGTTAAGGAGATTTTGCCTCACCCTCTGCTGACAGGTTCCGCCACCACGATGTAGCGCAAGGGCCCTGCCGTGCCGGCCGCATCGAAAGGATAGCAGGTCACCAGAACCAGCGACCGGGCGGCCCCGGGATCGTGCGCCAAGGCGATATTGTCCCGATGACGCACCGCAAGCTCCGTAATCCGGTACTCTCCGGGGTCTCCGCCCAACGTCTCCAGGATCACCGTGTCGCCCGCCCGAACGTTCTTCAGGAACGCAAAATGCGTGTCCCGGTGACCGAACAGCACACGCGCCGCCGCGCCGTCCGACAGTACCGGCCCGAAAGCCAGGGCACGGCCGTTGGCGCCGGTAAGAACATAGCGCTCCTGCGCCAGCCGCGGCACCGTCAGTTTTAGGACCGGACTGGTATCGGCCCAGGGCCAGGGGGGAGGCGCAGCGCCGCTCGCCCGTCCCTGTTGCCAGGACTCCTGGATCAGGATCGGCGCCAGCCACGCCTTGGCGATGTCGATCAGCGCCTGGCCGCCGTACCAGAGCCCCGCTCCGCAAGCCGCCAGGCAGGCGGCCAGTACGACGAGGCGGAGCCCGCTCACGCCGGACGCTCCCGCCCGCGCAGCAGCATCAGGCCGAGACCGGCCGCGGTTAGCATAAGGATCGCGGCGATCGACAGGTTCTGCTTCCAGCCGGCCGCCGTCGCGGGCCCGCTGACCCGGAGGGCCGCGGATTGCAAAACGGCCGTGCGCTGCGGTTCGGGAACGGCTTCTTCCTCGCCGCTGATGGGGGCGTCGGGCCGGCCTCTCTCCACCGCGACGAAGCTGGTGTAGCGCCCGGCGATCCCGTGGGTCAGCGCAACCGGCAGCGCCAGGGCCCGGATCGCCTGCGGGTCCGCGCCCAGCCGCTTGCGGTCGTCGAGATCCTCCAGTTTTTCCCGCGCCCAGAGCTTCGCCAACCCCGGGGCCGCCAACGCGCTCTCGGTCCCAAGCGTCATGCTCCACGGCTTGCCGTTCAGCCGGCCGGCCAGCGCCAGACGCTCGGCCTGCCGGTCGGTGCGCAGGACGAAATAGAGCGGCTCTCCCGCATAGAGATCGGGCAAGGCGCGCGGGAAGATTTCGACATCGTCCTCACCCAACAGGGCGCCTTCTTCCGCCGCGACGGACAAACCGAGATCGATGAGCTGCACGGCCTCCAGCCGGCGGTAAAGCGCGGCGATCTTATCGCGGCCCTCTTCGACCCGGTCGATATTCAGGAACGCGCCGCGTCCGGCTTCCGCCGCTTTGCGCATGAACCAGTTGTTCGGCGCCGGGCCGAGGCCGATGGTGAACAGTCTGGCATCACCCAGATTGCGCGCCGTCAGCGCGAACAAGGCGGTTTCGTTCGACACCGCCCCGTCGGTCAGGAAAACCACATGCCGGAACCGGTTCGAGACCGGAGTACCGGGCCCGGGAAGCGCCGCGCCAAGCGCCGGCGCGATGTTTGTGCCGCCATCGGACACCAGGCCCCGCACATACCGGCGCGCCTCGCCGACTGCCGTTTCGGTGGCCGGGACCGCATCGCCGAACAAGGGTTGCATCGTCGAATTGAACTGAATGATCTCGAACCGGTCTTCCGGGCGCAGGCCGCTCAGCGCCGCCTGCAACGCCGCCTTCGCCTGATCCAGCGCCTCGCCGTGCATCGACCCGGACGTATCCACCACCATGCGCAGGTCGCGCGGCGGCGCCGTCGTCTCACCCGACCGTGCCGGCGTCACCATCGCCATATAATAATGGGACCCTTTCCACTCTTCGTGAAATAGCATGGCGGCGGGAGACGCACCGGCCGCCAACCGCCATCGCAGCACGAAGTCACGGTCGGCGGGAACGAGCCTGTCGCGCAACGCGACGCTCGCCGATCCGGTTTCGCCGTGATGAACGCTCAGTGCGTGGCTGGGACTTTCGATCATGGCGAGATCGCCCCCGGCCTTCAGGTTCACGGCAAAAGCCGCCGGAATATCGCGCGGACGGTTCGGGTCGTTCGTCTCCAGCACCGCGCCGTTCTCGGCGAGGATTTCCATCAGGCTCTCCCAATCCGGAACATCCAGCGCGGCGAGATGCTGGTCGGGCATGAAACGGGGCGTGATGATCTGCGGCAGCCGCAGTTCGAAGACCCCGTCGCGCGGCTTGATGGCGAGTTGGTATTCCAGATCCACCGAGATCAGTTCCCCGGGCGCGATATTGGCGAGATCGGTGGAAAAAATATTCGGCCGCAGAGACTCGACGAGGCCCGCCCGTTTCCCGGCTGCGCGCGCCCGTTCGAAACTGCGGCGGGCCTCTCCCTTCTCCTCCAGAACGCCGTCGATCCAGGTTTCACCGAAGCGAATTCTGAGCCGGTCGACGGCGGCATCGTCCGGCAGCGGGAAAAGGTACCTTGCGTCGACAAGGGCCGAGTCCTCATTGACGAAAACCTGGCGGACTTTCGCGCGTGCCACCGCCCCGGACACTTCAACCGCCGTATAACTCGCCAGCAAGCGCGCCTGCCAGGCATGCGCGGCCTCGCCCTGGTCCATCAACATCAGGCCGAAACCGGGTTCTTCGGCCAGATGCTGCTGCGCCCGCACCGGCCCGGACTGGGCGACAGTCAAAAAAAGAGCGGCGGCCAATACGGCCGCCAGACGGCCGGCAGTTCCGTACCTCCGCGGCGCATCAACGTTAAGTCCGGCACAGGCAACGCGTTTCATGGCTAGGCTCCCTCGATCTTCTGGTCAGGCCGGCTGTGTGAACCGGCTGGGAAAGCAAGCCATGGCGATGAGGCCGCGCTAAGGCGGGAATTGGGCAATTTCAGGGCATTCAAAGGGCGATTTCGCCGTATTTTCGGCGGTCTGCGGAATTGATCCCGCCGACACGCGGCGCTAGGCTTGAGGCTCTTTCATTCCAACAATGCCGACCGCGCCAAACGCGCCCCGGGCTGGAGACTTCCGCCATGTCTTTTCTCGCCGACCGTCTGTCCCTGATTCAGCCGTCGCCCACCGTTGCCGTTTCAACCAAAGCGGCGGAGCTGAAAGCGGCCGGCAAGGATGTCATCGGCCTGGGTGCCGGAGAGCCCGATTTCGACACGCCCGACCATATCAGCAAGGCGGCGTTCGATGCGATCAATGCAGGCAAGACCAGATACGCCCCACCGGCCGGTATCCCGGAACTGCGCAAGGCGATTTGCGAGAAGCTGCAACGCGACAACAATCTGAGCTACACGCCGGATCAGATTCAGGTCGGCTGCGGCGGCAAACAAACGATCTACAACGCGCTGATGGCGTCCGTGAACCCGGGCGACGAAGTAATCATTCCCGCCCCCTATTGGGTCAGCTATCCGGACATCGCTATGCTGTGCGAAGGCAAGCCGGTGATCGTCGACTGCGGCCAGGAGAGCGGCTTCAAGATCACCGCCGAGCAGCTGCGCGCCGCGATTACACCGAAAACGAAATGGCTGATCTTGAACAGCCCGTCCAACCCGACCGGCGCCGGATACAGCCACGACGACCTGCGGGCCTTGGCGGATGTACTGCTGGAGAACGACCATGTCTGGGTGATGACCGACGACATGTACGAGTTCCTGGTCTATGACGGGTTTGAATTCTGGACCATCGCTCAGGTCGAACCGAAACTGCAGCCCCGGGTCCTGACCCTGAACGGACTGTCGAAGGCCTATTGCATGACGGGCTGGCGCGTCGGCTATGCCGCAGGCGACAAGGATCTGATCAAGGCGATGAACAAGCTGCAGTCGCAGTCAACGACCTCTACCTCCACGATCAGCCAATGGGCCGGCGTCGAGGCGTTGAACGGCGACCATTCCTTCATCGCGCGCAACAACGAAGTGTTCGTGCAACGCCGGGATCTGGTCGTCTCCATGCTGAACCAGGCCGTCGGCATCGACTGCCTGACACCGCAGGGCGCCTTCTATGTCTACCCGTCGATCGCAGGCCTGATCGGGCGAAAGACACCGGCCGGCAAGGTGATCGAAACCGACGAGGATTTCGTGACCTACCTGCTGGAGGAAGAGGGCGTGGCCGCGGTTCACGGCGCCGCCTTCGGTTTGTCCCCGCATTTCCGGATTTCCTACGCAACCTCGACCGAGCTGTTGGAGGAAGCGTGCCGCCGTATCCAGCGGGCCTGCGCGGCATTGAATTAGCCGCCAAGCTGAGGCAAAACCTCGGTTTCCACAAACCGAGGGACGCTTCATGGACTGGACTGCCTGCGCAAAAACCCTGGCCGACGCCCGGGTGAACAATATCCGGTTGGATGAACCGCCCCGGCCGGATCCGCAGAACGCGGAAGAGGCCTATGCCCTGCAGGCCGCCGTGACGAAGGCCCTCGGTTACACCGTGATCGGCTGGAAGGTCGGCGCCACCAACCCGGCGGCGCAGGCGGCGCTCGGTGCACAGGAACCGTTTGTCGGACCGATCTTCGAGGAGCAGACCTTCGAAGGGTCTGCAGAGATCAAAACCGCGCAGAACGCCTTGCGCATCCCGGAAGCGGAATTCGCGCTTAAGCTGAAGTCGGACCTGCCCGCCCGGGCCGCAGCCTACGGTGCCGGTGAAGTCGCCGCGGCGGTCGCCAGCGTTCATCCGGCGATCGAGGTCGTGAACAAACGCCTCGCCGGGGAGTTCGGCGATCATATCAACCGCGTCATCGCGGACGGCGGCGCCAACCATGCCTTCATCTATGGCAGTCAGTCCGCGCCGGTGGAAAGCCTGGACCTGCCCAACCATCCGGTCCATGTCTCCATCAACGGCATGGCCAAGGCGGACGGGACGGGCGGCAATGTCATGGGAAGCCCAATCATGGTGCTCGCCTGGCTCGCCACCCACATGAGCAAACGCGGTATCGGCTTGAAAGCCGGCCAGTGGATCAGCACCGGACTGACGACCGCTGTGTTTCAAGTCCGCCGGGGCGACGACGTCACCGCGGACTTCGGATCGCTGGGAAGCGTTTCGGTGAAGTTTTCCGACTAATCCGCTTTCGCCGGGTGTTGGGCGCGCGCCGGATTTGATAAGTGTCCTTCAGGTGACCGCTTAACCGCCAAGGGCGACCCGTGCCGACATTCGACCCCAGCCATATCGAGGTCCTTTTCTGGAACGCCTTGGCCTTGATCGCGGCAGCCTGTCTTTTTGTGCCGTTGTTTCACATGCTTCGCCTGGGAAGCATCCTCGGTTATCTGGTCGCCGGATTGGCGGTGCAGATTGTCTTGCCGGGCGCCTTGACCGAACATCCCGAGGAATTGCTGCATTTCGCCGAGTTCGGCGTGGTGCTGTTCCTGTTTGTCATCGGCTTGGAGCTGCGCCCTCCGGTCCTTTGGTCGATGCGCCGGGATATCTTCGGACTGGGTCTGGCGCAGATGTTGGGCTGCGGTCTGCTGCTCTCCGGCGCCGCGCTGGCCTATGGATATGACCCCGCCATCGCCGTGGTGATCGGTCTGGGTCTGGCGCTGTCATCGACCGCCCTGGTCATGCAAACCCTGGACGAACGGCGGGAGCGCGGCACCCTCTACGGCCGGAAGGCTTTCGCGATCTTGCTGTTTCAGGACCTGGCCATCGTACCCTTGCTGCTGCTGATCGCCTTCCTGGCGCCGACGGGAGACGGCCTGGACATGCAGCAGAGTTTGATCAGGATCGGCATCGCCATCGCGGCGATTGGCGCGCTGATCCTTGTTGGGCGCTATGCCCTGGACCCCATGTTCCGCCTGCTGGCGAAAACCGGCGTACAGGAGGTCATGACCGCAAGCGCGCTCGGCGTGGTGATCGCCGCCGCTCTATTGATGGATTTCGTCGGCATGTCCTACGCGATGGGATCGTTTATCGCCGGTGTGATGCTGGCCGAATCCTCCTACCGGCACGAAGTGGAAGCGGATATCGAGCCCTTCCGTAGTCTGTTCCTGGGCCTGTTCTTCGTCGCCGTCGGATTGTCGCTGGATCTGAATGCGGTGGTGGAGAATTGGCTGCTGATCCTGGCTGCCACCCCCGTCGCGATGCTTTTGAAGGGACTGGCGCTGGCCGCCGTCACGGGCGGCTTCCGGCTGAAACGCAACGATGTGGTGAAACTGTCCTTCTCGCTGCCGCAGTTCGGGGAATTCGGTTTCGTGCTGTTCGCCGCGGCCTCCACCGCCGCGTTGATCAATCCGCAGGAAGCTTCGGTCCTGATCGCCGTCGTAACCCTGTCGATGGCGCTCTCCCCGCTTCTCGCGCGGGTCGAAGGCCTGTTTTTGACAAAGACGCCGGAGACGCTCATCGAAGAAACGTTCGACGACGCGACCGGCCGCATCCTGGTGATCGGGTTCGGGCGGTTCGGACAGATCGTCGCGCAACCGCTGTTTGCGCAGGGGTTCGACGTAACGATCCTGGACAACAACCCGACACGCGTCCAAGAGGCGGCCGGTTTCGGTTTTCGCATCCACTACGGCGACGGCACACGGCGCGATGTGTTGCGGGCGGCGGCTGCCGAAGGCGTCGATATGGTTGCCGTATGCATCGATGATCCGGAAGCCGCCGACGCCATCCTCGCCCGGGTTCAGGAGGACTTTTCGGAGGCCAAGGTCTATGTGCGTTCCTTCGACCGGCGGCACTCCATACGGCTGATCAACGCCAAGGCCGACTTCGTGGTGCGCGAGACCTTCGAGTCCGCCGTGCGCATGGGCCGCCAGGTGCTGATCGGTCTGGGCGTCCCGGAAGCGGAAGCGGATCATCGCATCCAGGACATCCGCAAGCGCGACCGCGAACGGCTGATGGAACAGGCCGAAGGCGATATCTCTGCGGGACGGGACAGAATGTTCACCGCACCGGTCAAACCTGAACCCCTTCCCGTTGAAAAGAACCAGACACCCGACGAAAACGCATAGATGCCATTCGCAAAAACGCGGTAACTCCCTGCATATTTTCCTTGAACAAGATGTGTGAATTCCTACATTTAACCTATCAAATTTGAATTATTCTAAAGTATAACTTATCGCTGCCATAACCGATGCCTGGCGTAACGCCGATCAACCGGAAGGAGAGAGGGAAATGGAAATCAATATCGGGATCGATCAGGACGACCGTCGCGAAATCGCCGCGGGCCTGTCCCGCCTGCTGGCCGACAGCTACACCCTGTATCTGAAGACGCACAATTTCCATTGGAACGTCACCGGGCCGATGTTCAACACGCTGCACACGATGTTCGAAGGTCAATACACCGAGCTGGCGACCGCCGTCGACGAAGTGGCGGAACGCATCCGCGCCCTGGGCGAACCGGCACCTGGAAGCTACGCGCAGTTCGCGGAACTGACCTCGATCAGCGAAGAAACCGGCACGCCCAGCGCCGAGGAAATGATCCGGCAGTTGGTCGAAGGCCAGGAAGCGGTTGCGCGCACGGCGCGCTCTATCTTCCCGGCGGCTGAAAAAGCCGGTGACGAGCCGACGGCCGACCTGTTGACCCAGCGCATGCAGCTTCACGAAAAGAACGCCTGGATGCTGCGCAGCATGCTGGGCTAAGGCCTGCGTAAAAACCACTGCCAACAAACGCCGGTCCGATGGTTCGGGCCGGCGTTTTTCGGTACAGTCGGCGGATGCAACGCACCGACCCCTATTGGTGGGACGATGCCGGCCCGCCGGTCTCGCCGCCTGAGCACGCTCTTCCCGACGAAACCGATGTTCTTGTGATCGGGGCAGGGCTGACCGGACTATCGGCGGCCCGGACGCTCGCCAAGGCCGGAAAATCCGTGCTTGTCCTGGAAGCGGGTGCGCCTGGAAGCGGCGCCAGTGCGCGGAACGGGGGCATGATCGGCAGCGGCCACCGGCTCTCGGTTGCAGCAACAGTCGCGCAATTCGGCGAGAGCACGGCGCGCAACCTCCTGCAAGAGGCGCATCTTGAAGCGCTGGCCTTCTGCAAATCCGCGATGCGGGAAGAAGAGATCGACTGCGACTTCGCCGAACCGGGCCGTTTCCGGGCGCTGTGGCGGACCGAAGAGGTCGAGGCGGAAGCCCGCGGTCTGGAGGCGCTGCAGCGCCTGGTCGATGTCGAGGCGGAGGTGATCCCGCGCGAGCGGCAGCGCGAGGAAGTGGGGACTGACCTCTATGCCGGCGGGGTCGTCTTCCCGAAGCATGGCGGGTTGAACCCGGCGAAATGGGTGGCGGGCCTGCTGGGTGCCGCGCAACGCGCAGGCGCGCAGGTCCAGGGAAACACACCGGTCTTGAGGTTGGAGCGGGACGGGGCCCATCACCGGGCCGGAACGCCCCGGGGGCCGGTCAAGGCGGGCGCGGTGTTGGTTGCAACCAATGGCTATACGCCCGGTCAATTCCCCACTTTGAAACGCCGGATCGTCCCCGTGCCGAGCTACATCGTGGTAACCGAACCGTTGGGGGAGAACCGGATCAAAAGCCTGTTCCCGAACGGGCGGATGATCGTCGAATCCCGGTTGCGGCATTGCTATTACCGTCCCTCGCCCGACGGCACCCGCATCGTCTTCGGCGGGCGCGCCGCCTTGTTCAACGCTCCGGAAACCTTCGCGCAAAATCAGTTACGCCGGCTGATGGCGGAGATTTTTCCCGACTTGGACGGGGTCGGACTGACTCACAGCTGGCGCGGCTTTACCGGTTTCAGCTTCGGTTTCCTGCCGCATGTCGGACAGCAGGACGGGGTGTGGCACGCCATGGGATATTGCGGCAGCGGCAACGCCATGGCGCCGTATCTCGGCCACAAAGCCGCCTTGCAGATCTTGTCGGACCCCGATGGCGAGACGGCTTTCAGCCAAACGCCCTTCCCCGACCGCTGGTGGCATCGCGGCAAGGCCTGGTTTCTCCCCTTCGCCGATGCGGTCTTCCGGGTGAAGGACACGGCGCATGGGATCGGGCGGCTTCGTTAGTGTCTGTCACGATGGCAAGGCGACCGAGGGCGCTCTTAAGGGCGCCAAGTAAACGCGACACGCCCTAAATCCGGAATACCACCATCACAGTTGTTTTATTTGGCTGACCCGCGGGAACGCTCCACTTACTTCGCAGCAATGGTATAAACCTGACGATGCCGCGCCGCTTGAGCGCGCGGTTTTGAACTGTGAACGGGTGAGAGAGATGCTGATCAAGAAAACGCGTAGTTGGGAACTGCCGGAACGCTTGGCGACGCCCGAGGCGGCCTATCTGAACAGACGCGCATTCGCGAAGCAGATCGCCGCAGGCAGCATCTTTCTCGGCGCATCGGCGGCCTTCGCCGGCAAAGCGCGGGCGTCGGCCGACCCAACGGCGGATCTTTATCCGGTCGAGCGCAATACGCGTTTCACGCTGGACCGGCCCGTCACGGATGAGAAATACGCGCTGACCTACAACAACTTCTTCGAGTTCGGTACGCACAAGAGCATTTCGGATCTTGCCCAGCGGATGGAATTGCGCCCCTGGACCGTGCTTCTCGATGGTATGGTCGAGGAAGAGCGTACCGTCGATTTCGACACCCTGATCCGCGCCATGCCGCTCGAGGAGCGTCTGTACCGGCATCGTTGCGTTGAAGCCTGGTCGATGGCGGTTCCCTGGAGCGGTTTTCCGTTGGCCGCCCTCGTCGATTACGCGCGGCCGCTGTCAGGCGCGAAATACATCCGCATGGAGACGGTCATTCAGGAAGACACCATGCCCGGCCTGCGGTCGGTCTGGTATCCCTGGCCCTATGTCGAAGGGCTGACCATGGAAGAAGCCACCAACGAACTCGCCTTTATCGCAACCGGCCTCTACGGGAAGCCGATTGCCAAGCAGAACGGCGCGCCCTTACGCCTTGTCGCGCCATGGAAGTACGGGTTCAAGTCCGTGAAGTCGCTGGTGCGGTTTACCTTTACGGATCAGCGTCCGATCGGTTTCTGGGAGGAAATCCAGGGCGCGGAGTACGGTTTCTGGGCGAATGTGAACCCGGAGGTCTCTCACCCGCGCTGGAGCCAGGCGACGGAACGGGTGCTCGGCACGGACGAACGGGTGCCGACCCTGCTGTATAACGGGTACGCCGAACAGGTCGCCCACCTGTATAAGGGGCTGGAGAACGAGCGTCTCTACCAATAGGCGCAGCCGCCAGGGGTCCAAGGCCCTCCTTTGGAGGGATATCCCCCTATTCCCGCATAAAAATCCCGGTTTTCCTAGCCCGATCAGTCTTGTTACTCTCCAGGAGCGGCAATGCCGCATGGTGGGAGGCAAATAGTTGACGTTCAGCTACGACGTCCGCATCCGCGAGGGCAAAGACTGGCGGGCGGTGCAAAGTTTCCAGAGTCGCACAAGCGCTTTGGTGCGCGCCAATGGCATGATCGATTCAAAGGAATCGAAGGCGGTGCGCGTGGTGCATGTCCGCCGCCGTCCGAACGACACGATCAAAGAAAAGATCGTCTACGAACAGATCATCCCGGAGCAGAAGGAAAAACCGATTGCGGCGCAGGCCGTCGAAACCGCCGCTTATTGCGAAGAGCCCGGGGATATCTTCCGCCTGGAAGCCCGCACCACCATCAGCAAGGTGATGAGCAAGTATTTCGAGCGCAAGCTGATCACCGCCTGTGAATTGGTCACCGACCCGGGCAACCTGTTAATGCTGGCCGGCGACAAGCCGCTCTTGAACCAAGCCTTCACCTTTGCCGGGGTCGTGCAGGCCAAGGCGCGCGGCGAGGATCAGCAGGCCCGCATCGCGGCCCTGCCGGCGCTTTTCGACAAGGTCCTGAAACAGGCCGAAGAAATCGCCGAAGAGTTGGACCCATTCGTCGAAATGCGCGACATGCAGGGGCTGGATGCGGTGGTCGAGGCGGCCAACGCCCTGGGGGAGCCGAAAGCGCGCGGCATGCTGCTGGCCGTTATCGGCGACAGGTTGCGCGAGGAAGGCGACCCCGCGCTCAAGGTGAAGACGCTGTTAACCTTGATGGAGGGCGTCGCGCCCGCCACCTCCGACGAGTCATTACAACTGATAGACAATGTGCTGGCCGAAATGCTGGACAGCGCCGATACCCTGCGGGTCCTGTTGGGACGCCGGAGCGACTTGGGTGAAGCGCTGTCGACGGCGGCCTCCATAGCGTCCGGCAAATGGCAACCGGACCGCAGCGCGTCGGACGCGTTGCGCCTGTTGAGCGAAGCCCTGACCAAACATCGGTTCCAGCTGTCCAAACAGGCACTCAACCGCTGGATCGCCAAAGGCCTCGATTCCCGCGCGCCGTTGACCCGCGAAGGACAGCCGCAGGAACGGACGACGTTCGGGAAAGTCCTGGAAGGCATGATGGGAAATGCCGGGATCTACGGCGGGGTGGTCAGCGCCGAGTGCCTGACCCAACGCGCCCGGGCCGCGCTCAGCGCCAACCCCGACGACCAGATGCTGGAACCCGCGATCGACCGGCTGACCCAACTGATCAAGGAACCGTCGGCCAAGATCGGGTACCTGCTCGATCTCTCCGCCAGCTCGATCATCAACCAGGGCAACGCGGTAACCGTTCTGCGCCACGTGGCGGGGGCGATGAACAGTCTTCGGACATTCGGGGATTTCGTGCCCAGCGCCGCCGACCAGGAAGAGGCGGAACTGGTCCGGAAACTGGTCCTGGCCAAGGCCCCTCAGGCAAACCTGCCGGCGGAGGTTATCCAAGGGCTCGAAGCGCGGTTGAACGCTCTGAAACCCGGACCGCCATCGGAGGCGGGCGCCAAGCCGGCGGCGCGTCCGAAGGCCGCCCCCGCGGGCGCGGGCAAGACCGAGGCCGGGGCGGAAAAACCGGAGAAACCCAAAGCAAAGGGCAACCTGCGTTCCGTGAAGGCAGGCGATGTAATCTACACGGCGGCGGACCGCGCGGAAGAAGCCTATATCGTGCGAACCGGCGCCGTAAAGATCGTCGCGCCCGGAGCGGCCGGGGAAGAGAGCAGCCGCGTCATCGGCCCGTCGCAGGTCTTCGGCGAGCTTTGCCTCGCCGGGGTCGCAACCAGGAAGGCAACCGCCATCGCCGCCAAGGACACCGAGCTTTTCGCTGTCCCCAAATCCGTTTTCGACAAACGCGTAAAAGGCATTGCGGAAAAGGACCGGATGATGGCGATCCTGTTGACCGCACTCTTGAAACAGCTACGGTCCGGCAATGAATGATTGCGCCGGCAGAACGCCGGAAAACGCAGGGGTTGTGCGTTGAAGACCGGGTATGAACTGCAGCTGTATGCCGACGGGCGATGGCAGACGCGTGAACTTCTGAACGACAAGGCCGAGGCCCTGAGCCGCGCTGACGCGCTGACGGAAGACGGCGGCGCGGAGAAGGTGCGTGTCCTGGAGACCGAGCCGGACTCGTCCGGCAAGTCCGTTGAGCGGACGATTTTCGAACAAGCCGTCAAAAGCAAGGGCGAGAAACCGACCACCGCGCAACATGTGGACACCGTCCCGATGTGTCAGGCGCCGTCCGATGTGTTTCGCCTGGAAGCGCGGTTGACCCTGGCGCGCATCCTGCGCGGGTATCTGGACGACGAGAACACGACCGCGTCGGAGCTCATTACCGACCCTGGGAAAATAGCGCTGCTGACACGGCACGAAAGCATGTTGCCGCAAGCGATCGGCGTCGCCGCGACCGTCCAGGCAAAAGCGACCGAACAGTCGCAGCGCGAGCGGTCCGACGCGCTCTATGCCCTCGTCGACGGCGTGAAGGAGATCGCGACACAGATCTCCAAGGAAGCGCCGAAACTGGCGGCGGCCTTGCAAACGGGCGGAACCGACGGGCTTTTCAACGCCATCAAGGTCCACCCGGAATCCCTGCAGACACCGCTTTCCATCGCCGCCTTGGCAGGCTTTCTGCGTGAGGAGGGCGACCCGGCGGCGCGGGTCGATAAACTCCTGGGCCTGGTGCCGGAAGACGGCGATCTCGCCGACCCCGCGCACCTTTTGATCGACGAGGCCCTGGCTGAAATTCTGGATGGCGGCGACGGCGTCAAATCCATCATCGGGGCGATGCCGGATCTGGCATCCGCAACCCGCAATGTCTGCGCTTTGGCGCGCGGCCAATTTACACCGCGCAAGGGCGCTCCCGCCGTTCAGGAAAACCTCAACAACCTGTTGCGGACCTATCCCTTCCCCGCCGCCAAGGCGTCGCTGAACCGCTGGGTATCGATGGCGATGGCGTCGCTTCAACCGCTCACGCGGGAAGGCGGTGACGAAGAACGCCGCGCCTTTGCGGACGTTCTAGCCGCGATGATCCAGGATGACGGTTTGGCCGGCGGCGCCAAGACCAGCGAGGCGGTAACGCAGCGGGCGCGCAGCGCGCTGGTGACCGATCCCTACAATCAGCGGATCGAAGATGCGATCGACGCCCTGTTGCATGCGATCCCGGCAAAGTCCGCCCGCGTCGGCTACCTGGCCGATGTCTCCACCACCGAGACCGTTGGAGAACGGGCGAGACCGTCGATCGTTCAGTTTCTGGTCGAAACCATGGGGACCGTGCGGTCCCTGGGCGATTTGGCGCCCCCCGGGGCGACGCGCCGGGAGGCGGAGGCCATTCAGGAAAAGCTGATCCGCAAGATCGAGCGCGCGCCGCTCCCGGAAGAATTGCGCCAACATCTCTCCTCGAAGATCTCCGCCCTGCCCGCCGGCGCGGGCCGGCCCGTCATGGCCATGCAAAACATCCAGCGGCCGGGTGACAAGCTCCGCACCCTGTCGGCGGGTGAGGTGGTCTTCAACCAGGGAGACTATGGCGACGCCGCTTACATGGTGCGCAAGGGCGCGGTCGAGATCAGCCTCAAAGTAGACGAGGACGATGTCGTTATCGCGACCTTGGGCCCCGGGGAAATCTTCGGCGAGATGTCGCTGATCGACGATCAGCCCCGCGCCGCCGCCGCACGTGCCAAGACGGATGCGGAGGTTCTGGTGGTGCGCGGCCCGCCGTTCAAGAAACGCCTGGACGCCTTAAGCGAAAACGACCCGGTTCTGCGTCACCTGATCAACGTCTATGTAACGCGGTTGCGGATGACGGTTCAGCGGCTGACGTAACGGTAACCTGGTGCGTGTACCTTTCCCGGGCAGCACTAAACCGTCCGGGCGGCCTCGCAGAGCACCGCCAACTTCTGTCGCGCCAGGTCGCGGCCCAGATGGCCCAAGCCGCAATCGGGCGCCGCAACCAGGCGGTCGCGGTCGATGTGTTCCAACGCGGTCGCCAATCGGGCACGCACTGCGTCCACCGTTTCCACGGTGCTTGTTGCAATGGCGATCGACCCGAAGATGATGGTTGAGCGTTCGAACCGATCCAACAGGGAAAGGTCGTTGTGCCGATGCGCGTCTTCGAGCGAGATCTGGTCGATCTCCGCCGCATCCAACGCGTCAGCCAGTTGGAAGTAACTCTGGGGGTCGGCCTTGTGATAGTCCGTCTGATCCAAGTAATTGGGATAACCGCAGCAGATGTGAACGACCCGCGTCACGGATGCCGGCACGCCCTCGAAACAACGCTCCAGCCCCTCGACGCCGAAAGCCAGCGCGTCGTCGACTTTGCGGGCGAACAGCGGCTCGTCGACCTGAATGAAACGGCAGCCGGCATCGGCCAGCGCGCGTATCTCCGCATTGAGCGCATCCGCCAGATCCCGCGACAGAGCTTTAGGGTCGTCGTAGAACACATCCGCGCAGGTATCGGCGATCGTGATCGGGCCGGGCACGGTGACCTTCACGGGCCGCTCGGTGAAGGCCTGGGCCGCCTGCCAATCATGCACCAGAAAGCCGGTTTCCCGCACCGCGATCCGGCCACGGATCGTGGGCAGTTCGGCTTCGTAGGCACCGTCCCTTAGAACCCGGTTCGTCAGGTCGTGAAAATCGAAACCGTCGAGATGCCGGCAATGATAATGGATATAGTTTTCCCGACGGACCTCTCCGTCCGTCGGAATGTCGATTCCAGCCGCGACCTGGTCGGCGACAACCTCGCCCGCCGCCTGCACGAAAAGCGCCTCTGCCGCCTCTCCCGCTTGTTCCAGGTCCTTTTCATAAGCCCGCGTGGCGTTCGCGGTGCTCATGCCTTCTTCGATGTTGAACCAATCGCCGATCGGCACGTAATCCGGTTTCGGATACGCGCCGATCGTGGTTGTGGTGAGCGGTTTCGCGGTCATACCCTGGCCAGTCTTTGCTGATTTGAGCGCCTCATGTCAGGGCCGTTCGGCCTTCGGCGTCAAGGTGCAAATTCCTAGAGCCAGGGTTACCGCTGATCAATCGGCCGGGGTCCGGATCCAACGCTGCAGGGCTTCACGGGCCCGTTCCGGGCAGATCGCCGTGTAACGTTCGATCAGATCATCCAGCGCCGCTGTCTCTTCAGGCCGCGACCCGTCGTCGTCGATCAGATGCATCAGCGAGACGAAATCATCCGGTCCAAACCCGGCACTGCGGCAAATCACGGCCAGGGCTTCGACATTGCGGGTGGAGACAATCAACTCAACCTGCTTCAAGGGAAGACTGCAGATGCGCGACAGCAAATAAAGAAACAGCTTCTCCTGCCCCGCCTCCATCAGGCCGAGCGCGAGTGTCGGCGTATCGCCCACGGAAATAACCAACTGCCGCATGACGTCGACGGCAACCGCCTCCTTCAACCCGGCCGCCAAGGCCAGCAGCATGGGCCGGAGCCGCTGGGCGGCAGGGCCAGGGTGCCCCGACTTCGGGTTGCTGAGGCTCTCAGCCAGGTTGATCAGAAGAATCCGGCCGGCCGAGGCGGGCAGGTCGCGGCGCATCAACATCGCGGTACGCGCCCGTTCGTCGGCGGCGCCATCGATACAGAACCCGTGAATAACGGACGACGGGATCTGCGCATTGATGTTCGACATCATTTCATAGGCGACATCGGCCTCGCCGCTTTCGCTCAGCGCCTTACAGACCGACGCGCCGATGCCTTCGCGGCCGGCGATGGCCAACCGGTGCCCATGCCCGTTCGCATTGGCAAGATCGACGAGTTGCGCATCGTTCAAAACCGGGCTCTGGAGCAAGACGGGCCGGGCGACTTCGATATCATCGCTTGCAAGCAACCAGACCAACTCTCGCGAGGCCCAGCCGCATGGCGCGATCTTCTCGGCCAGGCAGCGGCGCAGAGCGATGTCCCCGGCAGGCAGCAGGTCGAAGATGATGCCGCACAGTTCTTCCTGCTGCGGCGCGGTCCGAACATGCCCGATGTCGATCAGGCTGCTCTCCACGATGTCCTGGAACTGCCGCCGCTTGGAGGCCACCGACTGTTTGCCCGGCGACGGCGGGCCGCCCTTGATGCAGTCCGTTTCAGTAACGGTTGTAGCGGTTCCGTACTCCCGGCTGGGCACTGAGACCGGCGCGGATGCCATATGCACATCGTTGGCGGCTCTTAATGCGAACTTATAATGTGACATGACGGCACTCCTTGTTCGACGTGTTTTCATGAGAGGAGTGTCGCCAACTGCCGCTATTCCATCGTGAATCCTCGGCCGGGTTCCTTTGCGAAAGCGTGAAAACTCCGTAAAAAAGACGGATTCACGGCAAGAAACGTATTTTCACGGGGGCGCATGGTGGGATCGGCCAGGGGTTTGGGGGGCGGCTCCTTGCCGTGCGAAACCGCCGAATGCTCCGCCGCGGCGGCCCTGGAAAGGTATCGGATCGCCGGTCACGCCATGGGGCTGACCCGCCTGGCCCCGGTAACGGGACTCGACCGCCTCGGCATTCCGGTTGCCGCCGCCTTCCGCCCCAACGCGCCCAGCGTTTCCGTGAACCATGGCAAAGGGTTGACGCTGACGGCGGCCAAGGCCTCGGCGCTTGGCGAAGCCTTGGAGCTCTGGCATGCGGAGTCGCCGGACTTGCCGGTTATCGAGGCAAGTCCGGCCGACCTGCGCCGCCGCAGCCGCGTCGCGCCGATCTACGAGTTGCCCCAGCGGGCCGGCAGCACCATCGACGAGGACAGGCCGCTTCACTGGGTGACGGGCCGGGGATTGTGGGACGGCGCGCCGGTGATGGTGCCGCTGGCGTCGGTTTGCATGGATCTCGCCAAACCCGCCTATCCAGGCTCGGACCAATTTGCCGCCAGCTCGTCCGGACTGGGGACAGGGTTGTCCCGGGACGCCGCGCTTCTGCATGCCCTGTGCGAGGTGGTCGAGCGCGACGCCCACGCGGTGTGGCTTCTGCGCGGCAATAGCTTGGCGTCGGTAACGCCTGTCAGCCCGGCGGCGGCGCCCGGCCCCCTGTCACGCGCGGTGATGGAGCGGATCGACGATGCCGGCCTGGCGGTCGGTCTGGCGGACATCACCAGCGACATCCGCATCCCCTGCATCCTTACGGTTCTCATGGATAAGGGTGGCCGCAATCCCAGCGAAACGCCCTTTGCCTTGGGAACCGCCTGCCATCCGCACCCCGAAACAGCCCTGATCAAAGCCTTGACCGAGGCTGCGCAGATGCGCCTGTTGCAGATAACCGCCTTGCGCGACGATCTGACGGCGGCGGACTATCGGGAAAGCAACAGCCGGATCTGGCATCTCGCGTCCAGCGCGCTTCAGGAGGACACAGACACGTTCATGCTTCCGGAAGGTGAGACGACCCCGGATACGCGGTCCGCGCTTCAAGTTGCGCAGAAAACCTTGGCGCAGGCATGGTCCGCCCAGCCGGTGCTGGTCGACCTGTCACGGGACGAGATCGGTGTTCCCGTCGTCAAACTGCTTGTCCCAGGGTTGGAAGACGGCGTCGACCTCGCGACGCACCGGTTGGGACAACGCGGCCTGCAAGCCAGATTGGAGTCAGCGTGAACGGCCCTCGCGTCCTCTTCGCGGGCCCCAGCGCGCGGGGAGCGTTGCGTCAGGACGGACCTAGCGTACGGTTTTCGCCACCCGCGCGGTTTGGCGACGTCGCGCGCGCCGTCGACGCCGGGGCCGCGGCCATCGGCATCATCGACGGTGTGTTCGAATCCGAACGTTCGGTCTGGCACCGGGAAATCCTCTGGGCCTTACACAAGGGCATCCCGGTCTTCGGCGCAGCCAGCATGGGTGCGCTGCGGGCTGTGGAGACGGACGCCTTCGGGATGCAGGGGATCGGCACCATTTACCAATGGTACAAACAGGGTTTGGTGGAGGATGATGAAGAAGTCGCCGTACGTCACGCACCGGCCGGCCTCGACTACCGGCCCTTGACCGAAGCAACCGTGAATGTCCGGGCGAGTCTGCGAGCTGCCGTGGAGGCGGATGCAGCCACACCGGACGAGGCCGCCAGCGCGCTTTCGATGGCGCGCGCCATTCATTACAAAGAACGCACACGTGCGGCGCTTCTCGCATTTTGGGCGGACGTCCAAAATCTTTCGCCGTTGTCCGCATGGCTCACCGATCACTGGGTCGACCAGAAACAGAAAGATGCGGCGCAGTTGATCGATCTCTTCGGTCAAGAGAACCTTCCGCCGGTGCGGCAGGTCCCGGATTTCGACTTTCAGGAGACCGTCCACTGGCGTCACTTCCGCCAGCAAGGTCCATAGCGGTTGAACCAAGACACCCTTTGCGGCACTCTCAACGTGTAATGCAGGCTAGACGCGGTTGATGGGGTTCGCGTTGGGTAAGGAGGGAACGATGGTTAAAGCGCCGGTATCCGGGGATGTGAAACGCCCAACGCCCGATTGGTCGCTGCTCTGTTACATGGCGGCCGACAACGATCTGTCGCCATACGGCATGAGAGACATCGAAGAACTGACATCGCACGGGCGTCCGGAAAACCTGCATATCGGTATCGAACTGGATACCCGCGGCGCCCGCGGTTCCGTTCGCTACGAGGTCAGCACGCCCGATTTCGCTGGCCGCAGCCATCGAATGGTCATCGACAGACTGCCCGAACAGGATTCAGGGGACTTTAAGACGCTCCGGAATTTCCTCGACTGGGGAATAAAACGGGCCGACGCCGCAAACCGGTTTGTGGTGGTCTGGGGACATGGCATGGGCGGCGCGGTCGCCCCGGACTTTCAAAGCATGGGCGGTTCCATCGGAATCCGCGAGCTGGCCGACGCTTTCCAACAGGCGGGGTTCCGCCGGGCAACGCGTGGGAACGGGCCGAACTGGTCGCGGCGAGACGAGGGCCGTGTCGCGGTGCTTGGGTTTGATGCCTGCAATATGGCCTCGCTGGAAAACGCCTGGAGTCTGCGTGATACGGCGCAAATGATTATCGCGTCTCAAGAAAAGGTACCGGCCCCCGGCTGGCCTTACCAAAGCCTGGTTGACGCGGAAGCCGTCCTGTCCAGCGACCGCTCGCGGAAGAAACCGGCATCGGGAGAGGCGAGCCGGGCCCAATTGGACAAGATCTCCAAAAAAATCCTGAAATCCTATATCGATGCCTACAGCGCCCTCGGCATTACCGCTGTCACGCAATCAGCAATACATACCGATGCGCTTTCCAAACTGGTAGCCCAGACGAACGATCTAGGGCGCGCTCTCGCGTCGTCCCTGGTCGGACGCAGCGCGAAGAAGGCGCGGGCCGTCCGGTCACTGTGCGAAGATGCGCGCCTGTATGTGCAGGGTTTCCATCTTGGCGCCTATGTGGATCTCGGCCATCTCTGCAGCCTTCTGACAGACGAAAAAATCCTGCCTGCGGGGACCGTCAAGCTGGCGGCGCAAATCAAGTCCGGCATCGACAAAGGTGACGCCGTCCAATCCATGATTGGAGGGAAAGGCCGCAGGCCGAACGCCGAAGTCGCCAATGCAACCGGGTTGTCGGTTTGGTTTCCCGCCCAACGGACCCGCTATATGTCGGAACGGGTCCGTTACGCATCGGAGAATGGCGCGGACTTCGAAGGCTGGCGTCTCTTCCTCGACGCCTATCACAGCTAACGCCGTTACATGCGGCTATTCGTCGGTCGCATCGCCTTTCCCGGTCCGGCCGACATAAGCGGTATAGCTCTGTCCCTCGTCGAATTCCTTCGAAAGGTCCGCCAGGCGAGACGCGACGACACGGGGCCGGAAGGCGGCGGTTGAATCCCCGGCCTGGGCAGTGTCGATGATACCCTCCAGGGACTGACGCCCGACATGGATGGCGTTCTTGATGTCGAAGACAGGCGGCAACCGGTCCAACGCGTCCTGAAGGTTTTCCGTTCCGCCGGGCTGATACTCCTCCGGCAGTTCGTATTGAGCCAGTTCCTTGTCCGGAATGAAGTAGAGCGTCCCATTCTTCCGGCGCAACAAGAGTCCTTTGGTCAGATCGTCATGAGCCATTGCGGATATCCCCTCTTTACGTCCCCATTGGTCCAACATGACCGCCGGTTTTCCCAATTTTGACCGGGTAGCACACTATACCGTGTAGTCCAAGTATATGCTGCAAGGTCGGCGTTGCCGGAAAGCATCATTTGGTCTAAATCGCTACTCCGCGTCATACTTATGCGCAATAAACAGGCGGGCATTATCGGTCGAGGAGGTGGGTGGCGTTGCGTTTGGATTTCCTGGGGGCCTTCAAACTTGATGGCACGATGGTAGGGCCCCAAGTCCTAGGCCGAAAAGCCATAGGCGCGCTAGCCGCATTGGCTTTGGCGCCGGGAGGAGTTCTGACGCGTTCGGCATTGGCCGGTCTGCTGTGGAGCGATAGAGGCGAAGAACAGGCGCGTGACAGCCTGCGCCAGGCCCTGGCTTCCCTGCGCCGCGCCGCGGCCGTATACGACCCCTCTCCGATAGAAGCGGACCGCGATCAAATCACCCTACGGCTGGACCGCTGCAAGATTGACGTTCTTTCTTTTCAGTCTCTCGCGATGGAAGGCGAACAGAAAGCAAAGGCCGCCGCGGCCGCCCTCTATGAAGGACCGTTGCTGGACGGGTTGTCGATCAACGATGCCGCCTTCCAAGACTGGCTGACCCGGGAACGCGCGCGCATCGACGCGCTTGCCGCGGGGACATTCGAATGGCTGCTTTTTTCCTCCAACGCCGATCCGGCGGGTGAAGAGTATCTCGCCTGGTCGAACAGCCTCGCCGAAATCGACGAACTGAGCGAGCCGGCTGCGCGGGCGCGCATGCTGCATTTCGGTGCGCGCGACGAAACCGGGAAGGCGGCCCGCGAATACGAGCGGTTGAAATCGGCTTTGCAGCAGGAGCTGAACGTATCGCCCTCCCAGGAAACCATCCGGACCTTTGAAACGGTCACCGCGACCGGGGACAGCCCCGATCCGATTCGCAGCCGCGCCCTGCCCGTAACGCCGACCTTGGTCCCCATCGCGCCCGCCAACACGGTGACCGCGCGACCTTCGCAAAGCTCGACGGAGCACCCGCGCATCGCCGTCCTGCCGCTGCGCAACCTCAGCGGCAATCCGGACGAGAACTTCTTCGTCGATGGGGTTACCGAAGACATCATCATCTCGTTGAGTTCGTTCCGGGCGATCCGCGTCATCTCCAGTCAATCCTCGTTCGGTTTCCGGGTGTCGGTGCCGGAGCCTGTTTCCGTGGCGCGGACCTTGAACGCCTCCTATCTGGTATCCGGCAGTCTGCGCCGGTCGCCTGAACGGGTGCGCATCAATGTAGAACTGATCGCGGGCGATACTGGAGAGAATGTCTGGGCGACGCGGTTCGATCGGGAACTCAAGGACATCTTCGATATTCAGGAATCTATTTCGCGCTCAATTGTGACGGTCGTGGCCGGCCAGATCGAGCGCACCGCCGTCGCCCAGCAGCGCCGCAAGGCGACGGACGATCTATCGGCTTACGAGCTTGTCCTGCGCGGCAACGAAAAACTCCACCAGGTCAGATGGCACGATAATATCCAGGCGCGCGACTTTTACCGCTCGGCCTTGACACTGGACCCGCAATTCGCCCGCGCCCATGCAGGCATGGCGCTTGCCGCCTTCGATGCCGTCTTCATGGGGTGGGATACGGAAGATCTGCTTCCGGAAGGCGTCAGCCACGCGGCGCGCGCCGCCGAGCTGGACCCGATCGACGGCCACGCCCAACTCGCCTTGGGGATGCTGAAGCTTTTGCAGGACGATTATGCAGCCGCGGAGTTTCATCTACAGTCGGCGCATCGGCTGAACGAGAGCGACGCCGACATCATGATCTATTTCGCGATCTTCCTGATCTACAACGGGGAGCCGCAGACCGCGCTGCAATGGATCGAGGAGGCCGTCGCCCTCAACCCGCTGCATCCCGAATACTACTTTACGGTCAAAGGGACCGCGCATGTCGGCGCGGGGGAATACGAAGCTGCGCTGGACGCTTACTCGCGGCGCAGTAAGCACGACCGGCTGGTCCTTGCCTATATGGCGGCGGCGGCCAGCCTGTCCGGTCGCGCGGAAGAGAAAGCAGCGCTTATGGCGGAGTTAAGGCAAACCGACGCGGCCCTGCCACAGGAAGGAAAAGATCTGGCCTCCGTCCTGCAAGACGAAATCCAGCTCTACCGCCACAGCCGGGATCAGGACAAACTCACAGCCATCTTTGGACGGCTCGGCCTGCTCTCTCAAAAACTCCTGTAATAAACCCACCGGCCGCCCTGTTTACCGAGGCTGACCGGAATCTGGTCTTGCCTTCCTTGCAATTGGCTTGTTCGGGCTTGGCTGCACCCTTCCTCCGGACGGGGAAAGCGCCACGCTCCCTGGTTCGGAATTCTTGAGACGGCGCATCCGGCCTTCTCGGACGCCTTCCGGACAGGTCGCCGCCTATCGGCGATGCGCTGCATCGCAAACAGAACGGCCCCTGCCCGGAAGGTTTTCAAGAAGATCTCGGTCGGCTCTGGATTTGGGTGCCAGGCTCTAAAAACGGCCAGACCGCTCCGGTTCGACCCAATCCGACGCACCGAACAGCATGCTGATCTCCGCGCTCCCGTCCGTCATCGGCATGAAGAACCCCACCGCTTCACGCAGCAGGCGCAAACGGCTGGAATAGCCAAGTTCGAACGGAACCGGACACCGGCGCTCCAGCACGTTGTCCAGCACCGCTTTGAAGGCGTGCGCCGTCTGCTGTTCCCCCACCAAGCTGGAAAGGCGGACGCCCGTCAGATTTGCGCCATACTCGGTCTCATGACGGGTGCCGAAGACACGCCATTCGTAGTCGGCGCCATCTTCGATAACATTGAGGAGCACAAGGTAAGGCACAAGCGAGGGACCGAATGCGAATGGATTCAGATCCTTATGATCAGGCACCTCTCCGGCTTGATGCCAGAGATCGAGCACCGGCTTGATCCTGTCGAACCGAAGATCCGACTCAAGGGCGACATCCGGTAGAACTGCGCAATGCTCCGTGAAATCGGGCAGACTGCGCAGTTCAAGGATCGGTGTGCGCATGAGCCAACCTCCTCCCTCGCCGGTCTATCGCAGACAATCGCCTATCGATTGCCTCCGTATCCAGATTAACTCCAGACAAATGTAGCTTAACAGATAAATATTGAGAACCATTGAGTTTTTAACGTCGGCCTACGGCCTTGATCTGAATCAAACAGGACGCCATCCGCATAAAAAACCGCCGGTAAGAGGATGTTCTACCGGCAAACCGAACAGGGAGGCTTCACGTCCGGGGGTTTCAGTTTGGGATTTGTATGCGCGTTAAGAAGGTGGCTGCAATTTGCGCCTGATTATGGAAGGGCAGGCTAAAAAGCCAGGGGTCTAGACCTCCGGCGTGGCCGGGCTCCATAGGTCCAGAACCGGAATATCCTTGCAGAAAACTGCGCCCTCGAGGTTACCGAGCGCCATGAGAACTGTACGATTGGACTGAAAGAGTATGTCGTAGAGCGCACCAAGCGCCTCCCGATCCAACCCGCGGTCCGGACAGTCGAGCAATATGATCTGTGCCTGCGATAGCAAGGCCCGGCCGATCAAGACTCTCCATCGCTCGCCGTCCGACAGATTGCGCCCGAACTCGGCGATATGGGCGTCCAACCCACCTGACCGCGTCAAAAGCGCGCCCAACCCAACTTGTTCCGCAACCTTTTGTATCCGTTTGTCAGAGGGCCGTTTCGCCGCTCCAAGTGTAAGGCAACGCCGGAGGCTTCCGGAAAGTATCGGCGTGTATTGATCGATGAGGCAAACACCTACCGAGGTCGCCATCTGAGTCGCTGCGCCATCACCTATCTTCACCATTCCGCTTTCGGGACTTTCGTGACCGGCAGCCAACCTTAGGAACGTGCTTTTACCTGCGCCGTATGGTCCTTGGACGATCAACGTAGAACCGGGGTCAATCGTCCTATCAATGCTGCGCAAGGGTCCATGAGAGACGCCGCAGAAAGTGACGCGCGGGACCGCCTCGCCAGAGCAGGGAAATGGAAGCGTCGGGCGCTGGAACAAACGGATGCATTTTGCGCGCGCCACATGAAACGCGCTGTACCGATCCCAAATCCCGGCAAGATCGCGGAGCGGGGCAACCAGTATAGCCGCCGCCGCAAGACCTCCGGCGGCCAACGAAGCTGGAAAATCTAGGGTGAGCGATACGGCAAGTATGCCAGCGGCGACCGCGGCGGAGACTATATCCGGTACAGCCCGCATGATCGCTCCGGCGCGCCTGCGGGCCGTTGCTGCCTCGGTCAAGGATCGTGTCCGCACGCGCAGTCTAGCGCGCTCGCGATCGAAACGTCCGATCAAACGCAGGTCGGGAGCCTGAGGAGCGCGTTCACTCATATCTGCCGAGAGGCGGGCCCGCTGACGACGCAATGCGCGGTGAAGCGGCCGCATTTGCCGCGCTGTCAGCGCCAAAGCGGCTAGACCTACGGCGAGCGAGCCTGCCATGAGCGACCCGATCATGGGATGGAGCAGGAAACCGGCGGCACAGGCCGCCGGCAGAACGCATCCTGCAGCTATCGCTTTGGGCAACGCATCCCCCGCCCAACCCCGGATTGCGGAGAGATCGCCGACGAAGCGAAGCGACAGGCCGCCACGACGTTGGTTTTGTACGGCCGTGCGGGGCATTCGGCTTAGGTGACAGAATAGGCGCTCACGCAGGTCTCCCGCGAAAGACTGACCAAGCCGCTCCGCTACCGTCGCCTGCCCAACCCGCCCAAGCGCAATAACGATGCCGCTCCCTGCAAGAACGAGCAGTTCCCTCAGAGGAAGTAAGCCTGTTGGCTCAAGAAAGACCGAAAACACATCGCGGGTTGCCACCGCAGCAAACGCCGCGGCGATGGCTTGCAAGAGGGCGGTCGACACCACGACAAGCAGATATCGACCGCGCTCTTGATTTACGATTTCCGGAAAACTGCTCACGCGGCTTCAGCGCTAGGTTCCACAGCACCAAGGCGTGCCCGGTTGAAGAGTGCTGTCGCGAACGCTGGGTCACGAAGCCGTTCACGTGAGGCTAGCTGAAAAGCCGTCGCTGCTTGAGCTTCGGCGGTCGCCATGGGCGATTGCGTAATGAGACCCGTCAGCACCATGGGCTCGATACCGATCTGACGTAACGCGGCAACGCCACCTGCTGCGGCAAGCGCGTCGGGAACCGCCAAGAGGAAGCCCGAGAACCGGGCACGGTACGCCGGGTCCGCCAGCAAGGCGGCTGTCTCTTTTTGCAGGATTCCGTCGGCAAGCTCCAACACAGCGACGTCACAGTCGGCCGACGATGCGCTCGCCAGGAGTGTGTCGGTTGCATTGACGATCCGCGAAATCGGTTCGAGATAGGTCGAGACCATGCCGGCGTCGAGGAAATCCGCTACATGGTGCGCACCAGCGTCCAGATAGGCGTTGTAATCGCCAAACGCACCGGTGCCCGTGGCCTTGATCGCCGCGACTCGGCGTCCTGCTCGAACGAGCCCGTGCACCAGGCTGGCGACGGCAGTCGTCTTACCGGAGTTCATCGACGCACCCACGGCCGCGATCACGGGAATGGATGGGCGAGGCCGGGCGGGCATCGCAAAATGTGCAACATTGATGGGGCAGCCGTCCGCGCCGATCAACAACCCGATGGGTGCTATGCGGGTCGGGGATGCCATCTTGCTTTTTTGCATCCGCATTTGCCCCAGAACCCCGCCACCGGCCAAAAGATCTGCTCCCTTGGCCGAGAGTTCGGCAATACCCTCGAACTGATCGGGCGCATAACGCGCACCGCACGCAACGACCACAAGATCACCTGTGTAGAACTCCGAATGGCGGCCAGAGGCAAGCTGCAGGCGCCTGTGCGAGCCAATCGACTGAACCCGTCCCAGGACCACGTCACCGGGCTGGGCACTCGCCAGGTCGGCGGACAAACCAACCGCCGCGCTCTTTAAAACCCTCCGTGTCGTGAAGGCCCATTTAGCCCGCTCCAACGTGGCGGGGTTGATGATCATGTCTTTAGGGGCAAGCTTTCCGGTGAATGCGCTCATCGCGAAAGTCTCCGTCAAATCGGTTGAAGGGTTTCTGGGTATTTGCTGAACAGGTTCCGGGCGTCAGGATGCGTGATACAGGAGCGAAAGTCGTGGCCGCATCCCTTGAGTTCCGTGAGGGTGATGTTCGGTGTTACGCCACAACGATGAGCAGCGTCTCGGATCGCGGCGACCCAGCGGGTTGCTCGTTCTCGCCGGGTTATCCCTTGCTGCGCATCGATTGAAACGCCGGACCGCGTGTTCTCGTCCACCACATTGTCTTCGGTTCCGACAAGGACGCGGATCGGTAGTCTCAGAAAGGGCTGTAGGTCTTCGACGTCGTTGAGGCACCAGCCGGAGCTGTGCGACGTTGGCGCCCCCAAACCATAGGGAAATGGTGAAGTATCCGGGAAGGTGTACCATCCCGCCGCGATCAGAGTCAGCCGCAACACTCGATGAGGGTAGAGCATCGCGAACCGGTGTGCGAACTGGGCCCCGCCGGAATAACCACAGAGCTCGATCTGGTCGCTTCGACATGCACCGACCATTCGAAGATCGTCCAACAGCGACAAAAGGGCGAGATCCGCGCGACCCTTTCTTGTGGCTTGTTGATAGAGCGGCCATTCATTCCGGCCAAAACGCGGGGCGACAACCGTCTGTCCAGCCGTTGCGGCGTAGGGCGCAAGCAGCCTTGCCTGAGACTTCGCGCGCCGGTGCAGGCCATGGATAGCGACGAGAGGCGCTTTCTCGACCTTCTGATGTTTGGGCTCAGCGACCCAACAGGATAAGGCCCTCACGCCCAGACTGCTATAGCGATACAGTTTGGCGTCGGTGGATGTGCCACTCATCCGCAGTTGGTCGGATTTGATACAATGCTGCGCCATGATCATTGGATCCAAAGCCCCTTGTTTTTCGCTAAACCGGCGAGGCTTCGGCTCCCCGGCCAACCGTCCAGGCCGAACCAACGCGCAGTGAATGGTTGAAGGCTGTTTGCGGCATAGCCGCTCGGTGACGAAGGTAACGCCATCGATAGAACAGGTCTCATACTCTCCTCCGGAATGTGAGCGCCTTACCGTGGCGCAGTCAGGAGGAGAACGATCAGGGCGGCAGGTTATTCCCGGGCAGGAAAATTTTTTTTCACGGCCGAAAACCTTTTTTCCCTGACTACTGTATTAAACCATAGCCGTAGATATCATCTCGGCGCGATGCTCTAGGGTCCTTGGCTTTCGCGGCAAGAAGTTGCCGAGCCGCTTGCGCGTCACCGTTGGAACGACGCGCGGTCGGACAGAAGAAGAGACCACCTGGTTTGTAGAGGGAGCGCTCGAGCCACACGAAGCCGAACGTATTTCCGCCATCCTGGAACAGGCCCCGGCGGCAGGGGCGCTTGCCGAAGGGGTCGGCAAAACCAACGTACTTCTGCAAGCGGCCTACAAAAATGCGGCGGGCGCACCCGGACCGCTGACGGTCGCCGCCGCGCTGTCTACAGAAAACGAAAAAGCCGTTCCTTTTCGTCGACGCTTCCCGAAACGCGGCACCTGGATTTCGTTCGCGGCAGCCGCCGATAGCGAAATTGTGGTTGGGTTCACTGCGGGAACACAGCGCTACACCAGCGCGCCCTCGCCCCGGGTCAAATTGGATGGAGCGCCACGAAACAGCGACCTGCAGATCGCGCTCGAAACCCCGCCGCGCGGCACGGGGTAAAAGGATCGCTTTGCCCCAATGCCGACTTTCGCCGACGACGCCGGTCGATCTTGCCGCGCGTCCAATGTCTCACGAAACCTGCCTGATCCGCTCGTGTTCGGCATCGCATGCCGGGCACAGGACGCCGACTGGCAGGCTGAAATCATCGTCTGCGCTCCGATGATCGAGCGACGCGAGACAGGCGTCGTACCTGTCCCCGGCCCGGGCCCCGGCCCCGGCCCCGGCGCCGATGCTTTGGCTGCAATGATCGATGTTCCGGATGGAGGGGAAACCATGGCACCGCGCCTCGAGGCCAAGGCGATTGAAAGCGGCTGGAGGCCATAATCAACTCAAACACTGCAGAACGCGGTCTCGGATAGGGCGCAAGGCCGTAAATTTTGGGACCGTGATAGGAGGAGGTCGCCGTTTCTTGCACCGGAAAATCCGGGTTTGGCCGTAACAAGATCGAGGCATGGCCAATCGCTGGCAAGATGAACCCGAGTTCCAAAAAAAACCGCCGGTAAGACGATGTCTTACCGGCAAGTTGAACAGGGAGGCTTCACGTCTGGGAGACGTAAGATCCGAAAAACCGGTATGGTTAACCGGTGTCGGATGGTTGTTGCAGTGCAACAACTGAAGCACTTGTTATGTATGAGGGGAATACCCCGATGGCTAGTACTAGAATTTCAGGTCTGGTATGCGCAAACCGCATGGCTTAGCGTAAAAGACCTGTAAAACTATGTATTGTGTCCGGGATAGAATTAGAGTCCGCGCTACAACATACTCAAACTGCTGCGAAACGCGCCCTCGCCGCCCGTTCGATGGCAGCCGCTGCGAGCCTGTCGATCTCCAGGCGGTATCTGAGCAATTCAAGAACGCGAAGCTCTTCCTGCGCCGCATACAGGTCCGCGGCGGCGACCTCGATGGCCAAAGCATAAGCCGTTTCGGTCAGTGAGTCGGGAAGCGCTTCCCGCATCAGGCTGAGAACCGTGTCCAATCCGTCTTCCGTCGCCAACAGCTCGGCGCAGTTCGCCGCCACGTTCGGCAACTGTTCGATATCGAAATCGCGGAACGCCGGCAGGCGGCGCACAAGATCCCCCATCACCTGCAGCTCTGCGTCCGTCATATCCTGGTCCGCCGCCGACGTGATCACCATTGCGTAAATCAGCGCCGCATGTTCACCGATCATGAAGGAAACTCCTTTTCCGGAACGCACCGCCCGAAGAGCCGCCAATTCCGTGTTTTCTGGGGGATTCATCGTAACTCGTGTTTGGTATGGCGATGGGCCGCCAGTGCGTCAAGGGTTAGGCACAACAATTTCCCGGCGGTGTCTCGACATAGCGGCGAACGCAGTCTAAGGCCTCCTCATGTCCGCGCTTGCCGATGTTGCCCTTCCTGTCTTCGCCATCATTCTGGCCGGTTATCTGTGCGGCCGGGCGTCGGTCCTGGGCGACAACGCGGCAACAGTACTGAACGGCTTTGTCTATTACGTCGCCATGCCGGCCCTGTTCATTGCTTCGATCAGCGGCGCGGGAAGTCTGACCGGCAACGCGCACGGCGCCTTCCTGGCGGTCGTTATAGGCGGACAAATGGCCGTGTTCGGCCTTTCCTTGCTCGCGGCGACGGTCCTGTTTCCTGGAACCCTCGGCGCGCATTCACAACATGCCTTGTCGGCGACGCTGACCAACAGCGCCTATATGGGCATTCCCCTGATGCAGTTGGCCTATGGGGACGAGGGCGCGCTTCTGGCAATCATCGCATCGGTCGCCAACGGCGTCGTCTTCATGAGCCTGGGCACGGTTCTGCTTGAAATCAGCGCGCACAGCGGACGCAGCCCCGCCAAGATCGCCGGCAATGTCGTCCTCGGCGTGGTGAAAAGCCCGCTGGTTCTGGGCGCAGCGGTCGGCGTGGCGTTGTTGATGGCGGGGATAACCCTACCGAGCCCGGCGCAATCCTTCGTCGACTTGCTGGGCGCCACGGCCGGGCCCTGCGCGCTGTTTGCCATCGGCCTGTTTCTTGTCGGCAAGCGGGTGATCCGGGGGGCGCCCGAAGTCGCCTGGATCAGTTTCATGAAGCTTATCATGCTGCCGCTGCTGACCTGGGTTATCGTTCTGTTTCTGGTGCCGTTGTCGCCTCTCGAAACCGCAGTGGCGGTCCTGCTGGCGGCCCTGCCTACCGGCAGTCTCGTCTTCGTTCTGGGTGAGCGGTATGGAGAATTCATGACCCGCTCCGTCGCGACCGTTCTGGTGACGACCGTTCTGTCAGTCATCACGGTGTCGGCCCTGTTGGCGTTTTTCGCCGCGCACTAACCGGGCTCGACCGGGGGCGTCAGAAACTCCTTCACCGCCTGAACGGCATCGACCAGACCGACCCGCTCCACCGTTACGCCTTCCGGAAAGGCGCCCAGCAGGCGTGTCGGCGTCATCGGGTCCAGCATGACGAAGACGCCGCGATCGTCGGTGCGCCGGACAAGCCGGCCGAACGCCTGTTTCAAACGCAGGCGCGTCACCGCTTCATCGTACTTCCGGGCGCCGAAGTTTTGCCGCCGGGCTTTGTGCAGAATTGTGGGCCGGGGCCATGGCACCCGGTCGAACACGATCAGGCGAAGCGAGCGACCGGGCACGTCGACGCCGTCCCGTAGAGCGTCCGTACCCAGAAGACTGGAGTCCGTTTCGGCCCGGAAAATCTCGGTCAGACTGGCCAGGTTCAGGTTGTCGATATGCTGGGCGTAGAGCGGAAGGCCCGCATCCTCCAAAGGCGCGACGATGCGGTCGTAGACGCCGCGCAGGCGGGAAATCGCGGTGAACAGTCCCAACGCGCCCCCGCCGGAGGCCGCGAACAGTTCCCGGTAGGCGGCGGCCACCTGATCAAGATTGTCTTTGCGGACATCGTTCACGATCAACACCCGGGTCGCCTCGGGATAGTCGAAGGGCGACGCCACCCGCACCCGAAGTGCCGGCTGTTCAAGATAGATCGCCCCGGTGCGCGCTTCCGCGCTTTGCCAGTCCGCCTCGACATCGCCGGACCCGTCGGTCAGCGTCGCGGAGGTCACCAGGACGCCATGCGCAGGGCGGGCGACCACATCGGCGAAGGGGATCATCGGATCCACCCAGTGCCGATGCATGGCGAAATCGGCATCCCGCGAGTCCCAGCGCTCCACCGCAAACCAGTCCACGAAGGCGGCCGGAATCTCCTCCGACAATCCCTGCAGCATATCCATCCAGGCCTGAAGCGTCGCGATACAGCGGAACTCCAGCGAGCGGACCACCGCCTCGATCCGGTTCCGGGTCGCCGATTCCAGACTATCGGCTTCCTCATCCAGCCGCGCGACAAGCGCCGCGACCAGCCGTTTGGCCGGCTCCTGCACCCGCGCGAGGACCGCACGCGCCTCCGCGCCGGCCTCCAGCAAACCCGGCACCGGTTCCACGGCGGCGACTTCCAGATCGTAAGGCCCATCGACACCGGACGCCCGGGCGTACACTTGTTGCCGGATCAGCGAGAGAAACCCCTCTATGGCGCCGGTGGGCCGGCCCTCCGAACAGCGCTGCCGCCACCCTTCCGCCGGAAGCGCGGACGCCGCGGCCAGAATGTCCTCCAAGGCCGTCTGCGCCGCATCGCCGACGGCCAGATCCTCCACGCGGCGCTTCAACCCGCGGCCGCGGCTGCGCGCCCGTGTTTCCGCCCCCCGTATCCAACGCCGCAGCTCGGCGGTCTCCAAACCCGACAAATGGGCCGAGAACGCGCTGTCGGCGGCATCGAAAACATGATGCCCCTCGTCGAAGACAAAACGGTTCACGCGCCCGTTCGGATCGATCCCGCCGCGCGCGGCTTGAACCATTACCAGCGCATGATTGGCGACCACCAGATCCGCCCGCCGGGCCCGCCGGATGCCACGCTCGATGAAGCAGCGGGAATAATGCGTGCAGGCGGAGTAGATGCACTCGCCCCGACGGTCGGTCAGCCCCAGCGTGCGGCGGGCGCTCAACAGGTCGGTCAGCCAGGACGGAAAATCGCCGCCCGTCATGTCGCCGTCCCGGGTCGCCGAAACCCACCGCGCGATCAGGCCCAGCGGTACCGCGGCGTCCCTGTCGACCGCCACGCCCTTCACCGACTCTTCGAAATTCAGCAGGCACATGTAGTTCTCGCGGCCCTTTCGGACCACGACACGGTCCGCCTTCACCTTGCCGTCGGGATACAGGCGGTCCAGTTCCTCATCGATTTGATGCTGCAGGTTCCGTGTATAGGTCGACAGCCAAATCGGCGCTTCGTTCTTTTCCGCCCACAGGCTCGCCGGGGCGATATAGCCGAGCGTCTTGCCTACCCCAGTGCCCGCCTCGGCCATCACGAAATTAGGAACATCCTCATTGTCCCGTGGCGCGAAAGCATGGGTCACCGCGGACGCGAAGTCCGCCTGGGACGGCCGGTCTTCCGCGCCCGGGCCGAGCAGATCGCCCAACCGGTCGCGCGCCTCCTGCGGCGAAACCGAGAAATCCCCCGGCGGCGGCGGCGGGGCCTGTTCACGCCATTCCGGCAGCCGTTTCCAGACATCCAGGCCGTTCACCGCCGCGCGCACACCATCATCCGGTTCCGCGCCGAGCGCGCCCAGTACGGCAGGCCCCCATAGCCAACCGCCTCGGGCCATCGACAAAGCGATGCGCGTGACCTCCGGACCGCGCTGCGCCGGGCCCGCAAGATCGCCTAACAGCCGGTCGGCGCATCGCAACAGTACCATCGGCGCATCGGACAGGCTTTCCTTTCCCGGAACGCCCAACGCGGCCGCCAGTCCCGTTGGGGTCGGCACGCAGAACCGCGCCGGGTAAACAAAGGCGAAAAGCTCCAATAGGTCGAAAGCCGGAAAGGCCTCGCCCCCCATACGCCGGACGACCGCCGGGCGGTGACAGAGGATCGGCGGCATCTCCCGCGCCTTTGCAATTGCCTGCTTCTGGGCGGCCTTGTCCGATTTCTGCCAATGCTGCAGTTCGCCGTCTTCCGACATCCAAACCGCGGCAAGCGGGCCGGCCGCCAGCACGGGCGCAGCAGGCAGAAACGAACGGTGAGAGGGGGAGGATGTCATGGCCGGGCGATCATAAAGTCGGATTCGCCGCTTCAACAGCTTTTCGGGCCGGCCCGCAACGGCCCGGTGGCCGGTTGACCGGAGCCGGCGTCGCGCCTAGGTTCCGCGCCGCGCCGGCCGGACCGCCGCCCGGCGCGCTAAGACAAGGAACCCGACAATGTCCGACTATCGCGCGCAGGCAGAGAACGCAAAAGCTTGGCCTTTCGAGGAAGCCCGCAAGATCCTGAAACGGTGCGGCGGTCGCGCGCCGGAAAAAGGCTATGTGCTGTTCCAGACCGGCTATGGTCCGTCGGGCCTGCCGCACATCGGCACTTTCGGTGAGGTCGCCCGCACGACCATGGTGCGCCATGCGTTCGAAACAATGAGCGACATTCCGACCAAGCTGTTCGCCTTCTCGGACGATATGGACGGGCTGCGCAAGGTACCGGACAATGTCCCCAACCAGGAACTGCTGTCCCAGCATCTGGGCCGCCCCCTGACCGAAGTGCCGGACCCGTTCGGCACCCATGACAGTTTCGGCGCGCACAACAACGATCGTCTGAAGGCGTTCCTCGATCAGTTTGGTTTCGACTACGAATTCAAAAGCTCGACAGCGTGTTACCGCAGCGGGATGTTCGACGATGCTCTCCGCGCGGTGCTGCGGCATTACGAAAAGGTACAGTCGATCATGCTGCCCAGCCTGGGCGCGGAACGGCGCGAAACCTACAGCCCCTTCATGCCGATCGATCCGGAAACGCGGCAGGTCCTTCAGGTTCCCGTCGTCTCGACGGACGCGGAAGCCGGCACCATCACCTACCGTCTGGATGACGGCACAACCGTGGAAACGCCCGTCACCGGCGGACGGTGCAAGCTGCAATGGAAACCCGACTGGGCGATGCGCTGGTACGCCCTGGACGTCGACTATGAAATGTCCGGCAAGGACCTGATCGATTCCGTGAAACTGTCGGGCCAGATCACCCGGGCGCTTGGCGGCCGTCCGCCCGAAGGGTTCAACTACGAACTGTTCCTGGACGAAAACGGCGAGAAGATCTCCAAGTCTAAGGGCAACGGCCTGTCGATGGAGGAGTGGCTGACCTATGCGCCGGAGGAAAGCCTGGCGCTCTTCATGTACAACAAGCCCAAGACCGCCAAACGGCTGTTCTTCGACGTCATCCCGAAGACCGTCGACGAGTACCTGACCTTCAGCGACCGGTATCCCGAGCAGGAGCCGGAAAAGCAGATCGAAAATCCGGCCTGGCACATTCATTCCGGCGCACCGCCGGCGCATACCTCGCCGCTTTCCTTCGGCCTGTTGCTGAACTTGGCCAGCGTGTGCAACAGCGACGACAAGGCCGTGCTGTGGGGCTTCATCAGCCGCTACGCGCCGGAGGCCTCTCCCGCGTCGGAGCCTCTGCTGGACCGGCTGGTCGGCTTTTCGATTCGCTACTATCTGGATTTTGTGAAGCCCCACAAACGCTACCGCGCGCCCGAGGAGAAGGAACGGGCGGCGATCGGCGATCTCTACGACCGGCTGGGTGCGATGGAGGCAGGAAGCAGCGCCGAGGAGATCCAGAACCAAGTTTACGCGATCGGCAAGGAACACGAATTCGAGAACCTGCGCGACTGGTTCAAGGCGCTCTACGAGGTTCTGCTGGGACAGGAACAGGGCCCGCGCATGGGGTCCTTCATCGCGCTCTATGGCGTGGCGGAAACCCGGACCTTGATCGAGAAGGCGTTGGCGGGCGAGGACCTAAGCGCCGCTTAAGACAGGAAAGGCGGCATTCGCCGCCTTTCGCCCCTACTTGCCGCCGTATTTGTGGGAGTATTCCCAATACAGATCGCGCGTGCGCTGGTACATCGGCCCAGGCTGCAGATCCCTGTTCTCGAACCGGTTGACCGGCATGACCTTGCCCCAGTTCCCGGTATTGAAAATCTCGTCCGCGTCATCCAGATCGGCGACGCTGACACGGCCTTCTTCAACCTCAACGCCGTTCTCGCGCAGCAGCTTGATCACACGCTGCCGCGTGATGCCGTTCAGGAACGTGCCATTGACCGCCGGGGTCCGGACGACCCCGTCCTTGGCAATGAACAGGTTCGCCGTCGCGAACTCGGCCACGTTTCCAATCGGGTCCAAGACAACCGCATTGTCGAACCCTTTGCCACGGGCTTCGTGCAAGGCCCGGCCGGCATTCGGATAGAGGCACGCGGCCTTGGAGTCGGTCGGCGCCTGGTCCGGGGCCGGCCTGCGGCGCGAGGAAACGCAGGCGGAAAATCCGCCATCGCCCGGCATCGGGTTCTCGGTAACGGTCAAGGCAAACCGCGTGGTTTCGGGGTCCGGCGCGACCCAACCGTCTTCGGCCCAAAACATGGGCCGGATATACAGCGCCGTGCCGCTGTCGAATTTCCCGATCCCTTCCCAGGCAATCGCTTCGATCTCTTCAAGGGTCTTGGTCGCCTTGAGGCCCAGGTTTTCGGCGGACCGCGCCGCGCGTGCACAATGCAGATCGAGATCCGGCGCAACCCCCTCGAAGGCGCGCGCGCCATCGAAAATGAAAGAGGACAGCCAAACACCCTGCGAGTTCACACTGATCATGGGCGCTTTCTCGTCGACCCACTCGCCGTCAATCCATGTCAAACCCGACATTTTCCGGAAGCCTCCCTCGTCTTAGAATGTAACTGCCTTTCAGCCTGACGCACGATCCACGCCGTGCGGGCCGCAAGACCACTCCGAAAAACCGGAGCTCGTCGCCGGACGTTTGCCCGCCGGGCATGCGTTGTCAAGTCGTCGCCAGACCGGTTTCAGGGAGAGCAAACCGCAGCCTTTGCCGCGCGCGAGATCGTTACAAACTGGAAAAGACGATCCGCGAGTACCAACCGATATCACGCCGGTTGATCACTTCGACGCCACCGTTTTCTTCAGCCGGCTTGACGGTCAGCGCGCCGACATCCACGTCCAGGATTTCCCGTACGTTGAGCGAGCCGAGCGGCGTGCGCAACTGGATCAAAACGAGATCGCCCCCGTGGATCGAGGCTTCGGGAGAGACGACAAAAAGGTTCCCGGGCCGAAAATACGGCTGAAACCGGCCGTCCGGAACCTCCACCCCAAACGCGGTCGGATCCGAGACGGGCAGCGCCTCGCCAACCAGCCAATCTGTGCCGGCCGGCTTTCCATTTCCGTCGAAAGCCCGGTGAAGCGCCGACGACGACCGGGGCAGGATCGGAACGCGGAAACTCGGCTGCGTCGGGGCAAGCACTTCGATTTCGCCCAACAGGTCATTCAAGGTCATGCCGGTCGCATGCAGCACTTTGGAGAGGCTTTCGGTGGTCGGCCAGCGTTGCTTGCCGTTCTTTCCGATACGCTTGCTTCGGTTAAAAGTTGTAGGGTCCAGACCAGCCTGTCTCGCCAACCCGGACGCAGATAAACCATTGCGTTCGGCGAGCTTGTCTATCGCATCCCAGATCAGCCGGTGGGTAAGCATACTTCGGACCTCCACGGGAACGGTATTCCGCGTATAAGATTAACGCAATCTCTTCTTTTCCTTATATTTTTTCTGGTTAATGCCGAATTTGAGCGACGCCATTTCGGACCAAAAATCACAGGAAAACAAACCTAAAACTGAACTAATGCAGCAGATCTTAGGTCCGTTCCAAGGTGGAAAATCCTTACCCTGAATCTCGTCAAAAAGGCTAAGCATCCGCTCCCTTCTCCGGCCGCCGGGCTACGGTCGATGGGCTTGGCCGGAAACAGATTCGCACCCTGCGGTTTACCGAAACCTGTGCGGTCCCGGACGACGGCCGTCCGCGGACCGGCACCTGTCGGCGTCGTGCAGCCGGCCGTCACCGCAAGCAACGCAACAGGCCCGGCCAGCACGGCGACCATGACCGATAAGCTTATGGAAAGGCTTTTAGAATCATGGATAGAGTACACGCTGTGTTGTCCTTCGCTAGGTTGAGACCATGCAGCCCCGTGCGGCGATTTCAGGTCGATCCCTCTGCGGCTGCGAATCGGAAAAAAAGACCAATCGATCATGTGCGGTATTGCAGGATTTGTCGGAAAGCGGCCGCCGGACCGAAGCGCGGTCGAGGACACGCTGGCGATGATGCGGCAACGCGGCCCCGACGGATTGGGTTACTTCGAAGGCGCGCTGCAGGACACACGGGTCGTCCTGCTGCATTCCCGCCTCGCCATCATCGATCCCGATCCCCGGTCGAACCAGCCCTTTATCGACGATGGAATCGTTCTGACCTTCAACGGAGAGATCTACAATTACGTCGAAGTCCGTGAACAGCTGAAAGCGCGGGGCCACAGCTTTACCACGACTTCCGATACCGAAGTTATCGTGCATGCCTACCGCGCATGGGGCGACCGGCTGGTGGACCACCTGGAAGGCATGTTCGCTTTCGCGATCTTCGATCAGCAAAAGCAGCAGCTCTTGCTCGGGCGCGACCCATTCGGCGAGAAGCCGCTATACACGATGGAAACGCCGGACGGTCTCTACTTCGGGTCGGAGATCAAGTTCATCAAGGAACTCAGCGGCCGCTCGCCGGGCATCGACCATCGCAAAGTCCATCGCTTTCTGGCGCACGGCTATCGCGATGTCTTCAAGCAGCCGACTTCGTTCTTCGAGACCGTCGTTCCCCTGCCGGCTGCATCGATCGCGGTGCTGAACGGCCGCAACGGCCTGACCCCGAAGCGCTATTGGGAGCCGCACTACACGCCCGTTGAGATGAGCCAGCAGGACGCCATTGACGGAGTGAAAGAACGCCTGTTCGAGGCCATCAAGATCCGCCTCCGGGCCGATGTACCGATCGCCGTCACGCTAAGCGGCGGAATCGACTCGAACGTTGTTTCCGGAATTGCGGTAAAACACTTCAATCAACCCATACACACCTTCTCCATGCTGGAGACGCGCCCTGAATACGACGAACGTGCATTCATCGACCTGGCGGTCCAAAGCCTGGGCACGCCGCATCGCGAGCGACCCGTCAGCGCCCGCGGCTTCCTGGAACGGCTGGGCCGCATGGCGCATCACTACGAAGCGCCCGTCTTGAGCGTCGGCATGTTCCTGGAAGGGTTCCTGACGGAAAGCGTGGCCGCGGAAGGGTTCAAGCTTGCGATCAACGGCAACGGCTCCGACGAGATTTTCGCCGGGTATTACGACCACTACCTCTATTGGCTTGCGGGCCTGCACGGAACGGGCCGGTTCGACGCGGAAGTCGCACACTGGCGCGACTCCATGGGCCGCTATGTCCGGAACCCGATCTTCAAGGACCCGATGCGCTTCGTGACGTCCCCCGGCGAACGGGGACATCTGCTGGAGAATACGCCGGGCATCGCCGACTTCATGCGCGCGCCGGTCGATACGGCCTATGACGAGACCGCTTACACCTCCGAGATCCTGCGCACGCGGATGCTGAACGAACTGATGCGGGAATCGGTCCCCACCACGCTGTTCTGCGGCGATTTGAACTGGATGTACCACTCGATCGAGAACCGGACCGCGTTTCTGGACCGTCCGCTGGTCGAATTCATGCTGACCGTGCCCAGCCCGCTTCTGATCAGCGACGGCTACAGCAAGTATCTGCTGCGCAAGGCGGCCGAGGGGTACGTTCCGGATGAAATCCTGTTCTCGCGGCAGAAATTCGGCTTCAACGCGCCGATTACCTCTCTGCTCGACAGGAAAAATCCCGATGTCCGGGACTTCATCATGATGGACAGTCCGATCTACGACCTCGTCCACCGCGACAGGATCGAGCCGTTGCTGGACAAGGACAACGACTTGACCGGCCTCGATAATTTCCTCTTCTGTTTCGCCTCCGCCAAGATGTTCTACGCCACTCAGGCAGGCTGGTAACGCAGGCCGAAAGGCGTCAGGAAATCTCCTCGCCGCCGAACGGGTTCTCGCCGTCCCGGGTTTCTATTTCGACGATCCAAACGTCGGGATCGCGGCCGACCGCCCGCGTGACATAGGCATCCACCTTGTCGTCGGGCAGCGGATCGGGACCGAGCGGCGGCAACCAACCCAGGCCGCCATCCAAGTCGCGGGTCTCGGTCAGCAGGCGGCTCGTCCCGTCCAACAGGTTGAGGCGCACGACGAGGGATCCGCTTTCCGGCTCGCCCTTATTTACCACTGCGGCAAATCCACCGGTTGCGTTGTGCTTGCGTAATGTGGCCGAAACCCACAGGGCGCTCGGCAGACGGTCTCGCGGCACGGCCTTCAGCCTCCTTGTAACAATCGGAGTCTAGACTTGAGGGTCGCGACGCCCCCATGATCGGATACGGAGTGGATAGGACAGGACCTATGGAAAGTCACGACAGTGTGCAGGATTTGAGCGACGCCTCGACGCCGGAACCGGACACCTTCTGGAGCCGGACGGTGAACAGCGTGCAACGCGTTTGGCGCGACCTGGCGGCCAGTCTGGAAGGCGATGCTGTTTCCAACAGCCTGGAAGGGAAATCCGCCGATATCCTGCTCGACCGGATGCGTGCCTGTGTCGAAGCGGAAGGGGGCGAGGTCTCGGCCCGGGCGCGCGCCGCCCAGCTGGGCGAGGACTATCTGGGACTGAACGATCAAGGTCGCCGCCGCTTTCTCGAATTGCTGGCCGAGAATTTCGGCCCGGATCCCCAGACCATTGAAACTGCAATCGACGCCTACCGCGCCGGAACGATCGAGGACGAATGGCGGACGGTTCAGGATCTGCAAGATGCGCTGGTTCCGGCGCGCCGCGCTTTGCTGACCCAGTTCAACGCCCTTCCCCAAGGCGTGAAGTTCCTGGTCGACATGCGCGCGGATCTGTTGCCACTGGTCAGGCAATCCGACGCCTTGGCGGCGCTGGACCGGGAGATGGAGCGCCTGTTGGCAAGCTGGTTCGATATCGGCTTTCTGGAACTGCAGCGGATCAGCTGGGACAGCCCCGCCGCCCTGCTGGAAAAGCTGATCGCCTACGAAGCTGTCCACGAAATACGTTCCTGGACAGACCTGCGCAACCGGCTCGATTCTGATCGCCGTCTGTTCGCCTTCTTTCACCCCCGCATGCCGTCCGAGCCCTTGATCTTCGTGGAAGTCGCCTTGGTCAACGGCATTGCCGGCTCCATTCAGGCGCTGCTGGACGAAGACGCGCCCGCCATGGACCCGCATGCCGCCGATACGGCGATTTTCTACTCGATCTCGAACACCCAGGAAGGGTTGCGCGGAATCAGTTTCGGCAATTTTCTGATCAAGCGGGTGGTCGAGGAACTGAAGGCCGAGTTTCCGAATCTGAAGGCCTTCTCGACCTTGTCGCCGATCCCGCTGTTCCGGCGCTGGCTTGCCGAAACAATCTCTAGCGGCGACCCGGAAATTCTCACGGCGGAAGACCGCAAGCGGTTGAAAAAAGTGTCGGGCAATAAGTTCGGCAAAGGCGATCTGGCGCGCCTGCTCGAAGAGAGCGGGTGGAAGGACGACACCGATCTGGCCGAAGCCTTGAGACCGGCCTTGATGCGGCTGTGTGCGCGCTATCTGCTGAGTGAGAAACGCCGCGACCGTCCGTTCGATCCGGTTGCGCGCTTCCATCTCAGCAACGGCGCGCAGCTCGAACGCATCAATTGGCTGGGGGACCTATCCGAGAAAGGAATGCGGGAATCCGCAGGCATGATGGTGAACTACCTCTACCGGATTGCCGATATCGAACGGAATCACGAACGGTATGCGAAGAACGGTTTCGTAACAGCCGCCACGTCCGTCAAAGGTTTGCTGTAACAAGTTCCTTCCAAAGGCCTGGACGAAGACGCTAACGGCGTTACCTCTTTGGGCCTGCGGTGGTACGATTGTTTCTTCAGGACACGGGTGCTTTTCCTGGGAGCCGTCTTGCCGCCCCGGAGCTGACCTGTCAGAACCCCGCGCACCGATAAAACCTTAGAGGAAACGCCATGTTCACCACCCGCCCCGAAATCACCGGCACGTTCGGCGCCGCTGCGTCGACGCATTGGCTGGCTTCTCAATCGGCGATGCGGATCCTTGAACTGGGCGGCAACGCCTTCGACGCGGCCTTTACCGCGGGCATGGTTCTGCAAGTGGTGGAACCGCATATGAACGGACCGGCGGGCGACGTGCCCATCATGTTCCACGACGCCAGCAGCGCCAGCACGCACGTGATTTGCGGCCAAGCGCCGTTTCCGGCCGCTGCGACGCCCCAAGCCTACCGCGACCTGGGCTTGGACCTGGTGCCCGGCACGGGCTTGCTGGCAGCAACCGTCCCGGGCGCGTTCGGCGCCTGGATGCTGATGCTGCGCGACCTCGGCACTCTGCCGCTTGCGACCCTGATGGAAGTGCCGATCTACTATGCGGAAAACGGCTACCCGATCACGCCGGCGGTGATCAATGTCATCGATTCGATCGCGCCGATGTTCCGCAATCACTGGGCGGCGTCTGCGGCGATCTACCTGCCGGGCGGCGATGTGCCGAAGGCAGGAAGCCTGTTCAAGAACGTGGCCCTGGCGGAAACCTGGAAGCGTCTGGTCGCAGAAGCGGAAGCTGCAAGCAGCGACCGTGCCGAACAGATCGAAGCGGCCCAGAAGGCTTTCTACACCGGCTTTATCGCCGAAGAGATCGACCGGTTCTGCCGCGAAGAGCCGGCGATGGACGTGACCGGTCAGGCGAACCACGCCCTGCTGCGCGGGGACGATATGGCCTCCTGGGAAGCGACCTACGAGAAGCCGCTCACGTACGACTACCATGGCTACACGATCAATAAGTGCGGCCCCTGGAGCCAAGGTCCCGTGCTGTTGCAGAATCTGGCCCTGCTGAAGGGGATCGACATTGCCGGCATGGACCCGCTGGGGCCGGAATTCGTTCACACGGTCGTCGAAGCCATGAAGCTCAGTTATGCCGACCGCGAAGTGTTCTACGGCGACCCGAACTTCGTCGACGTGCCGGTCGAAACGCTGTTGAGCGACGCCTACAACGACGAACGCCGCGCCCTGATCGGCAACGACGCCAACAACAGCTTCCGCCCGGGCGAAATCGACGGCTATGGCTGGAACTTCAATTACGACGCGGCGACCACGCGCAAGCCGACCGGCGACAAACTGCTGGAAGGCGTCGGCGGCGGCGAACCAACGGCGGGCGTCGGCGGTTTCAAAACCAAACTCCATGGCAGCGACACCTGCCACCTGGATGTGGTCGACCGTCACGGCAATATGGTTTCGGTCACGCCGAGCGGCGGCTGGCTGCAATCCTCGCCGACGATCCCTGCGCTGGGCTTCTGTCTGGGCAGCCGCGGCCAGATGTCGTGGCTGGACGACGACTCGCCCTCGGCCGTCGGTCCGGGCCGCCGCCCGCGCACGACCCTGACGCCCTCCTTCGCCTTGAAGGACGGAAAGCCCTACATGGCCTTCGGCACGCCGGGCGGCGACCAACAGGATCAGTGGCAGCTGATCATGCTGCTGCGGCATGTCCATCACGGTATGAACATTCAGGAAGCGATCGACGCGCCGTCCTTCCATTCGGAGCATTTCGCCTCCTCCTTCTTCCCGCGCCATGCGAACCGTGGCCGTGTTGTCGCGGAAGGCCGGTTCCCGAAGGAGACCCTGGACGGGTTGCAGAAGAAAGGCCACGAGCTTGCGGTGGGCGAAGACTGGTCCGAAGGCCGGTTGTCCGCCGCCAGTTGGGAAGACGGCGTCATCAAGACCGGTGCCAACCCGCGCGGCATGCAAGGCTATGCGGTGGGCCGATAATCAACTTCGCCTGACCCGAACGCCGTCATGATTGCGGCGTTCGGGGCGGATACGGAAGAAGAGAGGCGATTTTCCGTCGGGATCGTCTGCGCCCTCATCAACAACCTGATCGTCGGCATTGCGGTGGGCATGTTCCTGCCGCTGCTGCCGTTGCGCCTGGACCTGATGGGGGAGACGCCGGGATCGATCGGCTTCCATGCGATGGCGGGCTCCGCCGGCGTTCTGGTGATAGCCCCCTTTATCAGCGGCTTTATCGCCCGTCATGGCGCCCCCGCCATCGTCGCCGGTGCCAGCATCATCTCGGCTCTGCCGCTGTTCATCATGATGGCGGTGCCCGACTACTGGATCTGGTTTCTGGCCCGGCTGATCGTCGGGATCGGATTCGCCGCCCATTGGGTCGGAACGGAAGCCTGGCTGAACCAAGCGGCGCCGGACCGGCTGCGCAGCCGCATCCTCTCGGTCTATGTGATTTCGCTGATCGGCGGCCTGGCGATGGGCACGCCGGTGCTGACCCTGTTGGAGATCGGCGGCAACGCACCCTTCCTGATCATCGCGGCTTTCTTGGTGGCCGCCATTCTGCCCATTCTGTTCGCCTGGCGCCGAAGCCCGTCCTTTCAACCCTCCAGCCACATCGCATCGCTGCGCATGCTGAGAGTCGCGCCGGTCTTGATGGCGGTCGGGCTGCTGGCCGGTATTACGGACGGGTCCGCCTTTGCCCTGCTGCCGTTGTTCGCGGTGAAGGCGGGCCTGATGGAAGATACCGCGGTTCTGGTGATGACGGCTTTCCTGGTCGGCGCGGTCGCCGCCCAGATCCCGATCGGCTGGCTGGCGGACCGGATCACCCGGCGCTGGATGCTGGTCCTGCTGGCAGGCGGCGGCGCGGCGCTGGCGGCGGCCCTGCTGCCCGCCATGGACGGCGGTCTGCAGACCTGGCTGGTGAGCGGCCTGTTCGGTGCCTGTGTGATCGGGCTCTATGCCGTCGCCTTGGGAATTGTCGGCGAACGGTTCCGGGGCGGAGACATGGCCGCGGCAAACGCGGTCTTCGTGCTGTGTTTTGAATTCGGCGCCCTTTCCGGCGCGCCGCTCTCGGGCGCGGTGATGGATGTGCTGGGACCAAGGGGCCTGACCATCGTCATGGGAAGCGCCTGCGCGCTCGTCCTGTTGGGCGTGCTCGTCCGGGGCAGCGGCTGGAGGCGGGACACCTAAAGCGGTGTGCGCCTTAGTCGCCGAGCACTTCGGCGCAGTAGTCGACGAAAACCCGGACCTTGGTGGAGAGGTTCCGGGTATGCGGGAAGACCGCAAAGACGCCGACCGGTTCCAACTCGTAATCCTCCAGCACGGGCTCCAGGTCGCCCTGCGCCAAGCCGGGCCCGCAGATGAATTGCGGCAGCCAGGTCACGCCATGACCGTGAATCGCGGCCTGGGCCAGCATCTCGCCGTTATTCGCGGTCAGGTTTCCGGCGACGGCGACATCGACCTGTTGTCCGTCCGGCTCGCGAAAGCGCCAGCTCCGGCCGCCGGACAGATAGGCGTAGGTCAGGCAGTTATGCGCGGCGAGTTCCTGCGGCGTCGCCGGTTTCCCATGTTTCGCCCAATAGGCGGGCGCGGCGGTGATGATCCGCCGGTAGCCGGTCAGTTTGCGGGCGATCAGGCTGGTATCCGACAGGACCCCGATGCGGATCGCCACATCGACCCCTTCATCGATCAGATCGACGCGCCGGTCGATCAGCGTGACATCCACCTTCAGGTCGGGATAGCGCGCCATGAAACCGGGCAGCATCGGCCCAAGATGTTCGATGCCGTAACTGAGCGGCGCGTTGACCCGCAGCACGCCCCGCGGCGACTCCTGTAACTGGGTGACCGCAAGGCGCGCCTCCTCCACCTCTTCGACGACCCGGCGAACCCGTTCGTAAAAGATCTCACCGGCCTCTGTCAGACTCATGCGGCGCGTGGTGCGGTTCAGCAACCGGATGCCGAGAGAATCCTCCAGCCGGTTGATCTGCTTGCTTACGGCGGACTTGGATTCGCCCAGCAGTTCCGCGGCGCCCGTGAAGCTCTCAGCTTCCACCACTTTCGCAAAGACGATGTAGGCATTGACGTCATCCATGATGCGGCTCCGTTAACTGTCCACTCATGGAAACAATTAAATTCAAGTTTCGTCAATTGTTCTCAATTCTGTGCAACCGATATGGCGTAGGGACAGACAAGCACAGACCGCGGGCGGCTCTCGGGCCCCGTGAAGCGCGCCAATTGAACTTGCAGTGGGGGACACTTGGTTCTGCAGCAAAATTGGACGTGAAAGGTAGCGCTGTCCGAATGTTCTCCGACGCCCCGGATCTTCGCAATCATCCTGCTCTGATTTGACTGGCTGGCGCGCCCGGTCAGAGCGAACCTGACTCCATTGAAACCCAAGCAATGGAGGACAAGATGACACCAGCTGACGAAGGGGTTGCCGCCGTTCGGCAAGACGCTTTCGCCCACGATACCGAGATCGCGATCGCCACGCTGATCGACCGTATGCATTCGGCAACTATGGATCTCGACACACACATCACCGAGGCCCTGAAATGCGCGGATGCCGGCAACAAGGAAGGGGCTATCGGGGCCTTGCTGATCGTCGAATGGCACATAGATGCGATCAAGGGCCTGAAGGACGCCGTAAAACTGATCGCCTGACCCACGATACCCAAGTCCACGAATGGACCGCCTTCGGGCGGTCTTTTTGTTGTCTGAGACGCATCCCAAGCCTATCTAAGACGCCTCTCAGAGACGCTTGGTGGATTCCGACGCCGCGCCCCATCCACGTTAGCAACGATGACCGAAGCAGAACTCGCCGAAACCGCCCGGACCGCCTATGCCGCCAGTATCCAGGCGGAACCTTTCAACAAGTCAAAGGCCAAGGGCCGGGCCGTTGCGGCCGTCTCGGACAAGGCGCCGGACGACTGGACGGCATCGAAGACGGCCGCCTTCGTCCAACGGGCGCTACGCGGTGAAATGTGACCCTGCCGTCAAAGGCCCGCCAGAGCGGCCAGGATGGCGTACCCGATATATTCGGGGATCTGCGGGACGACGGCGTTGCCTAACGCTTTAAGGCGGTCCACCCGGTTGGGTATCCCATGAGCCACTCGACCCACGTCGGGTTCAGGCGGCCATTCCTCACCGGATCCTTCCCCTCCACCGCGTAGTCCAGCCGGTCGTTCTCCCGGCTGCGACCGTTCGCCCTGTTCATCGCCCCCGCGCACGACCCCTTCACGGCCGCCAGCGTCGGGGTCGGAAACAGATGAACAGCGCCGGCCAGGCCCGCGCCGACTTTCGGCACGCCGCGCTTCTCCGCGTCGTTCGCTATCGGTGTCGGCCATAGCCCTCGCTCCACGTTCTGGACAAACCGCTCGAGACAGACAGTCTGCTTGCGGCCGTCAGGCGTTTTTCCGGTCGGCGTGGTCCCGGCCGGCAGCGTCTGCCCGCCGCCTCCCACCGTGGGTGTGGGCCACAAGCCGCCCTCGACGGCAGCCACCTGGTCCGGCAGGTCATTCGACCGTTCCTTGTTGAGAAATCGTTTCGCCTGGGCGCCACGCGGATCGCCGTCCCTCGCCTGCGGCGTGGCCCACAATCCAGACGCGATCGCGCCGATGTTTGGCGTCGACGGCGACAGCTGGAAGTACAAACGGCCGTGCGGCGTAGCCTTCGGCCGCCAGGTCAGAAAGCACGTCGTCGAGGCCCATCGAGATGTGCCCAGCAACGTTTTCTCCAATGAACCAAGAGGGCCGGAGTTCAGCCAGGAGCCGACGCACTTCCGGCCAGAGATGACGGTCATCCGCCTCGCCTCGCCGCTGCCCGGCAAGACTAAAGGGCTGGCAGGGATAGCCGCCGGTGACGATGTCCACAGGTCCAACTGCATCGGCCGTCAGCGTCCGGACATCGTTGAAGATCGGCACATCGGGCCAATGCCGGCGGAGGATCTGCCGGCAAAACGGGTCGATGTCGCAGAAGCCCACGGTGCGGAAGCCGCCGGTGCGTTCAAGGCCGAGAGCGAAGCCGCCGATCCCGCTGAAGAGATCGAGGTGGCGCAGCTTTTCCATCCCCGCCTCACGACCATGCCCGACCGCCGGTGACGATCAGCTCGGCCGCGGCCGTCTTCCCCTTCCGATCCTTTGCGATCGTGTAGGTGGTCTCCACCGCCTCGATCGCGAAGCCGGCGAAGATCCGGCGCACCTCCGGATGGTCGTTCAAGGACAGGATGAACCGGCCGCGCACCTTGGCGAGGCAATCGGCCAAGGTCTCGAAATCGGCGCGGCCGAACAGCGCGTGGCCGTAATCCCCCTCCGAACCGTAGTAAGGCGGATCGAGATAAAAGAGAGTTGTCGGCCGGTCGTAGCGCGGGATCAGGTCGGCATAGTCCAGACACTCGATGACGACGCCCGACAACCTGGCGTGCAAATCCTCCAGTGTCTCGCTCAGCCGGTTTACATCGAAGCGGGCCGGTCGCTCGTTCGACACGCCGAAGGTCCGGCCGGAGACTTTGCCGCCGAAGGCCGTGCGTTGGAGGTAGAGGAAACGGGCGGCGCGTTCCAGGTCGGTCAGGGTCTCCGGATCGGTCTTGGCGAGACGATCGAAGTCCGCGCGGGTGGTGAGGCGCCAGCGGATCATGCCGGTGAACTCGGTGTAGTGCCGCTGCAGGATCCGAAACAGGTTCGCCACATCGCCGCTCTTGTCGTTGAAAACCTCCGCCGGCGGCGCCAGGTCGCGGCGCAGGAAGACACCGCCCATGCCGCCGAAGACATCGACATAGGTGCGGTGAGGCTGCGCCTGGATGCGGTCGACCAGGCGCTTGGCCAGGTTCCTTTTTCCGCCGATGTAGGGTGCCGCCGGCAGTGCCGGTTCGACCTGTCTGAAACCGCCCATGGTTCGTCTCCTGTGACGATCGGCGGCTCGGTGTCCTTGTCAGGACTGGCCCTCTTGCGTGGTGCTCTCGGCTCTCACGTGATTGAGCGTCCCGCAGCGGGGACATTTGATTTCTAGTTCCTTGCCGCTCCAGCGCGCAAGTAATTTACCGCAGCGGCCGCAGCGGACGTCCTTTTTCCGAGTCGACTCCACAGACGAAGACCCTCACGATTTCCGTGCCTGGCGTCAGGCAGCGGGGCGACCGGTGGCGGATCGTACGCCATCCTAAGTGACCGGTGGCAGCCGGTCGGTTCGGGGTGTTGGCGCACCCCGGCCCCCGCGGTTGGCGGGGTTAGAGATCTCGAATGGGCATCAAGACCGATCGGGTAAGGTCGTAGCCGGCCTGCGACGTCATCCTCAGCGTGATGCGCGGTTCGGTGTTTAGCGTGCCCCCGGTCAGCCAAAGGATGCATCGCAAACCAACGACGGCCTGCGCACTCAGCGCTAGTGGTGTCTCCAGCGTCCAATCCGTGGAGAGGATCACGTCATCCGGCGGCAACCGGCCAGACCAGTTGAAAACGATCTTCGCCCGATCGGCTGGGTGTTTCGCATCAACCTTCTTAGGCATAAAACTCCTCCTCGACGGCGGGAACGTCGTATTCCTCGGCGACGGCCGGAACGTCGTATTCGATGAAGGTGGTGGTCGAGAGATCGAGCGTACCGATCACCAGCAAGGCCGCCTGGCCGGTAGTGACCTCCTGCCCGGGCTCGACCTTTACAACGGTCGTCTGAAGAAGGTTCGGCGCTTGGCCTTCCTCCGTCTCTGCCGCCGGCACCACCAGGATCGACTGCAGCACCGTGGGTGCGTCAGACGCATCCGCCTCGCTTCCGGCCGTGGGCGCGATGACGGTGGTGCCGGCGATACTGGGTGACTGGCCCGCCTCGCTCTCGGCGCCGGGGTCCGGTGCGATAACCGTCGTTTCCACAAGGGCCGGCGCCTGACCCTGGTCCGCCTCGGCGGCCGCGGCTGGCGCAACAACCGTCGTCTCGATGACGGACGGCGTCTGACCGACCTCGGTCTCGCTTCCAGCCGCCGGCGTCGCCGTCGTGCCACTGCCGGGAACCGTCGGGGCCGCGTCCCTGTGCGGGTGACCGACCGGCAGCAGGCTCTCAAGCCCGGCGTCCCAGGCCGCCCACCCTTCCAGCCTTTGGCGTTCGTCCGTCGTCAGGTGACGGTTGAAGATCATGATCTTGTGGACCGTCACCGCACTGAAACCCGACGACGAACTATAGGCACCAAGGACATGGCCGGTAGTGCTGTTCAGCCGACTAGGAACCGTCTGACTGACAGGCGTCAACGCGCCGTTGGCATAACCGCGCTGTTCCGGGTTAGTCTCCCCGGCGTCAATTTCTTCGTAATAGAATTGCGGCGTGTCGTCGGCCAGGAGCAAGTCGAGCTGTACGCCACCATTCCCAAAGTTAGCGCCCACCGCCGCAAGGTTGTATCGGCTTCGGCCTCCGCCGGTGCCGACGTTCGAATACATTTGCGACGCACCAGGGCTTTTCTGGAACATAGCAAAAACGGAAGATCCGACCGTGTTGTCGGGCTTGGCCCAGGAAAACCCGCTCAAATAGTCGTCGATCCCATTGAACGTGACGGCGCCCGCCACGCCGTTAAACCCGGTCGCGCTGTAAAGCGGCTGACGCATTAAGGTCCCTTGAAAATAGTCGCGACCGTGAGCGCTCTTGTCCGACCAGACGGAAACGCCCGTCTCGACGGTGATGGTCGCCGCGTCGTTGGCGTCTATGTAGTGTTCAATCGCGGAGTTGATTTCAGCAGGGGTCCAGAGTGTCACGGGATCGGCTCCTCGATCACCTGCAGCCCCGCCGCATCAAGCTCCCGTTGAAAATGCTGACGGCCGGTCATGGTCCCGTCGGCCGGCTCAAAAGAGACGCGGCACTGCGCCAATAATCCCGGCAGCGCGGCGAGCTGGTCAGGGTTCAAGCCCGCCGGCATTGCGCGGCCTTCGGCAAGGTCTCTCGTCGCCTGCGTGACGGACGCCCCGTGGCCCGCAAAGTGGGTCGCCGGCTCCGCGCCTGTTGCAGACAACCTGCGAGACAGAGACCCCGCGCCCCAACCCTGTGTCTGCAAGACCAGGTCCAGGGCATCGACAACCTCAACCGGGGCGATGGCAACGAGAGAATACACGATCCGGCCTCTACAACGTCCTGACGACGACGCCGTTGGGCGAGATCTGCAGCTCGATCGGGCCGTCGACATTTCCGAAGGCGGACGGGTGCTCGTACATGAAAAGAGCGTGTTTCGTCAGACCCTGGTCTTCGTAGATGATGAAGGTCCGGCCATTCGAAAACCCGGTGACCGCATCCTGGGCGATGATGAAGTTGTCGCAATCGAACCCAACCTGTCGCGCCGCCGGCGTGGTCACCGCCGGATTGGTGACGGACGGTCCGCCGGCGACATAGCCGGTTCCGGTCGCGACCTCCGTCAGCGCCGTGACCTCGGCCACCGTGTCGGGATCCAGACCCGCCTGTGACGAGATGAAAAGCTTCATCGGGGTCGCGTCTGGTCCGTCAAAGTCGATCGCCTCGGTCCCGTCCAGGTGGCGGATTTCAGAAATCCTACAACGTTCCCACATAACTCAGTTCCTTTCCTCTTCAGGCAGTATCGGGTCGGGGATCGCGGTGAGATCCACGGCCCTGAGATCGGCCACAGTCGCGGCCGGATCCATGATGGCGTCGAAGACAGGCTTCTCGTAATCGAACGCCGACTCGATATGCGCGGTGACGGCGGTGTCGATCTCAATGATCGACGCTGCGTCCAGGTCGGTGAATCGCCGATCGCCGTTGACGCTGCCTTTCCAGTTGACCGGGTCGACCCGGCCGGCGTCGGCCGACCGCCGCGCCCGGTCCAGCAATTCGCGGTTTTCGGCGGTCGTCCGAACCGCCAGGCCGTTCGGCAAACGGAAGCCACCGATCAGGTAAGCCTTGCGCCGCTCGGCCGCCTTCCTTTCCAGCCGGGCCCGGATCTCCGCGATCGGGCGCTCGACGCCGCCCAAGGTTCGGGCAACGCGGTCGGCGACCGGATCGTAAACCGGGCCGGTGTCTGTCATCATCGTGAAGTCGTCGTCGACGGCCGCGCCGTCGATTTCCCCTTCATAGACGCCGAACTGCCGCTTGACCGGCGCCGGGCGCCGGAAAAGATCGCGGCCCATGCCGACCCCGTGGTGATAGTGAACCAGGCGCAGGATCTCTGCCTCGGCCGAGGCGTGAATGGTGCCGGCATGAACGAAGTAGTGTTGTCCGTCGGTCTGCTGCATCGATTTCTCCTAGCTCAGCTGTCCGGGAACGGGCGGCAGCACGCCGCCGCCGCCCTGCGTGACCGCGATGGAATAGGTGTTGGATCCGATCGCGTTGTAGAGCGTGTCCGCGGTAATGATCTTGAAACCGTCCGGCAGCGCGATCGCATGGGTACCCCAGACGACCGCGTTGCCGTTGATGGTGGAAACGCCCGCCTGGTCCGGCGGCATGCCCAACGGCACGAACGGCCCGTTCGCGTCCGCATTCCCGTTGAGGAACACGCCCACCTGCGGGTCGACCAGGCTGGGCGGCGGCATGTTGCCGCTGTTGATGGTCTTGAAGGACGGGTCGGTCGGCGCCGTTTCAAAATCGATCGTCGACGGCGCCTTCACAAGCGGCAGAAAGACGCCCGAAAGACCCGCTGCTACACTGACCGGCGCAGCGCCGTTAACCCGGACCTCCAGCGTGCCGGCCGCCATGTCGAACTCAAACTCCAACGCGTCCGACCCGGCGGCCGTGTAGGTCGTCTCCGTTCCGTCGGCCGTCTCGATGCCGTAAGCGCCGCCGGCGCCGGCGTCCGTCACCCGCCAGGACCAGCGGCCGGAGAACAGCGCGATATCGGTCACCTGATGCACCGTCCCGCTGACCGACAGATTCCCATCGTCGAGCGTGCCCAAGGCGTCGGGATGCAGGTCGTTGAACACCGGATGCCGGTTGCTGGGCGTGTTCTTCGATCCGTTGACCGCGTGGCTCATGCCGGTCGGCGTGAAGTGATTCAGGTTGGTGGTCGCATCGATGCCGTCTCCGATCAGATTGGTCAGGGCGTAGCTGTTCACGCCACCCGCCGCCTCGACCGCCGCGATCACATCGGCGTCGCTCTTCGGCACCCATTGTCCATTGACGGTCTCACCGAAGCTGTCCGGCATGAGGACGGATCCGTCCACATACGCCGCTTGAGCAAGACCATGCCGCGCAAAGGCAGTGCTGACCGCTTGCCCCATTTTCTGACTAGCCGCGGCGTTGTGAATGTAGAGCATGTCGGCCGGGACCGCCGGATAGGTCTCGACAGTGAACGTAGAGACGCGCTGGTTGTTAACCCAGATCTGCACACGATCCCCGAGGACGGCGTTGTCGACATCCACGATGATGTGGAGATGGAGCCAGCCAGTACCCCTGATGATGGACGTGGTTCTGAGATGGAAGTCTGTCGCGCCGACGAAATGGTGACAGATTATCTGCCCGTTGTTGACGGCGACGGCCATCAAGTTCGAGCTGTTGATGTTCGCGTTGCCGGGCAGGGTCGCGTTGTAGACGCCAGCATGGGCCTCCAGCAACAAAATCCAGGCGGAAGACGTGAACACGCGCTTGCTCGCCCCCAGCTCCACCGGAACCCTTTCGAGTTTTTCGGCAACGCCGTCGAACGAGCAGCTCTCCTGCACGCGTGTGGTGTCGTAAGCATCCACAACGCCATCGCCGATCGGGAACAGGGCGAAACTCATGCGGCGGTCCTCAAGATCGAGCCGGTGAAGACCGCCCCATCGTGGCGCAGCTGAACATAGTGGCGAGCGTTGAAGACCGCAGACATCGAGGGCGCCAGTCCGTCGGCCGTCGTCCAGGCGTCGACCGCGGGCGGCCAGCCGCCCAGCGTGAAGGACGAGGCCGCCGCCTGATGCACCCACAGTTCATAGACCCCGCCGTCGTTGGTCCCGGCGATGGTGATCGAGGTGACATTCTCGCTAAGCACGGTCCGGATCACATTGCCGTTGGTGAAGTCGAGCGCGAGAACGCCGCCGTTGCTGTTCACGTCCTGCGGGGTGAAGTGTTTTCCGCCGGTCAGCGCCTGCAGCGCATCTGCCAACAGCAGGGCGCCGGCGTTCTGAAAGTCGCGATTGCCAAAATCGATCACGTTGTCGGTGTTGCCGAACCGCTCCCGCAGATAGGCGATGATATCGTCTTGCGCCTGTTTGGCGCCGCCGTTGGTGGTGCTGGCGTTGGTAAAGGTGCCGGCATCCGGCAGGGACGTATCAGGCATGTCAGTACCCCTTCATGTTCTCGATATCGACGGTCGCCTGCGGGGCGCCGACCGCCTTCAGGAGCGGCCCCAGAACCGGATCCTTGTCGACCAGGGCGATACCCGTCGCCCCGTTCCCGTCGTCTTGCAGGGTGATGGCGCCGACGAACTTGATGACGCGGTATGTTTTGGTAATCGGCAGCCGCGTCCCGGCGGCGTCTATGACCAGATCCTGGAAGCTCTCAACCACGTCCGGGACGTCGACGGAGAGCATGAGAGATGCGATTTCCGCGCGCCGGTTGGGGCCCCGCGCCTCGATGGTGAAATCCAGCGTCTCCCGATCGACATCGATGCGCGCCGGCATCTGCTGCCAGGGTCCGGTTCCGCCCAGGTAGAGGCCGGCGCCGTCCGGCAGGTACGGTTCGTCGTCGTTACCCAGATAGACATCGCCTGTGCCCCGGCGGCGGTACCGGAAAGAGGTGCTGTCCCCGGCCGTGGCGGCCGTCAGAAATAGAGACGCCGGCGTGGCCTGCTGCGGCACGCTGTAGCTGAAGGCGTAGCCCAGATCCGCGAAACTGGTCGGCAGATACGCGGCCAGGTCGTTCGGCAGGTAGAGCGCGCCGTCGTCGGGCAGATAGGGATCACCCGGCAGGATGTCCCCGCGCAGCATGTCGCCGCCGACCAGCTGGCCGTTGCTGACCTGACCCGGAAACCCCAGGGCCGCCTCGTCGTGGGTCAGGATCAGGTTCGCCGGCGACGGTTCGCCCAGATTGACAGTCAGGATCGCCGGATTGGCACTGAGGATCCCGCTGGTGTCGATCGCGCGCACCATGATCGTGCGCACGCCGGCGCCGAGCTGCATCAGCGAGAGCGCATGGGCCTGCAGGATGGCCCCCTCGCTCGGCCAGTCCTCGCCGTCGTCCCAGTTGCGTGTCTTGCCGCTATGCACCCGAATCCTGAAACCGGCGAAGTCGATCGGCTTGTCGGGATACTCCCAGACCGCGTCGTCGCCCTGGCGGAACAGATTGACCGCGTCGGCAGGCCGTTCGGACTTGCCGATCACCGTGTGCACGATCGAAGCGGACCAGGCGGACTTCGGACCCAGCGTGCTGACCGAGCGGGCATCGATCTCGTAGGTTGCCAGATCCTCCACCGGGTGCAGGAAGGCTTCGGTCGCAGAACCCTCGACGGTCAGGATCTCATACGGTCCCAGCGTGGTCTCGGTGACCTTCCGGTACCGGACCTGGATCGACCCGCCGGTGGTAACAAACCCGTTTGCCGGCGGCGTCAGCGGCACGCGGATCCGCGTCATCAATGCGTTGCCGCCCGTCCCGATGATCTGTGCCGTGCCGCTGTCCGGCTCGCCGATCGTGGGCGGGGTGACGATCAGCGGATTGTCGAAACTGGTGTTTGGTGTCGGGTCTTGCTGTTGCAGGTCGGCCGGCCCGATGTCGAAGACGCTGGCGGCATCTTCTTTCAACGTCAGGGTCAAGGGCGCCTCACCCGGCGTGCTGCCTTCCTCGATCTTGTGAACCCGGAACCGCTTCTGGGCCATGCCGTAGGTCGGCAGATCCAGCAACACGACGTCGTAGGGTTCCAGCCCCCAAACCGAAAAGTCGCAGGGCAGCCGGCCAGTCATCTGCTGGCGCTGGTCGTTCAACAGGATCCGGACGACCCGCTGCGCGCGCATGTCATCGTTGGCAAAGTCGAGATCCAGATCCTTGATGATCTCCTCGCCATCGTCTTCCGCTACGAAGGCGGGGTCCGTCACGCGGGTGTAGTCGGTTGGCTCGAAGGACTTCAGCGGGCCGGAATAGGTGCCGGTCACCGTGTTGAAGCGGTTGATCCGCGGCACCTCCGGCGTGAAGACGATCGGACCCGGGGCCAGCATGTCCTCGGTGATGGTCAGGACCGGCGCGTCCGGACCACCGATATGCAGGCGATACTGGCCGTCGACATAGCTCATCACGCCGCCGCAGGCGCCCAGGAGTTTCTCGATATTGTCGCGGGGTTTGTCGCCCAGCTGGATCGTGCCGTTGCAGGTGAACCGGCGTTGCTTGATGCGGCGCATCGTCAGTGTGCCGGACCCGAAGCCGGTAAAATCGATTCCCTTCCTGTCATGGGCGTCGTCGTAGGACGCGCACAGCAGCAGCCCGCCGGTCACAGGCGAAACGGATACGTAGGCCTCCCCGTTGGTCAACGGCGCCGGCAGCGTGCCGGTCGAGGTGATCTCCACGACCTCGCCGGTCACCGCGTCGATCGGCTCCGCCATCGTCACCCGCGACGCGGCGACGACCTGAAGGTCGCCCGGCGCCGCCGTCGACAGGTCGATCGCGTCCCCGGCCAGCGCCTTCTGGTAGGTCGTCGCAAATCTGATCTGGTCGACCCGGTCAACGATGGCGAAATAGTCGATCCCAGTCTGCAGCGGCGCCGGCGGCGTGCCGGCCGTCGCAACGCGGACGACGTCGCCGGTCTCCAGCGTCGTGTCAGTGGCAAGCAGGACGTGGTCCTCGTAACCTTTCACGATTTGCTGCCGAACCACCCGCGTCTTGGGATCTCCCTCCCGGTTGGTGCCGAAGGTTTCCTGCACGTACTTGAAACCGGTGATCGCCACGGTGCTGGCCGCGTGTGTCTCGAAATTGAAGGTCGAGGATTTGCCGGGGATATCGATCAGGTCGTCGCTGCGATTGGCGGCGGCGATCCAGTGATCCCAGCCGATCTCCAGCGTCGGGTCCGCGTCCAGCCCGTCTTCCGACAGGACATAGTCCAGCAGCGCCAACGCCGCATTGTCGGACCAGGACCAGGTCCGCCAGTCCGTGACGTCATGCCCCGGCTCGCGCGGGTCGTACAGCGCATGGCCGCGGCAAATGGTCGACGGCTCCGGCACGCCCGACAAGAAGACGTCCGGATCGTTCTCCAGCCGGGCGGCTTGGTAGGCGACCTCGTAGCCGACATGATCGGTGGTCCAGCCGTCCAGCTCGGCGACCAGATCGGGATCCGCCTCGGTCTGGGTGCCGTCGTAGTTTGTGATCCGGACGCGGTCCCGGAACCGAGGGTCGGAGACCGGTGTCTCGAAGAAGAACGTCTCCTGAATTTCAGTGACCGGCCGGTGGCTCATGGCGCGGACCAGGTGCATGTACTTGTTGTCCGTGCCGGTCGTGTCGACCATCGGCAGGGTGCCGCCGACCTTGACGGTACCGTAAAGCAGCTGCCCTTCCGACACCGCCGAGCGGATCGTCACCTTTCGATCGCGCGCCGTTACTTTGAAAGGCGTTGCCGCGGACGGCGCCTTGTCCTTTTTCGACAGCAGGCTGCTGGCCCCGGCGAGCAGGCCGGAGAAGGCCGCCTTCACCAACAGGCCGGTGGTCAGCTGAAAGGCGGTACCGGCGATCGCCGCCTTGGCGGCCGCCCCCGCGATGGTGCCGGCGACGGCAACGGCGACCGTCGGCATCAGTCGATCCCCCAGGCCAGGCGGATGTTCGCGCGCGGGACCGGCACCGTGCCGACCGTGCCCGGTATCATGACAAAGGCGCCCGCGACGACGCCGGCAGCCGGCTGTTCCATGTCGCGGACCGGCGCGTCGACGATGACGACATCGCCGTCCCGTTCGAAGCGCGGTCGGCGCGATGGAACGCCGTGTTTCTGGGCCAGGCCGGCCAACGCGCGGGCAACAAGCGGTCCGTCGGCCGGGCCGTCGGCGGCCAGCTGCTTCAGCATGTCCCAGGCGCCTCGGCGTTCCCGGTACCGGCCGCGAAAGGCGGCGCTGAGATCCTCGCCAGACAGCGCGAAGAGGGCATCACCGGGAAACAGGCAGCAGTCGAACGACCCGTACTGAAAGGGCGTCCGCTGGGCGGTGGTCAGCAACTCGGAGAAGCGTAGTTCCCAGCCGGGCGTGCGGCGCAGCGTCATTGCTTTCCCCAAATCAACTCACGCTCGGCCGAGGCTTCGGCGAACTCGAAAAACTTGTCGCCCGGATGCCGCGCCTGGTGGCTCTTGTCGTTGAAGCGGACGGCCGCCTTGCGGTCCCAGTCCGCCAACCGGTTGGTGACAGCCAGCAGGGCCGTGGAGTATCCGCCCGGGTTGCGTTCGAGTGTGAAGTTGTTCATGCGGCCGGCGAAGCGCAGGACCGGCTGATCCACGATCCGATGATCCTCGTTCAGCCAGGCGCGCCAGATGAAAACGCGGCGGTTCTGAACCTTCTCGGTCAAGGCGACCGAAATCCAAGGATCGTCGATCCCCGTCAACCCCAGGGTCAGGTTGTAGGGCTTGGTCTCGATCCCTTCCTCGATCTCGCTGACCCCGGCCAGTTCGCCGAACCCGCGAAACTCGTTTTCGATCCCGCTGCCGGCGACGTCTTCCCAAAGGAAAGAGACGCCCCGAGCAGCGTCCGACGCGTAGAGCGTGTCGCTTTGGAAATGCAGCCGGACCAGATGCACCCAACGAGCAACCCGGCCCTGGATCAAGGCCTGCAGTTCGGGGGACAGCGCCTTCACAGAAAACTCTCCAACACGGTGATGCTGACCGTTTCAGCGATGACCCTTCTGTGCCGGAAGCGCGTCTCGCCCTGGCGGTCGTCAACCAGGCGCATCACGGTCAGCGGCTTGTCGATCGTCAGCACCGCGCCGTCGGCGGGCGCGCGGCGGATCGGCGGCCCGAACTTCACGGTGGCCGCGCCGGCACCGTCGCTGGCGGCGTCGGACGTGACGATCTTCAGCTCGTGCACATCGCCGGAGGCGAAGGAGAAGAAATCGCCGCGCTGCAGGACCGTGACATTCGGGTTCCAGCCGGCTGTCGTCAGCTGGCGGCCGGTCTGCGCGGCGCCGGCGACGGTCGGCGCTCCCTGGATGCCGCCGCGCGGCCGCGGTGCGTGCCGGGGCGAATAGAGGAAGCGACCGGCGGCGCCTTCCAGCTCGGCCAGGAAGGCGGTCCAGGCCCGCCACTCCACCTCTTTCAGATCCTGAGTCGTCAGGGTGCCGGTCCAACGCGGATTGACGCCGGCCCGCACCCGCTCCGCCTGGTTCAGCGGACTGGGGAAATGGTCGGTCTGGTTGAGCAGGTGGAAGCTGACCTGGGACAGGCCGATCTCCGCGCCGTTGACCGTGGGAAAGGGAAGCGGTGCCATCAGATCCCCCGCGTCATGTCTTTACTGTAGTCACCGCCCTCAAGGACGAGGCCACGGATGGCCGCGATCGACTTGGAAACCGCCTCGTTCTCGATGCGCTCGGCCTCGGCCCGCAGCTGGGCGACGGTCGAGGCGTCGGCATTCCGGAAGTCGTAGTAATTCGAGTTCCGGATCGCGCCGTCGGAGATGACGGTGCCGCGCCGCTGGTTCATCACCGCCCGGATCAAGTGGTCGGCATTGTCCATCTGCTGGGGCGTGAAGACGCCCTCTTTCCGGTGCAGGATGGCCGGTCCCGCATCTGGGTCGAAGATGCCGCCGCCGCCGAAACTGGGCGCGCCGGCCAGCATGGAGAGCGGCAGCCGCTGGGTCGGCCGCGCTGTCTCGCCGAAGATACCGCCGCCATCGAAAGACGGGAATTCGCCGAAGCCGCCCAACTCGGGCAGCAAGTCGCGGACGTCGACCGGGCTGCCGATCCCACCGTCGCCGCCCGCGCCGCCGAATGCTCCGCCCAGCGCCTGGGCCAGCGGGCCGGTCACGTTCTGACGGATGAAGAGCCGCGCCAGATCCTGCAGGATCGAGTCGACCAGATCCTTGAAGTTCAGCTTCCCGGTCGTGACGAAGTCGACCAGCGCGTCTTCCATTGTCTGCAGGCCGGAGGTGATCGCGTTCTCGACATTGGCGGCCGCGTCGGTCGCCTCGTCGGCGTAATCGCGCAGCGCGCGCCGGGCGCCGTCGGACCATTCCCGGGACGATCGCAGATGTTCTTCCTGCGCATCCTTCAGGCGCTCCTGAAAGATCCGCTCCACATCGGCCGCGAACTCCTCGTAGCCGGCCGCCGTCTCGTCCAGGTTCTCAAGTGCTTCTTCGCGCCATCTTTCGGCCGCCAAAACCGCCGCTTCGTAAGGCGGCAGGATGCCGAGCAGCTGACGCTCGATGTCGGCGACGGCCGCGTCGTGCCGGCGGGCGGTAAGTTGGGCCTCGCGCTGCAGCTGTTTCTCCGCTTCCTGCAGCTCCTTCAGCCGGGCGCTGGCGCGGACATAGCCTTCGGCCTGCAGGGCGATCTCGGTCCGCAGATCCTCGGTGATGGGAATACCGGCGGCCTGCGCGGCCGTCAGCAGCTGTGTTTCGACGCGCAGCTTCTCCAGCGCGTCCGCGCCTTCCGAAAAGGCATCGGCCTGGGCGGTCAACAGGCGGGTCCGGTCCTCCAGCGAATTCACCGCGCGGGCGAAGGGATCGGTCCGCCGGTCGCTCTCCCGGTCCTGGCTGTTCAGGCGCTCCAGGCTGGCGTCCAGATCGGCGCGGGCGGCCGCGCGCAGCTGATCCTCCAACGCGGCCGCGCCGTCGACCCCACGTTCAACCGCCAGATTGATCAGCCCCAGCTGCTCCTCGTAGCGGCGCCAGGCGGCCGTCGCGGGATCCAGCTCACCGGTCAGATCCTGAAAGGCGTTCGTGGTCTCTTCCAGCTGCAGCGTGGTGATGGTGTCGCGCAGCTGGGCGATCTGGCCGTCCAGTTCCACGATCTCCGGCGTCTGTTGGGCGGCCTGTTCCAAGACACGGCGCCGGCGCGCCGCAAATTCAGCGCCGAAGTCGTCGTCCTGGTCCGTCCGGACGGTAAAGGGGTCGCTCTGTTCGATAAACCGTTCGCGTTGCGCCTCCAGCTCAGACAGGTCTTGCTTCAAACGATCGATGTCGGCGGCGCCGATCGCCAGGATCTGACCGGAGATATCGAGCCGCGCCTGGTTGGCGCTGCGGATCCGCTTCTCCAGATCCTCGATCACATCGCCGAAGCTTTCGACCTGGTCCGCGGCCTCGTCCGCCGACTCGCCGGCAGCCATGAACCCGATGGCCAGCGCGCCCAACACGGCGCCGGCCGCGCCGAGGATCGACCCCCACGGCCCGAAGAATTGCAGCAGCTGCGTCCCCTGCTGGGTGAAGGCGAGGATCGCACTCTGCCCGGCGCCGACTTGGACGGCAAAGTCGGCGACCTGGAAACCCGCCTGCTGCAGCCCAAGCTGCATCTGCCGACTGACCCGCACGTTCTGAACCGCCGCGCGCGCCAGGCCGCTGGAGGAAACGGATGCCCTGTCCTGGGCCTGTTTCAGCAGGGTGGCGCGCCGCGCCGCCAGGTCGGACATGCTGGCGAGACGCTCGATCGAGGCGCGCAGCTCGTTGAAACTAACATTCGCCCGCTGTGCCGACGCGCCTGACGCAGCGGTTTGCGCGCCCAGCTGCTGGACCGCGTTTTCAGAAACCTGCACCGCCCCAACCAGGCCGGTGCTGTCGGCCGTGATGCGGACGCCGAATTCCATGTCACTCACGGCGCAGCTCCTTCCGCACGGTGGCTTCCATGATCTGCAGCTTGTCGAACAGCGCCGGCGACATCGGGATCTCCATCATGGCCGCGGTCGGCGGTATCGCCGCGTAGTCCAAGCCGGCACCGCCCAGGCCGCTGCCGCGCCATTGGGTGCCGAGCGCCAGAAACAAACGAACGGCCGGGACGTTCTCCGGCCACAGCGTGATCTCTTCCTCGGTCTCTTCCGGCCGGTCCCGCCATTGTTCAATCGTCTCTTCGTCAGCACCCAGCGCGGCCAAGTCCTCGGCGACCTGGTCGTCTCCGCCGCGCGGCCGCCGGGCTATCCACGCCCGCGCCGCGTCCTGGAGTTTTTTTCCGGTCCCTTCCCGATGACGACGGCTTCCAGGTAGGCTTCATGGACGGCGCGCTTCACGTAGGGGATGTTGAGCAGCAGGGCCTTGTTCGCCTCCGTCACCGGAAGCGGCTTCCCATCGGCGCCGGCGACATCCTCGCCCCAGCCGATGAAGAACTCTTCGGCCGCGCCGTCGGTGACCAGCTGGTCCGCGCGGCTCTGCTCGATGATCTTGAAGCGGCCGGTGAAGGTCTCGCTCTCGAAGTTTCCGCCGTCGACCGGCTTGCGGACCGTGACCGGCCAGGTGAATTCGTGCAGCTCAGGGATCTGAAACATGCGGCGTCTCCTAACGGACAGTGATGGTGAGTTCGTCGTCGCCGGCGGTCGGAACCAGGCCCAGCGGCAGGGTCATGGTGGCCTGGCGGTCGGCGTCGCCAACGGTCGGCCGGCCGACCTGTACCTGCGGCGCATCGATCTGGATGACGTTACCGGCCACCGTTCCGTGGACCAGCTGCATCACCCCCAGCGTTTCATCCTTCGCGGCCGTGTAGAAGTCCTTCACATCGACCCGAGGATCGTCGATCGTCACGGTGCCGTTCATGCCGCGGTCGGTGATGATGACCGACTCCTCGTTCACGAAATCCCGATGCACGACGGTGTTGCTCTGATCGATGGCCAAGTTGTGCAACACGCCCGCATGGCCGTGCAGGGTGAATGTCGGTGTGTTGGCGTTGGTGATCGCCAGCGGTTTCCGAAAGGCGGTGAAGTCGCTGGTCGGATAGGCGACCGCGGTCGGCACCTGGAACAGGCCGGTGAACCGGCAGCGGATGGTCGGGATGCCGCGGCCCGGGATCTGTAGCGACAACGATCCGCGGCACCCGAGCATCACATGCCGCTGACCATCGATGTTGAAATAGATCGAAACGGATTCCTCGTTATCGGAGACCGGCGCGTAGACCGTGTCGGTCGCCACCGTGACCGTCTCGGAGAAGCCGCAGGCCCGCAGCGCCGGCCCCCAGGCGGGCGCGGTGCCGGCGGCGCCCGATCCCGCCAGTTCGATCGACCCTTCCAGCACAACATGGGTACCAACCAGGATCTGCGCCTGCTGGCCGATCGACCGGCCGACCAGATTACGCTCGATGCTGTCGCCCGGCATCGGCGTGATGTTAACGTTCGACAGCAGCAGGGCGTTTGCCGCGGCCGTCGGAACGGAGTCGGTCCCGTAGACAGGCTCGATCTTCATGGCGACCGCGCGTTTGTTGAACTTCATTTGGCTTTCCCTTCGTCCTTCGGTTCCGCCTCAGCCTTTGCCGCCTCCTTGCGGGGTTTCGGCTTGGTGCGTTCGACCAGCTTGCGCGGGCCGCCCTTCTTGTCGCGGATGTACTTGCCGCCTTCGGCCATGATTTCCTCCTAAGTCGAGCGGATCTGTTTCTCTGTGCGGTACTGGTCGAGCCACATAACAACGCCGTCCTTCCAGTCCTGCAGACGGCCGCGGTCAAATTCGAACGGCTCATGGTTGGGGCTGGGTTGCCAGCCGAGCAGAGCTGTCTGGACATCGGCGCGGACCGTGTTGACCAGGTCCAGCTGCCGACCGCCGTACTTGTCGTTGCGCGAGCGGATCATCATCACCACCCCGATCGTCTCCGCGACCAGCTGGCGGACGACTTGCGTCCCGGTGCCCGAGCGTTGCGCGGTGTCGATCATCGGCACGACGAAGGCAGCGGGCCTCTGCGGCGTGTCCGTGATGGCGGACAGTTCGATCGCGCCCTCAATTGTGTAGAAGTAATCGACCTCTTGCTGCAGACGGGCGATGGTCGGGAGGATCATTCCAAGCCCTCCAGATGCCGGCGCAGGGCGTCGGTGATGTCTTCCTGATCCGCGGCGCTGACGCCGAGGTAGGGACGGGCGGGCAGAGTGACCGATTGCTTGCGCCGGAATTCCGGCTTGTTGGCGCCGGCGCCGGCGGGCAGGCGGAAGATCAGCCCGCGCGCCGTCTTGGCCTGAATGGTGCCTCCCTGCTGGTGGATCCGTGCGTAGCGCACGTTGCTGCCAACCGTGACCGCGTCTGGTTCGGCGCGGAAGGTGATGGAGTCGCGCAGATGCCCGCGGTCGGTCAGCGTCTTGCCGCCGGTGGCGATAGCGCGGATGGAAGCCTGCCAGGGCGTGCCGTCGGGCGCTTCCTCGTCCTCGAACCGGAACAGGGTGTTGGCGACCATGGCGACGCCGATCTCGGTCATCGCCGGCGTCAGGTCGGCGGCGGCCGCGCGCAGATCCCGCAGGCCGTCGCGCACGGCCGCGTCATCGATGTCGATCCGGAACGTCACGCCCGCCATGTCAGAAGCCCTGCAGGGAGTCGGCGTCGAAGATCCGCCCGGGCCCGTCCAGGACGGCGCCGGTGGAATCGCCTTCGGGATCCGCGCCGGTCGGCAGTGGCAGGTCGACCTTGCCCGACGCAACCTGGCCCAGGAACTTCATCGCGTCGTTGTAGTCGTCGCGGATCTGTTCGGTCGGTGCGTCGGTGTAGAGGTAGTAGCGGACGATGGCGGCCGCGATCCGCGTCAGGACCAGCGGCGTCTCGGACACCGGCAGGACGTAGCGGCGGGCCAGATAGCTGTCGATCAGATTGTCGGCGTCGGCGATCTTCGCATCCAGGACGGCCGTGTCGATCGCGCCGATCGGCGGCTTGGCCCGGTCGGTCAGGTCGATCAGTTCTTCCTCGCCATAGCGGTCAACCAGATCCTGTTGCGTCGTGTAGGGCACTCCTCGCTCCTAACGTAGCGCCCCCCGCCTTTGCGGCCTGGTCGCGCGGGCGGGGGGACTTTTTTTGTGGGCTCCGGACAGTCGGACCAGGCCCTTCCATCCTTCCTTCCGGCAACCGAAGCCGCCGGGCTTTCGCCCGCTCTCTGCGGTGCATCTCTATCCGCCGCGCCGGTCAGGCTCATGGATGCGGCGCGGCGGATTGGTTGCGGGAGGAGGATTCGAACCCCCGACCTGCTGGTTATGAGCCAGCCGGGCTGACCGCTGCCCTATCCCGCTTCAGTCTCTTGTGCCTTCTGCCAGGCTTCGTACTCCTGCAGCGCCTGCCAGACGGCGTCGCGCTTGGCCGCGGTGACTTGTTCCTCGACCTTGTTGTCATCCAGCCATTTCTGAATGGCCGACAGCTCCGGCAGTCCGCCCTTCGTGAAATGTCCCTCGGTCTTCGGATCCAGTGAGCGGATCGCCTTGCCGATCGGCGTGTCGAACATGTCCTCCCACGGGCCGGGGGAGCCGCCTGGGGCGGCCGGGTCGGCCGGCGGGGTGGTTTGCGGTTCCGTGGCGGGATCGGTGCTCGTCACCGATAACTCCGGACCGTCGTCGGCCAGGAGCGGGTTCTGCTCGATCGCCTCTTCATAGGCGGCTGGGTCGGTGATCAGCTGCAGATACCTGTCGTCGCGGATAGCCTTCAGCTGATCTTCGTCCAGCGTGTCGCGCAGCACCGGCACCGGTACTTCGGTGAAACTGATCCCGCTGCGCCGGCGCGAGGGGATCCCCACCGCGCGAACCAAGAGAAACTTGTACATGTACGTGTCCTCCTTAGATCGTCAGCCAGGGCGTCACGAACAGTTCCGCCGTGTTGCGATAGACGTTGGTGGCGCCGGCGGCATTGCGTTCTGCGTTCAGCAGCTCCAGGCCGACCTCTTCCAGGCTGGGGGGCACAACGAGCAGCCGCGGCCGGATCCCAAGCGGGCGGCCGTTATCGCCCTTCATGGCCATCAACGATTCCCGGGCGTTCTTGTAGGCGGCTTTGTCCAACGTCTGCTGCGACCCCCAGGCAAACTGCCAGAAGCCGTATCCCACGTTGGACCGCCCATCGACGCCGTACTTGAACTCGGCTTTGTCGAAGACGTTGTCATCGTCGGGATTGTCCTTCGCGACGAACTCGAAGCTTTTGCGTTGCTGATAGAGAATAGGCTTCAACGCCCGGGTATCGTCGAGCAGGAACCAGGGGGTGCCGACGCCGCCGTCGGTATTGGCGACCGACGTCTCCTTTCCGTTCTTGTCCAAGACCGGGTGGTCCGTATCGAAGAAGAACTGCCCGTCGTAGCAAAGGCTGTTGAAGCCGTTGTTCAGCATCGGGAACACCAGCTGATCCGGATGGGCCGCCGAAGACTCGCCCATCTCGGTAAACAGCGGCGCATAGATGCCGTAGTTGTCGTCCTCGATGTCGTCGCGGTCGACGCCGATCGTCAGTTCGAACTTCTTGTTTTTAATGGTGTAGTCGTGCGCGCCGACGCCATGGACGACCCGCTCGCCGATCCATTCGCGGACGTTCGGCAGTTTGCCGAGCCAGCCGTATTCGTTCTGACCGGTCGTCGACGGCACCATGGTCGCAACCCGGGAATACTGCGACTCGTATTGCCCCAGACCGCGTTGGAAGGCGGCGCTGTAGGTTGTGCGGAGCGTCCGCAGGTTGGTCGAATTCAAAAGCATCGGATGCCCCTCCTAACTGATTTCGACCCAGACGCCCTGGGCGTCCACGTCGTAGACTTTGCCCGCAACGGACCGGGTGTTGGCGCCGTTGGTCTTGGCGACCGTCTGGTCGTCAACGATGAAACAGTCCGCGCCGATGTCGGTGAGGACCACCTCGTCGGCGGCGGCGGAATTTGCGAAGTGAAAGACCCCGCGCCGGACATTGACCATCTCCGCGCCAGCGACACCGGCCGCGTTGTTGACGTGCTGGTCGGCGCGGCCCAGCGCGATCAGGTTCAGCGCGGTCGATCCGGGCGCGGCGTTGCCGGCGTTCAGAACGACCAGCGCGCCGGCGAAAATGGTGGCCCCGGCCGCGACCGGAAAACGGCGAATGTCGCCCTGGCGGTAGGGCGTATTGCGGTCCTTGGTAAGCGCGACCATTAGAAGATCCCCTTTTCGATTTCAGCCTTGCGGGCTTTCTTGAAGTCTTCCACGGAGATCCCGGTTGCCCGACAGGTTGCCAGTTCCAGTTCCGTCAGACTGCCGTCCGCCGGCGGCGGGTCCGTTGCCGCCGTCGTGCCCGGCTGCACGATGACCGGCTGGGCCTTCACGAAGGCGGCGAACCCGTCCGGATCGTTGGTCGCCATGGTCAGGAAGTGCTCCCTGGTGGCCGGCGCGATCTTGCCGTCCTTCATGGCGGCCGCGACGGCCGCCTCGGCCTTTTCCTTGGCCGCGTTCGCCTTCAGGGCATTTACCTCGGTCTGCAGTCCCTGAATGGCAGCCGCGGCCGTGGCGTCGGCCGGTGCCTGACACACGGCCGTGACGGCGGCGCCGATCTCGTCGGGCTCGAACCCGTCCTCAACCGACAACGCGCTCGCGACGATCGCCGCGCGAACCGCCGAACGGTCGCTGGCCATCGCGGTAACGGCGGTCAGCATCGACTCGGTCGTGGGGTTCTCCACGCCGAGAGCCTTGGCCAAGGCGGCCAGGAATTGTTCAAGGTCCACAGGATCCTCCTCTGATTGGGAGCGGGCCAGCGCCGGCAGCTCCTGGATGGCGGGATTGTTCGTAAGGGCCGCACGCATGATCCGGGCGACATGGGTCTTCTTGTCGTCCAACGTGAAGGTCGGCGAGACGAAGCGGTATTCCTTGGCGGTGATTGTTGCGCCGCCTTTCTCCGTCCACTCGACCCGCCCCCAGATGCCGGTGTCCCGCGCCTGCAGTTCGACGATCCAACCGGCTGCGATGCCGGGTTGGCCGGACTTCGCCCCAAGGTCGATGGCGTGGTCGTAGTCGATAGGCAGCGGACGCTGATCGGCCTGGCTCGCCTCAATGATGGCCTGCGGGTCATCGATGACCCACGGCCCACGACCATCCTTCGCGCCGACGCGGCCCAGCGGAAACAGCTGGATCCATTCCGGCGGCGTGTCCCCGGAAGAGAGCGCGATCTGCATTGCGGCGTGCGCCAGGTAAGGCATTCGGTCCTCAATCAAACGAACCGCCGATGCGGCGGTGATCGGGACCAACCTATGAGGTTCGGGGGGATGGTTTCAGGGCGCAACAGTTGCGCCCGGTGCGGATGACGCGGTGGGCCATCGGCCATCGAGTCCTACACGACGTTAAGCGAACGGCGCAACAGGCTTGCGGAAAAGCGGATTAGATCGCCTGGAATCGCCTCTAAGACGCCCAAAGACGCGTGGGACCGGTTTTTTTGGGGGGACAGGGCCTTGAGGCCGCCAGCGGCGCTGTCCGCGCACGGACTCGACGATCTGGAAAACGCGGCCCGCATCGATTATATTCCGCTTGCTGGGTTGACCCGACGCCGGGATCGCGAAACCCGGCCACAAGGCGGCAGGGCGTTCCTGGCCGCCTTTACTTTTGGCCTTCCGGTACCGGGATCAGGATTTCCGTTTGTACAGCAGCGCGCCTTCGCGCTGGGACAGCAGATAGCTCTCCCGGTCGGGCGGGAAACTGGTGACGCCGACCCAGCCGTCATCGGTCCAGGTGAACGAGGTGTAGGCCCCGCCGCGGCCCGGAAGATCCCAGGCCTTGAGGTAGCGCCGCGAGAGAGCGTAGCGCCCGGTGTTCGGATCCCGGCGCCAGTGCAGCCAGATCTCATCCGGCTCTTTCAGCGCATCGGCCATCAGCAGCGTGTAGCGTTCGCGGCCGCCCTTGCGGACCTTGTAGACCGTCTCGCCCGCCTCGGCCGAGCGCCGGCGGTCGATGAACAAATCCTCGCCGACCGCGACCAGGTGGCCCGCGCGATCGCGCACCGCCCGCGGCCGACCGATGCCGGCGCGGAACTCGCCCAGGAAGGCGTTCACATACTCCTCGTCCGACAGACCGTCGGGCAGCAGCTGATCCGGATCGACCGGCGTCGGCGTGATCGTCAGGTCCAGGTCGCGCGGCAAGGGCGGGTTGATGCCTTGCGCCTGCGGCAGCGGGCTCTGAAGCGGCGGAGGTACGGCGCCATGCAGCCAGGCATGTCCGACATTGTAGCCGAAGCCGGTATCGATCCCTTTGGGCGTCGGCCAGTTCTCAAACCCTTCCGGCGTTCGGACCTGGCGCGCTTCGGTCTGAACCGCCGGCGCCGGGTCGGTGACCTTTAGCTTCCGGCGTTTCAGATCGCGTTCCGACAGCGACTGGATGGTGCAGCGGCAGTTCCAACCGTTCGGCGGCAGGTGCGTTTTCCAGAACGGATGGTCGACCGGCAGAACGACGTCGTGCCAATCCCGGTGCAGCGGCCGGGTCCGCGAATCCAACACCGCGAAGTATCGGATGTAGGGGCGCGCGGCCTTCACCTGTTGGATCTGCGCCCAGCGTCCGGCCGCGCGGGCCATGCGCATGTTCGTGTTGTAGATCACGCCCGATCGCCAGCCGCGGCGGCCGCGATAGCTCCAGCCGTGCGCGGCGACGATCCGATCGAAGTCCTTGCGGAATTCCTGCAGCGTCTTGCCTTCTTCCAGCGCCTCGATCAGGGCGTTCTGAAAATCGGCCAGCAGCTGGTCCTTGATCGCGCCGGCGACGACAAAGGATCGGGCGTGCGCCGACTCCCGCAATTCGGTCCAGGCCCGCGACGGCAGCCGCACCTTCTGCCGCAGGAACCGGATCGCCTCGCGGAACGGCAGCCCCAGTTCTTCATCCGACATGGGTCAGCCGTCCAGGATGTCCGACCGGCCGGACATTTCGGCGACCGTCATGGCCAGCTGAAGCTGTTCCTGCAGCCCGTCCTCGGAAAGGTCCGGACTGTCCTTCAGCAAGCGCTGGGCGATCTCCTCGAAACTCTCGGCCTTGTCAACGATGGCGCGAACGCCGTCGATCATCCGTCCCATCGCGGCGGCTGCGCTCTGATCCAGCCGATCGGCAAGGACGTCGTCCGCATCCTTCGCCATCACGCGGCGGGCGGCGGCCGTTTGCGGCGGCGCCGGCGGATCCGCATCGTCTTCTTCCTCTTCCACCCCATGATCCGGATCGTCATCGGGGGGCTCGGGCGGATCCTCGTCTTCATCCTGGCCGCCGGCCGCCGGCGGCGCGCCCAGGATCTTGTCGCCCTTCTTCGGTTCCTCCAGGCCCAGCTTGCCGCGCACCTCCGCCACGGACACCTCCAACCCGATCGGCACCAGCTTGGCCAGCGCGTCGCTCATTTTGGTGATGTCGGTTTCTTCCGCCCGGCCGATATGGACCGTCGGATAGGCCTCCTGCGGGCCGTGGTTCAGATCGATCAGCGGCCGGACGATGTCGCGGGCCAGCACCGCTTCCAGCTGGTTGGCGTCGGCGCGTTCGATGTCGCCGCGCACATCGTTGTGCTCCTGACCGACCGCATGGCCGCCGGCGATCGCGTCGGTCGTCGCAGTTTGTCCCAGCACCATCTTGGAGATCTGGTGGTCGAGATACTGCGCCAGCTTGTGATAGACATCGGCGCCGCCGGTGCTGCCGCCCTTCTGCGCCTCGATGAACTCGATCAGCATGTTCTGGGGCAGGATCGCCGCAGCGTCGCGGCCAATGCTGGCGACCGCGTTCAAGAGCACATTGAGATCCTTCGAAGACGCGCCCGGCTCGTACTTACCCACCCGCAAGGGCTGGCCGAAGATCTCGGCGAACTCGACCCAAGCCTTCACGTTGAAGTTTTTGAAGAGGTAGGCCCAGGACGCGCCGCGGGCCAGGCCGCCGCGGATCGCCAGGCCGCTCTTCGCCTTACCCTTGTGAACGATGAATTTGAAGGGCGCCAGGTCCATCCCCTGGCCGCTGTCGTCCCGCAGCCGCGGCGTGTCCCGATCGGGCGTGTCGAAAATGAACCAGCGCGGATCGCGCCACCTCAGCTCAACCGGCCGCCAATCCCTTTCGGACATGTCCCACAGGATCTCGGTGACGGAGAAACCCTTGCCGATCGCATCCAGGATATCGAACAGCTCATCCTGCAACGTTCCGCGGTCGATGAATTCCTGCACGAGTTCCGCGTTGCGCTGATCGTCCGCGCTGTCGCTCGCCGGTTCCACCGTGATCTCCAGCTGGGAGACCTGGCGCTTGCGGGTGCCCAGCACCGACATGTAGTGCCATTCCTTCTCCTCCATGTCCTCGGCCAAGGCCAGGTACTCGGACGGATAGGTGTCTTCCGCATGCCGAAGGATCGCCGCCAGGCGGGCCGGGGTGAGGCCGACCGACGGATGCTCGCTGATGGTCTGTCGAACGCCCGTCAGGCTGGGCGCGGCAATCTCGCGCCTCAGATCTTTGGAACTCACCGGATTGCCGAATTGGTCGAGCAGCTGCGCCATGTCACCAGGCCCCTTTCACCCACTTGTCGTCATCGGGGATGTCGTCGTCCGGCGGCGCGTGCATGAAGTCTCCCCGGCGGCCACCGCCGCCCAGGCTGTCCCGCGGCACGCCCTGATAGCCGTCGTAGGCGACGATCTCGCCAAAGGTCGCCGCGTGGAAATTCAGGAGCGCGACGGCGGCGTCCCCATGCCGCTTGCCGCCGCCCGAGGCGTCTGTGCCGTCGGTGCGGATATTTCTCGGAACCTTCCCAACACCGTCTTTTGTTTCCATCAGCGCGATGTCGTTGCGAACGTCACGGTCCTGGGGAATGCGGATTGTGCCGCTCTCAAATGCGTCGCGGAAGCGTGGCGAGTGATCCCGGTACCAACTGTCGTTTGCGACAAGCTCTTCAATCCGGGCGGCGCCGAACTTCTGACGGGCTTTCTGCGCGAGGACCATCCCATTCCCGTTGGCATCCAGGATGCCCTTCTGTAGCGGACGCAGGTAACCTTCCAGATAAAACAAGACCTGTTCCTGTTGATCGTAGGGACATGCGAATAGCTCGATGATGATCGGGACATGCCGAACCAGGTCATCGGCGGTGTAGCCCAATGCGATCGCGGTGCGGTCGTTGCGCATCGCAAAATCCTCACCGAAGGCGCGGGCACGGTGCGCGACAGTCTCGGCGAATTCCCGAAGCAATGGCTGCAGCTCTTGGTCGAGCCAGCGTTTCATGATTTCCCGGCGTTTGGATTGGGGCCAGTCGACGAAGGTCTCTTCAGGCGGCGACCAACGCGCAACCGTGTAATCCTTCGTCATGCAGTTTTCGATCAAGGTGAGGGAGATGTATCGGCCTTCGCCTTCGCGTGGGATAACGTCCAGCTCCTCGCGCATCGCGGCTTTGCGGGTGCCGTAGGAACCACGGATCTTGCGGTACCAACTCTTCTTACCTTCAACGGAAGGCGTGTCGCCCTTGACCAGGCAAACGCGCTCGTAGAGCCCATTCTCGACGGCATCGTCAAACGAGTAGGTGTGCAGCGAATAGTCCGTCTCGCCGGCAACGATTTCCTTAATGAGGTCGTTGAAGGGATTCAGGTCGCCTTTGTGCGTAGAGATGATCCGGATCTTCCCGCCCCAAATCAGCAGCGCGTTGCAGGCGTCGATAACGCCCCGGACATCGACATGGAAGGCGGCCTCGTCAATCACCACGACGCCCTGCAGGCCGCGGATGACGGCCGGGCGGCTCGCCAACGCCGCACACCGATACCCGGACGCAAACTTCACGACATAGGCCGTGTACTTCTCGACGATGCGCTTTCCGTCTTGTTCGTACTCTACCTCTTCCTCGGCCTCCCAGATCTCAGGCCGGTGCCCCTCGATAAACTTGGCGAAATGGGCGATGTAGCCGATCCACTCCAGCCCCTTTTCTTTCGTATCGCCGATATAGAAGACGTTGTCGCCGCCGGCCTCTCGGCTCGCCGCGGCAATCAGCGTGTCGTCATGGGCTTCAGCCCAGGTGATCCCGGTACGACGTCCCTTGCGGCACGCCTTCAGGTCCGCCGTATCGCCGATCCAGCAAGCCTGGTGGGTCATCAAAATCCCGGAGGAAAGCGGGTTTAGATCCTCCGGGATGGTCAGGACGCTCGCAGGCAATTCGTCCCGGTCGATTTGGCGGATCAGTTTACCCATCGGGGTCTTCTTTCCTCACGCCCAGGAAGTCCTCACGCCAAAATCTGATTTCTTCAGCCGAGAGACCCTTCTGAGCCAATGCCCTACCGCCTTCCGCCGCGGCGGCCTCGCGAGCTTCCTGCGTGACGCGTTCGCGGATCTTGTTCTCGAAATCCTGGTCCAGCCGCAACGCGCGGCTCAGCTGCGCGACCGAGCGGGACAGGTTGGCGATCGTTTTTGTGTCGATCGTCGGTTCTGTATCCGGATCGTCCGGATCCGGCTGTAGGGCCATGAGGATGTCGAAGATCTGACCGCGCAGCATCTCCACCAGCATGCGGCCGTGCTTGGCTTGGGAAACCGCTTCGCCAATCTCCGGGGTCAGCGCCTCGACGATCTCTCGCGACTGACGCAGACGGGCGGCGACCCGGTCTATCTTCCTCTTGTGGCGGCCGACGGCGGAGCGCGACCGGGGATGGCCCTGCTCGTCCAGCCACGCGGTCAGGACATCGATGGTCAACGCACCTTCGCCGATCAGGAAGTCGAGCCGCTTCTTGATCGAGTCAGGCAGTGTATCCATGGATGACTTGCGGCCCATCAGTCGAGCAGCGGCTTCGCCACGCCCTGGACCGTTTGGCGTCCTTCGGAGACTTCCTTGCCGCGCTGGGTCAGCGTGACGTAGATCTCCGCGTCCTCGATCTTCAGCGTCACCAGCATCCGCTTTTCAAGCCAGCGGACATCGTCCCGAACCGTGGTGATGGCGACGTTCTTGTGGAGGGTGTTGGTGTGCGGGATGGCGCGGTAGAGCATCGCGACCGACGTCATGTGGTCCTGGTCATCAGCCAACAGATCCAGAATGGTCCGGCGCCGGTCTTCCGCCTCGATCGTCTTCAGGTCAGTCATGTTTGTGCAGTACCTTCTGGAGGGTGCCGACCGCCTTATCGATCGACGTTACTGTTGCTCCGATCGCGGCCAGCTCCTCTTTGGTATCGGTGGCAATGGTCTTAACCGCGGAGATCCGCGTATGGACCTTGTCCATGTACTCTGTGTCCGGCAGGGCATTCACCCTTTCCTCAACGCGGACAATGCTCTCCCGGTTCTCCCGGAGGTCTTGGTCGATCTTGTCGATCTCGGCAGTCAGCTCCGCCTTGACGGTATCAATTTTGTCCTCTGTCTCTCTCTTCGAGACGCCCGACCGCGCGATGAACCAGGCCGCTATCGATAGGATCAGCGCGAAGAAGGCGAAGATCAGGTCGAAGATCTCGGCGATGGCTTTCATAAACTCGACCCCCGTCATCGTGCCCGCCCTTCATTCTCTGCCGCGCAGTCGATGCACAACGTCGCGCCCGGCATTGCAGCGAGGCGCTGGGGTGGAATCTCACAGCCACACCCGGCGCAGGATTTCTGTGCCGAAGGCGGGCGGCCGTTCTCTTGAACCGCCGCCCGTTTCTTCACCCCCGCCAAAGCCCGCGCGCGGTCTTGTTCCTCCTGCCGCGTCGCCTCATCCGTCGCATCCATGCAAGCTAGGCGTCGTCGCTGTGCAGGTTGCTGCGCAGGATCTCGATTCGCTGGTTGAGGATCTCCCATTCCTCAGCAGTCGGGTCTCGCTTCTCCAGCACCATCCGTTCGACGGCGCTCTTTGTCTCGCTCAGCAGCTCGACAACCTCGGTGCCCCGCTGTGCTGCAATCAATGCCCAGCTGAGCGCTTTAAAGGCAAAATCCAAAATTGGCGGCATGGTCAGTCTCCTGTCACTTTGTCACTGAGCACGGCTCGAAACTCGGAGAGGGCCAGGTTCGCGGCGGCCAATGCGCCAACGATGCCGGCCTTGTCCCCTGGATGATCCCGGACAAAGTTCTGCGCTGCGCTCACGGCCGCATAGGCCAGCTTGTCCGCCTTACGGATCCGCTCGACCGTGTCCGGATCCGAACAGGGTGTCTCGACGCCGGCGGTGCAACGCGGAAGGGCTTCATACCCTTCCGCGACGGTCAGCGCGGCGGCGTACTCAGAACTCAGCGCGAAGGCCTTCTGTGCCGGCGTTTCCGCTTCAACAACGGTGCAGGCTGACAACAGACACAAGGCGAGAGTGGAAGCGATCAGCGCCCTCATTTTGCCGCACCTTTCTGAATGCCCGCGCGGAGCGTCATGATGCCGAGACCGCCCAGGATCTCGGGCAGCTGTTCCAGCAGCTGCGGCAGGGTCGTGTCGCCCAGCGCCCAGCTAGCCACCGCCTGGGCCGCCATTAGCGCGCCCAGCACATAGGTCCGCCTCCCGCTCAAAAACCCTCCGGAGAGGAGGTAAGTTAGCTTGTCCATGATTTCCTCGTCAGTAGGTCCAGACGGTCGGCCGGTATGCCCAAGGGTGACCGCCGTCCACGTGGATGAATGATTTGGCAATCCCGATCCCGACCAGGCCGAGTCGTCTGGCCCGGGCGATGATCTCGTACTGAAGCGGACCGCCCGCCAAGATGTCCGCAGCGAGACCGGCGGCATGCGATCCCGGGCGCGACTTTCCGCGTTCCTTGGGATGCAACGGACACCGGAAGGCACTGAGCATGTGAAACGGAAGCCCGATCTCACTCCGCAAGACCTGCAGCTTCAGCATGAAGTGTCCGTCCATATCGGACAGGCCGGCGCACTGGCCGCAGGTGCAAGCCATCTCGGCTTGCGAAAAGTTCGGCGTGCTGTTCGGGTTCCAAATCGTCACGACAGGTCGTCCGCCAAAGAAGACGGGGGCAAAGCCCCCAAGTGTTTACTGTCAAATCAGTGGGGACAGGATGATCGATCCTGACGCGCGGATTCAGGGCGCAACAGTTGCGCCCGGTTCGGTTGCTGTCGGTGATGGGATGGTGTCAGCCGGCGGCGTCGAACAGATCGGGCTGCGGGCCTGAAACCCTGGCGCCCTCGGCCGCGTCCCAGTTTTGAACCGTGCGGCGCGAGACGCCGATCTTGTTCGCGCGCGCTTCCTGGGACGCTCCGCGCTCCCGCAGCCAGCGGTTCAAGATCCGCTTGGCCACCGGAATCTCGATACGCTCGTTGGCCAATTCCTCGACGATTTTGCGCGCATCGTCAATGCCGACGATCTTGGCCAGTTCGGACCCTTCCGCCTTCTTCGGGATCCAGAATCGGGTGCCGCGCCGGGCCGCCACCAGCGTCAGCGCGGCATCGACGCCGGCGGCATCGATTAGCTGATTCAGGCTGCTGGGGACGGCGAGGCGGTTCATGGTTTAGTTGCCGCAGATCCCGGCCGGGCGATCGCGCCAGATACCGCGGCGCTCGGCGCAGGCAGCCTTTTCGGCCGCAAGGTAGGCCTCGACCGTCTTGGCATCCCTGTCCTTGAACAGGAAACGACGGTAGACGGTAGCCGCGCCGGCGCCCAGCAGGTAGGTGTTCAGCAGATCGCCGCCGCGCCGGAAACACTCCGCCACCGGCCGCTTGTACTTGTCGACATCGATGACGATGCACCGGAAGTCCTTGCCGTAGGCGAACTCGTGTAGGACGCGTGTCGCGAAAGGCCCCAGCGGCGCGTCGTATTCCGGCGCGCTGATCCCGAACAAGCGCACGGGGATCCGCTTTTCGCCTACATCCAGGCTGTCTCCATCGACCGGGTACCCGATCCCCTCGATCACGTCGCCCTCGACGAAGTCCGACGCCGCCGCCGGCGCGGCCGCGATCGCCACGGCAGCGATGCCAGCCAGCAGCGCATCCCTCAACACTCTTCCGATTCTATTCCGCACCTGTTGCATCGAACTCTCCTCCGTTCGCGAGTTGCTATTGAAAGTCGCAACTATCGAACGCATGGCATTGGGTTGTAAACGGGGCCATGACCGAACGCGGACTCCTTGGTCTAGGGTGCTATGCCCTCATCCCAATCATAGGTCTCAGGCCCATCTTCTCCGTCCTTTGCGTCTGTGACGAGTTGGTCGTAATCGTCCCCCGCAAGGATGCGAACCATCTGATCGATGACCCAGGCTTTGTGGTGAACGCCGTCAAAGCCGCCATACTGCACTGCTAATTCAATAGCCTTCTCGATGCGCTCTTCGTCTCTCACCGAGCCCTCCTCGAACTAGGCCGCGTCCTTTTCCGCCTCAACACGGCGGTAGTATTCAGACAGCGGGATAGGTGTGCAGTCTTCCGGCGCGGTGGGTGCTTGTTTTGAGCGGGGCAACCCGAGCAGCCATTCGCCATTCACTTGTTGGGCAGAGACACCGCGAAGAACAAAACCGCCGCGTGGACCGGGTTCGCACGAGATGCCCCAGGAGTCCCCCAAGATATCGCGGTTCAAGCCGCTGGCCGCTGTTTCGTGCAGCCCTTGAATGCGTGACCACAGTTCCTTGTCCGCTTTGGAGCGACGGTAGGGTGCGTAGAAATCCCGACCGCTAATAGATCCCATGCATCGCCACTTGCCGGGCGGATCTGAGAAGACAAAGCCGGCCACTGCGCCGCCTTGGCGGACAGTCATCTCTGCCCCGATCTCATCTTGAAACGCCTTCCGCGCCTCCTGCGTAGCGGCCTGCTCTGCGCTGGCTGCTTCCAGACGTGCCGTGGTTTCCGCACCCGGCAAATACCAGTCATATTTATCGCTCATCAGAGCCTCCTAGCTTGCGAGGGCTGTTTGCAGCCACAGTTTGATTTCGTCCCGGTACACAAAATCGCCGAGCACTTCGACGTGATCGCCGTTTCGAACTTCGATTTTCATGACCGCTTCAACCAGATCGTCGACCATTTCTATGGCGGGCAGGGCGTCTAACTGGGAGCCGCCTTCACCTTGAATCGGGGTCTGAGGCAGTGAGAGGGGTTGCGAGAGTCGGCCCAGTAAATAGACCACCAAATCTGCATGATCGGGCCACACCAGATCGTTGCCGGGGTTGGCTTCCTGCCAAATCTTGATTGCGCGCTGGTCGGCTTTCCAGCGTAGGTCAAAAGTACGTTGTAGGTCTGCGCAGTTGGAGCATTTCGCGTCATTCATCGGTGTGTTCCTCAAGGGACCGCTAGTCGCTGCTGTCTGGCGTCAACGCATCGGCGGCGGCAGACGCGCTCCCCCGGAAGTCGATGTCCGGCAGAATAGCTTGCGGTTTGAAGGTTCGGCGGTAGTGGTAGACATTGACCGGCACCGGGTCCATTTGCTCTACGAAATAGACGGTGTTGTCTGAGTTGCCGTAGAAGTTTCGGATGAAGGTATCCGGCCCGATCTTGCAGATTACAGATGTGCGGAGTTGACCGGCTTCAACGGAACAACGCCCCTCCGAAACCATGATGTTCTCACCACGGATTGCGTTGTACATGACAACGCGCCGCATGATTTCGAAGTTATCCGCAGCTTTTGCCATGTTGCGTTTAGCGACCTGCGCGTCGTCGGGACCGTCACATGCTGCAAGGGCCAACAGTGCGACACATCCAATGAGAGTCCGGTTCATTTGCTTGTTCCTTCTGTGTGTGATTGGAGGGAGGGATCGGTGAGCCCCTCCTCGTGCTGCAGATAAGACGCCTCCTCGGCTGCGGCCTTCCGGCCCTTCTCGGTCAGGAAGACAAACTCGCCCTGGACTGTCTCGTCCTGGACGCGGCCCTCGCGCGCGATTTCGGCATATCCTCGGGCTTGCAGTTTCAACCAGAAGCGGCGCGCCGTATCCGGGCTTTTACAGCCACTGAGATCGAACCCGCGGGGCGGCGGACAAATCCGGACCGTCTCGCGCAGGGTCTTGTGTTCCAAGGGTGTCAGCATGATGTCCTCCGGGCGCCATGGCGCCGTCATTTCGCCTTCCCGCCGGGATCCTTCAGCTTCTTGCCGCCAGGGATCCCGTTGTAGTCGCGCTCCAGCGCCTTGCGCAGCGCCAGCACAGTGCTGCCGCCGAAGTTTGCCTTGTACGATCGCGCCGCCTCGTCGCGGTCTTTCGCCGGCTTGGTCGACAGTGTTTGCGCCAGGCGCGCGTCGTCGATGTCCGCCTTGTGCAGATAGATCAGTTCGGCGGTCGCCTTGATCGTGCCGGCGCGCAGCTCTCCCTTACGATCCGGATAGGCGGCGCGGATCGCCTTCAGCGCGCGGACCGTCGGCTCATTGCCATACTTGCGGATCGCCTGACCGATCGACGCGATCGCCAGGGTCTCGTTCGGTTTCAGATCCTGGGCCAACCGCACTGTGCGGGCGATCTCCACATCGGCCTCCTTGCAAACCCTGTTAATCTCCATCGCGTCCGGATCACGGGCGGCGAGCCGCGCGTAGTGTTCGGTTGGTTTGTTGGTCAGGACGCGGTCTCGGTTCACGCCCAGAAAGGCCTCGGCCTGCTCCACGAGCGTTTCGGTATCCATGATCAGGGCCGGGATCTCGAAGACCTTGGGATGCCGGAGGGCGGCCGCGACCCGATGCTGACCGTCCAGGACCGCGTACGTACCGTCGCCATTATCGGTCACCACGACGGCGGCGAACTTCGACCAGTTGAACTCCTGCTCGATCTTGGCGATCAGCCGCGCGGAACGGTTCCCATCCGTGGGCCGCTGATAGCGCGCGTCGGAAATGCAGCTTTCCGGGTTCAGCCAGGCAAAGGATGGACGGCCCGCTCTTGGGTCAAAGCCGGTCATGATCGTTCTCCTTGTTTCGGGGGTGGAATTTCGCCGGGCGCCCCGGACGCCGGGTCGGCAGCGGCCCTTCCGCGCCGGCCTGGCGCAGCTCTTCGGCATAGGCGACGACCTCCTGCACGCTGTGCTCCACGCCGTTGATGGTCGGCGGGCCGTCGGCCGGCCAGTGAACCTGCTCGTCCTGCCGCTGCAGATACTTGACCGCCTGCAGGAATTTCAGGTCCGAGAAGCCTGTTTCAGACATCGATCCCGCGCCCGCTCACATCGATCCGCCAGGCGGTGACGATGGTTTCCGTCTGCGTGTCGAAGATGACCCTGAGACGCCCCTGGGAAGTCCGCACGCGGACCGCATAACGGTTCCGCGGCGGAGCCTCGAAAGCCGGACGAGCCCGCTTGAGAAACGCTTCCAGCTCGCCGATCCGCGCGTCGCTGACCGGCAGCGCGCGCTCTTCGATCCGTCTCAAGAAATGAAGATGTTGAAAGATGCGTATCTGGGCGAGGTTGGTGGCGTTCATGATGCGCTCGCGGCCGGACGCTCGCCCAGCTTGCGGATCCGCCCGCCGAGATGTTCGATAAACCGGTCGCGCTGGGCGAGATCCATCTGCCAGACCATGCATTCACGCGACACGTGCTTGGTGCTGCGCGCGTACTTCATCATCGCGTGCCGGTTCTTAATGACGCCGGCGTCGACCAACCGTTTCCACTGCGCCAGGATTACCTGCGATCGCGGGTCGCCCAGGGAGTCCCACCGCTCGGACCAGTCGACGCCCCCCTCCCGTGCGGCCCAGGCTTTCAGCCCTTCGATGATGGGCGTCCAGTTGCGGACAAAGCGCGGATTGTCGATCTCGGTCATGCCCCGGACATAGGCGGCAAACGCAGCGTCGCTGCCCGTCTCAACCACCCCCAAATGAAAGAGGGAGAACCACAGCGCGCGGGCCTTGCGGTGTTCCGGCCGGATGTAGTGGCCCTTCGTGCGCGCGGGGTGCCCTTCGGGCAGTTCGCGCTTTAGGGCGTCGAGTAGCTCCGCCAGCTGGTCCTGTTCCAGCTGCGTGCAGGATGTCAGACCGCTGAAGTTCCTGGCGAGGAAGTCCCGATAGGTCGGGTCGTCCATCTGCAGCTGCTTCTGCGTGATCTTGATCGCAGCGATCAGCTTCCCACGGGCTTTCGGGTCGGTGCGTCCATAAACCATCAGTGCACGCTCCTGTTTTCAAGCGGGATGGGAGTCTGGCTCTGACGCGCGCGCGTCGCCGCATAGGCCGTCGGGAAGACGGTGCTAAAATGGGCGCGGATTTCCTCGGGCGCCTGCGCTACCAGATTGGCGCCGGACTGTGCGATTTTCGCCAGAAGGTCGACGTACACAGCCGTTACCTGGTCGGAGGTGCCGCTCTCGACAACCGGCGCCAGCCGCTTTTTGACTTCCGCGTTGATCAGGCAATGCAGGCAATCGTCTCTATCCATGGGTTCGTGCTCCATACTTGCCGGCTTGGTCGCCGAAGGTGGTCCAGAAGTCATCGTCCTCAAGGCGGCCGAACAGGTCGCAGGCTGGCCCGGGCGCCAGGCGGCGAAGGCGGGCATAGATCTCGTCCGGTTTTTGGGAATGATCGCGCAGCGGCGCGACGATGATGCTGCGCACGTCCTTCTCCAGACGCACCGGACTGCCGTATTTGCCCAGCAAAACGATCTCCGCATTCGCGCGGGTCCAGTGCCCCATGCCCAGGAAGAACAGCACCTCGGCCGCGCGCTCGACGTCGCCGGCGGCCAGCAGATCGGCGACCCGCTGCAACCGCGGCAGATCCGTGCGCTTGTTCGTTTTCAGCCAAACGAACCCGATGGTCGAATAGTCGATGCCCCAGGCCTGAAACAGCTTGAGACCCTCCAGCAGATGCGTATCGGTCACCCACATGGCGATCAGGCAGTCGGGGGCGGCAAGATCGGCGATCGTCAGCGCGGCCAGCTCCTCGAACGACATGGTGCGGTAGTGGCGGCTGGCGCTGCGGCCCTGGCCGGCCGCCGAACGTGTCTCGTAGTCCCAGGGCGGATCGATATGGATCAGCCGGTAGTGCAGCATCTTCAGGTGGCGCCAGGGCCAGTTTGCCGGCAGTTTCATCCGTCGATGTCCTTTCGGAAACGCGGATCGGCGGCGCGGTCCGCGTCCCCTTTCGCGGCCGCCGCCCGAAGCTGCTGACGTTGGCGCCATGTCCGGCAGCAGAAGGCCAGCGCCCGCCGGGCAGCCTTGTTGCCCGGGTCGACCAGCACGGCCTGCGCCGACAGGGCCATGTTTTCCATCAGGCGCGCGTCGGTCGTCACGGCGTGCCGCCGTCCAGCAGCGCCGCTGCCAGCTTCCGCGCATCGGACTCGGCGGGCTTGACCTGCACCTCGTCGGTGTCGTCGACGATTTGCACGCCCAGCTTCTTCCGCTCCTCTTCCGGCAGATTCCGTAGCGCGTCCTTCACCGGTACCGATTTCGTCTCCAGATACGGACCGGCGGATCGGCCGAACGCGTCGCGGATCCGCGCGACCATCGTGTCGTCGTCGCAGTCGTAGACGACCTTGCCCGTCTTCCGGCGCAGGCCGACCCTGATCCCGCCCAGCGTACGCGTCTTGGGCTTCTTGAACGCGCTGCGGTTCCCGTCGATCAGGGCGCGGATCTTCTCCTCCAGCGCGTTGATCCGTTCCGTCCTCGTCTCGATCCCGGCGCGGGCGTCGGACAGCACCTTGCGCATCTTGGTCTGCGTCGCCGACACGGTCTTGCTCAGCAGGCCCAGCTCCTCCGACAGCGCTTCGCACAACGGCGTCAGCTCGGCGACGACGGCCGGCGTCTTGGGTTTGGGTTTGCTCATGACACCCTTTCCTTCTTTCGGGGAGAATGCAGGTACAGCGTCACCCACCAGCGGATCTGCTGCCGGATGTGGAAAAGGATCGGATGCCGGCGGCGGGTCATTTCTCGACCTCTTGACGCAGCTGTTCATTCATTTGGGCAACGAAGCGAAGGCAGCCGTCCGGATTCAGCATGGCAAGCGTCTCCAACCGATCGACGAACTCATCACAGGCCGCGGTTAGCGCTTTCCCTATGCCCGGCTTCAGCGAGCTACGCGGAATAAGGGAGATTCGTAGGTTCTCCTCCGCACCACCGAACCGCTTCCGGACTGCGGCTTCGATCGCCGTTATGCGCGCATCCATTTCGGCGTCACTGACACGGCGGGCTCTTACTTTCCTGTCCGCATACATCACCGTGGAGTGATTCCTAAGGCCTATGGCTTTAGCGATTGCCGGATAGCTGCGGAGGGTCGTGGTTTTCGCTACATGCATCGCGATGTGGCGCGCCTCGCAGACGGGCCGCTCGCGCCGGTCCGAGAGGATGTCGTGGACCTTGACGCCATACTCTTCGGCGACGATCTGGACGACCACGCGGACCGGCCCTTGAACGAAGGCGTTCATAGCCACCCCCTCCAGGCGCTTTGCATGCTGTCCCAAACCTGCCGGTTGAAGGGTTCGGCCGCTCTGGTGGCGTCCAGGATCTCGCCGGCGGTGCTGTTCATCCGCCGCGCGATGCACACGAGATGCGCCTCGGTCAGCGTGCCGGCATCGATCTGATCCAGGATCGTGGTCGTGTCCGCGCGTATCCTCATGGCCAATGTCCGAAGGTCGCTCATGACCCGAACTCGCTGGCAGCCATGTTCTCCCAAGCGTCCCGCACGTCTTTCGCCGAAACCTGCTCGCGGTCCGCCCCCGCCGCCAACAGTGTGGCGAACCGCATGGTCTGATAGATGTTCCGCAGCGCGCCCGGCTTCATGCCGATCGTGCGCAACAGTGAGATGACCTCCGGGTCTTCAACGCCCCAGGCGGCGACATAGGCGGAGATGTCGCCGGCCGCCGGTTTCTTCAGTTGAATCTTCAGTCCGACCCGGCTCGACAGCTGGGCGAATTCCGCCCGCGCCTCGCTAACGTTGCCCAGCACCCCGAAATTGCCCGCCAAGACGATCGCCAAACCGTAGACATCGTTGAGGTTCCGCAGGCTGTCGATCAGCTTCAGGTCGAGGTGATGCGCCTCGTCGACGATCAGCAGCGCGTTAGCGTTCTCGATCTTGGAGACGATTTTTCCGCGCAGCGTGTGGTAGCTCCAGGTGTGGATCCCCATGCCTTCCGCGATCTCGACCAGCATCTTGTTGATCCGGGTGATCTCGGGCCGCATGGTCGCCAGGAACGCGTTCGGCGTGTTTGCGACATAGCGCCGAAAGGCCACAGACTTGCCCAGGCCGGGTTGTCCGACGATTGCCGCGATGCCGCCCAGGCTGTGCGCATAGGTCAGACCGTTGCAGATTTTTTCCGCCGTCGGCGTCATCTCAAAGGCCGGACCGTCCTTGACGTTTCGCGAGATGCCGCGCCGCTTCTCCTCGGACTCAAGGTACTGCTGCACCCGCTTGGCGACGTCTTCGGCATTGCCTTGATAGGTTCCGCCGCCAAAAGCGGAGAGTGTGCCGCGCTTAATATCGGACCGTTTGGCGAGCACATCCCAGCTGAAGCCGGACCGCTCCTTATACGCAGTCAGTGCAAGCCGCTGCTGGGTTACAAAGTCTTCCTGATAACTCTTGGGAACCTGATCTGACATTTTGTTATCCTTGTAGTTTGGATTACTCCGTCACCAGCCGAAGGCCGGCACTGAGGCGCTCCATAAGGTCTTCTTCTTCGGGCTGCTCTTCCGGCACCCTGTCCTCTACGGCGGCCAGCGCCGCAGCATTCTTGGCAACATGGACCAGCCGCACGGCGGGCGATGCCGGCGGGTCTTCATCCTCGATCCGGGGTATCAGGCGGGATAGCTCGTCCAGCGAAAGCTTGCGATGTAGCCGGGCCGCCTCTTTGTTGGCTTTGATGAACGCTTTCCGGTCGCGCGCATGCTCGCGGGCGGCGGTCTTATCGTTGAACCCGACCGCCTCCAGGCACTCGGCACGGCCAACGAAGACGCCGTCCAACCGATAGACATCGACGCCCGCATGCAGGGCGTCCGGGTCGAAACGGACGGTCAGTTTCGTCCCCCTCAGCCCGACCAGCAATTCCGACCAGTAGCGGTTTCCGTCCAGCCGGATCGAGCCGTCCTCCTTGTTGGCGTGCACGTTCTCCGCCGCCAGAAGACACATCCGGAGCTGCTCTTCGCTCGCGCGGCGGACCATGGCGGTCGCCATGGAACGCTGGAAGACATCGTTGAAGGAATGGATCCCGGCACAGACAGGCGCGCGGCGTCCCTGGATCTGGTTGTGCATGATGATGCCCTGGCCGGCGATATCGACGAAGGTCGCGAGATCGACCGCCTTGGATCCGTAATTCTCCGGTTTGGCGTCGACCTTGTTGCCCGTATAAGCCCCCTCGAAGGCGGGATGCTTGGCCACCGCCTGGCACAGTTCGCGAAAGGCCCGCTCGATCGGTTTCGATTGCCCAGAATAGGGTTGCGTCCAAAGCAGGTTGATCCCGAAGGCGGTCAGGATGCCGGTCGGCTCTTCCGGCTTCACCTTGAACCGGAACCGATTCGTCGCGCCGCCGGTGATCAGCTTGGACGCAAAGGCCTTCCCGTTGTCCAGAGTGATCTGGTCGGGGATCCCATACTGTTCGAACATGTCGCGGCAGGCCAACCGGACCAGATCAGCATTCTCCGATTTGTCGACGCGCCAGCTGACGATCTTCCCGGAATAGAGATCCTGGATCGCCACCATCAGGGGCCGCCCGATGCTGCCGTCCGGCCATTTGACGAAGACGTCCCATTTGTGCCCATCGATATTGACCGCCTCCATGGCGTGGAAGCAGGACCGGTCACGCTCCTGCGGCGGATACATACGCTTCAGCGCTTCCTGCCCTTTCCGCAGCAGCACGCGCACCGGCAGCGGGACTTCCTGCTCCATGCGCCGGCTTAGGGTTTTCTCCGAAGGAATGGTCCATCCGTGTTCACGGGCAGCGAGTTCAAGACGCCGAAAGCAATCCCGGAATCTCGGTTCCGAGAGCCTGAGATAGTCCGCCTTGATGAATTCCCAGGCTTGAGGGTCGCAAGGCTTGGAGGTGCGCCGCCCCGCATGACGCGGCGCCAGCAGCGGCAGCCAATCGCCCTGCGGTTTCCCGTCCACCAACCCAAACCAGTTGTAGATCGACCGGCCCGATACCTTCTGTTCCGCGGCGATGGTGGAAACCGCGATGTTCTTTTGAAGGCCGTGGCGCACCAGCGTTTCGACCTTCTCGATGACCAGAAGACGGTCTCGCGCGGTCTGCTTCTGCTTTTCCGTCAGGGTCTCAAACGTGTCCCAGCAGGCGCTCCTCGCCGTCTCGGTCGGCTCTGAAAGCTGCTTATTGCGCAGAAGGTGACGTTGCGTCGGATCCGGAAACAGAGAGAAGTGATACTCATTTCCACCACCCCGCAGACCGATCCGGCGGCGGCTCAGCAGGGCGCCGGCGCAGTTCAGCCGTTCACCCCATCCTTCCCGGTCGGCCTTAGCCTTGATACCGCGTCGGCCCTTCGGCAACCCCGGCAGCTGCGCCTCCGTCAGTTCCTTGATGGTGAACCATTCCTGCATCAGCGTCGGTTCTTTCGCGACTGCGCGATTCGGGCGTCGATCTCTTCGCGCTTCTCGACCAGGACGGCTTCCTCAACCGCCGACTCGAACCGTTTGGGAATCACCGCCATCTCAAGCGGCTCGGCCATCAGGGACAGCAGCCGCCCATCATTGGTGACGACCATCAGGGCGATCGCGCGCTGCAGTGAGATGTTGTGGTCGACCTTGGCTTCCGACGCGTAGGCGGAGAGCGTCGCCGCGGTGATCTTCTCGCCGAGATAGTCGGACATCCGCGCGGCGATCTCCTGCCGCTCCAGTCGCTTGCCTTCCGGATCGCGCGCATCTTTCAGAATGACCGTGACCGCCTTGGAGATCTTCCCGGTCAGGGTAGCGGCGCGGATGGTTTTCGGTTCGAAGGCCTCGACATTCACCTCGGGCGCCCACATCAGCAGGTCCAAGGTGTTTTGATCGCCGCGCGCCTTCGCCATCACAGCTCACCCCGCTCGCGGAGTTCTTCTATGAAACGGTCGCGGGCGGCCTTGGGCGTGCGATCCCACAGGTCCAGCAAGGCGCGGTAGGCCTTGTCGGTCTTGTCTTCTTTCTTCGGCGTGTGGCCGCCGACTTCGGCGATCGCCGCGGACAAGGACTTGACCGGTTTCTCCGCGCGCGTCAGCGCTTCGACCAGTTCCTGCTGAAGCGCCGGCGAGGTGCTGGCCAGCTTGAGCAGATCCTTCTGACTGTCCGCGACCGGCGTTCCGTCCAGCGCCAACAAGAGATCCCGGTCGATATTGCTGGCGATCCGCACGGCGCGCTCGATTGACCGTTCCGACAGGTCCAGCGCCTCGGCTGTCGACTGGCTAAACGACATCGTGTCGCTTTGGCGCCCGCCCGTATGCTGGTTGCCTCGGTTCCCGCCCTTCTTCGACGTCGGATACAGCCGCTCGTAGACTGCCTTGCGTTCGGCGAGATAGACCGCCCGCTTCAGGGGCGTCGGTTTACGGTCGAGAAGGTTCTCGTCGATCTCCATCAGCCGGGCTTCGTCCGGAGAGACGTCGTGCACCGTCGCCGCGATCTCCTCGCGCTCAAGCCGGACGTGCGCCAGCAGCCGGTGACGTCCTGCGATCAGAACATAGCCGTCGCCCTCCCGACGGACGGTGATTGGGTTCAACAGGCCGATGGCCTCGATCCCGGTGGCAAGGGCGTCGACCCAGTCTGGATCAACGGAGTCCAGACGGTCGATGACCGAAATCTTGTCCAACGGAATCGAAACCTGTCTCATCGGCCCCCCTCGGATTGACAAAGCGGTCGCGTTTTTTGACGGGACTCGGTTTTCCGATTCCTGCTACTGTTCCGGCGTGCAGTAATCCGGTGGCCGCGACTGTCATACCACTCGGGCCAAAAACGAAAAACCGGTTCGTCATAGTAGTCGGCGATGGCCCGGTTTCCGAGGGGACAGGGAACGGCAAGCGACTTTCGAAGCGTCGCTCTGTTGATCCCGATGTGATCCGCCATCGCTCCGAGGGTGCCGAATTCCTTGCGAATTCTAGCCTTCAGGTCCTCGGGGTTTATGTTTCGCCGTGCTGCCATTGTGCGTTGGTCGGGGTCGCGTCGCGGCCTTGTTTTTGGGAATGAGTTTTCACGAATGAGAAGAAACGTGAACCGATTTTATGATCAAGTCAACGAAGAACCGGTCATCATGAATCGGAATATCGTTTTTTGGCCTGTTCGCACGGTCTTGAAGTGCGGAAAGGCTGGGCAATGAACGCGCTGCAACAGGTGGACAAAGAGGCCAAGAAGGCCTTCGGCCGGGAGTTCGGAGAGCGCCTGCGGGAGATTGAGAGCCGGTTCTTTCACAACCGGCAGCAAATGGCCGACGTTGCCGGCGTTGCGAAAAGCACCTTGCAGTCCTGGTTCAACGGCACCGATCCGTCCATGTTCGCGATGGTACGGATCGCCGATCACCTGCAGGTGTCACTCGATTGGCTGTTTCTGGGCGATGACATGGATCCGTCGCAGGAAACCAGATCCGCCGCGCCCGATCCGGAGCTGCTCGCCTATGTGATCATGAGTTTGGAAGAGAAATTGGCGACCTATCACATCGAGGTGGACGCGAGAAAGAAAGGGCGTCTCATTCACCTGCTCTATGAGCATCTCGCGAAACTACCGGAGTCCGAACGCGCCGCGAACGGATTTGTCGATTCACTGGTCCAGGTCTAAATCCATGCAATTTTTGGGAATTTGGCTTGTTAGGGGGGAATGTCTGTCGTTACCATTTATAGTGGGTAAAGCATGATGACCTTGAATGTTAAGTATAGCTTTCGCCAGGTGGACGGCGAGATCGACGAGATCCTCCGGGACACGGCGGCGGCAGGGCTGGGCCGTCTGATCAATGAGTGGCAGATGAAGCCTATCACCAACACCTTCATTCTAGAGCATTTCGGCGCTACCTCGCTTGAGGAGCTTTCCGATGCGCAGCTGCTGGAGTTGATGGAGTTCGTGTGGTGCTTCAGAAGCGTGGCGCACAGGACCAGCCAATGACGACGATCTCCCGTCAATCCATCACCGATCCGCTAACCGTCGACGACACGGTCTTCCGGCACGCCGTCGCCTGGGCAGAAGCTGGAAACGGCGCCCTGGACCATTGTCCCGACGAGCTGGAAGCCTTGATGCCCTACATGCAGATCTTCGCGGTTGGCGAGGGCGAGAGCCGGTACCTATGGTGCGGTACGCAAAGCACGGTGGGCCGGCTCTATCCGAACTTCTGTAAGACGGCCCTAGGCACCCAGAACATTCCGGATGTGGAGATCGATCAGCTGCTGTCGCGCGACTATGTCGAGGTGCGCCGGACCGGCCAGAGGGTGACAGAACGGATCGAGACCGTCTTCAAGGTAGAGGGCGACGCTTTGCTCTGCGACTACACCCGCGTCGTCTTTCCGATGACGCTGTGGGGTCTTAGCGCTGTCGGTCTGGTCGCGCGTTTCTGTCGGCCTCCAACGCGACTGCGTTAGCCAGGTCTTCCGCCGACACGCAGGCGACATAGTCCGTCGGCAACAGCCAGGTGTGAAAGTGCTGGCCGACCCGTTCCATCTTCTCGTACCAACACCGAACAGGGAAACCGCTGCGCATCAAGGGTTCCTCGAAGAAGGCATAGACATAGTCCGGGTTGAAGCGCAGCAGGATCGCCAAGGTTCCCAATTTGTAGATCATCTCGCCCAGGCCGTTGTCCCGGTAGTGGGGAGCGATCCACCCATCTCCGTGATAGACGCAGCGGCCGGTAACCTCGTCCAGCAGTTCACCGTGCGTGACCGCCGGCTCGGACTGGTAGAGCACCTCCAGACGCCGGCTGATCAGTTCAGCCAGGCTCCCGCGCCCAGTATCGTCGCATCGCGCTGCCTGTACATGGACGATGTCGCCGGCGGGGTCCGTTCCCTTCAGCCAGAAAGTGTCGTGGGGCGCGATCTCCGACCGGCTCGGATCGAACATGGCGGAGACCTTCTTGTCGACCAGGGCGAGCCCGTTCAGCTCTCTCAGATCCTCGACATACGAAATCGTTATTCCCGCTTTCTGGGCGGCTTCCCAATATTCGGTCAGTAGCCGTCCGGTGCTCAGTGGGTCCATTCGTCTTTCCGAGTACGTCATCTTGGGCGTTCGCACCCCCCTAACCAAAGATGGCGCGAAAACGGTTCCAAGTTACCTTACGGTCATAAGGCGCGCCAGAAATCGGGATGTTGTTGATTACTCGGATAAAATCGGGAACTTGGCGCCAGGAGGGCGAACTTGGCACGCCCGTTCCAGGTTTCCGCCCTCTAGGACGCCTTGCAGATGGCCGGTTCGGCGGGCGGAGAGACGGTGAGATGCTAGGCAAAGCAACGGTTGAGACGATCCTAAGACGGCGGACGCGGCGACCGTCCCAACTGCAGGGTCAACTGTCCCGGCGCGGCCGTTGGCGGGTCACTGAAAGAACAAAGGCGCGGCGCGCAAATTTTTGGCCGTGCCCCTCGATCCCGCAGTTTCCTTGGCCATCCCGGTATATGCCGCCGAATCCCACTATATCCCGCCTCACTGCAACACCAATTGTCCCCTAACACCCCGCGCACCAGAAAAGGACAATTCGATGACCAAGGTTCTCGTTCTCTACTACTCCAGCTACGGCCACATTGAGACGCTGGCGAACGCCGTGGCCGAAGGGGCCGGCGCTCTTGAAGGCGTCGAGGTCACCGTCAAACGGGTGCCTGAACTGATGCCGCCGGAGGTCGCGGAAAAGGCCGGCGTCAAACGGGATCAGGCCGCCCCGATCGCCGAACCGGCGGAGCTTGAGAACTATGACGCGATCATTTTCGGCACACCGACCCGGTTCGGAAACATGGCTGCGCAGATGCGCAACTTCCTAGATCAGACCGGCGGTCTTTGGTTCAACGGCAAACTGATCGGCAAGGTCGGCAGCGTCTTCACCTCTACCGGCACCGGCGGCGGCAACGAGTCGACCATACTCTCCTTCTGGCCGACCCTGGCGCACCACGGCATGGTGATCGTCGGCCTGCCCTACTCGGCGCAAGAACTAACCGACATCAGCGCGCCGCGCGGCGGCTCGCCCTATGGCGCGGCCACCATTGCCGGCGCCGACGGATCGCGGCAGCCGACGGACGCGGAATTGAGCCTTGCCAAACAGCAGGGCGCGCACGTCGCCGGCGTGGCACAGAAACTCGCGGCCTAAACAGCCACGGGACTGGCCATCGGCCGCCGCAGAACGAATATCACCCTTAAAGCGATGCAAGTGAGGAACAAGCCATGGGATTGTTGGTGGAAGGGAAATGGGTCGATCAATGGTACGACACCAAGTCGACCGGCGGCCGCTTTGTCCGCAAGGACTCGGCTTTCCGCAACTGGATCACGGCCGACGGATCGGCTGGCCCGACGGGCGAAGGCGGCTTCAAGGCGGAACCGGGCCGTTATCATCTCTACGTCTCGCTGGCCTGTCCCTGGGCGCACCGGGCGCTGATCTTCCGGGCGCTCAAGGGTCTGCAAGCGATGATCGACGTCTCCGTCGTCAGTCCTTTCATGCGGGATCAGGGCTGGACTTTTCACAACGACTTCCCGGGCGTCGTCGCCGACCCGCTGCACGGCGCGGAGTTCGCGCACCAAGTCTACAGCAAGGCCGATCCGACCTATACCGGGCGGGTGACGGTGCCGATCCTGTGGGACAAGCAGACCGGCCGCATCGTCAGCAACGAGTCTTCCGAGATCATCCGCATGTTCAACAGCGCGTTCGACGGGGTGGGCGCAACGCCGGGTGACTTCTACCCGGCCGACCTGCGGGCCGAGATCGATGCGGTCAACGCGCCGATCTACAACACGGTCAACAACGGCGTTTACAAATCCGGCTTCGCCACAAGCCAGGAAGCCTATGAGGAAGCGGTTACCGCCCTGTTCGCCACGCTCGACGATTTGGAAGAACGCCTGTCGGGCCGCCGCTACCTTGCAGGTGACCGGATAACAGAGGCGGACTGGCGTCTGTTCACCACCCTTGTCCGGTTCGACCCGGTCTATGTCGGCCACTTCAAATGCAACATCCGGCGCATCGTGGATTACCCGAACCTCTGGGCCTACACGCGCGAGCTTTATCAGGTACCGGGCGTCGCGGAGACGGTGAACATGGACCATATCAAGACGCACTATTACGCCAGCCATGAAACGGTCAATCCAACCGGCATCGTCCCGGTCGGACCCACGCTGGACTTTACCGAACCGCACGGCAGGGGGGCGGCCGGCAGCGCCGCCGCGGCCTAACGGCTTCGTGCCGTTTCCCCGTCAAGCCGCGCCGCCGCAGACCGGCGGCGCGGCTTGACGTTTTGCCCTCTCCGGTCCAATCAAGTCGGTGCTGTTTCGCGCGCGCGCCCCGTCCCGATTGGGTTAGGAAGGAAGTCTCCACGTGGTTCTAAGTAGGGAGTCGATCAAGAACGGCCTGGTCACCGAAATGCTGGCCGAAGGCGAGCGATTGGGCTTGATCGAAGCCTGGACGGATGAGCAGAGGCTCGCCTCGCGTCAGGAGACGCTCGCCCAACGCCCGGACGGACCGGTCTGGGTCTTCGCCTACGGCTCGCTAATCTGGAACCCGGCCTTTCATTATGAACATGCCGAACATGCGCGACTGTTCGGCTATCATCGCGCTTTTTGCCTGTGGACCCCGCTGGGGCGGGGCACGCCGGACAATCCGGGCCTGATCCTGGGACTGGAGCGCGGCGGATCGTGCCACGGCATGGCCTACCGCCTGCACGAGGACAAGGTCGAGGAAGAGCTGGACGTGGTCTGGGCGCGGGAGATGCCCACCGGCTCCTACAAGCCAACCTGGGTGAAGATCCGCACGGCCGACGGGCCGGTGAACGCCATCACCTTCGTGATCCAGCCGGACCAGCCCCGCTATGCCTGCAAACTGCCGATCGAGCAGGTCGCCCAAAGCATCGCAACCGCCGCGGGCAAGCTGGGCACCTGCCAGGAGTATTTCGCCAACACGCACGCGGCCCTGCACAAGATGAACGTGCCGGACCGTTATCTGGACCGGCTGTTCGAACAGGTGCGCAAGATCCAAACCCAGTCCGCCGCCGGGGCGCGCTGACCCGCCCAAACCGCACACGGATTTGCGACTAACCGCAGACTTGCCAATCCTTGCGGCCATGATCACCTTGATCGATGAAGAGTATGAGACTCCCGCCAAGACGAAAGGAGTGTGAACCATGTTCGGACGATCCAAGAAGACCGCTGACATCGACCCCGCCGCCGCGGAGGCCGCGGGCAAGGTCGTGAAGAGCGACGCCGAATGGCGTGCGCAGCTCAACGAGGAGCAATACTACGTCACCCGCAAGCACGGGACGGAGCGGGCCTTCACCGGCATCTATTGGGATAGTAAGGACAAGGGTGTTTACCGCTGCATTTGCTGCGACCAGCCTTTGTTCTCGTCAGAGACGAAATACGATTCCGGCACCGGCTGGCCGAGCTTCTACGCCCCGGTCGAAGAGGGGGCCGTCATCGAAAAACAGGATAACAGCTTGTTCATGCGCCGGGTCGAGATCCTGTGCAGCAAATGCGACGCCCATCTGGGTCATGTCTTCCCTGACGGGCCCGCCCCGACCGGACAGCGGTACTGTATGAATTCGGCCTCATTGCGTCTGGAAAAGGAAGAAGACTAGGCGTGGCCGCGAACCGCCGCCAGCGGCGCGCCGAGGCCAAGCGGGCAGCGGCAAGCGCGGGTTCCGGCAACGACGCCACCGTGGTTTTGGCGGCGGCCGGCGAGCAACTGGCGCAAGGCCGCTTCGCCGACGCCGACCGCATGGTAAGCCGGGTCCTCGCGGTCTATCCAAAGAATGCGGAGGCTTATCATCTGCGCGCCGTGATCGCCTATCAGACCGGCCATGCGCAGGCGGCGCTGGACCTGTTGGCGAAAGCGGTGAAATACGCGCCGCGCTCGGGATCCATCCTCGGTACATTGGCGGTGATCCACGATTCCCTCGGCAATGCGGAACTGGCGGAAAAGACCTACCGCAAGGCGCTCGCCTTCGCCCCGGACGATAGCCAGATTCACAACAATTACGGCGGTTTCCTGAAGGCCGCCGGACAGCTGCCGGAGGCCGAGCACCATTTCCGCCAGGCGGTTGCCGCATCCGGCGACGATGTTGCATCGCTGAGCAACCTGGGCGCTCTGCTGGCCGAAACCGGACGATTGGAAGAGTCTGAAAACCTGTTCAAGACCGCCATCGCCAAGGCCCCGGACATCGCGGATCTGCAGACCGATCTGGCGGTCGTGCTGCATCAGCAGGACCGCTTGGACGACGCGCGGCTGTGTCTGGAGACGGTGCTGCAAAGGGAGCCGGAGAACCACGCCGCCCTGATCAATCTGGCGTCGGTACATTTCGATGCCGAAAGTTTCGAGGCGGGCGAACCAGTTGCCCGAAAAGCCACTGAAGTCGCCCCAGACAATGCCGTCGCGCAGAACAATCTGGGGAATATCCTCACCGCGTTAGGCCGCTACGCGGAAGCAGAGGCGGCGTTCGAACGCGCAGCCAAGGCCGCGCCTCAAGACGCCGGAACACAGGCGAATCTGGGCCACCTTCTGAAGGTCATGGGACGTGGCGAGGACGCGGTGGCCGCCTATCGGCGCGCGTTGACGCTGAACCCGCAGGGCAGCCAACAAGCCTACGGCCTGTCGCTCGCTCTTCTGATGACCGGGGACCTGCAAGAGGCCTGGCGCTATCACGAGGCCGGTTTCGCCTGCGGCGAACGCCGTCCGGACAGACGCGCCGAAGCGCCCCGCTGGACCGGCGAGGCGCTGGACGGAAAAACCCTCCTGGTATGGCCCGAACAGGGGGTCGGCGACGAAGTGCGGTTCGCAGGCTGCTTCGCGGAGTTTCTTGCCAAGGTTCCGGAGAGTGCAGAGATCCGGATCGAATGCGATGCCAGGCTCGTCCCGACCTTCGCCCGGTCCTTCCCCCGGGCCACGGTGGGCGCGACCGGCACCTCGGACCCGGCGGCAGTCGATCTACAGATCTCAGCCGGTCAGCTGACCGAACTGCTGCGGCCCAACCTCGATGCTTTTCCCCACGATGCCGGATTCCTGACGCCGGACCCGGCCCTGTTGGAAAAGTGGCGCGGCAGGCTCGACGCTCTCGGCCCGGCAAAGAAGATTGGCCTGACCTGGACCAGCGGCATGAAAAGCGGTCGCCGGGATATCAATCTGACCCGCTTGGAGGAATGGCGTTCGCTGTTCGACCTTTCCGGTGTTGAGATCGTCAGTCTTCAATACGGCGATGTTCAGGACGAGATCGCGGCGTTCGAAGATGAAACGGGCGCGGTATTGCGGCGCTGGCCGGATTTGGACCTGAAGGACGATCTTGACGACATTTTCGCCCTCTGCGCTTCCTTGGACGCAGTTGTGTGCATCGCAACATCAACTGCCGATTTTGCCGGCTGTGTCGGGACACCGACACACACCGTCTTGAACGAAGGCGACTGGGTTACCCTGGGGACGGATCATCACCCCTGGTACCCGTCCCTGCGTCTGTATTCCCGCCGTCATGACCAGAATTGGTCCAATTCTATCAAGGCCATCGTACAAGATCTGAACGCCGCGGCAGGAACCTAGTAGAACCGGCCGCAGGGCTCGGTTCGACACAGACCTTCGTCTGCCGATACCTTGTAGCGCCCCTCGCTCTCTCGTTCGGAACGCACTCAAAAGCTCTTGACGCAGCGCAGCAAATCTTTAATTAGAATGCGTCTAATAAACAAAACTCTGTTTTCCGTAACTCTGCAAGCCAAAGGAGATTTTCGATGGCCACGATCGGGGACCGCGTACCTTCTGTAACCTTTCGTACCCGCAAGGAAGGCGACTGGCTGGACGTCACCAGCGCCGAGCTGTTCGACGGCAAGACCGTCGTGCTCTTCGCCCTGCCGGGCGCCTTCACGCCGACCTGCTCCTCCACGCACCTGCCGGGCTTCATGGAACTGTCCGGCAAGATCAAGGAATCGGGCGTCGACAGCATTATCTGCCTGTCGGTGAACGACGGTTTCGTTATGAATGCCTGGGCCAAGGATCAGATGGTCGATGACGAGGTTATCATGCTGCCGGACGGCAACGGCGACTTCACCGACGGCATGGGCATGCTGGTCGACAAGCGCGACCTGGGCTTCGGTCCGCGTTCCTGGCGCTATGCGGCGGTGATCGCTGACGGTGTCATCGAAAAACTGTTCGAAGAAGACCGGTCCGCACCGGGCGACCCGTTCGAGGTGTCCGATGCGCAAACCGTCCTGACCTATCTGGAAGGCCGGAACAAAGCCGCCGCCTGACCGGCTTCGACAAAGTCTTGGTACGGAAACGCCGGTCCTTGGGGCCGGCGTTTCCGGTTACCGCAAGGCGTCGAGGTTTAGGTCCATCTTCTCGCCCAGCCAGACGGCATGGTCGGTATGGTCCGGGATATCGTCCCCGGTCTCCGGATGCACGAAGACCGTCAGACCGCGGCGGTTGAGACTGAGCCACGGTAAGAGTTCGGCCAAACGTTCTGGACCGAAGGCGATCTGATAACTCCACATCGGATGCGGCCCGACGGGTTTTTCGTGCCAGCGGCCCATCGTCACGTCGAACCGTGCTTCGACCGCTTCGCGCACCTGCTGCGCCGGCTCTCTGGAGCCAGCGTCGAAATAGACATGCGCGTGCCAACCCGTGATCACACCATCCGTTTCCCGGAATCCCATAGCGTCCCCTTTTCCGCCGCCCAGTCAGCAAATCCTTTCCAGATCACCGCTGTTCTTTATCAGTGTCCCTGGGTAAAGTCCGCCTCCATATCACCGTCCCGCCGTGCGGCAAGCCTTTCCCGGTTCGCTTGGCGCAGAAGTGAACAGAAGCGGACCCTGGAGCACCCCGCGGCGGCAGGCGCGGAAACGCCGCTCCTACCGTTCGAAAGAGGATACGGAAACTCTTCAATGGCGCCCTACACGAACGTCTTGGACATGATCGGCGACACGCCGATTGTGGAAGTCACTAAACTCGATACCGGCCCGTGCCGGCTGTTCCTGAAACTGGAAAACCAAAATCCGGGCGGATCGATCAAGGACCGCATCGGCTTGTCGATGATCGAGGCCGCGGAACGGGACGGCACCTTGAAACCGGGCGGCACGATTATCGAGGCGACCGCAGGCAATACAGGCTTGGGGCTCGCCCTGGTCGCCGCGCAGAAGGGCTACCGGCTGATCCTGATTATCCCGGACAAGATGAGCCTGGATAAAATCTATCACCTGAAGGCGCTGGGCGTGGAAATCATCATGACCCGGTCCGATGTCGGAAAAGGGCATCCGGAGTACTACCAGGACATGGCCGAACGGATGGCGAACGAGATTCCGGGCGCCTTCTGGGTCAACCAATTCGCCAATCCGGCCAACCCGGCAGCCCATGTCCGCACCACGGGACCGGAGATCTGGGAACAGATGGGACACGATGTCGACGCGGTCGTCTGCGGCGTCGGCTCTGGTGGGACGATCAGCGGCCTGGGCCGCTACTTTCAGGATGTCCAGCCGAACCTGAAAATGGTTCTTGCGGACCCGGACGGATCGGTGGTCGGCGAAGCCGTCAAGACCGGCGTCGTTCCGGAAGACGTCGGATCCTGGCTGGTCGAGGGGATCGGAGAGGATTTCATACCGCCGAACTGCGATCTGTCCGTAATCGCGGACGCGGTCTACGCCTCGGACAAGGAGGCCTTCAACGCCGCACGCGAACTGCTGCTGAGGGAAGGCATTCTCGGCGGCACGTCTTCGGGCACGCTGCTGGCCGCGGCGTTGAAATGGTGCCGCGCGCAAACCGAACCGAGGCGGGTCGTTAGTTTCGTCTGCGACACCGGCAACAAGTATCTCGCCAAGGCCTACAACGACGCCTGGATGATCGATAACGGCCTGTTGGATCGCGAAACCCATGACGACCTGCGCGATCTGATCACCCGGCGCGCCGACAAAGGCGACGTCGTAAGCGTCAATCCGGAAGAGACCTTGAATGTCGCTTATGGACGCATGCGGATGTTCGACGTCTCCCAACTGCCGGTCCTGTCCGACGAGGGCAAGATCATGGGCCTGATCGACGAATCCGACATTCTGTTCGGGGCAGACGCCAGCTCCGAACATTTCCGGCAGCCGGTCTCCGCCGCCATGACGACCGAATTGGAGACGGTGACGCCCGCGACGCCGTTGGAGGAATTGGTGCCCTTGTTCAAGGCGGACAAGGTGGCCCTTGTCGTCGAGAACGGCACCTTCTACGGCCTGATTACAAAGATCGACTATATCAACGCCATGCGCCGCAAGTTCGCTTGATCGGCGACCGCGGCAGACTGAACCAAGGACCTTACCGATGAACCGTAACCGACAGGGGCTTTCGACCCGCGCCATCCACGCCGGACAGGAACCAGATCCGACGACCGGCGCCATCATGATGCCGATCTATGCCACCTCGACCTACGTCCAGGACAGCCCGGGCGTGCACAAGGGATATGAGTATTCCCGCAGCCAGAACCCCACCCGGATGGCCTTCGAACGCTGCATGGCGGATTTGGAGAACGGATCGGCGGGCTATGCCTTCGCCTCCGGTCTGGCGGGCATGGGCACCATTCTCGAATGCCTGGACAGCGGCGCGCATATCGTGGCGATGGACGATCTCTACGGCGGCAGCTACCGCCTGTTCGAGAATGTCAGGAAACGTTCGTCGGGTCTCGATTTCACTTTTACCGATCTCAGCGATCCGGCCAATCTGGAAGCGGCCATCCGGCCGGAAACCAAGATGGTCTGGGTGGAATCCCCGACCAACCCGTTGCTGAAACTGGTCGATCTGGAAGCCATCGCCAAGATCGCCAAACAGCATGGTCTGCTTGCGGTTTGCGACAACACTTTCGCCTCGCCGGCGGTGCAGAATCCGCTGGACCACGGTTTCGACATCGTCTTCCACAGCGCGACCAAGTATCTGAACGGTCATTCCGACATGGTCGGCGGGATCGTCGTCCTTGCCGATAATCCCGAGCTGCAGGAAAGAATGGCCTATCTGCACAACGCGGTCGGCAGCATCCTGGGCCCCTTCGATAGTTTCCTGGCGCTGCGGGGATTGAAGACCCTGGCGTTGCGCCTTGAACGTCATTGCGAAAGCGCCCTTGCCGTCGCCCGCTTCCTGGAAGGACACGACAAGGTGGAACGCGTGATCTATCCGGGTCTGGAAAGCCATCCGCAGCATGAACTGGCCAAACGGCAGATGACCGGCGGGTTCGGCGGCATCGTGACCGCGATCCTGAAAGGCGGGCTGGACGAGTCCCGCCGCTTCCTGGAACGCACCACCCTCTTCGCCCTGGCTGAGAGCCTTGGCGGCGTGGAAAGCCTCATCGAGCATCCGGCCATCATGACCCACGCGTCGATCCCGCCGGAAATCCGGGCCGAATTGGGCATCAGCGACAGCCTGATCCGGCTCTCCGTCGGTGTGGAGAATGTCGAGGATCTGATAGCCGAACTGGATGCGGCTCTCGCGGCGGTCTGACCCGACGGCATTGAGGAACGCTGCGGCGTTTCGTCTCACAACGACCGGAAGCGCGCGCCGCTCGGCCCGCCGCGGAAGCCTGGCATGGGTTCCTTCCGCCCGTGCAGGCTTCCGACCCCGGGCGGCATAAACCCCTTTAATCGTGGCCTTTTCCCACGCCCATTCAAGGGCGTACGGGTCCGGTTACGCCTCCACTCAAGATCGCAGCCCGGATTCCACGGTGCTGGCCCTCATATCGTGCCGGCGGCAAGAGCCCCCTGAATCTCAAACGCCTGAAGATGCGCGCAGTCTTAAATTAACCAACGCTTAATATATGCCCCAATAGCGTGTGTTCGATATCGGGGGCACCGCGGCGCATCGGATCCGTAAACGATCACCGCCGGCCCGCAGTGAGGTCCAGCACACCGTGCATCGGACAAACCGACTGTTGGATGGAGTCAAAAATGACGCTTCGAATCTCGACACTCTCTTATGCGCTTTGCGGCTTGGTCGCCATCGTGACGGTCGGCGTGGTCGGCACATCGCTCTACACAGCCAAAATGTCCGAAAAAGTCGAAAGGATCTGGTCCGAGTACGAAGTGGAGGTCGCAGCCAAAGCGAAGCACCTTGACGAGGTCGTTGCCGCGGTCGGCTACGGCGGGCTCATTCACCAATTCAAGAACTACGTGATCCGGATGGACGAACCCAGAATCGAAAAAGTCCGAAAAACCGGGGAAGCCGCCCTCGAGGCAGCAGACAAATATGCGGCGACGGGTGTGTCGGAGGAAGAACGCGTTGCGCTGGATAAGGTTCGCGGCGTCGTTCGGACCTACCTGCAGCAGCTGGACGTTGCGATAGAAATGGCCGGGGCCGGGGCGACCGCGGAGGAAATCGACAAAGCGGTCAAAGTCAGTGACGGGCCCGCCCTGGAAGGTATCGCGTTTCTGATCGAGGCGGTCGGCGCACAGGGGAAGGCCAAGGGTTCCCTTGTGACCAGTAGTCTCAAGGAAACCAGTTTCCTGGTTTTCAGTTCCGCCGTGATTTTCGGCGCACTCCTGGTTTCTCTCCTTGTCTCCACCTTCTGGATCCTCCGTCTTCGGATCGCCGGACCGGTGAATGCGTTGACGGCGACGATGAAGGCTCTTGCGCAAAACGACTTGACGGTGACGGTTCCGGGACTTGGCCGAAAGGATGAGATCGGCGAAATGGCGAACAGCGTCGGTGTTTTTAAAGAAAACGCAGAACGGGTGGCGCAGCTCAGCGAAGAACAGAAAGCACTTCAGGAACGGGCGGAAGAGGAGAAACGCCAGTCACTGACGGTCCTTGCTGAATCGCTGGAGGAATCCGTCGGCCGCGTCGTCTCTGCCGTTTCCGGCGCCGCAAGCGAGTTGCAGACCACGGCCAGTGAAATGTCGACAACCGCCGACCAGGCCACCTCGCAGGCGGGCCAGGTCGCGTCGGCGGCGGAGGAAGCAACGTCCAACGTTCAAACCGTAGCATCCGCGGCCGAAGAACTGACCACGTCGATCCGGGAGATCAGCCGACAGGTCGACGAGTCCGCCAGCATCGCCGACACCGCGGTCGAGGCGGCAAATCACTCGAACAGTTTGGTGAACACCCTGTCAGATGGCGCAAACAGGATCGGCGAGGTCGTGGACCTGATCAACGATATCGCCGAGCAGACGAACCTTCTGGCCTTGAACGCCACGATTGAGGCGGCCCGCGCCGGCGAAGCCGGAAAGGGGTTTGCGGTCGTCGCCAACGAAGTGAAGTCGCTCGCCAGTCAGACCGCGAAGGCAACCGACAGTATTGAAGGTCAGGTCGCGGAAATACAGTCCTCGACGAAGGCGGCGGCCCAGGCGATCGGCAAGATTGCCGAGATCATCGAGCGCATGAACGGTATTTCCTCTTCCATCGCCGCATCGGTCGAACAGCAGGAAAGCGCGACCCGCGATATTGCGCAAAATGTCGGGCGGGCCGCATCCAGCGTCCAGGCCGTGACCGACAATATCAGCGACGTGTCGACCGCGGCGGAAAGGACCGGATCTACGGCGTCCTTCGTCCAAACGGGCGCGGGAAACCTCTCCGAACAGGCGGAAACGCTGAAGGAGGAAACCGAACGGTTCCTGGACAAGATGCGGACCGGGACCTAGCGCCCGGCTTCATCCGGCTGCGGTGCTTGTCGGTCCGAGCGAGCACCGCTAAGACTCTCGTTGAGGATTCGACGAGCGCCGGGAGCCGGGACGTATGTCATTTGATTTCGATAAAGTAATCGACCGCCGCAATACCCATTCCGTGAAGTGGGACGGGATCGGTCATGTCCTGCCCCACCCTGCCGACGACACCATCCCGATGTGGGTCGCCGACATGGACTTTCCCTCGCCGCCGTCGGTGAACCAGGCGGTTATGCAACTCGCCGAGCACGGTATACACGGCTATTTCGGAGATCCGGACGAGTACTTCAGCGCACTCAAGAACTGGCTGAAAACCCGGCATAATTGGGAGATCGAGTCCAGTTGGGTGCAGCATGCCCACGGGCTGGTCAACGCAATCGGCATGTGCGTTCAGGCTTTCTCCAAGCCGGGCGACGGCGTCGTCGTCTTTTCGCCCGTCTATCACATGTTCGGAAACACGGTTCGCGCCAACGAGCGCACCTTGATCGAAAGCCCCCTGCGGCAGGTCCAGGGTCGGTATGAGATGGACCTCGACGGGCTGGCGAAGCAGATTGACGAGAACACGCGGATGATCCTTCTCTGTTCGCCGCACAATCCTGGCGGGCGGGTTTGGACCAAGCAGGAACTGAACGACCTGGCCGATTTCTGCGTCGAACACGACCTGACCCTGGTGTCGGACGAAGTGCATCAGGATCTGGTCTTTGACGGAAGCAAGCACCTTCCGATGGCCAAAGCCGCGCCGCAGATCGAAGATCGCCTGATAACGCTGGTCGCGCCGTCGAAAACCTTCAACATCGCGGGCGCGCTTTCCGGCAGTGTTATCGCCTCCAACCCGGACATGCTCAGCGCCTACACCAAACGCAAGGCAGCCTCCGGCGCGATCGCACCGAACCGGTTCGGCATGGTGGTCAGCACCGCCGCCTATGCGGGCGGGGCGGACTGGCTGGACGCGCTTATCCCATATCTCCAGTCCAACCGAGACCGGATCGACGCGGTTCTTGCCTCGGAAATTCCCGGCGCGCGGTCCATGCATCTGGAATCGACCTATCTTGCTTGGGTGGATTTCGCCGAAAGCGGCCTTTCGCCGGAAGAAGTCAATGACCGGATCGAACGCAAGGCGCGGATCGCGATCAACCGTGGCGACCGTTTCGGCAGCGGCGGCGAGAGTTGGGCGCGGTTCAACTTCGCCTGCCCGCGTGCGACGCTGGACCGGGCACTGGAACGGCTGGTCGACGCCTTCAAGGACTAGCTCCCCGCGCCCGCCGCGCAGGCCTGCAAATCAAACCGCCTTTTCAGCCCCGGATGCGCTACACTGCCACCACAACGAAAAAATGGTGGGAGGATTTGGTTATGCTGAAAACAGTAGTCGCGTCTGTGGCGTTGCTGGGATTTTTGGCGGTGCCGGCTCTGGCGCAAGACCGCACGCCCGCGCCCGACGGCGCGTCGGTATACTTCATTTCGCCACAGGACGGCGCCACGGTTTCCAGTCCGGTAACGGTTCAGTTCGGTCTGAAGGGTATGGGTGTGGCACCGGCGGGCGTCGAAAAGGCCAAGACCGGCCACCACCATCTGATCATCGACACCGAGTTGGACGACTATGACAATCCGGTCCCGGCCGACGAAAACCACCGGCATTTCGGTGGCGGCCAGACGGAAACCAGCGTCGAGCTCTCACCCGGGACCCATACGCTGCAGTTGGTTGTCGGCGACCACAATCACATCCCGCACGATCCAGTGGTCAAATCGGATATCATCACGATCACGGTGAAGTAAGAAGACGCCCGCCCTGAAAGAGGCGGGCGCCTCGTTTGGGGCAGGCGCGCTACTCTGCCGCCTGCTGACCGAGCGCCGGGGACATATCGCGCTTGTGGAACGCGCCGTCCTTCATGATGACTTTCAGCCGATCCGCATCCTGAAGGATGGAAACGTCCTTCAGCGGATCCCCGTCAACGACCAGCAGGTCCGCCAGGAACCCTTCGCGGACCTGGCCCAACTCGTCGCCCATCATCATGATCTGACCGCCCAGCTTGGTCGCCGCAACGATGGCTTCCATCGGTGTGAAATCCAAGTGTTTGACGAAGTGTTCCAGGTCGCGGGCATTGGTGCCGATCGGGTTCCAGGCAAACCCGTAATCCCCGCCCGGCAGGATACGCACGCCGCGTTTCTTCAACTCCCGCATATTGATCAGCGCATGGTCCCATTCGACCGGCATGCCCAGGCTTTCGGCCACTTCATAGGTGATGCCCCAGGGCTCGGCCTCGTGCATGGTGGCGTAGGTGATCCCGATGGTGGGCGAGACGAAGACGCGATCCTTGGCATCTTCCAGCGCATCCAGCGCCTCCTCGTCGCAGAGCGTGGCGTGATAGATGATCTCCACCCCGTGTTTCACGCACAGCTTCACAGACTGCGCACTGCGGCAATGGCCGGCGACGCGCTTGTCCCGTGACTGGGCAACCTCGCACACGGCGGCGATCTCCGCCTCGTTCATCACCGTCTGGTGGGCCCGCGCGACCGGCACGAACTCATCGCCCGACGGGTTGATTTTCAGCGTGTCTACCCCCTCGCGCACCATCTCGCGGGCAACCTGCCGGAACTGCTCCGGTCCGTCGCAGACGATGGCGAAGGTCTCGCGATGAAGATGCTGCATCCGAACGTCGCCCAACCCGCCGGTGACGGTCAGTTCCGGCGAGGCCGCCAGCATCCTCGGTCCGACGATGGTGCCGTCGTTGATCGCGTTCCGGATAACGACATCCAACCGCGGTTTGGCCGCCGCCGCGCTGTTCATGCTGGTAAAGCCCTGATCCAGGAACTTCTTCGCGTTCTTCATGGTCAACAGCGTATGTTCTTCCGGCGGGACTTCGCCGAGCGCTTCCAGGCTGGCGGTGTCCAGGAAAGACACATGGGAATGGGATTCGATCAGCCCCGGCATCAGGGTGCCGCCGCCGCCATCGACGGATTCCGCCCCTGGCGCGGCGATGGACTCGCCGCCACGCGCGATCTGCTGAATCCTGTTGTCGCGGACCAGCACCTCGCCGGTGAACGGCTCGTCGCCGCCGCCGTCCAGCACCCGCACATTCGTGAAAAGCACGTCTCCCATCGGTTCCTCCCTGTTTTAGCCGCCGGCCTGTCTTTCTTTTGTGCGGTCCGGCGGGGTCGTTCCTTGTCGGCAGCGTATCACAAAAACCCTTTGCAGAGTCAGCAGGCCTAAAGCCCCCACCGCAGGGCGGCGGTGTGTACCGGGGCATCCCACAAGGCCGCCATCTCGTCGTCCAGAACCGTCACAGTGAAGGAGCACCCCGCCATGTCGAGCGAGGTCACGTAGTTGCCGACAAGCGAACGCGCCACGGTCAGGCCCGCCTTCTCCGCCAAAGCGCGCGCGGCATTGTACATCAGGTAGAGTTCCATGGCCGGGGTCCCGCCGAAGCCGTTGACCAGCAGCAACACGTTGCCGGCCGCCGCGTCGCCCAGATCGCCAAGGATGGCGCCCATCATTTCGCCGGCGATTTCATCGGCGGAAGCCAAGCTCACCCGGCGGCGCCCCGGTTCACCATGAATACCGACGCCCATTTCCATTTCACCCTCGCCTATATCGAAGGTGGGCTTGCCCGCGGCCGGCACGGTGCAACTGGTCAGGGCGACCCCCATTGAACGGGTGGCGCCGTTCACCCGGTCTCCCAGCGACTTCAGCGCAGCCAGATCGTCGCCGCGCTCCGCCGCCGCACCAACGATCTTCTCGACGATCAGCGTCCCGGCAACGCCCCGCCGGCCGGTGGTAAAACTGGAATCCTCCACCGCGACATCGTCGTTGGTCAACACGGAGAGATTTTCCGGGCCGCACATCTCAGCGCCCATCTCGAAGTTCATCACATCGCCTTCATAGTTCTTGACGATGAACAGAACCCCCGCGCCTGTATCGACGGCGTCCGCCGCCGCCATCATCTGATCCGGTGTCGGCGAGGTGAAAACCTCACCCGGACAGGCGGCATCCAACATCCCGTGTCCGACCAGCCCGGCATGGAGCGGCTCATGACCGCTTCCCCCGCCGGACACCAGACCGACCTTGCCCGCCTTCAGGCCCTTCCGCCGGACGTATCCCTCTCCCTTCTCGACGATGTCGCCATGCGCCGCGCAGAAGCCGTCCAGGCTTTCCGAAAGGACCGTCTCCACCCCGTTGATGAGTTTTTTCATTCTATTTCCCTCGATTGAGTAAAACTAGCCTCCGCTTTCTTCGGAGATATCCCCCATAAGGCGCGCAAGCCGGGCAACCATGTCTTCGACCGCCTTGTCGAAGGCCCGGTTCTTTTCCGCGTCGCTGAAATTCGGCACATCGACGGTGAGGATGCGAGAGCCGGACGGAGGTGCCGCCTGCAGCGCCCGCCGCGGATGCGCCGCCCGATAGGCCTTTAGAAAGGCGGCCCTTTCCTCAGGCGCGAAATGGCAAACTTCCAGGATGCGATCGACATGTTCCGCCGGAATCGGGGTCGGATAGGCCGGATTGGAGATCTGAGAAACGAAACTGCGGTTCTTCCCGATGGCCTTTGCAAGCCGCTGCCGCATGCCGGAGGGCCGCCGGTCCAACGCCTCCTTCAACAGATGCTTGTAGGCGGCAACCGGGCTGACACCCTCACTGCTGGGATCGGGTTGCGTCATGCCGCCGACCTGCCGTGTCTGGAGACAGCGCCTTTCACGGCCGCAACCGCGTTCGGGGCCATGGACAAAGCGGCAACGCCGCTGTCGAGTAACGCGTCCGTAAACCGCGCATCGCCGGCCATGTCGCCGCACACGCTGACCTCCCGACCGCTCGCCGCTCCGACCGCGGCGACCATCTTGATCAGGCGCAGGACGGCTTTGCCGTCCGGGGCGGTCAGATGATTCAGCCCCGGCACGTCACGGCCGCAGGCGGTCGCATACTGCACCAGATCGTTGCTGCCGATGGAATAGAAGTCGCAATCGAAATCCTCGATCGTCAACGCCGCCGCCGGCACCTCCACCATCATGCCGAGCTGCACCTCGCCCGCCGAACGCCCCACCGCCGTCACCTCGTGCACGGCGTCGTCCAGCAAACCGCGCGCCTGCGCCATCTCTTCGGGCGCGGTCACCATCGGCACCATGATCTTGACCGGCCCATGGGCCGCGGCGCGAACCATTGCCCGGAGCTGTACCTTGAAGAAAGCAGGATCCTTCAAGGATAGCCGGACGCCGCGCACGCCAAGGAAGGGATTGCTTTCCCCGTCCACGGTAATCCCGGCAATCGGTTTGTCCCCGCCGGCGTCCAAGGTTCGCAGCGTGACGGGCCGTCCCTGCGCCCAGTCCACCAGACGCCGGTAAACACCGTACTGCGCCTCCTCGTCCGGCGGCGCCGCGCCGTTCTGAAACAGAAATTCCGTGCGTACCAGGCCGATCCCATCGCAATGCCGGACATCGACAACCTCAAGCTCCTCCGGGTCCGCGACATTGATATAGACGGGAACGGATTGGCCGGCTGCCGTCACGGCGGCTTTCGCCGCAAAGCGGGCGTCTTCCTCCGCACGAGACGCCGCCGAACGGCGGTCGGTGTCGAAACCCTGTCGGGTCTCCGCCGAGGGCGACAGGACAAGCACGCCACGCGCCGCGTCGAGTAAGGCCGGTCCATCCGGCGCCGCGTCCGGACGGCTTAACCCGACGATCATCGGAACCCCGCGCGCCCGGGCCAGAATCGCCACATGCGCCGTCGGGCTCGCCCCATACAGCGCGATGCCGGAGCGGGTCCAGTCGCTGGTAAGGAAACGCGTCGGCGAAAGGTCGTCCGCCACCAGAATGGATCCAGGCGGAATCTTCTCTTCCACAGCGCCGAAAAGGGTTCTCAAAACGCGATCCCGCATATCCGTCAGGTCCGACGCCCGGGCGTTGAAATAGGAGTCGTCGGACGCGAGGTAGTCGTCGATCTGCTGCTGCATCGCCGCCCGCCATGCCGCAGCCGCCGGCGCGCCGCCGGCAATGGCCTCCAACGCCGGTTCGTAGAGAGAGTCGTCTTCCAGCATCGCCGCCTGAAACTCAACGATCCCGGCGGCGTCCTCGTCCTCCAGCGTTTCCGCCAGTGCGAAAAGATCGGCGCCCGCCATCGAAAGCGCCGACAGCAGGCGTTCCCGTTCTTCCGCCGGCGTCCCCTGTTCCGTTGTTTCGTCCGGCGCGGTGTCGGACAAGCGAAAGATTGCACCCGCGGCATAGCCCGGGGAGGCGGTGTAACCCTGCAATCTGCGTTCCTGTCCCATCGCTCATCATGCGCCGGTCACACGTCCCGCGCGCCCTTCAGAAATCTCCTTCGACCAACGCCGTCAGCGCCGCAACGGCGATGTAGGCGTCCGGCCCTTCGGCCTCGAAATACAGCGTCACATCCTGTGGGATCTTGGCTCCCATCACCTTGTTCACGCTTTTCGCATCGATCCACGGACCGTCCGGCGCGGTCCCCAGACGAATGGTCGATTCGAAGGATTTCGCCAACTTGGTCAGCTTGACGGAGGGCCGCGCGTGCAGACCGATCTTGTGGGTCAGCAGCACCTGTCCGGTTTCGATCGCGTTCATCTCAAGGTCCCCATCTCGCTCTTCCGTTACGCGGGCGAGTATTCCTCGGCGGTCTGTTTCACTTCCTCCAGAGACGATCCGCCGGAGGCTTCCGCCGCCGCCATCACCGCGCCCTCGACAATCGGCGCGTTGCAGATCACGACCCGGCCCGCCCGGTCCTCCGGCAGCATCTCTATCGCCATTTCGCTGTTTGTTTCCGCCCCGCCGAGATCGACCAGAATGGCGACCCCCTTGTCCGACCAGGCCGTATCGATAGCCCCCAGAATCGCTTCCACGCTGCTGCCCAATCCGCCGTCAGGGTCGCCGCCGCACGCGGCGACGGGCACTTCATCGCCCGCCATCTGACGCACCATGTCCGCGGTGCCGCGCGCCACCTCGCGCGAATGGGAAACGATGACGATACCGACGCAATCACTCATTTTGCATTCTCCAGACTGTCGCAGATCGCGGCAATGATCAGGCTCGACGACCGTGCCCCGGGATCCATGTGGCCGATGCTGCGTTCGCCCAGGAAGGAGGCGCGTCCCTTGGTGGCAAGCATCGGGACGGTGGCCTCCGCCGCCTCCATGGCGGCCGTTCGGATCGCATTGAGATCGTCCGTCCCGTTGGCTTCCAGATACGCATGTACGGGTACCAGGACATCCAGCATGGTTTTTTGACCGGCCTGCGATTTGCCCCGGGCCATCACCGCCTGGATGGCGCTGCCGAACGCCTGGATCACTGTCCCGGCATCGACGTTCTTACCGGCCAACTCTTTGCCCATCGCCATGAAAAGCGTTCCGTAAAGCGGGCCGGACGCACCGCCGACCTTCATGACCAGCGTCGTACCGCCGGCCTTCAAGGCATCCCCGACAGGTTTCTCGCCCAACTCGTCGAGCTTGTTCAAGACCTCTTCAAATCCGCGCTTCATGTTTGCGCCATGGTCGCCGTCGCCGATCGCCTGATCCAGCGCGGTCAGTTCGTCTGTATGCGCGATGATTCTGTTCGCCGCTTCCGTAATGGCATCTGCAAGCATGTTCCCGCTGTCTCCCATGACGGTCCTCTCAGGCTGCGATCCGGTGGCCGGACCGGTCGAAAAAAAGCGGCGCGCGCATGCTGACCCGGACCGTGTCGCCAACCGTCAGCGGCGAAAGCGGATCGGCCAGCGTAACCAGCTTGTGCCCTTCCACCGTGACATGCAGATGGTTCTGGTCACCTAGATGTTCGATCCAGTCGACCAGGCCCGTGGCGCCGTCCGCCCCCTGCCGGTCCCCGACCCGGACGATATCCATATGCTCGGTCCGGGCGCCGATCGTATGGGCCGCGTCGGGCGTTCCTGCAACCGGGACGACGTCCCGGGGCAGCAGGTTGATGGCCGGGCTTCCGAGTTTTCCGGCGACGTAGATGTCGTTCGGCATCTCGTAAATTTCCCGCGGTGTGCCGATCTGGACCAGTTCGCCTTCGCGCAGAACCCCGATCCGGTCGGCCATGGTCATGGCCTCGATCTGATCGTGGGTGACATACAGCAGCGTCGCGCCCAACTCGCGCTGAATGCGTTTCAACTCCAGCCGCAGTTCGGCGCGCAGTTTTGCGTCCAGCGAGGAAAGCGGTTCGTCCATTAAATAGATGGCCGGCCGCCGCACCAGCGCGCGCCCGATGGCAACGCGCTGCATTTCCCCGCCGGAAAGCTGCGTGGCCTTGTTGTCGAGCTTATGGTCGATATGCAGCATGCGCGCGACGCCGGTAACGCGCTCGTCGATCGCCGACGGGTCCATCTTGCGCGCCGGAGAGCGCAGCGGAAACGCCATGTTGTCGTAGACCGTCATATGCGGATAGAGCGAGTATTGCTGAAAGACGAAGGTCACGTCACGGGCGGACGGCGGTTCGCGCGTCACATCCTGCCCGGCAATCGTAACCGTGCCCGCATCCGCCTTCTCAAGGCCCGCGACAAGGCGCAGTGTCGTTGTCTTTCCCGCACCGGTCGGCCCAAGCAAAACGACGAATTCCCCATCTTTAATATTAAGATCGATTCCCCGAACGGCCGGAATCTCGCCGAACGATTTTGCAACAGCCTGCAGGGTTACGTCAGCCATGCGCCCCTCCCGTCGGGGCCGCAAGGTAGAAGTCGCTGGAAAGCGCACGCCCGCCGTCGGCCTCGAACACCACAAGACGATCCGGATAGAAGTCCAGGCCGACCGTCTCGCCGGCTTCGACACGGTCGACCGCCGGAATGCGTGCCCGCACCTGGCCGTGTTCCGTGTCCACCGTGACCACCTGGGTGGTTCCCAGGTATTCCGTCCCGAATATCGTGCCGCGCACCTTCGATGTATCGGAAAAGCTGACATGCTCCGGCCGCACCCCGAGGACCAGCTTGCCGGGCGCGCGTTCCTCGCGCAGCGCCGGGACGGCGACCGCCGCCCCGTTCAACGGAACCGCCTGCTGCCCCGGTTCGACACCGCTTTCGAAATGCAGGAAGCTCATCGGCGGACTGCCTATGAAATCTGCAACGAACATGGTGAGCGGCCGGTCGTAAATCTCCTGCGGCGTCGCAAGCTGTTCGATCACGCCGTGATTCATCACCATGATCCGGTCGGCCATCGACATGGCTTCCAGCTGGTCGTGGGTGACATACAGCGTGGTGGCGTTCATCCGGTCGTGCAGGCCGCGCAACTCCTCGGTCATCAGATGCCGGAATTCCGCATCCAGCGCACCCAAAGGCTCGTCCATCAGGAAGGCTTTGGGCCGGCGGATGATGGCGCGTCCCAGCGCGACGCGCTGCCGGTCGCCGCCGGCCAGACGCGAGACCGGCTGATCCAACAGATGATCGATACGCAACAGGCGTGCCGTCTCTTCCACGCGCTGTTTGATCTCGGCCCGCCCGACGCCCTGGCACTTGAGCGGAAAGCCGATGTTCTTGCGCACGTTCATGTGCGGATAGAGCGCGAAGAGTTGGAACATGAAGGCGATATCCCGATGGGACGCCCGGTTGAACGTAACGTCTTCCCCATCCAGCAGGATTTGCCCTGAGGTCGGAATCTCCAGTCCGGCAATCATCCGAAGCGTGGTGGTCTTGCCGCAGCCGGACGGCCCCAGCATAACGAAAAACTCGCCGTCCTCGATGGTGAAGCTCGATTCCTGGACGGCCACGAAATCGCCGAACATCTTACGCAGGTTCTGGACTTGGATCTCCGCCATCGCCGCTACTCCGGAAAATGGCTGACGATCATGAAACCGACCGTGCCCGTCAGAATGACGACGAAGGAATAGGTGTAGAGCACCATGTAGAAGGGCTGCATCAACATGATGACACCCAGCGCGATCAGCACGGTGGCAGTGTTTTCCCACGGGCCGCGCCGGAAGATCTTGCGCCAGATCGAGCGCGGCTTGGCGCCGGCGTCTTTGGTCTGTTCGCTCATTTCCGCACCGCCCCGAACGTGATGCCCCGCAGCAGGTGTTTGCGCAGCAGAACCGTGAACACCAGGATCGGGATCAGGAAGATCGTCGTCCCCGCGCCGACCGCCGGCCAATCCATGCCACCCTCGCCGATGATGGTCGGAATGAAGGGCGGGGCGGTCTGCGCGTTGCCGGAGGTGAGCAGAACCGCGAATGCGTACTCGTTCCAGGCGAAAATCAGGCAGAAGATGGCGGTTGCGGCGATCCCGGTCACGGCCTGCGGCAGCACGACCTTCACGAAGGCCTGCAGGCGGGTATAGCCATCGATCATCGCCGCCTCTTCATATTCCCGCGGGATCTCGTCGATGAAGCCCTTCAAGAGCCAAACCGCCAGCGAAACGTTGACCGCCGTGTAGAGCAGGATCATGCCCAGTTGCGTGTCCGACAGCCCCAGCTCGCGATACATCAGATAGATCGGAATGGCGACCGCGATCGGCGGCATCATCCGGGTCGAGAGGATGAAGAACAGCAGATCGTCGGCCAGCGGCACCCGGAAGCGGGAGAAAGCATAGGCCGAGATCGTCCCCAGCAGCACCGCGAAGAAGGTCGACCCGAAGGCGATGACCAGCGAATTGATGAAGCGCGGCAGGTAGTTCGACGGCCCCGCGATCACCATGCTGCGGTTCCGGGTGATCTCGTCGCACAAGGTCTGCGGCGCGCCCAGCGAGTCGATATATTCCTGCGTCTGCCGCGTCCGGGTGGTGAACAGATTGCAGTGGCCCTCGGCCGTCGGGGAAAAAACCACCTTGGGCGGATAGCTGATCGAGTCCGGCGGGGACTTCCAGCCGGTCACGAAGATCCAGAACAGCGGGATCATGGTGATCAGCGCGTACAGCACGACCAGCGTGCCGGCGACGCGTTTCGCCGTTTGCGTGGGTTCGACGACTGAATGGGCGGCCTTCATCGCTGTTTCACCCTGTTGAGCGCCTTCACATAGATGTTCGCCAGCCCGAAGACGGTGACGAACAGGATGATCGCGAAGGCGGAGGAATAGCCCGTACGCCAGGCCTCGAAGGCCTGCCGTTTCAGCGTGATCGACGCAACTTCGGTGAGCGATCCCGGGCCCCCGCCGGTCAGCAGGTTCACCATGTCGAACATCTTGAAATTCTCGATACCCCGGAACAGCACCGCCAGCATGATGAAGGGCAGCGCCATCGGCAGCGTAATCGACCAGAACCGGCGCCAGGCGGACGCCCGGTCCACTTCGGCGGCCTCGTAGATATAGTCGGGGATCGACCGCAAACCGGCGAGGCAGATCAGCATCGTATAGGGCGTCCACATCCAGGTATCGACGATCACAATCGCCCACATCGCCAGATCGACATCCCCCAACATCTGGAAGGACGATGGATCCAGCCCGGTGAAGAAGGACACGATGTAATTGAACAGCCCGATCTGCGGCTGATAGAGGAACCGCCAGAAATTCCCAACCACCGCCGGCGACAGCATCATTGGAATAAGGATAACCGTCGTCCAGAAGGCGTGGCCGCGGAATTTCCGGTCGATCAGATAGGCCAGCGCGAAACCCAGGATCGTCTGAATGGCGATGGTGTAGATCACGAAGGTGGCGGTCGTCTGCATCGAGATCCAGATATCTTCCTTGCCCAGAATGCGCTCGTAATTGCGCAGTCCGATATCCTTGACCTCTGCGTTCGGGCGGTTGGCCCGGTAGTTCGTAAAGGAAAGCTGGATGGTCCAGATCAGCGGAAAGATGTTGATCGCCAGCAGCAAGACGATGGTCGGACTGATGAACAGCCAGGCGATCGCCTTGTCCGACAGGCCGCGCACTTTCCGGGCAAGCCCGTCGGGGGTGGCGGCGGCCGCGCGGTCGGCGACACGGTCCACGATTTTGTTGGCTGCTTCAGTCACACCCCGCCCCTGTGCGCTCAATCCGCGCGCCTGAGGATTTGCTGGACACTCTTAGAAAAGATGGCCTCCCGCGGCCCACGGACGGACCGCGGGAAAGCCATGATACCATTCGGCGGACCGCCGGTCAGAGTTTGCCTTCGTCCTCGAAGACTTCCGTCCAATCCACGATCAGCTTGTCCAACGCTTCCTGTGCGGTGCCCTGGTCGGCAACCACATAGTCATGCAAACGCTTCTGCATGGCTTGCAGCAGCTGTGCATAAGCAGGCTCCTGCCAGAAGTCCTTCACGTCGGCCATGGCGTCCAGGAAGTCCGCCGCGAAGGGCTGAGAGGCTTTGAAACCCGGATCTTCCAACACCGCGTTGTGGACCGCATAACCGCCCAACGCCCACCATTTCTTCTGCACATCCGGCTGCGCGAACCACTTGATGTATTCAAGCGCGGCTTCCATGTTGTCCGTGCTGGAAACGACCGAGATGCCCTGGCCGCCCAGGGTGGAGGCCGGGTTCTTTTCCGCCGGGTTGACGAAGAAGCCGATTTTGTCGCCGCCGACATTCTCGTCCTTGTACATGCCGGGCCAGAAGGCGAACCAGTTCATCATCATGGCGACCTGACCGGACTTAAAAGCGTCCAGTCCTTCGCCCATATAGCTGTCGGTATAGCCTGGCGGCGTGCAGCAGTTGTAGAGCGACTTGTACATTTCCAGGCCTTCCACGGCGCCGGCGGAATTCACCGCCCCGTCCATGTCATATTGGCCCGGCGTGTTCTCGTACTTGAAGCCGTAGGAATAAAGCGCAGAGGTCGCGCCCATGGTGATCCCTTCGGACCCGCGTTCGGTGAAGATCGCCAGACCGTAGACTTTCTTGCCGTCGATTTCGCGCTCCTGGAAAAACTCGGCGATTTGCTTCATTTCGGTCCAGGTCTTCGGCGGGGCGAGATCCCGCCCGTGCTTGGATTTGAACTCCGCCTGAAGCTCGGGCCGCGCGAACCAGTCCTTGCGGTAGACCCAGCCGTTGGCGTCTCCCATCGCCGGCAACGCCCAGTAATTCGGCGTCCCCTTCGGCCATGTGGAATAGGCATAGACCGCCGCGTCGGCGAAGTCCGACATGCTGATGCCTTCCTTGTCGAAGAAGTCGTTCAGCTTCACGTAATAGCCGTTCTCCGCCGAACCGCCGATCCATTGGCTGTCGCCGATCAGGAGATCGCAGAGACGGCCGCCCGAGTTCAGCTCGTTCAGCATCCGGTCCGCGAAGTTCGGCCAAGGCACGAACTCAAAACTCATCTTCACGCCGGACTGAGCCTCGAAATCCTTGGACAACTCAACCAGGGCGTTCGCCGGATCCCAAGCCGCCCAGCACAAGGTCAGCTCGCCGCTCGCGGCATGAACGTTCCCCGCCGCCGACAGACCGGCCGCAAGCGCGGCGGCGCCAATTACCGATGTCATCGTTTTACGCATCACACGTTTCCTCCTTACCCCCGGACGCCGCACACGGCGTGTGAAGGTCTAACCATTGCCGTCATTTTTGTTTTCGTTACCGAGAATGACCCAAATGGAACTAACGCCCTTGTTTAGTGATGGGCGTTTAGTAAAACAATTTCACTAAACATTTTGCGTGTCAATTGCTTTCGTATTTTGCAGCGCATCAATAATATTATTACAATATTGCACTGCAAAAGGTACTTGGGCACCTATTTCGCCCTGTATTGTCTAGACTTATGTTTAGGGCATGGATTGGATTGTTTAGTATTTTCAAGGCGATTGCGCGGCAGTGCGCCGGACGGTGCGCGCCTCTGCCGGCTTACGGCAAACCTCTCTAAGGTTGGGAGCCCGCATCGACCAACCGAACCTTGGACTCGTTCTGATCGCCTGTCCGGTCGGCCAAACGCACAAGCTTCTGACGGCTAAAGTCAGGGGCGCCGTGTAACAGCTCAACGCCCCCCTTTACGTGTTCTTGTTTTGTTCTTATTGTCGGGATATGGAGCAAAGAGAGAACAATGAGACGGTTGAGAAAGGCCCGGTAAAGGGCCGCGGCGCCGTCACCAACCGCGTGGGTCGGTTCGAGCGGCATGGGCGGGAACTGACCGACGACGGCTGGGGCGTGCATGAGACAGAGGCGGACGAGGAGCCGCCGAAGCTGCGCACGACCTTGGGCGTCGACACCTCGCGCTCGGTGATCGCACGCAACGAGTCGCCCGACATTCCGTTCGACCGCTCGATCAACCCCTACCGCGGGTGCGAGCATGGCTGCGTCTACTGCTTTGCGCGGCCGACCCATGCCTATTACGGGCTCTCGCCCGGCCTCGACTTCGAGACCAAGCTGTTCCACAAGCCCGACGCCGCACGTTTGCTGCGCAAGGAGTTGAGCCGGCCCGGCTACAGCCCCAAGCCCATTGCGCTCGGCACCAATACCGACCCGTATCAGCCGATCGAAAAGCAAAAACGGATCACCCGGCAGATCCTGGAGGTGCTGGCGGAATTCAACCACCCCTTCACCATTGTCACCAAAGGCGCCCTGATCGAGAGGGATCTGGACATCATCGGGCCGATGGCCGCCAGGAACATGGCCGCGGTCTGGATCTCCGTCACGACACTGGACCGGAAACTCGCCAACAAACTGGAGCCGCGCGCCTCGACCCCGGCGAAGCGGCTGGCTACCATCGCCGCGCTGCGGGCGGGCGGCGTGCCGACCGGCAGCCTTGTCGCGCCGGTCATCCCCGCGCTCAACGATTGGGAGATCGAACGTGTGCTCGGCGCGGTAGCGGAGGCGGGCGCGCAGAATGCCGGCTACGTCCTGTTGCGCCTGCCGCTGGAGATCAAGGATCTGTTTACCGAGTGGCTGGTGGCCCATGCGCCGGACCGGGCCGCGCGGGTCCTCTCGCTGGTCTCTCAAACCCGCGGCGGCAAGCTCTACCGCGCCGAGTGGGGCAAGCGGATGCGCGGCGAAGGCCCTTACGCGGACCTGATCGCTCGGCGTTTCAAACTGGGGGTGAAACGGCTGGGCCTGGATGGGCCGCGGCCAGCGCTGGATTGCAGCGCCTTTCGTGTCCCGGGCCGGGCCGAGCAGATGTCCCTGCTTTAACGCTCCCGGTCGCGCGCCGGGCCGCACGGCAGCCCGCGCGCCGTCAGCCGGCGGACGCCGCACGGTCCCTTTCCCTTCTTCGCAAACACCTCCTATGATGCGGGGAATGGACCTGCGGAAAGCGCATAAATGCACAATGTCGCCGACCTGACCGGAATTGCTGTGGTCGCCGTGGCGGCCACCCTGTGCGGCATGCTGTTCGTGCGTCTGCGACAGCCGGCCATCGTCGGCTATATCATCGCGGGCATCATTCTGGGGCCGTCAGGTTTCGAGCTTGTCCAAAACCGGGAGGCGATTTCCTTCTTCGCCGAGCTTGGCGTCATCCTGCTGTTGTATTTCATCGGCATGGAACTGTCGCTGCGCAGCTTCCGGCATATCTGGCGGATCGCGGTCGTCACCATGCTGTTTCAGGTGGTGACCAGCGTCGGCGTCACCGCGCTCATCGGACATTACTTCGACTGGCCGATCGCGCATGTCGTGCTGTTCGGCTTCGCGCTGGCGCTCTCCTCGACGGCGGTCGCGGTGAAGATCCTGGACGATATCGGCGAGTTGCGCAGCCGCGCCGGCCAGGTCGCCGTCGGCGTTCTGATCGCGCAGGACCTCGCCGTCGCCCCGATGCTGCTGGTCATCACATCCTTCGGCGGCGACGGGGAATTCAGCCCCTTCGTGCTGGTGGAAGTGCTGCTGTCGGTCGCGGTGCTGATCGCAGTCATCCTGTTCATGACCCGCCGCCAGCGCATCAATCTGCCCTTCCACTCGCTGATCGAAGAAAAGCGCGAGATCGGAACACTGGGCTCCCTCGCCTTCTGTTTCGCCATGGCGACCGCGGCCGGGTTGTTCGGCATGTCGCCCGCCTTCGGGGCCTTTCTGGCCGGCCTGATCGTCGGCAACAGCGGCCAGCGCCAAGCCCTGCACGAGAATGCCGAGCCGGTGCAGGCGGTCCTGCTGATGGTTTTCTTCCTGTCGATCGGCCTGCTGATCAACCTCGGATTCCTGTTCGACAATATCGGCCTGGTGCTGGGAATCTGGCTGTTCGTCACGGTGTTCAAAACAGGCCTCAATGTGCTGGCGCTGAAGATCCAGGGGGAGAGCATACAGAACGCCTTCCTGGCCAGCCTGGCCATCGGACAGTTGGGAGAATTCACCTTCGTGCTGGCGGGGCCGGCGATGGATGCCGCGATCATCGACAACGAGATCTACCGCCTTGTCGTCGCCGTCACCGTTTTGTCGCTGATGACCAGCCCGGTTTATGTCGATCTGTCGCGCCGGCTGTCGCACCGTTCGATCCGTCATGCCGACAGTCTTCGAAAACTGGTGCGCCTCGTCTATCGCAACGAATGGCGTTTTACCAAGGCGACCAGCTTGTGGTTCTGGCATGTGGCGCACGATTCCGTGGAGACGGTGGAGGAAAAGACCCGCTCGGTCCGGTTGGCCGCAAAGTCACGGATGGAGGCTATCCGGCTGGCCCGCGAGGCCGCCGAACGCGCCAAGGCCCAAGCGAACCGTGGTCTTACCGGCCCCAAGGACACAGGTGCAGAGCCCCCGGAACCATTGCGGGACGCCGCCATGGGCGAGGAAGAGGACGGGCCGCCGAAAAAACAGCCTCCCCGGTTCAGGCGCAACCGCAGACCCGATCCGCAGGGCGCCGGCGACTGATCAATGCCGGACTTTCATTTGGAGGAGAAGCTGGGCGCGCCCGTCGCCGGGCTTGACGAAGTCGGCCGGGGTCCCTGGGCGGGACCTGTCGTCGCCTGTGCCGCGGTCATCGACCGGGCACGGTTTCCCTCCGATCTGGCGGACCAGCTCGACGATTCAAAGAAGCTGACAGCGGCAAGGCGCGAGGCACTTTACTCACCTCTTATCGAACACACGATGTTTGCAATATCGGAATCCAGCGTTGAGGAAATCGACCGGTTGAATATCTTGCAGGCAAGCTTGCTCGCCATGCGGCGCGCCTTTGGCGGTCTTGGCTGCGAACCGGTTGCCGCGCTTGTCGACGGCAATCGGGACCCGGACCTGCCTTGCCGCACGGAGTTGGTGGTAAAAGGGGATTCCCGCTCTCTTTCCATCGCCGCCGCCTCCATCATCGCCAAGGTCCACCGCGACCGCCTCATGGCCGCCCTGGCCGAGGAGTTTCCGGGTTACGGCTGGGAGCGGAATGCCGGATACGGGGTCAAAGCGCATCGGGAGGCGCTGGGACGGCTCGGAGTCACCCCGCACCACCGGCGCAGCTTCGCCCCCATCCGGGCCTTGCTCACGACCCCCTAGAGCACCGCACCTTAATTCGGACGCAATTGAGATCTTCTTGGAAGCCTACCGGGCAGGAGCCGTTGCGCCGGCGATGCAGCGCATCGGCAAGGGGCGGCGACGCATCCGGAAGGTTTCCAAGAAGACCGAAGGCGGCGTATCCGGGATTCTGGACGGCGTCACGCCGCGCTTCCGATGCCTCCAGCATCGCTGCGCCCGGCCTTCCTGGCCAGAAGACCGGATACGGCGTCTCAATGGGCCCGAATTAAGGCGCGATGCTCTAGATATAGGAGTCGGGCGACTCTCTTGACTCAATATTTTGAATAATTTCTGTAGCTTGCTTTCTGTTGTTGACGCCGAATCTCAGTTGACTCATGATTCCGGCCAGCACGGCCCTAGAGGCCGCGCACCCTGGCAAGAGGACATTATGACGAAACTGCCGATCGATACGCTGGTCGAGGGAGACTGCATTGACCTGATGCGCTCCTGGCCCGAAGAGAGCGTAGACATGATCTTCGCGGACCCGCCCTACAACCTTCAACTGAAGGGCGACCTGCACCGGCCGAACAACACCAAGGTCGACGGCGTCGACAACGAGTGGGACCGCTTTGACACGTTCGGAGCTTATGACCGCTTCACATTCGATTGGCTCAGCGCGGCAAGACGCCTCCTGAAGCCCAATGGCACGCTTTGGGTAATCGGAAGTTATCATAACATCTTCCGCGTCGGGAAGTCATTACAGGATATTGGCTACTGGATCCTGAACGACGTCATCTGGGTCAAGACGAACCCGATGCCGAACTTCCGCGGAAAACGCTTCACCAATGCGCACGAAACGATGATCTGGTGCTCCAAAAATCCGGAAAGCCGGTATACCTTCAATTATGACAGCATGAAGGCGCTGAACGACGATCTGCAGATGCGGTCCGACTGGGTCATGCCGATCTGCAATGGCGGCGAGCGCCTCAAGGGCGCGGACGGCGCCAAGGCGCATCCGACCCAGAAACCCGAAGCCCTCCTCCATCGCATATTGATGGCGGCCAGCAACCCGGGCGATGTCGTGCTCGACCCGTTTTCGGGCACCGGGACGACGGCCGCGGTGGCAAAGCGGCTGGGCCGCCGCTTCATCGGGATCGAGCGCGAAAAGGACTATATGAAAGTCGCGCGGGAGAGGTTGCGCCGCACGCCCGAAGCAGGCGACGCGGAAGCCATCGCGCCGACACCTTCAAAACGCAAGGAACCGCGGGTGCCTTTCGGCTCGTTGGTGGAGCGCGGGCTGCTGTCGGCCGGTGAAATCCTCGAAAGCCCCTGCCGCCGTTTTACCGCCAAGGTGCGCGCCGACGGCACCATCATCTCCAGCGCCCATCGCGGCTCTATTCACCAGGTCGGCGCGGCGGTACAGGGCGCGCCCAGCTGTAACGGCTGGACCTACTGGCAGCTCAAAACCCACGGCGGCAAGAAGGTGCCGATCGACGTATTGCGGCAAAAGCTGCGCGCCGAGGATCATCCGAACTAAGGCGCCGCAGCGGCTTGCGGCACATCAAGGACACCGCGCGCGACGGCATGTTGTGACAAGGGACGGAGTCACCCGCCGCCGGAAGGAGCACGCGCTTGGTCCATGCCAGCTTGACTGAGGATACCGTCGCGGCCCTGCTCGCCCTGGAGGGGGATTCCGACCGGTCCGTCGGCATTGTCGGCGCCGCGTTGCTGGAATCCCGCCTTCGCGCGCTGGAGATCTGGCTGCTCGAGCGCGACGAAAAAGTCAGCCACGAACTGTTCCGCCCGGCAGGCGCCATCGGGTTTTTTGAATCCCAGATACAACTCGGCAGGCTCTTGGGCCTCTATTCCGATGCAGCCTACCGCGACCTGATGGCGGTCAAGCGCATCCGCAACACCTTCGCGCATCAGGTCGCCGTGCGCACCTTCGACGACCAGCCGGTGCGGGAACTGGTCCGCGACCTGCGTCTGGTCGATACCTACACGACCGGCGACCCGAACCGTGTACATCCGGTCGAAGGTACGCCACCGGGCGACCCACCATGGGTTTTCCGCGAGGACCGCGACGCTTTGGTCGCAACGGGCCGTGGGCGTTTTCTGCTGACGGTCATGGTCCTGACGGTGGGTCTCGCTTCGGTTGTCGAGATTCCCAAGGCAACGCCCGTTTTCTGAGCGTCGTTATCCCGGCCAGGTATCGCCGACCCGGTATCCCTCGGGCCAGGGGTCGGCGGGGTCCAGCATGTGCTGATGCGTGCCGGTCACCCAAGCGCGCCCGGTGACCGACGGGATGATTGCCGCTTTACCGCTCACGTCGGTGCTTCCCTCGATCCGGCCGGTGAACTCCGACCCGATGACGGAGATGCCGATCAGCGTGTCGCCGACCGCCATCTCGCCCTTGGCGTGAAGCACGGCCATACGCGCAGAAACCCCGGTCCCGGTCGGCGACCGGTCCAGCTTGCCCGGCTCCACCACCACGGTATTCCGGCCGACGCGCTGACCGCCGCGCCGGTCGATCGGACAGGCGAACTGACAGAAGGAGATGTGCGACCAATCCGGATTTTCGGGATGGCGAAAGCCCAGTTGTTCGGTGGCCGCGCGGGTGATCCGAACGCCGGTTTCGGCAAGATCCCGCGCCTCGTCCGGCGTTACGGAAAACCCAAGCGCCGGCGCATCGGCGATCACGAAACTGTCGCCGCCGTAGGCCGTGTCCACCGTAAGAGTAGCCAGGCCCTCAACCTCCAGCGGGACGTCGAGCTTGTCGGCGAAAGAGGCGACATTGGTCACCGTAACGCTTTCGACCACGCCATCGCGGCAAGCCGCCCGGACCCGCACCAGACCGCCTGGCGCCTCCAGGATCAGGTCGGTTTCCGGCTCCCGCATCGGTAAAATACCGGTTTCCAGCAAAGCGGTCGCGACACAGATGGAATTAGATCCTGACATCGGCGGGTTGTGAACCGGCTCCATGATGATAAAGCCCATGTCGGCGTCCGGATGTTTCGGGGGCACCAGCAGGTTCACATGCCGGAAGACCCCGCCGCGCGGTTCGTTCAGCATGAAGTTCCGCAGCGTTCCGTCCCGGGCGATCCAGCGCGATTGCGCCCACAAGCTGTCGCCCGGCGGCGGCGCGACCCCACCGACAATGACATCTCCGACCTCGCCCTCCGCATGGACGGACACCGTGTGTATCGTCTTGGAACTGCGCATCGCGCGCGCCTACTCGAAATGCGAAGGCGGTGTATAGACCTCCGCCTTGTCGGTGCCGTCCGGCACGGTTTCCAGATAGATCGACTGGCTGGGAAAGGCGAAGCCGCTGCCCGCGCCTTCGACGATCTCCTTGATCCGGTAGGCCAGCTCCTCCTTGATTTTCAGCCATTCGCCCCAGCGCGTGGTCCGCGTAAAGCAATAGAGCAGAATGTCGATCGAACTGTCGTTGAACTTGTCGATCCGCACGAAAGTGGACGCCCGGTCCGCCGGAACGAAAGCATCGTTGCCCGAAACGTAAGCCTCGATCTCGTCGCGGATCTGTCGCAACTGATCGACGGTCGTCCTGTACTCCACCCCGATCACCCAATAGATCCGCCGGTAGCGCATGCGGCTGAAATTGGTGACCGGATTGTCGGCGAGCGCGGCGTTCGGCACCTGAACCGGCGCCTGATCGAAGCGGCGTATGAGTGTGGAACGGAAACCGATGCCCTCCACGGTGCCTTCGACCACCCCTTCGACCCGGATCCAGTCGCCGATACCGAATCGCTTTTCCGCGAGAATAAGGATGCCTGCAATCAGGTTCTTGAAGAGATCCTGGGCGCCCAGCGCCACGGCGACCCCGAACAGCCCCATACCGGCCAGGATGGGCCCGACCTCGACGCCCCAGACTTCCAGGATCGTCGCCCCGCCGATCACCGCGATCAGGACTTTGACCGCCTTCAGCAGCCAATCGATCATCGCGCTCGTAAAAGCGCGCTCCAACCGGCCCAGCAAAGACGACAAGGGCTCCACCATGCGGTGGAAGATCCAGAACAGGTTGAAGATGATCAGCGACCGGACGAGGTTTTCACCTGCTGTTTGCAACGCGCCGGTCAGCGCCAGATAGTCTATGGCGAAGAACGCGCCGAGCACGACCGGAATGAAACGAACCGGCTGTTCGATCGCTTTCAGAATCGCCTCATCCAGGTCCGTCGCGGTGCGCTCCGTAAAAGCATGCACGCGCGCCAGGATGATCCGGGTGAAGAGACGGCGGAAAATCAGGAAGCCGCTGAAAATCGCCAAGGCGATCCCGATCTCGGTGAAATCGATGCCCAAAGTGCCGCGCTGCCAGACATCGGCGACAAGGGTCCAGAATTCCTGCAGTTGGTTCATAGAGATGCGCTACCTTTTCCCGGCCAACCTGTCCCGGCTAACTCTTTAGGGCAAGGCGCACGATCTTCTTCATCACCGTCGGCAATGCAAGATCGCCAAAACCATCCGGCAGGACCCAGCGGCTTTCCGGGATCGCCTCGGCGGACATTTCCGCCCGGCCCGCCACGACGCTGAGCTCCAGATGAAAATGCGTAAAGGTGTGCCGAACCATCCCCGGAAGAGGGCGCGCTAAAGAAAGGGGAACGGGCGGGGTCGCCTCCGGTGCGTCGCCTTCCACCCAATCGGTCGACGGCGGCTCCATCATGCCGCCCAACAGCCCCTGTTCGGGGCGGCGGCGGAACAGCACCGCGCCATCCGGCCGCTCGATCCAGAAGGCAACGCCCCGCCGGGTCGGCTTGGCCGCTTTCGGCCGCTTGCGCGGCAATTCGTCGGCGACATCACGCCCGGCGCACAGATCGACCAGCGGGCACAGCACGCATTTCGGCCGCCGCGGCGTACAGATCGTTGCCCCGATATCCATCACCGCCTGGGCGTAGTCGCCGGCCCGTTCATCGGGCGTGCAACGGTCGGCCAGAGCGGTGAGCGCCGGTTTCGAATCGGGCAACGGCTGCGGAACCCTGAACAGCCGCGCCATCACCCGCTCCACATTGCCGTCGACGACAACGGCCCGCCGTCCAAAGGCGATCGCCGCTACCGCAGCGGCCGTATACCGCCCGACGCCCGGCAATGTCTTCAGACCTTCCTCGGTATCCGGGAAATCTCCGCCGTGTTCGTCGGCCACCCGCTGCGCGCATTTGTGCAGATTGCGGGCCCGCGCGTAGTAACCGAGTCCGGCCCACGCGTGCAGGACCGCGTCCAGGTCGGCGGCGGCCAGGTCGCCGACCGTCGGCCAGCGGTCCAGGAACTTCTCGAAGTAAGGCCCGACGGTCGCCACGGTCGTTTGCTGCAGCATGATTTCAGATAGCCAGACGCGATACGGGTCCGCCGCGACGCCCGGATCCGCCCGCCACGGCAAGCGGCGGCGCGACCGGTCGTACCAGCCGAGCAGTCTGTCCGCGGCCTGCTCAACGCGCTGCCGGTCGCCGGAAACATCCGGCGCGCTGTTTGCGGGATCGATTGTGCCGTCCATGCCCCTTACTATAGAAACCGGGTGGAACGTGGAAAGAGTGCAAGATGGGACAAGGCGGCACAGGCAGCGATCAGCGCGACGCAAAGGCGAAGCGGCGCGGCGGCACCCGCCATGCCGGCAGCCTGATAGGCAAACTGACCCGTCAGGCGCTTGGCAAACGCGGTTTCGCGCACGCCTCGATCATCACCGACTGGTCGCTGATCGTGGGCGAGGATCTGTCGCGCCATACCCGCCCGTTGAAACTGACTTTTCCGAAAGGCCGCCGGAACGGCGGCACCGTGCATATTCAGACTTCAGGCCCGATGGCGCTGCAGCTTCAGCATCTCAGCCCGCTGATCCTGGAACGCATCAACAATCATTTCGGCTACAAGGCGGTCGAGGAAATCCGCTTGGTCCAAGGCACGCTGGCGGCGGACGCCGGCGCAAAGCGGGCGCGCCAACCTCGACGCGATCTTAGCGACGCGGACAGGGACCGGATTCAAGCGACCACGGCCCGGATCGAAGACGACGAAATACGCCAACGGCTGGAAAGGCTGGGGGCCGCGGTCTTTCGCCATAGTTCCGCCACAAACAAGCGCTAAGACGCGATTGTGGTTTCTCTCCGCGAAACGCCCGAAACGTGCGCGCGGAAACGTGATTGCATCGCGGCATCGTTTCCGCTTGATTTCGCACCGTCGGCTGACAGGGTCGAAGCCTTGATTGCGCGTTTAGAATCGCTCGTATAGTCAAACACCCCTCTAAAGGAGGCACAATTCATGCGGATTTCCGCCCTTTTTGCAGCAGGCATCGTGGCGCTGGCCGCCTACGCCCTTCCCCTGGCCCCAGCCGACGCTGCGCCGCTGTCGACGGAAGAAGCCCTGAAGGAGCGCGTTCTCGGTGATCCGAACGCCCCCGTCGAGATCATCGAATACTCTTCTCTGACCTGTCCGCACTGCGCGGCTTTCCATGCGGATAAGCTGCCGGAAATCAAAAAGAAGTATATCGACACCGGCAAAGCCAAACTGGTTGCCCGCGACTTCCCGTTCGACCGGCTTGGCGCGATGGGTGCGATGATGGCGCGCTGTGCGCCGCCGAACCGCTATCATCAGTTCCTGGACGTGCTGTTCAAGCAGCAGGCCAAATGGACGCGCTCGAACGATCCGGTCGGCGAGTTGCAGAAGATCGGCAAACTGGGCGGCCTGTCGGAAGAAGACTTCGTGGCTTGCATGGAAAACCAAGACCTCTTGACGGGCATCTTGGAATCCCGCCAATCGGGCGTTCAGGACTATGAGGTGAACTCGACGCCGACCTTCATCATCAACGGCGAGAAGGTGGTTGGTAACGTCTCGCTGGAAGATTTCGAAGCGGTGATCGAGAAACATTTGAACTAAGCGGCCCGGACTGTCGTCCGTTGCTTCGGAACCAACCGGGTCGTACGTAACTTTTGAGGCGGTATCGGCTTGCACTTCGCCAAGCTTAAACTGAGCGGCTTTAAATCGTTCGTCGACCCGGTCGAACTTGTGATCGATCCCGGCATCACCGGAATTGTGGGTCCGAACGGCTGCGGCAAGTCGAATGTGATCGAGGCCCTGCGCTGGGTGATGGGGGAAACCTCCGCCAAGCGCATGCGCGGGACCGAGATGGACGACGTTATCTTCGGCGGCTCGTCGCAGCGTCCGGCCCGCAACCTCGCCGAGGTTGCTCTGCTGCTCGACAATCAGGCGAAGGACGCGCCCGCTCCCTACGACACGCTCGAAGAAGTAGAGATCACCCGCCGCATCGAACGCGGTTCCGGCTCCAATTACCGGATCAACGGCAAGGATGTGCGGGCGCGCGATGTGCAACTGTTGTTCGCCGATCTTGCCTCCGGCGCGAATTCCACCGCCATCGTCAGCCAGGGCCGGATCGGCGCGATCATCGGCGCCAAACCGACAGAGCGGCGCACTCTCTTGGAAGAAGCCGCCGGCATCCGCGGCCTGCATTCCCGGCGGCACGAGGCGGAGCTGCGCCTGCGCGCCGCCGAGACCAATCTGGAGCGCCTGGAAGACGTGATCGGCGCGCTGGAAAACCAGCATAACGGCCTGCAGCGTCAGGCCCGGCAGGCCAATCGGTACCGCCGGCTGTCAGATCATATCCGCCGCCACGAAGCGATCCTGCTGCATCTGCGCTGGCAGCATGCGGAACAGGCAATGACCGGCGCGCGCGAACGTCTGACCGCGGCGGAAGAAGTGGTGCGCCAACGGGCCCAGGAAGGAGCTTCGGCTGCGAAGGAACAGGCCGACGCCGCGACAGTCCTGCCCGATCTGCGTCAGGCGGATGCGGAAGCGGCGGCCGAGTTGCAGCGTCTGCAGTTGGCGGTGCGCGAGTTGGAAAGCGAGCAGGCCCGGATCGAGGCGGCGCGGGAAGCGCTCGCCCAACGGCTGCAGCAGATCGCAGGCGACCGGGACCGCGAAGGCGCGCTGTTCGAAGATGCGAAACAGGCGCTGGAACGTCTTGCCGGCGAAGCCGAACGGATCGAGGCGGATCGCACCAACGAGACGGAAACGCTTGCCGCCGCCAAGGGAGCCGCCGAAACCGCCGCCGCGGCGGTTGAGGAAAAAGAAGGCGCGCTGGCGGAACTGACCGAACAGACGGCCGGCGTCGAAGCCCAGCGCAGCGCCTTGCAGCGCCAGATCGCCGAAAGCCGGCAACGGGCGGCATCCCTGGCCCAGCGCCTGACGACCCTGGATCAGCAGGAAGAAGCGCTGCGCGCCGAGACCGAGAGCCTGGGAGAAATCGAAGCCGCCGAAACCCGCATCGCCGATTGCGAACAGGCGGTGGAATCGGAACGGGAAAAGGCGGCGCTGGCGGAAACCGCGCTGGCCGAGATGCGCGAGCGCGAAACCGCCGCACGGCAGGCGCTTCAGGATTCCGAACGGCTCGCGCGCGATCACCTCAATCAGGTCCAGACCGACGCCCGCGAGGCCGTCGAGGCGGCCGAGCGCAGCGCCCGCGATACGATCCGGGAGCTGGAGCAACGCCACCAGTCTTTGGAAGCGGAAATCAACGCCCTGGCCGCGTTGCTGGAGGCCGGCGACGCCTCCATGGACGACACGGTCGGCCCGCTGATCGACGCGCTGTCGGTCGAGTCCGGCTACGAGACCGCCCTGGGCGCCGCCTTCGGCGAGGAATTGGATGCGCCCGAAGCGGCGGACGGACAGATCCACTGGACCGCGCTGGGACCGTTGCCGGGCACGGCGGGCTTGCCGTCCGGCGCGGCGCCGTTGAGCGGCTTTGTCGACGGGCCGGCAGTTCTGTCCCGGCGGTTGACCCATATCGGTGTCGTCGAAGACGCCGCCGCGGGAGCACGGCTGCAGTCGGACCTGGGGCCGGGCCAGCGGCTGGTCTCCAAGGACGGCGGCCTGTGGCGCTGGGACGGTTATACGATCGCGGCGGGCGCGCCGACGGCGGCGGCCAAGCGGCTGGAGCAACGCAACCGCCTGGCCGAGTGCCGGGACGCCTTTACGGTGCTGGACGGCGAATTGTCCGAGACCCGCCGCATGGCGGACGCCAAACTGGAAGAAGCCAGGGCGAGCGCGGAGACCCGGGTGGCGGACGCCGGGCGCACCACCGAGAGCAATCTTTCCGAACTGCGGACCCAGACGGATGCGGCCGTGGCGGCGGCCGAACAGGCAGCAGCCGCGGAGCGCGCCGCCTCCGGCAGTCTGCAGGAGGCTTTCACGGCGCTGAACCAGGCACGGCAGGCCTATTCGGCTCTGGCCGGCAAGGCGGCGGATATCCGCTCGCGCCTGGAAGGCATCGCGGAAAACCGCGAACGCGCCACCGCCGACGTTTCCGAAGCCGAGGGCAGCATTCAAGGCGCGGAACAGGCGCTTGCGGTTCTGGAAGATCCGCTGGAAGCGCGGGAGCGGATCAACAACTTGCGGGCCACGGTCGCGGAACTGCGGTCGGATTTGCTGGACAAGCGCGGCGCGGTCGAACGGCTGCAACAGGAAGCGGCCGGACGCACGCAGCGTCTGCAGTCGATCGAACAGGAACGCCAGTCCTGGCAGGGCCGTATGGACGGCGCCGAAGGCCGGATGAAGGCCTTGGCCGACCGTTCCGGTCAGGCGGAAGAGGAACGCGCGTCGCTGGAAAACCGGCCGGAGGAAATCCGCGGCCAGATCGCCGCCCTGAACGACAAGATCGTCGTCGCCGAAGCGAAACGGAACACGGCGGCGGACAACCTGGCCGAAGGGGAAAAGGCGCAGCAATCTTCCGACAAGGCCTTGCGGGATTCCGACGCCGCCCTGGCGGCGGCGCGGGAAGACCGGGTGCGGCGCGAAGCGGAAGTCGAACAGGCGGGACAGGCCGCCGAGACCATCCGCGAGCGCATCGCCGAGCAATTGGACTGCAAGCCGGACGCGGTCCTGGAAGCGGGCGGCATCTCCGAAGACGAAGAACTGCCGTCCCGCGAGGATGTCGAACGCAAGCTGGAACGCCTGACCCGCGAGCGCGAGAATATGGGCGCGGTCAACCTGCGCGCGGAACAGGAAGCCACCGAACTCGAAGAACAGATCGCCTCGATGCATACGGAGCGCGAGGATCTGCTGGCGGCGATCGGCCGTCTGCGCCAGGGCATCAACGCACTGAACCGGGAAGGGCGCGAACGCCTGCTTGCGGCGTTCGAACAGGTCAACGCGCATTTCAGCGATCTGTTCGTCCGCCTGTTCGGCGGCGGCGAGGCCCACCTGACCCTGACCGAGGCCGACGACCCGCTGCAATCGGGGTTGGAGATCATGGCCAGCCCGCCTGGCAAACGCATGCAGGTGATGTCGCTGCTGTCCGGGGGCGAACAGGCGCTGACGGCGCTGTCCTTGCTGTTCGGCGTCTTCCTGACCAACCCGGCGCCGATTTGCGTGCTGGATGAGGTGGACGCACCGCTCGACGACAGCAACGTCGACCGGTTCTGCACGCTGCTCGACGAAATCGCGCATGCCGGCAAAACCCGGTTCCTGGTCGTCACCCACCACCGGATGACCATGGCCCGCGTCGACCGCTTGTTCGGTGTGACCATGGCGGAACGGGGAATCAGCCAGCTGGTGTCGGTCGATTTGCGCGAAGCGACGCAGCTTCGGGAGTCGGCCTAGCGCCCATGCCGAATGGCTGGCGAGCCACCCGCCGAGGCGGCATTTCCGGCTGAAACCGCGCGCCCCGGCCCGGACTCTTTCCGCACTGCGGCAAATCGGTCCAGAAAACCCCTTAAAGCCGCGCGAATCCTGCTTGACGCCCCCATACCGCCCCCCTATTTTCCCCGCGACTTCGGCAAGGGACGTGGATGGGCTCCCCAGATCCTGTTTCATCAAAAGGCGATCTTGATCGGCGTTTGAAAAAGGCGCGCGAAAAGATTGCACCGAAACAGGCGGGACAGTCCGAGCCGCGAAACATGGCCGGAGTTGGCGTGGGTCTTCGGATCGCCGTCGATCTTGTTGCCGGCGTGGCCGTCGGCGTTGGGATCGGCTGGTACCTGGACAGCACCCTGGGCACCAAGCCCTGGCTTTTGCTGCTGTTCACGATCCTGGGGTTCTGCGCCGGCCTTCTGAACGTCGTGCGAACGGCAAATCAGTTGGAGGCCGCACGGAAAAGGGCGGAGGAAGAGGCCGCACGGGACAGGGAAAACGGCGTTTAGCGTCGGCCGCCTTGCCTGGAGCGCCCGTCTCCGAAAGAGAGTTGCAACGCCGTTGGGCGGCCGCGAAGGTCCTTCAACGGACGGTTTCCGATAACGGGGACCGATCGGTTAACGAACCGGGGGTTTAGTTTTGGCTGCTGATCCGCTTCAACAGTTCCGCATCGAGCGGCTTGTCGAGATCGATGTCGCCGGTATCGACGTTTCCTTCACCAACTCTTCGCTTTGGATGGTGATTGCCGTCGTCGTCGCGACGCTGTTCCTGACCCTGACGATGCGGGCCCGCGGCACGATCCCGACACGGGGCCAGATGATGGCCGAAATGCTCTATGGCGCGGTCGCCAATATGGTGCGCGACAATGTGGGCAGCGGCGGCCAACCGTACTTCCCGTTCATTTTCACGCTGTTCGTCTTCGTTCTGTTCGGCAACTTGCTGGGCATGATCCCGGGCAGCTTTACGTTCACGAGCCATATCGCGGTTACCTTCGCGATGGCGACCATCATTTTCGTGGCCGTGACGATCATCGGAATCGCCAAGCACGGGTTCAAGTTCTGCTCCCTGTTCTTCCCGCATGGGGCGCCTCTGTGGACCGCCGTGATCCTGATCCCGATCGAATTGGTTTCCTATCTGTCGCGTCCGATCAGCTTGAGCGTTCGTCTGTTCGCCAACATGACGGTCGGCCACGTCATCCTGAAAGTCATCGGCGGTTTTGTCGTCGCGCTCGGCGTGTTCGGCATTATTCCGCTGGCCGGTTTGGTCGCGATCACGGCCTTGGAGTTCATGATCGCCGTCATCCAGGCCTATGTTTTCGCGATCCTGTCGTGCATCTACCTGCACGACGCCCTGCATCTGCACTAAGAGAGCGCGGACGCCGGGTTGGATTGTGAGGAGTGTTCGGTTGTCGTGCCATGGGGCAGGCGACCGGTGGTGTTTAACCGAAGCGGGGCACGGTGGGTGCACCCGAAACGAAGAGGGTAAGAACAATGGAAGCTGATGCAGCCAAACTGATTGGGGCGGGCCTCGCGGCCATCGGCATGATCGGCGCCGGTATCGGTGTGGGTAATGTCTGGGCCAGCTACATCCAGGCGATCTCCCGCAACCCGGCGTCCAAGGGCGAAATCGGCGCCAACATCTGGATCGGCTTCGCCGTGACGGAAGCTATCGCGCTGTTCGCGCTGATCGTCGCCCTGATGGCTCTGTTCAGCTAAGACCGCTGATCTACCGCGTCCCGGTGCGGCCGGCTTGAACGAGCTTGGGAACCCGCACCGGACCAACGCAGTGATGCCGTTATGGCCGCCGCATCGAGAGATGCGCGTCGACCAGATACAGCGTGAGGGCGCCGTTCGTGAACGGTCCTCCGTCGTATTGCCAGCGGTTGCCGGGTCATAGGGAAGACAGATGCCTCAATTTGAACAGCTCGACACGTTCGCCAGCCAGATCTTCTGGCTGCTGATCACCTTCTCGGTGCTCTACATTATCCTTTCGCGGATGGTGTTGCCCCGGATCGCTGGCGTGGTCAGCACCCGCGAGAAGAAGATCGACGACGATCTCAGCCGGGCCGAAGAACTGCGCACCAAAGCGGAAGCGGTTCAGGAAGCCTACGAAACCGCCTTGGCCAAGGCTGCCGAAGATGCCCGTGCGGTGCATCGCCAGGCCGCCGAGAAAATGGCCGCCAAGAGCGAGAAAGAGTTTACCGCGCTCGCCGCGGAACTCGCCGAGGACGCCAAGGCCGCCGATGAACGGATCGGCGCGGAGAGATCGGCCGCTCTGACGGAAATGCAGTCGCAGGCGGTGGAAGTCGTGCAAGCGGCGACCGAACGCCTGATCGGCGTCAGCGTCGATGAGAAGTCCGCGTCGGATGCCCTTAAATCGGCTGGGGGAGCGAACTGATGGCTGAGATTTTCGGCAATCCGACCACGTGGGTCGCTATCGCCCTGGTGATCTTCATCGCCCTGGCGTTCAAGCCGGCGAAAAAAGCCATCCTGTCCGCGCTGGATTCGAAGATCGACGAGATCAAGAACCAGGTCGAGGAAGCCTCGAAACTGCGTGACGAAGCCCAGGCGCTGCTGGCCGAATACGAGCGTAAGCAGCAGCAGGCCGCTCAACACGCCGAAGAGATGATCGACGCGGCGCGCAAGGAAGCCGAAGACTTCCGGGTACGCTCCGAGAGCGAGTTGAACGCGAACCTGGAACGTCAGCGGAAGATGGCGATGGAGCGGATCGCGTTGGCGGAAGAAAAGGCGCTTCAGGAAGTTCGCGCGGCGGCGGCCGACCTGGCGATCGCCGCCACGGAAAAGCTGGTAACCGACAAGGTTGCCGGCACCGACGGCGATAAGCTGGTCGACAAGGCAATCGCGGATCTGGGCGGTAAGCTGCACTAAGGCTTGCCCATCGGAGCGTAAAGTCGGGCCGGGTTTTCCCGGCCCTTTCTTTTTATCCATCTGCGATGGTGTCTTACGGCCAAACCTGTCTAAAATCCTGCGCCGCATAGAACAGGTGATGGACGGATGCCTTTTGTAGCCCGCAATGAAGACGGTCGGATTACCGCGATCAGCGAGCGTCAGACGAAGACGGCCACGGAATTCATGGAAGCCTCCGAACCGGAGGTGCAGGCTTTCATCCGGGGCGCGACACCGGATTCCATGCGCCGAAGGCTGGTCGGCACCGACACCGAGATGGCGCGGATCACCGAAGATCTGATCGACGTGCTGATTTCCCGGAACATCATCAATTTCACCGATCTGCCGATCCAGGCACAGAAAAAACTGGTGGCGCGGCAAAAGATCCGACGCAACCTCTCGGCGCTCTCCAATCTGGTCTCCGACTCCGACGACATTTTCTAGGGCCTTTTGGCTCAAGTCCCGGCTTTCCCTTGCCGCGACCGGTCCGGCGCACTAGGTTAACGACCGTCTCAACGGGGCGCTCTTCTGCGGTTTTTGCCGTTATTGGAGCTGAGAGGCCTAAGCCAACCCGTCGAACCTGATCCGGTTAGCACCGGCGTAGGAAATTGAGATGCCAGCGTTGGGTCTACCTCTCGCCGACACATCGATCCTCCGACAGCTGCACCACCGGGTCCCGACACAGCGTTTTGGGGTACCCGTGTTATGAATGCCAAGGATGCACCGACCGTTTGCTACGCTTGCCTGCAGAGGCTGGCCTCGGTCCGTCCACGCGTCCATTGCATCACAAACAACGTCGCGATGAACTTGGCGGCGAACACCTTGTTGGCGGTCGGCGCCCATCCGTCGGTTACTCACGACCCCCGCGAAGTCACTTCCTTCACCCAGTCGGCGCGGGCGCTGTCGGTCAATATCGGAACCTTGGACGGCGACCGGCGCGAAGCCATTCCGAAAGCCGTCGCCGCGGCGAACGAGGCCGGAACGCCATGGGTGTTCGACCCGGTGATGGCCACACGCTCGCCGGTGCGGGAAAGCATGGCCGAAACGGTGCTGGCCGCCGGTCCAACCGTCGTGCGCGGCAATACGCGGGAAATCGACGGACTTTCCATATCGTCCGGCGCCGGTCGCGTGGTCGCCAGCACCGGCCCGGTGGACAGCGTTTCCGATGGAAAGCGCACCGTCAGGCTGGAAAACGGCACGCCGCTGATGGACCGGGTGACGGCGATTGGGTGCGCGGAAACCGCCTTGATCGCCGCTTTCCTGGCGGTGGAAGACGACCCGTTCGCCGCCACCGTCGCGGCGCTGCTGGCCTTTAACGTCGCCGGCGAGGTCGCGGCTGAAACCGCCGGGGGGCCGGGCAGTTTCCAGGCCGCCCTTCTCGACAGCCTCTATGCGCTCGACCAACAGACCCTGCAGCAAAGGAGCCGGCTCTCATGACCGACGCCATCCGCAACGCGCTGACCATTGCCGGATCCGACAGCGGGGGCGGCGCCGGCATACAGGCCGACCTGAAGGCTTTCTCCGCGAACGGCGTCTACGGTGCGTCGGTGATCGCGGCCTTGACGGCCCAGAACACGCAAACCGTCAGCGCCATTTTCGACGTCTCGCCGGACTTCGTGCGGCAACAGATCGACACCGTGCTGAGCGACATTGAGATCCACGCGGTCAAGATCGGCATGCTCAGCCGGCCGGAGATCATCGCTGCTGTCGCCGACGGTTTGGAAGCCGGCGCATCCTGCCCAATCGTCCTGGACCCGGTCATGGTGGCGAAGAGCGGGGACAAATTGTTGTCCGATGACGCGGTCGGCGCCTTGCGCACGCGATTGCTGCCGATGGCGGCCCTGGTCACGCCCAACCTGCCCGAAGCGGGCGTGCTGCTGGACCGCCCGGCGCCCCGGGATGAGACCGAAATGACCGCCGCAGGGCGCGATCTGATCGACCTTGGGGCACAGGCTGTCCTGATGAAAGGCGGACATATGGAGGGCGACAAGCTGGTCGACCTGCTGGTCACGCCGCAAGGGACCGCCCGCTTCGAGGGAACCCGCATTCGGACCAAGAACACGCACGGCACGGGATGCACGCTGTCCTCGTCCATCGCCGCCAATCTGGCCCGCGACCTGCCGCTGGAAGACGCCGTCGCGCAGGCGCGCATCTATTTGAGCGCGGCGATCCATGCTGCAGATTCCCTGGCCGTCGGCACGGGACACGGCCCGGTGCATCACTTCCATGCATTGTGGACTGGTTCATGACCAAAACGGCCAAGGCCCCCGCACTGACCCTGACGGACGCTTCCCTGCGTTTCGCCGGCAAACAGGTGTTCGGCGGTCTGGCCCTTACCCTGGCCGCCGGCCAATGGACCTGCCTCCTGGGGCCCAGCGGGGTCGGTAAATCGAGCCTTCTGCGTCAGCTCGCGGGCCTCGTGCCGGAAGGCGGAGAAGTGACCGGCACGGTGACCGCCGATGACGGCGCGTCCTTGACGGACCGTATCGCCTATATGGCCCAGCAGGATCTGCTGCTGCCCTGGGCGACGGTGCTGGAAAACGTTCTGATCGGGCCGACGCTGCGGAACGGCGGACCCAGCGCCGGCGACCGGGACCGCGCCCGGGCGATTCTGGATCAGGTCGGTTTGGCGGACGAGGCGTCAGCCCTTCCCGCCACCCTGTCCGGCGGCATGCGCCAGCGCGCCGCCTTGGCCCGCACTCTGTTCGAAGACCGGCCCATCGTGCTGATGGACGAACCCTTTTCCGCCCTCGACGCGATAACGCGACGGCGCCTGCAAAACCTGGCTGTAGGCCTGCTGCAGGGCCGGACGGTCCTGCTCGTCACCCACGACCCGATGGAAGCGCTGCGCGTCGGCGATGTCATCCTGACCCTGACCGGCGGGCCGGCGCAATTGGGCGCCCCGTTTTCCCCGCCCGGCACCGCGCCGCGCGACGAGGGCGAGGACGCCCTGTGGCCGCTTCATGCGGACCTGCTGCGTCGGCTGCAAGCCAATGGGGGATTGGCGGCATGACTTTGGTGCGGCCGCTGGCGACCTTTGTCGGCCTGCTGTTGGTTTGGCAGGTGATTGTCGTGCTGTCCGGCGCACCGGCCTTCATTCTGCCGTCGCCCATTGATGTTGCGGTCTCCGCCGTGGAGCGTCCCGGCCTGCTGCTGAGCCATGCTTGGGTGACCTATGCAGAGATCCTGCTGGGGCTTTTCTTCGGCACCCTGCTGGGTGTCGGCAGCGCCTTGCTGATCGCCTCGTCCCGGCCCGCCAAACGCTGGCTGCTGCCGGTCCTGGTGATCAGCCAGGCGCTGCCGGTTTTCGCCCTCGCACCGGTCCTGGTGCTTTGGTTGGGCTACGGCATGGCGTCGAAGGTCGCGATGGCGATTCTGATCATCTACTTCCCGGTCACAGCGGCCTTTTACGACGGGCTGCGACGGACCGAGCCCGGCTGGCTGGATCTTGCCCGCACCATGGGCGGGTCCAAGGCCGCCGTGTTGCGCCACATCCGGATTCCCGCCGCCCTGCCCGCCTTCGGCAGCGGTCTGCGGGTCGGCACCGCCGTCGCCCCGATCGGCGCGGTGGTCGGCGAGTGGGTCGGGTCGAGCGCGGGATTGGGCTATTTGATGCTGCATGCGAATGCCCGGATGCAGGTGGACTACATGTTCGCCGCCCTGTTCCTTTTGGCGGCCTTTGGGGTCGCACTTTACTTCACCGTCGATGCCCTGCTCCGCCGCCTGACGCGGTGGCAGCGCGAACAATCTCCCTTTGACGACTAGGAGTCGGAAGCCATGCGTATTTTCTTTGCCGGTCTCGTTAGCCTGATCCTGATGACAGCCAATGCACAGGCGCAGGAAAAAATCACCGTCCTGCTGGACTGGTTCATCAATCCCGATCACGGCCCCCTGATCGTCGCGCAGGAGAAAGGTTTTTTCGAGGCCGCCGGCCTGGAGGTCGAGATGGTGGAACCCGCCGATCCCAGCGCGCCGCCCAAACTGGTGGCCGCCGGACAGGCGGACCTGGCGGTCTCCTATCAGCCGCAGCTTCACGTTCAAGTCGCCGAAGGGCTGCCGCTGGTGCGCATCGCCACACTGGTGGCAACGCCGCTGAACTCCCTGGTCGTGCTGGAAGACGGCCCGATCCAATCGATCCCGGACCTTAAGGGCAAGAAGGTTGGCTTCTCCGTCGGCGGTTTCGAAGACGTCCTCTTGGGCACCATGCTGCAGCATCATGGGCTGTCGATCGACGATGTGGAACTGGTGAACGTGAATTTCTCGCTGTCGCCGTCGCTGATCTCGGGCCAGGTCGATGCGGTGATCGGGGCGTTCCGGAATTTCGAGCTGAACCAAATGGATATCGTCGAGAGGCCCGGCCGCGCCTTTTATGTCGAAGAGGAAGGCGTACCGAATTACGACGAGCTGATCGTCGTCGCCAAGGCCGGTACGGAAAACAACCCCGCCTACCGCAAATTCATCGACGCCGTCGAAGCGGCAACCAGCTATGTCATCAATCACCCGCAGGAAAGCTGGGAAATCTTCAAGTCGACCGATCCGAAGCTGGACGACGAGTTGAACAAACGCGCCTGGCGCGACACGCTGCCCCGTTTCGCGCTGCGTCCGGGCGCCTTGGACAAGGCGCGCTATACGACCTTCGCCGCCTTCCTGACCGAGGCCGGCATGATCGACAGCAACCCGGCGCTCGAAACCTATGCCGTCGAATTGCCGGCGGAGTAACGGAAGGATGTTCGACGCACTGAAAGCCGCCTGTCAGGAAGACTGGGATGCGTACGTTCAGCACGATTTCGTTCGGCAGCTCGCAACCGGCGCACTGCCGAAGGAATGCTTCCAGCATTACCTGAAGCAGGACTACCTCTTCCTGATTCATTTCGCCCGCGCCTATGCGCTGGCGATCTACAAGGCCGACACGCTGGAAGACATGCAGCATGCCAAGGCCGGGCTTGGCGCGATCCTGGACGACGAACTGGGCCTCCACGTTTCCTATTGCACGGAATGGGGTATCTCGGAGGAAGAGCTGAAGTCCCTCGAAGAAGCCACCGCCACCATGGCCTATACGCGCTACGTTCTGGAACGGGGCATGGCCGGCACGCTGCTGGATCTGCATGTCGCGCTGTCGCCCTGCGTGATCGGCTATGGCGAGGTGGCGCGCTGGATCCTGGCACAGAACTTCACCGTGCTGGACGGCAATCCCTACCGAAGTTGGATCGAGATGTATTCCAGCGAGGAGTATGTCGGCGTGGCGGACGCGGCGGCAGCCTACCTGACCAAGGCGGGAGATGGCATGTCGGACGCGGAACTGGCGCGCCATAAGAAAACCTTCCGCGAGGCGACGCGGCTGGAGATCGGCTTCTGGCAGATGGGGTTGGACTGCTCGATGTAACGGAGCAGCCCAGCCCTGCCTTTTACTCAGCAGCCTCCATATAGGCTTCCAGCGGGGGACAGGAACAGCTGAGGTTCCGGTCGCCCCAGACATTGTCGACCCGATTGACCGGCGCCCAGTATTTGCGGACTCGCAGCCCCGGGACGGGGAAGACCGCCTGCTCCGGACTATAGGGATGGCTCCAGGGCGCATCCGTCAGGTCGTCGACCGTGTGCGGCGCGTTGTGGAGCACATTGTCCTCCCGGTCCGCATCGCCGCGCTCCACCGCCGCGATCTCGCCCCGGATGGAGATCATGGCGTCGCAAAACCGGTCCAGCTCCGCTTTGGATTCGCTTTCGGTCGGCTCGATCATCAGCGTGCCGGCCACCGGCCAGGACATGGTTGGCGCATGGAACCCGTAGTCGATCAGACGTTTGGCGACGTCTTCGTTCGAGACATCGGCGGACTCCGCATAGGGGCGGATATCGACAATGCATTCATGCGCCACCATGCCGCTTGGTCCGGTATAGAGGACGGGGAACGCGTCCTTCAGCCGGTGGGCGATGTAGTTCGCATTCAGGATCGCCGCTTCCGTCGCCTGACGCAGGCCTTTGTCGCCCATCAGCTCGATATAGGCCCAACTGATCGGCAGGATCGCGGCGCTGCCATAGGGGGCCGCGCTGACCGGCCCGATCCGCTGGTCCCCGTCGTCGATTTCCGCATGGCCCGGCAGGAAAGACGCCAGATGCGCCCCGACGCCGATCGGCCCGACCCCCGGCCCGCCGCCACCATGCGGGATGCAGAACGTCTTGTGCAGGTTGAGGTGCGAGACATCGGCCCCGAACTTGCCCGGATAGCAGACCCCCACCATGGCGTTGAGATTGGCCCCGTCCAGATAGACCTGGCCGCCATGCGCGTGGATGATCTCGCAGATCTCCTGGATGGTTTCCTCGAACACGCCATGGGTCGAGGGATAGGTGACCATCAGGGCGGCGAGCGCCTCGCTATGCTTTTCCGCCTTGGCCTTGAGGTCCGCCATGTCGATGTTGCCGTCTTCGTCGCAACCGACCACCACGACCTGCATGCCGGCCATCTGGGCCGAGGCTGGATTGGTGCCGTGCGCGGACCCGGGGATCAAACAGATGTTCCGGTGCCCCTCGCCGCGCGCCTTATGATAGGCGTCGATCACCAGAAGGCCGGCATATTCGCCCTGCGAGCCGGCGTTGGGCTGCAGCGAAACCGCCGCATAGCCGGTGATTTTCACAAGCTTCTCTTCCAGATCCCGGATCATCTCCAGATAACCGGCCGCCTGATCCTTCGGCGCAAAGGGATGGATGTTCGCAAATTCCGGCCAGGTGATCGGGATCATCTCCGCCGTTGCGTTCAGTTTCATGGTGCAGGAGCCCAGCGGGATCATCGCCTTGTCGAGCGCCAGATCCTTGTCCATCAAGGCCCGCATATACCGCAGCATCTCGGTTTCGGAACGGTAGCTGTTGAAAACCGGATGGCCGAGATACTCGGAGGTCCGGCGCAGGCTTTCCGGGATCGCACTGTCCGTCGCGGCGTCCAGGGCCTCGATATCCGCCGGCCCCTCGCCGAACAGGGCCAAGAGCGCCTGCAGGTCCTGGCGTGTCGTCGTTTCGTCCAGCGAGACTCCCAACCGGTCCGCCCCCAAGCGGCGCAGGTTCATGCCGGCCGCGGTGGCGGCGTCGGCAACCGCCCCGGTGCGATCGCCGGTCAGCAGGGTCAGCGTGTCGAAGAAACTGCCGGTTTCAACCGCAACGCCGCGCTGTTTCAGCCCCGCCGCCAGAATGCCGGCAAAGCGGTGAACGCGGGTGGCGATGGTCCTTAACCCCTCCGGCCCGTGATAGACGGCATACATCCCGGCGATCACCGCCAGCAGGACCTGGGCGGTGCAGATGTTGCTGGTCGCCTTTTCGCGGCGGATATGCTGCTCGCGCGTTTGCAGCGCCAGCCGGTAGGCCGCGCGGCCCCGGCTGTCCACCGAGACGCCGACCAGACGGCCCGGGATCGCGCGCTTGTATTTGTCCGAGGTGGCGAAGAACGCCGCATGCGGCCCGCCGTAACCCATCGGCACACCGAAGCGCTGGCTCGACCCGACGACCACGTCCGCGCCCAGCTCGCCCGGCGGCTTCAACAGGCACAAGGCCAGCAGGTCGCTGGAAACCATCGCCATCGCGCCGGCGGCGTGGATCTTTTCGATCAGCGGCTCGATATCGCGGACCCGTCCGTCGGTCGAGGGGTACTGCAACAGCGCCCCGAAGGCGTCCAGCCCGTCGAGCGCACTGTCGGGGTCGCCGACCACTACCGTGTAGCCCAGGGCCGCCGCCCGCGTTTGAATCACATCGATGGTCTGGGGGTGGCAATCGTCGGCCACAAAGAAGGTCATGCTTTTCGACTTGCCGGCCCGCTTGGCGAAGGTCATCGCCTCGGCCGCCGCGGTCGCTTCGTCGAGCAGCGAGGCGTTGGCGAACTCCATCCCGGTCAGGTCCGAGATCATGGTTTGGAAATTGATCAAGGCTTCAAGCCGGCCTTGCGACACTTCCGGCTGATAGGGGGTGTAGGCCGTGTACCAACCCGGATTTTCCAGCAAGTTGCGCAGGATCACCGGCGGCAGGTGGGTGCCGTAATAGCCGGCGCCGATGAAGGACCGATAGACCGAATTCCTATCCGCCAGTGCGCGCAGGCGGGCCAGCATCTCGACCTCGGTACACCCCTCGCCCACGCCGAGCGGCATATCCTCGCGAATGCTCTTCGGAACCACCTTGTCCATCAGGTCTTCGATGGAAGACAGGCCCATTTCCGCCAGCATCCGCGCCCGGTCGTCCGCGCCGGGGCCGATGTGACGGCGGACGAAATCGTCCTTCTGTTCCAAACTGTCGAGCGTTTCACGCGCCATACCAATCACCCTTTCACGCACCAAGACTTCAGGCATACAAACCGGTCTGCTTTGCGGGCGATCACCCGTGTTCGTCGCAGAACTTCTTGTACGCTTTTGCATCCATCAGATCGTCGAGCTCGGATGAGTCGTCCATGCGGATCTTGAAGAACCAGCCGTCGCCTTCCGGATCGCTGTTCACCAGTTCCGGCGCACTCTCCAGGTCTTCGTTCACTTCGACGATCTCGCCGGAAAGCGGTGTGAAGACTTCGCTGGCCGCCTTCACCGATTCGACCACGCCGGCATCGCCGCCCTGGCTGACCTGACCGCCGACTTCCGGCAGTTCGACGAACACCACATCACCCAACTGTTCCTGGGCGAAGGCGGTGATTCCGACCGTCGCGACATCGCCCACGACGGTTACCCATTCATGTTCTTCACTGAATTTTACATCGCTCATCTGCAAACACTCCCCAAGTGATCTGGCTTTAGTCGCGGTAGTAACGCTGTTGAACGAAAGGCAGTTTGCAAACCGTCGCCGGCATCGCCTTGCCCCGCACCAGCAAGGTCACGGCCGTTTCCGCCGCCGCATACGCGGTTTCCACATACCCCATGGCGACAGGACCGCCGACGGTGGGTCCGAACCCGCCGCTCGTAATAATCCCGATTCTGTTTCCGTCGGCCGATAAAATTTCGGTGCCCTCGCGGGCCGGGGCGCGGCCCTCCGGCCGGATCCCCACTCGTTTCCGAGTGGCGCCGCCGGCGATTTCCGCCTGCACCCGTTCAGCCCCGGGAAAGCCGCCTTCGGCGCGGCGGCGCTTGCCGATCGACCAAAGGAGACCGCCTTCCACCGGGCTCGTCGTCTCGTCGATATCGTGGCCGTAAAGGCACAGACCGGCCTCAAGCCGCAGACTGTCCCGCGCGCCCAGCCCGACCGGTTCCACCGCGTCGTGCGCCAGCAGCGCCTCCGCCAGGGTCTCGGCGGCTTCCGCCGGACAGGAAATCTCATAACCGTCTTCGCCGCTATAGCCGGACCGGCTGACCAGACAGTCGATCCCGGCCACCGCGACCCGCATCGCCGACATGAAGGGCATCGTATCAACGCCCTCGGCATGCACGGCCAGGACGCCGGCCGCGGCCGGCCCCTGCAGGGCGATCAGGGCCCGGTCCGTGATCCGCTCCAACGTCGCGCGCCCCTTAAGATGCGTTTCGATATGGTTGAAGTCCTGCTCCTTGCAGGCGGCGTTGACGACCAGGAACAACCCGTCATGGTTAAGGGGATCGCCGGCCCGGGTGACCATAAGGTCATCGAGGATGCCGCCCGTCTCATTGAGGAACTGGGTATAGCGTTGACGCCCGGGCGCCAGCGCCTGCAACTCGCCGGGGACCAGTGTCTCCAGCGCCGCCGCGGGATCGCTGCCCGTCAGCCAGGCCTGGCCCATATGCGACACATCGAACAGGCCCGCCGCCGCGCGCGTGTGCAGATGTTCCTTCAGAATGCCGAGCGGATATTGGATCGGCATGTCGTAGCCGGCGAACCCGGCCATCTTCGCCCCCAGACGCAAATGCAGGGCGTGCAGCGGGGTTTTCAAAAACGCAGTCGTATCGGCGGTATCGGTGATCTCGGCACTCACAGGCAATCCCCCAACAGAGTCTCAACGCGAGCCGCCGTTCGCACGACGGTACGGGTTGCCTCCTCTGTCCTCGGACCTGAGAGTGTGACCGCCGCCCAACCCGGCGACGGCTTACCCCGTCGGTGAGCGCCCGGTCGGACCGGTCATCCGGCGATCCCGGCGCTACTTTCCAGAGTGCTCTTCACCCGCGGTCCTGTGTGCCTGAGAGATTTCGAGGCGATTGCTCCTTCGGCGCCGGACTGAACCGGACTCTCCCACGGGCTGCAAAGAGCGAATATGTATGCCGCGAAGGCTACCCCTTCCGCACGCGATGTCAACAGGGGGCCGCGACAGCGTCGGATTTGGTCAAAAAGACCGCTGGGCCCGGTTGAATTCCACCTCGTTGCGGGTCAGTTCGAACCCGACGAAAACGATGAAGTCCTCGCCGGACTGCACTTCGGTTTTCGGAATGACGATCTTCAGGCGTTCGAGATAGCTCACCCGGGCCCGGTTGCCGGAGAAGTCCACTTGCCCCGGAATGATGCGGCGCGAAAGCACTTTCCGTCTTTGGTCCGTCACGGCGGCGAGCATCGAGAAGCTGTCGGCGCTGACATCGGAGGCCGGACCGCGCCGGGCGGTCAGGACGATCAGGATCGCCATCTCCACCTCGTCGTCATCCACCGAGCACTCGCCGCGCACCTCCTCGAACTGCGCCTCCATCACCACATCGGTGATGTCGCGCCCGTCGCCGGGCTTGAACCGCGTCAGATTGCCAAGCTCGGACAGCACCCGGACCTCCGGGCATTTCACGATGGTCGGCCCGCCGGAGCAGGCGGCAAGGCCGAGGCAAAGGGCGGCGACGCCGACCGCACCGTAGAGTGACTTGAACATCGGAACCAACTCCGCCTAAAGCCGCGTATGCGCCCCGTCGCAGAGCGGCTGCTTGTCAGTGTTCTTGCAACCGCAGAAAAAGACCGTGCGCGTCTTTTCGGCTTTGTATTTGACGGGCGCAAAGTCGGTCCCTTGATGCGATCCGTCGCAGAAGGGCTGCGCGCTCGATTTGCCGCAGGCGCACCAGAAATAGGACTTGCCCTCTTCCACTTCGACCGCGAAGGGCTCCTTGGCTGCGATTGTCGGGGTGCTCATAGGGCAGTCTCCTTCGAAAGGCCGCGTTCGATCGGGGTTCGCGGCCGCACCGGGCGGTTGTCATGAATTTGGCCGCAGTCTAAAGAGTGACGGTAGTGACGACAAGGCAACGACGAGGGTTGTGCGGTGACTGAGCAACCGAACCTGACCATCTTACTGGCCGGCCCGCGCGGCTTCTGCGCCGGGGTGGACCGTGCGATCCTGATCGTCGAAAAGGCGCTGGAACGATACGGCGCGCCGGTCTATGTGCGGCACGAAATCGTGCACAACAAATTCGTCGTCGAATCGCTGGAAGCGAAAGGCGCCGTCTTCGTCGACGAGCTGGACGAAGCGCCGGACGACCGGCCGGTGGTGTTCTCCGCGCACGGCGTCCCGAAATCGGTCCCGGCGGAGGCGGAACGCCGCGAGATGATCTATGTCGACGCCACCTGTCCGCTGGTGTCCAAGGTCCACCGCGAGGCAGAGCGCCATCACCGCGAAGGACGTCATATCTTTCTGATCGGTCATGCCGGCCATCCGGAGGTCGTCGGCACCATGGGGCAGTTGCCCGACGGCGCGATGACCCTGGTCGAGACGGTCGACGACGTGGCCGGCCTTTCGGTACCGCAGGACACGCCCGTCGCCCACGCCACGCAGACCACGCTTTCGGTGGATGAGACACAGGACATTCTGGCCGCCCTGACGCGCAAGTATCCGGAGATCCACGGCCCCAAGAAAGAGGATATCTGCTACGCGACGACGAACCGCCAGGCCGCCGCCAAGGAAATCGCCGGCCGGTCCGACGTCGTGCTGGTGATCGGGGCGCCGAACTCCTCCAATTCCCGCCGGCTGGTGGACGTGGCGAAACAATATGGCTGCGAGAAATCGATGCTTATCCAGCGCGCGGCGGATATCGACTGGGATTTTCTGGACGGCGCCGCCACCTTAGGCATCACCGCCGGGGCCTCGGCACCGGAGGTGCTGGTGGAAGAGGTCATCGACGCCTGCCGGGGCCGCTATTCGGTCACAGTCGAAGAAGTCGTCACCGCACGGGAAGACGTGGAGTTCAAGCTGCCGCGCATCCTGGTGGCCTAGGCCCCGACCCGATGGCTGTCTATACGGAAGTCTCCGACGACGATCTGATCGACTTTATCGCGCAGTACGATATCGGCGACGTGGTATCCTGCAAAGGCATTGCAGAAGGTGTGGAAAACTCAAACTACCTTCTGCATACCTCCCGGGACGCCTTCATTCTGACGCTCTACGAAAAGCGAGTCAGCCCGGAGGATCTGCCTTTCTTCCTGGGTCTTATGGAACATTTGGCCAAGAAAGGCATTCTCTGCCCGCTTCCCATCGCGGCGCGGGACGGCGAAGCGCTGCGCGCCCTGTGCGGACGTCCAGCGGCACTGACCAGTTTTCTGGAAGGCATGTGGCCGCGCAAGATCAAGCCGTTCCACTGTTCGGAGCTCGGCGCCGCGCTGGCGCGCTTCCATCTTGCCGGGAGCGACTACCAGACGAAGCGGGCGAACAGTCTGTCGCTGGCAAGCTGGCGGCCCCTGTTCAACCTGTGTCAGGCCCGATGCGCGGAAGTCCGCGGCGACCTGGGCGGCCTTGTCGGAACGGAACTGGACTATTTGGAAGCCAATTGGCCGACCGATCTGCCGTCGGGCGTCTGCCATGCGGATCTCTTTCCAGACAATGTGTTTTTTATCGGCGAGAAACTGTCCGGCTTCATCGATTTCTATTTCGCCTGCAACGATGCCCTGGTCTACGACCTGGCGGTCTGCATGAATGCCTGGTGTTTCGAACGGGACCGCAGCTTCAACGTTACCAAGGCACGTCTGCTGCTGTCGTCCTACAGCAAGGTCCGGCCGCTGTCGCAGGCGGAGCTCGACGCGCTGCCCATCCTGGCGCGCGGATCGGCGGTCCGCTTTCTGCTGACCCGGCTGTTCGACTGGCTGAACCATCCGGAAGGCGCGCTGGTGAAACCCAAGGACCCGCTGGAATATGCCGCGATCCTCGCCTTCCATCAGTCGGTCCGCGATGTGACGGCCTATGGGTTGGACAGGGAAGCCGTCGGTGCCTGAAGCGTCATCGGCTCCCGAACGGGTGGAGGCTTTCACCGACGGCGCCTGTTCCGGCAATCCGGGACCCGGCGGTTGGGGCGCCGTCCTGCGTTGGCGCGGGAATGAAAAGGAACTGCGGGGCGGAGAGGCGGACACCACCAACAACCGCATGGAACTGATGGCGGCGATCATGGCGCTCGAGGCGCTGAAACGACCGATGGCGGTTTCCATCACCACCGACAGCGTCTATGTGCGCGACGGCATCACTAAATGGATTCACGGCTGGCGGCGCAACGGCTGGAAGACCGCGAGTAAAAAGCCCGTCAAAAACGCCGAACTTTGGCAACGCCTCGAAAAGGCCGCGGCCAACCACGATGTCGAGTGGCACTGGGTCAAAGGCCATGCCGGCCATCCGGAAAACGAACGCGCCGACGATCTGGCCCGGGCCGGGATCCAGGATCTCCGCAACGAAGGGCGAGCCTAACCGCTCACCCTCCGCAGGCGGAGAGGCCGCAGCCTACTCAAACTAAGCCTGGCGTTTGCGGCGTCGCCAGCCCATCACCCCGAAACCGACCAGAACCGACGCAAGCAGCGGAAACGCCGCCGGCACGGGAACGGCCGTGACATTGGCGAGAATGAACTGCGTCTCGCCTTGGGCGAGTTCCACGTCGAAAATCCCAAAGCCGTCAAAAGCGGCGCTGAAGGTGGTACCTTCTTCGGGAATCAGGGTCGCGAAGACCGAGAGTGCTGCCATCTCCGCCGGCAGGTCGGCCAAGAAGCCTGTCCCGCCCGAGAGCGGATCGACACCCAGACCCGCGCCGGTCGCGATCTCATCCATCAGGTTTACGAACAACAAGACATCGAACCCGATGAAGTCGCCGCCGCCGAAACCGCTGTCCAGGCGCAAAAGCGCTCCCAAGGCATCGGTCGGAACATCGGAGAGGAAGCCCCGCGACAGCAGACCGTTTGCGTTCGTGTCGGAAAGGAACCCGGCCAAACCGACATCGGAATTGAAGTTACGGCCTTGGCTCAACAGCATGAAGGGTGTTTCGACATCACCCAGAATGAAGGGATTGATGTCTCGCGGGCCGGCAAGAGTTTCGGTTCTGGTGCCCGTTTGAACGATGTTGTTCAGGTCGACGTCGATATTGGACTCAACCACGAAACGTCCATCCCCTCCGCCAAAGCCCGGGCTGCTGCCGCCACTGGTGGATACTTCTGTCGGGGTGAAGGTTCCCGGATTGATTTCCAGCACCGATGCAGAGAGTTTCACGGTGCCTCCGCCGCCACCGGCACCATCCGCGCCATCACCGCCAAGACCGCCGTCGCCACCACTGGCGCCAGCGCCGCCGGCTTCGCCATCGTCTTCGGTCACCCGGACCCTAAAGCCTGGCGACCCGCCATCCCGTGTGTTCGATGCCACAGCGCCCGCTTGTCCGTCTTCGCCATTCGCAGAAAGGACCGAGTCGAAAACGCGCATAAAGCCAAGGGCTTCTAATGCAACGGCCCCACCGCCGGCGCCACCGTCGCCACCGTCGCCGCCATCGGTCCCGTCGCCGCCATCGCCGCCGGGACCGCCAGCGACGCCGTTGGGTTGAAAGGGGAATCCCACGCCTTCTGAGCCGCCGCCACCGCCGCCGCCGCCGCCGCCGCCGGAACCACCTGCGCCACCAGAGCCGCCACCGCCACCTGACCCGGCGGTCAGGCGGCTCCCGCCGCCGTTGTTAAAGCCGGGTCCCCCATTGTTGCCATCTGAACCGTCTGCACCATCGTCGCCCGCGGTTCCATTGCTGCCTGCACCCACGTTTCCCTGACCGTTTGGCCTGAACCCCCCGCTGCCGCCGGCGCCACCGTCGCCCCCGGATGCCTGTCCGAACGTCAGACCTCCACGGCCTCCCCGATTGCCGCCAAAATCTTGGCTGCCGAAACCGTCGCCGCCGCGGGTGCCACTGATGCCAAAACCGCCGTCGCTGCCGTCAGTGCCGTCACTTCCCGTTTTTCCGCGTCCAAATTCAGGGCCTGCGCCACTGCCGCCCGCACCGCCTGCGCCGCCGCCACCGCCGCCACCGCCGCCACCGCCAGTGCCACCGGTACCGCCGGCGCCACCACCGGCTTGACCCGGTTGCACAACCACATCGGTGTCGATGACCAGCATGTTGGTCCGAGAGCGGATGATCAGTGGGGCGTTCCCGACGACGTTTATCGTATCGGAGATCATGACGATTTCGTCGAACGTGAAGACGCGGGCGCCGTTTTCGATGGTCACGGATTGATTGCCAAAGAAATCGGAATTGCCGTCGCCTAAATCGAATGTGCCGGTCGTTGTGTCGAAGGTAACCGTGCCGGCCTGGGCATTCAGAGCAAAGAGAGATACGGAAGCAGCCAAGAGGAAACGTCGGAAAACCATGTCGTAAGAACTCCTTGGCCGGCGATCGGTCTCCAGCCCCTGAAAGTCGGTTAATCAAAAATCGTCATGAAGGACGATGCCGGTGTGCGGCATACAGACTCTTTTTGCTCGAGTGCTGATAAAGTAACAGTGAATGTTGACCAAATCAGGACATCGATCCTAGATTTTCAAGAATATTTCTCTGATTTACGCATCAGGTGAAAAATGAACATCACATCGACGGACGCAATCCTTCTCAACGCGCTTCAAGAAAACGCCCGGATAGGGCTGGAGTCGCTCGCCGAACTGACCGGTCTTTCGACGGCCACGATCCAGCGGCGCGTGAAGCGGATGAAGGATAACGGGACGATCTCGCAGGAGGTCGTCCTGATCGATCCCGCAAGCGTCGGTCAGACCATGACCTTCATCGTCATGGTGGAGCTTGAGCGGGAACGGCTCAGCCAGATCGAAGAATTCACTCGGCGCGCGACGTCCGAAGCTCAAGTTCAGCAATGCTATTACATCACTGGCGAGGCGGACTTCTGCCTGGTCTGTACCGCCCAGAACATGGACGATTACGAAGCCCTTACGCACCGGTTGTTCTTCGAAAACACAAACGTGCGTCGGTTCCGCACGTCCGTCGTCATGAGCAGAAAGAAAGCAGGCATGACCGTCGCAATCGCGACCGACTGACCAGGACGAGGCAAGCCCGGCGACACACCACCCGACTTTCAGTCCTTCCTTGCGGGCGGAACCGACAATTCCCGAGAGCGTGTTCCCGAAACAGGCTGTCGCCTGGGAGTGCGGAGGCAGCCGGCAGCCGGACCCAACGAAAAGCCCCCGCCGAACCGGCGGGGGCTTTGTTCCGAAAAGATCTGCCTGCGGCTTACAGCGCGGCGAGGATCGCCTCGGCGGAGGAAACTTCGAACGCACCCGCTTCTTCGACCGCGAGGTGCGACACCACACCGTCATCGGCGACGATGGCGAAACGCTGGCCGCGCATGCCGAGGCCAGCACCGACCAGGTCGAGTTCCAGGCCGAGCGCCTGCGTGTAGGTGCCGCTGCCGTCAGCCAGCATGGTGACCTTGTCGTCGACGCCTTGATCCTTGCCCCAGGCGCCCATGACGAACGCATCGTTGACCGCCAGGCAGGCGACTTCGTCGACGCCTTTTGCCTTCAAGTCGTCGATCTTCTCCACGAAACCCGGCAGGTGTTTGGCCGAGCAGGTCGGCGTGAAGGCGCCGGGCACCGAGAAAATCACCACTTTGCGTCCCGACAGCATCGCACCCAGATCGACGTCTTCCGGTCCGCCCGCACCCATCGTTTTCAGGCCTTCGGTCGGCAACTTGTCTCCTACATTGATCATAGCTAGATCCCTCTCCCACTGAGTTTTTGAGATCGCAGTGCGCAGGACGCTCACTGCCGGTGACTCGTCAGAGCGGCGCACACTACGCCGCTGCCGCCGTTTATGTATAGCGTTTCCGGGGGGTTTCCAGTCTTTTTACCGCCGCGCCAGGGCGCTTCCCGTCCCCGCCGTGTCGAAGGCCGCCAAAACATCCGTTTCCGTCAGGATTTCCGGCAGGGGAATGCCTTGTTCCGCGCCGGGCCCGTAAACCACGTTGAACGGGATGCCGTACCGGCCGTAGCTCGCAAGATAGTCGGAAATCGTCTGGTCGGGCCGCGTCCAGTCGGCCCGCATGGCGACGACCTCCTCCACGTTTAGCAGCGCCGCCACCTCGCCGGCTTCCAGCACGCGCTTCTTGTTGAACTGACAGGTGATGCACCAGTCCGCCGTAACATCGACGAAAACCACCTTGCCGTCCGCCACGTGTCGGGCGATCGCGGCACGGTCGAAGGGCACCCATTCGGCGGCAAGGCTCTGTGTCGCCGCTGTCGTCTGCGGCGCCGGGCCGCGATACACCGGCGTGACCACCGCGGCGACCCCCAAGGCGACCGACAGCGGCAGCGCAACCCGGCCGAGCTTCGAGCCCTCCAGCCGGCGGACCGCCGGCAGCACGGCCGCCAAAACCGCCAGCGCCCCGACGGCGGCCGTCGTTTCCGCGCCCACCGACACCGCCAGTACCGACGCCAGCCAAACCGCCGTTCCGGCAAGCGCCAGCCCCAGGAACCATTTCAGCTTGATCATCCAGGGACCGGGCCGCGGCAGCGCGGTGGCGACACCCGGAAAGGCCGCGACGGCGAGATACGGAATGGCGAGGCCAAGCCCCAAGGCACCAAAGACCAGCAGAATCTCGGCCGGACCGCGGCTTAGCGCGAACCCGACCGCCGTGCCCAAGAAGGGCGCGGAACACGGCGTCGCCAGCAGGGCGGCGAACGCGCCGGTCAGGAAGTGACCGGTCACGCCCTTACGGCTCCCGGCGCGCTCCCCGGCATCCGCCACGAAACGCGGCAGGGCGAATTCGAACAAACCGGCCATGTTGGCCGCGAACAAGGTCAGAATGACGATCATGAAAGCCAGGAAAACCGGCTGCTGGAACTGAATGCCCCAGCCGATCGTCCCGCCAGCCAGTTTCAGCGCCACCAAGCCCGCCGCCAGAAGCAGGAACATGGCAACGATCCCGGCGCTGGCGGCCAGGAAGCCGATCCGCACGTCCGCTTTGTTTCCGCCACCATGGCTGACAACCGACATCAGTTTGATCGACAGCACCGGCAGCACGCACGGCATCAGGTTCAAGATCAGGCCGCCGAGTACCGCCAGAATAAGTATGCTGAGCAGGCCGGCGGATGAGCCTCCGCCCGCGGCACCGCCGCCGACCGTCTCGAAACCCCCGATCGAGGGGGTCACCGTTGTTTCGATGGCGCGCGCACCGTCAACGACGGTCAAGGTCAGCGGCGCCCCGTCCAAGGCCGCCAGCTGAGCCCCGCCGCCGCTCGCGGACAGGGTCGCCGTCATCCCGTCATCTGAAAGCGCCACGTCGGGCTTTCCGAAAAACAGTCCTTCGGCCCCTTCGACATAGAGGTCAGGCGCCTGCATCGGATCGGTTCCGGACAACGCCACCTGAATGACGAGCGCGTCCTTGGTGCCGTCGACGGAAGCGGCGGTGACCGACAGGCCAGCCGCTTCCGGGGGCCCCGGCACTTGCGAGGCGTACCGGCCGATCGCGTGCGTCTTTTGCGACGGGCTCGCGGTCCCGGCCGGAAGATCGATCGCGATATCAGCCTGCCCCGGGATGCAGATGTCGCTGCAAACCAGATAGTCGACCTGGGCCGCCAGCGTCACGGGGTCGCCCGGGCTCTGCGTCCGGACCGTGAGCGGAAAGATCACCTCGTCCGCATAGCCGTAGGTCTGCAGGCCGAAGATCTGGAAGCGGGTCGGCGCGGGCCAATCCATCTCCACGCCCGCAACGTTCGACGATCTGGACCAATCCGGCTTCGGCGGGAAACCGGCGTCCCCCGGCGACCGCCAATAGATTTTCCAGCCGGGCTGCATCTGGAACTCCAGACCGAGCTGCAGCTCTTCCCGGTCCCCCACGGCATTGACCGCGGAGACAAGGCGGACGGAGGAGTGATCGGTATCGGCCCAGGGGCCGGTCTTGGCTTGAACGCCGGACGCGAATAGGCCGCAAAGCAGAAGCCCGTACAGCATCCACATCAGAACGTTCCGCGTTGCCACCGTCAAAGCCATCACACCCGTCACCTGCACCACACGCATACAAAAGGGTCGGTTGCACATCTGTGCAGCCTTCCCCTTAACCTAAGGGCTTGCGGCGCAAATTGCAGCCGGTCAATCGCCGCAGACCGGTCACCTGGCGTCACATATTTGTGCGCTGCGCGGCCCGTCTTGCTGGCTTCGTCAGCGAAATTACTGATACACTAACAACGATTTAGTCGTTGCGAAGGCCGTCATGTTGCGAGAACGCCAATTTTCCGGATATCTGAGCGGCCAATTGCTGGTCGCCATGCCCTCGATGACCGATCCCCGATTCGAACGCAGCGTTATTTATCTGTGTATCCACAATGAAGACGGCGCCATGGGGCTGGTGCTGAACAAGCTGATGGATTCGCTCACCTTCGGGGAATTGCTGGAACAATTGAACATCAACGCCCAGCGCGGCGAGGAAAACCTGCGCATTCATTTCGGCGGCCCGGTCGAAACCGGGCGCGGTTTCGTATTGCATTCGGCCGATTATTCCGGCGAAGGCACAGTCATGATGGAACAGGGCGTCGGCCTGACCGCCACCATCGACATCCTGCGCGATATCGCCGAAGGCAACGGTCCGAGCGAGAGCATGCTGGCGCTGGGCTATGCCGGCTGGGGTCCCGGTCAGTTGGACGATGAAATCCACCAGAATGCCTGGCTCAACGTGCCCGCCGATGATGAACTGGTGTTCGACGATTTGCTCGACAGCAAGTGGGAACGCGCGATCGCCAAGCTGGGCATCGACCTCAGCCTGTTGTCCGGCGACGCGGGTCACGCCTGACCCCGCGCAACGCTCCTACTCCACGAATTTATCCCTGAATGGCGATGATCGGGCGCGGATCGTTCCGCAAAATCCCGAACGTATCATGGTCCTGCCATTTTCCCGCGATGCACAGATATTCGCGGGCCTGCCCTTCATAGCGGAATCCGCATTTCTCAAGCAGGCCCCGGCTCGGTCCGTTGTCCAGCAGGCAGGCCGCTTCTACGCGGTGCAAATCCAAGCTCTTGAAGGCGAAGTCCAGGCACAGCAGAAGACTTTCGAACATGAAGCCCTGGCGCTTGTGCGGTTCTCCGATCCAATAGCCGACGGTTGCCGACTGGATGACGCCGCGCCGTACATTGGCGATCGTAATGCCGCCGAGCAGGGCGTCCGTCTCGCGGTCGAAGATGAAGAACCCGTAGGAGGATTCCGACTGCCATTCGCTTTGCATGCGGCGCAGACGGCGGCGGAAGGCCACCGGCGTTAGCGCATCGTGCGGCCAGGCGGGCTCGAATGGTTCCAGGAAAGACCGGCTGTCGCGCCGCAAGGCCAGCCATGTCCGCTGATCGCCAATCTGCGGCGGGCGGATATAGACGCGCGGCCCGGTCAACCGGACTGTGGCGCTTCTTGGCCGGAACAGTTGAAGCATGACTGTAAGAAAATCAGGCGGCCAGCCTGTCGGCAATACTCTCGTAGGGCGCCAAACGCGATATCGGCCCCAGCGCCGCCAGGGTCAGCGGGCCTGAGAAGATGCGCTGCGCCAGATCCCGCAGATCCTCGGCCGTCAGCGCGTCGATCCGGGCGATCTGTTCCTCGACCGACACAGGCCGGCCCAGCATCAGGATCTGGTTGGCCAATTGTTCGGCACGGGCAGACGTGCTTTCCAGCGCCATTACCGTGCTCGACTTCAACTGCGCCTTCGCGCGGGCGATTTCGCCCGCGTCCAAACTCTCCGGCAGACGCCTGATTTCATCGCAGATCACGGGAACCAGTTCCGCCGTTTCCTGCTCGCCGGTGCCGGCGTAAATGCCGAACAAGCCGCTGTCGGAATAGGCGGACGCGAAGGAGTAGACGGAATAGACCAGGCCGCGCTTCTCGCGCACTTCCTGGAACAGGCGGGACGACATGCCGCCGCCGAACAGCGCGGACAGCAGGGACGCGGCATAGTGTTCTTCGCGGTCCACGCCGCTCCCTGGAAAACCGAACAGCAGATGCACCTGTTCGCTCTCCCGGCGCTCCAGGTAGTCGCCGCCGGTATAGCGGGCGGCAGGGCGGGATCCGGCGCCGCCGAGCGGCAGCGCGCCGAAGGATTGCTCGACCAGGGCGACCAGCCGGTCGTGGTCGATCTTGCCCGACGCCGCAACCACCATATTGCCCGCGCGATATCCCTGCGCCATGAAGTCGACGAGATGCGCGCGGTTCATGCCGCCCACCGTTGCCGGCCGGCCCAGGGTCGGCAGCCCCATCGCCTGGCCGGCGAAAGCGGTTTCCTGGAAATGGTCGTAGATCACATCGTCCGGCGTGTCGTGCGCCTGCCCGATCTCCTGCAGGATGACCGAACGTTCCCGCTCCAGCTCTTCGCCGTCGAAAGTCGGGTTCTGCAGGATGTCGGCCAGGATATCCACGCCCAGCGCGGCATCCTCCTTCAGCAGCTTGACGAAATAGGCGGTGCTTTCCCGGCTGGTATAGGCGTTGATGTGCCCGCCGACATTTTCGATCTCCTCGGCGATCTGCAAAGCGCTGCGCCGTTCGGTTCCCTTGAAGGCCATATGTTCCAGGAAGTGCGCCACACCGTTGTTGGCCGCCGATTCCGAACGGGTGCCGGTGCCGACCCAGACGCCGATGGAAACCGATTCCACACTGTCGACCGGGTCCGTGACGACGCGCAGACCGTTGCCGAGCGTGCTGACCGAAACGCTCACGCAGCGGCCCCTTTCGCACCCGCCCGTTCGCGGACGAACTGCTGTACGGCCTGCAGACCGGGCCCCAGCACGTCGAACCGTTCCGGACGGTCGAACAGGTCGGCCATGTGCGACGGCAGTCCTGGCCGCACGCCGGTCGCCTTTTCGACCGCGTCTGGGAATTTCGCGGGGTGGGCGCAAGCCAGGCAGACCAGCGGTACCGACGGGTCGCGCCGCGCCTGCATGCCGGCGACGACACCGATCGCCGTATGCGGATCGATCAGCTCGCCGGTCGATTTGTGCAAAGCGCCGATCGCCGCCAGGGTTTCGTCGTCCGACAGCCGCCGTGCGTCGAACGCTTCGCAGGCCAGGCTCCAGCGTTCGGGCCCCACGCGAAGCGATCCGGTCCGGCGGAACTGCTGCATGGCGTCCGCGGTGGCCGTGCCGTCCCGGTCGTAGAGATCGAACAGATAGCGTTCGAAATTGCTGGAGATCTGAATGTCCATGCTGGGCGCCAGGGTCGGGACGACGTCCTTGGTCGACAACTCGCCGGTTTCGAAGAACCGGGTCAGGATATCGTTGCTGTTCGACCCGACGATCAACTGGTCGATGGGCACACCCATCTTCTGCGCGCCGTAGGCGGCGAAGATATTGCCGAAATTGCCAGTCGGGACCGCGAAGGAGACCGCCCGGTCCGGCGCCCCCAAAGAGACCGCCGCATGCACATAATAGACGATCTGGGCCATGACGCGCGCCCAGTTGATGGAATTGACCGCGCTGATACGCATTTCATCGCGGAACGGTTCGTCCGCGAACATCGCCTTCACCAGGTCCTGACAGTCGTCGAACGTGCCCTCGATGGCGATATTGTGCACGTTGGCGGACGGTACGGTCGTCATCTGCCGTTGCTGCACCGGCGACACCCGGCCTTTCGGATGCATGATGAAAATGTCGATGGCGTCCCGGTCGCGGCAGGCCTCGATGGCAGCCGATCCGGTGTCGCCGCTGGTCGCCCCGACGATGGTGACCCGCTCGCCGCGCTTTTTCAGCACGTGGTCGAACAAAAGCCCGACCAGTTGCAGGGCATAATCCTTGAAGGCGATGGTCGGACCGTGGAACAGCTCCATCAGCCAGAGGTCGTTGTTCATCTGTTTCAGCGGTGCGACCGCGTCATGGTCGAAACCGGCATAGGCATCGGCAACGATGCGGGCGAAGGCCTCTTCCTCGATCGCATCGCCGACGAAGGGCTGCATCACCCGGATGGCGAGCTCGCTGTAGCTGAGGCCGCGCATGGCGCGCAGATCGTCGGCCGAGAGTTTCGGCCAGTATGCGGGAACGTAGAGCCCGCCGTCGCGCGCCAGCCCCGCCAGCAAAACGTCTTCGAAATCAAGGACCGGCGCGCCGCCCCGCGTGCTGATATAGTCCATCGTCCTTCAAGCCCCTCCAGAAGCGCCGCCATTCGGGTTGCGCGGCGCGAAACCTGCCGTCGCGCAGTCTTAGAAGCGCTTTTCCCATTGAGCAAGCCGGGCCTGCGACACCAAAAGCCCGAGTCGCGCCCGATCAGCCGCCCTGCCCGTAGACAAGGGCGTCCGGGTTGAAGTTCCGCCAGGCGAACCAGTAGCCGATGTGACCGGGCAACCGCGCCAGCCGCGCGCCGTCCGGACCGATCAGGGCATCCTCCTCGATCCGCCACCGCCCGCCCTCATCGTCAACAAGCAGGGGGGCCTCGGCGTCGCCGGTCAGGCGCACGAACCCGTGCGCCGCCGCTTCATACGCTCGAACGGTGCGGCTGGCCGGTTCGCCGATCAACACCAGGGCCGTGTCCCCGACGCGGTCGTTGATCACCGGTTCGGTTTCGAACGCCTCAAGCGGCCAGGCCTTCTGCCGGTCTCCGTCCCTAAGCGCGTAGATGTACGCCTTCGCCGGCAAGGCGGTGTCCGGGACGTGGACGGGAAACATCAGCTCCTCGCTTGCGAAGTAAGCGCCGTACGCCCGTCCCGGCGTGTAATCCCGGTCGTACCCGGTCCACCGGGAAAGCACCGTGCTGTCGGGATGCCGGGCGTGCCAGGCCGCCCAGGTCGTGATGGTGACGGGACGGACCTTCAGTTCGATGCCGCTGCCGGCCAGCGCGCCGGTAACCGGCCGGCCGGTAAACTGGTTCCACAGCGAATGCGTCGCGGTGTCGTACATCAGTTTGTTCGACCGGTAGAGAAAACCGCTGGAGCCGAACACGAAGGGCGCGTCGTATCCCTCCACCCTGGCGTCGAACAAAATGCCGGACCCGCAGAGCGTGCAGTAGGCCAGCGTCACCGGAACGCCGCCGATCACGTCGTTGAACATCTCGTGCCAGTCCATGAAACGGAACGGATAGGCCCGGGCGTCGCCGTTGATCTCGACACCGAACACCAACTCGTCGGGCTGGAGGTACTCCGCCTCTTCCGGATCGATCAGCTCCGGATTGGTCAGCGCCGGGATGCCGTCTTTCCGAACGCCGCCCCAGGCGATCTCCGCCAACCGGATGCTCCGCTGGAACCCCGGATAGACGAAGAGACGGAAATCCTTGTCGATCTTGGCAAACAGATCGCCCTTGAACCTGTCATAGTCGGAAAACGGCTGGAGATTCGTGGTCCGCTGTACCCATTTCACCCAGTCCTCGTGGCCCGGCCCCGCATCCTCTCCTGTTAGGGTCGTAAGGGCCGTCCGGATCTCTGCCGCGGCTGCCGGGAAGAAGCGCCACAGATCGACCAGGGCGAAGGCGACATCTGGGTTCCCGCGGTCCCCGATCCGTTCCAGCAGATCCTTGGTCTCGGACACGGTGCCGTTCACCGCGGCCCAGACCAGGTCGTAAGCTTCCGTCGTCTCCGGCTTGCCCGCCTCCTGCGCAAGGGCGGCGTGCGTCAGGCCGGCCGTGACAAGGATGGCGGCTAGCAGCGAACGGAGGGGTCCTGGCATCGCGATGGTCCTGCAGGTGGTGCGCTACCGGGTAAGATGGAGCAGCCTTTGGCCCTTTGCCCCTAAAACCTCATCACATGCCCGTAAGGGGCGTTCGACAACAAGCCGAGGGCGCCGCGATCAGGCCGCGAGATAGCGCTGCCGGAGGTGCGTTTCGAACGCTTTCGGGTCGAGCGGCGCGCCGGTCGCCCGTTCGACAATATCGTCGCTCGACAGCGAGGAGGCGAGCGCGTGCACATTCTCCCGCAGCCAGGCGCGCAACGGGGCGAAATCGCCCACCGCCAGGCCCGGCAGGATCGCCGGATCGGCCGCGGTCGCGGCCTTGAAGAGCTGCGCCGCGGTCATCGCCCCCAGCGTGTAGGTCGGAAAATACCCGAACGCGCCGTCATACCAGTGAATGTCCTGCAGACAGCCAAGCCGGTCGTCCGGAGGCGCGATCCCCAGCAGATCGCGCATGCCCTGGTTCCAGGCCTCCGGCAGGTCCGCGAGGGCGAGATCTCCGCTTAACAGAGCCTGTTCCAGGCGGAAGCGCAGAATGACATGAGCGGGATAGGTCACTTCGTCCGCATCGACGCGGATGAAGTCCGGCTCCACCCAATGGTAAAGCCGTTCCAGAGCGGCGTCTTCGAAGGCGGGCTGAGCCCCGAACGCATCACGCATCAAGGGCGCCACGTAAGAGATGAATTCCGGCGAGCGGCAGGCCTGCATTTCGATCAGCAGGGACTGGCTTTCATGGATCGCCATGCCGCGCGCCTCGCCGACCGGCTGGCCGCGCCAATCCGCCGGCAGGTTCTGTTCATAGAGCGCGTGGCCGGTTTCATGCAGGGCCGCCATCATGGCAAAGCCGGGATCCGCCTCGTCATAGCTGACCGTGATCCTCCGGTCACCTGCATAGCCGGTCGAGAAGGGATGCGCGCTTTCGTCCATGCGCCCGGCATTGAAATCGAACCCGACGGTGCCGGACAGAAGCTCCGCCAGTTGCTTTTGCCGCGCCGCCGGGAAGGGTCCCTCGACCTCGGGCTTCGGTCCCTCCCCCCGCTGCTTTTCCAGGACCGAGCCCAGGAAATCCGGCAGGAAGGACGCGTAATCTTCGAAAATCGCCGAGATCCGACCGGCTGAGGCACCGGGCTCGAAATCGTCCATCAGGGCGTCGTAGAGCGGCAGGTCGAGCGTCTCGGCCAGGATCTCTCCCCGCTTCAAGGTGAGGTCGATCACCTCCTGAAGCAGCGGGCGGACAGCGGCGAAATCGGCTTCCTTGCGCGCGTCCCGCCAGGCGTGCTCGCACGCGGAACCGGCCTTCGATAAAGCCGAAACCAGGGGCTGCGGTATCGCCGAGGACTTCCGGTAGGCCCGCCGCATCTCCCGCAGGTTGGCGGCTTGCCACTCATTCAGGTCGGCGTCCGCCGCCTTGTCCAGCAAATCGCCGACCGATGGATCGGTGATCATGTCGTGGCACAGAACCCGCATGGTCGCGAGTTGCTCGCCGCGCGCCTCCGCCCCGCCCGGCGGCATCATCACGGCGGCGTCCCAATGCAGGACGGAAAGCGCCTCGCCCAGCACATTCAGGCGCTTAAAGCGGACCTCCAGATCGCGATAGGCGTCGATCGGCGTCATGCTTCGGCCTCTTCCCGCGGTTTCCGATGAAAAAGGACGTAGATCACCAACAAGGTCAGCGCCAGGCTGTACCAGGTGATGGCGTATTGCAGATGGTCGTTTTTGATATCCAGCGACCATTGCCTGCCGCGGGGCAGGTTGCCGCGTTCGCTTTGGTCCGAGGAAAGGACATAGTGCACCGGCAGGGTCGAGAGGCCCAGCTTGGCCGCCATGGCGGGCGGATCGATGTTGAACCAGGCGTTGTTGTCCGGTTCGTTCTCCGGCACGACCGCTTCCTGGATCCAGGAGCGGGGCTTCACGAAGCGGAGCAGGCCGGTAACCGTCTGCGCGCCTTCCGGCAGTCCTTCGGGCCGCAGCGACCGGTCGCGCGCCTCGAACGGAACCCAACCCCGGTTCACCAGGACAGTCGATCCGTCCGCCAGGCGCAGGGGCGTCACGACATTGATGCCGGCCTTTCCGTTCAAGGCCCGGTTCACCAGATGGAATTCGTTGTCGTGATCGTAGGTGCCGGTCACCTGGACGGGCAGGAATTCATGGCTCTCCTCGTCCAGGGGACCCGCCGGGATCGCGGACGGCGCCAGCGATGCGCGCGATTGCAGCTTGTCGATAAGCCCCTGTTTCCAATCGAGACGCTGCACCTGCCAGGTGCCGAGCGCCAACAGGGTGATCAGCGCCGGGATCGTGAACAGCGTGGGGATGAGTTTCGGACGAAACCCCATGAAATGTCTCCTGCTATGTCCCCGTGAGGGAGTCAGCTGTCGGCGTCGAATGTATTCACGCCGGTATCGCCCGCCTTGTTTATGTATTGCAGCGCGATCAACAACCCTTTTGTACGGGGAAGCAGCAGCAAGACAACCGCTGCGACAACGGGACACGCCACAAGGATGGGGGCCCAAACGCCCGTTTCGAACGCGAACATGACCCAGACGCCGATCCCCACCGCGAGCGTCCCGGCGATCAAAATGATAAAGGGGACGGCGCCGTCCCCTGCATCCTCCTGGCTGAGGTCCAGGTCGCAGTGACCGCAGCGGTCCGCAACCTTCAGGAAGGATTGATAGAGTTTCCCTTTGCCGCACCGCGGACAAAGCCCCCGAAAACCGGTCTCCCAGGCGGAGAGCATCGGATAATCGGGGGCGTTCATCTCAAACTCTGCGGCAGAATTGGACGAGGTTCGCGATTACGCGCCCCACCAATAGACGCAGATGAACAGGAACAGCCAAACGACGTCGACGAAGTGCCAGTACCAGGCGGCCGCCTCGAAGCCGAAGTGACGGCTCGGCGTGAAGTCGCCGCGGATCGCGCGAACCAGGCACACAGCCAGGAAAATGGTCCCGACGATCACGTGGAACCCGTGGAAACCGGTCGCCATGTAGAAGGTGGAACTGTAGATCCCATCGGTGAACCCGAAGGCCGCGTGGCTGTACTCATAAGCCTGCAGCGCGGTGAAGATCACACCCAGGAAAACGGTCAGGCCCAAGCCCTGGATCAACTGTTCCCGCTTGCCTTCCCGCAGGGCATGGTGCGCCCAGGTGACGGTGCATCCCGACAGCAGAAGCACCAGCGTGTTCATGAAGGGCAGCGAGAAGGGATCGAAGGTCTCCACCCCGACCGGCGGCCAGACCCCACCGGTATGCTCAACCCGGTCGAACAGGATTTCCTGTCCGGCGAACAGGCTGGCGTCGAAATAGGCCCAGAAGAAAGCGGCGAAGAACATCACCTCGGACGCGATGAAAAGAGCCATGCCGTAGCGCAGGCCAAGCTGCACCACCGGCTTGTGGTCGCCCTGATGCGATTCCCTGACGACGTCCTTCCACCAGAAGAACATTGTCGCCAGGATCAGGAGGAGGCCGGGAAAGGCGATCCAGACCCCGACGCTGTCCGCTCCGACCAGATCCGGATGCATGAACACCACTAAGCCGAAGGTGAAGACGAAGCCCGACAAGGCTCCTAGAGCCGGCCAAGGGCTCGGATCCACCAGATGATAGTCGTGATTGGGTGCGTGATGATCAGCCGCGCTCATACCCTTTCCCCCTTCCTGAATGGGCCGGCTCCCCGGCCCGCAAAAAACTTAGTTGCTGTCGCCGTCCGCTGTTTCCAGCGCGGCCAGTTGGTCGTCTTCGTCTTCGTCACTTTCCATCTCGAAGAACGTGTAGGAAAGCGTGATCGTCTTAACTTCTTCTTGGTTCGGATCCTGATCGATCTCCGGGTCGACGAAAAAGGCGACCGGCATGTCGATGCTTTCACCCGGCTCCAGGCGTTGCTCGACGAAACAGAAACAGTCGATCTTGTGGAAATACGGGCCGGACTTCTGCGGTGTGACGTTGAAGGTCGCGGTGCCCACGATGGGCCGGTCGGAGAGGTTCGTCGCGCGATAGTAGGCAACCGCGTTCTCGCCGACTTTCAGCGTCACTTCGCGCTGCACGGGTTCGAATTTCCATTCCAGATCGCGGGCGGTCGACGCGTCGAAACGGATCTTCATTTCGCGGTCCAGAACCTGCTGGCTTTCTTCTGCGGCCACCTGCGTCGTGCCGCCATAGCCCGTCACCCGGCAGAACCAGTCGTACAAGGGCACCGAGGCGTAGGAGAGCCCGATCATACCGACGACCACACCGACCACGGCGATCATGGTGCGCTTGTTCTTGTTCTCCATCGTTCCGGCCATGAGGTCAGCCTCCACTCATACGAATAATCGATACGAAATAAACGAGAACGCAAAAGGCCACGACCGCCACCGCCGTCGCGATATTCTTTGAGCGTTGCCGGCGGTGTACGTCGGTGTCACTTGGCGACTTGGGTCGCCGGTCTTTGTTTTCGTCCGTCATTTCAACCGTTGTCTCTGTCACAACCTGCTCTCCGCCCGGTCAGAAGGTGAACAGGCCGGCCAGGCCCGAATGCGTGCCGTCCGCGATCAGCATCGCAAACAGGCCGAATAGATAGAAAATCGAATAGCCGAACAGCCGGCGCGCGGCCTTGTCGGTGGTGTCCTTGCAGACCGCGATCGCACCCGCCAGGAAGACCAGATTCATCAGGAAAGCCGCGGCGGCGTAATGCACACCCGCCGTCCCGAGCCACCACGGCGCCAGGGCGAGCGGCTGCAGAAGCAGCGTGTAGATCAGAATCTGTTTCTTGGTTTCGCGGACGCCTTTCACGACCGGCAGCATCGGAACGCCCGCCTTGCCGTAGTCGCCCGACCTGTAGAGCGCCAACGCCCAGAAGTGCGGCGGCGTCCAGATGAAGATCAGCGCGAAGAGAACGACCGGCTCCCAGGTCACATTGCCCGTCACCGCGGCCCAGCCGATCATCGGTGGAAACGCGCCGGCCGCACCGCCGATCACAATGTTCTGCGGCGTGCGGCGCTTCAGCCACATCGTATAAATGAAGACGTAGAACAGGGTCGCCGCCGCCAGCAGCGCCGCGGCCATCCAATTGACGGCCAGCCCCATCAGCGCCACGGAGAAGGCCGCCAGGACGATGCCGAAACTCAAAGCTTCCGCCGCCGGCACCTTGCCCATCGGAATCGGCCGGCCGCGCGTGCGCGCCATGACCGCGTCGATGTCGCGGTCGTACCACATGTTGATGGCACCCGCCGCGCCCGACGCGACCGCAATGCAGAAAACCGCTACAGCCGCCAGGAACGGGTGAATTTCACCCGGGGCGGCCAGCAGCCCGGCAAAACCGCTGAAGACGACAAGGGACATGACCCGAGGCTTCAGCAGCGAAACGTAGTCGCGGACACCGCCGGTCGACAGACCGGCGGCGCCGTCACGGACTATGGTGTCGTAACTTGTTTCCGACACGGTACCTTTACCTTTTTACCGTCGTACCAATTCACGCCGGCGCAGGTCAGCGGACCTGCGGCAGCGTGTTGAAGGTGTGGAACGGCGGCGGCGAACTGATCGTCCATTCCAGCGTCGTCGCGCCTTCGCCCCAATAGTTGTCGCCCACCTTCTGACCGGCGAAGATCGTCCGGATCATGATGAAGATGAAGAACAAGGTCGACGCAAAGGCGATGTAGGCGCCCCAGGAGCTGATCGCGTTGAACGCCGCAAACCCGTCCGCATAGTCGATGTAGCGGCGCGGCATGCCGGCCAGCCCCAGGAAATGCTGCGGGAAGAAGGTCAGGTTCACGCCGATGAAGGTCGTCCAGAAGTGAATCTGCCCGGCCCAATTCGGGATCTGACGGCCCGACATCTTGCCCATCCAGTAGTAGATACCGGCGAAGATGGAGAAGACCGCGCCCAGCGACAGCACATAGTGGAAGTGCGCCACCACGTAGTAGGTGTCGTGCAGCATCAGATCCATGCCCGCGTTCGCCAGCACGACACCGGTCACGCCGCCGACGGTGAACAGGAAGATGAAGCCGACGGCCCACAGCATCGGAAGCTCGAACCGGATCGAGCCGCCCCACATGGTCGCAATCCAACTGAAGATCTTAATCCCCGTCGGCACCGCGATAACCATGGTCGCCGCCGTGAAGTAAGCCCGCGTGTCGACGTCCAGACCGACCGTGTACATGTGGTGCGCCCAGACAATGAAGCCGACGAAACCGATCGCCACCATGGCGTAAGCCATGCCCAGGTAGCCGAAGATCGGCTTGCGGGAGAAGGTGGACACAATGTGGCTGATGATCCCGAAACCAGGCAGGATCATGATGTAGACTTCCGGATGCCCGAAGAACCAGAACAAGTGCTGGAACAGGATCGGATCGCCGCCGCCTTCAGGCTTGAAGAAGGTGGTGCCGAAATTCCGGTCGGTCAGCAGCATGGTGATCGCGCCGCCCAGAACCGGCAGAGACAGCACCAGCAGGAAGGCGGTGATCAGCATCGACCAGGCAAACAGCGGCATCTTGTGCAGCGTCATGCCCGGCGCGCGCATGTTGAAGATCGTGGTGATGAAGTTGATCGCGCCCAGGATCGAGGATGCACCCGCCAGGTGCAGCGAGAAGATCGCCAGATCGACCGCAGCATCCGGATGCCCTAAGTCCGAGCTCAGAGGCGGATAGATCGTCCAGCCCGTGCCGGCACCGCCCCCGATCAGCGCGGACAGCAGCAACAGCGTGAAGGCCGGGATCAATAGCCAGAAGGAAATGTTGTTCATCCGCGGGAAGGCCATATCCGGCGCGCCGATCATCAGCGGCACGAACCAGTTCCCGAAACCGCCGATCAGGGCGGGCATGACCACGAAGAACACCATGATCAGGCCGTGCGCTGTGACCACCACGTTCCACTCGTGACCGTCTTCCATGAACTGGATGCCGGGGTTGTGAAGCTCCATCCGCATATAGATGGAGGCCAAGCCCCCGATGATCCCCGCCACGACGGCGAAGATCAGGTACATCGTGCCGATGTCCTTATGGTTGGTCGAATACAGCCAGCGCCGGACAAAACCCTTGGGCGCGCCGTGATCGTCGTGTGCGTGTGCCGCTGCGTCACTCGCCATCGTCTATCTCCTTAACAGTCCGCGCCCGATTACTGCGCTGCTTGGGTTTCGCTTGCGTCGGCAACCTTCACCGTCGTCTCAACGGGGGCCTCGGCGAATTCTTCCTGTGCCTTCTTGACCCACTCTTCGAACGCCTCTTTGGAGACGATGTCGACGGTGATCGGCATGAAGGCGTGATCGATGCCGCACAGTTCGGAGCAGAACCCGTAATAACGGCCTTCCTTGGTCGCCATCATCCAGGTTTCGTTCAAGCGGCCCGGAACCGTGTCCATGCGAACGCCGAAGTCGGAAACCGCCCAGTTGTGCAGAACGTCGTTCGCCGTCATCAGCAAGCGGATCTTGGTATCGACCGGCAGCACGACGATGTTGTCGGTCTCCATCAAACGCTTCGCGCCGGTTTCCGCCTCTTCTTCCGCCGTCCGGGCCACCAGGTAGGCGTCGAAGCCGAAATTGCCGTGGTCGGGATACTCGTAGGACCAGTACCATTGGTTCCCGATAATCTTCAGCGTCATCTCCGCGTCTTCCGCCTTGTCGGATGCGTAGAGCAACTGCATCGACGGGAACACGATACCCACCAGGATCAGAACCGGAATACCGGTCCACAGGACTTCCAGCAGGGAGTTATGCGTCGTTTTCGACGGGGTCGGGTTCGCCGACTCGCGGAATCGGACGCAGACGTAAATCAGCAGTCCGAGCACGAACAGCGTGATCAGCGTGATGATCCACAGCAGAAGAGTATGGAAGTCATACGCCATCTCTGCCACAGGGCTCGCCGGTGTCGGCAAATTCAATTGCCAGGGTTTCGGTTCCGCCGCGAACGCCGGACCGGAAACGAGACCCGCGAAGAACGCCGCGAGCGCCAAAATGCGGTTGGACACTGGATACCCTCCCATCTTTTCAACGAAGCAGACCGTTTTCGAAGCGCCACCCACGACGAGCTGCCGGTCGGTCACAACCGGCATACCCCCAAGGCGGCCCTTCCCTAACGCGCCTGACTGCAACTCCAGTAAAACAAAACCATAATTCCAGACGGGTATTCTACTTCGACCGCCTGACCAATCAAGCGTAGCGGATGCGCCCTACTGTCGCATAAGTCAAGCGTTTGTGCGGGTTACGCTGCGAAAATGCCGGCTTATGCGACAGTATGGCGCGAACGCCCTTCTGGGGCGGGTTTCCGGGCCGCGCGCGCCCGTTAAGGCCTCAACCCCTAGTCCAATGCCCCCGATTTCGACAGTTTCTTGCGGAAACGGTGCAGCGCGACCCAGGCGATTCCGATCACCAAGGGCGTCGCTACCGCCGCGGCATAGGTCGGGTTCACCGGCAGGCCCGCCTCCTTCAGCCCCTTGGCGACATAACTGACCAGCCCGACGGCATAGTAGCTGATCGCGGCGATCGACAGACCTTCGACCGTTTGCTGCAGGCGCAGTTGCAGCTGCGCGCGCCGATTCATGCTGGCCAGCAGATCCTGGTTCTGCGCCTGGATCGAGACATCGACCTGGGTTCGCATCAAATTCGCCGTTCGCGTCGCCCGGCGGGAGAGATCGGCGATCCGCTCGGCCACCGATTCGCAGGTCCGCATCGCGGGCGCCAGACGGCGCTCGAGGAATTCCTGCACGGTCTGGAAGCCTTCCAGGCGTTCCTCCCGCAGTTCCTGCACGCGCGATTTCACAAGAGCGTAATACGCCCCCGACGCGCCGAACCGGAACGCCGTCGCCGTGGAGAGCGCCTCGATCTCGGCGGAAAGCCGCGTCAGACGGTTGAGGAGCTCGGTTTCGTCCTCGATCTTGTCGTCACCGGCGGCCTGCCCCATGGCGAAGGTCAAATGCGCCAGGGAAGCGTCGATATGCTGCAGCTTTTCCGAGGTCTCGCGCGCGATCGGCAACGCCAGCAACGCCAGCAGATAATAGGTTTCGATCTCGATAATCCGCTGGATCAGACGGCCGGCCTGCGGCGGCCGCATGCCTTCATTGCGGATATAGACCCGGCTGAAGCCGTCCTCGTGCAGGCGAAAGTCCGTCCACAATTGCGCCGTATCATGGGCGATCCGGCTCGATACCAGCACTTGCGGCATGAACAGCTTCTCGATTTCGGAATGCGCGCGTTCCGGCCGGCTGTCATCCTCCACCGCGATGTTCAGCGCGGCGATCAGCTCGCCCGGCGCCGCTTTCAGCCAATCCGCCGGCACGCTGGCGCCCGGCGGTTCCGCGAACGGGGTGTCGAAGCTCCCTTCGGCGAAAAAGGTATAGCTGCCGAACTCCGTGTGCTTTTCCCATTTGACCTTGAACTTGCCGAGGTCGACGACGTGATGGCTTGCCCCTTCCGGCGGCGGCGTCCCGCCGAAACGCTTGCACAGCGCGATCAGATGCTCGCGGTCCGCCCCGGCGTCCGCGCTGTGGTATCGGAAAGCGAAATGGGAAATCTGCTGCGGGCCGGAGACGGCTTGAAACGGCCTCGCATGCAGCTCGTTCACCAGTTCGTAACGGCGGTCTGTATCGTCCAATTCCATCGTCATACTTTCATTACGACCAAAAGGTCGCAGTCGATTGATTCGCGCCCTGGGACGTTTTCGCGGGCACGGCCGCAAAAACGCACTATTTGTCTTGTGAAGACTGGTCCAATCCCTTGAATATGGGGGAAAAGAGCGGACCAAATCCACTCATGCGACGGATGTACACGGAGTATCATGTCTAAACTAGCGGAAACCGACGATCTTTTCTTTACACGCGCCGGCATGGACCTGGCGCGCACCCAGGCCACGGTGGATGACGCGCTTGCCGGCGCCGACGACGGGGAACTGTTTCTCGAGTACCGGCAGTCGGAGGCCGTGACCTACGATGACGGCCGGATCCGCAACGCCAGCTTCGATACCGCACAGGGTTTCGGCCTGCGCTCGGTTTCCGGTGAGGTCAGCGGCTATGCGCACGCCTCCGAACTCAGCGAAGACGCGCTGAAACGGTCCGCCGAGACGGTCCGGGCCGTGATTTCCGGCCAGGGCGGCACCGCCGCCGCCGGTCCGCGCGGCACCAACGCCGATCTGTACGGCGACGGCAACCCGCTGACCAGCCTGGGCTTCGAGGACAAAGTGGCCTTGCTGGAAGAAATGAACGCCTATGCCCGCGCCAAGGATCCGCGGGTCAAACAGGTAACCGCCTCGATTGCCGGCGAATGGCAGGCGGTCCAGATCATCCGCGCCGGCGGCGAGCGGGCGGCGGATATCCGCCCGCTGGTGCGCCTCAATGTCAGCGTCGTCGTGGAGCAGGACGGCAGGATGGAAACCGGCGGCCATGGCGTCGGCGGACGGGTAGACTACGACGCCTTCATCCGGCCCGAGGCCTGGAAGGCGCAAATCGACGAAGCCTTGCGCCAGGCCCTGGTGAATTTGGAAGCGGTGCCCGCACCAGCCGGGGAAATGACCGTGGTTCTCGGCTCCGGCTGGCCCGGTATTCTGCTGCATGAAGCCATCGGCCATGGGCTGGAGGGCGACTTCAACCGCAAGAAGACCTCCGCCTTCGCCGGCCTGATGGGCGAGCGCGTCGCCTCGCCCGGCGTCACGGTGGTCGATGACGGCACCATCGGCGACAGGCGCGGATCGCTGACCATCGACGATGAAGGCACCCCCAGCTCCTACACCACCCTGATCGAGGACGGCATTCTGGTCGGCTATATGCAGGACCGGATGAACGCGCGCCTGATGGGCATGCAGCCCACCGGCAATGGACGGCGACAAAGCTTCGCGCACCATCCGATGCCGCGGATGACCAACACCTATATGCTGGGCGGCGACAAGGACCCTGGGGAAATCCTCGAATCCGTGCAGGATGGGCTTTACGCGGTGAATTTCGGCGGGGGCCAGGTGGACATTACCAACGGCAAATTCGTGTTTTCCTGCACGGAGGCCTACAAGATCGAGAACGGCAAACTGGGCGCGCCGGTCAAAGGGGCGACTCTGATCGGCAACGGCCCGGATTCGCTCACCAAGGTCTCGATGATCGGGAACGACATGAAACTCGACCCCGGTATCGGGACCTGCGGCAAGGAAGGCCAAGGCGTTCCCGTCGGCGTCGGACAGCCCACCTTGAAGCTGGAGGGTCTGACCGTGGGGGGCACCGCGGCTTGACCTCTATCCCGGCCCCGCGCAAAAGCCTCGCAGGATGGATCGGCGGTCTCATGATCGCCGTCTTCCTGGCAGGCTGCGACGATGGGTCGCCGGAACAGGCCGTCGAACAGACAACGCCGACGCCTGAGATTACATCCGGCGCAACCGGGGCCGCAGCCGTTACCAAGCGGGCCGATCTGCGGTTCAAGGTCGAACCGATCGGCTATCTGTTTACCGACGGGCGTCACCGCTTTACCCAGAACCGGCGTTTCACCGAGATTTCGGGCGTGGGCGTCACGCTCACGCGCGGCCGTGTCTGCGTGAACCAGGGACAGGAATGCGTGGAGGCGAACGTCACCTACCGCATCAATGCGGGCAAGGAACTGGTGCAGCCCAACCACTATGTCGCCACGGAAACCGTGCCGGACCGCGCCATGGTGCAGTATTGGGGCACCGACGATAACGGGAACCCGGTTTCGGTCCGGACCGAGCTGGATCTGATCCTGCCGACCCAAGCGATAAACCCCAATTGAACGACGCGCAGAGCGAACCGGCCCGGCCGCTTGACGGCAAGGTCGCGCTGGTCACCGGCGCAGGCAAGAATATCGGCCGGGCGATTGCCCTGGACCTTGCGGCGGACGGCGCGGCGGTCGTGGTGAATGGCAGGGGCGACCAAGCCCTGATCGACAGCGTCGCCTCCGAAATCTCGGACCGGGGCGGAAGGGCCATCGCGCTTAAGGCGGACGTGTCCGACGAGGCTGCCGTGCAGCAGCTTGTCGCGGAAACGGCAACCGCCTTCGGCGGGTTGGACATCGTGGTCAGCAACGCCGGGCTGCGCCGGCAGACGCCCCTGGTCGAGATGGCATTTCAGGAGTGGCGGGAAATCCTGTCCGTCGCCTTGGACGGTGCATTCCTATTGGCGCGGTATTCCGTACCCATGATGATCGAACGGGGCGGTGGCCGCTTCATCGGGATCAGCGGAATCTCTCACCATGTCGGCACAGCCGACCGGGTCCATGTCAATGCCTCAAAGGCCGGATTGGAAGGCCTGATCCGCGGCATGGCCGGCGAGCTCGGGCCGCACAACATTACCGCGAACGCCATCGCGCCGGGCGTGATCGACACGGCACGCGGGGCAAGCGCCGGGGCGGCTCCGCCCGGTTCCGGCAGCACCGGTATCCCGCTTGGCCGCAAGGGCCTGCCGGAGGAGATCGCCGCCGCCGTGCGTTACCTAGCCGGCCCCGGCGGCGCCTATATCACCGGCCAGACCCTTCACGTAAACGGCGGCAAGGCGTTCGGGCGGTAAAGCGCACCTAGCGGTCGCTCTTGTTAAACTCGCTTGCACGGAACCGTGTTACCCGCGACGGTATCAGACAGCGCGCCTGGAACGGCCGCAGGAAACCAACAACCCCATACAGAGTGCATGCCATGGACAAAGTGACGATCCGCGAACCCGCACGGGAGATTGACGTCGTACATCAAACGGATGTGCTGGTGGTGGGTTCCGGACCCGGCGGGCTGCCGGCCGCACTGGCGGCGGCGCGCGCGGGCGCAGAGGTCGCCCTGGTGGAGCGGTACGGCTGTTTCGGCGGCAATCTGACGGTCGTCGGCGTCGAAGGCATGCACTGGTACCGGCACGAGCAAACCGTCGAATCCAACGGGATCGCCCGGGAATTCGAGGAACGCGCCAAGGAGATGGGCGCCGCCGTGCCCGAGTCTCAGTCGCTGTCCTACGAGATCGATTCCGAAGGGTTCAAACTGGTCGCCGACCGGATGGTTCAGGACGAACCGAACATCCTGCCCATGCTGCACCGGCAGTTCGTGGCGCCGATCTTGGAAGGCAACACCATCGTCGGCATCATCACCGAATCGAAGGCGGGTCGCGAGGCGATCCTGGCCAAACGGGTCATCGACGCCACCGGCGATGCGGACGTGATAGAACGGGCCGGTGCGCCGACCTACAAGACCCCGCGCGAGGATATGATGGCGGCGTCCGTCATGTTTCACTGCGCCGGCGTGGACAAAAGCAAATTCATGGAAGGCATCAAGGCCGATCCGCAGACCTACAAGGATTGGGGCGGCGGTGGAGAATGGAACATCGAGACCTCCGGCAAGGAGGACAACATGTTCTCTCCCTTCCTGAAGAAACCCTTCGAACAGGCAATCAAGGACGGCCATATCCCGGCGCATCTGAACACCATCGCCGGAACCTGGGGCGCGATGCACGACACCGGCGAACTGACCTACATGAACCTGATCCATCTAGACGATTGCGACGGGACCGATCCCGCCTCGCTGACCAAGTTCGAAATGGAAGGCCGGCGCCAGGCCATGCTGGCCATCGATGCGCTGCGCCGCTACACGCCGGGCTGCGACGGCATCCGTTTGCGGAATTTCGGCATGTCCATCGGCATCCGCGATACACGGAAAGTGGATTGTTCCTACAACATGACCGCCGACGATGTGCGCGAACAGGGCCGGTTCGACGACTCCATCGGCATTTTCCCGGAATTCATCGACGGCTACGGCATCCTGATTCTGCCGACCACCGGCCGTTACTTCCAGATCCCCTATCGAAACCTGCTGCCCAAGGGGGTGGAAAATCTGCTGGTCGCGGGCCGCGCCACGGGAGGCGACCGCGACAGCCATGCGGCCACCCGAAACATGGCCTGCTGCGCCGTCACCGGGCAGGCGGCGGGCGTCGCGGCGGCGCTGTCGGTGAAGTCAAACCAGCCGCTTGCAGGGGCGAATGTGGCCGACATCCAGAAGGAACTGCAGCGCCAGGGCGCCAGGGTGCATTAAGACAAGCGCCCGCAGTAGGGCTTTGGCGGTCGGATCAGACCGCCGTCGACCTTCCGGAGCATCGGCGCAGAAGCGGGATCACGAAGATCGCCAGGAAAAACAGGTTGTAGACCACATTCATCGGCGCGCCGGCCATGATGGAACCGGCCCCGTCGATCACGTACCACGTGCAGATACTGCTCAGAATGATGCGCCGGACAAGAACGGGTTCCTTTGGGAAAAGTCTTGCCGCCACTTGCCACAGCATCACGCCCCAACCGGCCAGGATCCCTGCATAGATGCCCCACAACAGCCGGGCTTCCGATGCGCTCCCGCTTGCCGCCGCGTCCATCGGCCAAAAGGCAAGATCAATGAACTGATGCGCCGGCCAAACGGTGATGGGATGGGTGCCCAATAATCCCAGGACACCGGCCCCGACGACAACGGCGGAAGCCGCTTTCAAGAGGCCCGCGGTCTTCTCTTTCGACATCGACTTTCTCCTCGATCCATAATCCGCCGGAGAACTAGCGACGTCCGTTGCCCCTCACAATTACCTGAGAGGTAAGTGTTTTCGGGTACGAATTCTCTATACTTCCGCCCTGCGACAAGAGGGAATGGCAAATGCAAAACGCATTTGGATCGGCGCTGCGCGATTGGCGCAGCAAAAGGCGGATGAGCCAGCTGGATCTGGGATTGGCGGCGAACGTTTCGGCCCGGCACATCTCTTTCCTGGAAACCGGCCGGGCGCGGCCCAGCCAGCCGATGGTAAAATTACTGAGCGAACAACTCGATCTGCCGCACAGTGCTCGAAACGCCTTTCTCAACGCCGCAGGGTTTGCGCCGGCCTACCGGCGGCGCGCCTTAAGCGAAAAGGAGATGGCGCCGGTCCACGCCGCGGTCGATTGGATGCTGACACGGCATGAACCCTTTCCCGCTTTCGCCATCGACAAGCACTGGCGGATCACAGACACGAACCGCCCTGCGGCCGCCATGCTGCAAGCAGCGGGCATCGGCACCGGCGACAGTCTGTTGGACGCCATGCTTGAAGGAGGCGGGCTTCCCGCCTTGATCGAGAACTGGCCGGAAACGGCGCGCCACATCCTTGCGCGCCTTCAGACGGAAAGCAGTCATTTGGGTGGCGACGCTGTCCTGGACGCGGCCATCAAGGGGCTGACCGAACAGGTTGGTTCCGCAAAGGACGGGGTAACCGGCACTCTTCCGCCGGTCATTTCAACGCGGTATCGCCAGGGCGATACCGTCCTCGCCTTTTTCTCCACCATCGCGCAATTCGGCGCGCCGGAAGACATGACGCTTGCAGAGCTAAGGATTGAGATGTTGTTTCCCGCCGACGAGGCGACGCGTCAGATCCTGATGGCTGCGGCGGGGAGTTAGCCCGGCGGCAGACCGTCCTAATACTTACACGCTTCGTAGATCGGCGCGATGTCGCGCTTCCAGTCCTTATGATAGTCGTCGAGCAGATCTTCGGCGAAGGTCTTGCCCGAGTCCACGATCGACTGCAGCGGTTCGATATAGCCCTGCTCGTCCCGGCCGCTCGTCGGGCTGAGCCGGGCACGGCGCTGCAATCCGCCGCGGGAAATTTCCACCACGCGCCGGGCCTGTTCCAACAACGTCCCGTTCCGGAAGGGTGTCTTCAGGGCATGCACCGGCACGCTGTCGCGCATGTCGGACATTTCCTCGACCGTCCAGTCGGCGATCATCTCTTCCGCCTCGTCCAGCGCCTGACCGTCGTACAGCAAGCCAACCCACAAGGCGGGTAAAGCACAAAGGTTGCCCCAGGGGCCGCCGTCCGCGCCGCGCATTTCGATATATTTCTTAAGCCGGACTTCGGGGAAGGCCGTGGTCATGTGGTCTTCCCAGTCCTCCATGGTCGGCAGTTGGCCTTCGAATCCTTCCAACCGGCCTTGCATGTAATCCCGGAAACTCTTGCCCGCGACATTGTGATAGGTCTCTCCCCGGTGCACGAAATACATCGGCACGTCGAGGATATAGTCGACCCACCGTTCAAAGCCAAAATCCTGATCGAACACGAAGGGCAGCATGCCGCAACGGTCGGGATCCGTGTCGGTCCAGCAATGGCTGCGCATGCTGAGCTTGCCGTTCGGCTGGCCTTCGGTGAAGGGCGAGTTGGCGAACAGCGCCGTGGCGATCGGTTGCAACGCGACCGACGCGCGCATCTTCCGGATCATGTCCGTTTCGGAGGAGAAATCCAGATTCACTTGCACGGTGCAGGTCCGGATCATCATGTCGATGCCGAGCGTTCCGCGCATCGGCATATAGTCCCGCATGATCTTGTAACGGCCCTTGGGCATCCAGGTGATGTCTTCGCGGCGCCATTCCGGGTCGAACCCAAGCCCGATCATATCCGCGCCCAACGGTTCGCAGACCTGTTTCACTTGGTCGAGATGGGTGTGAACCTCGTCGCAGGTCGCGTGGATGGTCTCCAACGGCGCACCGGAAAGCTCGAACTGTCCGCCCGGCTCCAGGGTGATCGAGCCACCCTTGCCGTCCTTCAGCGCGATGATGTTGTCGTATTCATACACACCCTGCCAGCCGAACCGCTGCAATCCTTCCAGGATCTGGCGGATGCCGGGCTCGCCCTCGTAGGGCAGACGCGAATGTGTTTGGGTGTTGTAGGCGAACTTTTCGTGCTCCGTACCGATACGCCACTGTTTTTCCGGCGTACAGGCATCTTCGATATAGGAGACAAGCTGCGCCTTGTCTTCGACAAAGACAGAGGTATCGTCGACCGTCGCGTGCATCGGCACGGTTCCTTATGCTGCGCGGGTCAGCGAGGCGGGGGTACGCCGTGACCCGTTCTTGGGCGTAACAAACGGCCATTTGCGACGGATTTCAAGCGACCTCAAGGAAAAAGCCCGCCGCGCAAGGGTCAAAAATCGGCGATCCACGATGCTTCATGCACCGGATCGCATCGCCCGCAGACCGGCTGCCAACCGGCCGGTCGGCAATCAGAAACCGGTCGCGGTCTAAGTCAGGCACCAAGCTCTACAGCGATTCCACCGTCAGGGTCGCGCCGTTCACTTCGGTAACGCGCGCCCGCGCGCCGGCGGCGAAGTCGGTACCGTCCTTGCTCCGCGCCTGCCAGGAACTGTCGCCCAACTTCACCCGGCCTTGGCCGCCATGGAACGTACTTTCGATCAGCACGATTTCGCCAAGATGCTGGGCGCCGCGACGGTTCAGAAGATCGTCCGCCGTTTCCGTCGGATGACGGTGAAGCCAAAAACGGAAGGCCGCAATCGCGCCCACACTGAGCACCGCAAAGATAAGAAACTGCGTCTGCCAGCCGATATCGGGGGCCAGCAGGATCAGCAGGCCGACGATCCCGGCGGCAACCGCAAGCCAAAGAAAGAATGTACCGGGAACCAGCATTTCCAGCACCAGGAGGCCGAGCCCCAGGGACCACCACCACCAAAACTCAATCTGATTCAAAAGTGCGAGCATCTTCTGACGGGCCGGCCGGTTCTACGACCACGGGCCTCCCTTGGCGGTTTCCTGTTCAAGCGCCGGGCCAGCCCCGGCATCCGAGTTGTCCGGACCGCCCGAATTATGCGGCTTGGACGTCTCTTTGAACAGTTCCGCAATGCTGCCGATGGACCCGATTACCGAAGACGCCTCTAGGGGCATCATCAGGACCTTTTGGTTTTCCGCCGATGCCAGATGTTTCAACGCATCGACATACTTCTGGGCCACGAAATAGTTGATCGCCTGCGTATTGCCTTGGACGATGGCCGCAGAAACCATCTCGGTCGCGCGGGCTTCCGCCTCGGCTTCGCGTTCCCGCGCCTCGGCATCCCGGAAAGCGGCCTCCTTGCGGCCCTCCGCTTCCAGGATCGCAGCCTGTTTCAACCCGTCGGCCTGCAGGATGGCGGCCTGTTTGTCGCCTTCCGCCTCCAGAACCGTCGCCCGTTTTTCCCGTTCCGCTTTCATCTGGCGCGCCATCGCATCCACCAGATCGCGCGGCGGGGAGATATCCTTGATCTCGATCCTGGTGACCTTCACGCCCCAGGCGTTGGTTGCCTGGTCGACGACGGAAAGCAGACGGCTGTTGATCGCGTCGCGCTCGGACAGCACTTCATCCAGGTCCATGCTGCCCATCACGGTCCGAATATTGGTCATGGTCAGGTTCAGGATGGCGCGTTCGAGATCATTGACCTCATAGGCTGCCTTCGCCGCATCGAGAACCTGAAAAAATACCACCCCGTCGGCCGTGACCATGGCGTTGTCGCGTGTAATGACTTCCTGGCTTTGAACGTCCAACACGGTTTCGCGCATGTTCATCTTCATGCCGATGCGATCCACAAGCGGCACGATGAGATGCAGGCCGGGCCTGAGCGTTCTGGTGTATTTCCCGAAGCGCTCCACGGTGTATTCCATACCCTGGGAAACCGATTTGACGCCCAGGAAGACCAGAATAAGCGCCAGAAGAAGCGCCACAAACACGAAAATCGCGAAACCGTCCAAACCGGTCATGCACGCCCCCATTTTGCGACTTTATTCTTATCTGGAAATAAGGATTCAGACGCTCATTTACAACCTTTGCGAATAAGGACTAGGCCCGGACCGCGCCGAAGCGGGTCATCGGCGCACCAGGTATCGGCGCGTCAGGCATCGGCGCGATGCGGCGGCCTGTGCGCTCCGTCGCCCGCCAGCGCCTGCCACAGGCTCAACGCGGACAGCGCGGCGGTTTCCGCGCGCAGGATGCGCGGTCCCAGGCCGACAAAGCGCACGGCCGGATGATTGGCGAGAAACCGCAACTCGTCCGGTGTAAAGCCACCCTCAGGCCCGATCAGGATGGTGCATCCCCGGTCCGCCGGCAGCGCTTGGACCGCATCGGCCATCGGCAGGGCTTCTCCCGCCTCGGCACAGACCAGCATCGGGCGGTGTTCCGGATGATCGGACAGCACCCGGTCCAGTTTTCCCGCTTCGCCGATCTCCGGCAGGTCGAGCCGTTCAGACTGTTCCGCGGCCTCCATCACGTTGGAGCGCAACCGGTCCGCCTTTATTCGTTCGACGATGGTGCGCTGGGTCACCACCGGCTGAATCCGGGCCGCGCCCAGTTCCGTCGCCTTTTGCACGAGAAAGTCCAGCCGGGCGCGTTTGATCGGCGCGAAGTAAAGCCAGACGTCGGGTCCGGCGGCCTGGGGTCGGGTCTGCTCTTCGAGACTGAGCGAGGCCCAGCCCTTGCCGATCCCGTCGATCAGCGCCAGCCATTCCCCATCCCGCCCGTTGAACAGGGCGACCGTCCGGCCCGGCTCCAAGCGCAGAACCGAGCGTAGAAAGTGCGCATGCTCCGGCGACAGACCCACGACGCCGCCGGCCGTCAAATCTTCCTCTACATATAACCGCGTGGCCGGTTTCCGGGTCATGGACATCCTGTTGACGGCGCGTTGATCGGCGGTTTCGAAGCCCGCTCCGGCATGCTATCAGGCGGCCAACGGGATGCAATGCGGCATGGTCACATGAGCGAACGACGGGACGCCGAGGCGTCGGACATTGTGCATGACAGCGCCCTGCTTCAGGGCCTGCCGGCCTTCCTGCGCCCCTATGCCAGATTGGCCCGCATGGACCGGGCCATCGGCACCTGGCTGCTGCTGCTGCCTTGTTGGTGGGGGCTGGCGCTGGGCTGGATCGGACACCCGGCGCTGCCGTTTCCGTCGGGCTGGTACATCATCCTGTTCGCTGTCGGCGCGCTGGTGATGCGCGGCGCAGGCTGTACCTGGAACGACATCAGCGACCGGAAATTCGACGCCCAGGTCGCCCGCACCGCGACCCGCCCGATCCCGGCGGGCGAGGTTTCCGTCGCGATGGCGCTGGTCTTCGCGGTCGGCCTGTCGCTGACCGGTCTGGCCGTCCTGCTGCAATTCAACATGCCGACCATCTATGTCGGCATCGCCAGCTTGGCTCTGGTCGCCCTCTACCCGTTCATGAAGCGCATCACCTATTGGCCACAGGCCTGGCTTGGCCTGACTTTCAACTGGGGCATTCTGGTCGGCTGGTCGTCGATGCAGGTGGGATTGCACACCCCCGCCCTCGTTCTTTACGCGGCGGGTTTCTTCTGGACGCTGGGCTACGACACAATCTATGCGCATCAGGATAAGGAGGACGACGCACTGATTGGCGTGAAGTCGACGGCCCTGCGCTTGGGAGACAGCACGCCGCGCTGGCTGTGGGTCTTCTACGGCCTGACCGTCCTGCTGATCGGTATCGCCGGTTGGCTGGTCGATATCGGCTGGGCCTTCTGGCCGGTCTTGGCCCTGGGCGCAGCCCATCTGGTGCGTCAGATCCTTCGGGTACGGATTGACGATCCGCAGGATTGCCTGACGCACTTCCAGTCGAACCGGGACTTCGGCTTTATCGTCTTCTTCGCCCTGCTTGCCGGGGGATGGTCGCAATGATCCCGTCCGATACCATGCTGATCCGGGAAAACACGGCCACGATCGCGCCGCGGCTGGTGCCCGAAGTTACGCTTCATTTGGCCGACGAGGACCGGGCGCTGTACCGCGCGGGAGAGGATGAGTTGGCCGCGATGGGGATCGGCACCCCTTATTGGGCCTTCGCCTGGGCGGGCGGCCAGGCCCTGGCGCGCTACATCCTGGACAATCCCAAATCGGTCTCCGGCAGGAAGGTTCTCGACTTCGGCGCCGGCTCCGGCCTGGTCGCCATCGCCGCCGCGAAAGCGGGCGCGTTCGACGTCACCGCCGCCGATATCGACCCGATGGCGGCGTCCGCCATGGACTTGAACCGGTCATTGAACGACGTCTGGTTCGAGATCGAGACCGAGGATGTGATCGGCGGGACCGGCGACTGGGAAGTGTTGCTGATCGGCGATGTCTGCTATGACAAGGAGATCGCCGACCGCATCTTCCCCTGGCTGCGGCGCGAACATGCAAGCGGCCGGGACATCCTGTTCGGCGACCCGGGGCGTTTCTACTTGAACAATTTCGGACTGGAACCGCTCGCGTCCTATCATGCCGAGACCACGGGCATCATGGAAGACAGCGACCTGCGCAATGCGCGGGTCTGGCGTTTCAAAAGCTAGGCGGGCGGGTCGAACTACGGATGGGGAGGTGCGAGCCATGAAAAGATTTCCCGCGCCGGGCACAGGCAGATGCGACGCGGTCGTCTCAGACGGACTGGTGTATGCCGTCGCCACCGATCCGGTTTGCGCCGACGGGATCGAAGCGCAAACCCGAAACACGCTGGAAGAGCTGGAACGGCTGCTCACCATGGCCGGGAGCGGCAAATCCGGATTGGTGCAGGCAACCGTCTATCTGAGCGATATCACGCTGAAACCGGAAATGGACGGGGTCTGGCGAGCGTGGATCGGACCGGAGGAGAACTGGCCGCAACGGGCCTGTGTCGGTGTCGGCCTGCACGAAGGATACCTGATAGAGGTTGTCGTCACCGCCAAGACAGTCTGAAACCATGGGAGACAGCAACGCGCGCAAAGTTCCACTCCCGAGCTTCGCCCGACCATGACCGGCAACGAGCACAGCCGAGCCGGCAACGACCTGACCGAATACGACTTTCCGGTACTCTACGACCTCGAAAACACACTGGATCGGGAATGGGATTTCTTTCTGGCCCTGGCGCGGGAAACCGGCGGCCCGATCCTGGATATCGCCTGTGGAAGCGGCCGAATCGCCCTGCCCTTGGCGCGGGAAGGGTTCGACTGCGTCGGCATCGATCTATCGCAACCCATGCTCGACCATGCAATCCGCCAAGCGGGCTCCGTTCCGGCCGCGTTTCAGCGCGCCGACATGCGGGACTTCGCCCTCGGCACCGAGTTCGCCCTGGCGATCTGCACGGCGCACGCCTTCCAGTTCCTGTTGACCGAGGAGGATCAGCGCCGGTTCCTGATCCGGGCGCAGCGACATCTGCGCCCGGGCGGGCTGCTGGTGTTCGAAAGCCGCAATCCGACCGAAGCCGCCCTCGCTCCTGTCACCCGGTCCGTCTTGTGGAAACGCTACCGCCTGCCCGACGGCTCCCCCATGGAACTGTCCTATACCGCCCGACCGGGGGAAAATGGGGAGCGGATGCACTATGCCCTGACCCGGTTGAATACGCGAACCGGGTGGCGTCAGGATTTCACGACGGACCTACACTTCAGCCGGGACGAAGACATACGGCGGCGCATCGCGGAGGCCGGCTTGACGGTGGAAGCGGTTTACGGCGATTTCGAATGCTCCCCGGTGGGGCCGGACTCGCCGGAACTGATCTATGTGGCGCGAAAACCGGTATAGACCCGTCGCACTAACGCGCCCCACTGGAACAGGCCCCCTTGGAGCGCCGCCGCCATTCATCCTCGAACCGGGGTGGATTCGAAAAGAATAAATATATTCCTTAAAATATTCATTGGAATGTTTATATCTTCTTCCAGATGCATTCCTTCGAATATAAAGGGGTCGGCTATGGCGGTTTCACGACGCGGATTCATCAGGACCTTGGGCGGCACCGGCATGGTGCTGGGAGCCGGCGCTTTCGGGCTGACGCAATGCGACCGGATGCCAAACACAGCGATCGAAGCTTGGAGCGGCCCCGGCGCGGACCGTCAGGACCCGCGGGAATGGGCCTTGGCGCATGCCCTGCTGGCCCCCAATCCGCACAACCTCCAGCCTTGGATCGCCGACCTGCGCACACCGGACGAGGTGATCCTGTTGGTCGACCCGGACAAGATGCTGCCGGAAACCGATCCGAACGGACGCCAGGTTCTGATCGGTCACGGCACCTTCCTGGAGATCTTCGATCTCGCCGCGCGCGAGCTGGGATACCGCAGCGAGGTGACGCTCTTCCCGAACGGCGCCGCGCCGGTCGACGCGCCGACGGCGGCGCTGCCCGACTACCCGGTTGCCCGGATCACCATGATCCGCGACCCCGACGTCGAACGCTCGCCTTTGTTCCGGCAGATCTTCGCACGCCGGTCCTGCAAGGAACCGTACGATATGGCCAACCCGGTGACGGTGGAGCACGCGGACGCCCTGCGGGCCGTTCATAAGGACCGTTCCATCGCGCTGTCCGTGGTTCGCGACGGGGAGACGCCGGCCGCGCTGCGCACCCTGACCCGCGACGCCATGATCTTGGAAATGGAAACGCCGCGGACCTTGAAGGAAAGCATCGACGTCACCCGTATCGGGGCGTCCGAAATTGAACAGCACCGCGACGGAATCGACCTGCACGGGCCGCTCTTCTGGTGGCTGAAAACCGCCGGCCTGATGACGCCGGAGAAGGCTATGACGCCCGGCACCATGGCCTATCAGGGCGGGATCGATTACGCGCTGGGCTGGGCGGACGCAACACCGTCCTTTGGATGGATCACCACGGCGGACAACAGCCGCGCGACGCAAGTGAATGCCGGGCGCGCCTATGTCCGATTGAATCTGCAAACCACCGCCAACGGCGTTGCGATGCACCCGGTCAGCCAGTTACTGCAGGAATACCCGGAAATGGCGGATCTGCAGCGCCGCTTTTACGAAGCGACCGGGACGCCCGCCGGCGAGACGGTTCAAATGCTGTTCCGGCTGGGTTATGCGGAAGCGCCGCCGCCCTCGCCGCGCCGCCCCCTCGACGCGATCCTTCGAACCTGATTTGCTGGGCGGATGGCGGATCGGGGAGATACAGAGGCCGAGGCCCTCGGCTACCGGATTGTGAATTGGATCGGCATCATCGAACAGTTGGCGCGCACCAAGGCCAACCGCTCGATGGTGGAAATCGATCTGCCCTGGCCGCAGTTCCAATTGCTGAATCATTTCAGCCACCGGCCGGCGGAAGGCAAAACCGTCACCGGCGTCGCACGAGCCATGCAGCAGCTTCAGCCGGCGACCACCAAGACCATGAAAGCCATGGTCGCCGCCGGTCTGTTGCGGGTCGAAGTGGACGCCAGGGACGGCCGCTTGAAGCACCACTTCCTGACCGAATTGGGTATCGAGCGCCACCGCGCGGCGGTCAAACGTCTCTCCCCCCAGATCCGGGAATTGTTCGACGGCTGGACGCCGGAAGAGATGAAGACCCTGTTCGACAAGCTGGACAGACTGAAGATCTGGCTCGACGACAATCGCTAGAGCCTCGCGCCTTAATTGGGACGCAATTGAGATCTTCTTGGAAGCCTACCGGGCAGGAGCCGTTGCGCCGGCGATGCAGCGCATCGGCAAGGGGCGGCGACGCATCCGGAAGGTTTCCAAGAAGACCGAAGGCGGCGTATCCGGG